>Ga0209930_1000034_pt1 | contig 847761 bp, 798 predicted proteins | sample ThiBiot_500_biof_2_FD_183948 | JGI IMG/M metagenome (GOLD analysis project Ga0209930, IMG submission 183948) | Wastewater bioreactor microbial communities from Cape Town, South Africa - Thiocy_cont_500_biof (SPAdes) | ecosystem: Engineered > Bioreactor > Thiocyanate-remediating >... | reverse complement strand
CTCAGTAACGCCATGTCTATCACTCCAATGTCCCCTGCGATCAGCCAGCAGGGGTGGGTTCAAACATGGGTCACTTCTCAATGGAAAAACCGCCCAATCCCGGGTCAGTTCTCGGCGGAAATCAACAGGGAGTGCTCTGGGCTCGAACGTTACTGGCCACTCTCGATATTAAGCGGATATGTCGATTCCGATCCGCGAACCGAGCAGCCTCGTTGTGAATCTGCGCGAGTTGTGAATGAATCAGATTTGGTTGTCTAATGGCAGCAGTGACCGCGGCAATTGTGTGGCATTTTTGGGGCAGCCACATTTACGCCCACAAAGAGAAAGACAAAATTACCTGCTTAGTCAGATGGTTAGCATCCGATCGGCTTCACTATTCCGCAGTTGCGTCAGAGAACGATTGTGGCATGAAGCAGCCATGATTTGCCGCCTCAAAAGCGCACGGGGATGGTGGGCCCGGAGGGACTCGAACCCCCAACCAAGCGGTTATGAGCCGCCGGCTCTAACCATTGAGCTACGGGCCCCACGGGCCGCTCAATTAGTGGCTTTTCGCCGGCCGCACAAGGCGCGCGCCCCATTCATCCCATAATCCGTTATTATCGCCCGTCGGGAAGGGTCTGGAGAACCGGAGATGATGATGAGACATGCCTCTTTGCCGCTGGCGCTGGTGCTGGGAATGGCGGCCCCTGCGATGGCCGCGGCCGCCGAGCAACCCGCGCCGCGCATCACGGTCGTCGGCGAAGGCGAGATGGCGGCAAGCCCCGACATGGCGATCCTGTCGCTTTCCGTCCTGCGCGAGGCGGATACGGCGCGCGCCGCGCTCGACCAGGACAACAAGGCCATGGCCGACGTGATCGACGCGATGAAGAAGGCGGGCATCGCCGAGCGCGACCTGCAGACATCGGGCCTCTCGATCGATCCGCGCTATTCCACCGTAAAACCCGACGGCAAGCCGCAGGAGGAGCCGAAGATCATCGGCTACCGCGCCCTCAACAGCCTCACCGTGCGCGTGCGCGACCTCGGCAAGCTCGGCGCCATCATCGACAAGTCGGTCTCGCTGGGCGTCAATCAGGGCGGCGATATCACCTTCACCAATGACGACATGTCGAAGCCGATGGAGGAAGCGCGCAAACGCGCCATGCTCGACGCGATCGCGCGCGCCAGGACGCTGACGGAAGCGGCCGGCGTCAAGACCGGAAAGATCCTCGATATCTCGGAGCAGTCCTACCGGCCGATGCCCCGGCCGATGGCGATGAAGGCGCGCAGCTTCGCCGCGGCGGCCGAGGATTCGGTGCCGGTCCAGGCCGGGGAGAACACCTATCACGCGACGGTGACGGTCACGTTCGAGATCGAGCAATAGCGGCCCTGCCTTGAATCGAAACGGGAGGAGCCGCCGGCAAGTGCCGGCGGCTCCTCCCGTTTTTCCGTCCGCTGCGATCAGCGGATCAGCGGGCAGTTCGGCGCGCGGCCGAAGGTGAGCTGGATGCCGCCGCGCCAGTCATGGCCCCTCACCCCGATGACCGAGCGGTTCTCGTAGTTCACCCGCGCATAGCGCACGCCCATCCAGGCGGCCTTGTCCAGGGCGCGCTCGGCGGTGCAGAAGCGGAACGGACGATAGTCCGGGCGATGGCGCCAACCCCAATCGTCACGGTCGCGGACGATCACGCTCACGCCGTCATGGTAGCCGGTTCCTATATAGAGCGAATCCGCCTGAGCCGGCGCGCATGCCAGGGCGCCGAGGCCGAGAGCGGCGCCGACAGCCGATATCTTCACGATCTTCAACATGGTCTTTCTCCAGGACAGAACGATGCACCGAACATTCTCGCCGAAGCGATGACGGGAGAATGGTCCCGCGTCCCTGAACGGCGCGGGAATCCATCGTTCATGGATGGTTCAGGATGGAACCGGCATCCAATGGCGCATGAAAACGCGCAGCCTAAGGCTCCCCGGCAAGCATGAAGTCGAAATAGGCTTCGGCGTCCGGCATGTCGTCCTCGGAAGCCGAAACCCGGCCGCGCATGGAGATGCCCGCCTCGTGCACCGTTTCGGCCGAACCGGACACCAGCCGGTGCCACCAGTAGAGGTCCCTGCCCTCCGCGATCAGCCGGTAGGCGCAGGTGGACGGCAGCCAGGTGAGCGTGCGGACGTTTTCCGGCGTCAGGCCGACGCAATCGGGCACGCGCGCCAGCCGGTTCCCGTAGTCCGTGCAGCGGCATGTGCCGGCGTCCAGCAGGCGGCAGGAGACGCTGGTCCAGTAGATCTCGCCCGTATCGGCGTCCTCGAGCTTCGCCATGCAGCATTTGCCGCAGCCGTCGCAGAGCTGCTCCCACTCCGCGGGGCTCATCTCTTCGAGCGGTTTCGTTTTCCAGAAGGGGGCATCCATGGCTCTAATGGTCCGATCCCGACATTCGCATCGCCCTTGCGCGGCGCTCTCGGGCAAATGTCGGACTCGAAGGGCCGCTGGCAAGTCAAAGATTCAGGACGTGTGACCGCGCATCCGTCCGGTCAGGGTGCCGGCAGGCGGCCGCCCTGCCATATTTCCGCCATTCCGGCGTCCCGGGAATGCCCGCACAAGGCCGGGTTTCCATGAAAAGGGGGAACCAACGCCGTGCTGGAGTGTTTGCGGCGCGAGGGACTTTTCAGGTCAGGAGAAGGATCAGATGAGATTCAATTCGTACGCTTTCGCGGGCACCGCGCTCGGTCTGCTGATGGCGGCCTCGTCCGCCGGCGCCGCCGGTCTCGGCGCCTCGAACGATGGCGCTGCGGTCAGGATGCCGATCGTCCTGGCGCAGGCCGATGTCGACAATCCCGACCAGAAGCCGAACAAGAAGGAACGGCGCGCCGAACGCCGGGCCGAGAAGAACAACCAGGAGGGCGGCGCCGACCAGGGCGGAGCCCAGCATCCGCAACGGGCGGAACAGCCGGAGCATCAGCGCCGGAAGGCGGTCCAGGAGCAGCGGCCTGCGGGCAATGCCGGCCAGGCGCAGCAGAACGCCCGGCAGGCGCCCTCTAGCGACGAGGCGCCGGCCATGAGGCCGGAACGCGGCAAGAAGAGCCATTCCGACGAGAATGGCGGCCAGGCCGCCCAGGGCGGCGACAACGGCCAGCCGGCAATGTCGAAGCGCAAGCATCGCGACGAGAGCCAGCCGGGCCAGCCCGCGGCCAACGGCCAGGCGCCGGAGAATGCGCAGGCCAACGAGCCCGACCAGGGCAACAGGAAGCATCGCAGGGACGAGAACGCCAAGCGTGGCGGAGACAACGGCCGGCCCGCCGAGGGCCAGGCAACGCCCAAGGCCGAAGAGAAAACCGGGCAGCCGCAGAACGCCGGCAACACCAATGCCGGCGAGAAGAATGCCGGCGAAGCCGAGCAGAACCGGAAACACGGCAAGAATGCCGAGAACAGGCAGGGCGGGGAGAACGGCAACGCCGCGACCGGCGAGGCCGACCAGAACAACCGCCACGGCAAGAACGCCAAGGGCCAGGAGAACGGCGCCGGCCAGACGGGCGAGAACAAGACCGAGAACGGCAATGCCGCGCCGAAGCCCGGGGCCAATCCGAAGCAGCCGCCGGAGAACGCCGGAAACGCGGAGAAGATGCAGACCGAGCAGCCCGGCCGCAACAACGACCATGGCGGCAAGGGCGAGCAGCGCAGGAATGCCGAAGGCCAGCAAAACGGCGGCGCCAATAGCCAAAATGCCCAAGGCCAGAATGGTCAGAACGGCCAGAACGGTCAGGAGAAAAACGCTCAGGAGCAAAAAGCCGGCCCCGATAACGGCAAGAATGCCGGCGGCGAGGCGACCCAGGGCGCCAAGGGCCAGGCCGCCGAGGGCGGTCAGGCCGCGGAAGGCGGCGGCAACGTCGTGCTGCCGAAGAGCCTGAACGGCCAGCGCCCCGGCGAAGGAAAGAAGCGCGAGCGCAGGAATGCGGGCGAGCAGAACGGCAACGCCAACAACGCCGCCCTGCCCGACAGCGAGCGGGGCCGCCAGGGCCAGCGCCAGGAAGCCGGCCGCAACGGCAACGGCAAGGCGGGACCGCTGCCGGATTCCGACGCCGCGGCGCAGGCCGACTTCAGGCGGCCGGAAAGGATCCAGTCGATAACGGCCATAGAGGGCAAACGCGTCGACAAGCCCGAGCGGGCCTATCGCGAGCACCCCGACAACGTGAAGGTGGTCAAGCAGATCGACAACCGCATGATCGTCGAGATCAACAACCAGGAGTTTGTGCGCGGCTCCGACCGGCCGCGGCTCAGCCACGGCGCGCGCAACGTCTATTACGAGGACCTGCCGCAAAGCCGCACCCGCGAGGTGATCGAGCGGCCGGACGGCTCGCGCGTCATCACCATCCGCAACGAGTATGGCGACGTGATCCGCCGCTCGCGCATCCTGCCCGATCATCGCGAAATCGTGCTGGTCTATGTCGACGACCGCGACCTCGATCGCGACCGCGACCGCGGCTGGGTCGATGCGGGCGCCGACCTGCCGCCGCTGGTGGTGGACGTGCCGGAGGACGATTATGTCCTCGATGCGGACGATGTGCGCAGTCCGGACCGCTACTACGACTTCCTCGAGCAGCCGCCGGTCGAGCCGGTGCGGCGCCTCTATTCGCTCGGCGAGGTGAAGCGGTCGGCGCGCATCCGCGATATCATGCCGCGCATCGATCTCGACACGATCACCTTCGATTTCGGCTCCGGCAAGGTCGGCGAGGACCAGGCCGACAAGCTGCAGGCGGTGGCCGATGCGATCAAGAGGATCCTCGCCAACAACCCGGCGGAGACCTTCCTGATCGAGGGCCACACCGACGCGGTCGGCTCGCCGCAGGCGAATCTCGTCCTTTCGGACGAGCGCGCCGATTCGGTAGCCTCGCTGCTGACCTCGATGTTCGACATCCCCGCGGAGAATCTCACCACGCAGGGCTATGGCGAGGAATATCTGAAGGTCAACACGCAGGCGGCCAATCGCGAGAACCGGCGCGTCACCATCCGCCGCATCACGCCGCTGGTGGCGCCGGTGGCGCAGCAGTAGGTCGCAGGCCGGGCGGCGGCCTTGAACCCCCGTCGCCCGCGCCCCACATCAAAGGAGTTCCCTGCCCCATCCCCAAATCCGGAAACGGACAAGGGGATCGGCAAGGAGGCCCGGCCGGTCCCCCTCCCGGTCGGGTCTTCCTTTTTCAGGACCATCTCTTATCCGATCGTCCGCGCGACTTTGGTGTCCGTCTTCTCGAAGACGGCGTCGGGCACGAAGAAGTCCGCCGCGAGCGTCGTCGCGCCCGGCGCGGCGTATTTCGAGAAGTCGGTGACCCCCTCCTCGCGCAGCACCAGCTCGTCGATGAAGAAACGGCCCGTGCACTCGCGCGACGAACGGTTGAGGATCGCGTGGGCCGCGTCGGCCATGATCTCCGGCGAGCGGCTGATCGCCGCCATCTTCTCGCCGCCGAGCAGGTTCCTGACCGCCGCCGTGTCGATCGCGGTGAGCGGCCAGAGCGAGTTGACCGCCACGCCGTCCGTAGCGAACTCGGCGCTCATGCCGAGCGTGCACATCGACATGCCGAACTTCGCCATCGTATAGGCGACGTGGTTGCGGAACCACTTCGCCTGCATGTCGAGCGGCGGCGACAGGTTGAGGATATGCGGGTTCGATGCCTTCAGGAGGTGCGGCAGGCACGTCTTGGAGACCAGGAACGTACCGCGCGCATTGATCTGCTGCATCAGGTCGAAACGCTTCATGTCGGTCTGAAGCGTGCCGGTGAGCTGGATCGCGCTGGCATTGTTGACGCAGATGTCTATGCCGCCGAAGGCGGTCACCGTGGCCGCGACCGCGTCGGCGACCTGCTCGTCGTTGCGGATGTCGCAGAGGATCGGCAGCGCCTGGCCTCCGGCCGCCTCGATCTCGGCGGCGGCCGTATGGATCGTGCCGGGCAGCTTGGGGTGCGGCTCGGCGGTCTTGGCGGCGATCGCGATGTTGGCGCCGTCGCGCGCGGCCCGGAGCGCGATCGCCAGCCCGATGCCGCGCGAGCCGCCGGACATGAAGATCGTTTTTCCCTTGAGCGACATGAGGCTTACCCACGCTTCAGCATCAGCGCGTAGATCGCGACCGATATGGTGATCAGGAGGCCGTAGACGAACTGCGTCCAGAAGCCGGAAAGGCCGATCGCGATGATGCCCGGCTCCAGCGAGGCGATGATCAGGACGCCGACGAAGGTGCCGATCATCGTTCCCTTGCCGCCGAAGACCGAGGTGCCGCCGATGAACACCGCGGCAAGCGTGGTCAGCAGATAGCCGTCGCCGGTCGTCGCCCAGAAGAAGAGCATCTGGTTGAGCAGGAAGACCGACGAGAAGGCCGCCGACACGCCGAGGATGACGAAGCAGGCGATCTTCACGCGGTCGACATGGATGCCCATCATGCGGGCGCTCTGCTCGTCGTCGCCGACGAAGAGCACATGCCCGCCGAAGCGGTGGCGCTTGAAGAACACGCCGAAGAAGATCGCCGCGGCGAGGAACCACAGGAACTGCGCCGGTATGACGACCGGCCCGCCGAGCGGGATCTGGCCGACGAACAGCGCATGCCATGGATCGTTGGTGATCTGCGCGATCGGGATGCCCTGCCCCTGCGTCAGCACGTTCACCAGCCCGCGCCACAGGAACATGGTGCCGATGGTGGCGACGATCGAGGGGATGCCGATCTTGGTGACGAGCAGGCCGTTGATCAGCCCGCCGACCACCCCGACCATGAGGCAGAGCAGGAAGGCGAGCGGGAAACTGGCCGTCGCCACATAGACCGACGAGAAGACCCAGCCGGCGAGCCCGTAGATCGACGGGAAGGAGAGATCGATCTCGCCGAGCGTCACCACATAGGTCGCGGCAAGCGCCATGATCCCGAAGAAGGGGATCGAGATCATGAACGAGCGGTAGATGTCGAAGCTCGTATAGGTGCGCCAGTCGCCGATCAGGAAGATGGCATAGAGCACGACCAGCATGCCGATGATGGCGATCTGGAAGCGGTTGCGCCACAGGAAGCTGGGGCCGTGCTGCGTTTCGGCGGCCTGGTCCTTGGCGCTCGAGGCCACGGATGTCATCGTGCCACCTGTCCGGCTTCGTGGAGTTCGATCATCATGTCGACCAGCTGCTGGTGGGTGAGCTCCGAGCGGTGGAACTGCCCGACGACGCGGCCGCGGTCGAGGATGACGAAACGGTCGGCCGTATCGTGGACGTGGAAGATGTTGTGGTCGATGAAGATCGCCGACTTCCCCTGCTCGCGGATGGAGCGGACGAAGGCCAGCACGCGCTCGGTCTCCTTCAGCGAAAGCCCCATGGTCGGTTCGTCGAGGATGATCAGGTCCGCGTCGAAATAGAGCGCCCGGCCGATGGCGACGCTCTGCTTCTCGCCGCCCGACAGGCCCTTGACCTCGCTGTCCACCGTGATGGCGCGGGATGTCAGCCCCATGCCGGAGCGCATCAGCCGGCCGGTCTCGCGCTTCTGCGCCTTGACGTCGAGGAAGCCGAGGAAGCGCGTCAGCTCCCGCCCGGCGAAGATATTGCGCCAGAGCTCCTGCTGGTCGGCGAGCGCCCGCTCCTGGTAGACCGTCTCGATGCCGAGCAGGCGCGAGGCCTGCACGTTCTTGAGCGTGATCGGCTCGCCCTTGAACACGATCTCGCCGGCCGACGGCTTGTGGACGCCGGTGATGACCTTGATCAATGTCGACTTGCCGGCGCCGTTGTCGCCGACGAGCGCCACGATCTCGCCCTTGCCGATCGTGAGGTCGATGCCCTTCAGCACCTCGATCCGGCCGAAGGACTTGCGGATGTTCCTGAGGACGAGAAGCGGTTCAGCATCGCTCATGAGCGGGCACTCTTAATGAACTTAATGAAGCGGCGTCTGCGGGATGTCGCCCCGATCACGGGCGGGCTCATTCCTCACCCCCTCCGGCCCTAACGGGCCACCTCCCCCTCGAAGGGGGAGGAAAGCCGCGAGTCCGGCGCCGGTTTCCCTCCCCTGCGAGGGGAGGGTCCGGCCGATAGGCCGGGGGTGGGGTGAACCTGATCAAGCTTCGGACTTCATCACTTACCTCAGCGTATGCCCTCCTTGGCGAGCGGCGCGACGTCGGCGATGTTGGCCTTCGTGATGAGCGCCGCGCCGGTATCGATGTCCATGCCGGCAAAGCCGAACTTGGAGGTCAGGTAGAGCTGGATGATCGGCAAATAGCCCTGCAGGAAGGGCTGCTGGTCGAGCACGGCGGCGATGTAGCCGTCCTCGATGCCCTGCGTCGTCGCCGCCGACAGGTCGAAGCCGGCGCCGCAGATCGAGCCGGCCGCCTTGCCGGCTGCCTTCATGTAGGCCGGGATGGTGGCGGTCAGCGCGCCATGGTCGAAGATCGCCGCCTTGATGTCCGGATGCGAGGCGACGAAGCTCGCGAAGACCGGGATGCCCTGCGCGGCGTCGCCGTTCACGGCGTCGGAAATCTCGAGATAGTCGACCTTGACGCCGGCCTTCTCCAGCGCGTCCTTGACGCCCTTGGTGCGTTCGCCGCGGCCGGGCTGGCCGAGCAGGCCCCACAGGAAGACGCTGTCGCCGGATTTCAGGCCGCAAATGTCGATGGCGCCCTTGCCGAGCGTCTCGCCGGCCGAATAGTTCTTGGCGCCGACATAGCCGAGGCCCTGCGTCTTGTACTTCGCCTCCGCCTTGGGAAGCTCGACATTGGACGTGGTGACCAGGATGCCCTGCTTGCGCGCCTGGTCGATGAGCGTGTCGAGCGCCTCGTCGCCCGGATGGCCCATGATGGAGATGCCGGTCGGCTTGCGCGACATGGCCTCCGAGAATTGCTGGACCATCTTCTGCGGGTTCCAGTCGGAGAAGACGTACTCGACCTGGCAGCCGGTCTGCTGGGCCGCGAGCTTGGCGCCGTTATAGACGATGGAGGCGAAGGAATCGCCCTCCGCTCCGCCCGGGAAGAAGACGAACTTCTTGCCCGCGCAACTGAAATCCGCCGCGTTCGCCGCGCCGTAGGATGCAAGGGTGAAGAGGGCGGCTGCCGCCGCCGTTTTGATGAAGCGCAATGACATGGGTGTTTCCTCCGCCTGGTTCCCGGACCGGGGCCCATAAATCCCCGGTCGCCAGTTTCATGCCGCAACGGAATGCTGAAACAGGCGGGGTCGCTTGTCAACGAACAATGACAGCGCTGTCAGTGGCTTTTCCTCTCCCTTGAGGGGGATTCCTCACCTTCACGCCATGGCTCTTCAGCCGGAAGTGCAGGTCCGCCGTTATCTGTTGCTTCAGCCGCTCGAAAGAAGGCTGCCTCAGCGGCAGATCGGCGATATGCGACCGGGGAAACCGTCTCGTTGACAGCTTGGGAATATCGATCACGTCGATTATGTCGGTGCGTCCCTCTTTGACGCCGGTATAGACGACGGGTATCCCCATCGCGGCGCACGGCATGGCGCAATGAATTCTGCTGGTGACGACGAGCCCGCCCCTGTTCCTGTAGAATTGCAACAGGTCACGGGCAATTCCGAACTTGACGGACGAGGAGAGGTAACGCGGAAACTTGTGAGTCAGATTGACGAAATTCCCGCGTTCGCTTCTCGGGAAATGCCGCCTCGACTGATCGACCAGGATAATCTTCGGTTTCTCCGGTTCCGCCTTGCGCGAAGGAAACGTCATGGTCGCGCAGCCGCTCACATAGGCCTCGACCCCCCAGGATTTGAACGTGTCGGCCGTGGCTTGATCCCGGCACCCGATCGGAGCGAAACGCTCGAAATAGCTTTTGTGCTTCTCGAATGACCTGGCCGCCTTCGCCGTCATATGGAAACTGAAGAAGATCGGGGTTATACTGGGCGAAGGAGGCCAGTTTTCCGGTTCTTTCGTGAACCAGCCATTCATTGCGACAATGACGGGCTCCCCTGCGTATTCGCTGAGGGATTCCCGGTCGACAAGCACATATTCCTGGTCGAGATGCTGGGCTACAGCCAATGACTGAATATGATCCCCTATGTTGTTCGAATGGGAATAGTCCAATAGAGCGATTTTCAATTGCTCGGCACACCTCTCTCCGATGCAATGGTAGGGCGGCTCCCGCGGTGATCAATGATCCTAGGCCGCGAAAATGAATGCGCACGGGGAGCGCACACCGATGCGATCGGTCTACGTAAACCTGGACAGGGCCACGGATCGGCGGGCCTGGATGGAGCGCCAGGCCGAGATCGCGCGCATCGAGATCGAACGCGTTCCGGCGGTCGACGGCAGGAGCCTCACCGCCGACGAGATCGCGGCCGTCACGACCAATTCCAGGCTGAGCAAGGGCGCCATCGGTTGCTTCCTCACCCACCGCCGTATCTGGAAGGACATGCTCGAAAGCAGCCGCTCCCATCTGGCCATTTTCGAGGATGACGCGCGGATCAGCCCGTCTGCGTCTCTTTTCCTGGCCGATGCCGCCTGGATTCCCGCCGATGCCGACATCGTCAGGCTCGAAAAGAAGCAGAGCAGGCCGGTGGCAAGCGTTGCCTCGATCCCGACGCTCGATGACAGGGAACTGCGCCGGCTGTACGGCAAGGACGCCGGGACCGCCGGCTACATCATCTCCTGGGATTGCGCGGCAATATTGTCGGCATGCCTCACGCAACTGACGGCAGAGTTCGACCAGATGCTGTTCAACAGGCGATCGCCCATCTGCCGGTCGCTGCGCATCTACAAGCTCTATCCTTCCCTGTGCATCCAGGACCAGGAAACATTCCCGGGCTCGATCGACCGGGCAAAGCTTCTGCCGCGCTTCATCGAGAATGCGATGATCGGGGCGCAGCGTTGCCTCGACCGCTTGAGGGCGCCCGAGCCGACGCGACGCTATGCGGCGGAGTTTCGGTGACCTTCGCGCCCGGTCTCCGCATTGCCGGATCTCCCCCGACTTGAAAAATCCGGTTCTCTGCGAATATGATCGCGTCGATCCTCCGGCCGCGCAGACCGGCCCCGGTGCGGATCGGCTGCTCCTGTCGGCCTGATTTCGGCGCCCCCCTCCCCCAAGTTCTGATTCAACGCCCCGAAGCCTTCGGGTCGTCGCGTATTTCACCGAGACGAGGAAACCATGATCACACGCGAAGCCTCCTGCAGTTGCGGGCAATTGCAAATCCGATGCGAAGGCGAGCCGCTTCGCGTCTCCATGTGCCACTGCCTCGCCTGCCAGCGGCGGACGGGCAGCGCCTTCGGCATCCAGGCATGGTATGCTCGTGCGCGGGTGCAGCCTGCCCGGGGCGTGGCCAAGCGCTACGTGCGCCGGGCCGACAGCGGCAGGACCGTCGCTTTCGGCTTCTGCCCGGAATGCGGCGGCACGCTGTTCTGGGAGGCAGAGCGGGCTCCCGGTCTCGTCGCCGTGGCCGTCGGAGCATTCGCGGAGCCGGGCTTTGAGAGACCGGGCCTGTCGGTCTGGGAGAAAAGAATGCACCCCTGGACGGCCGCGATCGGTGAACAGCCGATGGAACATGCGGATTGATTACCCTGCATGCCGGGCATCGTCCCGACAGGGAGCGCCGAAAAATCGCGAGACCGTGTCGGACCGGCGATCCGCCATTCGTCCTCGACGCATGGATCGGCGATTTGCCGGGCACGGACCATTTCGCAAGGTGCCGGAACCGCCGGATCCGGGATACAGGACCAGAAAGAGCCCCGAGGAGACAGATATGCCCAGCACCATCCGCCTGCACCGCGTCCTGGCCACCAGGCCGGACAAGGTCTATCGCGCGTTCATCGAGGCCGACGCACTTGCCAAGTGGCTTCCGCCGAACGGCTTCACCTGCACCGTGCATTCTTTCGACGGCAAGGTCGGCGGCGCGTTCCGGATGTCCTTCCGCAACTTCACCACGGGCGAAGGCCATTCCTTCGGCGGCGAGTATATCGAACTCGTCCCCGGCGAGCGCGTGCGCTACACGGACCGGTTCGACGACCCCAATCTGCCGGGCGAGATGCAGGTGACGGTAACGCTGAAGAAGGTGTCCGTCGGCACCGAGATAAACATCGAGCAGGCCGGGGTGCCGGACCTCATTCCGGCGGAAGCCTGCTATCTCGGCTGGCAGGAATCGCTCAAGAACCTGGCAAGGCTGGTCGAGCCCGAGATCAATCAATAGAGCGCGAACCGGGCGGGCGGGCCGGCACCCCGGCCCGTCCGGCAGCCCCCTGGCGATCGCCGTCAGGCCCGCGGCGGACGCGGCCTCGGAACGGAGGCGGCTTTTGGAAAATGTCGCCGCCGCTCTGTACAGCGTGTTCCTCCCTGTCGCAAAATAGCTCTATGCTCTTCGGGCATGGGGCTCGCAGGCAGGGATACGCCACATGAAATCGATCTTGGTTCCCGTTGAAGATCACGACCGTACGGAGGCGATGCTGTCGACGGCCGCGTCCTTCGCACGGCTTTTCGGCAGCCGCGCGACCGGCTTCGCATTGTCGCCGGCGACGACGCCGTTCCTGGCCGCCGACGTCGTCGGCGCCTCGATCCTCTACGAACCGCTGACCGAGCAGACCGAACAGAGCGCCGCGGCGGCGCGCCTGCTGTTCGAGAAGTTCATGACCGAGCGCAAGATCGCCTGGGACTGGCGGGAAGGCATCGCGCCGGGCGACCACATGGTCGGCTATCTCGGCCGCGTCTTCGACATCACCGTGGTCGGCCGGCCCGAGCAGCGCATCTCCGGCCCGCGCCCGCTCACCCTCGACGCAGCACTCTTCGACAGCGGCCGCCCCGTGCTGATCGCGCCGCCCGGCGCCCCCGCGTCGATCGGCTCGAACGTGGTGATCGCATGGAACCGCAGCACGGAGACGGCGCGCTGCGTGGCGCTGGCGCTGCCGGTGCTGGAAGCAGCGCGCAGCATCACCGTCCTGACCGTCGAGGGGTCGGGCGTGCCGGGGCCCGACGGGCAGGAACTGGCCGATTACCTCGCCGCCCGCGGCATCGCGGCGCGCGCGGTCACCGTCAGCCCCGGCAAGCGCTCCGCCGGCGAGACGATCCTGGCGGAGGCCGCCGCGCTCGGATGCGACCTGCTCGTCAAGGGCGCCTTCACGCAGAGCCGGCTGCGCCAGATCATCTTCGGCGGCGCCACGCGCCATATACTGGAAAGCGCGGAAGTCCCGGTCTTCATGGCGCACTGAGGGCTGCCGCAGAGGAGGCCGAAGCGCCGGCGGGATCGTCATCCCATCTTGCGGCCGTCGCTTCGCGCCACCCACGAACCGGGACGACGCGCGGCATGGGCGCCCATGCCCTTTACATCCTCTCTCGACACACTACGTCAGGGGTCGAGCCTGCACTATGGACGGCTCCTTTCGCCGGCGCCGGCGCTTGCCCGCGCCACGATCCTCAAGCCAGACAGAGAGATCAGGACATGACCCAGATGAAGAACGGGGATGTCGTGCGCATCCACTACACGGGAAGACTGACGGACGGCACCGAGTTCGACAGTTCGGCGGGCCGCGAGCCGCTGGAATTCGAATATGGCGCCGGGCAGATCATCCCCGGCATCGAGCGCAACGTCTCCAACATGGAAATCGGCGAGAAGCAGACCGTGACCGTACCGGCCGACGAAGCCTACGGCCCCCACGACGACGCCCGCGTGCAGGCCATACCGCGCACGGCCATCCCGGAAGACGTCCCGGTCGATATCGGCACGAGGCTCCAGGCCAACACGCCGGACGGGCAGCCGGTGAACCTCACCGTGGTCGATCTCGACGATTCGTCGGTGACGGTGGACGCCAACCATCCGCTCGCCGGCCGCGACCTCGTCTTCGACATCGAACTCGTCGAGGTGATCGCCGCCTGACGAAAATACCGTTCGCGGCCCGGCCCGACGGGATTTTTCAGTCGAAGATGCGTTCGCCCTGCTCCTCGACGAGCTGGCGTCCCTTGCGCAGCGCGAAATCGGCCGCGTCGTCGACCGTGGTGAAGCGGTCGGCGCGGATGAATTTGTGCTCCTTCACGACGCCGCCGATTTCCTTGATGACGACGCCGCAGCACTGGAACTGCCCCTCCGCCTGATAGGGCGTGGCGCGGATCATGAAGCCGTTGTGCTCGACCTCCTTGCCGGCGGCGATCGGCGCCTCATCGTTCGCGCCGGCGCCGGTGCCGCCGCCACCGAAAAGCTTCTTCAGAAATGACATGGATCCTCGTCCCTTTCGGCCTGTCTCGGCGAGTGAAGGAAGTATCGCGACAATCCCGCTTATATAGCGTGACCGGCCCGCGACGCCATGCCGGTCAATGGATATGAAGCACGATCTGGCGGCGATGCGGGCGCGTCCGGTGCTCGAAGAGGTAGATGCCCTGCCAGGTTCCGAGCGCCAGCCGTCCGCCGCCGATCGGAATGGAAAGCGACACCGCCGTCAGCGCCGCCTTGATGTGCGCCGGCATGTCGTCGGGGCCTTCGGTCCGGTGGACGAGATAGGCCATGGCAGGATCGTCAGCCGGCGGGACCAAGCGGCGAAAGAACGCCTCGAGGTCGCGCCGGACATCCGGATCGGCGTTTTCCTGGATGAGGAGCGAACAGGACGTATGCCGGACGAAGACGGTCAGCAGCCCCGTTTCGAGCCCGCTTTCATCGACGAATCCGGCCGCGCCGTCGGTGAACTCGTAGAGACCCGGCCCGGAAGTCGTGATCTCGAGCGTCGTCTGGGGCATGGAAATGCTCTCCTCGCGTCAGTATCGTCGGCCATGATGATGGTGCGGCCCCCATTCCGCTTCAACCGCCGGCCTGACGAAACACGCGACCCGGCGCAACAGAATTGCGGCCCACGCGTTTCTACTGTCCATTCTCCGAGAGGGCGGCGGGATTTGATGAATCGGGACAGTCAGGCGCGGCAATCCTCCCTTTTTCTCTTCGCTTTTTGCCTGATGCTGATCGCCGCGACGGTGCCGGCCCTTGCCGCTGAGGCCGGGCACGCGACGAAGGCATCCGGCATGGGCGGCTCGGGCGAAGGCGTCTTCGTCGCCGAGATCGTGCTGCTGCTCGTCGTCGGGCGCGGCCTCGGCGAATTGATGGAGCGCATCGGCCAGCCTGCCGTGATGGGGCAGCTGATCGGCGGCATCCTGCTCGGCCCATCGCTCTTCGGCTGGCTGTGGCCTAGCGCGCAGCACATGGTCTTTCCCTCCGATCCCGAACAGAAGAGCATGATCGAGGCGGTGTCCCAGCTCGGCATCCTGCTGCTCCTGCTCCTGACCGGCATGGAAACCGACCTGAGGCTGGTGCGCCGCGTCGGCGCAGCCTGCTTCTCCATCTCCGCCGCCGGCATCGCCGTGCCCTTCGTCTGCGGCTTCGCGCTCGCCCAGTTCCTGCCCGAATCGCTGCTTCCCGAACCGTCGGAGCGCGTCGTCGCCGGGCTGTTCATCGGCACGGCGCTTTCGATCTCCTCGGTGAAGATCGTCGCCATCATCATCCGCGAAATGGGCTTCATGCGCCGCGACCTCGGCCAGATCATCGTCTCCTCGGCGATCATCGAGGATACGGTGGGCTGGCTGATCATGGCGGTGACCTTCGGCATCGCCACCAACGGCAAGCTGGAGATCGTGCCGCTGGCGCTGACGATCGTGGAAGTCGCCGCGTTCATGGCATTCAGCCTGACGATCGGGCGGCGCATCGTCTTCGAGCTGATCCGCTGGGCGAACGACACGCTGAAGAGCGAATTCGCCGTCATCACCGTGATCCTCGTCGTCATGGGGCTGATGGCGCTGACGACGGACCTGATCGGCGTGCATACGGTGCTCGGCGCCTTCGTGGCCGGCATCCTGGTCGGCGAATCGCCGATCCTTTCCGACCATATCGACGCGCAGTTGCGCGGCATCATCACGGCGCTCTTCATGCCGGTCTTCTTCGGCATGGCCGGGCTTTCCGCCAACCTCACGGTTCTCGCCGACCCCACCCTCGCTTTGCTCACGGTCGGGCTGGTGGTGATCGCCTCGGTCGGCAAGTTCGGCGGCGCCTTCGCCGGCGGCAAGTTCGCCGGCATGACCTTCAAGGAGGCGACGGCGGTGGGCAGCGCCATGAACGCGCGCGGGTCGACGGAGGTCATCGTCGCCTCCATCGGCCTTTCCATGAACATCCTCTCGCACAACCTCTTCACCATGATCGTGACCATGGCGGTGCTCACTACGCTTGCCATGCCGCCCATGCTGCGCTGGGCGCTGGGCCGCCTGCCCATGGACGAACGGGAGAAGGAGCGCGTCGACCGCGAGGCGCTCGACGAGCGCGGCTTCGTCTCGCGGCTGGAACGCCTGCTCCTGGCCGTGGACGACAGTGCGAACGGCAGGTTCACGGCCTATCTCGCCGGGCTGATCGGCGGATCGAGCGGCATGCCGACGACGGTGCTGAGGTTGGAAAAGGAGGGCCGGGAGGACAGGAACGCGCAAGGCGAGAAAAAGCACCTCGACGAATTGAAGAAAGGCGCCAAGGCGAGCGCCAGCGCGGTCGCGGAGGCCGAGAACACCTCCGTCGACAAGGTGCGGCTGACCGCGCGCACGACGACCGGCGCGCCGGGCGAAAGCATCGCCGAGGAAGCCCGCAAGGGTTACGATCTGCTCTTTGTCGGCCTCGGCCGATCGCTGACGCCGAAAGGCGCCTTCACGCGCAAGCTGAACGAGATCACGCGCGGCTTCGACGGGCCGCTCTGCCTTGTCGTCAGGGGCGCCGGCAAGGCCGAGAAGGTGCCCGTCCTTAAGCCGGGGGCCACCATACTCGTGCCCGTCAACGGCACCGAGACGGCGCGCCGCGCCGCCGATATGGCCTTCGCCATCGCCAGGCCGCAAAATGCCCGCATCCAGGCCCTCTACGTCGCGCCGCGGACGCGGGGCGCACGCGGCAAGGTCTCGCTTTCCCACCGGCGCGAGGAAGCCGCGCTGAAGGACGTCGCCGCTCTCGCCGAACGCTACGGGGTCCCGATCAAGACGGCGATGCGCGCCCATGGCGCCGCCGCCGACGCCATCATCCGCGAAGCGGCGAAGGGCGCGGCGCTGCTGGTGATGGGGGTCGCGCAGCGCTCGGGCGACGAGCTTTTCTTCGGCGAGACGGCGCACGCGGTCGTTACCGGATGCGCCGCGCCGGTCGTGCTCGTCGCCGGCGAACGCGTCCGCAAGGACGAAGCCGCCAGGGAGGCGGAGCGCTCGGGCAAATCCGACAGCGCATCCCAGGCGAAGGAGGCGGCCGCCTCCTGACGGGAATCACGCATATGGGACGGGAATGTCAGAGCGGGCGGAGGAGGCGCGAAAGATTCATGGAAATGGCGGACGCGCGCGTCGCGGTCACATCCTCTTCCGGCCTCGCCTCGAGGATCGCGCCGTAGCCTGCGGCCCCCAATTGCCGGTGCATATGCGTGACCAGCGTATCGGCATTGATGACCCAGACCTCAGGGATGCCGTAGGCGCCGTAGATGCCGATCTTGCGGCCGAGATCGTAGCGCAGGCTGGTATCCGAGATCTCGATCGCCAGCAGCACGTCGTAGCCGCGCAGGTCTCCGGGGAAAATGGAGCGCGGAAAGATGCAGAAATCCGGCTCCACGAAGGAGTTTTCGTCGAGCCGCAAGGTGGTTTCCGGCGCAATATAGAGATTGTCCGGTCCGATCCGCTGAAAATGCTGGTTGAGTTCCAGCTTGACCATTTCATGCCGCCCGCCCTTGGGTAGCATCGGCACCACTTCCCCGCCGATCAGTTCGAAGCGCTCGTCCTCCGCGATGATCCCCGCCCTGACGATCGCCTCGATCTCGGCAACGGTCCAGATGCGCCTGGGCATGCCTTCGGCGGCCTGCGTCGTGGCCGGCTGCCGGCTGTCGGAATGGACGAAGCGCTCGTTCATGGCCGGACCCTAGCACATAAGGGACGGCATCGCATCTCGCGACGCAATCTAGCCGGCGAGCGCATGTCTGGCGAAGGCCCGGCGGATCACCGCTTCCTTTTGAGAAACCTGGATCGTCAGGATGAGTATGAAATCTCCCGCCTTCGCCAATTCGCCGGCCAGTGCCGTGCCCGCCTCCAGCGAATCCGCGATGCGGATACGCTCGGCCGCCACGCCATGCCTGAGCAATCCCGCCCGCAGCAGGGCCGGCACCTCGCCGGCCGCCCGGCCGCGCCGGTAGTCGAGAAGATCATAGACGATGAACTGGTCGAATCCCGGGGCCGCGAGCGCCGTCAGCTCCTCGTACTGCGCATCGCTGCGGTTGCCGACCGCCGCCAGAAGCAGGATGCGGCGGCCCGGCGCGGCAAACCCGCGGACCGTCCGCGCCGTAAAGCGGAAGGCCGCGGCGTTCAGGCCGCTTTCCGCCACCAGCATGAAGGGATAGCCCTCGAAAACGGTCCAGCGGCCCGGATTTTCCGACATGCCGCCGCGGAAACGGAGAAGGGCGTCGGCGATGACCGGCAACGGGACGCCGAGCCCATGCGCGATGCCGGCAGCGGCCATGGCATCCGCCGCATAGTGCGCCGCCTTTCCCTGAAGGGTGATGGGTATGTCTTCTATCCGGACGATGCGCTCGGGCGCGCCCTGCCCTTGCCTGAGCACCATGTAGCCGTCGCCATCCGCGAAAACGGCGGCCCCGCCGGCGGCCAGCACGCGCCTCTGGTCGGGCGCGTCGCCGCCGGCGGAGAACAGGATGACCCGCCGGGCACCGCACGCGTCGATGAATCGCGCCGACCTCGGATCGTCGCCGTTCAGTACGGCGCGTCGCGACCCTATGACCACCTGCGCCTTGTGCGCCGCCATGGCGTCGAGATCGCCGATCCCGTCGACACCGATATGTTCGCTGCCGATATTGAGGAGCGCCCCGACCTTGCGCCGCCGCATGAAGAGGCCCCTGGCGAGCAGCCCGCCACGCGCCGTTTCAAGCACGGCGGCCGTCAGGCTTCGATCGCGCAGGAGCGTTCTCGCGCCGCTGTAGCCGGCCGAGTCGCCGTCGGCGATCCGCGCCCCGTCGACATAGAGGCCGTCGGTGCAGGCAAGCCCGACGCGGTGCCCCTGGGCTTTCAGGATGGCCGCCACCAGCCGTGACGTCGTGGTCTTGCCGACGGTACCCGTGACCATGGCGACGGGCATGGCGCCGAAACGGAGATCGTTCAGGGGAGTCGCGACAAGCCGCCGGAAGCCGAGCTTGATGCTCCTCCGGGCGTTCGGGAAATGAGCGCGTATCCTCCCCAGCCGGCCCCTCGCCTTTCTCCCCGCTAGCGGCCGTCGGGAAAGCTATCCGGCTTCCTGCTCCGGCTGGAAAGCCCGACGCTCAAGCCGCCGGCTTTTTCAGCGCGCCACGCTCCCGCATCTGCCGGTGCAGGTTGATGGCGTCGAGGTCGAAACCGTTCGGCCAAGTCGGAACGCCAAACGAGATGAAAACCCGAGCGAACAGCTCGGGATCGCGCAGCGGCTCAACCATTGGCCCGCCGTTCTCAATCAGGTTCGACAGATCCTCGACACCCTCGCTTCCGTCGGAAAAGCGCAGCCACAACCTATAGCCGTCGAGCGCCTTGACGGATACGACATCGACCATTTCGATCATTCTTCGTCGGCTCCGCGAATGGTCCGGAACGCTTCGCGTAATCTACCTCTTTCCCAATTCGCCATCAATTCGTCCCGGTGGCGAAGCGTCCAGTCACGGAGCATGCGCTGCGCGCCAGGAGGCATAGTGCCTCCGATCATCCTGCCAGTCTGGATTTCAAAGATAGCCTTATGGCCCTGATAGAGTGCATGCAGATGCGGCGGGTTTGATCGTTCCAGTACATCTGGACTACGATGCCGAAGAATATCGAGATCGTCGGCACCTTTGAACCCGCCTAGCTGTCCAGAAAGCTCCTGAGCTTTCTCGACCGGCTCGGATGCTTGAGCTTCCTCAGCGCCTTTGCCTCGATCTGGCGGATGCGCTCGCGCGTCACCGAGAACTGCTGGCCGACCTCCTCCAGCGTGTGGTCGGTGTTCATGCCGATGCCGAAGCGCATGCGCAGCACGCGCTCCTCGCGCGGCGTGAGCGAGGCGAGCACGCGGGTGGTGGTCTCGCGCAGGTTCGCCTGGATCGCGGCGTCGATCGGCAGCACCGCGCCCTTGTCCTCGATGAAATCGCCGAGATGGCTGTCCTCCTCGTCGCCCACCGGCGTCTCGAGGCTGATCGGCTCCTTGGCGATCTTCAGGACCTTGCGCACCTTCTCCAGCGGCATGGCGAGCTTCTCGGCCAGTTCCTCCGGCGTCGGTTCGCGGCCGATCTCGTGCAGCATCTGGCGCGAGGTGCGCACGATCTTGTTGATCGTCTCGATCATGTGCACCGGGATGCGGATGGTGCGGGCCTGGTCGGCGATCGAGCGGGTGATCGCCTGCCTAATCCACCAGGTGGCGTAGGTCGAGAACTTGTAGCCACGGCGATACTCGAACTTGTCCACCGCCTTCATCAGGCCGATATTGCCTTCCTGAATGAGATCAAGGAATTGCAGGCCGCGGTTCGTGTATTTCTTGGCGATCGAGATCACCAGCCGCAGGTTCGCCTCGACCATCTCCTTCTTGGCGATGGCCGCTTCGCGCTCGCCCTTCTGCACCTGGTTGACGATCTTGCGGAACTCCGCAATCGAGATGCCGGTCTCGGTGGCGAGGTTCTGGATTTCCATGCGGATCTCGCGGATCTTCTCCTTCTCGGCCTTGGTGAACTCCTTCCAGCCGCGCGCCGAAAGGTTGGAGACCGATTTCATCCAGTTCGGATCGAGCTCCGAGCCCTGGTAGATCTCGAGGAAATTGTCGCGGCGCACGCCGTAGCTCTCGGCGAGCCGGAGCAGCCTGCCCTCGTTCTGCACGAGCCGCTTGTTAATGTCGTAGAGCTGCTCGACCAGCGCCTCGATGCGCGCATTGTTGAGCGACAGCGACTTCACCGCCTTGATGAGCTGTTCCTTCAGCTCCTTGTAGCGGCGCTCCTGGCTGGGCGACAGCGTGCCGGCGGCGGCAAGGCGGTTCTCGACCTGCTGGTCCTGTAGCTTGCGCAGGCGCTTGTAGGTGTCGGCGATGACGTCCAGCGTCTCCATCACCTGCGGGCGCAGTTCCGCTTCCATCGCGGCGAGCGACAGATTGGCCTCGTCCTCCTCCTCGTCCTCCTCTTCCGGACGGCTCTCGCCGCCGACATTGGTGATGTCGTCGTCTTCGCGGGTCAGGCGGCGGACGTTCTGCGGCTCCTCTTCCTGCTTGCCGTTGCCCTCCTCGGGGCGCACGACGATCGGCGCCTGCTTGGCCTCGGGGCCGGCATAGGTCGCTTCGAGATCGATGATCTCGCGGAGCAGGATCTTGGCTTCGTTCAGTTCGTCGCGCCAGATGATGATGGCCTGGAAGGTCAGCGGGCTCTCGCACAGGCCCGCGATCATGGTCTCGCGGCCGGCCTCGATGCGCTTGGCGATAGCGATCTCGCCCTCGCGCGACAAAAGTTCGACCGAGCCCATCTCGCGCAGATACATGCGCACCGGGTCGTCGGTACGGTCGGTCGGCTCCTTCTTCGCCGGCGCGGCGGCCAGCGCAGTGCCGTTCTGCTCGGCGATCTCCTTGGCTTCCTCGTCGCCGTCGGAAGGCTCCGCCTCCGGCTCCTCGGCGGCCTCGTCGTCCTCCACGACGTTGATGCCCATGTCGGAAAGCATCGCCATCGTGTCCTCGATCTGCTCGGAGGTCACCTCTTCGGAGGGCAGCACCGAATTCAGCTCGTCCATGGTCACATAGCCGCGCTTCTTGGCGGCCTTGATCATCTTCTTTACCGCATCGTCGGAAAGGTCGAGCAGGGGGCCATCCGTCGTCGCCTCGCGCTCCGTCTCGACCTCTTCCTTTTCCTTTGTCGCCATGCTTTGCTTCTCCAAGGGCCGTTCGGCCTGTGCGCCCGTTTCATCCATGGTAGGGCGCAAAGTATTTTCTTACCGTTTCGGCGCTTCGACGTGCCGCCGGTTCAGGAACCGATTCATCCGGATAGATAGGGCGGGTCCCCTTCCCGTCCAAAGCAGCCATCCTTCCGGGCATATCGCCCGTCATTGCTCCGCCCGCCGTTTTCACAGGGCGCGCTATCGAATCGTCCTGATTCCGTCATTGGGACGGAAGGTCAAGCGGCTCTGACACGATTCGCTTAAAAAAAGCGAATCAAATGAGGCCCGAAACGGATTTCAAGGCCGGCCAAGGACTGAAACCGTCGCAAACCCGCGCCACCGCGGCATCCTGCGCCATATATGGCGTGCCGATTTGCCGCTGCAAGATGCGCTTCCGCGGCGAAACGAGCCATTGCGGAAGCCTGCGGGCTACTCGCCGGCCTTCACTTCTTCCGGTGCGAGCTTGTCTTCGATCTCGCGCGAGACGGTGGATTCGGAAGAGCCGGCGCGCTCGTTTTCGGAACGCTGCTGCTCGCGCTGCTTCTCGACCCAGCGGGAAGCGATGATCGCCACCTCGTAAAGCAGGATCGTCGGCAGGGCGAGACTGATCTGGCTCAACGGATCAGGGGGAGTGAGAACGGCGGCGACGATGAAGGCGATGACGATCGCGTATTTGCGTTTGCTCCTCAGCCCCTCGGAGGTCAGTATCCCGACCCGCGTCAGGAGCGTCGTCACCACCGGAAGCTGGAAGACGAGACCGAAGGAGAAGATCAGCGTCATGATGAGGCTGAGATATTCCGACACCTTCGGCAGCAGCGAGATCTGCACCTCCTGCGCGTTGCCGACCTGCTGCATCGACAGGAAGAACCACATCACCATCGGGGTGAAGAAGAAATAGACGAGGCAGGCGCCCATCAGGAACAGGAGCGGCGAGGCGATCAGGAAAGGCAGGAACGCGCGGCGCTCGTTCTTGTAGAGGCCGGGCGCCACGAATTTATATATCTGCGCGGCGATCAGCGGAAAGGCGATCACCGCGCCGCCGAACATGGCGATCTTGACTTGGGTGAAGAAGAATTCCTGCGGCGCCGTATAGATCAGCTCGACCTTGGAAGAGTCGAGATGAGCCCATCTCACCGCCCATGTGAACGGGATGACGAGCAGGTTGAACAGCCGCTTGGCGAAGAAGAAGCAGCACAGGAAAGCAACGAAAAAGCCGGCGATGCACCAGATCAGCCGGCGCCTGAGTTCAATCAGGTGCTCGATCAGCGGCGCCGAGGATTTCTCGATCTCGTCGTCTTCCGGGCGGCTCAACGGGTGCTTTCCGTCTTTTTCCTGGATGCTGGTCCGGCCTTGGCCGGAGCCTCCTTGGCCGTGGCGGATCGGGCGCTTTTGGTAGCCGGCGCCCTGACAGCCGACGCCTTGGCTGCCGGCACCCTAGTAGACGTCTTGGCTGCCGGCGCCTTGGCTGCCGAAGCCTTGGTAGCCTGCGCCTTCGCTGCCGGCGCCTTTGCCGCGTCCGGCTTCGGCGAGGCTTTGCCCGCGGCCTTCGCCGCAACCGCCTTGCCGGCGGGATTGGCCGAAATCGTTCTCGTGGTCTTCGCCGATCCGGCCTTCGCGGCGCCTGCCTTCGCCGTCGCGGTCTTACCGCGTGCCGGGCTCTTTTTCGGCCTGGCGGTTTCGGCCGCCGGCGCCGCCTCGCCCGGAAGTTCGGCCGCGCCGTTCTTCAGCGGTTCCGCGGCTATGGCCTCGGTAGACGTCTCGGCTGTAGTGACTTTCGTCTGCGGCTTGAGCGCGTCGTCGAGACCGGCGCGCACCTGCTGCCCGACATCCTCGATCGGAGCGAGATGCTTGCGGATCTCGTTCATCGGATTGATCTTGCGGACCGAACTCAGCGTCTCGGACACGTCTTCGAGGTCGGCTTCCTTGAGCGCCTCGTCGAACTGGCGACGGAAATCGCCCGCCATGGCGCGCAGCTTGGCCGTCGTGCGGCCAAACTGGCGCAGCATGCGCGGCAAATCCTTCGGACCAACGACCACGATCAGCACGACCGCGATCACCAGCATCTCGCTCCAGCCAACGTCGAACATCTACACCGTTCCCCAGGAGGAGCGGCCAAGCCGCTCCAGACGAAGCATCACGACTTCGTGGCCTTTTCCCTCGGCGCGGTTTTCACGGCTTCGTCGGCGCGGTGCTCGACGGTCCTGCCGTCATCGGCATCGTCCTGTTCGTCTTCGCTCATGCCCTTCTTGAAGCTCTTGATGCCCTTGGCCACATCGCCCATCAGATCGGGGATCTTGCCACGGCCGAACAGCAGCAGAAGGATGACGAGGACGATCATCCAATGCCATATTGAGAAAGAACCCATAACCTTTTTCTCTTCCGAACGTTTCCCTCGGGTTGATCTAAGCGCTTTCGTCCGATCTTTCAAACGGAGAGTGCACAGACTTTTCGCTTTCCGGCCAGCATGGTTACACGGTCCGGACAATGCGCCGCACCCGCGCGAGCACCTTCACGGCACGTTACAGGCGTCTTGACCCGATCGTCGGTGAATCTCTCACCCGTCCGGCCCTGACGGGCCACCTCGTACCTCGAAGGGCTAGAAAGCGCCGCGCCGGCTTTCCCTCCCCTGCCAGGGGAGAGTCCGGCCCAAGGCCGGGGGTGGGGTGCGGGGGGCAACCGCATATGGCTTGAAGGAGTTCGGATGGTCGGCATACCCGCACCGCGTCATCATCGGGCTTGTCCTCAGTATCTGCTCCGGACGGTGAAACTGCGGCCGCTCCAGCAGAACCAAGGCCATGGCGACAACCGGCAGCCGTGGCAGATCCTCGGGACAAGCCCGAGCCTGACGGATGACCGACATATGTCGGTCTCCGTCAAAACCTGCCCGAGGATGACGGCGTTGGTGTTTGCCTTGCCCCCAGGCTCCTATGCGATGGCCCTGGGTGGGGTGATCGTGGAAGGGCTCAATCCGGAGCTTTGGCCTCACTCCTCCACGCGCGGCGTCAGAAGCCCGAGTTCCTCGAGGTCGATGTCGGTCAGCGGGTCCTCGTCCTCGGCCAGTTCGTCCGGATCGGCCGGCGGCTGCGGCATGGAGAAGTTGGACGGCATGCGCGGCGAGAGCAGCCCCGCCCCCTTCAGCTCCTCCATTCCCGGCAGGTCGCGGATCTCGGCCAGCCCGAAATGGTCGAGGAAGCTTTCCGTCGTGCCGTAGGTCACCGGCCGGCCCGGCACCCGGCGGCGTCCGCGCATCCTGACCCAGCCGGTCTCGAGCAGCAGGTCGAGCGTGCCCTTGGAGGTTTCCACCCCGCGTATGTCCTCCATCTCGGCCCGAGTGACCGGCTGATGATAGGCGATGATGGCCAGCACCTCGAGCGCCGCGCGCGACAGCTTCTTCTGCTGCACGGCATCGCGGCTCAACAGGAAGGCTAGGTCGCCGGCGGTGCGGAAGGCCCAGGCATCGGCGACGCGCACGAGATTGACACCGCGCTTCTCATAGACGCGCTGCAGTTCGGCCATCACCTGCCGCACGTCGAGACCCTCCGGCAGGCGCGCGGCGAGCGCCTTCTCCGTCACCGGCTCGGCGGAAGCGAAGACGAGCGCTTCCGCCATCCGCATCGCCTCGGAAAGGTGCAGCCGCTCGGCCGGATTGCCGGCGATCCCGGCATCGTCGCCCTCGTCCTCGTCCATGAACGGGACGATCGTCGCTGGTCCGCCTTCAGTCACCGGTGACCTCCGTAAGCTTGATGCCGGCGGGTTTCTGCCGTGAGCGCATATAGAGCGCCGCGAAGGCTTGTTCCTGCCGCATTTCCAGGTGCCCCTCGCGCACGAGTTCCAGGCTCGCCGCGAACGAGCTGGCCATCGCGGTGGCGCGCTCCTCCGGCGCTGTGAGGTAGTCGAGGAGGAAGCTGTCGAGCGCGGTCCAGTCGCGCATGCTGCCGATCAGCCGCATGAGGATGGCGCGCCCCTCCTTCAGCGACCACACGCCGCGCTTGGCGATCTTCACATTGGTGATCGCCTGCCGCTGGCGCTGCGAGGCATAGGCCGTGAGGAGATCGTAGAGCGAGGCGGAATATTCGTTGCGCTTCTCTACGACCGTCGCCTCGGGCATGCCGCGCGCGAACACGTCGCGGCCGAGCCGGTTGCGGTTGACGAGCCGCGCCGCCGCGTCGCGCATCGCCTCCAGCCGCTGCAGGCGGAATTGCAGCACCGCCGCCAGCTCCTCGCCCGTCTCTTCCCCGTCGCCCGGCTGCCTGGGGATGAGCAGCTTCGATTTCAGGTAGGCGAGCCATGCCGCCATGACCAGATAGTCGGCGGCAAGCTCCAGCCGGAACCGCCGCGCCCGCTCGACGAAGGCTAGGTATTGCTCGGCCAGGGCCAGCACCGAGATGCGGGCGAGGTCGACCTTCTGGTTGCGCGCGAGGTGCAGGAGCAGGTCGAGCGGGCCTTCGAAGCCGTCGACGTCGACGACGAGCGCCGGCTCGGAACTCGCCCGCTCCGTGTCGTTGTCCGCCCACAGGCGCTCGAATGGTGTTTCGTCCTTGTCCGGCAAGCGCTTCCCGTTCCTGTCCCGCTCCAGCCTACGCCGCCGCCTCGAAATAGCCCGCGAATTCGGCGCGGGCGGCCGTTTCCGCTGTGGTATCCGGCCTGCGCCGCGCGGCAAGCGCCCGTTCCGCGCGCCCGAGCGGCCTGCCGGCGAGCGGCAGCGCCTTCGATGCCACCGCGCGCATCTCCTCCATCACGCCGTTGCAGTGAAGGACGAGATCGCATCCCGCGGCAAGGATCGCGGCGGCCTTCGCGGCGAAATCCCCAGAAAGCGCCTTCATGGAGACGTCGTCGCTCATCAGGAGGCCGTCGAAGCCGATCTCGCCCCGGATGATCTCCCCGATGACCCTAGCGGAATGCGTCGCCGGCTGGGCCGGATCGGCCGCCGCATAGACGACATGCGCCGTCATCGCCATCGGCAGGTCGCGAAGCGCCCGGAAAGGCGCGAAATCGTGCTCCCGCAATTCGCCGAGGGAGGCCGTCACCGTCGGCAGTTCCAGATGCGTGTCCGCCCCGGCGCGGCCGTGGCCGGGAATGTGCTTCATCACCGGCAGCACGCCGCCGGCAAGGAGCCCGTCGGCCGCCGCCCTGCCGAGCGCCGCCACCGCCTCCGGGTCGCGGGCATAGGCGCGCTTTCCGATCACGTCATGCGCGCCCTCCACCGGCACGTCGAGCACCGGCAGGCAATCGGCGTCGACGCCGCAGCGCATGAGATCGAAGGCGTGCAGCCGCGACATCAGCCAGGCCGCGCGCAATCCCGCCTCGTGGTCCCGCCGGTGGAGCTCGCCGAGCGCGGCGGCCGGCGGATAGTTCGGCGCGAGCGGCGGGCGCAGCCTCTGCACCCGCCCGCCCTCCTGGTCGATGAAGACCAGCGCGTCGGGACGGCCGACGCAATCGCGCATCGCAGCCGTCAGGTCGCGCAACTGCGCCGCCTCGCCGACGTTACGCGCGAAAAGGATGAAGCCCCACGGCCGCTCGTCGCGATAGAAGGCGATCTCGTCCGACGTGAGGCTCAACCCCGCCGCGCCGAGGATCATGCGTTTTGATTCGCTCATCGGCGAAGGATAGCGCGAAGCGGCTGCCACCGCACCACCCGCCTGAAACCGGCCCACCCCTCCGACCCTGACGCAGGGCGATCGCATAGGGAATTCGCGCGGCTTCCCCTCCGGATTGAGGACGGCGGCGAGCCAGGCGCCCTCCCTCTCCTCGACGGGGGGGCCGGCCGACAGGCCGGGGGTGTTACCTTTGCTACGAAGAAGGCCGCCGCCTTGCGGCGACGGCCTCGGATCTTCAGGGGTCGGCTGTCGGCCTATTTCGACACGAAGCAGGTCCCGCCGGCCGCCTTGTACTTGGTGCAGAGCGCGATGGCGTCCTCCTTGGAGCCCGCCGAGATGCGCACCCGGTAATAGGTGCCCTTGCCGGTGATCTCGGCCTTGACGATGTTGGCCGCATGGCCGCCGAGGATGCCGGAATAGCGGCGCGCCAGATTCTGGTAGGAGGTCTGCGCGGCTTCCGCCGTCGGCTGCGAGGCGATCTGCATCGACCAGTCGCCGGAAGCCTCCTTCACGGGCGCCGGTGCCGGGGCGGGCTCGGCCGAGGCGACTTTCTGCGGCGCCGCGCCGACGATATCGACCGGCTGGTCCGCGGGACGCGATGGCGCGACCGCCACCCTTGCCGGCATGGTGATCCGGCCACGGTCCGTACGCTCGAACGATTTGGGTGCCGGCTGCTCGGGCTTCTGGGCCTCGGCCGGCTTCACGTCGGCCTTCGCCATGGCCGCCATGGCGTCCTCCTTGGAGGCGGCCGGCTCCTGCGTCGGGACCGGCGCCGCGGCCGGCAACTGAGCGGGCGCGTCCTTCGCCTGCGGCGCGGCCGCCGGCTTGCTTTCGGCCGGGGCCGGATCCTCGCGCGGAACCATCGTCCCGTCGGCGCGGACGATCATGGTTTTGACCTTGCGCGGCGTCACCGCCAGGATGTCGCCGTCGGCGCGCTTCGGCGTCGGATCGGGCGTCGGCGCCAGCCTGTCCTCGCCCTTCGGGGCGGCCTTGATCAGGTCGGCGATGTCCTGCGAGGTCGCTGTCTTGCCGACGGCCGGGGCCGCGGCGGCCGCGTTGGCGGAAGCCTTGCCGCCGTCGGACGCCGGCGCGGCGGCGTCGTTCATATCGCCGCCGGCGGAAGCATCGCCATTGGCGGGTCCGCTCTGGTCGTCCTCGAACACGCCCGGCAAGGCCGAATTGTCCTTGGCGCGGGCCGAGATGTCGACCGGCTGCTCCTCGGTCGAGACCAGCTTCTTCTGTTCCGGCGCCGTGGCCGTCGCGCCGTCCGCGACGCGCTCATAGACCTTGTTGTCCTGGTTCGGCACGTTGACGCCGCCGGGGTTCTTCGGCTTGACCTTCACCGGATGCGCGTCGGCCTTGAGCACCACCGGCTGGTCGCTCTTCTCGCTGCTCCCCCGCGACAGGGCGAAGGCGCCGATGCCGCCGATCAGGAGAACGCCGACGGCAACGCCGGCGAGGAGCCGGCCGCGGCGGGCCGGAATGCGACGCGGCGCATAGGCCGCCGGGGCGTAGGCTTCGTCGGGCTCCTCGGCCACGGCCGCCGCGAACTCGTCGGGCAGGAAATCCGCATCGTCGAAAACGAGCTCGTCCTCGGCGCCCGCCTCGACGCCCGCGCCGTGCCTGCCGGCCGCGGCGAAATCTTCCACCGCCGCCGGAGCGGCCGGCGCCACCGGCGCCTCATGCCTGCTGGCGATGCCGAGTTCCTCGGCGAACAGGCGCTCGATGTCCGTCGCCGCCGGCGCCGGGCGGACCCATTCCTCCGCCACCGCCGCCTGCCGGATGGCCTCGGTATGCTGCGAAAGCGTCTGGAACGCGTGCTCGAACTCCTCGTCCAATTCGTCGTAGACAGGCGCGGGACGCTCTTCCGTCAGGAAGGTCGGCACGGGGATGTCGAGGTCGTCGGCGACGGCGACGGCCGGCTCGAAGACTTCCATCGTCTCGATCTCGGGCGTCGTCTCGGCCTCCCGCGCCGTCTCGATCCCGGACATCGTCTCGGTCTCTCGCACCGTGTCGATCGCGGACGCTGTCTCGATCTCAGGCGTCTCGATCTCAGGCGTCTCGATCTCCGGCGTCCCGATCTCGCGCGCCGCTTCGGCTTCCGCCGGTTCGGCGACGTCGGGAACCGGGGCCATATAGGCATGCATCGCGTCGGCCATCCGCTCGATGTCGGCCGCGATATAGCTATGCTGGGCGGGCTCGTCCGCCGCCCTGATGTCGAGGAACGGCGTGATTTCGCTCCTGTCCTCGACGGGAACGTACTCCTCCGTCACGGCGGCCGCTGCCGCTTCCGGCTCGACGGCATAGGAAGGCCACGCCGGCTCTTCCGCATGCGCGTCGACGGACATCCCGTCGTCCCGCGCATCCTCGTCCATGGCGTGGTGGTCGGCCTCCGGCACGGCGGGGGCCGGCGTCTCGGCCTTCATGGGCTTCATCGGATCGCGGCGCTGCGGCAGGCCCCGGTCGGTTCCGAGCGCGGCCAGTATATCGAACGGGTCGATGGCCCGGGCCCGCGCCGCCGGTCTTTCCTCGGCCGGCGCTTCCGCCCTTCCCTGCATGGCAGCCGGGGCTTCCGGCTTCGGCGCGGCTTCACGGTATTGCTGAGCCGCGGACTTGAAGGAGCGGATATCGAAGACCGGAGCCTCGACGGCTCCATAATGCCTCGGCGTCTCTTCCGTCGCGGGATGGCTTGCATAGCCCGGAGCGGAGAAGGAAGGCCGATAGACGTTGCGCTCGTCCTGCCAGGCGGCGGCCGGCTGCGCTTCTGCCCTCTCCGGAGCGGCATGTTGCGCGGTGGTCTCGACTTCGCCCGTCCATGCCGGTGCGACTTCGCCTGTCCATTCCGGCGCGGCGTCGTTCGGCGGCGCCACGCCGAAATCCATGTCGACGTCGGCGAGGCCCTCGTCGGCGGCGCCCGCATCCTCATGCGTAACCGGCCCGGCGTCGCTTTCCCCGGCGGGCCGCCAGAAATCCTCGTCGCCGGCGAGCTCTTCCTCGAGGCTCGCCGCGAAGGCTTCGTCCACCTCGTCGACGGCCGGCGCCCCGCCGGCGTTTTCCTGTGGATAATCCGGCTGGGACGGGCCGATCGGGGCGTCCGGGCCCGGATCGAACATGCCCATCAGCTCTTTTTCGAGGTCGATCTCGAAATTCTCGTCGGGACGGGGAGTCGGCTGGACGCGCGGATCGAATCCCATTATGCGCGTCAATTCGGCAAACGGATCATTGGCTTTGAAATCCTGATCGCCAGCGGCTCTGAGCTGCACCTTATTTGCCATGCTTGTCCACACTCACACACTTCGGACGCCGGCGACGTCGCGCGTTTCGGCCTACCAGCGCAATATGGGCAATCGGTGGCAGGCTTTGCCGCCTCCTAGCGCATCTCCGAAGGTGCTTCCGCCCCGATCAGCGCCAGGCCCGACGACAACACGTCAAGAACAGCCTGCACCAGACCCAGCCTGGCATCGGTCAATTGTGGATCGTTAACCTTAACAAACCGTAAGCCAGGATTTTCAGTACCCCTGTTCCAGTGAGTGTGGAACGCGTTGGCCAAATCGTAAAGGAAAAAAGCGAGCCGATGCGGCTCCTGTGCTTCGGCCGCCGCCTCGATGAGCCGCGGATATTCGGCCAGTTTCCGGATCAGCCCGATCTCGCCCTCGTCGGTCAGGAGGTGGACGAACTTCTTCAGTTTCGTCCGGTCGCCGGCATCGGCATCGACATGCCCCCTGGCCTGCCGGAAGACCGAATGACAGCGCGCCGAGGCGTACTGCACGTAGAAGACGGGATTGTCCTTCGACTGCTCCGTCACCCGGGCGAAGTCGAAATCGAGCGGCGCGTCGCTCTTGCGGTAGAGCATCATGAAGCGGATGGCGTCGCGGCCGACTTCCTCGACCACGTCGCGCAGCGTCACGAACTCGCCCGCGCGTTTCGACATGCGCACCGGCTCGCCGTCGCGGAAGAGCTTGACGAGCTGGCAGAGAAGCACGGTCAGCTTCACGCGACCGCCGGCGACGGCGCGAGCCAGCGCCTCCAGCCGTTTGACGTAGCCGCCATGATCCGCGCCGAGCACGTAGATCAGTTCGCTGAAGCCGCGATCGACCTTGTCCTTCAGATAGGCCACGTCGGCGGCGAAATAGGTATAGGCGCCGTCCGACTTGACCAGCGGCCGGTCGATGTCGTCGCCGACATCGGTCGAGCGGAAGAGCGTCTGCTCGCGGTCTTCCCAGTCGTCCGGCTTCTGGCCCTTGGGCGGCGGCAGCTTGCCCTTGTAGACGTGCCCCTTCAGCGTCAGGTCGTTGATGGCGCAGCGGATCGCGTAGGCCCCGTTGGCGTGCAGCGTGCGCTCCGAGAAGAAGACGTCGTGGTGGACGTTGAGCAGCGCGAGGTCTTCCTTGATCATCACCATCATGGCGTCGATCGTTCGGTCGCCGACGATGGCGAGCGATTCTTCCTCGGGCATCTGCAGGAGGCCGCGGCCGAACTCCTTCGCCAGCGCCTGCCCCACCGGGATCAGATAGTCGCCGGGATAGAGACCGGAGGGAATCTCGCCGATCTTGTCGCCGAGCGCCTCGCGGTAGCGCAGGAAGGCCGAGCGCGCCAGCACCTCGATCTGCGCGCCGGCGTCGTTGATGTAGTATTCCTTGACGACCTCGTAGCCGGCGAAGGCGAGCAGGTTGGCGAGCGTGTCGCCCACCACCGCCCCCCGGCAATGGCCGACATGCATCGGCCCGGTCGGATTGGCGGAGACGTATTCGACGTTGATCCTGCGGCCGGCGCCGATTTCCGAGCGGCCGTAGTCCTTCCCCGCCTCCAGCATCTCGCCGAGCCGCGCCTGCCAGAAGCCGGGGCTGAGGCGCAGATTGACGAAGCCCGGCCCGGCGACCTCGGCCGCGGCGATATCGGGATCGTTCGCCAGCACCTCGCCGATCCGCGTCGCGAGCGCGCGCGGATTCTCGCCGACCGCCTTGCCGAGCACCATGGCGGCATTGGTGGCGATATCGCCATGCGCGGGATCGCGCGGCGGCTCGGCGACGATACGGCCGAGCTCGAGCGGATCGCCGGAGAGCGTTTTCAGATCAAGCGTTTGTATTGCTTTCTTGATCCGATCGTTGAAATCGGCGAAAATGTTCATTCTGCGTTGCCCGTGAGGAGACGTCGGAGGCGAGCCGGGATCGGGAGGCCGTCCATCCGGATTTGGTCCCGCCCCTACCCCAAATCCGGTGTGTGGTCAAACAGGCGGCGGTGCTCCTTGACCGCATAATTGTCCGTCATGCCGGCGAGGAAGTCGGCCACGTGCCGCGCCTTGACGCGCTCCTCGGCCTTTCCGAGCAGTTCGCGCCAGCCTTCCGGCATCAGGCCGGGATCGGCGAAATAGGCGTCGAAGAGGTCGCGCACGATCCTGTCCGCCCCTTCGCGCACGCGCAGGACCACCGGGTTGCGATAGAGATTGGCGTAGAGGAACGCCTTCAGTTCTTTCTCCCGCGTCCGCATGGACGGCGAGAAGGTCACGATCGCGCGGCCCGCATCGTGCACGTCCTCGACGCTTTCGGGCCGTATCTCTGCCAGATGGGCGTTCGCGGTGCGGATCACGTCCTCGACCATCAGCGTGATCTGGCGCCGCATCAGTTCGTGGCCGGCGCGCACCGCATCGAGCGCCGGATAAAGCGCCCGCACCTCGCGAAGGATGGAACCGGACAGTTCCAATCCTTCGAGCATGTCGAGGCCGAGCAACCCCGAGCGCAGCCCGTCGTCGATGTCGTGCGCGTCATAGGCGATGTCGTCGGCGATCGCCGCGCATTGCGCCTCGATGCCGGCATAGCGGTCGAGTTCGAGGTCCTGCAGCGCGTCGTAGTCGAGGATCGAGCGCGGCACCGGCCCGTGGAGCCCCTCCCCATTAGCGCCGACGAGCGGACCGTTATGCTTGACCAGTCCCTCCAGCGTCTCCCAGGAGAGGTTGAGCCCGTCGAACTCGGCGTAGCGGCGTTCGAGCCGCGTCACGGCGCGCAGCGACTGGGCGTTGTGGTCGAAGCCGCCCCAGGGCGCCATCCTGTCGTTCAGCGCGTCCTCGCCCGTATGGCCGAAGGGCGTGTGGCCGAAATCGTGGACGAGCGCCACCGCCTCGGCGAGGTCCTCGTCCGCGCGCAGCGCCCGCGCCAGGGCGCGGGCGATCTGCGCCACCTCGATCGTATGGGTCAGGCGTGTGCGGTAATGGTCGCCCTCCTCGGCGATGAAGACCTGCGTCTTGTGCCTCAGCCGCCGGAAGGCCGTGGAATGGATGATGCGGTCGCGGTCGCGCTGGAAGGCGGTGCGGGTCGGGCTTTCGGCCTCGGGGAAGAGCCGCCCGCGCGTTTTCGCCGGATCGCTGGCCCAGGCGGCGCGCGGCCGGTAGCCGAAGCCGATGCCTTCCAGGCCCTGCGTCTCGCCCGTCATACGCCGCCGCCGGTTGACTTGCCCTTGTTGACTTACCAACGGGGGCTTCATACCTATGCGTTGGAAAGAATTGCAAGGCAGCCGCCATGGGCGTTGACGCAAAATCCGCGATGAAGGGCGTCGAGGTGACCGAAGCCGCGGCGCGGCGCATCGCGAAGATCGTGGCCTCCGAACCCGGCAAGATGGGCTTGAGGATCAGCGTCGAAGGCGGCGGCTGCTCCGGCTTCTCCTACAAGTTCGACCTCGTGGATTCCCGGAACGGCGACGACGTCGCCTTCACGCGCGACGGCGCCACCGTGCTGATCGACGAGATATCGCTCGTCTATATGGGCGGCTCGGTCATCGATTTCGTCGACGATCTGATGGGCCAGTCCTTCCAGATAAAAAACCCGAACGCCGTCGCCTCCTGCGGCTGCGGGACGAGCTTTTCGATTTAACATCGCGCGACCGCGCGTCAGCCCGATTTCCTGGCAGCGCGAAAAGCTGACCGGAAGACCGGCGAGGCAGACCGCCCCGCGCGTCATCCCGGTTTTCGACACGAGCGCAGCGAGCGTCGAAAAACCGGGACCCATTCCGTAGACGCTACGTAGAATCGGGATCCCTTCCGCAGACGCTGCGTAGAGATCGCTACCAACCGATTCCGCCGTAAAGTTCACGCCAATCCGGATTCATTTCCTCTATAAGCCGGATCTTCCATTCACGCCGCCATTTCTTGATGCGCTTTTCCGCTACGATCGCCTCGCCAATATCTTGATATTCCCGGTACCAGACTAGTCGAATGGCACCGTACCGCGCGGTAAAGCCACGTCCTTGACGTTGCTTATGCTCCCAGACCCGGCGCGCAAGATCAGCTGTGACACCGGTATAAAGTGTGCCGTTTTTCTTCGCGGCAAGGATATAGACATGGCCGGGCATAGTTCCCCATACTGTGAAGGAAACGGCTCGTCCAATTTACGGAATGGGTCCCGGTCTTTCGGCCAGCGCTGCGCGCTGGCCGAAAACCGGGATGACGCGCGGGGTAGTCTGCCACGCCTCCCCGCCGGCAACCGCCTTTCCTTCCCGCATGAACCTTACCTGAAAGCCCCATTCAACGCCGGTTCAGTGCGAGGGAACCATGCTGGCCCGATCCTATGGGTCCATCGAAGGGACCAGTCTCTATGAAGGAGAAAGGCAGATGAAGACGATGAATCCGCTCAAGCTTGGCCTGGTCGCCGCGGGCCTGCTCGTGCCCGGCGCCGCTTACGCGGCCACCAGCGCCATCGCGACGACCAACCTCAGCATGCGCACGGGGCCGAGCGCCGGCTACGAGGTGGTCGACGTCATCCCCGATGGCGGCCGCGTCACCGTCTATGGCTGCCTCGGCGGCTACAATTGGTGCGATGTGAGCTGGGATGGCCTTCGCGGCTGGACATCGGGCAACTATCTCGCCTATCTTGGCGAGCGCTACTACCGCGATCCCATCCCGAGCATCGGCGTCATCATCGGCGTGCCGATCGTCCGCTACGACCGCGAGGTCTATTTCGATCGCTGGTACCGCCACCGCGGCCCCGAGATCCGCCATGACCGCCACCAGCATCGTCAGGAAGTCCGGCAGGAACGGCGCGAGGACCGCAAGGCGGTCCGTCAGGAGCGCCGCGACGTGATCCAGGAACGCCACGACCTGCGGGGCGCCCGCCACGATTTGAGGGATGCGCGCCGGCACGGCGAGAACCCCAGGCAGGAGCGTCACCAGGTTCACAAGGAGAAGCGCCAGCTGCACCAGGAGAAGCGTCAGCTGGACAAGGCGCGCCAGGACCGCCGTCACGACCGCCACGGTTGACGGACTGTTGGACTACAGAAACGGCCGCCGGAACGCCTGTTCCGGCGGCCGTTCCGTGGATGCTCAGGCTTCCGCCGACATCGCGGCCGTCTGCAGGTCCTCGGCCTTGCCCGTGGCCCCGTTGAACACCAGGTTCAGGATGACCGAGGCGACCGAGGCCATCAGGATGCCCGAGCCGATCAGCGGGGCGATCACCTTGGGCAGCCACATGCTGAAATTCGGCGCGAGTTCCGGGATCATGCCGAAGCCGAGCGAGATGGCGACGATGAAGAGATTGTTGCGGTTGCCCTTGAAATCGACCGCGCCCAGGATGCGGATGCCCGTCGCCGCCACCATGCCGAACATGACGATGCCGGCACCGCCGAGCACGACCGTCGGCAGGGCTTCCACCAGCGCCCCCATCTTCGGGATCAGGCCGAGCACGATCAGGATCACGCCGCCGGCGACGCAGACGAAGCGGCTGCGGATACCGGTCACGCCGACCAGCCCGACATTCTGCGAGAAGCTCGTATAGGGGAAGGTGTTGAAGATGCCGCCGAGCAGCGTGCCGAGGCCGTCCATCCTCAGCCCCGAGGACAGCATCGGCTGCGTCACCTTCTTGCCGGTCATCTCGCCGAGCGCCAGGAACATGCCGGTCGATTCGATCATGACCACGATCATCACCAGCACCATGGTGGCGATGAGGACCGGATCGAAGATCGGCATGCCGAAATGGAACGGCCGGATCGGCGCCAGCCAGGCGGCGCTCGCCACCTTGTCGAAATGCATCAGGCCGAGCGCCGTGGCGATGACCCCGCCGGCGATGATGCCGATCAGGACGGCGATGTTGGACAGGAAGCCCCTGGTGAAGCGCGCCACGCAGATGACGATCGCCAGCACGATCAGCGACAGTACGATGTTCTGCACCGGCGCATAGGCGGGGTTGGGCAGCGACGGCGACAGCGACACGCCGGCGGGCGGCGCAGGCACGGTCGATCCCGCCGCGCCGGCCGCCTCGCTCACCGCCTTCAGCCAGGCGGCCTGGTCCGGCGACACGATCTTCGGCGCCGTCGGCCCGACCGGCAGCCCGAATATCCAGTCGATGCCGATCTTCATCAGGGAAACGCCGATCACCAGGATGATGGTGCCGGTCACCACCGGCGGGAACAGACGCAGCATGCGGCTGACGAAGGGCGCGATCAGCATGGTGATGATGCCGGCGCCGATGATGGCGCCGAAGATCATGCGCGCGCCGTCCGTGCCGGAATGCGCGATCGCCATCGAGATCATCGGGCCGACGGCGGCGAAGGTGACGCCCATCATGACCGGCAGCTTGATGCCGAACCATTGCGTCGCCCCGAGCGACTGCAGGATCGAGGCGATGCCGCACACGAACAGATCCGCCGAGATCAGGAAGGCGACGTCTTCCGGCGCGAGCTTCAGCGCGCGGCCGATGATCAGCGGCACGGCGATGGCGCCGGCATACATGACGAGCACGTGCTGCAGGCCGAGCACGAAAAGACGCGGGGCCGGCAGCACCTCGTCCACGGATTGCGTTGACGATGACATGAGGTCCTCCTTTTCTTGCTCCGTACCACCCGAATCAGGTTCCCTCTCGCGGAGCAATGGTGCAGGATTACCTTCGCGCGGCGCGCGCGCCATCAAGAAAGCGTTGAAATTTACGTTCGGTTTTCATGAAGATCGCCACCTGGAACATCAACGGCGTCAAGGCGCGGCTCGGCAATTTGCTGCACTGGCTGCAGGAAAGCGCCCCCGACATCGCCTGCCTGCAGGAGATAAAGTCGGTGGACGACCAGTTCCCGCGCGCCGAGGTCGAGGCGCTCGGCTACCATGTCGAGACGCACGGACAGAAGGGCTTCAACGGCGTCGCGCTTCTCTCGAAGCTGCGCTTCGACGAGGTCAATCGCGGCCTGCCCGGCGATGACGGCGACGAGCAGGCGCGCTTCATCGAAGGCGTCTTCTCGACCTCTTCCGGCGCGCTCCGGGTCGTTTCGCTCTATCTGCCGAACGGCAACCCGGTCGAGACCGAAAAATTCCCCTACAAGCTCGCCTGGATGGAGCGGCTGAACCGCTGGGCCGGGGAGAGGCTCGCGCTGGAGGAGCCGCTGGTGCTCGCCGGAGACTACAACGTCATCCCCGAGCCGATCGATGCCCGCCATCCCGAGAACTGGCTCGGCGACGCGCTGTTCCAGCCGCAGACGCGGCAGGCCTTCCGCCGCCTCGGCAATCTCGGCTTCACCGAAGCCGTGCGCGCGGTCACCGACGCGCCGGGCGTCTATACGTTCTGGGACTACCAGGCCGGCGCCTGGCAGAAGAACAACGGCATCCGCATCGATCATCTGATGCTGTCACCGGAAGCCGCGAACCGGCTGGTCTCCGCCTCGATCGAGAAGCACGCCCGCACATGGGAGAAGCCGTCGGACCACGTGCCGGTGGCGATCGAGCTCGACCTGACGCCCGCCGAGCATCGCCAGGCGGCGTAGTACGGCCAAGTTCGCCCGACGAAGCGGGCGCCCGCCGGTGGGAAACCCTCCGGGCCGGGTGAATTCCGGCAGAACGCTTCCATTTAACATGAAAGGCTCCAGGACCTCTGCACCTCACCCCGTGGGAGAGGACAGGCTGGTCGCGCCGCTCGACACCCGTCCTCACCCCCTTCAGGGGGAGAGGTGCCGAGCGAAGCGAGGCGGAGAGGGGGTATGCATCGCCATCCGCGATTGACCCCTCCTGAAAGGCATGGATCAGGCTGACCGGGCACAGGGGAAGAGCTCAATCGCGCACGACCGGGAAGCTCCGATCCCGAGGGAAGCCCCTATTTGGCCTCGTCGGTATCGCCCTCGCGCATGCTGTCGGCGAGCGCGATCGCGGTGCGGCGGTCGCCTTCGCCGGCGAGCGCGAAGGCCTCTTCCTGCATCTGGCGTATCCATGGCAGGTCCGCCGCCGGGGCGTGGCTCAGCGCCTCCGTCATCATCGCCAGCCCGCGCACGATCTTGCCGCTCTGGAAAAGCAGGTTGCCGAGCGTGGCCTGCGCGCCGGCATGTCCCTTCTCGGCGGCAAGCTGCAGCCAGCGCCCGGCCTGCTTGATCGAGGCCTTCACGCCGTCGCCGTTGAGGAACATCTTGCCGAGCTCGAACTGCGCGGCCGGGTTGCGGTAGGTGGCGGCGGCACGCATGTAGAAATCCTGCGCAGCGCTCATGTTGGGCGCGACCGGCGAGCCGGGTATCCCCGTCCGCGAATAGTTGCCGAGCGCCACCAGAGCGTCGGAGACGTAGCTCTCGTCGGGGCTGCCCGGCTGCACGTCGTCCTCGACGATCTGGCTGAAGAACTTGTAGGCTTCGTAATCGTTCTGCGCGACGCCGTCGCCGGAGGCGTACATCTTGGCGAGCTTCCAGCTCGCGCCCACCTGTCCCTTGTCGGCGGCGTAGCGGTAGGCCTCCACCGCCTCTTCCTTGTCGCCCTTCTTGTAGGCCGAGAAGCCGAGCCGGAAGACGGCCCAGGGGCTCTTCTTCTCCTTCTCGAAGCCCTTGGCGTCGAAGGCGTGGGCAAGACCGCTCGCCGCCATCGCGGCGGCCATGACAAGTCCGAAAAGGACGGTCCGCTTGGCGCTAGAAATCGGCATGGCAGCGTATGTCTTTCGCCCCGCCCGGAGGCGTCGCGGCGCGGCGACGTGCCGATCCGGCCGTCCCGTGCCGGCTGGTCCACTTCGCCTTCGAATTCGCCTTCGCGTCCATCACGGTTCCCGCCGCGTCAATCGCGGCCTGTTCCCCTGCAGCGCTTCAAACCGCCGCACCCCTTGAGCCTTCGAGGTGCGCCGGGTTTATGGCGGGAAATAGGCGATACCGCCCCCGCCGCCGCTTGCCGCAATCCTTACCGAAAAGGTGTTGCTGAATCGTCACAATGCGTGAACAGGCCCGAAATCGACTGCCTGCGCGCATCCAAAACCCTCGCAAGCAATATCAATAGAAGACGGCAAGGCATTGAAAAAATTGAATAATAAATTTCTGCACCCGAACCCGGGAGGCGGCCGTCCTGATCCAATAGTGCTTGAACAGGTGAAGCTTGCGGTCGCCCAGAAAGAGCGCCGTTCACCCCATCCGGACATGGCGGCGCAAGAGCACATACCGTTAAGATCCGGTTACCCCCGGAGCCCTTCAGAGCCGGCTGGAAGCAGTTCTGTTTCCCGGATGGCGAGGCGATCCGCCAGAAGGGCGGCGCGGGGCGTACCGATACTACGCCAAGTCCGCCAGACGACGCGGGAGCCCGCCAGCGGGAAATCTCCCCGTCGATTTGCTTTCGCAAACCGACGAGACTGATAAGTGCCGGTCGTCCTTCCGCAGGCGAAGCCCGCGGGCGACTGGTGGGCCGGAAGCAGAACGTCCCCCAAGCCCCGAAAGGCTCTAGAACGGGATCTCGTCGTCGAGGTCGCGGCCGAAGCCGCCGCCTCCGCCGCCGCCGCGATCACCCGGCGCGGACTGGCCGAAATCCGAACCGCCGCGACCCTGGCCGCCACCGCTGTAGCCGACCTGGCTGTCGCCCTGCCCGCGCGAATCCAGCATCTGCAGCTCGCCGCGGAACTTCTGCAGCACGATCTCGGTCGAATAGCGTTCCTGCCCGGACTGGTCCTGCCATTTGCGCGTCTGCAGCTGGCCTTCGATATAGACCTTCGCGCCCTTCTTCAGATATTGCTCGGCGACCTTGGCGAGGTTGTCGTTGAAGATGACGACCCGGTGCCATTCGGTACGCTCCTGCCGGTCGCCGCTGTTCTTGTCGCGCCAGGTCTCGGTCGTGGCCACCCTCAGATTGACGACCGGATCGCCCGAATTCAGCCGCCTTATCTCCGGGTCCGCCCCCAGATTGCCGACCAGGATGACCTTGTTCACGCTACCCGCCATGACGCTTCTCCACGCTTGTCCGAAACCGAGCCTTCTTCGCACCGACGGGCCGGCGAGTCGATGATCCGGCCATCGCCCGTCCACAGTCATTTCCGTTCTATATTTGTTCTAGGCAAGAGCGTTTCGGTCGTCAAGTTCCGATCCGGCACCCGCCAGGCTCCGCGCGGGGAGTAGCGCCAGGGCCGCTCCCCTCTCCGCCCGCTTCGCGGGCACCTCTCCCCCACTTCGAGGGGCGAGCAAAGGAGCCAGGCGTGCCACCCCTTTTCCTCCCCCTTCAGGGGAGCGGTTTCGAGGCGAAGCCGGGACGGAAAGGGGCAATTCCCATTTCCGGCTCACAGCCGATCCGCATCCCGCATCGAATAAGCCCTTGCTTATCTGATAAGCCTCTGCTTATGTGTATGCATGATCGACGCCGAATCGGAAATCTTCCGCGCCCTTGCCGACCCGACCCGCCGCGCCGTCTACCAGCGGCTCGCCGGCCGCGAGCTGAGCGTGTCGGAACTGCGCCAAGGGCTGGAAATCTCCCAGCCGGCCGTGTCGCAGCATCTGGCGGTGCTGCGCGGCGCCGGGCTGGTCGGCGAGCGCCGCCAGGGCCGCTTCGCCTTTTACCGGATCGAGCCCGCCGGGCTCGCGCCGCTGATCGACTGGGTGGCGCGCTACCAGGCCTTCTGGCCGGAGCGCGTGGAGAAACTGAAGGAACTCCTGAAGGAGATGGACCAATGAAGAGCGACGGCCGGAAAGACGAGGTTCGTTTCGAGACCGAACTTGACGCGCCGCCCGAAAAGGTCTGGCGCGCCCTCACCGTGCCGGAATATGTCGCCCGCTGGCTGGCGCCGGCCGATATGGGACCGGAGGAAGGCGGCGCCTTCCGCCTCGAAGGCGAGGACGGCGGGATCGACTGCCGGATCGTCGAAGCGACCCGGCCGCACCTGCTCCGCTATTCCTGGCGCGAGGAAGGCGGACCGGACAGCCTCGTCAGTTTCCGGCTCGCCGCGACCGAGGCCGGCGGAACCCGCCTGACCATCGTCCATAGCGGTCTCGCCCGCCCTGCCCTGCCGGCGCTGCGCATCGCCGGCGTCTCCGGCTGCCGCATGTCGCTCGGCGCGAAGCGTTCCGGCCCTTCGATGATCGCCGCGAACGAGCCCGCGATGGCGATGGCGGCCTGAAGGAGAAGAGCCATGTCCAACAATCTCGTGCCGATGGTGATCGAGCAGTCGAGCCGCGGCGAGCGCGCCTTCGACATCTTCTCGCGGCTGCTGCGCGAGCGCATCATCTTCGTGAACGGTCCGATCGAGGATGGCATGGCGGCGCTGGTCTGCGCGCAGCTTCTGTCGCTGGAATCCGACAACCCCAACAAGGAGGTGGCGCTCTACATCAACTCGCCCGGCGGCATGGTGACCAGCGGCTTCGCCATCTACGACACGATGCGCTACATCAGGTGCCCGGTCTCGACGGTCTGCATCGGCACGGCGCGCTCCATGGCGTCCTTCCTGCTGATGGCCGGCACGCCGGGGCGGCGCATCGCGCTTCCCAACTCCAGCGTCGTCGTCCACCAGCCGCTCGGCGGCTTCCAGGGGCAGGCCTCCGACATCGAGCGCCATGCGGAGGACATCGTGAAGACCAAGAGGCGCATGATCGCGCTCTACGCCGAGCATTGCGGACGCACGACCGAGGAGGTCGAGCGCACGCTGGACCGCGACTATTTCATGACCGCCGACGAGGCGAAGGCCTGGGGCATCGTCGACCACGTCTATGACACGCGGAAGGACGGGATGGCGGCGTGAGACCGGCGCGATCCAGGGATCAATGGGCGTTATATCTAAAGCTCATGGGCGTCATCGTGCGTCCTTCGAGGCTCAGCGAGCCTCGAAGGACGCACGGCCAGACGACCTCGAAGGAGGCCACCCTCTGCCACGACCTCCTCCGCCAAAAACTCGGCCCCGCCGCCGGATTCCTCCGGTCGCGCGGGGCCCTTGTGGTTTGACCATCATTCGCCGGCCATCCTGCCGGCGTGTTCTCTCGGATGCGTCGCGGTGTTCAGCCGCAGATCCGACCAGTAGTCTCTGCGATGTGGGGGATATCGACAGCCGGCTTCAGCGCCCTCGGGCGTGATCTAGGCTTGCCGCGGCCCTGCGCTTCGGCAGAGCCGAACGGGACTGTCCGGTGGATTCATGCCTCGCTCCTCTGTCCGTTTCCTCAACGTCCATCGATGCCCGGTTCGCGCGGCTTGCGGCGCCTCGCAAGGTCCGGATGACGGCGAACCGCATCAATCGAGACGAAGCCATTCTGGTACCGCCGGGCCGCTTCGTCAAACCCTTCGGGCGAATGTTACAGCGAATGTGATCGCGCTCGCCTCCTGCCACCACGCTGTCAGGAGGCCGTTCGACCTTTGTTCTTCGCGCTTGCCCCCTCAGGCGGTAAGCGGCTAAATCTCCGAAGGAGGCGCGCGGCTCGACGCGGCGGCGAAAATACCTACATGAGGACTGGCCGGCTTTCAGCCCGGCCATCCCGACATTCCGGACGAGAAAGCGGCGACATGGCCGAACATAAGATGATTTCGGTTCGCGGCGCCCGCGAGCACAATCTCAAGAACGTCGATCTCGACATCCCCCGCGACAGCCTGACCGTCATGACCGGCCTGTCGGGGTCGGGCAAGTCCTCGCTCGCCTTCGACACGATCTATGCCGAGGGCCAGCGCCGCTATGTCGAGAGCCTGTCGGCCTATGCGCGCCAGTTCCTGGAGATGATGCAGAAGCCGGACGTCGACCAGATCGACGGCTTGTCGCCTGCCATCTCCATCGAGCAGAAGACGACCTCGCGCAACCCGCGCTCGACCGTCGGCACCGTCACCGAGATCTACGACTACATGCGGCTGCTCTTCGCCCGCGTCGGCATCCCCTATTCGCCGGCGACCGGCCTGCCGATCGAGAGCCAGACGGTCAGCCAGATGGTCGACCGCGTGCTGGCCCTGCCGGAAGGCACGCGGCTCTACCTCACCGCGCCGATCGTGCGCGGCCGCAAGGGCGAGTACAGGAAGGAACTCGCCGAGCTGCAGAAGAAGGGCTTCCAGCGCGTCAAGGTCGACGGCATTTTCTACGAGATCGCCGACGTGCCGGCGCTCGACAAGAAGTACAAGCACGACATCGACGTGGTCGTGGACCGCCTCGTCGTTCGCTCCGACATCGCCGCACGACTAGCGGATTCGCTGGAGACCGCGCTGAGGCTCGCCGACGGGCTCGCCATCGCCGAGATGGCCGACAGGCCGCTGCCGCCGGAGGATACGGCGGAGGGCGGCAGCGCCAACAAGTCCAAGAACGAGACGCACGAGCGCCTGCTTTTCTCCGAGAAATTCGCCTGTCCGGTCTCCGGCTTCACCATCCCCGAGGTCGAGCCGCGGCTCTTCTCCTTCAACAATCCGGCCGGCGCCTGCCCGACCTGCGACGGGCTCGGCAGCCAGCGCGCCATCGACGCGATGCTGGTCGTGCCCGACGAGGACCTGACGCTGCGCAACGGCGCCATCGCGCCCTGGGCGAAATCCTCCTCGCCCTACTACACGCAGACGCTGGAGGCGCTGGGCGCCGCCTACGGCTTCAAGATCGGCGACAGGTGGAAGGACATTCCCGACGAGGCCAGGGACGCCATCCTGAACGGCACCGGCGACCGGCAGGTCACCTTCCACTATGACGACGGCCTGCGTGCCTACAAGACGAGCAAGAATTTCGAGGGCGTGATCCCGAACCTGGAGCGCCGCTGGAAGGAGACGGACTCCGCCTGGATGCGCGAGGAGATCGAGCGCTTCATGTCGGAGACGCCCTGCCCCGCCTGCCGCGGTTTTCGCCTCAAGCCCGAGGCGCTGGCGGTAAAAATCGCCGGCCTGCATATCGGCGAGGTCACCGCCATGTCGATCCGCAAGGCAAACGGCTGGTTCGCCGGATTGCCCGGGGAGCTCACGGCCAAGCAGAACGAGATCGCCGCGCGCATCCTCAAGGAAATCCGCGAGCGCCTGCGCTTCCTCAACGATGTCGGCCTCGACTACCTGACGCTGTCGCGCAATTCCGGCACGCTGTCGGGCGGCGAGAGCCAGCGCATCCGCCTCGCCTCGCAGATCGGCTCGGGCCTGACCGGCGTGCTCTACGTGCTCGACGAGCCCTCGATCGGCCTGCACCAGCGCGACAACGCCCGCCTGCTCGACACGCTGAAGCATTTGCGCGACATCGGCAACACGGTGATCGTCGTCGAGCATGACGAGGACGCCATCCTCACCGCCGACCATGTCTTCGACATCGGCCCGGCCGCCGGCATCCATGGCGGCCGCGTCGTGGCGGAAGGTACGCCGGCCGAGATCATGGCCAACCCCGCCTCGCTCACCGGGCAATACCTTTCCGGCGCGCGCGAGATCCCGATCCCGGCCGAGCGCCGGCCGCTGAAGAAGAAGCGCATCAGGGTGGTCGGCGCGCGCGGCAACAACCTGCGCAACATCACCGCCGAGATCCCGCTCGGCACCTTCACCTGCGTCACCGGCGTGTCGGGCGGCGGCAAGTCCACCTTCCTGATCGAGACTTTGTTCAAGGCCGCCTCGCGCCGCATCATGGGATCGAGGGAGCATCCGGCCGAGCACGACCGCATCGAGGGTCTGGAGTTCCTGGACAAGGTCATCGACATCGACCAGTCGCCGATTGGTAGAACCCCGCGCAGCAACCCCGCCACCTATACCGGCGCCTTCACGCCGATCCGCGACTGGTTCGCCGGCCTGCCGGAGGCCAAGGCGCGCGGCTACCAGCCCGGTCGCTTCTCCTTCAACGTCAAGGGCGGCCGCTGCGAGGCCTGCCAGGGCGACGGCGTGATCAAGATCGAGATGCACTTCCTGCCGGACGTCTATGTCACCTGCGACGTCTGCCACGGCAAGCGCTACAACCGCGAGACGCTGGAGGTGCTGTTCAAGGGCAAGTCGATCGCCGACGTGCTCGACATGACGGTGGAGGAAGCGGCCGAGTTCTTCGCCGCCGTGCCCGCCGTGCGCGACAAGATGCAGACGCTGGCCAAGGTCGGCCTCGGCTACATCCATGTCGGCCAGCAGGCGACGACGCTGTCGGGCGGCGAGGCGCAACGCATCAAGCTCGCCAAGGAATTGTCGCGCAAGGCGACCGGCAAGACGCTCTACATCCTCGACGAGCCGACCACCGGCCTGCATTTCCATGACGTGGCGAAGCTTCTGGAAGTGCTGCACGAACTGGTCGACCAGGGCAACACGGTCGCCGTCATCGAGCACAATCTGGAGGTCATCAAGACCGCCGACTGGATCCTCGACCTCGGCCCTGAGGGCGGCGACGGCGGCGGCGAACTCGTCGCCTCCGGCACGCCGGAGGACATCATGGCCGAGAAGCGCAGCTATACCGGCCAGTTCCTGAAAGAACTGATGGAGCGGAGGCCGGGGCGGAAGCGCGAGGCGGCGGAGTAGAGGGATCTGATCTGGTGCGGCGAGACGGCTGCTGGGGCGCCAAAGTGGCTGTCAGAAGTCTTGACGATCAAGGCGATCTAGAGACTCAACACAGAATCCCGGCTGGCCGTCAAGCGTCGCCTTTCACCTAGAACTGGCTTTATGTCGCGATCTTGCGTTAAACCCGTGCGTTGCGGCTGCTATCAGAGGTCCAAAATGATCCTCAAATTCTTCCCATAATAAATCATAGAGAGGGTCAAGTTGCTTCTGAAGAAGGCGTGTTGAGCGGTTGAAGTAGCGTTGCAATACTACCAGGCCTTCTTTGAATGATCGGTCAGCATTAATCCGCCGCCCGTGGATATCTTTTCCTATGACGCCAAACCGAGCCGCCATTCTAAAGGTTTGGTCATCCTCGGTAAATTCGCGCTCGGCGCCATGGTGGATGCGTGCGTTTCGCTCCACCCTTAGCGCCTCCTGTTCGTCCAGCATCATCTGAAGATGAGCGTTCACGCTTGCCGGAATACCTTTCCTGCGGAGCTTCCCAATCGTGCATTGCTTGGCATCCAACTCCAGCCGGAAAACTTCGTTTACTAGCAGCAGAGCGCAGTCGATCACAGAGACGAATCGCATGAGAAAAACGTCTGTAGTAACCGTGAGCCAATCGTATTGAGTGATTGGAAATTTAGCGAAATCGGGATACGGATCGAGCCATAGCATATCTCCGATTAAATTGAGAGATTCCACACGCGCGGCCAAGCCCGAGACCCAGTAGTTAGTGTCAAGTGCATACTTGCAATCAGGGTGCCGAGCTACTTCCTCGTAACTTTCGAAGTTCAATCCAACGATGCTCAGATCGTAGATGCGGCCGATGAAGCCGTGATGATCTGAATGCATTATATATCGCTTTAGGAAGCGGGTGCTCGGCCGTCTGAGAGCTCGCCACCGGTCGTTCGGCATGTCCTTCACATCATTCATTTAAGAACAGGACAACCAAAGGCGCGAACGTGTCCCACAGGGAAGACAAATCTTTTGGTGCAGGCGCAATGTTCGAAGAGTGAACGTACTTGTTCAGCGTATCTATTGAGACGATCTCGTCCATGGTTCGCGCTTTACGGACAACCTGAAGATATCGCGCATCAATCTTCCCTTTAGCTTCAAGATCTTCAGCACACGATACAATCTTTTTAACGAGCGCATCTGGCTCGGAAACGGCCGTCATCTTCGATTGCCTGATATAATTATCAACCGAAAGCTCCAACAGAACACGGCACAAAACGGCGACAGCGTTGGGATGATTTTCAAGGTGGAGAGCGAACTGAAGTTCATCCCAAATTGCGTGATGCCGCTGCAGGCGTCCTGACCACGCAACTCCATAGTCAGTATCAGGAATAAGTCGGACCCGACGCGTTGAGGGAGGTGCTTTCTTGCTTTTTGCAAGTTTCTCGCCCTTCACTGACGAGCCTTTTTTGTCACTGTCGATCGCATCAGCAGCAGTCGGCAGGACGTCTTCATTTTCTAATGAGTCGAGATAGGCCGATTTGCGGTCCACGTCCCATACGTCATCCAGCGTAATCCGGCGATGGACGAGATCATCGGCAATACGTGCAAGAGCTGGAAGCACAGCCTCTTCTTTTCGGGTGAACTCAAACTTGCCTTTGGCTGCTGTAATGCCAACCCGATTACGAAAGGCTTCAGCAGAAAGCAGCCGGTTCAGATTGCTTCGCGGCAGTTTCTTGCGATCGGGAAGAAGTCCCGCGCTCTTCAACCGTTCTTCAATCTCGTCCGCAACGTTGATGCCGCCGCCCTTGCCAGTCCGATTGACAAAGGTCGTCTTCATCCGGCCGTCCCAATTGGCTTGGCCCACACCGCCCTGACTTCCGGTGTGTCTTCGGAACAAGATGTCGTCGATTACATCTCGGTCCGTCTCTACACGGCAAATGAGCTTTGTGGGAAAGGGACCGGCCCAACTATCCTTCAGGTCAGCGAAGAATTTCTGCAGTTCGACAGTCGGCGCTCGCTTGGGATTGGCCAGAAGCTTAATGCAAGTCGTGCGGCGATTGCCGTCAAAGACGATATAAGTCTTTCCTTCCGGATAAACCAAAGGAGGTTCGTAAAGGCCTCGCGATTCGACAATGTCGCGAGCGAGTTTTTTCATTTGGGGTTGGTGATGCGCGAACAACCATGCAATCGCAGCGGTCTCATTTTCGAGTTCGCCGTGACGATCATTCGACCTGTTTACATTGAGCCTATCAAGCTCGATTGCCTTGTAGCTCATCCCCTTGCCCCCTTCCCGAAGTCTAGGCTGAGCTATTTGACAACCGCAAGGGGAATGTAGCCCAACTCATCTCCGTCCTTATATTTCTCCGCGCCTTCCCACCCCGCATTACAATCCCGCCGCGTGAAAGGAGGCGGCGATGGACTGGAACGCCGCAATCTAGAAAAGCCGCGAAGCGCTGAGGCAAGCCCTGCTCGTCGCCAGGCTGGCGCGCCTTCCCATCACCGCTCACTCCCCCACCATATAATCCGCAACGCTATAGCAATGGCTCGCCTGATAGGCGTTCCGACCACCGTTCATGTGCGTCAGGTTGAATGTCCGGATGGCGCGCAGGGCGCGGGGGTTGGCGAGGAACTGGCGGATCGAGGCGGCGCCGCGCACATTGATGACGAACGTGTCCGCGCCATGCGCCAGGAAATGACCGACATCCTCCGGCGCCGCGACGCTTTGCTCGAGAAAGGCTTCGTCTACCCGGTCCGGCGTGGCGGAACGGTCCGTCGTGAAATCCGACAGATGCACGATGAACCTGGCGCGAACATCCTCGCCCTCGGCATAGAGTGTGAAAAGCTCCATCCAGCTCGCATTGACACGGACGAGTGGCTTGTCCGAGGTCGACGGCAGGCAGGAGACCGACCAGTAGGTGCGCTCGGTCCTGCGCGGGACCGGAATGCAGTTCGCGCCGTATATTCCCAGAATCCCGAGCACTTCCGCTGCCTGCGGCCGACGAAGCAGCTTCTCGAACCGGGCGGCATATTTGAAGCGCAGCTCCATGGATTGCTGGCGCTCATCCGCATCCGGAAAGTCGATCTTGCCCTCTATCCAGTCACGCTGCCGCTCGGGATCGATGAATTGCCGGATGCCGGTGGTTCTGGGGCGAGAAGCCGTACCCATGTCAGTCTCCCCGCGAAATTGATGTGCCCGTCATTGGCCGCTTCCTGAATTCCTACGTGGCTGCGGTGGCCGGTAACGCATTGCTCTCCCGATCACCCTCTTGCGAATTCTAGGGCCTGGCTCCGCCGGGGCCAAGGCAGCCCTTCCTTTCGTCATCCTCGGGCAATTGGAGCCCCCGGGTCTTGCCTTGCGCAAGCCCGGGGACAGGCTCCGCGGAACGCGACCCGGGGCCGGAACCCTTGCCGAAGAACGCGGCGGTCCGGAACTGCGCGGTCGCGCGCTGCCGTTTTCGCTCAGGCATGGATCCCGGCTCGCGACCTGTGGCCGCTCGGCATCGGCCAGGATGACGAAGCCCGTGCTTGCCCCTTTTATCCACACCCCTCCGCCCCGCCTTACAATCCCGCCGCCCTGAAAGGAGGCGGCGATGGACTGGAATGCTGCGATCGAGAAAAACCGCGAGGCGCTGAAGCGCGTGCTGGCCATGCTCGTCGCCATGGCGGGGCTGGAGGGCGCCGATCCCAGGTCCCCCTCCCCCTTATGGGGAGGGGCTGGGGGTACCCTGTCGCGCCATCTTCATCGAGCCGTGCTGCGCCTGTTGCGCCCGGCGGAAGCAGCGGCGCGGCGGCTGATCATCGTCGCCGCGCGCGGGATGATCGTCACGTTGCGGACCGTGCGTCCGGGCGGGCCGAGACACATGGCAAAGTTCGCCCCCTCTCCGTCGGCACTTCGTGCCGACACCTCTCCCCCTGAAGGGGGCGAGGACGGGAGCCAGGCCGAAGGCCCGTCCTCTCCACCCGGAACGGGGGGAGAGGTGCCGCGCACCGCCTGTATCGCGGCTCACCCGCGCAACCCGCTCACAATGCTCCGCCGCGATACCGGCGTGGGCGAGGCGGAGAGGGGGGCGGCAAAAACAATTGCCCGGCACTCGGATGGCGACAACCATGCATCCATCCTCCGGCCCTCCTTCCCGCTCTTCGATCCGCTGCGCCGGTTCCGTCGCCGCCGGCCGGCGCCTCGCGGCGTGCCGCGCATCTCCTTTCCGGGCTTCGGTGAGCCGTTCCGCATCCCTACCCCGCCCTCGCCCGACGACGCCGTCGACGCGAGACGCCTTGCGATGCGGTTGGCCGCGCTCGCCCGCGTGCTCGACGATCTGCCGCGCGAGGCGCGGCGCTTCGCACGCTGGCGGGCCCGCGTCGCCGCAGGCGCGCAAATCAAGGGAGGCCGGCAGGACGGGCTGGTTCGCCGCGTCTGGCCGTTGCGGCCTGGCCGCCCGCCCGGCCATCCTCCGGCCCGTGGCGGCCGGCCCCGTCACGAGGTCCACGACATACTGGACGTCACCCACGGCCTCGCCTTCTGGACGCTGGAACCATCCGACACGTCATGAAGCGGCACGGCCTGGAAGCTGCCGCACATGCCCCTCACCCGGCCGGAGACCGGACCCGGGGGCGGAGCCTGTGTCGGCAATGTCAGCAGCGTTTCATTGCGGGTGGACAAGCGCCGCCCGCCCGCGCACCCTCGCGTCCGCATCCCTCGATTCAGGAGCAGCAGCGTGGCAAAGTCAGGAACGACCGGCGCCGGCGAGATACGGGCAGGCCAAATCCGCGCCGGCATGGGCGGCTGGACATTCGAGCCCTGGGAGCGCTCCTTCTATCCCGAGACGCTGGCCAAGGCGAAGCAGCTCCACTATGCCGCGCGCCAGGTGCCGACGATCGAGGTCAACGGCACCTATTATTCCACCTTCAAGCCCGCCACCTTCGCCAAATGGGCGAAGGACGCGCCGGAAGGCTTCGTCTTCTCGCTGAAGGCCATCCGCTTCGCCACCAACCGCCGCGTGCTGGCGGAGGCGGGCGAATCCGTCGGGCGCTTCCTCGGCTCCGGCGTCTCGGAACTCGGCGACAAGCTCGGGCCGATCCTGTGGCAGTTCGCGCCGACGAAAAAGTTCGACCCGGAGGATTTCGGCGCGTTCCTGGCGCTGCTGCCGGAGAAACAGGACGGCGTCAAGCTGCGCCATGCGGTCGAGGTGCGCAACTCCACCTTCGTCGTGCCGGAATTCGTGGAACTGCTGCGCAGGCACGATGTCACCGTGGTCTATGCCGACCACGAGAAATATCCGGCCATCGCCGACGTGACCGGCGATTTCGTCTATGCGCGGCTGCAGACCGGCGCCGACGATATCCCGACCTGCTATCCGGAGAAGGCGCTCGACGAATGGGCGGCGCGGGCGAAGCTGTGGGCGGCCGGCAAGGCGCCGGACGACCTAAAGCTGGCCGACCCGGAGCACGCGGCTCCGGTCCGGCCGCGCGACGTGTTCGTCTATTTCATCACCTCGGGCAAGGTGCGCGCCCCGCATGGCGCCATGGCCTTCATGGAGCGCGTCGGAAAATGACGGCAGCCCCGCCTGCTCCGGGCCCGGCGCCTGCCCGGTTTGCGATTGCGCTTCAGCGCAACGGGGGCTGCGGGTCCGGATCGGGCCCCGGCCCGGGAAACGGCTCCGGACGCGGCGGGATCGGGTTCGGGATCGGCCGCGGCTGCGTTCCGGCCTGCCTGGGCGGCTCGCGGTTCTCGTCCGGATTGGGGTTGGGCTCCTCGTCGGGCAGAAGGTCGGGATCGGGCTCCTTCACGTCCGGCTTCCAGTTCGGCGCGGGCGGCGGCGTGACGGGCGGCTCGGGCGGGCGCGGGTCGGGCATGGCCAACTCCTTTCGCCGCATAAACGGGTCCCGGCCGGGCCGGTTCCGCCTGCGCCGATTGTTACGGCGAGAGTTGAAGCGGGAGCGTCGGGCCGCGGCGCGGCTGGTGCGACGGCGGCAACCACAAATATGAAAAATCAATTGCTTAGATCGGCGGTGCTGTAAATCGGCGCTGTACTTTGCGGTGGATAGCCCGACGCGGAACCCTGAATCAAAGCGGGCAGCGACTTTCACCCTAAAAGTGAAATTCTATAGTTATTCCAATCAGTTACATGGACTCTCTGACGAATCCGTGGTACAATGATCGCTGTAATTCAACAAAGAAAAACCCCGCGCGAGGCTTGGCGGTTCGCACGGGGTTTCAGTCAAGGATTTACGTGGTGAATAATACCAGTTTCGGCCTCGAATCGCAAGACTTTAGCGACCTATTCGACGACAATTTGGCGCTGGCGCTCAACCTTACGCGGCAGGGATTTGCGGTCTTCCCGTGCGGTGCGGACAAGCGCCCCCTCACCCGTCACGGCTTCAAAGACGCCAGCAATGATCCCGCAAAGGTGCGCGCATGGTGGTTGCAATGGCCGTCTGCCCTCCCCGCGCTTCCAACCGGCATTGCTTTCGACGTTCTCGACCTCGATCGCCACCGCGCCGGCGAAGACGGCATAGAAGCACTTCGCGGGCTCGCCTTCGATCCTGAAGCCGTTTCAAGCTTCATTGTCGAGACTCCTGGCAATGGAAAGCATGTCTATTTCCGCCACGCTGAGGGCGTAGGAACGTCCGCTTCGCATCTGCCTGCGGGCATTGACGTTCGCGGTGAAGGCGGCTACGTGATCGCCCCTGGCGCGGTCCTTCCCGATGGACGCTGTTGGCGCGTCATCGGAGGCGAGACGCTGCGGGACTTGCCGCCGTGGCCAGCCGCCTTGCTACCGCCGAAGCGCGACGACCGCTACGACTTCAGCGACCTTCTATATGATCCTCTGCCCGTCGATTGGGATGAGGTAAAGCGGGCGCTCGACTTCATCGACCCCGATTGCAGCCGCGATGAATGGGTGCGCGTCGGAATGGCCCTTCACGCGGCCAGCGAAGGCACCGAGGAGGCTTTCCGGCTATGGGACGAGTGGTCTGCCCGAGCGGTCGAGCCAGACATGTACAATGCCCGCCAGATGCGCGGGCAATGGCGCTCTTTCGGGCGGCGCTCGGGCGTAGATATCGGCAGCCTGTTTCACATTGCCGGGGACTATGGATGGACGCGCACGATAGAGATTGATCCCAAAGAATTCGACAACCTGCCCGAGTTGCCCGCCGATGATGGTCCGAACTCTAAATTGTTTGCCTTAGACGAAGACGGCGTAATCCGTGCTTTTACGGCCCGTCACAAGGGCGAGTTGCTTTTCGACCACCATGCAGGCCGATGGTTCCGGTTCGACGGCAACGTATGGCGCCGGGAGGAAACGAAGTTAGCGCATCATTATGCCCGGAACCTGTCGACCGCCTTCGCCAAATCCGACCCGAAGATGAAAGCGCTAAAGCAGGTGCGGACATGGGAGGCGATCGAGCGCGGCGCACGCACCGTGCGGGAATTCGCCTGCACATCCGATGCCTGGAATCGCGACCATTGGCTATTGGCGACACCTGGCGGCACTGTCGACCTCCGCACGGGCGGATTGCGACGGGGACGGCCGGAAGACCACATTAGCCGACTTACCGCGGTCGCGCCTGTCCCGATGGACTCCTTCGACCCGGAACGGGATTGCCCGCTTTGGCTGAGATTCCTTGACGAAGCTTTGGGCCGGGACTCGGCTGCGATTCGCTTCCTGCAGCAATGGGGCGGCTATTCCCTGACCGGGGACACTCGCGAACAGGTATTGCTCTTTGTCTATGGACCGGGCGGTTCGGGCAAGGGAACGGCCATCAACACAATCGGCGACGTGCTGAGCGAATACGCCGTAAACATCGCCATGGAAACGCTCACGGCCGCGAAGCATGATCGCCACCCAACTGAGATCGCCCGTTTGCACGGCTCGCGAATGGCGCGCGCATCGGAGACGGAGAAAGGCCGCGCATGGGCGGAAAACAGGATCAAGACCCTGACCGGGCAAGATAAGGTTACAGCCCGCTTCATGCGGCAAGATGATTTTGAATTCACCCCTGAATTCAAGCTCACCATCTTCGGCAATAACCGTCCGAGCCTGAAGGATGTCGACGCTGCCATACGGCGGCGCTTCATGGTCCTGCCCTTCGATCACCCGCCCGCCCAAAAGGACGTGACATTGCCTGAGCGCCTTAGGGCCGAATGGCCGGGCATCCTTTCATGGTTGATCGCCGGCTGCCTGGATTGGCAGCGCCATGGCCTTATACGGCCTAAGATAGTGACGCTGGCGACGGATTCATATTTCGCCGAACAAGACATCTTCGGGCAGTGGGTTGCCGAGTGTTGCGAGAGTGGCCCGCGTCTTGCCGACTCTGTCGACCGCCTTTGGGAGTCGTGGCGAACCTATGCCGTGATCAATGGCGAGGAACCGGGCAGCCGCAAGAAAACGTTCCCCGAGACGCTGCAACAGCGCGGCTTCGATGCGATCAAAGATCGATTTGGGATACGCGGTCGCGGCTACCAAGGCCTTCGCGTAGTTGAACATGATCCATTCGAGGGCGCTTAGATGCGCTCAAACCCATTTTGCGACATGTGCGACAAGCACTCCGGTTTATCGCCTAACGCGCGCGCGCATACACGTATAGGGGCTTATTCGGACGACACGTCGCACATGTCGCAAATTAGAACCTGTCCTAACATCAGCGTGGGCTAATAGATGGCCCCTCTTCGTTCAATCCTGTCCCATTTCGCTCGGGTCCTTCCCATGAGCGGCCGGTTGCGGGGAACGCTGACCGCGATTCAAACCTCCCTACAAAATTTTAGAAGTTAGGATTTACCGATGGCCGACTACGATTTCTCGGACCTGTTAGGTGACGATCGGCCTCCCACCTCCCCGATGGGCCTGCCGGCTACCGTGCATGAGAGCGAGCTTGCCGGCCTATTCGGCATCACGCGGCAGCGCGTCAGTGAACTTGTGCGTTCGGGCGTCCTTAGCCGTGTCGGTCCCGCCCGTTTCGATCTTGCCGTGTCGGTCAAGGTCTATTGTGCTCACCTTCGCGAACATGCGTCACGGGTCGGGCGCCCCTTGCAAGGTGGAGATGAACTCAAAGCCGAGCGGCTGAGGCTCACTAAGGCGCAAGCGGAAGCGCAAGAGGCAAAGAATCGCCTGGCAGCCGGCGAGATGGTGAGCGGGGAAGCCGTCGCCCGTGAATGGCAATCGGTCCTTCGGGACGTGCGCGCGGCCGTGCTGGCGGTCCCTAGCCGCTATGGCGCCACGATGCCCCATCTCGGGCCGAATGATATTGCCGCCCTCGACCGCGAGATACGCGGCGCGCTGGAAGGCTTGGCCGATGGAAGTGATTGAACGCATCCGCCGTGACGCGCTGGAAGCGCTACGGCCCCCAAAGGTGCTGCCGCTGGCGGATTGGATAGAAGGCAACATCTTTTTGCCGTCGACCGCCAGCGCCACTCCGGGCCGCATGCGCCTGTACGCCTATCAGAAGGGCATATGCGAGGCGCTGGACGATCCGGCCGTGTCGGAGATCGTCATTCAAAAGTCGGCCCGCATCGGCTTCACGGCTATCCTGGCAGGCTATGTCGGGCATACTGTGGCAACCGCGCCCGCCCCTATTCTTGCCACTCAGCCGACCGCCGACGATAGCCGGGCCTTTTCGGTCGATATCGAGGCGCTGTTTGAAGCAAGCCCGGCCTTGCGGGGCCTGATTTCTGACGATGCGGACGAGTGTGATCCGGCGTGCAAAATTGACCCCTTAGCTGGGAGGATCGGCGTCCAAAATTGACCCCCCTCATTCAGTGGATCAGCACCCATCCGTTTGTGTTTGCGAACGGATGGAGAGGGGGATGAAGTCAGTGGATACGATCGCCCGGGTCCGGCGCGCGTTTTATGTTCAGGGCTGGTCGCTGAAGCGGATCAGCCGGGATCTGCATGTGTCGCGCAACACGGTGCGACGGATATTGCGGTCGAACGAGACGTCGTTCTCCTATGAGCGTGAGCATCAACCGAAGCCGAAGATCGGGCCGTGGCAGGTGCAGCTGGATGCGCTGCTGGACGGCAATGACGCGAAGGGGAAGCGCGAACGCCTGACGCTGGTGCGCATCTATGAGGAGCTTTGCGCGCTCGGCTATGAGGGCAGCTACGATGCTATCCGACGGCATGCAAAGAGCCGGGACACGGCGCGGGGCGCGGCGGTGGCCGAGGCTTATGTGCCGTTGTTCTATCCTCCGGGCGACGCCTACCAGTTCGACTGGAGTCACGAGATCGTCATCCTAAACGGCGTGACGGTGACCGTGAAGGTCGCCCATGTCCGGCTCTGCCACAGCCGCATGATGTTCGTCAGAGCCTATCCGCGGGAGACGCAGGAGATGGTGTTCGATGCCCATGACCGGGCGTTCGCCTTCTTCGGCGGCACCTGCACGCGCGGCATCTACGACAATATGAAGACGGCGGTGGAGACGGTCTTTGTCGGCAAGGAGCGGCAATACAATCGCCGCTTCCTGCAGATGTGCAGCCACTATCTGGTGCAGCCGGTGGCCTGCACCCCGGCATCGGGCTGGGAGAAGGGGCAGGTTGAGAACCAGGTTGGGCTGGTGCGCGAGCGCTTCTTCACGCCGCGGCTGCGCTTCCGGAGCTACGAGGAGATGAACGCCTGGCTGCTCGACAAGTGCGTCGCCTGGGCCAAGGCCCACCGCCATGTCGATCAGCCGGAGCGCACGATCTGGGATGTGTTCGAGGAGGAGCGCGGCAAGCTGGTCGGCTATCGCGGTGCCTTCGATGGCTTCCACTGCGTTCCTGCTTCGGTGTCGAAGACCTGCACCGTGCGCTTCGACAACAACAAATACTCGGTGCTCTCGACGGCAGTTGGTCGCCCGGTCGAGATCCAGGCCTATGCCGACCGCATCGTCATCCGCCACGACGGCACCATCGTCGGCGAGCATGCCCGCAGCTTCGGCCGCGGCGAGACGGTCTATAATCCATGGCACTACGTTCCGGTCCTGGCCCGCAAGCCCGGAGCCCTGCGCAATGGTGCGCCGTTCCAGGGTTGGGATCTGCCACCGGCGATGGAGCGGGTGCGGCGTCGGCTGAAGGCTGCCGACGATGGCGACCGGCAGATGGTGCTGATCCTGACGGCGGTGCTATCGGACGGGCTCGATGCGGTTGAAGCCGCCTGCCAACAGGCGCTCGCCGAGAACGTCTGCTCGTCGGCCGTCGTTCTCAACATCCTGGCCCGCCGCCGCGATCCGGCGCCGGCCGTCACTATCCTCACACCCGATGCGCTTCGCCTGCGCCACGAGCCGCAGGCCGACTGCGCCCGCTACGACAGCCTCAGGAGGGCAAGCTGATGGAACGGACCCAGGTTCTGGATCTGATGGGCACGCTGAAGCTCTACGGCATGCGCGGGGCCTATGACGAGGTCATGGCCACCGCCATCAAGCGCCAGCACGAGCCGCCCAGGATCATCGGCGACCTGCTGTCGGCCGAGATCGCCGAGAAGCAGGCCCGCTCCATCAAATACCAGCTCACCGTCGCCAAGCTGCCGCTGGCCAAGGACATCGAGGACTTCGACTTCACCGACACCCCCGTCAACGAGACCCTGGTCCGTGATCTCGCCACCGGCACCTTCATCGCCGATCAGCGCAATGCCGTCCTCATCGGCGGCACCGGCACGGGTAAGTCACATCTGGCTATCGCCATTGCCCGTGCTCTCATACGCAACGGAGCGCGCGGGCGCTTCTTCAACGTCGTCGATCTGGTCAATCGGCTCGAGACAGAGCACCGCAATGGAAAGCAGGGACGGATCGCCGACTACCTCACCCGTCTCGACTTCGTGGTGCTCGATGAGCTCGGCTATCTGCCCTTTGCGCAGGCCGGCGGGCAACTGCTCTTCCATCTCATCAGCCGGCTTTACGAGCGGACCTCGATCATCGTCACCACCAATCTCGCCTTCGGCGAATGGCCAGCCGTCTTCGGCGACGCCAAGATGACAACCGCATTGCTCGACAGGCTCACCCACCACTGCGAGATCATCGAGACCGGCAACGAATCCTGGCGCTTCAAGAGCCGCTCTCAAAGCTAAAGCCGACGAGCCTAACCAACGCGCCCGACCGGGCTGCGCAACCCCGACCAGCTCCACCCGGTAGGGCGCTCACCGCCGTGCGCTACAAGGGGGTCAAAATTGGACGCCGATCGAGGGTCAGTTTTGCGCGCCGATTGACAGACGAGTCGGGCCGTTCGACCATGATGCGGCGTCTATACCCTGGCGGCAGCCTCGAATTCCTATCCGCGTCCAGCCCGCGGGCGTTCCGCCGCAAGCTCGGCAAGATCATCATTGCGGATGAAATTGATGCGTACGCGCCAACCGAGGAAGGCAACGTACTGGACCTGCTACGGATGCGCAGCCAGACCTACCGTGACCGCAAGATCATTTTGGGCGGTACACCGATCTTCGATCATGGCTCAGTGACGCGGCTCTATGACGCCAGCGACAAGCGAGTCTTTGAGATTTGCTGCCCGTCCTGCCGGGACCATTTCGAACTGAAGTGGCAGCATGTGCGATGGCAGGAAGGACAGCCCGAGACCGCCCATGTCGTCTGCCCCGCGAACGGCTGCATTATCGAGGAAAAAGACAAGGTGCAGGCGGTCGAAGAAGGCCGCTGGCGAGCGACGGCGCCCGAAGTAACCGGGCGGGCCGGCTTTCGCATCAACAGCCTTGTAAGCCCTCAATTCAACGCCCGATGGTCCAAGCTTGTAGAGGAATTCCTGCAGGCGAAGCGGACGCCTGAGACCCTGCAGACGTTTACCAATCTTGTGCTCGGGGAGCCATGGCGCACCGAGGGAGAGGACCTGGACGAGCACGAACTATATGGGCGGCGCGAGACCTTCACGCTCGAAACCCTGCCGGAAGATGTCCTTTGGCTGACGGCCGGAATCGATTGTCAGGACGATAGACTTGAAGCGGTCATTCTCGGGCATGGGGCGAACGATATCTTTCCTGTCGACCATCGAGTCTTTTGGGGGCCGATCAATGGTGAAGGGGTTTGGCTGGAACTCGACTCCATGTTGCGCGAGACCTGGCGGCACCCGCACGGGGCCATGATCGGTATCAGCGCGGCATGTATCGATTCGGGCGACGGCGGACATACGGAGATCGTGAACGCATTTGCCCGGCCGCGCTTCGGGCGCCGCGTCGTGCCTATCAAGGGCGTTTCCGGCTTTAGCCGTCCATTCCTGCAAAAATCGGGCTCGCAACACCTTTGGCTTGTGGGCAGCGATGCAGTCAAATCGAACCTGTTTGCCCGTCTGTCGCGCTCAGCGGGCATCCGCTTTGGGGCGGACCTGCAGCCGATCTTCTTTGAACAGTTAGCTTCCGAGCGCCGCATTGTGCGGTACACGCGCGGGCAGCCCGTGGCGCGGTTTGAACGGATCAAGGGCAAGAGGGCTGAGACGTTGGACGCAACCGTGTACGCATGGGCGGCGCGGTCCCTGATAAACCAGAATGCCGAGCGGCGCGGCGAAGAACTTGCGTCCCTTACCGCGCCGAAACGGGCGCCGGCCATTATTAGGTCGGCTTGGTTGGAAGGCTTACGCTAATTTCTCACCAAGCTCAGCGAATGAGCTTTTCTGAGAGCCCTTGATAGCAAGTTCCCCAACCTCGTGAAGAAAGCCGACGCCGACTCCACTGTCATCGGCGGCCATCTCGCGAATCTTGCGGACGAAGCGTGGCAGGTCGCCGGTCAATCGGCAATCTTCGATCAAGCGCGCCGCATGCTGGCGGCCATCTTGGTTCAACTTGGAATATTCAGACATTTTAGGTTCTCCATTGGTTTACCCTTGGCGAGAGACAGTGTGCAGAAAATAAATTCACGTTGAAAGGGGGTTATTCAAAAATATATTACGTGAAAATCACGTTAAACGTGAAAATCATGGATATGATGCAAACACCTATTCTTTCTTCCTGCTATCTCTATGATCATCAATTTGATTCGGCAAGTCGAAGACAATTTTCAGAAGCATCGTAAGAAATTCAACGACTGCTTTCGCGTCTCTGTCAGTGGTAGGAGCTGCCCCTAAAGTTGGATGCGCGTTTTCGTTCCCCAAAACTCGCACTTCGTGTGCCCATTCAACCATAATCGGAGGAAGGATCGCCTTTGATCCGAGATCATTGATCTCTTCGTATAGGCTCCTCCCCTCAGCGTGTTGATGTCGCAGCGTTAGCTGAACCGCGCTACGCGCCATAAGGGCAGCGGCATCCCAATTCGACGCCTCCACACTTCGCTGTGCCTGAAGCCAATAGCGGCCAACATCATCAGGCCAATGACTCGGCCATTTCGTCGTCTTTTGCAGCCAAGGAACTTGATGGAATCGCTGGAGTCCTGAACTTCCATTCCCCCAAAATACGGAGGTGAGATTTCCGCATTGCTCGCATTTGAGCGTATCATAGTGGAGCACCTTCCCTACAGAATTCTCCTTCTTGAGCCGACTTTCAAAGTCAAAATTTCCCGTCTCCCCGCAAAAACCGCAATCTACTAAATCGGTGCGAAGTTCGCCTCCGAAGGACTGAGTGCCGTAACCTTCGCCAATTTGCCACCAACTCACAAACCGCCCCTCTTTTAATGCATTCGGAACATCGACCGTATGCCCAGGACGCAGCGACGACAAGTTGCCAGATGGCAGACCTTCAATGGCAAGTTCTAGCGGTCGACGAAAGCCAATCCCGCAGGCTATTGGGCGGCGTGATGCCTTGCCTCTGGAACCAAAGACCGACAGCGATCATCGTAAGCAGGTAAGGGAAGCCCTTCGCCTGGCCCTCGGCAATGATCTGTCGGACTTCGTAGCGCTGCGCTTCCAGTGACATCGCATCCAATCCTCAAAGCGGCCCGGCAGCGGTGAAGGAACCCGCTGCCGGGCCATGCGGGCGCCCGGCTGTCAGGACCGTCACCCGCCGCGCGACATGGAGAGGAGATGAGGTCCCGCCGTGCTACTGAAAAGATTCCTACCATGGCTTAGAGCGGTTGTCTATAGTAATACTTAGTTTCACTTTCAATGTGAATAGTTTCACCAAATATGTTAAAGTATAAATAAGTTGACTGTAGATTTGCAGTCATGTATTTCTGTTTATAGACTTGGAGATTTTTTATGGTTCATTTGACCGTGAAAGAGCTTGCGCGCGATATCTCGGCTGGCGGCGTGCCACTCGATACCGCTCGGGCGCGCGCTGTCAGCTATGCGCAAAACGGCTTTATCCGCATTCGTGCATCCGGGCCGCGCACGGTCCCAAATGAATTTTCGGCATACGACTCAGCCGCGGCGATCGTCCTTTCGCAGATTCAGGATGCCGGCGTTGCTGACCATGACACCCTAAGGGAAGCCAGCCGGGCGCTGTACGAATGGCCTGTGAAGTCCGGTGAACGTGATGCGGGACTTATCCTGCCGGGCGAACATTACCTGCCGCAGCATCCGATTGAGCGCGTCATTCAAGGTATTAATCGGCGCGAGTCCTGGTCGCTGGTGATCAATTTTTGGCGGGACATGCGAACGGGTGTGCGCCTGGTCGACGCCGATCTTTACCGCTCCGACCAATCTTTCATCGGTCGCCCCGACATCGGCATTACCGCGACGCCACGCGGCGCGGTCATCGTGGTTTTGGATGAGGCGATGCTGCCAATCCTCTTACGGGTGCCTGCCCCCGGCTCTAGACCGGACCGGAGGCGCTAAATGGGCATCCTCGATCGCCTCTTTCGTCGCACGACATCCCCTACTGCCGTTCGCAGTTTCGATGGCGCCGCGGGCGGCCGACGTGGTGGCGGCATGGGCACCTTCGGGCGGATTAACCCCGAAGTCGCTGCGGCGGGTCCGCAACTGGCATCCCGCGCCGAATATCTCACGCAAAACAATCCGTGGATTGCTCACGCGGTCGCGAATTGGGTCGGGTCGCTAGTTGGTCCCGGCATCATGCCCAATGCCAAACATCCCGACGCCGACACCCGGAAGGCATTGAATGCCTATTTCGCAGCTTGGTGGGACAGCGCCGATATCGAGGGTCGCACGGACTTCGCAGGGCTGCAATCCATTGTCGCTCGATCAATGATCGTGAAGGGCGAAGGGGGCGCGCTCCTCTTAGGCACCGATGACGGGCCGCGCCTTCGCATTTTCGACCCTGCTTTGATCGACAACACCAAGATAGACTATGAGCGAACTTTCTCGGGCGTTGAGATCGATGAGAACGGCAAGCGCCTCGCCTACTGGCTTTTGCCCGACAATCCAGCCGACTCCTTCGCCACCTTCGCGCCTTCGCAGCGCGTTACGGCCGAGTCCGTGCTGCATGTCTTCAGGCCAATTGGCCCGCTTCAGATGCGCGGCGTGTCCTGGCTAAGTCCTGTTATCCTGCCCGCAAGCGACTTCGACCAATATTGCGACGCGCTGCTTATGTCCGCGAAGGTCGCGGCGATGCATGCCGGCTTCATCACCAATGTGAACGGCACGGCAGGCGCTGAAATCTACGACAGTAAGGACCCGTCGCTAGAGCCTGGCACGCTCACCCGGCTCGGCATGGGCGAAGATGTCAAATTCAACTCGCCTGCCCAACTGCAGCAAGCAGACGCCTTCCTGAAGAACAATCTTCGGCAGCTTGCGGCGGGCCTCGGACTGCCCGAATTCATGCTCTCGGGCGACCTCTCCCAAGCCAACTATTCGAGCCTTCGGGCGGGACTCTTGCCCTTCCGGCAACGAGTCGAACAGGTTCAATACGGCGTGCTTGTACCGCAATTCCTCGCCCCTTGCTGGCGGGCTGTCATCCTTCATGGAATCCTTTCCGGTGAGATCGAAGCGCCCGACTTCGGCGAGCATCCCGAGCTTTACCTGAAGGCGGATTGGCTGCCGCCGCGGCCCATGCAGGTCGACCCGCTCAAAGACGTACAGGCGACCGTTGCCGAGCTTGGAGCCGGCCTTACGTCGCGCCGCAAGGCCGTCGCCGAGCGTGGATGGGTATTGGAAGACCTCGACTCGGAGATCGAAGCCGATCGCCGGAATGAACAAGCGCTTGGCCTAAAGCCTCAGACTACTCCCGAGAACAAAACGGAATCCTAACATGAACGTACAGCTTACCGGCAACCCCACAAAGGCCGCTCACATCGTTAGCAACCGCAAGCCGCGGTCGGGCGAAACCTATGTGCGCGCAGCGACATTCGACGGGTCCAGCCTGGACAATACCGCAATGGAGGTTTCGGCCGTCATTGCCACGTCCGCCCCGGTCAAGCGCCGCGACAAGAAGGGACTCTATCTCGAAGTCCTGTCGATGCGCGGGCTGAATATCGAAGACGGCGAAGACTTCCCGCTGCAGCTTGATCATTCCTCCGCCTCGCGTTCGACCGTAGGGCGCGGCCATTCCCTGAAGGTCGACGGGAACAAGCTTACCGCCGCCCTCCGCTTCTCCGTCGCGGATGATGTCAAGCCGGTCACCCAAAGGGTAAGCGACGGCACGCTGCGGCACCTCAGCATCGGCTACCGCGTCTCGCGTTGGCTGGAGACGACCGATCCGAAGACGGGCGTTCGTACCAAAACGGCCATCGATTGGCGGATTGACGAAATCTCCATCACCCCGATTCCGGCCGACCGAAACGCAACAATCACACACAGGAGTGAAAATATGGACCCCGAAGTGACCGAACTGACCCCCGCTCAGCGCAGGACCGAAATCCGCACCATCTGCCGCATGGCCGGCCTTACAACCGAACAGGCCGACGACATGATTGACCGCGACCTTGACCCGGTTGCGGCCCGTGCGGAAGCTTTCGAGGCGTTGCAGGAGCGGCAGCGCTCGGCGCCGCGCATCCGCGTAGTTGCCAATAACGACGATCCGGCAGCAATCCTGACTCGTGCGGCGGATGCCCTCGCCTTCCGTATGGGCGGCGTCGACAAACTGCCCGAGCCGAGCCGCGAATATGCCAATATGTCCCTTCTCGACATGGCCCGCGACTCCCTCACCCGTGCCGGCGTCAGCGTGCGCGGACTATCGACTGACGAGGTGTTCCAGCGCGCCGCGCATGGCACTTCCGACTTCCCGCTTGTGGTCAGCAACGCGGCCAGCAAAACCCTTCTCAGCGCCTACCAGGCAGCGGAAAGCCCATTGAAAACGGTGGCACGGCAGCGGTCGCTTCCCAACTTCAAGGAGTCGACTTCGATCCGTCTTGGCGGTATGGGCCGGCTGGAACAGCTTTCCGAGCATGGCGAGATCGTCGCCACGTCTCGGGCCGAGTCCGGCGAAAAGCTCACCCTCAGCACCTATGCCCGCCGCTTCGACCTCACCCGCAAGCTGATGATCGATGACGATACCTCGGCCTTTGGCGATATCGTGGCCGCGCTCGGGCAGGCTGCCGCTCAGACGGAAGCCGACCTGCTGGTTTCGCAGTTGATCGGCAATCCCACGATGAGCGACGGCAAGGCGGTGTTCCACGCCGTCCATAGCAACCTGTCGGCCGGCGCCGACCTGGCCGACACGTCCCTTTCGGATGCCCGCAAGGCGATGAGGCAGCGGAAAGACCTGGACGGCAAGACCCTCATTTCGGCGACTCCGAAATATCTGCTTGTCGGGCCGGAACTGGAAACGACCGCCGAAAAGCTGCTTACGGCAATTCAGGCCACCACCACGGATGACGTGCAGCCGATCAAGCTGACCCTGCTTGTCGAGCCGCGGATCGATGACGACTCGTGGTACATCTTCGCTGATCCGGCTCGCCTTGCGGGCATGCAGTATGCCTACCTCTCGGGCGCTCAGGGTCCGCAGATTCAGCGGCAGGAAATGTGGGATAGCTTGGGCGTCTCCTTCCGCGTCTTCGAAGACTTCGGCGCCGGATGGGTCGACTACCGGGCCGCTCAGAAGAACCCCGGCGCGGCGTAATGGCTACCCTGCCCGATCTAGTTGCCATGCGGGAAGCCCTGTTAGCGGCGCGCTATCAGGGCACCCGCACGGCACGGGACTCGGACGGTTCCGAGATCACCTACAAATCGGATGCCGAGCTTGCCACGGCGCTCGCATCCATCAACCGCGAAATCGCAATCCGGGAAAGCGAGCTTGGTTGCTCTCGCTTCGTCTACCCGGTCACCTCGAAAGGACTCTGATATGGCTACGAACTTCGTTGAGCCCGGCAGCACGATCACCATTCCGGCCACCGCCGCTGCCTCGGGCGGCGACCTTGTGTTTGCTGGCAGCATCTTCGGGATAGCTGCCGGTGACGCGGCGATCGGCGACAGCCTCGACCTCGAATTAGGCAAGGTGTGGGACCTGCCCAAGCCCTCCGTTGATGTGGTGACGGTCGGCGCCCCGATCTATTGGGACGCTGAAAACAAGCTCGCCACGATCGACGATGATGACAGCGGCAACGCGAAGATTGGCGTGGCCGTCGCGGCTGCCGCCAACGGCGGTGCAACCGTTCGCGTGCGGCTCAATTCGTCGTTTTAGAAGCAGCTAATTTAGAAGGTCGGAAAAGTCCCTGGCGATTCCGGCCTTCTCGTGCTTATCCAGCAAGTCCGAATACCATTGCATCATTCGGACTCTTTCATCCCAAAACGTGCCCCGGTTATAAGCTGCCCGGATTTGATCTTCGGGCACATGGGCTAGCTGCCGTTCGATCACGTCCGGGCGCCAAAGGCCGGACTCATTCAAGATCGTCGACGCTGTAGCACGGAAGCCGTGAACCGACGCGCGCGAATGGTAGCCGAGCCGATAGAGCGCATATAGCAAGGTGTTTTCGCTGATCGGCTTGCCCGAGCGGGGCCCCGGCAACACCCATTCGCTTTCTCCAGCGATCATCCGCAATTGGCCGAACAAGGCTGAGGCTTGCCGAGATAGCGGTACCAAGTGCTCGCGCCCCATCTTCATGCGTTCGGCAGAGATGCGCCACATATCGCCTTCAAATTCGCGCCACTTCGCAAAGCGGATTTCATTCGTCCGCACGAAAGTATGGGCCACGACCCGAAGGGCTAGCATCGTTTGCCGCTCTCCATTATAGTTGCCGAGCTTCATCAGGAACTTAGGAAGGTCCGTCTCTTTCAGCGCCGCGCGGTGCTTCTCTCGGGGCACCGGCTTAAGCGCTACGTGAAGATCGGCGGCGGGATTGTGCTTGATGTGACCGCTGACAACCGCGAATTTGCAAATTTGATTGACCATCTGATGAATCCGCCGTGCGGTATAGACCGCATCGCGGCCTTCGATCGCCCGCAGCGATTCGAGAATCTGCAGGGGCTCGATATCGGCAATGGCCTTCGAACCGACTACCGTAAAAACATCCCGCTCGATCTGCCGCCAGAAGCGGGCCGAATAACTGGTTTTCCATTTCGAGACATTGGCGCTGAACCATTCGCGGGCGATCTTTTCGAAGGTCGGACGGGCATCCTCGGGCTTGGCTGAAGGGTCGCGGCCCTCCGATATCGCTTGCTTCAATTCGTCCCGCATGTCGCGCGCTTGGGCCAGCGTCGTCGCAGGATAGGGGCCAAAATTTGCCGTGCGCCTCTTCCCTTGAAACGCATGATCCTGGCGCCACAATTTCGAACCGTTGGGCTTTACCAAGAGAAAGAGACCATGCCCATCGGTGAGATTATATGGCCTCTCGCGCGGTTTCGCGTTCCGGCATTGCACATCCGTAAGCTTCATTTTCAGTCCCAAAATTACAGCATCGACTCCACAATTTACAGCACCCGGCGCTGTAATCAAGTCGGGCTGCATTGGGACATATGAGGCGTCCATATGGGGCAAATAATTGAAATTATTCACTTTTTATGTGAAACTCAGCACCGAAAGGAAGGCCGAAAATAGCCTAAAACCCATTTCTGGTGCGGACGGCGGGGATCGAACCCGCACGGGCAGGGCCCGAGGGATTTTAAGTCCCTTGCGTCTACCAATTCCGCCACGTCCGCGCCCGGCAACGCGTAAACGAGCCCCGCGCGGCGATCAAGCCGCAAACGCCCGGTCCGCGATGCGCCGGATCAGGGCGACCGTCCGCTCCGGCACCGCGTATTGCAGCATGTGGCCGATGCCCGGCACGATCTCGAGGTCGAGCCCCTTCACCTTGCCTTCCATGGCGAGCCCGTGCTGCTCGTGGTTCAGCACCCGGTCGGCGTCGCCGAAGAGGATGCCGACCGGCATTTCGAGTTCGCCGTAGCGTGCCTGCAGCCTCCTCAGGTCGCGCCCCGAGCTGACGAAATCGGTCGAGGTGGCGTAGAAATGGCTGGGCCGCAGGCCGATCATGGCGCCGCCGGCCACCGCGTAGTCTTCCGGCGGCTTCTGCGGCCCGAAGACGAAATCGAGCACCATCGGCGCATTCCTGATGGCGCGCGGCGCCGACACCGTCCAGGCGACCAGCCGCCTTTTCCACGGCGCCGGTATCCAGAGGTCGCGGAAGCCTTCCGGGATGCCGCCGCCGAAATGGGTGAGCGGCGAGATCAGCACCAGGCCGGAGACGTCCTGCGGAAAGTCGAGCGCGGTCTGAAGCGCGATCGCGCCGCCGAGCGAATGGCCGACGAGAAGCGGTTTCTCCAGCTTCAGCGTCTCGATGAAGCGGTGGATCGCCTTGGCCTGGTCGGGCACCCGGCCGTCGCTGCCGTCGGTCCGGGTCGACCAGCCGGAGCCGGCGCGGTCGAGCGCGATCAGCCGGTAGCCAGGGCCGAAGGCGCGGAAGACGGGATAGAGGAAATGATGGAGCGTGCCGCCGAGGCCGTGGATGAAGAGGATCGGCCGCCCCTCGCCCTGCTCGACATAGTGGATGCGATTGCCGTCCACGGTGACGAACTTGCCGGCGGGCGGAACGGCCTTCTCGGCGCGCCGCTCGATGCGGCGCGTCACCAGCGCGAGGTAGAGCACCACGATGACCGCCGCCACGGCACAGGCCAGCACGACGCCGATGATCACCGTCAGGATTTCGAACATGCGCCCCGCCCCTCTTCCGCTGCGCTCCGAGCATAGCGGGCCGCCGCCGCGCGGCAAGCCGGGAACTCCGCTTCCTCGCCCGTCATGCCGGCGGCCATTCCTCATATTGCGGCAACCGGTCGTCGAGCTTCAGCCAGGGCTGCTTGCTGGACGTGAAGATGTGCATCTGCGGCCGGAACAGCGACGGGTCGTCGAGCGTGCCGGAACCGACGCCGACAACGCCGTTCGACAGGCGCCGCGTGAACACGGTCGTGCCACATGAAGCGCAGAAGCCGCGCTGCAGGTCGGGCGAGGAATGCGACCACGCCGGCCGCCCCTCGATCACGACATCGGCGCCGGCGAAGAGAACGCGCGCGTTGAAGGCCGCGCCGACCGCCTTCTGGCAGAGCCGGCAATGGCAGATGCGCTCGTTGACCGGCACCGCCTCGGCCCGGTAGCGCACCTTCCCGCACAGACATCCGCCGGCATAGAGCATCGAGGCTTCCTTTCGTGGCTTCTTGTGGCGCGAAGGATGTCCGCCCGCAAGGTTTCCCTCCCCTGAGGACGCCGGGGCGGGGGTGTTGACCGGGGATTATGGCTCAGGGGCGGAAAGCGTTGAGAAAACAACGAAAGGAAGATGCGGGAAAGCCGCAAATGCAAGGGTTTAATGGAACGACGGACGCCAACCTTTCCACGTTTGCGCAAGCGGCCTCTCCACCTTCGTCATCCACGGGCGGAGCAGGAGCGCAGCGAACTGCGGAGACCCGAGGATCCATGCCGGAGCGTTGCGGCCGTCCATCGGCCCCGCAGAAGGAACCGCTCGTCCTGCACCCTTACCGCGTTGCCGCGCTTTCTCAGGCATGGATTCCAGGGTCTCCGCGACGCCGCTGACGCGGCTGCTTCGCCCTGGAATGACGAAGGGAAAAAGGCGCGTCCGCCAATCGCCAAAGCCGCCTTGCCCGATTGCCGCCCCGTCGCACCCCCGCTAGCATCGCCGTATGACCGGCTATGTCTACATGACCGCGAGCCAGAAGCGCGGCACGATCTATATCGGCGTGACCAACGATGTCGCTCGTCGCATGCCCGAGCACCGAGACGGAAAAGGCTCACGCTTCACGGCACGCTACGGCGTCAAGCGGCTCGTCTGGTACGAAGAGCACTTCGACATCCGCGATGCCATCCAGCGTGAGAAATCGCTTAAGCGATGGCCGCGTCAGTGGAAGATCGGACTGATCGAAAAGGCCAACCCGGAATGGCATGAGCTGTTCAGGGGTCTTTGGTAGTGAGGACGGCGGCCTCTCCCCCTTCGTCATCCTTGGCCAAACACAAGGCGCTCGAGCCCTTCCCCCTTCGTCATCCCTTGCCAAGCGCGAAACGCCCGAGCCTCTCCACCTTCGTCCTCCACGGGCGAAGCAGGAGCGTAGCGAACTGCGGAGCCCCGAGGATCCATGCCGGAGCGGTGCGGCCGTCCGTCGGCCCCGCAGAAGGGCCCGCCCCGCGCCCTCGCCGCACTGCCGCACTTTCTCAGGCATGGATTCCAGGGTCTCCGCGACGCCGCTGACGCGGCTGCTCCGCCCTGGAATGACGAAGGAGAAAAGCCTAGGCCGCCAAAGGCAGAAAAGCGCCTCCCGAATGCGCGTCAGGCAAGCGAAAACTTCCCCTAAAACTTCCCCGTCCGGGGAAAGCCCTTCGGCGCCAGGCGTCCCGCCTGCGCCCGGTCGCCCAGCCATTCGGCGAGCTCCTCCTTCGGGCGGGTGAAGGTGCGGCCGGATGAATCCTGCCAGGTGAGGCCGTCGGCGAGCGCGAACGTCTTGATGTCGGAAAGGCCGCCATCCTTGTAGCGCTGCAGCCGGACGCCCTTGCCGCGCGCCATCTCGGCGATCTGCGAAAGCGGGAAGACGAGCAGCTTGCGGTTCTCGCCGATCACCGCGACATGGTCGCCTTCGACGAAGACCGCCATCTTGGCCTCGTCCGGCGCCTTGACGTTCATCACCTGCCTGCCCTTGCGGGTGTTGGCGACGAGTTCGTCCTCCGGCACGACGAAGCCGTAGCCCTGATGGCTGGCCAGCAGCAGCCTGCGCCCGCCCTGGAAGACGAAGGCGGTGGCGATGTCCTGGTCGTTCTCCATGTCGACGATGAGACGCACCGGCTCGCCATGGCCGCGCCCGCCGGGCAGCCGGTCGGCGCCGATGGTGAAGAACTTGCCGCCGGTGGAGAAGAGCAGCACCTTGTCGGTGGTCTGCGCGTGGAAGGCCATCTTCAGCCGGTCGCCCTCCTTGAAGGACAGGCTCTCGAATTCGGACAGATGCCCCTTCATGGCGCGCAGCCAGCCCTTGTCGGAGACGATCACCGTGATCGGCTCCTTCTCCACCATGGCGTGATGGATGTCGGCGAGGTCGTGCTCGGGCGCGTCGGCGAAGGTGGTGCGGCGGCGGCCGAGCTCCGTCTCCGGGCCGAACTTTTCCCTGATCTCGCGGATCTGATGCGCGATCATCAGCCATTGCTTACGCTCGGAAGCGAGCAGCGCCTCGATCTGCTTCTTCTCCTCGGTGAGCGCATCGAACTCCTTGCGAATCTCGAATTCCTCGAGCTTGCGCAAATTCCTCAGCCGCATGTTGAGGATGGATTCGGCCTGCAGGTCGGTGAGGTCCCAGCGGGCCATCATCACCTGCTTGGGCTCGTCCTCCTCGCGGATGATGCGGATCACCTCGTCGATATTGAGATAGGCTATAAGCAGGCCGCCGAGCACTTCCAGCCGGCGCTCGATCTCGCCAAGTCTGTGGCGGGAGCGGCGCTGCAGCACCTCGCGGCGATGCGCCAGCCATTCGACCAGCGCCTCCTTGAGCGACAGCACGTTCGGCACCTTGCCGCGCGAGAGCACGTTCATGTTGAGCGGAATGCGGCTTTCGAGCTCCGAGAGCTTGAAGAGCGATTCCATCAGGATCGAGGGATCGACGGTGCGGCTCTTCGGCACCAGCACGAGACGGATGTCCTCCGCGCTCTCGTCGCGCACGTCCTCCAGAAGCGGCAGCTTGCGGGCGAGGATCAGCTCGGCGATCTTCTCGACCAGCTTCGCCTTCTGCACCTGGTAAGGGATCTCGGTGACGACGATGACCCAGGTGCCCCTGCCCTGGTCCTCCTGGTGCCAGCGGGCGCGCGTGCGGAAGGCGCCGCGGCCGGTGCGGTAGGCCTCCACGATCGACTGGCGGCTGTCGACGATGATGCCGCCGGTCGGGAAATCCGGGCCTTCGACGATCTGCATCAGATCGTCCACCCCGGCGTCGGGATTTTCGATCAAATGGAGCGCGGCGTCGCAGATCTCGGCGGCGTTGTGCGGCGGGATCGAGGTCGCCATGCCGACCGCGATGCCGGTCGAGCCGTTGGCGAGCAGGTTCGGGAAGGCGCCGGGCAGCACAACCGGCTCCTCGTCCTCCTCGTTGTAGTTCGGCCGGAAGTCGACGGCGTCCTCGGTGATGCCGGCCAGAAGCTCGCTGGCCACATTGGTCATCCGCGCCTCGGTGTAGCGCATGGCGGCGGCGTTATCGCCGTCGATATTGCCGAAATTGCCCTGCCCGTCGACCAGCGGGTAGCGCATGGAAAAGTCTTGCGCCAGCCGCACCAGCGCATCGTAGATCGACTGGTCGCCATGCGGGTGGAAATTGCCCATCACCTCGCCGACGATCTTGGCGCATTTGGCGAAGCCCTGGTCGGGGTTGAGGCGCAGCAGCCGCATGGCGTGCATGATCCGCCGCTGCACGGGCTTCAGCCCGTCGCGCATGTCCGGCAGCGCCCGGTGCATGATGGTCGACAGCGCGTAGGCGAGATAGCGCTCCTCGAGCGCCTTCTTCAGGTCGACCGCCTCGATGTGATCGCCACCCCCGGAGCCGGGCGGCACAAGCTCTTTGCCCATGGTTTCGGGTTAGCGGAGAGGCTGATTCGCGGCAAGGGCGGCGGCGTCCCGGCACCCGCAAAAGGTCCAAACCGCGGCCGAAGCACCGGATTCGATTGCCTTCAGGCCCGTTTTCGCGCGATTGTGCCCGCCGCGCCATCGTCCGGTCTTTTTCATGGCCGACCGGAATGCGCTTCACTCAACAGGGGAATTCCATGTCGATCGTACGGCCTCTCCTTCGCGCCTTCGCCGCCTCCAGCTTCCTCGTACTCATGCCCCTCGCCGCGCATGCGGCCGACCCGGCGGATGTCGCGGGACGGCTGAAGGACGTCTTCTCCAAGCAGGGCATCGCGCTCGATTGGACGGGCGTCAGCGGGGATGCCTCCTCCATGACGCTCGCCGGCGTCACCGCCGGTCCGGTCGGCGGGCCGGGCGAAGAGAAGCGGCGGGCGAATATCGGTGACGTGACGCTGAAAGGCGTTTCCGAACAGGGCAACGACTACATCGTGGAAAGCGTCAGCCTGCCCTCCTACACGGTCGAGCAGCCCGGCGGCCGGCTCGACATGACGAGCATCTCGATCTCGGGGCTCCACCTGCCGCCGCCCGACAGCACCGATCCCATGGACAGCGTCATGATGTACGACAAGGCCCAGATAGGCGAGGTCTCGGTCAAGCATGAGGGCAAGCAGGTGTTCGACCTCACCAACTTCCATGTCGACGTCACGCGGCCCCAGGGCGACGCGCCGCTCAAGTTCAACGGCGCGGCCGACGGGTTCAAGGCGGACCTGTCGGGCACGCGCGATCCCAAGGCGAAGGAGGCGATCAAGGCCCTCGGCTACGAGAACATCGAGGGCAGCTTCCTGATGGCCGGAAGCTGGACGCCGAAGACCGGCGAATCCTCCCTCGACACCTACAAGCTGACGATCAACAATGCCGGCACCCTGGATATCAGCATGAAGATGGGCGGCCTAACGCCCGAATTCATCCGCTCCATGCAGGCGATCCGCAAGAAGATCGCCGAGGCGCCGAAGGACCAGAAGAACATGCAGGCCATGGCCATGCTCGGCCTTTTCCAGCAGCTTTCCTTCGACAGCTTCTCGATCCGGTTCGACGATGATTCGGTGACCGGCAAGATCATGGACTACCTCGCGGCCGAGGAAGGCATGCAGCGCAGCGACATCGCCAACCAGGCCAAGGCCGTGCTGCCCTTCGCGCTGGCCAAGCTCCACAATCCCGACCTGACGGCGCAGGTGACCCAGGCGGTGTCGAAGTTCCTCGACGATCCGAAGAACCTCGCCATCGTCGCCACGCCGCCCAATCCGGTGCCGGTCGCGATGATCGCCGCGAGCGCCATGAGCGCGCCGCAGCAATTGCCCGAGACGCTCGGCATGAAGGTGGTCGCCAACCAGTAAAGACGGCTCATGGGCAGGGCACGAGCCCTGTCCATGGCGTTTTCAGCGCCGGCTGCGCAGCGTTTCGGCGATGACGATGCGCGCCCCGGCGAGGAGTTGCGCGCTGTCGAGCGGCCTGCCCTCGCCTGTCGGCGGCACATGGACGAAGCCGCTGACGGTCGGCGCGAAACCCTCGCAGGCCTGCGCCCGCGACAGGGTGAAGACCATGTTGCAGAGATAGGCGCCGGCGTCGTCCGACCATTCGACCGGCAGGCCGGCGGTGGCAAGCGCCGCGTGGATCGCGTCGAGCGGCAGGCCCGACGGGAAGGTTTCGGGGCCGGCGCAGATCGCCGTCGCCTCGGGGAGCGCGCCGGCATTGTCGGCCCGCGCGCCGGCAAAGCTGTTGCGCGCCACCCGTTCCAGCCGGAAGCCGGAACATTCGGCGGCGAGGCCGAAATGGATGGCGATGTCGGGCGAAAAATCGCGCCCGATCTCCGACAGGCGCGGCCCCACCCTGGCGTAGTCGACCGGCAGCACCTCGGCGCGGAAGGCGGCGATGCCGTCACCCGCCGGCGGCTCGCGCCGCAACGCGCCGACCAGCCACTCCGTCGGATTGACGGGCGCGCCGGGAAACGGCTCGAAGCCGGTGACGAGGAGGCGCACCGGCGTCATCCTGCCTCAATCGGCCTTCTTCGCCGGCATCGGCCTGATCTGAAGCTCCCGCAACTGCTGCGGCGTCGCGGGCGACGGCGCTCCCATCAACAGGTCGAAGGCCTGCTGGTTCATCGGGAACATCGTGACCTCGCGCAGATTCTTCGCCCCCACCAGAAGCATGACGATGCGGTCGATGCCGGCCGCCATGCCGCCATGCGGCGGCGCGCCGTACTGGAAGGCGCGGTACAGCCCGCCGAAGCGCTCCTCCACCGTCTCGCGCGAAAGCCCGGCGATCTCGAAGGCCTTGACCATCGTCTCGGGCAGATGGTTGCGGATGCCGCCGGACGCGATCTCGAAGCCGTTGCAGACGATGTCGTACTGAAACGCCTTGATGGTCAGCGGGTCGCGGCCCGTCAGCGCCTCGATGCCGCCCTGCGGCATGGAGAACGGGTTGTGCGAGAAGTCGATCTTCTTCTCCTCCTCGTTCCACTCGTAGAAGGGGAAATCGACGATCCAGGCAAGCTCGAAGCGGTCGCGGTCGACGAGGTCGAGTTCCTCGCCCGCCCGCGTGCGCGCCGCGCCGGCGAAGGGCGCGAATTTCTTCGGGTCGCCGGCGACGAAGAAGCAGGCGTCGCCTGCGTCGAGCCCCATCTGCGTGCGGATGGCCTCGGTGCGCTCCGGGCCGATATTCTTGGCGATCGGGCCGGCGCCTTCGAGCACCGCGCCTTCCTGCCGCCAGAAGATGTAGCCGAGCCCCGGCTGGCCCTCGCCCTGCGCCCATGAATTCATGCGGTCGCAGAAGGCCCGGCTGCCGCCGGTCTTGGCGGGAATGGCCCACACTTCCGCCTTGTCGTCATTGGCGAGGATGCCGGCGAAGACCTTGAAGCCGGAGCCTCGGAAATGCTCCGACACCTCCTGCATCTCGATCGGGTTGCGGAGGTCCGGCTTGTCGGAGCCGTATCTGCGCATCGCCTCGTCATAGGGGATGCGGCGGAATTCCCGCGTCACCGGCTTGCCTTCGGCGAAGGCCTCGAAGACGCCGCGGATCACCGGCTCCATGGCGGCGAACACGTCGCCCTGCTCGACGAAGCTCATCTCGACGTCGAGCTGGTAGAACTCGCCCGGCAGGCGGTCCGCGCGCGGGTCTTCATCCCTGAAGCAGGGCGCGATCTGGAAATAGCGGTCGAAGCCCGAGACCATGATGAGCTGCTTGTAGATCTGCGGCGCCTGCGGCAGCGCGTAGAAATTGCCCGGATGGATGCGCGACGGCACGAGGAAGTCGCGCGCGCCTTCCGGCGAGGAGGCCGTCAGGATCGGCGTCGAATATTCGGTGAAGCCGACCCCGGCCATGCGCTTGCGGATTTCCGCGATGATCTTCGTGCGCGCCACGATGTTCCTGTGCAGCGTGTCGCGGCGCAGGTCGAGGAAGCGGTATTTGAGGCGGATGTCCTCGGGATATTCCGGCTCGCCGAAGACCGGCAGCGGCAGCTCCTTCGCCGCCGACAGCACCTCGATCTCGCGCGCGAACACCTCGATCTCGCCGGTCGGCAGGTTCGGGTTGACGGCCTCCGCCGTGCGCGCCTTGACCTCGCCGTCGACGCGGACGACCCACTCGCCGCGCAGGGTCTCGGCCGTCTTGAAGGCCGGCGAATCCGGGTCGGCGACGATCTGGGTCAGCCCGTAATGGTCGCGCAGGTCGATGAAGAGCAGCCCGCCATGGTCGCGCACGCGATGCACCCAGCCGGACAGGCGGACGCTCTCTCCGACGTTCGCTTTCCTCAGGGCGGCGCAGGTGTGGCTGCGGTAACGGTGCATTTTGTTTGGCTTTCCATGGGACGGTGCGGAACGGGCGCCGGGCGCCTCGAAATTCGCGCGGAAAAGCGCATGGAGGCCCGATTTTGTCAAGGTGGGCGGACCAGCCGAACGCGGCGACGATCGTCTGGATCGGGAGGAACGGTGTACGGCTATCTTCGGAATATTTGATGAACCGGGCGCCAAACCATCGTTTGATTTTGCCACACGAAAGGTGCGGCTGGACGAGATGGGACCTTGCGGCCGACGGCGGATGAAGTCGATCCCGGTCCGCCGCTCTACCCAGGCGAGGCTGAAAACGTCATAGTGCGCCCTCCGTATCGCCGAGGGATGTGAAGAGCCCATGCCATGATCCTTGCCGCGTCAGCCATCGTTCACATCGCTGTGCAGGCGGGGCTGATCGTGCGGGTCCTGCTCAGGAAGCACCGGGCCCCCGCCGCGCGGATCGCCTGGGTGATCGTCATCCTGGCGGTGCCGCTCGCCGGCATCGGCGCCTACCTGCTCTTCGGCGAGGTGAATATCGGCCGCCGTCATTTCGAGCGCATGCGGACGGTGCTGCGAGAGCTCGGCAGGGAGGCCCTCCCCCGGGCTTCGGCTTCCTGCTCGGCGACCGTCCCGGACAGATGGATGCCGCTGTTCCGCGCGGGCAAGTCGGTGAACGGTTTCGAGCCGGTCGGGGGAAACCGCGCCGAGCTGATGGCGGATTCCGTCAAAAGCATCGAGCGCATGGTGGCGGACATCGACGCCGCGAGGAAGCACGTCCACCTGCTCTTCTATATCTGGCTGCCGGACAATAACGGGCGCGCGGTCGCCGCGGCGCTGAAGCGTGCGGCGGCGCGGGGCGTTGCCTGCCGCGCCATGGTCGACGATCTCGGCTCGCGGGAGCTGATCCGTTCGCCGCTCTGGCGGGAAATGGAGCAGGCGGGCGTGAAGCTCGCGCGGGCGCTGCCGATCGGCAATCCGCTGCTGCGCGTCTTCTTCGGCCGCATCGACCTCCGCAACCACCGCAAGATCGCGATCGTCGACAACCGGATCACCTATTGCGGCAGCCAGAACTGCGCCGACCCGGAATTCCTGCCGAAGGCGAAATACGCGCCCTGGGTGGACGTGCTGCTACGCGTCGAGGGGCCGGTGGTGCGCCAGAACCAGTTCGTCTTCGCCACCGACTGGATGACCTTCGACGGCGAGGACATACGGCAGGTTCTTGAAGAACCGGTCGAGGCGCACGATCCCGGCTTCGCCGCGCAGGTGGTGGCCACCGGCCCGACCGGCCGCTTCTCCGCCATGCCGCAGATGTTCGAGAGCCTGATCTATGCGGCGCGGGACGAGCTTTTCGTCACCACGCCATACTACGCGCCGAACCAGGGGCTGCAGGACGCGCTCTGCGCCGCGGCCAGCCGCGGCGTCGATGTCACGCTCATCCTGCCGCGCCGCAACGACGATTTCGCCATCGCCGGCGCCAGCAGGAGCTACTATCTCGACCTGCTGCAGGCCGGCGTGAGGATTTTCGAATACGAGAAGGGCCTGCTGCACGCCAAGACCGTCACGATCGACGGCGAGATCACTTTCGTCGGCTCGGCGAACATGGACCGGCGCAGCTTCGACCTGAACTACGAAAACAACGTGCTGATCTGCGATGCCGGCGTCACCGCCGCCCTGCGGTCCAGGCAGGAGGCGTTTCTCGCAAAGTCGCTGGCGGTCCTGAAGGAGGAAGCCGAGGGCTGGCCGTGGTACCGGCGGCTCGCCAACAATCTGCTCGCCATCGTCAGCCCGCTGCTTTGACCGGGAACGGCGCCGGAGCGGCCGCCTTGCCCGAAGCGTGGCGAACCCCTCCACCTTCGTCATCCACGGGCAAGCGAAGCGGAGCGGAGTGCGACCCGAGGATCCATGCCTGAAAAAGCACCGCAATGCGGTAAGAGTGCAGGATGGGCGGTTCCTTCTGCGCCGCAGACGGACGGCCGCGCCGCTCCGGCATGGATCCTCGGGTCTCCGCAGTTCGCTGCGCTCCTGCTCCGCCCGTGGATGACGAAGGTGGAGGAGTTCGCGCGCTTCCGCGACCCGAGGATGACGAAGGTAGAGGGGTTCGCGCGCTCCTGCTCCACCCGAGGATGACGCAGGTGGGGATGCAGCCTGCCGGCTAATTTTCACCGGGGCCGCCGTTCCGTCGCGCGGGCGATGACACAATCGGTTGGCTTTCACATTGTATCGGTCTATCGAAGGCGCGGGAGCCCACGGGGTTCAACGTCCGAAGGATATGAATGCGCCTGATTTCCACGACCGGAGAGCTTGAGGCGGCGGTCGCCGAGCTTTCCAGATCCGATTTCGTCACAGTCGATACAGAATTCATCCGCGAGACGACGTTCTGGCCGATCCTGTGCCTCATCCAGATGGCGGCGCCGGGGGTGACCGCGCTGGTCGACCCGATGGCCCCGGGGATCGACCTGAAGCCGTTCTTCGAGCTGATGGCGAACGAGAAGGTCACCAAGGTCTTCCACGCCGCGCGGCAGGACATCGAGATCGTCTTCCATCTCGGCGGGCTGATCCCGCATCCGGTCTTCGACACGCAGGTGGCGGCCATGGTCTGCGGTTTCGGCGACAGCGTCTCCTATGACCAGATCGTGCAGAAGATCACCGGGACGCGGCTCGACAAATCCTCCCGCTTCACCGACTGGCGGCATCGCCCGCTGTCGGAGAAGCAGCTCACCTACGCGCTCGCCGACGTCACCTACCTGATCGAGGTCTATCGCCATCTGAAGGAGGAACTGGAGCGCGAGAACCGCGGCCACTGGCTGAAGGAGGAGATGGACGTGCTCACCTCCCGCGAGACCTATGATCCGCATCCGGAGGACGCGTGGAAGCGGCTGAAGATGCGGCTGAGGAAACCGCAGGAACTGGCCGTGGTCCAGCATGTGGCCGCATGGCGCGAACGCGAGGCGCGTGAGCGCGACGTGCCGCGCCAGCGCGTCATCAAGGACGACGCCATCTACGAGATCGCACAGCAGCAGCCCCGCGACCAGGCGGCGCTGGCGAAGCTCAGGATGACGCCGAAGGGCTGGGAGCGGTCGGCCACCGCGGCGGGCCTGCTCGACGCGGTCAACGCCGCGCTCGCCCTGCCCCGCGAGGAGATGCCGAAGCCGCCCAAGCCTTTGCAGTCGCCGGAAGGGTCGAGCGCCGCGGCCGAGTTGCTCAAGGTGCTCCTGAAGATGATCGCCGAGAACGAGGGCGTGGCGCCGAAGGTGCTGGCCTCCGGCGACGATCTCGACCGCATCGCCGCCGACGGCGACAAGGCGGACGTCGCGGCGCTCCACGGCTGGCGCCGCGCCGTCTTCGGCGACAAGGCGCTGAGGCTGGTGCGCGGCGAGCTGGCGTTGAAATTCGACGACCGCAAGGTGGCGGTGTTCGAGACGGACGGGGCGGCCTAGGCAAAGGCCGCCGCGCCCGGCCCCGCTCAGAACACCGCCAGGTATTTGAGCAGCGACAAGATGCCGATGATGATGACGATGATCTGCACGATCTGGCGCGTGCGGCCGTCGAGCGGCAGCCGCTGAACCAGGTAGAGCACCAGGATGATCACCAGGAAGGTGATCAGGATTCCGATAAGGATCGACATGATTGCCCCTCTCTGCGCCGGGCCCGATTGCCCGGAAAGCTAGCCAAGCAGGCTTTTGACGATGCCGCTGGCTTTGGAGAAATCCATTTGCCCCGCATATTGTTCCTTGAGGCGGCCGATCACCTTGCCCATGTCGCGCATCCCGGAAGCGCCCGTCTCCCCGATCGCCGCGGCGGCGGCGGCGCGGATTTCCGCCTCGTCCATCTGTCTCGGCATGAATTCGCGGATGACGGCGATCTCGGCGCGCTCCTTGGCCGCCAGTTCCGGCCGCTTGCCGGCCTCGAAGGCGGTGGCCGATTCTTCGCGCTGCTTCACCATCCTGGCGAGGATCTGCAAGATGTCGGCGTCGCTCGCCTCCGCCCTGCCCTCGCCGCGGCGGGCGATATCGTCCGCCTGGATCGCCGCGCGCACGAGCCTCAGCGTGGAAACCCGCTCGGCCTCGCGCGCCTTCTGCGCGCTCTTCAGCGCCTCGTCGATCTTCTCGCGCACGGACATGCCGGCTCCTTTCCCGTTGAGCGGTGCGGCGGTGCGCCCGGTTGACCGCGCCGCCGCCCTCGCCTATTGACCGGTCTCTTAGAGACCGTTTGAGAAACCGTCAGGCCGAGGCGAAAACGATGTTCGGCGAGCACCGGAGCGGAGTGTACATCAGTACATGAGCACCGGAGCGCAGGCGAACGACGTTTGCAGCCCGGCCTCACGGATTTATCAGAAGGTCTCTTAGCGACTATCATCTAAGGAAGCACGCGAATTGCGCAACGGCGCGTTCGCCGCATTGATGCTGCGCCTTCCGCCAGCGCATCGAACCCGAAGGACGCCCGCAATGGCCAGCACCGCCCCCTGGAGCCAACAGAAGCCCACCGCCCTCCTCGTCCTCGCCGACGGCACGGTGATCGAGGGGCGCGGGCTCGGCGCCGAAGGCGTGGCGGTCGGCGAGGTCTGCTTCAACACGGCGCTGACCGGCTACGAGGAGATCCTGACAGACCCGTCCTATGCCGGCCAGATCGTCACCTTCACCTTCCCGCATATCGGCAATGTCGGCACCAATGACGAGGATATCGAGGATTTGACGCCTGCCGCTCGCGCCGGCGCTGTCGGCGCCGTCTTCAAGGCCGGCATCACCGAACCCTCCAACTACCGCGCCGAGGGCGGGCTCGACCAATGGCTGAAGCGGCGCGGCGTCGTCGCCATCAGCGGCGTCGACACCCGCGCGCTGACCGCCCATATCCGCGTCGGCGGTGCGCCGAATGCCGTCGTCGCCCACGCCGCGGACGGCGTCTTCGACCTCGACGAGCTGAAGGCGAAGGCGGCCGCATGGTCCGGGCTGGTCGGCCTCGACCTCGCCAAGGAGGTCACGTCGGGCCAGAGCTCGACCTGGACCGAGACGCCATGGGTATGGAACGAGGGCTACGGAGAGCTCGCCGAGCCCACGATGCACGTCGTCGCGGTGGACTACGGCATCAAGCGCAACATCCTGCGGCAGCTTGCCGGCCTGGGCGCCAGGGTGACCGTGGTGCCCGCCGACATGCCGGCCGGCGATATACTGGCGATGGAGCCGGACGGCGTGTTCCTGTCGAACGGCCCCGGCGACCCGGCGGCGACCGGCGAATACGCCGTGCCGATCATCCAGGACCTGCTCGAGGCCGACATACCGATCTTCGGCATCTGCCTCGGCCACCAGATGCTGGCGCTGGCGCTCGGCGGCGGCACGGTGAAGATGCACCAGGGCCATCACGGCGCCAACCATCCGGTGAAGGACCACACCACCGGCAAGGTCGAGATCGTCTCGATGAACCACGGCTTCGCGGTCGACGGCGACACGCTGCCCGACGGCGTCGAGGAGACGCATGTGTCGCTCTTCGACGGCTCTAACTGCGGGCTTTCGATCATCGGCAGACCCGTCTTCTCGGTCCAGCACCATCCCGAGGCTTCGCCCGGCCCGCAGGATTCGCACTATCTCTTCAAGCGTTTCGTCAACCTGATCCGCGAGCGGAAAGGGGAACCGGCCCTGGCGGAACGCTGAGTCGACCGCGCTCCGTCACGTACCGGCCTCCTCTCCTGCTTCCATCCGCGCGGCCTCCTTCGCCGCGGGCTTGCCGACCTTCGCCAGCAGCACGACGAGCGACAGGGCGAGGAAGATTCCCGCGACGAGGTAAGCCGCGCCGGCAAAGCTCACCGGTGCCTTCGGCCCGGTGAACCAGGCAAATATCCCGGTATAGAGAAGCGGCGTGATGATCGAGGTGATCGAAAAGATCGAGGACATGGCGCCCTGCAGTTCGCCCTGCGCCGAAGGCGGCACCTTGGCGGCGGCGATGCTCCTGAGCGGGGGGTCGGCGAGCGCCTCGAGCGCCGTCGCCGCGATCACGGCATAGACCATCCAGCCCTGCCAGGCCGCGGCGTAGCCAAGGGCGGAGAGCGTGGCGAACGCCAGCCCGATCGCGGCCGTCCGCCATTCGCCGAGCCGCTTCACGACGCGCGGCAGCACCAGCCCCATGACGATCGCGCCGCCCAGCCCGTAAAGGCCGAGCGACAGCCCGATCTGGCCCTCGCTCCAGCCGTAGCGGTAGCTGGCGACGAACGACCAAACGGCCGGATAGACCATGTGGCCGAGCGTCATCAGGAAGAAGACGAGGCCGATCCAGCCGATGCCGGAATAGTTGCGCATCTGCATGAGCATCCCGACCGGGTTGGCGCGTCGCCAGTCGAAGGGGCGCCGGTGCTCGGCCGCCAGCGTCTCCGGCAGCAGGAAGACGCCGATCAGGAAATTGACGAAGGCGAGCGCCGCCGCGAAATAGAACGGCACGCGCGGCCCGAACGTGCCGAGCAGGCCGCCCAGCATCGGGCCGATGATGAAGCCGATGCCGAAGGCTATGCCGAGCAGGCCGAAATTCCGGGCGCGGTTCTCGTCCGTGCTGACGTCCGCGATAAAGGCGGACGAGGTCGTGTAGCTCGCGCCGCTGATGCCGGCGAGCACGCGGCCGATGAACAGCATCGGATAGGACCACGCCACCGCGCAGATCAGATTGTCGATCGAGAAGGTCAGCACCGAGGCGAGCAGGACCGGCCGCCGCCCGAAGCGGTCGCTCAGGTTCCCGACGAGCGGCGCGAAGAAGAACTGCATCGCCGCATAGACGAAGAACAGCCAGCCGCCTTCGATGGCCGCCTCGCTGATGCTGACGCCCGTCAGTTCGCTGAGATAGGCCGGCAGCACCGGCATGATGATGCCGAAGCCGATGACGTCGAGGAGGAGCGTGGTGAAGACGAGGGCAAGGCCCCGCCTCGCTGTGGCGGCGTCGATCATCGCTGGCTCCTCGAACGGGAGGAGCCTTATAGGGGAACCGCCGCCGAGGAACAACGGCGGGGCGAATCACTTCGATCGATGGTCGCCGGCGCGCCGTCCCGGAAATCGGGCTGAGCGAAGCGACGTGAGGCTGTCCGGGAGCCAGTTTGTGATTTCGAAGCTCCGGAATGGGTTCCGGTCTTGCGGCCGGTCGCCATGCTACGGTCGCCAACCGGAATGGCGCGCGATCTGAAGCGGCTTCGTCTCCCCCTACCCTACGACGCCAGACGGACGTTGGTGATCTTGGTCTTGATCGACTTGAAGACGGCGTCGAGGTCGTTGCGCGAGGGCGCGTCGAAGAAATGCGCCGCGTCGGTCGCGCAATCCTTCAGCATCATGCCGGTCTTCACGTCCGGTTCCTCCAGCCGGATCGTGTAGAGTTCGATGCCTTCGGATTTGGCGTTTGTGCAGGCGTCGAGCGTCTTGGCGTTCATGAGGCCGTTGGTGGTCGCCGCGTTGCCCGTCGTGGTGCCGAGGCGCCCGTCGACCAGATAGCCGAAACTCGAATAGGCGGAGCCGAGACCGGTGCCGTTGTTGCCGAAATTGTTGGAGCCGTCGGTCAGCACGATCATGACCTTCTTGACCGGATGATCGACCTTCGCCGGGTCGAGCCCGTCGGTGAAGGGCGGCTGCGGCGACAGCACCCGGGCGCCCCAGGCCACGCCTTCCATGATGTTGGTGTTGCCGGCCGCCGTGAGCGCGTTCACCTTGTCCTCCAGCGTCTTGTAATCGCTGGTGAGCGCGACGATCGGCTGGGTGTTGCAGCCGGCGTTCGGCCCCTTGCCGCCGGAGAGATCCATTTTCGGCGGCGCGCCCCACAGGTTGATCGCCAGCGGGATGCCGAGCGGGTTGAGGTTGACGCCGTATTTCAGCATCTTCTTGATCAGGCCGGGCAGGCTCTTGTCGAGCGGATCGACCGGGGAGGCGATATAGTTGTTTCTGTAGCCGCCCGTGTCGCCCTCGTCGATCGCGAATGCCGGTTCGAACAGCGTGTCGGGCTTGGACGGATCGGGCGCGATGTCCTCCGAATCAAGGGCCTTGCCGGCGGCGGCCACGCGGGATTCGACGCAGCCGCCCCATTTCTGTCCGATGTGGTGGAGCACCTCGAAACGGCTGGTCCCCTTGCGGAATTCGACCTGCGGGATATTCGCCAGGCCCTTCATGTCGATCCAGTTCGCGCCGTCGTTCCGCTGGTTACCGAGCGCGTCGAAGGTCGGCCCGAACCGATCGCCCACATTGACGAAGGCCGAAAAGGGAACGAGCGCGAATTTGAGCTGGTTCCTGTCGGGCACCTGCTCCGACATGGTGTCGATGAGGCCGAGCACGGCGTCCTTCATCGCCTGCAGCTTGCCACCCGCCATCGAGCCGGTCGTGTCGAGCACGAGCCCGATCTCGTAGGAGACATAGGCGATGTCGGCCGTCGAGGACGCCTGCACCGTCGCCTCCGTATAGCCGAGAAGCGCCGCGAAGCTGAGCTTTATGTCCGCCGAGGCGGATACCGTGACGGCGCTGCCGACCCGCTTGACGTCGATGCGGCCGGTCTTTCCGCCGAAATTGGTCGCGACGAACTCGCTGGCGATCTTGCCGGCGTCGGCGTCGGAAACTTTCTCGCCCTCGCGCGCGATCGCGAGCGAGGCCGAATCCATCGCCCGCTGGAGCGCATCCTTCGCGCGGTTCATCGATGTGATATCGACGGCCAGGCCCGCCCCGATGACCAGCGGCGCCATCAGGAGCGCCGATACGATCGCGAAATTGCCGCGCGCATTCGCGGCGAAACGCATGACAGCAAGCCTCATCCGCGCACCCCCAGGCAGCAACGCAATCAGCGAGGCTACCGAAGGCGGCTTAAGGCCGGTCTAAGCACGATCCGGCAAATTTACCGAACGGATTAACCCTAGTCTCGTGATACCTGCCCGGGCTTTCAGATCGGATTGTTGAACGTATCGCAGGCCGACAGCTTGCCGGATTGGTAGCCGGTCTGGAACCAGTGTCGGCGCTGCGCCGAAGTGCCGTGGTTGAAGCTGTCGGGCACGACGTAGCCCTGCGTTTCCTTCTGCAGCGTATCGTCGCCGATCTGCGAGGCCGCGTTCAGCGCCTCGTCGACGTCGCCCTTCTCCAGGATGCCCTTCTGCTCGGTGAAGTGCGCCCAGATGCCGGCGAAGCAATCGGCCTGCAGTTCGACGCGCACCGACAGCTTGTTGGCGGTGACCTGGTCCACCTGCCGCCTCTTTTCGTCGAATTTCCCGAGGATGCCGGTGAGGTCCTGCACGTGGTGGCCGATCTCGTGCGCGATCACATAGGCCTGGGCGAAATCGCCGGAAGCGTGGAACTGCTGCGACAGTTGCCGGAAGAAATCGGTGTCGAGATAGACCTTCTTGTCGTTCGGGCAGTAGAACGGCCCCATCGCCTTCTGCGCCGTGCCGCAGCCGCTCTGCGTCGCGCCGCTGAACAGCACCAGCTTCGGATCGGTGTAGGTCATGCCCTGCGACTGGAAGATGCCGGTCCAGGTATCCTCCGTCTCGGCCAGCACGGTCGCGACGAACTGCTTCATCTCGTCGTTCGCCTGCGTCCCGCCCTGCTGGCTGTAGCCGCCGCCGCTCGATACCGGACCGTTGTCGCCGATGAACTGCATGGGATCGATGCCGAGGAAGCGCAGCACGAAAAACAGGATGACGAGGATGATGATGCCCTTGATGCCGCCGCCGCCGGCGCCACCGAGCGGAATGCGGAACCCGCCTCCCTGCCCGAACGGATCGTTGCCGCCGCCGAAGCCCCCGCCTTCGCCGCGCCGGTCCTCGATATTGTCGCTTTGCCGTCGGCCTTTCCAGAGCATCGCTTTTTCCTCTCCTGACCATGCCGGCGAACGCGCGGGCCGCGACCAAAATATCCGAAGGAGGGGGCCGATTCATAGCGATTTCTGCCGCCCGCCCCTCCGGGAAGCGAGGATCGCCCGCCTTTGCCGGAGTAGCTCCGGCGGGCGAATTTCAGGAAAATCAGAGGCTTGCAGGCGGAAGCGGATTCTCTCTCAGAACGGCTTCGAGGCTCAGCGCTGCTTCGAGCCGGCGTCCTTTCCGTCGGAACTCCGCGACCGCTCGTCGAAACGGGCAGCCCCCTTCTTCAAGGGGCTGCCCTTCTCGGATTCGACCTTGCGTTCCTCGTCCCTGGTCGAGCGCCTGAGGTCGCGCGCGGCCTCCTTGCCCTTCTCCGTCGGCGACTGGTTCACACCCATCTTTCGTTCTCCGGCTGACGCCGCGACCATCGCGGCATCCCGGCAGAACGCGTGGCGCGCCGCCGCGTTCCTTGGCTATTCCGCCGGCGCGACCGCGACCGAACGGTGGCGCAGCGCATATGCGCCGAGCACGATGGCCAGCCCGATCAGCGGGAACAGGGCGCCGACCCAGCCGAGATCAGCCGGCGATCCGACGCGCAGCACCTCGGCTCCGACGACGGATCCGAGCGCCACGCCGAGATAGAGCGCCGAGCCGTTGAGGGAGAGCACGACCGGCGCGTCGTCGGGCGCGATGGCGAGGAGCCGGCTCGCCTGCGCCGGCGGGAAGGCCCAGCCGATTACGCCCCACGGCACCATCGCCGCGACGAGCAGCGGTCCGGCATAGGCGTGCGGCAGCGCCGGGATGGCGGAGAAGACGATCAGCGCCGCCGCGCCGAGCGCCAGCGACCAGCAGACGGTGCGGGTCGCGCCGAAGCGGTCGGCGGCCTGTCCGCCGGCGATGTTGCCGGCCACCGCGCCGACGCCGAAGGCGAGCAGCACTGCCGGCAATGCGAGCTCGGAAAGCCCGGCGCCCTGCATCGCCAGCGGCGCGATATAGGAAAACACGGTAAAGGCGCCGGTCAGCGTGAAGAGCGTGGTGAGCAGCATGGGCAGGACGCCCGGCCGCGCCACGCCGGCGACGCGCTGGCGCAAGGTGAGCGGCGTGCCGGAAAGGCCGCGGGGCAGTCGCCACCAGAGGACCACGCCCGCGAGCGTGCCGAGGGCCGCGATCGCCATGAAGGTGCCGCGCCAGCCGATCGCCGCGCCGATGAGGGCGCCGAGCGGCGCGCCGAGCGCGACCGCGACGGTCGTCCCGCCGACTACGACGGCGATGGCGCGCGCCCGGTGATGGCCGTCCACCATGGCCACCGCGGTCGCCTGCGCCGTGGCGGCGAAGAGGCCGGCGGCGAGCGCCATGACGACCCGCGCGCCGAGCAGGGTCTCGAAGGACGAGCCGAACGCCGCCATCAAATTGCCGAGCACGAAGAACGCCATCGTCCAGATGATGACGGGCCGCCTTTCCTGCCGGCCGGTGAGCGTGGCGAGGATCGGTCCGCCGAGCGCATAGGCGAGCGCGAAGGCGGTGATGAGGTAGCCGGCGAGCGGGATCGATATGCCGGAATCCGCAGCGATGTCGGGCAGAAGGCTCGAAACGACGAAGCCTTCCGTCGATATCGTGAACGACCCGACCGCGAGCCAGAAAATACGCTTGTCCATGGGAGGAATCCTTAGTTCAAAATTCGTTGAACAATTGGAGCTTGGGGAGGATGCTGTCAATGACGCAGTGCAAAAATAGTCCCCCCCGTGCTGACAGCCCTGTGTCAGGAGGGGGCGGCGCGGAAGGACCGCGTCATGCGCCTGCAGGCGGAGCGCAACCTTTCCGCATTTGTCTTCCTCGGTCCGCGCTCCGCTGAGCCTGTCCTCGAGCTTGCCCAAGGCAAGACCCGGGGGCTTCGCTTGCCCCTGGATGACGAAACCGGGAAGGCGCTTCGCCGACGGCCGCCCTTCGCCCGTCGCACACGCTCCCCCGCCCCGCGTTGAAATCCACCCGATTTGTGCTTAATTCTGCGGCATGAGCCTGCCGCACCCCACCATCGACCAGATCACGTTGCCCAACGTGCTTTCAGCGCTCGGCGACGATACGCGCCTGGCGATCGTGGGGATGCTCGCCCGCAACGAGGGCACCAGCATGACCTGCGGCCAGTTCAGCGAACTGGGCTCGAAGACGAGCCTGAGCTACCATCTGGCCAAATTGCGCGAGGCCGGCGTCGTCAAGGTCGAGCCCTGCGGCACCTCGCGCTTCATATCGCTGCGCCGCGCCGATCTCGACCGGCGCTTCCCCGGTTTCCTCGATTCGGTGATCGCGACCGCGATCAGCCTGCCGCCGGTGCTCGCGAGGGGCGACGCCGCCTGACGGCGACGCGCCCGCGTAGGTTCTGCGGACAGTTGGGTTCCCGGTTATGTGGAGTGCTGGTCGGCTACCTTCATTCGCGTCATTCCGGGGCCGCGCAGCGGAACCCGGAACGACGGCCGTGTATGAAGGTCTTCAATCTCCAACTGTCCACACGGCCTAATCCCCGCTGCTGGCGACCAGTACCGGCTTCGGGCTGTATTCCGCCGGGAAGAGCTCCTTCAGGCTTGCGATCTTCGGCAGGTCGTTGATCACGATATAGGGGTATTCGGGATGGTCCGTCAGGAAGTTCTGATGATACCCCTCGGCGGGATAGAATTTTTTTCCCGGCTCGATCGTCGTGACGATGGACGAGCTGTAGGCGTGCGCGCCGCTGAGCTGGGCGATATAGGCCTTGGCGACCTTCGCCTGCTCCGCGCTCGTCGGGAAGATGGCGGAACGGTATTGCGTGCCGGTGTCGGGGCCCTGCCGGTTGAGTTCCGTCGGGTCGTGCGCGACCGAGAAGAATATCTGCAGCAGATGGCCGTAGCTGACGGTCTTGGGATCGAAGACGATCCGGACCGATTCGGCGTGTCCCGTTTCGCCGGTGCTGACCATGTCGTAATGCGCCGTGTCCGCCGCGCCGCCCGTATAGCCTGAGGTGGCGCTGGCCACTCCGACGACGTGCTGGAAGACCCCCTGCACGCCCCAGAAGCAGCCGCCCGCCAGCACGGCGGTTTCCAGTCCGCCATGCGCCGGTTCGTCCATTGCCGGCGCGGGGACGACATGCGTTTCCTCGGCTCCGGCGGATGACGGGGCCAGTTGCAGGCCGGCATAGCAAAGCGCGGCGATGCCGGCGGAAAGGAGGGCGAGGCTCCTTCCGGTAAAGATCCTACGGATGGATGCGCTGGAGTTCGGTTTCGTCATCGCAGGCGCCTTTCGTTTCACGCGCGGCCGGCTTGGCCTGACCGGGACGTTTCCGGCTTACAGCAAGCCGCGCCGCCTGGGCAGCGGGAATGCGCCTGCCGCACCGAGATGTGAATTCCCGGCAACGCCGCGTGATCGCCACAGCCGTTCCACCCGGCTTCGCCGCCCCGTCCCCCACTTTCCCCGCAAGTTGCGGGTGCAAGCCCCGTCGCCTCATTCCCTCCCAATAAATGTGCGCCGTTTGCCGCCTCCCGATGCGTGACGGGCGAATCGGGATATGGTGCGACCGGTGCGTGGGACAGAGCGAATGCCGAAGAGCGAACGAGCCGGAAATGCGCCGCCGGGGCCGGCCTGGAGTTCGGTCGGCCTGGTGGCTGCCGCCGCCCTGCTCGCGGCGTCGGCGCTTTTTTCCCTCGGCCTGCCCGCTCGGGCGCAGGACGTAAAGGCCCCCGGCATCGCCGTCGTCGATGGCCTCGCCCCCGGCGACCTCCTCAACATCCGCGCCACGCCCACGCCGATCGGCACCGTCCAGGCGCGCCTGCCGAACGGCGCCGGGGTCCGGACTCTCGGCTGCGCGCAATATGACGGCTACGACTGGTGCAAGGTCGCCACGCTCGACGCGCCCAAATTGAGCGGCTGGACGCCTGCCCGCTATCTTCGCGCCGCGGATACGGATGCCGACGCGACGGCGCCCACGCCCCCTGCCGGGGCCGCCTCGCAAGCCCCGGCGCCCGACATGCCGGCCAATCTCGACGCCCGCATCGGCAAGGAAACCGGCGAGGCAGGCCAGGCGGCGGACGAGAAGCTCCGCAATGCGATCATCGCCCGCTATCGCCCGGTCTATCGCGCGGCGCTCGGCCTGCCGGCCGCCGGCAAGACGACCGCCGAGGCCGACGCCGCGCCCCCAGCCGGCGCGGCGACGCCTGACCAGCCGTCCGAAGACCCTGCGCCGCAGGCAAACGGCATCCCGGTACCGACCCCTCGCCCCGATCCGAAGGCCGGGCCGGCGGTGGCCTCGGTCGAGGCCGCCGGGAAGTCGACCGGCGAGGTGCCCTGCGCCGCCGCGTTCGGCCAGCCCATGCAGGAGTGCAAGGCGGCGTTCACGCGGCTCGGGCCCGGCGTCGCCGATGTCGCGGTCACCCTGCCGGACGGCGGCGCGCGGACCATCCGCTTCCGCGCCGGCAAGCCCGACGGCTCCGACTCCTCCGATCCGCTGCATTTCACGCGCGAGGGCAGTCTGAACATGATCCGCATCGGCAGGGCCGAGCGTTTCGAGATCCTCGACGCGCTGGCCTTTGGAGACTAGAGGCCCGGCGACGAGCGCCGAGGCATCCCTTGAAGATCTGCTGGAAGGCGTCTGTGTCGAGACGCGGAAGCGAACGGAGGAACCAAGCGATGACAGCCGATTATTGCCACCCGACCGCGCCGCACACCAAGCTGCGCATGCCGAACTGGTATGTGTCGAACCTGATGATGGATCGCGCGCTCGACGCCGTGGCGCGCAAGGTCAAGCATCTCGACCGCGACCACGACATCCCCTATCTCGCCGGCTATTCGAAGGACGGCAAGACCATCTATATCGACCGGCACATGCCGAGCACCTGGAAATACAAGGGCCGCAGCATCGACACCGACCGCTTCCTCCTTCTGCACGAGGAGGTCGAGAAGACGCTGATCGACCAGCTCGACCTGCACTATCTGCATGCGCACCAGATCGCCACGCGCGCCGAAGAGGCGGCGATCCGCGCGGCCGGCATCTCCTGGCGCGAATACAACGACTTCATGCAGAAATACGTGAAGAAGATGGGTGACGAACGGCTGACCAATGTCCCGGCCGATCTCGACCTGAAACCCTATCGCGACGAACACGACACCGACCTTCTGGAGCGCATGGCCGCCAGCGTCGAAAAGGGTATCTGCCCGGAAGGCGTCGACCGGGACAAGCTGCACGCAAAAATCAAGAGCCAGTTGAAGACTATGCTTTCGCACGCCCACGATCCGCTGGGCGGGAAATCCGGCGCCGGGAAAAAGCCGCGCCGGAAATGACGGCCGGCGCATGGAAGCGCCTGTTCGAGGCGGGGACGGGCCGCCACGCGGCTCGTTCTGCCAAAGGACCAAAGCGGCAACTCGCGGCGCGCGGCAAGGTGTTGCGGTCCGCTTCGCGCCGTCGGCCCCGACGTTGCGATTTTGGGGGGTTACGCGGCGCGTTTCCTTCCCCTATAAGGCCCGCCTAGCCTGATATTTTCCTCTTGCGCATGGCCGGGCCGCCGCGACGCTTTCCGCGCGCCAAGCGGGGGCTCCCGCCCCGGCACGATGCGCGAGCGCCACCGACGGACCGCATCATGCCCAAACGCACCGACATCAACTCGATCCTGATCATCGGCGCGGGACCGATCGTCATCGGGCAGGCCTGCGAGTTCGACTATTCCGGCACCCAGGCCTGCAAGGCGCTGAAGGCCGAGGGCTACCGCATCATCCTGGTGAACTCCAACCCGGCCACCATCATGACCGACCCGGAGCTCGCCGACGCCACCTATATCGAGCCGATCACGCCGGAGGTGGTGGCCAAGATCATCGCCCGCGAGCGGCCGGACGCGCTGCTGCCCACAATGGGCGGCCAGACCGCGCTCAACACCGCGCTGTCGCTCCGCCGCATGGGCGTGCTGGAGCGCTACAATGTAGAGATGATCGGCGCCAACGCCGAGGCGATCGACAAGGCCGAGGACCGCGCGCTCTTCCGCGAGGCGATGAAGAAGATCGGCCTCGAGACGCCGCGCTCCATGCTCGCCAACGCGACCGAGGTGAAGGACGCCGACCGCAAGAAGCACGAGGCGCGCCGCGCCGAGCTGAAATCCTCCTTCGGCGGGGATGCGGGGCCCGACGATCTTGACGCCGCGCTCGACGCGCTCGAGACGGAATGGAACCTCGGCGAGGGCGACCGCAAGCAGCGCTATATGGGCCACGCCATGGCGGTGGCGGCGCAGGCGCTGGAGCATGTCGGCCTGCCGGCGATCATCCGCCCCTCCTTCACGCTCGGCGGCACCGGCGGCGGCATCGCCTTCAACCGCTCGGAATTCTTCGAGATCGTGCAATCCGGCCTCGACGCCTCGCCCACCACCGAGGTGCTGATCGAGGAATCGGTGCTCGGCTGGAAGGAATTCGAGATGGAGGTCGTGCGCGACCGCGCCGACAATTGCATCATCGTCTGCTCCATCGAGAACATCGACCCGATGGGCGTGCATACGGGCGATTCCATCACGGTCGCCCCCGCGCTCACCCTGACGGACAAGGAATACCAGATGATGCGCAACGCCTCGATCGCGGTGCTGCGCGAGATCGGCGTGGAGACGGGCGGCTCCAACGTGCAGTTCGCCGTCAACCCCAAGGACGGCCGCCTCGTCGTCATCGAGATGAATCCGCGCGTGTCGCGCTCCTCGGCGCTCGCCTCCAAGGCGACCGGCTTCCCGATCGCCAAGGTCGCCGCCAGGCTCGCCGTCGGCTACACGCTCGACGAATTGGAGAACGATATCACCGGCGGCGCCACGCCGGCCTCCTTCGAGCCGAGTATCGACTATGTGGTGACCAAGATCCCGCGCTTCGCCTTCGAGAAGTTCCCGGGCGCGGAGCCGGTGCTGACCACGGCCATGAAATCGGTCGGCGAGGTGATGGCGATCGGCCGCACCTTCGCGGAAAGCCTGCAGAAGGCGCTGCGCGGGCTGGAGACCGGCCTCACCGGCCTCGACGAGATCGAGATACCCGGCCTCGGCCCGACCGGGGTGCAGGGCGGCGACGACAAGAACGCCATCCGCGCCGCGCTCGGCGTGCCGACCCCGGACCGGCTGCGCATGGTGGCGCAGGCGCTGCGCATGGGAACGTCGGCCGCCGACGTGCACGAGATGTGCCGCATCGACCCGTGGTTCCTGGAGCGGATCGCCGAGATCGTCGCCATGGAGGCGCGCATACGCGAGCACGGCCTGCCCGGGGATGCCGAGAATCTGCGCATGCTGAAGGCGATGGGCTTTTCCGACGCTCGCCTCGCCTCCCTCACGAACAAGGACGCGGAAGCGATTCAGAAGATTCGCCAAAAGCTCGGCGTGCATCCCGTCTACAAGCGCATCGACACCTGCGCGGCCGAGTTCGCCTCGCCGACGGCCTATATGTATTCGACCTACGAGACGCCGTTTGCCGGCGCGCTCGCCAACGAGGCCGAGGTCTCCGAGCGGCGCAAGGTGGTCATCCTCGGCGGCGGGCCGAACCGCATCGGCCAGGGCATCGAGTTCGACTATTGCTGCTGCCACGCCTGCTTCGCGCTCGCCGACGCCGGCTATGAATCGATCATGGTGAACTGCAACCCGGAAACCGTCTCGACCGATTACGACACGTCGGACCGGCTCTATTTCGAGCCGCTGACGGCGGAGGACGTGCTGGAGATCCTGCGCGTCGAGAAGGAGGCGGGCGATCTCGTCGGCGTCATCGTCCAGTTCGGCGGCCAGACGCCGCTCAAGCTCGCCGACGCGCTGGAAAAGGCCGGCATCCCCATCCTCGGCACCGCGCCCGACGCCATCGACCTCGCCGAGGACCGCGACCGCTTCCAGAAGCTCCTGATGAAGCTCGACCTCACCCAGCCGAAGAACGGCATCGCCTGGTCGGTCGAGCAGGCGCGCACGGTCGCCGGCGAGCTCGGCTTCCCGCTCGTCGTGCGCCCTTCCTACGTGCTCGGCGGCCGCGCCATGCAGATCATCCACGACGAGGGCATGCTGCAGAGCTACCTGCTCGACACCGTGCCCGGCCTGGTGCCGGAGGACATCAAGCAGAAATACCCGAACGACAAGACCGGCCAGATCAACACGCTGCTCGGAAAAAACCCGCTGCTGTTCGACACCTATTTGACCGACGCCATCGAGGTCGACGTCGACTGCCTCTGCGACGGGCGCGAGGTGTTCGTCTCCGGCATATTGGAGCATATCGAGGAGGCCGGCATCCATTCGGGCGACAGCGCCTGCTCGCTGCCGGTGCATTCGCTCTCCGACGACATCGTCGACGAGCTGGAGCGGCAGACCGCAGCACTTGCCCGCGCGCTGAAGGTCGGCGGCCTGATGAACGTGCAATACGCTATTCAAGACGGCACCATCTACGTGCTGGAGGTCAATCCACGCGCCAGCCGCACCGTGCCCTTCGTCGCAAAGACCGTCGGCAAGCCGATCGCCAAGGTCGCCGCGCGCATCATGGCCGGCGAGAGCCTGGAGGATGCCTTCGCCCATTACGGGGCGCTCCCCGATCCGCGCCGGCCGGGCCACATCGCGGTCAAGGAAGCCGTCTTCCCCTTCGCCCGCTTCCCCGGCGTCGACACGCTGCTCGGCCCCGAGATGAAGTCGACCGGCGAGGTGATGGGGCTAGACTACGATTTCGCGCTCGCCTTCGCCAAGTCGCAGCTCGGCGCCGGCGTCGATCTCCCCCGCACGGGCACCCTCTTCGTCTCGGTGCGCGACGAGGACAAGCCGGGCGTGCTGCCGGCGGTGCAGCGCCTCGCCCGGCTCGGCTTCCGCGTGCTGGCGACCTCCGGCACCGCGCGCTTCCTGCGCGAGAACGGCGTCGAGGCGGAGAAGATCAACAAGGTGCTGGAAGGCCGCCCGCATATCGAGGACGCCATCCGCAACCGCCAGGTGCAGATCGTCTTCAACACGACGGACGGGCAGAAGGCGCTGTCGGACTCCAAATCGCTCCGCCGCGCTACCCTGATGCAGAAGGTGCCCTACTACACCACGCTGGCAGGTGCGGAAGCGGTGGCGGAAGCCATCGCGGCGCTCAAGGCCGGCAGCCTGGAGGTCCGGCCGCTGCAGGAGTATTTTTGAAGCGCCAACTATCTCCCCCCTTGCGGGGGAGATAGGATTTTCACGGTCTTAGCGGAGCAGCGCAAAGCGCATAAGCGACGCTAAGTCGTAGAAAATCCAAGAGAGGGGCTGGTCCCAATCAACCATACCAAGCCCCTCACTTGCGATTTCTAACACTTGGCATCGCAGGCGGGCTTCGCCCTGCTCTGCTAAGATGTTGAAATCGCTTTCTCTCCCGCAAGGGGAGAGACAAAGGCCTGCATATGCCGCACCGCCTCTCATCATCTCCGCATCGCCGCTTCGCTCGCGCAATGCGGAGCGATGCCACGAAGGCGGAAAACGCCCTGTGGCAGGCGCTTCGTAACCGGCAACTGAACGGCCTCAAGTTCAAGCGTCAAGTGCCGCTCTCCGGCTATATCCTCGATTTCGTCTGCTTCGATGCCAGACTGGTCATCAAAGTCGACGGCAGCCAGCATGCGGAATCGAAACGCGACCTCGAACGGGATGCTTATTTCCAGAGCCAGGGTTTTCGAACCATCCGTTTCTGGAACGACGACATCCTTCGCAATCTCGACGCCGTCTGCCTGACGATCCTGCGCGAAGCGGGGGCAGTGTAGCTTTATCTTCCCCTTGTGGGAGAGAAAGCGCTTTCAATGGCTTAGCCTAGCGAGCCGTTAGGCAGCGCGGAGACTAAACGTTAGAAATCGCAGAGATGGCAACCCCACTTGAGCCAGAGAAAAGATCAATCAACCGTATTGTCTGAGGTGTATTGAATGGCATGCGGGTAGTGAGTACATCTAACGGCATCTGACTATTCAGATAGGCAGAGCCGCTGGCATCGGTTTTGGATACCGCGCCAGTGGCTACCCTCGATGGCTAAATATGCCTGAATCCATCAATACCGTTGTCGATGATATATACGAAGCGTCCGTCCTGCCGGAACTCTGGCCTTCTGTATTGGAGCGCGTCGGCAGGATCACTGATAGTTGGGGCGCGGCATTATTTACTGCCGACAGCAAAAGGTCGGTGAGATTCCAAGCGACGGAAAATTATAGCCCCCACATCGAGCGCGTCGACTATGCGGTGATGCAGCGCAACAATCCTCGGCCCGCACGTGCTTTGGCGCGAAAACATGCAGGATTCTTGGCGGACTTGGATCTTTGCACGCCTGCAGAACTCGAGAACGACCCGATTTATAAGGAGATATTGGCGCCCGTAGGACTTGGGTGGACTGTCGGCTCGATCATCCCCGTTCCCAACGGGGACATCGTGGTTTTCGATCTGGTGCGTGCAAAGGAGCGGGGACCTTTCGAGCGGCGCGACATTTCGGCTTTGGACAAACTGCGGCCACATCTGGCCCGTTCTGCTCTTTTATCGGCTCGTCTAGGTCTTCAAAATGCCAGAGCAGCCACGGCGCTTATGCAAATCTTAGGCCTCCCCGGTGCTGTGCTGGACGCGGGCGGTCGGGTGCTCGCCGCCAATCCCCTTCTGGAAGCTCTGTCTTTCCAAATCGACATCCAGGCGTTCGACCGGCTGCGGTTATTCAACAGACCGGCGCAGAGTAGCCTCGCACGGGCGCTTGCCGGCATCGAGCGCGACGACGGCGACACCCGCTCGATCCCGGTCCCGGCGACCGAGGCGGCGCCGGCGCTCGTCGCCCATGTCATACCCATCCGCAGGCAGGCGCACGACGTCTTCGCAAAGGCCTCGGCGCTATTCGTGGCCACGCCGGTGACGTCGCCGATCGCGCCCAATGTCGGCCTGCTGTGCGGCCTGTTCGACCTGACGCCGGCCGAGGACCGCGTCGCCAGAGCGCTGACCGAAGGCCACAGCGTCGAAAGCGCCGCTGCCGAACTCTCCGTTTCGCGGGAAACCGTGCGCAGCCATCTCAAGAATGTCATGGCCAAGACCGGCACGAGCCGACAGGCCGAACTGGTCGGCCTGCTCGCCGGCACGACCTCGTTCCCCTTGCCGCGCGGATAGCCGCCGGCTTCACCCGTTTGGGTGAGGCGCGTTGGTTAAATCTGAATATGTTGCCCTAGTGAAGCGGCATACAGGCGCTCGGGGCAAGCACTGCGGGACGCCTATCGCCTGACCGTCATTTCGAGGGTTGCCGTGTCATCGGCGGCAAAGGGGGAAACTGATTCTGATCCTGTTCTTCATCGCCGGATTTCCGGCGATATCCGTCGCCTGCGACTACGCCGTTAGCAAATTCACCCGGATGGGTGAGCACGGCTCCTGCGTCGCATTCAACTGACTTTTCAATCATATTTGTGCCAGAACACGGAGATCCGGCTATGTTGGGGAATTGGGGGGCAAGACTTCTTGTTAGCTCAATCGGGTGCGCGATCGCAACGGGAGCGTCGGCGGGCTGCCTTTCCTATCAAGGTGGGGCTTGGGTGAATTATTGCCCTACTGCCGTTTATGGGCATTATACCGTCATCCGTGGCCAATGTGGGGTGAACGTTGGCTGGACGGGTGATTTCGGGCCCATTCGCGCAGGCCAACGGTCGGCAGCGCCTCATTTGAATGGTTGTGGATTGCAGTTTCGGTGGTGCGACTACCAGGCTTTCACGAAGGGCACGTGTTCGCCCTACCATTGAACTGGCGGCCAGTGTACATCTGTCCGCGTCCGGCGCGACTGGATGAGGGACGTTGTGCAACGGCGCCGGCCTGATCCATCGGAGGGGGAAATGTCGAGGACGACAGCGGTCATTCTCGCGGCGGCGTTCGTGCTGGGCCCGACCGCGGCCTTTGCCGGCGCGCCGAAGGCATGCACGGACTATGACAGGAAAATCAGCAGCCAGTACGCCGGGGCGATCCAGAAGGCGCAGGCATCGGGCAGCGCCTGCCAGAAGACGGCGCTGCAGGTCAAGCTGATGGAAGCCGCCCTCGCCGCCCCGACCGAATGCGGCAGCGCCGGCGACAGAAGCAAATTGAAGGCGGCGATCGCGCAGTCGAGGCAGTCCCTGAAGGACCAGGGCTGCCCGTAAACGCCGCTTCGGGCGTCGACCAGGCAAGCTCCGCCATACTCCCGCCGGGGTTCGGGCGCGAGGTGCGCGGGCGTCTATCGGAGGCCCCCATGTGCAAACCGCTTCTGCTTCTGGCCCTTCCCGCCCTCCTCCCCGCCACGGCCGCCCATGCGGCCCTGCCTGCGTTCGAGGCGGCCTGCGGCGGCATGATGGAGGTCCATGAGGAGGGCGGCGCCGTCTTCATCAACGGCAAGGAAGCCAAGCTGGAGAAACAGCAGGACGGCTCCTATCAGGCGACGCGCGGCTCCACCACGGTCTCGATCCGGGTGGGCCCGAAGGGCGCGCTCAGCATCTCCTTCACGGGCAAGAAGGGCGCCGGCGGCGACTGCAACATCGTCCGCTGAGGGCGGCGCCGGTCCCGGCCCGGCTCAGGAACGTCGGAGAAGGCTCAGAGCCTCGGCCGCTCGGGCGGCGCCTGCACCACGTCCGGCAGCATCGGCGCGCCGGTCGGCATCGAGCCGGCATAGCCCATCGCGGTCGTATGCACCGCCGCGGTCATCATGGGAGCGGCGCGGTCCGCCGCGGGGGTGCCACCGCCGAAGCGGCTCGCCACGGGCTCGGCCGAGGCGGTCAGCGTCGCCGTCTGGGGCTCGGCGAAGGGCTGAGTGCTCTCCAGCGACGCCGCCGCCAGGGTCGGCCCGGGCTGGACGGCGCCCCCGACCGGCTTCGCGGCGGCGAGCGCCGAGCCGTTCCAGCCTACCTCGTCGAGCATGCCCTTGTCCTTGGCGGTGTAGTAATAGCCGCGCTGGTAGAGCCGGTCGGCGCGGGTTTCGCTGCCCCCCGCCACCAGCCACGCCCCTTTAAGGTATTTCACCGCGTATTTGAGATTGGTCTCGGGATCGAGCAGGCCATGCGGGCTGCCCCCGTAGCCCATGCCCTTCGCCGTGCGGTAGCGGATCTGCATCAGGCCGTAATTGCCGGCGTGGTAGGCCTTGGGGTTGTAGTTGCTCTCGCGCTTGACGACGCGGTGCACCAGGCTTTCCGGAACGTCGTAGGCGGCGGAATAGGCTGAGATCAGCCGGTCGAGCCCGCCGTGCTTGCCCTGGGCGGCCGATGCGGTCTGCGTGTCCGGACGCGGTGTCGGCGTGACGGAAGCGACGCCCGGCAGTCCCGTTCCCATGTCGCCGGTGGTACAGCCGGCCAGTGCCGATGAAGCCAGAACCAGGCCGCAAAGGATGCGAATGCGCATGCAGAAAGTCCCTCGCGCCCCCGCGAAGACGAATAACCTTACCCGTTGCCCGTTCCTCCCTTAACCCAGGATGCCGCCTCCCGCAATGCACGAAGCGAATCGGTCTGCAATCGGCGGAATGGCCGGATTCGGGTGGCACGGGGCGGCCGGGGTCCCCACATTGGCGGTTGCCTCGACGACCATGAGCCGAAGCCATCAGCTGTTTATGGTTTGTTCCAGGGGCCGTCCATGGTAGAGAGGACAGAGCCATGACCGCGACCGATAGCACCTTCGTCCCCTACGCGCTGATCGAAACCGCGATCGGCTGGATCGGCATCGCCTGGAGCGAACGCGGATTGACGCGGCTGCAGCTTCCCGCCCGCGACCGCGAGGCGACCGGGCGCCGGCTGCTGTCGACCATTCAAGACCGGGCGGTGGAAAGCGCGGAGATGCCGGCCCCCGTCGCCGCGGCGGTGGATCTTCTCAGGCGCTATGGCGAGGGCGAGCCGGTCGATTTTTCCGGCGTGCCGGTGGATCTCGACGGTGTCGACGGGTTCCGCCGCGCCGTCTACGAGGCCGCGCGCCGCCTCGGCTTCGGCGAGACCACGACCTATGGCGGGCTCGCCGAGGAAGCCGGCTACAGTGGCCGCGCGCAAGACACCGGCAAGGCGCTCGGGCAGAACCCGGTGCCGATCGTCGTGCCGTGCCACCGCATCCTCGCCGCCGGCAACCGGATCGGCGGCTTTTCCGCGCCGGGCGGCGCCGTCGCCAAGGAGCGGCTGCTCATGATGGAAGGCGTGCGCGTCGGCCCGCCGCCTCCGGCGCAGCAATCCTTCGCCTTCTGAGAAGCGCGGCCGTGAGCCGCCAGGTCAATTGTCCGGTTCGTCGAACGTGATGTCGCGGCATTTGAAGACGAGGCATTGCGGATTGTCCCTGGTCGGGATCGTATCCGGGATCGCCCCCTCCCCCATGTCGCAGAAGCCGCCGTCGCGGACATAGCGGTCGTAGAGGGTGAGGTTCGGATGGCGCGCCGAAGGATAGCGCAGGATGACCGCGCCTTCCTGCACGATGCGCTGGTGCGCGGCGGCGCAACTCATGCTCATGGAATTGTAGCGGGAGATCGCATGCGCCGGAAAGGCCGCCAGGACCAGAAGCGAAGCGACGATCAGCCTTTTCATGACAGCCTCCACCCGGGCGCATCCGCAAGCCGGCCATGCGCGCTCGACGCCGATAGGGGCAGGTTCCGCGCCTGCTGCCGGCCGGCGATGCAAGAGATAGAACATTCAGCACGTTCGTAAAGCCCGTTCGGCGCGGGCTTGCCTGCCGCTCAATCAGACCCTATATGCGTGTCGTTGATTTTCGGCCGATCGATCCAAGGCCCGCGCCCCTTCCACTCTGGTCGCGTTTGCTGACGTCTATCTCCAAAATCTCGATACCGCCGGTCCGCAGGGACCAAGTGCAGCAGACACGACAGGAATACAGGAATGGCGACTGGAACAGTCAAATGGTTCAATGACCAGAAGGGCTACGGCTTCATCCAGCCGGACGCCGGCGGGCCGGACGTGTTCGTCCATATCTCCGCGGTGGAGCGTTCGGGCATGAACGGCCTGGCTGAAGGCCAGAAGGTCAATTTCGAGGTCGCGCAGGACCGCCGTACCGGCAAGTCCGCCGCGCAGAACCTCAGCGCCGCAGGCTGAACGAGCGCAGCCGGGGAATTCACGGGCAGGATCGCTGAAGCCGGACGAATTGGGCCGGTGCGTTTCTGTCGGGGCCGAGGCCTGAAAATTCCCGGCGCGGCAAGCCACGGATGTACTGGCGGTCACGCACGGAGTGCGCCGCCTGCGATGCAAGCGGAAGGCGGGGTTTTGCCCCGCCTTTTTCTTTTATGGCAAAGGAAGATCCCAGAAAGATCGGGCTGCCTCTTGCCCCAGCCAATCACTGCTCGGAGAGATACCGCGCCACCCATTCCCGGTTGGTGCTGTCAGCCAGCTTCCTGACACCCGGCCTCACACTGTCCGCTGCGGCCTGGTCAAGCCCTAAGCGATCCAAAATATGGCGCAATATTCCGATGGGATCGGCGGAGAGGTCGTCATATGAGATGCGGAGCGGTTCGATGCCTTCACGCGCAAACCAATCATTCCAGTCACGGTCATAGGCGGACATCGTCTCGACGCAGGCTCGTATATCTTCGCCGTCATAGCGAGGTTCCCGATGCGGAGCGAGCCGTTCCAGCTCGGAACCGTCCGGCGCGACATGCCATAGGCCGGTTTGCTGAGCCTTCAGGTACGACACCGCCTGGTCGACCTTGTCGGGACGGGTCAGGTGCAAAAACAACGTCGTCCCGAAAGCATGCTGAAAGCGTTCGCGATCGCTCAACCTGCCGGGATGGAGAATTGCCAGTTTCTCGCAAAAGAACTCAAAACTATGTCCCTGCATGCGCAACCCGAATACGTTGGTGCCATTGCGCCCTTTGACATGCGCCGCCCGGAAAGCCGCTTGCAGAATTTCGCGCTCGTCGGCCGTTTCCTCCCGTGCTATCCCCAAATCGCCTAGCCACCCTTCCAGCGAAGTCCCGAAAAAATAGGAATCGGGTTGTCCTGCAGCCCCGGTCGCTGTCAGCATTTTGCATAGCAAAGTGCTTCCACTACGCGGGGACGTGCAAATCACGTATGAGTCGAATTTCGCCATGCCAATCCCGACCTGTCCTCGAATTCGTGACATGCCGGGTGTCGCGAAAATCCCGACTGAAGCGACGGTTTGCAACCGAATTGTGCAACATCACGAAAGCGGGCATTCCGCGACAGGTGGTTCGCAGAATGCTTCACGAGAATTTTCCCAGCAAGATAAACCACCCGAAACCTGCGTGGCAAAAGAAGGGCCGGCACTGCTTTAACTGGATCCTTCATTTCGGTCAGGGGCTGGTGGCAGGCCCCACTTTTTCGCTTCCGTTTGCGGATGTTTCAATAACCGGCCTCCAGGGCTAAGTTCGCCCCGAGCAGAATCTCGGGAGAAAGCGATGACCAGGGAAAAGATAGGCTTTGTCGGCGTCGGCCTGATGGGCCACGGCATGGCGTCGAACATCGTCGGCAAGGGCTGGCCGCTGACGATTCTGGGGCATCGCAAGCGCGAGCCGATCGAGGATCTGAAGAAGCGCGGCGCCGCCGAGGCGAAGAACGCGCGTGAACTCGCCGAAGCCTGCGACATCGTCTTCCTGTGCGTCACCGGCAGCCCCGAGGTCGAGGCGATCGTCAACGGCCCGGACGGGCTCGCCGGCGCCGGCAAGCCGCTTCTGGTCGTCGATTGTTCGACCTCCGATCCGTCCTCCACCATGCGGCTCGCGGCCGAGCTTGCCCCGCGCGGCATCACCCTCATCGACGCGCCGCTCAGCCGCACGCCGAAGGACGCGGCCGAAGGCAATCTCGACGTCATGGTCGGCGGCGAGGAGAAGGCGGTGGCGCGGGCGCGGCCGGTCATCGACTGCTTCGCCGGACGCGTCGTCCACACCGGCCCGACCGGATCGGGGCACGCGATGAAGCTGCTCAACAATTTCGTCGCCATGGGTTACGCGGCGGTCTATTCGGAGGCGCTGGCGCTCGCCGGCAAGGCCGGCCTGACGCCGAAGGTCTTCGACGCCGTCATCCGCGACGGCCGCATGGACTGCGCCTTCTACCGCACCTTCTTCAAATATGTGCTGGAGCGCGACCGCGACGCCCACAAATTCGCGTTGCGAAACGCGCTGAAGGACATGAACTACCTCGCCGCCTTCGCGCAGGCGACCGACGTCGCCAACCCGCTCCAGGCGGCCACACGCAATTCCTTCGCGACGGCGGTAGGCCTCGGCCGCGGCGACGATTACGTGCCGATGCTTTCCGACATCATCGCGGAGCTGAACGGCGTCAAGCCGGCTGGCGGCTGATCGGCATTACGCTCAGGTCAGCTCGGCGCTTCCAACCCATTGGGCACGCGGCCGAGCATCCTGGCGGAACGCGCCGGCATCGGAAAGGCCGCGATGGGCGAGTTGATCGACGACCTCGAAAGACTGGGCTATGTCCGCCGCGAGGCCGACTCCAGCGACCGCCGCGCCAAGCTGGTCGTGCCGACGGACGCGGCCCTGGAAGTGACCGACATCGTGCACGAGTTCAACGGGCGGATGGAAGCGGCGTACCGGGAACTCGTGGGGGAAGAGGCGTACCGGACGCTGCGCGCGGCGCTTCGGGCGATTTCCCCACGCGACGAGATGCAGCCGAGGCTGCCGCCGCATCCGTGAGGGCCGGCGGTCATATCAGGCTTCTATGCGCTTCCCGGTCTCCCGGTCGAACAGATGCGCCATCCCCGGTTCGACCGCGAGCGGCAGCACGTCGCCCGGCTTGACGGGAGACGTTCCCGGCAGGCGGACGACCAGATCGCCCCCTGCCCCACGGGAATCGGCGAGATGGCCATGCGCCAGCGTGTCGGCGCCGAGCGTCTCGACCGCCACCACGGCGAGCTTCAGATCGGCGTTGAGCTCCTGGACGAGGGAGAGGTGCTCCGGCCGGATGCCGAGAAGGACCTTGCGGCCGGTTTCCGCCAGCGCCGTGTCGCGCGGCTTCACCGACCCGCCGCTGTCCAGTTCCAGTCCCCTGCCGTTGGCGGCGACCGTCGCGGCCATCATGTTCATCGCCGGCGAGCCGATGAAGCCGGCGACGAAGGTCGTGGCCGGCTGGCGATAGACGTTGAGCGGCGTGTCGATCTGCTCGGCGTTGCCGGCGTTCATGACCACCAGCCGGTCGGCCAGCGTCATCGCCTCGACCTGGTCGTGGGTGACGTAGAGCGAGGTCGTCTCCACCTTGCGCTGCATCGACTTGATCTCGAGCCGCATCTGGACGCGCAGCTTGGCGTCGAGATTGGAAAGCGGCTCGTCGAAAAGGAAGGCCGCCGGCTGGCGCACCAGCGCCCGGCCCATGGCGACGCGCTGCCGCTGGCCGCCCGAGAGCGCCCGCGGCTTGCGGTCGAGATAGGGCTTGAGCTCCAGCATCGTCGCCGCGACGTCGACCCGCTCGCGGATCGCCTGCTTGGAAAGCCCGGCGATCTTCAGCCCGTAGGCCATGTTGTCGTAGACGCTCATATGCGGGTAGAGCGCGTAGTTCTGGAAGACCATGGCGATGTCGCGCTCGCGCGGCTCGAGGTCGTTGACGACCCGCCCGCCGATCTCGATCGTGCCGGCGGTGATCGGCTCCAGCCCCGCCACCATCCTGAGCAGCGTGGACTTGCCGCAGCCGGACGGCCCGACGATGACGATGAATTCGCCGTCGGTGACGTCGAGGCTGACGCCGTGGATGACCTCGGTCGCGCCGTAATTCTTGCGCACATCACGCAGGGAAATTGCCGCCATGCGAGTTCCAGCCTTTCTATTTCTCGGTCTCGACCAGGCCCTTGACGAACAGCCGCTGCATGGCGATCACCACGAGGACGGGCGGCAGCAACGCCAGCACCACGGTCGCCATGACGACGTTCCATTGCGGGATCGAATCGGCGACGTCCGCCATGCGCTTGATGGCCATCACCACCGTGTAATAGTGCGGGTCGGTCGTGATCATCAGCGGCCACAGATACTGATTCCATCCATAGATGAACAGGATCACGAACAGCGCCGCCATGTTGGTGCGCGACAGCGGCACCAGTATATCCCAGAAGAACCGCATCGGCCCGGCGCCGTCGACGCGCGCCGCTTCCATGAGTTCCTCCGGCACAGTGAGGAAGAACTGGCGGAACAGGAAGGTGGCGGTCGCGGATGCGATCAGCGGAATGGACAGGCCCGCATAACTGTTCAGCATGCCGAGGTCGGAAACGACCTTGAATGTCGGCAGGATGCGCACCTCCACCGGAAGCATGAGCGTGACGAAGATCAGCCAGAAGGCCAGCGACCGGAAGGGGAAGCGGAAATAGACGATGGCGAAGGCGGAGATGATCGAGATCGCGATCTTGCCGATAGCGATGGAGAGCGCCATGACAAGGCTGTTGAACATCATCAGCCCGATCGGCGGCGCGCCGGAGGTGGAAATGCCGGCGAACAGGACCTGCTTGTAATTCTCGATCGTATGCGGGCCGGGCAGGAGCGGCACGACGCCGGAATAGAAATCGTTCGGCCCGCGCGTCGAGGCGATGAGGGCGATATAGACGGGCAAGGCGACGACGGCCACGCCGAGGATCAGCACCACATGCGAGAAGAAATTCAGCCAGGGTCTGTTTTCGATCATGCGCGCGCCTCAGTATTGAACGTTGCGCTCGATCCAGCGGAACTGGATGAAGGTAAGGGCGATGACGATGATCATCAGCACCACCGACTGCGTGGCCGAGGAGCCGATGTTCAGGCCGATGAAACCGTCCTGGAAGACCTTGTAGACCAGCGTGTTGGTCGCCTGCGCCGGTCCGCCCTGCGTCGTGGCGTGAATGACCGCGAAGGTGTCGAACATCGCATAGACGGTGTTGATCACCAGAAGGAAGAAAGTGGTCGGCGACAGCAGCGGGAAGATGATGGTGAAGAAGCGTTTGTAGGGGCCGGCGCCGTCGATCGCGGCGGCCTCGACAAGCGATTTGGGGATGGCCTGCAAGCCGGCGACGAAGAACAGGAAATTATAGGAAATCTGCTTCCAGCTTGACGCGATGATGACGAGGATCATCGCGTCGAACCCCGACAGCGAATGATCCCAGTGGTAGCCGACGAAACTGAGCAGATAGGGCAGGATCCCGATCGTCGGATTGAACATGAACCACCACAGGATGCCGGCCACCGCCGGCGCCACCGCGTAGGGCCAGACCAGCAACGTGGTGTAGACCTGGGAACTGCGGATCGTCCTGTCGACGGCCAGCGCCAGCACCAGCGCCGAGACCAGGGAAAGCACCGCGACGCCGATCGCGAACACCACCGTCACGCGAAGCGAGTTCTCGTATGTCGGGTCCGAAAATAGCTGGGTGTAGTTGTCGAACCATACGAAGGTCGTTTTGAAGCCGAAGGCGTCCTCGCGCAGGAACGACTGGCGCACGGCCTGGGCGGCAGGCCACAGGAAGAAGATGATGGTGACCGCCATCTGCGGCAGGATGAGAAGATAGGGCAGCGTCTTGCTGCGGAAGAGGGTGCGCTTCGTCTGCATCTACCGGCCCGGGAGGGGAGAGGATATATGCGAAGCCCGCGCCGTGGCGCGGGCTTCATGAAGGTCTCTTGCCTATTCGTTGGCCTTCTGGAATTCGGCGATCAGTTCGTTGCCCCGCTTGACGACGGCATCGAGCGCCTCCTGGCCGGTCTTCTTGCCTGCCAGCAGGCTCTGGAATTCCTCATCGATGATCTGGCGCACCTGCACGTAATTGCCGAAGCGCAGGCCCTTGGAATTCGCCGTCGGCGGATTGAGCGTCATCTGCTTGATGGCGACGTCGGCGCCCGGATTCTTTGCGTAATAGCCCTGCTTCTGGCCGAGTTCATAGGCGGCCTGGGTGATCGGCAAATAGCCGGAGAACTGGTGCCAGTCGGCCTGGACCTCGGCCGAAGACAGGTAGTGGAAGAAGTCCGCCACGCCCTTGTAATGGTCCTTGTCCTTGCCCTGCAGGACCCACAGCGTCGCGCCGCCGATGATCGAATTCTGCGGAGCCCCCTTCACGTCGGAATAGTACGGCAGCATGCCGACTCCGACCTGGAAGCCCTTGGCATTGGCGAGAATGTCGGCGCGGGAGGCCGAGGAGTTCATGTAGATGGCGCATTCCTGGGAGTAGAATTTCGGTCCCGCATCATTGCCGCCGACCGGACCGCCATACTGGAAGATACCGTTGTCCTGCCACTTCTTCAGATTGTTCCAGTGCCGTGCCTGGATCGGGCCGTTGAAGGAAAGGCGTGCGTCAAGCCCGCCGAAACCGTTCTCCTCCGTGCCGATCGGCAGGTTGTGCCAGGCCGAGAAGTTTTCCAACTGCACCCAGGAAATCCATCCGGTGGTGAAACCGCATTTGGCCGCGTGTGAATCCATGATCTTCTTGGAGAAGCTCTCGACGTCCTCCCAGGTCTTGGGCGGCGTATTGGGATCGAGCCCGGCCTTCTTGAAGACATCCTTGTTGTAGTAGAGGATCGGCGTCGAGGAATTGAACGGCAGCGACAGCATGTTGCCATGCGTGTCGGTGTAGTAGCCTACGACGGCGGCCAGGTAGTCCTTGGGATTGAACGGTTCGCCCGTATCCTTCATCAACTGATAGACCGGATAGACGGCGCCCTTGGCGGCCATCATCGTGCCGGTGCCGACCTCATAGACCTGCACGATGTCGGGTTGCTGGTGAGCACGGAAAGCCGCGATCGCGGCCGTCATCGTCTCCGGATAGCTACCCTTGTAGGTCGGCACGACCTCGTATTTGTCCTGCGATTTATTGTAGTTGGCAACGATCGATTCGAGCTTCTGCCCGAGGGCGCCGCCCATCGCATGCCACCATTGGATCTGCGTCTTGGCCGCGGCGATTGCCGGGGTCATGACGGTGAGCGCCGCCGCGGCGGCGAGAAGAGTACGGAACTTCATATTGTTCTCTCCCATGGGAAGCCGTTTGAATACGGTTCGTTCTTGGCCGGCTTCTATTACGGCCGGATGACAGCATCAGGTCAACGTAATGTCCAGCCCCAGTTTGCGCATAACCGAAATTAATTCGCGATTCAAACGCACCAGAAGCGAAACCCACAAGAGCGTGGCGGCCGCCTCGGCGGCCCCGCCGGCACCTCCCCACGCGTACCCTATGCCGGCAAACTAACTTCAACAGGAATCCGCTCGTGTCTTGGGTGGCAAAGTTACAACAGATTCCAACTTCCGTTTATCTCTCTCAATTCAAGCACTTCTCGGCATATTGAAACCAACGTAGAAGAGACGGATCAAGTGGGTCGGTTTTCTCTTGGGATCGTCGGGGCGCTTCGATGAAAAGACTGTTGCTGGCGGCAGCGGCGATCGCCGCAAGTGTTTCTCCGGTTTTCTCGGCGGATATGGTGCAACCCGCGGCCGTGGTCCATAATTGGACGGGCGCCTACGTTGGCGGTATAGTCGGCTACGGCTGGGGAACGACCCATGCCCTGGACAACAATTCTCCCTCGACCGGCATCGGCTACGACGGATTCCTGGGCGGCGTCGAGCTCGGCTACAACTACCAGTTCTCGAACAACGTCGTCCTCGGTGCGGAGACCGATTTTTCCTTCTCCGACCTGGGAGGCCAAGGGGACGGCGGGCCCGGCTGGGGCTGTGGAACGCCCGATACCTGTACTTTCGACGTCAAGTGGTTCGGAACCGCGCGTGCAAGGGTCGGTTACGCCTTCGGCAATGTGATGCCCTATCTGACGGGCGGCCTCGCCTACGGGCACACCAAGGGAAACCTGGCGAGCTACTGCCCCGGCACCGCATGGTGCGGAGACGATACGAAATTCGGCTGGACCGCCGGCGCCGGCGCCGAATGGGCCATCAACGATCGTTGGTCGATCAAGGCGGAATATCTCTATGTCGACCTCGGCAAGAGCCATTTCGGGACGGGCAACGGCGGCGATGGTTTTGAAGCCCAATTCCGCGTCAACACCGCGCGACTCGGCGTGAACTACAAATTCTGAAGCCGGGCCGGCTACCGCATCGATCGGCGCCCCCTTCGCTATAGCCGGGCCCGCGGCATTGGCGCGGGATCATGATGCCGGCTTGCACCTGTCCGAAAGCGATCCGCGATCGAAACGGACCGGAAGCGCGCCTCACGAGCCGGTCGGCGTCCATTCGAGAGGAACGTGGCCGGGCTCGGCCCGCACCCGCTCCAGCCAGGCCGCGACGGCGGGAAATCGGCCGAGATCGTAGCCCGCATAATCGGCGTCCTGCGTGTAGGCGAAGAGCGCGATATCGGCGAGGGACATCGCCTCGCCGGCGATGAACGGCGTCTTCGCCAGTTGCGTTTCCATCACGCCGAGCGCCCTGTTCCCTGTGGCCAGCGTTTCGGCCATCCGCTCCGGCGTCGCCAGCGCCTTCCGCTCGGGATAGCGGATCAGCGCCCGCCGCACGGCGATGTAAGGCTCATGGCTGTACTGCTCGAAGAAGAGCCACTGGCAGACCACGGCCCGCTCGTAGCGGTCCGCCGGCAGGAAGCGCGTCCCCTCGCCCAGGTAGAACAGCATGGCGTTCGATTCCGAAAGAAGCCGCCCGTCGTCCAGTTCCATCAGCGGCACCTTGCCGTTCGGGTTCTTCGCCAGGAATTCGGCCGTCCGCGTCGAGCCGTCGCGCGAATTCACCTCGACGTGGCGGAAAGGCAGGCCGAGCTTCGCGGCAAGCAGCCTCGGCTTGTAGCAATTGCCGCTGTCGAGCGAACCGTAGAGCGTGATCATGGCCGGTCGTCTCCATTTGGGACGCGGACTATGACCAAGGCGACCGCCGGACGGAAACGAATAGTTTTGCGCGATCGATCAATCCGGCTGATCGATCCTCACTTGAAGAGCGGCACCACGTTGGCGCCCGGCTCCAGAAGCACGTCGATCCTGAGCGGCGAGAGATCGAAGATCGTGCCGGCGAGTTTCGGCCGGGAGAAGAAGAAACCCTGCAGGTACTCCGCGCCGGCCTCCACCGCGCAGGCGAGGTGTTCAGGCGTCTCGATACCTTCGATCAGCACCTCCGCGCCGAGATCGTGCAGTCCGGCGACGAAGCTCTTGAAAAGCGCCGCGGCGGCCGGAACGGCGGCGATCTGGCGGAACCACGCGCCGTCGATCTTGACGATGTCGGGCCGGAGCAGCTTCACCCGGTCGAGGTTGGAATGGCCGACGCCGAAATCGTCGATCGCGAGCCGTATGCCGTGGCGGCGCATCTCCTCCGTGATCCTGACCAGCGTGTCGGCGTCCTGCGCCTCCGTCTCGATGATCTCGCAGACGAGCAGGTGACTCTCGAGCTGGATTTCGCCGTAGCGGCCGGCGATGAACTCCAGTTCCTTCACGGTGAGCGCGAAATCGCTGTTGGTGCGCGGATCGAAATTGAAGAAGAGCACCAGGCCGGGCTCGCCGATATTGTCGTAGTTCCTCAGATGCAGCGCCCGGCACATGCTCTCCACGAAGACCCGGTCCTCGGGAGGGGTCGCCTCGAAAAACTCCTCGGGCGCAACCGGCTCGCCGTCGAAGAACGGCATGATCAGCCCCTCGACGGCGAAAGGCCTCAGCAGGTCGTCCTCGCGCCGGAAGATCTTCTGGTAGGCGCTCTTCAGGATGAAGTCGCCATAGCGGCCGTACTCGATGCCGATCTCGTCGGCGACGATCGCGTCGCTGGCCCGCCGTGGATGTTTCATCGGCCCAGGCCCTAGCTTCCGGCCGCGCGGCGGCCGAAGGGCTGCCGCTGCGCCCTTGCCGCAGGGGCCGGACGGGATGACGGCGACGCCGGCTCCCATGCGCCCGCCTGCCCGCGCGGCCATTCATCCATTGACCGAAGGTTCCGCATCGGCCGGTCGAAGACCGAGAACCGCGTCGGCGCCAGTTCCGGCCGCGCCAGGACGAAGCCCTGCACCATCGAAGCGCCCGACCGTTCAGCAAGGTCGAGCTGCCAGCCTTCCTCGATGCCTTCGAAGACCGTCGAGATGCCGCGCGCGGCGAAGGTGTCGACCATGGCGCTCAGAAGCGCGAAGCCGGGGCCGGATTCCATCAGCCGCGTGATCCAGTAGGCGTCGAACTTGACGATGTCCGGCCGCAATTCCTCGATGCGGCGGATATCGGAATGGTCCGAGCCGTAATCGTCGACGGCGATGCGGTAGCCGTGCCCGCGCAGCGCTTCGACGAAGCGGTAGAGCGCCCCGTCGGAGGCGGTGTGCTGCTCCGTCACCTCGCAGACGATGCGGTGCGGTTCGACATTCGCCTCGTGCAGCACCAGCCGCATGTCGCGCAACGCCGTCTCGGTGATGTCCCGGTCGTTGAAAAGGGACGGGTCGAAGTTGATGAAGAGGCTGGCCTCGGTCGAGAGGCAGGCGCCGGCATTGAGCAGATGCAGCGTCCGGCAGAGCGTCTCCACATGGAAGCGGTCGAGCGGCGGGATGCTCGGGAAGAACACGCCGATGGACACCGGCTCTCCATCCCTCTGCGGCCGGATCAACCCTTCGAAGGCGGCGATCGACAACTGTCCCTCACGGAAGGCGAAGATCGGCTGGAAAGCGCTACGCAGCGTGAACGTGCCCCACACCCCGGTCGAGGTGCCGTCCTCCTGCCGGATGATGTGCGCAAGGCCGACACTGCGCGACAAGGTTTTCCTCGGCGTTCGACGTCTCTTTTCTCGCGCGATTGTTGCAGTGAAGCTTTTACCGCCGGTTAAAATGTCCGGCCAAATCGAGGCTTTGCGGCCGAACGAGCCTTGCGGTTTGCCGCGCGATCGGACATGAGAAGCCGGCAATTCCCAGCTCCAACGGAGACACTAAAATGGCCTTCCTCGCCGACGCCCTTTCACGCGTGAAGCCTTCCGCGACCATCGCGGTTGCCCAGAAGGCGCGCGATCTCAAGGCGAAAGGCCGCGACGTGATCGGGCTCGGCGCCGGCGAGCCGGATTTCGACACGCCCGACAACATCAAGAATGCGGCGATCGACGCGATCCGGCGCGGCGAGACCAAGTACCCGCCGGTCTCCGGCATTCCGCCGCTGCGCGAGGCGATCGCAAGGAAGTTCAAGCGCGAGAACAATCTCGATTACAGGCCGGAGCAGACCATCGTCGGCACCGGCGGCAAGCAAATCCTGTTCAACGCGCTGATGGCGACGCTGAATCCCGGCGACGAGGTGATGATCCCGCGCCCCTACTGGGTGAGCTACCCCGAGATGGTGGCGATCTGCGGCGGCACGTCGGTCTATGCCGAGACCTCCATCGACAACGGCTTCAAGCTAACGCCGGAAGCCCTTGAAAAGGCGATCACGCCGAAGACCAAGTGGCTGGTCTTCAACTCGCCGTCGAACCCTTCCGGCGCCGCCTATACGGAAGGCGAACTGAAGGCGGTGGCCGGCGTGCTCCTGAAGCATCCGAACGTCTGGGTACTGACGGACGACATGTACGAGCACCTGACCTACAATGATTTCGTCTTCCGCACCATCGCCGAGGTCGAGCCGAAGCTTTACGAGCGCACGCTGACGATGAACGGCGTCTCCAAGGCCTATGCCATGACCGGCTGGCGCATCGGCTACGCGGCCGGCCCGCTCCAGCTCATCAAGGCGATGGACATGATCCAGGGCCAGCAGACCTCCGGCGCCTGCACCATCGCGCAATGGGCCTCGGTCGAGGCGCTGAACGGGCCGCAGGATTTCGTCGCGAAGAACAAGGCGGTGTTCCAGAACCGCCGCGACCTCGTCGTGTCGATGCTGAACCAGGCGCGCGGCATCAACTGCCCGGTGCCGGAAGGCGCCTTCTACGTCTATCCGTCCTGCGCGGCGCTGATCGGCAAGAAGGCTCCGTCCGGCAAGGTGATCGGGACGGATGAGGATTTCGTCACCGAACTCCTGGAGGCGGAAGGCGTGGCGGTCGTGCACGGCTCCGCCTTCGGCCTCGGGCCGAACTTCCGCATCTCCTACGCCACCAGCGAAGAGCAGTTGGAAGAGGCCTGCATCCGTATCCAGCGCTTCACCGGAAGCCTGGGCTGATCGCCGCAAGGCGGTAGGCCGATTCTCGAATTCCGGCCTGCCGCTCGCCCTTGCCCTATCCTCCCCTGGTGGATAGGATGGCACATGAATATCCACACCTCGCATCCGGAAATCATTGCCAGGCTCAAGCGAGCGCACGGCCATTTGGCCGCCGTGCTGACGATGTTCGAGCAAGGCCGATCCTGCCTTGATCTCGCGCAGCAGCTCCACGCCGTCGAAAGCGCTGTCGGCAATGCCAAGCGCGAGCTGATCCACGATCACATGGAGCATTGCCTTGTGGATGGCGGCGAGCCGACGAGGGACTCGCTCAAGGAACTCAAACAGCTCACCAAATATCTGTGAGACCGCCATGTGGAAGAAGGTACTGGACTGGTTCGGACGCGGATCGAACGGCCACGATCATGACGCGCATGGACATGGCCATGACCACCATGGACCGCATGGCCATACCCATGGCGTGATCGATGCGACGATCGCCACGACCGGACGCGGCATCTGGGCAATCAAGTGGTCGTTCGTCATCCTGGCGACTACAGCTCTCTTGCAGGTCGTCGTCGTCGCTCTGTCGGGCAGCGTCGCGCTGCTCGCCGACACCATCCACAACGTCGCTGATGCGACCACGGCGATTCCCCTTTGGATCGCTTTCACGCTGGTGCGACGCAAGCCGACGAAGACATTTACCTATGGCCTCGGCCGCGTCGAGGACCTGGCCGGCGTCGTCATCGTGCTTGTCATTCTGGGCAGTGCCCTGGTCGCGGGGTACGAGGCGATCGACCGCCTGTTCCACCCGCAGCCTGTTCGCTTGCTGGGCTGGCTGGCTCTGGCCGGCGTCATCGGATTTCTTGGCAACGAGACCGTGGCGATGTTCCGCATTCGTGTCGGCCGGGAGATCAACAGCGCGGCGCTGATCGCCGACGGCTACCATGCCCGCACCGACGGCCTCACCAGTCTTGCGGTCGTCGTCGGCGCGATCGGCGTCTGGCTCGGCCTCCCCCTTGCCGATCCGGTCATCGGCCTGCTGATCACCGCTGCGATCCTTGGCATCGTATGGCAGTCGGCACGCTCGGTGCTGACCCGCATGCTGGACGGGGTGGAGCCGGGCATCATCGATGAGATTCACCATACGGCGAACCACGTGCCCGGCATCGAAAAAGTGATCGAGGCGAAAGCGCGATGGCTCGGCCACAAGCTGCATGTCGATGTGACGATCGCGGTCAATGACGGCATGTTGCTTGCCGCCGCCAACAACATCGCTGAATCGTTTAAGGCCGAACTGTTCGCCCATATCCCGGCGCTCGACGTCGCCGAGCTGCGCTTCGCCGAGCGGCAGGCGCAAGGCAGGCATCATCACACGCCCGATCCGTTCCTGGTCGAGGGCAAGCTCGCCAGCGGACTTCTGGAGATCATCGATACAGCGCAAGGCGAGCGCATGCGCCTGCGGATATCCCGCCACGTCGAGGGCTTGCGGGCGAACGTCGCCATCGAACGGCCGGGCGGCGCGGTCGAAAGCCTGCCGCTGTCGCCCGTGGCCGGCGATCACCACCACCTGCAAAGCGCTATCGCCCCGGCCGAGCCGCATGAGTTTTCCGCCAGGTTGCAGCTGATTGCCGGTTCCGATCACGAGGATTTGCCGTTCGCCATGACCGAGCCCGAAGGACACCATCACGAACACGCACATGGATGACCTGGCGCCGTGCGGGCGCCGGGACCGGATGATGCCGGAAGCAGCAGGCGATCCGTTCCGTTGGCCGGTACAGACTCTGGACTAGCCGGCCTTTTCCGCCGGACCTAGAGTGGAGATCGTCCGCCGCGAATAAGGATGGTGGCGGGCGCAGGCCGGCATGCTTGCCTGCCCGCCTCCGGCCGGATCGACAGGATCGGCGCGGGACGGGCATGGATGTTGGAGCCGCCGTTTGCAGACATGGCGGAGGGCATCGCGCGTGCCGTCCGCAGCCTCGCATGACCGGGCCCCGGGGGGCAGATCAGATGAGGAAGCCATGCCGATATTTCTCGACCGCCATGAAATGCACGGATCGACCGCGGCCGACGTCGCCGCCGCGCATCTGAAGGATCTGGAGATACAGGACCAGTACGGCGTCCGCTATCTTACCTATTGGTTCGACGAGCCGCGTGGATCGACGTTCTGCCTTGTCGACGCGCCGGATATCGAAGCCGCCAGAAAGGTGCACGAACTGGCTCACGGCCAGGTGGCGGGCGAGTTCATAGAAGTGGATCTGTCGGCCGTGGAGGCGTTTCTCGGCCGCATCGCCGATCCTTCCGGACAGCGTCACCAGGACCGGCCGGTGATGGACGCCGCGCACCGTGCGATCATGTTCACCGACATCGTCGATTCCACCGGCATGACGGCCAGGCTGGGCGACGCCCGCGCTGTCGAGATGGTGCGTACGCACGATTCGATCGTCCGCCGCTCGCTGCGCGAGACCGGCGGCCGCGAAGTGAAGCATACGGGCGACGGCCTGATGGCATCGTTTTCGGATGTGGACTCCGCGGCGAATTGCGCCCGCGCCGTCCAGCGCGCCATCGACGCGTTCAACCGCGAAAGCTCCGAGACGCTTCGCGTCAGGATCGGCATCCATGCGGGCGAGCCGGTGGAGGACAGCAACGACTTGTTCGGCTCCACCGTCCAGAGGGCGGCGAGGCTTTGCAAGGCGGCCGCGCCGTCCGCCATCTTCATTTCGGAGGAGGTCCGCGGCGCACTGTCGAGCGATACGGACGTCAGGCCGCTGGGCAGGAAGGCCCTGAAAGGTTTTCCTGAGCCCGTCGCGCTCTACGAGGTCATTTGGAGTTAGTCGCGCCGCTGGACGCGTCGTACCCCGGGCTTCCGCCGGCTCGATTCCCCCTGATCGGTCCTGCAAAGCTTGCCCGCCCGCCGGCCAGGCGCAATAGTGTCGCGTCCGCGCCCGGTACGGAAGCGACTGCGTAGGCGAGGAGAGCGGTCATGACATCCTGGAAGAGCATCGCGGCGGCATTGGGCATGGCGGCATTGGCAGCGACGGCGGCATCGGCGGCGGACCGGCCGATCGTCTTCGTCCATGGCGACAGCGACAATGCCGGCCTGTGGATGGTGCAGGTCTGGCGGTTCGAATCGAACGGCTATCCCCGCGACCTGCTCTTTCCCGTCGACCTCAGGCACCCGCAGGCGCGCGGAGACGACGCCGTGCCGGAGGAGAATCGCTCCTCCACTACCGATGTCGCGAGCGAGCTGGCCGGCGACGTGGCGCGGGCACTGATCACGACCAGAGCCGACAAGGTCGATTTCGTCGCCAATTCACGCGGTTGCCAGACGACGCGCAACTACCTGAAGAACGGGGGCGGCAAGCACGTCGCCGACACGATCGTGCTGGCCGGCTGCGTGTACCACGGCGTCTACAACAATCCGCATGGCGCCCTCGGCTCCGAATATAACGGCATGGGCAGGTTCCTGACCCAGCTCAATTCGGGCTCTGAGGTCGAGGACGGCGTGAAGACCTACACGATCCGTTCGGAGAAATACGACCTCTACAACCAGCCGATGGGCGACTTCATCGGCATGCCGGGCAAGCCTATCGGCGGCAGCTACGCTGGCCCGGAACTCAAGGGCGCCACCAACATAGTGCTGCCCGGGATCGTCGACCATCGCGGCACGGCCTATTCGCCGGAAGCCTTCAAGGTGATCTACAAGGCGATCACCGGCAAGGACGCGGCGACGGCCGATGTCACGCCGGAGGAACACCCGGTGCTCGACGGCAAGGTCTCGGGCTGGGTGAACGGCGCACCGACCAACGTGGCGCTCGCCGGCGCAAAGGTCGAGATCTTCAAGACCGATCCCGGGACGGGGGAGCGCGTGGGCGCGGCGGTCCATGCGAAGACCGTCGGCGAGGACGGCATGTGGGGTCCTTTCACCGCCGATCCGAAACAGACCTACGAATTCGTCGTCACGGCCGAGGGCTATCCTGTCCAGCACATCTACCGCTCGCCCTTCCCGCGCGGCTACGCCTACGTGAATCTGCGACTCTATCCGAAGGAGGGGCCGGAACTTCAGTCGAAATCGCATGTCGGCATGATGCGTCCGCGCGGCTATATCGGCGCCGAGCGCGACACCGCAACCTTCAACGGCGAGAAGGCAGAGGTGCCGCCCGGCGCGGTGCCGCATGTCTGGAAACTGTTCAAGACCTTCGACGACACGACGCCGCGCACGGTCGTCGGATCGCTGAACGGCGAGACGGTCGCCGCCCGCACATGGCCGAGCGACGGCAACAACGTCTGGATCGAACTGACCTATTGAGCCCCCGCCATTGTGGCGCGGAGGGAACACGGCGCCGGAGGCTGAGTTTCCGTAGATGACTGCCGAGAACGCCGATCTGGAAAAGATCCGCTCCGACTTCGCCCGCGGGATGATGCTGGCGAGCGGCTCGGACGACCCGCGGCTGGAACGTGCCTTCGAGCTCGTCCCGCGGGAGCTTTTCGTCGGCGCGCCGCCCTGGCGGGTGATCGACGTCCGCAATTCCGCCGAGGAGACGACCGCCGATCCGCGCCGGCTCTACGACAATGTGCTCATCGCGCTCGACGAGGAAAAAGGCATCAACAATGGCGAGCCGGCCCTGCATGCCGCGTGGATCGGCGCGGTCGCTCCCAAGCCGGGCGAGACCGTATCGCATGTCGGGGCCGGCACCGGCTACTACTCCGCCATCCTGGGCGTGCTCGTGCTGCCGGACGGCGCGGTGCATGCCTTCGAGATCGAGCCGGCGCTGGCCGAACGCGCCCGCCGGAATCTCGCGGCATTCCCGGATATCGAAGTCGTCAAGGGCGACGCGACCGCGCTCCCCCTCCCCGCCTCGGATATCATCTACGTCAATGCGGGTGTCGTGGCGCCGCCGGCGGCCTGGCTTCGCGCGCTGGAGCCGGGCGGACGCCTGATTTTCCCGTGGCGGCCGACCCATGAGGTCGCGCTGTCGCTCCTCGTGACGCGCAGGAAGGGCGGCTTCGAGGCGAAGCAACTGATGCCGTCCTGGTTCATTCCCTGCGTCGGCGCCGGCCGCGTGGAAAGAACGGCCAAGCTGCCCGGCCGCGAGGAAGCCGGACGCACCCGCTCGGTCTGGCCCATCGAGGACAAGGAGCCCGATGCCACCGCCACCGCGATCATCGGCGAGGTGTGGTTCTCGTCCGAGCCGGTCGCGGCATAGTTTCTCGCCGCCGGCCGCCCTCTCCCCTTGCCCTTGCCGCAAAGCCGTGTGACGATGCGTTGACGACGGGACGATGGGCCCGAGCAAGGGACCGGACCTCCCGCCGCGCGACGGCCGCATGGCCGGCCGCCGCTCAATCGGAAACGCTTGAGAGGAGGTCGGGCATCATGGGTAATCGCGCGGGCGGACGACGCCAGGGACCGAAATGCGTCGCCATCATCGGTCCCTTCGCCAGCGGAAAGACAACGCTTCTGGAGGCGATCCTCGCCCGCACCGGAGCCATCCCCAAGCAGAGCCCCGTCGGATCGGGCAACACCGTCGGCGATCATTCCGCCGAGGCGCGCGCCCACGCCATGAGCGTCGAGGCCGCAATCGCCACCACCGAATTCATGGGCGAGCAGATGACCTTCGTCGACTGCCCGGGCTCGATCGAATTCGCCTATGAGGCGGTGCCGGTGCTTTCCGCCTGCGACATCGCGGTCGTGGTGGCGGAGGCGGATGAGAAGAAGATCCCGGCCCTTCAGCTCATCCTGCGCCAGCTCGACGATCTCGGCGTGCCGCGCATGCTTTTCCTCAACAAGATCGACAAGTCCGACAGCGGCGTGCGCGACACGCTGAAGATGCTGCAGCCGGCCTCCAGCACGCCGCTGCTCCTGCGCCAGATCCCGCTTCGCCGGGACGGCATCGTCGTCGGCTCGATCGACCTCGCGCTGGAGCGCGCCTATATCTACCGCGAGCACGCCGAGAGCGAGATCGCCTCCATTCCCGACGACGACAAGGCGCGCGAGATCGAGGCGCGCTTCTCCATGCTGGAGACGCTGGCCGACCATGACGACCAGCTGATGGAGCAACTCCTGGAGGAGATCGAGCCGCCGCGCGACGCGATCTTCGACGATCTCGCCGCCGATTTGCGCGAAGGCGCGGTTACGCCTGTCCTGATCGGCTCGGCCGAGCACGGCAACGGCGTTCTGCGGCTCCTGAAGGCGATCCGGCACGATGCGCCGGACGCCGCGGCGACCCGGGCCCGGCTCGGCCTCGACGACGCGAAGAGCGTCATCAGAATCATCAAGACGATTCACACCTCGCATGGCGGCAAGCTGTCGGTCGCGCGCCTGCTCGCCGGCACCCTTTCGGACGGCGCGGAACTCTGGCTGCCGAACGGCAATTCGGCCAAGGTCTCCGGCCTTTACCACATGCGCGGCAAGGACCAGATCAAGATCGCCTCGGCGAAGGAGGGCGAGACGATCGCCATCGGCAAGATCGACGAGGCGAAGACCGGCGATGCGCTCAGCACGGTCAAGGGCGGCGTCTCGGTCGAGGCGGTTCCGGCCCCGCCCCCGCCCGTCTACGCGCTGGCGCTCAGGCCGCGCGAACGCAAGGACGAGGTGAAGATGTCATCGGCGTTGCAGAGGATCGGCGAGGAAGACCCCTCGCTCTCGCTGGAGCACCATCAGGACACGGCCGAGACCGTGCTTTCCGGCCATGGCGAAATGCATCTCAGGGTCACCATCGAGCGGCTGGAGGGGAAGTACCAGATACCGGTCGAGGCGCATGCCGCGCAGATCCCCTATCGGGAGACCATCCGCAAGCCCACGCAACAGCGCGGCCGGCACAAGAAGCAGTCGGGCGGCCACGGCCAGTTCGGCGACGTGGTGCTGGAGATAAAGCCGCTGCCGCGCGAGAGCGGCTTCCAGTTCACCGACACCATCACCGGCGGCGTGGTGCCGAAGCAATACATCCCCTCCGTCGAGACCGGCGTGCGCGATTTCCTGAAGTCGGGACCGCTGGGTTTCCCGGTCGTCGATATCGCCGTCAATCTGTCGGACGGCTCCTACCATTCGGTCGATTCCTCCGACATGGCGTTCCAGATGGCGGCCAAGCTCGCCATGAAGGAGGGCATGGCCGCCTGCTCGCCGGTCCTGCTGGAGCCGGTGATGAGGGTCGAGATCGCCACGCCTTCGGACGCGACCGCCAAGATCACGGCGCTGATCCCCCAGCGGCGGGGCCAGATCCTCGGCTACGACGCCCGCCCCGGCTGGCCCGGCTGGGACGTCGTCGAGGCGATGATGCCCGAGGCCGAGATCGGCGACCTGATCATCGAACTGCGCTCGGCGACGGCCGGCGTGGCAAGCTTCGCGAAGAAGTTCGACCATATGGCGGAACTCACCGGGCGGCTGGCGGACGATGTCCTGAACAAGGCCGCGACCGGAAAGGCAGCCTAGCCGACCCGCCGATCTGGACCAATTTTAAGGCAAGCGGTGGCACAGAGGCCACCGCCGCCGAAAGGCGGTGCGCATCCCGATTTCGTCGCGGATTTCATCTCCGCAGGTGCATGAATCCTGGGCGAGCCACCCGTCCTATGGATGTGCCCGAAGTCGATGCAGCCTGCCGATTCGCCAGGCACATCCCTTTTCAGCGGAAGAACGCTCGCCCGCTATGCAAGGGAGCCATCCTGAATATCGGCGTTCCCCGGCAGAAAAGCTCAAGAGTATCCGGGCTTTAGACAACAAAAAAGCCGGATCGCGAAGACCCGGCTAAGTTGAATTGGAAGCGCTGTTTCCAGCTAAACCTCCAGAGGGGAACACTCGACGGACGCTAATGGGAGGAGGAACGCGTCCGTGAGATGATTACGATATGGGCCTGCTTTGCCCGTTTAACAAGCACTCTTTTGCATTGGACCCATGCATTTTCGCATATGTACGCCAGCGGAGGGAATTTGACGTGTGGGTCCGGGTTGCGCCGCGCGGGCGATCGACTGTCGAATTCAAAGCTCCACCAGGATCACTGGCCTGCCGGTGGTCCTTTGGTTCCGGGATTTTCCGGGAGCGCGGCCCAAAAGGATGCAAATGCAACGTCGGGACCAGCCCAGCCTCTGTACCAATCAGAACGACCAGTTGCGCGCCTTGGCGATCAGGAAGTCGCGGAACACCTGCAGCTTGACCTGGCTCTTCATCGCGTCGGTGTAGGCGAAATAGGTGTCGAAGGAAGGCACCTGGCTTTCCGGCAGGAGCTGGATCAGCCCGGCGTCCTTCTGGACCATATAGTCGGGCAGCGCCGCGATGCCGGCGCCGCGCTGCACGGCGCGCCGGATCGCCAGGAGATCGTTGATCTGCAGATGCGCGGTCCGCCGCGATCCGTCCGGCCGCCCCGCCGTTTCCAGCCAGTTCACGTCGGCGATGGCCGTAGGGATGGGCTCGCCGAAGGTGACGATGCGGTGGTTGTCGAGGTCCTCGATCGAGGACAGCCCCCCATGCCTGGCGATATAGGCTTCCGACGCATAGAGATGCATATGCACCGTGAAAAGCCGGCGCTGGATCAGGTCCGACTGCTGCGGCTGGCGCAACCGGATGGCACAGTCGGCATGCCGCGTCATCAGGTCGTGCTCCTCGTTCGAGAGGATGAGCTGGAGCTGGATGTCGGGATAGAGATCGAGGAATTCCTGCACCCGCTCGGTCAGCCACCCGGCGCCCAGGCCGACGGTGGTCGTGACCCGCAGCATGCCCGACGGCCGGTCCTTGGCCTCGGTCAGGCGGGTGCGCACGTTCTCCAGCCGCATCAGCACGTCATGCGCGGTGCGGTAGAGCAGTTCGCCCTGCTCGGTCAGCACGAGCCCGCGGGCGTGGCGGTGGAACAGCGGCACACCGACATCGTGCTCGAGCGCGCTGACCTGCCGCGAGATCGCCGATTGCGACAGCTTCAGCGTCTCCGCGGCATGCGTGAACGATCCCGCTTCCGCCGCGGCGTGGAAGACACGCAGCTTGTCCCAGTCCAAAGACATATTCGCCGCCACCCCTTTTACCGAGGCTCTTATTCCGCCGCTTCCGCGGCCTGCCTGTGGACATTCAGCTCCGCGAGGTAGCGCTCCGCCTCCAGAGCGGCCATGCAGCCCATGCCCGCCGCCGTCACCGCCTGCCGGTAGATGTCGTCGGTCACGTCGCCGGCCGCGAACACGCCCGGCACGTCGGTCTTCGTGGAATCGGGCGCGGTCCAGAGATAGCCGTTCGGCTTCTGTTTCAGCTTGCCCGCGAAAAGCTCGACCGAGGGCGAATGGCCGATGGCGACGAACACCCCGTCGATCGGCATTTCCTCCACCTCGCCGGTGATGGCGTTCCTGAGCACGAGGCCGTTGACCGAAGGCGGCAGCGGCAGCTTGCCGGGCACGCCCCTTATCTCCTCGACCACCGTATCCCACAGCACCGACACGTTTTCGCGCGCGAACAGGCGCTCCTGCAGGATGCGCTCGGCGCGGAACTCGTTGCGCCGGTGCACGACCGTGACGTGCCGCGCGAGATTGGAGAGATAGAGCGCCTCCTCCACCGCCGTGTTGCCGCCGCCGATCACCACCACGTCCTTGCCGCGGTAGAAGAAGCCGTCGCAGGTGGCGCAGGCCGAGACGCCGAAGCCCATATAGGTCTGCTCGCTGGGCAGCCCCAGCCACCTCGCCTGCGCCCCGGTCGCGATGATGAGCGCGTCGCACGTATAGACCGTACCGGAATCGCCTGTCAGGCGGAACGGGCGCGCCTTGATATCGGCCTCGACGATCAGGTCGCTGACGATCTCGGCGCCGACATGCTCGGCCTGTTTCAGCATCTCGCCCATGAGCCACGGCCCCTGAATCGGCTCGGCGAAGCCGGGATAGTTCTCCACATCCGTGGTGATCATCAATTGACCGCCCTGCTGCAGGCCGGCCACGAGCACCGGCTTCAGCATGGCGCGCGCGGCGTAGATCGCGGCCGTATAGCCAGCCGGTCCGGAGCCGATGATGAGGACGGGTGCGTGCTTTACGGTCATGAGAAGCCCTGTAAGCCCAGGCGGACGGCCTGCCGGCTTCGCCCTGGATCTGGTGGAACCGCCGTAATCTAGGTGTTTGCCGCCCTGCCTTGCAAGGCGGCACCCCGCAATCGCCGGATTGCATTGAGGATAAGCTTGCAATAGCCCTCACGGAATGCATGGAAAACCGGAAATATTCTCCCGGACCCGCTATATCGGGCCAAAGGCTGATTTCGCGATTCGGAACTGTCCATGCCCGTGAAAGCCGAACTCGATGCCATCGACTGGAAGATCCTCAAGGAACTCCAGGACGACGGCCGGATGACCAATGTCGAACTGGCGCGCCGGGTCGGCATCTCGGCCCCGCCCTGCCTGAGGCGCGTCAAGCGGCTGGAGACGGCCGGCATCATCCACGGCTACCGTGCGCTCCTCAATGCCCCTGCACTCGGCCTCGACGTGGTCGCCTTCTGCCTCATCGGCCTGCACCGCCAGTCCGACGCCGAGCTGAAAGCTTTCGCCGAGAGCGCGCGCAACTGGCCGCTGGTGCGCGAGGCCTGGATGGTGTCGGGCGATTCGGATTTCCTGCTCCATTGCGTTGCGCCCGACCTCGGCGTTTTTCAGAATTTCGTGATCGAGGAACTTACCGCCGCGCCGAACGTTGACACCGTCCGCACTGCGCTGACCATTCGCCAGATCAAGGATGACGGGCTGGTCGCAATCGAGTAGGAGACCGCTAATGTTGGGGGATCGATGCTGGTTTCCATCGAGAAGAATTTCATCTTCATTCATGTCGCCAAGACCGGCGGCCAGGCGATCAAGAGTGCGTTGAGCGGCTACGCCGTCCAGAAGGCGCCCGGCCAATGGCGCCGGCTCCTGTCGCATTTGCCGGTGCGCGAAAGCTTTGACATACAATTCGGACCGCACGCCACCGCCCGCTGGGCGAAGATGAAGCTGCCGCCGGATTTCTTCGACGGCGCCTTCAAGTTCGCGCTCGTGCGCAACCCTTACGATCTGGCGGTGTCGCTCTATTCCTTCGTGCGGAAGAACCCGGACCATCACCGGCACCGCGACGCGCTGGACATGACCTTCCTCGAATTCCTCGAGATGGAAAGGCGGCGCGGCCTGTGGCGCCGCCGCGACCAGACCGCCATGCTCACCAGCCTGGGCGGCGAGATGCTGGTCGACAAGGTCTACCGCTTCGAGGAGATGAAGGACGTCTTCGCCGACATCGCGCGCCGACTCGACCTGCCGGCGACGATAGAACTCGCCCACAAGAATGCCAGCCCGCACGGCCCCTACCGGGACTACTATACCGGCAGCGAGCGCGCCTTGGTGGAAAGGATATGGCGGCGGGATCTGGAGCGTTTCGGCTATGGATTCTAGTGCCCGGCCAGGAGTGGGAAGGGCGACGGTCCAATTCCTGCCGCACTGATCGGAACATGGTTGATCATGGCCGTCTCGTCGCGACCGCGGCTCCACGATTGAATACCCCCACGACGTAACCATGAAAATCTTGTTTACCGGCATCGGCGGGTCGGGCGTCTGGACGATGAGGGCCGAACAGGTCGCCGCGACGCGTGCCGAATGGAAGGCAATACCCGACGCCAGCCGCCGCGATGCGGAGGGGATGGACGCGGTCGTGATCGTGAAGAAGATCAAGGACCGGTCCCTCTCCGAAATGAAGGCCTGGGGCGGTCCTCTCGTTTACGATGCCCTGGATTTCTGGGGCCAAACACGCAGGCTTTGGAGAGTAGGGCCCCGACTCCGCAATCTGGAGGATGCGAGAACCCTGGCAAAGCCCGTCCTCAGCCGGATTGATCCCGATCTCGTGCTATGTCCGACGGCGCAAATGGCAAGCGATCTTGCGCCTCTCGGTTGGCCGACAAGGCTCTACTATCATCACTACGATCCCCGCCTTGTACCGGCCCGCCGCGATGATGGCCGAATAAGAAAGCGTGTCATCTACCACGGCCGCGTTGGACACCTTGGCATATGGCACGTGTTCGTCTGGCTGTCATGTCGGGCCCACGGCGTGGATTTCGCGACGTGCAACGGACCTCAACCCCTCCCTAGCGATGTGATGTTCGCCGCAAGACGCGCAAGCCCCTGGATATCGCGGCGATGGAAATCCAACATCAAGGCGGCGATCGCCCTCAGGATGGGTTTGCCATTCGTTGCGTGGCCTGAAGCCGGTTACGTGGAGACCCATCCCACGGCGCTCTGGTTCAAGACCCCTTTGCAGATGCACCGGGCAATCGGCGCGGCCCTGGAAATGGAACCGGGTGCACCCGACGACAGCTTCTCCGTCGAGAAATGCGCAAAGAGCCTGGAGGCCACAATCGAGGAAATGCTTCGATCCCGGATGGATTTAGAGCCGCAGGAACTACGATCGCGGTAAGGCCTCGGCTGCCAGGCTCCTTCTAGGCCGGCTTCCAGGCGGGATCGACGCGATCCGCCTCGGCGCGCCAGAGGTCGGCGTAGTCGACATTCTGCCAATCCTTGAACCAGGGGCCGCCATTGGTGAAGTGGATCGCATTGGGCGTGCCGGATTGCGGCTTTTCGTTCCAGCCCTCCAGCCAGTTCCACGCGACCGGAATTTCGCCGATCTCCTCGTCCCTGGCCCATTGCATCCGATGCAGGTAGGCGCCGCTTTCGCGGTTGATGACGTCGGGGGTAAGGGTTTTCGTGGAGGGATGGTCGCAATTGAACAGCATGAAGGACGACCAGTTCTTGCGCGGATAGGCGGTCTGGACCTTGCCGTCCATCTTCGTCGTCGATTTCGGTGTGTAGTCATGCTTGACGCACATCACCGCCTTGCTTTCGTCGCGGTAGGACAGGAGCCCGGCGACGTCCGCAAGGAAAAGAAAATCGCAGTCGCAAAACAATGCCCACCCCGTGAAACCGGCGAGCCATGGCGTAAAAAACCGCGAATAGGTGAACTCGGTCGATGCGAGCGGGTCGACGTCCCTGCTGTAAACGCCGCGTGCGATCAGGTCATCGAGCTTGATCGGGGTGATCTCGACGGGAACACTCGCATGCTCGCGCAAGGAGTGCTCCGCGACCTTGTAAGCGATCGGCTCGCGTGAATCCCAGCCGATATAGATGTTGAGGGAATGGTCCATGATATCTCCTTGCCTTTGGTCCCCTCAAAGCCACACATTTATACGCCCCTCTTCCGCCAGGCGTTCGGCCCAGCGCCGCTCATCCCCCCAGGCATGGCGCTTCCATCCCTCCCAGCTGAACCCACAGAGATTGATGCTCCATGCATCCGCCTGAAATTCATCAAGAACGTATCTGATGCCAAAATAGCCGGTGCTCGGGAAGATGTATTTCATCTGCGCGGCGGAAAGACCCAGAGCCTTGCAGCCCTCCTCGTAAAATCCCGGCGGCATGACCGTGACTTCCTTGCCGGCTCGACCGTACATGAGGATCGCCGAGTTGGTCCAGTTCCCTCGCCTCCCCTTCAGCCGAGAAAGGATATGGGGCTTGGGATGATAGGTCTTGATGATATCGGGATGATAAACAAGAAAGACCCGCCGGGCCGCCGCGACGATCGGGCTCGTGAAATAATTGGGGTCTTCGAGGCGCCGCTGCATCGGCTTGCCGGCATTGGCGATGAACAGCCAGTCGGTCTTCGTTCCGCTCATCCCGATCGACTGTTTCGGTTCGTTGAAACGAACCACGAAATCCGCCGCATCCACCTCGCCGGACATGTCCCGGCTTATCGGACCGTTGCCGACGACGAACAGTCGCTTCTTTTCCTTCTCTTTCATCCCTCTGTCCGCATCCCGCAGAACCGGGCATCCCGCTCCTCAAAAGGCGCAGCGCCGATGAAGGCTGCCTGCTTTTTCATGTTCATTGCTGCAGCCTGCCCTAAGCGCGCGCCGCCCGCATTCGCAGGGCAGGATTTCCGCATGGGATCGAAATGGGGCAGACGGAAAAGGCAGGAGCATTCATCGCCATCATATAGAAGCCGATGGGGCGCTGACCAGCATCACCGTGCCATTTGCATCCGGCAGGATCAGATCGAGGTCTTGCGCCATTGCCGGTTGCGGCGGGCGATGGCCGCGCGCGAAAGCGGGCGGCGCACCTCATGCGCCAGCCGTTCCAGGAAAGGCATCTTCTTGTTCTGCAGCACGGTCCCGCCGAGTTCGCGGTCGATCTCCCGGACGACGATCGGACGCGCGCTCAGCACCCGCGCGCCGTGCAGCCATTGCATCTGGACGATCGAATCGACGGGCCGGTCGAATGTCTCCGTCGCGGCGAGCAGGAGCCCGGCGGCCTCGCGCCCGACGAGTTCGGCCTGCATCCCGAGCGCCGGCAGGAAAGGCTCGATAATGGCCATATCGCCCGAGCGGTGGAGGATCTCACCCTCTTCGCCGCGCGTCCAGCGCGGGAAGCGTACATAGTCGCGCGCTCCGGCGGCAGTGGCGGCAAACGCGAACACATCCGCGAACCGCTCGTCGATCGCCACGTCGTCCTCGACGACCAGTCCGGCCTCGGCGTCGCTGTCCACGATCGCTTGCCACGCCCTGCGGTGCGAGAGGAAACATGCGATCTCGGTGTCGCGCAGCCTGAACGCGTAGCCCGGGCGGTGCAGGCGGCGGCGATAGACGGCGGCGATCTCCTCGGCGCCGAGCTTCAATCCGTCGACGCCGGCGACGATCTCCGCCGGTATCGGCAATTGCCGCAGCAGCGTTTCGACCTGCGGGCGGCGCTTCTCGGCGCGCTCGAGGTGGATGATGAAGGCGCGGACCCGTTGCAATGGGTCAGGCCGCCGCGCTCCGGAACAGTCGCTTGATCCTGGAGGAGAAGCCGTGGCGGCTCTGCTCGTGGTCGACGACGGACTGGTCGGTCACCCAGTTGAGCTGGACCGCGCGGCGCTTTCCCTCGAAGGAATGGTGGCCGTGCCAGGAATTGTTCGAGCGCTTGAAGACGAGCAGCGTGCCGCCGGCCGGCTCGACCTCCTCGACATAGTTCTCCAAATCCGTGCCGTTCCTGAGCAGCCGGAGCCGGCCGGCATCGCTCGGCCATGAAGCGTCGTTCATGTAGAGCAGGACGGTGATGAGCTTGGTTTCCGAATCGGTATGGATCTTCCCGTCGCGGGCCCGGCAGAACCCGCGCACCGTGTACATGGTCGGCCGGTTTTCAAGATCGATGGAGAATTTCTCCTCGACCGCCCGCTTGAACGGCTCGTCCAGCAATTCGTCCATGAGGTCCTTGAAGCCGCCGTTTATCTTCAGTCCGGCCGGGGGATGCGAGCCCGGGCCGGGCACTTCCGGATAGTCGGCCTGGGCGCGCGCCAGCCGGTCCTTGTCGACGAAGTTCCGGACGATGACATATTCGAAGGGATCGGTGTTGAGCGGCGTTTTCCGCAGTCTTTCGATGTCCAGCATGATCGCCTCGTAGAGTACCTACTGTCCCGATTCGGAAATTCGTTTCATCCTGATATCAGCCACCGGACGAATTTCCGAATTGAAAGGACACTAGCAAACCTATGATTCTAGTGTGGTTTCTATTTTGAAGTTCGTCTCCGCGTTCGATATGGTGAATGTAACGAACTTCAAAATCGCCACATTAGCCCCACCCGTCAGACCTTGCCGGAGGAGCGAGACCGCCCGCTTCCCGCCGGCACGCCTTCCGCCTCGGCCCATAGCCGCTCATAGACCGCCCTGATGGCGCCCGCCTCCGCGGCAAGCGAAAAATTGGCGGCCACGAATTCCAGCGCATTGCGACCATGCGCCTCGGCCAAGGCAGGGTCTTTCAGATACGGTTCCACGGCGCGAGTCAAGGCGTCGGCGTCGCCGGCCGGCACGATGGCGCCGTTGACTCCTGGCCGGATCATCGAGGGGTAGGAACCGGCGTCGGATGTGACGGCGGCGGTCTGCGAAGCCATCGCCTCGAGCGGTGTCAGCCCGAACCCCTCGTTGCGCGACGGCGCGACGAACAGCGTCATGCGGCGGTACCACAGCGCGATGTCGTCGACATCGCCGAGGAACAGGATGCGCTCCGCCAGGCCGGCCTCCCGCACCTTCTGCTTCAGGCCGCGCTCGAACGCCTGGTTGTCCGCCGTCGTCCGCCCGGTGATGATCGCCGTCCATTCCGGATATTTCGGCAGGAGCCGGATCATGGCGTCGACGAAGAGGTCCGTGCCCTTCTGGTGCCGGATGCGCCCGGTGCAGCCGATCGCGTACTTGCCCGGCAGCCCGCTCGCCGCGAAGCCGTCCTCCGCATCCCGCGGCGGCCGGAAGGCCGACATGTCCGTGCCATGCGGAACGACGGTATGCGGCACTTCCAGGTAGCTGCCCGAGCGTTCGCTGGTGGCGATCACCGCGTCCATGCGGCGCAGCATCCACCGCGTCAGGGCCTTGTGCCGCCGCTGCCCGGCGGAATTGAAGATCAGGCGAAGCGGCGCGCGCAGCACATCACGCAGCAGCAGGCCCGCCATCATCTCGATGTTGCGCCGGCAGTGCCAGATACGGACGGCGCGGCCGCGAGGCCTGCGCAACAGTCCGAAGGCGTTTCGCCAGCGGATGCGCGGCACGGAAGGCGGCAGGTCGAAGCCCAGCGCCCCGATCTTCAGCGTCTTTGCCTGTTCCGGCACCAATTGGACGACCACCGTCGTTCCGCCCGACTGGCGCCAGTTGAAGTTCGTCGCAACGACTTCGATATCCGCGATATTGACAGGCACGGGAATGCCACCCGGAAGACTGACGATCGGATCAGACGGGCCGCGGGCCAGCGGCGCTAGCGCCAGTTGACCGCGACGATCTCGTAGCCGCGCGCGCCGCCCGGCGCGTTCACCTCGATCGAGTCGCCGACGCCCTTGCCGATCATCGCCCGCGCGATCGGCGAGGAGATCGAGATGCGGCCCGACTTCACGTCCGCCTCCTGGTCGCCGACGATCTGGTAGGTCTTTTCTTCCTCGGTATCCTCGTCGACCAGGCGCACGGTCGCGCCGAACTTGATCTTGTCGCCGGAAAGCTTCGATACGTCGATCACTTCCGCCCGCGCGATCAGGTCCTCGAGTTCGTTGATGCGGCCCTCGTTGAGGCTCTGCGCCTCCTTGGCGGCATGATACTCGGCGTTCTCCGACAAATCGCCATGAGAGCGCGCCTCCGAGATCGCCTCGATGATGCGCGGCCGCTCCTCCTGCTGGCGCCAGCGAAGTTCCTCCTTGAGCGTCTCATGTCCATGAGCGGTCATCGGAACCTTGTTCATCGGCGTCGACCTTTCCTGTTCCTCGCCCGCGCGGCCGGTCGGGACCGCGAGGCATAAAAAGAAAACGGCCCGCAAGCACTGGCTAACGGAACCGTTTCACCTCAGTCCCGCAGAATATAGCAACGTTTCCCCGCTTTTCACGAAAAAAATTTACTCCTGAGGACGCCCAACGGCATCATCCAAGGCGTTCTCGCCATTGCCCGGAGCCTTCCCCCGCCTATCTTGCCGGCGATGCAGCCGAAGCTCGCGAATGCCGCCTTCGCCCTCCTTTCCGCCTTTGCGGCGGCGGTCCTGTTCATCCTGTCCGCCGCACCTGCCCTTGCGGCGGGTGCCGGCACCGTCAAAATCTTCGACACGAAGAAGGTCAAGGTCAGGGCCGAGGTGCTGGCGGACGGCCTCGTGCACCCCTGGGGCCTTGATTTCCTGCCCGACGGGACCGTGATCGTCACCGAGCGCCCCGGCCGGGTGCGGCTTTTCGCGGACGGCCGTCTTTCGAAGCCGCTCGCCGGCGCGCCCAAGGTGCTGGCCGGCGGCCAGGGCGGGCTGCTCGACGTCACGCTGGCGAAGGATTTCGCGAAGACCGGGACGCTCTTCCTCTCCTTCACGGCCGGCGGTCCTTCCGGCGGGGCCACGGCGGTCGCGCGGGCAAAGCTCGTCCGCGACGGGAAAGGCGCCAGGCTGGAAGACACGAAGACCATCTTCTCGGTGAAGAAGAAGACCGGAACCCACCAGTACGGCTCGCGCATCGTGCTCGACCGGGAGGGCAATCTCTTCGTCACCACCGGCGACGGCGGCCAGCCGAACCGCGCCCAGGACCCGTTCGACGGCCAGGGCTCCGTCCTCCACATCACGCCGGACGGCGCCCCCGCGCCCGGCAATCCGTGGCCGGACGGGAAAAAAGGCCTGCCCCAGATCTGGTCGATCGGCCACCGCAACATCGACGGCGCGGCGCTCGATCCCGCGACCGGGAAGCTGTGGACCGTCGAGCACGGCCCGAAGGGCGGCGACGAGATCAACCAGCCCGAGGCCGGCAAGAACTATGGCTGGCCGATCATCAGCTACGGCACCAACTATGACGGCACCAAGGTCGGCATCGGGACGGCTGCGCCCGGCTACGAGCAGCCGAAATTCTACTGGGACCCTTCCATCGCGCCTTCCGGCCTCGCCATCTATGACGGCAGGATGTTCCCCGAATGGAAGGGCGACTTCATCGTCGGCGCGCTGAAATTCGAGCTGGTTTCACGGCTGACGCGCGACGCTTCCGGCAGGTTCACCGAGGTCGAGCGCATGTTCAAGCGCGCCTTCGGCCGCATCCGCGACGTCAAGGTGGCGCCGGACGGGTCCATCTGGCTCCTCACCGACGAGGAGAACGGCGAGATCATAAGGCTGTCGCGGGCGGAGTAGCTGTCGCGCACGGAGTAGGCGTCGCTTTCCCTCCCCTTCGAGGGGAGGGTGCCTCGCGCAGCGAGGCGGGTGGGGCCGCAGCGGTTCTACGCCCTCTGGTCCTGGCCTCCGACACCACCCCCTCTGTCGGCTTCGCCGACATCTCCCCCTAAAGGGGGCGAAAAAAGTCCGGCGCCCTCACCCCGCCTTCGACGCCGCCTCAATCTGCACCGACAGCACGCGGAATTCCGCGCAACCCTTGCCCTTGCGCTTTTCGATCTCGGCAAGCTGGTTCTTCGCCTTCGCCATGTCGCCGATCTGCAGATAGGCTTCGCCGAGATATTCCCTGACCAGCGTGTAGTTCGGGTCGATCCTCAGCGCCTCCTGGTAATAGCCGAGGCCGACATTGACGCGGCCCGACTTGCGGTGCGCGTAACCGAGGAAGTTGAGGATGCGCGGATCCTCCTTGTTCGCGGCCATGGTGAGGACGTTGATCGCCTCGTCATAGCGGCCGGCATAGGCGAGATCGCGCCCGGCCTCGAAGATGCTCTCGTCGTCGAGCATACCCTGCTTCGGGTCGACGCATTTCTTCTTCTGCTTGTCCCATACCTGGTTCTTCTTGCACTTCTGCACCGTCTTCGACGAGCCGCCCGAAGAATCACCGCTCCCGCCCATCGCGAACACGGGCGCGGACATGAAGGAAACGCCGAGAAATACCGTCGTGGCTGCGATGACCAGTCGTCTGCGCATGGTTGTTCTCCTCCAACCGGCTGCCGATATGGAATGGGAGGCTAACGCCCGGGAAGCCCTCTCTCATCCCTCCACCCGACCTTATCGCAGATCGGAGCGGTTTGGAGCGGGAGATCGCAAATATTTTGCCGTCCGGACAAGCGATGCTATCAGGCCGCGTCCCGCCATGGAAAGATGATGACCCAAACGCAAGCCAACCTCGTCCTCCTGCTCGCCGGCGCCATGTGGGGCATGGGTTTCGTCGCGCAATCGATGGCGATGCAGGCGGTCGGCCCGCTGCTCTTCATCGGCTCGCGCTTCCTGGTGGCGACCATCGCCATGCTGCCTTTCGCCATGAGGGAGGGTCGGCGCGCGGAGCGTCCGGTGCGCAAGGCCGAATGGCTGGCATTCGCCATGATCGGCGTGCTGCTCTTCGCCGGCATGGCGGCCCAGCAGATCGGATTGCTCACCACCACGGTCACCAATTCCGGCTTCCTGACCGGACTTTACGTGGTCATGGTCCCCTTCATCGGGGTCGTGCTCTTCCGGCAATGGCCGCACCCGCTGGTATGGCCGGCGGCACTTTCGGCGCTTCTCGGCATCTGGCTGCTCTCGGGCGGCTCGATCGGCGCCTTCCGGACGGGCGACTGGCTGACCATCCTTTGCGCGCTGGTCTGGGCGTTTCAGGTGATCTACACGGGCAAATACGCCGTCGAGAGCGGCCGCCCGGTGACGCTTGCCGTCACCCAGTTCGCCGTCTGCGGCGCGATCGCGCTGCTGTTCGCCGCCTTCCTCGAGCCGGTCCGGTGGACCGCGATCCAAGCCGCGCTCCCCGAAATCCTCTATGCCGGCGTGATCGCCGGCGGCGCCGCCTTCACGCTGCAGGCGGTCGGCCAGCGCTATACGACCGCCCCGCAGGCGGCGATCTTCCTTTCGACGGAAGCCGTCTTCGCCGCGCTTTTCGGCGCGATCTTCCTCGGCGAGCGGCTGCCGCTCGAAGCGCTCGCCGGCTGCGCACTGATCTTCGCCGCCATCCTTCTGGTCGAGCTCGGCCCGGTCCTTCTCTCGCGCCGGCGTTTCGCCGCCCGCAGCTGAGCGAACCGATTTTGCTCGACTGCCGGGCCTTTCCGCGAAAATATGCGCGGGCAGGGAGCCTCGCCATGCAGACGGAAAAGGAGTGGGAGCTTGCCATCGACCCCGACACGGTCCGGCTGTTCGTGCTGAAGGCGCGCGCCATCAGCGCGGCGCTTGCCGACGATTACCGGGCCGGCGGCGAGCATGAGATCGAACTGGACGACCAGTCGCGCGACGGCCATCACCATGACGGCCTTGCCGAGGAGGAGGAAGAGAACCTCACGGCCGAGGAGCTGCGCGAACTGATCGATGACCTGAATGTCGACGAAGCGGCGGAACTCCTCGCCCTCTACTGGGTCGGCCGCGGCGATTTCGAGCCCGCCGAATGGCAGGAAGCGCTGCGCGAGGCGCGCCAGCGCAATCTGAAGCGCACGTCCGGATACCTCCTCGGCATGCCGATGCTCGGCGACTGGCTGGAGGAAGGGCTGCAGGCGATCGGCGCCTGAGGCAACGAGCAGTCTCCGCGCCGGCACACGTCCGGTAACGATTCGTATCGCGAATTGAGCGGGATAGGGGAACCGCGACGCCCGCGCCCGATTACCTTTCCATGAGGAATATATTCTGGACGCGTATGGCGGCATTCGTGATCGCTCTGGCGTTTTGGGGCTCGGCCGGGATGGTTCGGGCGCAGTATCTGCCGCGCCACGCACCTCTCCCCGAGGCCGCCCCGCGCCCCGCGGCGGCGCCGGAAGGCCCTGAGGCCGATGCGAACACCCTTTCGGCGGAAGCTGGCGAGGAACCCGAAACACCGCCGACGGCGCCGATACCCGCCAAACGGCCTGAACCGCCGCGCCAGATGGCCGGCTTGCCGACGCCTCCCCCGCCGGCCGACGAGCACGAACCCGGACCCGGCTCTGGTGAAACCGCTCCCGTCGCCGGCCCTCCGGTCCCTCCGGAGATCGCGCCGGTGCCGCCCTCGAAGCCGCCTCTCATCCGCAAGGTCATTCTTCGCCCGACGCCGCCGCCCGCGCCGGCGCGGCTCGCCTGCCGGGCGGATCTGCGCAGGCTCGGCGTGAAATTCGAGGAGCGGGCGCCGCTTTCCGATCCGGCCGCCGGCTGCTCGGTGCCGAACCCGATCGAGGTGTCCGCCCTCTCCTCCTCCGTCGGCATCGGCCCCGGCGCCGTGATGAACTGCGCGCTGGCGGACCAGTTGGCGCGCTTCGTCAGGGATACGGCCTCGCCGTCGGCGGAAAGGATTTTCGACTCGCCGATCGCCTCGATCCGCCAGGCCTCGGCCTATGTCTGCCGCGACCGCCACGGCACCGAAAGGATTTCCGAGCACGCCTTCGGCAACGCCATCGACATCGCCGAATTCGTGCTAAAGGACGGCACCACGATCGATGTCAAGGACTACGGCGACAGCGATCCGAAAAGGACCGAGTTCCTGGACGAGGTGCGGCAGGCCGCCTGCGGCCCGTTTCGGACGGTGCTCGGCCCCGGCGCCGACGCCGACCACAGCCTGCACTTCCACTTCGATCTCGAGCCGAGGAAGAGCAAGAACGCCTTCTGCCAGTGACGCCGCGCTTTTGCCGCAGGCGTGAATGGGCGGAATGAACATTCCTTTACGATTGGCTCCTAGAGTGGTTCCGGGGACATTCCGGGACCACCCATGTCAGTACGAGTTTGCGTATCCCTTGCCGCGCCGATCGGCGCGCGTCTCCGGCGGGCCGCCGCGGCCGGTCTGCTGTTCGCCTCGACCGCGCTTGCCGGCTGCACGGCGGGAGCCATGCTGGCGCCGGTGCCGCCCGTCGATGTGGGCACGCACACGGCCGCGATCGCCGATCCCGCGCCGGCCATGGCGCCCGGGCGCGACTACGCGCGGCAGGCCTCTTCGACCCGTTCGGAGATGGGCTATCCGACTCCCGAACTGAACGACATTCCCGAAGTCCGCGGCCAGTCCGCCGACGACTTTGCCGGCGCGACGCCTGAGGGGGATGAAGCCGGGATCCCGGCGCAGCGGGCGCCGTCGCTCCCGCCCGCCCGCCACGCATACGAGGTGCCCTCGCCTTCCTCGCAGGCGGTCCTCTCCGATCCCGTCCTCGACCGGCAGGCCGCGCCGCCCTCGGGTCCGCGCTATGCCATGCTGCCGCCGGCGCGGCCCGGTTACCGGGCTGCGGCGCCACGCACCCTTTCACCGCCCGAACCCCGCGATGTTCCGGATGTCGCGCCCCCGCCATCTCCGCCGGCCGTCCGCGACTTCCCGGGCCAGCCGGAGACCATGCCCGCCGACGAGATCGCCTTGAGACGCGAGTTGAAGCGGCTCGGCGTCCGCTATGTCGACCTGCCGCCGATCCACGAGCGGGGCGTCTGCGGCATCGACTACCCGGTCAAGGTGCTGGGGCTTTCCGGCGGCATCGAACTCAAGCCGGCGGCCGTGCTCAATGCCCGGATGGCCGCCACCTTCGCCGACTATGTGCGCAAGGATTTCGCGCCGGCCGTACGCACCCGCTACTTCTCCGGCATCGAGACGATCTACACCGGTTCGACCTATTCCTGCCGCAACATGATCGGCGAATCGACCAACCACCTCTCCGAGCATGCCAAGGGCAACGCCCTCGACGTCATGAAGATCCGGCTGAACAGCGGCAGGGTCATCGACGTGACCAGCCCCGGCTTCTTCTCCTTCCGCCAGCGCGGCTTCCTGAACCGCGTGCGCGCCGAGGCCTGCGACTATTTCACGACCGTCCTCGGACCAGGCTACAACGCCGCGCACGCCAACCATTTCCACTTCGACCTGAAGCAGCGCAGGAACGGCTACGTGGCGTGCAGGTAGCTAGCCTTGTAGACAGTCGTATCGGCAAAATACCCCCTCTCCGGTTTGCTTCGCAAACCACCTCTCCCCCACTCCGTGGGGGCGAGGAAAGGCGCCAAGCTCGCGGCCGGCTGTTCCTCGCCCCCTACAGTGGGAGAGGTGTCGCGCGAAGCACGACGGAGAGGGGGTTCAATTCCACCGCTGGCAGAAGGCTCACCCCTCCGGTGGCACCGGCGTCGGCTTCCCGTCCTTGTCGAGCGCCACCATGATGAAATCGGCGTCGGTGACCTTCTCCATCAGGTCGGACAGGTAGCGCTGCGCCCAGGCCTCGACCTTAAGCGTCATAGAGGTGCGTCCGACGCGCTCGATATGCGTATAGATGCAGAGCGTGTCGCCGATCTTCATCGGCTTGGCGAAGGACATCTCCTTGACCGCAGCCGTCACCACCCGGCCCTTCGCCCGCTCGGCGGCGCGGATACCGCAGGCGAGGTCCATCTGCGCCATCACCCAGCCACCGAAGATGTCATTGGCCGCATTGGCGTCGGACGGCATCGCCAAGGTCCGGATCGTCAACTCGCCCGTGGGTTTCTGTTCCATTCCGGCCGTTCCCTCGCCTCGCTTTCTTCAAGGCTGTAAGGCGGCTCTGTGCGGCGGTCAATGCCGCGCCTTCGCGGAACCCCGCGCTGCCGGAAAGCCGACGTGGCATGCCGTATTTTCAGGGTGCGCCCGCTTGTCCGCTTCCTAGATTGCCGCCATTGTCCGCGCCTCGAACCTGGAGAGTCCCTCAATGAAAGCCGCCGTCTGCCGCGAATTCGGCAAGCCTCTCGTCATCGAGGATATCCGTCTGGCCGAGCCGGGGCCCGGCGAGGTGCTGGTCGACATCAAGGCCTGCGCCATCTGCCATTCCGATATCTTCTTCGCCGAAGGCGCCTGGGGCGGCGCCCTGCCGGCTGTTTACGGGCATGAGGCGGCGGGCATCGTCACCGCGACGGGAAGCGGCGTGACGCGCGCCAAGGTCGGCGACCACGTCGTCGTCACGCTGATCCGCTCCTGCGGCCATTGCCATTATTGCAAGCAGGGCAGCGAGGTCATGTGCGAGGAGGTCTTTCCGCGCGACAGCGGCAGCGCGCTGACCGGCGCGGACGGCAGCGCCTACGTCCAGGCGATGCATACCGGCGCCTTCGCCGAGCGCGTGCTGGTCGACCAGAGCCAGATGGTGGCGATCCCGAAGGACGTGCCTTTCGATTCCGCCTCGCTGCTCGCCTGCGGTGTCATCACCGGCTACGGCGCGGTGCTGAACACGGCGAAGGTGAAGCCCGGCCACCACGTCGCGGTCGTCGGCTGCGGCGGCGTCGGGCTGAACAGCGTGCAGGGCGCGGCGATCGCCGGCGCCAGCACCATCGTCGCGATCGACCTCGCCGACGACAAGCTGGAGGCGGCGAGGCGTTTCGGCGCGACGCACGCGGTCAACCCCAAGAAGGAAGACGCGGCCAAGGCGATCAAGGCGCTGACCCATGGGCGCGGCGTCGACTTCGTCTTCGTCACGGTCGGCGCCAAACCCGCCTTCGATCGCGCCTTCGACTACATCACCAAGAACGGAACCGTGGTCATCGTCGGCATGCCGCCATCGGGCGTCATGGCCGAATACGATCCCGGCACGGTGGCGGCCTGGAACCAGAAGATCATCGGCTCGAAGATGGGCGAGACCACGGTCGCGACCGACATCCCCGAACTGGTGGAACTCTACCGCGCCGGCCGCCTCAAGCTCGACGAGCTCATCACCGCCCGCTACCCGCTGGAACGCATCAACGAGGCCATCGCCGCAGTGAATGCGGGGAAAGCGCTGAGGAATGTCATCGTGTTTTAGGGCAGTCGGCATTGGGCAATCGGCAGTCGGATCCGCTAGGCGCGACTTGGCGCTATAACCGATTGCCTACTGCCCATCTGCCGACTGCCGAAATCGTCCGGAGTGCCCCATGAAAATCACCGACGTCAGGACCTTCATCGTCGGCAACCCGCCGCCGCAGATAGGCGGGCGCTATTTCATCTTCGTCAGGCTGACGACCGACGGCAACGTGGTCGGCTACGGCGAGGCCTACAACGCCACCTTCGGCCCCGAGACCACCGCGCGCATGATCGAGGATTGCGCCGCGCGCTATCTCGTCGGCCGCGATCCGCACGATATCGAGAGCTTCTTCCGCCGCGCCTATTCCTCCGGCTTCACCCAGCGTCCCGACGTCTCGATGATGGGCTGCGTCTCGGCCCTCGAAATGGCCTGCTGGGACATCATCGGCAAGGAGGCCGGCAAGCCGGTCTACAAGCTCCTCGGCGGCCAGGTGCACGAAAGGCTGCGCTCCTACACCTATCTCTATCCGACCGCCGGCAGCGTCTACCCGGACGAAGCCGAGAACCGCGACAGGAACGTCTACAACGACCCCGATCTCGCCGCCGAATGCGCGCTGGAATATGTCCGCCAGGGGTTCAACGCCGTCAAGCTCGACCCCGCCGGCCCCTACACCGCATTCGACGGCCACCAGCCGCGCCTGATCGACATCGATCTCTCGGCGCGCATGCTGAAGGCCATCCGCGAGGCGGTCGGCACGAAGGCCGACATCCTGTTCGGCACGCACGGCCAGTTCACCGCGTCCGGCGCAAGGCGCATGGCCCGCGCCATCGAGCCCTACGACCCGCTCTGGTTCGAGGAGCCGGTGCCGCCGGACATGCCGGAGGTGATGGCCGAGGTGGCGCGAGCGACCTCGATCCCGATCGCCACAGGCGAGCGGCTGACGACGAAATGGGAATTCGCCCGCGTCATCGAGCACAAGGCGGCGAGCATCCTGCAGCCCGATCTCGGCCGCTCGGGCGGCATACTGGAGACGAAGAAGATCGCCGCGATGGCCGAGGCGCATCACATCCAGGTCGCGCCGCACTGCTATTGCGGACCGATCGTCGGCGCCGCCAACATCCAGCTCGCCGCGACGCTGCCCAATTTCCTCATCCTCGAATCGATCAAGACCTGGGACGGCTTCCACGCGAAGCTGCTCAAGAAGAAGATCGAATGGCAGGACGGCTGGGTGATCCCGTCGAGGGAACCTGGCCTCGGCGTCGAACTCGACGAGGCGGTGTGCGAGGCGCATCCCTGGAACGGAGATATCCTGCATCTGCAGATGGCGCCCGACCCGCTGTTTCCGTGAGGAAGGGGGCACTCACCACTCGGTCGGGGATTCGTGGATGCTGAAAAGTCGAGAACCCGGCCCTCGACGGTAACAATGCCAGCGCCGTCAAAGGGAATGGTTCAAACGCCTCACCTTCCCCTGCCCACTCCGATGAGCCGCGGCGGTGCCGCCTCCGCGGCAGCGCGGTCGAAGCTCTCGCGGGCGTCTTCCACCCGTTGACGGTGTGTCGTCGCCCATTCGCCGATCCGGTTCAGCGGCTCGATCAGCGTCCGGCCGAGTTCGGTCAGCTCGTAGTCGACGCGCGGCGGGATCGACGGCGTCACCGTGCGTGTCACGAAACCGTCCCGCTCCAGCCCGCGCAGCGTAAGTGTCAGCATTCGCTGGGAAATTCCGTTGATGACGCGCTTGATCTCGGTGAAGCGCTTCGGCCCGTCGGAGAGGCTGCGCACGACGAACACCGTCCATTTGTCGCCGATCCGCGCCAGGATATCGGCCACAGCCCGGCAGTCCGGGGTTACAAGATTGTCACCGTGTTCCAAGAAAGTGCCTCCTTGCGCATTCCGCACCGGTATCCAATTTAGCATCAGTTCTCATTTGATACCAGTATCAGATTTGTAACCGAGACAAATTGAATTGGCGGCGCTCCCAAAGCCGTCCCCGAAAGGAAGTGCATCATGTCCAACGTCCTCCTCATCCTCTCCAGCCCGCGCGGCGAAGCTTCGCTGTCGACGAAGGTGGCGCGCTCGCTCGCCGATGCCATCGCCGGCCAGAGGGACGCGTCGCTGACCGTCCGTGATCTCGGCGCCAACCCGCCCGCCCACATCGACAGCGAGTTCGTCGTCGCCGCCACCGCCCCGTCCGAGAATCCGACCGAAGCGCAGAAGGCGGCCGCCGAGGAATCCGACCGGCTGATCGCCGAGATCGCCGCCGCCGACACGCTGGTGATCGGTGCCGCCATGATCAATTTCGCCGTGACCTCTCCGCTGAAGAGTTGGTTCGACCGCATCGCGGTGCGCGGCAAGACCTTCCGCTACACCGAAACCGGCCCGGAGGGGCTGCTGAAGGGCAAGAAGGCCTATGTCGTGATGGCGAGCGCCGGCGTCTATTCCGACGGCCCGACCAAGGCGATCGATTTCGCCTCGCCCTATATCCGGCATATGCTCGGCTTCATGGGCATCACCGATGTCGAGGTGATACGTGTCGAGGGTCTGGCCTTCGGCGCCGAAGCTGCCGAGAAGGCGATCAGCGGCGCCATGGCGCGTGCCGGCGCGCTTGCCGAGGCGCATGGGCAGGCATTGGCTGCATAACGAACCTGGCGATATCGCCGTTCAAGATCTCTTCACCCGCGACCCGTTTGCCCTGGAAAGTCCCCCCTCTCCGTCTCGCCCAGGGGCTCGCCACCTCTCCCCCTGAAGGGGGCGAGGAAAGGCGCTGCGTCGACGCTCGCTCCCTTCCTCTCCACCTTCAGGCGGAGAGGGAGAGTCGTTACATGCAGGAGGGAATCTCGACGAAGGGAACGATGGCGACGCCGATACTTCCTACTGCCGCTCTTGCACCACGCCCTTTTCCGTCACGATCGCGTCCATCGGGATGTCGTGCGGCTGCGGATAGATCGTCGGCAGCGCGCACGACCCGTAGCCGATGCCGATGACCAGTGGCTTCCTGGGCAGCGACGCCAGCGTCCGGTCGAAGAAGCCGCCGCCATAGCCGAGCCGGTAGTTCGACGGGTCGTAACCGACCAGCGGCGCGATCACGATGTCCGGGAAGACTGGCTCGCCTTCCGCCGGGATGGGGATGTTCCACACCCCGCGCTCCAGTTTGTCGCCCTGCTTCCACTGGCGGAAGACGAGCGGCTCGCCCTTGGCGACGACGAGCGGCAGCGCGGTCCGCCCTCCCCTGTCGACGATCGTCTGGCCCCAGCCCCGGAGATCGGGCTCGCCCCGGAACGGCCAGTAATAGCTGACCAGCGTCCCCGCGACATCGCCGATCAGCGCGTCCAGCCCTGCCGCGATCCCCACGGTCATCGCCGTACGGTCAGCCGCGCTGATCGCCAACCTGGCCTCGATCCGGCGCTGCCGTTCCGCCTTGCGCCAGCGATAGACGTCGGCCCGGGCCTGGGCATCGGCGGCCTCGGGCGCGTGATAGTCCTGGGTCAGTTCATGCATGAAGCAGGGCGGCGACGAATATTGCGCGGGACCTTCATCTTCTTCCTTGTCTGCCATTCTTCCGCCTTTCTGCCTGCTGTCCATCGAAGTCTAGACTTTTCCCCCCGCCGCGCCATCTTCAACGCGACGCAATTGGCCGAAGTGACGTCGCGCCAAGGAAGATGGCTCAGCCGACGGGGATCGCTCCAGCCAAAAGCGCAAGGCCGACATACCTAAAGCTTTATTAAAGTCGACGGGATTTCACCTGTCGGAAAGAAGGGCCCAAGCAGGAAAGCGTAGAAATTTACTATAGTTGGCGAAGCGGCTGGCACCAACCTTCCGTTCGGCAAGGATCGGTTGTAGTAACAGGGTTACCAATTCCTGAACAAGTTCGGAACACGGTGGTGTTCCTGCCAAGGGGTGTGAGTTATGAATCTGATGGGTATGCTCAAGCGCGGCGACAAGCTGGACAAGGCCTTCGAGGAACTTCAGACCGGCATGCTGGACGTGCTCGACGAAGACCTTTTCAGTCTGCCGGATACGGCGCAGCCCGCAGAGAACAACATCGCGGCCGAGGAGACAACCCCCAAGGAAGACGACAGGCCGCAGGCATTCGCGGAAGAACGGACGGAGCCGGTCGTTCGTCTGACTTCCTACGCCCAGAGCCGCCTCGCGGCGCTTGAATCGCTGGAGGATCTGCATCGCAACGCTCAGGAGCACCTCGAAAGCGTCGGCTCGGGTCTGACGCAGGTCATCACCGCGCATCACCTCACCCGCGAGTTCCTGAACGCCATCCACTCCGACATCCATCGCGCCAGCGAATACGAGAACGCCAACGGGGCGCTCGCGGCGGAGAACCGCAAGCTCGCCGACCAGATCCACGACGCGATGAAGAAGCAGCAGGAGCTGGAGACGGCGCTGGAAGGTTTGCGGAGGCGCGAATCCGGCCTGCTGCAGGATCGCGATGCGCTTCGCATCGAGGTTTCCAGCCTGAAGCTCGAGAATGTCGAGCTCGGCAACAGCCTGTCGCGAAGCGAGTCCGAGCGCGGCGAAGTGGTCAAGACGCTTTCCACGCGCACCGTCGAAGCCGAGCGGCGCCTGCGCGAAAACGAGATCCTGCGCGAGAAGCAGGTCAATCTCTCGATCGACCTCGAAAAGACGCTGAAGCGCGAGGCGGAATTGCGCCGCCGGCACGACGAGCTGAGCACGGCCCACGCCAACGAGTCCGCGCGGCATCGCGAGACGCAGGCGGCGCTGGCCAAGGCCGAGAAGGAAACCATCCGCCTTCAGAAGCAGGCCGAGATCGCCGAGGCCAGGCGGGCGGAGATGAACGAGACGGCCATCGGCCGCGAAGCCGAGAGCGAGGCGAACGCAAGGCGCAACATGGCTGAGATCCGCGGCCTCAAGGAAGAGATCCAGAGCCTCCACGGCCGCCTCGAAACCGCTTCCGCCGAACAGGCGCAGGCGAGCGAGGAGATCGGCCGGCTGAAATCCCAGATCGACGACATGTCGACCGAGAGGCAGATCGCGCAGGAGATGATCGCGACGCTGAAGCGCGACAGCGAAGCCGACCGCAAGGCGCAGAACGGCGCCGCACGCGCGGCAGCGGATCGCGTCGACATGTCCGGCGTCGAGAAGCTGCAGGGCGAGATCACCGACCTCACCGCCCAGATCGCCAAGCTGAAGGCCGAAGTGAAGGAGCTGCAGCCCTACCAGCGGCTCTATCGCGAGGCGAAGGCGAAGCTACAGGCGGCCAACACCTCGGAGGCCGAAGTCGCTACCCCGAAGAAGAAGCACCACGCCGAGGCCGGCAACAAGGGGTGAGACGACAGGCAGGGCTTCTGCTGTCGGTCATCCCGGTTTTCGACGCGAGCCCGCCAGCATCGCAAGGCCGGAATGCACTCTGCGACGACGCGGAGATGCGATCTGACCCGGAACGAGGCCCGCGCTCCGCCCCGCCAAGCCCGACAGGCTTGAACGGCGAAACCGGTAGTCAACGGAATATGAGCGACAAGGCCTCCCTCCTCGCCTTCCGGTAATTGTCCGGTCTTCTGCCGCCAAGCGATGGGCGGACGCCTGCCGCGTCGTCCCGAACGCGCTTCCCCCGCTTGCCCGTCGCGCCTTGCGGGAGTATCCCCGCAATGTCGGGGGTTGGGTCCATGCGATCGTCTGATTCGCGGCCTTTTCCCCTGCGGACCGATTTTCCTCAGGCCACACAGGCCGAAGGAGCGACGATGAGAAGACCCGTGATCGGCGTCATCGGCAACACGCATGTGGTGGAGAACCGCTTCAGCGTGCAGATGGCCGGCGAGCGCAACCTCCACGCTGTGGCCGAGGTGGCCGGCGCCCTGCCGCTCATCTTCGCCGGCGATCCCGGGATCACGCACATTCCCGACCTGCTCGACGCCGTCGACGGCATCGTACTCACCGGCGCCCGGGCGAATGTCCATCCGAGCCTCTTCAAGGCCGAGCCTTCCGCGAAATACGAGCCCTATGACGAGGCGCGCGACGGACTCGCCCTGCCGCTGATCACGGCCTGCGTCGAGCGCGGCGTGCCGCTCCTCGGCATCTGCCGCGGCTTCCAGGAAATGAACGTCGCCTTCGGCGGCTCGCTCTATCCCGAAATCCGCGAACTGCCGGGGCGCATGAACCACCGCATGCCTAGGCTGGAGAACGGCGAGATCCATCCCGATCCGGCCGTCGTCTTCGCCGACCGGCACGAGGTGCGGCTGACGCCGGGCGGCGTGTTCGCGCGGCTGTTGGGTCGCGACATCATCAAGGTGAATTCGCTGCACGGCCAGGGCGTGCTCGAACTCGGCCGCCGCGTGATCGCGGAAGGCATCGCCGAGGACGGCACGATCGAGGCAATCCGCATCGAAGACGCGCCCGGCTTCGCCCTCGGCGTCCAGTGGCACGCCGAATACGATCCGGCCACCAACCCGATCAACCGCGCCCTCTTCGAGGCTTTCGGCCAGGCCGTCCGCGCCCGCGCCGGCGGCGATCTGCACGAGCGGCAGGCGGCGGAATAACCGCCCATCCAGTCCGATAGGCGGCTACACCAGCAGCAGCCCCTCGCGCATGGCGATCGCGATGGCGTCGGTCCGGTTGCGCGCCTCTAGCTTCGCCAGCAGTGCCGCGACATGGAACTTCGCCGTGTGCACGGAGATGTCGAGCGTCCGCGCGATGTGCTTGTTCGAGGCGCCGTTGGCAAGCAGCGCCAGCACCTCGCTTTCGCGCGGCGTGAGCGGCTGGCGGTTTGCCGGAAAATGCTCGCGATGGGCGCCTCCGTTCTCCTCCGAGGCGTGGACCAGCCGGTAGCCCGCCGCGACCAGCCGGATGGCTGCCGCGACCGTCTCGGGATCGGCGTCGGCGGGCAGGACCCCTGCAGGCGGCGGGTGACGCCCCTCGCCCTCTTCCGGGGTGATGGCGCCGACGACAAGCCAGGGCGCCATCGCGTCGAACGGCGCGCCGTCCGTGACGGCCATTTGTACCAGGCCGGCCCCGTCGAGGTCGTCCGGCGTGGCGGCGGCGATGCCGTGCTCTTCCGCCAGCGCCAGGGCGAGTTCCTTGCCGTGCGCCCGGTCGGCGAAGGCGATCATGACGGTCTGGCCGTGTCCACCTGCCACGTCTGGAACCCTATCTGGACGGCCGCGCCGCGATGGCGACCTTGACGCTCGCCGCCTCGCCGGCGCGCACGATGCCGAGCGTCACATTCGTGCCGACGCTGTCGGGTCCGAGACGGCGCAGGAGGTCGCGCACGCCCGTGATTTCCTCGCCGTTCCAGGCGGTGACGATGTCGCCGACGAGCAGGCCGGCGGCCTTGCACGGACCGTCCTCGTCGATGCTCATGACGATCGCGCCCGCCTGGCCTCCCTTTTGGCCATGATGGTTGCGGAGCGGGTGCAGCCCGGCGCCGAGATAGCCGCGCGGCACGAAGCCCTTTTCCGCGAGCACCGTGGCCGTCCGTTCCATCGTTTCCGCCGGGATGACCAGCGGTCGCCGACGCGGCCCGAAGAGCACGATGCCGATCAGCCCGCCCTCGGGATCGAGCGCCGCGCCGCCCTCGAAGCGCCCGTCGAGCGCCATGCCGAGGCGGATACGGCGGTCGATCCTGCCGCCGCGCATGCTGCGCCATGCCGGTCCCGCCTCGGAAACCGTGCCGAAGCCGGCAAGCATATCCTCCTCGCTGCGCCCGACCGCGACGGCGAGGCTGCCTGCGCGCACCGGCGCGGCGGGCTTCAACGTCGTCGACGATCCTTTGCCCGCTCGGATCAGCGCCAGTCCGGTGGACTCATCGCGCCCGACGAGTTCGCCCGACACGCGCTCTTTCGAGGGAAGCAGAATGCCGACTTCCTCGTCGCCGTCGATGGCCTCCTCGGCGGCGACATAGAGCCCGTCCCGCCAGTGGACGGCGCTTGCCGGCCAGCGGCGTGGCACGAAGATGCTGGCGACGGCCGCCGACGCCGTTTCCGCGAGGTCGGCGACGTCCTTGGAAAGATCGGAAAGTAAGGACATGGGAATTTCCTCTAGCTGAACCATGCCCCGAATGTCCGCCCTTTCGGCGACGCTTCCTACTCGCCGGGCGGCTAGGTTGCCGATGGACCGGCCATGCGGGCAGGTCGCAGCGTGGACTGCCGCTGTCCTATTTCCGTTCGCTTATATGGGGACGGCGAATCCCCGCGGAAGCCCGCAGGCGCCGTTTGCAGCCCGGCCTCGGGTTTTCAGCCGCTGCCGCTGCGGTAGGCCTTCCGCACCTTGCAGTCCGGCCCGACATGCAGGTGCGATATGACCCCGTAACCCGGCACGTAATGCGTCCGCACGTCGCGATGGCAATCCGCAAAAGGTTCTCTCGAATAACGGGAGAACCGGCGGTCACGGTCCCTTCGGTCGGTGTCCAGCCGCATGCTGCCGCCACCCGCCCCACTGCCGGTACGCTCGATCGTTCCCGTCGTCATGCATACCGAACCGCTCGCCGCCCGCCCGGGCACGGCCATGCAGTAGGCGACCAGGTCCGGCTTGATCGGGCGCATCGCCGCGCCTGTCACGACCAAAGCCGCGCTGGCCGAAAGACCGAGAGCCACGCCCATATGGACAAGCGACATGGAACATTTCCTCCCAGGCTTTCGCGGCCGCGACTGTATACATGAACGAGGCGCAACCTATTCCTTTCGCGCGGCCGGGCAACGCTGTCACGCCGATTGTGATCGGCCTCGTTGCACCGAGGGTTAATTTCCACAACCGGCCGTTAACCACGGTATCGGTGCGCGACTTCCGCGATTGCCGGGAATGCTGGCCCAACGCCCAGGCGATTGCCAAGCCCTCCCCGCCATGCTGACATCGCTTCCTTCGTAAAAGCAGTTTTCGGGAGGACACCATGCTGCGTTCCATTTTCGCCGGCGCGATCGCGCTGCTCGCCCTCATGCCCGCCGCCCGCGCCGAGGATGCGGCGCCGCAATCCCGGCTCGACGCCATCCTTGCGGCCGGCGTGCTGAAGGTGGGCTCCACCGGCGACTACAAGCCCTTCACGTTCAAGGATCCGTCGACCGGCGATTTCTCCGGCTTCGACATCGACCAGGCGAACAGCCTGGCCAAGGCGCTCGGCGTGAAGCTGGAGGTCGTGCCGACCTCCTGGCCGAACCTGATGAAGGACTTCAAGGCCGACAAGTTCGACATGGCGATGGGCGGCGTCTCCGTCACCTTCGACCGCCAGAAGGTCGGCCTTTTCTCCGACCCCTACATGCAGGAAGGCAAGACGCCGATCGCGCGCTGCGCCGACAAGGACAAGTTCCAGACCATCGCCGACATCGACAAGCCGGACGTGACGGTCATTGCCAACCCGGGCGGCACCAACGAGAAGTTCGACCGCGCCCATTTCACCAAGGCGAAGATCGTCGTTTTCCCCGACAACACCAAGATCTTCGACGAGGTGGCGGCCGGCCATGCCGATGTAATGATCACCGACGCCTCGGAGACGCGATACCAGCAGAAGCTGCATGAGGGCGTACTCTGCTCGATCCATCCCGACAAGCCGTTCGACTTCGCCGAGAAGGCCTACTGGCTGCAGCGTGATCCGTACTTCAAGGCCTTCGTCGACGAATGGCTGCACCAGTCGATGAAGACCGGCGCCTACCAGGCCGTGAACGACAAGTGGTTCAAGTAACGTCGGGCTGCATTTGATGTAAGACATCCCCACCCCCGGCCTTCGGCCGCACCCTCCTCTTGAGGGGAGGGAAAGCGTCGGCCTCGCCGCTTTTCCTCCCCCTTCGAGGGGGAGGTGGCCCCCAAAGGGTTCGGCCTTTGGCCGGCCCGAGGACAGGCTCGGGGCCGGAGGGGGTGAACAGACCGCTTGCGAGCGACGCCCCGTGCTCTCACCCCTTGGAAATCGGCGCGTTCATCGCCCAGTCGATGCCGAACGGATCGCGCAGGCTGCCCCATCTGTCGCCCCAGAACATCGGTTGCAGCGGACTGACCACCTCGCAGCCCGCCTTGACCGCGCGCTCCCACCACTCGTCGATATTCCCCTCTTCGAGGAAGAGCTGCATGGCGAAGCCCTGCGGCTGCCGGAAGGGATGGCCATGCTCCGGATAGGGGTCGCCGAGCATCACCGACGAGCCATTGAGGTAGAGATGGACGTGCATCGTGCGGCCCTTCTCGTCGGGCGGGTAGAAGAATTTCGTCTCCGCGCCGAAGGCCTTCTTGTAGAATTCGGCGGCCTTCAGCGCTCCCTCCACGGAAAGATAGACGGCAAGCCCGCCGAGCGGCTTCGCCGGTGCCTGCTGCGATTGCTGGGTCTCGGTCATTGTCGGTCTCCTTGTTTGATCTCGAATCGCCTCCCAAGGACGCCGGCGGGGAAACTGGCCCGACATCCGCCGCGAAACTTTTCCCGACCGCCCTTGCCGCGCGTCATCCCGGTTTCGGATAGCGCCCGTCGGTGGCCAAAAGGCCGGGATGACGGAGTCATTTCCCTTCCCCGCTCCATGTGCCACTATCGCCCTGAAATAGGACGAAGGCACGCATGAGCACCGTTTGCGTCACCGGCGGCTCCGGTTTCATCGGCAGCCATGCGATCCTGCAACTACTCGCCGCCGGCCATGCCGTCCGTGCCACCATTCGCGACCTGAAGCGCGAGGGCGACGTGCGCGCCATGCTGGCGCGCGGCGGCATGGCGGCGGATGCGTCGCTTGCCTTCCACGCCGCCGACCTGACCGGCGATGCCGGCTGGGCCGACGCGGTGAAGGGCTGCGAGTATGTGCTCCATGTCGCCTCGCCCTTCCCGGCGCGTGTGCCGAAGAACGACGACGAACTGATCGTGCCGGCGCGGGAGGGCGCGTTGCGCGTGTTGCGGGCGGCACGCGCGGCCGGCGTCAGGCGCGTCGTGCTTACCTCCTCTTTCGCGGCGATCGGCTATGGCCATCCGCCCGGCAGGACACAATTCGACGAGAACGACTGGACCATTCCCGATGCCCCGGATGTCCCCGCCTATCCGAAATCGAAGACGCTGGCGGAGCGCGCCGCATGGGATTTCGTCGACGGGGAAGGCGACGGCCTCGAACTGTCCGTGGTCAACCCCACGGCCGTGTTCGGCCCGATCCTCGGACCGGATCTCTCGACCTCGATCGTGCTGATCCAGCGGCTGATGAAGGGCGCCGTGCCCGGCCTGCCGAAACTCCGCTTCGGCATCGTCGACGTGCGCGACGTGGCCGACCTGCACCTCCGCGCCATGACCAGTCCGGCGGCGAAGGGCGAACGTTTCATCGCCGTCGGCGGCGACTTCAAGTCGATCCTCGATATCGCGCTCATCCTGAAAGAGCGCATGGGAAGCGCCGCCCGGCGCGTACCGACGCGGCAACTGCCCGACTGGCTGGTGAGGCTGGCGGCCCTTTGGGATCCGTCGATCCGTGTCATTGCCACCGAACTCGGCAAGCGGAAGAACGCCGGCCACGACAAGGCGACCCGGCTGCTCGGTTGGTCGCCGCGCCCGGACGAAGACGCAATCGTCGCAACCGCCGAGAGCCTGGCGCGCTTCGGCTTGCTCGACGACAGGACGAAGAGCGCGGCGTGACGCCCGATAGATCCGTCTTCGACCATGGCCGACGATCGCGGATGGAACGATCCCCTCTCTGCCTCGCGGAGAGCGGACTAAACGGCATGGACGATTGCCGCGCTGCCGGGGTGGCGCCGGGCCGCCGTTTCGCGTAGTCGGGTTCGAAAACCCGCTTCGCCTGAAGGCGACGCGAGGAAAACGGATCGCCGCATGGAAGAGAATACGAGGCCCCGGCGCCGCCCCCACGACCTGACCGGCGGGCCGATCGCGCGCACGCTGCTGCTGTTCGCCCTGCCGGTGCTCGGCTCGAACGTGCTGCAATCGCTGAACGGCTCGATCAACGCCGTCTGGGTCGGCCGTTTCCTCGGCGAATCGGCGCTGACGGCAACGTCGAACGCCAACCTCGTGCTCTTCCTGCTGCTCGGCACCGTCTTCGGCATCGGCATGGCGGCGACCATCCTGGTGGCGCAGGCGGTCGGCGCGCGCGACCTCCTTCAGGCACGACGCATCGTCGGCACCAGTGCCAGCTTCTTCTTCGCCGTCTCGGCGGTCTTCGCCATATGCGGCTGGATCTGGGTGGACGCCATCCTGAAGCTGCTCGGCACGCCGCCCGACGCGCTGCCGCTCGCACACGCCTATCTGCGCATCATCTTCGTCGCCGTGCCGGCGATGAACCTGCTTACCTTCGTCATGACCATCCTGCGCGGCGCCGGCGATTCGCGCACCCCGTTCTTCTTCATGGCGCTTGCCGTCGTGCTCGACATGGTGCTGAACCCGCTTTTGATCCGCGGCATCGGCCCCTTCCCCGAGCTCGGCATCGCCGGCTCCGCCACCTCCACGCTGGTCGGCCAGACGATCAGCGTGATCGCGATCATCGTCCTGCTCTACGCGCGCAAGCATCCGCTCAGGCTCGCCGGCGCAGACCTCGCGCTGCTGCGCCCCGCGCCGAAGCTTCTGCGCATCGTGGTCTTCAAGGGCATTCCGATGGGGTTGCAGATGATCGTCATCTCCGTCGCCGCACTGGTCCTGATGGGCCTCGTCAACGCCTACGGCTCGCGCGTTGCGGCCGCCTACGGCATCGCCGCCCAGCTCTGGACCTATATCCAGATGCCGGCGCTCGCCATCGGCGCGGCGGTCTCCTCCATGGCGGCGCAGAATGTCGGCGCACGGCGCTGGGACCGGATCGACCGCATCGCCGGCGCCGGCATCGGCTTCAACCTGCTCCTGACCGGCGTGCTGGTGGCGCTGCTGTTCCTCTTCGACCGGTCGGTGCTCGGCCTCTTCCTGACCAGCGACAATGCGGCGATCGACATCGCCGTCCACATCAACAACGCCGCCTCGTGGTCCTTCGTGCTCTTCGGCGTGACGATCGTGCTGTTCGCCACCGTCCGCGCCACCGGCGCAGTCACGCCGCCGCTGATCATCCTCATCGTCTCCGTCCTGCTGATACGCACCGGCTTCGCCTATGCGCTGCGCGGCACGCTCGGCCAGGACGCGCTTTGGTGGAGCTTTCCGGTCGGCTCCATTACCTCGCTGCTGCTGGCGATCGCCTATTACCGCTTCGGCAACTGGCGCAGCCTGCACATGGTCGAGGAGGACCGACCTGCCACCGGCCTGCCGCCGGACACCGGTCTCGGCATCCCGCGCCAGCGGGCGTTCATCGAGCCGGAGGGATAGGGGGCACGCGAGCCTCCGGAGCTACTCCGCTTTCACGTACACCCACGCCTCGACGCCGGACGCCAGTCGAACCTGCACCCGCTTGTAGTCCGACACCTCGTAGGCGTCGGCGGCATCCAGCTCGGCCGGGAGGACGGCGAAGGCGGTTCCGGCCACGCTGTCGGCCGGATCGCCGGTGCATTTCACGATCAGGTGGAAGCGCTCGCCGCTCGTCGCCAGCACCCCCGGATCGGTGATCTCCAGCATGGCGGTCGCGTAGCCGGGCAGCCGGTCGGGCGCGCCTTCCAGCCGGCGGCCGAAGGTGGCGAGTTGCACATTTTCCTGCTGCAGCGTGCCGTAGGAAAACAGCCGGACGGTCGGTCCGCTCACTTCCCCGGCCGCCCCGTCTTCTTCGAGCGCCGGCGGCTTTCGCGCTCATCCACCGGGTCCTCGTAGGAGCCGCGCCCTATCGCCTCGCGTTTGATCGGCTTGGCGCCGTCCTCACCCTGGGGTGCGAGCCCCAGGGTCTTGCCTTTGGCAAGCCCGAGGACAGGCTCCGCGAGCCTCGAAGGATCGGGACGGCTCGGCTTCGCGCCTTCCACCGGCTTTTCCGTACGCCGCACTGTCATCTCGTCCAGCGTGTTCTTCCGGAAAAGCGAGCGTCCGCGCTCGTCTTCCGGAATGCCGAAATCGGAGCCGTGCGCCTCACGCGCCGACTGTTTCTTGAACAGAGATCGCGAGATCGCGCCGGCCGGAACGGCCGTGTCCGTGCCCGGCCCCATATCGTCGAGCGAAGGCTTGGCGAAGCCCTTGGCCGGCTTGGCGTAGTCGCCGGCCCGGCCCATCTCGTCCAGGGTCGGCTTGGCGAAAAGCGACTTCTCGTCGACCGCCCGGTGCCGCGCGATCCCTTTGTTGTGCTTGCCCTTCTCTCGCCCGCTCACCGGGCTCAGCCGCTCCACCTCGCGCGCCAGCGGGTCGTCGGAAATCTCCAGTTCCGCCTCGCGCAGCCGCTTGATCTCATCGCGCAATCTCGCGGCGCGCTCGAAGTCGAGATCGGCCGCCGCGTCTCGCATCTGCTTCTCCAGCGCCTCCAGATGCGCCGTGAGGTTGTTGCCGATCAGCGCGCCCTCGTTCCCGGCGAAGCCCTTGATGTCGGCGCGGACATGGTCCTTCTCGTAGACGGAATCGAGGATGTCGGCGATGCGCGACTTCACGCTCTCCGGCGTGATGCCGTGCTCCTCGTTCCAGGCCGCCTGCTTGTCGCGACGGCGCTGCGTCTCGGCCATGGCGCGTTCCATCGAGCCGGTGATCTGGTCGGCATAGAGGATGACCTTGCCGTCCACGTTGCGCGCGGCGCGGCCGATCGTCTGGATCAGCGAGGTCTCGGAACGCAGGAAACCTTCCTTGTCGGCGTCGAGGATCGCCACGAAGCCGCATTCCGGGATGTCGAGGCCCTCGCGCAGGAGGTTGATGCCGACCAGCACGTCGAAGGCGCCGAGCCTGAGATCACGGATGATCTCGATGCGCTCCAGCGTCTCGATGTCGGAATGCATGTAGCGCACCCGGATGCCGTTCTCGTGCAGGTATTCGGTCAGGTCCTCGGCCATGCGCTTGGTCAGCACCGTCACCAGCGTGCGATAGCCCTTGCGCGTCGTCTCGCGGATTTCGCCGACGACGTCGTCCACCTGCGTCTTGGCCGGCCGCACCTCGACCGGCGGATCGATCAGCCCGGTCGGGCGGATCACCTGCTCGGCGAAGACGCCACCCGCCTCCTCCATCTCCCAGCCGCCCGGCGTCGCCGAGACGGCGACGGAGAGCGGCCGCATCGCGTCCCACTCCTCGAAACGCAGCGGCCTGTTGTCCATGCAGGAGGGCAGGCGGAAGCCGTATTCGGCCAGCGTCGCCTTGCGGCGGAAGTCGCCGCGATACATGCCGCCGATCTGCGGGATGGTCTGGTGGCTCTCGTCGACGAAGACCAGCGCGTTGTCAGGAATATATTCGAACAATGTCGGCGGCGGCTCGCCCGGCTGGCGCCCGGTGAGATAGCGCGAATAATTCTCGATGCCGGCGCAGGAGCCCGTCGCCTCGAGCATTTCGAGGTCGAAGCGTGTGCGCTGCTCCAGCCGCTGCGCCTCCAGCAGCCGCCCGGCCCTCTCGAGCTCGGCCAGCCGCAGCTTCAGCTCCTCCTTGATCGACTTGATCGCCTGGTTGAGCGTCGGCCGCGGCGTGACGTAGTGCGAATTGGCGTAGATCTTGACCGACTTCAGATCGCCGGTCTTCTGTCCGGTCAGCGGGTCGAATTCGGTGATGGCGTCGATCTCGTCGCCGAACATCGAGATGCGCCACGCCCGGTCCTCCAGGTGCGCCGGAAAGATTTCGATCGTGTCGCCGCGCACCCGGAAGGAGCCGCGCACGAAATTGATGTCCTGCCGCTTGTATTGCTGCGCCACGAGGTCGGCGAGAAGCTGGCGCTGGTCGAGCCGGTCGCCGAGCGACATCTGGAAGGTCATCGCCGTATAGGTCTCGACCGAGCCGATACCGTAGATGCATGACACCGAGGCGACGATGACGACGTCGTCGCGCTCCAGCAGCGAGCGCGTCGCCGAATGGCGCATGCGGTCGATCTGCTCGTTGATGGAGGATTCCTTCTCGATATAGGTGTCGGTGCGCGGGACGTAGGCCTCCGGCTGGTAATAGTCGTAATAGGAGACGAAATACTCGACCGCGTTCTCCGGGAAGAACTTCTTGAACTCGCCGTAGAGCTGCGCGGCGAGCGTCTTGTTCGGGGCCAGGATCAGCGCCGGCCGCTGCGTCTCCTCGATCACCTTGGCCATGGTGAAGGTCTTGCCCGAGCCGGTGACGCCGAGCAGCACCTGCGTGCGGTCGCTGCGGCTGACACCTTCGACGAGATCGGCGATGGCGGTCGGCTGGTCGCCGGCCGGCTCGTAGTCCGACACCATCTTGATGCGGATGCCGCCTTCCGATTTCTGCGGTCGCTCCGGCCGGTGCGGCACCCAGAGTTGCCCGTCCTTGTGCAGCGGGTTGCCGCCCTCGATCAGCTTCGACAACGCCGCGACCGTCGCCGTGACGCCCGAATTGGACAGCGCGTCGGCCTCTTCCAGCGTCACGTCGAGGCCGGCGACCGGCATCAGGCCGACGGAGGCACGCTCCTTGGCCGACGCAGCGCCACCCATCGAGGTGCCGCGCCCGGTGCGGGTGGGAGAGGAGGAACGCTCGGGGATTTTTTTCCTCGGAGGGGTTTTCTGTCGAGCCCCCTCACCCGGCTCGCTGCGCTCGCCACCCTCTCCCCGGTGGGGAGAGGAGGCTCCGTCGCCGATGCCGGCGCTCTTCTCCCCACCGGAGAGAAGGTGGCCCGAAGGGCCGGATGAGGAGGCATCTTCCTCTGCCTCCCGCGATATCTCCCCGGCCCAATCCGCGATCGATCCCGACAGCGGCGTGCCGGAAAGCGGCCGCTGCGGCGCTTCCTCGAAGCCGCCTCCCCGCTCCAGCGGCTCAGACGCGTCGAGATAATCCGTCAGCGGACTGCCGCGCCGGCGCGGTTCGCGTTCTTCTTTCTCCGCCCCTGCGGGCGGCAACTTCCTTGCGGGTGATCTGGCCATGTTCCGAATATGGGCGGAGTCCGGCCGGATGAAAAGACCGGCCGCGCGGTATGGTGCGCGGTGCGCGAGGCTCCTGACACTGCGATGTCAGGAAGTCGAGGCAAGACGCGCCGGCCGCGTTTCACCAACCGTTCACTCCGCCGCAATAGGATTGGGCATGTTCACGCGGCTCACGATCCTGCTGTTCGTGTTCTTCGCCGTCGCCGGGCTCATGCGCGTCACGGCGCCACAGGGGCGCGTGGCGGAAGCGGAAAGCGCGCAGGGTCCGTTTGAAAATCCGTCAGGCCGAGGCGAAAACGATGTGCGACGGGCACCGGAGCGGAGCGTGGCCGAGGGACGCGGGCAGCGGAGCGCGGCCGGACGCCGTCTGCCGACCGGGCTCACGGATCTGCATGCGGACTCTCAGCCGTAGCGCAGTTTCAGCCCGACGATGGCGAGGATGAAGAGCAGCGTCACCGCGTTCGCCAGGATCACCGGCCAGGATGCGATCAGCACGCCGTAGACGCACCACAGGAAGACGCCGCTGGCGAGCGCCGTGGTCGTGATCAGCGAGATGCCTGTGGCCTGGCGTTCGCGCACGATCTTGAAGAGCTGAGGCAGCCAGCACAGCGTCGTGGTGATGGCCGCAAGCGCGCCGAGGAGTTCGACGGAGGACGACAACGGGAAGGAACTTTCCGAAAGGGAGATGCCGCGGCGAGCTATGCGCTGATTTGCGGGCTTTTTGAAGGCCTCCCGACTGCGACCCTTTGGGCCAGCCCCTGCCCCTCCCGACAGCCTGTCGGGAGGGGCAGGGCGAGGCGGATGCGGATCAGCCGCCGGCCTTCACCGGAGTGACATCCTTCGTCTCGGCCACCGGCTTCGGCGCTTCCATCGAGGCGAGCTTCTGTGCGCACAGATCGTCGGTGCCAGAGGGAACCTCCTTCACGCCCGCTATCGTCGCCCAGCCGCCCTTCTGGATCATGTCGCCGCGCTCCCAACTGTCGGTCTTTTTGAGGGTCGCGAGGTGGGTTGCGGCATTGGGCGCCTCCATGAACCTGGTGACGCACATGGTCGCGGCGAGTTCCGCCCGCGCATGATCGGCGGCATCCGAGGCCATTTTCGCGGCCGTGCCACCCGTCGTCCAGCCGCCCCAGACGAAACCGACCACCATGGTGGCGACGACGCAAGCCACGCACGACCAAAACCAGATCGCCTTCGACGGACGAAAGGCTACCCAGCGCTGGGAAAAGCCCATGTTCTCGTTCATGACATTCTCCTCCTCTTGGGTTTTTCACGCCACGTTACGCACCGTTACATTTCGTAATATAGGAGCATTCCCCCCGGATTGTAATCGACGGAGACGGCCTTTTTGTCGCACGCACGGAAACGTGCGGCGGCGGGCAGGCGGAAACTTGTCCGGCGCGAACCGGTCTTCGCCTGTCTGGCACGAGCTTTATCGAGTGCTGCCATCTTGCCAAGTCGCGGTTTCCGTGGCACAAAGTGCAAGTTCGGGCATTTGCCAACCCGGAGACTGGACGTTATTGACGACCCTTTCCCCGCTACCGTGAATATCTGACAGCCCCGCTTGCGCGGGGGGCGAAACCGTGCACGTCGCACGGATGCCAGAAACCACCCAACGGGAAGAGGATTTCCCATGGCGCAGACTGGAACCGTAAAGTTCTTCAATACCACCAAAGGCTTCGGCTTCATCACGCCGGACGGCGGCGCGAAGGATGTCTTCGTGCACGTCTCGGCCGTGCAGGCTTCCGGGCTGCAGAGCCTGGTCGAGGGCCAGAAGGTGACGTTCGACACCGAGCCGGATCGCATGGGCAAGGGCCCGAAGGCGGTCAATCTCCGCGTCGAGTAGGCGGCCGCGAGCCGATCGCCGGATCCGGCCGCGGAGCATTGCACCGGCGCGTGCATTCGCCCGGCCAGGCCGATTCAAAAACTTTTCATTGTCCCATCGACAAAAATAGGGGACAAGTTTCACGTTCGGGCATTTGCCGGCCCGGAGACCGGAATAGCGTGGCATGGGACCTCGTTGGCGAGGCCCGGCTGGACTGCGGAACAAGAGGGTTTCGGCAAGACCCCGGCGCGGTCCATCTGTTTCTTCTCCTCCAGTAAAGGACCGACGCGACGTGGCGCCCTCGCGCCAGGTCGGAAAGCAATCTGATGGGAGAAAAGGAGCTTTCCATGCCGCAATCCGGTACCGTCAAATTCTTCAACCATGCCAAGGGGTTCGGCTTTATCACGCCGGATGACGGCAACAAGGACGTTTTCGTCCATATCTCGGCCGTGCAGGCTTCCGGCCTGACCGGGCTGAACGATGGGCAGAAGGTGACGTTCGACACCGAGCCCGACCAGCGCGGCAAAGGCCCGAAGGCGGTCAACCTGTCGGTGGGCTGACCGGGCAAGGCGAAACAGACGGTCCGCGATGATTCACGGGCCGGTCTACCCGACCATTGCCGATAGCCATTTTTCGAAATAGGCCGGCCAGGCCGCCGTCGGCGTACCGGCGCGGCCCATTCCGAATCCGTGCCCACCCACCGGGAACTGATGCAGTTCTACCGGAACGCCCACGCGTTCGCACGCCTTCTCCATGAGCACGGTATTGGCGGGATTGCTGATCGGATCGTCCTTTGCCTGCACGAGGAACACCGGCGGACAACGCGCGGTAACGTGGGTTTCCACCGACCATTGCGCCGCCGCCGCAGCGGTCGGATGATCCCCGACCAGCATCCGGCGGGTGTAGGTATGATCGTAAGGCGCCTGCAGCGTGATGACAGGATAGATGAGCGCCGCGAAAGCAGGTCGTGCGGAAAGATCGTCGGCCGCGTCGACCGGCTCGTAGGATCGAAACTCTGGTCGTGTCGCCGCGAGACCCATCAAATGGCCTCCGGCGGAAAAGCCCAGAACGCCGATCCGCTCGCCGTCAATGCCGAATTGCCCGGCACCGGCGCGGATCAAACGAAGCGCCCTTTGGGCATCTTGCAGCGGAGCGAGCGGGCCGTCCGTCCACCCTTCCCCGGGCAGACGATAGGAAAGGACGAAGGCGGTGATGTTCCGCTCGTTCAACCACCGCGCGGCGGGCCGCGATTCCGTCCCGAGGGCGATGCTGCGATAGCCCCCGCCTCCGGCGACCAGCACCGCCGTTCCGTTTGCCCGCGCGGGGGACCAGACTTCCATGGCGGGAACGGAAATATTGCGGATCCTGTCGTGATTATTCGTCTCCGGCCCCGTCGGTCCTCCGCCTCCGGGAGGCTGGTGTGGCCACAGCGGCACCGAGGTTCTGGCCGCGCGCGCCGAATTCCAGCCGCAAAGCTGCGAAGCGGTCGCCCCTGCAAGGAAAGTCCTGCGCGTAAGGATCGTTTCCTCCCAGGCCAGGAATGCTCGTCTTGACCAGTGTTCTCGCTCGCCGCGACAAAAACAAGGCGTAACGGTGTCGGCGCCGCCGGATACCGTGATCGATCAGCCGGAGGCTGGCGTTGAAGCTCCGGGAATCTATGTCAGGAACGGATTGCCGCGCCGTTCCTCGCCGAAGCGGCCGCCCGGCCCGTGCCCGCAGATGAAGCCGACCTCGTCGCCGAGCGGCAGCAGCTTTTCCTTGATCGAGCGGATGAGCGCGGCGTGGTCGCCGCCCGGCAGGTCGGTGCGGCCGACCGAGCCGTGGAAGAGCACGTCGCCCACATGGGCGAATTTTGCCGCGTCATTGTAGAAGACGACGTGCCCCGGCGCATGGCCGGGGCAATGCAGCACCTTGAAGGAATGATCGCCGAAGGACACCACCTCCCCTTCGTCGAGAAAGCGGTCCGGCATGCAATTGCGCACCCCGTCGGCTATGCCGTAGCGCTCGGCCTGCGCTTCCAGTCTGGCCAGCATCGGCGCATCCGCCTCGTGCGGGCCGACGATGTCGACGCCGAGCGCCTCCTTCAGTTCCATGGCGCCGCCGGCATGGTCGATATGGCCGTGCGTGATCCAGATCGCCTCGATGACGAGACCGTTGTCCTCGATGAACTTGCGGATGCGCCCGACCTCGCCACCCGGATCGACGACGACGCCGTGCTTCGTCTCGGCGTCGAAGAGGATGGTGCAGTTCTGCTGGAACGGCGTGACGGTGATGATGGCGGCGTTCAACTGGCCCATTGGATTTCTTCCCGCGACTTTGCCATGCCGCTATCACGCCGGGCTTCCCGCCGCAAACGGATCGGGCGGCCCCGCCCTGCCGGATGGGACCGCCCGCTTCGCAAAGTCACGCCAACAATGGCTTGAGCGATCTGAACCGCTCACCTCCCCGGCCGCCGGTATCGCGTCCAAGGAACACGGCCGTCACTCCGCCTTCCGCTGCCATGCAGGCGGCCCGCCTCCCCGTCTAGGGGGAGGAGGTCGGCGCGCCAGGCACCCTCCCTCCCCTCGACGGGGATGGTCCGGCCGTCAGGCCGGGGGTGGGGTCGGCGTCGCCGAAGGATCGGACCTCGGAGCCGCCGTATTACGCCTTGTTCATCGACTTCATGACGGCGCCGACGATCGCCGTCAGGATGCCTCCGCCGACGACGCCGCCTACGGCGTCGCCCAGCGTTCCGCTCATCGCGCTGGCGGCCGCCGGATTGGCAAGCAAGTTGGTCAGGATCTGGCCGCCGGCGATGCCGCCGATGGCGCCGCTCAGGATCTTCGGCAGTTGCGCCATTGCCGCGGACTTGACCGCGGCGCCGACCGCCTGGCCGCCGATGATGCCGGTGATGATCTGCACGACTAGTTGCATGATGACGCTGCTGTTCATGCGTATTCCCTCCTCGCAGGTGCCGACAGAACTGAGTCGGCCTGTCCATGAGACGCCGAATATCGGGAAAGTGCAAATTTCCCGAAAGCAAGGAGCGGGGAAATAGAAAGGGCGGGTGGAAAACTTCCGCCCGCCCGTACCTGCCTGGATCGCGAGGAAAACTATTCGGCGGCCGCCGCGTGCTTGGGCTGCACTTCGGTCGAATAGTCGTTCATCAGCGTCTTGGTGATCTCGCCGACCTGGAAGCGGTAGGGCCCGATCTCGGAGACCGGTGTCACTTCCGCCGCCGTGCCGGACAGGAAGCACTGTTCGAAGCCTTCCATCTCCTCCGGCATGATCGCCCGCTCGACCACCTTGAAGCCGCGCCGTTTGGCGAGGTCGATGACGGTTCGCCGCGTGATGCCGTCGAGGAAGCAGTCCGGCGTCGGCGTGTGCAGCACCCCGTCCTTGACGAAGAAGACGTTGGCGCCGGTCGCCTCCGCGACCTGGCCTCGCCAGTCGAACATCAGCGCGTCGGCATAGCCCTTGTCCTCGGCCGCGTGCTTGGAAAGCGTGCAGATCATGTAGAGGCCCGCCGCCTTCGATTTCGACGGCGCGGTGCGCGGATCCGGCCGGCGGTATTCGGCGATGTCGAGCCGGATGCCCTTCAGCTTCTGCGCCGGATCGAAATAGCTCGGCCACTGCCAGATGGCGATGGCGCAGTTGATGCGGTTGTTCTGCGCCGAAACGCCCATCTGCTCGCTGCCGCGCCACGCGATCGGCCGCACATAGGCGTCGAGGAAGCCTTGCTTCCTCAGGAGTTCGCGGCAGGCATCCTCGATCTCGGCGACGCTGTAGGGGATCTTGAAGCCGAGGATGCGCGCCGATTCATGCAGTCTCTGGGTGTGTTCCGCCAGCTTGAAGATCTCGCCGCCATAGGCGCGCTCGCCCTCGAATACGGCGCTGGCATAGTGCAGGCCGTGGGTAAGTACATGGATCTTGGCGTCCTTCCACGGCACGAACGCGCCGTTCATCCAGATGAAACCGTCCAACTGGTCGAAGGGAACCGAAGCCATGACTACCTCGCTTGGGCAAAGCCCGTTATGATTGAACTCTATACCTCGCGGCGCGTTATTGCCAACCGCGCGGCGTCCGCGTCCGACCGACCGGGCATTTCGACGGAAGATTAGGGAAAACGGCCCGTGAAATACCTTTTCGTTCGCAATCGGCCGAAAAGCTTGGCAAAAATTATCAGGGCTCGGGATATATGTCAATAAGGCTGACATAATTTCGGCGACGAATGAGGAATGGATGGCGGAACAGTCGACGGCGATCGCGAAAGATGCAGGACGGGACAACGACCGGATTGCGCCGGTGCGCTCGGTGATGCCGGAGGATGAAGGCATCGATTTTACGATTATCGAACTGCTTTTCTTCGCCTACCGGGATTTCACTTCCGATCCGGACCAGATCCTCTCCCGCTACGGTTTCGGCCGCGCTCACCATCGCGTCGTGCACTTCGTCAACCGTCGGCCGGGGCTGACGGTCGCCGAACTTCTCGACGTCCTCAAGATCACCAAGCAGAGCCTGGCGCGGGTGCTGAAGCAGCTCATCGACACCGGCCACATCGTCCAGGTGCAGGGGCCGCGCGACCGGCGCCAGCGCGAACTCTATCCGACGGCCAAGGGACGCGCGCTGTCGCTGGCGCTGGCCATGCCACAGTCCCGCCGCATCGCCAAGGCACTCGAGAACGCGGAGCCAAGCGATCGCGCGGCGGTCGAGCGTTTCCTCAGGAACATGGTCAATCCGGAATTGCGGGCGCAGATCGGCAAACCGCCCGTCGGCGCAGGCAAGGGCGGCGCAGGGGAGAGTTGAGGAGAAAGAGAAATGGTGGAGCAAGCTCCCATCCCCGTCGATGACGCCCCGCATCTGCTCGTCGTCGACGACGACACCCGCATCCGCACGCTCCTGCGCGAATTCCTGACCAGCAACGGCTTCCGGGTGACCGTCGCCAGCGACGCCGACGAGGCGCGGCGCAAGCTGGAAGGCCTCGACTTCGACCTGATCGTGCTCGACATCATGATGCCCGGCGAGAGCGGCGTCGAACTGACGCGCTCGCTGCGCGCCGACAAGAGCGTGCCCATCCTGATGCTGACCGCGCTCTCGGAGACGGACAGCCGCATCACCGGCCTGGAGGCCGGCGCCGACGATTATCTGCCGAAGCCTTTCGATCCGCGCGAACTGATCCTCCGGGTCAACAACATCCTGCGCCGCGGCGGCCCCTCCTCCACCCCGAAGCTGGAGCAGGTGGTATTCGGCCCCTACACCTTCCAGATCGCCCGGCGCGAATTGAAGCGCGGCGGCGAGCCGCTCAAGCTGACCGATCGCGAGCAGGAGATCCTTGCGATCTTCGCGGAGCGCGCCGGCGAGACCATACCCCGCCACGAACTGGTGTCAGGCGATGCCGAGGTCGGCGAACGGACCATCGACGTCCAGATCAACCGGCTGCGCCGCAAGATCGAGCGCGACCCGTCCAATCCGGTGTGGCTGCAGACGGTGCGCGGCATCGGCTATCGCCTGAGCGTGGAGTGACTGTCCCGCCCCCTTGGCTGCCGCTTCCGGTTCAATATATCCACGGCGCCAGCCGGTAGCGGACCTTCTGCCGGTACGCGCGATAGCCCGGCAGTTCCTCTTCGAGGAATTTCTCCTCGTCGACCAGTCGCCAGACCAGCACCGCCGTCATTGGGATGAGGAGCAGCAGGCCCCACCACGAGCCGAGCGCGAGCGGTATGCCGAGGAACATCAGAAGGGCGCCGGAATACATCGGGTGGCGGACGATCGCATAGGGGCCCGTGCTGATCACCTTCTGGTCTTCTCCGATCTCGACCACGCCGGACGTATAGCTGTTCGCCTTGAAGACGAGGAAGATGACGACGAAGCCGAGCACGACCAGCACGTCTCCGGCGACGGAAACGGAAACGGAAGCGGGAACCGGCGACCGGCCGAAGCGGTGATCCAGCACCGGCACGAGCACCGTGAGGAAAAAGAGGACGCTGGCCAGCGCCTGGATCACCTTCTGGCTTCGCCGCGCCTCGGCGGCGGCGCCGGCCTTCAGCCGCCTTTCGATAAGGGCCGGGTCGGCCCGCAGGAAATACACCGTCGTCACGATGACGGCCGCCGAGAACACGGCAAGGAAGAGCCATCCCTGCCAGTACCGGAGGGACCAGGCGGGCAGGAAGATCAGCGCCGCCAGGAAGACGAGAAACTGTGCGACCGCTTCGAACGAACGCCTGCCGAGGGATTGCTCCATTCGGTACCTTTGTGGTGCCATATCCGCCGATCGCCAGAATGCCCTTCATTGCGCGATCTTTCCAGTTTGGCTGCGAGCGGTTTGACGCGGCGACCCCGCGCGACCAAATAGGGTTTCTGCAACGCGCCGCGCTGGAATAGACTGACGAGCGACGCCGGGCGCCCGCGCCCACATGTGCCGGAACGGAAATGGCGACCACCGAAGCCGACAGGGAGAAGCCGAGGGAAAGGCCGGACGCACCGGAGAAGCCGGCGCGCCCCGAACCGCCGCGCCGCGGCCCAGGCGGCGGAGCGCTCAGGCTGCTGTCGCGCATGCCAGCGCTATGGACCCATTCCTGGCGCGTCGTGTCGCGCTATATGCCGAAGCGGCTCTACGCCCGCTCCCTCATCATCGTCATCGCGCCGATGATCCTGCTCCAGTCGGTCATCACCTTCGTCTTCATGGAGCGGCAGTGGCAGACGGTCACCAACCGGCTTTCGGTCGCCGTCACCCGCGACATCGCCGCCATCATCGACATGATCGAGACCTATCCGCACGACGCCGACTATTCCAACGTCGTGCGCATCGCCCAGGACAGGCTCGGACTGAAGATCGACATATTGCCGCCCGATCCCCTCCCTCCGCCCGGCCCGAAGCCTTTCTTCTCCTACCTCGACGAGACATTGGGCTCGGAGATTACTAAGCAGATCGGCAAGCCCTTCTGGATCGACACGGTCGGCAATTCCAACATCCTCGAGATCAGGGTGCAGCTCGACGGCAAGGTGCTGCGCGTCTTCGCCAAGCGCAGCCAGGCCTACCAGTCGCAGACACACATCTTCCTGCTCTGGATGGTCGGCACCTCCGCCGTGCTGCTGCTGATCGCCATCCCCTTCCTGAGGAACCAGATCCGGCCGATCCTCGATCTGACGGAGGCCGCGGAGAGCTTCGGCAAGGGCCGCCCCATGCCGCCCAATTTCAAGCCGCGCGGGGCCGAGGAGGTCCGCCGCGCCGGCGTCGCCTTCATCCAGATGCGCGAACGCATCGAGCGCCAGATCGAGCAGCGCACGGCCATGCTGACCGGCGTCAGTCACGACCTGCGCACCATCCTCACCCGCTTCCGGCTGCAGCTCGCCGTCGCCGGAACCAAATCGTCGAATCTGAAGGAACTCGACAAGGACATCGACGACATGCAGTCAATGCTCGAGGCCTATATGTCCTTCGCGCGCGGCGAGGCGGCGGAGGACACGGGCAGCTTCGACCTCGCCGGCTATCTGGAAAAGCTTTCGACCGAGGCGCGGCTGCGCAAGCGCAAGCTCACGGCGAAGCTGACCGGCGAGACGGAAGTGCTCGTCCGGCCGAACGCGTTCGCCCGGCTGCTTTCGAACCTCATCGGCAACGCCTTCCGCTATGCGAAGAATGTGAGAATCACCGCCTCGCATACGCGCGGCTTCCTCACCGTCATCATCGACGACGACGGCCCCGGCATCCCGCTGGAGCGACGCGAGGACGTGTTCAAGCCGTTTGTCCGCCTCGACGAGGCGCGCAACCAGGATTCAGGCGGAACCGGACTCGGCCTGTCCATCGCCCGCGACATCGCCCGCAGCCATGGCGGCGACATCACGCTGGACGACAGCCCGCTCGGCGGGTTGCGCGCGGTGGTGCGCGTGCCGGCTTGATTGCATTGGACGATGTGGCGCAGGGTTTTCACCCCGGTCGCCCGCTCATCGAGCGCGCTTCTAAAGGCGGCCGGGAATACTGTGCGGCACCCGAGCCAGGGCGTGGAAGGCGGTGCTATCCGCGTCCCCTCGGCGTCAGCGCCCAGACTTCATAACCGGAAATTTTTCCGATTCTCGTGTAGCTCTTCCAGCGCTCGGCAAAGGCGGGATCCCCCTCCAGCCAGGCGACATAATCGAACGGGAGGCCACCGAAATAAGGCTTGCGGCGCCGAACATCGACATAGACGCGCTCCGGCATGCCCTTGAGGAAATCCTCGACGGTGGTGCTGCGGGCAAAATTGAGCGCTTTGCGATATTCGTTGCAAGTTTCGGTGGTTTGGCCGCACCCAGGGTCCTCCAGTCCCCGGACGGCGCCCGGGACGATCCACTGTGTCGGATAGCGGCTGGTCCATTCGCCGCCAACCTGGTTCACGAAAGGAAAGGCGGCGGAAAGATTCGACGACAGAACCAGAACGCGCGGGGCCTGCAGCCCGTCCGTATAGCCGGCAAACCTGGCCGGAGCCGGATTCCGATAGAGCCCCAACAGGCCGATATAGGCGCACAGCAGGATCGTCACGACCAGCATGCCGGTTACCGCCACAGGGCGTGAAGGGTCTCGGAGACCATGGAAAGCGGTCCACAGGCAGAAGATCAGCAGATAGCCCTCTGCCGGAGCTACTTGATAATAGAAGCCCTTGAACTGGACGAAATAGCAAAGAAGAAAGCCGACCGAGATTGCCGCGAGCCTTCCGGCGAGATCATTGCGCGGAAGCATGGCCCAGGCAGCCATCGCTCCGGCAAAGACAAGCACCGCCGGCTTGGCGAGCACCGAGAGCGGATCGAAGCCGAACGCTCCATAGGTGAGGCGCGCCAGCGGAACGACCGTATGGAAATAGTCCGGATAGACTGTCCGTACGGCAAGGAGATAGGCCACACAGGCGGCGCCGATCACCAGGTTGGGCGTGGTTACGACCGGCCGGAAGCTTCGGCGCTGCCAGACCGTAACGGCAGCCAGCAGCGCGGGCGCGGCAAGGAAATAGGGTTTCAACCCGAGGCCCAGAAATGCGACGGCTCCTATCGCGACCTGCTCAATGGTGGAGTACCGCTTCTTCTCGGCGCAGGTCAGGCCGTAGCAGAAATAGGGGCCGGAGAGCACGAGCATCAGATGTTCCCGCTGGCCGAAACAGGCCATGGGAACGAACAGCATCATGGCCGTGAACCCGGATAGCAGGAGCAGCCTTTCGTTCTCCGGAAGGGCGCGCTGGCGATCCAGTATCGACTTTATCCAGAACAGCGAACCGGCGATGCAGAGAAGCAGCGTCCAGCAGAAGGCGGCGGTGCTGTTCACGTCCAGGTATTTGGAGAGGAGGATCGACGGCGCCGTCAGGTAGAAGGCCAGCGGCGGATTGATCTCCATGATGTCGCGATAGAGCGCGGCGCCATCGAGCCATTTGCGTGTCGCCACGAGATACCAGCTCGTGTCGTGGTTGAGCTGGTTGAAGGGATAGAGCACGGCTGCGGCCGCAAGCGCGGCAGCAATCACAAGCGTCCCGCTCGACGGGCCACTGAGGCTCCATCGGTCGCTGAATGCCCAGTACTTGGACGAGACGAAGGTGAAGGCCGGAACGACGATGGCAATCCAGGGCAACGCCAGCAGGAAGGAAAGGCCGAGCCTGTCGACCACGAGCCAGATGACGAGGTTTGAGAGCCCGTATCCGCACACCGAGAGCACCAGGAACCGCCCCAGATATCGGCGATGACCCTCGCGATGTCCGAACGTCCAGTAGAAATGCCCGAGATAGGACAGGACGAAAGCAGAAGCGAAGCCGCAGGCGTTGGCGGCGTAAGGCTCGAAACCCGGCCCTTTGGCGGCAGCGAACGCGACCAGTATGTGAAGCAACGTCGCCGCGACCCCGGTGCTGCCGAACCGCGCCAGTTGCAGCAGGGTCGCGATCAACGGTCCCTCTCGATGACGGCAAAGAGCGACAATCCGAAGGGAACCTGCAACCGCGCGACAAGGTGGCGTTCCAGGCCGAATATCGCGCCCAGCGCCTTGTTCAGTAAGGAGGCCGGCATGGCCTCGTTGTCGGACCGGCGCCGAAGCAGCTTGGCGGAAATCCGTTCCAAGACGGCGATCGGGAAGAGCAGGAAATTGAAATATCCGATCTTGCTGGTCTTCAGGCCGGCCCGTTCGACCGCGGCGGCCAGCGATGCGCGCGTGTAACGCCTCTTGTGATGGTGCCGGACGTCGTGGTCGGACCATAGCCACGGCATGGCCGGCACCGTCACCAGCAATTTGCCGGACGGCCCGAGCTTCCGGCCGAGCGTGCGCAGCGATTCGACATCCTCCTCGACATGTTCGAGGACGTCGAAGAGCCCGATGAGGTCATAGGAGGCGTCGGGCTGCGGAACATCTTCCGGCAGCGCGCCCGCGGCGACAGGCGCGCCAAGCTTGGCTTCGGCAAACGCCCTCGCCTGCGGATCGAATTCGAATGCTTCGAGCCGGCCGAACGTCTTCAGAAGGTCCAGATTGCCCCCTGTGCCGCATCCGGCCTCAAGAATCCGCGCTCCGGCCGGCAGGTCGAGTTCGCGCCGGATGAGCGTACCGATGATCCCCCGCCTGCCGACGAACCACCAGTGGCGGCCTTCCAATGCCGCCATGCGATCGAAAACGAGCCTGTCCATCAGGTCGCCTTCGCAGGCTCGTCCATGCCGACGGTGGACTGGACGATATAGAGCGGGCGCCTCCGCACTTCCCTGGATATCCGGCCGATATACTCGCCCATCACGCCGAGCGAGAGGAAGTTGAGGCCGCTGACGAAGAGGAGGACGGTCATCAGCGACGCGTAGCCGGGCGCATCGACGCCGAAGACGATCGTGCGCAGGAAAATGAACAGCGCATACAGGAACGCCAGCATGGCCATCGCCGCGCCGAGATAAGTCCAGATCCTGAGCGGCAGGGTCGTAGAAGATACGATGCCGTCGAGCGCGAAATTCCAGAGTTTCCAGTAGCGCCATTTGGATGTGCCGCCGGAACGCGGGGCACGAACGAATTCTACCGTCGACCGCTCGAAGCCCACCCACGAATAGATCGCCTTGTTGAAGCGGGTGTGCTCGTTGAATTCCTTCAGCGCCTCCACGACCTCGCGATCCAGCAGCCGGAAATCACCGACATTATTGGGTATCGGGTGATCGGCCAGCAGATTGTAGAAGCGGTAGAAGCCGGAAGCGGAGGTTCTTTTCAGCCAGGTGTCGGCGTCGCGTCTGGCGCGCACGCCGTCGACGACTTTCGCTCCGCCGAGCCACTTCGCCACCATTTCCCGAATGACTTCCGGTGGATCCTGGAGATCGACGTCGATGGGAACGACGGCATCGCCGGTAGCAAAACTGAGGCCGGCGGACAGGGCCGCCTCCTTGCCGAAATTGCGCGAGAGATTGACGAGCTTGACCGCCGGCAGCCGCCGCGCCGCCGCCTCCAGTACCTTGCGGGTGGCATCGGTGCTGCCGTCATTGACGAACAGCACATCGTAGCCGGCATCCGCACCCATCAGCGACCGGCAACCGTCCAGAACCGGGAGGAGCCTGTCGAGGAATGCAAGGACAGTTTCCTGCTCGTTATGGACAGGCACGATGACCGTAAGTTTTTTGGGAGTCCTGGTCAGCATTCGCCGCCCGCCTTTTTGCAGCCCGGGCAAAGCTTATGCGAGTTTATCTCTACCAAACCGTAAAGATATACTGACAGCCGGCGGACGAAGAAGGCAGTGTCCCGTCGGCGATGAACAGGCGGTTAACCGATCTCGCCGCATTTTCGGGAAATCGAGCTGTCCCCGGACGGCCCTGCCGCGCTCCTAGAACAGCCGTCCGCCGTTCGGCACCGGCCGTTCGACGGCGACGAGCACCACGTCGCCCTCGCCGTCCGGGAAGCCGAGCGTCAGCACTTCCGACATGAACTTGCCGATCTGGCGCGGCGGGAAGTTGACGACTGCCGCCACCTGCCGGCCGACCAGCGTCTCCGGCGAATAGTATTTCGTCACCTGCGCCGACGATTTCTTCTCGCCGATCGCCGGCCCGAAATCGATCCTGAGCTTGACCGCGGGCTTGCGCGCCTCCGGATAGGGCGTCGCCTCGACGATGGTGCCGACGCGTATATCGACCTTGTCGAAATCGGCGAAGCCGATCTCCGGCTTGCGCTCCTGCGAACCCATCTCAGGCCGAGCCGAAGGTCTCGAACAGCACGCTTGCCAGCGCATCGCGGGCGTTCATGCCCGACCAGACCACGAACTGGAAGGCCTGGAAGTAGCATTCGCAGGCTTCGAGCGCGCTGTTGAGCAGCACCTCGACCTGCTGGCTGGTCGGCTCCGCGCCGCCCGAAAGCAGCAGCGACTGGCGGAACATGATCGCGCCCTCCTGCTCCCACAGGTCGAAATGGCCGAAAAGCATCTGCTCGTTGATCAGCGAGAGAAGGCGCATGACCTCGAGCGTCCGCGTGTCCGGCACCTTGATGTCGAAGGCGCAGGCCAGGTGCAGCGCCTCGAAATCCTCCATCCAGGAAAAGGAAACGTGATAGTCCGTCCAGGTTCCGGTGACCGATATGGCGATCTCGTCGTCGCCATTCCGCTCGAACGACCAGTCGTTGTTGTGCGCCACCTGCTCGATCACATCCACCGGATGCAGATCGCGCGCAATCTCCAGTTCCACCAGTTCCATCCAAGAATTCCCGTCGATTTGAGGTGACGCGCATGCCTTTCAAGGCAGTGCACCGGACTGACCGAACGCCAAGCAGAAGAACCGGAGCCGCATACGCCACGCACGGCCACGTCGGACAGGAAGCGTCCACCCCGAAATTCGGCGTGACGCCCCCGAAACGAATCACGCTGTAAATTCAGTGTATTGATGGAGAGTCACGGCGCCACCCCCTTTTTGCGCGGCGCCCGACAGGGGTGTGGATAGAACATGAATCAAAATGCGCGGGCCGCGCTCTAAGGGATTCACCCGAAAGCGCTTTTCAGCGGCCGGCGCCGGCTGGCAAAAATCGGAATTATTTTTTCAGATGTGGCGTGTCGGGCGTCTTCTTGGCCGCCTTCGTCGCCTTTTCGGCCTCGAGCAGGGCGAGCCTTGCCTCCAGCGCGTCGATGCGCTCGGCGAGCTTTGCGTTTTCGGCGCGCGCCTTCGCCGCCATGTCGCGCATGGCCTCGAATTCCTCGCGCTGCACGATGTCCATGGAGTTCAGGAGGCGTTCGGCCTGCGCCCGGAACGCCGTCTCGACCTCGCGCCGGACACCCTGCGCGGCGCCCGCCGCATCGGTCATCAGCCGGGCGAATTCGTCGAGGATGCGGTTCGGTCCGTCGCTCATGCTGATCTCCCTCAAGGATTGGACAGGAGTTAGTGGGGCAAGGCGACGAATGCAAGGCGCACGCGGCCGGCCAGGGCAATCGTATATGAAGTTCGACCCCATTCCGGTTTGCCTCGCAAACCACCTCTTCCCCGTTCGACGGGGGAGAGGAAGCTCTGGCCGAAAGGCTTGGCTCCCTTCCTCTACCCCACGGATGTGGGGGAGAGGTGCCGACCCCGGACTTGATCCAAGGGGAGGCGGAGTGGGGGATATTCGGCCATATGCGATTGCCCTGCCCGCCTGGCTGTCCGCTTACTGGGGTCGCCCTATTCGGATCGCCCATCGGGGTTCGCCCATCGAGGTCGCCTTGACCTCGCCATGCGGCTCGCGCATGGTCCGCGCGATTTCGAGCGCCGGAGCCCGCGATTTGATCCACCTCATGATGCTGCCCGCGGTACTGCCGTTCCCCCAAATCGACCCGGTGATCGTCCGCATCGGCCCGCTCGCCATCCACTGGTACGGCCTCGGCTATGTCGTCGGCATCCTGTTCGCATGGTGGTATTCGCGCCGGCTGGTCTCGACGCCGCGTCTCTGGGCGCACGACCGCGTTCCGATGAAACCCGACGACCTCGACGATTTCCTCGTCTGGGCGGCCGTCGGCGTCGTCCTTGGCGGGCGCATCGGCTATATCCTCTTCTACGATCTCGACCGCTATCTCCAGCACCCGTTCGACATGATCGCGCTCTGGCAGGGCGGCATGTCCTTCCACGGCGGCATGCTAGGCACCGTGCTCGCGATGGTCCTCTTCGCGCTGAAAAGAGGGATCAATCCCTGGTCGCTGCTCGACACGGTCGCCGCGACCGCCCCCTTCGGCCTCGGCATCGTCCGGCTCTGCAATTTCATCAATTCCGAGCTCTGGGGCCGACCGACCGACGTGCCCTGGGCGATCGTTTTCCCCAATGGCGGGCCGGAGCCGCGCCATCCGAGCCAGCTCTACGAGGCGGCGCTGGAGGGGCTGGTGCTGTTCGTCGTCCTCAGGCTCCTCACCCACCGCTTCATGAAGCTGAAGGCGCCCGGCTTCGTCGGCGGCGCCTTCATCTGCGGCTACGGCCTGGCGCGCATCTTCGTGGAATTCTTCCGCGAGCCGGACCCGCAGCTCGGCTATCTCCTCGGCGGATGGCTGACCATGGGCATGATCCTTTCCACGCCGATGGTGCTGGTCGGGCTGTGGGCGATGCTGACCGCGCGGCAACCCGGCGCGGCGCAGAATGCGCAGAGCCTTCCCGGTGACGCCGCTCGCTGAGCGCATCGCCGGTCTCATCGAGGCGTCGGGGCCGGTCGGCGTCGCCGACTACATGGCGCTCTGCCTCTTCGATCCGGCGCATGGTTACTACGCGACGCGCGAGCCCTTCGGCGTCGATGGCGACTTCACCACCGCGCCCGAGATCAGCCAGATGTTCGGCGAGCTCGTCGGCATATGGATCCACGAGAGCTGGCAGGCGGCGGGCGCGCCCACCGCCGTCACGATCGCCGAAATCGGGCCGGGCCGCGGCACGCTCATGAAGGACGTGCTGCGAACGCTCCATAAGCTCGATCGCGCCCTTCTCCGCGACGCGACGTTCGCGCTCGTCGAAACGAGCCCGCGCCTGGTCGAGGTCCAGAAGCGCACGCTGGCTGGCGCGGCGGCGCATCCCTCCTGGCACCCGGACATCGGAACGCTACCTTCCCAACCGCTTATCATAGTCGGCAACGAGCTTTTCGACGCCCTGCCCGTCCGCCAATATGTGAAGACGCCGTCTGGCTGGCGCGAACGAGTCGTCGGCCTCGACGAACGGCGGAATCTCGCCTTCCTGGCCGGCCCGGGCGCGCCGGACGCCGCCCTGCTGCCGCCCGGCGCCACCGACGCTCCGGAGGGTGCCATCGTCGAGCTTGCCCCGGCGCGGACGGCGCTCATGGAAGCGGTCGCGGAGAGGCTCGCGGCAAACGGCGGCGCCGCGCTCTTCGTCGACTACGGCCATATCGAGCCGGGGATCGGCGACACGCTGCAGGCGGTCCGCCGGCATAAATATGACGAAGTGCTGGCCCATCCCGGCGAGGCAGACCTGACGGCCCATGTCGATTTCGCCGCGCTTGCCGCGGTCGCCCGCGCGCATGGGCTCGATACCGCAATGACCACGCAGGGCGACTTCCTGCTCCGCATGGGCCTGCTGGAACGGGCGGGCGCGCTGGGGGCGATGGGCGACATGGCGCTTCAGGACAGGCTGACCGCCGAAGTGGACCGCCTCGCCGGGCCGCACGGCATGGGCGAGCTTTTCAAGGTGCTCGAGGTCAGCGCCCTCAGGCGTTGACGAGCTTCTTCTCCACCGCGAACGGGCTGAGGCCCAGCCATTGGTTGATGGCGTGCTTCACCCCGTCATTCCCGGTGATATGCATGCGACCCGCGTCGATCTCGCTGCGGACCGTCGTCAGCCCCATCCATACCGCCGTCATGGTCCTCAGGTCGGTCGATATATAGAGGTCGACGTCGAAGCCGGGATCGACCTTGCACAAATCCGTCTCCCCGTTTTCGATGACGAGCCACCAGTGCCGCTGGCCCTGCTTCAGCTCCGGATACACAATCTGTATCACGCAGCGCGGCTGTGGCAGGGGCGTCGGGTTGAGATTGCGGCGCATGTCCCACATCAGGAGCGACGGATCGAGGTTCTTCAGCGAGCTTTGCGCCTCGATCCAGCGCTGGCCCCAGAAGCCGAGGCCGAAGACCACGGTCTTGAGATCGTTGCCCGCCGGCGTGAGGCGGTATTCGGGCGCGTCGTCCGCCGATCTCACGCGCTCGATGACGCCCGCTTCCTCCAGTTGTTTCAAGCGCTTGGAGAGAAGTGTTGGTGAGATGCGCGGAACGCCGCGCTTGAGATCGTTGAACCTTGTGCTCCCGGCGGCGAGTTCGCGCAGGATAAGCGGCGTCCAGCGCGTGCAGAATATCTCCGCGGCCATCGCAACCGGACAGAACTGCCCGTAGCTCTCGGCCATGTTCATGGCAAATCCTCCCTCGCGACATGACCCGTGTCCGACCGCGCAGGCAGGCCGGTACAGATCGTGCAGTTGCCGGTGCTACCCGACTGCGTTCTCATATGCGGCGAAAAGCGGATGCCGCGCAACGTTCCTTATCGACGGGTAGCGCCGCGGCAATCCGATGGAACGCGGGGAAGAAGGAGGAACTATGGCAAACGTGGCGGAAAATATCCGTTCGAATCCACCCTCGATCACCGCCGACAAGATCCGTTCCATGCGCGCGTCGCTGACGGGTCAGGTCTGCGCGCGGGGCGAGCCGGGCTATGACGAGGCGCGCACGATCTGGAATGCCATGATCGATCGTTTGCCGGGGGTGGTCGTACGTTGCACCAGCGCCGCCGACGTCGTCGGCGCCGTGCGCTTCGCCAACGCGCACGATCTCGACATCGCGGTGCGCGGCGGCGGCCACAATATCGCCGGCAATGCCGTCTGCGAGGGAGGGATGCTGATCGACCTGTCGCCGATGAAATCGGTGCATGTCGATCCGGCGGCCAGGCGCGCCCGGGTCGATCCCGGCTGCACGCTCGGCGAGGTCGACCGCGAGACGCAGGCCTTCGGGCTGGTGCTGCCGACCGGCATCAACTCGACGACCGGCATCGCCGGCCTCACGCTCGGCGGCGGCTTCGGTTGGCTGACGCGGCCCTTCGGCATGACGGTCGACAACCTTGTCGGCGCGGATGTCGTCACCGCCGACGGCGGACTCGTCCACGCCAGCGAAAAGGAGAATCCGGACCTGTTCTGGGGACTTCGCGGCGGCGGCGGCAATTTCGGCATCGTCACCTCCTTCGAGTTCCGCCTGCACAAGCTTGGCCCGGAAGTCTTTTCCGGTCTCGTCATCCACCCGTTCGGCGAGGCGGAAACCCTCCTGAGGCAATACCGCGACATCGCCGCGAAGGCGCCGGACGAGTTGACGATATGGACGGTGATGCGCAAGGCGCCGCCGCTCCCCTTCATCCCGGCCGAATGGCACGGTCGCGAGGTGCTCATCTTCGCCGCATGCTATGCCGGCTCCAACGCCGACGGCGAGAAGGCGACGAAGGCGCTCCGCGCGCTTGGCCATCCGATCGTCGACGTGCTCGGTCCGCATCCCCTTGTCGGCTGGCAGGCGGCGTTCGATCCGCTGCTCGCGCCGGGCGCACGCAACTACTGGAAGACGCATGACTTCGCGACGCTTTCGGACGGCGCGATCGAAGCCATCGTCGATGGGGTGTCGAACCTGCCGGGGCCGGAATGCGAGGTCTTCATTGCACAGGTCGGAGGCGCCATGGCGCGCGTGGCGAAGGACAAGACCGCCTACCCCTATCGCGACGCTCATTTCATCATGAACGTGCACACGCGCTGGCGCGACGCCGCGGAAGACGGCAAGTGCCTCGCCTGGGCGAGCGCGCTCTACAAGGCGACGGAGCCCTTCGCGACGGGCAGCGCCTATGTGAACTTCATGCCGGCCGACGATATCGGCAAGATCGGTGAGGTCTATGGCGACAACTACAAGCGGCTGATCGAGCTGAAGCGGCGCTGGGATCCGCGGAACCGGTTCCGCATGAACCACAACATCAGCCCGACCGGCTGATCGTCGCGCGATCGCGGTCATGAGCCGGTGACCTCCAGGCCCGTGACCGCCGGCGCGGACAGCGGAGCGATAGTCCTCCGCACGGCCGCGGGCCGACTGTCCGGCACAGCCCGCATTGACTTCCCCTCCCCGCATCGCCCATCATCCGCGCGCGACGCACAACCCGGCGAATGCGAGGACTAGCCACGAATGCTTGATTATCCCGGGCCGGAGCCGCTGCGCTCGGCGAGGCTGGACGCCGCGCGCCGATCCGGCATCCGCCACGGCTTCTTTACCCGCAAAGGCGGCGTTTCGGCCGGCATATATGCCGGGCTGAACGTGGGAACGGGCTCCGGCGACGATCGCGCTTCGGTGACCGAGAACCGCGCCCGCGTCGCCCGGTGGATGGACGTTTCCCCCGCTTCCCTCGTCTCCGTCCATCAGGTCCACTCGGCCGACGCCATCCTCGTCACCGGACCCTGGGACGCCGAACGGCCGAAGGCCGACGCCATGGTCACGACCACTCCCGGCATCGCCATCGGCGTGCTCGCGGCCGATTGCGGACCCGTGCTGTTCGCCGATCCGCGGGCGCGGGTGATCGGCGCGGCGCATGCCGGCTGGAAGGGTGCGCTGACCGGCGTGCTGGAATCCACCATCGCCGCCATGGAGAAGCTCGGCGCGCGGCGCGAAGACATCGTCGCCGAACTCGGCCCCTCGATCAGCGGACGCAACTACGAGGTCGGCCCGGAATTCGTCGCCCGCTTCGTCGGGGCAACGCCCGACAACCAGCGCTATTTCACGCCCTCGCCGAAACCCGGCCATGCCTGGTTCGACCTCAACCGCTACACGGTGGACCGGCTGAATGCCGCCGGGGTACAGGCGGATTTCCTCGATCGCTGCACCTATGCGGAAGAGGAGAGCTTTTATTCCTATCGCCGCGCCACCCATCGGGGCGAACCCGATTACGGGCGGCAGATTTCGGCGATCGTCATCGAGGAGAAATAAGGAATGGCGCTTCATTTCGACCGTGCGGAGTTCGACGCCAGGCGCGACCGGCTGATGATCGAGATGGCCGAGAAGAAGCTCGACGCGGTCCTGCTCTTCGCCCAGGAGAGCATGTATTGGCTGACCGGCTACGACACGTTCGGCTTCTGCTTCTTCCAGTGCCTGATCGTGCAGGCGGACGGGCGCATGACGCTCCTTACCCGTTCGGCCGACCTGCGCCAGGCGCGCCACACCTCGATCATCGAGAACATCATCGTGTGGACCGACCGCGCCGACGCCAACCCCGCGGTGGAACTGCGCAATCTCCTGAACGATCTCGACCTGCTCGGCGGCCGCATCGGCGTCGAATACGACACGCACGGGCTGACCGCCTATAACGGGCGGCGGCTGGACGAGCAGTTGCAGACCTTCGGCCAGATCGTCGACGCCTCCGGCATCGTCGGCCATCTGAGGCTGTTCAAGAGCCCGGCCGAGATCGCCAAGGCGGAGAAGGCGGCGGCGCTCGCCGACGACGCGCTCGATGCCGCGCTGCCGCTCATCAAGCAGGGCGGCGACGAGGCAGCGATCCTCGCCGCCATGCAGGGCACCATCTTCGCCGGCGGCGGCGACTATCCGGCCAACGAGTTCATCATCGGCTCGGGACCGGATGCGCTCCTGTGCCGCTACAAGGCCGGCCGACGCAAGCTGAACAAGAACGACCAGCTCACGCTGGAATGGGCGGGCGTCTTCCATCATTACCACGCGGCGATGATGCGCACGGTCATCGTCGGCAAGGTGTCGAAGCGCCATCAGGAGCTGTTCGACGCCGCGCGCGAGACCTTGCTCGCCGTGGAGAAGGCGATGACGCCCGGAAATACGTTCGGCGACGTGTTCGACGCCCATGCGCGCGTGATGGAGGCGCACGGCCTGACCAAGCACCGGCTGAACGCCTGCGGCTATTCGCTCGGCGCCCGCTTCACGCCTTCCTGGATGGACATGCCGATGTTCTATTCCGGCAATCCCGAGCCGATCGCACCCGACATGACGCTTTTCGCACACATGATCATCATGGATTCGGAAACCGGCACCGCCATGACGCTTGGCCGCACCTATCTGACCACCGACGGCGATCCCAAGCCCTTTTCGCGCCATGGTCTCGACCTGATCGTGCGTTGAATAAAGGCCGCCGAACGGGTAATCGATCGGATCAAAGGGCAGTGCGGAGGGACAGGAACCGGTGAAACGCTTGCTGCCTGCGGTTTCGGGGCTGGTTGCGGCACTCTTCCTGGCGGGCTGCACTACCAATGCCGCCGTGAACTCGGCGGCGCCGACGGCGCAAGCACCGGCCGCTTCCGCGACACCGCTCCCGGCGACGACGGCGAACGGTGCTGCTCCGACGGACGGAAGCACCAAGGCCGCCCTTCCCGCCGCCGATCTCTCCAGCCAGCGCGTGCAGTTTGCCCCCATCGTCGGCGCGACGGTCCAGTCGGTGGGTCCCTTGGCCAAGGAACTGTCGGCGCGGGCCCAGCAGCGCAGCCTCAAGCTGGTCCCCGCGAACGATCCTTCCACCACGCTCCTGATGAAGGGCTATTTCTCGGCGCTGACCGACAGCAGCCAGACGACGGTGATCTATGTCTGGGACGTGCTCGACCCGGCCGGCAACCGGCTGCATCGCATAGAAGGCCAGCAGAAGGCGCCGTCCGGCACCGGCCAGGGCTTCGCCGCCGTCACCGACGACACGATGCGCTCGATCGCCGACCAGACGATCGACCAGCTGGTCGCCTGGCTCTCGGCGCGGAAGGCTTGAGCCGGCATCGGCCGGGGGAAAAATCCGAACGCGCTTGCAATACCGGAACGGGACGCTAAAAGCCGTCTATCCGCTCTCCCCCAGGGACAATCCATGAAACTTTTCGCGGGAAACTCCAACCGGGTGTTGGCCGAGGCCGTCGCCCGCTACCTCAACATTTCCCTGGGCAAGGCAAGCGTCAGGCGGTTCGCGGACCAGGAGATATTCGTCGAGATCCAGGAGAACGTGCGCGGCGAGGATGTCTTCGTCCTGCAATCGACCTCCTACCCGGCAAACGACCATCTGATGGAAATGCTCATCATGATGGACGCCTTCCGCCGCTCCTCGGCCAGGCGCATCACCGCCGTCATCCCCTATTTCGGCTATGCAAGGCAGGATCGCCGCGCCTCCGGCCGCACACCGATCTCGGCGAAGCTCGTCGCCAACCTGATCACCCAGGCCGGCGCCGACCGCGTGCTCACCCTCGACCTCCATGCCGGGCAGATCCAGGGCTTCTTCGATATCCCGACCGACAATCTCTTCGCCGCCCCGGTGATGGCGCGCGACATCAAGGCGAAGTACAGGCTGCCGAACGTCATGGTGGTCTCGCCCGACGTCGGCGGAGTGGTGCGCGCCCGCGCGGTCGCCAAGCGCATCGACGCCCAGCTCGCCATCGTCGACAAGAGGCGTGAACGCCCGGGCGAGTCCGAGGTCATGAACATCATCGGCAATGTGCGCGGCAAGGACTGCCTCCTGATCGACGACATCGTCGATTCCGGCGGCACGCTATGCAACGCCGCCGACGCCTTGCTCGCCAACGGCGCCACCAGCGTCACCGCCTACATTACCCACGGGGTGCTCTCCGGCGGAGCGGTCGCCCGCATCACCGGCTCCAAGCTGAACGAACTCGTCATCACCGACTCCATCCAGCCGAGTTCGTCCGTCGAGGCCGCGCACAATATCCGCGTGCTGCCGATCGCCGACCTGATCGGCGAGGCGGTTTCCCGCACTGCGACCGAAGAGTCGGTTTCCAGCCTTTTCGACTGACAGGCGGCAATCCCCATTGCGCACGGCAAAGCGCCGGCTTGCACCGGCTTCCGGCTTTGGGTATAGACGCGCGTCCGCGTAGACACCCTTGGAGGCAACGCGGATGAAGGCGGCCTGGCCGCGTGGTCCCCGATCTCGTTCGGAAAAGATCACGCTCCCTTCGGGGCGGACGCTTTCGACGTTTCCGCTTCACGCCCGCGGGCGCGGCGGCGACGCTCCAAAAACGCGAAAGGAAAAGCCATGAGCCACGATACGTACGAGCTCAAGGCCGATGCGCGCGAACGGGTCGGTAAGGGGTCCGCCCGTGAAGTTCGGCGCAACGGCAAGATACCCGCAGTCATCTACGGCGAGAAGAAGCCTCCCCTGGCGATCGCCCTCTCCTACAAGGACGTCTATTACAAGATCCATGGCGGCGGCTTCATGACCACCATCGCCACGATCGACGTCGGCGGCGAGAAGATCCAGGTTCTCCCGAAGGACTACCAGCTCGACCCGGTCCGCGACTTCCCGATGCATGTCGATTTCCTGCGCATCGGCAAGGACACGATCGTCACGGTCGATATCCCGGTCCATTTCATCAACGAGGAAAAATCGCCCGGCATCAAGCGCGGCGGCGTGCTCAACGTCGTGCGTCACGAAGTGGAGTTCCACTGCCCCGCGACCTCGATCCCGGAGTTCATCACGCTCGACCTCGATGGCACGGACATCGGCGACTCGCTGCATATTTCGGCGGTGAAGCTGCCCGAAGGCGTGAGGCCGGTGATCTCCGACCGCGACTTCACCATCGCAACCATCGCCGGCTCGTCGGCCATGAAGCCCGAGCCCGCCGAGGAAGGCGCCGAGGCGACCGCGGCGGAAGAGCCCGAGGCGGAAGAAGAGAAGGGTTCGGAGGAGTAATCCGACGCCCGAGGAGGATGCGTCGATGCTGCTCCTGGCAGGCCTCGGCAATCCCGGCCCGAAACATGCCGGCAACCGGCACAATATCGGCTTCATGGCGGCGGACGCGATTGCCCGCCGCCATTCCTTTTCGCCCTGGTCGAAGAAGTTCCAGGGTCTCCTCGCCGAGGGCAGCCTGGCCGGCGAGAAGACGCTTCTGCTGAAGCCCCAGACCTTCATGAACCTTTCCGGCCAGTCTGTCGGCGAGGCCATGCGCTTCTACAAGCTCGATCCGTCCAACCTGATCGTCTTCTACGACGAACTCGACCTCGCGCCGGGCAAGGTGCGCGTAAAGACAGGCGGCGGCTCGGGCGGGCACAATGGCATCCGCTCGATCGACCAGCATGTCGGCACCGAATACCGGCGCGTGCGCATCGGCATCGGCCATCCCGGCGCCAAGCCGATGGTGCATGGCTACGTGCTCGGCGACTTCGCCAAGGCCGACGGCGAGTGGCTGGAGACGCTTCTCGATTCCATTGCCGACAACGCGCCGCTTCTGGTCAAGGACGACGGCTCGAGCTTCATGAACCGCGTCACGCTCGATCTGCGCGAGAAACTGCAGCCGACTGGGGACGACGACCGCCCTCCCCCGAAGGCTCCGAAGCCGGCCAAGGGCCAGAGCCATATCCGCCAGGCTCGTCCGCAGAAGCCCGAGGTCAAGCTTCCCGAAACCGGCCCGATGGCGGCGATGCTGAAGAAGCTGTTCGGGAAGGACTGATCTCGAGGCTCGATCGCAATTCCTGCTTCCGAAGCCCGTGCTGTTGCCGCCAATCAAGATAAATCCTATATCACGAGAACACAAACTTCGTGTTTTCGTGAGGTCTGAATGCGGAATGTGACGATATCGATGGACGACGAGCTTTACCGCAAGACGCGGATCGAAGCCGCCAAGGCCGGCAAGAGCATGTCGCGGTTCTTGGCGGAAGCTGCGAAGGCGAAGATCGCTGTCGATGAAAGGACCGCAGTGGAAAGTAAGCGAAACAGCCAGCTTGAAGCGCTTGAGCGCATCTTTTCCGGCCCAGAATGGGATGTGAGTGAAAACGGTAGAATGCCGACCGCCGAGGAGCGCAATTTCCGGGGCCGGCAGAGTGATATTCGTTGACACCAACGTTCTTCTCTACTCCCACGATAGAAAAGATCCCGAAAAGGCCGACCGTTCCCGGTCCTGGCTTCGAGAGTTGGCAAAGCGCCGGATCGGGATCATCAACCTTCAGGTCCTGAACGAATTCACCGATGTGTTGCTTCGCAGAAAGTGGCTCGAAAATCCCGAACGGGTTTTCTCGGTATCGAGGGATTTTGCGGAACTGGGGGATAGCCCGCTTACGAAAAGAGAGGTGCTCGTCGCACGCCATCTTCATCTCCGCTATGGCTATTCCTGGTGGGACTGCCTTCTCCTCGCCTCCGCGCTCGAACTCGGCTGCACGTACTTCCTTTCCGAGGATTTGCAGGATGGACATGTCGTTGAAGGCTTGACGATCGTCGACCCCTTCGCCCATAGCCCTCAACGAATTCTGGCTTCCCCATAGGACAACGGAACAGATGGGTTTCAAATGTGGCATCGTCGGCCTGCCCAATGTCGGCAAGTCGACGCTCTTCAACGCGCTGACGCGCACGGCGGCGGCGCAGGCCGCCAACTATCCTTTCTGCACCATCGAGCCGAACACCGGTGAGGTCGCCGTTCCCGACGCGCGCCTCGACAGGCTCGCGGCGATCGCCAAATCGAAGGAGATCATCCCGACCCGCATTTCCTTCGTCGACATTGCCGGCCTCGTGCGCGGCGCTTCCAAGGGAGAAGGCCTGGGCAACCAGTTCCTCGCCAATATCCGCGAGGTCGATGCGATCGTGCACGTCCTGCGCTGCTTCGAAGACGACGACATCACCCATGTCGAGGGCCGGATCGATCCACTCGCGGATGCCGAAACGGTCGAAACCGAACTGATGCTCGCCGATCTGGAAAGCCTCGACCGCCGCATCCAGCAGGTGAGGAAACGTGCCACCGGCAAGGACAAGGAGGCGCTGGCCCTGCTTCCCGTCATGGAGAAGGCGCTGGCGCTGCTTCAGGATGGCAAGCCGGTCCGGCTCATGCTGAAGGGCATCGCCCAGGAGGATCTGCGCATCCTGCGCGGGCTGAACCTGCTGACGTCAAAACCCGTCCTCTACGTCTGCAACGTGGCGGAGGCCGATGCCTCGGGAGGCAACGAGCATACAAAGGCTGCTGGCGGGATGGCGGCGGAACAGGGTGCGCGCACGGTCACCATCTCGGCGGCGATCGAGGCGGAGGTCGCGCAGCTGCCGGACGATGAGCAGAAGGAGTTCCTCGAAGCGATGGGGCTGGAGGAACCCGGCCTCGACCGGCTGATCCGCGCCGGCTACGAATTGCTGGAACTGATCACCTTCTTCACCGCCGGTCCGAAGGAGACGCGTGCCTGGACCGTGCACAAGGGCGCGAAGGCGCCACAGGCGGCCGGCGTCATCCACACGGATTTCGAACGCGGCTTCATCCGGGCGCAGACCATTGCCTATGAAGACTACGTGTCGCTCGGCGGCGAGGTGGCCGCCAAGGAGGCGGGCAAGGCGCGCGACGAGGGCAAGGAATACGTCGTCCAGGACGGCGACGTGATGCTGTTCAAGTTCAACGTCTGACAAGCGGGCGCCGGAAAAGCAGAAAGCCGGCATCGGCCGGCTTTCCACGGTCCTGGGAGGACGCGCCCGCAGGGGCAGAATTCAGCGGATCTTGGCCTCTTCCTTGGACGGGCAGGTCGTCTTGCCCATCAGCATGTAGAAAGGGCACGTGCCGACGATGCCCGTCACCAGCGGCACAACGCCGATCAGGCCTAGCCAGCGCAGGGGCGCGTCGGGCGCCATGAAAATCAGGCCTATGAGGAACATGCCCGAGAGGGTGCGCACGGCACGGTCGCTAAGGCCGACATTTTGTTCAAACATTTCAATTCTCCGGAATATGCACTTTCGGTCCTGGCGACACACACATCTCTGCCAGAAGACCCGCGATATGGGATCGAACCGATCGGTTCGCAATATATACTCCCAAACATTTTTGGGAAAAAGACCGTTCACCGGCAAATTTTCGTGAGCGGTTAACACCGCCCTCTGAAGCTTGCGGTCGGGAAGCCGAGGCGGCAAGTTACGTCTTTCAGGACGATTGGAATCGCGATGACAGACAAGAAATGGGCTTACGAGGATCTCGAAATCGGACAGGTCCTCGACCTTGGGACAAAGACCGTCGCCGCCGACGAAATCATAGCGTTCGCACGCGAATTCGACCCGCAGCCGATGCATCTCGACGAGGCTGCGGGAAAGGCGAGCATCCTCGGCAGGCTTTCGGCGTCGGGATGGCATACCTGCTCGATCTACATGCGCATGGTGTGCGACGCCTTCATCCTGCAATCGACCTCCGAGGGCTCGCCCGGCATCGACTATGTGCGCTGGAAAAAGCCCGTGCATCCGGGCGATACCCTGACCGGCCGCGCCACCATCACGACCAAGAGGCGCTCGAAATCGCGGCCGGACCTCGGCTTCGCCAATTGCCGCGGCGAACTCGAGAACCAGCATGGCGAAATCGTGCTCGAACTGGAGAATGTAGGCATGTTCCGGCTGCGCAACCCGGAGATGGCGGCATGACGCTCGATGACTATCTCGGCGTCGGCCGGACCGTGACGCTCGGCTCGCACCGTTTCGAGCCCGAGGAGATCAAGACCTTCGCCCGCAAGTTCGATCCGCAGCCTTTCCACATGGACGAGAAGAGCGCCCAGAACAGCGTCTTCGGACGGCTATGCGCGTCCGGATGGCACACGGCCTCGATGTGGATGCGCTACAATGTCGAAAAACGCGCCGAGCCCGCCTGGAGCGGCCCCGGCCCGGAGCCGCAATTCGGCCCCTCCCCCGGCTTCCGTAATTTGAAATGGCTGAAACCGGTCTATGCCGGCGAGACGGTCACGTTCAAGCGCACGGTGCTGGGGCATCGGCCGCTCGCTTCCAGGCCCGGCTGGCGGCTGATGTCGGTACGCGCCGAGGCGTTCGATTCGACCGGCGACAAGGTCATCGAGTTCGAAAGCGCCGTGCTGGTGAAGGCGGGATAGGCTGCCCCGGCGTCTCAATGCCCCTCATAGGCGATGAGGCAGCGGACATCGACGCCGAGCCCTTCGAGCTTGGCGCGGCCGCCGAGCGCCGGCAGGTCGATGACGAAGCACGCAGCCACGATCTCCGCGCCCATCTGCCGTAGAAGCTTGACCGCGCCTTCCGCCGTGCCGCCGGTGGCGATCAGATCGTCCACCAGGATCACCTTCTCGCCGGCCGAGACGGCGTCCTTGTGCATCTCCATTTCGTCGAGCCCGTATTCCAGGCTGTAAGCGACGCGCACGGTCTCGTGCGGCAGCTTGCCCTTCTTGCGGATGGGAATGAAGCCGGCGGAAAGCTGATGCGCTATGGCGCCGCCGAGGATGAAACCGCGCGCCTCGATGCCCGCGATCTTGTCGATCTTCGACCCGGCATAGGGATGCACCAGTTCGTCGACCGTGCGGCGGAACGCCCGCGCATTGCCGAGCAGCGTGGTGATGTCACGGAACTTGATGCCCGGCCTCGGATAGTCGGGGATCGTGCGGATCGACGACAGGAGCGTGTCTTCGAGGGAAGGTTTCATGAAGGTCCCGTTGCTTACCGACCAGTGGTAGCGCCGGAGGCGGACGAAGGAAAGGGAATAGCAGCCCTCAGCCGGCATACTCCCGATATTGCGGCAGGTCGTCCGTGATCGTGAACCACGGCGCCTTGGAGCCGACGAAGATATGCGCCGAAGGCCGGATCGAAGGGGCGTCGATCAGCGTGCCCATCGCCACATGCACGTATTGTCCTTCGCGCACGACGGAATAGAGAAGCGAGCCGCAGACGGCGCAATGCGCGTCATGCGTCTCCTCCCCGCCATATCGGCGGATGTTCTCCTCTCCCTTCACGACCTTGAGCTTCTCCCGCTCGATGCCGGCGAACGGCTTGAACGCCGACCCCGTGGTGCGCCGGCAGTTCGAGCAATGGCAGTTGGCCGAATAGAGGAACGCATCGGCGACGGCATATTCCACGGTCCCGCACAGACATTTGCCTGCCAGTCTCCGGACATCTTTCGTCCCGTTCATTCTCGTTCCTCCTGCCGGAGCACGACGGCACCTGAATGGCCTGCACGATCTTGCCGATAACGTAGAAAGAAGGCCAAAAACAGCGAGGGCGCCTCAAGGCGCCCCCGGAGCGGATTTCCCTTCGATCGCGCGCCTCAGTGCGCGACCTCGGCCCACACCTTGCGCTTCGTCAGATAGACGAGCACGCCGAAGATGAGGAGGAAGATCATGACCCGGAAGCCGATCTCCTTGCGAACCTGGAGATGCGGCTCGGCGGCCCACATCAGGAAGGCGGCGACATCCGTCGCGTACTGGTTGACCGTCTGCGGCGCGCCGTCGTCATAGGCGACCTGCCCGTCCTGCAGCGGCGGCGGCATGTGCGTCGACACGGCGGACATGAAATGCGGGTTGTAGAAAGTGCCCTCCGGGATCGTCACGCCGGCCGGCGGGTTCTGGCCGAAGCCTGAGACGAAGGCGTGGATGTAATCCGGCCCGCCTTCCTCGTACTGCGTGAAGATATCGAAGATGAAGCGCGGGAAGCCGCGCTGTACCTCGCGCGCCTTGGCCATCAGCGACAGATCGGGCGGCGCAGCGCCGCCATTGGCCGCGGCCGCCGCCTCTTCGTTCGGGAACGGCGCCGGGAAGTGGTCCGACGGCTTGCCCGGACGGTCGAACATGTCGCCGTCATCGTTCGGCCCGTCATGGATCTGGTATTGGGCGGCGAACGCCTTGACCTGCGCGTCGCTGTAGCCGAGGTCCTTGAGGCTGCGGAAAGCCACAAGGTTGAGCGAATGGCAGGCCGAGCACACCTCCCTGTAGACCTTCAGCCCGCGCTGAAGCTGTTCCTTGTCATAGGTGCCGAACGGCCCGGCGAAGGACCAGCTCAGTTGCTGCGGCGGCAGCATCGGGAAGTGTGTCGGCTCGGCGTTCTTTTCATCCTGGGCCGCCGCGACGACGACCGTGCCGGCCGCGACGATGGCGAGCGCCGCCAATCCGTGAAGGATTTTCCTCATCTCGAAATCCTTTCCGGATCAGCCTTTGGTGTGCGGTTCTGCTGTGGCGCCGGCGGGATGCGCCGAGCCTCCGTTCTTCGCGAGAACGGCTTCGGTAATCGAATTGGGCATTCGTCGAGGTGTCTCAATCAGGCCGAGAACCGGCAGGATGATCAGGAAGTGGGCGTAGTACCAAATGGCGCCAAGCAGCGCGAGCGTCGGGTAGATGCCCTCCGGCGGCTTGGCGCCGATCCAGCCGAGCATGATGACGTCGGCGATGAATATCCAGAAGAACAGCTTGTACCACGGACGGTACACCGCGGAGCGGATCTTCGACGTGTCGAGCCACGGCACGATGAAGAGCAGCACGATCGACCCGAACATGGCGAGCACGCCGCCGAGCTTGGAGTTGATGGGCCCGATGTTGAAGGTGATGGCGCGCAAGATCGCGTAGAAGGGCAGGAAGTACCATTCCGGAACGATCTCCGACGGCGTCTTCAGCGGGTTCGCCTCGACATAGTTGTCGGCGTGGCCAAGGAAGTTCGGGATGTAGAAGATGAAATAGGCGAAGAAGAACAGGAAGACGACCATGGCGAAGCCGTCCTTCACCGTGGCGTGCGGCGAGAAGGGAACCGTGTCGGTCTTCGACTTGACCTCGATGCCGGTCGGATTGGTCTGACCCGCCACATGCAGCGCCCATATATGCAGGATGACCACGCCGGCGATCATGAATGGCAGCAGGTAGTGCAGCGAGAAGAAGCGGTTGAGCGTCGGATTGCCGACCGCGAAGCCGCCGATCAGGAGCTGCTGGATCCAGTCGCCGACGAGCGGGATGGCCGAGAAGAAGCCGGTGATGACGGTCGCGCCCCAGAAGCTCATCTGGCCCCACGGCAGTACGTAGCCCATGAAGGCGGTCGCCATCATCAGGAGATAGATGATGCAGCCGAGGATCCAGAGCAGCTCGCGCGGCGCCTTGTAGGAGCCGTAATAGAGCCCGCGGAACATGTGCACATAGACGGCGATGAAGAAGAACGACGCGCCGGTCGAGTGCATGTAGCGCAGGAGCCAGCCCTGGTTCACGTCGCGCATGATGCCTTCGACGGAGTTGAAGGCCAGCCCCGAATTCGCCGCATAGTGCATGGCGAGCACGACGCCGGTCGCGATCTGCAGGCCGAGCATCAGGGAGAGGATGCCGCCGAACGTGTAGGCGTAGTTGAGGTTGCGCGGCACCGGATAGGCGACGAAAGAATCGTACATCAGCCTCGGCAGAGGCATGCGGGCGTCGATCCAGCGGCCGAGGCCGGATTTCGGCGTATAGGTGGAGTGTTGCATACCGCTCATCGTCTCTGCCCCTAGCCGATCCGTACCACGGTCTCGGATGTGAATTCATAGACCGGGATCGCCATGTTCTCCGGCGCCGGACCTTTGCGGATGCGCCCGGCCGTATCGTATTGCGAGCCGTGGCATGGGCAGAACCAGCCGCCATACTCGCCCTGCTGGCCGAGTGGGATGCAGCCGAGATGGGTGCAGACCTGCACCATGACCATCCAGGCCTCCCGCTTCGGCACGGTGCGGTTGGCATCCGTCGCCGGCGCGTCGCTCGGCAGATTGGCGTTGCGGGCGACGGGATCCTTGAGTTCGGAGAGCTGGACGGACTTTCCTTCCTGCACCTCCTTGTCGGTGCGGTAGCGGACGACGACCGGCTTGCCGCGCCATTTGACGATCAGCGAGGCGCCCTTCTTGACCGAGGAGACGTCGACCTCGACCTGCGCCAGCGCCAGAGTCGAGGCGTCCGGCTGCATCTGGTCGATGAACGGCCATGCGACGCTCGCCGCGCCGACCACGCCTGCCATGCCCGTCGCGATGTAGAGGAAATCCCGCCGGTTGCCGTCAACCGTTTCGTTTGCCGCTTCGTGTGCGCTCACGGGCCCAGAATCCTTTCGAATCGATCCCGCCGGCGAAAGTCCGCCTAGACGTTTGTCCCAGCGTGCCGGCCTCCAGGCAATATGCCTCGGGCCGGACGGATTCCCCCGGCAATTGGCGAAGTTTCTATGCGTCCCTGCCAAGCTTGTCCAGACGCCTGCGGCACGGGACGGCAGATTGTCGCGGGACCGGGCCCGCGCCGTTCGTGGCCGCCCTGCAAAGCTGCTTTCGTGCCCTTCGACGCCCTGGCCCCGTCCCTCCTTCCTATCCTGGTCGCGAACGATCCTGACGACTATGGCCCTGCCCCTGGCTGATCGAATCAGCGCAAACTTGGCCGACGGCGGCAACGGCTCCGCCAGCTCGATACTTGAAAAATGTAGAAACGTTCCTACAATGTGTGACGTTGGGTTCTTACGATGGAAAGTGAGCGCGCACCGTGACGATGATCATGTCGAGCCGCCAGTTCAACCAGGATACGGGCGGGGCAAAGAAAGCAGCGAAAAAGGAGCCCGTAGTCATCACGACCCGCGGCCAGCCTTCCCATGTCCTGATGACGATGGAGGAATATGACCGGTTGAAGGGCAACAGGACCGGAGACAGGGAGTTCCACAGTCTGGCGGGCGCACTGAGGGACAATAGCCTGGAAGCGGATTTCGAATTCGATATCCCCGAATTCAAGGGAGTATTCAAAGGACATGAATTCGGCTGATGTATCTTCTTGATACGAATGTCGTCTCGGAACTGAGGGTGCCGAGACGGGCGGACCCGCAACTTCTCGCATGGACAGAACGCCAGGACGAAACACGTTCCTTCCTGTCGGTCATGACCATCCTCGAAATCCAGTACGGCGCATTGTTGCTGGAGCGCCGGGATGCGAGGGCCGGGAAGATCTTAAGGCGATGGGTCGAGGAAAGCGTCTTGCCGAAATTCGCCGACCGCATCCTTCCGGCAACGGTGGAAATCGCCTTTGCCTGCGCCAGGCTTCACATCCCCGACAGGCGCGGCGAAAGAGACGCGTGGATCGCCGCCACCGCGCTCGCGCACAATCTGACCGTGGTCACCCGCAACATCAAGGATTTCAGCGGCACAGGGGTGAAGCTCCTCAATCCCTGGCTGCCGGCTTCGGGTTGACGGCCGCTATTTCGCCCCGAGCCGCGCCAGCACTTCCCTGGGGATCGCGTAGTCGCGGATCAGGCTGTCGTGGCGCCGCATGCCGCACAATTCGCGCTGGATGAACCAGGCATAGACAGCCTCGGCCGTCTTCTTGAGCAATGCCGCTCGCCCCTCGGCGCTGCCTTCGTACTCACGCAGGTCGCGAAGGTATCGCTCGGCGTAGTAGCCGGCGCGTCCGAGCGAGGCCGCCTTCTCGGCCATCAGCTCGTAGTCGAGCACGTCGACCCCGGTCTGGCCGGAAGCCGGCGAGGAATTCTGTCCGGGCAAGCGCAGGCTCATCGGAACTGTCTACTCCGCCGCGATCCGATCCGCCAGGAAACCGCCGGATTGCCGCTTCCAGAGCTGCGCGTAAAGCCCGTCGCGCCGGACGAGTTCCTCATGCGTGCCCTCCTCCACGATCCGCCCCTGGTCGACGACGATCAGCCGGTCGAGCGCGGCGATGGTCGAAAGCCGGTGCGCGATGGCGACGACGGTCTTGCCCTCCATCATCTGCGCCAGATTCTCCTGGATCGCCGCCTCGATCTCCGAATCGAGCGCCGAGGTCGCTTCGTCGAGGACCAGGATCGGCGCATCCTTCAGGATCATCCGGGCGATCGCGATGCGCTGCCGCTGGCCGCCGGAAAGCTTGACGCCGCGCTCGCCCACATGGGCGTCGTATCCCTTGCGCCCCTTCGGATCGGCGACGTTCAGGATGAAATCATGCGCCGAGGCGCGTTTCGCCGCGCGGATGATCTCCGCCTCGCTCGCGCCCGGCTTGCCGTAGGCGATGTTGTCGCGGATCGAGCGGTGCATCAGGAGCGGCTCCTGGCTGACCACGCCGAATTGGGCCCTGAGCGACGCCTGGGTGAGCTTGCGGATGTCTCGCCCGTCGAGAAGGATCCGGCCCTTCTCGATATCGAATATCCGGAGCGCGAGATTGACGATCGTGGTCTTGCCCGCGCCCGACGGGCCGACGATCGCCACGCGCTCGCCAGGCCGGATATGGAAGGAGAGCCCGTCGATGATGCCGCCGCCCTTGCCGTAGTGGAAGGAGACGTCGTCGAAGACGAGATCGCCGGTCGCGCGCGGAATGTCGGCCGCGTCCTCGGCGTCGCGGATGGTCGGCTCGACCGAGATGACGCCGGTCGCGTCCTGCACGGTGGCGAAATTCCGGATCAGCCCGTTGATGTTGAACATCATGTAGCCGGACATGGTGTTCAGCCGGAAGACGAGCCCCGTCGCCGCGGCGATCGCGCCGGTGGTGGCGTCGCCCTCGATCCAGCGGTGCACCGCGAGCGCCATGATCGCGCTGATCATGATGCCGTTCAGGATGGCGACCGCGGCGCGCACGGAAGTGATGGCGCGCGTCAAGTCGATGACCGCGGTCAGGAACATGTCCATGCCCTCGCGCACGAAGGCGTGCTCGCGCCGGCCGCTGTCGAAGAGCTTCACCGCGAGGATGTTGGTGAAGGCGTCGACCATGCGGCCGTTGAGCACCGAGCGGCCGTCCGCGGTACGCCGCCCTGCCGCCCTAAGCGGCGGCAGCAGGACGCGCGCAACGGCGAGATAGCTCACCAGCCACACCGCGATGACCAGAACCATCAGCGGATCGAGCGCCGCCAGAATGGAGGTGGCGAGCACGAGGAAGGTGGCGAAGCTCCACAGCGTCTGCAGCGAGGAGATGATGAAATCGCCGGTCGATTCGCCCGCCTGCATGATCTTCGTGGCGATGCGGCCGGCGAAGTCGTTCTGGTAGAAATCATAGGGCTGCTCGATGACGCGACGGAACGACTGCCAGCGGACCTTCTGATAGAAATGCGGGACGATCACCTGCTGCTCGACCACCGCGTTGACGATCAGGATGGCGGCCCGCACGACAAGCACGAGCAGCAGCAACCCCAGCAGTTCCGGCCAGTGATCGGCGATCAGCGCCTTCGGACTGGAGGAATCGAGCAGGTCGATCAGCCAGCCGACCGCCCAGTAGAGCGACGCGTCGACAATCCCCGCGAGCCCGCCGATGAAAAGCAGGAGCACGAACGGCCCCTTCGCCTGGCTGGCGAAGTAGAGGATGAAACGCCAGCCGTCGCGCGGCAGCACCTCGCGGTCGGTGTCGCCGAAGGGATCGATGATCCCCTCGGCCTTGCGCCACAGCCGATCGAGCAAGGCACCGCTCATTGTGCCGCCTCGGGTTTGGGCTCCCGCTCCGGTTCGCTGCGCGGCTTGCCCTCATGGAAAAGGAAGCCGCCGGACTGGCGTTTCCACAGGCGCGCATAGATTCCGTCGAGGGCCAGCAGTTCGTCATGCGTCCCCTCTTCGGTAATCTTGCCGTCCGACAGCACGATCAGCCGGTCGAGATGGGCGATGGTGGACAGCCGGTGTGCGACGGCTATCACCGTCTTGTCCTTCATCAACGAATCGAGATTGCCCTGGATTGCCGCCTCGACCTCGGAATCGAGGGCGGAAGTCGCCTCGTCAAGGATCACGATCGGCGCGTCCTTGAGGAAGACCCGGGCGATGGCGATGCGCTGGCGCTGCCCGCCGGACAATGTCGCTCCGCGCTCGCCGACATGGGCGTCGTAGCCGGAGCGACCTTTCTTGTCATGGAGCTTCAGTATGAAATCGTGGGCTTCCGCCTCCTTGGCGGCCTCTATCATCTCCGCGTCGCTGGCATCGGCCTTCGCGATCTTGATATTCGCACGCAACGAGCGATGGAAGAGTTCCGTGTTCTGCGTCACCACGCCGATCTGGGCCCGCAGCGAATCCTGCTTTACCGCAGCGACGTCCTGTCCATCGATCAGGATGCGGCCGCCCTTGACGTCGTAAAGACGAAGGATCAGGTTGACGAGCGTTGTCTTGCCCGAACCCGACGGCCCGATCAGCCCGACCTTCTCGCCGGCCTTGATGGTCAAATCGAGCCCATTCAGCACATTCGTTCCGTCATAGCTGAACACGACGTTCTCGACCCTGATCTCTCCTTTGGAGACCAGCAAATCGGTCGCGCCGGGGCGATCGACGAGGCCGAGCGGCCGCGCGACCAGCGCCTTGGCGTTCTCGAGGATACCGAGGGTGCGCAACATGCTGTTGAGCTGGGTCATGAGCCTGCTGAGCAGCGCATTGAGGCGCAGGACGAGCCCGAGCGTGAAGGCGACGGCTCCGACCGTGACCGTCTCGCGGGTCCACAGATCGACCGACATCCAGGCGATGGCGGCGATCATCACGCCGGAGAAAAGGTTCAGCGAACCGCGCACCGCGGTCAATGTGCGCGTGAATTTCAGATAGGCAGCCAGATAGCCGTCGAAGCCCATATGAACGCCGCGGTCGTTCGCATCGCGTGAAAAGAGCTTCAGCGTCCCGATATTCGCATAGCCATCGACGATGCGCCCGTTGGCAACGGCACCCTGTTCGGCCGCCTCTTCCGAATATTTGCGTATCCGCGGCAGGAACCACCAGGCAAGCAGGCAGAAGCCGAGGATCCATACCACGACGAGGCCGGCAAGGCGCCAGTCCAGGTGAATCATCATGGCGAGCGTCGTCGCCGTATAGATCAGCATGAACCAGAGGACGGCGATCGCGCTTTCAAGCAGGTCGCCGACGGCCTGGCCGCTCTGCCAGACCTTGGAGCCGATACTGCCGGCGAGATCGTTCTGGAAGAAATCGTAGGACTGCCGCGAAACATAGCGGTGGGCCTGCCAGCGCACGAGATTGTAGAACCCGGGCGCGATCGTCTGCTCGTCGACCAGCGCGGAAAGATATAGCACCACCGTCCGTGCCACCAGCACTGTAAGCAGCATGAAGAGCAGTTCCGGCCCCGACGCGGCGATCAGCCCGGACCAGCTTCGATGCGCGCTGGACGTGTCGAGTATGTCGACAAGCCGCCCGACGAAGTAGAATAGGCCGGCGTCGATCAGGGGCGCCAGCCCGCCAACGACCAGCATGAGCAGGAACGGCGCTTTCGCCTGCCTCATATAGTGCCAGATGAAGCCGACAAGTCCCGCGGGCGGTTGCAGATTGGCCGGCTCCCGGAACGGAGGCAGCCAATTCTCGAATACGGTGTAGATGCGATGAGCGAGCTTCACTCCGCGGCCTCCGCCTGTCCGGGATCGATGAAGCCGCCGGACTGCCGCTGCCAGAGCCGGGCATAGAGCCCGCCCCGCGCGATCAGTTGGTCATGGCTGCCTTCCTCGATGATCCGTCCCTTGTCCATGACGATCAGCCGGTCCATCGCCGCGATGGTCGAGAGACGGTGCGCGATGGCGATGACGGTCTTGCCCTGCATGAGCCGGTAGAGGTTCTCCTGGATCGCGGCCTCGACCTCCGAATCGAGTGCCGAGGTCGCCTCGTCGAGGATCAATATAGGGGCATCCTTCAGCATCACGCGCGCGATCGCGATACGCTGGCGCTGGCCGCCGGAAAGCTTGACGCCGCGTTCGCCGACATGCGCGTCATAGCCTTTGCGGCCCACCGGATCGGCCATGGCGTCGATGAAGCCGTGGATCTCGGCCCGCCTTGCCGCCTCGATCATCCTTTCCTCGCCGGCGTCCGGCCGGCCGTACAGGATGTTCTCGCGCACCGAGCGATGCAGCAGCGAAGTGTCCTGCGTGACCATGCCGATATTGGCGCGCAGCGAATCCTGCGCCACGCCCGCGATGTCCTGGCGATCGATCAGGATGCGGCCGCCTTCGAGGTCATAGAAGCGGAGGAGCAGATTGACCAGCGTCGACTTGCCGGCGCCGGACGGCCCGACGAGACCGACCTTCTCCCCTGCCCTGACCTTCAGGCTCAGATCCTCGATGACGCCCTTCTGCTTGCCGTAGTGGAAGCGGATACGCTCGAACTCGATCTCGCCGCGCGTTACGGCCAGTTCCGGCGCGCCCGGCCTGTCGTCGACCAGCCTCGGCAGCGAGATCGAGCCGATCCCGTCCTGTACGGTGCCGATGTTCTCGAACAGGCCAGACACTTCCCACATGATCCATTGCGACATGCCCCAGAGCCGCAGCACCAGGCCGATGACGACGGCAACCGCGCCGACGGTGACGATTTCGCCCAGCCACAGCCAGATGGCCAGCGTCCCGACGGCCAGCAGCAAAAGGGCGTTCATTCCGTAGATGATGGCGTAGAGCGACGTGATCAGCCGCCCCTGCCTATACACGGTCGTCATGAAGTCGCTCATGCCTTCACGGGCATAGTCGGCCTCGCGCCTGGCATGCGAGAAGAGTTTCACCGTCTGGATGTTCGTATAGCTGTCCACGATCCGCCCGGTCATGAGCGAGCGCGCGTCGGCCTGCGCCTCGGCAACGCGACCAAGACGCGGGATGAAATAGCGCAGAACGAACAGGTATCCCACTAGCCAGACGGCCAGCGGCGCCGCAAGCCGCCAGTCGGCCGACCCCACGATGACGATCACGCCGAGGAAATAGACGACGACATAATTCAGGACCTCGACGAACTTGACGACCGTCTCGCGCACGGCGAGCGCCGTCTGCATCAGCTTGGTGGCGATGCGCCCGGCGAATTCGTCCTGGTAGAAGGTCATGGACTGCTTGAGCAGATAGCGGTGCACCAGCCAGCGGATACGCATCGGGTAGTTGCCGAACAGCGTCTGGTAGGTCGTCAGCGAGGACACCGTGACGACGGCAGGCAGCGCGACGCCGGCGACAAGGGCCATGCCGACCAGCTTCCACTTCTCCGTCCGCAGGAAGGTCTCGCGGTTCTGAGCCGCCAGCCAGTCCACGATATGGCCGAGGAAGCCGAACATCCACACTTCCATGACGGCGATCAGCGCCATGCAGATCGCCGCCAGGAGCACAAACGGCCAGGACGCGCGCGTGTAGTACCAGCAGAAGGCGAAAAGCGTCTTCGGCGGTTCGGCCGGTTCGGCCGGCGGAAAGGGATCGAGTCTCTGTTCAAACCACGAAAACATCATCAAAGCCTTGAACGAACTTGCAGAATATGGGTACCCGCAGGCGGCCTTTTCAGCCTCGCGGGCTGGAATACGAGCGGCGCCAGATGGAGGCCGGCGCTCGGCGCGGCCGGCGGGGCGTGGTCAGACGAGGCGGCAAGCCTCTTCGGGAAGAAAACGGACATGAGGCGAATCCAGAAGGAACCGGGATGATCTCCGGCGGGATTCGCGACGATGGAACCGGGTATCGGGAAGCGTCGTAACGAAAGCCGCCGTCAGGCTGATTGCCAGCCGAAAAGGCAGAAAGCCGATGGGAACATGATCACGTTCACTCCTGCCTCCTTGCGGTTCGTGTTGATGCTCATGCCGGACGACAGCGGGCCGGCCCGAAAGTCCACGTCTTATAGCCGGCTTTGCCTTCTATGGCCAGACCGTCCGCCGCGCTGTACGAACGCCTCCTGACAGCTGTGGCCGTTCGGCCACGGCGTTGGCGACCGCCCGAAGGGAACAATGGACGATCCACTCCGCATCGCGCTCTACCAGCCGGACATCGCCGGCAATACCGGCACGATCCTGCGTCTCGCGGCCTGCATGGCGCTCGGCGTCGATATCATCGAGCCGGCGGGCTTCGACTTTTCCGACCGCACCCTGAGGCGCGCCGGCATGGACTATCTCGAAAGGACGGCCTTGACGCGCCATGTCGACTGGGCGGCCTTCGAGGATTGGCGCGCAAGCGAGAAGCGGCGGCTCGTCCTCTTCACGACGAGCGCGACCGTGCGCTACACAGAATTCTCCTTCGGGCCGGGCGATATCCTGCTTTTCGGGCGCGAATCGGCGGGCGTCCCCGACCATGTGCACGCAGCCGCGGATCATCGCCTGCTCATCCCGATGCCTGGCGGCGGCCGTTCTCTGAACGTCGCCATGTCGGCCGCCATGGCCGTGGGCGAAGCGATCCGGCAGCTTGCCGATTGACGGTCAGCCGAGCCGCGCGATGTCGCGGGCCTTGCGGGGCATTTCGCTTCCTAGTCCGCGCTTGGCAGCCGCCGCATCGTGAACTCGATGACGTCGCCCGGCTGCTCGCGCCAGCTCTCGATTTCCGTCCAGTAGGCCTGCTTTGGCCAGCGGTCGAGCCATTCGCGCGCCTTGGCCCTTGCTTCCGTTCGCGGCAGGAGAAACGTTTCGCGCAAAAAGCCGTCGCGTGGCTTGACCGCCTCGGCGGCGCGCTGGCGGCGCAGCCTTTCCTTCAGACTGTCGAGCGGTGGTCTTGACGGCGTCCGCATGACGCAACTCCTTGACCCGCGATATAGAAAGTTTAGGTGTGGCCGACAAAAAAGACGAGTCCAAATCGGGTCTCGGGGGCGGCACGGGGCGAAGGGAGAAGGCATGGAACCGCAGGATCTTTCGCCCGGTCTGCCGGACGCCATCGACGAGAAGAAGGCCGCGGCCGAAAGCTGGTTCCGCGAATTGCGTGATCGCATCTGCGCCGCCTTCGAGACACTGGAGGACGAAGCCGCCGGCCCGCAAGCCACATGGGCGCCCGGCCGCTTCGAGCGCCACCAATGGCTGCGCCAGGAGGGCAAGGGCGGCGGGGGCATCATGTCGACCATGCGCGGCCGCGTCTTCGAGAAGGTCGGCGTCCATACCTCCACGGTCTATGGCGAATTCTCGCCCGAATTCCGCAAGCAGATCCCCGGCGCCGAGGAAGACCCGCGCTTCTGGGCTTCCGGCATCTCGCTCATCGCGCATCCCTGGAATCCGAACGTGCCGGCCGTGCACATGAACACGCGCATGGTCGTCACTTCGCGGCAATGGTTCGGCGGCGGGGCCGATTTGACTCCGGTGCTGGACAGGCGCCGCACCCAGGACGACCCGGACACGGTCGCTTTCCACAAGGCGATGCAGCTCGTCTGCGATCGTCACGGGGCAATCGTCGACTACGGCAGGCTGAAGAAATGGTGCGACGAATATTTCTTCCTGCCGCACCGCAACGAGCCGCGCGGCATTGGCGGCATCTTCTACGACTGGCTGAGAAGCCTGGACGACAAGGGCGGCTGGAATGCCGATTTCGCCTTCACGCAGGATGTCGGCCGCGCCTTCCTTGTCATCTACCCGCACCTGGTGCGCAGGAATTTCCTCGGCAACTGGACGGATGCCGACCGCGAGGAGCAGCTCGTCCGCCGCGGCCGCTATGTCGAGTTCAACCTGCTCTACGACCGCGGCACCATCTTCGGGCTGAAGACCGGCGGCAACGTCGATTCGATCCTCTCCAGCATGCCGCCGGAAGTGAAATGGCCTTGACGGAGGCCGTCTGACGGAAAGGCGACCTGCGCCGCCATCGCACCGCGTCGGGCGAAAACCCCTGCTCTTGGGCCGGCTGCGCCTGCAACCACCCAAAATGTGAGAATTCGTTCACCAATCGAGGCGAATTTCCTATCCCTGCGGCGGTTTTTCCCCGGCGGCTAACCAAAGGACAACCAGCCGGCGTTTCACTGCACGGAGCCCGACCGGCAGGCGGGCGTATGCAGGGGGCTACAGAATATGATACGTGCCTTTTTCGCCGACCGCCGCGGCGCCTATGCTGTGATCATGGGGATTCTCGCCATTCCGCTGATGCTCTCTGTCGGGCTTGGCGTCGACTATGCGCGCTATCTGCGCGCCCAGGCCCATCTTCAGAGCCTCGCCGACGCGGCGTCGCTCGCCATGGCGGCCTCCCGATCGCCCGACGAGGCCTCGCTTCGGAAGATCGGCGACGACTTCATCGCCGCCAATTCTTCCGACAAGGATCTCGACCATGTCCGGGTCGCCAGCCTGACGGGGACGACGGAAAAGGTCGATCTCACGCTCGAGGCCACGCTGCCGACGACCTTCATGGCACTCGCCAACATCGATACCATGAATGTCCATGCGAACTCGCTGGCGATCCGCGCCGTCTCGGGCAGCGTCGAGGTCAGCCTCGTCCTCGACAATACCTGGTCGATGTCGGAAATGGCCGACGCCAGCACGACGAAGATCGCGGCGCTGAAGAAAGCGGCGTCCGATCTCGTGAACGAGGTGTTCAAGGACAACGACGCGCCGATCAAGGTCGGCCTCGTGCCTTACGCAGACTACGTTAATGTCGGAACGCAGAACCGCGGCGCCTCATGGCTCAATATACCCGCGGACTATTCGGTTACGCACAAGGGCTCGTGCCAGACCATCACCAGCAAGCAGGGCGCCTGCCTCGCCTACGCTCCGCAAAAGACCTGCACAAGCAATACGGACGGGATCATCTCGACCTACCAGTGCGGCGGCGGCTGCACGAAGTATGCGGCGGACGTGCCGGTGACGCCCTATCAGAGCTGCTCGAACGACTATGTCACCAACTACACCTGGTATGGCTGCGTCGGCTCGCGAGCCAACGGACAGGACCCGATCCTCAGCGACGAGCATCCCTCGCGCCGCTACCCGGGCTATCTCGACACGTCCCAGCATTGCCTGAATCCGATCGTGCCGCTGACCGACAACAAGAACACGCTGGTCAGCGCGATCAACAATCTGATCATCAACATCGGCGGCTACAAGCCTTCCACCTATATCCCGGCCGGGATCATGTGGGGCATCAACGAGCTTTCGCCGTCGGCGCCGCTCACCGAGGCCCAGGCCTACGACCCTGACAATGTCAAGCCGCGCAAGGTCATGGTGCTGATGACGGACGGCTACAACACGCTCCAGTTCCGCGCCTCGGACGGACGCCATGTCGGCTTCGACGCCAACAAGGAGGCCGACGAGCGCGCCCAGTCGAACGCCAATGCCGCCGCGCTTTGCGACTATGCCAAGAAGCGGAAGATCGAGATCTTCTCGGTCGCCTTCATCGTCTCCAATCCCACGGCGACCGCGGACGACAGGGCCAAGGAGGACGAGGCGCGCGCTCTCCTGCAGGGATGCGCCGCGGATGCCCAGCATTACTACGACGCCACCAATTCCGAGGCGCTCGCGCAGGCTTTCTCCGGCATCGCGCAGTCGCTGACCAATGTCCGGCTGGCGCGGTAAGGTCGAGGAATTTTGAACGGCCGGGCAACGAAATCGCCGCATTCCGTGTTATCCTCCCACATATGTTCCGTGGACAAGGAGGATATCCGATGAAGGCATTTCATTGCGGTTCACTGGTTCCCGGCTGCGAATGGCACACCCGCGCCGAGGACGAGGCGGAAGTCATGCGCCGGGCCGTCGAGCATCTGCGCGAGGTCCATGGCGAAGACACGATCCGCGAGACGATGATCGAGGCCATCCGCTCGCGTATCGAGAAGGTCCGCGACGCAGCTTAGAAGGCGGACTTGAATCGATATCCGAACGAGCGGAATCAATTTCCCCGTTTCGGATTCTAAGGTATTGATCCGGATATCTTTTCGGCGGCGCGCGCCATCAGCGCGTCGCGATCCGGTTTGAAGCCCGACTCGACCCATTCCGATTCGAGTTCGGCGAGCAAACTGCCGAGCGCCTTTCCCTGCTTGAGCCCGAGTTCGCGCAGATCCTGCCCGGTGATCGGGAAAACGGGTCGTCGCCACTTTTCGAGGAAACCAAGCAGCCGCGAATAGCTGCCCGCCTCCACAAGCGCCCCATCGTCTTTGGCCGCGCGGCCGCGGGCCGATGCGAAGGCAAGGCGCAGGCGATCCTCGATCGCCCGCAGGTCCCCCCGATAGAGCCGCCTTGAGAACGCGGCATCGCTCGTCGCGGCCGCAACGGGCTCCGCCAGCGCCCATCCGACCAGCCGGTCCGCCTCGGCCCTGGAAAGCTTCAGCCTTCGGCCAAGCTCCTTCATGCGCACCGCATCCGGCGGCACGATCGCTTCCAGCCGGGAAAGCGGGTCGGGGGTCCAGCCGAGATCGGCCTCGGCCTTCGCCAGTGCGTGGATCGCGTCGATGCCCCATTTTTCGCTCTCGGGCAGGACGAGGCTCAGGACCCCAGCCTGGCGCATCCAAAGCAGGGCGCGCGAGGGATCGGGCGCGGAAAGCAGCTTCTTCAGTTCCGACCAGACGCGCTCGGCCGAAAGCTGTCGCAGCCCGTCTTTCAGCCGCGCGCAGGCTTTCAATCCTTCAGCGTCGGGCCGTCCCGCGCCGTACCAGGCGAAGAAGCGGAAGAAACGGAGGATGCGCAGGTAGTCCTCGCGGATGCGCGCCTCCGGGTCGCCGATGAAGCGCAGCGTGCGGCTTCCGATGTCGGCGAGCCCGCCGACGAGATCGACGATCGTCCCGTCCGCCTTGGCGTAGAGCGCGTTGATCGTGAAGTCCCGCCGTTCGGCATCGGCCTTCCAGTCGCGGCCGAAGGCCACCCGGGCATGCCGGCCGTCCGTCTCGACATCGGCCCTGAGCGTGGTCACCTCGAATGCCCTGCCGCCGGCGATGACTGTCACCGTTCCATGCGCGAGGCCGGTCGGCACCGGCTTGAAGCCGGCGGCTTTCGCCCGTCTCATCGTCTCTTCCGGCTGCGTGGTCGTGGCGATATCGATATCGGTGACGGCGCCGCCCATGAGGGTGTTCCGCACCGCGCCGCCCGCGATCCTGGCTTCCTCGCCATTCTCGCCCAGCGCCGAAAGCAGGCGCTGCAGGTTTCTGTCGGAGAGCCAGTCCGCGCGCCCGGCAAGCGTTTCCGCCGGCTTTTCCGCGCTCATGCGTAGAGCCGCTCGTAGAGCATGCGGATGATGCCGGCGGTCAGCCCCCATATGTAGCGGTCGCCATAGGGCATCGCGTAGTAACGCCTTATATGGCCCTGCCATTCGCGGCTTTCCTTGTTGTGGTTGGCCGCGTCCATGATGAAGCGGAGCGGAACCTCGAAGGCATCGTCGACCTCGTCCTCGTTGATCGTGAGCAGGAAACCCGGATGCACGATGCCGAGAACGGGCGCTACCCGGAAGCCGCTCCCCGAGACATAGTCGGGCAGCCTCCCGATCACCTCGATAAAGCTCCGGTCGAGGCCGATCTCCTCCTCCGTCTCGCGCAACGCCGCGTCTTCCGCGGAGGCGTCCGTCGGATCGATCCTGCCGCCCGGAAAGGCGACCTGGCCGGAATGATGCCTAAGCTTCTCCGTGCGCTTGGTCAGGATGACGCTCGCGCCGTCCGCGTGGTCCACCACCGGAATGAGCACGGCCGCGTCGCGCAGGCCCTCGCGCACGATCAGGTGCCTGAGTTCGGGGTTGGCCCGGTGATCGCCCCAATCGTCGTCGGCCGCCAGCTTCCGGCGCTCGACGCGACGCCGGAGATCGGCGGCGGAATAAGGTTCGACCGATGGCATGTCCATCATCACGCGCTCAGCTTCTTCAGCGTCTCCGCCTCCATGATCGGGAAGACCATCCCCTTCGAGCGGACCGCGAACATCCGCCGCCCGCCGATCTCGATCTCTTCCCCGGCATTGACCAGTTCGTACATGACCGGCCGCGCCACCAGCGCCTCCAGCCGGCCGCGTATATGGAGATAGGGCTTGAGCCCCTCCGTATCGGCCTCGTCGACGAAGCGCAGGGGATGCTCGGGGCCGGCCTCCACCACATCGCCGACATTGGTGCGGAAGGTCAGCACCCGGCTGTCGCCCTCGCCGGAAACATCGATCTCCACGGCGACGAACGGTGCGTCGGCGACCCGGATGCCGACCTTTTCCACCGGCGTGACGAGATAGGTCCTGCCGTCCGCGTCCTTGCGCAGCACCGTCGAGAACAGCCTGACCAAAGGCGCCCGTCCGATCGGCGTCCCCATGTAGAACCATGTCCCGTCGGCCTTTATCTCCATGTCGAGATCGCCGCAGAAGGGCGGATTCCAGCGTTCCACGGGCGCCGCGCCCTTGCCGGCGCGCGGCGCGCGCGAAATGAGCGCTTCCAGTCCGCCGGTGTCGCGGGCGGCGGCAAGCGTCGCGGGCGATTGCTGTTTCCTCTCGGGCATCGTCACGAAATAGTCACCGTTGTTCCGCTTGTCAGCCATTGGGGGTGATTTAAGTTCACCTCATCGTTTGTGGAAAGAGGCGAATCACCCCGATATCGGGGGATTGCGCAACAAGGAAAGCAAGCGGCATGAGCGTCATCGCCACCGACAAGCCCATCGACGCCAAGGAAATGGTCGCCGAGGCCGAACGCGCGCTCGCCGACATCGCGAGCGTTAAGGAAGGGGTCGGCAAGGTCATTTTCGGCCAGGCCGGCGTGGTCGAGCGGGCACTGGTGACGCTCTTCGCCGGCGGCCACGGGCTTCTGGTCGGCGTGCCCGGCCTTGCCAAGACGAAGCTCGTCGAAACGCTCGGCGTCGTGCTCGGCCTCGACGCCCGCCGCATCCAGTTCACGCCCGACCTGATGCCCTCCGACATACTCGGCTCGGAAGTCATGGAACAGGACCCCAACGGGAAACGCTCCTTCCGCTTCATCCACGGGCCGGTCTTCGCGCAGCTCCTGATGGCCGACGAGATCAACCGCGCCTCGCCGCGCACGCAGTCGGCGCTGCTCCAGGCCATGCAGGAATATCACGTGACCGTCGCCGGGGCCCGCCATGATCTGCCCTCGCCCTTCCATGTGCTCGCCACCCAGAACCCGCTCGAGCAGGAAGGCACCTATCCGCTGCCCGAGGCGCAGCTCGACCGCTTCCTGATGCAGATCGATATCCTCTATCCGGAACTGGAGGCGGAACGCCGCGTTCTCCTCGAGACCACCGGCGTCGATGAGGTGAAGGCCGCAAACGTTCTTTCCGCCGCAAGGCTGAAGGAGATCCAGCTTCTGGTGCGGCGCATGCCGGTGCCCGAAAGCGTCGTGACAGCCATTCTCGATCTCGTGCGCTCCGCCCGCCCCGGCCAGGGCAACGCCGAGACCGACCGGCATGTCGCCTGGGGTCCCGGCCCGCGCGCCAGCCAGGCACTGACGCTCTGCGCCCGCTCGCGCGCGCTCTATGACGGCCGGCTGGCGCCCTCGACGGACGACGTGCGCGCGCTGGCGGAACCCGTGCTCCAGCACCGCATGGCGCTGACCTTCGCCGCGCGGGCCGAAGGCATGAGCGTGCGCGACGTGGTGGCGCGGCTGGTGAAAGGGATGTGATGGCGCGCATAGGCGAGGCGACCGCTCCCGCGCTTACGAGCGACGCCCTTGCCCGCGGTCGCTCCCAGGCGGCGCTCGTGCCCGACCTGCTGGTCGAGGCGCGCCGTGTCGTCAACACGGTGATCGCCGGCTGGCATGGCCGGCGCAAGCAGGGCATCGGCGAGAATTTCTGGCAGTTCCGCCCCTATGTCGAGGGGGACGCCATTTCCCGCATCGACTGGCGGCGTTCCGCCCGCGACGACCATACCTATATCCGCGACCGCGAATGGGAAGCCGCGCACACCGTCTGGCTGTGGGCCGACAATTCGCCTTCCATGCTGTTCAGGTCGGCGACCGCGCTGGCTTCCAAGGAATCGCGGGCGCTGGTGCTGGTCCTCGCTCTGGCCGAACTCCTGTCGCGCAGCGGCGAGCGCATCGCCTGGCCCGGACTGACCGATCCCTTCACCTCGCGCAACGGCGCTGAGCGGCTCGCTTCGCATCTCGTCCATGCGCCGAACCGTGCCTTGCGCCCCGATCTCGGCCATGTGCGCCGCTTTTCCGAAGTGGTGCTGATTGGCGATTTCCTCGACACGGTCGAAGAGACGCAGGCCTGGCTGCGGCAACTGGCCGAGCGAGGCGCCCGCGCCCATCTCGTCGAGGTCGCCGATCCCGCCGAGGAAAGCTTCCCCTATGCCGGCCGCACCGAGTTCCGCGATCCCGAAACCGGCGAGAGGCTGACGGCCGGCCGCGCCGAGATGCTGCGCGAGGACTATGCCGCCCTCTACCGCGCGCGGCGCGAGGAACTGGCCCGCTGGGCGACCCGGCTCGGCTGGAGCTATACCGTCAACCACACGGACCGGCCCGCTTCCGAGGCGCTCGTGCGCGTCCATCTCGCATTGACCGCCGACGCCGGGTTGGCCGAACGGGCGCACGCATGAGCTGGCTCGCCCTCTCCTTCGGACAACCTTTCGTCCTGTTTGGGCTGGCGGCGCTGCCGGTCATCTGGTGGCTGCTTCGGGCGACACCGCCCAGACCGCAGGACGAGATTTTCCCGCCGCTTCGCATCCTGGCGCGGGTGCTCAAACGCGAGGAGACGCCAGAGCGCAGCCCCTGGTGGCTGACGCTGCTGCGTCTGGCGATGGCGGCGCTGGTGATCCTGGCGCTCGCCGATCCGATCATCAATCCACGCGAGACGCTGCCCGCGAAGGCAAGCGCGCTCGCCGTCGTGATGGACAATGGCTGGGCATCGGCGCCGGATTGGGACAAGCGGGTCGCCACGGCCAGGCGGCTGATCGCCGACGCCCGTGACCGCAACGAGCCGGTGATCCTCGCCTTCACCGCCGAGAAGCCGAACGCCGAGATCGGCCCCTTCGACGCCAAGGCCGCCACGGACCGGCTGCGCGCGGCACGACCCCGGCCGGTGCCGGTCGATCGCGCCTCGGTCTATGGCCGCGTCGCCGCCGCGCTGCAGCGGTTTCCGGGAGCGCGCCTCGCCATCCTCTCCGACGGCCTGGCGACGAAAGGCGACGACGCGGCCTTCAAGGCGATCCTCGGCGAGAAGGAAAGCGGACTGGTATGGGCCGCGCCCGGCAGCCTGACCACCCTTGGCCTGACGGCCGCCGACAACCAGCCCGACGCGTTTGCCGTCACCGCCGTGCGCTCCGAGGCGGACAAGGCGCCTCGCCAGGCGACGGTCGGTGCTTTCGACAGCAAGGGCCGTCGCATCGCCGACGCCAATCTGACCTTCGCGCCGGGCGAATCGAGCGCCACCGGGAAGGTTCCGGTGCCGTTCGAACTGCGCAATGATTTCGCCTCCATCGCCATCGACGGCCAGCGGCAGGCCGGCGCCGTGCGCGTACTCGACGACAGTTCCAAGCGCCGGCGAGTCGGCCTCCTGTCGCAATCCGACTCCAACGATCTGGCGCAGCCGCTTCTCTCGCCGCTCTACTACATCAGCCGGGCTCTGAAACCCTTCGCCGACCTGATCAATCCGCGGGACCAGGATCTTGCCAAGGCCATCCCGGAACTGGTGGACCAGAAGCCGGCCATGATCATCATGGCCGACATCGGCACGCTGCCGCCGAGCGCCCGCCGCAAGCTCCTCGAATGGCTGGACGAGGGAGGTACGCTCGTGCGTTTCGCCGGGCCGAGGCTGGCTGCGGTGACGGAGAACGACAAGGAACTGCTGCCCGTGCCGCTGCGGCTCGGCGAGCGTTCGCTTGGCGGTGCGCTTTCCTGGACAAAGCCGCAGCCGGTGGCGAAATTCCCGCCGATCGGACCGTTCTCCGACCTCGCCGCGCCGCAGGACGTAACCGTTACCCGGCAGGTGCTGGCCGAGCCGACACCCGACCTCGCCGACCACACATGGGCGAGCCTCGCCGACGGCACGCCGCTGGTCACCGGAGCCAAGCGCGGCAAGGGCACGCTCGTCCTCTTCCACGTGACGCCGGAGGCGACCTGGTCGAACCTGCCGATCTCGGGCACCTTCGTCGAGATGCTGCACCGGATCGTCACCCTCTCGCGCAACCAGGGCAGCGCGGCGAACGCTGCGGGAGACACGGCGCAAGGAGCGCTCCCGCCTTACCGCATGATCGCGGCCGACGGCACGCTGACCCCGCCGCCGCCCGATGCAAGGCCGCTGGAACGCAATGCCGCCACCGCTCCCGTCACGATCGAAAACCCTCCCGGACTCTATGGCGGCGAGGACGGCGTCCTCGCGCACAACCTGCTCGACGCCGACGCGAAGCTCATTCCGCTGAAGCGGCCCGGGACGTCGATGCCGGTCAGGGAAATCGACTACGCCCTCGACCGTTCGCAGGCGCTGAAAGGCTCTTTCCTGCTCGCCGCCCTCATCCTCATGCTCCTCGACGCGCTGGCGGTGCTGTGGCTCGGCGGCCTCTTCAGCCGCCGTCCCCGCCGGGCGGGCTCGCCCGCGGCGGCCGCTTCGCTGCTGGCGCTGGCGCTCGCCGGCGGCATGCTCCTGGCTGCTCCCGGCCATGCTTTCGCCGACGACAGCAAGCCGGGCGACCAGGCGGCGATCGACGCCGTCTCGAAGACGCGCATCGCCTACGTCATCACCGGCGACAAGCAGATCGACGACATCAGCCGGGCCGGCATCCTCGGCCTTTCCCGCTTCCTGATCGAGAAGACGGCGCTGGAGCCCGGCGAGCCGGCGGGCGTCGATATCGCCAAGGACGAGCTCTCCTTCTATCCGCTCATCTACTGGCCGATCGATGCCAAGGCGCCGATGCCGTCGGAAGACGCCATCGCCCGCGTCGACGCCTACATGAAGCAGGGTGGGACGGTGCTGTTCGATACGCGCGACCAGTTCACCAGCGGGCTCGATCCGAACGCGGTCAGTCCCGCGACGGAGCGGCTGCGGGACATATTGTCAAACCTCAACGTGCCGCCTTTGGAGCCGGTCCCGCCCGACCACGTGCTGACGAAGTCCTTCTACATCCTGCCGGAATTTCCCGGCCGCTACGACGGCGGGCCGCTCTGGGTCGAGGCATCCGCCGGCGCCAAGAGCAGCGTCGACCGCCCGGTACGCACCGGCGACGGCGTTTCGCCCATCCTTATCACCGGCAATGATTTCGCCGGGGCCTGGGCGATCGATGACAACGGCAATCCGCTCCTGCCCACCGTGCCCGACGACCCGATGCAGCGCGTCTATGCGTACCGTGCCGGCGTCAACATCATGATGTACATGCTGACCGGCAACTACAAATCCGACCAGGTGCATGTGCCGGCACTGCTCGAGAGGCTGGGGCAATGAACTGGTCCGTCAGCTTCCAGCCCCTTGTCGCCTGGCCATGGATCGCCGCGATCGTCGCGCCGCTTCTGATCCTCGCGGGTATCGGCTTCTTCCTGCGCCGGCGCGGGGCGTGGCTGAGGATGCTCGCCTTCCTGGCCCTGGCGCTCGCCCTCGCCAATCCGGTGCTGCTGAACGAACTGCGCGATCCGCTGAAGAGCGTCGTGGCGCTCATCGTCGACAAGAGCCAGAGCCAGGATATCGGCGACCGCGCGAAGATGACGGACGCGGCGGTGGAGGAACTGAAGGCCAGGCTTGCCCGCTTCAAGGATTTCGACGTGCGCGTGGTCGAGGCCGGCCGCTCGCCGAAGGCCGACGAACGCGCCGAGACTAGGCTCTTCGCCGCCCTCGACAACACCTTCCGCGACGTGCCCCCCTCACGCATCGGCGGCGCCATCATGGTGACCGACGGCGAAGTCCACGACGTGCCGGCCAAGGCCGGCTCCTTCCCTGCACCGCTCCACGCGCTGATCACCGGCCGGGCGGACGAGCGCGACCGCCGCATCTTCTTCGAGAAGGCGCCGCGTTTCGGCATCGTCGGCAAGCCGCTCGACCTGACCTACAAGATCACCGACACGGCCGGCGGCAGCGGTGCGGTGAACGTCCGCGTTTCGGTGAATGGCGAGACCCTGTCCTTCGACCAGGCAGAGATCGGCCAGGAAACCCATCTCTCGATCAAGGTGCCGAATGCCGGCCGCAACATCATCGAACTGTCGGTCGATCCCGTGCCGGGCGAGATCAGCACGACGAACAATCACACGATCGCGCTCGTCGACGGCATCCGCGAGAATCTACGCGTCCTCCTCGTCTCCGGCGAGCCGCATGCCGGTGAAAGAACCTGGCGCAACCTGTTGAAATCGGACGCTTCGGTCGATCTCGTCCACTTCACCATCCTGCGCCCGCCGGAGAAGCAGGACGGCACGCCGATCAACGAGCTGTCGCTCATCGCCTTTCCGACGCGCGAGCTTTTCGTCGAGAAGATCAACGATTTCGACCTGATCATCTTCGACCGGTACCAGCACCGCGACGTGCTGCCGGTCCTCTATTACGACTACATCGCCCAATATGTGGAAAACGGCGGCGCACTGCTGATCGCGGCCGGGCCGGAATATGCCGGCGACAATTCGATCGCCCGCACGCCGCTGATATCGGCGCTGCCTGCCCTGCCGACCGGCGACATCATCGAGAAAGGCTTCTATCCGCGGCTGACCGAGACGGGGAAGCGGCATCCCGTCACCCGCGGCCTCGAGGGCTCGGCTTCCGAACCGCCGCATTGGGGACGCTGGTTCCGCGACATCGTCGTCGACCATCCGCAGGGCGAGGTGGTGATGAAGGGGCCGGACAACCGCCCGCTCCTGATCCTCGACCGCAAGGGCAAGGGCCGGGTCGGCATGCTCCTTTCCGACCAGGGCTGGCTCTGGTCGCGCGGCTATGAGGGCGGCGGGCCGGACGTGGCGCTCTACCGCCGTGTCGCGCACTGGCTGATGAAGGAGCCGGACCTCGAGGAGGAGCGCCTGACGGCCGATGGTTCGGGCATGACGCTGAATATACGCCGCCAGACGATGAGCGACGATCCGGGCGACGCCCGCGTCATCACGCCGACGGGCAAGACGCTGACCGTCAAGCTCGCCAAGTCCGAGCCCGGCGTGTTCACCGGCAGCGTCGATACGAACGAGATCGGCCTTTACCAGATCGGCAATGGCGACCTCACCGCGCTCGCCCATGTCGGCCCGGTCAACGCGCCGGAATTCGCCGATCCGGTTTCGACCACCGAGAAGCTGCGCCCCTTCGCCGAGGCGACCGGCGGCAGCGTCCGGCGGCTCGCCGACGCGTCGGGCAACATGACCCTTCCTAACATCGTGCCGGTAAGCAGCTCCGGCGACGCCTCCGGCCGCGACTGGATCGGGCTCCGGACCACCGGCGACAGCGTCCTGAAGGCCGTCGACCGCGTGCCGCTCTTCGGCGGGTTCTTCGGCCTCGCGCTGCTGCTGCTTGCCATGGGCGCCATGTGGTATCGCGAGGGAAGATAGCGGACTGCCTCCGGCGCGCTACCGCTCCATGGTATCCTCGGGCGTTCGCGACTTCATTTTTCGGAAGGCTGCCCCGCTCCCCGGGGCAGGATCAACTGATGAAGACGAAATTGACGCTCGCGGCCATCTCCGCCTTCTGCCTCTTTTCAGCATCCGCCTTCGCCCTCGAACTGAAAAGCCCCGACTTCAAGGAGGGCGACACGATGCCGATGAAGCACGTCTTCAACGGCACAGGCTGCAAGGGCAGGAACGTGTCTCCCGCGCTCGAATGGTCGGGTGTTCCGGCGGACGCCAGGAGCCTGGCGCTGACGGTCTATGACCCCGATGCCCCGTCCGGGTCCGGCTGGTGGCACTGGGAAGTGGTGGACATCCCGCCGAAGACGATGAAACTCGCCGAGGGCGCGAGCGCGGGAAAGATGCCCAAGGGCTCGATGCAGGCGCGCAATGATTTCGGCAAGTCGGAATATGACGGCCCCTGCCCGCCGGCCGGCGACAAGCCGCACCGCTACATCTTCACCATCTATGCGCTGAAGGCCGCCAAGCTGCCGCTCGACAGGTCGGCGCCCGGCGCGGCCGCGGGATTCGCGATCAATGCCGACCTGCTCGACAAGGCGACGCTGACGGTGATGTACGGACGCTGAGGCCGCCATGCGGGCGGCGCTATGCGCGGGCCCGCTTCTCGTGGTCGAGAAGGCCGGTCAGCGCCGCGACCGCGCCGCTCTTGATTTCGTGCGCCAGCAGCCGGTTGAGATCGACCGGCGCGGGCAGCGACAATTGCCCGCGCGGCACGCGCTGGAAGCCGAGCGGGCCGTAATAGGGTTCGTCGCCGACCAGCACGACGGCGCCCGCCCCGGCTTTCGCCGCCGCCTCGAGCGCGATCGCCACCAGCCGCCGGCCGACGCCGATGTTCTTCCATTCCGGCCTGACCGCGAGCGGCCCGAGCAGCAGCGCCCTGCCCTTGCCCGCCGCGACCCGCGTCATGCGCACGGAGCCGATGACCGTTTCGCCATGCAGGGCGACGAAGGAGAGGCCGCGCTCATGCCCACCGCCCTCGCGGATGCGGTAGGCGGCGCGGGCGTAACGGCCGGGGCCGAACGCTTCTTCGTTGATTTCCTCGATTTGCGGGTCGTGTGCCGCCTGCTCCTGCAGGTAGGCGAAGTCGGTGGCCTTCATGGTCGATCGGTTCCGGTTCGAGAACGGGTTGGGAGCATATGCCGGCGCGGTCGGCGCCGTGGCGCCGGTTCAGGCGCGGGCTCGTCGTCGCTCGATAGGGATGATCGTCAAGGCGCTTCCTCCAGGGGAATTTTCCGCTAGACGATTTTGTCCCGGCACGCAATCGCCAATTGCGCGAAACTTCCGGTCGCCCGGCGACGACGGTCTGTTCAGGGGGCACGGGGTTGGGCTTCGCCCGCCCGTGGCCTAGATTCTTCGGAAGAGAAGAGGATTTCCGGCATGGGCATGCTGAACGACGGAATCTGGACCGACAGATGGTACGACACGAAGTCCACGGACGGCCGCTTCGAACGCGCCGAGGCTCCGTGGCGCGATTTCGTCACCGTCGACGGCAAACCGGCTCCGGGGCGGACGCGCGGCTTCAAGGCCGAGCCGGGCCGCTATCATCTCTACGTGTCGCTCGCCTGCCCATGGGCGCACCGCACGCTGATCTTCCGCAGGCTGAAGAAACTCGAAGATGTCATTTCCGTTTCGGTCGTCCATCACTTCATGGGCGAACAGGGCTGGACCTTCAGGCTCGAGGAAGGGGCGACCGGAGACACGCTCCACGGCTTGGATTACCTCCACCAGGTCTATACGCGCGCCGACCCGAACTATACCGGCCGGGCCACGGTGCCGATCCTCTGGGACAAGCGCGGGGAGACGATCGTCTCCAACGAATCCTCCGAGATCATCCGCATGCTGAACTCGGCCTTCGACGCCTGGGGCGACCGCTCGCTCGACTTCTATCCCGCCGCGCTGCGCGCCGAGATCGACGCCGTCAACGCACGCGTCTATCCAACGATCAACAACGGCGTCTATCGCGCCGGCTTCGCCACCACGCAGGAAGCCTATGAGGAAGCTTTCGACCAACTCTTCGCCGCGCTCGACGAGATGGAGGAGCGGCTGTCGCGCCACCGGTACCTCGTCGACGATCGGCTGACCGAAGCCGACTGGCGGCTGTTCACGACACTGGTCCGCTTCGACCCGGTCTATGTCGGCCATTTCAAGTGCAACTTGCGCCGGATAGCCGATTATCCAAACCTGTCGAATTACCTGCGTGATCTCTACCAGGTGCCGGGCGTGGCCGGTACGGTGAACCTCTACCACATCAAGCATCACTATTACGAAAGCCACCCGACGGTGAACCCGACACGCATCGTGCCGAAGGGTCCGGAACTCGACTACGCCGCCCCGCACGACCGCGATCGTTTCAGGAAGGCTGCCTAGCAGCCCTCCTCTCAGCGACGGGGAGAGGAGGCGCTCCGCCTTTCCCCTTGCGCAACAATTCCGCCTTGTTTATTGAAACCACCATGAACACGCGCCACGCCCTGCCGGTTTCCTCGTCCGCCGCTTTCGCGACGGCGACGGTTCGCGCGCTTTCCTCGACCCTCCTTCTTCTCGGCCTTATCGGCGACCGTCGGGCTCGTTGAACAGGAGCACCCGGCGGTCGATGCGACGCCGACGCTCCTTCACAGAACCGTTCAAAAGATCATAAGGCGACGCCAGGACGGGAGTCCGCGCGCCGGAGGCAAGAGATGAACCAGCACGAGAAGATCGTTCGCCAGAAGGGCATGCCGGACGCCGCACGCAAATACCAGCCCTACCCCACCATTTCGCTGCCCGACCGCACCTGGCCGGACAGGGTCATCGACCATGCCCCGATCTGGTGCTCCGTCGATCTGCGCGACGGCAACCAGGCGCTCATCGACCCGATGGGGCACGACCGCAAGGCGCGCATGTTCCAGCTTCTGCTGGACATGGGCTTCAAGGAGATCGAGGTCGGTTTTCCTTCCGCCTCGCAGACCGATTTCGACTTCGCCCGCTGGTGCATCGAGGAGGGCAACGTCCCCGACGATGTCGACCTCCAGGTGCTGGTGCAATGCCGGCCCGAGCTGATCCAGCGCACGTTCGAATCGCTCGAGGGCGCGAAGACGCCGATCGTGCATTTCTACAATTCCACCAGCGAGTTGCAGCGCCGCGTCGTCTTCGAGAAGGACGTTGCCGGCATCAAGAAGATCGCCACCGATGCGGCGAAGATGATCACCGACATGGCCGCCAAGGCAGGCGGTGGCTACCGCTTCCAGTATTCGCCGGAAAGCTTCACCGGCACCGAACTCGAAGTGGCGCTGGAGATCTGCAACGCGGTGGCCGAGATCGTCCGGCCCACGCGGGAGAACAGGCTCATCGTCAACCTGCCCTCGACCGTCGAGATGGCCACCCCCAACACCTATGCCGATCGCATCGAGTGGATGTGCCGCAACCTCGACAACCGCGAGAACCTGATCGTCTCGCTGCATCCGCACAACGACCGCGGCACCGGCGTCGCCACCACGGAACTCGGCCTGATGGCCGGCGCCGACCGCGTCGAGGGCACGCTGTTCGGCAATGGCGAGCGCACCGGCAATGTCGATATCGTTACCTTGGCGCTCAACATGTACACGCAGGGCGTCGATCCGATGCTGGACTGCTCCGACATCACCCGGATGAAGGACATCTACGAATATTCGAACCAGCTGCGCATCCCCGAGCGCCATCCCTATGTCGGCGAACTGGTCTATACGGCCTTTTCCGGCTCGCACCAGGATGCGATCAACAAGGGCATGAAGGCGGCCAAGACGGCCAACAGCCCGCTCTGGGAAGTGCCGTACCTGCCCATCGACCCGAAGGATGTCGGCCGCTCCTACGAGGCGATCATCCGCATCAACTCGCAGTCCGGCAAAGGCGGCATCGCCTACATCCTGCAGGCGGATTACGGGCTGAACCTGCCGCGCAACCTCCAGGTCGAGTTCAGCCAGGCGATCCAGGCGATCACCGACGCCGAAGGCAGGGAGCTGCCGTCGAAGCGCATCCACGAGGAATTCCTGAAGCAATATGTCGACCAGCCCGGCGCCAGGCTCAAATTCGTCGAGCATCGCACCTTCCCGACCCAGATCAGGGGCCAGAGGATCGTCGAGGCGACCATCATCGATGGCGGCAGGGAAGTGACGATCAACGGCACCGGCACCGGCCCGATCGACGGCTTCGTCGACGCGCTTTCGCGCCATGTCGGCATCCCGCTCTCGGTGCTCGACTATTCCGAGCATTCCATGCAGCGCGGCTCGAACGCGGCCGCGATCTCCTACATGGAAATGGAACATCCGGGCGGGCGCATCTTCGGTGCCGGCATCAATACGAACATCGTCGGCGCCTCGCTCGAAGCCGTCGTTTCGGCGACGAACCGGATCCTCGGGCAGACCGCCTGAGCGCATTCGCCTTCCCCTCAAGGGCAGGGGAACCGCATAGGGAAGTCGGGTAGGATTTGCGCGCTCGTTTACCCCCACCCCTGTCCCCTCCCCACAAGGGGGAGGAGACGCCATCTCCGCTTTCTCGGCTGCAATCTTCGAAATTTTGCGCCGTATGGCGTAGGCGCAAAGTTCCCCTCCCCCTTGTGGGGAGGGGTTAGGGGTGGGGTACTTTCATATACAATTCCCCTGTCCCTTGATGGGGAGGCGCCGCGCAGTTTCCGCATGCGATTGCCCTGTCTTTCCGGTGAGAAGGGAACGTGAACATCGTGGCAAACGTCGCGGTGCTATGTTAATAAGGCATTAACTGTGTGCCGCGGAGTTTTCCTATGGCTGAACCTGAAGCCAGCGTAACGTCGATCGATCAGGTGCGGAGGCTGAACGACGTCATCCGCGAGGTGAAGAACGCTGCCGCCGACCGCGACGACGTGGTCGTGGAGATCCGCGAGGCGAGCCGGGTCCGGCTGGAGCTTCTGGCCCAGGAACTGAAGCCGGTCTTCGACGCCGTCCCGGCGGAGAACGACTGGTTCGATTTCGCGATATCGTCCGGCCTGCAGCCAAGGCTCTGGATCGACGCCATCACCCACGTGACGCTCGGCCGCGACCGTCGCACCTACCGCTTCCTCGCCGATACACGGCTCGGACGGAGCGTGCTCGCCGAATCGCCCGAGATCAAGCCGGTCGCCGATCAGGTGACGCGCTACATCGCCGAGCGCATGGTGGAGCGGCAGCGCCTGGTCGAGGGAACCGTCGAGCCGGTGGCGCGCATTGCGGCCCGCGCCAGGTGGGGCAGCATCTACCGCCCGCGCCATGGCTGGCGCGCCTTCCTGCACGGTCTCCTGCTGGTGATCGCCGGCGCGCTGGTCGGCCTGGCCTTCGCCGCTGCCTATTTCTGGGACCGGCTCGCCGACCTGGGCTAGAGCCTTTCATGACTAGCTGGAAGCAGTTCTGTTTCTCCGATGGCGAGGCGACCCGCCAGGAGGGCGGCGCGGGGCGTACCGGTGGTACGGCCAAGTCCGCCCGACGAAGCGGGCGCCCGCCAGCGGGAAACCGCCCCGTCGATTTGCCCCGCAAATCGACAAGACCCATAGATGCCGGTCGTCCTTTCGCAGGCGAAGCCTGCGGGCGACCGGTGGGCTGGGTGAATTCGGGCCAAATCCTTCAGCCTTTGGGGTCCGGCCTCTGGCCGGCTCGAGGGTAGGCCAAGGCCCGGATTCCCTCCGGCAGAACGCTTCCAGCTAACCATGAAAGGCTCTAGATTTCACGCCCTGAGCAGCACCTTGTGCGAGCGGTGAGGCGACAGGTATTCCGACGAAATCTCCGTGACCGTCGCTGTCGGCCCGGTGACGCCGCGGCGCGTCAGCCGGATCGACCATTCCCTGCCCTCATGGTCGATGTCGATCTGGTTGTATTGCGCCAGCGGCCGGCGCGAGCCGAACGCCTCTCCCGCCGCCGCCACGCCGACGACGGGTATCTCGTTGTCGCGGCCGCCGATGCGGTAGAGCGTGGGTTCGTGCGTATGCCCGTGCAGGACCAGTTCCGCGCCGTGTCGCCTCACGGTCCGCTGGAAGAGCGAAATGCCGAACAGCCGCTTGTGCGCGGCGGCCGAGCCGCGCACCGGCGGATGGTGGATCATGACGACGCGGAAGAGCCCTTCCCGGCCGGCCTTGTCGAGCAAAGCGCCGAGCCTCGCCGCCTGCGCCGCCCGGAAATAGCCCGTCGCCATGAACGGAGCGCTCGCCCGCGCGGATGACGTCCCGATCAGCGCGATATCCTGGCGCACGCGCATGTAGGGGAAATGGTGGCGGAAATCCGTCATCGGCTTCTGGCCGTCGCCCGTCATCCAGGCGCTCCATGCCCGGCATGCCTTGTCGAGGGCTCCAGGGACGTAGGCGTCGTGATTGCCGGGAATGATGGAGACGTCGTGCGGCGAGCCCAGCGTTTCCAGCCACAGCCGCGCCATCTCGATTTCCCGGTCGAGCGCCAGATTGACGAGGTCGCCGGTGACCGCGATATGATCGGGCGCCGCCACCTTCATGTCGCCGACGATCGCATCGAGGATGGAATCGCGCATGTGGCGCCGGCGGTTGCGTTGCCAGTTGACGTAGCCGGTAATGCGTTTCGAGGCGAGTTCGCGGTAATCTACGTCGGGCAGGGGACCCAGATGGACATCGGAAATATGCGCCAGCCGAAACATCATAGACCCTTACGCCACGCAGCCTTCTCGTGCCAGCCTTTTGCGGGTGCACGATCCTTATGAGCAAAGCCGCGTTCCGCCAGGGCGGATGGCCGGGCATAAGGGCAAGGCTCTTTCACGGTTACTTTCTCCTGTCGCGGCCGATGACGCTCGGCGTCCGGGCCGTCGTCCATGACCGTAACGGACACAAGGTCTTCTTGATCCGTCACACCTATGTTCCCGGCTGGCACCTGCCGGGCGGCGGCGTGGAGAAGAACGAAACCGTCGTCCAGGCGCTGACCCGCGAGCTTTCGGAAGAAGGCAATTTCCAGCTTCTCGCCCCTCCCCTGCTGCGCTCGCTTCATTTCAACCGGCATGCGAGCCCCCGCGACCACGTCGCCGTCTTCCTGGTCGAGGATTTCCGCCAGCATCTGGCGAAGGCTCCCGACCGCGAGATCGCCGACAGCGGTTTTTTCGCTCTCGATGAATTGCCCGAGATGACGACGCCGGGCACCCGCCGCCGCATCGCCGAAACGTTCGAAGGCGCCCCGGTTTCCGAATATTGGTGAGGAAGCGCCTTGACGGCACGACCATCGACGTTCGCGCTTGCCCGAATCAGCAGGTTGGGAAAATATCGTCGAGGCAAGATGTTACCGATCCTCGCCGCATTCTTGCCGCGTCGATCGGCATAAGAAGACAGCAGATGGAGATCGGCCGGGGCGAGCAGGATTCCATCCGTGAGTGCAGCCCAAGCTTTCGACCGTGTCCGGCATCGTCGCCGCCACGGTTCCGGAGGGAGATGTCTGGTGGGATTTCTTGCGTTTACTTTACCGCAAGCCGGCGCGGATGCGAGGTTACGAACGCTTGCCATGAAGTGAATGAGGGATTAACCACTGCATACGGTCGTGAGAGAGGGCCTTTCTCGACAAAATGAAAAATTCCACGCCGAGCAAAGGGATTGGTTAACCAAGCTTGTCGATAATTTTAGATGAACCGGCCCCCGATGGCTGGCGCCGAGGCGTCTGGCCAATTTTGTCGGCGCGTGGAAACGCGGCGGCAGCGGGCGCTGGCGGCTTGAGTTTGGTGAATAGAGTTCGGTTGGCTGGCATGGCGTTCGCAAGCGACACGATCTGGGACGATTACCCCCGCGCAAATGCAGGGTTTCCTTCGATACGCACAAGCTGGCTTCTTTCCGGCGTAGCCGTGCTCGGATTGGGCGTGGCGCTGGCGGGCTGGTCGCTCGCGACGGTGGCCGCGGTGCACAAGATGGAGACTTCGCTCTCCTCGACGCCGACCCTTCTGCCGGAAAGCGCCTTCGCGCCCGGCGCGATAGCCCTCTTCGATCCCGCGCACCGCATCGAGCATCTGGGCGACAAGCTGCGGCAGCATCTCGCCTACCCGGACGCGGCCGCCCCACAGGCGGCGCCTGCCCGCCACCACGAAAAATCCGGCCGCGTCGTCGCGGCAACCACCTCCGCCCATCAGCCGGCATCGCATATGCCCCTGGCGGAGCGCTTCGGCGAGCGCATGTCCAAGGAGGCGTCAGCGGCCCATCAGCGCGGATCGGATTTCATCCGCTCCCGTCTCGCGGCCGCCGGTTCGGTCAAGTCCTCGCGCATGGCGCTCGCGGATGCCGCAGCACTCCTGGCCGCACGCGCGGCATCGCCGGCCAAACCGGTCGTCAAGCTGCCGCAGCAGGTGGCGCTTCTCCCGCAGGAACCGTCGAATACGCGCTTCGCGCATGATGTCGCCAACGCCATTCCGAAGCTGCTTCCCACCATGCCTTCCGCCGACCGCTTCGGGTCGGCCGGGAACGATGCGGAGAAGCCGTCGAGGATAGCGCTCGCCGTCATCGACGCGGAACTGGACAAGGGCACCGAGGTGCTGTCGCCCCCCCTGCCCAGCGCGCCGCCGGCCCGCAACGCGGCGGTTCCCGACGACACGGCTGACGATACCCGCAAGCGGGACGGCGAGCCGTTCTCCGAGAACATGCCCGACAACCCGCCTTTGCCGACCTGGCGCCCGGCATTGAAAGCGCCGGAAGAGCCGGCAGCAGCGCCGGCCCCGGCTCCCGCCCCCACGCCGGCGCCGCAGAATGCGCGCCCGACGCGCGCCATCATGGCCTATGCCAAGCCCGACGATTTGGACGACGAAAGTCCGCTCTCCGGCCTCGGCAGGCTCTTCGAGAGAAAGCCGCGCCTGCCCGGCCTGGGCAACGGCGTGGCCGTCTACGACATCCGCAACGCCGTGGTCTATATGCCTGACGGCGAAAGGCTGGAGGCCCATTCCGGCATGGGGACCATGGCCGACAAACCGCGCTACGTCGACGAGAAGAACCGCGGACCGACACCGCCCAACACCTACAAGCTGGTGCTGCGGGAGCGGCGTTTCCACGGCGTCGAGGCGATCAGGCTGCTGCCGATCGACGGCAACAACAAATTCGGCCGCGTCGGCCTGCTCGCGCATACCTACATGCTGCGCGGCGGCCTCGCCGAGTCGAACGGCTGCGTCGTCTTCAAGGACTACAAGCGCTTCCTGCAGGCCTTCAAGCGGGGCAAGGTCACGCGTCTGGTCGTGGTGCCGGACCTTTCGCATGCGTCTCCGGCCACGCTCGCTTCGGCGGCGCGCGGCGCGTAGAGCCTTCCCACCGACTTTCCGCGCGGTGCCTGCGGGCGCCGCCCGCCGTTCTTGGAACCCCGGATGGCGGGACTTGCGGTGTGGCCCAGTCTGTTTGTCCCTCAGCGCCTATGGCCTAGATTGCATTTCGTGCTCTTGCACCCCGCACAGACCAGAAATCAACGGCCCTGATCCGTGAAACCATCAAGCAGCATCCCCGTCGACGGTCTCGATGCGCCGAGGCGTTACTGGGCATGGGCGACGCTCATCGTCGGCATCACCCTTGCCGTCCTCGACGGTACCATCGCCAACGTGGCGCTGCCGACCATCGCGGAGGACTTCAAGGCGAGCCCCTCCGTCTCGATCTGGATCGTCAACGGCTACCAGATGGCCGTCGTCGTCACATTGCTGCCCTTTGCCTCGCTCGGCGAGATATACGGCCATCGGCGCGTCTATGTCCTAGGCGTCGTGCTTTTCACGCTCTCCTCCCTCGCCTGCGCGCTCTCCGGCTCGCTCGGCCTGCTGACCCTCTCGCGCATCGTGCAGGGTATCGGCGCCTCGGGCCTGATGAGCGTCAATTCCGCTCTCCTGCGCTACATCGTCCCCAAGGCGAAGTTCGGCACCGCCATCGGGCTGAACGCCGTGGTCGTCGGCGCGGCGTCGACGATCGGCCCCACCCTTGCCGGCTTCATCCTCGCGGTCCTGAGTTGGCCGTGGCTGTTCATCATAAACGTGCCGCTCGGCATCGTCACCGTGCTCATGGGCCTGCGCAGCCTTCCCGACAACGATCTCGCGGACCGGCGCTTCGACCTCGCCAGCGCGGCCCTCAGTGCCGCCTCGATCGGTCTCATCGTCACCACGATCGACAGCATAGGCCATGGGCTCTCATGGGTGCTGGTCGTCGGGCAGGCCGCCGGCTGCGCCGTGACCTGCACGCTCCTCGTGCGGCGCGAGCTGCGCGTGCCGGAACCGCTGCTGCCGCTCGACCTCTTGAAGATACCGGTCTTCGCCCTCTCGATCGGGACGTCGGTCGCTTCCTTTACGGCCCAGATCCTCGCCTTTGTCTCGCTCCCTTTCAGCTTCCAGACGATCTACGGCTTTCCTCCCGGCGAGGTCGGCCTGCTGATCGCGCCCTGGCCGCTCGCGGTGGCGGTGATGGCGCCGATAGCGGGAAAGCTGTCGAACCGCCATTCGGCGGCGCTGCTCGGCAGTACGGGCCTGCTCCTGCTGGCGGCCGGCCTGCTCCTGCTCGCCTTCCTGCCGCAGCATCCCTCGATAGCGGATATCGTCTGGCGGATGGCGCTGTGCGGCCTCGGCTTCGGCTGTTTCCAGACGCCCAACAACCGCACGATGATCATGGCGGCGCCACGCGCCCGCAGCGGAGCCGCGAGCGGGATGCTGGGCACCGCCCGGCTGAGCGGCCAGACGATCGGCGCCGCGCTTGTCGCGCTGCTGCTCGGCCGGATCGGTATCCATGGCGCCACCACGGCGCTCTTCGTCGGCGCCGGCTTCGCCATCCTTGCGGCGATCGTCAGCCTGTCGCGTTACGGCAGGGAGAACCGGGACCTCTTTTGAAGGTACGGACTCACGCGAACGGGACCGACACCGTTCCCCTGGGCAGTTTGGCTTCATCGTCCGGCTCGACATGGATGACCACGCGGACGCTCGGAATCTCCGCCTTCAGCGCCGCCTCGATCCGGTCGCAGATGACATGGCTGTCGCCGACGCTCATCGCCGCATCGACGACGAGATGGAACTCGATGAAGGTGGCGCGGCCGGCGATCCGCGTCTTCAAATCGTGCACCTCGAGTGCGCCGCCCGCATTGGACGAGATGACCTCCCGGATGCGCATCGACTGCTCCGCATCGACGCCCACGTCCATGAGCCCCTGGACGGAAGAGCCGATGACGCGCCAGCCCTGGTAGACGATGTTCATGGCGACCGCGATGGCGAGAAGCGGGTCGAGGATGACCCACCCCGTGGAGACCGCTGCGACGAGACCGACGATCACGCCGGCCGACGTCCACACGTCGGTCAATATATGGCGGCCGTCCGCGTCGAGGGCCGGCGACTTCTCCTGCCGCCCGGCGCGGATGAGCACCCACGCCCAGGCCGCGTTGACGGCCCCGCCGGCGGCATTGACCACAAGTCCGGCCCAGGGGCGCTCGAGCGGCAAGGGCGATTGCAGGGCGAAGAACGCCTCGCGAAAGATCAGAAGCGCGGCGACGATGATCAGCGCCCCCTCGACCACGGCGGAAAGGTATTCGGCCTTGTGATGGCCGAACGGATGATTGTCGTCCGCCGGCAGGTGGCTGACGCGGATCGCCCATAGCGCGAAGAACGCCGCGATCACGTTGACGATGGATTCCAGCGCATCCGAGTAGAGCGCCACGGAATCGGTGATCCACCAGGCGGCGAACTTCAGCGCCAGAACGGCGAGCGCCACGGGAATGGACCATGCCGCGAGCCTGGCCACACGCTGCTTGGAGGGCATGGCCTAGATACTCCCCTCCGGCCTGCCGGCCATCTCCCCCTCAAGGGGGGAGATCACCGCCTCGTTACCGCCCTCGACAATCGCTGAACCTGGCCGGGATCTGGCCGCACGACGGCAACCGCCGGTCTCACCCCTCGAGGGGGAGACGGCTGCCAAGCCGGAGAGGAGCGAAGAAACAACCACGTCGAACTATGCCGCCTTTTCCTTTGCCCGCCGAGGCAGGTGCGCCACGACGTTCTCGATCATCCTCATGCCGGCGTTCTGGCCGAGAGTCATGATCGATTCGGGATGGAACTGTACGGCCGCGACCGGCTCCTTGCGATGCTCGAAAGCCATGATAACGCCGTCGTCCGTCTCGGCCGTGACGACGAAATCCTCCGGCAGCGTGGCGGGGTCGGCGAAGATCGAATGATAGCGCCCGACCGTCACCTCGCCCGGCAGGCCGGAGAAGATGACGCCGTGCCGTGCCACCTTGATGCGTGACGGCTTGCCGTGCATCGGCAGGCGCAATTGCCTGAGCGCCCCGCCATAGGCTTCGGCCAGCGCCTGCAGCCCCAGGCATACGCCGAAGATCGGCAGTTCGCGCTTGCGCGCCATCTCGATCGTCGCCTTGCAGCCGAAATCGGACGGCAGCCCCGGTCCGGGCGAAAGCACGACGAGGTCCGGGGCAAGCCGGTCGAACATCTCCTCCGCGACCGGGGTGCGCACGGTGGTGACGGTCGCACCCGTCTGCCGGAAGTAGTTGGCGAGCGTGTGGACGAAGGAATCCTCATGGTCGACGAGGAGCACGTTGACCCCTGCCCCGACATGCGCGCCGCCGCGTTCGACGCTTGCCTGGTTGCCGGCGCGCGCGTCGCGTATGGCCGCGAGCATCGCCGATGCCTTGAGTTCGGTCTCCGCTTCCTCGTCTTCCGGCACCGAATCGTAGAGCAGCGTCGCCCCAGCCCTCACCTCGGCGATGCCGTCCTTGATGCGGATCGTGCGAAGCGTCAGCCCGGTGTTGAGGTCGCCGTTGAAATGCACCATGCCGATGGCCCCGCCATACCAGGCGCGCGGGCTCTTCTCATGGTTCTCGATGAAGCGCATCGCCCACAGCTTCGGCGCGCCGGTGACCGTCACCGCCCATGCATGCGACAGGAAGGCGTCGAACGCATCCATGCCCTCGCGCAGCCGGCCTTCGATATGGTCGACCGTGTGGATCAGCCGCGAATACATCTCGATCTGGCGCCGCCCGATCACGCGGACCGATCCCGGCTCGCAGACCCTCGATTTGTCGTTCCGGTCGACGTCCGAGCACATGGTGAGCTCCGACTCGTCCTTCTTGGAATTCAGGAGCTTGAGGATCTGCTCCGAATCCGAGATGGCGTCGTCGCCGCGCTTGATGGTGCCCGAGATCGGACAGGTCTCGACACGCCGTCCGTTGACCCGCACGAACATCTCCGGCGAGGCGCCGATCAGATATTCGCGATCGCCCAGATTGATGAAGAAGGAATAAGGCGACGGGTTGATCGCCTTCAGCCTCCGGGCGATTTCCGAAGGCTTCCCTTCGCAGCGCTCCAGGAATTTCTGGCCGGGCACCACCTCGAAAAGGTCGCCGCGCAGGAAGCTTTCCTTCGCCTTCTCGACAAGCCGCGCATATTCGCCGGGCTCGTGGTCGGAGCGCGGCGGAATCCGGTCCGACGGATGGAAAGCCGCTTCGGCGCCCCTGCGAGGAAGCCCCTCCGTCGTCCAGCCTTCGCCGGCGAAATCGTAGCGGTCGAGCCACGCCGCCGCCGAATAATGGTCGACGACGAGGATCTCGTCGGGGAGGTAGAGCACCACGTCGCGCTGGTCGTCCGGACGCTTGAGCTTGTACTCGACCGGATCGAACTGGAAGGCGAGATCGTAGCCGAAGGCGCCATAGAGGCCGAGATTGGCGTCTTCAGGCGAGCGGAACAGCGCCACGATCGCGCGCAGGACCGTGAAGATCGTCGGCGCCCGTGACCGCTCCTCCTCGGTGAAGGCACGGCTAGGTTCCGCCACTTTCAGCCGGGCGGCGGACGCGCCTTTGTCGAGCAGGGTCACCTCGTCCAACTCCTCGACGGCACGAACGATCGCCGGCAGCATCGTCTCGCCGCGCTTGTTCAGCGCCTCGATTCGCATCGTGCGGCCCCTGGCGCTGACGACGAGCGGGGGATCGATGATCGCCGTGTCCCACCGTGTATAACGGCCCGGATATTCGTAATTGGAGGAGAAGACGGCGCCGCGCCTTGAATCGAGCGCGTCGATGAAGCGCTCTATCGCGCCTTCATACGGGGTGCCGTGCCGCTCCCGCGTGATCGAAATGCCGCCGGCCGTAAGATAGCGTTCGGCGCCGCCTTCAAGTGTTTCGATCGTCATTCCTGTATTCCCTTTCAGTCCTGAACGGAGCCGGGAAAACAAAATGGCCGCCCGGAGCATCCGTTGCGGCCACCACAATCCTCATGCGCACGCGCGTCGACTGGCCGCTGTCAGCAGCCCCACCACCAGACGGTCTTGATCGAAAGCGCGGTCATGAAGCTTCAATACCCGGCTTCGCCCGGCGAGGCAACCGGAAATGCCTGGGGCGGCGCCGGCGGATGCCGTAACGCAACACGCCGGCGGGGTGAGCCGCCGGCGCTTCTTCGTCTTCGAGTGTCAGGACCCCCGTGGATCGGACGCCGACGTTCAGCGTCCGCGGGTCATCGTCTGCTGTCCCGCCTCTTCCATGGCGTTTGTCGAAGGGGTAGCCGCAGCAGCCTCCGCGGTCTTCTTCTGCGGCTCCTGCGCCTGTGCCTGTGCCGGAGCCGCAGGCGCCGCCGGCGCGGGCTTGGCGGCGACGGCTACGGAGTGTCCTCCGAGGAAGGTCTTGTAGATGTAGCCCTGCCTGCCGTTGTAGGAGACTTTGCACCATACGTCGCAGTGCAGGACTTGAACCACCGCGTGGTCCGGAATGACGCCGACCGTGCCGGTGTGGTTTCCGGCGCCCGAATGCATCCTCACGCCGGACTTGACCTTGCTCATATAGCCTCCCGCCACGCTCTCCTCGGCCGCCTTGGCCGATGTGCTGGCGGGAACGGAAAGCAGGTTCGGATCGACGCCGGGTGGCGTCGTGTCCTGTGGGGCTTTCGCCGGCGGCAGGGAAGCGGTCACCGCCCTGTCCACCGGATGCGCCTGCTTCGGCTCGGGAGCCGCATAGGCGAGTTTCTTGGGCGCTTCCGTCGGCACCGGCGCGCTTTGCGGATCCTTCACGTCGGGCGCGGCGGCCGCGTTGACGGCTGCTTCAGCCTCGGGGGCCTTCGCCTGCGCGTTGTCCGCCTCCGCCGCCGGGGCATTCGCCTGCGCGGCATTAGCCTGTCCGGCGGGCGCCGCGCTGGGCTTGCTGTCAGTCGCCTTGCCCCATCGCGCATTGTCGGGCGCCAGCACCTTCACGTTCGCCGCGCCGACGGCCAGGGCCGGCCCCATCCCGACCTTGTCGGCCGACGCGACACGTCCCGCCACCTCGGGCGTGGCCGCCTGCTTCGCGGCGCCGTCAGAAGCGGTCACGGCCTTGGTGGAACCGGTTACCGCCGGGGTGGTCGCCGCGGCCGCCGCCATGACGGTTTGCGGCTTGGCCGCCGCGACGGGTGCTGCGCCCGGATCGGCCGCGAAAGTGTGCATGAAATAGAATGCGCCGAACGCCACGCCCGCAAGCAGGGCCAACCCGGCCACGGGAACAAGGACGCGGCGTCCCAGCGATGGTTCGGCAGCGGCGGAGGCCGGCTTGCCCAGATAGCGGCCGTCCCAATTGTAGCGGCCGCGCCTCTTCGATCCCACAGTATCGTTGGCGGCCAGTTCGGGACGGGTGTGCGGGCTCGCCTGGCCGGCTCCCACCGCCGGCTGCGGCGCCGGCTGGAAGACATCGCGATGTCTGAAATTCAGGAGTTGCGTCTCACTGGTCTTCCTGCTGGAATAGCCCTGCAATCCTGGCAAGGAGCTATGCTGAAGCGGCAGCGAATTCCTTGCGGCGTCTGCGGATTTCAGTCCTTGACTGCCTATCAAATTTCCTACTCCGAACTCGACACCCGCTTCGATCCAAGCCCCCAAGCCGCCTCTCGAGCGTAGTGTTCCTGCTTCCCTCCGGCGCTTACGGATGGGAAATCCGAACCGCGCCTGCTCTGTGATGAATTTGCACCATTCGAAATAATTGTGGCAATCACGTGCTCAAAAAGCAATTTTCTTCTATGTTTCGGGGCGTTAGTAAACCCCCAAATGGCAAAAGTGCGCGATCAGGGCCTAAAATAGGCATCTTTTCGCTCTGAAAGCCCGCATTTCGAGGCTGAAACGGCGCCTCGGGCCGGATCGACAGGCCGGAAAAATCCTCCGGTTCGGCGCTGCGATTGCCGTCCTGGCCGGCATTCCGGCGCCAAATTGAGGCGGCGATCGCCACGATCCTGACACAGACTGGCAATGATCCGGCGTCTCCGAGCGGCCGCCCTGCAACCGGCGATCATGGCGACGCTTTCCGGATCGCCGGCGCGGGGATGGCGCCAGCGATCCGTGGTGTTGTTCCCCGACCTCAGCTTAGGCCTTCGATCTGGCCCTGCTCGTTGAGGAATATCTTCTCCGAGGATGGTCGGCTCGGCAGCCCCGGCATGGTCATGATCTCGCCGCAGATCGCCACGACGAAGCCAGCGCCGGCCGACAGCCTGACCTCGCGCACCGGCACGGCATGGCCGGTCGGCGCGCCGCGCAGATTGGGATCGGTCGAGAAGGAATATTGCGTCTTGGCCATGCAAACCGGCAAATTGCCGTAGCCGGCTTCCTCCCACTGACGGAGCTGGTCGCGTACGCTCTTGTCGGCGATCGCCTCCGAGCCGCGATAGATGCGCTGCACGATCGTGTTGATCTTCTCGAAAAGCGGCATCTCGTCCGGATAGAGCGGCGCGAACTGCGAAGCGCCGGATTCGGCGAGCGCCGAGATCTTCTTCGCCAGTTCCTCCGTGCCCTTCGAGCCCTCCGCCCAGTGGCGGCAGAGGATCGCCTCCTCGCCCATCGAGGCGACATAGTCCTTCAGCGCCTGGAGCTCGGCCTCGGTGTCGGAATGGAAATGGTTGATCGCGACCACCGCCGGCACGCCGAACTGGCGGACATTCTCGATATGCCGGCCGAGATTGGGCGCGCCCTTCCTGACCGCCTCCACATTCTCCTTGCCGAGATCCTCCTTCTTTACCCCGCCATTCATCTTCATGGCGCGCACTGTGGCGACGATCACCGCCGCGGCGGGCTTCAGCCCGGCCTTGCGGCACTTGATGTCGAAGAACTTCTCAGCGCCGAGATCGGCGCCGAAGCCGGCCTCGGTCACCACATAGTCGGCGAGTTTCAACGCTGTCGTGGTGGCGACCACGGAGTTGCAGCCATGTGCGATGTTGGCGAACGGACCGCCATGGACGAAGGCGGGGTTGTTCTCCAGCGTCTGCACGAGGTTCGGCTGCATGGCGTCCTTGAGCAGCACCGCCATGGCGCCGTCGGCCTTGAGGTCGCGCGCATAGACGGCGGTCTTGTCGCGGCGGTAGGCGACGATGATGTCGCCGAGGCGCTTCTGCAAATCCTTCAGATCGCGCGCCAGGCAGAGGATCGCCATGACCTCGGAAGCCACCGTGATGTCGAACCCCGCCTCGCGCGGAAAGCCGTTGGCCACCCCGCCCAGCGAGCACACGATCTCGCGCAGCGCCCGGTCGTTCATGTCCATGACGCGGCGCCACGTCACCCGGCGCGTATCGATGCCGAGTTCGTTGCCCCAGTAGATGTGATTGTCGATCAGCGCCGAAAGAAGATTATGCGCCGTGGTGATCGCGTGGAAATCGCCGGTGAAGTGGAGGTTCATGTCGTCCATCGGCACGATCTGCGCGTAGCCGCCGCCGGCCGCGCCGCCCTTCATGCCGAAATTCGGGCCGAGGGAGGCCTCGCGGATGCAGATGATCGCCTTCTTCCCGATCCGGTTCAGCCCGTCGCCGAGACCGACGGTCGTGGTCGTCTTGCCCTCGCCGGCCGGCGTCGGGTTGATCGCGGTCACCAGGATCAGCTTGCCGTCCTTCTTGCCCGACAGCGACTTGATGTAGTCGGCCGAAACCTTCGCCTTGTCATGGCCGTAGGGGAGCAGGTGCTCCGCCGGAATGCCGAGCTTCCCGCCGATTTCCATGATCGGCTTCTTCTTCGCGGCGCGTGCGATTTCGATGTCGGATTTGACTTCGGCCATTTCGGCTTCCCTTCAAACTGGCAATGGAGCAACAGGTCCGATCGGCGGAGACCGGAAATGGAGTGTCGAACGACGAAACGGGATAAAGAAGACCGAGGCCTTGTGCAAATCCGCAGCCGGACGATCGCTCGGGGCACCGCGGCCGTGTGCATCGGCCGCTGTCGCTCGATCCTCCTCCGGCACGCCTCCGCCTGTCCTCCCCGTCGGTCACGGCGACGCATAAAAGCGCTACGGCGCAAAACTCCGCCGTCTCAAAACAGCCGCCCAATGCGCCGATTGCGACAGGTTTTGGCCTATCCAACCTGCGATCGCCGCCAGAGATGATGGAGAGCGACGGCCGACGCGGCCGCCACGTTGAGGCTGTCGAATCCGGCCGCCATGCCGATCCGTGCCGTTCGCAGCTTTGCGAGGAGGGCTGCCGGCAGCCCCTCCCCTTCCGTGCCCAGCACCAGCGCCGTGCGTCCGGTAGGCGAGAACTCTACGATGTCCAGTCCGCCGTCCGGCGAAAGCGCGAGCACCTCGAAGCCCGCCCCGCTGAGTGCCGCGAGGATACTATCCGCATCTCCATCGCGCACGAACGGCACCTTCAGCGCCGCTCCGACCGAAACGCGGATCGCCTTGCGGTAGAGCGGATCGCAGGAGGTCCGGTCGAGAAGGACGGCGTCCGCGCCGAACGCGGCCGCGTTGCGGAAGATCGCGCCAACATTGTCGTGATTGGAGATGCCGATCAGGACGACGATCACCGCTCTTCCGGGAAGCTCTTCGATGAGGTCCGGAAGCCTGTCGCCGGTCCGCCGCTGGCCGACGGCGAGAACGCCGCGATGCAGGTGGAACCCCGCGATCCCGTCCATGACCGCGTGGTCCGCTACATAGACCGGTGTGCCCTCCGGTGCCGTCCTCAGCGTCTCCTCCATCCCCGCGACGCGATTCTCCAGGAGGAGCACCGACTCCACCGCGAAGCGCCGCGCCGCGAAGAGCACGTTGAGCACGACCTTGCCCTCGGCGATGAAAAGCCCCTCCCGGCCGGAAAGGTCCCTTTCCCGGATATTCCGATAGGCGGCAATCCGCTGATCGGCCGGGTCGGTTATGCGGATGGGATCGACGCATTTCATGGCGGCGGGGCGGAAGGACGAAACCCGGTGGCGGGCGACCGATATGGCGATGCTAGCTCAGCGAAGACGGACTCTCGCCGGCGGAGCGATCCCGATCCAACCGGTCGGCCCGCCGGTCGCCGAAAAGCTCGTCGAGCGTGGCAAGCACTTCTCTCACTTCCTCGGAACGGCAGGAATAGAAGATCGTCTGCCGCACGCGCCGTGTCGCCACCAGTTGCTCGCCGCGGAGCTTCGCCAGATGCTGGGAAAGCGCCGACTGGCTCAACTGCACTTTCTCCGCGATCGTGCCGACCGACATTTCTCCGTTGACCAGAAGACAAAGGATCGCCAGCCGCTTTCCATTGCCGAGCACAGCGAGAAATCTGGCAACTTCTTCAGCTCTTTCAAAGAGCGCTCCGGAAATCATTAGTAATTCCTAATATGATATATTCTAGAGCTGGACGAAAGTCCAGATCGAATAGATTTGCCGGCGCCCTCCTACGCTTCGACAGAATCACCATTCGAATGATATTGGCGCATACCAAATCATTTCAAGGTAAAACTAACGGTGGCAGATGCGTCTGGCGTGCACCGTGCGTTGCGACTACTGTGAACGGTCGCGGGTCGCGGCCATCCCGACCAGTATTTTTCGAAGCTCGAATGGGTCTCCGACCTGCGCGGGAAAGTACACGCGACGGGTCGTATCCGAGCGTTGTAGTTCCATCCCTTCCGGATCGATTGCAACGACGTGCCAGCCCGTATCGGCCGCGCCGGCGAACTGCCGCGCGTAGAAATCGAGCGCGGCGGCGTGGTCCGCGTTCATGTGATCGAGCGCGGACTGCTCGCCCGCCGCGATCGCCGCCACCGCCGGCCCTTTGAGGACGATATCGTCGCGGTCGAGCCGGTAGGCCTTGCCGAAGCCGCCATTGAGGCTCGCTTTGCCGATCCTCAGCCGGAAGAAGGAAAAATCGCCGAAGCCGGCATAGAGCCTCGCCTTCGGATGGCGGTTCAGATAGCGGCGCGAGGCCATGTCGTTCCCGGGCGTGCCGCGTTCCAGCCTCTCCGCCTGGCAGGCCAGCGTGACGCGCGCATAGGCGAGAGGATCGCCGCTGCCCGGCTCGCCCACAAGCAGCGAGCAGCGCGGATCCGCCAGGATCGCGCCGGTATGCTCGGAAAGTTGCGAAACGAGGATGATGGGGTCGCCCGCCACTTCCGTCGCCACGGCGACGCGGCTGGCGAACGGAGCGCCGGTCCCGGGGTCGAGCGATGCGAGCGCTCCGTAACGGGCGGTCCTGAGCAGCGTCCTGGCCAGGCGGATACTCTCCTCGTCGGTATCCCGGATGACTTTGTCCTTTTCCGGCATTCCACTCCTCGATTATGTGACGACGCCGCCCTCGATGAGGGAATTTGCGTCCTGTTCCGTCAGGCCGAACATCTTCAATGTCCGGGCGGCGGCATGATCGTGCATATGCGACACGCGCATCGGCGTGCGCGAAAACCGCGGTGCGGCCGCCGGGCGGAAAAGCGCGCCCACCGACGCATGCGAACCCCGCGCCCGCGCATGTGGATGTCGTGGCGCTTCGGCAAGCGAAAGCACCGGCGCGACGCAAGCGTCCGTTCCCTCGAACAGCGCCGTCCACTCCGCCATCGTCTTTTCCTTCATCCGCGCCGCGATCGCCATTCGCATTTCATCCCATATGGAACGGTCGTTCTGCGCTGCCGCGAAGCGGTCTTCCAGCGGCAGCAGGCGCGCCAACTCCGCGAAGAATTGCGGCTCCAGACACGCCACCGCCATGTGCCGGCCGTCCGCGGTCTCGTAGGTGTCGTAGAAGGGCGCGCCGCCGTCGAGCAGGTTGACGCCGCGCTCGTCGCGCCAGAGCCCCGCCGAAAGCGAGGCAAAGAACCGCGAGGCGAGCATCGAGGCGCCGTCGACCATCGCCGCGTCGACCACCTGCCCCTTGCCGGACCGCCCGCGCTCAAAAAGGGCGGCGAGCACGCCGGCGACGAGGAACATGCTGCCGCCGCCATAATCGGCGACGAGGTTGAGCGGCGGCACCGGCTTGCCGCTCTTCGGCCCGATCGCGTGCAGCACGCCCGAATAGGCGAGATAGGTGAGGTCGTGGCCCGCGCTCGCCGCGAGCGGCCCGTCCCGGCCGTAGCCGGTCATGCGCCCGTAGACCAGTCGCGGGTTCGCCGCCATCGCCTCGTCCGGGCCGGCGCCGAGGCGCTCCATGACCCCTGGCCGGTAGCCTTCAAGAAGCACGTCGGATCGCGCGATCAGGCGGATGAGAAGATCGCGGCCTTCCTGCCGCTTCATGTCCACCGTCAGCACCTCGCGGCCATGCAGGTCGAGATCGAATTCGGCGGGGATCGGGATCAGGTCACAGTTTCCCGGCCGCCCGATGCGGACCACCCGCGCGCCCATTTCGGCGAGAATGAGCCCGGCGAGCGGCACCGGTCCGATGCCGGCCATTTCGAGGATCGTGACGCCGGCGAGCGGCCCGTGCCCGACTTGCTGGCCGGTTTCCGCCATGGCGGATCAGCGCGGCGCCATGCGGATCGCGCCGTCGAGACGAATCGTCTCGCCGTTCAGCATCTGGTTCTCGACGATATGGCAGGCAAGCGCGGCGTATTCGGCGGGTTCGCCGAGGCGCGGCGGGAACGGCACCTGCTGGCCGAGCGACTGCTGGGCCTCTTCGGGCAGGCCCGCCATCATGGGCGTGCGGAAGATGCCGGGCGCGATGGTGCAAACCCGGATGCCGGAGCGGGCGAGGTCGCGCGCCACCGGGAGCGTCAGGCCGACGATACCGCCCTTGGAGGACGAATAGGCGACCTGGCCGACCTGGCCGTCGAAGGCCGCGACGGACGCGGTGTTGATGATGACGCCGCGCTCGCCGCCGGCCAGCGGTTCGAGGTCCTGCGCCCGCGCAGCGAACAGGCGGATCATGTTGAAGGAGCCGACGAGGTTGACCTCCAGGACCTTGCGGTAGAGGTCGAGCGGATGCGGCCCGTCCTTGCCGACGGTCTTCATGGCGATGGCGATGCCGGCGCAGTTGACCAGGATGCGCGCCGGCCCGAGCTTGGCAGCAGCTTCCGCGAAGGCCTTCTCGCCGCCTTCGGCGCTCGACACGTTGCATTCGAAGGCCGCGCCGCCGATCTCGCCGGCGACCTTTTCGGCCTTCTCCGTCTGCAGGTCGAAGATCGCCACCTTTGCCCCTTTGGCGGCGAGCGGCCGCGCCGTCGCTTCGCCCAGTCCCGACCCTCCGCCGGTGACGATCGCTACCTGTCCTGACGGATTCATGTTTCCTCCGATATGGCTGGAATTATTGAATACGAAGCCGATGGTAGCGGGCGGGACGCACCCCGCGCAACCCGCCCCTCGTCCGCCTTTGGCCCAATGGTCAGGCCGGCCGGTCTCCGGCGGCTTGAGGAAAAATCGCCTCGGCGGCATCCTGGCCGCGATCCCCCACGACCCGGTTGCGTCCGTCCGATTTGGCGGCGTAGAGCCTGCGGTCGGCGACGGCGAAGAGCTGCGCCAGGCTGGAGATGCCGCCATTCATGCTCGCAACGCCGACGCTGACGGAAAGGGCGATACCGTCGCCGGCGTCGAAGGCGCCGATCCGCTGACGGATGTTCTCGCCGAGAAGCCGCGCCACCGGATGCGGCAGCGGGCAGAGCACGGCGAATTCCTCGCCGCCGATGCGGAACGCGCGATCGTCCGTCCCGAGGGCTTCGGCGATGGCGGAGGCGATCGATTTCAGCACCCGGTCGCCCTCGGAATGGCCGAGCCGGTCGTTGATCGACTTGAAATGATCGACGTCGATGACGAGCAGCGACAAGGTCCTGCCGCCGCGCATGCTGCCGGCGACCGCCTGCTCGCCCAGCGTCTCGAAGCGGCCTCGATGGAGCAGGCCGGTCAGACTGTCGCGTCCGGCATGTTCGACCAGCGCCTCGTACTTCTCGCGATAGGTCAGCGTGTCGAAAATGTCGGTCAGGCCGCGCATCGACGACAGCGGCCCGGCCTCGAACCATTTGAGATAGCCGACCATCAGCACGCTGTAGAACAACGCGGCGCACATCTTCGCCGCCCAGCCGCCGAAGAAGACGGCCACCGGCGCGCCGGCATAGAAATGCAACGCCGTGAAGAAGCCGACCTGGTCGAAGGTGAGCACGCAACCTACTGAAATCATGACACGCGGCAGGAGCGCGCGGCCGATCATCTTCCCGAGTTTCTCGTAGAGCAGGATGATGAAGATCGAATCGACGAACAGGAGGGTCGTCCCCCACACCATCAGCCATCCCATCTGGTCGATGAAGGCGATGTCGGGGGTGTTCTCGCCGGGCAGTTGCGATACATGCTGCATGCGCAGCAGCAGGACCAGGCCGACCGTGAGCGCATTGCCCAGGAGGAGGCCGTAGATCGGCTGCCTCACCGTCGCCGCATCCTCCTTGATGTAGAGGAGGAGAAGCATGACCAGCTTGCCGGAGAACAGGACGGTCGAGCCGGGAGAAAGCAGCCCGACCGGCACCGCGACGTAGAATACGCTGGCCAGATAGGTCTCGAGAAAATGCATCACGCCGAGCGCGCACATGAAGACGCCGATGCCGATCTGCCGGCGCAGCCGGAACATCAGCGCCATCGCGCCGAAATAGAACAGCGCCTCCACGAGGAGCAGAATGCCGTTCGCCACTTTCCGGATCCGCCTTTTTCGGTTGCCGGCGCGCTACCGGGCCGCCGATTCCTTTTTGATATGAAATCCTTAACCGCGCGTTTCGCTGCATGACGGCAGGGAAGCCGATCGGCCGGCAATGACGCCGGCGCATGCCTGCCATGCAGCCGGCGGCTCCGCGTCGCCGGCGATTGTCGGGAGCCCGCGCGCCGGATAAACCCTCTTCCATGAGCGCCTCGGACGCCCCGCCTCCCCAATTCGCCATCGACCGCGACCCGCGCCTCAGGATCGTCATTCCGATGATCGTCGCCGTGGCCTTCCTGATGGAACAGCTCGATTCCACCATCATCGCCACCGCCATTCCCGACATGGCGCGGAGCCTCGACACCACGCCGTTGCGGCTGAACCTGGCGATCACGACCTATGTGCTTACCCTTGCCGTGTTCATTCCCGTCAGCGGCTGGTTCGCCGACCGTTACGGATCGCGGCGCATATTCGTGCTGGCGCTCTTCATTTTCACGCTCGGCTCGGGCCTCTGCGGGCTGGCGGAGAATTTCGGAATGCTGCTCGCCACGCGGGCGCTGCAGGGCATGGGCGGCGCCATGATGACGCCTGTCGGCCGGCTGATCCTGCTGCGCAGCTTCCCGCGCGGACAGCTCGTCAGGGCCATGACCTACATGACCCTCCCGGCGATCATGGGACCGGTCATCGGGCCGCTCGTCGGCGGCGTGCTCACCACCTACGCCTCCTGGCGCTGGATATTCTACGTCAACCTGCCCTTCGGGGCGATCGGCATCCTGGCGGCGCTGCGTTACGTGGAGGACACCCGGGAAGAGGCCGTGCGAAAGTTCGATTTTCCCGGCTTCCTCATGGTCGGCACGGCGGTCGCCCTGATGCAGCTCGGCCTCGAGAATATCGGTCGGCCGATGCTCCCGCATGTCTGGACCGGGATAATCCTCGCGGCTTCGGTCGTCCTGCTCCTGGCCTTCTGGCGCTATCAGCGGCATGTGGCGGCTCCGGCGGTCGACATGACGCTGTTTCACCTCCGCACCTTCCAGGTGGGCACGCTTGCCGGCGGGCTCTCCAGGGTCGGTATAAACGGCGTCCCATTCCTGCTGCCGCTGATGCTGCAGGTCGGCTTCGGAGTCAGCGCGGTCACCTCCGGTTCGCTCACCTTCGTCATGAGCCTCGGCGCGCTCGTGGTGCGGCCGACGCTGTCCCCGCTGCTCCGCTGGTTCGGCTTTTCAAAAGTGCTCGTCGGCAGCGCCGTCGCCGCCTCCGCCGCGCTGGCCGGCTTTACGCTGCTCGGCCCGGAGACGCCGCACTGGTTGATCGCCGTCTACATCGGTGTCTTCGGGCTGACGCGGTCGGTGCAATTCATGAGTTCCAACACGCTCTCCTATTCGGACATGCCGGCGGCGAAGCTCAGCCGCGCCACCAGCCTCGGCGGCGTGCTGCAGCAGCTCTCGGTCTCCTTCGGCGTATCGGTTGCGGCCATGCTGCTCGGTCTCGTTTCCATGGAGAGCCATAGCCTCACGCCGGAACGTTTCCACGAGGCATTCCTGATCAGCGCGGTCATCCCGCTTCTCGCCATACCGGGCTTCCTCCGCCTGCGGCCCGAGGACGGCGTGCAGGTGAGCGGCTACGTGAAGCGGAGCTGAAGGAACGTCAGCGCCTGACGATGGCGCTCAGGACATCGCGAACGCCGATCGAGCCGACGAAGCGGGACTGCTCGTCGAACAGCGCCACCGGCGCCGTCTGGCTCTCGTGCATGGCATGCATGACCGTTTTCAGCGATGTGCCGGGCTTGGCCCAGAACACCTGCGGCGCGTCGGGCGGCAGTTTCTCGATGTCGTCGCAGGAGACCCACTCCGCCGGCTTGCCGTTGCGCTCGGCGGCGATGACCAGCCCGTCGGCGTCGATCCTGAAGCGCGTGGTGTTGCGCCGGTCGAGCCATACCCAGCCGTCGCCGGCGTCGGCGAGGTCGCGGCGGTCGCGCATCACGTTCCAAGCCGTCAGCACCGAAAGCGGATTAACATTGGCGATGAACTCGCGCACATAGTCGTTGGCGGGCCTCAGCACGATGTCCTCCGGCGCGCCCGTCTGCACGATGCGGCCGCCCTCCATGATCGAGATGTGCGTACCGATCTTGAGCGCCTCCTCGAGATCGTGGCTGACGAAGATGATGGTCTTGTGCAGCGTCTCCTGGAGCTGCAGCAACTCGTCCTGCAGCTTGGTGCGGATCAGCGGGTCGAGCGCCGAGAACGGTTCGTCCATCAGCAGGATCGGCGCCTCGGTCGCGAAGGCGCGCGCCAGTCCGACGCGCTGCTGCATGCCGCCGGAAAGCTCGTGTGCGTATTTCTTCGCCCATTGGTCGAGACCCACCAGCGCCAGTTGTTTGCGCACGCGCTCCTTGCGTTCGGCCTCCGCCACGCCGGCAAGCTCGAGGCCGAGCCCGACATTCTGCTCGACCGTCCGCCACGGCAGGAGTGCGAATTGCTGGAACACCATCGCCACCTGCGTCTGGCGTATGTGGCGCAGCGTCTTCTCATCGCAGTTCACCACGTCGACCATGTGCTCGCCGTCCTTGACGAGCACCTTGCCCCGCGCCGGCACGTTCAGCCGGTTGACGGCGCGCAGAAGCGTCGACTTGCCGGAGCCGGAAAGCCCCATCAGCACGCATATCTCGCCGGTCTCGACCGTGAGGTTGGCTCCGGCGCAGCCGAGCACGCTGCCGGTCGCGGCCAGGATCTCCTCGCGCGTCGCGCCGCGGTCGATCATGTCGAGCGCGACGCGCTGATCCTCGCCGAACACGATATCGACGTCCCGGAAGTCGACAGCCGTGCTCATTTGGCCTCCCCGATCCGGCAGATGCGGTCGAGCACGATGGCGATGACGACGATAGCCAGACCCGCTTCGATGCCGAGCGGGATGTTGATGGAGTTCAGCGCCCTGACCACGGGCTTGCCGAGACCGTTGGCGCCGATCAGCGCCGCGATGACCACCATGGAGAGCGACAGCATGATGCATTGCGTCAGCCCCGCCATGATGGTCGGCAGCGCCGAGGGGAGTTCGACCTTCCAGAGGAGCTGCCGCTTGGTGGCGCCGAAGGCCTGTCCGGCCTCGAGCATCGGTTTGGGCACCGAGGTGATGCCGAGATAGGTGAGCCGGATCGGCGAGGGCATGGCGAAGATGACCGTCACGATCAGACCCGGCGCGATGCCGAGGCCGAACAGGATGAGCACCGGGATGAGATAGACGAAGGTCGGCATGGTCTGCATCAGGTCGAGCAGCGGATGCAGCACGCGATAGACGCGCGGCTTGTGCGCCGCCCAGATGCCGATCGGCACGCCGATCGCCATGGAGACGGCGGTGGCCGCGACCACGAGCACCAGCGTCTCCACCGTCTCGCGCCAGAGCCCCTGGTTGATGATGAAGAGAAGCCCGATCGCGACGGCGAGCGCCAGCCGCCAGGATTTCTGCAGCCACCACGCCAGCGCCACGATCAGGATCACCAGTACGACCGGCGGTATCCACAGCATCAGGTCGATGAGGGCTTCGAGGACGGTCTTGAGGCCGTCCGACAGGCGATCGAAGAACCAGGAGAAGTTGGTGGTCAGGAAATCGAAGAAGTCCTTGCCCCATTCACCGATGGGGATTTGCCAGTCTGCGATGAATTGCGAGATCGGGTCCATGCCGCCCCTTCCGGTGATATTCAGGCGCCGCGCTGGCCGCCTCGTTCTTCTCCCCGCCTGCGGGGAGAAGATGCCGGCAGGCAGGTGAGGGGCCGCGGAACGCGATCACCCGATCAATCCAGTGCTGCCCCTCATCCGGCCCTTCGGGCCACCTTCTCCCCGCAGGCGGGGAGAAGGGAATACGCCCCTCACGACCCCAGCTTTTCCTTGAGCGCCGCCTTGGCGTCCTTGCCGTCGAAGGTGGTGACGCCGTCGAGCCAGCCATCGGCGGCGTCCGGATGCGCCTTCAGCCAGTCCGCGGCGACCTTGTGGGCGTCGCCGCCCTTGAGGATGCCGTCCATCATCTTGTTTTCCATGGAGAGGTCGAACTTGAGCTGCTTGATGAACTTGCCGACGTTCGGGCATTCGCCGAGATAGCCCGCGCGGACATTCGTGTGGACGGTGGCCGCGCCGAAACCGGAATCGCCCATGCCTTCCAGATAGGTGATCTTCATCTCGCCCATCACCGGATGCGGCGTCCAGCCGAGGAAGACGATCCAGTCTTTGTTGCGCATGGCTTTCTGGGCCTGCGACAGCATGCCTGCCTCCGAGGATTCGACCAGTTCGAAGCCCTTGAGATTGCTCTTCGGATCCTTGATCATGCCGAGCACGATGCGATTGCCGTCATTGCCGGGCTCGATACCGTATATCTTGGAATCGAACTTGTCCTTGAACTTGCCGATGTCGGTCAGCGTCTTGACGCCGCCTTCCGCCACATAGTCCGGCACGACGAGCCCGTAGCCGGCGCCGGTGAGGTTGGTCGAGATCGACTCGACCGACTTGTCCTTGAGGAAAGGCGCGATGTTCTCGTTCATCGACGGCATCCAGTTGCCGAGGAAGACGTCGATGTCCTTGTTCTTCAGCGACTGGTAGGTGACCGGTACGGAGAGCACCTGAGTATCCGGCTTGTAGCCGATGGCGTCTAGGATCACCGACGCCGTCGCCGTGGTGGCCTGGATGTCGGTCCAGCCGACATCGGCGAAGCGCACGGCCTGGCAGGAGGCGGAGTCGCCGGCATAGGCGGCGCCGGTGGCCATGCCCGTCGAAAGGCCGGCGGCAAGCGCCAGCGCCGCGGCAAGTGATCTGGTAAGCGACATCATGCTCTCCCCATTGTGCGGGTCCGGTCCTGTTCTTCGGCGGCCGGACGGGTTTCCCTTTTGAACCAAACACCATTTTGCCGTGCTTTCAAGAAGATTGGCGACGATGCGGCGGCGTTCGCTGGCCGCTCCGCGACACGGCCGGATCGCCCGCCATGCGATGCCGGCGCATGGCATGCCCCCTGTTGTCCGGTGGCGGAAAACCACCTATCTGATGCTGCGGCCGCGCCCCGAGGGTTTGGACGCCGGCTGCCGGCGACGTCCCATGGGGGAGGTCCCGCACGGGAGATCGAAGCGTGGTCAATCCGATCGTCGAATTCGTGACGCGCATCTTCCAGTGGATCGGGCGCGCCATCGGCATGGCGATCGCCTGGCTGTGCTGGCCTTTCGTGCTCGCCGGCCGCTGGTATACGCGCCGCGGCTGGATCCTGCGTATCGTCGTCGGCCTCGCCATCCTCGTCCTCATCGGTCTCTATGCCAACTTCTTCTGGCAGACCCAGCGCTGGACGAATTTCGACCCCGACTACGCCGCCAAATACAGTCTGAAGGACCGCCAGCTTTCCGCCGGCGAGCCGGCTCCGGCCCAGGCCACTGCCGGGCAGAAGACATGCGCGCGCTCGGCCATCGCCGATGTCACCGCCGACCTCGTCGATTTCAACGTCAACCAGAACCAGTGGATCTCCTCCATGATCCTCTACAAGCTCGGCTTCTTCGGGCTGGACTGGGACAGCACGCCCTTCTTCGACAACAAGGCCTCCTTCCAGCGCGGCATCAACCAGGCGGCACGCCGCACGTCGGTCGAACTGGTGGACACGCTTGGCCGGGTGCGCGGCACCTCGCAGGTCGATTCCGACCTCCAGGATGCGCGCGGCGCGCTGCAGTTCGACGAATATACCTGGTATCTCGGCTGGAACCCGCCCGGCCCGAAGACGCCGACGCCGAGCTACTATCGGACCGCGATCAAGAAACTGCGCGCCTTCAACAGCCGGCTGGCGGCATGCCAGGCGACCTTCGACGCGCGCGCCGACAACCTCATCCAGTTCATCGACCGCATCGCCAACGATATCGGCTCGACCTCGGCGATCCTGAAGGACCGCGCCGAGAACCACAACAATGGCTGGTTCGACACCCGCGCCGACGACCGCTTCTGGTTCGCCTACGGCCAACTCTACGGCTATTACGGCATGCTGACCGCCGCCGAGGCCGATTTCGACGACGTCATCAAGGAAAAGAAGCTGACCACGCTTTGGGACGACATGGAGGGGCAGCTTCGTTCGGCGCTTCGCATCCAGCCCTTCATCGTCGCCAATGGCCGCGAGGATGGGTGGATCGTTCCGAGCCACCTGACGACGATGGGCTTCTATATCCTGCGCGTGCGCTCCAACCTCGTCGACATCAAGGCCGTGCTGCAGCAGTAGGGCTGGCCAACGCCATCGACGTCATCCTCGGGATAAGCCCGAGGATGACGTCGGTCTATTGCCGCCGCGCCGCCGCTTCCCTCAGGGCGCGAACGCGTTCGGCAAGGCTGGGCGGTCCGCCCGGAAGCGCCGCCTCCGGCGCCGCGAGCGCCTTGTCGATCGGGGAATCGGGACCTTCGATCAGCGCGGTCAGCGCGACCATCTCGGCGGCCAGGTTGCCGATCTGCTCGCGCAGCGCCATCTCGCCCGGCCGCGGCGCGGCGGCCGGCGCGGGCTCCGGCGCGGAAAGCGAGGCGGTGCGCAGCCGCCTGTTCTCGCGGGTGAGCGTGGTGAGCCGCTCCTCCAGCCGCTTCCGCTCCGCCGCCAGCCGCGCCAATGCTTCCTGCCGCTCGGGCAAGGCGGCCGTGGCGGCCGGTACTTCGCCGTTCTCCGGCGAAAGCGCGGAGCGCCCGGCGGCGGCTTCGCCGATATTTCCCGTCTCCGGTACCGGCGCTGTCTCCGCCGTGTCGGCCGGCTTGTCCGAATTCTCCCGCAAACGGGCAAGCTCGCGTTCGCGCCGCTCCAGCGCCTCCTCGCGGTCGGCGACGGTAGCGAGCGCCCTTTCCAGGCGGCGCTCCAATTCGTTCGCACGGGCCCGTTCGGCCTTCAGCGCCTCGCGTCCGGATTTATTGTCGATCCCGGTCTGGCGGAGCTTCTCTTCGCTTTCGCGGCGCTGCTCCCGAAGCCTGGTCAGATCGCCCTTCAGCTTGGCGATCTCGGTCTCGCGGGCGACAAGCTCGATCTGCCGGTTGCTGACTTCCAGGTTGGCGTCGGTCGCGGCCATGTCGAGCCGGCTGATCTCGGCGTCCTTGCCTTCCACCTGCGCGGTGATCTCGTCCAGCTTCCTGGAAATGGTTTCGAGCTGGTCGCTGCTTGCCTTGAGCGCGGCTTCCAGCTCGGCGTTCTTGGTCCCGAGCGCGCCACCCTCTTCCAGCAGGCGGTCGCGTTCCTCCGTCGTCTGCTGGAGCTGCTGGCGGCCGCGCTCGATCTCGACCATCTGGCTTGCGACGCGGTCCTTGAGTTCCTTGACTTTCATCTCGAGCCGCCGGGTCGCCATGGCGAATTCGGCCCGCAGCGCGTCCTTCTCGGCCTGGATCTCGTTCATCGTCAGCGGAAGGGTCGCCTGGATGCGCCGTTCGGTCAGCCGCGTCGCGCGGCGCCAGAACGACGGCGCCACCAGGAGCGCGAGCAGCAGCGCCGATAGGAAGCCGAAGCCGAAGAAAAGAAGGGACTGGATCACCGGAACTCGCTTGAACGATGCGCCGGAACCTTCCGGCGCATCGTCTTTTGCCACAGAGGCGGGTGTTCAGGCCAGCGGCGATCCGGGGCCGGCCGAAGCGGGCCTTTCCGCGATCAGAACGGATTCCAGGTCGGCCGCTCGGTCAGCTTGAGATAGCCCAGATTGACCCCGAGGCGGGCGCCGACGCCGGTCCGTACCGGCACCAGCAATACGTCGTCATGCTTCAGTACATTGAAGCCGAGGCCGGCGACGACATAGGCGGAACCGGCGACGCCCGCGTAGCGCCGGTAGAGGCTGTCGACGCTGTTGAGATTATAGACCAGCACCATCAGCCGCGAGCCTTCGGCGCCGAAATCCCAGCCGATAGACGGCCCCTGCCAGAACACCTTATGATCGCCGGCGTTCTTGGTGTAGAGCGTGCCTTCGCCGTAGGTCAGGCCGCCGATGATGGCGCCCGATCCCTGCTCTCCCAACACGTAGCCGTTGGGAAGACCATAGGTGGAGAAGATTTTTTCGACGACGGACGCCAGGCCGCCGGATGTCGATCCGAAGAACTGGTTGCCGGAATCGATGATTTCCTGGGCGGTATAGCCCGACTCCGCCCGCGCGCCGGGAGCGGCGATGGCGATTACGGCGAGGCATGCGGCGAAAGCGGCGACGAAACGGATGCCGATCCGCTTCAGCGAGATGAATTTCATGGTTTCGGTCTCCCTACGGGAGCCCATTCGCCGACGCCTTGCTCCCGGGCGGCCTTAAGCGGCCACTTCTCAGGAAACACCCAAACTAGCCCGTAATCCTTTTTCAACTATTAAGCTCGCACATGAAGCGAGCGGCGAAATCGGCCGCCGGGGGTCGAAAAACAGAAAAATCAGCGCCGGACAGAAGGAATGCGGTTTGCCGCGCCAGAGGCGATAATCAGCGGGGCTCCGGTGATTCGCTTCGCGCGCCGTTTGGGGGGCACACTGGCCGGCGTTTTGACAGGAAGGCAGGACGATAAATGGCGGACATATTCACTCTGACGGCACCCGAACTGGCGGCGCTTTTGTGCAGCCGCGTCTGCCACGACATCATTTCCCCCGTCGGCGCCATCAACAACGGTCTCGAACTCCTCGACGAGGGCGGCGCCGACGAAGATGCGATGAACCTGATCCGTATCTCCGCGCGCAACGCCTCGGCCAGGCTGCAATTCGCCCGCATCGCCTTCGGCGCCGCCGGCTCGGCGGGCATGCAGATCGACACGGGCGATGCCGAGACCGTCGCCACCGCCTTCATGAAGAACGAGAAGCCGGAATTCACCTGGACGGGCCCGCGCGCCTATCTGCCGAAGAACAAGGTCAAGCTCCTCCTCAACCTCATCCTGATCGCCAACGCCGCGATCCCGCGCGGCGGCAGGCTTGCGGTGACGCTGGAGACTCCGGAGACGGAGCCGAAATTCACGCTCGTCGCCAGCGGCCCGATGGTGCGCGTGCCGCCGAAATTCCTGGAGATGCATTCCGGCCAGAAGCCGGAAGAGGCGATCGACGCCCACGCGGTCCAGCCCTACTACACCCTCCTCCTCGCCCGCGAGACCGGCATGTCGATCGAGATCCGCGCTTCAGCCGAGGAAATCAGGCTGACGGTCAAATAGCGCCAGAAACCCGAAATATGCTTCCGAACCTTCGCGGAAGCGAAAATGCTGCGCGGCAGGATCCACCTGTTTGGGCCGGATACGCTGGTGAACATGATGTTGGCCGCAGCCTGAATGTCGAAATGCGTGCAGTGAAAGCCGCGTAGAGAGTTTCAGTTCGCGCCAGATGAAGGTTATGGCGGGACGGCAGGCCGCCTTGCATGATGATTGGGAAACCTTCCCTTGGCTAAAATTTAACCGCTTTCGTTCCCTGCTTTCTTAACCGTTTCCATTTAGGTTAAGCCGTTGCCGGCCGTTCGGTCTCGATACGCGGCCGCGCCATTCAGGGGATGGAAGATGAAGCGGTGCATGATCGTCGACGATTCGAGCGTCGTAAGGAAAGTCGCGAAACGCATATTGACGAGCAACGATCTCCTGGTCGTCGAGGCGGCGAGCGCCATGGAGGCGCTGAGCCTGTGCGCCACGGATATGCCGGACCTGATCGTCGTCGACACCACCCTGCCCGACATGACCGCGGCCGACTTCACCCGGGAAGTGCTTTCCTATGACGCCGAGGTCAAGCCGCGCGTCGTCATCTGCATCGCCGAGATCGATGTCGGCGCCATCATGCGGGCCAAGCGCGCCGGCGCCTCAGGTTACCTCCTGAAGCCCTTCAACCGGCCACAATTGCTGGAGCGTTTCCGCGAATTCCAGATGGCGGCCTGAGAACGGCGACAGGCAATTGGCAGTCGGGAATAAAGACTGCCGCCGCGACCCGTGCGGCGTGATCCCCGAATACCGATTGCCTGCTGCCGATTGCCTGTTCTAGGCGCTTTCGCGGATTTCTTCGGGTTCGCGCAGCACATAGCCACGGCCCCACACCGTCTCGATGTAATTCTGGCCGCCGGACGCGGCGTCGAGCTTCTTGCGAAGCTTGCAGATGAAGACGTCGATGATCTTCAGTTCCGGCTCGTCCATGCCGCCGTAGAGATGGTTGAGGAACATCTCCTTGGTCAGCGTCGTGCCCTTGCGCAGCGAGAGCAGCTCCAGCATCTGGTATTCCTTGCCGGTGAGATGCACCCGCTGGCCGCCGACCTCGACGGTCTTGGCGTCCAGGTTGACGATCAGGTCGCCTGTCGTGATGACCGACTGCGCGTGGCCCTTCGAGCGCCGCACGATGGCGTGGATGCGCGCGACGAGTTCGTCCTTGTGGAATGGCTTGGTCATGTAATCGTCGGCACCGAAGCCGAGGCCGCGGACCTTGTCCTCGATGCCGGCCATGCCGGAGAGGATCAGGATCGGCGTCTTCACTTTCGACAGACGCAAGGTCCTCAATACCTCGTAGCCCGACATGTCGGGCAGGTTGAGGTCGAGAAGGATGATGTCGTAGTCGTAGAGCTTGCCGAGGTCGACCCCCTCTTCCCCGAGATCCGTCGTATAGACGTTGAAACTCTCCGATTTGAGCATCAACTCGATGCTCTGTGCTGTCGCACTGTCGTCTTCAATCAGCAGAACGCGCATTTAGGTCCCCTTTTCTGCCGCCAGCCCGGTTCGCCCAACCCCGGCCGGGCGCGCCCGATCCTGAACCGCAGCAGTCAACACGTGAATCGCAGGCTGCCACCGAATGGTTAACAAAATATAATTCCACTTGGCAAGCGGTAACGATCTGTCCAGCACTCCTAGGCACCTTTTTGAATCCTTTGCGGAATCGTAGTGGAAAACACCCTGAAATGAACTTCAACAAACCACGCTAAGTGATTCAACTGACTCGACTTGTGGGGATTTGTCGGCCCATTGCGGATTTTTACCGGCCCTTAAGTCCTGCCCCGTATGATTAACAATGCCCGTAAACGAATGGTTACCGTCGGCGCAAAAGCTTAGGAATTTGTTTCCGGGCAGGAATGGCCGTCGGCGATCTTTCCAGGCGGGCCATGGTTGTGAGGGGCATGACCGAGGGCCGCGGGGGGCCAAGGCGTTCGCGTTCGGGAGTATATGGAATGAAATCACGTGAGAACCTCGTTCGGCTGAAGCAGTTTCAGGTGAACGAGAAGCGCCGGCAGCTCCTGCAGCTCGATATGATGATCGCCGAGTTCGAGCGAATGGCCAACGAGCTCGACGTGCAGATCGCGGCCGAGGAGAAGAAGGCCGGGATCAGCGACGTGAATCACTTCGCCTATCCTACCTTCGCGAAGGCTGCCCGCCAGCGCCGCGACAACCTCCTGAACTCGCAGGCGGATCTCGCCCAGCAGCGCGAGATCGCGGAAACGGCGCTTGCCGAGGCCGAACTCGAGCTTTCCAAGGCCGAGATGCTGGAAACGCGCGATGCGAAGGCGCGCGACGGCGACGGCGGCCGCGCGATGACCGGCTGAAGATAAGCGGCGGCCGGCGCTGATCGGCAATAGGCAGGTCGGCAGTCGGCAATCGAAATAGCGCAATACGAGACGGCCAAAAACATGTCCGCCCGCTGACGCGCGGCGGATTTGTTTATTCGACTGCCGACTGCCTATTGCCGACTGCCGATTTGTACCTCAGTGCCTGTATTGCTGAATCCGTGTCGTCCGGAGCCCCGCCAGCCCGTATTCGTCGATCGAGGCCTGCCAGGAGAGGAATTCCTCGGTCGTCAGCTTGTAACGCTGGCAGGCTTCCTCGAGACTGAGCAGGCCGCCACGCACCGCGGCCACGACCTCCGCCTTGCGCCGGATCACCCAGCGGCGGGTGTTGGATGGCGGCAAGTCCGCTATGGTAAGCGGGCTGCCGTCGGGGCCTATGACGTATTTGACGCGCGGCCTAACGAGATCGGTCATCCGTACTCTCTACAAAAATCAAAGAACCAATCGTCGGTCACCTTAACGCCACAGCTTTAAAAATTGCCTAAATAAAAGGTAATGCAACGGTAAGCTTGGTGAATCGGACGTTAGCCAATGCGGATCTATTTTACGCTTCTCCCGCCTTTCCCGTGGCCGCCCCGGATGGCCGATCCGTCATATGGCGCGGCCGCGGCGCTTGACCTATATTCGCGGGATTGGCATCAGAGCCCGTGAACGCCTTGGAATGTACCTGACATGAACAGCCTGGACCTGCCGGGACGTCCCGAAGACACGCGCGTGGTCGTGGCGATGTCGGGAGGCGTCGATTCCTCCGTCGTCGCCGGCCTTCTCAGGAAGGAAAGCTATGATGTCGTCGGCGTCACGCTTCAGCTTTACGATCACGGCGTGGCGACGCACCGGCCGGGTTCCTGCTGCGCCGGCCAGGACATAGACGACGCCCGCCGGGTGGCGGAGACGCTGGGCTTTCCGCATTACGTGCTGAACTACGAGGAGCGCTTCCGCAAGGCGGTGATCGATCCCTTCGCCGAGAGCTATGTCTCCGGCGAGACGCCCATCCCTTGCGTTTCATGCAACCAGACGGTCAAGTTCGCCGATCTTCTGGAGACGGCGCGCGAACTCGGCGCCGATGCGCTTGCCACCGGCCACTATATCCGCTCCGCCCCGGCCGGGAACGGACACCGGGCGCTCTACCGGCCGCTCGACGCCGAACGCGACCAGAGCTATTTCCTTTTCGCTACGACGCAGGAGCAGATCGATTATCTGCGCTTCCCGCTGGGCGGGCTGCCCAAGCCCGAGGTCCGCCGCATCGCGGCGGAGATGGGGCTCGCCGTCGCCGCCAAGCAGGACAGCCAGGACATCTGCTTCGTGCCGCAGGGCAAGTATTCCGACATCATCGCCAGGCTGAAGCCCGGCGCCGCCTCTCCTGGCGACATCGTGCATATAGACGGGCGCGTGCTCGGTCGCCACGAGGGCATCCTGCGCTATACGGTCGGGCAGCGGCGCGGCATCGGGGTCGCCGCCGGCGAGCCGCTCTACGTCGTCCATCTCGACGCCGAGCGCTCGCGCGTCATCGTCGGCCCGCGCGAGGCGCTGGAGACGCACGGTCTTTTGCTGCGTCAGGTGAACTGGCTGGGCGACACGCCGCTGGAGGATATTCCGGCCGAAGGCGTCGAGCTCTTCGCCAAGGTGCGCTCCACGCGGCCGCCGCGTCCGGCGATACTGACGCGCTCGGGCGGTTCGGTCTGGGTCGAACTGGTCGACGGCGAATCCGGCGTCGCGCCGGGACAGGCCTGCGCGCTCTATTCGGACGACGGAGACGACGCGCGCGTGCTCGGCGGCGGCTTTATCGAAAGAGCCCATCGCGGCGCCGAGGCCGAGGCGATGCTCGCACGCCTCGGCGCGCATCACGCGCACGCCTGAACCTGCCTGCCCCATCGCGTGCCGGCATTTCGTGTGCGTAGAGCGGTCGTATAACAGCCCCTTCCCGGTTTGCTTTTCCAACCCGGTGAGGAGGTAGGTCGCCGCACACGCTGGCCCTTCCTGGACTGAGAGAACCAGCGACATTGGCGAGGGGCCAGCGACCGCTCAGGCGGCGTTCCTCATCTCGCTTTGCGGCAGCAGGCCCTCGACCGGTTCGTCCAGCAATATGCCGCGGCGATGCGCGAAAGCGGAAAAGACGTCATAGGCCTCCTCCGCCTCTGCCGCTCCGATGAGCGTGTCCCGGCACGCCTCGATGGTGGCGTGATAGGCTTCATCGCGCAGCCTGGTCGGATATTCGTTGAGAAAGGCGAGAGCGTCGGTGGCGCTGACGACCTGACGGACATGGCCAAGGCCTGCCAGGACGCTGACGGGCCGGCGGAAAGATGCTTGCAGCATGGGCTGAACTCTGTCCTCGGGTGAAGCTTGACGAAAGCCGCATTTGCGGATGCGGCATCGCCAAACGGCATAGGACGAGGATGGTTCCTGTTATAATTTTCACAAAATGCGCGGCTTCCCCCGGAGCGGAGGAACGGGACGCGATCAGCCGATCGAGACCTTCTGGTCGGGCACGAAGCGCGTGTCGTGCGTGACCGTGCCGGCGGTCAGTACCTTGAGGACGAGGATCGCTTCCTCGCCGTTGGTCCTCGGCTCCTCGCGCGTTTCGATGCAGCGGATGAAATGTTCCAGCTCGCGCGTCAGCGGCATGCCCTCCTCGACCTCGACATAGGACGGTTCGTTCGCGGTGAAGGCCCACTGGCCGCTGTCCTGCCAGACGGCGTGGCGATAGACGGCGAGCTTGCGCCCCCAGGGCTCGACATCGTCGAAGACGGCCATGGCGCGCGTTCCGACGACGGTCAGCCGCCGCTCGCGATAGGGATTGAGCCTGGAGGTGAAGAGATGGCTGCGCAGATCGTTGGGGAAACGCATGTGGAGATGCGCGAAATCGCTCAAATGGTCGAGCAGCGCCGCCCCCTCGCCGCGTATCTCCAGCGGCGCGGCGCCGGTGATGGCGAGGATCATCGAGAGATCGTGCGGCGCGAGGTCCCACAGCGCGTCGTTCTCTGTATGGAACTTGCCGAGCCCCAGCCGGTGCGAGTGGATGTATTTGACCTGGCCGAGTTCGTCCGCGTCGATGAGCTCCTTCAATTTCTCGAAGGCGGGGTGGAAGCGCAGCACATGGCCGACCATGAAGATGCGGCCTGCCTCGCGCGCCGCCTTCACCGCACGCTCGGCGTCGGGCACGGTGAGCGCGACAGGCTTTTCGACGAGCACGTCCTTGCCGGCGCGGACGGCGCGGATCGCGCATTCGGAATGGAATTGCGGCGGCAGCGCCATGACGATCGCGTCGATGTCGTCGCGGGCATAGATCTCTTCCGGATCGACCGCGAGGCAGTCCTGCTCGCTGGCGAAGCCCTCCGCGCGCGGGCGGTTGGCGTCCGAGACGGCATGGAGCACGCCGAGCGACTTGAGCGTGCGGATATGGTTGGAACCCCAATATCCGCAACCGAGAACGGCGATGCGCGGTTTCATCAACAGAATACCCGAAAGACGATGCCGAGACACATATCGACGCGAACCGCCGAACTCAACCCCGGCGCGGCTTCGTTTCGCACCCTTTCAGGCGGCGGAACTCCAGGAAAAGCCCGCGCCGGCCGCCGATACCGGCCGGCGGCACGAGGGCAGTTCCCGCCTTGTGGCCGGCAACGCTCCGCCGCGCCGGGAAACCCGCGATCGACCATTCCAGAGGCACGCCTTCCTGTCCTTGACAGGTTCGGCGCGGCCACCTTATATCCGCGCGTCCTGGCCAGGGGCCGGCGCGGCTTTCGAGCCATACCGGACGGAGATCGGCAGCGGGGCGGAGTAGCTCAGTCGGTTAGAGCAGAGGAATCATAATCCTTGTGTCGGGGGTTCGAGTCCCTCCTCCGCTACCAAATTCTTCAATAATTTCAGGTGATAACCAGATATACTGGTCGTGCGATCACGCGCGGACGACGCCGGGCGTCATTTTGGGTGACGCGGCCGTACCCTTGGATGCGCCAGGATTCGGAAAGGCTCTTCTGAAGGCGCACTACCAACACGGACGCCAACGGCCATGACCTGACCTGCGGCCGAGCTTTTCAGGCCAGGGCGACCGTCAGTGAGCGACGAGAATGCCCTTCGCTTCAAAGATGTCGCGTATCTGCCGGACGTAGCCGTGATAAGCCTTGTCCTCGTGGGCGCTGTTCCACTGCCTGGGTCTCGGCATCTCGATCTTGAGGTCGAGATCGATCCGGCCCGGGCGCGGCGACATGACCAGGACGCGATCCGCCAGGAATACCGCCTCGTCGATGCCGTGGGTGATGAACAATACCGTGTTGCGCACCCGCAGCCACATGGACTGCAGGTCCATGATCATCTGCTCGCGGGTCAGCGCGTCGAGCGCGCCAAACGGTTCGTCCATGAGCAGAAGGCCCGGTTCCTGGATGAAGGCGCGGCAGATGGCGACCCGCTGGCGCATGCCGCCGGACAATTCGGAGGGATATTTGTTGCCGAAGCCGTCGAGCCCGACCTGGGTCAAAAGCTCCTCCGCGCGGAGCCTGTATCGCGACACGTCGAGCTTCTTGATCTCGATCGGCAGCAGGATGTTGTCGAGGACCGTTCGCCAGTAGAGTAGAAGGTCCGACTGGAACACGACCCCGATCTTGGGATGGGGCTTGCTGATCGCCTCCCCGTCGATCGAAATCGTACCCTCGGTCACGCCGATCAGGCCGGCGAGGAGCGACAACAGGGTGCTCTTGCCGCAGCCGCTGGGGCCGACAACGGCCACGAAACTTCCAGGCTCGAAATCGAGATCGATCTGATCGAGCGCCAGAACCTCGTCATCCTCACGGGTCCTGTACGCTTTGCTGAGCCGGGCAATGCTGACGGCGGCGCCTGTCTGGGTAATGGCATTCATGAAGTTCACCCGCTGATCCTGCTTCATCGTTTCGGGATGTCCCGGCAGCTACTTCGCGGCATCGCGCTTATAGGCTACCTTGCGCTCGACGAAATCGACGACGAAATACAGAAGAACGCCCATGATCGAGATGGTCACCACGGTGGCGAAGTTGAGCGTCGTATCGAACAGCGAATTCGCCTGAAGCTGAAGATAGCCGAGCCCGCGCTCCGCGGCGACGTACTCGCCGATGACGGCGCCGATGACCGCCAGCGAAATCGCCACCTTGAACCCGCCGAAGATGCTCGGCAGCGCCGCCGGCAGGCGCACCTTGAAGAAGGTCTGCCATTCGTTGGCGCCCATGGATCGAACCAGGCTGACCAGGTTCTTGTCGAGCGACTGCAGGCCCACGACGGTCGAGATCACGATCGGGAAGAACGAGATCAGGAACGCCAGCGTGATCTTCGGAGCCCAGCCATAGCCGAGGTAGAGCACCAGCAATGGGGCGAGGGCAACCTTGGGTATGGTCTGGAACGCAACGAGGATGGGATATATGGCGCGCTCGAAAGGCCGCGAATAGAAAATCGACAGCGCCAGCGGAACGCCGATCAGCACCGAAACGACGAACCCGGAGACGACCTCGAACAGCGTGACATACGAGTTCTGGAGAAGCAGACGCCATTCGGTGACCATCCGGCCGGCGATTTCGAGCGGCGTCGGCAGCACGAATTTCGACAATCCCGCCAGTGGAACGAAGATCTGCCAGGCCACGATGACGGCTGCCGTGAGGAGGAGCGCCGAATAGCGCTCCAGCCACGGCTCACGCGACTTCTTCTTGGCCATCACCTTGCCTTGGTTTCCCGTCGCGCGACCGGCGCGCACAACGTCCGTGCTCGCCACGATATCCTCACTTGGTCAGAAGGCTGTCGGTAAAGAAGGTCGAGACCGGCTTCGGCGTCCCGATATCCCCTTCGGTACCGATCAGCTTGAGCGCATTGGCGATCGCCTCCTCGTCGATCCAGCCGATCGGCTTGCCTTCCGGCGAACGGATGGATTCGGAGGTCGCGACGATCTCTTCCTGAATGACCTTGTCCGAAGGACTGGGCTGCCAAACCGCCTTCAGCGCCGCCGTCGCCGCCGCGGGATCGGATCTGGTCATCTCGATCGCCTTGGCATTGGCGGCAAGGAATTTGCGCAGCAGGTCCGCCTTCTTCTCGATCCCGTCATTGCTGGCGACGACGGCCAATCCGGGGATCGACAGACCATACTTCCTCATGTCCAGCACCGGGTATTTGACCCCCGTCTTCGCCTCGAGATTGGGGAAATCATTGGTCAGGTAGACACTGACGACATCGACCTTGTTTTGCACGAATTGCGGCACGCGGGCCTGCGAGTCCATTTGGACTTTGCTGATCTTGCTGCAATCGATCTTGTTGATCTCACAGAATACGCCGAGATAGCTGGTACCGGTTTCTCCGACGGACGTCGCGATCGTCTTGCCCTCCAGATCCTTGGGCTTTGTAACCGGCTTTTCGGGATGGGAGATCAATACGACGGGCGCCGCCGGCTGATAGAGCGCGATGAGCTTGACCGGCATGCCTTTCTGGATCGCCGAGACGGCGAAGATGCCGGGAAGGATCACGACATCCTCCTGGCCCTGGATCAGCGCCCCAAGCGCGGCCTGCGCGCCGGCGCCCTCCCCGAGATTGAGCGTGATGCCGGCATCCTTGTAGAGATCCTTCGCCTTGCCCAGGTAGAAGAATCCGTACTCGCCCTTCAGCTTCCAGCTGAATCTGGCGTTCAGGTCTGCGGCTTTCGCGCTCTGACCGGCAAAAACCGCGGCGAAGGCCAATGCGGCAGCAAACGCCGCTCCTCGCATAAGAGTTTTCGCGTAAGACATCTTCATCCTCCCTTTTCCGACGCACTCGAGCGTCACCGGGCCTTGGGGCCCACACCTTCCCTGGAATGGCCGAAAACAGGTAATTGCAGCCATTCTTGATCTCATACTGTGATCACATTTGGTGATTGTCAAGCGCTCCGGACCGGCCGGGTATTGCCATTTCGAGATATTCCTGCCGCATGGCCCGCGGAAAGCCGGGATCCTGCGTCGACGGCGAAATGCGCCGCATCCCGGTTGCGGACGCTTCAATGAGAAGCAAGAAGGCTGGAAAGCGAGTTCCGGATCGCCGCGTGGGTCAGATCCCGGGCAATGAAGACGAGCCAGCCGGACGGATCGCCATCCGGCCATTCCGGCAGGTACTCCGGCGGATAGACGACGTGTTGAACGCCCTGGACGACTACAGGCCTGTTTTCGCCCGCGACGCGCAGCAGCCCCTTGACCCGGAGAATGGATCTCCCCCGGCTCGCGAGCAACAGTTCCAGCCACTCGACGAAGGCCGGCCAGCTTACCGGTTCCGTGATCTCGAGGGTGAAGGTCTCGATGCCCGCGCCGTGCCGTGCAGCGGGCGTATCCATCAGTGCGGCATGGCGGGGATTCCAATCCGCCGGCGATGCGAGCACCTCATTGGCGGACGGCATCGCCGCCTTGCTCGACGACAATCTCCGCACGGCGGGATTGACCCTGGCGATGTCGATAGCGAGCCTGTCGATCTGCCACGGTTCGACCAGGTCCGTCTTGGTCACGATCACGCAATCGGCCAGCGCGACCTGTTGCTTGGCTTCCGTGAAGCTGGCGATACTGTGCGAGCCGCCGACCGCATCCACGGCAACGACGATCGCGCCAGGCCGGTAGCCGCGCCGCAGCCGCAGATCGCTCATCACCGCTTGAATGATGGGCGCCGGGTCGGCGAGTCCCGTCGTTTCGACGACGACGCGGCGAAACGGCGCGCTCTGGCCCCGGGAGACCATTGCATGAAGATCCGCGAGCGTCGAAACAAGGTCATCGCGCACCGCGCAGCAGAGACATCCGGAAGGCAGCAGCACCGCGTCTTCCGATATCTCGCGGACGAGGAAATGATCGAGGCCGACCTCGCCGAACTCGTTTATGACCACGGCCGTGTCGGCCATGTCGGGATCGTCGAGGAGGTGCCGCAGAAACGTGGTCTTGCCGCTGCCGAGGAAGCCGGTCAGCACATGGACCTCGACCCTGTCGTCTTCGGCCGGGACGGTCGGCCGCACGGTCAACCGATCTCGAAAATCGCTTCCACCTCGACGGGCACGTTGCGCGGCAGCGAATAGCACCCGACAGAGGCGCGGGCGTGCCTGCCGGCCTCGCCGAAAACTTCGACCATCAGGTCGGACGCACCGTTGATCACCTTGGGATGGTCCATGAAGTCCGGCTCCGCGTTCACGAAGCCGCCAAGCCGCACGACGCCTACCACGCGGTCGAGGTCTCCATCGAGCGCACGTCTGGCTTGGGCAAGGATGTTGATCGCGCATAGACGCGCCGCGGCCTGCCCCTCCTCGACGGAATAAGTGGAGCCCAGCTTGCCGGTAAAGCGGTCCTTCCCATCCTGCGTAGGCACCTGCCCGGAAACATAGAGCTGGTTCCCGACCCTGCGGGTAGGAACGTAGTTGGCCGCGGGCAACGGGGTCTCCGGCAACTTTATCCCCAAACCCGCCAGCCTCTTCTCGATCTGTCCTGCCACAATGGTGCTCCTAGTAATCGAATTGCAATTCGGGGCCGCGCGCGAATGGCAGATCGACGCCATCGGGGCCGGCAACGCTCAACAGCGCCTTGCCTGTCGTGCGGATGTCGTGAACGATGCCCTTCTTCACGGCGGCGGCATGGCCATCCTTGAGCGCCGACAGGATATCTTTGTGGTCCGACGCGTTCCACGGCATGGAAGGGATGAGCAACGACATATACATGGTCGGCCCGAACTGCAGCCAAAGCGATTCGATCAGAGGCATCAGCACTTCGGAGCCCGATGCCTCGTACAGCGTAAAGTGGAATTTCTGATTGAACGACAGGCAATTGAGGATGTCGCGCTTCTCGATCGCGGTCAGGAGCTGCTCGTTGATCCCGTTCAGTTCGGCCAACAAGCCAGGCCCCGCCTTTTTTGCCGCGCTTTCAGCCGCCGTCCCCTCGATCATCTCGCGTACGGCGAAGAGGTCGCTCAATTTCTCGGGGCGAAGCTTGGGCACGCGGACCGAACCTCCCGCGGTTTCCTCGAGCGCGCTTGCGGCAACCAGGCGGCTGAGCACCTCGCGAACCGGCATCGGACTGGTCCCCAGTCCTGCCGCCAGCTTGCGCAAGCTCATGACCTGGCCCGGCACGAAGGCGCCGATCATGAGGCCACGTCGCATATAGTGCAGCACGTGCTCATGCACATGGCCGCGTGCGCGCTTCGCTCCGTCGCTGCCATTGGAGTGGGCCTTGTCGATCCGCATCCTGCAGTTTAGCCTTCTGATCTTGCCGAATCCTTTTCTCGTCGGATTCGGCAAGCGCCCTTTTCTCGCAATGCCGGCGCAGTTTACCGCCAGCGCGATTGTGATCTCATATTGTGATCAATATGCCGTTTCGGAATGTACAGCAAGGTTTGACTCAGGCCGTTGCACCGACCTGATAGAGCTCGATCTTCGTGCCGTCCGGATCGGCTATGTAGATGGATAGGCCGTAGGGCCCGTCATGGAGGTCGGTGAAGTAGCGGACGCCGGCCTTCTTCAGCCTGGCGTCCATGGCGCGGACGTCATTGACCTCGAAAGCAATATGATCGAGCTGCCGGTGATCGGCGGCCTTACCCGCGATCAATGCTATCCCCTGATGGAACGCCGTGAACGGCCGGCCGTCGGCAAGCGGCTTGGCCGGACGGACGGTGAAACCGAGCAGGTCGGTATAGAAGGCGACCGACTTGTCGATGTCGTTCACCATGATCAGCTGGTGCCCGTAATTGGTCACACGCGGCTTGACCTGGTCGCCGATCCAGTCGAGCACCTCGGACGATTGGGCGAGTTCGCAGAAATATTGCTTCCACACCTGCTTCGCCGTCGCCTCCCAATCGGCGTTGACGCCGGAGATGCAGTCGTCGATGGCGATCACGTCGAAGTCGCGCAGATAGGCTTCGCGGATCGAGGTCTCGACACAGGCGTTCGTCGTCGAGCCGGTCACGAACAGATGCTGGGTGCCGAGCATCTTCAGCATCATCTCCAGCCGCGTTTCGTAGAACGCGCCGAAACGGTGCTTGCGGATGACGAAGGAAGGATCGAATTCGGCCAGCGGCTTCAATTCGTCGACGATCTGTTCATCCCAGGTGCCGGCGAGCGCCGAGACCTGCTTGCGACGCGCCGTGTGGCCGAGCAGCTTCTTCTTGGCACGATGGCGATCGACCGCAAAATGCTCCTGCATGGTCCAGATGACGGGGATGCCGACGTCCTGGCAGCGCTTGATCAGCTTGGCAAGCGGCGAAACGATGGCCGAAAGCCGCACCGTATTCACCCCGGAGATGCCGAGGGTGCCCTTTTCGTGGATGAAGGCGTTCTGCAGGTCGATGACCAAAAGGGCCGACTTGCGATAGTCGAGGGCTTCCAGGCTCATTATTTCTGCTCCGTCATGTCGATGCCGAGCACGCCGGCCCGGCCCCAGCTATCCTTGGGCGTCTCATGGATCACCACATGAAGATGTTCGGGCTTGCAGCCGGCCTGCGTGACCATCGCTTCGGTTATCGCCTTGACGAGGTTGCGCTTCTGCTCGACCGTGCGCCCCTCCCACATCTCCACCACTACGAAAGGCATCTTATTTCTCCTCATTACCCGGCAACGGCGCGCCGGAGGCCCATAGCGGAACGGTAGGCGCAAAGCCGGTCACCAGATCGTTGCCGGCCCGGTCCGACCCGGAGATCAGCCACAAGGGACGGTTCGAATAGTTGATCAGGACCTGCTCTTCCATGCATCTGCGATTGGGGGGATAGGCGGGATCGCGCACGAAATGGCTCGTCGCCGGCATCAGCCGGATGACGTGGAGCGGCTCGTCCGCATCGAATGGATCGAGGGAAGACGGGCCGATTTCCGCGAGTCTCACGGCGGTTGCCTCCATCGGTTCGCGGCTAACGGGCAACAGGACCAGCGCGCCGGCAAGCGGCTCGACGGGCCAATAGCGGCCTTCCCTTCCCCGCTCCAGGAAGGCGGCATAGCCGGCCGCCCTGCAAAACAGCTCGCTGTCCCAAAGGATGATATCCTCGCCAAGGATGGCACGTCCCGCCTCAACAACGAGGTCGCTCTCGCACAACTCCAGGAACACCCAGGGATCGGTCAGGCCGATGCAGTGGCCCCACGGGTTGTGAATGCCCGACAGCCTCTCCTGGCGGATGGTGGAACCACGACCGACGATCTCCGCCACCGCCTCGCGCACCGTCCTGCGGCCCGGCATCAGCGGAGTCCGGCCGGCAAGGTTCAGGTGATCGGAGACCGCGGTGTTCATGACGGTACCGTCACGCAGCGGCCGCGGCCGTAATGGCGATCGGAAACCTCGCCGTTCTCGTAGACCACCTCGCCGCGAGCCACCGTCATCACCGGCCAGCCCTTGAGCTTCCAGCCTTCATAGATGCAAGTGCCCTTGCCGTTGTGCTCGACCACGCGCTCCTCGTCGAGATCGACCAGGACCAGGTCGGCATCGAAGCCGACTTCGATCTCGCCCTTGCGCGGCCAAAGGCCGAAGCGCCGCGCCGGGTTGAACGAATTCATCTGGACCAGCCGCGACAATGGCAGGCCACGCTGATAGACACCGAAATGGAGCATCAAGGCCAGCTCCCACGGGAAGCTGACGACGCCCGGGAACTCGGTCCAGATGTCCTGCAGCTTCTTGGGCAGGAACGGTACGTGGTCGGTGCCGAGACTGTAGACCGAGCCGTTCAGGACGCCGGCCCACAGGCCTTCCAGTTCGTCACGGTCGCGCAGCGGCGGGGAGATCTTGGCACGCATGTCCAGGTCCTCGTCGTAGCAGGTCCGCGTAAGGTAGTGCGGGCATGTCTCGACGGTGACATGCACCCCGCGCGCTTGAGCCTCCGCCGCTAGCACCGGCCCCATGCCAACCGACGTATGCACCAGATGCAGCGAGCAGCCTGTCTTCTCGGCAAGGAAGATCATGCGGCGGATCGTTTCGACCTCGCACAAGGCCGGCCGCGATTCGGTATAGGCGCCGAGGTCCTGCCGGCCGGTCGCCGCGATCTCCTTCTTCACCCAGGATGCGATCTGGGTGTTCTCGCAATGGACGTTGATGACGCCGCCGGGCACCTTGGACAGGATGCGCATGGCCGCATAGACCCACCCATCGGTTGCCGGCACGATGCCGATCGGATTGTCGGGCTCATAGCCGAAATAGCACTTGAACGACTTGACGCCGGTCCTGGCGATGACTTCCGGGATCTCGGCGATGTGCTCTTCGCGCTGGATGCCGAAATGGAAGCCGAAATCGATGACCGAATTCTCCTCGCCGATCGACTTCCGCTCCTCGTAGAAGGGCAGATAGGATTCCTTGAGATTGCGGATATAGAGCAGCGCCGTCGTGACGCCGCCCGAGGCCGCCGCCGCCGTCTCGGTCCGCATGTCCTCGGCGAAGGGGAACTTGACGCCGAGATGGCAATGCGGGTCGATCAGTCCGGGGATGAGGACTCGGCCGCCCGCATCGATGATGCGGCTGGCATCGGGCAGCGCCGCATCGGCGCCGGTGAGCACGATCTTGCCATCCTTGACGGCCACGCCTCCGTGAAACTCGCCGTCGTGCCGGACCACGCGGGCATTCTTGATAACCAGATCGGCCTTCATGATTTCTGCTCCAATATTCCTTCGATGCGCCGGCTGATGCCGCTCCACTGGCTGCGGCCGACGGTGATGGGCGCCCGCGACCCCATGCCTCTCGCCCAGACCGCCTTCAGTCCCATTTCGGCTGCGGCGTCCCGGTCGATCGTGCCGGGCGGGGCGGCGACGTCGACCAGCAGGGCGTGCTTGGGCAGCAGGGCGAGAAGGTCACGTTCCAGGAGGCGCTTCGGCACGCTGCCGATCACGATGTCCATCTTGGGCAGGTAGTCGGCAAGCTGCTCCAGTGAAAGCGACTCGGCGCCCGCGGCATAGGCGCCCGCGCGCTGCACCGGGTTGCGGGCCGCGACATGGACATGCGCGCCGAGCCCGACGAGCGTGTTGGTCAAAAGCGACCCGATCGTGCCCTGGCCCACCAGCATGACGTTCGATTTATGGATCGTGATGCGCGTGTTCTCGATGATGACCTTCAGCAGGCCCTCGACGATCGCCGGGCCGCGCAGCAGCATAAGGTCCACGTCCCACTCATATTCGTGCAGCGTGATGCCGAGCGCCTCGCAATGGCCTTTCAGCCTGGGATCCGCCCAGCCGAGGATGATGTCGCCGGGCTTGTTCATGCCGGCGAGCGCTTCGCGCGTTGGAATGATCTTTTCGCCGAATTTCGGGGCGAACAACGCTCCTTCCGGGCTGATGCCGGGAATGGGGAACAAAGCGAAATCGGCGCCGTCCAGCGCAGCGGCAAGGCTCTCGGCGCGGTGGACGCCTTCAATGCCGTCTTCCGGCCAGGGAAAGCCGTATGCTTGGACCATGGCGCCGGTAGCGGCGGCGCATCGCGCGATCTCCTGTTCCCGCTCGTCGCCCGCCACGATGGCGATGACGGTGCCTTCCCAGCTCATCTGGCCCTCACCTTCTCGATGAGCCGATCCCGGGTCATTCCCGCAATGCCCATCGCTGCCGCGGTGCGGCCGCCGTTGCGATAATCCGTGCCAACCGCGATCTGCGCGAGGCTGTAGAGCGAATGCGCGACAGGCGTCTCGACCCCGGCAATGCGGGCAAATTCGAGGAAGGGCAGCAATCCGTGACCGAAATCCTCCTTGTAGTACCTGTATTCGAGCGAATCCGGCCCCTTGATGTTCCTGTTTGCCTTTCCGCCTGCGATCGCGGCGCGGAAATCATCGGTGTCCGTCACGTCGGCCTCGACCGTGCCAAGCAATTTCATCTCCTCGATCAGGTTGGGCAGGTGATGGCCGAATGCCCTAGCCACGGCCAGCCTCTCTGCGTCGAGCTGTTTCATGACGCGGGCGACGCCCGGCGTCATGGCATCGACATAGAAGGTGAAATTCCCGCCGGTGGCCTCGACCCAGGCTGCGCCAAGGACGGCACCTGGGGGATGCAGGATCATGTTGACGTTGGAAAGGTCGGATGCCAGCACGTCGGCGACCGGCTTCACGCCGGGATAAAGATGCGCCGCGATCTCCAGCACCTCGTTGCCGCCTTTCAGCGCTGCGGCCTTCAGTTCCTTTGCGCGGCCGCTGATGGTGACGCCGTCGGGGCGGTACTTGCGCGCAACATAGGTGAGCGTCGAGAATTCCACGACCGGAGGGGCCACCTTGCCGGTGCGGCTGAAAGTTTCCGCGAATTCCAGCGCGCCCCCCGTATGTCCCGGATTGAGCAGCACGGGCTTGCCCGACGGCCACCCGGCCCCCGCCAGCGCGCTTGCGATATCGGAATGTGAAAAGGTGGGCAGCACTACGATGGCGATATCGACACCGGCGATGGCCGCCTCCAGGTCCGTGGTGATGAGCGCCGGTTTTGCGACGCCCTCGCCGAGCTTGCCGTCATAGGCGACGCCGCCGAGGTCGATATGCGGCTGCAGCGTCTTTGGCGAACGCCCCCAGAAATGGACGTCGTGACCGGCCAGAACCAGTTCGGCCACCGACGCCGCGCCGCCCGCCCCCGAGCCCAACACGGCTACTCTCATCTTTTCCTCCGCGACCGGCCCCGGCCGCCGGCGGCGTGGCAAGCCGCGTCAGCGACATGCGTCCTCACGGTCAGTTGCCCTCGTCATAAAGCGTGGTGGTCGTTTCGACGTCCTCATTGTGCAGGCCGGCACGCACCACCGCCGCCGCGGCGAGTTCGCGCGCCTTGCGGCGTATCTCGCCTTCGTCCACGCCCTGCACCTTCCCGTCCAGATAAAGCGGCTTGCCGTCGACCCAGGTCTGGACGATCGAAGCGGTCGAAGCCGAGAAGACCAGCGCCTGCAGCGGATCGTAGAACGGCGTCCACTCGACATGATCGAGATCGAACAGGATGAAGTCCGCCTTCTTGCCGATCTCGAGCGAGCCGATCTCGTCGTCCCACATCAGCGCCCGCGCGCCTTCGATGGTCGCCGCACGCAAGGCCTGCCGGGCGGTGAACACGTCGGGCTTGAGACGTGCATCCTTGAACATGCCTGCCACGACCAGCATCTGGCGCATGAGGTTCATGTTGCCGGCGGCGGAGACGCCGTCCGTCCCCAGCCCGACCTTGACGCCGGCCTTCACCATTTCCGGATACTTGCCGATTGCAGTCGCGCCCTTGCCGAGCTTGAAGGAAGAACAGGGACAAAAGGCAACGCTCGCGCCCCGGGCGGCAAGCAGCTGGACCTCTTCGTCCGAAACGGCTGCCCCGTGGGCTATCACGAGGTTCCTGCGGAGCCCTCCCGCGCGGTCGATCCGGGTGATCGGCCAGCAGCCATACTTGCTTTCGCAGATCCTGGCCTCCTCGATCGAAGTCGCCAGATGATAGGTCGTGCCGACGCCAAGCCTTTCGGAAAGCGCGACGGCCCCGACATGCAGTTCGAGGCTGCACGGCTCCTTGCCTTCGATATTGACCCAGCAGCGCGCCCGGCCGTCCAGCGTGCCGTTATAGCGCGTCACGCATTCCTCGAGCACGTTCAGCGCCGTCTCGGCATCCGGGAAGAAATGATGCTCGGCCATCTCCTCGGTCCAGCCGCGCGGCAGTTCGGCCGGCCGGTTGTCGGCGGCGTGGCGGCCGGTGATACCGCGCATGCCCGTCTTCTCCATCGCCCTGACGACGATGCCCGGATCGTATTGCGAACCCATGTCGAGGAAGCAGGTCGTGCCGCATCGGAGCATCTCGGTGATGCCAAGCAGCGCGCCCCAATATTCGTCCTCTTCGGTGATATGCGCATAGAAGGGCTTAGCCCAATGGAACACCCATGCGCGCGTATTGAGATTATCCGGAAAGACGGCACGGGAAAGCGTCTCCGACAGATGCACATGGCTGTCCACGAAGCCGGGGCATATGCCATGCATCGTACCGTCGACCACCTTATCGAACGCCGTGCCCTTATGTCTGGCGGCCACATCTCCGGCGGGGCCGATGTCGGTGATCCGGGTATCCTCCACGACCACGCTGGCATTGCGCAGGACCGTGTCGTTTTCATCGACGGTGAACGCGAAATTCAGGTTCTCAATCAGCGTACGCATGCACTTCTACCCATGCCTTCCCTTGCAAACAGGACGAACGGTACGCCGCCCGCAAAGCCCGGACGACCCGCCCTCTTCCTGGCTAGACGGCAGCCTTGACCTTCCTGTCCTGCATGCCGGTCCCGCAGACGATCAGCCTGTCCGTATCGGCGTAGTCGGACAGCAATTCCGAGCCGCTCGCCGTGACCAGGAGCATATCCTTGTTCTGCATGCCGAAACCATGTCCCGTATCGTAGCAGAGCGGCTCGAAGCCGAGCACCATGTTCTCCTCCAGGGGAGCGTCCTCGCCCGGCTTTCCGAGGATTGGCGTCATGCCTAGATAAGGGTCCTCGTGCAGATGCAATCCGATGCCGTGCCCGACGAAGGAGATCGGCGGCAGATCGAGCTTCGCCAGCTTGGCGATGAAGGCATCGTAGATTTCCCGGCAACTCGCGCCCGGCTTCACCTTCTCCATGATCTCGTACTTGCAGTCCACGAGATGGGACCAGATGCGATCCGCCATGGGCGGCGCTTCACCCACGACTGCCGTGCGGCAGACGCCTGCCAGATAGCCGTTGATCAGCGAGAATATCTCGACGCGGCATACGTCGCCCCGTTTCAGGACCCGGTCGGAGGGGCCGACATTCGGAAGCATGCTGCGTTCACCGGTGGCGACGATCAGCAGCTTGAAATGCTCGGCGCCCAGCGAATAGACATTGCGGGTCAGGTGACCGGCAATGTCCATCTCGGAATCGCCCGCGTCGACCATGGCGAGCGCATCGGTGATCGCCTGGTCGGAGATGCGCGACAGCCTGCGCAACAGCGCGATCTCCTCCGGCGTCTTGATCTGGCGCAGGCGCGCCAGGATCGGCTCCGCACGCTCGAAACGGGCGCCCGGCATGGCCGCGCTCAAGCGCGCGAAATCCCCCGCCGGCAGGTAGTCCATCTCCAGCCCGATCCGCCCCTTCGCCAGGCCGAGTTGCGAAAGCTGATCGGCCAGCACAAGCATCGCATCGTCGGAAAACTCCGCCCAGATGCGGGCCGGCGTATCCGGCAGGCGGCGCCTTATGGTCGAGGCCTCCATATCGACGCCGAAGATCGCGCTGCTGCCGTCCGCGCTGACGATAGTCATCGCATGACGGTGACGGATCAGCGGCTGCGAAGGAACGACGAAGCCGGCCGTGTAGGCGAAGTTCTCGGGCGACGAACAGATGATGGCGTCGAGCCCGTGCCGCTTCATCGCACCGACCTGCTTGGCGACGATTTCTGCTCGCATTCCTATTTCCCTTCGTGATTGTACCGACGCTCAGTCGCGAACCCTGTACTTCTCGATCTTCTTCAGATCGACCTCGATTCCCATTCCGGGACCGGACGGCACGACGATCGCGCCGTCCACGAACTCCATCGGTTCGCTCAGCAAGTCATCCTTGTAATAGATTCCGCCGATCTGGCCGTGCTGGGCCTCGGCCGGAGTCGAAACGGGTATGACACAGGAAAGCGTAACGGCGGGAGAAGCCGCGGCCAGTTGCACGTTCGCGAGATTGCCGATGCCGGTCTCGATCGAACCGTTGACGTTGCATATTATCCCGGCCGCGCGGCAGACCGCGCCGACCTCCATGGCCTTCAGGAGGCCTCCGGCCTTGGTGGTGTAGATGGAAACGATCTGAATACCGCCATTCCGGATGATCTGGATCGAATCGTGGGCGTTCCACGCCGATTCGTCGGCCATTACCGGCGCGTCGATGCGCCGGCCCACTTCGGCGATCCGTTCGATCCCCATGACCGGCTGCTCGACATATTTCAGCCGGTTCTTCTCCATCCGCCGCACGATCTGCACCGCTTCGCCGGGCGTCTTGTAGCCTTCATTGGCGTCGACACAGATTTCGACGCCCTCACCGGCGACCTCGCGGACAGCATTGACCATGGCGATATCGCGTTCCGGATCGACGCCGATCTTAACCTTGATGGTCCTGACGCCTTCGGCGACGATCCTGGCCACTTCGCTTCTGGCCTCGTCGATCGAGATCAGGCCGATGGAATGCGTGACGGGGACACGGTCGCGGGCCTTGCCGCCGAGCAACGTATGGACGGGCACGTTCAGCCAGCGCCCAGCCAGATCGTAGGCCGCGAATTCCATGGCCGCCTTCGAATAGGGATAGCCCCGGATCGTCGCATCCATTCGCGCATGAAGCTCGACCAGATTGGCGGTCTCGATGCCGATGATGGCCGGGGCGAGATAATTGTCGATGACAGCGCGCGTGATGAGCGCGGATTCCCCGAAATAGCGCCCGAACTCTCCGCCCCAATCCTTCAGTGCAGGCGCCTCGCCCCAGCCGACGCGCCCGTCGCTGTCGGTCATCTTGACCATCACGTAGCGCCCGATGACCTCGGTCAGCCCTGTCCACTTGTGCTCGCGGCGGGTGGGCAACTGTACAATTATTGTTTCTACAGACTGGATCGTTGGCACCGCCGCAACCTTCTTCTTGTCAGGATGAGAGGGCGCAGCTAGGCTGCGATCTGCATCTGTGATCACACTTTATGATCATAATCCGGGCGCCGTCAAGAAGCGTTGCGCCCCTGTGGGTTCAATACGGAACGACGCCCGGCCAGGCGCAGGAGGCTGAAATGATTGTCGAGGCGACCAACTACTTTGCGAGGAACGGCAACACGAGCGAAGTGCTGGAACAACGGCGGCGGGCGACGGCCATCAGGGTGTCGCTCGGGCTCGATGCCGGCAGGATACTGGTGAAGGTCGACGGTGACGGGCCGAACGTCCGCTGGGAATGTGCTTTCGCCAGCCAGGAGGAATACGAAGCCGACAGGGCGGCGAGGAAGGCGTCGGAGGATTTCGAAGCGTCCCGAAAGAAGATGCTGACCCTGGTCGACCGGTTTGAACGGCACATTTACAGGCAAGACGACGGTCTGCTGCCTTAAGGAGCTCTCTTGCCTCCGGTGAAGCGCGTCCTCCGCGACGTCATCGCGAGCGCCGTTTCCTGAGCAGGACCGGGAGCTCGACCGGCCGGAAATTCCAGGCGTCGACACCGACGTCGTATTGGCGCGTCAGCGGCTTCAGCTTGCCATGCGAATGGCCGTGAAGGTCGATCGATTTCTTGCCCATCTGGTTCCAGGTCCGGAAAGGATAGTGGCAGAGGATGAGTTTCGAGCCGTCGACCGTCATCTCCGCATAATGCTGGACGCTGGCCCAACCGGCGGCTGCTGTCGTGTCGGGCCCGTCATTGTTGCCGACGATCAGGTTCTTGCGCCCGTGGAGATTTGAAAGGAGCGTCTCGACGGCCGCCTTGCCCAGCCGGGCGAAGTCGCCGAGATGCCACACCTCGTCCTCCTCCCCGACCGTCTCGTTCCAGAAGCCAACCAGCACTTTATCGTGCTCCGCCAGCGAAGCGAAGGGACGTCGATCGATCCGGAGGATGCGGGGATCGTTGAAATGGGTGTCGCTGGTGAAGAAGAGCATTCGCCTCGCCTTTAGGTCGGACGATATGGCGGAGAACCATCATCGGGAAAGACCGTCCGGGTTGAGTGCCCGCCGCGCCGCACGGCGGGATCCCCGAAGAAAGATGGACGGGACAGGCGAACGTGACATCCTTTCCGCTCTTGCCCGCGAATGCGAGCGCGCTACGTGCCGATGGGAAGGTACATGCAATGAGCAGGAAATCCATCAGCCGCCGCGGTTTTCTCACCGCAACTCTCGCAGCCGGCTCCACCGCCCCACTTGTCCTCCCCGCCCTGGCTCGGCAATACCAGGGGTCCGAGCCGTGGACGCCGGATGTCGCCATGGCGCCCGAGCGCGCCACTCCGGCGCCGGCTAAATTCTTCAGCCCGGAAGAGAGAACGTTCATCGAGGCGGCCGTCGATCGCCTGATCCCCAAGGACGAATGGCCGAGCGCGACCGAAGCCGGCGTCGCCCACTTCCTCGACGGCCAGTTGGCTGGAGCTTTCGGCCGGGCGGAATCCTGGTACATGCAGGGGCCCTGGGAAAAGGGCGAGGACAGCCAGGGCTTCCAGTCGCGACTGGCGCCGGCGCCGCTCTATCGGGCCGCCATCAAGGCCATCGATGACCATTGCGGGGAGAAATACGGCGGCAGGAAGTTCGCCGACCTCTCCTCCTCCGACCAGGACGACGTTCTCAAAGGGCTGGAAAAGGGAGACGTCAAGCTCAAGGGGGTCGACGCCAAGACCTTCTTCACGATGCTCCTGCAGAACACCATCGAAGGCTTCTTCAGCGATCCCGTCCACGGCGGCAACAAGGACATGGTCGGCTGGAAGATGATCGGTTTTCCCGGCGCCCGCTACGATTATCGCCCCTACATCTCGAAACACAATCAGAAGCTCGACATCGAGCCGGTCTCCGTCGCCGGCGTCGATTCCTTCGGCGCCGGCACCCCTTCGAAATAGCCTTTCCCCCTCGACACAAGAAGCATCCCATGGCCCGCAAACTCCCCTCCGTCGATGTCCTCATTATCGGTTTCGGCTGGACCGGGGCGATCATGGCAGAGCAGCTGACGGCCGAGGGCCTCCAGGTCCTTGCCCTCGAGCGCGGCGTTTGGCGCGACACCTCGACGGACTTCGCCGTCACCAACGCGCAGGACGAGTTGCGCTATCGCTATCGGGGCGAACTCTTCGAGGAGCCGGCGCGCGGAACGCTGACCTTCCGCAACAGCCCGACCCAGACAGCGCTTCCGATGCGACGGCTGGGTTCGTTTCTGCCGGGCACCAATGTCGGTGGTTCAGGCGTGCACTGGAACGGCCAGACCTGGCGCTTCCTGCCGACGGACTTCCTGACCAAGACCCATAACGAGCAACGCTACGGGCCGCTCGCGGCGGACATGACGGTGCAGGACTGGGCCATCACCTATGAGGAACTGGAGCCCTATTACGACCAGTTCGAATATCTCTGCGGCATAAGCGGCAAGGCCGGAAACCTGAAGGGCGTCAAGCAGGAAGGCGGCAATCCCTTCGAGGGCGCCCGCTCCCGCGACTACCCCAATCCGCCCATGGAGATGGTCTATGCACCCGCCCTCTTCAGGGAAGCCGCGGCCGGTTTGGGCTTCCATCCGTTTCCCGCGCCTTCGGCCAATATGAGCCGGCCCTATACCAATCCGCTCGGCATCGGATTGGGGCCCTGCACCTATTGCGGGTTCTGCGAGAAATTCGCGTGCGGCAACTATTCCAAGGCGACCGCCCAGACCACCATCCTGCCGGTCCTGATGCGCCGGGACAATTTCACGCTACGCACGGAATCCGAGGTGCTGCGCATCCTCAAGGACCGATCCGGCAAGCGGGCGACGGGCGTCGAATATATCGACACCGAGGGCCAGGTGTGGGAACAGCCGGCCGACCTCGTCATCCTTGCCTCCTATATCCTGAACAACGCCCATCTGATGCTCGTTTCCAAGATCGGGCAGCCTTACGATCCGGCGACGGGGCAGGGCGTGGTCGGCAAGAACTACGCCTACCAGATCACCTCCAGCGTCGACCTCTTCTTCGATGACAAGTACTTCAACAATTTCGTCGGCGCCGGCGCGCTCGGCATGATCATCGACGACTTCAACGGCGACAATTTCGATCATGCGGGCCTCGGCTTCATCGGCGGCGGCTACATCGCCCAGTGGACCACCAACGGCCGGCCGATCGAGACCCGCCCGGTTCCGGACGGGACCCCCAAATGGGGAGCGAAGTGGAAGAAGGCCATGCGCGACAGCTATCTCCGGTCCACCTCGGTCGCGACCCACGGCGCGGTCATGAGCCACCGCCAGAACTATCTCGATCTCGATCCGACCTACAAGGACGTCTATGGCCGCCCGCTGCTGCGCATGACGTTCGACTTCACCGACAACGAACACAAGATGTCGAAATATCTGACGGACAAGGCCACCGCTATCGCCAAGGCGATGAAGCCGCGCGAGTTCAAGGTGAACGGCCGCGACGGCCACTATTCGATCGTTCCCTATCAGACCACGCACAATACCGGCGGGACCATCATGGGCGCCAACCCGCGCGAGAGCGTGACCAACAAATTTCTGCAGAGCTGGGATGTCCCGAACCTGTTCCTGCTGGGCTCGGGAGCCTTCCCGCAGAACGCGGGCTACAACCCGACGGGCACGGTCGGCGCCCTGGCGTATCACGCGGCAAAGGCGATCCGCGAACAATATTTGCGGGCGCCCGGCCCGCTTGTGCAGGCGTAGGCCCTGGGGACGGATTGGAGACGGATCGCCATGAGGATCGTCGATCGGGATCAGGCAAAGATGAGCGAGGCGATGTCCATCCATCGCGAGCGAGGCTTTGCCCCGGATTTGACCCACGAGACCATGACCCTTCCGGTAACGGCGGGAGCCCTCGATCTGGGGCGGAAAGCCCCTTGCCCGGATTCCAGGAGGGCGCGGTGAACCTGTCCTTCCTTGCAACCGTCGTTTTTCTGGCCTTGGCCGTCGCGCCGGCGCTTGCCGGCCAGGACCAGTGGACCACGATCCAGCGCGGGCTGTACCTGACGCGTGCCGGCGATTGCGAGGCATGCCACACGGCCGATCCGGCGAAACGGATGGCGGGCAATTTCGCGCTGCAGACGCCGTTCGGCATCATCTATACCGCCAACCTGACACCGGATCCGGAGACGGGGATCGGCAAGTGGAACGCCGACGATTTCTATCAGGCCATGACCAAGGGACGCGAGCCCGACGGCACCCGTCTCTATCCCGCCTTTCCCTATACCCATTTCACGATCCTCAAGCGCGAGGATTCCGATGCGATCTTCGCCTACCTGAAGACGCTGGAGCCGATCGACCAGCGCATAAGGCCGCCTGAATTCACGTGGCCGCTGACCTGGCGTTTTCTCATGCGCGGCTGGAACCTCATCAACTTCAAACCCCATCCGTTCCAGCCGGACCCGCAAAAATCGGCGGTATGGAACCGCGGGAAATATCTCGTCGAAGGCCTGGGCCATTGCGGCATGTGCCACTCGCCGAAGGATGTGCTTGGCGCCGAGAAGGACAGCGGCCGCTATTCGGGAGGCGAGGTCGAGGGATGGTGGGCGCCGTCGCTCTCGGGCGACAAGCGCGACGGCATCGGCGACTGGTCGAAGGACGATCTCGTCAGCTTCCTGAAATATGGGCGCAACGACAAGTCCGCCGCTTTCGGGCCGATGACCGACGTGATCGAACATTCGACGCAATACCTGAACGATCAGGACCTCGGGGCGATCGCCACCTATGTGAAGGAAATTCCCGCGCGAAACGACAAGGAACCCGCCAGGCTGAGCGACGACCAGAACAGGCAGGCGCAATCGGTCGGAGGCCAGATCTACGCCGCGCAATGCTCCGCCTGCCACGCGCCGGACGGAAGCGGCGTGCCGACCATGTTCGGTCCGCTCAAGGGCTCCTCGGTCGCGCAATCAAGGAATCCGGAGACGGTGATCCGCGCCGTCCTGGAAGGCGTGCGCTCGGCGCCGACGGACAAATATCCGACGCCGCATTCGATGCCGTCCTTCGCATGGAAGCTGACCGACGGAGAGGTCGCCGCCGTCGTCAACTACGTCCGGAACTCCTTCGGCAATCGCGCCGCCGGCGTCGATGCGGGCGAAGTCCATGCCATCCGCGAGAAGCCGAGCAGCTGATCTTCCGGGGACGTGACCTTTTCATTCCCTGGCTTAGAAGTTTGCCGTCTCGCATCTCCCGTCGTCCGGCTGCACATCAGCCCTTCGTGGAACAACGCGGCGGGTCGCACGGCGCCAGGACCCTTGCTGAAGGTGTCCGGCCAGCGCGGAGCGCTTGCCGGCGCCGTCGCCGACATGCTGCTCAGACGAGTTCGCGCACCGTGTCGGACGCGACGGTCAGCGCGATCTTCCTGCGCGCCGGCGTGCCCTTTGCCAAAGCCTCGGCGAAATGCTCCGCCTGGCTGAGCTTGACCTTGGGCGGCATCGGCGGCTCGTGCGGATCGACGACCGCCTGCACAAGCGCGGGGCCGCGCGTGGAGAAGGCCTCCCGCAGCGTGGCGGCGCATTCGGCCGGGTCCTCTATCGTATAGCCCTTCAGTCCGAACCCCTTGGCGACGGTGGCGAATTCGATCGGCTGCAGCTCGCAGACATATTCGGGGTTGCCGAGGAACACCATCTGCTCCCATTTGATCTGGCCGAGCGCGTTGTTCTTGATGACCACGATCTTGACGTTGAGGTCGTATTTCACGCAGGTCGCAAGCTCGCCCAACAGCATGGCAAGGCCGCCGTCGCCGACGAAGCAGACGACCTGCCGGTCCGGATGCGATATGGCCGCCGCGATCGCGTAGGGCAGGCTGCAGGCCATCGTGGCGAGATTGCCGGAACAGGAGAATTTCATGTCGCCGCGGATCGCCAGATGGCGCGCCGCCCAGGTGGTGATCGTCCCGGAATCGGTGGAGATGATGGCGTCGTCTTCCAGAAGCTTGTTGAGTTCGTGCGCCACCACCTGCGGCTTCATCGGCTTGTCCTGCCGCGTGCCGCGCTCGGTCATCAGCTCGTTCCATTCCTTCATGCCGGCCTGGGCATCTTCCAGGAAGGAGCGCTTCTCGCGGTAATCGAGCCTCGGAAGCAGTGCCTCCAGCACTTTCGCGGAATCCCCGACGAGACCCGCCTCCACCGGAAAGCGCAACCCTATGCATTGCGGGTCGAGGTCGATCTGGACGGCACGGGCCTCGCCCGGCTTGGGGTAGTACTCGATATAGGGGAAATTGCTGCCGACGATCAGGAGCGTGTCGCAGCCTTCGAGCGCTTCCTGCGAGGGCTTCGTGCCCAGAAGTCCGATGCCGCCCGTGCAATAGGGGCTGTCGTCAGGCAGGGCGCCCTTGCCGAGCAGGGCCTTGACGACGGGCGCGCCGAGCCGTTCGGCCACGGCGATGAGCTGATCCCTCGCGCCGAGAGCGCCCTGCCCGGCAAGGATCGCCGTTTTCCTGCCGCCGTTGAGGATCGCCGCGGCACGCGCCAACTGGTCTTCGTTGGGCAGCCCGGCCGAAACCGCCATCATCTCGGAGACATGGGAGGGGATGTTGCGCTGGGAGCGCATGCCCTTCGACAGCGGCTCCGACTGCATGTCGACCGGGATCGTCACATGGGCGACGCCCTTGTAGGCGAGCGCCGTGCGGCAGGCGAGCTCGACCGCATTCTGGACGTGCTCCGGCCCCATGACGCGCACATTATAGACCGCGACATCCATGTAGAGCTTGTCGAGCTCGACGTCCTGCTGGGTGAAGGTATGCAGGAGGTCGTGGAACTGCAGCCCGGTGATGGCGAGCACCGGCTGACGGTCGAGCTTGGCGTCGTAGAGTCCGTTGAGGAGGTGGATGCCGCCGGGCCCCGAAGTGGCCAGGCAGACGCCGAGCTTCCCGGTCCATTTGGCATGGGCGCATGCGGCGAAGGCCGCGGCCTCTTCGTGCCTGACCTGAATGAAGCGGATCTCGTCCTGCCGCTTCCTGAGCGCCTCGATCACGCCGTTGATGCCGTCGCCCGGTATTCCGAAGATCGTATCGACACCCCAGTCGATCAGGGTCTGGACGAGTATGTCGGCGGCGGTTGGGTCGGACATGTTCGATCTCCTCATAAAGGCGGAGGACTTCCCGTCGGGATGGCCGTGCGGGGCGGGTTCAGAGGACGCAAGGGGCATGCCCTCGCCTCGGCATAACTGGCCCGGCGCAAAACCGTTCCGCCCCGCCATCATTTCCCGCCTCCGCGACAGGCGGCGGAACGAATTGAGGCCGATCCCGTTCGGAAGGCGTTCCGAATGGAAGGCCGGATGGAAGGAAGGACGCGGTGCAGAGCAAACTTCTCGACAAATCGGCAGGGCGCGCGACCTACGCCATCGTTCTGGAAACCGGCGACGAGGTTCTTTCCATCCTTCGCCACTTCGTCGACGGCAAGGAAGTTTCGGCGGCCCAGTTTTCAGCCATCGGGGCGTTCTCCGACGCGGAGCTGAAATATTTCGACTGGGAGGCGAAGACCTACAGGACCATTCCCGTCGAGGAACAGGTCGAGGTCGCCTCCCTGATTGGCGATGTCGCGATCGCGCCGGACGGCAGCCGCGCGCTCCACATCCACGCAGTCCTCGGCCGTCGCGACGGTTCGGCCCTCGCCGGTCATCTGGGGAAGGCGCATGTCCGGCCGACGCTCGAAATCGTCCTGACCGAATCGCCCGTGCATCTCCGCAAGAAGCACGATCCCGAAACCGGGCTCGCATTGATCAGGATGGAAGGCTGAGCCGTGGATATCAGGCGCAAGACCTCCTCGCGGCCGGTGATCCTCCGGCACACGCGGCTCGATTCCCGGAATTCGCGTATTTCCCTCCTCTCCAAAAGAACGGCCTCTGCATCATGAACCTGATCGTCCCCCAATCTTCCTCCGCTTCCGTTCGCAACAGCCGCGAGTTCGCCGGCAAGGTCGTCGTCGTCACCGGCGCCTCGGCCGGCGTCGGCCGCGCAACGGCGAGGCGGTTCGCCCAGGCGGGCGCCTCGGTGGCGATCGTCGCGCGCGACGACCAGGCGCTCGAGGAAACCAGGGCCGAACTCGTTCGCAGCGGCGCCGAGGTCACGGTGGCGACGGCCGACGTGGCGGACGCCAAGGCGGTGCTGGATGCGGCCGGGCAGATCGAGGAAGAGCTCGGGCCAATCGACATATGGGTCAATTGCGCGATGGCGACGGTGTTTTCCCCGGTCGCCGAGATGACGCCGGAAGAGTTCCATCGCGTGACCGAGGTCACCTATCTCGGCTTCGTCTATGGCACCATGGCCGCGCTGCGGAGCATGCGCCGCCGCAATCGCGGCACCATCGTGCAGGTCGGCTCCGCCCTCGCCTATCGCGGCATTCCGCTTCAGGCCGCCTATTGCGGCGCAAAGCACGCCATTCGCGGCTTCACGGAATCGCTGCGCACGGAACTCATGAACGAAGGCAGCCGGATCAGGGTGACGATGGTGCAACTGCCCGCCGTCAACACCCCGCAATTCGATTGGGCGCGCACCCATGTCGCGCAGAGCCCGCGTCCCGTGGCGCCGGTCTATCAGCCGGAAGCGGTCGCGGCGGCCATCCTCGAGGCCGCCAAGGGAACCGAGCCCGAATACTGGCTCGGCCGCAGCACGATCGTGACGATCCTCGGCAACATGATCTTTCCCGGCCTCGTCGACCGTTATCTTGCCCGAAAGGGCGTCAAGGCGCAGCAGACCGGATCCTATGTGCCCGACAGCCGCCGCGACAATCTCTTCGAGGCGGTCCACGGCCTGCACCGGACCCGTGGCTCCTTCGGGCGGAAGGCGCAGTCCTCCGTGTCGGTCTGGGGCGGCAATCAGGCCAGGCTGCTGACGGCCGGCGCCGTGCTCGGCCTCGCGGTGCTTGCCGGCGGCGCGCTGATGCTTGGCGCAAGGGCTGGAACCCGCCGTCGCTGGCGGTAGGTTCCGGGTCGCGGCGGACGTTTGCGGCTACGTGGGACACGCCGGTCCCTCCTAGGTTCGGCGGCAGAAACTCCTGCGGCGGCCAGCTTGCAAGATTCCGTAAGGAAATACTCCAATCCTTCCGGGCGCGGTTTTTTTGGTTCCTGTCGGCAACGAGTTTCGGCCTCACGCATTGTTTCTGGACAACTCCATCTGCGCGCCGAAGGGACACCAGCGTTGCCTGTTTCGAGCCAACGGCCGTTTGACGGCCGCGACGATACCGCGATCGTCGAACTGATCCCCGCGCTTCGCGCCTTCGCCCGAACGTTCTATCGCGACCCGTCGGATGCCGATGATCTCGTTCAGGAAACGCTGACGAAAGGCATCGCCAACATCGACAAGTTCAAGCCGGGCACGCGGATGAAATCCTGGCTGTTCACCATCATGCGCAACACGTTCTGCACCCGGATCGTGGCCTACCGGAAGGAGCAGCCGGGCGTCGCCGATTGCGTTTCCGCCTTGCCGGCCGTGGAGGCGTCGCAGGACTGGAGCGTCCGCGGAAGCGAGGTCAAGGCGGCGCTGGAACGGCTGCCCGAACAGCAAAGGCAGGTGCTTGTCCTCATCGGCATGCTGGGCGTCACCTATGAGGAAGCGGCCGAGATCTGCGGCTGCGCCCTCGGCACCGTAAAGAGCCGCCTGAACCGGGCACGGGCCTCCCTGCTGGACGAACTGGGCGAGAGTTCACCGAGAACCTTCGTGGAGTCGCATATCCAGCTTTCCGATGGCGTGTTTTACGACGGGGCGCCCGGCTCGTCGTGATGGCGTGCATGGCGAGTTTTTCCGCATCCGGCGGGAGGCATCCTCCCAGAAATTTCCTGCGCGGGTGGAACATCGCCGGGCGGCAGGGGTTCGGATCCCCGATGCATCTCGATACGCCTTCGGAAAGGAACGCTCCCATGAAACGCGCCCTGCTCGCCGCGGTGGTAACCTGCGCATTCGCACTGCCCTTGCCCGCCATCGCCGCGGACAGCGCGACCGCCAAATTCGTGAAGAATGCCGCGATCGGGGGGATGTTCGAGGTCCAGTCGAGCAAGGCCGCCCTGTCCAAGACGCACGATCCGAAGATCACCGGACTGGCGAACATGCTGATCAAGGATCATACCGCCGCGAACCAGAAGCTGACGGAGATCGCCGGGAAGGAGAGCATCTCCGTGCCTTTGCAGCTCGATGCCAAGCACCAGGGCCAGCTCGACACCTTGCGAGAGACCAAGGGTTCGTTCGCCCAGCCGTTCATCCAGATGCAGCGTAGCGCCCATGAGGAGGCGATCATGCTCTTCGAGCGCTACGCGGATCATGGCGAGGATCCGACGCTGAAAGCCTTCGCCAGGAAAACCCTGCCGACGCTCAAGAAGCACCTCGCGGCCATCCGCAAGATCTACCAGGAGATGAAAAGCGGGTGAGGGCTTCCGCCTCGCTTGCGTCGGCTCGAACCCGTGATGGCGGAGAACGACATCACCCGACTGGAGATTTCCGATGACCGCTGACGCATCCTCCGTCTCAACGCCATGGATGGCGCTCCGGGACACCGATCGACCCGCCGAGCCGGCAACCCGGCCCGACACGGTCGTCGCCGTCGATTTCATCGTCAACGGAAAGCCTTGCAGGCTGGAACTCGATCCGCGCACCACGCTCCTCGACGCGCTCCGCGACCATGTCGGCCTGACGGGCACGAAGAAAGGATGCGACCATGGCCAGTGCGGCGCCTGCACGGTGATCGTGAATGGCCGGCGCACCCTCTCCTGCCTGAGCTTCGCCCAAATGAACGACAGGGACGAGATCACGACCGTCGAGGGCTTGGCGAGCGACGGCAGGCTGCATCCCGTGCAGCAAGCCTTCATCGATCATGACGCCTTCCAGTGCGGCTACTGCACGCCGGGCCAGATCATGTCCGCCATCGGCTGCATCAGCGAGGGCCATGCGGAAACCGACGCCGACATCCGCGAATATATGAGCGGCAATATCTGCCGCTGCGCGGCCTATCCGAACATCGTTGCGGCCATTCGCCAGGCGCGGGACGAGATGGAAAGGGCCTGACATGCGTCCCTTCGGCTTCGAGCGTCCGGAAACATTGGAACGTGCGGCCGGCATCGTCGCCGCGCGGGAGGATCGCGCAGCGCCTCCGCCGCTCTCCTCCGCGCAGTTCATCGCGGGTGGCACCAACATGGCCGACTACATGAAGCTCGGCGTGATGCGTCCCAACCTGCTCGTCGACATCGGCCGGTTGGCCGATCCCGGCCTTCGCAGGATCGCCGCTTCTCCGGACGGCATCCGGCTCGGCGCCCTGGTCCGCATGAGCGAGGCGGAAGAGAACGCCGATATCAGGATCGGCTATCCCGTTATTGCCGAAAGCCTCCAACAGGCCGCCAGCCAGCAGATACGCAACATGGCCAGCCTCGGCGGCAACATCCTTCAGCGCACGCGCTGCGAGTATTTTCGCGACATCTCCTGGGCCTGCAACAAGCGCGATCCCGGCTCCGGATGCGCCGCGATGGACGGCTTCAACCGCCAGCATGCGGTGCTGGGCGTCAGCGACCGGTGCATCGCCACCTATCACGGCGATTTCGCCCAGGCGCTGATCGCGCTCGATGCGTCGGTCGAGACGCAAAGTCCCCGCGGCGGCCGAACGATGGCCTTCTCGGAACTCCACAGGCTGCCCGGAGAAACGCCCCACGTCGAAACGCAGCTCATGGCGGACGAGTTGATCACCCTCATCGACATCCCGGCAAAGCCCTGGGCGCGCCGTTCGCACTATCTCAAGATCCGCGATCGCCAGTCCTATGCCTTCGCCGTGGCTTCCGTCGCGGTGGTTCTGGACCTGGAGGATGGCGCCGTCCGGGATGTGCGGATCGCCCTTGGCGGTCTCGCGACCGTACCCTGGCGCGCCCAGGAAGCGGAGGACGAGCTCAAGGGTGGACCTCTTGACGAAAGGACGGCCGGGCGGGCCGCCGAGGCGGCATTCGCCGGCGCCATGCCGCGGGAACACAACGCGTTCAAAATATCGCTCGGCCGCCAGGCGCTCGTGCGGGCGCTTCTCGAAACCCGTGACATGAGGGTTTGAACATGAACGAGGCCGCCCCTCTTCCGAAAGGCAACATGGGAGAGCCCGTCGCCCGGATCGACGCCCGGCTCAAGGTGACAGGAGATGCGCGCTATCCAGCGGACCTTCCGGTGCGCGATGTCGCGCACGCCGTCCTCGTCACCAGTCCGATCGCACGCGGAAGGCTGACGCAACTCCACACCGAGGCGGCGCGCGCCGTACCCGGTGTCCTCGACATCATCGCGGCCGGTGACGTGGACGGCGAACTGGAGAGGCCGCAATTCGGCAACTCCGGATCGACATCGATAGCGCCGCTGCACGACCGCCGGATATGGCACGACGGACAGATCGTCGCGCTCGTCGTGGCCGAGACCTTCGAGGCCGCCTCCGAGGCCGCCGCCCTGGTGCGGGCCGACTTTCAGGCGGAAGAGCCGAGCAGCGGATTCGGATCGCCCGGCATCGAGATCATCCCGGCGGCCGGCGCCAGTCCGCTGTATCCGGAGAATCCCGAGGCCGGCGATTTCGATGCGGCTTGGGCAACCGCGGAGATATCGATCGACGAGACCTACTCCACGCCCACGCAGCATCACAATCCCATGGAGCTGTTCTCGACGACGGCTTCATGGTTCGACGGTGACGTGACGGTGAACGAATCGAGCCAGAACGTCACCGGCTGGAAGAACACCCTCGCCAGACAGCTGAAGGTCGACCCCGAGCACGTCCGGGTCGTCAGCCCCTATGTCGGCGGCGCCTTCGGCTCGAGGGGCCCGATGACCCCGCGCACGGCGATCATTGCCCACGCGGCGCGCCGGCTCGGCCGGCCCGTGCGCTGCGTGGTCACGCGCAAGCAGGCCTACACGACCCAGACCTACCGCGCGGAGACGCGCCATCATATCCGCATGGGGGCCATGAAGGACGGCAGGATCGTGGCCTTCCGGCACGAGGGATGGGAATTGACGTCCCGGCCGGACAATTACGTGGTCGGCGGCACAGGCACGACGGCGCGCATGTACGGCTACGGCGCCGTCGAGACGAAGGTGTCCCTGGTCAAGGCCGACCGCAACACGCCGAGCTACATGCGCTCTCCTCCCGAGACGCCCTATGTCTATGCGCTGGAAAACGCCATGGACGAGATGGCCGTGGCGCTCGCCATGGACCCTGTCGAGTTCCGCCGCGTCAACGACACGATGACCGAGCCGATCGAGGGCAAGCCGTTCTCCAGCCGCTCGCTGATGGAGTGCTACGACCAGGCCGCCGAGGCCTTCGGCTGGAACCGGCGTACCCGCGGGATCGGCTCGATGCGCGACGGCGACTGGCTGGTCGGCATGGGCTGCGCCACGGCCGTCTATCCCACCAACGTCGCGCCCTGCACGGCAAGGGTCCGGCTGACGGCGGACGGCCGCATCCGCGTTCAATCCGGCTCCCACGAGATCGGCACGGGCATCCGCACGGTTGCGGCGCAGATGGCGGCCGAACGGCTGGGCGCGCCGTTCTGGTCCGTCGAGGTCGAGATGGGCGACAGCAGCCTGCCGCCGGCCCCCGTCTCCGGCGGTTCCACCTCGACGGCCAGCGTCTGCTCGGCGGTGATGAAGGCATGCGATGCCATTCGCGCCAGGCTTTTCCATGCCGCGGTGACGGCGAATGACGGACCGTTGTCCGGACTGGCGCCGGCAGATCTCGGGATCGCGGACGGCAGGATCGTCGCCGGCGCCCGCGTGGAAGCCGTGGCGAACGCGATGGAGCGCATGGGCGTCGGCGAGATCGAGGAATATGCGGAATTCGCGCCGGAGGGCAGTTCGGCCGACGCCATCGCCAACCTCTACAAGGGCAAGCTCGAAATGCGGATGGGCGAGGAAGGTGCCAAGGTGAAATACGCCTTCGGCGCGGAATTCGTGGAGGTCCGTATTCATCGGCTGACGAGGGAAACAAGGGTGTCGAGACTCGTCGGCGCTTTCGCGGCCGGCCGAATCATGAATCCAAGGACCGCGCGCAGCCAGCTCATGGGCGGCATGATCTGGGGCGTGGGCTGCGCTTTGCACGAGGCGACGGAGATGGACCGCCACAGCGCCCGTTACGTCAACACCGACCTTCAGGACTACCTCGTGCCGGTCAATGCCGATATCCAGGACGTCAAGGTGATCCTCGTCGAGGAGAAGGACACCGACGTCAATCCCGCCGGCGTCAAGGGACTGGGCGAACTCGGCAATGTCGGGACGCCGGCTGCGGTCGCGAGCGCCGTCTATCACGCGACCGGCAAACGCATCCGCGACCTGCCGATCAGGATCGAAGACCTGCTGTAAGACGATTTCCCGCCAGGGCTATCGTGTGAATCAGAGTAACCCCCTCGCGGAGCCCCCCGGACCGGCCGGCCCGAGGGGAGACACAAGGAGCATTGCCCATACGTAATTCCCGGCCGAGAGCCGTTCGACTGCCTTACGAAGCGGATACCGCCTCGCCGCCCAGCGCGACGCTCGACGGCTTGATGACGCGCAGATTGTTCTGGACGTGCTCGACGCCGGAAACCGAATCGGCGAGATCCTCCGCGCGGCGCTTGGCCATCCTGCTGGTGACGGTGCCGGACAGCGTCACCTCCCGCTCAGCCACATCGACCTCGATGTCGGAAGCGTCGAGCATGCCGTCATCCGTCAGGCGGTCGTTGACGTCCTCCTCGATGCGGGCATCGGACCGGACATATCCCTTCGGGCCCCGGCCGCGATGCTCGTCGCGCTGGCGCCGCCTTTCGGCGTGCTCGTCGCCGAACCAGGAAGCGACCTCGTCGCTGGCGCGGTCCCAGAAATCGCGCCGGTTGCCACGGCCTCCGCCGCGATCTTCGCCGTATCGGCGCGAATCCCCTCCCGCCGCGCGGCCATAATCGCCTTCATAGGCCCGGCCGTAACGGCCCGCGCCATAGCCTCCGTCGGAATAGTCGGCCATCCAGCTGCGCGGGTAATAGGGGTACATGCCGTATTCCCTTTCGGCGGGCCAGTAGGCCTCGTAATAGTCGGCGCTGCGCCGGCTTTCGCGATCCCTGCCCATGCCGGCCTGCTGATCGCGATAACGAAGGTCGTCGGTCTCGTAGTCACCGCGCCTGTCTCGCGGCCATTCGTTGCGTTCTCGAGCCATTGCAAACTTCCTTCCTTGTCCGTTTCGGGTTCCTGTCCGCCGGATAGAACCGGCCATGACAGCGAACGTTCCTTCACTCCTATATTTCGTCGAAGCGACTGCCTTCCCTGTCCGGATGGCGCCTGATCGCGCGTTCCTCGCGGTCGTCGGGAAGCGCCTCGTCGCTCTCCTGGAAGGCGTTGTCGTCGTCTTCTCCCTGCATCTCGCCGGACTTTTCAATGCCGCCATTGACCGGAGAATCCTCTTCGGTCTCCGCCGGCGCCGCCCTATCCAGGTCCGCGGGCCGCAAGGCTTCCCAATCCGGGCGGTTCTCGCGGGGCATGTCGTCGCGCTCGATGGGCACTTCTTTTCGCTTTTCCATCATCCGTTCCTTCGATCGTTGCGAAGTCTTCCCTGATGTCGAACGGATGGGGACCCGATTTGTTTCGGCAGCCGGGCAAAAGGCCGGAACGGCCGGGACGGAAGGAACATGGGAACCGGGAGCGGGTTAGGCGGACTGTCCCCGACGAGGGGCTCCGATCAAGCCATGCGAGGAAATCCATGATCACCGATCCGAAGAATGACGCGCCACGGCCGCCGCATCCGCGCCAGCAGCAGGAGATGCCCGGCGAAACCTCCGCCATGCGCCCCAGGCCCGATCACGGCGAGGAAAGCTACAAGGGCAGCGGCCGGCTTCGGGATCGCAAGGCGATCATCACGGGCGCCGATTCCGGGATCGGCCGCGCGGTCGCGATCGCGTTCGCGCGGGAAGGCGCCGACATCCTCTTCGCCTATTGTGAAGAGGACGCCGACGCCGAAGAGACCGCGGACTGGATCAGGAAGGCGGGACGCAAGGCCGTGCCCGTCCGCAGCGACATCAAGGATCCGAAGCAATGCGAGAGGCTGATCGATCAAGCCGCTGAACAGCTTGGTGGAATCGACATCCTGGTGAACAACGCGGCGCACCAGGCCACCTTCACGTCGATCGAGGAGATCACGGACGAGGAGTGGGACGTCACCTTCCGCACGAACGTTTACGGCATGTTCTATCTATGCAGGGCCGCGATCCCGCAGATGAAACCGGGCAGCGCGATCATCAACACCAGTTCGATCAACGCCAAGGATCCGAGCCCGGAACTTCTTGCCTACGCGACTACCAAGGGCGCGATCGCCAACTTCACCGCCGGCCTGGCGGGCCTGGTCGCGGAGAAGGGCATCCGGGTGAACGCCGTGGCGCCCGGACCCATCTGGACACCCCTCATCCCTTCGACGATGCCGGCCGATCATGTGGAGAAATTCGGCGCCAATACGCCGCTCGGCAGGCCCGGCCAGCCGGCCGAACTGGCCCCGATCTACGTCATGCTGGCATCGCATGAATCCAGCTACGTCACTGGCGCGCTGGTCCCGGTTACCGGCGGACGGCCCATGCTCTAGGACCATTGAGGTTTCCGGCGTGGCGCTTCGCCGTCAGGCGCGCGGCTCGCCCGGCCTCTCCCCTCCCGCCCGGCTGCCCGGCGCGATCGTCGGCGGCGCGCCGTTCAGCGCCTCGACGGCGAAGCCGGCCGCCGTCTTGTAGCCGGCCATGAAACGGGCCCGCTCTTCCGCCGGGACGACCGTATCGATGTCGTCGAATTTTCCGCCGCAGCGTTCGTCGACGATGGCAAGCAGACCGAACGGGCCGGCGCCGCGGTTGCGCAGCACAAGCTCCGAGATCGGCCCGCAAAGCCTCGCGTCGTAGGCTTCCAGCGCCTTCCGGGTCGGCCCGTGCTCCACCATGGCCGCGCCCAGCACGCGGGCATCGACGATCGCCTGGCTGGCTCCGTTCGACCCCGTGGGATACATCACATGCGCCGCGTCCCCGATGAGGGCGACCCCGCCGTCCTGCCAGGTGGGGATCGGGTCCCGGTCGATCATCGGGTTCTCGTAGGCGATCTCGGCGCGCCGGATCAGCGCCGGCACGTCCAGCCAGTCATGTTTCCAGTCCTCGAAATGGTGGATGAACGTCTCTATCGCCACCGGCTTGAACCAGCCGCTGCTCTTCCATCCTTCCGAATTGTCGACCGTGACTTCCGCGATCCAGTTGATCGTCGCCAGTCCTGTCTTCGGATCGGGCGGCGAGATCGGATAGAAGACGAGGCGCTGGCGATGCGTGCCGAAGCCGACGAAGGAGGCCCCGGTCCGGATCGGCAGGCCGGGGCTGACGCCGCGCCACATGATCGCCCCGCCCCAGCGGATCGGCGGCTGGTCGGGATGCATCTGCGCGCGCACTGCGGAATGAAGCCCGTCCGCGCCGATCAGCAGCGTTCCCGTCTCCTCCGTGACGCCGCCGTCGGCGCGCTCCACCATGGCCGTGACGGTCCCGTCGGCATTGTTGCGGTAGGAACTGACACGATGTCCCGGCCGCACTGCGTCCGCTCCGATACGCTCCAAGGCCTTCTCATGGAGCAGCATCTGCAGCCGGCCGCGATGCGCCGAATATTGCGGCCATCTGTAGCCCGCCTGCAGGCCGCGCGGCTCCGAATAGATATCGCTGCCGTTCAGCCCGACGAGCGCCCATTCCTTTGCCGGCAGCCCGATCCGGTCGAGCTCCGCGGGGCCGATGCCGAGGTCGAAGAGTTCGCGCACCGCATTGGGCTGCAGGTTGATGCCGACTCCGAGGGGCCGCAGCTCGCGCACCGCCTCGAAGACGACCGGGAGCAGGCCGATCTGGTGGAGCGTAAGCGCCATGGCAAGGCCGCCGATGCCGCCACCGGCGATCATGACGCGATCTCTATGCATCCGCCTCGTTCCCTTGCTGCAAGATGGAAATGGACAATAGGATGCGAAACGGCAGAATGTGAACCCGTCCGCGCTCCCGCCATGCCGGATGGCGGCAGTTGTCGCCGCTATGAAGGCAGGCCGGCCTTCTCGAGGCCGCTCAGCAGCCGCTCCCCGTCATTGCCCTGCCGAAAAGGCTTCGATTCAACGAAGCGGCGCGCCGAAAAGGTCGGCGTCAACGCCAACAGCCTGTTCCTGGCATCGATCGCGGCCTTTTCGTCCCCCGCCTGGGCGTGGCTCGCGGCAAGCCCCGCGAGGACGCCGACCTGCGGCTCGGCGACCATGGCGTAGGCGGCCACCGCCTCCTCGTAGCGGCCAAGCATGTAGAGGGCGAGGCCGAGATTGGTCACATACCAGTCCGGGTGGCGCGGATTGAGTGCCATCGCCCGCCGCGCCCAGCGCTCGCCCTCCTCCGGCTTGCCGAGATAGACGGCGAGGGGTGCGCGCAGCGCCATGACATGCGCATCGAACGGATTGAGATCATAGGCCTTGATGTGATGCTGCTCGGCCTCGGCAAGTCGGCCGAGATACATGGTGACCTGGCCGAAGACGAGGTGGCACCAGCTTTCCGAGGGATCGAGCGAGAGCGCCCGCCTGGCCGGCGCAAGCATGTCCTCGGCGCGTACCGCGGCCGGGTTCCATGCCCAGCGCCGCAGCTTCATCAGCGCGAACCAGGCCAGCGCCAGGGCATAGTCGGGATCGAGCGCCAGCGCCTTCTCGAACAGGAGCAGCGCGGCATCGGCCGCCTTCGGATCGAGGTCGCGCGCCAGATGGATGCCGCGCAGGAGGAAGTCATAGGCCTCCATGTTCTCCGTGCGCTTGCGGGCGGCGGCCGCGGCGGCCTCTCCCTCGAGCTGGCCGGCGAGCGTCGACACGATGATGGCGGAAATCTCATCCTGCACGGCGAACAGGTCGCCGAGCGCGCGCTCGTATCGCTCCGCCCAGAGCGTCAGGCCGGATCGCGCGTCGACAAGCTGCACCGACAGCCGGACATTGTTGCCCGCGCTCCTCGTGCTGCCGCTGACGGCATAGTCGACGCCGAGTTCCCTGACCAGTTCGGGAAGATGCGCCGCGCGCTTGCGGTAGGCTTCCGACGAGGCGGCGCCGAGGACGGCCAGCCGCCCGAAGCGGGCGAGGCCCGCGATGACGTCCTCGGTGATCCCTTCGCTCAGGTAATTGTCGTCCTCCCGGCCGCCCTGGCTCGTAAAGGGGAGCACGATGACGAGCGGCTTTCGCGCCTCGGCCACGACGGGCAGGCTGCTGGCGCTCGGCGGAGAAAGGCGGAACACCCGCACCGGACGGCTGAAGTTCTTGAGGTAGCGCAGCCCGAGATCCTGCCACTCGTCCCCTATGTCCGCCACGGCCTCGCGCACCGCGCCGGAAATGCAGATACCGCCGGCGGGCGCGATGGCCTCCAGCCTTGCCGCCAGATTGACGGTGCCGCCAAGAAGATCATCGCCCTCGGTTACGACTTCGCCGAAGGAGATGCCGACACGAAAGGAGAAGAGCGTTTGGGCGTCCTCGGCTGTCCTGATTTCTTCCTGAAGGCGAAGGCCGCAGCGCACCGCCTCATCCGCCTTGCGGAATTCGGCCAGCACGCTGTCGCCCGCGGTATTGAAGATGCGGCCTCCATGCCTCGCGATCAGTGGATCGATCAGCCGGCGGCTGCTCGACAGCGCCTGCAAGGCGAGCGCCTCATCCGTCTCGGCCGCATGGCTGTAGCCGACCGCATCCGCCGTCAGGATCGCCGCCGGCCTCGTTTCTCGCATGAACGCACCCCGTCCGCTCGGAGAGGCAATCTATTGCCGGCGCAGACGCCGGACAACGGGGTTTCCGCGCTTGTGCGGCATTGTCCGCCTTACCGACCCCCGCCCAGCACCTCGTCGAGAAGAGCTTCGATGCCGATGGTCCCCGGCATATGCGAGAGAAGGCCCGCCAGCCGGCCATCGATCAAGAGCATCGCGAAGCCATGCACCAGCGACCACGCGGCGACCATCCTGCCGGCCCTGGCGAGCGCCTGGGGGGCCTCCGCTCCCCCCTTCCCCGATCCGGCGGCCTGCGCGAGCACCGCCGTCGCGGCATCCATGGCTTCCTGCAGCGAAGGCCGGGAAAAATCGAGCCGCTCGCCGCGAAACATCAGCAGGAAAAGGCCCGGATGGTCGATGGCGAAATGCACATAGGCCTTGCCGATCGCGCGGCCTCGGTCTTCCGGCGCCTTCGCCGCGCGGGCGGCTGCTTCGAGCCGGAAGCTGAAGCGGCGAAAGCCAAGGGCGGCGAGCTCGCTCAGCAGCCCGGCCAGGTCGCCGAAATGGTTCTTCGGCGCCGCATGGGAGGCACCGGCCTCGCGCGCGGCGGCGCGCAACGTCAGGCCGTTGATGCCGTCGCGGTCGAGGATGCGCTCGCTGGCCTCCAGAAGCGCCTCGCGCAGCGCGCCGTGGTGATAGGGTCTTTTTCCGCCCGCTCCGCCGGACGCGTTCGACAGCGATGATCCGTCAGCCATTCCATCCTCTTATTGACAGTGTCAATTTCATGCTTGACTCACTGGAAATCCAGTGTAGAAGTCTATATTGACATCGTCAATATAAGAGGCTCCATGATGGATGAGCTTATGGAAATGGCCGGCGCCTCGCCGTTCCTCGCCGGCAATTACGCGCCCGTGATGCGCGAGATCGACGTGGCCGGTCTCACCGTGCGCGGCGAGTTGCCGAGGGAACTGAACGGGACCCTGTTCCGCAACGGCCCCAACCCGCATTTTCCGCTTCCAGGCGCGCACTGGTTCACCGGCGACGGCATGATCCATGCCGTCGCGCTCCACGAGGGCCAGGCGAGCTATCGCAACCGGTGGGTGCGCACGCCGAAATGGCTAGCGGAAAACCGCGCCGGGCGTCCGCTCTTCAACGGATTCCACGGAAAGCTTCCGGACGCGCCGGACTGGGCGAGCGACGACAGCGGCGTCGCCAACACGAACATCCTGTGGCATGCCGGCAGGCTTCTGGCGCTGGAGGAGGCCCATCGGCCTACGGAAATCGATCCGCGCACGCTCGCCACGAACGGCTACGCCGATTTCGGCGCGCTTCGGGGGCCGTTCACGGCTCATCCGAAGATAGACCCGGCGACGGGCGAGATGCTTTTCTTTGGCTACAATGCCGCCGGCCCGCTGACGCCGGAAATCCATCTGGGCTCCATCGGCCCGGACGGCCGGGTGAAGCGCTACGAGCGCTTCGAGGCGCCCTATGCCAGCATGGTCCATGATTTCATGGTCACCGAGCGCTACATGATGTTCCCGATCCTGCCCCTGACCGGCAGCATGGAAAGGGCGCGAAGCGGCCGCCCGCCCTACGCCTGGGAGCCGGACAGAGGCGCCTTCATCGGCGTCATGCCGCGTATGGGCACCGTCTCCGACATAAGGTGGTACCAGGGCGAATCCTGCTACGCCTTCCACGTGATGAACGCCTGGGAAGAAGGCGATCGGCTGGTGGCGGAAGTCATGGCCTTCGAGGAACCGCCGCTTTTCCCGCACGCGGACGGCAGCGAGGGCGACCCGCGAAAGCAGGTGGCGAAGCTGACACGGTGGACGTTCGACCTTGCCGGCGGCACGAGCCATTTTGGACGGAATGTCGTCGATGATCTCACCGGCGAATTCCCGCGCATCGACGACCGGCTGTCCGGCCTGCGAAACCGCCATGGCTGGTACGCGGCCGCCAACCCCCTCTCCGACGCGCGCGGGCTGGACGGCATCGTCCATCGCGACGCCGGAAGCGGCCGGCGCGAGGCTTTCTGGCTGCCAGCGGGCGACGCGACCTCCGAGCCCGTCTTCACGCCGCGCGGCGCGGAGGAAGGCGACGGCTGGGTGCTGGCGGTTGTCTGGCGCGCCGCGAAAGGCATGAGCGAACTGCTGGTCTTCGAGGCGCTTGACATCGGCAGGGGGCCGGTCGCGACGGTCGAACTGCCGCAGCGCGTCCCGTTCGGTTTCCATGGCAATTTCGTCCCGGAGGCAGCATGAAACAGTTCCTCTACGCCGTCCGGCCGCTCGTCTTCGACGCGCTCGGCGTCATCGTCTTCGCTGTCCTGGTGGCGCTGAAGGTCGATTTCATCATAGCGGCCGTCGCCGGCGCGGCCGTCGCGGCCGCGATCGTGCTCTGGGAGATCGTGCGCGGCCGCTCCGTACCCCCGCTTCAATGGATCAGCCTGGCGCTCGTGCTGCTGTCGACCGCAGCCACCTATCTCACCAACGATCCGCGCTTCGTCATGGCCAAGCCGAGCGTCGTCTATCTTGTCGTCGGCGCCGTCATGCTGAAGCGCGGCTGGATGAACCGCTACGTCCCGCCTGCCTCGCTGCCGCTGATCGAGGACCGCATGACCTTCTTCGGCTATGTCTGGGCCGGGCTGATGTTCCTGACGGCCGTGCTCAACCTCGTCGTGGCGGTCTGGTTCACCGGCGATTGGCCGGCCTTCATCGGCTTCTTCCCGCTGGCTTCCAAGATCGCGCTTTTCCTGTTGCAGTTCGCGACGATCAAGGCGACGGCCCGGCGGCGCCTTGCAGCCGGCGCCGACGCTGCGCCGCCGGCATCCGCCAGGGGCTCCCAGGCCTGATCGCCGACGACGACATTTGCGCCATCATCCGCCGCATCGGTCGCTTTTCATCGACGCCGGACCGGGGCTAGTCTCCTCGTCTCGTCAAGGAGGAGCGGGTGAGCGCAACCCAAGCCACGGCCGAAACGGGAACAAGGCGACGCGAGCGCGCCGGCAGGATGGCGCGCCGCGAGCAGCGCAGCCATGGGCCGGCGGGGCTCGGTCGCCCCTACATCGTGCGCAACATTCCGCCCTACGACATCCTATCGGAAGAGAACCTGATCCGCATCGAGGAGGCGGCGGACCGCATCCTGGCCGAGATCGGGATCGAGTTCCGCGGCGATCCGGTGGCGCTCGACCATTGGAAGCGGGCGGGCGCCGAGGTCGAAGACCAGCTGGTCAAGTTTGAGCCCGGCCTCCTGCGCGAGGTGCTGAGGACCGCGCCGGCATCCTTCACCCAGCATGCGCGCAACCCCGAACGGTCGGTCGAGATCGGCGGCAGGAGCGTCGTCTTCTCGCCCGCCTACGGCTCGCCCTTCGTCATGGATCTCGACCGAGGCCGGCGCTACGGCACCATCGAGGATTTCCGGAACTTCGTGAAGCTCGCGCAATCCTCGCCCTGGCTGCACCATTCCGGCGGCACGATCTGCGAACCGGTCGACGTGCCGGTGAACAAGCGCCACCTCGACATGGTCTATGCGCATATCCGCTATTCCGATCGCGCCTTCATGGGATCGGTGACCTCGGAAAGCCGCGCCGAGGATTCGATCGACATGGCGCGCATCCTCTTCGGCGAGAAATTCGTCGCGGAGAACTGCGTCATCCTCGGCAACGTCAACGTCAATTCGCCGCTCGTCTGGGACGGCACAATGACGCTGGCGCTGCGCGCCTATGCGCGTGCCAACCAGTGCGCCGTGGTCGTGCCGTTCATTCTGGGGGGCGCTATGGGGCCGGTGACCAATGCCGGCGCCATCGCCCAGTCGCTCGCCGAGACTATGGCCGGCTGTGCGCTGGCACAACTGGAAAGGCCGGGCGCGCCGGTCATCTTCGGCAATTTCCTCTCTTCCATGTCGCTGCGTTCCGGTTCGCCCACCTTCGGCACGCCGGAACCGGCGATCGGCTCCATGGTGATCGGCCAGCTTGCGCGGAGGTTGAACCTGCCGCTGCGCTGCTCCGGCAATTTCACCACCTCCAAGCTGCCCGACGCGCACGCCATGAACGAAGGCACGATGTCGATGCTCGCGGCCATCCATTGCGGCGCCAACTTCATCCTGCATTCGGCCGGCTTTCTCGACGGACTGCTTTCCATGTCCTACGAAAAATTCGTCATGGACACGGATTTCTGCGGCGCGCTGCACGCCTATTGCGACGGCGTGAAAGTGGACGAGAACGAACTCGCGCTCGACGCTTTCCGGGAGGTCGGGCCCGGCAGCCATTTCTTCGGCTGCGCCCATACGATGGCCAACTACCAGACTGCCTTCTGGGACAGCGAGACCGCCGACAACGAGCCCTTCGAGAAATGGGAGGCCGCCGGCTCCGAGGATGCCGCGGTCCGCGCCAATCGGCTCTGGAAGAAGAAGCTCGCCGAATACGAAGCGCCGCCGCTCGACGAAGCGATCGGCGAGGCGCTTCGTGATTTCATGGCGCGGCGGAAAGCGGAAATGGAAGATGCCTGGTATTGAGCCGCTATCGTGCTCAGGCCTTCTGTCGCTTGCCTGGCCGTCCGGGCAGCGCGACCTATGTCTTTCCTCGCGAAAATGCTAGGGTCGGATCATGACGAAGCTTCTCGACATGGCCATCGAGGCCGCATCCCGACTCTCTCCGGAAGAGCAGGACGAACTCGCCCGCACGATCCTCGAGATCGTGCATGGCGGCGATGACGAGGTTTACGTGCTTTCGGAAGAAGAAAACGCGGCAATTGACCGTGGTCTGGCATATGCCGACCGCGGAGAATTTGCCAGTGAGGAAGAGGTCGCCGCTCTTTTTGCTAAGTACAAACTGTGAAGCTGAGGGTTACGCCACCGGCGGTCGCCGACATAGATGAAATTCTCTCCTACATTCGTCGGGATTCGCCGGTAACAGCCGACAAGGTCGGCGCCCGTATCAACGCCCTCATGAATGGCTTGGCTGAACACCCCGATATTGGCCGTCAAACGAACCGGAAACCGATCAGGTACATCAATACTCATCCCTATCCCTATCTGATTTTCTACCGGCGCATGGCCGTTGAGGTTCAGGTGATTGCCGTCCGACACGGCGCCCGCAACCCGAAATCCATGCCGGCCCGACCTCGCTGATCTCCCCAGAGTGCATGCCATGCCGTCCAACATAGCCTCCGATCCCCTTCTCCAGCCCTTCCGGCTCAAGCACCTGACGCTCAGGAACCGGCTGATGTCGACGGCGCACGAGCCGGCCTATTCCGAGGACGGCATGCCGAAGGAGCGCTACCGGCGCTACCATGCCGAGAAGGCGAAGGGCGGCATCGCGCTCACCATGACCGCCGGCTCGGCCATCGTCTCCCGCGACAGCCCCGCAGCCTTCGGCAATCTGCACGCCTATGACGACGCCATCGTGCCGTGGCTGAAGGAACTCGCCGACGAGTGCCACGGTCACGGCGCGGCGGTGATGATCCAGATCACCCATCTCGGCCGCCGGACCAACTGGAACAAGGCCGACTGGCTGCCGGTGCTCTCCGCCTCGCCGGTCCGCGAACCGGCCCACCGCTCCTTTCCCAAACAGGCGGAGGACTGGGATATCGAGCGCATCGTCGCCGACTATGCGGCAGCGGCCCAGCGGATGCAGGCTGCCGGCCTGGACGGCATCGAGTTCGAAGCCTACGGCCACCTGATGGATGCCTTCTGGTCGCCGGCAACCAACCGGCGCGACGATGCCTTCGGCGGCAGCCTCGATAACCGGCTCCGATTCGCCTTCATGGTCATCGATGCCGTGCGCAAGGCCGTCGGCGAGAAGTTCCTTGTCGGCGTGCGCATGGTCGCCGACGAGGATTGGGACAAGGGCCTGTCGCGGGCCCAGGGCGTCGAGATCGCCCAGCGTTTCGCCCGTTCCGGCAAGGTCGATTTCCTCAACATCATCCGCGGCCATATCGAGACCGACGCGGCGCTCGCCGACGTCATCCCGATCGCCGGCATGCGGTCCGCCCCGCATCTCGAGTTCGTCGGCGAGGTCCGCGCGGCCACCAAGTTCCCGGTCTTCCATGCCGCCCGAATTTCGGATGTCGCCACTGCCCGGCACGCGGTCGCGACCGGCAAGCTCGACATGGTCGGCATGACCCGTCCGCACATCGCCGATCCCTACATCGCGGCCAAGGTCGCGGCCGGCGAGGAACACCGCATCCGTCCCTGCGTCGGCGCCACCTACTGCCTCGACCGCATCTACGAAGGCGGCGAGGCGCTTTGCATTCATAACGCGGCGACCGGGCGCGAGGCGACGATCCCGCACATCATTTCGCGTTCGGACGGACCGCTGAAGAAGGTGGTCGTCGTCGGCGCCGGCCCGGCCGGGCTGGAGATGGCGCGCGCCGCGGCCGAGCGCGGCCATCTTGTTTCCGTTCTGGAAGCCGCGCCGCAGGCGGGCGGACAGATACGGCTCGCGGCACAGAACCCGCGCCGCCGCGAACTGATCGGCATCGTCGACTGGCGGCTTTCGGAACTGGAGCGGCTCGGCGTCCCCATCCGCTATGATTGCTGGGCCGAGGTGGAAGACGTGACGGCGGAGGAACCGGACATCGTCGTGATCGCCACGGGAGGCCTGCCCCAATCGCCGCCGCTCGACGCGGGCGACGATCTCGTCACCACGAGCTGGGACGTCATTTCAGGCGCGGTCAAGCCGGCCGAGACGGTGCTGGTCTATGACGACAGTGGCGGCCACCAGGGCATGACCGCGGCCGAGCTTGCGGCGATCGCCGGCTCGGATGTCGAGATGGTCTCGCCGGAGCGCTTCTTCGCGCCGGAAATGGGCGGCATGAACCATGTGCCCTACATGCGCGAATTCCATCGCCGCGGCGTGCGCGTCACCATCAACACGCGGCTGAAGGCGATCCGCCGCGACGGCAACAAGCTGGTCGCGACCCTCGGCTCCGATTTCGCGCCCGAATGGAGCGAGGAGCGCCGCGTCGACCAGGTTGTCGCCGAGCACGGAACCGCCGCGAATGACGAGCTCTATCACGCGCTGAAACCGCGCTCTTCCAACGGCGGCGCGGTCGACTACGAGGCGCTCGTCAAGGGCGGCAATGTCTTCCCCGCCCGCAATCCGGAGGGCCGTTTCGCTCTCGTCAGGATCGGCGACGCGGTCGCCTCGCGCAACATCCATGCCGCCATCTATGACGGCATCCGCTACGCCTTGAGGTTCTGACCGCAAGCCGTTGAACGTTTTATCCTATCCGCAGGCGAAAGAGCCCGCGTCGAGCGCCGGCGGCCTCGACAGAAAGTCGCCGCGGGAGTATCGACGGAGCGCGGCTGATTGGCCTTGTCCTGCCGCCGCCGTTTCCGGCGTCGGCGACAAAGGCAGGCTCGGCGAGGAGGTCAGATGCTCATTTCCCAGATAGCGGCCCCGGACGGCAGGACGGTGGTGGTCGTGCGCGAAGGCGGCGAGACGCGTGCAGTCAGGGGCGCCGAAAGTGTCTATGAACTGGCGACCGAAGCGGCGCGCGCCGGCAGGCCGCTCGCAGCACGGATAGCCGAACTCGGCATCGGCGATGCCGTCGACCTCGAAGCCGCCTATCGCGAAGGCCGGATGCTCCTACCTGTCGTGCATCCCGACCTCGCCCACATGCATGTCACAGGCACGGGCCTTACCCATCTGGGCTCCGCCGCGACACGCGACGCCATGCACACGGCCGCCAAGCAGAAGGAGGAAGCCCTCACCGATTCCATGAAGATGTTCCGAATGGGCATCGAAGGCGGCAAGCCCGTCGCCGGCGAGATCGGCGTCCAGCCGGAATGGTTCTACAAGGGCAACGGCACGATCGCCACGGCTCCCGGCGCACCGCTTCTATCGCCTGATTTCGCGCTCGACGGCGGCGAGGAGCCGGAGATCGCCGGCATCTACATCATCGGCGACGGCGGCACGCCTTTCCGCATCGGCTTCGCGCTCTCCAACGAATTTTCCGACCACGTCACCGAGCGCCAGAATTATCTCTACCTCGCCCATTCCAAGCTCCGCCCGGCCTCCTTCGGCCCGGAGATCCTGGTCGGCGAATTGCCGGCCGACATAAGGGGCGCTTCGCGCATCCGTCGCGACGGCAAGGTGCTGTGGGAAAAGCCCTTCCTCTCCGGCGAAGGCAACATGTCCCACACCATCGGCAATCTGGAGCATCATCACTTCAAGTACGGCCTGTTCCGGCAGCCGGGCGACCTGCATGTCCACATGTTCGGCACCGCGACACTTTCCTTCGCCGACAATATCCGCGTCGAGCCCGGCGACTTGATGGAGATCGAGGCGCCGGGCTTCGGCCTGCCGCTCAGGAATCCGCTGGCGGTCGCGGCGCCGGCCGGACCGGGCGCGGTCCGGGTTCGGATGCTCTGAAATGCGGCAGTAGGCAATAGGCAATAGGAAAGCAGGCCATTCAGCCTCCCCTCATTCCGATTGCCGATTGCCGATTGCCGAGAAAGAAACCCATGACCACCGCACCTTACAACATCGCGCTCGTCGGCGTCGGCAAGATCGCGCACGACCAGCACGTGCCCTCGATCGCCGGCAATCCGGATTTCGAGCTTGCCGCGACGGTCAGCCGGCACGGCTCGGTCGAGGGCATCGAAGCCTATACCGACCTTTCCGAAATGCTCGCGAAGCGGCCGGATATCGAAGCGGTCGCACTCTGCATGCCGCCGCAGGCGCGCTACCGTTATGCGGCCGAGGCGCTGGCGGCGCGTCGTCACGTGCTTCTGGAAAAGCCGCCTGGCGCGACGCTGAGCGAGGTCCATGACCTCGAGCGATTGGCGGCAAGGACGGGGTGCTCGCTCTTCGCCACCTGGCACTCGCGCTTCGCCGTTTCCGTGCCCGCGGCGAAGGCCTGGCTCGCCAGCCGGAAGGTGACGCGACTGGCGATCACCTGGAAGGAGGATGTCCGCCGCTGGCATCCGGGCCAAGAATGGATATGGGAGCCGGGTGGGCTCGGCGTTTTCGACCCCGGCATCAACGCGCTGTCGATCCTGACGGAGATCCATCCCGGCCCGCTGCACCTCGCATCGGCCGATCTTTCCTTCCCGGAGAACCGCGGCACGCCGATCGCCGCCTCGCTGCGCTTCGCCGATCCGGAAGGCGCGGAGGTGACCGCCGCGTTCGACTGGCGGCAGGAAGGCCCGCAGACCTGGGATATCGAGGTCGAGACCGGGACAGGCAGGCTGAAGCTTTCCCGCGGCGGCGCCGAACTCGCCATCGACGGCAGGACCGTCGAACAGGCGGCCGACCGCGAATATGCCGGCATCTACCGCCGCTTCGCCGAACTGATCCGTACCGGCAGGAGCGACGTCGACCTCTCGCCGATGATCCACGTCGCCGACGCGTTTACGCTCGGCCGGCGGATTGTCGTCGAACCGTTCGAGTTCTGAGGCGATCGAGTTTCCCACCCTTGGGGGAGGTAAGCCAGCGCTTACGGAAATAGGTGCGTCCTGATCATGGCGATGGTCGGCTCGCTGGTTTCGCCGAGAGAGGCCCAGCCGTCCTCGATCACCGTCGTCATCGCGTCGGCAGCCGCCTTCGGGTCGCGCGCCCGGATGGCGTCTGTGATGGCGCAATGGTGACGATGGCTGCGATGCAGCGTTTCCAGGCTGTCGCTCGGCGCGCTCAGCCGGAAGGCAGCGGCGAGCGCCGCGCCGATCAGCGCGCCGATCGAGCGCATCATGAGGTTGCCCGAAGCGTCGAGCACGAGAAGGTGGAAGGACAGGTCGGCATCGGTGAAGCGCTGCCGGTCGAACCCGGCATTCAGCATGCCGGTCGTCATCCGCTCCATGCGGGCGAGATGATCCTCCGTCCGCCGCAGCGCGGCAAGCGCCGCCGCCGTCGGCTCGATCGCTTGGCGCATCTCGAACAGCCGGCCGATGAAGCGCCGGTCGACGCCGACTTCGAGCTGCCAGCCGAGCAGTTCCTCGTCGAGGAAGTTCCAGCTTTCCTCGCTGCGCACCCAGTAGCCGACCTTGGTGCGGGCGGCGACCATGCCCTTCGCTTCCAGCGTCTTCAGCGCCTCGCGCAGGGAGGTGTTGGAGACGCCGAAACGCCGCATCAGCACGTCCTTGCCGGGCAGCGTCTGCCCTACCGGAAACTCGCCGGCCACGATGCCGATGCCGAGCCCCCTGAGCGCGGCCGCGAAGGCGCCGCGCGGCATCGGCCGGCGATCCTCCGGCGCCGAAACTATGCGCTCTGCGACCGACTTCATTTTCCTGTGCCGCCCTCCCCCGGGCCTACCCGACCTCAGCCCGATCTTCTATTCGGCAGCCTGCGCCTTGTCGCCTGTCGCGAGCGCGCCGCGCGCACGTGCCGCGGCCCTCTGGTTGCGGTATTTGACCAGTTGCTGGTCCGCCAGCACGCCGATGAGAATGACCGCGCCCATGACCGCGAAATTGAGCGAACTCGGGATGCCCAGAAGGTTGACGAGGTTCTGCAGGACCTGCAGCAGCATCGTGCCGAGCACGATGCCGAACACCGAACCCTCGCCGCCGCGCAGCGAGCACCCGCCGAGCACGGCGGCGGCGATGGCGTAGAGTTCGTAGAAGGTCCCGTGCGACGCCGGCGAGATCGAGCGCGTGTACATGGCGAAATAGATGGACGACAGGCCGGAGAGCGCGCCGAGGATGATGTAGGTTGCGGCGATCACCCGCTCGCTCTTGATGCCCGAATAGCGGGCGGCCTCCTCGTTGCGGCCGACCGCGAAGAGATGGCGGCCGAAGACCGAGCGGTGCAGAACGACGCCCATGACGATCGCGATCAGCACGAAGACGACGAAGGTGAGCGGCACGCCGTGGACTCGGCCCGTCGTCAGCCATTCGAGCGACGGAAAGCTCTGTCCGAACGCAAAGCCGGCCGTGGCGTCGTCCGTGTACCAGCGCGCGATGCCGCGGTAGAGCAGGAGGCCGCAGAGCGTGACGATGAAGGGCTGCATCTTCAGCTTGGTGATGAGGAAGCCGTGGATACAGCCGAGCCCGGTGCCGGCAAGCACGATGACGATGACCGCCAGCGCCCAGTTCATCTGGTAGGTCGTCAGAAGGTCGATGAAGATGACGCCGAGCAGCGCCAGCATCGAGCCCACGGAAAGGTCGATGCCGCTGGTGATGATGACGAAGCCCTGGCCGATGGAAATCAGGCCGAAGAGCCCGACGAGGTTCGCCGTGTTCGAAAGGTTTATCGGCGAGATGAAGCGCGGATTGAGGAACGCGACGATGCCGGCGACGACGATCAGGAGGATGAGAAGACCGAGGTCCTTTTTCAGCATGGGGAATCCTTCAATGGGTGGTGTGGCTGCCGTCGCCGCCGGAGTGGCCAACGGCGAGCTGCATCACCGCTTCCTCGCTGAAGCGGTCGCGCGTCAGGATGCCGGCGATCGTGCCCTCATGCATGACGGCCATCCTGTCGCTGACCCCGACCACCTCTTCCATGTCGCTCGATATCATCAGCACGCCGACGCCGTTGTCCGCGAGGCCGCGCATCAGCGCGTAGATCTCGTTCTTGGAGCCGACGTCGATGCCCCGCGTCGGCTCGTCGAAAATGAGGATGCGCGGCTTCATCGACAGCCATTTCCCCAGCACCACCTTCTGCTGGTTGCCGCCCGAGAGGCTTCCGACGATCGTCGAGACGCCGGGGGCCTTGATGCGCAGCGCGCGGCATTGGGCGGCGGCGTTCTTTTCCTCCAGCGCGGTGCTGACCAGGCCCGAGGACGCGAAGGCCCGGATATTGGCGAGCGAGATGTTGGCGGTGATGGTGTCGTCGAGGATGAGGCCGGATTGCTTGCGGTCTTCCGGAATGAGGTAGATGCCGAGCGCGATCGCCTCGTCGGGTGATTTGACGGAGACATTCCGGCCCCCCAGCCGGATCGTGCCGCCGAGCGGACGGTCGATGCCGAACAGCGCGCGCGCAAGCTCGGTCCGGCCGGCGCCGATGAGGCCGGCAAGGCCGAGGATCTCGCCACGGCGGAGCGCGAGGTCGACCGCGCTCTCCGGAAAGGCGGCGGTGCGGAACCCGGCGAGCTCCAGCATCGCCTCGCCTGCGGGCGCGGCCGGCGGGGTGTAGAGCGATTTCAGGTCGCGGCCGATCATCAGCCGGATCATGCGCTCATGCGTAATCTCGCCGCCGTCGAGCCGCCCGCTGATCCTGCCGTCGCGCAGCACCACCACCCGGTCGGCGCATTCCTGCACCTCGTTCAGCCGGTGCGAGATGAAGATGATGGCGACGCCGTTGCGCTTCAGTTCGTCCACGACGGAAAGCAGCCGGCGCGTCTCCGACATGGTCAGGCTGGAGGTCGGCTCGTCCATGATGACGACGCGCGCGTCTAGCGACAATGCCTTGATGATTTCGAGAAGTTGCCGCTGCGCGATCGACAGTTCGGCGACGGACGTGTCGGGCGCGAAATCGAGGCCGAGCCGGTCCATCAGGGGCTGCACGGCGGCGTTGAGCCGCTTGCGGTCGATCAGCTTGAGAAACGGCGTCCTCGGCTCGCGGCCGATGAAGACGTTGGCCGCCGCGTCGAGATTGTCGAAGAGGTTGAGTTCCTGGTGCACGAAGGCGATGCCGGCCGCCGTCGCCTCCTCCACCTTCAGCGCCTTGCGGCTTTCCCCGTCTATGCGGATCGCCCCGGCGCTCGCCTCGGTCACCCCGCCGAGGATCTTCATCAGCGTCGATTTGCCGGCGCCGTTCTCGCCGATGAGGCCGATGACCTCGCCGGGGGCAACCGACAGGCTCACATCCGAAAGCGCCTGCACGCCCGGATAGGCCTTGCTGATCCCCTCCAGTTCGAGGAACGGCTCCAAGTCACTTGCCCTCCCGGCGCGAGGAACCGGCCGAACCGGCGGAATTTCCACCGGCCCGGCGAGTTCATGCAGGATTAGCCCTTGCCCTGCATCTTGGCGAGTTCCTTGGCGTATTCGTCCACACTCGACTTGTCGACGACCTTGGTCGGGATGATGATAAGCCCGTCCTTCGGGATGAACGACTTGTCGCCGCCCAGGATCTTGGCCATGTCCTTCATGCCCTCGTAGCCCCACAGGAAAGGCTGCTGGACCACGGTGCCGGCCACCGTGCCCTCCTTGATGCCGCCGAGCGTGATCGGATCGTCATCGAAGCCGGTGACGGTGATCTTGCCGAGCTGCCCGGCTTCCTTGAGCGCCTGGTAGATCTGCGGGATGTTGTAGGAATAGATGCCGAGCATGCAGTTCACTTCAGGGTGCGCCGTCAGCGTATCCTCGACATTGCGCTTGGCACGCGCCATGTCGATGTCGTCGGCGCGCACGTCCACGATATCGATCTTGGTGCCCTTGATGACGTCCTTGATGCCCTGGATGCGCTCCTTCGCGTTGTCGGCGCCGGGCAGGCCGACGAAGGCCATGCACTTGCCGCCTTTCGGCAGCGCCTTCTTCAGGATCTCGCCGACCTGCTTGCCGGCGGCGACGTTGCTCGACCCGATATAAGCGACCCGGCCGCTCTTCGCCGCGTCGCTATCGGTGGTGAGAAGCAGGGTCTGCTTGGCGATCTTGGCGAGCGCGTCGGTCTCCGTCTTCGGATCGACGGCGCTGACCATGATGCCGGAGACGCCGGCAGCCACGAGGTCGTCCATCAGCCGTTCCTGGATGGCGGCCGAGGATTGCGACGGGTACTTGAACTGCATCACGTAGTTCGGAAGCTCGGAATTCGCCTTCTTCACGCCGGCCTCTGCCGCCTTCCAGAAGTCGGACGCGCCGTTTGCGACGAAGACGAGCGTCTTCTTGTCCGCCGCGTGGCCGGCGACGGACGACAGGGCGAGAGCGACGGCCGCTCCCATCAGGGCGATACGTTTCATATTGTTCCTCCTTGCGCGACGGCTGCAGGACGCAGCCTGGCTCCTCCACGCGTTCGGCGATGGGGCAGCAGGCTCGGAGCCCGACTGCATGTCCCTCCAGATCGCGAGGCGCTGAACTAAGCACAGCCGATTAATACGATCAATACAGATTGATATTATTATTTATCGACGCCGATCGGCGTTCGCCTCACCCTTTGCCGCCCGGACGACGGCGACCGGGACACTTCTCCGCCACGTTGCGATTCCGTTAAAAAATGCCGGTCCCAGACGGCTCCGATTTACTTTCCGTTAACCAAATCACGCATAGCGTTAACAAATCAGTAAGGAGCGTATCCGTGAACAGCATCGCACCGGTCCAGAACGCCCAGTCCGAGCCCGTCCAGAGGAAGCCGATCCGCTTCAACGCGCGCTCCTTCGTGACCTTCGCGCTGGCGCCCGAGGCGCCCTTGACGGAGTGGTTCGCCCGCCTCGACCAATGGACGGAGAACTCGCCCGGTTTCTTCGCCGGCCGGCCGGTGGTCCTGAACCTCAATCATTTCACGCTCGACGCCGAGGAGATCGGCGACCTTGTCGACGGGCTTGCCGACCGCGGTATCCGCGTCTTCGCGATCGAAGCGAAGGACGCCGAAGACCTCGGGCCGGACCTGCCCCCGCTCCTGACCGGCGCCCGGGCGATCCCCGTCGAGGAGCCGCAGCCGGCGCACCGGCCTGCGAACACCAACGAACAGGCGGAGCCCGCGCGTACGGTCGAGCAGAAGACGCTGATCATCGAGGCGCCGATCCGCTCGGGCCAATCGATCTTCCACCCGCATGGCGACGTGATCGTGCTGGGCTCCGTCGGCTCGGGCTCGGAGATCATCGCCGGCGGCTCCGTGCACATCTACGGCACGCTGCGCGGTCGCGCCTTCGCCGGCGTCATGGGCAATCCGAACGCACGCATCTTCTGCCAGAAGAACGAGGCCGAGCTCCTGGCGGTGGACGGGTGGTATCGCACCGCCGACGACATGGAGCCGTCTTCGCGCGGCAGGGCGATCCAGGCCTTTCTGGACAATGAAGTGATCTGGGTCTCGGCCCTCGACTGAACGGCGTTCAACAACAGATGCGGAGAGAAAACATGGGTAAGGTGGTGGTCGTCACATCGGGCAAGGGAGGGGTGGGCAAGACCACTTCTACCGCAGCCCTGGGCGCGGCGCTGGCGCAGACCGGCAAGCGGGTCGCGCTGGTCGATTTCGATGTCGGCCTGCGCAACCTCGATCTGATCATGGGCGCGGAACGTCGCGTGGTCTTCGATCTCGTCAACGTCACGCAGGGCGTCGCCAAGCTCCCGCAGGCGCTGATCCGCGACAAGCGCGTCGACACGCTCTTCCTGCTGCCCGCATCGCAGACCCGCGACAAGGACGCGCTGACCGAGGAAGGCGTCGCCGACGTCATCTCCGCGCTGCGCGAGAAATTCGACTATGTCTTCTGCGACAGCCCGGCGGGCATCGAGCGCGGCGCCCAGCTCGCGATGCGCTATGCGGACGACGCCGTCATCGTGACCAACCCGGAAGTAAGCTCGGTGCGCGATTCTGACCGCATCATCGGGCTGCTCGATTCGAGGACGCTGAAGGCCGAGCGCGGTGAAAGCGTCAACAAGCACATCCTGGTGACACGCTTCGACGCGGCGCGCGCCGCGCGCGGCGAGATGCTCAACATCAACGACGTGCTCGAGATCCTGTCGACGCCGCTTCTCGGCATCATCCCGGAGAACCAGGGCGTGCTGCGGGCATCGAACATCGGCTCGCCGGTGACGCTCAGCGAACCTTCCAACGCCGCCGCGCGCGCCTATATCGACGCCGCCAAACGGCTGGAGGGCGAGGACCTGCCGGTCGTCCTCCCCTTCCAGCGGCAAGGCTTCTTCGACCGGCTGTTCGGAAGGAGGGCGGCATGACCCTTTTCGACCTTTTCAAGCGGCGCGGCAGCGCGCCGGTCGCGCGCGAGCGCCTGCAGGTGCTGCTGGCCTATGAGCGGCAGAACCGCAACCAGCCGGATCTCGTCGCCATCCTGCGCGAGGAGATCATGGCGGTGATCGCCAGGCACATCCAGGTCGGGCAGGAGGATGTCCGCGTCGCCATGGATCGCGGCGACACGATGTCGACGCTGGAAATCGACGTAAACATCCCGAACGGCGGCGCCTTGATCGCGGCCTGAGGCCAAAGGTCATTTTGGTTGACCGTAGGTGAGCTCATCACCCCCTCCAGTCGAAGGGCCGGAGGGGGTGATGAGTATCGGAAGAGTGCTCCAGGCAGCACTCGCTCATTTCAGATCCACCGAGAAATCCAGCCGCACGAGGTCGCCCCGGAAAAAGAGGTGGCCGAAATAGATGATCGTGCCGCCGCCGTCGCGGACGATGCGGCGCAATTCGGCGATCGGCGCCGCCTCGTGCACGCCGAGATGGCGGGCAAGCTCGATGTCGGCCTCGCCGATGGTGAAGGTCTGCTGGATATGGCCGAGATCGGCGTGCCTCGCCGCCAGCCGCTCCAGGATCGGCCGGTCGCGCGGTGCTGCTCCGTCGTCCTCGGCGGAACCCTCGAGCTCGGCATAGACGCGGCTTTCGATCAGGATCTCGGTCATTGCCACCGCATGCGGAAAATCCGAATGGTGGTGCAGATGGACGACGCGGTGATAGGCCTCTCCCGGCTTCCCTTCCTGCGCCGAAACGGGCAGCGGCCGCTCCCACGGCCCGGCTTCCAGCTCCGAAACCCGGATGGACGCGGAATGCGTTTCGAGCTCCGCCAAATTGAGCGCCAGCGTGAACCAGCGCCGGTCGAGCGGGTGCGCGATGACCGAGCTGCCGCGCCGGTCCCGGTGCCGCGCGATCAGCCCTTCGTCGGCGAGTAGGTCGAGTGCATGGCGGACGGTGACGCGGCCGACGCGGAATTCCTCCACCAGCGCGTCGAGCGCCGGCAGCCGGTCGCCCGGCTGCCATTCGCCGCTCGAGATGCGGCGCCTCAGCACGGACGCCACCCGGCGATAGGTCGAGATGCCGAGCCGACGCGGCCGCGTCGGGGCTTGCATGCTCTTCCCCTTCTTCCGCTGCTTGGAACCCTGCTTCAAATCCCCTCTCCCCTACGCCGCTATCTGACCTCGAATCGCTCGAAGACTTCCTCGCGGAACAAATCGTCGCCCAGCCCCGGGCCGATCGGCAGCGCCAGCCCGCCGCCCCGCACGTCGGGCTCATCCCGCAGCAGCATCTCGAACAGCGGATTGGGCATCGAATCCATCTCCAGCCACGACGTTCCGTCTATCGCGGCGCTGAGATGCGCACTGGCGTAGAGGCCGATCGGCCCGCCATACATGTGAAGGCACGCCCGGCGGCCGCGCATGAGGATCTCCCGGCAGATGTCGCGCCCCTCGCTGATCCCACCCGTCTTGGTGATGTCCGGCTGCACGACATCCGGCCGGACAACGTCGAGGACCTGGCGGAAACCCTGTAATCGATAGCTGTTCTCTCCGAGCGCCACCGGCGGGCGCACGGCCTCGTCGCGCCAAGCGGCATAGGAATCGAGATCGTCGGCGAGGAACGGCTCCTCCAGCCAGCCGAGCGAAAGTTCGGCCAGCGGATGCGCAAGCGGCCTCAGCGTTTCCAGCCGGAAGGATTGCGTGGCATCCGCCATCAGCGGCCGCTCGCCGGCCGCGGCGCGGGCATCACGGAGCCGTTCCAGGAGCACTGGGTCGTCGCCCGGAACGCGGAACTTGAAGCGCGTATGGCCCTTCGCCGCCATCTCCTCGATCGACCCGGGCCGAACGATCGGCAGATTGGTGGCATAGACCTCGACACGGCGCGGCGACGGGCCGCCGCGGATGAAGTCCGCGAGCGGCTGGCCGGCGCTCCGGGCCGCGGCGTCCCAAAGCGCGATGTCCGCGCCGGCAAGCGCCTGCTGGAAAGGGCCGACGGCACCGAGCTGGTTGGCGAGCGCCCTCAGTTTCCCCGCCAGCAGAAAATAGAGCCGTGCGGGATCATCGAGCGGCTGGCCGACGAGAAGATGCCGGATCACGTTGACGAGGATGTCGACGCGGTCGCTACAGCCCCAGGGCGGAAAATTGCCCCAGGCCTCGCCGATCCCCCAGGCGCCGTCCTCCGTCTCGACGCGGACGAGGATATTGTGCCGCGTCGTGACCGTCCCGAACGGCGCCACGATCGGTGCCGCGAGCGGTGCGGCGACCAGCGCCACGCGGAGCTTCGTGATGGTCGAGGCGCTCAATGCCCCCTCCTCTTCGCCCGTCGCGCCATCACGCATGAACCCAGGTGCCTCGTCACCGGCTGTATCGTCCCATGCGCTAGTGCAATCCTTGCCCGCAGGCTGTTCATTTCACGGCTCCGGCGATTCGTCCCGGCGATATCCTGCCCTGTATCGGCAGGAAAAGCAGGAACACCGGCAGCGTGGTGACGACCGACGCCGCCATCACCGCGCCCCAGTCGACATTGTCCTCGCCGAAGAACTGATAGAGCCCGAGGGGCAGCGTCTTCAGGTCGGTCTGGGTGAGGAAGGCGAGCGCGAAGAGGTATTCGGTCCAGCAGAGCAGGAAGGCGTAGGTCGCCGTCGCCACGAAGCCGGGCAGCATGACCGGGCAGATAATGTACCAGATGACCTGCCAGCGCGAGGCGCCGTCGATGATGGCGGCCTCGTCGAGGCTCTTCGGCACCGTCACCAGATAGCCGACGAGCATGTAGACCGAAAACGGTACGGTGAACGCGGTGTAGGTGAGGATCATGCCGATATAGCTGTTGATGAGGTGCATGGTGGCGAAGGCCACGAAAAGCGGGTTGATCAGCACGATCCACGGGAACACCTGCCCGAACAGGATGCCGGTGAAAAGCGCGCGCTTGAAGCGGAAGTCGAAGCGCGAGAAGGCGTAGGCCGCCATGATGGAAAGCACGGTCGAGGCGAGCGTCGCCGCCACGCAGATGACGAGGCTGTTGACGATGAAGCGCCCGAAACCGCTCTGGAAAATCCTGACATAATTGCGGAAAGTGAACGTGCCGGTCGCCGAAAGCAGCCCGCCTCCCGGTCGGAACGACCCGATCAGGACATAAACGGCGGGATAGACCATCACGAACAGCACGACGACCGCGAGGACGGCCGAGACGGCGAGCGCCGTCGGTCCCGGGTCGCGCCAGTGCCGGGAAGAAGCCGGGGCACTCACAGCGTCTCCTCCAGCTGCTGTCGCGCGACGAGCCTGAGGTAGAGGATGCCGAAAGCGCCCATGATGACCGCCATCACCATGCCGATCGCCGAACTGTAGCCAAGCCGGAAATCGATAAAGGCCTTGAGATAGACCTCCGTCGCCAGCACGTTGGTATAGGTCCCCGGCCCGGCCCCCGTCGCCAGCCAGACATAGACGAAATTGTTGAACGACCAGAAGACGGACATCAGCCCGAGCACCAGCATGGCCGGCATAAGGAAAGGCAGGGTGACGAAGCGGAATTTCTGCCAGTTGGTCGCTCCGTCGAGCTCCGCCGCCTCGTAATATTCATCGGGAACCGTCTGCAGGCTGGAAAGCAGCGACAGCGCGATCAGCGGCACCGTGTTCCAGAGCATGATGGCGACGAGCGAAGGCCAGACCGTGCGCATGTCGGCGAGGAAGGCGATCGGGTGATCGACCACGCCGAGCTTGATCAGCGCCTCGTTGACCGCCCCGTTGCGCTCCAGCAGGAAGCGCCAGATGACCACCGCCACGATCGGCGGTGTCGCCCAGGGGATGAGCAGCGCGAACCGCGACACCGCCGCAAGCCTGAGAAGCTTCATCGCCCTCGTATTCAGCAGCAGCGCTATCCCGAGCCCGATCAGCAGGCGCAGGATCACCGAGGTCGCGGTAAGCCAGATGAACGTGTTGAACAGGATGTGGCCGAGATCGCCGCTGCGGAACAGTTCGCGATAGTTGGCCAGGCCGACCCAGTTGCCGCCGCGCTTCATGCCGAGCAGCGAGAGATCCGTGAAGCTGATCTTCAGATTGTCGAAGATCGGATAGCCGTAGAAGAGCAGCAGGAGCACGACCGTCGGCAGCAGCATCGTCGTGATGAAGAGTCTGTCGCGCATGCTTCCGGATAGGCTCCCGGTCTTCAACAAAAGGACGGCCGGCGCGATGCCGGCCGGTCGACGGCCGGGCTACCCGGCCGTCCTTCGGCAGGGATTACCCTATCAGCCTTTCGCGGCCATCTGCTTCTCGATTTCCTGCAGCAGCCCCTTCGCCGCCTCTTCCGGCTTGGACTGCCCGGAGAGCGCCGTTCCGAAGGCCCGGTCCGTCAGGTTCCACATGGTCCCGATCGGCACCGGTCCGCTGGCATACGGCCCCCAGGTGCGGGCATATTCGAACTGCTCGGCGAACCCCTTGAGCGGCGCGCCGAAATCGATCTTCTTCAGGAGCGAGTTCTGCGCCGGGAACTGCGTCCGGTAATATTTGGCGAAGACCTGCTCGGACGCCATGAACTTCACGAACTTCCAGGCCTGCTCCGGATGCTTTGTGTTGGCGTTGATGACCAGCATGCGGCCGCCGAACATGGAACTCTTGGTGTCGTCCGGATGCGGGAACGGCGCCGAGACGAAGGGAACTGGCTTGCCGGGATTGGCGTCTTCGTAGGCCTTGATGATCTCCTTGTAGGTGTTGGGCGGCATGGCGCCCATGGCCTGGTTGCCGGTCACCAGCGCCTGCATGATCGAGGGATCGTGCGCGTCGCTCGCCGCGAGGTTGGATTGCGGATTGTCGCCGCCATCCATGTACTGCTTGAAATATTTCATGGCGTCGGCAACGTCGTCGACCGTCACGCCGAGGGCATAGGAGCCGTCCGCCTTCTGCACGATCAGCGCCTTGCCGTGCGACCACCAGTAGAAATTGGCGAGGAACCAGATCGCGCCCGAGGCGGAACTTCCCGCCGGGAAGCCGAAGCCGGCCTTGCCCGTCTTCTTGTAGACGGCGGCGCTGTCGGCGCGCAGATCGTCCCAGCTCTGCGGCAGCTTGTCGATCCCCGCCTGCTTGAGCAGGTCCGTCCTGTAGACCATCGCCCAGGTGTCCGTCGTCCACGGAAGGCCGTAGACATGGCCGTCCTTGCCCTTGGCGAGGTCCTGAGCGACGAAATCCGCAAAGCCGTTCGACGGCGGGTCCTTCTTCAGGAAGTTGTCGAGCGGAAGCAGCGCGCCGGCATCGCCCATTTCGGTGACCCAGACCTGGGCGCTGTGCTGGACGTCGGGCCCCTGACCGACCGCTGCCTCGCGCAGGAACTGGTTGCGCGCGTCCTTCCAGCCGATGCGCTGCAGGTCGACCTTTATGTCGGGGTTTTCCTTCTGGAATTCGTCGATCGCGCCCCTGACCTCCTGCTCGGTGTCGTTGAAGCGGAAAGTGATCGTCACCGGATCGGCGGCTGCGGCCCGGATCGATCCGAGCATGGCCGCGCTGACGACGAGCGCGGCCGCAAGCGATTTGAGCATGGCTTCCTCCCAGTTGCCCCGCAGCCCATGGTCGGCAAGCCCATCAGACTACCGGCATGGCTGCGCAATTAACAGAACCATATGTAATCCTGTTCATGCTGTCAAACCCGTTCGCGGCGTTCCGTCTCCGTGATTGACGCCTCCGGAAAACAGAACTAGCAATGGGTCTGTTTTGGATGATTTGAAAGACGTTCCCTTGCGGCAGAGGATCGACGCGCACCATCATCTGTGGCAGCTCGGTCGCTTTCCCTATGCCTGGCTGGCGCCGGATTCGCCGCCGCGCCCGTTCGGCGACCATGGCGGCCTCAAGCGCGACTATCTCGTCGCCGATTACCGGAAAGACATGGCCGGCGTCGGCCTCGTCGCTTCCGTTTTCGTCGAGGCGAATGCCGGCGCGCCCGGCGCGGCCGAGATCGACTGGGTGGACGAGGCGGCGGCCGAGGGCGCGCTGCCCGCCGTCGCCATCGGCAGCGCCGACCTGCGCCGGCCGGATATCGGCGAAATCCTGTCGGCCTTCTCGCGCTCCCGGCGCATGCGCGGCATCCGAATGTCGCTCTGCTGGGACGAACGCCCGCGCTGGCGCTTCATCGACCGTCCCGACGTCATGCTGACCGCGGAGTTCAAGCGCGGTCTGGCTGAACTCACGCGGCGGGAGATGGTCTTCGACGTGCTCGTCGTGCCCGGCCAGCTTTCGCAGCTTGCCGGTCTCGCGCGCGCCAATCCCGACCAGCTTGTCGTTCTCGACCATCTCGGCACGCCCTGGTTCGAGACCCCCGCCGACGAGACCGCCTGGACCGCCGGCATGCGCGAATGCGCGCGCTGCCCCAATGTCGTCGTCAAACTGTCCGGCCTCTGGCCGCTCGACCGAAAATGGCGGCCGGAGCGGATCGCCGGGCCGGTCCGCCTGGTGGTCGATCTCTTCGGACCGGAGCGCTGCATGTGGGCGAGCAATTATCCGGTGGAGAAGCTGATGTGCCCGGTGCTCGACCAGATACGCCATCTCGAGACGGTCCTGGATGATTTCGCGGACGACGACAAGGACATGATCTTCCGGCGCACGGCGGCGCGGGTTTACCGAATTCCGGAGATGGCCGACCTCGGGATGCACGCTCCGGATCCCGGCAGCGGCCTCACCTCCATCCATTCGTCCGAGCCGGCGCGATAGCCGGAAATCCATGGATTGCACCCACATATGACGGTGAAAATGACGATCGACGAACAGGCCATCGAGAACAACCGACGGGTCGCGGAGCGATTCTCGATGCGGGGCCGCAAGGCGCTGGTGACGGGAGGCAGCGTCTCGATCGGCCGCGAGATCGCGCTGGCCTTCGCCGATGCCGGCGCCGACGTCGCGATCCAGCATGCCCGCGCCGCCGACATCGCCTTCGGCCGCACTTCCGCGGCGGAGGAGACGGTGGCGGCCATCGCCGCGCGCGGGCGCGTCGGCTTCGCCGTTGAAGCGGACTTTGCCCAGCCGCACGAGGCGACACGCTCGGTCGAGGAGGCGCGCCGCTCCCTCGGCGGCCTCGACGTCCTCGTCATATGCGCGTCGATCCAGTACCGCACCCCCTTCGAGCAGGTGACGGAGGAGCAGACGGAACGGCAGATCCAGGTGAATTTCCGTGCCACGATCGAGCTGCTGCAGGCCGCGTTGCCGGAGATGCGCCGGCGCCGCTTCGGACGCATCCTCACCATCGGCAGCGTGAACCAGACGGCTCCGGAGAGTGTGCTGTCGGTCTATGCCGCGCTGAAGAGCGCGCAGCACAATCTGGTCATCAACCTCGCTCGCGAATACGCCCCCCACGGCGTGACCTTCAACAACCTGTCGCCGGGCCTGATCGCCACCGAGCGCAACAAATGGCGGCGCAACGACCCGGCGGAATGGAAGGCGATCGAGACGGGTTGCAGCCCCATGCGGCGCGCCGGCAAGCCTTCCGAGATGGCGGGCGCGGCGCTTCTTCTGTGTTCCGACGCCGGCAGCTATATAACCGGAGCCGACCTCCAGGCGACGGGCGGTCGCCACCTCGGCTTTTAGCCTCCATCAACTCGTCTGATTGGCTCGACTGCTCCCCAAGCCTGTCCCTTGCCAGCTTCCTCCCGATCTGAAATCAAGCGGCATCGAGGAACCGGAGGAATGAAGATGAGCGAAGGCAGGATCGCGGTCGTCGTGGGCGCGGCGCGGGGCATCGGGCTGGCGGCAGCGAAGCGGCTGGCGGCGAGAGGCGACCGGATCGTCGGCATCGATCTTCAGGCCGATGTGCTGCGCAAGGCAATGGCCTCCATCGGCGACGACAGGAAGGCGCTGGCTATCCCCGCCGACGTTTCGAGCGCCGGCGAGGTCGAAAAGGCCTTCGCAAGGATCGCGGCCGAATTCGGCGCCCCCGAAGTTCTCGTCAATTGCGCCGGCATCACCGGCAAGACCGGCATTCCCGCGCATGAAGTCGAACTCGAGGATTTCGACCGGGTCTATGCGATCAATCTCCGTGCGGCGTTCCTGCTGACGCGCGCGGCCGTGAGGGCCATGCTGCCGTCCGGCAAGGGCCGCATCCTGCATGTCGCCTCGATCGCCGGCAAGGAAGGCAACGCGGGCATGCTCGCCTACTCGGCCACCAAGGCCGGGCTGATCGGCATGGTGAAGAGCGCCGGCAAGGACTATGCGGAGACCGGCATCACCATCAACGCGCTGGCGCCGGCCGTCATCCGCACGGACATGGTGGCGGCGATGCCCGAGCATCAGGTCAAGTACATGACCGACAAGATCCCGATGAAGCGCACCGGCGAACTGGAAGAGGCCGCCGCGATGATCGAGTTCATCGTCTCGCCCGATTGCTCCTTCACCACCGGCTTCACCTTCGACCTCACCGGCGGCCGCGCGACGTATTGATCGCCGGCTTGCCGAAGTGGTGCGTGGTTCGAGGCTCCCCAGCCAGTATCGCGACTGAACCGCAGCGTTCATCTCTGGCGACGTCGTGCGACATAGGCTGGGTCGCACCTCACCATGAGGGAGGCTAGCGCCTGCCTCATCCTGGACATTCCCGCACGGAGATGCCGAAGCCGTACGCATTAGAGGCCGGCTCCAACAGTCCTCATCCTGAGGTGCGAGCCCCCGGGTCTTGCCTTTGGCAAGCCCGAGGACAGGCTCCGCGAGCCTCGAAGGAGGCACCCCGATTTAAAATCGCTTCCACAACGCCACGAAGCCCCCGCGTTCCCGAAGCGTGTTCTCGCCGGCGAGGGTGGCGATGCCGCCGACCTGGACGGACCACTCCGGCGTGAAGTCCCAGACGACGCTTGCGGCCGCTTTCCATTCCCAGCCCACATCGTAGAAGCCGCGCGCGTTGCCTTGCGAGAAGGTGCTAAAGGACTGGGCCATCAGCATGAGGTCCGGCCGCGGCCGCACCCCGAACGCCACGTCGGAGCGGATCTCGTCCGGCGCGCCGCCGCCGCGGAAGCGGTAGGCGAACTCGGTATCGAGAAAGGCAGGCCATGCGCCGAGCCGGAACGAGCGGCCGTAGAGCAGGCGGATGTCCTCCTCCACCTGCGTGCTGCCGGCCTCGGCGGGATCGTTTTCGTCGCTGCTGCCGGGAATGCGCAGGAGCGACTGGAAGGAAATGACGGAAGTCTCGTTCGACCAGAGGCCGATCCGTGCGCCGATGCCGGTATAGCCGAGGTCGCTATGACTTGCGTCGGTCGGGCCCGCGATGCTGACGGAGCGGAATTGCGGCTGGAGGATCGCCGTGAAGTGGTCCGTCAACCCGTATTCCAGCCAGCCGCCAAGTTCGAATTTGTTGTAGCGCGGAACGTCGAACGAGCCGCCGCCGTCATCGAAGGCGCTTCCGCTCGAAAGCATCGTGCCGGAGAGGATCAGAAGCCCCTTCCCTTTCGGCTGCAGCCAAGCGCCGGCATGGGCCGTGCCGGGAAATACCGTCAGCGCGCTTGCCGCGAGAGCAAGCCGGAGGCCTTCGGGCTTGAACCGGAGCCGCATGGCGGCCCCTCAATCCGGCGGTAAGAGACCCTTCGTTGCAAATCCCGAACGACAGCACGCCAAGACCGGCACCGCACGCATAACGTACCCCCACCCCACTTCGGTACAGGCTGCGATTGAAACCCGGCCACGGCGCAAGATCAAGCGGTATCATCGGCCAAGGCGATCGAAGCGAGGTGCAGCAACAATGGTGCCCCCTCCGAGAATGCTCTTGACGAGCGGCATGGCTTGGCGGACACGGCAAGCGGTAAAATCGAGGGCAATGCCATCTTGAAAACCATCACCATCCGGCGGCCGGACGACTGGCATCTGCATCTGCGCGACGGCGCGGTGCTGAAGGCCGTGCTGCCGGCGACCTCCACCGATTTCGCGCGCGCCATCGTCATGCCGAACCTGGTGCCGCCTGTCGTGACCACGGCGGACGCCCGCGCGTATCGGAATCGGATCCTGAGCGTGCTCCCGCAAGGCCATGATTTCACGCCGCTTATGACCCTCTACCTGACGGAAGGCACCAGCCCCGACGACGTCGAGGCCGGCTTCCGGGACGGCCTCGTGACGGCGGTGAAGCTTTATCCGGCCGGCGCGACGACCAATTCGCAGAGCGGCGTCCGCGACATCGCCAAAGTCTATCCGGTGCTGGAACGCATGGCGGCGATCGGCATGCCGCTTTGCGTCCACGGCGAGGTGACGGACCCGGCGATCGACATCTTCGACCGCGAGGCCGTGTTCATCGAGCGCGTGCTGGAGCCGCTCCGCCGCCGCATTCCCGAACTGCGCGTCGTCATGGAGCACATCACCACCCGCGAGGGCGTCGAGTATGCCCGCTCGGCCGGCGACAATCTCGGCGCCACCATCACGACGCACCATCTGATCATCAACCGCAACGCCATCCTCGCTGGCGGCATCCGCCCGCACTACTATTGCCTGCCCGTGGCCAAGCGCGAGACGCACCGTCTGGCGCTGCGCGAGGCGGCGACCTCCGGCGACCGGCGCTTCTTCCTCGGCACCGATTCCGCACCGCATCTCGATCCGCTCAAGGAATGCGCCTGCGGCTGTGCCGGCATCTTCTCCGCGCCGGTCACGCTCTCCTGCCTGGCGCATGTCTTCGAGGAGGAGAACGCGCTCGGCCGGCTGGAAGCCTTCACCTCGCTCAACGGCCCGGCCTTCTATCGCCTGCCGCCGAATGAGAAGCGCGTCCGGCTCACGCGGCATGACGAGCCGATCGCCTTCCCGAAATCGATCGCGACCGGCGACGGCCCGGTCACCGTCTTCGACCCGATGTTCCCCATCCACTGGAATGTGGAAGCCTCTGCTGGATAGAGACGGCGGAAGCTGGTAGCAGGCGGCAACCAAGCAACGGGGGCGAAGCCGATGTTCTCCAATACGTTTCCGGACCGCGCGGTGATCGCCGAGACGGTCGCCCGGATGTTGCTGGAGATCGAGGCTGTCCATTTCCGCGCCGACCAGCCCTACAAATTCACCTCGGGCCTGGCGAGCCCGGTCTATATCGACGGCCGCAAGCTGATCTCTTACCCGCGCATCCGCTCCGCGCTGATGGACTTCGCCGCCTCGGTCATCTTCCGCTCGGCCGGCTTCGAGCAGTTCGACGTGGTCGCCGGCGGCGAGACGGCCGGCATCCCCTTCGCGGCATGGCTGTCGGACAAGATGGGCCTGCCCATGATCTATGTCCGCAAGCAGCCGAAAGGCTTCGGCCGCAATGCGCAGATCGAGGGCAACCTGCCGGAGGGCTCTCGCGTGCTGCTGGTCGAGGATTTGACCACCGACGGCGGCTCGAAGCTCAAATTCGCCGAGGCGATCGGCAAGGCCGGCGCCAAGGTCAGCGACACCTTTGCCGTCTTCTATTACGACATCTTTCCGGACACGCCGGCGCGGCTTCAGGCGGCGGGCATGCGGTTGCACTACCTCGCCACCTGGTGGGACGTGCTGAAAGTCTGCAAGGACGAAAAGCGCTTCGACACGACCACGCTGGCCGAGGTGGAAAAATTCCTGAACGCCCCCGTCGAATGGTCGGCGGCCCATGGCGGGATATCGGAACGGCCGAGCTGACGAACGCCGGCCGGGGAAAAGAGTCTGGAAACAAGGGCCTGCGGACTTCCGGTGAATCGTTTTGGCGATCACTTCAAGTATGAGCTTATCTTGCCCTCTGGAAAGCTCCCCCTCTCCGTCGCGCTTCGCGCGCCACCTCTCCCCCTGAAGGGGGCGAGGACGGGAGCCAAGCCGGCCGCCCGTCCTCGCCCCCTTCAGGGGGAGAGGTGGCGCGCGAAGCGCGACGGAGAGGGGGAGGCTGAAATGACTGGGTATCCCTTATTCCCCCTCACAGCTTCAACCCCCTCAGCCTCAGCGCGTTGCCGATGACCGATACCGACGACAGGCTCATGGCCGCCGCCGCGATCATCGGCGAGAGCAGAGCGCCGAAGAAGGGATAGAGCACGCCCGCCGCGACCGGCACGCCGAGCGCGTTGTAGACGAAGGCGAAGAAGAGGTTCTGCTGGATGTTGCGGATCGTCGCCCGCGCCAGCGTCCGCGCCCGCACGATGCCGCCGAGATCGCCCTTCACCAGCGTGATACCGGCGCTCTCCATGGCGACATCCGCCCCGGTGCCCATGGCGACGCCGACATCGGCGGCGGCCAGCGCCGGCGCGTCGTTCACGCCGTCGCCGGCCATGGCGACCTTCGCGCCGCCGGCGCGCAGTCGCTCGACCAGTTCCTTCTTGCCCTCCGGCAGGATGCCGGCGCGCACCTCGTCGATGCCGAGCCGGCTAGCGACGGCCTTCGCCGTACGTTCGTTGTCGCCGGTCGCCATGATGATGCGCATGCCGCTTTCGTGCAGCGCCCGGATGGCTTCGGCGCTGCCCTGCTTGACCGGGTCGGCGACCGCGATCACGCCGGCCGCGCGCCCGTCGACCGCGACGAACATCGCCGTCTTGCCCTCGCCGGCAAGCGCATCCGCCCGCTCCGCCAGCGCCGACAGGTCGATGCCCTCCATCATGGCGCGATTGCCGAGCACGACCGTCCTGCCGCCGACCTTGCCCTTGACGCCCTTGCCGGTGACGGCATCGAAATCCGTGACCTCGCCGAGCTTCGCCCCGCGCTCCTTCGCGCCCTCGACGATCGCCTCCGCCAATGGATGCTCCGACACCCGCTCCAGGCTCGCCGCCAGCGACAGCAAGCCGTTTTCATCCCCGCCTTCGGCGACGATGACATCGGTCAGCTCCGGCCGGCCCTCGGTCAGCGTGCCGGTCTTGTCGACGATGAGCGTATCGACGCTCGCGAAACGCTCCAGCGCCTCGGCGTCGCGGACCAGCACGCCGGCCTGCGCGCCGCGCCCGGTCGCGGTCATGATCGCCATCGGCGTCGCGAGGCCGAGCGCGCACGGACAGGCGATGATCAGCACCGACACCGCCGCGATGATGGCATGGATCAGCCCGGGCGCCGGCCCGAACCACGCCCATCCCGCAAAGGCGAGGATCGCGACGGCGACAACCGCAGGCACGAACCAGGCGGAAACCCGGTCCGCCAGCCCCTGGATCGGCGCGCGGCTGCGTTGGGCCTTCGCCACCATTTCGACGATGCGCGACAGCATCGTCTCGGCGCCGACCTTCTCGGCGCGCATGACCAGCGTGCCGTTGCGGTTCAGCGTCCCGCCGGTGAGCACGTCGCCTTCCGTCTTCTCGACCGGCACCGGCTCGCCGGAAATCATGGATTCATCCACCGAGGAACGGCCCTCGGTCACCACGCCGTCCACCGGGACGCTTTCGCCCGGCCGGATGCGAAGCAGATCGCCCGCCTTGACTTCCTCCAGCGGCACGTCGCGCTCCTCGCCGTCCCTGACCAGCCGCGCCGTCTTAGGCGCGAGGTCGAGCAGGGCGCGGATGGCGGAGCCGGTGCGCTCGCGCGCCCGAAGCTCCAGCACCTGCCCGAGGAAGATCAGCGCCACGATGACGGCCGACGCCTCGAAATAGACGGGTGCGGCGCCGCCATGGGTGCGCATCGTATGCGGGAAAATGCCGGGGAAGAACGTCGCGATGAGGCTGTAGCCGTAAGCGGCGCCGACGCCGAGCGAGATCAGCGTCCACATGTTGGGACTGCGGTTGAGAATGGACTGCCAACCCCGCTCGAAGAACGGGATCGCGGCCCACAGCACAACCGGCGTCGCCAGCACGAGTTCGATCCAGACGGAGATACGTTCGCCGATCCAGTCGCGCAGCGGCAGGCCGACCATCGGCGCCATCGCCAGCACGAAGAGCGGTGCGGCCAGCGCCGCGCTGATCCGGAAGCGCCGCGTGAAATCGACAAGCTCCGGGTTCGGTCCCTCCTCGCCGGTCGGAACACCCATCGGCTCCAGCGCCATGCCGCAGATCGGGCAGGAGCCCGGTGCGTCGCGGACGATCTCGGGATGCATGGGACAGGTATATTGCATCCCCCTCGGCATCGGCCCCTCGGGATCTGACCTTGGAGCGGGGCGATCGCCGAGATACTTGTCGGGATCGGCCTCGAATTTGGCCTTGCAACCGGCCGAGCAGAAATAGCGACCCCTGCCCCCGTGGCGAACGAAATGCTTCGCCGTCGCGCGGTCGACCTTCATGCCGCAGACGGGATCGGTGGCTTCCAGATAGGCGTCGGGGTCCTTGACGAACTTGTCGCGGCAGCCGGCCGAGCAGAAATGATAGGTGCGGCCGTCATGCCCGGCGGTGGGCTTGCCGGCATTCGGATCGACGGTCATGCCGCAAACGGGATCGCGCACCACGGCGTCTGCCGCCGCGCCGTGCGTGCAATGACCGTGGTGATGATGGTGCTCGCTCATATCGTTCAACGTCCGGATTCTCCAATGTTGGAGCAGACGTAGTCATTCCAGTCACTGGAAGGTCAAGGGGACGTGGCACTTTCCTCGCCCCTGCGGGGAGAGGATAGAGAGCCCCCGCGAAGGCGAAGCCGAGCGGTCGGGCGAACTTGGTGAGGGGAGAGGAGCAATCAGTTGCCCCCTAACCCGGCTCGCGGAGCTTGTCCTCGGGCCGGCCAAAGGCCGTACCCGGGGGCTCGCCACCCTCTTCCGTCGGGGAGAGGAGGACTACTCCCCCCAGGTGCGCCTGAGCACACTCACCCAATTGTCGCGGCAGATCTTGCGGATCGTCTCCTCGCCGTAGCCGGCGGCGCGGAAGGCTTCGACCAGCTTCGGCAAGCCAGCGACATCGCCGATTTCGGCCGGAATGACGGCGCCGTCGAAATCGGAGCCCAGGCCGACGCCGTCGACGCCCAGTATCCCGATCAGGTGGTCGGCATGGCGCACCATCTGCTCGAGCGGGGTGTCGGCGTTCATCCGGCCGTCCTCGCGCAGGAAGCTGGTCGCGTAGTTGATGCCCGCCAGTCCGCCGCTGTCGCGGATGGCGCGGAGCTGGTCGTCGGTGAGGTTGCGCGAATGTGGCGACACCGCATGCGCATTGGAGTGGCTGGCGACGAGCGGTGCGTCGGAGAGCTTCGCCACGTCCCAGAAGCCTTTTTCGTTGAGATGCGAGAGGTCGATCAGGATCTTGAACTCGTTGCAGGCCCTGACCAGCGCCTTGCCGGCGTCGGTGAGACCGGGGCCGGTGTCGGGCGTGCTCGGGAAGCGGAACGGCACGCCGTGGCCGAAGATGTTGGACCGGCTCCACACAGGCCCGATCGAGCGCAGTCCGGCCTGGTAGAGGATGTCGAGCATCCTGAGATCGGCGTCGATCGGCTCGGCGCCCTCGATATGGAGCACCGCCGCCAATGCGTCCGCCTCGGCCGCGCGGTCGATATCGGCGGCGCTGCGGCAGATCCTGACCTTTCCCTTCGACGCGCGCTCTATGCGGAACAGACCGGCGATCATGGCGATCGCGGCCTGCTGCGCGTCGGTCAGCGTGAGATCGGGCGGCAGAGGTACATCGTAGCGGCTGTCCTTCATCAATTGCTCGTTGCCGGGGCCGCGTTCGATGGGCGGACAGAAGACGGCGAAGAGACCGCCGGTGAAGCCGCCCCGGCGCGCCCGTGGCAGGTCGAGATGCCCTTTGTCGGTGCCTTCGAGAAAGGCTTGCACCCCGGCCGCGTGGTCGCCCTTGTGCATGAGGCGGAGGAGGACGTCGTTGTGTCCGTCGAAAATCGGTATGGGATGTGTCATGGAAGAAGGATTAGGCAAGGGAGCGGCGGCAGGCAACAGCCGAGACGGACAGACGATGAATAACAGCAGCGTAGCCATCGCGGTCGCGCCGAATGGCGGCCGCAAGACCAGGGCGGACCATCCGGCGCTGCCGCTCACGCCGGTCGAACTTGCCGCTGCGGCGGCGGAGTGCCTGGAAGCGGGCGCGGCGATGATCCATGTCCATGTGCGCGACGCCGACGCCCGCCATCTGCTCGACCCTGATGCCTACCGCGCCGCGACCGCCGCCATCCGCGACGCGGTCGGCGACCGGCTCGTCGTCCAGATCACCAGCGAAGCGCTCGGCGTCTACAAGCCCGAGGAGCAGATGCGCGTCGTCCGGGAAACGCGGCCCGAGGCCGTGTCGCTGGCGTTGCGCGAATATCTGGGCGTCGGCGGCGAGGAGAAGGCCTTTGCCGATTTCCTCGCCTGGCTGGCGCGCGAGAAGGCGATGCCGCAGGTCATCCTCTACGATGCGGAGGACGCCCGGCGGCTCGACTGGTTGCGATCCAAGGGCGCCCTGCCCTGGAATGACGTGCCGGTGCTCTACGTGCTCGGCCGCTATACGAAGACGCAGCAATCCGCGCCCGCCGACCTGCTGCCCTTCCTGGCGCCCGGCGAGCCGCGCTTCGGTCCGTGGATGGTGTGCGCCTTCGGCCGCGACGAGGCGGCCTGCGTCTCGACGGCGGCGCTGCTCGGCGGCCATGTGCGCGTCGGCTTCGAGAACAATCTTCTCTTGCCGGATGGTTCGACGGCAAGGACGAACGCCGATCTGGTCGGGGCCGTGACGGCAATCATCGACGCCGCCGGACGGAGGACGATGACGGCGGATGAGATGCGCGGGGCTTGGCTCGGATCCTGATCTTCATGGCGCGTCCTTCGATTCAAAAACCTTGAATCTACTTCACAGCACCGGTCGACAAGCCCTTGACGATATAGCGTTCGAGCAGGATGCCGACGAGCACCAGCGGCGCGATCGCCGCCGCCGAAAGCGCCGCCATCGACCACCAGTTGATGCCCTGCGAGCCGGTCTGGCTGGCAACCATCACCGGCAGGGTCTTGGCGTCGGATCCGGTCAAAAGCGCCGCGAAGAAATATTCGTTCCACGTCAGCACCAGCGACAGGATGAAGGCGGCGACGATGCCCGGCAGCGCGATCGGCAGGATGATGCGTATGAAGGCGCCCCATACGGAAAGTCCGTCGACCAGCGCCGCCTCGTCGAGCTCGATGGGGATCGAGTTGAACTGGTCGCGCATGATCCACACCACGATCGGCAGCACCGTCAGCGTGTAGAGCAGGATGAGGCCGATGCGCGTATCGAGCAGCGCGAGGTCCTTGTAGAGCACGAGGAAGGGCAGCGCGAGCACGACCGGCGGCAGGATGAGCTGCGAGATGAAGAAGAACAGGATGTCGTCGTTGCGCATGAAACCGAAGCGGTATTTGAAGCGGCTGAGGCCGTAGGCGGCGAGGGAGCCGAGCACGATGGCGAGCAGCGAAGCGCCGACCGAGGTGATGACGCTGTTCGCGAAGCGGCTCAGGAATTCGGTGCGCGGCGTCGATATCTCGAAGATCGTGTCGGGCGACAGGCCGAGCGAACCCCAGCCCTTCCAGTTCGGCATGAAATCGACGAAGGGGATGATGTGGCCCTGGGTGACGTCGACCGCCGATTTGAAGGAGGTGGTGACGGTCCAGTAGATCGGGAACAGGCAGATGAACGTCCACAGGAGAAGCGCACCGTAGATGAGCACGCGACCGATGACGTGCCGGATGCTGATGCCCGGCTCGGCAGGCGGGATCTCGAGGGCTGCCCCGGTGCTCAGGCGGGTTTCCACGTGCCGCTCCTCCCCTCGAAGCCAACCGGGATGTTCTGAATCGGGCGAACCGTATATCGAGCCCTAGTCATTGACGCTTCTCGTCCAGTGCCGCGTGACGCGCAGGAGCACGGTCAGGAAGACGATGATGAGCACCAAATAGAACATGGCGAGCGCGGTGCCGTAGCCGACATTCGAGCGGTCGCGATAGACGCGGTAGATGAAGCTCGATACCGTATCGGTGGCTCCGCCCGGCCCGCCCGATGTCACGTTGATGACGATATCGGCGAGCTTCAGCTTGAAGATGACGCGGATAAGGACGGCGGTAACGGAAACCGGCAGCATCATCGGGAAAGTCACGCGCCAGAAGGCCTGCCAGCCATTGGCGCCGTCGACCTTCGCCGCCTCGGTCACCTCCTTCGGCATCGCCTGCAGGCCGGCGAGCAGCAGGATCATGATGAAGGGAATGGAGACCCAGGCATCCATCGCCTCGATGGCGATGCGGGCCGTCCAGGGCTGTGCGAAGAAGGCGGGCGTGTGCCAGCCGAGATCGCGGGCAAGCCGCGCCGCCGGCCCGAAGCGGTATTCCATCAGCGACTTGCCGATCATCCAGCTCACCGCCACCGGGCTCAGCATGAAGGGCAGCAGGAACGAGACGCGAAAGAACTTGCGCGCCCGGATCTCGGCGTTGAGGAGCAGCGCCAGGCCGAAGGCGATCGCGTATTCGACGATGACGGCGAGCAGATAGAAGCCCATGTTCAGGAGGGCATTCCAGTAATAGGCATCGTGGAACATCGACACGAAATTGTGGAAGCCGTTGAAATGCGGCCCTTCGGCGGAAGAGAGGTTCCAGTCGAGCGAAGCGATGTAGAAGCCGAACAGCGTAGGGAAGATCGCGACCGCAAGCGTGAAGAGCGCCGCCGGCAGCACGAAGAGAGCGCGCTGGCCGATATAGCCACGCGTGATCACCTGCCACGCGCCGAGCGCGACGGCCCAGACAAGATAGGCGTAGAGCAGCGGCCGCCAGTTGAGGAAGCCGACCGGCGCGATCCCGGCCACATCCAGCACCTGCAGCAGCGCCGTGCCGACGAGCAGCAGCGTGGCGGCGGCCAACAGCACATGCCCGAAAAGCCTGCGGCCGGGCGCGATCGGATCGGCAATGACGATCTCGGTCTGGCCGGCGGCGACGGGCTGGTTCATTTGGCCACGCTTTCTTGAAACCTTTCAGGATCGGATGGAAACATTCTGCCCTCCCGGCGGATCGCCTCGCCATCGGAGAAACAGAACCGCTTCCGGCCAGCCATGGAAGGCTCTGAACGGACGAATGAAAAAACGTCCGGCGGGCGCAGGCGCTCCCGCCGGACGGGACGGTTGCCGTTCGTGGGCAAAACGACGGCCCCTACATGCCGAGCGCTGCCTTGTAGAGCTTAATCTGGCTTTCGCGCCCGAGCTGGTCCGTCAGCTTTTCCCATGCCGCGGCGATCTGGTCGGCGCCTTCCTGCGCCTTCAGTTTGCCGGCGAAGATGTTGGCGAGAATGTCCTCGGCGGTGGAATAATACTGGAAGATGCCGGGGATGCGGGGCTCGATCGCGCCGTTGGGATGGTTGTACGAGTTGAACTGCGAGTCGAGATAGCTGGTGATGTAGTCCTTGTCGTAGCCCGCGGCCACCCACTCGTCGATATGGTGCTGGCTGTTGCGGTAGCACTGGAAGCCGGACGGATAGGCGGAGGTCCAGAGCGCCAGGTCCTTGCCGCCGAGATGCGCGGCCGCGCTCCACGCAGCCTTCTTTTTCTTCTCGTCGCTGTCCACCTTCTTCATCACATAGATGCCCCAGCCGAGATAGGCGAGGTTCGGCGCATAGTTGGGACCGCTGGAGAGCTTCTCCCATTTTCCGGTCTTGGAATTATAGACATCGTCCGAACCGGGAAGGATGGAGAAGCCGCATACGTCGCCGACGACCGAGCTGTCGCTGGTTTTCGCCGCCGCGCCCACGTCGCCCCACCACACCACCATCGAGCCGGTGCCGCCCAAAAACTCCGCGAAGCCGGTCTCGTTGGGATCGGCGTTGATCTGGTTCGGCGGCTCGGAAGGCAGCGCGTCGATCACGTCCTGGATGGCGCGCACCCAGGCCGGATTGTTGACGCGCGGCTTCATGGTGTCGACATCGAAAAGCCAAGCCTTCTCGCCGGGATATTTGGCGTAGGCCGACGCGCGGCTGCCAAGGAAGTAGAAGCCGAAGCCGCCCCAGGGCTTGGGCGCGTCGAGATAGCCATAGGCGTCCTGGCCCTTGACCTGCTTGCCCTTCAGGAACTTCGTGACCGCCTGTACCTCCTGCCAGGTCTTCGGGACGCCCCATTCGCTCTTGTTCCCGGCATCCTTCCAGGCCTTGGCGAGGTCGGCGTCGGAGAAATAGTCGGTACGGTAGTTGAAATTGTGCGTGTCGCCGTCGATGGAGACGCGGTAGAGCTTGCCGTCCCAGGTGCCGACCGGCGCCTTGAGGTAGTTGACGTAATCGTCCATGTCGATGAGGTTCTTGACCCAGTCCGGCATCTCGGAGGTCAGCCCCCTGCCGCACACGTCGCCTTCGAAGGGCGCGCCCATCTCCAGCATGTCCCAGTCGATCGTGCCGGTCGAGATGGCCTGCTGCAGGCGCGCATTGTAGTCGGCCTGCGCGAGATCGATCCAGTTGATCTTGGCGCCGGTGTATTCCTCCCAGGGATGCAGGAAGCCGCGGAACAGGAAATCATGCGTGTTCTGGTTGTTGAGGCCCATGAAGGTAAGCTCGACGCCCTTCAGTTCGCCTTCCTTTACCGTCTGCTTGGTGCCGCCGAGGCAGAGTTCACCCACCTTGCGGTAATCGGCGTCCGTCGGTGAACCCTTGCCGACGCCCGGTATCTGCAGGATCTTCTTGCGTAGCTCGGTATCGAGTCCCGCCGCGGCGGCCGAAGCGGGCCGGGTGAAGGCGCCGAGGCCTGCGCCGTTGAGGGCGGCGAGGGCGCCAAGGCCGGCGGCGCCCTTCAGCATGGCGCGCCGATTCGCCTGGGCCGCCATGATACGGTTATAGACGTCTGGCTTCACGATATGTCCTCCCTTTTGTCGTTCGTTCTTCGGCCGCGCGTGCTCGCGCCGGCCTTTCCTGGGATAGAGCCGGGCTGCAGACGCCCGAAGCGGATCATTGCACCTCCCGAGGTAACTGCTCGGCCATCGAAGGTGGCCGATGGTAGGGAGCAATTCAGGCGGAAGTCAACAACTCTCCCGCCTTCGGCAGCGTCTTAGCGTGAGGTCTGCCTGTCAGCGGCGTCGATCACGCCAAGCAATTGTTTCGCAAGCATGGACCGTATCATCGCCTCCATCTCGCTAACATCCACACTGCCGTAGCGTGCTGCGGCATCTGCCTTTTCAAGCGCCAGGATATAATGGCTGTTGTCAGCCTCGATCTGCTGCGGAATCGTAGGGAAACCCGGCAATACGTAGCCCAATTTGATATTCAGCAATGCGTAGGAAAGCGCTCTGGACGTGCGACCGTTCCCATCCGTAAACGGGTGAATCCAATTCAGCCGCCACATGGCATACGCCGATAGATAGAAGGCGGTCAGCTCGTGCCAATTGTCGTTTATGTATTCGCAGAAATCGGTCAGGTATGTGGGGACCAGGTGCGGCGGTGGCGGGGTGTGCTTGCTGTCGTGAATGCCAACCGGGTTCTTGCGTATCTGTCCAGGCTCCGCTTCAATTCCGGCGACTGCCTCTCGCTGCAGGTCCAATATCAAAGGAACCCGAAGAGCGAAGGGCCTTTCGGGTTCCAGGTAGTAACGTATAACATCCAGCGTCAGGTCGTACTGGCGAAATCCGTTCTCGATCTCAAGCTTGGTGTTGTGATCGACTGCCACGTTTACGGCTCTTTCAGTCGTGGTCGGTCCTTCTCGGCACGCGGCGTGAGATCTCTTCCACCAGTTCGCGCGTCACATCGCTGTTTTCGATCTTCGTGTTTCCATACACGAAGCTATTGCGCTGTGCGTTGCGCTGCTCCTCGTTCATATGAACGCCCTTTGCCAGCTCGATCAGTCTAGAAAGGCTGCGGTCTTCCATTCATGCCTCCTGACGGGTCCGGCTGGAACATAGGATGTACGTGAGACATTGCCAATCGGCTAGTCACCAGGATGCATTCCTTGCACTCCGTTCGATCGTTCGAGCAGCCTCTCGATTTCCGCAAGGCTCGGCATGGACGGCGCCGTGCCGTGGCGGATCACGGAAATACCCGCGGCGGCGCAGGCGAAGCGCACCGCCTCCTCGGCCTCCAGCCCTCGCGCCAGCGCCGCGGCGAAGGCGCCGTTGAAGGCGTCGCCCGCGCCGGCCGTCTCGATCACCGGGCCGGCATCGACGGCGGGAACATGCACCGATCGTTCGCCTGTATGCAGCAGCGCGCCCTTCTCGCCGAGCGTGATCAGCGCGGCTCCCGCACCCCTGGCCAGAAACGCGTCGCCGGCGCGGCGCGCCTCCTCGACATTCCGGACCGGCGCGCCGATGAGCAGCGCCGCCTCGTGTTCGTTCGGCGTCACGAAATCGCAGAGCGGATAGATATCGTCCGGCACCGGCTCGGCCGGCGCCGGGTTGAAGATCGTGGTCACGCCGGCCGCACGCGCGATCTCGAGGCCCCGCTTCGCCGCCGCGACCGGCTGCTCGAGCTGGGTGACGAAGACGGCGGCGGCGCGGATCGCGTCGGCGGCCGCCTCCACGTCCGCCGGACCGATCCCGGCAGCCGCGCCGGGCACGACGATGATGGCGTTCTCGCCGTTCCTGTCGTTGACGTAGATGAAAGCGGCGCCGGTCGGCTCGTCCGCGCTCTCCGCCACCCGCGCGACGATCCCTTCGGCTTCCCAGGTCGAGCGCGCGACATGACCGAAATCGTCCTTGCCGAGGCGCGAGATGAAGGTGACCGCCGCTCCGGCGCGTGCCGCCGCGACCGACTGGTTCGAGCCCTTGCCGCCGGGTCCGAGCTTGAAGCCGGAACCGCTGATGGTCTCGCCGATGCCCGGCATGCGGCCGGCGCGGAAGGCAAGATCGGCCACGAAGATGCCGAGGATGGCGACGCCTTTCTTTGACATTTTCAGCTCAGGCGTCCGGCGCGATGACGCCCTTCTTGAAGGCGAAACAGCCGTAGAAGCGGCGCTCGCCGGTCTGGATCACGCAATAGGCCTTCTTGGCGAGGTCGTAGAAGGCGAAGCGCTCGATGGAGCCCATCGGCGTCGGCTTGCCCTCGGCCGCATCGATTGCCCGCTGCACCTCGACCTGCACCGGCGGCACCTCGTCCGGCGCATCGACGATCTCCATCCTGAGCGCCGCGTGCTCGACGAAGCTGTCGAGCGGCATCACCGAGAGGATCGCCTCAGCCACCCGGCCGGCGGTGGCGCAATCGATCCGGAGCAGCTTGCCGAGCCGCGTCTGCCGCGCCACCGAATCCGACGGAAAGTTCGTGTCGGCGATGATGAGGTCGTCGCCATGGCCCATCGAGCGCAGCGCGTAGAGGACGTCGGCGTTGAGGATGGGATCGATGCCCTTGAGCATGAGGGGCCTGCTCCTTTCATGTGCCCGGTCCGGCGTCTGTTGCACCGTGAATCCCGGGCGGCGTTTCCGTCGCGCGCAGGATGACCATGGAACGGGATGGTGCGCAAGCGGGCCCTGCCCGCGTGGCCTCGTGGCGAGCGGATCGCCGCAATGGTTAAGCACGATTTTAACAAAATCGAAGCGGATCGCCGCCAGGGTCGCGCGGACAATTCTCCGCAAGGGAACTGGAACCCATGTCATATCCCGGCCCGCGGGCCCGCGCCGTGATCCTGAAAATCTGCCTCGCCGGACTGATCGCTTGCGCTTCCTTCGCCGGGCGAGCCGAAAGCCTGCAGGCCACGCAGCCCCTTCAGGCCGGACTCGACGCGCTCGCGAAGCGCGCGAGGCCGGCGACTTTCGGCATCGAGGTGCGCGACCTGCGGACGGGAAAGAGCTGGGGTGTGAACGCTGGCAAGCCGCTGCCCATGATGAGCGTCTTCAAGGCGCCGGTCGCCGCGGCGGTGCTGGCAAAGGCCGACAATGGCGAGATCTCGCTGGATCAGCCCGTATCGATCACGAGAAAGGACCTGCGGGGTGGCGCCAGCCGGATCGCCAGGAACTTCAGGGGCGACAGCATGACCTTCACCGTCCGGCAATTGCTGGAGGACATGGTCAGTCAGAGCGACAACACCGCCGCCGACAGGCTGATCGCCCTGATCGGTGGACCGCAGGCAGTGACGCAATTCCTTCGTCTGAAAGGTATCGAGGGCATGCGCGTCGATCTCGACGAAGGCGGCGTTGAGCACGTCTTCTCCGGTCTCGGCGATGCGAGCGGGCCGCCGGTGAATGAAACGCGGTCGGCGCGCGAGGCGCGGCTCCGCAAAGGGATGGAAGCCTTCCTCGCCGATCCGCGCAACCGCAGTACGCCGGAAACCGCCGCGGATTTCCTGCAGAAGCTTTGGCAAGGAAAGCTGCTGTCGCCCGCTTCCGCGAAGCGGCTCCTTGATCTCATGTACGGCCAGACCGTCCCGGTCCGCCTGCGCGCCGGGCTTCCGGCCGGAGTGAGGCTTGCCGACAAATGCGGAACGTCGGTGACACGCGGCGGCATCACCGGCGCCTTCAATGACATCGGCGTCCTGACCTGGCCCGACGGCCATACGGTGATCGTAGCCGCCTTCCTGAGTGGTTCCCGGGCAAGTCGCGAAGAACGGACGAAACTCTTTGCCGACCTCGCAAGGATGGTCGCGGCACGATTTCCTTGAGGCTGGCGCACAGGAGCTTGCAGACGTGGAAGGCCCGGGCCCTCAGCCCCTCGCCGTCGCCAGGAGATAGCCGGCATAGAGGAAGAAGCAGCCGAGCGCGCCTTCAATCCACCTGCGGAAGCGGAGATAGAGGCGCCGGACCGGCCCGGAGGACAGGAGGAGCGCATAGCCTCCATGGCCCGCGAACGAATTCACGAAGGCGCCGGCGATGAAAAGAAGCACCACAGGCAGCGGCGCGTCGCCGACGCCGCCGACGCTCGCCACCGCGAGCCAGAAGAAGATCGCCTTCGGATTGGATATTTGCAGCGTGAAGCCGTTCAGGGCCGAACGCCACGCACCGCCGGATGCCGATCGCTTGAGCATCAGTTCCTTGTCGAGCGCCGCGTTGCGGAACGCCTTCCAGGCGAGCCACAGGAGATAGACCGCGCCGATGAGGCGAATGGCCGTCATCATTTCGGCGAACCGGGCGAAGATCGAGGCCAGGCCCAGCACCGTGGCCGTCGCCAGGATGATGGTTCCGCAGGCGATGCCGAAGGCCGTGACCAGGGAGGGGGCACGGCCTCTGCTCGTGGCGACGGAGAGGATCAGCATGACGCTCGGACCGGGCGACAGGACGCCCATCCACTGGATCGACCAGGCCAGAAGGAGTTGAGGAAGGTAGTGGTCGATCATCGATGAAGCCTGGAAGCCGGAACGAAAGAGAGGGCAGCGGAGAGCGAGCTTGATAGCGCCGATTGCGCCGCTGCCCTAGGCCCGGCGCGAAAGATACTGACAGCATGATGGCGGCAGGCGGACGGCTGCGGCCGGTGCGGCCCGAGGAAGCCGGCCGGCCGGGGCAAATCGGCGGCAAGAGCCAAAGAATCCGCCTCCGCATCTCCGTTTCCGGCGATCCTGCCCTAGATGAACGGCAGGAACGGAAACGGAGACATGACGGCAGAAGACCCCCAGCCTCTCGCCGAACTCGACCCGCCGCGGCTCGCGCCGGAGCGCACCGCCTTCTTCCTCGATTTCGACGGCACGCTGGCCGATTTCAACGAGGATCCTTCCGCCGTCTTCCTGCCGGAGCGCGAGCGACGCTCGCTCGGTCAACTGGCGGAGGCGACCGGCGGCGCGGTGGCGATCATCTCCGGCCGCGCCATTGCCGACATCGACCGCATGCTCGCGCCGCTGAAGGTACCGGTGGCGGGCGTGCACGGCCTCGAACGACGGAACGCGAGCGGCAAGACCGTCCACGCCGACGTGCCGGAGGCTCCCCTCGCCGCCGCGCGCACGCGCCTGCAACCGTTCGCGCGGCTCCACCCCGGCCTGCTGGTCGAGGAAAAACCGGGCTCGGTCGCGCTGCATTTCCGCAGTCGCCCGGAACTGGAACCGCAATGCCTGGAGGTCGCCAGAAGCATCACGGACGCGGACGAAGGACTGCATGTCCTGCACGGAAAGATGGTGATCGAATTCAAGGCCGGGCATGCGACCAAGGCCGACGCCGTCGCCGCCTTTCTGGAAGAGGAACCCTTTCGGGGTCGAAAGCCTTTCTTCGCCGGCGATGATTCAACGGATGAGGATGTATTCGTCAGGATGCTGGAAATGAAGGGCATTTCGGTAAAGGTCGGGCCCGGTCTCACGGCCGCCGCCTATCGCGCCGGCGGCATCGATGCCTTCCGCGACTGGCTCGCAAGTCTCGCCCGACAGTTAAACCACACGGAAAGGAGCACCGCCGCCCGCGCCTGAGCGGCACTCGGAGGAGCATGAGAAATTCCGAAGGGACAAATCCGGGCGGGCACGTCAAAAGGCTCGTCGTCATATCGAACCGTGTTGCCGATCTGCGCAAGACGACGCAGACCGGCGGGCTTGCGGTTGGCCTCGCCGATGCGGTCAGGGAGCGCGGCGGCGTCTGGTTCGGCTGGAGCGGCAGGAAGCTGAAGGAGCCCGGCGAGCCGAAGGTCGACCGCATCGGCAAGGTAACGCAGATCTCGCTCGCGCTCACGCCGGACGACTACGCCGCCTACTATCTCGGCTATGCCAATTCGGTGCTGTGGCCGCTCTTCCACTACCGGCTCGACCTGGTCAATTTCCGGCAGGAATTCCTCGACGGCTACCGGCGGGTCAACGAAAAATTCGCCGAAGCCGTCCTCCCCTTCCTCCGGCCCGACGACACCATCTGGGTGCACGACTATCACCTCATTCCGCTGGCCGCCGAACTGCGCAGGCGCGGCTGCCGTCAGCGCATCGGCTTCTTCCTGCACATTCCCTTTCCGCCGCCCGACCTCCTTGCCGCCGCGCCCGACAATGAATGGCTGGTGGCGTGCCTCTTCGAATACGACCTGATCGGCTTCCAGACCGAGGCCGATCTCGGCAATTTCCGCCGCTACGCCGAGGAACAGGCCGGGGCGACAACGAGAGAGGACGGTTCGTTCAAGGCCGGGGAACACAGCTTCCGCGCCCGCGCCTTCCCGATCGGCATCGACGTGGACCAATTCGCCGAAATGGCCAGCCGGGCATCGGAGGAAGTCGCCATCGACGAGTTGCGGCGCAAGATACTCGGCCGCAGGCAGATCATCGGCGTCGACAGGCTCGACTATTCGAAGGGCCTGCCGGACCGCTTCAAGGCCTTCGGCCGGCTGCTCGAGCGGCATCCGGAAATCCACAAGAAGGTGACGCTCCTGCAGATTTCCCCATCGTCCCGTCAGGAGGTGCAATCCTACGCCGACATCAAGGAGGAGCTCGCCAGACTGTCCGGCGCCATCAACAGCCGGTTCGCGGACTTCAACTGGACGCCGATCCGCTACATCCAGCGCAACGTGCCGCGCGAGAAGCTTGCCGCCCTGTTCCGCGCCAGCCAGGTCGGCTTCGTGACGCCGCTCCGCGACGGCATGAACCTCGTCGCCAAGGAATTCGTCGCCGCCCAGCACATGGAGGATCCGGGCGTGCTGGTGCTGTCGCAATTCGCCGGCGCGGCGGAGGAGATGACCGAGGCGTTGATCGTCAACCCTTACGACATAGACGACATGGCCGAGAACCTGTTCCGCGCGCTGCAGATGCCGCTGAAGGAACGGCAGCGGCGCCAGAAGGCGCTTATCGCCCGCATCCGCAAGCAGGACGCGCGCGCCTGGCTGACCGGCTTTCTGGATACGCTGGAGAAGGTGCGGCGGGCGGAATAGGTCGGGACCTTTTCGCGCGCGGAGGAACGAGTATTCCGTGCCAGCGTTACGGTTTGATCTCGAGGAGCACGAAAGATGCAGGCCACGAAGGAAAAGCTGGAACGCCGGACTCCGCCGGCGGGCGACGACAGGCGCAGCAATGCCGACCGGAAAAAGAAGCCCCGGAAGATCGAGCCTGTCGAAGGCTCGCAGACCGGCTCGGAAGGGCTCGGCTATCTGAAGGAACCGGAGGAGACCGAAGGAAACAACGAGCCGAGGCACGGCCAAGGCTGACGTCGACGGTCAATCGTCCTCCTGCGGCGCGCCGATCGTATCGGCCATGACCGCGCCGCGCCGGCCGCGCTGGACTGGCTTCCCGGTGGTGGTGTCCCGCGCGGTCTGGTGCTCGATCTCGGAATCCAGCTCGGCGCCGACAAGCAGGACGAGCACGGAGATCCATGTCCACATCATGAAGCCGATCACGGCCCCGAGCGAGCCGTAGGTCGCGTTGTAGTCGGCGAAGTTCTCCAGGTACCAGGAGAACAGGATCGATACGACGAGCCACACCAGGGCGGCCAGAGCGGCGCCCCAATTGATCCACCGCCACTGCGCCCTCTCGCGGCTTGGGCCGTAGCGATAGATAATCGAGATCGCGACGCCCGCCGCGACCAGCAGCAGGGGCCAGCGAAGGATCCGGACAAGGATTTCGGTCAAGTCGCCGAGACTGAGGAAGGAAAGCACGGCCGGCACCACGCCGACCATCACGACCATCAGTATACCGACCGCCATCGCCGCCAGCGTGAAGGCGAGGCTGAGCAGGTTCAGCCTGATGAAGCTGCGCTTTTCCTCCTCCTCATAGGCGACGTTCATGGCCTCGAACAGCGCCTTCATGCCGCTGTTCGCGCTCCACAATGCGACGAGGAATCCGACGACGAAGCCGAAGCTGAGCGCCTTTCCGCTCGCATTCGCAAGCGCCTGGAGCTGTGTACGGATCATGTCGAGGCCGCCGCTCGGCAGAACCCAGCCCAAATTGGCGACATGGTCCGCGATCGTCTTGGGATCGGCCACGAAACCGTAGAGGGACACAAAAGCGGCAAGCGCCGGAAACAACGCCAGCAGCAGATAGAACGTCACCCCGGCAGCGACGAGCATGATGCGGTCTTCGCCGATCTCGCTCCATACGCGCCAGAGGATATCTTTCCAGCCACGCCAGGGGATGGCGGACGGATGCTTTGCATGCCGCCCCCGCGCCTTTCCTCTCATTCGCTTCGCTTCGGCCTCCACATTCCACCTCCGGTTCCCCTAGCAACCGCCATAGGCCCGTTTTGTGCCGCCGGCCCGAAAATTTATGCAACAGGAGAGCCCGACAGGTCGGAAACGCCGGGCGAAAGGGCCGACTGGCCGGAGATGGCATAGCGGAATGCGCCCGCCGCGGCCGGGACCGACGCTCGTCTCCCGCTCGCCCACCGGCGACAACCGGCGAAGGAACGCCGGTCCGCACAAGAAGCGGGCGATAGGGCCCGTCGAAGGCGCCCAGACCGGGCCGGAAGGGCTCGGCTATCTCGAGAAGCCGGCGGAGGACCAGGGCAAAAGCGGATCGGGACGCGGGAAATAGGCCTCTCGGTCAGCTCTTGCGGTCGACGAAGGCGCCGCGGATGAGGTTCTGGTCGAACCCGCGCGGCGGTTCGCCGAATGCCGCATAGCAATAGAGCGACGCTGTGTAGATCGCCGTAAGCGCCGAACCCACCAGGAGGGTGGCCAGGATCCCGACAAAGGCGACGGCGTAGAGGAGCACCGACAAGGGTTCGTTGCCGGCTTGCATGGCGATGGTTCCGCCGCCGATGCCGACAAGGCCGAAGGCGCCGCAGGCGCAGCTCATCGCAAACGAGATACCGCCATTGCCGATCAGATTCTCGCCCCAGCTCCGGCGCAGGAGCGAGGCGCTGCGCCGGATCGCCTCCACCGGGCCCACGTCTTCGACCACCAGCACCGGAACGACGAGGAACGTGGCCGCGGTCCATGCCACCCCGACCACGCCCTCGATGATGCGGCCGACGATCCCCAGGCGCTCGGAGAGCGCATGGAGCAGGATCCCGACGGTCGCCGAAATGACGGCATAGCCGAAAATCTGGCCCGTCCGGCTCGCGGCGAGCGCGAGCGCGTCCCGGAGCGTCGGCTGCCCGCCGTTCAGCCGGTCCAATGCCGCAGCAACGAGCGCCGTATTGAAGAAGAAGACGATGAAATACTGGACGATGTACCAGATGAAGATCCAGGCGTAGAGCGACAGGGGGATATGGTCGACCATGGCGCCCTGAACCCGCTCGAAAACACCCCCTTCGAAGGCCAGCCCCAGGAAGCTGGCGCCGAGCGCTACCGCCGCCGCGCCCGAGGCCGCCGGCAACAGCAGCAGCTCGCGGTCGGAGCGCAGGACATTCCAACTGGCCCGAACGAGCTGCCAGCTTCGCTCGGCGCGATCGAAAAAATCAGGCATTGACGGCTCCCCGCGAGATTGGGCCGCCTGTACTATGTAGCCTCGCGCTGAAGGAAAAATGAAGCCGCGTGCCGCAATTTTCATAATCGGCGACGTCAGGCGCCGGGCGGGCGACCCGGTCGGATCGACGCGGGCGGTCACCCGCCCCCTTCCTTCGAGGCGGGTTCAGCTCCCTGGGACCAGCATCCCGATATCCCTTTCCAGGCTCGCGAACTACTTGACCAGATTCACGCCGATGGCCCTGACCGTCGCCTTAGTTACCGTCCGCGGTCTTCCGGTTGGTGGCCAGGAAGCGCTTGTTGAGCCAGCTTCCGAGAAGCAGCGAGACCGAAATGCAGATGAGGAATTCCGCCGGAATAACTGCCGGGCTCAAATGCATGAATACGGGGTGTAGAAAGGCGAAAGCCGCGATGAAGACCATGACATGGACCGTCCACCTCGCTCGCTTGGCCCTCGGTTCCGACTGTCGCGCGGGGAGTCCGTCCTTGCGGACGAGATAGGCGCCCTTGCGGATCTTGTTTCGGATCATCGCCGTGGCGAAGATGCCAATGAGCAGGATCACGAGAAGGGGAAGATAATAGGGCTTCAGCGAGGCCGGCAGCATAATCCTGATGACGCCAAGCACGGCCCCCAGGATCGCGACACGGATGGCATGGCCGTCGGATTTTCTCAGGCGTAGCATCTTCTCGCATTCGGGCTGCTTTCAACGGCCCAAAGGTGCAGATGCCGTGCCGCAGGTCAACTCGTTCAACCGGAAGTGGTTAACTGCGGGAAGTGGATTCCCGTGCCGAAATCCCGGTCAATCCCTCAGAGCCAAACCGCCGATGTCCCGCTCCAGATTGGCGAACTCCCTGATCAGATTGGCGCTCAGAGCCCGCACCGCTGGATAGGACTGGCGGTCGCGGTGGATCAGGAGGCCGATCTCGCTCGCCGAGAGATCCGGCTCCGCGAGCGGCACGTGGACGAGGCCGCCCGTCGCGAGTTCGTCGACGAAGCCGGTCGGGGTGAAGAAACCGATGCCGAGCCCGGCATGCAGGCTTTCCTTGGTCATGGTCAGGGAATTGGTGACGACCAGCGCCTTGAACTGCGCGCCCGAATGGGTGAATTCCGCTTCCGCCGTGGCGTTCAGGATCCACGGATCGTTGAGCATGACCACCGGATAGGCGGCGCACTCCGTCAGCGTCAGTTCCTGCCGCTTCGCCAGCGGATGGTCGGGCCGCATGATGGCGCCGAGACGCATGCGAATGCGCGCGGCGACTTGATAGCCTCGATAGCGCCGGTCGATGAACAGAACGGCGATGTCCGGCCGGCCGGCGCGCATCTCCTCGGCATGTTCGTTCGGATCCGCATCGATGATGCGGTAGGAGATGCGCGGATGCTGCCTTGCGGTCGTCCCGATCGCGCGCGGCAAAAGCCGCACGATCGGCGAGGGAATGGTGACGACCCGCACCTCGCCCTGAATATCGCCGGAAAGCGCGGAGACCTCCAGGCAGGTGCTCTGCCACTTCGCCAGCGTGTCGCGCGCATGGCGGATGACGAACTCGCCGGCCACCGTCGGGCGCACGCCGTTGCCGACGCGTTCGAAAAGCGGCGTGCCGATATCGGCCTCGAGCTTCAGGATCTGCCGGTTGACCGCCGACGAGGCGACGTTGAGCGCGCTCGCGGCGCGCCGGATCGAACCCATGCGGGCCACCTGATCGATATAGCGAAGGACCGCGGCATGCATGGGGCGGAGCCTCTACGAACGTGATGCCTTTTCGGCAGCACCTAGCTCGAATCTTTATGCTTCCTGACAGCACTTTGCTACTACTAAAGTGACATGGCTCCATGAACGACACCGCCCACGCCCGGCTGCGAGCCGTGGCGCGCAGCGGTCGGAGGAGTATCGGAGGAGACGCGGGATCGAGGGCGGTTTCCTACCCGCAAGAGGAGGAATTGAATGAATCGAAACGGGCTCTCGCGTCGCGGCGTGCTCAAATTGGGGGCCACGGTGGCCGGCGCGCTGGCCATGCCGACGATACTTTCCGGACGCGTCTTTGCCGCCAAGGGCACCAAGACCCTGAACATGCAGCTCGGCTGGCTTGCCAACGGCAATCAGCTTGGCGAGATCGTGGCCAAGCAGATGGGCTATTTCGAGGAAGAAGGCGTCGATTTCAGGCTGCAGCCCGGCGGGCCCAACATCGATGGCCTCGCCATGGTCGCGTCGGGCCAGTACGAGATGGGCGTGATGCCGTCGAGCCCCTCCATCATGCTCGCCGCCTCCCAACACATTCCGATCCGCTGTTTCGGCGTCGGCTTCCAGGAACACCCCTTCGCCTTCTATTCGCTGCCCAAGGCCCCGGTCCACGAGCCCAAGGACCTGATCGGCAAGCGCGTCGGCATCCCGCAGACGACGAAGATCCTGCTCACGGCCCTCCTCAAGAAACATGGGATTCCGGAAGACAAGGTGAAGATCCAGATCACGGGATCGGAGCTGACGCCGCTCGTCACCGGGCAGGTGGACGTGATCACGGCCTGGCAGACCAATACGACCAACCTCAAGATTCTCGGCCCCGACGCCATCAGGATGCGCCTGTGGGATGTCGGCATCAAGCTCTATGCCAACAACTATTACGCACAGGCCGACCGGCTGAAGGAAGATCCCGAGCTCTACGCCAAGTTCATGAAGGCCTCTTCCCGCGGCTGGGCCCTTGCCCGCGAAGACTCCGCCAAGGCGGCGGGATTGCTGGTGAAGGAATTGCCCAATCTCGATCTCGCCGGGGAAACCGACGCCGCCGCCGTTGCGGTCGCCGTCACCTTCAATGCCGACACGAAGGAATACGGATGGGGGCATTTCCGCCGCAACCTGTGGCAGGACCAGATCGCGCTCTATGACGGGCTCGGACAATTCTCGGCCGGCGCTCCGAAGCTCGATGACGTCATCGACGGGAGCATCCTGGCCGCGACCAAGGACGATCGTGCCAAAATCGGTTGATGGGAAGAAAATGACGCAGGAAGACATCAGGCCGGAATGCGATCGTGTGGGATATTCCTACAAGACGCGCGGCCGCACCATCTCGGAAGCCGACATCATCTTCCACGCGGGGCAGACCGGCGACCTGTTCCCGGCGCATCTCGATGCCGAGGCCGCGAGCAAGACCCCCTATGGACAGCGGATCGCGCACGGGACGCTGACGCTCTCGATCGCGATGGGGCTGAAATTCGATACCGACCTGTCGAAGGGATTGCGGATTTCCTACGGCTATGACCGCGTCCGCTATCGCAAGCCGGTCTTCATCGGCGACACGATCAGCGTCGACGTCGAAGTCACCAGTTGCCAGATGGACCCGAAGCGCGAGGGCGTGAGGCGAATTGTCGAGACCATGAATGTGGTCAACCAGCGTGGAGAGACCGTGATGTCGGCGGATCACGTTCTTATACGCTGGGTCTGAATTCCGCTCCGGCACTGCCGGGCGGATACGGCCGGAAAGGGAACCCGGCTTTCGAGTACCGGATATGGGAGATCTAGGATGAACATTACACGGATTTCGCGGCGCAACGTCCTGAAGGCGGGCGCCGGATTGGCAGGCGCGCTCGCCCTGCCGACGATCGTGACCAGCCGCGGCATGGCCGCCGGCGGCACGCAGACGGTCAACATGCAGATCGGCTGGATCACCGGCGGCAACCAGATCGGCGAGGTCGTCGCCAAACGCCTCGGCTATTTCGAGGAAGAGAAGATAAACTTCGCCATCCAGGCCGGCGGGCCGAGCATAGACGGCGTGGCGATCGTCGCTTCCGGCCGCTACGAGGTCGGGCAGGTCTCCTCGAGCCCCTCGCTCATGCTGGCGGCCTCGCAGCACATCCCCGTGACCTGCTTCGCGGTCGGTGCCCAGAAGCACCCCTATGCCTTCTTCTCGCTGGCCAAGGACCCGATCCGGACGCCGCAGGAGATGATCGGCAAGAAGATCGGCATCCAGGCGACCGGCCAGATCCTGCTCACCGCCCTTCTGAAGAAGCACAACATTCCCGAGGACAAGGTCGAGAAGGTCATCGTCGGCTCCGACTTCACGCCGCTCCTCACCGGCCAGGTGGACGCCTTCACCGGTTGGGCGACGAGCATCACCCAGCTCAAGATGCTGGGGCCGGACTATGTGACGATGAGATTGTGGGACGAGGGCATCCAGCTCTACGGCCTGCCCTACTACGCCACCCAGGATACGCTGAAGAACAAGGCCGAGATGCTCGCAGCCTTCCTGCGCGCCGCCGGCAAGGGCTGGGCCTACTGCAAGGCCAATCCCGAAAAGGCCGTCGACCTTCTCGTCCAGGAATACCCGAACCTGGTCAAGAAGGACGAGTTGGCGGGCGCGCCCGTCATGCTCTCCTACGAATTCACCGAGCGCACCAAGGAGCATGGCTGGGGCAGTTTCGACATGGCCGTCTGGCGGGAGCAGATCAAGACCTACGCCGATCTCGGCCAGTTCTCCGCCGGCGCCCCGACGCTCGATAGCGTCGCGACGACCGCGATCCTCGACATGACCAAAGACTCGCGGCCGAAGATCGGCTGAGGAGAGGACCGATGATGGAAGTCGCCGTCATGGAACGAACCGACCAGAAACCGGCCGCTAACGCGGCCGCCGTCGAGCTCTCGCGTGTCACCGTGCGCTTCACTACGGATCGCGGCTCGGTGACCGCGCTGGAAAACATCGACCTGACGGTGCCGAACGGCGGCTTCCTCACCCTGCTCGGCCCCTCGGGCTGCGGCAAGTCTACATTGCTGCGCGTCGTTTCGGACCTGATCCAGCCGACCTCCGGCAGCGTCAAGGTGCTCGGCGGCGATGCGGCAGCCGCCCGCGCCCGCCGCGAGATCGGCTTCGTCTTCCAGGACGCGGCCCTGCTCCCCTGGCGGACCGCGATCGAAAACGTCTCCTTGCCGCTGGAAGTTGGCGGCAGGAACGCCCGTCCGGGCCGCCGCACGCCCAAGGAGCTTCTCGAACTGGTCGGCCTCGCCGGCTGGGAGAACGCCCTGCCGCACGAACTCTCGGGCGGCATGCGCCAGCGCGTGTCGATTGCCCGCGCGCTCGTCAACGATCCGAAGCTGCTCCTGATGGACGAGCCCTTCGGGGCGCTCGACGAGATCACCCGCGACCGGCTTAACGAGGAGTTGCTGAGCGTCTGGCAGGAAACGGACACGACGATCCTGTTCGTTACCCATTCCATCTACGAGGCCGCCTTCCTCGGCCAACAGGTGCTCTTGCTCGCCGCCCGGCCCGGCCGCGTGCGCGAGACGGTAGAGGTGCCCCTGCCGAGCCCGCGCCACATCGAGCAACGCGAAAGCGTGCAATTCATCGAACTCGCCGCGCATCTGCGCCGTGTGCTGGAGACCTGCTGATGTCCGCCTCCGCCATCGAAGCCGCGCCCGTGTCCAAGACCTTCGACGACGACGACGCGCAAGCCCGTTTCGACGCCGACCGCCGCTATCTCGCCTGGCGCCGCCGGCTGCTCCCCGTGATCGCGACGGTCGGCATCCTCATCGTCTGGGAAGCCTCCGTCCATATTTTCGGCATCCGGCCCTTCATCGCGCCGGCGCCGAGCGCGGTCGCGGTGATGTTCGTGCAGAAATTCCCCCTGCTGATGGCCAATCTCGGCCCGACGGCGATCGAAGCCATCAGCGGCTTCCTGATCGGCAACATCGCGGCGGTCCTGATCGCGACGAGCTTCGTCTATCAGCGCACGGTCGAGGAAGCCTTCTTCCCCGTCGCGGTGATGGTCCACACCATCCCGGTCATGGCCTATGCGCCGATCCTCGTCCTGCTCCTCGGCAACGGCATGGCGGCGAAGGTGGCGATCGCGGCGATGATCTGTTTCTTCCCGACGCTGGTCAACATGACGCGCGGCCTGAGGAACGTGAACCCGCAGCACATGGAGCTGATGCGCATCCTTTCGGCGTCGCCGACGGAGATCTTCTTCAAGCTGCGCTTCAAGAACTCCCTGCCCTATCTCTTCTCGGCGCTGAAGATCGCTGCCGCAACGTCCGTGATCGGCGCCATCGTCGGCGAGTGGATAGGCTCCACCACGGGCATCGGGGCGCTCATCATCCAGGCCACCTACAATTTCGACTCGCCGCTTCTCTACGCGACCATCGTCGTCGGCTCCTGCTTCTCCGCCCTCTTCTTCGGCATCATCTCCTGGGCGGAACGCTTGAGCCTCAAGTGGAACGTCGCCGAGACGGCCTGATCGACAACCGTAAACGCGGATTTTCTGGAGGTCATGAAATGACAACCCCTAACTACGTCACCGAGCCGGGCGGTCAGGTTCCCGTCGTCGCATCGAGCGATCTCGTCGTGGTCGGCGGCGGACCGGCCGGCATATCGGCGGCGGTCGCCGGCGCCCGCAACGGGCTCTCGGTAACGCTGCTCGAGCGCTATCCATATCTCGGGGGCCTCGCCTCCGGCGGCATGGTGCTGGTGCTCGACGACATGTGCGACGGCCCGGAAGTGACCGTGCGCGGCCTGTGCAGCGAGATCATCGACCGCATGACGCGGATGAACTTGTGCGTCACGCCGCCTGAAAGCGACTGGATTTCCGACACCGCCAAGTTCCGCCAATGGGCGCGCTGGGGCTGCTACAACTTCCATTCGCACCAGAAGCCGCAGCCGGTCTGCTACGCTTCCGCCTTCGATCCGGACGGCTTCAAGCGCGCCGCCAACGACATGGTGTCGGAAGCTGGCGTCAACCTTCGCCTGCATTCGTGGTTCTCCAAGCCCATCGTCGAGGACGGCGCCATCAAAGGTGTGATCTGCGAGACCAAGAGCGGCCGTCAGGCCGTGCTCGGCAAGGTCGTTGTCGACGCCACCGGCGATCTCGACGTGGCCGCCGCCGCCGGCTCTCCGCATTCGCTGGGCTCGTTCATCGTCACCACCGTCTTCCGCCTCGGCGGCATCGACACCGACGAGGCCGAGCGCTTCGAATACGAGGAACCGGAGGCTTTCTCGGTGCTCGACCGCGAGGCCAAGCGCATCATGGGTGGCTCCTGGGAGCGCTGGTGGCTGAAGACGCCGCTGCCGGGCATCGTCTGGTGCAACTGCCCGCACATGGCCGGCTTCGACGGCCTGTCGGTGGAGCACCTGACCAATGCCGATTTCAAGGGCCGCGAGCGCATCGCCGAGCTCGTCTCCTTCATCCGCGCCAAGATGCCGGGCTTCAAGAACGCCTTCGTGGTCGACGTCGCGCCGCAGATCGGCGTGCGCCAGTCGCGGCTTCTCGAAGGCGAATATGTGCTGACCAAGGAGGACGTGACGGCGCGCCGCCACTTCGAGGACAGCGTGGCGCGCGGCCGCGACTATTATTATCCCTACCGCACGCTTCTGCCCAAGGGCGTGTCGCAGCTTCTGGTCGCCGGCCGGCACTATTCCTCGACCGCCGCCGCGCAGCGCATTTCGCGCGAGATCCCGCCCTGCATGGCGATGGGCGAGGCGACGGGCGTCGCCGCGGCGCTTTCGCTGCAGGCCGGCGTCCCCGTCGACAAGGTCGACGTGCGCAAGGTGCAGGATACGCTGCGTGCCCAGGGCGCCGACCCGGGCGACCGGCCTTCGGCCAACGCGACGCTGGAGATGGCCGCGGCGGAATAGTACGGCCCCTTATCCGGCCCGGAGCCTGCCCTTCGGGCCGGACCAAACATCGCCAGAAGGCGATTGGCTACTGAACATTGACTGGACAGGAACACGAAATGTCATCTTCCGATACCCAGCCGCTCTCGGGCATCAAGATCATCGATTTCACGCAGGTGATGCTCGGCCCATGCTGCACGCAGGTGCTTGCCGATTACGGCGCCGACGTCATCAAGGTCGAGCGGCCGGGGGCGGGCGACCTTTCCCGCGGTTCCATCGCCGATGATCCGGACGGGCAGAACAACCCGGTCTTCCGCAGCCTCAACCGCAACAAGCGCTCCATCGCGCTCGACATGCGCAAGGACGACGCGAAGCAGGTCATCTACGAACTGGTGAAGACGGCCGACGTCGTGGTCAACAATTTCCGCGCCGGCGTCATGGAGCGCATGGGTTTCGGCCACGAGAAGCTCTCGGAGATCAACCCGCGCATCATCTCCGCCTTCGGTTCCGGCTTCGGCTCGAAGGGGCCGCTGTCGCACAAGGGCGGGCAGGACATCCTCGCCCAGGCGCTTTCGGGCGTGATGATGCGCAAGGCCGACCCCAGCCTGCCGACCTCGCTCTATTCGACCGCTCTTTGCGACTACACCGCCGGCATGCATCTCGTTCAGGCCATCCTGCTCGCGCTCCTGCAGCGCGAAAAGACCGGCCGCGGCCAGGCCGTCTCGGTCTCGCTCTTCGAATCGATGCTCGCCATGCAGATCCAGGAAGCGGCCATGTGGCTGCAGCGCCAGAAGGACCTGAATTGGGGCGCCTTCCCGCTGACCGGCGTCTTCGAGACGACCGACGGCGCGGTGGTGCTGGTCGGCGCCTTCAAGGCGAATCCGCTGCAGGACATCTGCAAGGCGCTCGATCTGCCCGACCTTTCGCAGGAGCCGCGCTTCGCGAGTTTCGCCGACAAGGTCGCCAACAAGGCGGAACTGCAGCGGCTCTTCCGCGAGCGCTTCGCGACGAACACGACCGAATACTGGCTCGGCCGGCTGGAGGAGCAGGACCTCCTCTGCGCGCCGGTGCTGACGCTGCCGCAGGCGCTCGACCACGGCCAGACCAAGGTCAACGGCTCCATCATCGAACTCGACGGAAGCATCCCCGTGCTGGGCTCGCCGCTCACCATGGACCCGAACGCCTTCAGGCTCAGGCATTCTCCGCCCGAGCTTGGCGGCGACGGCCGCGCCGTGCTCGAGGAAGCCGGATATTCGGAAAACGAGATCGACCGCCTCGTCGAGACCGGCGCTCTTGTCGGCGAATGCCGCGGAGCCGCGGCATGAGCGTGCTTTTTTCCGTCGAGGATCACGTCGCGCGCGTCACCATCGACCGTCCCGATGTGCTCAACGCCGTCGATCTTGCCACCCAGACCGAACTGATCCGCATCTGGGAGGAAATCGAACAGAACCGCGACGTGCGCGTCGTGGTGCTGACCGGGGCGGGTGACCGGGCCTTCTGCACTGGGGCCGACATGAAGGGCGGCTCGGGCATGAGCGGACTGGAATACTGGGCCGCTCCCCGCCCCGGCGGCTTCGGCGGCATCGCGTTGCGCGATACGCTAAACGTGCCGGTCATCGCCCGCGTCAACGGCCATGCGCTCGGCGGCGGCATGGAGATGGTACTCGGCTGCGATATCGTCGTCGCCTCGGAGAAGGCGACCTTCGGCCTGCCGGAACCGCGCGTCGGCCGGCTGGCGCTCGACGGCGGCATCGCGCTGCTCGCGCGTCGCATCCCGCATGTCCAGGCGATGGGCCTGCTTCTGACCGGCCGCCGTATCGGCGCGGCGGAGGCGTTCCGCCTCGGCCTCGTCAACGAGGTCGCCGCGCCGGACGCGCTGGATGAAACGGTGAACCGCTGGGTGAAGGACATCCTCGCCTGCGCTCCCCTTTCGGTGCGGGCGGTCAAGGCGATGGTGCGTGCCGGCGAAGGGGTGAGCGCCAGCGAAGCGCAGATGCTGCGCCTGCCGGAACTGGTCGAGGCGCTGAAGTCGGAAGACCAGAACGAGGGCGTCGCCGCCTTCCGCGAGAAGCGCGCGCCGAACTGGAAAGGTCGCTGAGGGCGAAGCCCATGGTCTATGTCATCGCCTCCACCTGCATCGACGTGAAGGACGGCGCCTGCCAGGACGTCTGCCCGGTGGAATGCATCTACGAAGGCGGACGGATGATGTACATCCAGCCTGAGGAGTGCATCTCCTGCGGCCTCTGCCTTTCCGTCTGCCCGGTGGACGCGATCTGGTCGGAAGACGATCTGCCGCCGCACGAACGGGAATTTCAGGCCATCAATGCGGAATTTTTCGGTCCAGGCGTAACGGGATGGGGCCAGCCGGGTGGCGCTTCGGCCCAATATCGGTCAGATAAGGACCATCCCGAAGTGGCGAGCCGAAAAGAGGAATTGATTACGCATGACGATTCATAAGAATTTCATCGCCGGCGAGTGGCTGGCGGGCGGCGACGAGACGAAGAACATCAACCCGTCGAACACCGAAGAGGTGATCGGCGTCTACACGCGGGCTTCGCGCCACGATGCCGAAACCGCAATCGCCGCGGCGCGCAAGGCCTTCCATGGCTGGGCGCGATCCGGCATCCAGCAGCGCCATGACATATTGAAGAAGATCGGCGACGAGATCCTTGCCCGCAAGGACGAACTCGGCCTGCTTCTCGCCCGCGAGGAAGGCAAGACGCTGCCCGAGGCGACCGGTGAGGTGATCCGCGCCGGACAGATATTCGACTTCTTCGCCGGCGAAGTGCTGAGGCTCTCCGGCGAGAAGATCGCCTCCACGCGCCCCGGCCTCGAGGTGGAGATCACGCGCGAGCCGGTCGGCGTCGTCGGCATCATCACGCCGTGGAACTTCCCGATCGCCATCCCCGCCTGGAAGATCGCGCCGGCCCTCGCCTACGGCAACACGGTCGTGTTCAAGCCGGCCGATCTCGTGCCCGGCTCGGCCTGGGCGCTCTCCGACATCATCGCGCGCGCCGGCCTGCCGGAAGGCGTGTTCAACCTGGTCATGGGCCGCGGCTCGGTGGTGGGCGATGCCATGCTGAACTCGCCCGACATCGACGCCATCACCTTCACCGGCTCGGTCGCGACCGGCCGGAAAGTCGCGGCGGCCTGCGTCGAGCATATGAGGAAGTTCCAGCTCGAGATGGGCGGCAAGAACCCGCTCGTCGTGCTGGACGACGCCGATATGAAGACCGCCGTGGAAGTCGCGGCCAACGGCGCCTTCTTCTCCACCGGCCAGCGCTGCACGGCCTCCTCGCGCCTCGTCGTCACCGACGGCATCCACGACAAGTTCGTCTCGGCGCTGACCGAAAGGCTGAAAGGCCTGACCGTGGACGACGCGGTCAAGAACGGCACCCATATCGGCCCCGTGGTCGACCAGTCGCAACTCGACCAGGACATCTCCTATATCGACATCGGCCAGAAGGAAGGCGCCAAGCTTGCCTGGGGCGGCGAGCGGCTCAACCGTGAGAAGCCGGGCTTCTACCTGCAGCCGGCGCTGTTCGTCGATACGGCGCCCGACATGCGCATCAACCGCGAGGAGATCTTCGGGCCGGTCGCGAGCGTCCAGCGCGTGAAGGGCTATGACGAGGCACTGGCCGTTGCCAACGACACCAAATTCGGCCTGTCGTCCGGCATCTGCACGACCAGCCTGAAGCACGCCTCGCATTTCAAGCGCAATTCGGAGGCCGGCATGGTGATGGTCAACCTGCCGACGGCGGGCGTCGACTACCACGTGCCCTTCGGCGGCCGCAAAGGCTCCTCCTACGGGCCGCGCGAGCAGGGCCGCTACGCCGCCGAGTTCTACACCACGGTCAAGACGGCCTACACGCTGCCGTAAAAATTGAAAAACGATGCCTGATTGCCCCCTCTCCGTCTCGGCTTCGCCTCGACACCTCTCCCCCACTCCGTGAGGGAGAGGACGAGCCGGCCGCACCGCCGGCACCCGTCCTCTCCTCCTTCAGGGGGAGAGGTGCCGAGCGCAGCGAGGCGGAGAGGGGGATTACCTCAAGAGAGATTCTCGGAGAACCCTCAATGCCCACCCTTTCCGGCGTGATCGCCGCAGCCGCCACGCCCGTCCGCGAGGATTTCTCGATCGACCTCGATCATCTGGTCGAGCATTGCCGCTGGCTGCTCGGCGACGGCGGCTGCGACGGCATCAACCTGCTCGGCACCACCGGCGAGGCGACCTCCTTTTCGACGGAACAGCGCATCGCCGCGATGCGCGCGGTCGCCAAGGCCGGCCTGCCGCTCGACCGGTTCATGGTCGGCACCGGCGCGGCGGCGCTGGCCGATGCCTGCACGCTCACCGCCGAGGCCAAGGCGCTCGGCTTTGCCGGCGCGCTGCTGCTGCCGCCCTTCTACTACAAGGGCCTCGATGCCGACGGCGTCGTCGCTTACGTCGAGGCGCTGATCGGCAAGGTCGGCGCGCAGGGCCTGAAGCTCTATCTCTATCATTTCCCGGCCAATTCGGCCGTGCCCTACACGCCCCAGATCGTGGCGCGCCTGCGCAATGCCCATCCGAAGCAGGTGCTCGGCCTCAAGGACAGTTCGGGCGACCTCGATTACTCCGCCGGCCTGGCGCGCGAACTGCCGGGCTTCGCCGTCTTCCCCAGCGCGGAGGCCTCGCTCGGCCGCGCGGCGGAACTCGGCTTCGCCGGCTGTATCTCGGCCACCGCCAACGTCACCGGACCCTACGCGCAGATCGCCTGGAGCGGTTCGGACGAAGGCGCAAAAAAGGAAGCGCTCGACAATGCCGTCGATATCCGCGCCATCATCGCGCGTTTCCCGCTGGTCGCCTCGATAAAGGCGGCGCTGGCGCTTCTGACCGGCCGCGAGGGCTGGGCGCGCACCATGCCGCCGCTGACGCCGCTGACGGCAAAGCAACGCTCCGAACTTGCCGAGGCGCTCTCGACCAGCGCATTGGGAAAAGTCGCAGACCTGACCGGGAAGCGGCAAGCCGTGGCGTAAGGGACTGTCTTACATAACGCCGGTTCGGGTATGGCGACCAAAGCCCCCTCACCCGGTTTGCTTCGCAAACCACCCTCTCCCTGTCGGGGAGAGGAGCGCCGGCCGCGCCGTCATGCCTCTTCTCCCCAGCAGGGAGAAGGTGGCCCGAAGGGCCGGATGAGGGCATGCAAGCAGAGTGTCGATTCTCAGCGAGCCTCGAAGGACGCACCCAAACCTACAGCTTCGTCCAGGCGCCGTTCTTGCCTGAAGACTTCACGCAGGCTTCGATGAAAGCGACGCCCTCGACGCCGTCTTCCACCGTCGGGAAGATCACGTCTTTCGGCACCTTGCCGCCCTTCTTCCGCGCCGCGCGGATGGCCCGGGCCGCCTCGGCGTAGATGTTGGCGAAGCCTTCGAGATAGCCTTCCGGATGGCCGGGCGGAATGCGCGTGACGCGGCCCGCCGCCGCCCCCGCCCCCGCGCCGCCGCGGGTGATCAGCCGCTTCGGCTCGCCGAAGGGCGTGTACCAGAGATAGTTCGGGTCGGCCTGCGTCCATTCCAGCCCGCCCTTCGTGCCGTAGACGCGCAGCTTCAGCCCGTTCTCGTTGCCCGGTGCCACCTGGCTCGCCCACAGCATGCCCTTGGCTCTGCTTTTGAAGCGCAGGAGCACGCTGACATTGTCGTCCAGCGGCCGGCCTTTAACGAAGGAGGTGAGGTCGGCGGCGAGCGTATCGAGTTCCAGCCCGGTGACGAAGCGGGCGAGGTTGTAGGCATGCGTGCCGATATCGCCGACCGCCCCGCCGGCGCCGGACTGCTTCGGATCGGTGCGCCACACCGCCTGCTTGGCGCCCGTGTCCTCGACCTTCTCGGTCAGCCAGTCCTGCGGATATTCGGCCTGCACGACGCGGATGTCGCCGAGCACGCCCTTCTGAACCATCTCGCGCGCCTGCCGCACCATCGGGTAGCCGGTATAATTGTGCGTCAGCACGAAGATTTTGCCGGTTTTCTTCACCAGCGCCGCGAGCTTCTTCGCGTCGGCGAGGGTGGACGTCAGCGGCTTGTCGCAGATGACGTGGATGCCGGCCTCGAGGAACGCCTTCGCCGGCGGATAGTGCATGTTGTTCGGCGTCACGATCGACACCGCCTCGATACCGTCGGGGCGCTTGGCCTCCGCCTTCGCCATCTCGGCGAAGGAGCCGTAGCTGCGCTCCGGGTCGAGGCCCAGTTCGGCCGCCGACGCCTTCGCCCGCGCCGGATCGGACGACAATGCCCCCGCCACAAGCTCGAACTCGCCGTCCATCCGCGCCGCGATGCGATGCACCCCGCCGATGAAGGCGCCCTGCCCGCCACCCACCATGCCGAGCCGGATCGGGCCCTTGCCGGATTCGACTTGTCGCCCACTCACCATCTCACGTTCCTCTCCCTATGCGACAATCGGTATTCGGCAGTCGGCAATCGGACTAAGAAAACCCGACTGCCGATTGCCGATCTGCCGACTGCCGCTATTTCCCGATCCCCATCATCTTCCGAAGCTGCGCCCGGTCCGTCTGGCCGCCGGCGAAATCGTCGAACGCCTTCTCCGTCACCCGGATGATATGCGCGGCGATGAAGGGCGCGCCCTCCGCCGCACCCTGCTCCGGATGCTTCAGGCAGCACTCCCATTCGAGCACCGGCCAGGAATCATAGTCGTATTGCGCCATCTTCGAGAAGATGCCGGAGAAATCCACCTGCCCGTCGCCGAGCGAGCGGAAGCGGCCGGCGCGCTCGACCCAGCCGGCATAACCCGAATAGACCCCCTGCCGGCCGGTCGGGTTGAACTCGGCGTCCTTCACGTGGAAGGCGTAGATGCGCTCGTGATAGATGTCGATGAAATCGAGATAATCGAGCTGTTGCAGCAGGAAGTGCGACGGGTCATAGTTGATGCCCGCGCGCTTGTGGCCGCCGACCTCGTCGAGGAAACGCTCGAAGGTCGTGCCGTCGAAGAGGTCCTCGCCCGGATGCAGCTCATAGCCGATATCGACGCCATGCCCGTCGTAGAAATCGAGGATCGGCTTCCAGCGCCGGGCGAGTTCGGCGAACGCCTCCTCGATCAGGCCTGCCGGACGCTGCGGCCAGGGATAGAGATAGGGGAAGGCGAGCGAGCCGGAGAAGGAGACCGACGCGGTCAGGCCCATATGCTCGGAGGCCTTGGCCGCCGCCTTCATCTGGCCGACGGCCCATTCCTGCCTGGCCTTCGGATTGTTGTGCACGGCGGCCGGCGCGAAGCCGTCGAACGGCGCGTCGTAGGCCGGATGCACGGCGACGAGCTGGCCCTGCAGATGGGTGGAAAGCTCCGTCACCTCGACGCCGGCTTCCTTGCAGATGCCCTTCACCTCGTCGCAATAGGTCTTTGAAGAGCCAGCCTTTTCCAGGTCGAACAGCCGCGCGTCCCAGGTCGGGATCTGCACGCCCTTGTAGCCGAGATCGGCCGCCCATTTGGCGATCGAGGGCAGCGAATTGAACGGCGCCGCGTCGCCCGCGAACTGCGCCAGAAAAATGGCCGGGCCCTTCATCGTCTTCGGCATTCTGTCTCTCCCTTGTCGGCCGCCAGTAAGCCATGGCAGCGCTGTCTTGTCGTCGGCGCCACAATGGCGCGGCCTTGGCGAAAGCTCAACCGGGGCACGGTGGGATTTTCGGTGGAGACTTCACCCGAAGGCCAGCGGGACAGCACCCCCCTCTGTCCTGCCGGACATCTCCCCCTCAAGGGGGGAGATCAGCCGGCCGCTCTGTCTTTCCCCTATTCTGCAGCCTCGAAGATTGGCGGAGGCCGAAATGACAGCTGATCTCCCCCCTTGAGGGGGAGATGTCCGGCAGGACAGAGGGGGGTGCGAAGGGGCACGGCCGGTCGAAATAGCCTGACTGCGATTTCCCCCCTCTCCAAATCATTGTAAGGGGCGGCGGTTCCTCTCATCCGAACGGCCTCCGCATGCCCTCCCTCCCGATCGTCTATTCGACCCACACGCTGCACCCGCGCGCAACCGCCATGCTCGACGGCATCGCGACGATGAGGGTGGCCTCGGCGCTCGATCCGGCGATCTTCGTCCGGGAATCACGTGACGCCGCAGCTTTCGTCATCCGCGTGCCGGTGCCGGCGGAGATATTCGAAAACGCGCCGCTGCTCCGGCTCGCGGCCCGCCACGGCGCCGGCCTCGACATGGTGCCGATGGAGGCGGCGACGCGCGCCGGCGTGCTCGTCGCCAACGTGCCCGGCGCCAACGCGCGCACGGTGGCGGAATACATCTTCTTCGCCGCCATGGCGCTTTTGCGCCGCTTCCGTCCGATCGACCGCGACCTTCGGACGAAGGGCTGGCATGCCGGCCGCACCGAGACGGTGCGCGGCAACGAACTTGCCGGCCGCACCCTCGGCATCGTCGGCATGGGCAATATCGGCCGCGCGGCGGCTTCGATCGCGATGGCCGGCTTCGGGCTGAACGTCATCGCCACCAGCCGCAGCCGGCAAGGCCTGCCGGAAGGCGTCGGCTGGCGGACGCTGGAAGAAGTGATGGCCGGAAGCGACATCGTCGCCATCTGCTGCCCGCTGACGCCGGAAACGCGCGGCATGATCGACGCCGACCGCATCGGCCGCATGAAGCCGGACGCGATCCTGATCAACGTCGCGCGCGGCGCGATCGTGGATGACGATGCCCTGCTGGCAGCGCTTCGCGAAAACCGCATCGGCGGCGCCGCGCTCGACGTTTTCGACACGCCGCCGGAGCCGGGCCACCCCTATTTCTCCTTCGACAATGTGCTGGTCACGCCGCACATGGCCGGCATCAGCGAGGAGAGCATGGAACGCATGGGGACCGGCGCAATCGCCGAGGTGATCCGCGTGCTGAAGGGCGGCCTGCCCGTCAATCTGCGCAACCAGGAAGCGGTGGAGCACTACCGGCGGAGGTTTCCGGAAAGCCCTCTCTAGGCTTTTCCCCACACCGCGCGCGGGAGAGGATAGCGAGGAGCAATCGGCGAAGGCAGTCCGGCATGGCGGCCGGAAGTGGAAAAAATCACGCCGCGAAAAGCACGGTCTTCAGGCCAGGTGCCTGGCTTTGCACGTAAATTCCAATCCTTCCGATCGCGGCAACGTGATTTTATCAACGCCTCTGCGCCCGCGCTTACCATCGAACGGTCATTGGGCAATGGACCGCGATGGAAGCACAGATTCGAAACTACGAAATTTCTCTTAGTCGCCTTTCCTACCATGCGGCGGCGTTGCACGTCCTGCTGGCAGGCCGCCGCCTCCAGCGGCTTCTCAAGGCGAACTTCCATCCAACCGAGCCGCGCGTGCCCCGCGGCAATACCGGCGGCGGCCAATGGACGACAATTGGCGGATCGTACCGCCTACCTTCCGGCGCCCGCGTCATGCCCGTTGGCGGCGAGCCGCATCTCTTCAAGCTGCGGCCTGGCATGCTCGACGAAGGCGACGATCTGCCCGGCTTCGAGGATATTCAGGAGATCCCCATCGTCCGCCCTCATGATTCCAGCGACCGCCATTCGATCGTGCGACGTATCCCGATGGCGCCGTTCGTGGGAAAACCGGCCGGGACCTTGCCTCGCAAGCTTGAAGATATCGGCGCGCCAGCTTGGTTGCGGGAATACTACCCGCATATCGACGCCAATACGCAGGGCCCGAAATCGCTATCGGAACTGCGGGCCGGTGCGCAATCAAGCCGACCAGGGTATGATATTCATCACATTGTCGAAAAAAGTTCAGCTCTAGAAGAAGGCTTCCCGAAATCACTTGTGAACGGCCCCGACAATTTGGTCAGCGTCCCAAGGTTCATGCATTGGGAGATAACGGGATGGTATCAGACAAGGAATCGAATTTTCGACTGGAGGTCACCTCGGGAATTACTTCGTCATGATTCTTGGGCAAAACGATACGATGTCGGATTGTACGCGCTGCGCAAATTTGAGGTTTTGAAATGAGGTCCAGAGCTAGCCTAATAGAACTCGATTCTACAGATGCGCTTGTGGAAGAGTTCGAGAAAATATGCCTTGATCAATATGAATGCCTGCTGGACAGAAAGATCGCGCGCTACAACCGGTTGGTCGACAAGATCATCATTATTCTCGACGAACTAAAGTTGCGTAGTGAAAGGCAGCGCTTGCTCCCTCTTCTGAGTCATAAGAACAGGCAGGTTCGATATCAGGCAGCGATGGCGACTTTGCTGGTTGCCCCTGCGAGGGCCAAAGAAGCGCTCGAAAGGCTGAGCAAGAGCCACGAATTTCCCCAGGCTGCCGACGCCAGCATCGCGCTGGACAAGCTTGCGGACGGAAGTTTCGTGCCGTCGTAAGGCAGTCCGCTCCCTCACTCCTCCGGTTCGGTGGTGAATTGCAGCGGGTAGCCCTTGGCGCGGCCCGCCTCGGTCGCGCGGGTGGCCTTGGTCTCGGCGACATCCTTGGTGAAGACGGCGACCACGCACACGCCCCGCCGGTGCGCCGTGATCATGACATGGTAGGCCTGCTCCTCGGTCATGCGGAACTCGCCCTTCAGGACGGTCACGACGAATTCGCGCGGCGTATAGTCGTCGTTTACGAGGATGACCTTGTGCAGGCGCGGCCGTTCGGTCTTCGGCTTGACCTTCACGCGCGGCTTGGTGACGACATCGCTCATCGGAACACCTCACGGGTTGCGAGCAACCCGCGATTTTGCCACCGAGGCGACAAACGGTCCATCCGCTCGGGAAAATTGTGAACCGGTCCCTTCCGGATCAGCCCGGGAAAAGCTTGAAATAGGGTTCGGCCTCTTCCAGCACCCGCGCGAAGGAAGGCCGCCGGCCGAGCTTCTCGAAATAGGCCGCAAGCTTCGGATGCGTGTCCGCGAATGGCTGTACCTTGCCCGCATAGAAAAGCGCGGGCGCGGCGGCGCAGTCGGCGAGCGTGAACGCATCGCCGGAAGGCCACATGCCCCGTGGCAGCCGCGCCTCGATCGCGTCATAGGCGGCGGCAAGCTCCGCCCTCGCCTTCTCGACGCCGAAAGGATCGTTCCTTCCCTCGGGCCTGATCCTGTCGGTGACGATCTTGCTCATGGAATCCTGCACGTAGAAATCGAAAAAGCGCTCTGCGAAGCGTACCCGGAGCGCCTCGTCCTCGTCGTCCGGCAGGAACCGCGTGCGGCCCGGATAGTGCCGGTCGAGATATTCGATGATGACGCTGGTCTCGATCACCGTCACGCCGCGCGCCTCGTCGTGCAGCGCCGGCATCTTGCCCATCGGCGAAAGCTCGCGGAAGGCCCGCGCCTTGGCGGCATCCATCAGATCGACGACTTTCGCCTCGAAAGGCGTGCCGTTCTCGTACAGCGCGATCAGCACCTTCCAGCAATAGGATGCCAGCGGGTGATAGTGGAGCGTCAGGCCCATCGTTTGCTTCCTTTCCGGCGTCACCCCTCAGGGGCGGCCCGGAACTGATGCCATGCCGCGGGACGCCGCGTCCGAACAAAATCGCCGGCGATCACGACTTTGTGTTGACCGTACACCCCCCGATTCCTATGACTAGGGCGTGATTCGGCGGATGCGTCCGCTTCGCCGGGCCGGGGCAAAGTAAGCGTCAGATCGAGTCCATTCCGTTCGCCGGCGTCCGCCCGCCGGCGGCATCCTGGTTGCGCGCATTCGCGAACCGGCCGAGAGGCCGGAGGGGATGTCGCGTGCCGGCGAAATGTCAGGCAATGAACGCAGTCGCATACCCGACGAAAAGCAAAAGACCTGCGGCGGCGATCGCCCGGCGAAGCGATTTCTCCATCGCCCTCATGCAGATATGCCTCGGCATTTCAGCCGAGCACTACATGGTCATCGACACCGCTTGCGGGCCGGACGCGGAACTCCGGATCCTCGCCTCGAACTGGGTCTACGACGCCATCGAGATGGTCGGCCTCGACCATCTCGCGGGACTGGCGCGAAGCCGCGGCGCGACGCCGCTCGGGGGCTCGCCCGAGCCGCTGGTCATCGCGCAGAACAGGAACGGAAACAGCAGGATATGCGGCGACCCTGAATCGGAACTTGCGCGGTTCGGCCACGACGAGATCTACGCGCTGCGGCTTCGCGCCGGCCAGCGCTCCGGCTGCGCCTTCTTTTCCGCTTCCGCTCCCGGCCGCATTCGCCGCAACCTCGTTTCGGCGGCGCAATTCCGTTGCGCCTATCTGCTTTCCGAGATGGCGGATCGGACAGGCAACGGCAATCCGGTCGACCCCTTGTCGGAACGCGAGCGCGAATGCCTTTTCTGGGTGGCCGAAGGCAAGACCACCGAGGAAGTGGCGCTGATCGTCGGCGTCTCGACGAACACCGCCAACCGCTACGTCGCCCAGGCGATCCAAAAGCTCTCGGCGGCCAATCGGTCGAAGGCGGTGGCGACCGCCATCCGCCGGGGCATCCTGTGAGGGGAGGAACAATGCCGGCAACCGAGGCGATCGAAGTGGAAGCACCAGGGGATATCTCCTCGGCAATACCGGCACATGAAATCACCCCACAGGGGGAAAGGGTCAGGGGTGGGGGCAACAAATCCCGGCCGGTCCGGGCATATCCTGAACATGTATCCGGCAGCGCGCTCGCTCGGGACATCGGCGCGACCGGCCATGTGGTATTTGCGATTGCGCGCGGGGCTCGCGGCAGAAAACTCGCCCCGCTCCTCGCGTCGGATTTTCCGGACCTGCCCCCGCTCGCTGCAGGCCGCCTCATCGACGCCGCCATGGACGCGGTGACGCCGTTCTGCTGGGCCGGTGGCGGAGCGGGCACGAACGCCTCCGACGACCTGCGCTGGGCCCGGCGGCTGAAAGGCGCCCTCCCCGGCCCGGCCGGACTGGCCTTTCCCGTCGCCGCCGGGCGGGGCGAAACCGGCCTGGTCGCTTTCGTCGGGGAACGCTTTTCCGTTTCCGACCGGACCTTGCCCGATCTTCACCGCCGATGCTTCGGCCTCTTCACGGCCGCCTTTGGGCGACCCGGAGACGGCGCGCGCCAAACGGCACCGCTCGCCAAGCGCGAACTCGAATGCATCCGCCTCGCCGCCGACGGGTTGACCAGCGGAGACATTGCGAAGGCACTAGGGCTCTCGCTGCACACCGCCAACCAGTATCTCGCCGAGGCCGCGCGCAAGCTCAATGCCGCCGGCCGCATGCATGCCGTCGCCAAAGCGCTGCGTCTCGGCCTGATCGACTGACTATTCCAGGTAGCCGGCCGCTTGCGTCTTGCGGATGCGTGCGTCCGCGATCGCGGCTTCCAGGAAGCTGGTATTGGCGTGCGGATCGCTGCCCGGTTCGTCGAAGGAAACGTAATTGACGTCGATCTCGGCATGCTTGTCCGAAAGGGCCAGCGTGAAATAGATCGTGGCGCCGCGCGGGTGGAGCTCGAGATCGAGCACGATCTTCGGAGGGGTCGCCCAGCAGATCTGCGCCTCGCCGCCATGGCCCAGCCTCAGCGTGCCGGGCATGAAATAGAGTTCGGCGGCCGACGCCACCAGGTCCGAGATGTTGGCGAAGCGCTCGAGCTTTATGTAGGCCACATAGTCGGCGACATCGATCATGCGCAATTCGGCGACGACGTTCTCGATCGCCTTGGCGACGATGACCTCACGGGCCTCGGAATACGCTTGCCTGTCCATCGCTTTCCTATCAACGAGCATCCTTGCCCGACGCTGGAGCCGCCTTGTCGCGATAGACGATGCGCACCAGCTCGGCCACCGCCTGGTAGAATTGCGGCGGTATCATGCTATCGACCGAAACTTGTTTGTACATGGAGCGGGCGAGCGCCACGTCCTCGAAGACGGGAATATCGTGCTCGGCCGCGATCTCGCGGATTTTCAGCGCCAGCAGGTCCTGCCCCTTCGCCACCACGATCGGGGCCGCCGTCTCCTCGCGCATGTAGCGCAAGGCGATCGAGAAGTGCGTCGGATTGGCGATGACCAGCGTGGCGCGCGGCACCGCCTGGATCATGCGACGGCGCGCCCGGTCGCGGGCAAGCGAGCGCATCCGGCTCTTGATGATCGGGTCGCCGTCGGTCTGCTTGAACTCGTCCTTGACCTCCTGCCGGGTCATGCGCAGGTCGCGCCGCCATTTGAAGCGCGACCAGAAGAGGTCGGCCCCGCCGACCGCCGTCATCACCAGAGTGATGGCGACGAGGATATGCGTGGCGGCGCCCTTGATGACCATCGCGAATTCGGCCGGCTGGGTGATCATTCCCGAAAGCAGTTGCTGGACGATGCCGTTCAGCGCCAGCATGACGAACATCGCCGTGAAGCCGAGCTTGCCCAGCGACTTTCCGAACTCGACGAAGCCCTGCAGCCCGAACAGCCTCTTCCAGCCCTCGCGCAGCGAGATGCGCGACGCCTTCGGCTGGATCCGATCGAGCACGAGACGCGGCATGTTCTGCAGCGCCGAGGCGGCCAGCCCCGCCGCCATCAGCAGGATGAGGACGCCGCCGAGGCTCTTGGCCAGCTCGACCAGCACCATGCGGTAGAGCGTCGCCACGTCCTGCGCGGTCGATATCGGCCATTCTTCCGGCCGGTCGAGGAACCTGGAAAGGAAGCTGCCGAGATCGACGAGGCTGTCCTGCGCGATAAAGACGGTAAACACCAGGATCGCCACGAACGAGGCCAGGATCGAGAGTTCCTTCGAGAACGGCAGATTGCCCTTCTCGATCGTGTCGCGGATCTTCCGTTCCGAGGGTTCCTCGGTTTTGCTTTCCTGGTCGTTATTGTCCTCGGCCATACGTCACCCGCCCGCCGGCATGATCGGCTCAGGCCGCTTCCTGCACGTCTTCGGTTCCGGGAAGCTGCACCGCCCCCTCGCTGGCGAGGCGGATCGCGGTCGACGCGATGGTCTTGCGCGCCTTGGCGATGTCGGCGAAGGGGATGTTGCCGGCCTCCGTGGCGAGTTCGGACTCGATCATGCGGCGCGAGCGCGGGCCGAGCGCCGAAAGGATCGCCTCGGCGAGCGTCTGTTCGCAGCCGCGCAGCGCCAGCGTCACGAGGTCGGTTCCAAGGCCGTCGAACAGCGCCACCCGGGACTTCTGGGAAAGCTGGATAATGTCGTCGAAGTTGAAGAGCCGCGCGCGGATGCCCTCCAGATCGGTCGTGCCGGCGGCCTGCATTTCGCCGATGACCTCCTCGAGTTGGTCCTTGTCGAGTTCGTTGAGCACGCCCGCCACGCGGATCTGCCCGGCCGTGCTGTCCTTGACCGAGCTTTCCGCGAGCATCCGCGTCCGGATCTGGTCCTCGACGATCCGTTTGGCCTGTTCCGGCACGCTGTTCATGGCGAGCATGCGCTTGACGACCTCGCCGCGCATCGGTTTGGGAAGCGTCATCAGCGCGTTGGCGGCCGGCTGCGGCGACATGTTGGTGAGCACGAGCGCGATCGTCTGCGGATGCTCGCTTGCAAGGAAGGCGCCGACCCGCTCGGCCTCGAGCTTCTCGACCGACGGCCATACCGGCGGCGGCGCCTTGCTCTCGACCGGCTTTGCCTGGCCCTGCCCGAGGATCGCCTTCATCTCCTCCGGCGAGAAGGATTCGTTGAGAATCGTGTCCATCGTGTCGGCCGAATCGAGCAGGCCCGCGCCCTCGGCGAACTCCGCCTCGAATTCCCCGACGATCCGCTCCAGCTCGCCCTGCGGGATGGTGCGCAGCGCGCGGGCGCCGTCGATCAGCGCCTTCAACTCGTCCTGCTTGAAGAATTTCAGCAGTCGTCCGGCCGCGGGCTTTCCCATCGCCACCAGGATGGCGGCGGCCTTCTGCGGCCGGGTCAAATTGAGGGGCTGGCTCATCGGGCGACGTTCCTGGGGCTGTTCAGCGCGGCGTCTTGCCGGCGGTTATGATCTCGGTCAGCTTCACACCGAACCGCGACGGATCGTTGTCGAGCACGGTGATCTCGCCGCGCGCGATCTTCTGCCCGTTGACGACGACATCGACCGGCTCGCCGATGCGTCGGTCGAGCGCCACGGTGGACCCCTTCTGCAGCGCCATCAGCTCCGATACCGGCATCTCGGCGCTGCCGAGCATGATCTGCACGTCAACCGGTATGTTCATGATGATGGCGTTGTTGCGCAGGCTCGCCGCCTTGTCGCCTTCGGGGGCCGCCTCGTCGTGCAGCGCGCCGCGCAGGTCCTCGATCGCCTGGTTGAGCTGTTCTTCCTCGATGTCGGTCTCGGCTGCTTTTGCTTCCGGTTCGCTCATTATGGTTCTCCGTTTGGCCCGGGCCCGGCGTCAGCCGGGAAAGAGCCCGTCGATGAATTGCTGGCCTGCGTCGTAGGGATGCCGAACGCGGACCGTGTAGTTGGCGCCGAGCTTGCCGAACTCGCACACGAACAGCATCTTGTTCTTGGCCGACAGGCGCGTCTCGGCCTGCGCCATCTTCGGCATCTCGATGACCTGGCCGACCTGAAGCGCGGCAAGCTCGCCGAGCGTCATCGGCGCCATCGGGATCGCGGCGTCGAGTCTGACGACCGAGCGCATGATCTCTTCGCCGAAATGCGCGCCCCACTTGGCCGCGACGGCCCTGTCGGCGACGCCGGGCCGCTCCGCGCGATGCGAAAGCAGCACCCGGTGCGGCATGAACAGCACGAGCGTTCCCCGGCTCTTCGACGTCGATATCTCGAACACCAGCTTTGCCGCGGGTCCGTCGCGGAGGAGCTGCTTCTGCAACTCGTCGCCGGTGATGGCCGGCGGAATCGGGAAACGGATGTCGAGAGAGCGCGCCCCGGTCCCGTTTACCGCCGTGGCGATCTGGTGGAACACCATGTTGACCAGCGCTAGTTCCGTCGGCGACAGGTCGCGCTCGATCGGCACCGGCGGCATGTCCGGATCCGCGCCGAAGAGCGCGCTGACGAAGATGGCGATGGCGTCCGCATCGATGAGCAGGAGGAGCGCGTCGGCGGAAATGGCGGAGGGAGCGATCGTCATCGCATGATGCCCGCCGGCCGGGGGGCGGATATCGGCGATGCGCGCCACTTCGACGCTCTTCAGCGTGAAATCGACCGGATCGGTCAGCCCCTCGTTGATGCTCTTCGAGATCAGCGGCACGGCGCGAATCGCCAGCGATCGCGACGCGCCCATGACCTTGTCGGTCGCGCCGGTGGCGCCGACCAGCTTCTCGACGATCAGCGATTGCAGCGCGGCGGGACTGGCGGCTTCTGCCATGGTCAGTCGGCGCTCCGCTCGGCTTCGCGCATGATCCTACGCCGCCTTCTTCTGCTCGGCGCCGCCGAGATTGAGCGTGCTCTGCTCGACGGAATCGATCGAGGGGCGGTCGTGCGAGGAGATCGTCTTGCGGCCGAACTCGAGCGCCACCTGCGGCAGCGAGCCGTTCATGTAGGCGAGAAGCGTCTGCTTGACGACCACGTAGAGCCGGCTGTTCTTCTCGCGCACGATCTTGATCTTCGCCGCGATCGGCCCGACCACGGCATAGGAAAGGAAGATGCCGGCGAAGGTGCCGACCAGCGCCGATCCGATCAGTTCGCCGAGGACTTCCGGCGACTGGTCGAGCGCGCCCATCGCCTTGACGACGCCGAGCACCGCCGCGCAGATGCCGAGCGCCGGCAGGCCGTCGGCTACCGCGACCATGGCGTGGTAGGATTTGAGCCTGTCGTGGCGGATCGTGTGGATCTCCTCGTCCATCAGCGCCTCGATCTCGAAGGGCCGCGCATTGCCGATGATGATCAGCCGGCAATAGTCGCAGATGAAATGCGTCAGCTCATGGTTCTTCAGGATCAGCGGGTAGGCCTGGAAGATCGCCGATTCGGTCGGGTTGTCGATATGCGCCTCGACCTCGTTGCGCGTCTTGGTCTTCAATTCGCGCATCAGCGAATGCAACACGCCGAGCGTCTCGAGATAATAATGCTCCTTCGGCACCGCCTGCCGGAAAGCCTCGATGCAGGCCTTGCCGGCATCCTTCACCGTCGAGAACGGATTGGCCACCAGGAAGCAGCCGAGCGCGGCGCCGACGATGATGACGAATTCCCATGGCTGGAAAAGGACATTGATGTGGCCGCCAAGCGCCATGAAGCCGCCAAGCACGCAGCCGAGCGTCACTACGAGTCCGATGATTATGCCCACAACAAGCTTCCCGATATCCGGCTTCCGGTTCCGGGATACAGGCCGTGCCTTGTGTGAGGCTTGAAAGAAGGCCGCGCTCGCCGAGCCAGTTTCGCGCAAGCAAGACCCCCTACCGTCCACGCTGCCGAACCAGAGCAGGACGCATCGCGTGACCAGCACCTACGCCCAATACCAGATGCTTGCCGCGAACATGACGCGGACGACCACGCAGGTCGAGAACGAGCCGCAGGTGCAGCGTGAGACGCAGTATTATCTGGCGAACATCGGCAAGGTGAAGACGGTCGACGATTTCGTCAACGATCCGCGCCTCTTCAACTACGCCATGAAGGCGTACGGCCTGGAGGACATGACCTACGCCAAGGCGTTCATGACCAAGGTGCTGACCGAGGGTGTGTCCGATTCCGACAGCTTCGCCAACCAGCTCACCGACCCCCGCTACAAGGCATTCGCCGCGGCGTTTAATTTCGAGGCCGACCAGGACCAGGCGACCACCTATGTCGCCGCGCAGAAAGGCGTCACCGACCGTTACACGCTGACCGCCATCCAGAACGGCGTCTCCGCCAGCGATCCGGTTCTCGCGCAGCAGACGGCCGCCTATCTGAAGGATGTCGTCAACGTGAAGTCGATCGACGATTTCCTGAACGACGACACCGTCTATACCTATGCGATGAAGGCTTTCGGCCTGGACGCCAAGATCGGCGACAAGGACTTCATGCGCCAGATCCTGGAAGGCGGCATAACCGATCCGAACAGCCTCGCCAACCAGCAGACCAACAAGAACTACGCGGCGTTCGTCCAGGCCTTCGATTTCGTCGACCACGGCGCGGATACGACGACCTACAGCGTCCCCGAACAGGGCACCGTCGACGCATATGTGCGCCAGACGATGGAGGACGAGCAGGGCGCGCAGAACCAGGGCGTCCAGCTGGCGCTCTATTTCCAGCGCAAGGCGACCGGCATCACTTCCTACTACGACATCCTCGCCGACAAGGCGCTTTCCCAGGTGGTGCGCACCGCGCTCGGCCTGCCCGATTCCTTCGCCGCGCTGGACATCGACAAGCAGGTCTCCATCATCCAGAGCAAGCTCGACATCAAGGATTTCCAGGATCCGACCAAGCTCGGCGATTTCCTGAAGCGCTTCACGGCGCTGTGGGACGTCAACAACCCTTCGTCCTCCCAGTCGACGTCGCCGCTCAGCGTGCTGTTCAGCCAGCCGACGACGCAGAGCATCTCGACGGATCTTCTTTTCAGCATCCAGCAATTGAAGGTCTGAGCGATGGCGATCCCGACCGGACTTTACGTCTCACTGTCGGCGCAGATGGCGCTGCAGAAGCGGCTCGACACCATCGCCGACAATGTCGCCAACGCCAACACGATCGGCTTCCGCGCCACCGGCATCAAATTCGAGGATATCGTCACGGGCTCCGGCCAGAAGTCCATCGACTTCACTTCTCCGGGAACGAACTTCCTTTCCGGCAAGGCCGGCGCGCTTTCGAGGACCGGCGATCCCTACGATTTCGCCGTCTCGGGCGACGCCTGGTTCGGCATCCAGACGCCCGCCGGGACGGTCATGACGCGCGACGGCCGCTTCACCGTCAGCCCGAATGGGGAACTGGTGACCCATGAGGGTTATCCGGTGCTCGATGCAGGCGGCGCGCCGATCCAGCTCAACCCGGCCGACGGACCGCCGGTGGCCGGCAAGGACGGGACGCTGCGTCAGAACGGCAAGCTGATCGGCGCGATCGGGCTCTATTCCTTCAATCCAGGGCCCAACGTCCAGCGCTTCGGCAATTCCGGCGTCATCCCCACCGGCCGCCCGACGCCGGTCGTCGACGATTCCACGGTCGGCGTCGAGCAGGGCCTCCTGGAGCAGTCGAACGTCGATCCCATGCGCGAGATGGCGAAGCTCATCACGGTGCAGCGGACGTTCGAGGACGCCGCTTCGCTCGTGCATGAATCCGAATCGACGCTCGACGACGCCATCAAGACGCTGGGCTCCGGTTAAGGCCAGGAAACGGACATGGACAGCGGCGGTCTCACGTCCTCTCCTGACGCGCGGCAGGCGCCCGGCGTCGGCGACCCGCTTTCGGCGCTCGAGAGCTGCTTCAACGATTTCGTCTCCAGCCGGCCCCTGGTCGCGCATGGCGGGCGGGTGGTCGAGGTGACGCCGACCCACTACCGTGCGCGCGGCCTTTCCGGCGCGGCGCGGCTCGGCGACGTCGTCGAGCTGCGCTCGCGCGCCGGCAGGCGGATGGGCGAGATCGTCCAGATCGACGCTACCGATGTCGTCGTCGCGCCGTTCGAGGTGGCGGCCGATGCCGGCGTGGGCGACGCCGTCTTCGACCGCGGCCCGTTCGATGTCGCCCCGTCGCGCTCCTGGCGCGGTCGCGCCGTCGACGCCCTCGGCCGCGCGATCGACGGCAGGGGACCGCTCGTCCCTGGCGACAGGCATGACGCCGCGGCGCTCAGGACGCCGCCGGCGCTCGGCCGCCAGCGCGTCGGCACCCCCTTCCTCACCGGCGTGCGCGTCATCGATATCTTCACGCCGCTCTGCTACGGTCAGCGGCTCGGCGTCTTCGCCGGCTCCGGCGTCGGCAAGTCGACGCTGCTCGCCATGCTCGCCGCCGCCGACGCCTTCGACACCGTCGTCGTCGCGCTGGTCGGCGAGCGCGGCCGCGAGGTGCGCGAGTTCCTCGAGGACACGCTCGGCCCGCGCGGCATGGCGAAGACCGTCGCCGTGGTGGCGACCAGCGACGAGAGCGCCATGATGCGCCGGCATGCGCCGGGCACGGCGATGCGGATTGCCGAATATTTCCGCGCTTCCGGCGACCGGGTTCTGCTCATTCTCGATTCCATCACCCGCTTCGCCCATGCCCTGCGCGAGGTGGCGACGGGGACGGGCGAGCCGCCGGTGGCGCGCGGCTATCCGGCCTCGGTCTTCACCGACCTGCCCAAGCTGCTGGAGCGCGCCGGTCCGGGCGTGGAGGGCGCCGGCTCCATCACCGCCATCCTCTCCGTCCTGGTCGACGGCGACGACCACAACGACCCGGTCGCCGACAGCGTGCGCGGCATCCTCGACGGCCATGTGGTGCTCGACCGCGCGATCGCCGAGCAGGGGCGCTACCCGCCGGTGAACCCGCTCGCCTCGATCTCGCGTCTCGCCGGCAAGGCCTGGTCGGACGAGCAGAAGGCTCTGGTCCTGCGGCTCCGCGCCATGATCTCCCGTTTCGAGGATACGCGCGACATCCGCCTGCTCGGAGCCTACCAGCCCGGCGCCGACGCCGAACTCGATATCGCCGTCCGCCAGGTGCCGCAGCTTTATGAAGCCATGGGCCAATCGCCGAAGGACCGTCCTTCGCGCGACCCGTTCGGCGACCTGGCGCGCCATCTGAAGGGAAAGGACAAAGCCAATGGCTGAGCGGCTGGCCGATCTGAGGACGCCGGAAGGCGACCTCCCGGACGAACGCTACGAGCCGCCGGCGCCGCCGAAGCCGACATGGAAGCAGCGCCTGCGCGCCCACCGGCCGGAACAGCCGAGGCTGGCGCCCAGAACGCCTAGGATCTCCGGAGACACGATCGTCGGCGGCCTCGGCGTGGCGCTCGGCCTCGTCTGCGCGCTCTTCCCCTGGTACATCTTCATGAACCCGGAGAAGTTCAAGCTCGAAGGGTATCATTTCTCCGGGAGGCCCCAGGCCGCCCATTCCGCCTCCGCGAGCAGCGGGCCGATGCGGACCGGCGCGCCCGCCGATCCCCTCGAGACCGATCAGGCCGCGCTCGACATGTTCCCGACGGGAACCGTCCCCGAGCCCCGGAAGCAGCCGCCGCCGGTCAGCGCGGACGACCAGCCCTTTCCGGGCAACGGGCCGAAGAAGCCCAACTTCAACCTGGTCGAGGTCGCCAACGGGCGGGCCATGATCGAGGATGCCGACGGCCTGTGGGTCGTCAAGGTGGGCTCGCCCCTGCCGAACGACAGCCGCGTCGCCGCGATCGAGCAGCGCAACGGGAACTGGGTGCTGGTGACATCGGCCAAGGACGTGATTGAGTTGCGGAAATAGCATCGAGAATCCTGCATTCGATTTCGGCTGCTCACGCCACCCCCCGGCCTGTCGGCCGCCCCCCAATCGAGGGGGGGAAGGGCGCCAGACTCTCCGCCCTCCTCCTCCTCCTCGACGGGGGAGGTGCCTGGCCCCCGGGTCGGGCCTTTGGCCCGCCCGAGGACAGGCTTCGCGAGGCGGAGGGGATGAATGCACTTCCGATAACGCTGTCCCTGTGGTTCCGAGGGCTTCGGCATCCCGCAAGGCCCGCGCAAGACTGGCCGGCTAGTTCTGGACCACGATGGTTTAATGTCCGCCGTGGGATTGCCGGAATGCAGCCTGTCAACCTCTTCGATCTTGCCGCGCAGCAGGCGCGCTGGCTCGCCGTGCGCCAGTCGGTGATCGCGGGGAACGTCGCCAACGTGAACACGCCGGGCTACCACGCCGTTGATGTGAAGCCGTTTTCCGCCGTGCTCGACGACACGCAGGTGACGATGAAGGCGACGCAACCGGGCCATTTCGGCGCGACGGACGCGACAGCCGAGAAGGTGGCGCTTCGCCAGGACGATTCGGAACTCGTTCCCTCCGGCAACAGCGTGCAGCTCGAAGACGAACTGATGAAGGCGGCCGACGTGCGCCGCGCCTTCGACCTCAACACGGCGATCGTCAGGGCCTTCCACCAGATGTTCACCATGACGACGAAGAGCAGCTGACGATGGACCCGTTGACCGCCGCCATGAAGGTCGCCGCCTCGGGCATGAGCGCCCAGTCGGAGCGGCTGCGCGTCGTTTCGGAGAATCTCGCCAATTCGCAGTCGACAGGCCGGACGCCGGGCAGCGATCCCTATCGCCGCAAGACGATCAGCTTCGCCGCCGAGCTCGACCGAACCACCGGCGTCTCCACCGTCGATGTCGCGAACATATCGCGCGACCCCTCGACCTTTCCGGTCGAGTACCAGCCGGGCAACGCCGCCGCCGACGCCAAGGGCTTCGTCAAGATGCCGAACGTCAACGTGCTCGTCGAGATGGCCGATATGCGCGAGGCGAACCGCGGCTACGAGGCCAACCTCCAGGTCATCAAGCAGGCGCGCGACCTGATCTCCATGACCATTGACCTGATGCGGACCTAGGGCACCGACGATGATCAATCCCCTGAGCCTGATCGGCAGCATCGGAAGCGCGGGCGGCGCCATCGGACCCGCCGGCACGGCAGCGAATGCAGCCGGCGCGGCAGGCGGCATTGCGGAGACTTTCGAATCGGCCCTGGCAAATGCCGCCGGCAAGGCCTCCGGCAGCCTCGACCACGCGCAGGCCGTGTCGATCAAGGCGCTGCAGGGCGACGCCGACACGCGCGAGGTCGTCGACGCGGTGATGAACGCGCAGGAAACCCTGTCGGCCGCCATCGCCATCCGCGACAAGATCGTCGCCGCCTATCTCGACGTCAGCCGCATGTCGATCTGAGGAGAGTGGAAGTGAGAGCGCTTGAAATCGCCGCAACCGGCATGAACGCCCAGCAGACCAACCTGGAAGTCATCGCCAACAATATCGCCAACATCAACACGACCGGCTTCAAGCGCGCGCGGGCGGAATTCACCGACCTCCTCTACCAGACCGAACGGCTGCCGGGCGTGCCCAACCAGGCCAACCAGAATATCGTTCCGGAGGGCGCGTCGATCGGGCTCGGCGTCAAGATGGCGGCGATCCGCAACCTGCACATCCAGGGCGAACTGACCAGCACCGGCAACAAGTTCGACCTGGCGCTGACAGGCCCCGGCCGCGGCTGGTTCCAGGTGCAGATGCCGGACGGACAGACGCTTTACACGCGCGACGGCGCCTTCAACACCAACGCCGACGGCCAGTTGGTGACGCTGGACGGAAATCCGGTCATCCCGGCCATCACCGTCCCGCAGGACGCCGTCGACGTCATCGTCAACAAGACCGGCCAGGTCTTTGCCCAGATCGACGGGCAGACGGCGCTGCAGAACATCGGGCAGCTCCAGCTCGCCAGTTTCGTCAACGAGGCCGGCCTGCAGCCGCTTGGCGGCAACCTTTTCCAGGAGACCGACGCTTCCGGATCGCCCACCACCGGCGTGCCGGGCGATACCGGCTTCGCGACCGTCGAACAAGGCTATCTCGAAAGCTCCAACGTCGATCCGGTGAAGGAGATCACCGAGATGATCTCCGCCCAGCGCGCCTACGAGATGAACTCGAAGGTGATCCAGGCGGCCGACGAGATGGAGCAGGTCGTCTCCAAGAACATGGGCTGACGCGGCATGGAATCCCGCCGGAAGATCGCCCTTCTTCGCCTGGCCGCCGGCCTGGCGGCGCTTGCCGCGCTCGCCACGCCCGTCCGGGCCGAGGACGTGGCGGTGGTCACCCGGCACGTCATCTATCCGGGGCAGGAAGTACAGGCGGGCGATCTGCAGGTGGTTCAGGTCATGAACCACAACCGCGATTTGAGGACCGTCGCCACGCGGATCGAGCAGGTGGACGGCAAGCTCACCCGCCAGACCCTGCTGCCCGGCCATTACATCCCGCTCAGCGCCATCCGCGACGCCTACACGGTCGAGCAGGGCGCGGCGGTCCGCGTGCTCTATACCGAGGGCAACCTCGTCATCACCGCCACAGCGGTGACGCTCGAGCCCGGCTCGACCGGCGACATCGTCAAGGTCCGCAACATGGACAGCGGCCGCGTCTTCTCCGGCATCGTCATGGCCGACGGCACGATCCGGGTCGGGGCCTCGTGATGCGCGGCATGTCCATCCTGCTGGCCCTGGCGATTTCCGCGGCGCCGGCGGCCGCGGCCGATCTCGACCGCGGCGTCCCCGTCACGCCGGCTTCCGTCTCACCGCACTCCGGCGGCCGGAACGGCGACGCCGGCGACGCGACCTATCTGCCGGCGTCGATCAACGCCGGCGTGGTGGCGCGCATCAAGGACATCGCCGAACTGCAGAGCACGCGCGACAACCAGCTGATCGGCTACGGCCTCGTCATCGGCCTGCAGGGGACCGGCGACAGCCTGCGCAACTCGCCCTTTACCGAGCAGTCGATCCGGGCCATGCTGGAGAATCTCGGCATCGCCACCGAGGGCGGACAGGCCCGCGCCAAGAACGTCGCGGCGGTCATCGTCACGGCCAACCTGCCGCCCTTTGTCCAGTCCGGCGCCCGCATCGATGTTTCCGTCTCGTCGCTCGGCGATGCCACCTCGCTCAACGGCGGCACGCTCGTCATGACCCCGCTCAAGGCCGCCGACGGCCAGATCTACGCGGTGGCGCAGGGCTCCGTTTCGGTCTCCGGCTTCGCCGCGCAGGGCCAGGCCGAGACGCTCACCCAGGGCGTGCCCACCGCCGGCCGGGTCGCCAACGGCGCCATCGTCGAGCGCGAGGTCCGCGTCGATTTCGATTCGACGCCTAAGCTGACGCTGCAATTGCTCAACCCGGATTTCTCCACCGCCGTGCGCGTCGCCGACGCCATCAACGCCTATACCCAGAGGCGGTTCGGCAAGCGCCTGGCGCATGAGCAGGATTCGCGCACCGTCCTGATTGACAAGCCGTCGCATATCAGCACCGCGCGCTTCTACGCCGAGCTGGAGAACCTCGCGGTCGAGGCGGAATCGCCGGCACGCGTCGTCATCGACGAACGCACCGGCACGATCGTCATCGGCCAGGACGTGAAGATCTCGCGCGTCGCCATCAGCCACGGCACCATGACCGTGCGCGTGACGGAATCGCCCCGCGTCGTCCAGCCCGAGCCCTTCTCGAAGGGCGTGACCGCCGTCGAGCCGAGCACCGACATAGAGGCCACGCAGCCCGGCGGTCGCGTCGCCGTCCTCGACGGCCCCGACCTGCAGACCCTCGTCGCCGGGCTGAACCGCATCGGGGTGAAGCCGACCGACATCATCGCGATCCTTCAGGGCATCAAGTCGGCCGGCGCGCTGCAAGCCGAACTGGTGGTGCAGTGATGATGGCGGCGCGCATCCCCACCCCCTCCCCGCAAAACCGGGAAACAGAGCTCGGAAACCGGGCGTCCCGTTACCGGCGCCCCTGTTCTTCGCCGCAAACACCGAAGTCTGCGCCATGCGGCGCCGGGGCAAAATCCCCATCCCCCTTGTGGGAAGGGGTCAGGGGCAAGGGTATCGCGCTCGCTGCGTTCACGGCCGCATTTCTCTGCCTCGCCGCGCTGCCCGCCCTTGCCGGCCCGGCGGAGACGCCGCAGCCCGCCGCGGCAAGCGGCGACGAGATCGAGCGTTTCTGCTCCAACATCGCCGACGCGGCGCGCGATCGCCGCTATGCCCTGCAGCGCCAGCAGCTTCTCGACCTGCAGGCCGATATCGACAAGCGCATGAAGCTTCTCGACCAGAAGCGCTCCGAATACGAGGACTGGCTGAAGCGCCGCGACGATTTCGCCGCCAAGGCCACCGAAGGCGTCGTCGAGATCTATTCCAAGATGAAGCCGGACGGCGCCGCGCCGCAGCTGACCGATCTGCCGCCGGAGCTCGCCGCGGCGATCCTGATGAAGCTCGATCCGAGACAGTCGAGCCTCATCCTCGCGGAAATGGACGCCAAGGCCGCCGCCAAGCTCACCCGCATCATGGCCGCCGCGGCACGGAAGACGGATCCCTCATGAAGCGCCTGGTCGTCATCGCCACCGCATGCTCCGCCCTCGCGGGATGCATGTCCTCACCCGAGATCGGCGTCGCCCCGAAACTGTCGCCGGTCGGCGCCGGCCTCGGCACCGAGACGCAATACGCCGAAAACTATCCGGAAGCCCCGCCGCCCGCCGTCAAGCGCTTCTCGCTCTGGGACGATCAGCAGAGCCGGCTCTTCACCGATCCGCGGGCGCTGAAGGTGGGCGACATCATGACGGTCGTCATCTCCATCAACGACCAGGCCAAGCTCAAGAACGAGAACGACACCAGCCGCACCGGCAAGCGCACCTGGGGCCTGAGCGGAGCCTTCGACCTCGGCGGCAGCGGATCGTCCGGTTCGGGCAATCTCAGCGCCAACGGCGACAGCCAGTTCAACGGCCAGGGCCACACCACCCGGTCCGAGGACATCAAGCTTTCCGTCGCGGCGGTCGTGACCAGGGTCCTGCCCAACGGCAATCTCGTCATCCGCGGCCAGCAGGAGGTACGCGTCAACGATGAGCTTCGCGTGCTCACCATTGCCGGCATCGTGCGGCCCGCCGACATCAACGGCAACAACACCATTTCCTACGAGCGCATAGCCGAGGCCCGCATCTCCTATGGCGGGCGCGGCCGCATCAGCGAGGTCCAGCAGCCTTCCTGGGGCCAGCAGCTCGCCGACCATTACGCGCCTTTCTAGGGTTCCGGGCATGGCCGTCATCGAACAGGAAGAAGCCCCGGCCAAAAGCGGCCCGTCGCTCGTGGTGCAGATCGCGGTCCTGCTCGTGATGACGGTCGCCGCCGTCGGCATGGGCTGGTTCTCGGGCGGCTACCTGAACTCGACCAGGGGGTCCGAGGCCACCGAAACCGGCAAGCCGACGCGCGTCGACAAGGCGCATGTGAAGACGACGGACAAGGCGGCGACGAAAAAGGACGGGAAGGAAAATACCGAAGGCGAAGAACCCAGCGTTCTGCCGATCGAGGCGATCACGACGAACCTCGCCGCGCCGAGCGACATCTGGGTCCGCATGGAACTCTCGCTGGTCTTCGACGGAAATCCGGACGCGGCGGTCGCCGAACAGATCCATCAGGACTTCCTCGCCTTCATGCGCACCGTCAAGCTGCCGCAGGTGGAAGGCGCCAGCGGTTTCCAGCATCTGAAGGAGGATCTGGAGGAACGCGCCCGCATCCGCAGCAACGGTCGGGTCAAGAAGATCCTCATCAAGACGCTGCTGTTCGAGTGATGCAGCGGGTGATCGGAATCAGGCATTCATGAAGGCCCCCTCACCCCATCCCCGGCCCATTGGCCGGACCCTCCCCTCGAGGGGAGGGAAAGCGCCGGCCGCGCCGCTTTCCTCCCACTGCGAGGGGGAGGTGGCCCAAAGGGCCGGAGGAGGTGGGACGACTATGCGCGGGCTATCGAGGCACACCTATTGCGTCAAGCTCGCCGGTGCCCTCCTCTCCTCGGCCCTCCTGCTGCTATCCGCGCCGGCCCACGCCCAGAACATCGATCTCGGCTCGCTCGCCGGCCAGATGACCGGCACCAACGCCGGCACCATCGTCCAGCTTTTCGGACTGTTGACGGTGCTGTCGCTTGCGCCGGGCATCCTCATCATGGTGACGAGCTTCACGCGCTTCATCATCGCGTTTTCCATTCTGCGCTCCGGCATGGGCCTGCAGACCACGCCCGCCAACATCGTACTGGTCAGCCTGGCTCTGTTCATGACCTTCTATGTCATGACGCCGGCCTTCGATCAGGCCTGGAAGACGGGCGTAAAGCCGCTGATGGACAGCCAGATCACGGAGGAGGTCGCGCTCGAGCGCATCTCGCAGCCGTTCCGCGTCTTCATGCTGCGCAACGTTCGGCCGAAGGACTACGACCTCTTCGCCGACCTGGCGCGCGAGCGCGGCGAGCAGGTGGCCTCGCGCGATACCGTCGATCTACGCATCCTAGTCCCCGCCTTCATGATCTCGGAAATCCGGCGCGGCTTCGAGATCGGCTTCCTGATCGTCCTGCCCTTCCTGGTGATCGACCTCGTCGTCGCCACGATCACCATGTCGATGGGCATGATGATGCTGCCGCCGACCGTCCTTTCCCTGCCCTTCAAGATCATGTTCTTCGTCCTCATAGACGGCTGGAACCTGCTCGTGGGAAGCCTCGTGCGCTCCTTTTCATGAAAGGCATCGCCTCATTATCGGTTTGGTAGGGAATTCGGCCCCATAAGGAGGCACACACTTCCATGGCGGGTCGCCCGAAAAAAGGGGCGATGGGCATGATGCCGTTCCGCCATACCGGCCTGATCCGGTATTCGCACATCAAAGGCATCACAAAAGGGCGGATTTAAATGTCCAGTCTCATGACCAACGCGTCGGCGATGACGGCGCTGAAGACTCTCCAGATGACCAACAAGAACCTGGATCAGACGGAGAATCGCATTTCGACCGGCTACAAGGTCGCCACCGCGAGCGACAACGCCGCATACTGGTCGATCGCGACCACCATGCGCTCCGACAACAGCGCGCTTTCCACGGTCCAGGACGCGCTCGGCCTCGGCGCCGCTACCGTCGACGTCGCCTACACCGCGATGGACTCGGTGAAGGACGTTCTCGACCAGATCAAGGACAAGCTCGTTTCGGCCACCCAGCCGGGCGTCGACAAGTCGAAGATCCAGTCGGACATCACCGAACTGCAGAAGCAGCTGCAGACCTACGCCAGCTCCGCGAGCTTCTCGGGCAACAACTGGCTGCAGGTCGATTCGAGCTCGTCGAGCTACAAGGCGACCCAGTCGGTCGTCTCCTCGTTCAATCGCAACGCGAACAACCAGGTCTCGATCAGCACCATCGACGTCGACATCACCGGCATCTCGCTGTTCAATTCCGACACGACCGCCGGCGCTACCCAAGGCCTGCTCCAGGGCGGCACCGCTGCCACGGGAACGACGGCCTCGACGTTCGACACCAACTTCGCCAGCGGCCTGGACCTCAGCGCTTCGGGCAGCAGCGTCAGCTTTGACGTGGCCGTCGACGGTGGTACCGCGACGACCGTAACGCTGGACAAAAGCGAAGTGGACGCGGCTCTCGGCACGACCGACGGCAAGGTTACCAACGCGGCCGACCTCGCGAAGGTCGTCAATCATGCGATGGGCACGGCGGGTGTGACTGGCGTCACCGCATCGGAAGGCACTGGCACCGACGCCGGCAAGCTGGTCTTCACGGGCACGACGACCGGCACCACCGCGACCGTGGACATCAGCAATGCGGCATCCGATGACGGCTCGTCCGGGACGATCACCGGCGCCACCGGCATGTTCGCCGATCTCAGCGCGACCGGCGCGGCCACCGGCGGCGGCATCATGGACATCGACATCACCAATGCCTCGAGCTCCCAGTTGCAGGCCTATACCAACACGGTGGAAAGCATGTCCGCTAAGGTCGTCACGGCCGCAGCCAATCTCGGCTCGGTCAAGAGCCGCATCGACATGCAGACCGACTTCGTCAAGAACCTCATGGACGCGGTGGACCGGGGCGTGGGTGCTCTCGTCGACGCCGACATGAGCGAGGAGTCGACCAAGCTGCAGGCCCTGCAGACCCAGCAGCAGCTCGGTATCCAGGCGCTGTCGATCGCCAACTCGAACTCGCAGTCGATCCTGTCGCTCTTCCGTTAAGAGCACATCCAGGGGACGGGCCGGATCGGGCCGCGCGCAAGCGCGGCCCGATTTCATTTTCGCACAAGCTTCGGCGGCTAGGGTCTGGCACCCCTAATCTCCGGGAGCTCCGTGCCGGTGCCTGACCAACTCCAGAACGTCGTCGACAACCTTCGAAGCTTCGGACCGAAAAGGCTGGCGATCCTCGCCGCCGTCGCGGTCCTCGTCATGGTGACGATCGGCGTCTCCTCCTATTACCTCAACAAGCCTGCCTACGAGACGCTCTATGTCGGGCTCGACCGTTCCGACGTGAACCAGATCGGCCTCGTATTGGGCGAGGCCGGCATTTCCTTCGACGTCGATTCCAAGGGAACCTCGATCCTGGTGCCGGTCGGCAAGACCGCGCAGGCGCGCATGCTGCTCGCCGAGAAGGGGCTGCCGACCAGCGCCAACGCAGGCTACGAACTGTTTGATAATGTTGGCTCTCTCGGCCTGACCTCCTTCATGCAGCAGGTGACGCGCGTGCGCGCCCTCGAAGGCGAGATCGCCCGCACCATCCAATCGATCAACGGCGTCAAGTCGGCCCGCGTCCATATCGTCATGCCGGAGCGCGCCAATTTCCGCCGCGAGGAACAGCAGCCGACCGCCTCGGTGATGATCCGCACCTCCGGCATCGATGCTGCCCGGACCGCCATGTCCATCCGCTTTCTCGTCGCCGCGGCCGTGCCGGGGTTGAACGCCGACAAGGTGACCGTGCTCGACACCAACGGCACGCTGCTGGCCGCCGGCGACGATCCGGCAAGCAACACCGCCAACCGCGCCTTCGGCGTCGAGCAGACCGTCGAGAACGAGATCGAGAGCAACATCAATCGCGCGCTGGCGCCCTATCTCGGGGCGGAGAATTTCCGCTCCAGCGTAAAGGCCACCGTCAACACCGACACCAAGCAGATCGAGGAGACCATCTTCGACCCGAACTCGCGCGTCGAGCGCTCGGTGCAGACGGTGCGCACCAACGACAATTCCAACCAGCAGCAGGCCTCGACGCCGACCTCCGTCGAGCAGAACCTGCCCACCGACCAGCCCGCTGCTACGACGGACGGCCCGAAATCGACCGAAAAGCGGGAGCGCAAGGAAGAGACGACCAACTACGAGATCAATTCGAAGAAGATCGCCACCAAGAGCGACGGCTTCTCGATCTCCAGGCTGTCGATCGCCGTCGTCGTCAACCGTCAGCGCCTGCTCGATATCCTCGGCAAGGACGCTTCGAGCGACCAGATCAACGCCCGCATCGCCGAGATCAAGAAGGTCGTCGCATCGGCCACCGGCTTCGACGACAAGCGCGGCGACGAGATCGACGTGGCGGCGGTGGAGTTCCTCGACGGGCTCGATGGAGCGCCGGCGGAAACGCCAGGCCTCATGGATCGTCTCGGCGCGCATGTCTTCTCGCTCATCAACGCCGCGGCCTTCGTGCTGGTGGCCTTCCTCGTCACCTGGTTCGGCCTGAAGCCGCTGGCGGCCGCGCTCGGCAAGGCGCCGTCCGGCGCGCCGCGCAGCTTCGAGGAGGTGCAGAGATCCCTTCCCGCCGCCGAGGGCCATGCCCAGTTCGCCACGGCCGGGGCCCTTCCCGGGCCGGCCGGCGCTCCGCTGGCGAACCCCATAGACGAGTTGCGCCAGAAGCTGAGGCCCGCGCCGCAGGAGCGGCTGGCGCGTATGGTCGACCTCAATGAGGAGCGGACCGCGCATATCCTGCGCAAATGGGCGCATCAGGAGGCGAGCTGATGCCCGGATTCGCGCTGGCCGACATGCTGGCCGATTTCGCCGAGCGGCCGCGGCGCGCGCCGGGCGCGCCGGGGCGCGTGGAACCGACACCAGGGAAACAGGACGGACCCGCCCTCGACGTGGACGCGCTGCTCGCCGAGGAGCGGACGCGCACCGAGCAGGCCACAAGCGAAAGGCTCGCGGCGGAGAGCGAGGCCGCGCTATCCGCCGAGCGTGAGAAGCACGCCGCGGAGATCGCGGAGATCAACCGGCGCCATGGCGAGGAACTTGCGGCGCGGCTGGAAGCGGGGCTGCGCGAAATCGAGGAGCGCATCGGCCAGGCCGTCACCGGCGCCGTCGCCCGCATTCTCGGCCCGATCGTCAGCGACGAAGTCCTGGAGCGAAGCATCGGCGAACTGGCAAGGGCGATCGGCGAGGCGCTGGACGACGCGGACGCGGTGACCATCCGCGTCTCGGGACCGTCCTCGCTCTTTTCCGCGCTGGCGGCGAAGATGGGCGAAAAATCCAAATATCTCCGCCATCAGGAAACCGACGCCGCCGACCTTGTCGTGGACGTGAACGGCAGCCTGATCGAGACCCGTCTCGCCGAATGGCAGACGGCCGTGCATGAGGCGCTGGCATGAGTATCGACGCCGAGGGCGCACCCCATCAGGAGATCATCATCGTCCGCCGCGGCGGCTACGACGAGGATGAAGCCCACCACGGCGGCGTCTGGAAGATCGCCTTCGCCGATTTCATGACGGCGATGATGTGCTTCTTCCTGGTCATGTGGCTGATCAACGCCGCCAACGAGCAGACCAAGGCGGCGCTGGCGAGCTACTTCAATCCGGTCAAGCTCATAGACCGCAACACGTCGCGCAAGGGCATAGACGATCCGGCCAAGACGCCGGGCGATCCCGACACGTCCACCAGCAAGGACACGCACGAGACCGAAAAGCCGGTCTCGACCCGCGACGCCCTGACCGGCCCGGCCAAGCAGGAGAACTCGCTCGACGAATCGAACACCAGGCGCCATTCCGACAAGAACCTGTTCGCCGACCCCTATTCCGTGCTCGCCGAGATCGCCGGCGAGACCGGCACGCTGCAGAACACCAGCGCCAAAGGCGATGGCGGCGCGCGGGATTCCGGTCCGGCGACCGGCGCTTCCGGAGGCCAGACCTATCGCGACCCCTTCGCTCCGAACTTCTGGTCGCAGCAGGTCGACATGCCCAAGGAAAACGCCGAAACGGTGAGTTCCGGCCTGGCGGACAAATTCACCTCCGTGGGCGGCAAGGCCACGGCCAGGGAATCCAGGCAGGGCCCGGCCGCCATGACGGCGGCAGGCGAAGCGGAGGCCGGCGACAAGGTCAAGCCGGGCGCCGCGCAGCAAGGAAGCACCGCCGCCGGAACGACGGCAAGCGAGCAGACCGGGCCTGCTATCGGGGCGGGGCTGGCGCGGACCGAAGCCAAGGCGACGCCCGCGACCGCCGCCTCGCAGGCCATCGCCCAGGTGGAGGCACAGACCTCGGCCGAGCGTAGCGCTGCGAAGGCGGAGGAGGTCAGCAGGACCTCGCAGAAAAGGACGGAGCAGACCGGTCCCGCCACCGAACCGGGCTCGGCCAGGGCGGGCACGGAAGCGGCCGCAGCGAAGCCCGCGGCCGGCCAGGCGGAGAAGCCCGACAAGGCGACGGAAAGGCTTGCCGCCGACATCCGCAACCAGCTCGCCGGCAGCTTCGGCAGCGACGATCCGATCTACAAGGGACTGACCGTTTCCGAGACGGAGAAGGGCGTCCTCATCTCCGTCAGCGACCAGTCGAATTTCGGCATGTTCGAGATCGGCTCGGCTGTGCCGAACCGCGAGACCGTGCTCGCCATGGAGAAGATCTCGAAGATCCTCAGCGCGCACAAGGGCACGATCCGCATCGAAGGCCATACGGACGGCAGGCCGTTCAAGAGCGACACCTATGACAATTGGCGCCTCTCCAGCGCGCGCGCCCAGACGGCCTACTACATGCTGGTGCGCGCCGGGCTCGACGAGAAGCGCGTCATGGAAGTCGCCGGCTTCGCCGACCGCAAGCTGAAGGTGAAGGACGATCCCTATGCGGACGCGAACCGCCGCATCGAGATCCTGCTGGAGACCAGATAGTGTGGCGGCCGGGGGCGCGCGCGGGAGGACTGGCGGCGGCGATCCTGCTCGCCGCGCCTTTCGTCGCGAGCGCCAGGGCCGAGGAGAATTTCGACCTCCAGCCCTATCAGCTGGTGCGCTCGCTGGAACTGGTGCAGGACCGCCTCGCCGGCGGCGACGAGGCCGCGTTCCCGATGCAGCGCAAGCTGCTTGAGATGATCGATGCGAAGCTGCTGGCGACGCCGGCCAAGACCTTCGACGACGAGCGCAATTTCGACGCGCTTCTGGTCTATGCGATTTCCGGCGGCAATCCTTCGACGATCGAAACCGTCGTCTCGCGGCTCGACCTGAAGCCGCCGCGGGCCGCCCTCGGCGCCGGCGTTCTCGGCTATGTGCGCGGCCGCCCGGCGGAGGCGGAAAAGGCGCTGCACGGCATCGACCCGCTGACGCAGCCGACCGAACTCGGCGCCTATCTCGCGCTGCTCGAGGGATCGGTCGCGGCGGCCGAGGATTCGGAGGCGGCGCTCAAATTCTTCGACGCGGCCCGGCTGCTCGGGCCGGGATCGCTCGTGGAGGAGGCAGCGCTCCGCCGCTCGGTGATGATCGCGCTCAAGATGCGAGACCCGGACCGGTTCCTCGACTATTCCGAGCAATATGTCCGCCGTTTCCTGCGTTCCCCCTATGCCAGCCAGTTCGCCGACGGCTTCGTCGTCGGCGTGGTCGACATGCATAGCAGCATCGATCTCGACAGGGTGGCAAGGACGCTCGGCGAGATGGACGCAGACCGGCGCAAGGCCATCTATCTCCGCCTCGCCCGCAAGAGCGCGATCGAGGGTCTCGCGGATCTGACCGCCTTCGCCTCGCGCATGGCCGATGTCCGCAACGATCCGCGTTCGAAAACGAACGATCCGCGCGTGCTGCTTTATTCGAGCATCGCTTCGGTCGCCTCCGGCTCGGTCGGCGCCGTCGCCACGCAGCTCGCCTCGATCGACAGGACCCGGCTGAGCGAAAGCGACCAGCGCCTTCTCGACGCCGCGCGCACCATCGCCGGAGAGGTCATCGCGCAGCCGAAGGCGCCGGACGTTCCGGCGAAGGTCGCGGAAGCCGCGGCCGCGGGGAATGCGTCCTCCAATCCGGCCGAAAAGAAGCCGGCTCCGCCCGCCGGGCCCGACGAGAAGGCCATGGACGCCTCCATGAAGATCATGGCCGACACCCGCCAGAAACTCGCAGCAATAGACGAACTCCTCAAGGAGACCGAATGATGCCAGGGATCGCCATCCAGCCGGGCTTCTCGATTCCCGCGGCACCGGCGGCCCGCGCCGTCTCCGCGCCGGCCGACGATGGTTTCTCCAAGGCGTTGCGCGAGAAGCCGAGCGCGCCCGCGCAGGCGGACGGCAAGGCCGACCCTGTCGACGACGACAGCGGCGATGCCGGCGGGACGGCTGTTCACGGCAAGGACGGCAAGGTCGGCTCCACCCCGCACGCCAAGGACGGTCACGAAGATCACGACGATGACGGAGACGCGAAAAAGGACGATGACAAGGAGAGCGGCGCCCTTCCCCCGCAGATGACCGCGCAGCGCGTGATTGCCGGGCAATGGCAGGTCGCGGCGCCGACAGCGCAGGATGGGGCGGACACGGGCGACGCCCCGCCTGCGCCCCCCGGCGCCGCTGCGCCGGCTACCCAAGGCGCCGGAACGGCGCAGGCGAATGGAGCCACGATCGTTGCCGCACAGGCTACCCCCGATACGGCCGGCGCGGCCGTCGCGCAGGCGGCCCCCGATATGGCTGGCGGCAGCGCCGCCGCCCAATCGGCCGTTGCCGCCGCCTTGCAGGCACCCCCTGCACCGTCCCCCACGCAAGCCGGCAAGGAGGCAGGCGCGGTTCCGCCCGCGACGGCGGCGCCCGCCGATGCCGAGCCGATGCCAGCAAGCGTCACCGCCGGCACGGTCGTGACCACCGAAGCCGCCGACCCTTCCGCCGCGTTCATGGCGAAGGTCGCCGCCCTCGATCATGGCGCCAAGCCTGCGACCGCCCCGCAAGGCCCGGCCTCCGCGCCGGGGCCGGCATCGAATGCCGATGCCACGCAGGCAAAGATCGCCCAGGCGTTCGCGGGCCAGGGCTCCGGCGATGCCGGCGCCGATCCGGATAGCCGGGGCAACGGAAATGGCGCTGCCCAGGGCAAGGCGGCGCAGGGCGTGGCGCAGCCTTCCGCCACGGCTGGCGCCGATCCTGCCGCCGCTCCGCTGCCGACGGCGCAGATGGTTCCCACATCGGGCAGCGCCGCCTCCTTCGCCGCGGCGTTGGCCGATGGCGGCAGGCTGGCACGCTATGTCACGAGCGCGGCCTCGGCGGCAGCGGCCGGTGCGCCGGTGGGCACAATTCCGGTGCAGTCGCTGAGCATCCAGCTGCAGCCGGTCGAACTCGGCATGGTCACGGCCAATCTGAAATATGCCGGCAACCAGCTCTCGATCGACATCGAGGTCCAGACGCAGGACGCCCAGCGCCGCCTCTCCAGCGACAGCTCTGACATCGTCAAGTCGCTGCAATCGCTTGGCTTTCAGGTCGACAAGGTGACCGTGCGCCAGGTCCAGCCGCAAGCGCAGGCGCAAAGCCAGGGCCAGCCGCAAGGCCAGCCGACGGCGCGGGACGGCTCCGCCGGCGGCTTCGGCGCACAGGGCGGCAACCCCTTTTCCGCGCCGGGGCATTCGGAGCGACAGGCGGGCCAGCATCGGCAAGGTTCGGAGAGCGGATATGAGGACACATCAGAGCGCAGCGTCGGCATGGTTCAGACGGCTTCTGATCGCCAGCCTCGGCGCGGCGTCTTTATCTAGCCTTTCCGTCGCGGCCTCGGCCGCCGTCAACCCGTGCGAGACGGAGATCCTGCACGCCTCCGCCGCATACGGCGTGCCGGTCGGCATCCTCTACGCCGTCGGGCTGGCCGAGACCGGCCGTAAGGGCAGCCTGCAGCCGAACGCCATGAACATCGAGGGGAAGGCGGTGTTTCCGTCGAGCCGCGGCGAGGCGCTGCGCCTCTTCGCCGACGCCAAGAGCAAGGGCGCCAGGCTCATCGATGTCGGCTGCATGCAGATCAACGAGCGCTACCACGGCAGCCACTTCGCCGGCATAGCCGACATGTTCGATCCGCACCGCAACGTCGACTACGCCGCCCGCTTCCTCGTCGACCTGAAGAAGCAGCACATGACCTGGTCGATGGCGGTCGCCCGCTATCATGCCGGCCCGGACAACGACCCAGCGCAGAAAATCTATGTCTGCCGCGTCATCGCCAACATGGTTGCCACCGGTTTCGGCAAATGGACGCAGAACGCCAGGCAGTTCTGCAATCCCTGATTGCCGGCGCACTCCGGCTCGCCAAAGCCGAAATCATGGTTAACGTCTCGTTAAGGACCATCCTCTAGCCTTTGTGCCGGGTATTGGGGGAGTCGCGTCGCACGGCCGTTCCGGCCGGATGATTCCCAAGAAATGACTCGCAAGAAATGACGGGTGTCCGGCATCGCCGGCCGCGGCTACCTCTTGCGCCGGGCTTTTTAAATACTGATTCGGAGGGCGGGCCGATGATCGTTATCGTTGACGAACGGGACCTTGTAAAAGAAGGATATCATTCGCTTTTCGACCGCGAGGGCGTGGCGAGCGCCGGCTTCCGGTCGGGCGAGTTCGGCGAGTGGGTATCGAGCGTCGCGGACGAGGACCTGAAGGCGGTTCGCGCCTTCCTGATCGGCGAATGCGAAGAAGGCGCCGTCTCCCCCAGCATGATCAGGGGCCGCACCAGCGCCCCGGTGATCGCGCTGAGCGAACAGCATTCCCTGGAGAACACGCTGCGCTGGTTCGAATCGGGCGTCGACGACGTCATCCGCAAGCCGGTCCACATCCGCGAGATCCTGGCCCGCATCTCGGCGATCCGCCGTCGTGTGCAGAAAGAGGCGAACTACACCGAAATCGGCGACATGCGCATCTTCATGGATGGCCGCGATCCCGAGATCGGCGGGGAGCCCTTCCCGCTTCCGCGCCGCGAGCGCCGCATCCTCGAATTCCTGGCCTCCAACCGCGGCCGCCGCGTGACCAAGGCGCAGGTCTTCAACGCCATCTACGGCATCTTCGACGAGGAGGTCGAGGAAAACGTCGTGGAGAGTCATATCAGCAAGCTGCGCAAGAAGCTCCGCGAGCGCCTCGGTTTCGATCCGATCGATTCCAAGCGTTTCCTCGGCTATCGGCTGGTTGACTGATCTTGCCGCCTTGCGGCGCGACAACAGCCTCGCGCAAGTAAGCGGCGCTACCCTCCCCGGCTAAGGCATGAGAACCGAGGAGACCACGCCATGAGTTTGTACGGCATGATGCGCACCGGCGTTTCCGGCATGGAAGCGCAGGCAAACCGGTTGTCAGCCACCGCCGACAACATCGCCAATTCCAGCACCACCGGCTACAAGCGCGCCGGCACCCAGTTCTCCTCGCTGGTCATTCCGGGCTCGACGGGGAACTACAATTCCGGCGGCGTGACCACCACGACCAGGCACGCCATCTCGGAAAGCGGCATCCTGCAATATACGACCTCCTCCACCGATCTCGCGGTCGACGGCGACGGCTTCTTCGTCGTCGCCGATACGAACGGCACGCCCTACCTCACCCGCGCCGGCAATTTCGTGCCGGACGCCGACGGCCACCTCGTCAACGCCGCCGGCTACACGCTTCTTGGCTACAGCTTCGCCAACGGCACGCCCTCGGCGACCGCCAACGGTTTTGCCGGCCTCGAGCCGGTGACCATCTCGCAGACCGGGCTGACGGCGACGCCCTCCACCACCGGCGATTTCTATGCCAACTTGCCGCACGACGCCGACATCGTCGCCGCGGCAAACCTGCCGTCCGCGAACGCGTCGACGGCGACCTACACGGCAAAGTCGTCGATCGTCACCTATGACAATTCGGGCGCCGAGAAGCTGCTCGACGTCTATTTCACCAAGACCGCGGACAATACCTGGGAAGTCACCGTCTACGACCAGTCGCAGGCGACCGCCGGCACCGGCTTCCCCTATTCGTCGGGGCCGCTCGCGACCGAAACGCTCAGTTTCGACGCCACGACCAACAAGCTCACCAGCGCCAGTGCGACCGACATGAGCATTCCGGTCCCGAATGGCGGCACCGTTGATCTCGACCTGTCCCAGTCGACCCAGTTCGCAGCCGACTACAGCGTCTATGACGCCAAGGTGAACGGCAATCCGCCGAGCAGCATACAGGACGTGAAAATCGCGGGAGACGGCACGGTCTACGCTCAGTTCGACGACGGTTCGCTCCGCGCGCTCTACCGCGTCCCGCTGGCCACGGTCGAAAGCCCCGATAATCTCCAGACCCTGACCGGCAATGTTTTCGCGGCCACGGCCGATTCCGGCGATCCGGCCCTCGGCTTTCCGGGAGACGGCAAGCTCGGCGACATCAAGTCCGGCGCGCTGGAGAATTCGAATGTCGACATCGCCCAGGAGCTTACCGACATGATCGAAGCGCAGCGCACCTACACCGCGAACTCGAAAGTGTTCCAGACCGGCTCCGACCTGATGGACGTGCTCGTGAACCTTGCGCGGTAGCCATGTGCTGTAGTGTCAGCAGAGAATAACCGGCATGTCGCTGACAACCGCCCTCAACATCGCCCAGTCGGCGCTCTTCAACACGACGCGCCAGACGACGGTCGTTTCCCAGAACATCTCGAATTCGGGGAACGCCGACTATGCGAGGCGTTCGGCGACGGTCGTCAGCACGTCGCCGGGCGCCACGGTCGTCAATATCCAGCGCACGACGGACGACGTTCTCTTCCGCAGCAATCTGCAGGCGCTTTCCTCCTACCAGGGGCAGAGCACGCTTCTGAACGGCATGGAGAATCTCGATCAGGCGGTGAACGGCGTCGACAATGCGGATTCGGCCGCCTCCGCGCTGGGCGATTTCCAGCAGGCGCTGAACCTCTATTCGGCGACGCCCTCCAACACGAGCCTCGGCGAGAACACGATCGAATCCGCGCGCCAGCTCGTCCGCAACCTGAACGACGGGACCCAGGCGATCCAGTCCTTCCGCACGGATATGGACAACCAGATCTCCCAGGCAGTCGGCGACCTGAACAATCTGCTCAACAGCTTCAACCAGGCGAACCGCGCCATCGTCGCCGGCAACCAGACCGGCGCCGACGTCTCCGACATCGAGGACCAGCGCGACGGGCTGCTCAAGCAGATATCGCAATACGTGTCGATCTCCACCATCAAGCGCGGCAATGGCGACATGGTGCTGATGACGTCGGACGGCGCCACGCTCTACGAGACGGTGCCGCGCACCGTGACCTTCGACCCGACCGCCGGCTATTCGGCGACGACGGTCGGCAGCGCCATCAAGGTCGACGGCGTGCCGCTCAGCGCAGGCACCGGCGGCAACACGACGGCATCCGGCTCGCTGCAAGCCATGGTGCAGTTGCGCGACAGCACGGCCACCACCATGCAGAGCCAGCTCGACGAGATCGCGCGCGGGCTCATTAGCTCCTTCGCCGAGAAGGACCCGAGCGGCACCGCCACGTTGCCGGATACGCCCGGCCTCTTCACCTGGCCGGGAGCGCCGGCGATGCCGGCCGACGGCACGCTGGTGCCGGGATTGGCCGGGCTGATCAAGGTCAATCCGGCGATGGATTCGACCGTCGGCGGCAGCGCTTCCGTCTTGCGCGACGGCGGGGCGGGCGGCACGGGCTACGTCGCCAACACCGCAGGAAACGCCTCCTATTCGGACCTTCTCATCGGTTATTCGCAGAATCTGGACAAGCCGATCGCCTTCGACCCGGCAGCCGGCGCCGGCTCCAACGCCAGCGTGATGACCTATTCCACCAACGCCATCAGTTCCTTCGAGGCGGCGCGGAAGGACGCCTCGGATGCCGCCGACAACAAGAACGCCCTGATGACGCGTACCGCGCAGGCCCTTTCCAATTCCACCGGCGTCAACATCGACGAGGAGATGTCGACGTTGCTCGACCTCGAGCATTCCTACCAGGCCTCGGCGCGCATGATCTCGACGGTGGACAGCATGCTCGGCGCACTCCTGGACGCGGTCAGCTAGGGCGGGCACGACGATGAAGACGACCTTCATATCTTCGCAGGCCGTGTCCAACGCGATGCGCTACCAGGTCATGGAGATGCAGCAGGAGCTCTCCAAGGCGCAAACCGAGGTGACGACAGGCCAGCTCGCCGATCCGGGCGTCACGCTCGGCTCGCGCACCGGCCAGGCCGTATCGCTCTCGCGCGATGTCGACCGGCTGAACGGGCTCGTCGATTCGAACAATCTGATCGGCACCCGGCTCAGCGCGACCCAGGACGCGCTCGGCCAGATCAACGACCTGACGCAGACCTTCCTGTCCGCGCTTACCGCCGACAAGGGCAGCGGCGTCGCGCCGACCGTGACGCAGCAGGCGGCCCAGACGGCGCTGAGTTCGGTTACGTCCATCCTCAACACGAGCGTCAACGGCGAATACATCTTCGCCGGCACCAATACCGACGTGCAGCCGATCGACGATTTCAACGCCGCCGGCTCGCAGGCCAAGCAGGCGCTGGACGATTCCTTCCAGAGCTATTTCGGCTTCGCCCCGACCGACGCCGCCGCCGCGAACATCACCGCCGACCAGATGAACGATTTCATCGACAATGTGGTGTCGCCGCAGTTCCTGGGCTCAGGCTGGGGAACCAACTGGTCGAAGGCGACGGACCAGCCGATCACCAGCCGCATCTCGCTGAACGAGACGGCCCAGACCTCCGTCAGCGCCAACACCATCGGCAACAAGAAATTCATGATGGCCGCCGCCATGGTGTCGGATTTCATGCAGGGCAACCTGTCCGAGGGCGCCCGCGACGCGCTGATCGACAAGGCGTCCGGCCTGATAAACGACTCGCTCACGGATTCCGCCTCGCAGCAGGCCAATCTCGGCCTGACCGAGAACAAGGTCTCCAGCGCCACCGACCGCATCAAGTCGCAGGTCGACCTGTTCCAGCGCAACCTCCAGGACCTCGAAGGCGTCGATCCGTACGAGGCCTCGACGAAGATCACGTCGCTGCTCAACCAGATCGAGACCTCCTATTCGCTCACCGCACGCATCCAGCAACTCAGCCTCGTCAACTATTTGAAGTGACCTCAACCGCAGGCGGAACGGAACCCCCATGTACCAATTTTCGTATGCCGAGATTCAGACCGACTCGATCGCCGACGCGAAGGACCGAGAGCGCCAGCTCCTGACGCGATCGATCGACCTGCTCTCGACAGCCAGGAAAAGCGGCGCCGGCTCGCCGCAGGCGGTGGAAGCCATCCACTTCATGAACCGCATCTGGACCTCCTTCATGGAGGATCTCGGGAGCACCGAGAACGAGCTCCCGGTGGAACTGCGCGCGAACCTGATTTCAATCGGGCTCTGGCTGCTGCGCGAGGGGGAAGCGGTGCGGCAGGGCCAGTCGCAGAATTTCGAAGGTCTCATCGAGGTGTCGCAGATCATCCGCGACGGAATACAATGAAGAACACGCTGAAGATATCGCTGAAGGCGAACGAGAAGATCTACATCAACGGCGCCGTCGTCAAGGTCGACCGCAAGGTGACGATCGAACTGCTGAACGAGACTCAGTTCCTGCTCGAAAGCCATGTGATGCAGCCGGAACAGGCCTCGACGCCGCTCAGGCAGCTCTATTTCATCCTGCAGGTCATGCTGATGAATCCCGGCAATGCGGACCAGGCGCGCGACATGTTCCGGCAATCGCTGCCGCTGCTTCTGGAAAGCTTCCGCAACGAGCACATCCTGTCCTCGCTCAAATATGTCGACCAGCTGGTCAGCGAGGGCCATGTCTATGACGCGCTGAAGACCATACGCGGCCTCTACAGCCTCGAGGACGAGATCCTCTATCGCGGCATGGCGGCGTCGTCGGAATACCGGACCGAATTACGGGAGATCGCCTGATGTCCGTGCCACCCGTCAGCACCACGAACAGTTCGACGACAGGAACGAGTTCGACGGCCCAGGCCGCCGGCCCGAGCATCGATTACCAGTCCTTCCTGAAGCTGCTCATGGCCGAGATGAAGAACCAGGATCCGACCAATCCGATGGATTCGACGCAATATGTCGCGCAGCTCGCCACCTTCTCGCAGGTCGAGCAGTCGGTGCAGACGAACTCGAAGCTGGACCAGCTCCTGCAGACCTCGGCTTTGGCCCAGGCCGGCAACATCATCGGCCATAGCGTCACCTCCGCCGACGGCAACACGTCCGGCACCGTTTCGTCGGTCCGCCTCACTTCCGACGGACTGGTGGCAATCCTCGACACCGGCCAGGAAGTCACCATGCAGAGCGGCGTGGTGATACAGTAGCCGCGAAGCCGCAGCCATGAACGAAGCCGACGCCCTAGACATCGTCCAATATGCGATCTGGACGGTGCTGCTCGCCTCCGGCCCGGCCGTGCTGGTGGCGATGGTCGTCGGCGTCGGCATCGCGCTCGTCCAGGCGCTGACGCAGGTCCAGGAAATCACGCTGACCTTCGTGCCGAAGATCGTCGCGATCCTGATCGTGACGGCCATCACGGGGCCCTTCGTCGGCGCCCAGATAACCTCCTTCTCCAACGTCGTCTTCCAGCGCATCCAGAACGGATTCTGACCGGCCCGCGCCATTGAAGCGCCTCCGCCGTCTCACCCCTCGCGCAAGCTTCGCCCGCTAGTTTCCCTGCAGGCGGCCGCTCCTGCGGCCGCGCCGCGTTGGGAACCGGGCACAGCATGGCGATCACCGAAACCAGTTCGACGACCGACATCAAGAAGCATGGCCGCGATGTCGGCTTCGCGCTCGGCATCATCACCATCCTTTCGGTGCTGTTCCTGCCGATCCCGCCCTTCCTGATCGATATCGGGCTGGCTTTCTCGATCGCGGTGTCGGTGCTGATCCTGATGGTGGCGCTGTGGATCCAGCGGCCGCTCGACTTCTCCTCCTTCCCGACCGTGCTTCTGGTCGCGACGATGCTGCGCCTTTCGCTCAACGTCGCCACGACGCGCGTGATCCTCTCGCACGGCAACGAGGGCACCAACGCGGCCGGCTACGTCATCGGCGGCTTCTCGCACCTCGTCATGGCCGGCGACTTCGTCATCGGCCTCATCGTCTTCCTCATCCTCATCGTGGTGAACTTCATCGTCATCACCAAGGGCTCGACCCGCATCGCCGAGGTGGGCGCGCGCTTCACCCTCGACGCCATCCCCGGCAAGCAGATGTCGATCGACGCCGATCTTTCCGCCGGCATGATCGACGAGAAGGAAGCGCAGCGCCGTCGCCGCGAGCTCGAAGAGGAATCGGCCTTCTTCGGCTCGATGGACGGCGCCTCAAAATTCGTCCGCGGCGACGCCATCGCCGGCCTCCTCATCACGGCCATCAACATCATCGGCGGCATCGCGATCGGCTACGCGCGCCACGGCATGGGGCTCAGCCAGGCGGCCGACATCTTCACCAAGCTTTCCGTCGGCGACGGCCTCGTCTCGCAGATCCCGGCGCTGATCGTCTCGCTCGCCGCCGGCCTGCTGGTCTCGAAAGGCGGCACGCGCGGCTCCGCCGACCAGGCCGTGTTCGGCCAGTTGAGCAACTATCCGCGCGCGCTTTTCGTCGCCGCGACCCTGATGGCGCTGCTCGCGATCATGCCCGGCCTGCCGGCGCTGCCCTTCCTCTTCCTCGGCGGCATGATGGCGACCGTCGGCTACGTCATCCCGATGCGCGAGAGCCGCCGCATCGCCGAGGCGGCGGAAGCCGAGAAGAAGAAGCAGGTCGTCAAGGAAGACGAGGAAAAGAACTCGATCAAGGCCTCGCTCAGGACCGCCGAGATCGAGCTTCTGATCGGCAAGCAGCTTTCCGCCAAGCTCCTCGCCTCGCATCAGGAACTCGCCTTCCGCATGGCCAAGATGCGCAAGAAGTTCGCGCAGCAATATGGCTTCGTCGTACCCGAGGTCAGGCTGACCGATGATTTCGGCATCCCGACCAAGAGCTACCGCATCAAGGTGCACGGCACGGTCGTGGCCGAGCACGAGATGCGCGTCGGCGAACTACTCGTTTTGATCGGCAACAGCGCGCCCCCCGAAATGCCCGGCGAGGAAGTGCGCGAGCCGGCCTTCGGGATGCGTGCATGGTCGGTACCGGAAATGTTCGCCGAGGACCTGAAGCGGGAAAACTATTCCTTCGCCGACAATATGTCGGTGCTCCTCACCCATCTGTCCGAGGTCGTGCGCAACAACCTGCCGCAGCTCCTTTCATACAAGGACATGAAGGCGCTGATCGAGCGGCTCGACCCGGAATACCGCAAGCTCGCCGATGAGATCTGCACCACCCACATCACCTATCCGGGCCTGCAGGCGGTTTTGAAGCTGCTGCTCGCCGAGCGCATTTCCATCCGCAATCTTCATCTCATCATCGAGGCGATCGCCGAGATCGCGCCGCATGTGCGCCGCACCGAGCAGATCGTCGAGCATGTGCGCATCCGCATGGCGCAGCAGATATGCGGCGACCTGACCGAGGGCGGCGTGCTCAAGGTGCTGCGCCTCGGCAACCGCTGGGACCTCGCCTTCCACCAGAGCCTGAAGCGCGACGCCAAGGGCGAGATACGCGAATTCGACATCGACCCGCGCCTGCTGGAGGAATTCGGCCAGGAAGCCTCGAAGGCCATTCGCAGCCATGTCGACGCAGGCGAGCGTTTCGTGCTGGTCACCGCGCCGGACGCGCGGCCCTATGTGCGCATGATCATCGAGCGCATGTTCCCGACGCTCTCGGTTCTCAGCCATGTCGAGATCGCCAAGGGCGTCGAGATCAAGGTGCTCGGGTCGATCGCGTGACCGTCACGGTCGCACAGATCGTTCTCGCGGCCTTCCTCGCCTTCTGCCGCGTCGGCGCCTGCTTCATGATCATGCCCGGCTTCTCCAGCGCGCGCGTGCCGATGCAGGTCCGGCTCTATGTCGCGGTCGCGGCGAGCCTGGCGCTCTTCCTGCACCTTTCGAACGTCATCCTGCCTTTCGCCGAGAGCACGCCGGATGTCCTCTTCAGGACCATCGCTTCGGAGCTCCTGACCGGCGCGCTTATCGGCGTGCTGGCGCGGATCTACCTGCTCGCGCTCGAATTCATGGGAAGCGCCATTTCCATGATGATGGGCTTCAGCAATATCGGCGGCAGCGCCGCGCTGGAGAGCGATCCGCAGGCTGCTCTCGGCAGCCTGCTCTCCTTCGCCGCGCTGCTGGTGCTCTTCCTGCTCGACTTCCATCTCGAGATCATCAAGGCGCTGGTGACCTCCTACCAAGTCGCGCCGCCCGACATGCTCTTCGATCCGCAATCGGCGCTCGTCGACGTGACCGACACCATCTCGCAATCCTTCTTCGTCGTCTTCCGGCTGGGAAGCCCCTTCGTCGCCTATGCGATCCTGGTCAATCTCGGCACCGGCCTCGTCAACAAGCTGACGCCGCAGATCCCGATCTACTTCATCTCGCTCCCCTTCATCATCACCGGCGGGCTGGTGCTCATGTATTTCGCCATCGGCAATTTCCTCAGCCTCTACGCTGACAGCCTCGTCTCCGTTACCATCGGCAGGTGACATGGCATCCCGCACCGAACGCTTGAGGAAACTCGTCGATGTCCAGGAAAAGCTGAAGGCGCTCCACGAGATGCGCCGCGCGAACGCGCTCGCCGAAGCGGCCGCGGCCGGACGCGAGGCGGCCGAGCTTGCCGCCCGCTTCGACGCGACCGATTCGCTGACCGATCTGTTTCCGGACCTCTACGCCCGCCGTGTCGAGCGCGCGCTGCGCCGGCAGGACCAGCGGCTGGCCGCCGCCAGCAAGGAGGCAGGCCACGTCGCCACCCAGACCGCCCGCACCAACATGGTCGAGCGCTCCTGGCGCGAAGCCCGGCGCGACGACGACAGGCAGGCCCAGGACCGCGCGACGCTCGAAGCCGTCGAGCTTCGGCTCATCCCGCGCAAGTAAGCCTGCCGCAAGCTAGTTCGGGCAAGGTTACCCCAGGAAAACCGGGTCCGGGCCCGTCGCGCGCGGATCGCAGAAGACAGGAAGTCCAATTGGCCATCTCCCCGCCCAGCGACATCGTTCTCGACGTGGCGCGCGCCGTCGATCCGGCCGAACTTGCCGCGGCCCGCACGCAGCTTGCGGAACGGGCGCGGGCCGGTGCGACGAAGGTGGAATTCCCCGATATCGCCGCTTCCGAAGCCTCGTCCCCCGCGACTGCACTGAAGAACATGGCAGGCATGCGCTTTACCGGCCATGCCGGCTCGGAGAAGACCGACCAAACGCCCAAGGCGTATCAGAAGTTCGAGGCGGCCGTCCTCCAGAACTTCATGCAGTCCATGATGCCGAAGGACAGCGAAGCCGTCTATGGCAAGGGCCTGGCCGGCGACATGTGGAAGTCCGAGCTGGCGCGGCAATTGGGCACCGTCCTGTCGGAGCGCGGCGGCATCGGCATCGCCAACAAGCTGCTCAAGGAACATTACATGGTCGGCGACAAGAAGGTGGCGCTGACCGGCGCCTCCGAAGGCACCCGCAAGGACGAGGCCGACATGAAGCGGATGCTCTCGGTCGCCATGGTGGAGGAAATGCAGCGCAGACTAAACAGTCCGCTTTCCGTCCATGATGGCGGCGGGAAGAGCAAGATCTAGGAGCCGTGATGCAGGAAGCCGCCCTCTACACCCCGGAACTGTCACGTTCCGCTCCGGCCGCGCAGGCCCCGGCGCCGCGTCCCGCCGCGCTCTCCGCCATCATCGGGCGGATCGAGGAAGCCATTGAGCAGGAGACCGCGGCGATCCGCAGCGATCCCGATTTCGACGTGAAGGGATCGAACGCCCGCAAGAGCCGGCACCTCTACGAGCTCAACCGGGCCATGAAAGGCCTGTCGCAGACCGACGTGCTGCGCGAACATCACGAGGCGCTCGTCCGCCTTCGCGGCAAGCTCACCGAAAACGAGAAGGCGCTGCGCGCCCATCTGAGCGCCGTCGCCGAGGTGGCGTCGCTGATCCGCGACGCCATCCAGCGGGCCGATGCCGACGGCACCTACTCCGCCCACGAATTCGGCGCCGGCCGCGCGGCATGACGTCCTCGCCGGCCATAGCCGGGCGCGAGCGCCGGACGGCCCGGGCCGGAGCGCGCCGATGATCAAGTTCGTCGTCGCCGCCCTGTGGCTCGTCGCCGTGACGCTCGGCACCGTGATCTTTTCCTTTTCGATGTCCGGGCCCAAGGCCAAGGCGCCGGAACCGGCCTTCTTCGGCGGCCTCGACTACGTGAAGACCGACATCATCTCCGTCCCGCTGATGAAGGACGAGGAGGTTTACGGCTATTTCCTGACGCGCCTGGTCTATACGGTCGAGCCCGCCGTCATGAAGACCCTGTCGTTGCCCGCCGATGCGCTGCTCGTCGATCAGGTCTATACCTACCTCTACGCCAACCCGCAGATCGATTTCGCCGACTATGCCAGGCTCGACCTGGACAAGCTGCGCAACGGCATCCGCGATTCGGTGAACAAGCGCGTCGGCAAGGAATTGATCCACGACGTCCTGATCGAGCAGATCGACTTCCTGACCAAGGCCGAGATCCGCGACAACACGATCCGCCGCCGCACCGGCACCATCGAACGGACCGAAGGCAAACCGGCGCCCGTGGTGCACTGACCGGTTTCAGAAGGTAAGTTGCACCCCCTGCAGGCTGGCGCTGAGCAGCGCCAGTCCGAACAGGAAGACGAGAAGCGCGCCGCCGATCTCGAAAGCCGACCGGATCGCGCCGCCTGCGATTCCGTCGCCAGCGAGTCGGACGGCGACGTTCTTGGCGAACACCGCCGCCGTCGCCAGCGTCGATACGGTGATGGCGGTGCCGATCGACATGGCGACCACCGAAGCGATGCCGGCCACCCAGAGCCCGTTCAGGAAGGCGAAGGTAAGCACGATCAGCGCGCCGGTGCAGGGTCTCAAGCCCACCGCCATGATCGCCGACCACGCGGTGCCCCAGTCGAACTGTCGGCCGCCGAGGAGGCTGGGGTCGGGAGCATGGCTGTGCCCGCATTCGGCGCAGACCTCGGCCGGCCCATGCGAATGGGCGTGATTGTCATGCGAATGGGCATGACCACGATGATGCATATGGCCATGCGCATCATGATGATGGACGTGGTCGTGCGCATGCCGATGATGCCGGTCGTCCTCCGCCCCCTCGCCTGGATCCAAGGCCGGCCCGCCGGCGAGCGCCAGCGCCGGTCGCCTTGTCCTGACCAGCGCGCCGAGCTTGCGGAAGAGCAGCCACGCCCCGAACAGCGTGACGAGCGCATAGCTCAGGATTTCGAGCGCCCAGGTCGCGCTGGTCATGGTGATCGCCGTGCCACGCAGGAACAGGAAGATCGCCGACATCAGCAGGATCGCGGTGGCGCCCTGCAGCATGGCCGAGACGAAGGAGAGCAGGATGCCGCGCCGGAGCTCCACCTCGTTCGCCACCATGTAGGAGGAGATGACCGCCTTGCCGTGCCCCGGGCCCGCGGCGTGGAACACGCCATAGGCGAAGGAGACGCCGCCCAGTATCCAGAAGGCGTTGCCGTTCTGCTTGAGCCCGCGCATGGCGTCGGTCAATGCATGATAGAAACGCTGCTGTTCGCCATTCACCCATCGCAGGAAGCCCGCCAGCGGACCGGCCGGCACGATCTGCGGCTCCGCCGCGCCGATGCCGAGCGAGCTTTGCGCATGGGCATGGGTGGCGAGGATGGCGATCACGGCGGCGCCAAGGCAGAGCAGGAAGGCATGGCGGAATTCCCTGGTCATGGCTGGCATGTGATTTCCAGTTTGGTCGCGAAAATCTTGCTGAGGTCCGTTGGATCGTTGAAGAAGGCGTCCGTCAGCGTCTTCTGGTTCTGGGCGAGCGCCTGGTCGGGATCGGGCCGGATCACCTTTCTGGTGCAGTTCGCCGGCAACCCGTCGACATGCAGGTCGTCGTCGCTGTGGAAGTCGATCGCTGTGTAGAAGGTCGGGTCATAGATGCCGAAATCCGTCTTGCCGACAAGCTTCAGCGGCTTTTTGGGATGGGTTTCGAAAAGGAGCAGGAACCGGCCGTCCTTGAAATCGGCGACCATATGGTCCGGCGCCTGCATGGCGACGTCCTTGCCGTTCTGGGTCACGAGCTGGAAATAATTGTAGTCGGCGAGCGAATGGTGGACGGTCTTCGCCAGCGCTTCCAGTTCGGATTTCTCCAGCTTCAGATCCTTGTTCTTGTCGAACTGGACCAGCACCGTGCTGGAGAAGAAGTCGTCGAAACGCCAGACATGGCGAAGAGACTTCACCGTGCCGTCCGGGCCGATCAGAAGCTCCAGCCGGGCATCGGCGAAGACATGCGGATGGGCGTATGCAGGCGCAACAAGGACAGCGGCCATGAAAGCCGAGGCGGACAATGCCTTGAGGAAGGAAAGCGCTCGCATCGCACCCGCAGCGGCCGGAATCGGAACCCCGAACGTCACCCGAAAACGGGCGAAAGTGCGACGGCTCAGGCCAGCCGCACCTTTTCCCGCGCCTTGAACCACTGCACCAGATAGTCGACGAAGACGCGTACCTTGGCCGGCAGATAGCGGCGATGCGGATAGACGGCGAAGATGCCGCGGCCGTTGAGCAGGAATTCGTCGAGCACCGGCACCAGGCGTCCGTTCTCGATCTCGGCGGCGGCGATGAAATCCGGAAGGATCGCGAAGCCCAGCCCGGCGAGCGCCGCCGCGCGCGCCGCGATGGGGCTGTTCACCTCGATCGGGCCGGAAACCGAGACGCTCACCGTATCGCCGGCGCCATTGGCGAACGGCCAGTTCGAAAGCCAGCGGCCGTTGGTGTCGATGATGCAGGGCAGGCTGCCGAGGTCCTGCGGCCGCGCCGGCCTGCCGTATTTCGCGATCGCCTCCGGCGATGCGCACAGGCAGATCGAGAACGGCGCCAGCTTGCGCGCGATCAGCGATGAGTTTTCCAGCCGGGTGATTCGGATGGCGAGATCGAATCCCTCCTCCACGAGATCGACGAAGCGGTCGTCCAGATGGATTTCGAGCACGATGTCGGGATGGTCGCGGGCGAAGTCGATCAGCGACTGGCCGACCTGCGCGTCCGCGAAGGTGCGCGGTGCGGAAAGCTTGATCCGGCCCTTCACGTCGCCGGCTGATTCGCGCACCGTCTCCTGCAGGCTGTCGATCTCGCGGATGATCTCGGAAGCCCGGCCGAAATAGGTGTGCCCGGCTTCCGTCAGCGAGAACTGGCGCGTCGTGCGGTTGAGGAGCAGCGCCCCGAGCTCGTCTTCCAGTTCGCGCACATATTTCGACAAAAGCGCCTTGGAACGGCCGATCCTGCGCGCTGCCGCGGAAAATCCCTCCGCTTCGACCACCGCGATGAAGGCCCGCATCCGCGTCAGCGTATCCATGGGCTCAGGCCTTTCTCACCGATCGAGGAAGGGCGTGCGCCACGATCTTCGTTCGATGTCTCGATACCACCCGTCGTCTATCGTTCGATCCTGTGAATTTTTCAACCCGCCGCTGATTTTTCATTGATTGGACATCATTTTCTTCTTATATCGCGATTGCCCAAAGTCGCACGTGCCTGTGGGCGTCCCCCGGGCCTCGGAATGGCGAGGCGATCGGGACGGTACCCGGGAAGTAACGAGCCCGGTCGGTTCAGCGGCCAACCGCCGATCCGAGGACGCCTTGAAGCAACGACGGTGCGGGCCTTTCTAGTGTCTGCCGGTTGTCCATAGACCGGGGTTACTGAAGAGGCACACCTTCATTGCCGGCAGTGCGGAGCGGGTCCTCCAATCCAAAGCTGAGGCAGACAAAGCGAGCTCCCGCCGCAAGGCGTTTGCTCATCGCCGCGTAACTCGCGTTTCATGGTTCCGGTTACTCCACCGGCTGGGCCATGAGGTTCGGGAGACGCCCTTTGTCCACAGCGGAACGTTCAGGGTCGAGTGCCCGGCAATCCGCAGTTTGCTCGACGGGTCCCCCGGGATCCGCGCAATGGAGAGACCGATGGCAACCCAGCGCATCCTGGACTTTCTCGCCACCCGACGACCGAACGGCCCTTGCCTCGTCGTCGACCTGGACGTCGTCGCCGACAATTACCGCGCCTTCGAGAAGGCGCTGCCTGATTCGCGCATCTACTACGCCGTGAAGGCGAACCCGGCGCCGGAGATCCTGCGTCTGCTCGCCTCGCTCGGCTCGTCCTTCGACACCGCGAGCGTCGCCGAGATCGAGATGGCGATGGACGCCGGCGCGCCGGCCTCCCGCATCTCCTTCGGCAACACGATCAAGAAGGAGCGCGACATCGCCCGCGCCTTCGAACTCGGCATCCGTCTCTTCGCCGTCGATTGCGCCGAGGAGGTGGAGAAGGTCGCGCGCGCCGCTCCGGGCGCCAGGGTCTTCTGCCGCGTGCTCACCGACGGCGAAGGCGCCGAATGGCCGCTGTCGCGCAAGTTCGGCTGCGTCCCGGCGATGGCGATCGACGTGCTGCGCAAGGCGAAGGCGCTTGGCCTCGACGCCTATGGCGTGTCGTTCCATGTCGGCTCGCAGCAGACGCACCTCGATGCCTGGGACCGGGCTCTGGCCGACGCCAGGCGTGTATTCTCCACGCTTGCCGATGAAGGCATCGTGCTCAAGATGGTCAACATGGGGGGCGGGTTCCCGACCCGCTACCTGAGGGACGTGCCGGCGGCCGAGGCCTACGGCCAGGCGATCTTCTCCGCCCTCAGGAAGCATTTCGGCAACCGCATCCCGGAAACCATCATCGAGCCCGGCCGCGGCATGGTCGGCAATGCCGGCGTCATCAAGTCCGAGGTGGTGCTGATCTCGAAGAAGGCCGAGGAGGACGAACTGCGCTGGGTCTATCTCGACATCGGCAAGTTCGGCGGCCTCGCCGAGACGATGGACGAGGCGATCCGCTACCCGATCGTGACGGCGCGCGACCGCGATGAAAAGGGCGCCTGCGTGCTCGCCGGTCCGACCTGCGATTCGGCCGACGTGATGTACGAGAAGACGCCCTACCCGCTGCCCTTGTCACTGACCATCGGCGACGAGGTGCTGATCGAGGGAACGGGCGCCTACACGACCACCTACGCCTCGGTCGCCTTCAACGGCTTCGAGCCTCTCCGATCCTACGTGATCTGACGGGAAACCCCGTCGGATCACCCGGATGCCGGCGTCCGCGCCGGCTCCGGTTCGCCTGTGGAACGAATTTCTGCTCGTGAAGGATCATGGATATGGACAAGATTTCGATGGCGGCGGCGACGCCGGCTCTCTCCTCTTCTCATCTGGGAGAGGGTGAGGAGCACGCTCCAGCGCCTGTATTTGTGATCGGGCAGGAAACCGCCGCGGACATTCCCGCGCGCGACGCCCTGCTCGATCGCGCCATGGGACCGCGCTGGCGCAAGAAATCGTCGGAGAAACTGCGCAAGGGTCGCATTCCCGCCGAAGGGCTTGCGCTGGTCGCCCGCGACGAATTCGGCACCGTGGTCGGCACGGTGAGGCTGTGGGACGTCGCCGCCGGCATTGATGGGGCGCACGCTCTGCTCCTCGGCCCGCTTGCGGTCGAGCCGACGCTGAAAAGCGCCGGCATCGGCTCGGCGCTGATGCGCGAGGCGATTGCCGAGGCCACCCGCCTCGGCCATGCGGCGATCATCCTGGTCGGCGACGCGCCCTACTACGGGCGCTTCGGCTTTTCGGCACGGAAGACCGGCCATCTCGCCATGCCAGGGCCATACGAAAGGCACCGGCTGCTGGCGCTGGAACTGGTTCCCAGAGCGCTCGACGGCGCCAGGGGCGTTATCCGGCCCGCCGGGCGCAAGGCGAAACCGGCGCGGATCGCCGAGGCGGTCTGATCCCGACAGGAGCCCTCTTCGCTCGGCGGAGAGGGCTTCCCGCTAGAGTACCTGGCTCAGCGCCATGGCGACGGACATGTCGCCATCGACCTTGAGCTTGCCCTGCATGAAGGCCGATGTCGGATCGAGCTCGCCGGCGATCATGGACTCCAGGTCGTCCTTCGCCAGCGTGATGGTGCAATCGGCGGGAGCGTCGGTCGTCGAGACCGTGGCGCCCTCTATGACCACCACGCCATCGGCGCCGCAATCGAACTTCACCGACTTGCTGAAGCCGGAGCCTTCCACTTTTTCCCGCATCTTCGCGGCGATCGCATCCATGCTCATCGTGATTCCTCGCTTGCCGGCCCGGATCGCGCCGAACCTGTCTTTCCGGGAACCTACGGTATGGCAAAGGGTCGTGGCAAGCAGTCGACGGGACCGTGCGGGAACATCCCGGTTCCATACCTCGCCGGCCAAACTAAAGGGCCGCCCCGCCTCGCGGCAGGAGCGGCCCTGGAACCCCATCGGGGAGAAGAAGTTACGACTTCTTCTGGTCCTTCTTGGTGTCCGTCTTCTTGGTGGCCTTCTTGGCGCTGGTCTTCTTGGCCGCGTGATGCTTCTTCGCCTTCTTGTGCTTCTTGACCATCGGCTTGGCCGGGGCCGTCGTGGTGGTCGTGGCGGCGGCGGTCGTGCTCGCGGCGGAGGCGGCGGTCACGGAGAGCGGAGCGGCGAAGGCGAGCGCCACGGCAAGCGAGAGCGCGGAGACGAGAGCTTTGTTCATGATCCTGATTTCCCTTTTTCATGCGGAGCCGGATGATGGATCGGCCGGTCATTGATCGATCGGCTTGACCCCGAGCAGCTTCAATGCGGTTGCATAGGCCCTGATGCCCTGCGCCTGCGACTTGCCGGCACAGAACTTCTCGGCCTTCTTGCGAAGCGCCCGCGCCTGGGGGGCCCGCTTGGCCCTGGCGTGCTGGATGATTGCCTGGTCGAGCTGTTGCTGGAGAGCATTACACCGTTCGATACGCGTTATCGGCGCCTTGGTCACGGCGTGTCCCGCGGCTATGGCGGTGGTCGCCATGCTCGCAAGAACGATCGCAATACTGGCCACGAGACGTCGCATCGGTTCCTCGGCCCCGGCTCGCGCCGGCAGTTCTTCCGCTGTCAATCAGCAGCGTCCCTGTCCTAGGCCCCGATCGTTTCACGCGTTTTTCCCGATTGCAGAATTTTGTAGCCGGATTGTTGCGCAACTCGCCGCAACGCCTCCGGGACGGCCGCCTGCCATGCACCCGCACGCTCAGGCGACCATCCTCGTCGAGCCCGTCAGGCCTTCTTCGGCAGGGGCTTGTGATGCACGACCTTGTGCACGACCTTGTGGTGCACGACCTTGTGGTGAACGACCCTGTGGTGATGATGATGCACCACATGCTTCACCACGTGATGGTGGTGGCGCACATGGTGATGATGATGATGCTTCACCACGGCCACCTTCGCGGTCGTAGTCGTAGCGGCTTCGGCGCTGCCTGCGGCAAGCATGGAACCCGAAAAGGCGACCGCCGTGGCGATGGCGATTGCGGAAAGGAACGTTTTCATCGAAAGTTTTCCCTGGATCGAATGACGCTGCATGAGCGCAGCAGCCGACATATGACTTGTTTCTGTTTCCTCAATTTTTCCGCAATGCAGAGTTTTGTAGCGGCCGCATTCCGTTCAGGGTGGGACAATGCTTCTTCGATACCGGCACGCGTCAGTCGAGACACTTGATTATGAGGCGGCATACTGCGTCGATACCCGCTCCGGGTCCGCGGCATGAAGACCGACGCCCATATCCTCATCGTCGATGACGACCGCGGCACGCGCGATCTGCTGCGCGAATTCTTCGAGCGGCATGGATTGCGCGTCTCCGTCGCGCGCGATGGCGAGGAGATGCAGTCGATCCTCAAGCGCTCTCCGGTCGATCTGATGGTTCTGGACGTCATGCTTCCGGGGCGCAGCGGCCTTGAAATCTGCCGCGACATCCGCGCCCGTTCCAGGATGCCGATCATCATGCTCACGGCGGTGACCGAAACCGTCGACCGTGTCGTCGGCCTCGAGATGGGCGCGGACGATTATGTGCCGAAGCCTTTCGATCCGCGCGAATTGCTGGCGAGGATCCGCGCCGTCCTGCGTCGTCCGGCGATGGCCGGGCCTTCGGAACGTTCCGAGCCGCAGACCTATCGCTTCGCCGGCTGGACCCTCGATTGCGCGCGCCGGCGGCTGATCGCGCCGGGGGATGTGCGCGTCGAGCTGACCACCGCCGAATTCAACCTTCTGCAGGCGCTGGTCAGGAGCGCGCAACGCGTCCTCTCCCGCGAACAGCTCATGGACCTTGCCGGCGGCGAAGGCTCCGTCAGCTACGACCGCAGCGTCGACATCCTCGTCAGCCGGCTCCGCCGCAAGATGGAAGACGATCCGCGCGCGCCGCGGCTCATCCTCACCGTGCGCGGCGGCGGCTATCAGTTCGTGCCTGAAACGGTCGCGGAATGAGGCGGTTCTTCCCGCAGACGCTGCCGGCCTGGGTGCTCCTGATCCTGATCGCCGGGCTGCTGATCACCCAGGGCACGACCCTCTATTTCATCGTCGAGCAGCGGAGCGCTTCCAACAATCTGCTGGAGCTTTTCAGGCTCACCGACCGCGCCTACTCCCTGGTCAAGCTCATGTCTCCGGCCGATCCCGCCGACCGGGCGCAGCTCGCCAAGGCGCTCGCCAATCCGAACTATCTCGTCACCGTTTCGGACACGCCGCTCATCAAGAGCGCGATTCCCTCGGACGACAATCTCGCCGAACTCGAGGACGTCATCGTCAGCAGGCTGTCGAAATTCGGCATCCTCGAAGCGAGGATATACCGGCGCTCCGCCGGACCGAACGTCGAAAAGTCGGTTCCGGAGGACGACTCTGCCGACGACATCGGCGAGATCGAGAAGGAGTTCCTCAGCCTTGCCACCGACATCTCGCAGAGCGACAGGCTGGTGGCGTCGATCGAATTCAAGGACGGGCAATGGCTGAATTTCATCATGCCGCTGACGCCTGTCGGGCCGCTTGTCTCGGAGGAAAGCCTGCCGCTGCTTGCAGCGATCGCCGCGCTCGTCGTCATCATGACGATCTGGTCGCTGCGCCGGCTGACGGCGCCGTACCGGACACTCGAAAGTGCCGTTCGTCGCATCGGCGGCGACCTGAAGAGCCCGCCCCTACCGGAAAGCGGTGGCCGCGAATATCGCTCGGCCGCGCATGCGGTGAACGCCATGCAGGCGCAGCTTCGCGAATATGTGGAGGACCGCGAGCAGCTCGCGGCGGCGCTCGCCCATGACCTGCGGACGCCGCTGACGCGCATCAAGCTGAGGCTGGAACTGCTGAAGGACCCGGCGACGCGCAAGGCGCTGATGAGCGACCTCGGCGACATCGAGGCGATCGCCCGCTCCGTCGTCGACTTCGCCACCCATGAGGTGAAGGACGAGGCGCCGGAACGCGTCGACTTCTGGTCACTGGTCGATTCGGTCGCCGACGCCTATCCGCAGGTGAGCTTCGCCGACGAAAGCGCCAACGCGCGCGGCCTGATCTGCGTTGGCCGGCCGGTGGCGCTGCGCCGCTGCGTCACCAATCTGGTCGACAATGCGATCACTTACGGCGAAAGGGCGCGGCTCACCCTGTCAGGCGACGAGAAGGACATCCTGCTTGCGATCGAGGACGACGGACCGGGCATCCCCGAGGAGAGCCTGGAGCAGGTGTTCCGCCCCTTCACGCGCGTCGAGGCCTCGCGCAACCGCCAGACCGGCGGCTTCGGCCTCGGCCTCACCATCGCGCGCACCATCGCCCGCGGCCTGGGCGGCGAGATCAGGCTGGAAAACCGTAAGGGCGGCGGCCTGCGGACGGAACTCCGTCTGCCGCGCGCCGCCGAAGTGGCTTAGAGCCGGCAGCTTGCCGCCCCGGCGGGATCACAGATCCGGCAATTTACCGCCAAGCTCGTCCTCGATATGGGCGCGGACGATGTCGTCGAAATTGTCTTCCGCCCGGAATCCGAGTTCGCGCGCCCGCTTCGCGTTGAATTGCGTCGGCCAGTTCTGCACGATCGCCCAGATGGTCGGGTCCGGCTCCTCGCGGATCAGCGCGGCGAATTTCTCGCCGGCGACGCGCGTGAGCGATTCGATCTGGCCGCCAACGGTGACCGCGACGCCCGGCATGGTCAGGTTGCGGCGCGGACCGACCTTCTCGCCGTCGAGGCCGGCTGCATGGATGAGGAAATTGACGGCCGAACGCGGGCTGGCATGGGTGTGCAGCACCGTCCGCGGCACCGGCAATATCGCCTCCTGCCCGGCGAGCGGTTCGCGGATGATGCCGGAAAAGAAGCTCGACGCGGCTTTGTTCGGCTTGCCGGGGCGGACGCAGATCGTCGGCAGGCGGATGCCGATGCCGTCGAAGAAGCCGCGCCGCGTATAGTCGGCGAGGAGCGCCTCTCCCATCATCTTCTCGGTGCCGTAGGACGTCATCGGCGTCAGGTGGAACTCGTCCGGAATGACGTCCGGAAACGGTGCGCCGAAGACGGCGATGGAGGAGGTGAAGACCACGCGCGGCGCATGGCCGGCTTGGCGGATCGCCTCGAAGAGCATCCGCGTCCCGTCGAGATTGACGCGATAGCCCTTCTCGAAATTGGCTTCGGCTTCTCCCGATACCACGCCCGCCAGATGGAAGACGACGTCGGGTCTGGCGGCGACGAGCTTCGCGGCGTCGCCCTCGTCGGCCAGGTCGCCGGTATGGATCTTGACCTCGGCGCCGTCGAGCTTCGGCCGGTCGGCCGGCACGATGTCGTGGAGGTCGAGTGCCGTGATCGCCTTGCTGGCGAGCTTCCTATCGGCAACGAGCCGCGCCGTCAGCTTCCGCCCGATCATCCCCGCCGCGCCGGTTATCAGTACCCGCATGCCAACCTCCGTCTCAATTCCCATTCCGATGCCGCTGGCTGCGGCTGCGCAGCCAGAAAATCACGAAGAACGCCCCGACGAAAAGCGCCGCGACGAAAAACGCCACAGGAACCGAATAACCGCCGACCGCGCGCATCAAGGGCGGCATGACGAACCAGCCGCCGCCGAAGAAGATCAGGATCAGCGCCGCGGCTATCGCCGAGTTGCGGCTTCCTTGATCCATCAGATGATCCATCCGCCATCGATCGGAATGGCCGTGCCGGTGGTGAAGGCCGATTCATCGGAGGCGAGATAGAGCGCCAGCGCCGCGATCTCGGCAGGCTCGCCCACGCGTCCCATCGGCTGGCGGCCGACGAACATGTCGAGCGCCTTCTGCTTGCCGCCCATGTCCTTGCCGAGTTCCTCGACACGCTCCTCCCATGACGGCGAACGGACGGTGCCCGGGCAGATGGCGTTGCAGCGGATGCCCTTCGACACGAAGTCCACCGCGACCGCCTTGGTAAGGCCGACGACCGCGGCCTTGGTCGCGCCGTAGACGTAGCGATTGGGCGCCCCCTTCAGCGACGAGGCGGCAGAGGAGAGATTGACGATCGAGCCGGACTTGCCACTTGCTGCCGCCCGCTTCAGCATGCCCGGCAGGAAGGCGCGGATGGTTCTGTGCATGGACTTCACGTTGAGGTCGAAGGAGAAATCCCAGTCCTTCTCGCCGCAATCGAGCACCGTGCCGTGATGCACATAGCCGGCGACGTTCACCAATATGTCGATCTCGCCGATCTTGGCCGCATAGGCTTCGACCGCGCGCGTCGAAAGGACGTTCAGCTTCGCCTTCCTGGCGCGGGCGAGTCCATCGAGCTTGGAGCGGTCCACGTCGGAGGCATGGACCATCGCGCCCTCGGCCACGAACATTTCCGCGATCGCGCGCCCGATCCCCTGCCCCGCGGCGGTCACCACCGCGATCTTGCCTTTCAGCCTGCCTGCCATTCCTGCCTCTCGTGTGGAACTATGAGGATAGCGCCTCAGTGCAGATATTTGACCTGCGCCGCCTCGTTCTGGTGCGCGCCGAGGTCGGTGCATTCGCCGAATTCGGTCTCGATCGTGGCATGGCCGATGCCATGTTTCTCGGCGAGGCGGCGCTTCATCGCCACGACCACGCGATGGACGTCGGCACCCTGTTTAAGGCAGGCATGCAGCGTGGCGACGTTGCGGCTGCCGTCCAGCGACCAGACATGCATGTGGTGGATTTCGCGCACTTCCGGGAAATGCCCGGTCATGTCGGCGACGATCTGGTCACGATCCATCCTGTCCGGCGTCCCTTCGAGCAGGACATGGCCGGCGTCGCGGACGAGCGACCATGCGGTGGAGAGGATGAGCACCGCGACGAACACGGACAGGATCGGATCGATCGGCATCCAGCCGGTCGCCAGGATCACCAGCGCCGCGACGATCGCCGCCGCCGAGCCGAGCATGTCGCCGAGCACGTGCAGGATCGCCCCGCGCATGTTGAGGCTCTGATGATCGCCGCCGCGCAGGATCAGGAAACCGGCGACGTTGACGAAAAGGCCGGCGACGGCGATGACGAGCATCATGCCGCCCTGGACCTCCGGCGGCGACATCAGCCGCTCGATCGCCTCATAGACGATCCAGCCGGCGATGACGAAGATGCCGAGGCCGTTCGTATAGGCGACCAGCGTCTTGACGCGGTCGAAGCCGTAGGTGAGCTGCCGCGTCGCCGGTCGCGTTGCAATATGGAACGCATACCAGGAAAGCCCGAGCGACACCGTGTCGGTCAGCATGTGGCCGGCATCGGCGATCAGCGCCAGCGAGCCTGTGATCAGGCCGCCGGCGACCTCGATGAACATGAAGGCGAGCGTCAGGCCGCCGGCGATGAGGACGCGGCTCTTGTCGCCGCCATGGAGATGCAGGCCGCCATGGCCGTGCCCGTCATCGTCGTGCCCGGAATGACCGTGGTGGTCATGGGCGTGCGAATGTCCCGAATGCGCGTGGTCGTGGCCCATCGTGATAGCCTATCCGGCGATGTCGGCCCTGATTTCCTCGAGCCGGCGTTTCTGGCGCCCTTCACTATCGAAATTAGCGGGATCAAGCCAGCCTTCAAACGCCTTCCTGTTGCGCGGCCATTCGCTATCGAGCATGGAAAACCATGCGGTGTCCCGGTTCTTGCCCTTGACGATCAGGTGCTGGCGGAAAATGCCCTCGAAGACGAAGCCGAATCGCTCGGCGGCGCGCTTCGAGGCCACATTCGTGTTATTGCATTTCCATTCGAAGCGCCGGTAGCCGAGATCGTCGAACACGCGGCGCGCGAAGAGATAGAGCGCCTCGGTCGTGACCGGCGTGCGCGAGATCAGCGGTCCCCAATAGATATTGCCGATCTCGATGACGCCGTTTTTCTCGTCGATGCGCATGAAGGTCTGCCGTCCGCCGACCTTGCCGCTCTTCTTGTCGATCACGGCAAAATGCATGGGATCCTCGCTGCGTGCGGCATTGGCGAGCCACGCATCGAATTCCTCGCGCGTCTTCGGCGGGTAGTCGTAGAGCCCGGCGAAGCGCTGTTCGACGTCGCTGACCGTCGAGGCCGCGTAGAGATCGTCGCCGTGACGCGCGGGATCGAGCGGCTCCAGCCGCACGAAACGGCCCTCCATCGGTTCGCGCGGCGGCCGCGGCCGCGGCGTGAAATTCTTCAGGTCGGCTGACATTCGCTCAACTCCGCGCTTCGCCATTCCATTTGACAAGCGACGAGAAGGTTCACAAAAACATCGCCAGCGCAACTGGACCAGATCGGGCGTCACATGCTCCACACCGTTCCCGCCTTCGACCGCATCGGCGAGGAGAACGCCTTTGCCGTGCTCGCCCGCGCCACCGCCCTTGCGGGACAAGGCCGCGACATCATCAATCTCGGCATCGGGCAGCCGGATTTCCATACGCCGGCGCATATCGTGGAAGCCGCGATCAAGGCGCTGCGGGACGGGCATCACGGCTATACGCCGGCAACCGGCCTGCTCGCCTGCCGCGAGGCGGTGGCGCGGCGTACGCTTGCCATGACCGGCGTGGAAATCTCGCCGGAGAACATCATGATCCTGCCGGGCGGCAAGCCCACCATGTATGCCGCGATCATCATGTTCGGCGAGCCGGGCGCGGAAATCCTCTATCCCGATCCGGGATTCCCGATCTATCGCTCCATGATCGAGTTCACCGGCGCCAAGCCCGTGCCGATCCCGATCCGCGAGGAGAACGGCTTTGCCTTCTCGGCCGAGGAGACGCTGGCGCTGATCACGCCGAAGACGCGGTTGATCATCCTGAATTCGCCCGCGAACCCGACCGGCGGCGTCACCCCCCGCGCGGAGATCGAAAAGCTGGTGAAGGGGCTGCAGTCGCATCCCGATGTCGCCATACTTTCCGACGAGATCTACGACGTCATGACCTATGACGGCGAGAAGGCGACCTCGCTGCTCGCCTTCGCGGAAATCCGCGACCGCCTGATCGTGCTGAACGGCTGGTCGAAGACCTGGGCGATGACCGGCTGGCGCATGGGCTGGTCGATCTGGCCGGACGGGCTCTACGACAAGATCCGCAAGCTCGCCGTCAATTGCTGGTCCTGTGTCAACGCGCCGAGCCAGTATGCCGGCATCGCCGCCATCGACGGCCCCCAGGACGAGGTCGAAAGGATGATGCGCGCCTTCGACCGCCGCCGGAAAGTCGTAGTCGAAGGATTGAACGGGCTGCCGGGCGTGTCCTGCATCACGCCGAAGGGCGCGTTCTACGCCTTCCCGAACGTCTCCGGCACCGGCTGGAAGGCGAAGAAGCTTGCTTCCGCGCTGCTCGACGACGCAGGCGTGGCGCTCATCGGCGGACCAGATTTCGGCGTGCTCGGCGAGGGCTATCTCCGCCTCTCCTACGCCAATTCCGAGGAGAATATTCTGAGGGCGCTGGAGCGTATGGGAGGGTTTCTCTCGGAGCGGAAGCCGGCGCTGGCGACGGCATAGCCCATCGGATCGCCCCTCGCCCTGCGACCGCGCACGCAGAGGGGGAAACGGTGGAGAGGATGGCCTTTCCGCAACCGGTAAAACAGTTACAGCCGCTTCTCGAAGAAATGGTCGGCGTAGGGATTGTCGTTGTAGCGGCCGATTTCGCGATAGCCGAGCTTGCGATAGAGCGCCTGCGCCTCGACCAGTGATCTGTTCGTATCGAGCCGCAGCACCGAAAAGCCCGCTTCCCGCGCGCTCTGCTCGAGGCGAGCCATGATCCGGCCGGCGACGCCGATGCCGCGCGCCGAGGCCGAGGTCCATACCCGCTTGATCTCCCCCGTTGCGGCGTCGAGCGTCTTCAGGCCGCCGCAGCCGACCGGCTCCCCGTCGAGCCGCGCCACGACGAAAGAGCCGGACGGCGGCAACAGGTCGGCGCTGTCGGAGGGGTCGCCCGTTGCAACGTCGAAGCCGCCGTCGAAGCGACGCGAAAGCTCGGCGAAATATTGCTCCCGGCACCAGCGGCCATCCGCCTGCCGGGGCGATTCCTCGGCGACGGTCACGAAAGAGGCGCGGATCAGCCGCTCGACCTCCGCCATCGCCGAAACCAGCCGCTCGCGCTGTCCCTCTTCCAGCGGCGAAAGCATGGACCGGGCGAGCTTCGCCGAGCGGGAATCGTAGGCGGCGAACTCCTGTCGGCCCTTGTCCGTGAGGATCACTTCCCGCGCGCGTCCGTCGCCCGCCTTGCGACGGACCTCGATCATCTCCTGCTTTTCCAGCGAGCGCAGGAGCCGGCTCATATAGCCGGAATCGAGACCGAGCTTGCCCCTCAGCCTGCCCAGATCCATGCCGCCGGCCGAGGTGACCTCGAAAATCAGCCGCGCCTCGCCGAGCGGTCGTCCACGCGACAGGTAGTCGTCGCTCAGCGCGCCGATCCGGCGCGTGACGAGCCGGTTGAAACGGCGGACCTGTTCGACCTGATTGGCGTCCATTACCTGACTTTAGTCAGATAATAGGCAGCCGGCAAGTAGGTGGCAAAGACCTCCAATGTAGGGCAATTTTCCGATACCGGTCCCCTGAGGGGCTATCCCCTCCCCACATAGGGCATCTTGGTCGCCATCACGGTCATGAAGAGCACGTTGGCGTCGAGCGGCAGGTTCGCCATGTGGAGCACCGCGTCGGCGACGTGCTGCACGTCCATCGTCGCTTCGGCGGCGATGGTGCCGTTCGCCTGCGGCACGCCCTTGGTCATCGGCGCCGCCATTTCGGTCAGCGCGTTGCCGATGTCGATCTGCCCGCAGGCGATGTCGAAGGGCCGGCCGTCGAGCGCCAGAGTCTTCGTCAGCCCGGTGATGGCGTGCTTTGTCGCGGTGTAGGGGACGGAGCCCGGCCGCGGCACATAGGCCGATACGGAGCCGTTGTTGATGATGCGTCCGCCCTGCGGCGACTGGTGCCGCATCATCCCGAAGGCGGCGCGGGCGCAGAGGAACGAGCCGGTCAGGTTGACGCCGACGACATCGTTCCACACCTCGACGGGGATCTCGTCGATCATGGTCGATTTGTAGCTCATGCCCGCATTGTTGAAGAGGAGGTCGAGCCTCCCGAACCGCTCTTTCACCTCGGCGAAGAGGTGGTCGACCTCGGCGGCGTCGGAGATATCGCAGGGTATGGCGACGGCCTGTTCGGGCGCGCCCGTGGCGGTGACGGCGGCGTCGAGCGGTCCGCGCCGCCGGCCGACGAACACTGCCGTCCAGCCATTGGCGACGAGCGTGGCGGCCGTGGCCCTGCCCACGCCGCTCCCGGCTCCGGTTACCATCGCGATCTTTCTGTCGGGCATGACGATTTCCTCCGTGGGAGGACCTCAGATGCCAGATGCGGGATGGATGGGCAAGGCGGCGGCCGGGTTTGCCTTTACCGCAGAAAAAGGGCGGTCAGTGCGACCGCCCCGATCAGGACCGCGCTTGGGAGGAGGAAAGCCGATCCGACTAAGGTTCAGGATAGGATAGGTCGGTTAAAGATTGGTTAACGACGAGGTCCCGCTCCTTTTCCGCTCATTTGAGGAACGGGAGGAAAGGCTCGCCCGCCAGCGCCTGGAAGTAGAGGAAGGCGACGAAGCCCGTATAGACCGCCGAAAACAGCCAGACCGGCCGGCGGTTGCCGCCGCCGAAAATATAGGCCGACACGACGCCGAAGACCGGGATGAAATGCATGGCGTGCGTCGCGAAGAGATGCGCCACGCGCAGGTCGCCGCCGTCGCGCGACCAGCCCGTCAGGGTCATGCCGCCGGCATCGGAATGCGCGCCGCCGATCCAGTGGCTGCCGGAGGCGCTGAGCGTGCCGGCGACGATCATGGTCAGCACGAAAGTCAGTAAAAGTCCGATCACGGCCGAATCGCGGACGGCCGGCGCCACGTCCAGGGCACGGTTGCGCTGGATCAGGATCCCGAGCAGGCCGGAAAAGGCGACCATCAGCGTCGCGCCCACCCCCATCATGCCGTAGAGCGCGATATGCAGCACGTCGGTGCGGTTGAAGTGCGACGCCTCGGCGAGCGATGCCTGGAAGGCGATATAGGCGATCTCGAAGATCGCGGCGGCCGCCACGATCCGGACGGACGCATTGAACCACCATGCCCGCCGGTCCCTGCCGCTCGCCCAACTGGCGAAGAAGGCCAGCGTCAGCATGTAGAGCAGTATGGCGGTCGCGAACTTGATCGGCTTGATCCAGACGTCGATGCCATTGAGGAGGCGCGGATCGAGCAGGGCGGCGAAGCTCATCGGAATGATGGCGAGGCCGATCAGGATGCCGGTGCCGGCCAGCACCGGCTGGCGGGCGCCAAGTTCTCCAAGCCACCAGATCGGATCGAGGCGAAGCACCGGGGCCGCACGGACAGGCACCGGAAGCGATTTCGCGAGCGTGTTCATGATGTTGCTCCCTTGAGTGAAGGCATCGACTTCGCCGCGACGATTGCGTTGAAAAGCAGGAAGCCGGCGGGACCGAAGAGGAAGGTGAGGATGAGGCAGGGCACTACCGCCCAGAAGGCGACGCTGCTTTCCCGCGCGCTTCTGACGATCCACGCGCCGACGAACAGGTCGAAGGCGAGATAGTGGATCCAGCCCGCGAGCAGCAGTTGGCGGCTCTGGAAAAGCTGGGCCACATGGGCGAGGCTGTCGAAGCCGCCCTGCCCGCTCGACCAGAAGGCCATGATCAGGCCGCTATAGGCCACCGCGAGCAGAAGCGGGATCGCCAGTCCGGAGACGGCCTGCGCGAGCCTTGGCGCCAGGGGGCTGGCGAGCAAGGCGAGCCAGCCGGCAAGCGCCATCGAATTCGCGATCCTGAAAATCAGTTCCGCATCCATGGTCTCTCCTTCCGCTTTTATCTAGACAGTGTCAGGATCAAGAATATGCGCCGCGATCTTTACGCCGTCAAGATAAAATTTGACATCGTCAAGATTGGATCGCATACAGGCGCGAATTGCTACGGACGAGCAGGCAAAGGGCGGGCGGATGAACGAGCGCGGAAAGACCCCCTATCACCATGGCGATCTGCGCGAGGCGCTGCTCGTCGCGGCGGAAGCGGAACTCAAGGAAAAGGGCGTCGAGGGTTTCACGCTGCGTGGCTGCGCCAAGCGCGCCGGCGTCTCGCACGCCGCGCCCGCCCACCATTTCAGGGATGCAGGCGCGCTCCTGACGGCGCTGGCGGCTGTCGCCTTTGCCCGTTTCATGGCGGCCATGGAGGCGCGCCGGTCGGCGGCCGCGGGTCGGAGGGAAAGGCTGGTCGCGCTCGGGCTGGGCTATATCGACTTCGCCACCTCCGAGCCTGCCCTCTTCCGCCTGATGTTCGCTTCGGATCGCCCGGATTTCGACGATCCAGAACTGCATCGTGTCGCGTCCGCATCGTTCGCCATGCTGGTCGAGGCCGTGGCCGCGGTCAGCGGCGGCGACCCGATGCAAGACAAGGCGGCCGTCCTCGACGTCGCCGCCGCCTGGTCGATCGTGCACGGCATCGCGGACCTCGCCCTTTCCGGGCAGTTGAAATTCCTCGACGAGGCGGGCTTCGCCGCCGATCGGGAAACGGCCTACCGCGACCTCATCCGGCGCATCCTGCCCAAGGAGCCGTGATCACCGCCCGCAGAAGGGCGGCTTCTGCTCGCTTTCCTCCTCGATGAAACGGGCGATGCGTTCGAGCGTCGGCGCGAACTGGCGAAGCGGCGCCGCCAGCGAACCGACCAGGAGGAGATGCCCGACGCGCCGATAGTCGGCGACCTCGACATGGTTGCCGGACCGTTCGAGCGCGTCGGCCAGTTCCTTCGTGTTCTTCGGATCGACGACGAGGTCGGATTTGCCGGCAATCAGCAGCGACGGCGGATGCTTTCCCGCGGCGAAATTGATCGGACGCGCCGCCTCGCGGACGTTCTCCGGGAATATATTCCGGTACGTTTCCCGGCGCAGGGGCAGCGTCGAATAGGGCCCGGCGAGGCCGATGAATCCCGAAACGCGCTGGCAGACATCGACGCCGTCCGCCTGGAGGTAGCGCGGATCGAGCGCGAGCAGTGCGGCGATATGCGCGCCCGCCGAATGGCCCATGATGAAAAGCGGATGGCCGCCGCCGAAGCGCCGCGCTATCGCCGCGACAGCCTTGGCCTCGTCCTCCACGAAGGTCGGGAAGATGACGGACGGATACATCCGGTAGTCGGCGATCGCTGCGATGAAGCCGCGCCGGGCGAGCGCGTCGCCGACGAATTTATAGTCCTTGCGGCTGCCGCTATGCCAGCTCCCGCCATACACGAAGACGATGACAGGCGTATCGGGTTCCGTCCTGGCAGGCCTGTAGAGATCGTATTTCTGTCTCGGCAGCGAGCCGTAGGCGATGCCGTGCTCGACCGATACGCCCTCGTCGGGCTGCAGCGCATTGACGATCCGGCCCCCCGCCGAACAAGCCGGCAGTGCCGACAGCACGACGAGCAGGATCAGGAAACGAAGAAAAAACACGCGCGGAGAAACTCCGAATCGGGGCTGGTGATTCATCTAGCGTGGTGGATTTGAAATTCGTCAAATGAAGGATCGAGACCGATGAACGAATTTCATATCCGAAAAACACACTAGGGTCATAACTTGCTGGTGTCCTCGTCGAATCCGAAATTCGTGCGACGCCTTGCGGAAATGATGCGAACTTCGGATTGGGAACGCCAGTGGCGAACCAACATGCTGCGGAACGCGGCGCTATTGCGGCGGCCGGCGACGCCGCGCCACCCGCCGCTCGACCGACACCGCCTTGAGCAGCGCCACGACCTGCCGCCCCCGCGCAATCGCCATTTCATCGGCGGATTTGCGCGTGATGCGCGCCCGTAACCTCTGTCCGCCGAGCCGGAGCGCCACTTCGACGAAAGCCGGGCCGGCATTGGCGATCTCCTCGATCGCGCAGGGAAGCTGGTTGCGGATGGAAAGCCCTTCCTGCGCCTCGAGGGCAAGCGCCACGTCGCGCGCCCGGATGCGGAGCCGGACCGCCTCCCCCGCCGCGAACCCTTCCCCGACCAGTTCCAGCCTGGCGCCGTCCACGTCGATCTCGGCGACGCCGTATCGCGGGTCGACCGCCATGACCGTCGCCTCGATCAGCGCGCCTGCCTCCTGCCGCCCCAGCGTATCGCCGAGGTCGAGCCGGCCGAATATCTCCGCCGCCGCGCCCGCCGCGAGCATCCGGCCCTTCTCCAGCACCACCACCGTATCGGCCAGGCGCGCCACCTCGTCGATATCGTGGCTGACATAGACGATCGGTATCCGCGTCTCGTCGCGGATCGCCTCGACATAGGGCAGGATATCGAGCCGCCGCGCCTGGTCGAGCGAGGAGAGCGGTTCGTCCATTAGGAGGATCGCCGGATCGGAGAGCAGCGCCCGGCCGAGCGCCACGCGCTGCCGCTCGCCGCCGGAAAGCGTGGCAGGTGAGCGGTCGAGATGCTCCTTCAGCCCGAGCAGCGCCACCACTTCCCCGAACGGGCGCGTGGCATCCCGCTTCCCCGCCCAGCGGGCATAGGTCAGGTTGCGCCGCACCGACAGATGCGGGAAGAGCCGACCGTCCTGGAAGACGAAGCCGATCTGGCGCCGGGCCGGCGCAAGGTCGATGCCTGAGGCGCTGTCGAAAAGCACCCTGCCGTCCGCGACGATCCGCCCGGCCTGCGGCCGCGTCATGCCGGCGATCATCTTGAGGATCGTGGTCTTGCCGGCACCAGAATGGCCGAACAGCGCCGTGATGCCGGAGCCGGCCTCGAAATCGGCCGCCAGCCGGAATTCGCCAGCCTGGCCGGTGACCGATACTTCGAGCACGCCCATCAGCTCCGCTTCCTCGCCAGCCGCCTGGCGAACCATTCCGACGCGATGATCGCGACCGCGCATAGCGCGATCGAAAGAAGGATCAGCCTGAGGGCGGCGGCGTCGCCGGTCGGGCTCTGCAGCAGCGAGTAGATCGCCAGCGACATGGTCTGCGTCTGGCCGGGAATATTGGCCACGAAGGTGATGGTGGCGCCGAATTCGCCGACGGCGCGCGCAAAGCCGAGGATCGCGCCGGCGATCACACCCGGCAGCGCGAGCGGCAGAAGCACGGTCAGGAACGTCATGGCGCGCGAAGCCCCGAGCGTGCGCGCGGCATCTTCCAGGCCGACATCGGCGGCCTCGATGGAAAGCTGGATCGGCCGCACCATCAGCGGAAAGGCCATGACGGCCGCGGCGAGCGCCGCGCCCGTCCAGCGGAAGGCGAAGACGATGCCGAAGGCGTTCTCGAGCAGGCTGCCGAGCGGCCCGTGCGTGCCGAACAGGATCAGGAGCCCATAGCCGGTCACCACCGGCGGCAGCACCAGCGGCAGCGTGATCACCGCCTGCAGCAGGCTCTTGCCGCGGAAACGGCCGCGCGCCAAAAGCCACGCGACCGCGAAGGCGGGAACGATGCCGAAAACGATCGCCGCGAGCGCGACCTTCAGCGACAGGATGACGACTGTTGCCTCCGCCTCGCTCACGGCTTTTCCTATTTCTTCGCCGGCGCGAAGCCGAAGGCGACGAAGTTCTTCTGCCCCGCCTCGCTCGACAGGAAATCGAGGAACTTCGCCACGCCGTCATTCCCGTTCGCCGTTTCCGCCGCCGGATAGACGATCGGCTCGTGGCTGTCGTCGGGGAAGACATAGGCAGTCGCCAGTTCTGGCGCGGCGAACCGGTCCGAGCCATAGACGATCGCCGCGCCCACCGCTCCCTTGCGCACATATTCGAGCGCCACGCGAACGTTCTCGCCGAACACGGCGTTTTGCCCGACCTTGTCCCATAATTTGAGCGATTCGAGCGCCGCCTTGCCGTATTTGCCGGCCGGGACACCCTTCGGATCGCCCATGGCGAATTTGCCCTTGCCGAGGATCGCTTCCGCGTCGGTGACGGGTTTGGTGCCGGGCGCCGCGGCGATCACGAGGTCGTTGCGCGCGATGATGCGGCGCGTATCCGGCTTGATGAGCTTGCGTTTGGCGAGATAGTCCATCCATTGCAGGTCTGCAGAGATGAAGGCGTCGGCGGGTGCGCCTGCCTCGACCTGCTTCGCCAGCACCGAACTCGACGCGAAGGAGAGCACGATCTTCGTGCCGTCTTTCGCCTCGAAATCCTTGGCTGCCTGGTCCAGCGCGTCCTTCATGCTGGCGGCGGCGAATATGGTGTATTGGCCGGCGGCCTGTGCCGCCGAACCGAGCGGCGCCGCGACAAGCGCGCCGACGAGAAATAGTAGCCTGAACATTATCGTCCTTTCATGCCGACCATGTCGGAAAGCTAAAGCGGTCATGAAGACCGGGTTTCGGTTTCCGTGATGGTGGGCATGATGGGGATCCGCGCCCCGGATTCCCCTCGACCCTTGACGCAGAGGCGGCCATCGACAACCGCCCAGGATCCGAGGCGCGGCAGCGCCGCGCTTGCATCGCGGCCACACACGGGCCGGACGCCGGCGAACCTTATGCAATCCGGAGCGGATTTGGCAAGAGAAGTAGCGCGCGCGAGCCCCTCCGCCTTCGTCATCCACGGGCGGAGCAGGAGCGCGAGCGAACTGCGGAGGCCCGAGGATCCATGCCGGAGCATCTCGGCCGTCCACCGCGATGCAGAACAGGCGCCTATCCTGCGCCTCCGTCGCGCCGCCGCCTGTTCTCAGGCATGGATCCTATGGTCTCCGCAACGCCGCTAACGCGGCTGCTTCGCCATAGGATGACGAAGGCGGAGAGTCCGGCGCGGATGAGAGGATATCGCTATGAATAAGAACGCTATCGCATAACATGTGGGGCCGCCCCGGCGCGCGTCATGCCGGTTTCCGGCCATCGCGTCGCGCCGGCCCGGTCACGCCCGCACGGCTTCCACCACCGATTCGAGGTGCCGCACCAGATTGTCCGGCAACTTCAGCCGCGTCGCCAGCGCCTGCAGGTAACTGCGCTCGACCGGCGTGTCGACCTCGAGCGCTAGGCGGGATGCGGTATAAAGCTCGACCTTCTGCGCGTCGGTCTGCGCCTCGGCGACCAGTTGTCCGACGCTGACCGGGCGCTTCAGTTCGGCTTCGAGCATGGCTTCGGCCCCCTCGCCGGCGCCGGCGGCACGCAGCCTGTCGAGGATCGCCTGGCGCTCGGCCTCGTCGATCGTGCCGTCGGCCTGGGCCGCCGCGATCATCGCGCGCACCAGCGTCATGGCGAATTCGTTCTCGCCCTGCGGCGTCTGCGAATGATGGAACGCCGTGTCGCTCGGCGGCGGCGCCAATTCGACCGCCCGCACCGGCTCCTCGGCCGGCGCCTTGCCGCTCTGGTAGTTCCTGTAGGCCTGGTAGGCGAGGCCGGCGATGGCCGCGAGCCCGCCGATCTTCAGCACCGAACCGGTCAGCGCGCGGCCGCTTCCGGTGCCGAGCAGGAGCGCCGCGAGCGCGACCGTAGCAAGCGGATTTCGTCGCGCAAGCTCCGTTGCCTCCGCCGTCGTCGCGCCGATCGTCGATTGCGTGCCCGGCACCTGCGTTTCCATGAGATCGCCGAGCAATTTCCTTGGTTCGAGCATGCGGTACCTCCTCTTCGGTCCGGTGGCGTCGGCGGGCTTCGGTCAGGTAGGCATGCCTGACGACATTACAATGACGCGAGGGGGCCGATTTCGTGGCAATGGCAATTGGAGCGAATTCGGCGGCGAGACGCCTCAATTCATGGGAAGCGGTGGCCTGAACAAGCCCGCTTTTCGTGGATAAAGCCGTGTCGCGGACGACGATCGGTCCGCTCGCGGCTATTCAGGAAGTTCTCGTAAGCCGTTGTCCGGATTCGGCTTTTCCCGAGCCTTCGCGTCCTGCTTGAACTTTTCCGGAAGGAAACCAGTTCACGCCCCGCGCCACCGTAGGAAAATCGGGCAGGAGAAACGGACGGGCGATCGGATGTTTTCAGGCGAAGTCATCTCGGAAATCACGGACGCGGCAAAACGCCTTGGCATCGAGCCGGCGGCGCTACTTGCCGTCGCCGAGGTCGAAAGCGGCGGCGGCGCCTTCGCCATGATCGACGGGAGGCGCGAGCCGCTGATCCGCTTCGAAGGCCATTATTTCGACCGGCGGCTTTCGGGAGAGAAGCAGGCGGTCGCCCGCGCGGCCGGCCTGTCTTCGCCGATCGCCGGCGCGGTCGCCAATCCCCGCACGCAGGAAGGGCGGTGGGACCTTCTGGCCAGGGCGGCACGCATCGACCGCGAGGCGGCCTACGAGTCCGTCTCCTGGGGCATCGGCCAGGTCATGGGCGCGAACTGGAAGATGCTCGGCTTCGCCTCCGTCGGCGATTTCGTCGCCCTTGCCCGACGCGACCTTGCCGGCCAGACGGAGATCATGGCCCGGTTCATCGAGAGGCAGGGCCTGTCGGCGGCGCTCGCGTCACGGGATTGGGCGGCCTTCGCGCGCGGCTATAACGGGCCGCTCCATGCCCGCTCCAACTATGACGGCCGCCTCGCCGCAGCCTATGCGGAACACGGCGGCAAGAAATCCGGCGCGGCTTCGAAACCCGTACGCGCTCCCGCGGGCACGGAACTCCTCGTCAGGGGGATGCGCGGAGCCGCCATCTACGACCTCCAGGCGATGCTGACGTCACTCGGCTACGGCACGGCGGCGGACGGCATGTTCGGCCCCGCCACCGAACGCGCGGTCAAGGCCTTCCAGAGAGCCCATCGCCTCGCCGATGACGGCGTCGTCGGGCCTGCCACCTGTGCGGCGCTCGATGCGGCGATGCGCGAGACGCCGTCCCTCCTCGGCTTCCTTCGTCGGGTCTGGACGGCATTGCTGGTGCTGTTCGGGCTGGCATGAGACGCGATTTCAGGAGCGCCAGCCTGAGGTTGCCGCCTGCCCCCAACCGCCCTATATGGATATCTATCGCGGGCGCCCATTCACGGACGAAGCCAGCGGCTGAGAGACGAATATTCGCGCTCCCGTCTAAAAACGGGAGAGCGATATGCTCGACAAGCGCCCTGCCATCCTGCCCAGAAATATCCTGTCCAATGATTTAGCGAGAGCCTCGACTGGGGAAGCCGTGCGTTGTTCCACGCGCCTGCTGGCCGAGACGGCCCATATGGTGGACGAAAGGAAGCGCGGACGGCCACTCCCCGCGCGGGCTTCCGATACGGACCCGAAGAAGTAGCGTTCCCCGCTCCTCCCCTTTTTGGTCGCCACGACAGGAGCGCCGGTTCCCGAACTCGCCAGTGGCGCGGTAGCCACGACTATCGGTGTTCGGACTGGCGCAGGGACCGGTTTTGCCTTCGTGGACTTGCCCCGGGGCTTCTGTTAGGCCTTTCGCCCGAAGCAGCGTTCGCGGGAAAAACGATGGCCCAGAAAACCGACAAGCTCCTGCCGATCCTGGAAGGCCAGCCTGTCATCCCGGTATTGAAGATCGACCGGCTGGCCGATGCCGTGCCGCTTGCCCGCGCATTGGCCGAAGGCGGCCTGCCGGCCATCGAGATCACGCTGAGGACGCCGGACGCAGTCGATGCCATCCGTCTCGTCGCGGAAGAGGTTCCGGAGGCGCTGGTCGGCGCCGGCACGATCCTGTCGACCCGGAATTTCGAGCATGCGGTCGATGCCGGCGCCCATTTCATCGTCAGCCCCGGCACGACGCAGGAATTGCTCGATTGCGCCCGCATGAGCGACATTCCCTTCCTGCCGGGCGGGATCACGCCGAGCGAGATCATGTCGCTCCGGGAGGAAGGCTATTCGGTGCTGAAGTTCTTTCCGGCCGAACAGGCCGGCGGCACGGCCTTCCTAAAATCGCTGGCCTCGCCGCTTGCCGGAATCCGCTTCTGTCCGACCGGCGGCATTTCGCTGGCCAACGCGCATGAGTACCTGTCGCTTCCCAACGTCGTCTGCGTCGGCGGCTCGTGGGTTGCCCCGGACGAGCTTCTGAAGGCGAAGGACTGGAGCGGCATCGCCGCGCTTGCCCGCCAGGCGGCGCGACTGCCGCGAAAATAGCGGATTTCTCGCGCCTCGGAGAGTTTGAGCTTCGACGGAAGCGCCGCCCCTCATATGCCTACCGGCTTCTTCTCCCAGCAAGACGGGGAGAAAGAAGGCTGGCCGCGTCGCTGCCGGCCCCTGCCCGCTTGCGGTAAGAGGGCGAGGGCGGGGGCGCCGGATCAAAGGCGATCTAGTTCGTGTCGAAGCGCGCCATGGCGAGGAACGTGACTGCCGACCCGGTGAAACGATGCGCGTTCTCGACGGGCTCGTCCTGGCGGAAACCGGCCGTATAGACGAAGCTCGGCTTCGACCGGACCATGTTGAAGGCCGCCGCGTGTTGCCTGCTGCTCCTGACCGGCGTGACCGGCAGGCGCGGCTGCACCGCCCATTTCGCGACATCGGCCGCCACCGGAGACGCTTTCGCGCCGGGCTTCGTCCGGACCTCGGCCGGCGAGACCCGCGCTTCCTTGTCGGTCGTGCGGACACCGGAGGAGACGACCACGACCGGATCGGCGTTCGAAGCCATGGCCAGCAGCGCCAGGCGCTGGGAATCGGCGCTCCGTCCGACGCGGCCGCCCTTGTCGGAGCTTTCCGTCTGCGTCAGCACGGCAGGCGTCGCGCGCAGCGAACGGCTTTCGGGCAGGAGTTCAGGCCTGGGCTGGGGCAGCGCCGCAACCGCCGGCTGGATCATGGCCGGGTTCGGCCGCGCCGTCGGCAGAGGTGCGGCGAAGGCCTGCATCGGACCACCGGCGCGGTCGGCGGCTTCCTTCAGCTTCGCGCCCTCACGCATCAAAAGGGCGACGATCTGGTCCTTTCTCCCCGCGCCTTCCGGCGCCGGCGCGGCGACCACCGTCGGCTGGACCTTTTCAGGCGCATAGTCCGGCCGCCAGCTCGGCAGCGGAATATCCGCCGGCAATTCGATATCCGCCGACTGCGTCCCGGAATCCGGCGACTGCGCGCCTACGCCGAGTTCGGGCCTCGGCGCCTTGTCGGGCAGCCCCGCGGCCGCCAGTTTCGGCATATCGCCCTTGCCCGAGAGCGAGGCAAGTTCCACGCCAGGCGGCGGCGACGAAGGCGAAGCCTGCCTGGCCGGCGCGGACGCCGCGCTCGCCACGGTCGTCGCTTCGCTGTCGTCTTCGGCCTCGTCCGCGCCGCCTCCGCCGAACAGGGAGGCGAAGAAGCCTTTGTGCTTCCGTCCGGATGCGCTGGCGACCTGCACGCTCGGGGGCGCGCCGTTGCGTTCGCGGTAATCGGCGAGCGCCTGCTCATAGCCGGGCAGCGGCTTGCCGTCGGACGGGATATGCAGCGTTCTGCCGTCGGGGAACAGCGCGAGCAGCTGCTGGCGGCTCATGCGCGGCCAGTGCCGCACGCTGCCGACATCCATGTGCACGAAGGGCGAGCCGGAGGTCGGATAATAGCCGACGCCGCCGACCTGCATCTTGAGACCGATGGCGCGGAGCTTCGCCAGCGGCACGCCCGGAATGAAGAAGTCCATCGCCTTGCCGAGCGTATGCTGGCTCTTCTGGGCGACGCCGCGGCTGCGGCTTCTCAGCATCGCGTTGGTGTCGGGCGAACGATAGCCGCAGACGACGTTGATATATTCGTCCGAGCCGGTCTTCTGATAGACGGACCAGACCAGGTCGAAGAGCCGCGGGTCCATCGTGATGGCCCGGTCCTTGCGCCAGTCGCGCAGGATATGGTTGAGCTTGCGCAGACCGTCCGGCAGATAGCGGCCGTCGCGCTTGAAGGCGATCTCGGCCTTCTCGTGCGTATGGAGGTTGAGGACCTTGAGGGTGCGGGTCTCCGCGTCGGCCGGCACGACCCACGACAGCAATGTTGCGGCGATCAGGAACAGCGCCGACAAAAACGCCATGCATCGCGGGATAGCCCTCTCCCGGCTGGCATCGGTCTGTCGCGAACTGTGCGGATCTGAAGGCCTTGCAGGCAACCGATGTCCCCAGGATCGACATTCGGGCGCGTGGAACACGTCCAACTATCGCCAGTAATGGTTAATCCATGCTTATTCAGCCCAAATGCGGTCACACCGTGGCATTTTGTTGACCGCCTCTTGTGGCTGCGGCGCATGGTAAACGCAATCCTTAGGGAATTTTAATACCCTGGACAAGGCGGCCGCCCCGCAGGTTCAGGACGCCATCTTCGCGGTCCGGCCCTCGTCCGGATCGATCCCGTGCTCCTTGAGCTTGCGGTAAAGGGTCGAGCGGCCGATGCCGAGCCGCCGCGCCACTTCGCTCATCTGCCCGCCGTAGCGGCTGATCGCGAGCTGGATCATTTCCAGTTCGACATCGGCGAGCGAGCGCACGTTGCCCCGGTCGTCGAGCGCTCGGAGGATGCCGAAATGGACGCTGGTGCGCGCATCCGCCGATTCCCGTCTCTCGTCGGGGTCCGGCCGTGCGGCCGTTTCTTCGGGCTCCCCCGTCGCAATATCGCCATCCGTATGCTCCGGAAGTTCGAAGCCGTCGAGCTGCGCCCTGATCTGCGGAAATTCGTCGACGCCGAGAATGCCGGACTCGCACAGCACGACGGCGCGGAAAACGGCGTTTTCGAGCTGCCTTATGTTGCCGGGCCAGTCATAGGCCCTGAGCATGGCGAGCGCTTGCGGCGTCACGCCCGTCACCGGACCGGCGGGCCCCGACGACCCGACGCGCCGGAGGAAATGATCGACGAGGGCGGGAATGTCCTCGCGCCGCTCGCGCAGCGGCGGCACGAAGATCGGGAACACGTTGAGCCGGTAGAAGAGGTCCTCGCGGAACTTGCCGTCTCTCACCCGCTGCAGGAGGTCGCGATGCGTAGCCGAGATCAGCCTTATGTCGACCTTCACCGAATTGCGGCCGCCCACCGGATCGACCTCGCCTTCCTGCACGGCGCGCAGTAGCTTCACCTGCACGTCGAGCGGCAGGTCGCCGATCTCGTCGAGGAAAAGCGTCCCGGTATGCGCCTCGACGAACTTGCCGGTGTGCTTTTCGGTGGCGCCGGTGAAGGCGCCCTTCTCGTGGCCGAAAAGGATGCTTTCCACAAGATTCTCGGGGATGGCGCCGCAATTGACGGTGACGAAGGGCTTTCCCTTGCGGTCGCCCGCACCTTGTATGGCGCGCGCTACCAGCTCCTTGCCGACGCCTGATTCGCCCTCGATGAGGATCGGTATGTTCGAGGCGGCCGCCTTCCGGCCGAGCCGCACCACGCGCTCCATGGCCGCGCCGCCGCCCACCAGATCCCTGAAGGTGAGCGTTGCGCCGGCAGGCCGCCGCGCCCGCTTCGCCTCGTCGCCCAGCGCCTCGACCTTTAGCGCGTTGGCGACCGCCGTCTGCAGCCGCTCCGGCGAGGCGGGCTTGACGACGAAATCAAAGGCCCCATGGCGCATCGCCTGGACGACCGTGTCGATGCCGCCCTTCGCCGTCTGCACGATGACCGGGACGAAAATCCCCCGGTCGCGCATCTGCTTCAGCACCTCGATGCCGCCAAGGTCCGGCATGACGAGGTCGAGGATGACCACCGAGACATCGTGTGCGTCGAGCAGCCGGAGCGCCTCGACGCCACCCTCCGCAAGCATCGCCTCATGGCCGGCCTTGGAGATGGCGGCCTGCAGGAGACGCCGCTGCACCGGGTCGTCATCGACGATGAGGATGGGACCTGCCATGATGCCTTTGCGATTTTCCCGCCAGCGCCCGATAATATATGGATCATCCTGGCACAGGGTCCTAAATAAGCCTTCAAGAAAGCCGGTGAACGTTTCTTTAAGCCGCGCCGAACTCCCGATGCGAAAGGAAGACGATGCCAATGCGAGATCGCCGCATGCCCGAACCTTTGCTGGCGCCGAGGGCGGCCGCCAGGGGGAAAAAGCCCTCCCCCGAGCTCGGCGATTTGCCGGAATGGAACCTGGCCGATCTCTATCCTTCGATGGATTCGCCGGAACTCAAGAGGGACATGGAGCGCGCGGGATCGGAAGCCGTCGCCTTCGAGCAGCGCTGGAAGGGGACGCTCGCGGCGGAGGCGGCGCGCGGCTCCGCGGGCCGGCTCGGCGAGGCCGTAAAGGTCTATGAGGAAATCCAGGAGCTGATGGGGCGCATCGTCTCCTATGCGAGCCTGATCTACGCCGGCGACACGTCCGATCCGAAACGGGCGAAGCTCTATGGCGACATTCAGGAGAAGATGACCGACGCCAGCGCGCATCTCATCTTCTTCGAGCTGGAGCTGAACAAGATCGATGACGGCGGCCTGGACGCGGCGCTTAAGGCCGACAAGGCGCTGGCCCATTATAAGCCCTGGGTGACCGACCTCAGGAAGGACAAGCCCTACCAGCTCGAGGACCGCATCGAGCAGCTCTTCCATGAAAAGTCGATCACCGCCAGGGGCGCATGGAACCGGCTTTTCGACGAGACCATGACCGCCCTGCGCTTCAGCGTCGACGGCGAGGAACTGTCGCTGGAACCGACACTGAACCTGCTGCAGGACGCCGATGCGGGCAAGCGGCGCAAGGCCGCCGAGGCGCTCGCTTCCGTGTTCAAGGAGAATTTGAGGACCTTCACCCTCATCACCAACACGCTCGCCAAGGACAAGGAGATTTCCGACCGCTGGCGCGGCTTCGAGGATATCGCCGATTCGCGGCATCTGGCGAACCGGGTCGAGCGCGAGGTGGTCGACGCCCTGGCAAGCGCCGTGCGCGACGCATACCCGCGCATCTCCCACCGCTACTACGCCATGAAGGCGAAGTGGCTCGGCATGAAGAAGATGAACCACTGGGACCGCAACGCGCCGCTGCCGCAGACGCCGCAGGCGACGATCGGCTGGGACGAGGCTAGGAACACGGTACTCTCGGCCTATGGCGCCTTCGCGCCCGAGATGGCCGACATCGCCAGGACCTTCTTCGACCGGCGCTGGATCGACGCCCCGGTGCGGCCGGGCAAGGCGCCCGGCGCCTTCGCCCACCCGACCGTGCCGTCGGCGCATCCCTATGTGCTCCTGAACTATATGGGCAAGCCGCGCGACGTGATGACGCTCGCCCATGAGCTTGGCCACGGCGTGCACCAGGTGCTCGCCGCCAGGCAGGGCGCCCTGATGGCCTCCACCCCGCTGACGCTCGCCGAGACCGCCTCGGTGTTCGGCGAGATGCTCACCTTCCGCTCGCTTCTGGAACGCACGCGCGACAAGGCCGAGCGCAAGGCCATGCTGGCCCAGAAGGTGGAGGACATGATCAACACCGTCGTGCGCCAGATCGCCTTCTATGAGTTCGAGCGCAAGGTCCATGCCGAGCGGCGCAATGGCGAACTTACCGCTGACCGCATCGGCGAATTCTGGCTTGAGGTGCAGGCGGAAAGCCTCGGCCCGGCCATCCGGCTGCGCGAGGGCTACGAGACCTTCTGGTCCTATGTCCCCCACTTCATCCACTCGCCCTTCTACGTCTATGCCTACGCTTTCGGCGACTGCCTGGTGAACTCGCTCTACGCGGTCTACCAGAACGCCGAAAAAGGCTTTCAGGAGAAGTATTTCGAGATGCTGAAGGCGGGCGGCACCAAGCACCACAAGGAACTGCTCGCTCCCTTCGGGCTCGACGCCTCCGACCCGGCCTTCTGGCGGAAGGGCCTGGCGGTCATCGAAGGTCTGATCGATGAATTGGAAGGAATGGAATAAAGGAGATGATGTCCGCTCAGGCGGAACCCTAAACCGCAGGCCCGCCATATGAGCATCGCCACGCTTCCAGACCCAGTTCTCGCCACGCGGCGCAATGCTCCGCGGGCCGAGGGCCGGACAGCGCCCTTCATCCTGTTCCGGGACGACTTCTCCGGCGACGAGTTGCTCTTGCGGAAGCCGGCGAAAGTCATCGTCGCGGAGCGGGCGGATGACTTCTTTTCGGCGATGGACGAGGTCCAGCGGGCGCATGAAGCAGGTAAATGGCTCGCCGGTTACTTCTCTTATGAGGCAGGCTATCTGCTGGAACCCAAGCTGGCGCCCCTCCTGCCTTCCGGCCGTCGCACGCCGCTCATGGCATTCGGCGTATTCGACGCACCTGCGGAAGCAGAGACCGTCCTTCGCCCGATACAGGCGCCCATGCAGGCAATCGACAACCCGATCCACGACGCCCGCGCAACATCGTCGTTCCGGGATTACGAATCGCGCTTCGACCGCGTGCGCCAGCACCTGCGGCAGGGCGACTGCTACCAGGCCAACCTGACCTTTCCGGTCAGGGCTCGCTGGAAGGGCGATCCGCTGTCGGCCTTCAACGCATTGGCGGCGCGCCAGAAGGTCAGGCATGGTGCACTGGTGGCTCTTGGCGGCCCGGTGATCCTTTCACGCTCGCCGGAGCTGTTCTTCCGGATCGACGGTGAGGGCTGGATCGAAACGCATCCGATGAAGGGTACGGCCCCGCGCGGCAAGACGGTCGAAGAGGACGAGCAACTGAAGCGCTTCCTCATGAACGACCCGAAGAACCAGGCCGAAAACCGCATGATCGTCGATCTCCTGCGCAACGATATTTCGCTGATCTCGGAAGTGGGCTCGCTGGACGTGCCGGAGCTTTTCCGCGTCGAGAGTTACGCCACGGTGCACCAGATGGTGAGCCGCGTGCGGGCAAAGCTGTTGCCCGGTCTCAGCATCCAGCGGATTTTCGCCGCGCTCTTTCCCTGCGGTTCGATCACGGGCGCCCCCAAGATACGGGCGATGGAAATCCTGCGGGAACTGGAAAGTACGCCGCGCGACGCCTATTGCGGCGCGATCGGCTGGATCGAGCCGAGCGGGCGAATGCGTTTCAATGTCGCCATCCGCACGATCACCCTCTTCCCGAATGGGGAGGCAATCTACAATGTCGGTGGTGGAGTCGTCTTCGATTCCACGGCCGGGGAGGAATACGCCGAATGCCTTTTGAAGGCCCGATACGCCACGGGAACGCCGCCGGCTTCGAGCTGATCGAGACGATGCGATGGGAGCCGCAAGGCGGTTTCCTGCGCGGCGACCGCCATCTGGCCCGGCTGCGGGCTTCGGCAAAAACCCTCGGTTTCGACAGGGACCCGCAGGATGCCATTGCGAAGGCGGAGGAAAGTGTCGCCGGCTCCGAGGTGCCGCTACGCGTCCGGCTTACGCTGTCCCGGGACGGAGCGATCGCGACAAAGTCGGAAATATACGTGCCTCTGCCGGACGGTGCCGTGTGGCGGCTGAAGCTTGCGCACACACGCCTCCATTCGGCCGATCCGTTGCTGCGTTACAAGACCAGCCGCCGCGCCGCCTATACGCGGGCCAGGTCCGAACACGGGCACGACCGGGCCGACGAGGTGCTGCTCGCCAATGAGCGTGGCGAAATATGCGAAGGTACTATCACCTCCCTCTTCGCCGATTTCGGCGAGAAGGCGCTTTTGACTCCAGCCTTGGCCTGCGGCCTGCTGGCCGGGGTTCTCCGCGCCGAGATGATCGACAACGGCGCTGCGAAGGAGGCGGTTTTCAGCTATGACGATTTGCGCTCTGCCCGGGCCGTTTTCGTGGGAAACTCGCTGCGCGGGCTCATTCAGGCCAAACCCGCCTGGGACCAGGACTGACTAGGAAAATCGATTGCCTGCCCTTCTTCCTGCCCATACGCCCTATGACGGTTCCTCGAAGCCCTTCACCATCGGGCTGAAGCCGCTCGATCCCGCCGGCTGGATCGAAGTGGACGGCCACCTCGAAGCCTGTCTCGCCGAGAAGGACCGGCTGGAGGCCGAGCACGGTGATGCCCTTTTCGCGGCCGAGCCCGAAACCGGGAACGCCCAGCGCGAGGTGCTGGCGCTGCTGGCCGTCCACCTGCCGCAACGCTTCCCTGAAATCTACCGCCGCGCCGGCGACACGATGCAGGTCGGCGCCTCGGGACGCACGGTGGATCTGGCGGAGTCGGGCGTGCCGCCGCTGAAGATCGCGGCGCGGCTGGTCCAGGAAGACCTCGTGCTGATGCGCCGCGACGAGCGAGGCTGGCGTCTCGCGGCGGCCTCCCTCTCCTTCGCATCCTCATGGTCGCTCGCCGAGAAATTCGGCAAGCCGCTGCGGGACATCCACGGGCCCGTGCCGCAATTCGGACCGGGCACGCGTTCGGACGATCTGATCGAGCGCATGTTCGACAAATTGCAGGGCCAGCTGGTCGAGCGTTTCAACTGGTCGCTCCAGCCCGACGCCGTGCTCTACAAGCCGCTCTCCTCGATGCAGCGGACTGACCGCGCCGAGAAGGCGATCTCGCGTTTTCCCGGTATCGATGCGGCCGCGGCGGCTTTCATCCGCGTCGAGCGGCAGACGCTGCGCAAACTGCCCGTTTCCGGCGATATTCTTTTCACCATCCGCATCCATCTCGATCCGATGGCCGCGCTCCGCGCCCATCCCGATCGCGCTAGGACCGCGGCGTCCTTCGCCGGGCAGCTTGCCGCACTCGACCGCGCCCAGCTCGATTACAAGGGGCTTGCCGCGGACCGCGACCGCCTCGTCGCGGCGCTGGAGGCCATCGCGGCCGCCTGAGGCTTCATGTGCCGGGGCCTTTATTGTAAGGCCCATCCGGGTTAGCAACCACCGAGACCTTCCGTACCACCAATTCAGGAGAGTTCCTAAATGGCGAATGCGAAATGGCCCGTTTACGGCGAGATCACCGGCCCCGTGGTCATGATCGGCTTCGGCTCGATCGGGCGCGGCACGCTGCCGCTGATCGAACGGCATTTCAAATTCGACAAATCGCGCATGGTCGTCATCGACCCGCGCGACACCGACAGGAAGCTGCTCGACGAGCGCGGCATCGCCTTCCGCAAGGAGGCGGTGACGAGGGAGAACTACCGCGACCTGCTGACGCCGCTCCTCACCGACGGCGCGGGGCAGGGACTTTGCGTGAACCTTTCGGTCGATACGTCCTCGCTCGACCTGATGAAGCTCTGCCGCGAGCTCGGCGTGCCCTACATCGACACGGTCGTGGAGCCCTGGCTCGGATTCTACTTCGACAACAAGGGCGGCAACGAGAGCCGCACGAACTACGCGCTGCGCAGCACCGTGCGCTCGGAAAAGAAGAGAAACCCCGGCGGCACCACCGCAATCTCCTGCTGCGGCGCCAATCCCGGCATGGTCTCCTGGTTCGTCAAGCAGGCGCTGGTCAACCTCGCGAGCGGCCTCGGCATGCGCTTCGAGGAGCCCGGCCAGCATGATCGCGAAGGCTGGGCAAGGCTGATGCAGGCGGCCGGCGTCAAGGGCATCCACATCGCCGAGCGCGACACCCAGCGCACTAAGAAGCCGAAGCCGATGGACGTCTTCTGGAACACCTGGTCGGTGGAAGGGTTCGTCGCGGAAGGCTTGCAGCCGGCGGAACTCGGCTGGGGCACGCACGAGAAATGGATGCCGGGCAACGCCCGGAAATTCGCCGGCCGCGACAGTCCCGCCATCTACCTGGAGCAGCCCGGCGCCAACACGCGCGTGCGTACATGGTGCCCGACGCCGGGCGCCCAGTACGGCTTTCTCGTCACTCACAACGAGTCCATCTCGATCGCCGACTTTTTCACCGTCCACGGCGCGGGCGGCGATGTCGAATATCGCCCGACCTGCCACTACGCCTACCACCCTTCCAACGACGCCGTCCTTTCGCTGCACGAGATGTTCGGCGCGGCCGGAAAGCCGCAGCCGGTCCAGCACGTGCTCGACGAGAACGAACTCGTCGACGGCATCGATGAACTCGGCGTGCTGCTCTACGGCCACGGCAGGAACGCCTACTGGTACGGCTCGCAGCTCTCGCTCGAGGATGCGCGCGATCTGGCGCCCTACCAGAACGCCACCGGCCTGCAGGTCAGTTCAGCGGTGCTGGCGGGCATGGTGTGGGCGCTCGAAAATCCCGAGGCCGGCATCGTCGAGGCGGACGAGATGGACTACCGCCGCTGCCTCGAAGTGCAGTTGCCCTATCTCGGTCCGGTCAAGGGTTACTATACGGACTGGACGCCTCTGGAAGGCCGCCCCGGCCTGTTCGAGGAAGACATCGACCTGAGCGATCCATGGCAGTTCCGGAACGTTCTGGTCCGATGACGCGTTCAAGACGGCGCTCGAACGGGCGACGTGCGGGGCACCGTCTTGCTTTCACCCATGTTTCGCGCGAATGAAGAAACAGTCGTTTCGAGGAGAGGATATCGGGATGATGAATGCGCGCATCGCGGCTTCGGCCGCGGCAATCATGATAGCGGCCGCGCTCGCGGGGTGCCAGTCCGCCCCTGACCGGCCGGCGCCGGTCAACATGCCGACATCGCCGGTGGACGGGGAATGGATGGGGACCGACGGCGTCGCCATCTCCTCGCTTTATGGCGGCCACTTCCAGTCGCGCTCGGTGCAGACCGGCGAGACGCTGACGGAGGGCACCTACAAGTTCCGCGACCAGAATACGATCGACCTGAGCTTCTACTCGATGAAGACCAAGCAGCAGACGTCTGCGGCCTGCCTTCTGGCGGCGCCGGACCGGATGAACTGCACGCTCGGCAACGGCACCCAGTTCGTTCTCACGCGGCACTCGTAAGAGTCCTCGGGGCTCGTCGGTCCTCCGGGCTTTCGCGCTTGCGGCGTCCGACGGCTCTTGCCATAACGCTCCCTTCGGGAGGAGCGCATGCGCGCATTTTTCGACCGCCTGGAGACGCGTGACCCGGCCGAGCGCGAAGCGCAGCAATTCGCGCGTCTTCCCGCCTTTCTGCGCCAGGCGTTTGCCGTCGCCCCTGGCCTCCGGCGATGGCTCGACGGCGTCGATCCGGACGCCGTGACGGATCGCGAGGCGCTCGCGCGCCTGCCGGTGCTGCGCAAGGCCGAACTGATGGAGATGCAGGCCGGCGAGCCGCCCTTCGGCGGCTTCGCCGACCCGTCGGCGCTTCGCGGCAACCGCATCCACCTTTCGCCCGGCCCGATCTGGGAGCCGGGCGGGTTGGGCGACGACCCCTCGGAGGGCGCACGCGCCTTCTTCGCCGCCGGTGCGCGGCCCGGCGACATCGTCCACAACGCTTTCGCCTATCACATGACGCCCGGCGGCTTCATGCTCGACAGCGGCGCACGGGCGCTCGGCTGCACCGTCTTCGCCGCGGGAACCGGCAATACCGAGATGCAGGTCGAAGCCGCTTCCGTGCTGCGCCCGGCCGTCTATTGCGGCACGCCGGATTTCCTGAAAATCATGCTCGACCGCGCGGCCGAGATGGGCAAGGATCTTTCCTCCTTCCGCCGCGGCCTCGTTTCGGCCGGCGCGCTCTATCCGTCGCTGCGCGCGGAATACGCCTCGCGCGACGTGAAGGTGCTGCAATGCTACGCCACCGCCGAATGCGGAGTGATCGCCTACGAGACGGCTTCGCGGAACGGCGGACCAAACCCCGGAATGGTTCTGAACGAGCATGTGATCGTCGAGATCGTTCGGCCCGGCACCGGCGAGCCCGTTCCCGACGGCGAGGTGGGTGAGGTCGTGGTGACCACTTTCAACGCCGCCTATCCGCTGGTCCGGCTCGGCACCGGCGACCTGTCCGCGATCCTGGCCGGCGCCTCACCCTGCGGCCGGACCAATCGCCGGATCAACGGCTGGATGGGCCGCGCCGACCAGCGCACCAAGGTCAAGGGCATGTTCGTCGATCCGAGGCAGGTCGCGGAAGTGGCGCGCCACCACCCTGCGATCGCCAGGGCGCGGCTCGTCGTGACACGCGACTCCGACATGGACGCGATGGCGCTCCTCGTCGAAGCGGCCGCCGGCGCCTCGCTGGATGAGATGGCGGTCGAGGCGACGCTGCGTGAAATCACCAAGCTCGCCGGTAAGGTCGTGCGGGCCGGGCCGGGGACGCTCCCCAACGACGGCAAGGTGATCGCCGACGAACGGGATTATTCGAAATAGCCGGATGGGCATGAGGAGAGGACACGACAGCCTATGGAAAGGGAGAACATGCCGATGAGGAAAATCGTCCTTCCGCTCGTGCTTTCGGCGGCGACGCTCTGCTTCTCGGCGCCGGCGGCCCTTGCCGACTACACGCTGACCATCCTGCATTTCAACGACTGGCACAGCCGCATCGAGCCGATCAACAAATACGAAGCGACCTGCTCGGCCGAGGATGATGCCAAGGGCGCCTGCATCGGCGGGGCGGCGCGGCTGAAGACGGCCATCGATCAGGAACGGAAGAAGCTTGCCGGTCAGAACGTCATCCTTCTCGACGCCGGCGACAATTTCCAGGGCTCGCTCTTCTACACGACATACAAGGGAGCGGTCGAAGCCGAGTTCACGAACCTGTTCAAGGTCGACGCGATGACCGTCGGCAATCACGAATTCGACGGCGGCGAGGCCGGCCTTGCCGCTTTCCTGGACAAGGTGCATTTCCCGGTGGTCAGCGCCAACATCGCCGCGGGCCGCAATGCGAAGATCGGCGACCGCATCAAGCCCTACACCGTTCTCGACGTCGGCGGCCAGAAGATCGGCATCGTCGGCGCCATCACCAACGATGCCGACGTCATCTCCTCGCCCGGACCGGACGTGCTCATCACCAATGACGTCGCCGGCGTGACGGCCGCGGTGGCGGAACTGCAGAGACAGGGCGTCGACAAGATCATCGCGCTCACCCATGTCGGCTACCAGCGCGATCTCTCGGCGATCGCGAAAATCCCCGGCGTCGATGTGGTCGTGGGCGGCCATTCGCACACGCTGCTCTCCAACACCGACAAGAACGCCGCCGGTCCCTATCCCACCTTCGCCGGCAACCTCGACGGCTACCAGGTGCCGGTCGTCACCGCCGCCTCCTATTCGAAGCTGCTCGGCGAAGTGACGGTGACCTTCGACGACAAGGGCATCGTCAAGTCCGCCAAGGGCGATCCGATCCCGCTCGACGCCAAGATACCGGAAGACCCGCAGGTCGTCGCACGGGTGAAGGAACTCGCCGGGCCTATCCAGCAAGCCATGTCCAAAGTGGTCGCCGAAGCGGCGGCGCCGATCGATGCCGACCGCGTGACCTGCCGCAGCGCGGAATGCGCCATGGGCGACCTCGTCGCCGACGCCATGCTCGACCGCGCCGCGAAGCAGGGCGTGACCATCGCCATCACCAATGGCGGCGGGCTGCGCGCCTCGATCAGCGCCGGCCCCGTCACGGCGGGAGACATCGTGGCGGTGCTGCCGTTCCAGAACACGCTGTCGACTTTCCAGCTATCGGGCAAGGACATCGTCGCGGCGCTGGAAAACGGCGTATCGCAGGTTTCGGACGGCGCCGGGCGCTTTCCGCAAGTGGCGGGGCTGCGCTTCGGCTTCGACCGCTCCGTCGGGCCCAATTCCGGGCGGATCAAATCGGTCGAGGTGAAGGCCGGAGATGGCTGGCAGCCGATCGAGCCGGACAAGCTCTATCTCGTCGCCTCCAACAACTACATGCGCGCCGGCGGCGACGGCTACGCCGTGATCCACGATCACGCGAAGAACGCCTATGATTACGGCCCCGATCTGGCGGATGTATTGACGGCCTATCTCCAGGCGCATCGGCCCTACAAGCCCTATACCAACGGCCGCATAACGGACGTGACGCCGAAGGTGGTCGATTCCACCAAACCAGCGAAGACGGCCCCGGCCGGAAACGCTTCGCCCACGCCCGCCAACATGCCCGACCTGCCTGCGGGATCCATGAAGCTCGCCACGGAGCCGCCCTCGGTCGCGGTCGAGAGCGCGGCGCAGCCGGCCAAGCCGGCGGAGACCGGCAAGATCGGGATGCCCGACCTGCCGGCCAAGTCCGGAGAGATTGCCACGCAGCCCCCGAAAGTCGAAGCGAGCCAACCGGCCAGCTCTCCGGCCGCGAATGCGGCGTCGGCGACCGCCGATGCGAAACAGCCTGCCACGCAGCCGGAGGCGACGCATGTCGTGGTCGCGGGCGACAATTTCTGGAAGCTGGCGCGGACGCTCTATGGCGATCCGGCACTGTGGCCGAAGATTGCCAGGGCGAACCCGGCATTCCGGGCAAAGGCGCTGCCTGTCGGCGCGACGTTGAAGATCCCGGCGAGGTAGTGGGCGCATGCCTGCCATCCCGTCCTCGCCCCCTTCAGGGGGAGAGGTGCCGAGCGAAGCGAGGCGGAGAGGGGGAAATTCGAGCTCGGTTGTTGCCGCATCGAAACAAGACAGGCGAGGTCAAGGAACTCTGCAGCCTGAACCGCTTGCCGTCATGCGGCCAGATGAGGCGTTGCCTTGCCGCGGCGGCGCGCTAGTCTGGCGAAAACCCGGAGAGCGCCATTGAACATGTCCCCGCCCCCGCAGAAATCGGCCGGCCTGCTGCAGGCGGGGCGTCCGGCGGCGCGTGCCGCCAAGGTCGGCGTGCTGCTCGTCAATCTCGGCACGCCGGAAGGCACCGACAAGGCGTCGATGCGGCGCTACCTGGAGGAATTCCTCTCCGACCGGCGCGTCATCGAATGGCCGCGCGCCATCTGGTATCCGATCCTCTACGGCATCGTCCTCAACACGCGGCCGAAGAAATCAGGCGCGCTTTACGATCAGATCTGGAACCGCGAGCAAAACGAGTCTCCCCTGCGGACCATCACCCGCTCGCAGGCGGAAAAATTGGCGGAAACTTTCCGCGGCAATGATTGCATCGTCGTCGACTGGGCGATGCGCTACGGCAAGCCGCCCATCGAGGAGGCGACGGACGCCCTCATCGCGCAAGGCTGCGACCGCATCCTCATGCTGCCGCTCTACCCGCAATATTCGGCCGCGACCACGGCGACGGTGAACGACAAGTTCTTCGATGCCCTGACGAAGCTCCGCCTCCAGCCGGCGATACGCATCGTCCCGCCCTATCATGACGATCCGGCCTATATCGATGCGCTGGCGCGCTCGATCGGGAAGCATCTGGCGACGCTCGATTTCGAGCCGGAAATCGTCATCGCCTCTTATCACGGCATCCCGCAGAGCTATGCGCGGCGCGGCGATCCCTATCCCGAGCAGTGCCACGAGACGACCAGGCTGCTGCGCCAGCGTCTGGGCTGGAGCGATGAGAGGCTGATCTCCACCTTCCAGTCCCGCTTCGGGCCGGAGGAATGGCTGCAGCCCTACACCGACAAGACCGTGGAGAAACTGGCGAAGGACGGCGTGAAATCCATCGCCGTCTTCAACCCCGGCTTCGTCGCGGATTGCCTGGAAACGCTGCAGGAGATCGCCATCGAGGCCGGCCACGCCTTCCGCCACGCCGGCGGCGAGAATTTCTCCCATATCCCCTGCCTCAACGATTCCGAGGAAGGCATGGCCGTCATCGAAACACTGGTGAGGCGCGAACTGGCGGGCTGGGCGTAGCGACGCCCGCCCCGATTGTAAGCGATCGCATGGTTACATAGATTAGCTCCCGTGGCAGCCGCTGCATCTGCGCGGCGGCGGACAATCGGGGGAATGGGCATGCCGTTCACGGGTTTCGATATCGTCGTCGCGGTCCTCGTCGTCCTCGTCATCCTGTTCCTGTTCGCGGGCATCAAGACCGTGCCGCAGGGCTTTGCCTACACCGTCGAGCGCTTTGGGCGCTATACCAAGACGCTGATGCCCGGCCTCAACCTCATCATGCCCTTCATCGACCGCGTCGGCGCCAGGATGAACATGATGGAGCAGGTGCTCGACGTGCCCTCGCAGGAAGTCATCACCCGCGACAACGCTACCGTCGGGGTCGACGGCGTCGCCTTCTACCAGATCCTGGATGCGGCGCAGGCGGCCTATCAGGTGTCCGGCCTGCAGAACGCCATCCTGAACCTGATCATGACCAACATCCGCACCGTCATGGGGTCGATGGACCTCGACGAACTGCTCTCCAATCGCGACGCTATCAACGAACGCCTGCTGCGCGTCGTCGACGAAGCGGCGCATCCCTGGGGCATCAAGATCACCCGCGTCGAGATCAAGGACATCAATCCGCCGCGCGATCTCGTCGAATCGATGGGTCGCCAGATGAAGGCGGAACGCGAGAAGCGCGCCCAGATCCTGGAAGCCGAGGGTCGCAAGCAGGCGCAGGTGCTGGAAGCGGAGGGCCGCAAGGAGGCCGCCTTCCGTGACGCCGAGGCGCGCGAACGTTCAGCCGAGGCGGAAGCGCGTGCGACGCAGGTCGTCTCCGAGGCGATCGCCAAGGGCGACATGCAGGCGATCAACTATTTCGTGGCGCAGAAATACACCGAAGCGATCGGCAAGATCGGCGCCTCCGCCAACAACAAGGTGGTGCTGCTGCCGATCGAAGCCTCCGCCCTGATCGGATCGCTCGGCGGCATCGGCGCCATCGCGCGCGAGGTGTTCGGCAATGGCGATACGAGGCCGCAGCCGCGCGTGCCGGGCCGCCCGCCGCGCACCGGTCCGGACTAGTGGCCCGGTTCCGACATTTGCAGCCGCCTTGCGCAGCGCACTCGGGCAAATGCCGGAATCAAAGGACAACCGGCAAGTTGATGATCCTGATGGAGCTTTGAATTTGACATTCGAACAGCACGGATGACGCAACTCGGAATCCAAATGTCAAATTCGCCCCACCGGGGTTCCGCCTAACCGAAGGGAACGGCCGTGATCTCACCGCTCATCCACCAACTCGGCCCCTGGAACTGGATCATCCTCGGCTGCGTGCTTCTGGTGATGGAAATCCTCCTCCCCGGCGTCTTCCTCCTGTGGATCGGCATCGCGGCGCTTCTCGTCGGCGCGCTGTCGCTGCAACTGTGGGGGTTCGTCTCGTGGAGCTGGGAAATCCAGGTCCTGGTTTTCCTGGCACTGTCGGTGGTCTCCGCCCTGATCGGCCGGCAGATCATGGCGCGGACCGGTGGCGACAGCGACCAGCCGCTTCTCAACCGGCGCCGCGAGCAGCTGATCGGGCGAACGGCCGTGCTGACCGAGCCGATCGCCGAAGGCCATGGCCGCATCCGTATCGGCGACACGTCGTGGCGGGTGTGCGGCCCCGACCTGCCGGTCGGCGCGCGCGTCCGCGTCAAGGCGGTCGAGAACGCCGAGCTGGTGGTGGAAGCGGTCTGAACGTCTTCCCAAGGGCGCGCCGGTTTCAAACCCTCGGCCTGTCGGCTGAGGCACCTTCCCCTCGGCAGGGAAGGAAAGACCGCGCTGCCGAGGGCGGCGGACATGGTGAGCCAGTCTTGCCGGAGGGAGTCCTTGGAGAGACCGTCAGGCGGCGCCGATGCGCAAGAGGTCGTGCAGGTGAACGATGCCGACCGGCCTGTTGCCTTCCGTGACGACCAGCGCCGTGATGGCCGAGGAATTGACGATCTGGAGCGCCGTCGCCGCCAGCGTGTCGGGTCCGACCGTCTTGGGCTCGCGCGTCATCACCTGGTCCACCGTCATCGACAGCAGGTCGCCTTCGACATGCCGACGCAGATCGCCGTCGGTGATGATGCCGGCGAGCGTTCCGTCGGCACCGATGATGCCGACGCAGCCGAACCCCTTGCGCGATATCTCGAGGATCGCCTCGCGCATTCCCGTGCCCGAAGCCGCGAGCGGCAGCCGTTCGCCCGTGTGCATGATCGCGCCGACCTTCATGAGGTTGGCGCCGAGCCGTCCGCCGGGATGGAAGGTGTGGAAATGATCGGCGGTGAAGCCCCGCGCCTCCAGGAGCGCGATGGCGAGCGCGTCGCCGATGACGAGTTGCATGAGCGTCGATGTCGTCGGGGCCAGCCCGTGCGGGCAGGCTTCCGGCGCCCGCGGGAGAAGCAGCACGATGTCCGATTCGCGCGCCAGCGCTGATTTGGCGCCGGCCGTCACCGCGATCAGCGGGATGGAGAAACGCCGGGAATAGGCGATGATGCCGTTCAGTTCGACGGTCTCTCCCGACCAGGACATGGCGATGATGACGTCGTCGCGGGCGATCATGCCGAGATCGCCGTGATTGGCTTCCGCCGGATGCACGAAGAAGGCGGGCGTTCCGGTCGAAGCGAGCGTGGCCGCAAGCTTCGAGCCGATATGGCCGCTCTTGCCGACGCCGGTGACGATCACCCTTCCGGTGATGCCGGCGATGCGTTCGACCGCTTCCGCGAACGGCTCCGCCAGCCCGTCGTCGAGGGCGGAAGCGAGCGCCACGATCCCGGCCTGCTCGGTACTTACCGTCCTTGCCGCGGAGAGAATGGCGGCGTGCTTGTCGTGGACTTTCAGCATGGCTCGTCCGTTCATGGCCTGCTCTATCCGCTTCCGCACGGCCTGTCCAACGTGGAATGTATGAGTCGCGGCTCGTTGCCAAGCGCCGCTTCAACGCTCCATTAACCATCCGCTTTTACGGTTCGGTAAAGTTTCGCGCTTCCCGCGAAACGGGCTGCCGGGAACCACGTTGCGTCCAGGAAGGATCATTCGAGCGAGCGTGCATGGCACGCGCCTGGCGGCGATGTTCGCCATGGCGGGGGCCGGTCTCGTGGCGAAGCCGCTGCCGGCCGCCGCGCAGACGCTTGCCTTGCGCGGCACCGTCGCCGCGCCCCGGACGGATGGCGGACTTGCCGGCGGCGATCTCTTCCGGACCGATCCGATGCAGGCGTCCCCCGGCGACGACGCCGGCTACAAGCAGGACGATGTCGGCAGCCCTGGAGGCGCGGACGGCATCCAGCCGACGCTGCGCACCACGCTCGGCACGGACAACGCCTCCGACACACCGGCCGATGACGTCGACCGGGATCCGTTCGCCGCCGCGAACGGCACGAACGACCAGCCGCCCGCCCAGCCCGACGATGCGGACACGGCGACCGGCGATCAGTCCCCCGACAGCACGAGCGGCATGGCGCCGCCGCGCGGCCCGGCAACGCACGACACCGATACGGACGAGAACGGGCCGGGCGCCGGAGACACGGCCGCCGCGCCCAAGGCCAAAACCGCACCGGCCGCGGGAACCGATGCCGGACAGGACGACCAAACGACCGGCACCATCCCGGCCCGATCGATCGACGAGGACGACCAGGAGCGCAACAAGCGCGAGGAACGGACGAACCAGCGGGAGCAGGCGATCGAAGGCCTCAGGAAGAAGCCGGACGACGACCCCTATGCGCCGCTCGGCATCCCGGCCGGCGGCTTCACCCTGCGCCCGTCGCTGGAGACCGGCCTGACCGGCACGACCAACGCCAATTCCAGCCACGGCGGCAAGGGCGCCATCCTTTCCGAGAGCACGCTGCGGCTGAACGCGACCTCCGACTGGTCGGACAAGACCGCGACGATCGACGCCTTCGGAACCTTCCGCAAGTCGATCGCCGGCCAGGACGTCTCGGAGCCCTCGGCCGGCATCAATGCAAGCCTCGCGGTGCCTTTCGGCAAGGATTACGTCGCCCGCGGCACCTTCGGCTACAGCCTGACGCCGGAAAGCCCCTCCTCTCCGGGCTTCATCGCCGGAACGGTCGGCGAGCCGCTCACCCAGTCGATCACCGGCAGCCTCGGCGTCGAGAAGCAGGCGGGCAGGCTCAGGCTCAGCCTCACCGGCAATGTCGAGCGCGACACCTATGGCGACGCGAAGCTGGTCGGCGGCGGCACCGTCTCCCAGCGCGAACGGGATTCGACGCTGGTCTCCACGACCCTGCGCGCCGGCTACGAGATATCGCCGGCCCTCGTCCCTTTCGTGGAGGGCGAGGTCGGGCGCCGCTACTACGACCAGACGGTCGATTCGGCGGGCTTCCGCCGCTCCGCCGATCGGCTCGGCCTGCGTGCCGGCGTCACGCTCGATCTCGGCGAGAAGCTGAACGGCGAGTTCTCCGCCGGCTATCTCCAGGAAAAGGCGGACGATCCGCGCCTTCCGACGATCGCCGGCCCGTCGATCAATACCGCGCTCAACTGGTCGCCGATCCGCGGCACGACCGTGGCCTTGAACAGCTCGACCGTCGTCGAAGGCACGACGACGGCGGGCGAGACCGGAGACCTGCTCTACACCTCGGAACTCTCGATCGAGCGGCAGATGCGGGCCAATCTGACCGGCACCGCTTCGATCGGCGGCCTTTACCGCGATTATTTCGGCTCGAACGGCCATGATTTCGGCTGGAACGCCGAACTCGCCATGACCTATTGGCTGAACCGTTATTTCGGCATCACCGGCCGCCTCCGCCATGAAGAGCTGACCAGCAATCTTCCCGACCGCGACTACAAGGCCGAAAGCGTCTTCCTCGGGATAAAGGTGCAGCGGTAAGGGTGGCAGCCGCACATTTGAGTGTCGACTTCGGGGTGGAGAGCCGACCGGCTGCCTTCAGGTGATGCATTGGAGACAGCCGCTGTTAGCGTGTGCTTCGTCGCTATCACTCTAATCCATTTGCGCGATAAAATTTTGCGAGCGCCTTGGTGCCGCTGAGGCGTATCTTGGGCAGACGGATGTCATCGAACAGGTGCTGATAACGTTTGCGGTTCGCTCTCGTGGTAACAGCGATATGGTGGATCATGCCCCATTTCACGCTGTCACGGCCACCCTCAAGTGATCCACACCGATTGCGTTCAAACCAACAGCGCCGGACGTAACGAAACAGGCTGGTCGAGGTGGGAACATCGAGAAGGATGAATCCGGTGGCTCGTTCAAGCCTTTGTGGGAGAAGCCGCGAGTAGTTGCCGTCCATCGCCCATGCCGAACCGGCGATTGCCATATCGTGCAGTGTGACGAATTCGTCCGCCGGTCGAGGTACCCAGTCGGTATACGGCAGATGGTACAACTGATCGAGGTGAACCGGTTCCAACGCCTTGGCGCGCGAAATCGCATCCGCCAGCGTCGATTTTCCGCTGTTTGACGGTCCCATAATGCAAATGCGGGGTCCAAGATCATCGAGAAGCATGTCTGATATTTATGTCGGCTTGCGAGAAAGCCTCAAGTGCAGTGCGACGACTGACAAGAGGTCGCAAACAGTCAACGCTCTGTCGCTTCGATCCCGATCAAAACGACATTTGTGCGCCGGGTTTCCCGGAGCGATATAGTCCAGCGACCTTCCTGGGCCTCCAGCTCGCCAGGATTCACCCTGCCTTGCTGCGCTTTTCGGCCGGATGCATCTCGGCGAACAGATCGTCGATATGCGTGGCGATGCGGCCGCGCATTTCCGGGTTCCATAGCGCAAACGCGATGTTCGCCTCGATGAAGCCTTCCGGCGAGCCGCAGTCGAAGGTGCGGCCCCTGTAGTGATAGCCGTAGAAGGGCTGTCGGCGCTCCAGCTTCAGCATGGCGTCGGTGAGCTGGATCTCGTTGCCGGCCCCGCGCTCCTGGTTCTCCAGGATCGCGAAGATTTCCGGCTGCAGGATGTACCGGCCGTTGAGGAAGAGATTGGAGGGAGCGGTTCCCTTTGCCGGTTTCTCCACCATGCCGGTGATCTCGAAACCGGAATGCACGTCGGCGCCCTTTCCGACGATGCCGTATTTGTGCGCTTCCGCGGGATCGCATTCCTGTACGGCGATGATGTTGTGGCCCGTCTGCCCGTAAAGCTCGACCATCTCCTTCAGGCAGCCCTTCCTCGTCTCCATGATCATGTCCGGGAGAAGCAGCGCGAAAGGCTCGTCGCCGACGAGGTCGCGTGCGCACCAGACCGCGTGCCCGAGCCCGAGCGGCTCCTGCTGTCGGGTGAAGCTCGTCTGCCCCGCATCCGGCTGCATGCCTTTCAGCCGTTCGAGTTCCTTCGTCTTGCCGCGCTTCTCAAGCGTATCGTAGAGCTCGAACTGAAGATCGAAATGATCCTCGATGACCGCCTTGTTGCGCCCCGTCACGAAGATGAAGTGCTCGATTCCGGCCTCCCGGGCCTCGTCGACGACATACTGGATGACGGGCCGATCGACCACCGTCAGCATCTCCTTCGGTATCGCCTTGGTCGCCGGAAGGAAGCGCGTGCCGAGCCCGGCCACAGGGAAGACGGCCTTGCGGATTTTTTTCATGCGTCACGAATTCCAGTTCAAAGGGAAGGGTGCGAGGTGATGCAATTTCATGTCGGAATTGAGGAACGGTCAACGCGTCTCCTGGCGTGGCGTTCCACCGAATTTCGCCAGAAACGCCGGCTATATTAGCCGCATCCGGCCCTCCATGGTAAACTAAATCCTAACCGGGCTCGGCGAATAGTGGATCGACATCGGGGCGCGGCCGCCGACGCAGGCTCCCGCGCGGCGTAACGGCGCCCCGGCTTTACCGGTCGTTCCTGAAAGGAGGGAGAAATGTCGGTCCGCCCCGTCGCAAGACGCCTTGCCGCCCTGCTGTGCGCCATTGGCCTGTTGCTGGTGCCCTTCGCGATGCCGGCTTTCGCCGATGCGGGATTCGACCGCTGGGTCGCCTCGTTCCGCGCGACGGCGCTGAATAGCGGCATTTCGGCGGCGACCTACGACCGCGCCTTCCGCAACGTGCCCGGGCCGGATCCCGAGGTGATCGAGAAGGCGCATTCCCAGCCCGAATTCACCGCTCCGATGTGGGATTATTTCGACAACCGCATCCATGACGAATCGATCGGCAACGGCAGGGACATGGCCAGCAAGTGGAAGCCGTGGCTGGACCGTATCGAGGCCCGCTTCGGCGTCGACCGCTATACCCTGCTCGCCATCTGGTCGATGGAGACGAACTATGGCGAGACGCTGAAGAACGACAAGGTCATGCGCAACGTCGTCCGCTCGCTGGCGACGCTTGCCTATGCCGATCCGCCGCGCGCGAAATTCGCCCGTACGCAGCTCCTCGCCGCGTTGAAGATCCTGCAGCACCACGACATCGATCCCGACCATTTCATGGGATCGTGGGCGGGCGCCATGGGGCACACGCAATTCATCCCGACCAGCTACCAGACCTATGCCGTCGACATGGACGGCGACGGCCGCCGCGATATCTGGAATTCGGTACCCGACGCGCTGGCGACGGCGGCCAATCTGCTCCACCGCAATGGCTGGCAGACGGGCAAGACCTGGGGCTACGAGGTGGTGCTTCCGGAAGGCCGCAAGTTCCCCTCCGGCTCGCTCAGCCTCGAGAAATGGGCCGCGCTCGGCGTGAAGCGGGCCAATGGCAAGGAGTTTCCGCGCGATTCGGACAAGGCGGTGCTGAAGGTGCCTGACGGGCATCCCGGCCCGGCCTTCCTGATGCTCAAGAACTTCTACGTCATCAAGCGCTACAACAACGCAGACAAATACGCGCTCGCCGTCGGCCTTCTCGCCGACGAGATCGCCGGCTATGGCGGGCTCGTGCACGACTGGAACCGGCCCTTCGTCAAGCTGACATTCGAGGAGCGCCAGGAATTGCAGCAGCGGCTGACTTCCTACGGCTACTATGACGGCAAGATCGACGGTCGCATCGGCACCGCTTCGCGCGCTGCGATCATGGCCTACCAGGCGCGCGCCGGCTTGACGCAGGACGGGCACCCGAGCAAGGAAGTGCTGACCAGCCTGCGGAAAAAATAGGGACGGGCGCCTTTCCTCCGCCGCGCGCGCCACCCATTCGAAGGTATCGGTCGCGACGGTTAGGCGGCGAAATCGCGCGTGGAGAGGCATGCGATGCGGCGTTTTCCCATGGATGGATCGGCCTGGAAAGGCGGCGCGCTTCTTGTCCTCGTCTTCTTTTCGATGACGATTTTCGCATCGGTGGCGGCGGCACAGGAAGCGCCGCGAAGCGCCGCCCAGGCGCGCCGCATGTTCGAGCGCGGCTGGCGGATGGAACAGGAGCATTTCCAGCGGGAGGCGCCGATCGTCAAGCGCAGCCGGCGCTCCGAGGCGCCGGCGCAGGATGACGGCGCCCAGCAGGAACCGATCGAAAAATCGGCCGACGCGCGCACCGTGCTGGTGGTCGGCGACTTCATGGCGTCGGGCCTGGCCGAGGCGCTGGCCGATGATTATGCGCAATCCGCGGATGTGAGCGTCGTCGATGCGACGAACGGCTCGTCCGGCCTGGTGCGCAGCGATTTCTACGATTGGCCGAAGGAGATCGGCGGCATCATCGACGGCGCCCATCCCGCAGTCGTCGTCATGATGATCGGCGCCAACGACCGCCAGGCGATGAATGTCGGCGACAGCAAGGAAGCGCCGCGCTCGGATGCATGGACGGCGGAATATGTCAGGCGCGTGGAAGCCGTGGCGAAGGCGGTCACCGATCGCAAGATCCCGCTGATCTGGGTCGGGCAGCCGGCGTTCAAATATGCCTCGATGTCGTCCGACATGCTGGCGCTCGACGATATCTATCAGCGCGTCGTGGAAGCGGCGAAAGGCGACTATGTCGACATCTGGGACGGCTTCGTTGACGAGAACGGAGCCTTCCGCTTCACCGGAGCCGACGTCAACGGACAGCCCGTGCGCCTTCGCTCGGATGACGGCATAAGGCTCTCGAAAGCCGGCAAGCGCAAGGTGGCGTTCTATGTCGAGAAGCCGCTGAATAAGATACTCGGCCGCGCCGCATCCCCCGAAGGGGCGCCCGCGGCGACCGCGATCCCGGCCCCCGGCGGCACGCTCGCGCCCTCGCCCGACCGTACCGCGCCGATTTCCCTCTCCGCTCCGCCGCCCGACGGCAACGCCGACCTGCTCGGCTCGAAGGCCGATGCGAAACCTGCAACCGGCCGCACTGCGGCGGAACGCCTGACGGTCGAGGGCATAGCCCCCGCCTCGCCGCCCGGCCGGGCAGACGATTTCGGCGGAGCGAACGGGGCGGCTCCCGCCGTCGGAGCAACCCCTCCCGCGGGCGTCGCCAGCATCGGAACCGGAGCCGTCTCGACCGTCGGGAAGGCGCCGCCGCCGCGCTGACGCGCCCGTCGTTTTCCCTCTCCGCCCGGCGGGCCTTGGGCGAGCCGTCGACGGAACCAACGGCCCGCGCCCGAGTTTCATTGATCAATCCATAGAACCGGAGGGATCATGCTTTACTGGGCTTTGGTATTTCTCGTCGTCGCGATCATCGCCGCGGCGCTGGGTTTCGGTGGGATTGCGGGTGCGGCCGCCGGCATCGCCAAGATCATATTCTTCGTCTTCCTCGTTCTCCTCGTCCTGTCGTTGCTCGCCGGCGTCTTCAGACGCGCACGGTGATATACTTGCGCTCGCGTGGATGACTGAACCGCGCCGGCAGCGCGGAAAGCTTCCCGAACGCGCGCGATCCAAGGCGGAATTGAACTGACGGATCCTCGAGGGTTTCGAATGGCAGGCATGACCTTGCGGTCACTCGCCGTCCGCCAAAGCCGGCATGACGCGATCGCTGCTCAGTCTTCCCCGAGCAGCACCGCCCGCAAGACCACCGCATCATTGTGCTGCTCGTCACGCGCGCCATAGACGAGCGTAACGGTGTCGGTCCTGGCGAGATCGCGGATGCGATCGAGCGCCGCCGATTGCTCGCGCAGTTCGGCGCGATAGCGATGCTGGAATTCGATCCAGCGGGCGGGATCGTGGCCGAACCATTGCCGCAGTCCGGTGCTGGGCGCGACCTCCTTCACCCAATCGTCGAGCCCGGCCTTGGCCTTGCTCACCCCGCGCGGCCACAGGCGATCGACCAGGATCCGCATGCCATCGGCCGGATCGGCGGGCTCGTAGGCCCGCTTCAGCCGAAGATGCGACGCGGGAATGGGGGAACCGGTCATGTCGGTGCTCCGCCGAACGCCCGCGCCGCGGACAAGAGACCGGCCGAATGCATCCGTTTGCCGAATGCGCCGGCGACGCCGCAATTGCCGTTGATCCCTGCGACCATCTCGCTCTCCCGCTCGTTGCGTGAACCGTTTCGATTTCCCTTATCACGAAAGCATGCCCTTACGGGCCGCGGAAGCATGAGCGAGGCCGCTGCTACAATGTCGCGCCAGGTCCATTTGTCCTTTGCGCCAGCGCAAAGACGTGGAATGATCCCAAGTCGTACGGTTCCGTGAAAATTGAAGCCGGGGGCTTGCATGTCCGGATCGGGGAACACTGCGGTTCTGCTCGCCACCACATGGGCGTTCACGATCTGCTTCGCCGTCTGGATGATGTTCGGCGTGACCGGTATTCCGATCCGCGAACAGCTTGGCTTGAACTCCGTCGAGTTCGGACTTTTGACCGCCACCCCGGTCCTCACCGGCGCGCTCTTCCGCCTGCCGCTCGGCATCTGGACGGACCGGCTCGGCGGCAGGCGCCTGATGCTGGCGCTGCTCATCGGCTGTGCGGTGCCGGTCTGGATATCATCCTATGCCGTGGCCCTGTGGCAGTTCCTGCTGTTGGGGCTGGCGCTCGGGCTGGTCGGCGCGTCCTTCTCCGTCGGCACGCCCTATGTCGCGCGCTTCTTCCCGAAGGAGAAGCGCGGCTTCGCCATGGGCTTCTTCGGCGCCGGCACGGTGGGCGCGGCGCTCAACATGTTCGTGGCGCCGTGGCTGATCGACGGGTATGGCTGGCGGATGGTGCCCAAGGTCTATGCCGTCGCGCTGATCGTCACGGCGGCGATCTTCTGGGCCTTTTCCGCCCCCGACCCGGCGCGGGCCGCCACCTCGCCCTCCATGCTCTCCCAGCTAAAGATACTGCGCGACCCGCGCGTATGGAAATATTGCCAGTATTATTCGATCGTCTTCGGCGGCTTCACGGCGCTATCGATCTGGATGCCGCAATATTTCAAGTCGGAATACGGTCTCTCGATCGCGCAGGCCTCGCTGCTCGCGGTCTGCTTCGCGCTGCCGGCGGGCGTGTTCCGTGCTTTCGGCGGATGGCTCTCCGACCGTTTCGGCGCGCATAGCGTCACCTGGTGGGTGCTGTGGATCGCCTGGATCTGCCTGTTCCTGCTTTCCTACCCGAAGACGGACCTGACCATCCATACGATCCGTGAGCCGATCAGCTTCGGCATCGCCCTGCCCGCCTGGTTCTTCACCATCCTTCTCTTCGTCCTCGGCATCGCATTCGCGTGCGGCATGGCCTCGACCTTCAAATATGTCGGCGACGATTTCCCGGAGAACATGGGCGCGGTGTCCGGCATCGTCGGCATGATGGGCGGCCTCGGCGGCTTCCTTCTGCCGATCATGTTCGGCGCCATCCTCGATCGGCTCGGCTTCAATTCGAGCTGCTTCATGCTGCTTTACGGCATCGTCTGGGTATCGCTCATCCTGAGCTACCTGACCGAGGTGCGCCGCGCGCCTGTCATGGGCGAGAATGTCACGGGCGGGAAGGCGGTCCCCACCCCTGTAGCGAAAGCCTGAGAACTCCCCGGGAAAGGAACAGCCATATGAGCCACTTCCTCGAACGCCTCACCTACCTTTCCCGGCGCCGGGAATCCTTCGCGGACGGCCATGGCGAACTGCGCGACGAGGACCGCATGTGGGAGGAAGGCTACCGGCTGCGCTGGCAGCACGACAAGATCGTGCGTTCCACCCATGGCGTGAACTGCACCGGCTCGTGCTCGTGGAAAATCTACGTCAAGAGCGGCGTCGTCACCTGGGAAACGCAGCAGACGGACTATCCGCGCACCCGCCCCGGCATGCCGAACCACGAACCGCGCGGCTGCTCGCGCGGCGCTTCCTATAGCTGGTACCTCTATAGCGCCAGCCGCATCAAATATCCGATGGTGCGCGGCCGCCTCGTCAAGGCATGGCGCGAGGCGCGCAAGACGCTCGGCCCCGTCGAAGCCTGGGCCACCATCACCGCCGACGAGAAGAAAGCGAAAGCCTACAAGGCCATCCGCGGGCGCGGCGGCTTCGTGCGCTCCACATGGCAGGAGGCGACCGAGATCATCGCCGCCGCCAATGTCCATACGATCAGGAAATGGGGGCCGGACCGCGTCGTGGGTTTCTCGCCGATCCCGGCCATGTCGATGGTCTCCTACGCTTCCGGCGCGCGCTATCTCAGCCTCATCGGCGGCACGCTTTTATCCTTCTACGACTGGTATTGCGACCTGCCGCCCTCCTCCCCCCAGACCTGGGGCGAGCAGACCGACGTGCCGGAATCGGCCGACTGGTACAATTCCGGCTACATCATCGCCTGGGGCTCCAACGTGCCGCAGACGCGCACGCCCGACGCGCATTTCTTCGTCGAGGCACGCTATAACGGCACCAATGTCGTCGCCGTCACGCCCGACTATTCCGAGGTGGCGAAGCTCTCGGACCTCTGGCTGCATCCCAAGCAGGGCACGGACGCCGCGCTCGCCATGGCGATGGGCCATGTCATCCTGAAGGAATTCTTCCTCGACAGGAAGACGCCCTATTTCGAGGACTACTGCCGCCGCCTGACCGACCTGCCGATGCTCGTGCGGCTAAGGAAGGACGGCGACCGCTTCGTGCCCGACCGCTACCTGCGCCAGAGCGACCTTGCCGGCGAGAAGAAGTCGCGCCACAAGGCATCGAAATCCGACCGCGCGGCCTGGAAGACGGTGGCGACTGCGGAAGAAAGCGGCGACCTCGTCGTGCCGCAGGGATCGATCGGCTATCGCTGGCCGGCCGACGGCGAGCCCAAGGGCCGCTGGAACCTCGAAGAGAAGGACGGCGAGACCGGCACCGATATCAGGCTTGACCTCAGCCTGATCGATCGGCGCGACGACGTGCTGCCGGTCGCCTTCCCCTATTTCGGCGGCACGCCGCATCCGCATTTCGCCGGCAACGACCAGGGCGGCGACGTGCTCATCCGCAACGTGCCGGTGCGGCGCATCAGGCTCGCCGACGGCGAAACCCACGTGGCAACCGTGTTCGATCTTCTCTGCGCCAATTACGGGCTCGACCGCGGCCTTGGCGGCGATTGCGCCAAGGGCTTCGACGACAATGTGCCCTACACGCCCGCCTGGCAGGAGCAGATCACCGGCGTCTCGGCCGCCCATGCGATAGAGGTCGCACGCGGCTTCGCCAACAATGCCGAGAAGACCAAAGGCCGCTCGATGGTCATCATCGGGGCGGGAATGAACCACTGGTACCACCAGGACATGGGCTACCGCTCCATCATCAACATGCTGATGATGTGTGGCACGATAGGCGTCTCCGGCGGCGGCTGGGCGCATTATGTCGGGCAGGAGAAGCTGAGACCCCAGACCGGCTGGACGATGCTCGCCTTCGCGCTCGACTGGGTGCGGCCGCCGCGCCACATGTGCGGCACCTCCTTCTTCTACGCCCATTCCGACCAGTGGCGTTACGAGAAGCTGGACGTCTCGGAACTCCTGTCGCCGCTTGCCGATCCCGCACCCTATCGCGGCAGCATGATCGACCTCAACGTCAGGGCCGAACGCATGGGCTGGCTGCCGTCCGCGCCGCAGCTCAACGTCAATCCGCTGACGCTCGCAGCCGAGGCGGGGAAGGCGGGCGTCGAGGTCAAGGACCACGTCGTCGCCGGCCTAAAATCCGGCAAGCTCGCCATGGCCTGCGAAGACCCGGACAATCCGGTCAACTTCCCGCGCAACCTGTTCATCTGGCGCTCGAACCTGTTCGGCTCGTCGGGCAAGGGGCACGAATATTTCCTGCGCCACTTCCTCGGCACGCGGCACGGGCTGCAGGGCAAGGATCTGGGCGAGGAAGGCCGGGAGAAACCGACAGAGGTCGAATGGCGCGACCCGGCGCCGGAAGGCAAGCTCGACCTCGTGGTGACGCTCGACTTCCGCATGTCGACGAGCTGCCTCTATTCCGACATCGTGCTGCCGACCGCCACCTGGTACGAGAAGAACGACCTCAACACCTCCGACATGCACCCCTTCATCCATCCGCTGTCGGCGGCGGTGGACCCGGTCTGGGAGGCGAAGAGCGACTGGGAGACCTACAAGGCGATCGCCAAGCGCTTTTCCGAACTGGCGGAAGGCCATCTCGGCGTCGAGCGCGACGTGGTGCTGACCCCCATCCAGCACGATACGCCGGCGGAGCTCGCCCAGCCTTTCGAGGTGCAGGACTGGAAGAAGGGCGAATGCGATCTTGTGCCCGGCGTCACCGCGCCGCAGATCGCGATGGTCGAGCGCGACTATCCCGATACCTACCGCCGTTATACCGCGCTCGGACCGCTCGCCGACAGGCTCGGCAATGGCGGCAAGGGCATTTCGTGGAACACCGAGGCCGAGGTGAAGGGGCTAGGCGCGCTGAACCTTCGCGTGAACGATAGCGGGCCGACCGAAGGCCGGCCGCGCATCGACACCGATATCGATGCCGCCGAAACCATCATGTATCTGGCACCCGAGACCAATGGCGAGGTTGCGGTGAAGGCATGGGCGGCGCTCGGGAAAATCACCGGGCGCGACCACGTCCACCTCGCAGAGACGCGGGAAGACGAAAAGATCCGCTTCCGCGATATCCAGGCGCAGCCGCGCAAGATCATCTCCTCGCCTACATGGTCGGGCATCGAGAGCGAGCACGTCTCATATACCGCCGGCTACACCAACGTGAACGAGCTGATCCCGTGGCGTACCATCACCGGCCGCCAGCAATTCTACCAGGACCATCGCTGGTTCCGCGATTTCGGCGAGAGCTTCGCCGTCTACCGACCACCGATCGATACGCGCACCGCCGCCGCGATGCTCGGCAAGAAGGCGAACGGCGAAAAGGAGATCGTCCTCAACTTCATCACCCCGCACCAGAAATGGGGCATCCACTCCACCTACACCGACAACCTCATCATGCTGACCTTGTCGCGCGGCGGGCCGATCGTCTGGATATCGGAGACGGACGCTAGGAAAGCCGGCATCGTCGACAATGACTGGATCGAGCTCTTCAACCTGAACGGCGCGATCGCGGCGCGCGCCGTGGTCAGCCAGCGCGTCCAGGAAGGCATGTGCATGATGTACCATGCGCAGGAGAAGATCGTGAACGTGCCGGGCTCGCAGATCACCGGCCAGCGCGGCGGCATCCATAATTCGGTGACGCGTACGGTCTTGAAGCCCACCCACATGGTTGGCGGCTACGCGCAGCTTTCCTACGGCTTCAACTATTACGGGACGGTCGGCTCCAACCGCGACGAATTCGTCGTGGTGCGCAAGCTCGTCAAGGTCGAATGGCTCGACCGCTCCAATCCCGTCGACCCGATCGCCGAGGAGGCTGCGTCATGAAGATCCGCGCTCAGGTTGCGATGGTGCTCAACCTCGACAAATGCATCGGCTGCCACACCTGCTCCGTCACCTGCAAGCAGGTCTGGACCTCGCGGCAAGGCATGGAATACGCCTGGTTCAACAATGTCGAGACCAAGCCCGGGATCGGCTATCCCAAGGACTGGGAGAACCAGGAGCGCTGGAAGGGCGGCTGGCAGCGCAAAAAGAACGGGAAGATCGTGCCGAAGCAGGGCGGCAAGCTCGCCGTGCTCGCCAAGATCTTCGCCAATCCGAACCTGCCCGAGATCGACGATTATTACGAGCCCTTCACCTTCGACTACGAGCATCTGCAGAAGGCGCCGGAGCTTCCGACCACCCCCGTCGCGCGGCCGCTGTCCCTGGTCACCGGAAGGCCGATGGAGAAGATCGAGTGGGGCCCGAACTGGGAGGAAATCCTCGGCGGGGAGTTCGACAAGCGCTCGCAGGACTACAATTTCGAGGCGGTGCAGAAGGATATCTACGGGCAGTTCGAGAACACCTTCATGATGTACCTGCCGAGGCTGTGCGAGCATTGCCTCAACCCGGCCTGCGTCGCCTCCTGCCCCTCCGGCTCGATCTACAAGCGCGAGGAGGACGGCATCGTCCTCATCGACCAGGACAAGTGCCGCGGCTGGCGCATGTGCGTGTCGGGCTGCCCCTACAAGAAGATCTACTACAACTGGACCTCGGGAAAGGCGGAGAAGTGCATCTTCTGCTATCCGCGCATCGAGGCCGGACAGCCCACCGTGTGCTCGGAGACCTGCGTCGGCCGCATCCGCTATCTCGGCGTGCTGCTCTACGATGCGGACGGCATCGAGCGCGCGGCTTCCGTCGAGGACGAGCAGGACCTCTACGAGGCGCAGCTCAAGCTCTTCCTCGATCCGAACGACCCTGCCGTCGTGGAACAGGCCCGCGCCGACGGGATAGACGACAACTGGATCGAGGCGGCCAGGCGCTCGCCCGCCTACAAGATGGCGGTGGACTGGAAGATCGCCTTTCCGCTGCACCCCGAATACCGCACGCTGCCGATGGTCTGGTACGTGCCGCCGCTTTCGCCCATCCAATCGCACGCCAATGCCGGCGCCATCGATACGGTCGGCGAAATCCCCGACGTCCGCTCACTGCGCATCCCGGTGCGCTATCTCGCCAATCTGCTGACCGCCGGCGCAGAGGCGCCGATCGTCTCGGCGCTGGAGCGCATGCTGGCCATGCGCATTTACTACCGCCAGCGCCAGCTCGACGAGGGCGACGGCACGGCCGTGCTGGCGCAGGCGGGACTGTCGAAGGCGCAGGTGGAGGAGATGCACCGCTATCTCTCCATCGCCAACTACGAGGACCGCTTCGTCATCCCGACCAGCCACCGCGAGGAGGCGGAGGACGCCTACGGGCTGAAGGGTTCCTGCGGCTTCTCCTTCGGCAATGGCTGCGATTTCGGCCCGCCGCATTCCACCCTCTTCGGCGGCAAGATGGGGCGGCGCAAGCTGAACCCCATGCGGCCGCTCGACACGTGAGGGCCTTGCCATGCTGATCTTCAAGGCCTTCAGCGCGCTCCTCTCCTACCCGAGTGCGGAAATGCGGCAGGCCCTCCCCGAGATCGCCGGGGTGGTGAAGGCCTCGCCGCTCGTCGGCGCGCATGAGCGCGAAAACCTGCTCGCCCTCATCGGCGAGATCGGCCAAGGCGATCTGCTCGCCGCGGAGGAGCGCTATGTCGACCTCTTCGACCGCGGGCGGGCGCTGTCGCTCCACCTATTCGAGCACCTGCACGGCGACGGCCGCGACCGGGGCGCGGCGATGGTCGAGCTGAAGGCGCTCTACGCCGCGGCCGGCTTCGAGCTGACCGGTTCCGAACTGCCGGACTATTTGCCGGTGGTACTGGAATATCTCAGCCAGCGCGACATGGCGGAAGCCCGCGACATGCTCACCGATTGCGCCCATATTGTCCGGTCGATCGCCCGCTCGCTGATCGCCCGGCGAAGCCCCTACTCGGCCGTGCCGCAGGCGCTTCTCGTCATTGCCGGCGAAAAGCCGGTCGACGCCGTAGGCGTGAAACCGGTCGCCGAACAGCCGGAAGCGCTCGACCGCGACTGGGCCGAGCTGCCTGCCTTTGCCGATGTCGCCGCACCCGCTGGCGGCGGTTCCGCGATGTGAGGAGGAATATCCATGCTCACCAATTCCTACGTCAACACGCTGCTCTTCGCGGTCTATCCCTATATCTGCCTCGTGGTGCTCCTGATCGGCAGCCTCATCCGCTTCGACCGCGAGCCCTATACGTGGAAGAGCGATTCCTCGCAGATGCTGCGCAAGCGCGAGCTTAAGCTGGGCTCCAACCTCTTCCACTACGGCGTCATCGTCGTCATCCTCGGCCACTTCGCCGGCTTCCTGGCGCCGCACTGGGCCGTCGACTGGGCGCTGTCGCCGGTCGCGCACCAGCTTCTCGCCATGGTGGTGGGGGGCATCGCCGGGCTGACCGCCATCGTCGGGCTGACGATCCTCATCCATCGGCGGCTGGCCGATCCGCGTATCCGGCTGAACAGCCGCAAATGGGACATCGCCATCACCCTCATGCTGTGGCTGCAGCTCGCGCTCGGCCTTCTCACCGTGCCGCTCTCGGCCTTCCATATGGACGGCGAACTGTTCGAGACGCTGACGAGCTACGTGAAGGGCATCGTGACGCTCGACGGCGGGGCGGCGGCGCTGATGCTGCATGTGCCGCTCACCTACAAGCTGCACATATTGCTGGGCTTCACGATCTTCCTCGTCTCGCCCTTCACCCGCATGATCCATATCTGGAGCGGCGTCGGGTCGCTCGCCTACCTGTTCCGTCCCTACCAGATCGTGCGCACGCCGAAGACGCGCGCCGACGAGCCGGTGCGGTCATGATCTTCTCGGTCAACGGCATGGCGGTGGCGGTCGAGGCCGATGCTCCGGCCGAGTTCGCCGCCGCGCGGGAGCTTCTGAGACAGCGCGCGGTCGCTACCGGCCTGCTCGGTTCGGCCATCGAGGATGAGGAGACGATCGAGGCCGCGATCGAGAAGCTTCTCGAAAAGGAAGTGACGACACCGCAGCCGACCGACTCCGAGTGCCGCCGCTACTACGAACAGAACCCGGCCGAGTTCGAGAGCGGCGATCTCGTCCATGCGCGGCACATATTGTTCCAGGTGACGCCGCAGGTGAACGTGCCGCAGATCAGGGCGCGGGCCGAAGAAGCGCTGAACCAGTTGCTTGCCGAGCCGAACCGCTTCGCCGAGCTTGCGGCGGAACTCTCCAACTGCCCATCCGGCGAACAAGGCGGCAATCTCGGTCAAATCGGGCGTGGCGACATGGTGCCGGAATTCGAGTCTGCCTTGTTCAAGCTGGGGCCGACCGGCATCCTGAATGAACTCGTCAAGACGCGCTACGGCTTCCATATCGTCGCGGTCGACCAGCGTATTCCCGGCAGGAGGCTGCCCTTCGAGATGGCGCGCGACCGTATCGCCAGAAGGCTGAGTTCCTCCGTCGAGGAGAAGGCGCTTCGGCAATATATAAGCCTGCTCGCGGGGCAGGCCGAGATCGACGGCGTCGATTTGGAAGCCAGCGCCTCACCCTTGGTGCAGTAGACTGTCCGCACAGGTCAATCACCCGCTGCCCGGCCACTTTGTGCGTCTTCGCCGTCCAGAAGCGATTTGAGATCGGCAGCAGGGTCCCCGACAAGCGCGGGAGACGGAGACCTCCCCGTGTCGATCAAACGCCTGGCGACCATATAGGCTCGCGGCTCGTTCATGGCATCGACTGCCAGGAGCGCAAGGCCGCGATAGTACCAGAAAGAGGCCGAGGCGCCCGAACCCTTGCGCTTCACCACGTGGTCGTACCCGGAAGACAGTCCCGCAATCTGCAATTTGACATCGAATTGGTCAGACCAGAACCAGGGCCTCGCATCATAGGCTTCCGGCTTGCCAACGATGGTTCGGGCTGCCGCTTCGGCCTGCCCGATGGCGTTGCCGACGCTCTCCAGGCGGATCCTTTCGCCTCTCCAGGGGAAAGACGCGCAGTCACCCGCTGCAAGGATCCGAGGGTCGGAAGTCCGACAATGGGCATCTACGACGATACCGTTGCACATCGTCAGTCCCGCTGCCTCGGCCAGTCCGACATTAGGGCGAACGCCGATGCCCGCGACGACGAAATCGACGGAAATTTCCGATCCGTCCGTCAACAGAGCGCGCTTCACCCGGTCGGTGCCGGTCAGCGCCACGAGGCCGGTTCCCTCGCGCAAATCCACGCCGTGGGCGCGATGCAGCGTTCGAAAGAATTCCGATGTCTCGGCGGCCGCCACCCGCTGCAGGATGCGTGGCGCGGCTTCGACGACAGTCACCCGCAACCCGAGCTTCGCCGCCACGGCGGCAGCTTCAAGGCCTATATATCCGCCCCCGACAACCAATACATGCCGGGCGGGACGGAACTCCGCCGCCATGGCGTCGATATCCGCGAGCGTCCGGACATGATAGATCCCCGCCAGATCCCGACAGAGCGTCGCGGGCAGCCTTCGCGGCCGCGCGCCCGTGGCAAGGACCAGGCGGGCATAAGGCAGGGTGGCGCCGTCTGAAAGAACGACCTCTTGGGACGGCCTGTCGATGCGCTCCGCGCGGGTGGCGAGGCGAAGATCGATGGATTTCCGTTCGAAGAAGGCCGGCGGCCTGAAATGGAGCGTTTCCGGCGCCATCTCTCCGAGGAGGTAGGCCTTGGAAAGTGGAGGGCGCTGATAGGGCGGCTGCGGCTCGTCGCCGACAAGCGTGATCGGGCCGGAGTGCCCGAATTCGCGCAGTTTGACGCAGACGGAAAAACCCGCCTGCCCGGCCCCGATCACCACGATCGGGGCAGTCGGATCAGCCCCGCCCGCATTCATCGGAGCAATTTTCATCCCGGCGCGAACTCGGCGGAGCGATTGTCTTCTTGCATGGCCAGCAGCGCCGGGCGCCGACTCCGCCGGGCAGGGGCGCATGGACGCCAAGGCCTTCACCACGTCAGCTTCGGCGCCAACCGATGCAGCAGGACGTCGAACCGGCGCGCTCCCGCGGGATCGACGCGGCGCAGCGCCACGCATGCCTGACCCGCCAGGCGGCAGGCATTTTCTACTTCTCCGGTCGCGGCAAGCGCCGTGAGGCTTGCCAGCAGGATCTCGGGCAGGCCGGCAGGGTCTGATGCAGCCGGTCCGCTCACCATCCGCCTCCGTCGCGTATGCCGAAATGAGCCTTCGCCTCGGGCGACATCATTTCCGGTGTCCAGCGTGGCTCGTAGGTCAGTTGAACGTCGACGGATTCCACGCCTTCAACCGCGGCCGCCGCTTCGCCGGCACCGGCCTTGAGGTAATTCGTGGCCGGGCATCCGGGCGTGGTGGTGGTCATGATCACGGTGGTCATTCCGCGGTCCTCGACCGTCACCTCGTAGACGAGGCCGAGGTCGACGATGTTATAGCCGAGTTCCGGATCGATCACCTGCCGCAACGCCTCGCGGATGATCTCGGCCCTCCCGCCATCCGTCGCCGGATTGGCGGGACTGCTGGGCGCGGCGGCCTTTCCGCGGACGACCGGCGCGCCCGACATGAAATGCTCCATGATGACGCCGAGGATCGCCGGCTTGAAATGCTGCCACTCGCGATCCGATCGCGCGACGACGATGCTGTCCCTGCCGAGCGACACGCCGGTGACGCCCGGAATGGCAAAGAGCCGTTCCGCGAGCGGCGACACCCCGGCCTGCTCCCTGTTCCCGAGATCGAGCGTGCCCTCGGCCAGCACCTCACAGCCGGGCAGAAATCTCAGCTTCTTCGGGTCCGGCGTCGCCTCCGTCTGAATGAACATCTTCCGCCTCCTGCGTCGGTCCGGGTTCGCGGCCTGTCGGGCCTGTCAGGCTGCCGCCTTGCCGGCCGCGCCGATCCGGACCAGTATCCTGTATGTCTTGCCGTCGCCCTCGAACGCGCCGCGCCAGGCATGGCCGCGCTTCGCAAGCTCCGGAAGGAGGAAGATCGGCTCGCGGCACAACAGGGCCGAAAGCACGTCCCCTTCCTTCAAGGCCTCCGTCGCAGCCAGGATCCGCACCATGGGTTCGGGCGGATCCAGATCGCGGTTGTCCATGTGCTGAACGGGAGCAGGCCAGTCCGAAGCATCGGCAGAGCCGGTTTCGGCAGCCGCGGAAGGCGGTTGCGAGGCGCCCTCCTCCGGCCGGAAGAGCACCTCCCAGTCGCCGCCTGCAAGCTCTTGCGCCTCGTGGGCGAAGCCCCTGGCGCCCAGCACGCTGAAGAGCGGGACCGGCTTGAACGTGGCCAGCAACCTGAGCCCCTGCCCCGGCCCTAGCTTGGATACCGCTCCCATGATCGCCTCGAAAGGCTCGCCGCCGGCGCGGAGTATCGGACGTACGTCCAGTTCGACGAATGAAGATGCCATATCGTTCTCTCCTCTTTCGATCAGGGTTGGCATGACAGGAGAAGGCGCGGCGGCCGCGCCCCTTGCGGAAGACGTGCGGCGTCCTTCACATCCGCCAGGCGGCGCGTGCGCACGAGCTGCGCGACGATGCCGACGGTCGCCACGAGCAGGAGGGCGGCGGCGAAACGGAAGGCGAGCGGAAGGCCGGCAAGGAGCGCGGCGGCGCCGGCCCAGACCGCGATGAAATAGAGCAGGAACCATTTGCCCGCGCGATTTTCGACGACGAGATCCTGAACGCGCGGCGTCGGCCCCTTGCCCAGCACGGGCCCGTAGCATTCCAGCCAGGTGAGAAACGCCACGATCTTGTAGAGTTGCGCAAGGCCGAGCCCCGACAGCCAGCCGAAGGCGATCAGGAAGACGACGGCGGCAGCATGATCGCCCAGGCGCCGGATGGCGAGCAGCAACAGGGTGAGCACGACCGATGCGGCGAGCGAGACCAGCGCGTACGCGGCCATGCGGCTGTTGAGTTCTATGTTGCGGCGCCTGCGCGCGCGGTAGAGGTGGAGGACATCCGCGCCGTAAAGCGCGAGAGCAAGGACTCCCATGGCAAGGGCGGCCAGAAGGGCGAGCGAGGGATTCCCTCCGAGCAGGACCGCAAGGATCCCCCCGGCGATTGCCATGCCGAGCGCCGCCGCTCCGAGAAGAAGCGCCGCCTTGGTGGTGGCCCCTTCCAGTTCCGGCGCCAGCATGAACATGGCCAGCAGGCGGTAGCTCACGCCCATCGCGGTGAAGGTAAGCCAGCCGCCGAGACCCGCGACGACGTGGATGGGCAGGCCGGCCGTCGTCAGGGCCACCAAAGGCCCGTAGTCCACGGTTCCCCCGAGCACCAGCGCGAAGGTGGCTCCGAGCACCACGGTGAATGTGACGCCGGCAAGGCCGACGACGACGAACCTGGCCGGCAGCGGCATCGTCGGCGCGGCGGCCATCGTCCGCGCGAGGTTCCACAATACGAACGCGAAGCCGGCAATCAGCAGGGCGGCGGCGATCGCAAAGAACGGAACGGCGGGAGCAATACGCCCGTCGAGCTGAAGAAATGCGAGGATCAGCGCCGCGAGCCCCACCACGAGCGACACCAGGGCGGGCAAGGCAAGGGCGTTGCTGTAGAGCGGCTGCGCCACGAGCACCGGGAGGAACTGGAGCAGCGCGCCGCACATCAGCAGGCTCAGCCAACCGATGGCGACGACGTGAACGAGGATCAGGGTTTCGGGCGCGGCGATCGCCGCGGCCGGAAATCCATAGCCGACGGCCATCATGGCCTCCGCCGCCATGAGCGCGACCAGCGCAGCCGCGAAATAGGACATCGTCCATCGTGAGAGGGTAACGCCCGTCATGCGTGCGAACCTCGCCTGGATGCGGTGCCGGCGCGTGAAGCCGGCACGGCGTCCAAGACCCGGCTCAGGCGGCCTTCGCCAGCTTGCCGATCTCCACCCTCCACACTTCGGGCCCGCGCTCCAGATACGTCCAGGAGAACTGGCTCGGATACTCGGCCTCGAGCTGATAATAGAGCGGCTTCGGATCGTGGTCGTTGACCAGGACGAAGCGCCCTCCGGGCGCAAGCCCATTGACGAGCTGGAAGATCTTCGCGTGGCGCTGCGCGGGCACGAGGCTGCGTACGTCGACGGTGTCGACGTCGGATTGCTTGGCGGCATCGGTCATGTTCGGGTTCCTTGATCCTTGGGTTCGATCCGGTTGGTCGACGGCAGCGGCGCATCCGTCGCGTTGCACGGAGCTGGCATTCGCCGGCCCGCCAAACAGGCCTATCGCGCCTGGCGCCGTAGGCCGCTTCCGCCGCCGGAACATTTCTCCCTAAAAGATACATTGTCAATATATCTTTTATCGCGGCATCGATCCGCTGCCTTGCAAACGCCTGCGCCGACAAGCGCCCTGTCAATCGGCCGCAGGTGAAATCGGGTTGCCGCCCTATCCGGGTGCCGGCTGGGCGGTTCTCGCCATCCGAGCGCCGGTCCGGCCTGGACAGGCGATCGAGGCATGCGGCAGCCCGGGCAGCCACACCAAAGAGTGCGGCGCGTCGGTCAGCCATGCGGCTTTCCGTCGGCAGCGGTCCTTCTCAGCTCCGCATCACAAGGAAGCGCGGAAACAGCACGTTGTTTTCCAGGTGGATATGCTCCATCAAATCCTCGGAAAGCCGGGCCGTGCCGGTGTAGAGCGCCTGCCAGGAACGGCAGGCCCCATCAGGCAATGCAAAGCCGTCCGTGAGGCTTTCAACCAGACGAAGCAGCGCGCCCTGGTCGTCATGCTCGTGGCGAAGTTCGTCGATGACGACATCCAGCGCTTCGTTCGTGCGCTGCCGCATCGCCGGAAACAGTGTCGTTTCCTCCCTGGTCATGTGTCGCTCCAGATCGCTCTCCATCCGGCGCAACGTGTCGCAAAGCCCGGCCGGAGCCTTCGGGTGCTCTCGGTGGACCGCCTCCACCTTTCGCGAAAGCGCAATAAGTTCGGGGAGGTCGCGGCGGTGCGCGCTGTGGTAGCAGGCCTGGATATGCTCGATCAGCTCGTCGCTATCCATCGAAGCCGGCGCGGCCGCGGCCCCGCTGCCGCCGAAAGCCTCCAGCGCCCGCCTCAATTCCTCGGGATCGACACCGCGACGGCGCGCAGCGCTTTCAAGGTCCAGATCGCCATTGCAGCAGAAGTCGATCTTGAACCGACGGAAGACGGCCGTCGCACCCGGCAGAGTGGCGGCCAGCCCGCCGACGGTCCGCTCGCGCCGCATGGCCTCTGATATATCAACCCTCATCGTCGAAACTCCATGTCCGGTCAGGAACCGATGGGCGGCCATTCGGCCGCCGCCATCTATTTCGGACGATTCAGGCCGACGCTCTTTGCTCCGGAACAAGTTTTTTCGTCTCGACGTTATCGCCTTCCCTTCCCGGAACGGGAACGGGGTCCGGAGCCATCCGGGCGGTTATGACGCCGCCTCCCTGATCGCGGCGAGCATTTCGGGCAGGCAGACGACGACATGCCTGTGGGCACTCAGCACGATGCCGTCCTTCTCCCAACCGCTCAGCGTGCGGCTGACCGTGTGCAACGTCGTTCCCGCGAGTTCGGCGATATCCTGACGGGAAAGCGGAAAGCAGATCTCCGTTCCCTGCGCGGTACGGCGACCTGCCTGGCGCGCCAGCCTCAACAAGGCATGGGCGATCCTGCGCTCGACGGTCTCGGTGGATATCTCGCGCAGCCGGGCCTGCGTTTCCCGGTAGCGGGTCCCGAGCACCGCGACCGCATTCAACGCGATCTGCGGATGCCTGCCCATCAGTTCGCGCATGGCGCCCGCGGACCAGGCGAACAGGTGCGTGTCCTCCACCGCCACCACCGTCCCGGGATAATCCGGGATGCCCGCAAGCGCGGCGTAGCCCACCAGTTCCCCAGGACCGAGATAGCGCAATGCGATCTGGTTGCCCTCCTCGGTGGTCTGCGTCGCGCGCAGGCGGCCGACGACCACCACATAGAAATTCCGGACGGCATCCCCCTGATGATACAGCACCTCTTTCCTCGCCAGGCGCCTGCGGGAAGCCGCCCGGCGCACCTCGTCGAGGATCTCGCCCGACAGGGAGCGGAAAATCTCGGTGCCCGCCAGAATGCCGATATCCGTCTGGCTGTCCATCATCGCCCGCTCTTCCGGTCTCCGCTCGCACGTCCCTCACGTCGGACCGTCTCGGGACGACGAAGCCGGCATAGTTTGTTCCGCCGCAAATTCAATTCCGCCCGAACAACGCATAATCCTAAAGCATAGGGAGGCAGCGCGGGACTGCGACGGAAATGCCGATGACGCCTCGCGGTGGCACGTTCAATCGCGGGCCGCCCGACGGACACACGATCTGACTATAATGGAGAAGTTATTTAGAGTACCACCTCGGCCATGCTGACGATCGACAAGACCAATCTGGAGCGCCACCATCCTCCCCGGACCTTTTCGGACCGGGTGGCCTACCGCGCGGTCGGAATGCTGCGCTTCGTCGCCTCAGGGCTGTTCGGCCGCCGCTATCGCCACCGAACCATCGTGCTCGAGACCATCGCAGCCGTTCCGGGCATGGTGGCAGCAACGCTTCTCCATCTCAAATGCCTGCGGCGGATGATCGACGATCGCGGCTGGATCCGCACCCTGCTGAACGAGGCCGAGACCCAGCGCGCCCATCTGATGGTCTTCGTCGCCATCGACCGCCCGAGCCTGCTCGAGCGTCTTTCCGTCCTGCTCGCGCAGGGGTTCTTCTACAATGCGCATTTCCTGATCTATCTCTTCTCCCCGCGAACGGCCCACCGGATCGCCGGCTATTTCGCCGAGGACGCCGTACGCGGTTACGGCCAGTATCTCGAGGAAATCCACGAAGGGCGGCAGGAAAACCCCCCAGCGCCGGCCCTGGCGATCGCCTACTGGAATCTGCAGCCCGACGCGCGGCTCGCGGACGTCATCCGCGCGATGCAGGAAGACGAGGCCATCCACCGGGACATCAACCACAGTTTCGCCGACGCCCTGGAAAGCGGACGCGACCTGCCCGGCCCGCCGCGGATATAGCCGTACGCGCGTCGAGGCCGGAGCATGGGCGTTCAGACGGCCCGGCTGTATGACCTTTCGGACCCGCGAAGATAGGCATCGAAGGTGGATGCCGTCTTGCGCACGAGAAATGGCGCGTCCTCGGCGACAGCCACTACTGTCCCCTCGATCCTGACCAGCCCGCTTGCCGCGAGTTCCAGAAGCTCCCGGTTACCCGACAGCAGGAAGTCAGCCGGCCGACCATGCCTGCGGCAGACTTCCCCAAGGTCGACGCGGAATTCGCACATGAGGCGCTCGATGACATCGGCCCGCAGGCGATCGTCCGCCGTCAGCGCATATCCCTTCACGGTCGCAAACTCTCCCCGCGCGATGCGCGCGGCATAGCCCCGCAGCGCGACCTCGTTCTGCACATAGCCCTGCGGCAGCCGACCGATGGCGGAGGCGCCGAGACCGATCAACACGTCGGCAGGATCGGTGGTGTAGCCCTGAAAATTCCTGTGGAGGCGGCCGCTCGTCCTGGCGCGGCTCAGCGGATCGTCAGGCAGGGCGAAATGGTCGAAGCCGATCCGCCTGTAGCCTGCTTGCGTCAGGACATCTGCGATGGCATCCGCCTGCGCCATGCGGCCGCTGCCGTCGGCCAGCATCGCCTCGTCGATCTTGCGCTGATGCTTCTTGAACCGGGGAACATGCGCATAGCCGAAAACGGCGAGCCTCTCGGGCCGGAGCGCGACGCACTGAAGCGCCGTATCCACGCAGGACGCCACGCTCTCGTGCGGCAGTCCGTAGATGAGGTCGAAGTTCAATCCCTTGATGCCGGCGCTCCGGAGGCTGTCGGACGCCCGGGCGACGCACTCGAAATCCTGGACGCGATTCACCGCCCGCTGCACCTCTAGGTCGAGGCTCTGGACGCCCAGGCTCGCCCGCGTGACGCCCGCGGCAGCGAGCGCCGATACCATCTCGCCGGCCAGCGTACGCGGATCGATTTCGACGGCGATCTCGGCATCGGCGGCAAAAGGAAACCGGTCCTTCAGGAGGGCGACGAGCGCAATAAACGCATCGGGCTTCATGACCGTCGGGGTGCCGCCGCCGAAGTGGAGGTGATGGATCGGAAGGTCGGATACGACGTTGCCCGAAAGCAGGTCGATCTCGCGCCTCAACACGGCGACGTAGTCCGCAACCGGAGCATCCAACCTGGTGATGGTCGTGTGGCATCCGCAGTACCAGCACATCGAACGGCAGAAGGGCACGTGCAAGTAAAGCGACCCCCTGCGTCCCGGCGTCACCCCGGCGAGCCAATTCCCGTATGTATCGGATGTTATCGCGCCGGTGAAATGCGGAGCGGTGGGATAGCTCGTATAGCGCGGCAGCCGCTCGTCCGTGAGCCAGGCGGCGAGGTTTGAATGAGTCATGGTTCGGTCCTGCCAGGAGCAAAGGAAGCTGATGCGCAGCCCGAAACTGGCCGCGCCCGCTATCAACTTTACGAACTTGCCGGCGTCGCGCTTTGCCCTGCCGCAAACGGCCGGCATTTTTCGAGAGGCCGACCGACAGCCCGTCGATGCTCTTTCCCGGGTCGCCAGCGGCCGTGGCTGGCGGTAACCTCGTTTGCCGCGGTTGTTCGATTATATCGAGCGCTTCTACATTGATGCCGGTATACCCGATCTAAGCTCCGACCGTTCCCAGCATCTCTACGCGCGGGGTATGTCTGCCCTTGGCGAAAGGGGTTTCGAGGAAGACGGAAGCGCATTCGAGCGCCATCCAATTTCCGATCAGCTGGCCACCCAGGCAAAGCACGTTGGCGTCGTTGTGCTCGCGGGCGAGTCGTGCGCTGAGGGGCTCGCTCACTACCGCGGCCCTGACATGGGAAAAGCGGTTGGCGGCGATGGATATGCCGATGCCGCTGCCGCAGATGAGAATGCCGCGTTCGGCATCCGAGCGTAGAGCGTCGGCCATGCGCCTGCCATAGTCCGGGTAGTCGACCGCTTCCTCGCTGTGGCAGCCAAGATCGAGCAGCGGCAGATCGCGCTCGCGAAGTTTGTGCAAGAGGAAAGATTTGAGGCCGAAGCCTGCATGATCGCTGGCGATCGCAATCGTCATTTTCTTCTCCTTTACTTCGATGAAGGAAGGCGCGTCCGTTCGCGGCGGAAATCCGTGGTGCCAGGGGCCGGCCCCGTCGATGCTCTCAGAATGAACGGCACTTCAAGTTCACTGTGGTCGACCGCCGAATGCCCTTCGATGCGCGAGATGAGATAGTCGGCGCTGCGTTCGCCGATCTCGGCCGTGGGCACGTAGAACGTCGTGAGCCCCGGCTTGAGGTGTGCGGCCCAATCCAGATCGTCGTAGCCGACGATCGAGACGCGATCGGGAATGGGAATATCGGCATGCTGGCTTTCGAGGACCGCACCGAGAGCGAGCACGTCGTTCGTACAGACCAGCGCAGTCGGTGCAGGGGATGCCGACAGGAGATGACGAAAGGCCTGGCGCGCATCACCGATCCGGTATTCGCACTCGATCACCCGGTTCTCCCGCAGTACCAAGCCACGCTCCTCGAGGGCCTTCCTTATCCCTACGACGCGCTCGCTCGTGCGGTCGTTGGTCGCCATGCGCCCGGCGATCACGCCGATATCGGTGTGGCCGAGATCGAGCAGGTGCCGCGCCGCACGCGCGCCGATCTCGATATTGCTGAAGCCTATGCTGGGATGTTCGCCCTTCGGCTTGTAGGTGCTCGTATTGACGTAGGGAATACCGCGCCGCTGCAGGACCTCGTAGACGACCGTCTGATGCAGGCCGCCTTCCAGCATGATACCCTCGGCGCCGCTGCGGATCAGGTCGACGCACTGCTCGTATTCGGTTTCGAGACTCCAGTTGGAAGTCGCGAGCAGCAATCCATATCCCCGCGACGCCGCGCGCGCCCGGAACGCCTCTGCCTTGCGCGCGTAGATCGCGTAGTCGAGCGAGGGCAGGATGGCCGCCAGCATGCGCGAGCGGCGGTTGGACAGATCCTGCGCGGCCCGCGCCGGGATATAGCCGAGCGCATCGACCGCATCGGTGACGCGGCGCGCGATTTCGGGGCTGACACTCGTTCCACCGTTGAGAGTGCGCGAGACCGTAGCGATCGACACGCCCGCCGCTTTCGCCACATCGTAGATGCTAACGCCATTCTGCCGTCTGCTCATGGCGCCGAGCCCCCCTCCCACCGATGCACGCGCATTCCATCCATAGGGAACGAACGCCGCCGGCGTGAATCTACGGGAGAAATATGGCGGCCAATATCAGCCATACGACTTATAGCGCGCCACGGCGATCGCCATTTGCTCGTCGCTAAGCAACCGCACGGTGCCGGCTTGACGCGCGCAAATGTACTGACGGCACAATATTTCCAGCCGCAACGCGGCGGAAAATGCCTTTTCCAGTGTCGGGGCATGGCAGATCATGCCATGATTGCCGAGCAGGCAGGCCGATCGCCCGGCCAATGCGGGGACCGCGGCTCGGCCGAGCTCAGCCGACGCATAGGTCACGTAAGGCACGCATTTCACGTCGTTGCCGCCGAAGGCGGCGACCATGTAGTGGAAAGGCGGGAGTGCCTCGTTGGTGGCGGCGAGCGCTACGCAATGATCCGAATGGGTATGGACGATCGCCTGCGCCTCTGGATAGGCGCGATAGATGTCGGCATGCATGGACCATTCGCTGGACGGGCGCCTGTCGCCGTCATAGCTGCCGTCGAACCGCGCGTGCACGAAGGATGCTGGCGTTATCGTCCGCGCCGACGCGCCCGCCGGCGAGATGAGCATGCCTTCGCCGGTGCGAACGCTGATGTTGCCGGCGGCAAGGAATATAAGTCCCTCCTGGTCGAGCCTGCGATAAACGTCTTCGAGTTCGCCCCGCACCGCGTCGTCGTCCTCGTTCATATCTCCCCCTTCTCCATGGCCTGAAGTCTGTCCGCAAAGATATCGTCGGGACCGAGCTTGCCTGATTTCAGGCACAAGCCGAACGGGCGGCCGAGGTCCCCCTGGGCTATGGGGATGCTGCCGCGCTTCTGCGGACCGACGGCCAGCCTGCTGATCCCGAGAGCATTGACCACGGCTCCCGAGGTTTCGCCTCCCGCCACGACGAGCCTTCCGAGACCGCGTTCCACCAGGCCGACCGCGATGCGCGCCAGGACCGATTCGGCCAGGTCCGCCGCGGCCCGCCGCCCCATCCGCTCCTGCAATTCGTTGACGGCACTCACCTCCGCCGACGTGGCGATGGCGAATTCCCCTTCGCCCATATGATTTTCGGTCCAGGCGAGCGCCTGCGCCGCCGGATCCTCGCCGGAAAGCGCTTCGCGCAAGTCGATCCGCAGGACCGGCCGGCCGGCCTTCCTGAATTCCTCGAGCTGCGAGATGGTCTGTTCCGCGCAACTGCCGGCAAGCACGGCGCCCGGCCCGCGGAGGGGCCCAAGGCGCTTTGGCGCCGGATGTCCGTCGAGAAGACCCCGGCGGCGCCAGATGGCGGGGAAGCAGGCAGCGATCGTCGAATTGCCGGTGACAAGGGGCCAGTCGGCTGTGAATTCCGCAAGCGCTTCGAGATCGGCGTCGCAGATGGCGTCGGCGATGATGTAAGGGCGGCCGGAATCGACCAGCTCCTCCACGATTCGTGCCATGGCCTTTGCCCCGGACGATACTGCCTTCCACGGCAGTACGCCGATCCCATGCCGGGTCTGCGGTTGCAGCACCTTTACCAGATCGGGCTCGGTCATAGGGGTCAGCGGGTCATGCCGTTTGGGCGATTCGGAGACCAGATCACGCCCGACGAAGAGGTGGCCGTTATAGACCGTCCGTTCCTTCTCCGGGAAGGACGGACAGAAAATGACACGCTCGGCGCCGACGATTTCTTTCATGAGGTCCGTGCAGCAGCCTATATTGCCCTCGGGCGTGGAATCGAACGTGGCGCAATATTTAAAGAACGTCTGCCGCGGATTTCGACGTCGCAGCCAATTGGCCGCTTCCGCCGCGCTTTCCTTGGCCTCCGCCACGGGCGCAACCCGGGACTTCAGCGCCACCACTGCCGCCGCCGCGTCGAATTCCGGCTCGCCGTGCTGAACGCCAATCCGGAATTCCGTGGGCACGCCGCCGGCCACAAGAAGACTGGCGATTTCGACGCCGCCGGTCAGGTCGTCGGCGACGACCCCGAAAATAAGATCCTGAGCAGCCATGCGCACTCCCGGAGAGAATAAGTAAGCGCTTACACGAAAAACAGCGCGTTTAGCAAGGCATATGAAATTACGATTGACAATTATGAGAAAGCGCTTTCACAATGGACCGGAACTGGGAGGTCAGCCAAATGTCAGTTATGCGATCGGTTCTTTTCGGTGCATTGCTCGGGTCGTTTGCCATTGTCGCCCCGCTGGCGCAGGCAGGCACTCCCTCCGATACGCTCGTGGTGGCGCGCAATATCGGCAGCATCAAATCTTTCGATCCGGCGGCCTTTTCGGAGTATGCCGGCGCGGAAATCATCGCGTCGCTCTACGACCGGCTTTTCGAGATAGAGCCTTCCGATCCCAAGACTCCGGCGCCCCGGCTCGCCGACCGCTGGGAGGTATCCGCGGATGGTCTGACCTACCGCTTCCATATGCGCCAGGGCGTGACCTTCAGTTCTGGCAACCCGGTCACTGCGAACGATGCGGTCTATTCGCTCAAGCGCATCGCTATTATCGGGCAGGTTCCCGGCCAGCTTCTTTCCCAGATCGGCGTCACCAAGGCCAATTGCGCCGAGGCTTTGCAGGTGGTGTCTGACCAGGAATTCACGATGACGCTGCCGAAGCCCTATTCGCCCGATCTGGTGATCAAGGTCCTGTCGGCCGGACTTTCATCGGTTGTGGATTCCAAGGTGGTGAAGGAGCATGAGAAAGACGGCGACCTGGGGCAGGCCTATCTGGCGACGCATTCCGCCGGAGCTGGCCCCTACGTGCTTCGCGCCTGGCTTCCGTCCCAGTCGGTGACGCTGCAACGCAACGACAAATTCTGGCGGCCTGCCCCCAAGATAAAGCGGATCGTGTTCCGCCATACGGCGGAACCGTCCTCGCAGCGGATCCTGCTGGAGAAGGGCGATGTCGATATGGCGCGCGATCTGCCGGCCGACCAGGTCGCGGAAATGGCCAAGAATCCCGATCTGCGGGTCGACAGCTTCAGTCGGGCAGCGCTGAACTATCTGGCGCTCAACCAGAAGAACAAGGAACTCGCCAAGCCCCAGATACGCGAGGCGATTACCCACCTTATCGATTTCGACGGCATGGAATCGACCTTCCTCAAAGGGCAGCGCAAGGTCCAGCAGTCGTTCTGGCCGTCCGGACTGGATTTCGCGATCGATACGCGCCCCTACACGTTCGATATCGAGGCGGCGAAGAAGCTCCTGGCCGAAGCCGGTGATTCCAATGGGCTCGACCTCAAGCTGACCGTAATGAACAGCTTTCCCTACCCGCAGATCGCGCAGTCCCTGCAATCCACCTTCGCCAAGGTGAATGTGCGCCTCACGCTCGAAACCAGTGATTTCCTGACGGCGATGAACCGCTTCCGCGCGCATGAGTTCGACCTCGTGCTCGCCGACTGGGGAACGTCCTATCCCGACATCAACGTCAACGCGAACTGGTTCGTCATCGGTAGCGGCGATCTCGGCCCCGATGCATCGATCAAGACGATCCCCTGGCGCACCGGATATTACAACGCCGAAGTGTCGAAGATGGCGGCCGACGCCGCGCTGATCGCCGACAAGGACAAGCGCGCTGCCGCCTACAAGACGATCCAGGAGCGATTCCAGCAGGAATATCCGATGATCATCATGTTCCAATACGTCGACCAGGTCGTTCAGCGCGCGAACGTCAAGGGCTTCTTCATCGGACCGACCTTCGACGCCATCTCCTACGAGGGCGTCACGAAATGAGCGAAGCGGCGGCGGCCTGGTTGCGGCCGCGGCGCAGGGCCGGCCGGACCGCCAAGTCACTCCTGGCTTTCGTCGCCGCGCTCGCCACGACCTTGCTCGGTCTTCTCGTTGCGACCTTCATCCTCGGCCGCGTCATCCCGCATGATCCCGTGGTCGCCGTTATCGGCGACAACGCGACGCCGGAAGCCTATGCGGCGATGCGCTCCAAGCTGGGCCTCGACCAGCCGCTTCTGACGCAGCTTGGAATCTATCTCGACAACGTGGCGCATGGCGATCTCGGCATTTCGCTCGTCACATCGCGGCCCGTAGCGGAAGACCTGCGCGCCCGGATGCCCGCGACCATGGAACTTGCCACGCTCGCCACCATCTTCGGAGCGCTGGTCGGCATTCCGGCCGGCGTGCTCGCGGCCGCGCGTCATGGGCGTCTCACGGATCAGCTCGTCCGCGTCGCGGCGCTTCTCGGCTACTCCGTTCCCGTCTTCTGGCTCGGCCTGCTCTTTCTTCTCGTCTTCTATCTCAAGCTCGATCTGCTGCCCGGCCCGGGACGCATCAGCGTCTGGAACCAGGGCATCGTGCCGACCGTCACGGGCAGCCTGCTCGTCGACAGCCTCCTGGCCGGCGAGACGGACGTTTTCTGGGACGCCGCGGCCCACCTTGTGATGCCGGTGACGATCCTGGGCCTGATCGCCGTTGCCTATATCTGCCGGATGACGCGCGGCTTCATGCTCTATCAGTTGAAGCAGGAATACGTGCTCACCGCGACAGTGAAGGGCGCCGGCCGCTTGCGTATCCTGTGGAACCACGCCTTCCGCAACACGCTCGTACAGGTCGTTACCATCGTGGCGCTGAATTCCGGGCTGGCGCTTGAAGGCGCGGTGCTGACCGAGGCTGTATTCGACTGGCCGGGTATCGGCAGCTACGCCACCGAAGCGCTGTTCCGTGCCGACATGAACGGCGTTCTCGGCGTCACCCTTCTGATCGGGGTGGTCTTCGTCATCATCAACGCGCTCACCGACCTGGCCTACCGTTTCCTCGATCCGAGGGTGGCCTGAAATGCCGGCACAGCCAACGCTCGCCACCACCGGGCAACTGGCCGGCTCGGCTCCGCGCTCCGCCCTGCAGGCGGCGCTGCTGCGCACCGCCGAGGCGTGCGCCGACATCTGGGCGAGCCGGCTGACGCGCGTTGGAATAGTTCTGGTCGCGATGATGGTCCTGGCAAGCTTGGCCGCGCCCTTGCTGACGCCTTATTCGCCGACGACGACGGACCTTGGCGCGCGGCTGCTCCAGCCTTCCCTTTCCCATCCCTTGGGCACCGACGATCTGGGTCGCGATGTGCTGGCGCGCCTGCTCTATGGAGGGCGGGCGACCTTCGCCATCGTTTTCGGAACCCTGGTGCTGATCGTGCCTCTCGGACTACTCGTCGGCGTCACGGCGGGATTCTTTGGGGGAATTGTCGACGTCGTGCTGATGCGGCTGACCGACATCTTCCTCGCTTTCCCTCGTCTGGTGCTGGCGCTGGCGCTGGTCGCGGCGCTGGGGCCCTCCCTGTTCAACGCCATCATCGCCGTGGCGCTTACGAGTTGGCCCGCCTATGCGCGTATCGCTCGCGCGGAGACCATGACCCTGCGCCGGGCCGATTTCATCTCCATCCTGAAGGTGCTCGGCGCCTCCCGCCCAAGGATCATCCTGTTCCACATCGTGCCGCTGTGCATCTCCTCGGTTCTGGTGAGGGCGACCGTCGATCTCGCCGGCATCATCATCATCACCGCGGGGCTCGGCTTTCTCGGCCTCGGGGTCCAGCCGCCCTATCCGGAGTGGGGCGCCATGGTCTCGGAAGGCCGCCGGTTCATGCAGGACCAGTGGTGGATGGCAACCTTCCCGGGCCTCGCCGTCCTGGCCGTCAGCCTTGGCTTCAACCTGATCGGCGACGGTTTGCGCGACGTGATGGATCCGCGCGCATGACCGAACAGCCGCTGGTCGAAATCTCCGCACTGGACATCTCCTTCACCACCAAATCCGGAAGGGTGGATGCGGTGCGAGGCGTCAGCTTCACCATGGGGCGGGAGCGCCTCGGCATCGTTGGGGAATCCGGCTCCGGCAAATCCCTGACGGCCCGTTGCCTGCTCGGGATACTGCCTGCCAATGCGGAGGTCCGGTCCAGGCATATCGTCTTCGACGGCATTCGTGTCGATACCGCCGGCGAGGCGGAGATGCGCCGGCTGCGCGGCCGACGGATCGGTATGATCCTGCAGGATCCCAAATACTCGCTCAACCCGCTGCTCACCGTGTCGCAGCAGCTTTGTGAGATGTTTTCCATTCATCGCGTCGGCAACCGCGCCGAGGCCAGGGCGAAGGCAATCGATCTGCTGCGGGCCGTCGGCTTCACGGACGCCGACCGTGTCATGGCCTCCTACCCGCACGAATTGTCGGGCGGCATGGGCCAGCGGGCGATGATCGCGATGATGCTGATGACGGATCCCGATCTCATTGTCGCGGACGAACCCACCTCGGCCCTCGACGTGACCGTGAAGCTGAAGGTGCTGGACACCATGGATCGCATGGTGCGCGAGCGTCGCATGGGGCTGGTCCTCATCAGCCACGACCTCAATCTTGTCGCCGCTTATTGCGACCGTATCCTGATCATGTATCGCGGTCGCGTGGTGGAGACGTTGAATTCCCCCGATCTGGCTGCCGCGCGCCACCCCTACACGCGGGCGCTGGTCGATTCGCTTCCGAGGCTCGACCGCCAGGTCGACCGGCTCAAGACGCTCGACCGTGGCGCCGACTGGACCCGATGGGAAAACGCCGGTGCTTGAGGTCTCGCGTCTCTCGTTCTCCTACGCCGGCCGGCATGGGCCGGTGCCGATCCTGAAGGATATCTCTTTCAGCGTGCCGCGCGGCGGCGCCTACGGCGTCATTGGTGAATCCGGATCGGGCAAATCCACCTTGCTCCGGCTCCTTTCCGGCCTCGCCCGACCCGTTGAAGGACAGATCCTCGTCGACGGCGCTCCGGCCGTTCGCTGGAGCGGCAAGATGCGGCGGCGCGTCCAGTTCGTCATGCAGGACCCCTATGCATCGTTGCATCCACTCAAGACGATCAACAGCGCCCTCGGCGAACCGTTGCGCATCCATGGGGAGCGCGACATTCCCGCGCGGGTGGAAAAGGCGCTTGCACAGGTGGGTCTAGACGCGTCCTTCCGCTTCCGGTTCCCGCACCAACTCTCCGGCGGCCAGCGACAGCGCGTCGCCATCGCGCGGGCGCTGATCATCAATCCTGAAATCGTTTTGCTCGATGAGCCGACATCGGCCCTCGACGTCTCCGTACAGGCTGAGGTTCTCAACCTGCTCAAGGATCTGCAGGAGGAGAGGCAACTCACCTTCGTGCTCGTCAGCCACGATCTCGCTGTCGTCGCGCATATGTGCGACAGGGCTTCGGTCCTCCATTCCGGCTCAATCGTGGAAACACTCGAGGCTCGCGACCTGCGCGCGGGCAATTGCTCTCATCCCTACAGCAAAGAACTGATGGCCAGCGCCCGCGTCGGGCTCCCGGCCCTGGAGGTTGAACAATGATCCCCATAATCATCGATTGCGATCCCGGTATCGACGATACGGCGGCGCTGATCCTCGCGACCGCGGCGGCGCCGGAATTGAAGCTGCTGGGCGTCACCACCGTTTTCGGCAACGTGCCCGTGGAACGCACGACCCTAAACGCCCTCAAGGTGATGGAACTTTGCGGCTCCGGGCACGTGCCCGTAGCCAAAGGCTGCGCGCGGCCAGTATTGCGCCCGGCGCGCAACGCGCAGTTCATTCACGGTGCGACCGGTCTGGGGCGCGTCGACCTGCCGGAGCCGAAGGCGCACCCTGTCGCGCAGCACGGCGTCGACTTCCTGATCGAAACGATCCGGGGCGCTCCCGCACCGATCACGCTGGTGGCGGTGGGTCCGCTGACGAACGTGGCACTGGCCATTGTCAAAGAACCGGAGGTCATGAGGCAGCTTGAGCGTATCGTGATCATGGGAGGTACGCTGCGCGGATTGGGCAACATGCCCAATACGTCGAGCTTCAACGTCTATGCCGATCCGCATGCCACCGAAATCGTGCTGCGCTCCGGACTGCCGCTGGTCATCTGCACTATCGATGCCACCCATATGGTCCGCAGCACCCCGAGGCAGCTCAAGCTCCTCCGCGAAGTGGGCAACCGCCACGCCGGGGTCCTAGCCGACCTCTTCGAGGAACATGCTTTCGAGGGCACCCCGGAGCAGCTGGCGGCGGACACTCCGGTGGGAGGCTGCATGCACGACCCATGCTGCATCGCCTATCTTCTGGCGCCTGACATATTCGGCGGCCGGATGGTCAACGTCCAGGTCGACACCTCCAGCGAGCTTTCGATGGGGCGCACCGTCATCGACTGGTGGGGTCATTCCGATAACCCGCCGAATGCCTTCGTCATAAACCGGGCCGACCCCGAAGCGTTCTTCGACCTGCTCCGGGGCAAAGTAGCTTTGCTCGGCAATTTTTGAAGACAGAGACAGGCCACTCGATAAGCGCTGCCAGCGCTATCGCCGCAAATTCTTAACAGCCTTGAGCCTCGCAACTTGATCTGCGTGTGCGCCTCGATGAACCGTCGCTCACGCCATTTCCGCCAAATGGCATGTTCCTATCACTTCGACAGGGAGGCGGTTCGCGCAAGGGCCGTTCCGAAGCTCGCCAGCGGGACGCTGAAGGTGATCGGCTGCTGGGTATCGAAGACCGTGCCCACGATCTTGAGCGTCGTGCCCGCCGTCATCTGCTGGATCATCTTGTGATCGATGCCGACGGGCACGAGACAGCCGCCCGACAGGCATGTGCTGAATGGCAGGACCTGCGAGACCTTCTGGTCGTCGACGGCCAGCGTCACGCCCTTCGAGACGGCGAGGCCGAACGGCAGCACGATCGTGGCGGCGGCCTCGTCCGTCGATCTGGCGAAAATCTCAATCGCCAGAAGCCTTTGGTTCGTCTTGTTGTTGAACTGCTGCTGCGACATGCTGCAGTTCTTCAGATTGTTCGCCACCTGGCAGTTCACCGACCAGCGCGCATAGGTTTCGGAAAGCGAGGAAGCTCCGCCGGGCAGGAGCGGCGCGGCACTCGCGGACGGCTGCGGCGCCGGCTTGTCGGTCTTTTGCTCCGCGCCCGCGGCGATCGCGGGAATGGCAAAGGCAGCCGAGAACAGCATGGCGCCGGCCGCCAAGGCTATCGCCGGCAGGCGGCGCCCACAGGAAGAGGCGTACAATTTCGGACGAACAACCATGGGTCAGAACCTGATCTTCAGATTGGCGCTTATTGCGTGCTGTCTCACATTTTCGCCGAACGCGCCATCATAGTGCACAGCGAGGCCGACGCGGTTCAGTCCTTTCAGCTCGATGCCGGCGCCGACGCGGTAGAGCGGCGAATCGAGCGCCTCGGTCAGGTGCAGCGGCGGCGCGCCGAGGCCCTTGGCCGCAGAGAACTGGCCCTCGATCGCCCAGTCGACATTGGAGAACTGCACGCCGGCATTGCCGTAGAGGCCGAGGCTGGTATTGGGGCCGAGCCGGATATCCCCGCCGATTTCGAGACCCGGCATCGCCGCGTAATAGACGTTCGACGAGCCGTCGAACTCGAAAGCCGCGACCGACCCGCTTTCCTTGCCGGAAACCTGCAGCCATCGCGCGTCGAACTGAACGCTCGGCTGGATATAGACGCCGCCCCAATGCGCCGTATAGCCGAGCCTTGCCGAGCCGCCGAAAATGGCGCTGTCCTGCGTATAGGTGACGCTGTTGCCGATGCCGGGCAGGAGCAGCTCCGGCAGATAGTCGCCGATCAGAGTCTCGCCCGGAACGAAAGCCACCTGGTCGAGATGCGTGTCGCGCTCGCCCGAGAAGCTGCCGGTGCCGCCGCCAACGGCGAAATCGGCGAAATAATGGTTGTTCTGGTATTTGCCCAGCGCATAGGCCTGCCAGGATTGTCCCGTCGTCCTCGACAGGCGCTCGCCGTTGAACGAGATCGTCGAATCGAATTCGGTCCGTCCGATCACGCCGCCAAGCGACCAGCTACGCCCGACTTCGCCGAGCACCCCCATCGAGAAGGTACGCAGCATGTCGTCGCGCCGCGTCGTCCCGGCCCCCGCGTCGCGCGCGTAATCGGCATCCGGGCTGACATTGAACCAGATGCAGCGGCCGTCATTGCCGTCGGTGGCGGGATCGCACTTGCGGGCCGTGTCGAGCAGGATGTCGGCCGAGCGGTTGACCATGTCGAACGTGTGCACCGCGTAATGCGGCGTCAACCGAACCAACGCCTCGCCGATTTCCTCGGTCGTCGGCAGCATGCGTACCATGTTGATGAGCCGTGCCATCGGATTGTCGGGACTGGAAGCGCCCTCGATCGCATCGAGATAGTCGGCCATCTGGTAGACGCCCGGGTCCTTCACGCCGGACGCCGGATCGTGGGCGAGATCCGAGAAGGTCGGATTGTCGGCGTAGAGGACGAGGTCGGTGCCGTTGTCGACCCGCGTCTGGAAATTGAAGCCGGCATAGGGGTGCAGCGTCGTCGGCGTGATGCCGCTGTCGACCATGGACGCGCCTTTCGCCAGGACGTATTCGGTGAACAGCTTGTCGATCGACAGGAAGTTCAGCGGCGCCGTGCCGGCGAAATCGCCATTGCCAGAGAGGGTCATGGCGTCGGTGACCTGGTTGTCCAGATCGATATCGGTGGTGAAGTCGCCGTCGCTCGACTGGGTGAAACCGCCGCCGACGGTGATGGCATCCACAACGCCGATACCCTTGTTGGTCATGTGGCCTTCATTGAAGAACAGGCCCCCGCCGAGATCGATGCTTTCGAGGCCTACCATCGAGGCTCCGCGGAAATTGTGGAAGCCGTTGTTTCCTCCGCCAAGATCGATGTTGCCGATGATGCGGCCCAGCGTATCGCCCGAAGGCGAATTGTCGATCTGGTCGTTGCCGGAGGTGCCGGTGATCGTGAGCGGGCTGAAATCGTCGAACAGCGACGCCAGGATGGCGTTGGTCGGCACGTCCGGAGCGGGCGGGATGGTCACGTCGAAAGGCGAGAACAGCGGCTCTTCCAGGGCGAATGCCGTCACGGGCGGCGTATAGACCTGATAGGTGAAGCTGCCCCCCATCGCATAGGTCAGGCTGTGGTTCGTCACCGTGTTGTCCGCGCCGCCGACCAGCATTGCGGCGACGCCCGTCCCCGATCCGCCGATCGTATAGGCGCCGTCGAGGTTTAGCTGGATGTTGCCCTTGATCCCCTGCGCCGTGCTTTCGCCATAGGCGGCGATCGAATCCGCGCCCTGCGCGAACAGATTGCCCCCGGCGGTAAGCGTGACCGCGCTCGAATTGCCCTGGCCGGTCGCGCTCTGGCCGAACATGGCGTACGAGCTTGCGCCCTTGACCCAGACCTGGCTGTCGGTGCTCGCCGTCGCCGCCGCCGCGTCTCCGACGCCGCCGCGCGAGCCCGCCGCCGACTGACCCATGGCGAGCGAATCGGTGCCGCCGGCGCCGCCGCCGCCGCCGACTGCCTGGGCGACGATGCCGTGCGCCCGGTCGCCGTCGGTCTCGATCGCGCCGGACTGCTCGATGATGACCGTGCCGCCCGTCCCTTTCGAGCCGCCGGGTGTGGTGAACCCTACCCCATTGGCGCCGTCGCCATCGTCGTCGGTGCCGAAGCGGCCGAAGCCGGCGCCGCCGAAACCGCCGCCGCCGCCGATCGACTGCGCGATGATCGCGATCGAGTCCTTGCCGTGCGTGACGATGGTGCCGGTACGCTTGACCGTGACATCGCCGCCATCGCCGCCGTCGCCGCCGAGCCCGCCGATGGCGATCCCGTTCGAGGTCTTGCCGCCGGCGTCCCCGCCATAGCCGCCGCCACCACCGATCGACTGGGCGACCACGCCGTGGGCGCGCTCTCCGAACGTCTCGATCGCGCCGGACACGGTGACCTCCACCTTGCCGCCATTGCCGCCATTGCCGCCGAATCCGCCAAGCTGCATGGTGAAGGAATCGTTGCTCGCCTCCTTCTTGCCGGTGTCGTCCCCGCTCTCGTCGTCCCCGCCCTCGTCATCCCCGCCCGCTTCTCTCTCGGCCGTGCCTGCCGAGACGGTGCCGCCATAGCCGCCGCCGCCGCCGATCGATTGGGCGAAGATGCCGATGGCGCCATCCTTGTTGGTGGTGATGATGCCGTCGTTGGTGACGATGACGTGGCCGCCGTCGGCGCCCTTGCCGCTGGGGGCAGAGAACGCGCCGCCGATATCCATCTTGGCCGAAGAGGCGCTGGCGGCCGCGCCGGAGGCACCGCCGCCGCCGCCGATCGACTGGGCGAAGATGCCGTGCGACAGGTAGCCGTCCGTGGTGATCCTGCCATGGTTCTCGACGGTCACGTCGCCGCCGCCATTGCCTTCGCCGCCGAAGCCGCCGATGGAAAACGTGACGGCCATTTCCTTGGCCTTGCCGGTCTCGGTCGAACCGCCGCCTGCCGCGCCGCCGCCACCGCCGATCGACTGCGCGAAGATGCCGTAGGAATTGTCGCCCAGCGTCTGGATCGTTCCGCTTGCATTGTTGATCACGTGGACGAAGTGGCTTTCGCCGCCGTCGCCACCAAGCCCTCCCAGCGCCAGCGCGATGGAGAACTTGGCATCCGCCGCCGAGGAACCCGCCGCGCCGCCGACGCCGCCCGAGCCGCCGATCGATTGCGCCATGATACCGTGGGAGTTGGCCTTCTCGGTCCGGATGGCGCCGTCATTGGTGACGTGGACCTCGCCGCCGTCGCCGCCGCCCGCGCCCGAGCCGCCCATGGTGAACTTGACGTCCACCGTGCCGCCGTCGCTGCCCGTGCTCTTTCCCGCGCCGCCCGAGCCGCCGCCGCCGCCTACCGACTGGGCGAAGATGCCGATCGAATTTTCCTGCTTCGTCCAGATGACGCCGTTGGCCTTGTTGGTGACGTCGACCTCCATGCCGTTGCCGGCGCTGCCGCCGGCGCCGCCGATGCCGCCGCCGATCGCATATTCGGCCTTGGCCCCGGCCGAGGCCGAGCCGCCGACGCCGCCGCCGCCGCCGATAGAGCTGGCGCTGATGCCATAGGAGAAGGCGCCGTTGGTGATGATCAAGTTGTCGTTCGTGACGGACACCTCGCCGCCGTCGCCGGCGGTGCCGCCCGGCAGCGCAAGCGCCACGCCGATCGATACCGTTGTCTTGCCGTCGTCGTTCTTGCCTTTTTCGCTGCTATCGCTGCCGCTGTCGTCATCGCCTCCGCTGTCGTCATCGTCCCCGGTCAGGACGTCCTCGTCGGAAGCCGAGGCTGCGCCCGCCGCGCCGCCGCCGCCGCCCACCGACATGGCGACGATGCCCGACGAGCCGAAGCCCGAGGTGCTGATGATGCCGGTATTGTCCACCGTCACCTTCATGGCGTTCGCGGCGCCGCCGCCCGAACCGCCCAGGCCCATATTGACATTGACGCTGGTCTGGCTGGTGCCGCCGACATTGTAGGATTTGGCCGTGCTGGAACCGCCGATGCCGCCACCGCCGCCGATCGACTGCGCGATGATGCCGTTGGAGAAATCACCCGTTGTGGTCAGGTTGCCCGAGTTGACGACATCCACCGTGTTGCCGTAGCCGCCCTGCCCGCCGCTGCCGCCCATGGCAAAGTTGGCCGCGATATTGACACCGTCGCCACCGCCGACATTGGCGCTGCCGCCAGTGCTCGTGCCGCCATTGCCGCCACCGCCGCCGATCGACTGGGCGACGATGGCGCTCGAGGAATCGCCATCGGTGGAGATCGTCATCGCATTGGTGACGTGGACGTCGCCGCCATTGTTGCATTTCGCGGGCGTGCCGCCATTATTGTCGTCGTCGTAGCAGCCGCCGCCTTTGCCGCCGACGTTGACGGACGCAGTCACCGTGACGCTGTTGCCATAACCCCCGGCGCCGCCGAACGTATCGCCGCCATTGCCGCCGCCGCCGCCGATCGATTGCGCCAGGATGCCTGCCGCCTGGAACCCGTGGGTGACGATCTCGCCGCCGCTGACGAGGCCCGTCTCCACCGTGACCGACTTGCCCTGGCCGCCATTGCCGCCATTGCCGCCGACGGCGACACCGAGATTGATCGCCACCTCGTCGCTGACGGCGCCCGCGATCGAGGTCGCCCGGCCGCCATTGCCGCCGCCGCCGCCGATCGACTGCGCCACGATGCCACCGGAGCCCGAGGCGGCCGTCAGCGAGACGATGTTCCCGTCGGCCTTGAGCGTGACATCGCCGCCCGAACCGCCGTCGCCGCCGCTGCCGCCCAGCGTGACCGCCACCGCCGCCGAGGCATAGAGGCCGGCGCTGAAGGCGCCGGCGACGGCCTTGCCGCCATTGCCACCCCCGCCGCCGATGGCCTGCGCGATAATGCCCTTGGCGCCCATGCCGCTGACAGTGATGTCTCCGGTATGGGTCACGCTCACGCCCATGGCGTCCCTGCCCGCGCCGCCACTGCCGCCGACCGCGACGCCGACGCCGACGAATGCGCCGACCGACACCGCGCCGGCATTGCCGCCATTGCCGCCGCCGCCGCCGACCGACTGCGCCAGGATGCCGTGCGCGAGATCGCCGGTGGTGGTTATCCTGGCGCTGTTGACGACTTCCACTTCGCCGCCATTGCCGCCGCCGCCGCCCGAACCGCCGACACCCACCGCCGTGAACAGGCCGCCCGCGCCGGCGACGCCGCCGTCGCCGCCCCCGCCGCCGATCGACTGCGCCAGGATGCCGATCGAGAGGTTGTCGCCGGTGGATATCTGGCCGGTATTGTGCACCGTCACCTTCTGGCTCGATCCGCCATCGTCCCCGGCGCCGCCGATGGCCAGCGATGGGCCGCCGACGGCGATCGCGAAGCCGCCCGAACCGCCGCCGCCGCCGATCGACTGCGCGAAGATGCCGTGCGACTGTATGCCTTCGGTGGTGATCGTGGCGCCGTTGGTCACGTCGACCGTGTTGCCGCCGCCGCCGCCCGCGCCCTTGCCCGCCACGCTGATGTTGAGCCCGAGACTGCCGGCCGCGGTGCCGCCGCCATTGCCGCCGCCGCCGCCCACCGACTGCGCCACGATGGCCGTGGAGCGATCGCCGATCGTATGGATGGAGCCGCTGTCGATGGTGGCGCTGACCGTATTCGCCTCGCCGGCCGCGCCCGCCTGGCCGCCGACCGCGACCGAGGCCCCGGCGGCGAGGTCGAACGAGAACCCGCCATTGCCGCCGCCGCCGCCGACCGACTGCACGATCAGCCCGGCGGAATCGTCCTCATGGGTGGTGATGGTCGTAGAGGCCGAATGGTAGGTGGCCGTGCCCGTGCCGCCCCCGCCCGCGCCATTGCCGCCGATGCCGACGCTCAGACCCGCGCTGACCCCGATGACGCCGCCGCCATTGCCGCCGCCGCCGCCCACCGACTGGACGATGATGCCGGCCGAGCGCTTTCCCCAGGTCACGACCGAGCCGTTATAGGTCGCATCGACATTCATGCCCGCGCCGGCCGCCCCCGCGCCGCCGCCGACACCGAGCGTGGCGACCGCCGCGAACGTGCCGGCGAAGCCGCCATTGCCGCCGCCGCCGCCGATCGACTGCACGATCAGTCCGGCGGAATCGGTATCGTGGGTGACGATCGATTGGCTGCCGCCGTCGGCGGTGTGGAAGAAGACCTCGCCGCCATTGCCGCCCTTGCTGCCCGAACCGCCAACGCCGACGCTGGCGCCGAAGCTGCCGGCCACGGCGAAGCCGCCATTGCCGCCGCCGCCGCCGATCGACTGCGCGATGATGCCCGCCGAGCGCGCCTGGAACGTCTCGACGCCGCCGCCGCTCGTCACGTCGACCTTATGAGCGGCACCGCCGGCGGCTCCCTCGCCGCCGACGCCGACCGCGATGATGCCTGCCCCGCTGATCGCGAAACCGCCATTGCCGCCGCCACCGCCCACGGACTGCGCCAGGATGCCGATGGAATCCGTGCCGTTCGTTGTTACGTGCGCGTTGCCGATCTTGTAATAGACCTCGCCGCCGTCGCCGCCGGCCGAGCCGCCGCCGCCCACAGCCACGGAAGTGATCTGCCCGAAGGCGAAAGCGCCGCCGCCATTGCCGCCGCCGCCGCCGATCGACTGCGCCAGGATGCCGATCGCCGAACTGCCATGCGTGGAGACCGTCGCGCCGGCGCCGGACTGGTTGACGTAGACGGTTTCGCCGTTGCCGCCCGTGCCGCCGCCGCCACCGATGGCGACCGCGATGTTGGCGCCGGCGGAAAGCGCGAATCCGCCATTGCCGCCGCCGCCGCCCACCGACTGGGCGAGCACGCCGTGGGCGCCGTCGCCGCTGCCGTCGGCGCCCGTGGTGATGGTGCCGCCGACATTGGCGGTGACCGTTCCGCCGTCGCCGCCGCCGTCCGCCTGGCCGCCGATCGCCACGATCCCGATCGCCCCGCCGCCATCGCCGCCGCCGCCGCCCACCGCTTCGACCAGCATGCCGATCGCGCCGACGCCGTTGGTCGTGATGTTTCCGGTATTGGTTCCCGTCGCCGACTTCGCGTCGTTGCCGTCCGCGCCGGCACCGCCGCCGCCCCAGGCGCCGAACGCGCCGCCGCCGTCGCCGCCGCCGCCGCCGATCGACTCCACCGCCATGCCATGCGCCCAGTCGCCATGCGTGATGATCGTCCCGCCGTTGACGCCGGTCGCATCGCCGCCGATCGTCGGAAGACCGCCATTGCCACCGCCGCCATGGATAAGGCCGCCGCCAGCATGGCCGTCACCGCCGGTGCCGCCCGCGGACCGGACCAGCAGTCCCTTGGCGAAGTTCCCGAACGTCTCGACCCGTCCACCCGTTCCGGCATCGCCCTTGTTTTCGCCGTAAGCGGTGCCGCCTGCGCCGCCCTGGCCGCCGTAGCCGCCCTGGCCGACGACAATTGCCCCGCCGTTGCCGCCATCACCACCTTTGCCGCCGTCCGACACTACATGGATGCCGTCACCGTCATGCGTCGTGATGACGCTCGTCACATCCGCGACAGCTTTCGCGGACCCGCCGTCACCGCCCTTGCCGCCGTCGCCGCCATCGCTGGAATCGAGAGCGGCCGCCCAGCCCCCTTTGCCACCCTCGCCGCCGCTGGCATCGGCCGCCAGACCATCGGAACCGGTAGCGTCAAGGTTCGCGGTATTGGAGACGTCGACCACGCCGCCCTTGCCCCCGTTGCCGCCGTCGCCCCCTTCGAGATTTGGGGTGCAAAGAGGAAAGGGATGACAGTCCACCGAAACCGCCGTGCCGCCTTTGCCGCCGTCGCCGCCGCGGCCATCTCCGAAGACAGCGGGCGTGCCGGATGACGTCCGGTCCGTCGCGTTGGCGGTAAGCGGAGGTAGAACGCTGGGACCGTCCTGGCCGTTATCGCCTTTCGTGTCGCCGAAGCCGTTGCTGCCGCCGTCGGCCGTGGAGGGCTTGCCGCCGAAGACGATCGCCGGGTCCGCATGAGCCGCCGGCGACTGAAGAGCTACGCCGGCCAGCGCCGTCGCGCCAAGCAGGACAAGCACGCTTCCGGCGCGCAGTGTCCGCCGAGGACTGTCACCGTGGCAGACCAAACCTTTTGAGCCGGCATACGGACATTCATCGCCCGAAACCGGAACTCCACGAGAAACCCGCCTGTCACGAATCATGCGCTCAAGCCCAACTTCCACAAACATACGTCATCGAAGACGGCCGTTTCTAACGAACGTAAGTCCTGCCGGAAAAGGAAAAGCCGGATGGGGAGTCGGACTCTTTTCTTTTCGCCCGGACAATCCGACGAACTCAAAAATACGCCCTGCCCGGCGAAGTGTCGTCGGCGCATAATTGTCAGCGATATTGGAATCCGGATTCGATATTCGCGCCCGGCGCGGTCGAAATACTCCCCCTGGTACTGCGAACATACCCCACCCCTACGCAATACTATGGGGAAAGGCTGCCATCGGCCGGATCGGCCAGCAAGTCACCATTTGATACTATTCGATTAACGAACGCGCTTTCGGCCGCGTTTTCCGCTTGTTCGACGCACAATGTTGCATTCAAGCCACAGCCATCGGGATATCCCGAAGAGCATCCGGGCTCAGTGCTGCAGCGGATGCGCCGATTTGAGCAGGGCAACCAATTGACTTTGCTGGTTGGTGCCGGTCTTGCGGAAGATGCGGTTGAGATAGGTCCGCACCGTGCTGAAGCGCAGGCCGGCCTCTTCCGCCGCCGCCTTCAGGCTGAGCCCCTTGGCAAGGGCGGTCGCCAGCCTCACCTCCGACTGGGTCAGGTCGAACAGGCCGGTCAGGATCGTCGGCGAGGGAACCAGCGCGCTCGCGCTGATGGCCGTCGCCACGACCAGCAGGTCGCCGCCGCCGAAGAGATCGTGCGCGCCGCGCCTGAGCGGCAGGACATGGACAACCGCCGGGGAGCCCGCCGAGGCGCCATGCACCGGCAGCGACCTTGCGCGCGGTTCGGCGGCGGTCGCGCGCAGCGCCTCCTGGAACAGCCTGTCGCTCTCTTCGTCGGCAATGGCCACCCCTCCGAAGGCGGTCGGCGCGAAGATCGAACCTTGCCGCTCGAAGAGGTGGTTCGCCGCCTTGACCTTGCCTCTAGAGAGAACGGCCGCCGGAAGCCGCATCATGGCGAGCGCGTCCACGGTGCCGCGCGCCTGTTCGAGGCCGAGCCTCGCGGCGACCAGGCTCGCCCGCGCCAGATCGGGCCGAAGGCCGTCGAGGATGGCGAAATGCTCGGGCCCGTAGCCTCCGTCCTTCAATGCCCGCTGGAAGACATACATGGCGACCTCGCCGGTCGGCAGGGCGATCGCCGCGCAGGCATGGGCGCCGAACCCGAGGGCGCGCAAACGGATGCGCGCCGGATCCTCGGCGATTTCCTGCGGGGTGAGGAAGCTGTCCACATCCACGAAGCTCGCGGGCTGCACCGCGCTCATGCGCGCGGCGGCGGTGGAGAACCGCAGACTGTCGTCGGCGAGGAATTCTTCCATCAGCGGCTGCAATGCGGGGACAGCCTTGCCCCTCGCGGGCGCGCCGTCGGTGAACATGAAGAGCGCGCCGCCGGTCGAACTGGCCGCGTCCGCTACCCGCGTCAGCACGGATGGCCACTTCTCGGGGATGAACGCGGCTTCGTAAAGTTCGTCGGCGATTTCGGCAGTCAAATCAAGGTCCCCGCACGCGCCCCGGTGAGATGCCAGCCTCTGTACAACCCGGATCGCTACACAAGCTCAGGACGTATGGACCTGGCAATATCCGAGTTTGAATTTTTCAAAACGAATCCCTGCGGGGATGCACCTCTTTTCGCTCTGCCCGGCTGCAGACCCGCCTGAGGAAACAGCTGCCGGTGTTCTGATCAGAAGCGCATGCATCACGCCGCTTCCCTTCGCCATGTCGCCGAAGATCTTGCGCCGCTAAGCACTCCTTCCGCTCGCCTACCTGCTTTAATGCCAGCCTTCGTTCTGTCCTCTCGTATCGCACGCGCTAGCTTCGGCCTCATGGCGGCGGCTCCCTAATGCAAGTTCAGGTTCTCGTGCAAACATGAAGCCGAGTTCCTGAACGCGACCGATGCTCAAGTCCGCTTCATGGTCAAGCACTTTCCATGAAGTCATCTTCTTCCTCTCGTGACAGAGGGGCTGAAGCGGGCGATCGGAACGAGGGTCAAAACGGCGCGGCGGCGCGCCGGACTATCTCAGGAAGCTCTCGCGGCCAAGATCCGGCGGACGCCGGAAAGCATCTCCAACATCGTTTCGCGGACGATCACCTATTCCTTGAGGCGGCCCGGAACTTGAAAATACGCTCTGATATCCCGGCGCGACATCGTCATGATGAGCGCTCGGACAAAACGCCCGCATCTTCATTCATCCTTTGGCCAGCGTAACTTACAGGCCCTAGGCCGTTCCCACCGGTGTTTGAACCGCGCGATCGGTGACCATACCTTTCCAAGGCTTAATTCGACTTGGGCCGATTTCGGCCATATTGCTTGGTCGGACGGAGCTTAAACCGCCATGGACGAACGCTTGAGATCTGCCGAGCCAAGGACCGCAAGGCGGCGGAGGCGAGAAGAGCCGCAAGCCGAACGACGGCGGATCGAAGTCCCCCCAGCCCAGCCGACTCCGCTCGACCGACCTGCCGCCCGGCAAGACCGCACCCGTGGCTGGCTTCCGTGGGCGGTCTTCCTGCTCGTCGTGGCGGCCGTCGGAGCCTACCTGTGGCAGCGCCCGCTCGCTATCGGAGAGGTCCCGCATCAAAGACGCATGATACAGCCGAGCTCGATCGGCGTCGCCACTGTGGGGAAGGGTGACATGGACGTCACGCTGGATGCGCTCGGCACCATCACGTCCCTGGCCACGGTGACGATCAAGTCCCAGATCTCCGGACAACTCACCGAGGTTGACTTCAAGGAGGGTCAGGACGTCAGGAAAGGCGATCTTCTGGCGCAGATTGATCCCCGACCCTATCAGGCCGCGCTTGCGCAGGCACAGGGTCAGCTCGCGCGCGACCAGGCCTTGCTCAACGGCGCCCAGGTCGACCTTGCCCGCTATAAGAGCCTTGCAGCGCAGAACGCCATACCGCACCAGACCCTCGACACGCAGGTTGCGCTTGTCGCGCAGTACGAAGGCACGATCGAGGCCGACAAGGCGACCGTACAGGCAGCGACCGTGAACCTCGCCTATTGCCGCATCGTAGCGCCGGTCGACGGCCGCGCCGGCCTGCGTCAGGTCGATCCCGGCAACTACGTCACGCCGGGCGACGCCAACGGCATCGTCGTCATCACCCAGATCCACCCAATCAGCGTTCTCTTCACCATCCCCGAGGACGAACTGCGGGCAGTCTCGCAACGGCTCCATCAGGGCGCGGTATTGCCGGTGGCTGCCTATGACAGGACCGGTGAGAACAAGCTCGCCGACGGCCAGTTGGAAACCTTCGACAGCCAGATCGATCCGACCACGGGCACGATCAAGCTCAGGGCGACGTTTCCCAATGAGGGGCGCCTTCTCTATCCCAACCAGTTCGTCAACGTGGAACTGCTTGTCGACAAACATAAGGACGTGGCGATCATTCCAACCGCGGCGGTCCAGCGCGGACAGCCCGGCACCTTCGCCTATGTCGTCAATGCGGACAGCACAGTCTCGGTGCGCAAGATAGAACTCGGAGTGACCAATGGCGATCACGTCGAGGTCCGCTCCGGGCTAAGCGCCGGCGAGCGTGTGGTGATCGACGGGGCCGACAAGCTGCGCGATGGGGCCAAGGTCCACGTCCGGGATGCGAACCAAAGTCAAGCCGGGTCGCCCGGGCAGGTGCCGGCGACCAACCAGCAAAACCGGGCCGGCGGGCAAGACGGTCAGTCGGCCGCGCCTCCGAAACACAATGGCCAGCGGAGCGGCAAGCATCACCGTCAGGATTCGGGGCAAGCACGGCAATGAACCCGTCGCGCGCCTTTATATTGAGGCCAGTCGCGACCACTCTGCTGATGGTAGCCGTACTGCTTTCCGGCGTGCTGGCGTCCCGATTCCTTCCCGTTTCAGCGCTGCCCGAGGTCGATTATCCCACTATCCAGGTGCAGACCTTCTATCCCGGCGCCAGTCCCGACGTGATGACGTCCTCCGTCACCGCGCCGCTGGAAGTGCAGCTTGGCCAGATCGCCAATCTCAACCAGATGAACTCGGTGAGTTCGGCAGGCGCCTCCGTCATCACCTTGCAGTTCAGCCTTGCGATTTCGCTCGACGTGGCCGAGCAGGAAGTACAAGCGGCAATCAATGCCGCCGGTAACCTCCTGCCGGCGGACCTACCCGCGCCGCCGGTCTATGCCAAGGTCAATCCGGCCGACGCGCCGGTGCTGACGCTCGGTCTGACTTCCGAGACGCTGCCGCTGCGAGACGTGCAGCAGCTTGCCGATACCCGGCTCGCGCAGAAGATCTCCCAGATCGCCGGGGTGGGCCTTGTGACGCTGAGCGGCGGCCAGCGGCCGGCGGTGCGCGTCCAGGCCGATCCGCGGAAATTGGCGGCTTACGGGCTCAATCTCGATGATCTGCGCACGACGCTCGGCAGCGCCAACGTCAACACGCCGAAGGGCAATTTCGACGGGCCTTCACGCGCCTATACGGTCAACGCCAACGACCAGATCAGCAGCCCGGACCAGTACCTCTCGCTGATCGTAGCCTACAAGAACGGGGCGCCGGTGCGCCTCAGCGACGTGGGTACCGTCGTCAGCGGCGCCGAGAACGATAAGCTCGGCGCCTGGATGAATGCCACGCCGGCCGTCATCATGAACATCCAGCGGCAGCCCGGCGCCAATGTCATCGACGTGGTGGACCGCGTGAAGGCACTCCTGCCACAGCTTCAAGCGTCGTTGCCCGCATCCATCGACGTGAACGTGCTGACCGATCGCACCACCACCATCCGCGCCTCGGTGCGCGACGTCGAATACGAATTGTCCCTGGCGGTGGTGCTCGTAGTGCTGGTGATCTTCGTTTTCCTGCGCAGCGCGCGCGCGACGCTTATTCCCAGTCTTTCGGTGCCCCTTTCCCTGGTAGGCACGCTGGGCATCATGTACCTGTTCGGCTACAGCCTCGACAACCTCTCGCTCATGGCCCTCACCATTGCGACGGGTTTCGTTGTCGATGACGCGATTGTGGTCATCGAGAACATCAGCCGCTTCATCGAGGAAGGCTATTCGCCGCAGGAAGCGGCACTCAGAGGCTCGGAGCAGATCGGCTTCACCATCATATCCCTTACGGTCTCGCTGATCGCGGTGCTTATTCCGCTTCTTTTCATGGGCGACGTGGTTGGCCGGCTCTTTCGGGAATTCTCCATCACGCTGGCGACCACTATTCTGATCTCAGCCGTGGTTTCGCTTACGTTGGTGCCGATGGCCTGCGCGAAGCTGCTCAAACCCGTGGAAGCGATCCACGAAAACGCCTTCCAGAAGGCCAGCCACGACTTCTTCGAATGGATGATCCGGGGCTACGGGCGGGCGCTCGATTGGGTGCTCGACCGGCAACAATTGATGCTGATGGTGGCCGTGGCCACCCTGCTTCTCACGGCGGCGCTCTATGTCGCGATCCCCAAAGGCTTCTTCCCGGTGCAGGACACGGGCGTCATCCAGGCGATTACGCAGGCGCCGCAGTCGGTTTCCTACGCATCGATGGCGAAACGGCAGCGGGAACTGGCCGACATCGTTCTGAAGGACCCGGACGTGGAAAGCCTCTCGTCCTTCATCGGGGTGGACGGCACCAACATGACACTCAATGTCGGGCACATGCTGATCAACCTGAAGCCGCATGACGAGCGCAGCGCCGACATCGGCACGGTGATCGAGCGCCTGAAGCAGGAGACCGGCGGACTTTCCGGCATCACGCTCTACATGCAACCCGTGCAGGACCTGACCATAGACGGCACGGTCAGCCGCTCGCAGTACCAATTCGTGCTCCAGGACGCCAATGCGGACGAGCTGGCGGAATGGACCCCGAAGCTGGTCGACAAGCTGAACACCTTGCCGCAGCTTGCCGATGTCGCAAGCGATCTGGCCGACAGCGGCCTTGCCGCCTATGTCGATATCGATCGCGATCAGGCGGCGCGCTTCGGCATCACACCCGCCACGGTCGACAATGCGCTCTATGACGCATTCGGCCAGCGTATCGTGTCCACCATCTTCTCCACGTCGAGCCAATACCGCGTCATCCTTGAGGCGGACCCCGCATTGCAAGGCTCGTTGCGGTCCTTGAACTCGATCTATCTTCCATCTTCGACCGGCGGCGCACCGGTACCACTACCGGTGATCGCGAGCGTGCATATCGGGACGGCGCCGCTGCAGGTCACGCATATGGGGCAGTTCCCAGCTACTACCGTGTCGTTCAACCTGGCGCCCGGCGCGTCGCTGGGCGAAGCGGTTTCGGCCATACAACAGGCCCAAACCCAGATCGGCATGCCGCTCAGCGTCATCACCAGTTTCCAGGGCGCGGCACAGGCGTTCCAGGCCTCTCTTAGCAACCAGCTCTTCCTGTTATTGGCGGCGGTGGTGACGGTCTATATCGTGCTCGGCGTGCTCTACGAGAGCTTTATCCACCCGGTCACGATCCTGTCGACGCTGCCGTCGGCCGGCATCGGCGCGCTGGTGGCGCTGATGATCGCGGGAGAGGACCTCACGATCATCTCCGTCATCGGCATCATCCTCCTGATAGGCATCGTGAAGAAGAACGCCATCATGATGATCGATTTCGCGCTGGATGCCCAACGCGAAGAGGGATTGCCACCGCGCGACGCTATCCACCGCGCCTGCCTGCTGCGCTTCCGGCCCATCCTGATGACGACCATGGCGGCGATATTGGGCGCCCTGCCGCTGATGCTGGGTACCGGCGTCGGTTCCGAACTGAGGCATCCGCTCGGCGTCGCCATCGTCGGCGGCCTGCTGTTCAGCCAGTTGCTGACGCTTTTCACCACGCCGGTCATCTACCTGTGGTTCGATCGCCTTTCCGCGCGCCTGAGGGACGAGCGGGACGGCGCATCGCGAGGGCGCGGCGCGGCCGCTACGACATGAACCTTTCGATACCCTTCATCCGACGGCCGGTAGCAACGACGCTGCTCACCCTCGGCGTGCTGATGGCAGGTCTGGTGGCCTTTCCGCGGCTGCCCGTCGCGCCGCTTCCGGCGGTGGACTACCCGGTCATTTCCGTCCAGGCAACGCTGCCGGGAGCGAGCCCGGAGGTCGTCGCCCAGACGGTGGCAAGCCCGCTGGAACGGCATCTCGGCCAGATCGCGGACGTCAACGAGATGACATCGTCGAGCAGTCTCGGCTCGACGCGCATCACATTGCAGTTCGGTCTCGACCGGGACATAGACGGGGCCGCGCGCGACGTGCAGGCTGCCATCAATGCCGCGCGCGCGGACCTGCCGACCAGCCTGCGTTCCAATCCGACCTACCGGAAGGTCAATCCGGCCGACGCGCCGATCCTTATCCTCGCACTTACGTCAGACACGCTGTCGAAGGGCCAGATTTTCGATGCTGCAAGCACCGTGCTGGCGCAGAAGCTGTCGCAGGTGGACGGTATCGGCGAGGTGACCGTGGGCGGCAGTTCGCTGCCGGCCGTTCGGGTCGAGCTGGTGCCCCAGGCGCTCTACAATTACGGCATCGGGCTGGAGGACGTGCGCGCCGCGCTGGCCTCGGCCAACGCCCACAGCCCGAAGGGCGCCATCGACGTCGGCGACCAGCGTTATCAGATTTACGCCAACGACCAGGCGACCGCAGCGAAGGATTATCGTTCGCTGATCGTAGCCTACCGCAACGGCGCGCCCGTCCGGCTGACCGATGTCGGCGAAGTCACGGACTCGGTCGAGAATATTCGCAACGCCGGCCTCTCCAACGGCAAGCCTGCCGTGCTCATCATCCTCAACAGGTCGCCCAACGCCAACATCATAGCGACGGTGGACCGGGTGAAGGCGCTCCTGCCGACGCTGCGCGCCTCGATCTCGCCCGCCATAGACCTCACTCTCGCATCCGACCGCTCGACCACCATCCGTGCATCGCTGTACGAAGTGGAACAGGCCCTGATGATCGCCATCGGCCTTGTGATCCTCGTGGTGTTCGCTTTCCTGCGCGACCTGCGCTCGACATTGGTGCCGATCGTGGCGGTACCCGTCTCGCTGGTCGGCACGCTTGGCGTCATGTACCTGCTGGGCTTCAGCATCGACAATCTGTCGCTGATGGCGCTCACCATCGCCACCGGCTTCGTGGTCGACGACGCCATTGTCGTGCTCGAGAACATCGCCCGACATATTTCCTCCGGCATGCGGCCGGCAGAGGCTGCGATCCTCGGCTCCCGTGAGGTCGGTTTCACGGTTCTCGCCATGAGCACCTCGCTGATCGCCGTATTCATTCCCATCCTGCTCATGGGCGGCATCATCGGCCGCCTGTTCCGGGAGTTCGCCGTGACGCTTTCGGCCGCGATCCTGGTCTCGCTCGTCGTATCGCTGACGACCACGCCGATGATGTGTTCCATCCTGCTGCGCTCCGAACAGGGCCGGGAGCATGGCAGGCTCTATCGCTTCAGCGAAAGGGTATTCGATACCATACTCACCGGCTACAGGCGTTCGCTCTCATGGGCGCTCGGGCATTCGCGCCTGGTCCTGGCGATCCTGGCGGCGACGCTGTGCCTGAACTTCTATCTCTACGTCGCCATTCCAAAAGGGTTTTTCCCGCAACAGGACACGGGACGCCTTATCGGCTCGATCCAGGCCGACCAAGCGATCTCCTTTCAGCTTATGTCGCAGAAGCTCGGCCAATTCGCCGATATCGTGAGCCGGGACCCGGCCGTCGCGACGGCCGTGGGGTTCACTGGCGGTGGGCGGACCAATTCGGGCTTCATGTTCGTTTCGCTGAAGCCGCTTTCCGAACGCAAGATTTCAGCCGACCAGGTGATAGGGCGGCTGAGGCAGGAACTGTCCGTCGTCTCGGGCGCGACCCTTTTCCTGCAATCCGTGCAGGACATCCGCGTCGGCGGCCGGCAGTCCAACGCGCAGTACCAGTACACGCTGCAAGGCGACACCTTCAACGAACTTGTCGAGTGGGCGCCGAAGCTTGCCGCCGCGCTGCGGACCGACCCGCGCCTGACCGACGTCAACACCGACCAGCAGAACAAGGGGTTGCAGGCCAACGTCATCATCGACCGTGACGCCGCCGCCCGCTTCGGCATAAATGTCGGTCAGATCGACAACACGCTCTACGATGCTTTCGGGCAGCGTCAGGTTTCGACCATCTACGTGGCGCGAAACCAGTACCATGTCGTCATGGAGGTGGCACCGCAATACTGGCAGAGCCCGGAGACGCTGAAGCAGGTCTATGTCAGCACTTCTGGCGGCTCGGTGGGCGGATCGCAGGCGAGCAATGCGGTGGCCGGCACGTTCACCGCGCCAGGCCAGTCGGCGGGCACTGCCTCGGTCGCGGCGGACACCGCGCGTAACCAGGCGAACAATTCCATCGCCAGCATCGGCAAGATGGCTACCTCGACGGGATCGGCGGTGAGCACCGGCGTCGAGACGATGGTGCCGCTTGCCGCCGTTGCCCAGTTCGGACCCGGCAGCACGCCGCTCGGCATCAATCATCAAGGCCTTTTCATCGCCACGACCATCTCGTTCAACCTCGCGCCGGGCATGGCCTTGAGCGATGCTGTCGCGGCCATCGGGCAGGCATCGGACCGCATTGGGCTGCCGGGCACGATCCATGGCAGTTTCGCAGGGACGGCCAAGGTCTTCCAGGAGACGCTGTCTGACCAGCCTGTCCTCATCTTGGCTGCGCTGATCGCCGTATATGCGGTGCTCGGCATCCTCTACGAGAGCTATGCCCACCCGCTCACAATCCTGTCGACTTTGCCCTCCGCCGGAGTCGGGGCGCTCGTGGCACTGACTGTAAGCGGCATCGAATTCAGCATCATGGCCCTGATCGGAGTCATACTCCTCATCGGCATCGTGAAGAAGAACGCGATCATGATGATCGACTTCGCCCTCGACGCCGAGCGCAACGGCCATCTGTCATCGCGCGACGCCATCTTTCAAGCCTGCCTGTTGCGGTTCCGCCCGATCATGATGACGACAATGGCGGCGCTGCTTGGCGCCGTGCCGCTGGCAATGGGACTGGGCGAAGGAGGCGAAATCCGGCAACCACTCGGAATAGCCATCGTCGGCGGTCTCATCCTGAGCCAGATGCTCACGCTCTATACCACGCCGGTCATCTATCTGTATGTCGACCGCTTCCGGCTGCGGGAGCGTCATGCGCACCGTTGGCCGCTGCTTCCGGGCCGGAGCGGCCCTGCACCCGGGCGAGGATAGACAGGCATGGATAAAGACCCGCGCCGGACCTTTGGGCACGCTGGCATGGCCGACCTGTTAAAGTTAATTGGATGCAGAGATTTTGAAGAGGCGATCCAACGCATCCGGGCGATACTCCACTGCCGCCGGAGGCTGGATCAATTCTCACTCAACCCTGACTGGGTGCCGAATGCGTGACGTTGCTTTGAGTGGCGTGCCGGGTCCCCGCAGACGCAGATGGCCAATATCGCGAACGGCGCTGGCCGCACTGGCGGCATTCGGTCTTTCAGGCTGCGTCCTTAACACAGAGCATCCCGATGCCTTGCTGGACGTGCCCGGTGCTTATCGTGCCGCGCCGCGGCACCCCGATTCGGCCCTGCCCACAATGGACTGGTGGCACGGTTTCCGATCGAAGGAACTCACGGCTCTCATTGAACAGGCGCAACTCTCGAACCTCGATATCGCGGTTGCCGTGGCCCAGATCGTCCAGGCCGATGCGCAGGCCGGGATCGCGGGCGCGCCGCTGCTGCCAAGTGTGAGCGGCATGGCAAGCGCCGAGCGTCTCCGGGAGGTGACGCGAGGTAGCGCCGCCACATCCTCGCAATTCAACCTTGGTCTGTCGGCGAGCTATATGCTCGACTTCTGGGGCAAGAACCGCGCGACGCTCTATGCGGCCGAAAAAAATGCGCTTGCCAGCCGGTTCAACCACGAGGTGGTCGCCCTCAGCACAGTCGTATCGGTGGCGAACACCTATTTCCAGATACTGGCCGCTCAAGACCAGATGCGGGTTGCCCGGCAGAATCTTGCTGCCGCCAACCGCATTTCGGGCCTCGTGCAAAAGCAGTTCACAGCCGGAACCGCTTCCCAACTCGATGTCTCGCAGCAGGCAGCGCTGGTCGCCCAGGTCCGGGCCTCCATCCCGCCGATCGAGGTGACGCGCAGGCAGAACATCGCCGCGCTTGCCGTGCTGGTGGCCCGGCCGCCTTCCAATTTCGACGTTTCCGGTCAAAGCCTGTCGCGCATCTCCGTGCCAAGAGTAACGCCCGGCCTGCCGTCGGAGCTTCTGACCCAGCGTCCTGACATCCGTCAGGCGGAAGCCGAACTCGCCGCATCGAATTTCAGCGTAGAGGCCGCGCGGGCGGCATTCTTCCCGCAGATCCAACTGACGGGAACCACCGGGCTCCAAAGCACGGCGCTCGCCTCGCTGTTCGGACCGGGCGCCTGGTACTACACGCTGGTGGCAAGCCTCAGCCAGCCGATCTTCGACGGCTTCCAACTCAAGAACGAGCTGAAACAGGCAAAAGGCGTGCAACTCCAGGACCTGCAGGCCTATCGCAAGGCCGTGCTCTCCGGATTCGCCGATGTGGAGATCGCGCTGGTCACGCTGGAGCAGACGACGATTCAGATGCGCCTGCAGAACGATGTCGTGGCGAATGCTCGCAAGGCATTCCAGGTAGCTGAGGCCCAGTTGAACGGCGGCACAGTCAACTTGATCACTGTCCTCCAGACGGAGCAGACCCTGTTCACAGCAGAATCGACCTTGATCCAGATCCGGCTGAACCGTTTGCTGGCGGCGACCAGCCTTTTCCAAGCGCTCGGCGGCGGCTGGGACAAGCCCGTTCCTCAAACCGCAACGGCAACGCAATAGGACGATCGTGGGCTAGGCCGAACATATGGGCCGCGAGCGCCAAGCTGTCCTTTTCGGAAGAAGAGGTATCAACTCGCTATCGCCCGCCTTCTGCCACTCTGACACTTGATGATATCCAGTTGGGGGCCGAAGGGCAGACGCCTGCGTGCCTTTGCGCCCCACGGGCATTGGCGCACGCTGACCTTCCTGGGTGCCTTGCGGCTCGACTGCCTCACCGCGCCATGCGTCTTCGACGGGCCGATCAATGGCCAGTGCTTCCGGGCCTATGTCGAGCAACAGCTCGTGCCGATGCTCGAACCCAGTGACATCGTTGTCATGGACAATCTCGGCTCACATAAGTCGGCTGCCATCCGGCAGATGATCCGCGCGGCCGGTGCAAGGCTCTGGTACCTGCCGCCATACTCGCCCGACCTCAACCCGATCGAGCAGGCCTTCGCCAAGATCAAGCACTGGATGCGCGCCGCCCAGAAACGAACCATCGACGAGACGTGGCGGCATGTCGGCCACCTCGTCGCAACCATCCAACCCCCAGAATGCGCCAACTACTTCAAAAACGCTGGATATGCTTCCGCCAAAACCTGAAACGCTCTAGCGATACCCACCGGTGCTGCGATTGCTTCGACAGAAGGTCGATGCTCACAAAATTCTTCCCGGTAACAAACTTCCCTGTTCCGACTCCGGATCGCCCCACCCGCTCGGGGGATCGCCTATGGGCGCGGCACGAGGATCCGCATCGTGCCGAGCGCGTGTGCAACGGCACGACCGGAGGAATCTTCCATTGTCGCCTCTATGCTTGCCAAGGTCTTGCCCGAGCGAACGACCTTGCCAGTGGCGATGAGTGTCTCGCGCCCCGGCTCGAGGTAGTTGACGGTGAGCGATACGGTGGTGGCATTGCTCCCCTGCGGAAGCATAGAGCGAAGCGCAACGCCCATTGCGGCATCCAGCATGGAGGCGACAACACCACCATGCACGTCACCGCGGCTGTTTTCCAGGTCGGGTCGTGATTTCAGAATAATTCGTGAGTTGCCACGCGGCTGGTCCGGCTGCGTACAAAACCCTAACAGCCGGTAGTACGGTCGGGTCTCGGCGGGATCCACAGAGGTTCCGCTATTCATCGTTCACCTCCGCCAGGAGCACACCAGCCGAATGCGGCCACTGCACGAAGACGCTCTCGCCTTCACCGGCCAACTCATAGTTTCGTGGCGCCGTTATCGTCATGTCCATTTCGCCGACTTGCATGCCTACACTGATGGCCGGGCCTAGATAGGTCACGCGCCGAACGCGCGCGGGAAGATTGTTAAATTCGGCTCGCTGCGTCCGGGCCACGACAAGATCCTCCGGGCGCAGCGCCAGCACGGCGCGCTGTCCGACCGTTACCTTGTTGCGCACGTGCGCGGCCACAGCGCCGGCCGGGGTCTGCAGTTCCGCCTTATCACCATTCATGGAAGTTATGCGGCCGTGCAGCAGGTTCGCTTGGCCGATAAAGTCCGCCACAAAGATGTCGCTGGGCGTTTCATAGATTTCGCTAGCCGTACCTACCTGCCTGATTTTGCCATCCCGCATGACCACCAGACGGTCCGCGGCGGCGATCGCCTCGGCCTGGTCATGGGTGACGAAGAGGGTAGTGATGCCGATCCGCCGCTGGATGTCGCGGATTTCAAAGCGCATCTGCTCACGAAGGTTTGCGTCCAGATTGGATAGCGGCTCGTCCAGCAAGAGTACCGAAGGCTCAATCACAAGCGCCCGAGCCAGGGCGACGCGCTGCTGCTGTCCGCCCGACAGTGCTTTTGGATAGCGCTCGTCCAGCCCCTGGAGTTGCACCAGATCGAGAGCTCGCTTTACCTTTTCACCTATTTCCACAGCCGCAAGCCGACGCATTTTGAGACCGAAGGCAATATTGTCGAACACCGTCAGATGCGGAAAGAGCGCGTAACTCTGGAAGACAACGCCGATGTTCCTCCGATGCGGCGGTATCCCCTGTACGGACCTCCCCCCAATCCGTATTTCGCCCGATGTCGGTTCCACAAACCCGGCCACCATCTGCAGCGTCGTTGTCTTACCGCAGCCGGAAGGGCCAAGCAGCGCTATGAACTCGCCCTGCTCTATTGAAAGGGATAGGTCGTTTACCGCAACGAAGGACCCATAAGCCTTCGACATTCTTATCAGTTCGACTGCGGACATCGGACCTCGGACCTAAGAGCTATACTGAGCGTGTCCTTAACCCGAACAACCGACCCATGCCGATCGTTCGCTCGATGACGATCAGCACCACGATCGCCGCAAAGACCAGGATCGAACTCACGGACGTGATCAGCGGATCATAGTTCTGTTCGATATAGACGAAAATGCGCACGGGAAGATTGGTCGCCGCCGGGCTGGAGATGAACAAGGAGGCTGCGAGCTCGTCGAAAGAGAGGATGAACGCAAAGACCAAGCTTGCGATGATCCCTGGCCGGATCAGCGGAACGGTGATTTTCCGGAACGTCATCCAGGGATCGGCGCCGAGACTTTGCGCGGCACGCTCCGCATCCCTGTCGATGCCGAGCACCGCGATGGAGACAAAGCGGATCGCGAACGGAAGCGTTATCACGACATGCGTGAAAATCATCGTCGCGACATTACGCGGAATACCCCATCCGGCGAACAACTGAAGCAGGCCGAGGCCCAGAATGATGCCCGGCAGGCTGAGCGGGGCCATGAAGATGCTCTGCAGGATGCGGCCCGACGCGGAGCTTTGGCGCGCCAGCGCAAGGGCGATCATTGTCCCGAGCGTCGTCGCGATCAGACAAGAGCAGAGCGCCACCACCAGGCTAACGATCGCGGAATTCACGAATTCCGGCCGCCTCAGGAATTCGACATACCACTGCAGGCTCAGTCCTCGCGGCGGGAATACGACGTACTGCGTTGCCGTGAAGGACTCCAGAACGATCACGACGACCGGCGCGACCGAAAACAGGCAGACCAACGCCGTGAAGAGACCCAGCAGCCGACGTATGCGGGGCGTCATCAATGGAATACCACCCGGTATCGGCTGTGCTGGACAAATGTATTCTGCGCGACCAGGACCGCCAGAACGATGAAGATCAATATAATGGCCAGGGATGCTGCAAACGGCCAATTCTGAAGTACCAGGGCGTCCTGGTAGATCTCTGTCGACAGCACCCGGAATTTCGATCCGCCCAGCAGGGCCGGCGTGACAAACGAACTCGATGACAAGGAAAATATGATCAGCAGCCCCGACGCGATCCCGGGCATGCTGAGCGGGAAAACGACACTGGCGAAGACGCGGAGCGGACTGGCTCCTAAGCTCGAGGCCGCCAGGGGAACCGCAGGATCGATCGCGTTCAGGGAAGTGGCCACGGAAAGCACGAAGAACGGCAGGAAGACGTTCACAAGCCCGATCACCACGGCCGTTTGCGAGTACAGGATCGAGCCGCCCTCGAGTCCGAAGGCCTTGAACACCACATCGACCAGACCATTCGGCCCCAATATGACGAGCCAGCCGAATGTGCGAACGATTACGCTCACCAGCAGCGGCGACAGGATAAGCAGAATGATCCATCCCTGCTGTCGCTCCGACGCAGAATAGAAATACAGCGCTACCGGATATCCGACGAGAAAGGTAAAGAAGGCCGAGGACAACGCAAGGCTGAATGTCTTGGTCAGAATTATAATATAGTACCTGTCGGACAAAGCAAGTACGTAGTTTTCGATCGTGAAATCCGGGCTGATTCCGCTCAAGCGGCTATATCCATGAAAGCTGTTTACTGCCAGGATTGCGAGCGGAAGGACAAAAAACAGGGAGAATACCGCCAATCCCGGCAGAAGGAGCAAGAGCGTCGTCGGAATGCGAAGCCCGAAACGCCGTTTCGGGCCTGCTACGTCCGTAGTGTCCGTATGCGTGCTCATCAGCATGGTCAGGACGCTTGATCGATATCAGTTCCCTTCGATCTGCCGGTTCCAGAGGCTCGCCCATTTGTCGAGGTTGGCGTTCATGATTCCCCGGTCAATTTGAATCATGTGAGCTATCTCGTCGCCGTTTGGCACCTCTGCCGCAAGCTTGTCGGAGATTTTGGTCTTCTTGTTGATCGGCGCGGTCACGGTGCTTTCGGCAATTGCCGCCTGCGCCTCAGGACTGATCAGGAAGTCAACAAGGGCTTGCGCTGCCTTCGGATGAGGAGCACCTTTCACCACGTCGAAGTAGTTGGTGAAAAAGCCGGCGCCCTCCTTGGGGAAGACAAAGTCAATCGGTGCGCCCTGGTTTTTCAGGATAAAGGCGCGCGCACTTCCATTGACCGTCACCCATGACTGACCCTGGACCATGATGTTGTCCAATTCGGCAGGCGTCGAAGAAAACGTTGTGAGATTGCCCGATGCCTTGAGGCTCTTCAACTTGTCCAGCCCGGGCTGAACGTCTTTTGCCGTGCCGCCTGCGAGTTGAGTCATGATCACCAGCAGATCCTGTGAATAGGCGACATTAAACGTATAGAGGGCTACCTTGCCCTTCAGCTTGGGATTCCACAGATCGTTCCATGACTTAGGCGCTGCTATCCCGGCGTCCGCGTAAGCTTTCGTGTTGTATTCTATGCCGGTGGCGAGCACGTAGCTTGCGACGCCAATGCCGTCCGGATCTTTCGCGGAATCGTATACGTCCGAGAGGTTCGTAACGATGCCAGGATCAAGCTTTTCATAAAGATTTTGCTGCTTTCCCGCAACGTGGGTGAGACCGTTCGACCAATATACGTCGACCTCGGGACTGTTGCGCGCCGCAACCACCTTCGAATAATTGCTCAGCGCCGTGCCTACGACATAGCTGACCTTGATCCCGGTTTTCTTCTCGAAAGCAGGGATCACCTTTTCCTGCATGGCGTTTTCGATCGATCCGCCATATCCGGCGAGTACCACCTGATCGGCCGCCTGGCAGGCGCCGGACAGGGCAAGCGCACCTGCCAGCGACGTCGCATAGACCAGGACGCGGCGGCGGTTGAACCCAGTGAATGTATACATTGCATCCTCCCTAGTTGATCTCGACGAACTACAACCGACCGCGGTCGACCAAATGCATGAGACCACTGTGCACGATATCGGGGACGTCAATTTCGCCTTCCGCCATGCGTCGTCTACGTTCGGCCGCCGATCTGTCGAACGGCATGCGCACACCAGGCCGGCCCGGTTCAGGCCTTGCCGAGCGGATGCTGGCTGAAAGCTCCGCCGCTCTTTCCGGGAAGGTTCCGTCGCCGATGAGAAGCTCGGGATCCATGACGAGCACGAAATAGGCCATGTCACTCATGCCCGGAGAAATTACCGGGCCGCCGCACATGGCCCCAAGCAACTGCACCACGATCGACAGGCCTGAACCTTTGTGTCCGCCCCACGCCTTGATGGCGCCGGCCAGAGCCGCTGCCGGATCGCGCGTCGGCTCGCCCTTGATGTCGATCGCCACCCCCTCAGGCAGAGGTTCGCCGAGCCTCTGGTGGAGGAGCAACTCTCCATGCATAATGGCGCAGGTGCCGATATCCCAAATGACCGGATCGTCCAGCGCCGGGAAGCCGAATGCGATCGGATTGGTCCCGAGTCGCGCCTCTGTCGCGCCTTCCGGCGCCACAATCGCCGGTCCGTTGCCGGCGGCGAACGCTACCAGCCCTTCGCGCGTGGCCATTTCCATGTAGTAGGCGAACAGACCCGTATACCAAGTGTTGAAAGCGCCCACCATCGACATGCCGGATTGCTTCGCCTTCTCAATCGCGATCTCCGTCGCGCGGCGGGCCACGAAATAGCCGACATGGTCGCCCCCATCGAGAAGAGCGGATACCGGTGTCTCCCTGACGATCTTCAGGCCAGTCCGTCGATCACCGGTCTTCTCGAAGCGCTCGGCAATCGCAAGTATCCTCGGGAGGCTGCCGAACGTGACGCCGCGCAACGCCGCATCGACGAGGTGATCTGCCGTCGCGAACGCTTCGTCCTGCGCATATCCGATCGCCCGCATCGCTGCGATCGCCAGATCGTTCGCCTGTGCGACGGTGAGTCTCATCTGCCCTCCTCCACAACCTTCGCGCTAGCCGCTGACCGGCTGGAATTTCGGTATACTGATGTCCTCGTTGACATCCTCGAAGATCACTTCGACAGGCATTCCGATGTACAGTTCGTCGTTCTTTACGCCGACTATGTTGGAGATGATGCGCGGCCCCTCTTCCAGTTCGACAAAGGCGACATTGTAGGGAATGTCCTTCGCGAAGCTCGGATGATAGAGTTTGTGGAACACCACCCATGTCGCGATTTTCCCTCGACCCGAAACCTTCTTCCACTCGTAGTCCTCGGAGAAGCAATGCGGGCATACCGGGCTGTGCGGCGCCCATAGCTTCCCGCACGACCGACAACGCTGCAGGCGCAGTTCGTGACGCTTGGCACCCTCCCAATAAGGCCGATTGAAATCGGAAACGTTCGGAAGCGGCTTCGCTACGATCTGATCCATGTCTTACCTCCTGAGAATGAGAGAATCGCCGCGGTTGGTTCCCCACTGGACCACTTCCGCATCGGGAACCTGGCGCTCGCCACACTCTCCCCGGAGCTGACGCACCATTTCGCACAGATGATTCCAGCCGGAGACGTGAACTTCCGACAGAAGTCCACCATGCGTGTTCACGGGCAGAGATCCGCCGGGAGCAATCGCGCCGCTATTGACGAACTGCCATGCTTCTCCCGGCTTGCAGAAACCAAAGCGTTCAAGCGCTAACCACACGATGCTGGACATGGCATCATAGGTATAGAAAGCGTCGATGTCCTCGTGATCGACCCCCGCCATGCGATAGACTGCAAGATCGCGAGGGTTGGGGACGGGTTCGTTTTCGTCCTGCTGGTGGATTCCCAATCCTGGGCGCGCGCCAGTGGCCTCGCGCCTGCCGGCACACATGCCTTGCATGCCGGAGATATAGACCGGCTTGTGCGGACCATCCTTGGCGCGGTCGGCCGTCGTCACAATGGCGACGCAAGCACCTCCGATCGTCGAACAGATGAAGCGGCTCGCAGACATATCGCGAAGCCTGATGCTCCTCGACAGTAAGCGGCTTTTTCATGAATGCGGCCGGGTTCAACAACGCATGCTTTCTGGTCGAGACCGAAACCTCCGCAAGGTCGCGGCTCGTAGCTCCGTAGCGGTCGAAATACTTGCGCACCGCCATTGCCCAGGCGGCTCCCGGCGAAGTCATGCCGTAGTGCGGGTGCTCGAAATGAGCGCCGCCAACCTCGCGATCGTCCTGAAACTGCCCATGCGCACCGACGGTGCCCGCGCGCGCCCAGTTGATGGAGCACACACAAGCCACATAGTTCGCAAGACCTGCGTCGACGGCCATTGCGGCATGTGCGAGCACCGTCGCCATCTGACGGCCATGGGTCCAGGTCTGGTCCGAAAAATGGATATCGAGTCCGAAAGCCTCGGACACCTGATCGTAGTCTACGCCGAAGGGGGTACCGATGTTGACCAGCAATCCGTCGATATCGCTGCGTTCCAGGCCGGCATTGGCCAATGCGTTCTTGAAAGCGGTTACCAAGGGGACCAATGGGCTCACCGCAGCGTCCATCCGCTTGAACTCACTATTGCCTACACCGATGATCGCCGTTTGGTCCTTGAGGCTACCCATGTGCTTTCTTTCTCCTGTACAAACGCCATCGAGCGCCGGGGTCACCCTGCCCGGGCTTCGATCGTTTCCAGTCCAAGCTGCTTCACGATTTCGTCGTTGTGCTGTCCCAGCGCGGACAGCGTGCCCCTCGGGCTTGGCCGGGAATCGGAAAAGTGCGCCGGAAAGTCCAAGACATCCGCCGGCCCGCCCGCATCGACCACAACTTCCGCGACGCGAGCCTGAGGCTCGGCCATCAGTTGCCGGTGCGTGAGGTACGCCGAGGCGAACCCGCCGAACCGGCGGACCTGGGCCACCACTTCGGAAGCCGGCATCCGGCGGAAGCTCTTTTCATACTCGCCCTTGAGCTCTCGTGCCTTCGGCCCCAGACCGGTGGTCGAGCGGCCATTCTTGTCAAAGCGGGGATCATCGAGCAAATATTGCAGGCCGACGGCCTTCACAAAGCTCGTCCATCCGGGCCGGCCGTTTGCGCCGACGGCACCGCCGAAGGCAAAGGTGACAGGCGCGTCCGCCGTCGCCCATCCACTTTCGGGCGGATCGTAGGCGCCGCCTACTCTCGGCCCTTCGAAACTGTCCGGATCGGATTGGGCAGCCAAATGAACAGTCTTCATGGCCAAAAGCGAATTCAGGAGCGATAGATCGATGCGCTGGCCGCGGCCACTCCGGCCGCGTTCAATCAGCGCAGCTAAAACCGCCTGCGTCGTAAATATCGCGGTGGACACACCCGCCACGTCGGCTCCGAGCCGGACCGAAGGCTGCATGGCGGACCCCAGATACCGGGTATAACCGGCCATCGCCTGGGCGCAAAGTTCCGAGCCGGCCTTGCCCGCCAGAGGTCCGGATGCGCCATAGGCCGAAATACGCGCCACGATCAACTTTGGATTGCCTTTGTCGGATAGGGCCTCGTCCAATCCGAGCCGGGCCAAATCCGTATCCGAGCGATCGGTTATGAGAATGTCCGATCGGGCGAGAAGTGTTTGGAGAATACGTGCGTCCTGCGGCTCGCCGACAAGCCGCAAGCTGCGCTTGCCACGGTTCAGGGCATAAAACACCGCACTGGTTCGCCCGTCTTTCAAGAAGGGCGGAGACCTTCTCATCCAGTCCCCCTCGCCTTCCTCGATCTTGATGACATCGGCAGCGAGGTCTCCGAGACGGCAGGAGGCCATCGGGCCGGCCACACCGTCGGCCAGCTCGATGATTCTTACCCCCTTTAACAACGTATCGACGCTCATGAGCCGCCGACCTCCTGAAAGTCGGCCGGCGAGCGTCGACGCAACTCATCTAGGACGGACTCGGTCGCCCCTCCCGGCACGGGCGGCGGCAAGATCATTCCAGGCGTTTTCGAAAAATGCCACGGGAGCCCACCGACCAGCACCCTGCCCCATTCCTGCGTGTCGATCTCCGCAATCATGCCGTTGTCGCGCACTTGGGAGTGGTAGCGGAGAGTCTCGAAATTCTGGGCGAGCGCACATGGTACTCCGGCGCGCTCCAGCGCGCGCATCCACCAGATCATCGGCCTGGCGGCGAAAATCGGCGTCAAAATCGCGTCCAGCACATCCCCGTTGGACAAACGCAGGGCGTTCGAGGCAAATCGGGAATCATCGGCAAGGTCGGCCTGCTCTAAGGCGGCGCAGAAACCCTTCCATTGCCGATCGTTGTGGACAGTCAGGAATATTTCTCCATCCAGCGCCTGATAGGCCCCATCCGGCATTAGGTTTGGGGAGTTGCTTCCGCGAGGACCAGGCTCCTCGTCCGCGCCAAGCAGTTCCGCCATACGGGTCGATTGCATTTCCATCGCCGATTTCAGCATGGAAACCTCAACCTTTTGTCCTTTGCCCGCCTTATCCCGGTCGAGCAGCGCAGCGAGCACGGCCTCGACCGCAACGATCGAGGTCGTCAGATCGATGAATCCTGTGAAGCGGAACGCCTCGAATTCATCCCCCGGACAGCCGTTAAGACGTGCAAAACCGGAATAGGCCTGCATGATGAAATCCGCGCAAGCCTCGTTGGCGAGCGGCCCTTCCTCGCCGAACCCCGAAACAGAGCAGTACACAAGTTGCGGGTTCAGCGAATGCAGTACGTCGTAGCCCAATCCGAGACGATCGATCACTCCGCCCCGGAAGTTCTGAATGAACACGTCGGCAGATCGCAGAAGTTCAAGGGCTGCATTTCGCCCTTCTTCGGCTTTCAGATCGAGAACCACGCTTCTCTTGTTAACGTTCAGGCACATATAATTCGTGCCCATCCCGCGCTGCAGGGGCTCCACCCATCGCGTGCCGTCACCCGCTGGCGGCTCGATCTTGATGACGTCGGCTCCCAGTTCGCCAAGCAGCGACCCGATCCACGGCCCCGCGGCCATTATGCTGACGTCGACAACACGCCTCCCGGCGAGCGGACCTGCCATTCGCCTGCTCCTTCACACCTACAAGCCTCGAGTTAGGTACACGCTTGTATACAGTCGTGTCAATGCGTATTTCAAGGGAAGCTTGGTGCCCTTGCCCCAAGCAGATTCTTCCGGGATCCGACTCCGGTCTGCGGCCACAGCATCACCGAGTCCACTTGCGGCCGAATGAATACTCACGTATACAAAGGCATCCAGCATTAACGGGAGCAGGCTTTGGGCGTGTCGGAATTCGACGTTATTGTGGTCGGCGCGGGAAATGCCGCTTTCTGTGCCGCGCTCTCGGCCCAGGAGAACGGCGCCCGGGTCGCGGTTCTCGAGCGCGCAGGCAGAGACGAGGCGGGCGGCAACAGTCGCTTCACCGCTGGCGCCTTTCGCTTTGCCTACCGGGGCCTGGAGGACCTGCGGATCATTATGCCGGACCTGACCGAAGAGGAAATCGATCGTACGGATTTCGGGAGCTACACCGAAGAGAACTTCTTCGATGACATGTTTCGCGTGACCCGTTACCGCACTGATCCGGTCTTATGCGAATTGCTCGTAAGGAACAGCTTCTCGGCAATGAAATGGCTGCGTGAGAAAGGTGTGCGGTTCCAACCAATCTATGGCCGCCAGGCGTTCAAGATTGACGGAAAATTCAAGTTCTGGGGCGGACTGACTGTCGAGGCATGGGGCGGCGGACCGGGCTTGATCGACTCGCAAACACGCATCGCCCGCGACCGTGGAATCGACATACGTTATGGGTGCCGGGTCATCGACCTAATTTACAATGGCGAGCGGCTTGAGGGCGTCAGGGTTAAGCATGACGGCCGGCTTTACGAGATTCATGCAAAATCCGTCGTGCTCGCATCGGGCGGCTTCGAGTCCGATCCGGAGATGCGGACCCGCTATCTCGGACCAGGATGGGAACTGGCGAAGGTTCGAGGCACCCGCTTCAACACAGGCGAAGGCATAAAGATGGCACTAGCGATCGGCGCCGCGCCCTATGGCAACTGGTCGGGGTGTCACGCTGTCGGCTGGGATTTTAACGCGCCGGAGTTCGGAGATCTGGCTGTCGGCGATGGCTTTCAGAAACATTCCTACCCCTTCGGAATCATGGTGAACGCCGATGGAAGGCGCTTTGTCGACGAGGGCGCCGATTTCCGGAACTATACGTACGCAAAGTACGGCCGGACCATTCTTGAACAACCGGGAAACTTCGCCTGGCAGGTCTTCGATCAGAAGGTCGTCCATCTGTTGCGCGATGAATATCGGATAAAGCAGGTCACGAAAGTGACGGCCAATTCCATCCAGGAATTGTCTGAGCGCTTGGAAGGGGTAGACAAGGCGCAGTTCGTCACCGAGATTACCGACTTCAACAATGCCATCGGACAGGACGTTCCATTCAATCCGAACGTAAAAGACGGGCGACGCACTGAAGGACTGCGCATCAACAAATCGAACTGGGCGAATACGTTGGACACGCCGCCTTTCCTTGCCTTTCATGTGGGATGCGGCATTACTTTCACCTTTGGCGGTTTGCGAATAAACGAAACCGCCAACGTTCTCGATACAGATTTAAAGCCCATTCCGGGGCTGTATGCGGCGGGTGAATTGGTCGGCGGAATTTTCTACTTCAACTATCCGGGGGGAACAGGTCTCATTTCCGGCTCGGTTTTCGGCCGGCTCGCCGGCACGAATGCAGCCCATGCGGCTCTCGGAAGCACCGCCGACGCGGCGGACCGGAAGGTCAGCTAAGAGCGGACACGCATACCAAGTTGCATATGCATGTACACACTCGTATCTCTAGATCGGCGAGATAGTTCCAAGCTTGCGCAGCTCGCGTCCTGACACCCAACCGACTCTAGAGCCGACGGAGACACATTATGCCGCGAGATGCCAAGCAGCATTCGAATGAACTATCGGAGCCGGGACAAAAATATTCTGATAGCGGCATCTCTCGCGGCCAATGGGTATACGAGAAACTGATCCAGGACGTCCGGGACGGCAAGTATGCCGGTGGAGTCAGGATCCGTGAGGAAGAAATTGCGCGAGCGCTGGGCGTAAGTCGTACTCCCGTCCGCGAGGCGCTGTCACGACTCCAGGCGCGAGGTTTGCTGGAGTTGGCTCCGTTCGGCCTTGTAGTGACGGAGCTTTCCCGCCAACAGGTCCTCGAACTCTATGCGGTCCGGGAAATCCTCGAAGGATCAGCGGCGCGATTCGCGGCTCAACACGCATCAGATTCGGAAATCAGCGCCCTACATAGCATTGCGCGCGAATTCGACAGGGATCACGCCGACCCGCAGAGGCTCGCTCATCTGAACCGGCAATTGCATGGTTCCATCTACGAGGCCGCCCATAACAGATACCTGATGCGGTCGCTGAACGAATTTCAGGATACCTTGGCGCTTCTGGCCAGCACTACGTTTACTGTTGTCGGGCGGCCGAAAGAGGCAAGCAAGGAACATGCTGTCATCATCAAGGCCATTGAGCGACGTGACGCAGATGCCGCAGAGCAGGCGGCACGACAGCACATTCATCGAGCTCAAGAAGCCCGGCTCAAGATGATGCTCGGGATAGTTATGTAGCGACCGTTCCCGACGAACCGTGTGGCCGGGGCGCTTTATTTTTGTGGCCAAACGTCCCCGATGAATTCAGCTTGGAATTTCCTCGGCCTAGCTGTGAAACGATGTGGGTTTCGGACGCTGATCGGCGTCGCAAATCACTGAAATCCCACAAATAGATGGGATCAAATTCCAGGGCCGATTCACACCGCAAGGAGCGCCGTCGCTGGTCGACGTCCAGGGCCGGTTCGACCCGACAACGGGCGACCCGGTGGTGTTGCCTGCCGGCTCCAAATCCATGTTCGATATCAGCACGCTGAGCTTCGACATCTGGAACACGTCGCAGTTCGAGACGGGCAGCGTCACGGCGACGCCCTCAGGCTGAAGGCGGCGTATTTCCACAACGATATCGACGACTATATCGGCATCGTCGACGATATCCCGGCCGGAACCGGCGCCTGCCCGGCCGTGCCGCCCGGCGTCCCGATATTCGACCCGGCCCATGGCATGTTCGCGGGCTACTACTACCCCTATTGCGCCCAGTACCAGAATTTCGCCAACGCGAAGATACAGGGCGTCGAACTCGAGAGCGTCTACGACGCCAACTGGGGCTTCGCCGGGCTGTCGGCTTCCTTCATCAACGGCCACACGGTCTCGTATTCCGGGGAGCGCGGGGACCTGACCACCATTCCCTCGGCGCAGGTGACGGGCCAGCTCGGATTCAAGTTCCTGGAGGACAAGCTCGTCGTCGGCGGCGAGGTCCAGTACAACCGGAAGCCGAAGGGCAATCCGATCGCGGACGACTATACGCTGGTCAACGCCTTCGCCAGCTATCACGTGAACGACAACTTCAAGTTCGACTTCCGCGTCGACAACATCTTCAACGTGAACTACGCGAACGCGCTCAATATCGGGACGAGCAGCACCGTGCCGGCCGTCTACGAACCCGGCGTCACCTTCAAGCTCGCCGCGACCATGCGCTGGGGCGGCTGAGCGATGAACCCGATGCGCGATCTCATGGCCGGCCTGGCCCTTGTCATCCTCCCAAGCCTGACCGTCTCGCCGGCACTGGATCCATGAACGGCAGGTATGCTCACAACTGAAATGTGGTCCCAAGCCACCGTCATGGATTACCAGAGCTATAGAGTAGCTCCATCCTGGGCGAAGCGGGGAATATGGTCGAACCGGTCGCACTTGCCGCCCTGGCTCGTGCCGGAGAGAGCGCGTTCGAGCAACTGTCCACGCGATGGCGCTCCGGGTTCGAGGCATCAAGAGGGCCAGGAAGGAGTAGCCATGATTGAGCTGGCCGAGCTGCGTTTCCGCTGGACATGGAAGAATTGAATCACGATAACGCCCCTGCGGATGTGGCCGCTGAAGCGGCGACCTTACCCGTCCCGGCAAAGCGGACTTCAAAATCCGGTCGGAAAGGGCCGCGAAAAGCACCATCCGGGACAGCTGATTCCAAGGCGGCTCGTTCAGGCAGATCGAGGTCGGGCTCGACGAAGCAGTTAGGATGTCCGCTCGGCTGAAGGCCTCTTCATCGGCTACATCGGTATCGCCAAAACTGCGTGAGATCATTTGCGCGATGGTTCCCCGGATCGATCTCGACACCCATCGCATTCGCATGACGATCGATATTGCCAGCCTGGTTCGCTGGCTGATGGAAAACGCCACGGTCGGAGACGACGATGCGACCGTATCCCCGCATGCCGGCAGATCGTCATGCGTGAGCAGAAGAGAGAACACCAAATCGACCGGAGCAACGGACGAGGCGAATCGGCACGTTATCGATCTACCGCTCTCCATCTGCCGCCGCGGCATCGGGCGGCGCTTGGTAATCGACGGTCAGGCAACATCCCCGCGTCCGCCGGATCGGCCGCTGATCGAGACGCTCGCCCGTGCCCATGCCTATCTCGAAGCTCTCACGGACGGGCATGGACTTACCCGCCTGAATGTTGCCGACCGGTTCGGCGTACATCCCGAAGACGTGAGCCGAATGCTTCCGCTCGCCTTTCTCTCGCCTCGCATCGTCGAGGCCATCATGACCGGGGAGCAACCGGCCAACCTGTCGGTGCGACACCTTGCCCGCGGCATCGACCTGCCGATCGACTGGGCTGACCAGATCGAGTTGCTGGGCTTCCGGCCAGCACCAGCCCCCTCGTATTGAGATCCATTCGCCTCGATCGACCGGTTGAACATACCCGCATCCTGGGGCCCGAGCCGACACAACATCGAAGGCGCCACTTCATTTACTCGTCCGACCGGTGTGAGGGCCTTGGCACACAAGGCGCTTCAGCAGCCGTCGAGCATGACGGCGATCGTGCCACCATCGCCCCCACGAGATAGTGGACACCGAAAAGCCCCAACTGAGACGCGGCCGGGAAAAGCCGACGAATAGGCGTTTTACGGAGAGATTGTTCCACGATCTCCAGTCTCAGTAGCTCCAAGCCACTGAAAACACGACGCTATTCGGAGACAGGGAAGCGTCGGCGAAAATCGAAGGACCGAATGGTGGTGCTTGCGGTCCAGAGCGAACCGGTCTCAGTCTGAGAGTTCCCTGCGATCAGGGAATTTTGCAGGGAATTTTGCAAGGAACGCGGCTTTCCACGGGGTTTTGACCCCTTCGAGCTCCGACCAAGCGCAAAAAAGGGGGCAAATTCCCTGTTATTGTCGAGCAGGGAATTTTCCGGTCCACGGGAGGCTGTTGCAGCGACCGCGAAGCTGGGATCAGGCAAGTGCTAGCCAGCGACGTAGCTCGCCAAAGGCGGCGCACGCCAGCGGGGGGGGTTCTGTTACGAACCCTATACAAATCATTAGGTATGAGGCCAACGTTCCGTGGAGGGCACAATGACAAAAAGGCAACCCAAGGCCAGGCGGCCGCTCCCGTCCAAACCTTCTTCCGGAGCCGGATCAAATACGCTTGCCGCGACCCACCAAAATATTTGTCTTGAGATCTCAGTGGATATGATGAAAGCGCTGATGGTCCAGCGGCCGTCCGGCCAATCCGCGGCGTTCTGGGCGCGGCTTTTGGAAACACAGTCAGCGCAGAATACCAAACCGGACGACAAAGGTGGACCGCATCCGCAAAGCGCCGAGACCGATCCGGCTGTCCTGGAATACTGGGAGATTGATCTCAGTCGGGAACTCGGGGAACGTAAACCGTAGTCGCAGAATTCTGCTATAGCGTGAGATCGTGCTCGCACACCGCTGATAGGTGACGGCAGCACGGCCGGGATTACAACTTATGCGAGTAATTACCCGACGTAACCGGCAGCCAAGGCGGCAGCAATATTGCCATTTCAGGGTTTATTTACATCGACGCCAGGCCGCGCATCTCGCCTTTGAGACGGGTTCGCGCCGCTGATTCTGGCTGACCTGATGAAAGCCGCTTTGGAACCGCCGAGCCAGTGGGCTCAGTTCGTCTCCGATTCCCTCAATATGTAGGTTCTACATGAGGCAAGAGGATTGCCTCGGCCATAGGACCCCTCACATGATAAACCGAACGACGCCTTTGCAACTGGAAATCGAGTATCTCAAAATCTCGGCACTCAAGTCAAGTCCCGGGAACGCCCGTAAACATTCGTTCGAGCAATTGGCGCGGCTAGGCGCCGGTATCGAGAAGTTCGGGTTCACCAATCCCGCTCTGATCGATGAGAACAATGTGATTATTGCGGGGCATGGTCGGGTCGAAGCTGCTCGCGCTGTCGGACTGATGGAGGTGCCATGTATCCGTTTGGAGCACCTGGGTGAGGCCAAGAAAACCGCGCTGGCCATCGCCGACAACAAGCTCGGCGAACTATCAAGCTTTGATCCAGCACGGCTGAAGAATCAGATTCAAATCCTGTTAGACCTTGATTTTCCACCGGAACTCACCGGCTTCAGCACAGCTGAGATCGACCAAATCCTGGAGGTGCCGGATGTCGTGGTAGTCGAGCAGGGGAGCGAAACGTTCGTCGAACCTGATCCGACAGCTTCCATAGTTTCCCGACGGGGCGATCTATACGCATTGGGGGACCACCGCCTGTTGTGCGGCGACGCGCTGTCGCCGTCGGACCTTCAGCGGCTGCTGAAGAATGAACGGGCCGACATGGTGTTCACGGACCCGCCCTACAATCTGGAGATCGAGGGCAACGTCTCCGGCTTGGGCAAGATAAAGCATGGCGAGTTTGCGATGGCTTCCGGCGAACTGTCGAGCGATCGGTTCATTGACTTCCTCGACAAATTCATGTCAGCCGCCTGCCAATTCACGATGGTTGGTTCCATCCATTTCATTTGCATGGATTGGCGTCACCAATTCGAGATCATGCTGGCCGGCAATCGAAATTATGCCGAGCTGAAGGCCGTCTGTATCTGGAACAAGACAAATGGGGGAATGGGCTCTTTCTACCGTTCCAAGTACGAGAATGTCTACGTTTTCAAGAACGGCAAGGCTCCCCACGTCAACAATATCCAACTCGGCAAACACGGTCGCTATCGAACGAATGTATGGGACTATGCAGGCGTCAATACGTTCCGCCGTGGTCGACTGACAGAGCTTGCGCTCCATCCGACGGTGAAGCCGGTCGGCCTCGTCGCCGACGCGATACGCGACTGCTCCAGGCGCGGCGGATTGGTCCTCGATCCTTTCATAGGATCCGGAACCACTATCCTCGCGGCCCAACGCACCGGCCGCAGAGCCCGTGGCATCGAGATCGATCCCCTCTATGTCGACGCCGCGATCCGCCGTTGGCAGGACCTCACCGGCAAACGGGCGGTGTTGGCGGACGACGGCCGCAGTTTCGATGATCTGTCCCAGACCCGTACCTCAGAGGCCGGCAATGTCGGATGATGAGGATATCGGCTTCAGGAAGCCGCCGAAACACAGTCGCTGGAAAAAAGGCCAGAGCGGCAACCCCAAAGGGCGCGCCAAGGGCCAACGCAACCTCAAAACCGATCTCCTCGCAGAACTGCACGAGCGAATCCAAATCAACGAAGGCGGCATTCCAAGGCGGATCACCAAACAGCGCGCGCTTCTGAAGGCCATCATCGTCCGGGCAATTGCCGGCGATGCGCGGGCCACAGCCGAGATCCTCAATCTCGTCCTGCGTCTGCTTGAACCTGAAGCCGATGCTCCTCCCGGAAGCACGCAAGCGCGGACCCCGATCGACCAAGCAATCCTAGACGCCTATCTGGCAAGCCATGGAGTAAAGAGAGAGCAATCCGATGAGCAATGAACCTTTGGACCAGATCCTGCGGTCTGACTTGACGTCTTTTACCATGAAGGCCTTTGAGACCTTGAATCCAGCGTCGCCTTTCGCAGCGAACTGGCATCTCGATGTAATCGAGCACGCACTCGAGGAGGTACGGGACGGCCGAACAAAACGGCTCATCATCAATGTGCCCCCGCGTTCGCTCAAATCGACGATTATATCCGTTGCCTTCCCGGCATTCCTGATGGGACACAATCCATCGGAGCGGATTGTCTGTATCTCCTATAGCCGGACCCTTTCCAGCAAGCTCTCTCGCGACACCCGCACGATCCTCGAGTCCGACTGGTATCGCAGGATCTTTCCTCACACAGTTCTGGAGAAGGGTGCCGAAGCTATGCTGGAGACGACGCGTCGCGGCTGCAGGATCGCAAGCTCGGTGGAGGCCGGCGTTACCGGGCTGGGCGGCAACATCACTATCATCGACGATCCGATAACGCCGGACGAAGCGCCCAGTGAGGCGGCACGCGAAAAGGTCCTCTACTATTATCATCACACGTTGTATGGCCGTCTGGATGACAAGGTGAACGGCAAGATCGTTGTCGTCGCGCAGCGTCTTCACGAGGACGACCTCTGCGGGCACCTTATGCGGAACGGCGATTTTACCAGCCTCGTGATTCCTGCCATAGCGACCCATGATCAAATCTATGATCTTTCGGGTGGGAGGAAACATTTTCGAAAGGCAGGAGATGTGTTGCATCCCGCGCGCGAGCCCCAATCCGAATTGGACAAACAGCGCCGCAGTCTGGGCTCGGCCGGCTTCGAAGCACAATACCAGCAGAATCCGCTTCCGCCCGACGGGAACATGGTCAAGAAGGCATGGGTAAAAACTTACTTGAGGGTGCCGGATCGTGGCAATGGCCGGATCGTCCAGTCCTGGGACACGGCGATGAAGGGCAATCCGGCGAATGACTATTCGGTCTGCACCACGTGGCTGAAAAAGGATAACCGACATTATCTGCTGGATGTCTTCAGGGAGAAGCCCGATTTTCCGTCCCTGGCAAAGGCCGTCCAGGCGGTGTCTTCTCGCTATTCGCCCAATGCAGTTCTGATTGAAGACAAGGGTTCGGGCACGTCATTAATCCAGCACTTGAAGATCCAGTCCGGCGTCCCCATCATCCCCATCAAGGTCTCTTCCGCCACCGATAAGGAAACGCGGCTGGCCGCGGTGCTGCCGATGTTCGAGGCCGGCATGGTCGTGCTGCCGCAGGACGCACCATGGTCGGCTGAACTGGAGCGGGAGTTGTTCGGCTTTCCGAATGCCCGTCACGACGATCAGGTCGACAGTATCACGCAATACCTCAACTGGGCGCGCGATTCCGCGTTGCCGACGTTTGAAGCCGATTTCGGATTCGATGACGCGCCCACGCACGCCGACATTGCTGACAGGCTTCTTTGGGCTCGGGGCCGTTGAGAGATCGGCAACCCTTCCTTCCCTGGCCCCACGGGCGGCCAGGGACTAACTTACTGCCGAGATTTCAACGCTTCCCCTGCTTTAATCTCCCTGTTGGATTCTTTCGCGTCGGCCGCGTCGACAGGACATTCAATGCGCTGATCAGTCCGGAGGCCGTAAGAGCATAGGTTTTGGGACCGGTTTGCAAAGCCTGGGGTTTCAATGTTCTGGCTGGTGCTGAAGGCTTCATGGTCGAATCCTCTGCGTTTGTAACGTTCAGAGAATTGGCGTTAGCTTCAGCCGATTTGAAGGAGTCGCAAAGGAAAGAGTGTTGCTTGGTTAATTCAATGAGATTATCATTGAATATATCTTTGTCTATGTTTATAGGGTACCGCCGGAAATAAAAATGTAATTTACCCTACCCCCAGTACCAAAACTCCATTTGGGTGGTAAAGTCAGGAAAATCGGCATAGCAGGCCGATTTCGATCTTTGCTCCGAGAGGCCCCTTAAGCGCTGAAGAGCTTTTTGGCTACGATCCGGCCGGAAAATAAGGAATCCGCGGCCCGCCTGGTCCGGTGCCTGCAAAGCCGGACTAATTCTTGGGCCTCAAGGCCTCCAGCAATCGCACGGCTGTCTCCAGGTCGCGGTCGCCAAACCCGCGTCCAAGATCGTTCAGCCGTGCGAGAAGGACCAGCCGCGCGGCACTCTCGCGCCGTCCCTCCAAAGACTGGCTAAAAAGCTCAGCGATGGGAATCTCCAGCGCCTTGGCAAGGACATCCAACGTCTCCACGCTCGGAAGACCCTTCCCACGCTCGATGTTGGAGATTGCATCCACAGAACGCTCCGTTCGCTCCGCAAGTTCATTCTGCGTCAAGCCGCGCGCCTTGCGGACGGCCTTCAGTCGGATGGCAATGTTGCGCTTGAGATCCATGGCCGGAGTGTGTTCCGGACCAGGAGCAAATCGAACGGAGATGGATCGGTATTTTGACTTGAAGTCCGTATACTTATACGGCTTCTGTGCTTCCACTCGGAAAACTTGCGGAGGCACAGCCTTGGATCATTTTACACAAACACTCGATGTCGATCTGTTCGACGGCATCGACACCTTCCTCAACGGGGCTCTTGGCGTCGAAAGCATGGCGACGCTGACCGCCGCCCGTATCATCGCGGCGCGGCCTCCCGGTGAGTTCGACGGCGTGAGTTTTGTCGCCGCGCTTTTCAAGCGTTTCGCCGATAATTGGGACCGCTGCCTGGAGCGGCGGCCGAAAGGCTCGCTTCAGAATTTCCGCTGGCACAAACCACAGCGCAATATATCGCCCCAAAACAGGAGTCCGGAGGTCACGCTGGAAAGAGCCCTTATCCATGCCCTGGCCGGCGCGGGCCGTATGGATTGGTCAAACCAGGTTCCAATCGTGTCTGGCGTTTCCGGCTCCCACGCAGGCAAGCGCAGGGCCGTCGATCTGGTTCATAAAATGCCAGGGGACGGATTTGAGTTAGTCGAACTCAAAACGGCAAGCAATACTCCGCTCTTTGCCGCTCTGGAGGTGCTCCAATATGGCCTGCTGTGGCTTCTCTCCAGGCGTGACCGGCAGCTTCTTTCCTATGTCGACCGAGAGATGCTCGACATATCGGTGCTGCATCTCAGCGTGCTTGCGCCAAAAGCATTTTATTCGGCTGCGCCACTGGGACCGCTGGCGCAAGCGTTGGATGACGGCATCGCTGCCCTTGGCGGTGAGGCGGGCGTCGCAATGCGCCTCACGCAAACGGCGTTCCCGGCGGGTTTCCACTGGCCCGGCGTCTATTCCGATGTCGAACTCCTGTCTTTCCTCGACAATCGCGAGCTGATCTGACGTGCGGCTTCGCATTCACCGTGGCGCCAATCAGATCGGCGGCAACTGCGTCGAGGTCGAGTATGAAGGCCAATCGATCCTGCTCGATCTGGGAATGCCACTTGATGCGGACCGGCCGGAGCCGTCGCTTCTGCCGTCCATTCCTTTTCTAACCGAAGGTGAACAAGAACCACCTAGCAATAAGCGCCCATACAGGCCGGGCCGGCAGAGCCTCCTCGGAGTGGTCATCTCGCACATCCATCCCGATCACATCGGCCTGGCCGGCCTGCTTTCACCGACAATACCCATCTATCTCGGTGAGAAGGCCACACAGCTCCTTGCCGCCGCGCAGGACTTCGTTCCAAAGCAGGCCCCTCCCCGCGCCCTGAGGACCTATTCGGATGGCAACGCCTTCACGCTGGGCCCGTTCGAGATCACGCCTTATCTGGTCGACCATTCGGCCTTCGACGCCTACAGTCTGATGGTCAAGGCGGGCGACAGCAAAATATTCTATTCGGGTGATCTGCGCGCCCATGGCCGTAAGTCGGCTGTGATGGAAGGCCTGATCCGTCATCCGCCCACCGATATCGACGTTCTGATCCTCGAAGGGACGACGCTCAGTCGTCCCGATCACCGTACCGTTCCCGAAACGGTGATCGAGAAACGGCTGATCACTCAAATCGCGTCATCGTCACGGCTCGTTCTTGCCGCGTTCTCTGCCCAGAATATCGATCGCTTCGTAACCTTCTACAGAGCGACCCTCCAGGCGGGACGGGTCTTCGTCGGAGACGCCTATCTGGCTCATCTATTGAATTGCCTACAACTGCCCACCCTGCCCAAACCGAACAGTCGCAACTTCCGCATCTATCTGCCGTCAACGCAGCGACGTCATATCCTTTCCCGCCGATCCTTCCATCTGGTCGATACGATCCGGTATGCTCGCATATTCCCCGAGGAACTGGCCGCCGAGCCATCGCGGTTCGTGGTCCTGTTTCGCGAAAGCATGGCGGCCGAATTCCAAAGGCTGGTGCAAGCCTCGGGCGCCGAACTGATCTACTCGCAATGGCCGGGATATCTCGATCGCCCGTCAAGTAAGCTTCGGGCATGGTGCGCTGCCAATTCGGTCCCGCTAGCCATTTGTCATACCTCTGGCCATGCCGATCCAAAAACCCTCATTCGGTTGGCCCGTGCACTGCGGCCCCGCCACCTCATTCCTATCCATACCGTCGCGCCTGAACGTTTTCCGGGGCTTGTTCCCGATGTCGTTCTCCTTGGCGATGGTGAATGGTTCGAATGCTGACCACTATTAGTGGAAATGACAGAGCAAGACGGCAACGCGCATGTGAAACATTCCTCGCTTGCTCGACGGCAATCTCGTCGATAAAGCTGCGCCTCCGACTGGGGAACCTTGATGTCTAGCCCGGGCAACGACTTATCGGGCACACGTTTCCCCATCCAGGAAGGGATTATGAGACGACAAACACGACCATTCATTGTAGAGGTCAAACAGAAGCGCGTTAGCACCAAACGGAACCGCTCGATCTGGGGCGATCTCGATCTTTCTGCGATTGCCGCGGGCACGACAATGAGGTCGGAAGCTTTGATGTTGCCAAAGAGCGAGCTTGTCGGCCCCGGTATTATACCCATTGATGTTGAAGATAGGCACAAACCGCTGGTGGAGTATCCTATGGCCGATTTCAAGGAAGCTGAACCGCTTCAGTCCCCTGACGAAGCGCCTGTGAAGGGAGAAGCAACGGAAGCGAAAAAGAAGGCTCCGCGGCCGAAAGCGGCCAAGGTGCAGCCAAAGCGCTCCGCCCGAAAGGCAGTCGTTCAGCCTGCATCTTCGCTGGCTCAGTCTCCCTCCCCTGCCCGAACGACCCGGAGAACTTATTCCGAAAAGGAACGCGCTCACAAACTCGATCAGATCGGAAAATCGATCGGTCGCGGCGAGACCATCAGGAACGCGGTTAAGCAGGCTGGCGTATCGGAGCAGACCTACTACCATTGGAAGAAGGCCGCTGCGACCATTTCCGACGGTGGCGATCTGAAAGACCTGATCGCCCTTGAGGAGGAAAACAAGCGCCTGAAGGCTCTTCTGGCTGAACGGTTGCGCAAGGAAAACGCCGAACTCAAGAGAAAGCTCGGTCTCGACTAACGCGAGCTATAGATCCGTGTGCTAGGTTTGATAGTCCGCGCGGCGTGAGCCTCAACAACTGGGCGGCTTTGCAGAGCCATTGTAAAAGTCAGGTTCCTCACGCGCCAATCACGTCGGTCTGTACACTTCGCTGAGCGTTCGCATCTCTCCGGACGTCCGTCAGGCCGCCCGGTATGGGCAAAGACCAATGCCGGCATGGGCAGCTTCTATCGATCCCAGCATGAGATGATATTCGTCTTCAAGCATGGCGAGGCGGCCCATACCAACACTTTCGGTCTCGGCGAGAAGGGTCGGTTCAGGAGCAATCTGTGGACCTATCCGGGCCGCAACACCTTCCGCAAGAACCGCGAGGAAGACCTGGAGAACCATCCCACCGTGAAACCTACCGCGTTGGTCTCCGACGCGATCAAGGATGTCAGCCGCCGCGGCGAAATCATTCTTGATCCCTTTGCCGGGTCCGGCACAACCATGATCGCGGCCGAAAAGACCAAGCGTATCGCCCGGCTGATTGAACTTAAGCCCGCCTATTGCGATGTCGTCTGCCGGCGTTTCACAAAATATACCGGCAAGCCGGCGATCCTTGCGGCAACCGGCCAACCATTTGAGCAGGTAGAAGCGGATCGACTTACGGCAGTTCAAGCCTAACAATCGTACCTGAATCTGATCGATCCAGCAGTTCGGCTGCGAATGAGTAGGCCCATAAGCCCGCCCACTCGACCAGCCAATCGTAGAGGCCGGTCCTGATGACGGCATCAGAGAGATGAGCACGATCCCATAATATGATACGCGCATTGCCGACCATCGACCCTTCTTTCCCTCGCCTCCGTACTCGGCGTTCCGCTCCTCAAACTGATCAGTGAACCCGAACTCAATAAAGCAAGTCCACACACCGTATCGCCCTCGAACGTCCCCAATTACTGGGCTGATCGGCCTCACAGCACCCATATGTTGGATTCGGCGTCGGAAAATATGATTATTTTGCTCTCTGAATCCGACCTCGCCTCAACCAATCTTCCTTCCGTCCTGCGCCGCTCTGCCTGCCAGTCGTGGTGTGACGATCGCAGCCTCTCCGAGTCGATTGGCGATGCTGACGCATATCCGGCGGGCGACGCCGGGAAGACGGCTTGGCAAGACCCCGGGAGATCTTATGACAATACGGTTGGGTCGCGAGTGACATTGGTTGAAACGGCATTTAGGGAGAATGGAGCGGGATCGAGAAATCTCCGCAGGGCGTTTTTCGTCAGCGCGGCGACGTCGTTTTTCGCTCTGGGGTCGCCGAGCGAGCCTGCCCACGCGACGGATCCGGTCGACAGAACGGCGCCGCCCGTCTCCGTTTCGAAGAAAACCAGATCGGTACGCAGCATGGGACTGAGACCGCCTGTGACGGTGGGCCGGTTAACCAGGACCTCTTCATTAGCAAGTACGTAGCTGTTGTCCAACATGTCTGTCGTCGCGATGACGAGCGCATGAGCGGGCGTTCCAAGCGCCGTATCGGCCCGGTCGATCTCGATACCTGCCGCACCGCCTCCCGATAGGCCGAAATCCCCGAGTGGGGTTCCGGAAACGGGCGGATTATCGAAAAGAAAGCCGACTCGCGGATCGCATGCCGCTGCCTGCAAGCGGTACGGATGGCTTCGAAAGAAGCCCTGGCCGACATATCCGACGCCTACCAGCGCCTGTGGGAACCGGCCGTTGCGTCGCCATAGGCCACCATAGCTGCCGTCGAAGGCGTGATAATATTCGCCGGGCTCGGAGGCCCAACTCCTGTTACCATCCTCAGCGCGTCGAAGCTCTATCGTTTCAGGATAGTCGGGATGGGTCGATACGCGCCAATAGAAGCCGTTGCCGCCGAGGTAGATCAGCCTGCCGCCATCACCGAGATATTGGCCGACTGCATCGTGACTGCGGGTCGTGTGGTATTCCGGATGGGAGCCGGTCAGAACGCACCGATAGGGTGAAAGCGCTTTGGCGCCTTCGGCATCGAGGACGTCGTCGGTGATAATTTCGAACGGAATGCCTTCGCGATCCAGCCATGAAGCAACAAGCAGATCGGCGCCGAAGTTCCAAAGTCCGCTTCCAAGCCCGCCCTGCCATGCGCGCTGATTGTGCCGGAAGGTGAGGCAGGGACGGCGGCGCGACGAATACGAAACCCCGCTTCCATCCATATGCGTGTCATAAAGCGAGAGACCGTATTCGTAGTGCCCGGCGAGCTCGCAGTCGTTGGCCGTGAGCACTATGAGCCGGTTGGCAAGCACCTCGGGATTTGCCCCGTGGAGGAGGCAGCGATCGTTCGCATAGGCAAGGTAGGTAAATGTGGGTGCCAGCCATGCAAGTGAGGCGCTTTCGCCGCGGCGTCGCGGAGTGACGAAAATCGGCAGCGTATCGCGGCCCAGTTCTCCCGCGATCTCGATAAGATAGATGCCACTCGCGATATCCTCGGGAAGCACAAGGGTAGCCGCCGACGGCCAGCCTGCGTCGAGTAAGTCGTCGCAATGAAAATGGACGGACGCGTAGCCGCGCGGCGCATGGAGCCAACTCTGCTCCTGCCCGTCCCAGCGGGAACCCTTTACAGCTCTTGTGGGAAGGTTGACGAAGCGGCCGTGCCGGCCGTAAGGACCAATGTCGAATGCGGTGGCGCTCGCCATCTCCCTGCTGAAATCCCAGGCTGCAAGGAGATCCTCGTCTGCATTCGTATCGCCATCGGCCAGGCGGTCGAGACGGGCGAAGGTGTCGGAGGGGGCAAGGGCGCCTCTCCAGATGGCGGGCGATTCGATGCGTCCGTCAAAGCTCGGAAGAGCGGGATCAAAGTCCGGCCCGGCGGCACCAATCCGAAACACCGCGTTAGCCCCGGAAGGGCGTTCCGGCACGACCCCCGACGCGCTTCGGATACTTTGTCCGGAGCGGCAATGGATCGACATTGTTTCCGAACTTCGATCATAGGAGATCAGCAGAGCGGCCCATCGGTCCTCCACCGGTCCATTGTCGATGCGCAGCCGCGTCGTCTCCCGGGAGCCCGAGCGGCATTCGAGCCAGACGGTTCCTCCGAGGCTCAAGCCGACGACGAAGCCCGATCTCCCGTCGGTCAAACTACATAGGGCGCTTCCCCCGGCTGCGATGCGCGTCGGCTGAACCAGAAAGCCGATTGTGAAGCTGCCGTTGCCGGTCGTTTCACGGGGCGCTTCGAACCAGGAGCCAATGATCGTCCGTTGCGGGGTGACCGTGACCGCAAGCGGGGGGATGGCGACTCCTTCGGACGCCAATTCGAGGGCGGCGCCATCCGAAATGAGCCGGCGGAACCGATGGAGCCGGACCGCCGCGCTGGTTTCGCAGGCGGCCGATAGATGCAAGGAAACGGTATCGCCGGGTCGATAGGTCCACCGGTCTGTATAGCCGATGATACCGAAATCAGGCGCAAGCTTCATGCCTCGTCACCGCTTGCGGAGCGTTCCGTGCGCAGATGAAAGACATGACGTTCCGCTTCGGCCAGATCGTCAAAATAGACATCCAGCAATTGCGGCCGCTCCCCGCGGTCACCCAGTTGCGCCAACCGCCAGCGGCGAAACGGCTCCACCTCGACCAGCACATGCTTGCCGACCGCCGAAGCGCTCCTGAGGCGAAGGAGCAAGTGCTGGATATTGGCATCATGGTCGCCGAACGGGTCGGCAAGGAACCGCTCCGCCGGCGACGTCGGCCGCATCGGGTTCCCGTCGGAAAGAGGCATCCGACCCCTCCTATCCTATTCGTTCTAATGGTCGATGCGAGCCCGGTGAACGCGCTCGAAATGCTCGTGGTAATGATGCGGCTGGATAGCCACATCGACAAGTGCCGGGATTCCTTCGATATTGGCTTTCAGCGCCTGGGTCAGTGCATCGTCGATCTGGTCGGGTCGTGTCACCTTGATGCCGAAGCAGGATTGTGCGCGCGCGATTTCGGGAAAGTCGCTGTTGACCTCGAAGCCGGTGGCCAGGAAAGGCTTCTGGTTGAGCACCTGGTTGTACTGGACCCAGCCGAAGGCATGGTTGTTGAGGACGATCCAGGTGATGCCGCATTTGAGTTCCGCAGCCGTGGCAAGTTCGGCCAGCGACATCTGCATGGCGCCGTCGCCAGCAAAACACACGATCTTCTTGCCGGGCCGGGCCAGTTTCGCGCCAATGGCCCCGATGATGCCCATGCTCATGGCGGTCTGTTCCGCCATCGGCACGCAATCGTCGATGTCCAGTACCCGATAATGCGGCCAGTAGTAGCTCCAGAGGTCGGCGCCGCCGTTTTCCTTCATGAGGATGGTATCGTGACCGAAAATACGATTGACCGCATCCAGCACCCGGGGAACCCGGATCGGCACGGAATCGTCCGATGCTGCCGATTCGAGCTTCGGCCGATAAGCCTCCCGCAAGTTTTCGATGGCGGCGAAACGCGCGTCTCTTTCGGTTTTCGGGATCGGCGGCAAGACGGCCAGCACATCCTTCAGCGCGAGTTCGGCGTCGCCTGCGAGCGCAATATCGGGGCGAATGTTCATCCCCATCGTCTCGGGATCGATATCGATCTGGATGAAGCGCGCATCCTTCGGCCAGAACGACCAGCTGTTGGTCGAGAACGCCTCCAGCCGGGACCCCACGGAAACGACGAGATCGGCCGAATCGAAGTACGTCTTGCCGGCCTCGGTGAAGTAAAGCCCCGTCAGCCCGAGCGCGAGGGGCCCGTCCTCGGGATAGATGCCGCGTCCGCCCGGGGTCGTCATCACCGCCATGCCAACGCGATCGGCAAGGCCGGCGACCGCCGCCGCGGCCTGCGCGAATACCGCGCCGGAGCCGCACAGCAAGACGGGCTGCCTTGCCGCCGCGATCGCTTCCGCCGCAGCGGCAACCGCTTCCGCGGCGGGTCGCGAGCGGTGTCGAGTATAGCCTGCTCCGTAAGGCGGCATCGCAACCGGCTGGTCGGCCATATCCGAAGGGATTTCGATGAAGACGGCGCCCGGCCTGCCATTCATGGCGATGGCGAAGGCGCGCCGCATCACCCAGGGAAGGCGGCTCGGATCGGTGACCTTCACGGCCCATTTGGTCACCGGGCGCATCAGCGCGACGGCATCGAGTTCCTGGAAGGCCCCCATTCCGTCATGGCTCTGGACAACGCCGTTGGCGATCGCAATGACCGGCAGCGAGCCCGCCGTCGCCTCCAGAAGCCCCGTCACCAGGTTGGCGATGCCCGGACCCGGGTTGGAAAAGACGATGCCCGGCCGCCGCATCAGACGGGCATAGGCATAAGCGCAGGAAACGGCGGACTTCTCGTCGCGCACAAGGACGAATTTGACTTCGGTGTGCTCGGTTAGGTCGTAGATGAGATGCTTGGGATTGCCCGGCAATCCAAAAACATAGTCCACATTCTCGGCCGCAAGCGCGTCGGCAACCGCCCGCCAGACTGTTTTCTTCGCAAGCATTCAGCAATCCCTTTCTTCAAGCACGCAATCCGATCGCCCGGCTGCGGATGCGCGGCCGGGGATGGATTCGATCAGCATCCGCGTGTAGTCGTGTCGCGGATTGAAAAGCACTTCGGCCGACGGACCGGATTCCACGATCTTGCCGCTCTGCATGACCGCCACCCGGTCACAGACGGCCGCGGCAACGCGCAGGTCGTGGGTGATCAGGATCAAGCCGATCCTGAGTCGCTTCTGGATTTCCGCCAGCAATTCGAGCACGCGCGCCTGGATGGATACGTCGAGCGCCGAGATGGGTTCGTCGGCAACGATGAGCTGGGGTTCCAGCGCCAGTGCCCTGGCAATGCCGATGCGCTGGCGCTGCCCACCGGAAAAGGCGCTCGGGTAGCGGTCGGCGGCGGCCTGATCGAGCGCCACTAGTTCCAGCAATTCGAGCGCCCGTTCACGCGCGCGCGCACGGCTCATGCCATGCGCCAGGAGCCCTTGCGCGACGATCTCAAAAACCGTCCGCCGCGGGTTCAGGGAAGCGAACGGGTCCTGGAAGATCATCTGTATGCGGCGGCGCAGGGGGGCCATTTCCCGTTCGGACAGCTCCAGCAGGTTGCCGCCGACGCCGTCGAGGCGCAGGTCACCGCCATCGGCCTTGGCGAGGCCGACGATCATGCGCGCCAGAGTGGATTTTCCGGAGCCCGACTCGCCCACTATGCCGAGCGTTTCGCCGACGGCCAGCGAGAAGCTGACATCGTCGACGGCTTGCACCTTGCGCCGCGGCGTCAGCCAGCCGGAACGACTCGAGAAGGCCTTCGACAGGTTGGACGCGACGAGCAGTGGCCTTTCCTGGATCGCTTTCGGCGCCGCCCTCGGCTGAAGCCTAGGCACCGCGTTGAGCAGTTCCCTCGTATAGGCGTGGCGGGGATTCGACAGGACGTCCCTGACGCTGCCGCGCTCGACGATCTTTCCGTGCCGCATGACGGCCACATCGTCGCCGATCTCGGCCACGACGCCGAAATCGTGGGTGATCAGCATCACGGCCATGCCGCGGTCGGCCTGCGCCTTCTTCAGGAGAGCGAGGATTTGTTTCTGCGTGGTGACGTCAAGAGCGGTCGTCGGCTCATCGGCGATCAACAGGTCGGGATCGAGCGCCAGGGCCATCGCGATCATCACGCGCTGACGCTGTCCTCCCGACAGCCGGAACGGATAGGCATGCCGCAGCAGATGCGGTTCTGGCAGCTCCATCACCTGAAGGAGAGCCTCAACCCGTTCGTCATAGGGCCCCGCAATCCCGTGGAAGCGGAAGACTTCCTCGATCTGCTTGCCGACGCGCATGACCGGATTGAGGGCCGCCAGCGGCTCCTGGAAGATCATTCCGAAGCGGGCGCCGCGGATCCGCCGATGCCGGGCGGCCGGCATCCCGACCAGGTTTTCTCCTTCGAAGCGGATCTCGCCGCGCGCCCGGACCGTCTCCGGCAGGAGGCCCATGACAGCATGAGCCGTCATCGACTTGCCGGAACCGGATTCGCCGACGAGACAAAGGATCCGGCCGGGCGGGACGGCGAGGTCAATATTGTCGACTGCCCGGTTGCGCTCGCTACCGACGGGGAGCTCGATGGTCAGGCCCTCGATCGAGATCAAAGGTTCGGGAGTGGGCGGGTGGCTCATGATTCGAACTTGACCCGGCCCTTCAGATGCGGGTTAAGCGCATCGTTCAGCCCCTCGCCGACTAGGTTTATCGCAAGCACGGTTAAGACGATCGCGCAGCCGGGAAAGACGGAAAGCCACCAAGCCTGCCTGAACACCGTCCGGGAGGAGCCGATCATGTAGCCCCAGCTGATGTGATTCGGATCGCCGAGCCCGAGGAAGCTAAGCGAGGATTCCGTCAGGATCGCCGTGGCGACGAGGAGGGAGCCCATGACAATCAAGGGGGTGACCGCATTGGGCAGGATCTCGCGGCTGATGATGCGCAGGCGCGGCACGCCCGCCAGCACGGCCGCCTCGACGAACTGGCGGCTGCGCAGAGCCATGAATTCGGTTCGCGCTAGGCGCGCGATCGGCGGCCATGTGACGACAGCGATCGCCACGATGATCGACGTGACGCCAGGCGTCAGGATCGCGACCAGCAGGATGGCGAAGATGAAGCTCGGAATGGTCTGGAAGAACTCGGTCACGCGTACCAGCACATCGTCGACCGCACCGTCGAAGAAGCCGGCGGCGGCCCCGACGACGACTCCGATTAAGACCGAGACGATGGCGGAAAGGAAGCCGATCAACAGCGACACCCTGGCGCCATGGAAGACGCCGGCCAGCACATCGCGGCCGAGCATGTCGGTGCCGAACGGAAAGCGGCCATCAGGAGGCAAGAGCGGTGCGCCGCGTGGCGCCATCGGGTCGCCGGGGAAGAAAAATGAAGCCGTGAGCGCCGCGAACAGGATAGCCGCCAGCATGATCAGTCCCGCCGTGGCGGCAGGGTTCTCGGCGAAGCGGCGCAGCAATCCTCTCATGCCCGTGCTCCGACGCGCGGATCCGCCAGGCGTAGAACGACGTCCGTGAGCATGTTGAAGAAGACGACCATCAGCGATGACAGAAGGAACACGCCGAGGAGGAGATTATAGTCGCGCTGGAACAGAGCGTCGAAGGCCAGCCTTCCTATGCCCGGCCAGGCGAATACCGTCTCGACCACCAACGCACCGCCGACGAGCTGGCCCGCCTGGAGACCGGCGAATGTGATGATCGGCAGCAGGGCGGTTCTGAGGATATGCGCCGTGGCGACGCGCCATTCAGGCAGACCTTTCGCCCGGGCGGTCTTGACGTATTCGAGGCCGGCGGTCTCCAGCATAGAGGCGCGCGTCAGGCGTATGTAGACGGCAATGTAGAACAGGCCGAGGGTAAACGCCGGCAGCAACAAATGCTGCAGCGTGTCGAGCGCCTGCGCGAGCAGGCCGTCGGGCGGAATGAAGCCGTGCATTCCAAACGGAGGAAGCCAGCCGAGCCGAACCGAAAAAAGCAGGATGAGAAGAAGGCCGATCCAGAAGATCGGCGTGGCGTAGAAGAAAAGCGACAGGACCGATATCGCACGGTCGAGGAGGCTGCGAGGCCGCATCGCCGCAAGGGCCCCCAGCAGCGGGCCTAGGATCAGGGCGAACGCGTAAGCCGTGCCGGTCAGGAGGAGCGTGGCCGGCAGCCGCTCCAGGAGCATGGCGGCGACGGGCCGATGGAAACGATAGCTCTCACCGAGATTGATGGTGAAGACCTTCTCGACATAGATCGCCAGTTGCGCGGGCAACGGCTTGTCGAGCCCGTATTCGTGCCGCACCTGGTCGAGGAAGGTCTGATCGGCCGATCCCGCTTCTCCGGCCATCACCATGGCCGGATCGCCAGGCGCCAGGCGCAGCAGGAAGAAATTGAGGATAGTGATGGCGAGCACGACGGCGAGCGCCTTCACTATCCATTGCAGCAGGAAGCCGGCTACGCGCATCCGGCGCCTATTTCTCGAAGTAGGCCGAGGCGAAGTTGCCGTTGGGACCCAGCCCGTTGATGACGACGTTCTTCAGCTTCGCACTATAGACCGTCGGCCATTGCAATTCCACGAGCCAGGCGAGCGCGACCTGGTCGGTGAGAATTTTCTGCGCCTTGTCGTACAGCGCCTTGCGCTTGTCCTGATCCGGCAAGGAAGCAGCCTCGGCAAAGAGCTTGTCCACCTCGGGATTCGAATAGCCGGACGTATTGGTGAACAGGACGCCTTTCTTCTGGTTGTCGGTCAGATAGGTCCTGGCGACACCAAGGGCCGGGTCGGACAGCGTCGTCAGATAGGTAGTCGACATATCGACGTCCCAATTGGCGATGCGGTTGCCCCAGCCGGCCACATCGGAAGGCTGCAGCGTCACCTCCACGCCCACCGCGCCCAAGGCCTGCTTGATGTACTGGGAAAGGCGGTCCCACATCTCGCCGTAGGGAAGGCCTAGGAGACCGATCTTCACGCGGACGCCGTCGGCATCGGGCTTCAGCCCCATCTCGTCGAGCAGCGCCTTCGCTTTCGCCGGATCGTAAGCGTACTTGGTCACGTCGTCGGTATAGAAGGGCGACGAGGAATGGATCGGTCCCGTCGCGACCTTTGCGAAGCCGAAGAAGATGGTGTCGCGAATGAAGTTGCGGTCGAGCGCGTACATCACCGCCTTGCGGAAACGGACGTCGTCGAACGGCTTGCGCCGGATGTTCATCTCCAGCCAGGAAATCGGCGAACCCCATTCCCAGCCCTTGGTTGTGACCTTCAGGCTCGGATTGGAATTGAGCCGCTTTACGTCGACCAGTTCGAGATCGTTCTGAGTGGCAAGCTGTACCTGGCCCGACTCCAGCGCCAGCGCCCGTGAAGCGCTGTCGGGAATGAAGCGGTAGTAGATATCATCCAGATAGGGTTCGCCCTTAATGTAATAGTCGTCGTTGCGGACGAGATGGATGTATTGACCAGGCTTCCATTCGTCGAACTTGAACGGGCCGGTGCCGATAGGGTGGCGATTGGCCGGATTGTCTCGGTAATTGGTTCCCTCGTAGATGTGCGCAGGAACGATCGGCGCGCTGATAGCGTCGAAGCTGCGGAGAAGAGGTCCGTAGGGCTCCTTGAGCGTCACCACGACGGTATAGTCGTCGGGCGCGGTTACCTGCACGCGCTTGAATGTGGCGCGTGAGCGGGAGTGCACTTCCGGGATGAACTTCGTCAATGAGAAGACCACGTCCTTCGAGGTGAATGGGGCGCCATCATGCCATTTCACGTTGTGCCGCAGGTGGAAGGTGTAGATGAGCCCGTCCTTGCTGACCTCCCAGCTCTTGGCGAGCATCGGTTCCGGGTTAAGATTGAAATCGTAGGTCAGCAGGCCTTCGAAGATCTTCGTGGCCGGCAGCAGCGTCGGAGCATTGAGATTAATGCCGATGATGAGGCCCGGCGGTTCGGGCCACAGCGTCGAATTGAGCGTTCCGCCGCGGACCGGATCGGCCTTCGCCAAGCCGATGCCCACGGCCATGAGGGCCATGAGCGCGATCAGGAAACGACCGGCAATCCCATTCAGAGCTTCGATGCGCATTTTATGTTCTCCCTCATGCTTTTCCACGAACTATCCTGTAACAAGTGTTCTTGAGGAAGGGCCAGTTTCAGCCCATAGCATGGAGCCACTTCAAGGCTGGTGGAAATCGAACGCGGGATGCGGCAACGGAGCATCTTCGATGGGCTGGGCGAGGACAGGGATGGTACTTCCCTACAGCAGCGCGTGTACAACCGTATCGCCGAGGCTATCCTCCAGGGGCAGTTGCCGCCTGGCGAGCGTCTCCCCTCGACGAGGGATATGGCAAGGACGCTAAGCATCGGCCGCAATACGGCGGCCGCGGCCTTCGATCAGCTTATCGCCGATGGTTTCGTTGAGGCGAGGATGGGTTCGGGCACTTTCGTATCCGCGCGATTGCCCCATGGGCCGCTCCGTTCCGGCGGTCACGTCGCGCCCGCCGGTGCCATCGCCGCGCGGATGGCACGACGGGCGGAACGGTTCGCCGCGGTGGCGCACTCGCTGCGGGTCCCGCAGCGGCCGGTTCCGTTTCGCATCAACATGCCCGCAGTGGATTCGTTTCCGGTGGCGCGATGGCGAAAGCTGATGAAAGCGCTGCTCGCCGACAGCAGTATCGGTTCGGGATATCTTCTCGGCGAGACCGAGCCCGCCGGCTATCGCCCGTTACGCGAGGCCATCGCGCGTTACCTGATCATCAGGCGAGGCGTTTCCTGTACACCCGAACAGGTGGTGATCGTCGCCGGAGCGCAGCAAGGGCTCGACCTCGCCGCTAGGCTGCTGCTTGACCCGGGCGATCGCGTCTGGTGCGAGGACCCTGGCTTTCCGGGTGCGGTGGCGGCGTTGCGCGCCGCCGGAGCGCGAATCGGGGCCGTCCCGGTGGATCGGGACGGGATGGAGGTCGAAACGGGCATACGCTTCTATGATGATGCGCGGCTGGCGGTGGTCTGTCCGTCCTCGCAATTTCCCCTCGGACGAACGCTGTCGCTTGCACGCCGGCTGGCCCTCATCGAATGGGCGAGGAAGCGTGACGCCTGGATCATCGAGGACGACTACGACAGCGAATTCCGTTATCGGGGCCGTCCCGTCCGCTCGCTTCAGGGCCTCGACGGCGGCCACCGGGTGGTCTATGTCGGCACCTTTTCGAAGGTGCTGTTTCCAGGGCTGAGGCTGGCCTATGTGGTGGTGCCAAAGCCGTTCGTGGAACTCTTCGTCAATGCGCGCATCGTGGCGGGGCGACAATCGCCCACCTTCGAACAGGCGGTTGTGGAACGGTTCATGTCGGAAGGACACCTCGGTCGCCATGTCGCGCGCATGCGCAGACTTTACGACCGCCGACGCTCCATGCTCGCCACGATCCTCGGCGAGGTGGCGACGCCATGGCTCCGCCTTGAGCCTGCGGAAACCGGCCTGCAGATGCTCGCCTGGCTGCCCGAGGACTGGGACGACGGCGAGATCAGCATGCTCGGGCAGCAGGTGGGGCTGGAGATCACGCCGCTGTCCCGGCTTGCCGTCGAGAAGCGGCTCCCCCCGGCACTGCTTCTCGGGTTCGGCAATTTCCCGGCCGCCGAAATGAGGAGCGGTGCGGAAAAGCTGGCGACCGTCCTCCGCGCCTATGCGCGCAAATCCACAAGCTCCTGAAGGGAGCCGGGGCTTTCAATCCCCAGCAAGCCGGACCGGCTGACCAGTGCGTAAGGATTCCTCGGCGGCGAGGCAGATTTCCACGGAATGCCGCGCCTCCTTCGGGGAAAGGACGGACTCTCCCTCGTTAAAGCCTTGCAGAGCCCGCCGCAGGTTTTCCTCCAGTTCGAAAATCTCCCCTGATACGGGGATGGAAATAGTGCGAGGTTCGCCCGCACCGCTGCGAACCGCCAAGGCGAAATCCGGATGTAGGGTGCGGTCCATGGCGCCCGACCACCATGTTCGCGCAGCACCGGCGTCTCCCGCGATCTCCAGCAGCGTATGGTGCTCGAAGCCGGAAAGACACTGACTCAGCACGGCACGCGACCCGTCCGCCCAATCGAGGATGGCCACGAGGTTGCTCGCCAGCCCGCCCTCGCCGTCATTGCCCAATGCCTGCACCGAGGCCGGCCTGCCGTTTTCGCCGGCGTACCACATCACCAGATCGAAGAAATGAACCAACTCTTCGAGGATCCATGATCCGACCCTGTCTGGTTCATAGCGCCACCCCCCCGAGCCTTGCCGAAACGCGTGGCGGAAAAGCGAGAGATGCTGATAGCGAACCCTGCCTAGTTCGCCGGAAGCGACTAAGTCACGCAATGCGCCCCATTGGCGAGAGACGCGAAGCTCGTGATTGACGGCGACGAGCTTGCCTGTGCGCCGGGAAGCATCGATGACCGCATCGCATGCTCTCAAGGTCAGGCCGATAGGCTTCTCCAGGAAGACATTCGCGCCAGCCTCCATCGCGGCGACGGCGAATTCGGCGTGCAGATTGTTGGGAACCGCGACGTTGACGACGTCGAAGCCTCCCGCTTCGAGCATCGCGCCGTAATCGATAAAGCGCCGTACCGCGGGCAGGAGTTCTTGCGCCGCGGCTGCCGAGGATTCGCCGTGGCAGTAAACCGCCGCAATCTCGGCATCATCGATAGACGTAAGCGCCTTGGCGTGCATCCGACCCCAGGCGCCGAACCCGGCTATGGCAATGCGTATCTTCATGACTTTCTCCTATAGACCGCTTGTCGTATGTGGCAGCGCGCATCTGGGGCTGGAAGCATCTGTCGAGCCCGCTGGAGCAGCCGTCGCGAAGACGCTGGCAGATGAGAATCCGGCCTAAGTCGCCGAACCCTATTCCACGACGATCGGTGCGATTTGGACGTTCTGATTGCGGAACCACAGCGGAACTGTGTGGCGGGCGGATTGGGCATTCGCAATCCGCGCCGTCAGCACGAGGGCGTATTGCCCGTTGTTGTGGAAGCGGTAGTGTCCCTCGGCGTCGGTGCGCGTCTCGGCGACCTTCTCCAGGGAGGTAACGGTCTGACGCCAGAACACCACCTGCGCACCCGCGACCGGCTGCCCCATCGCGTCGACGACCTTGCCGACGATCCGGCCGCCGTCGTTGAAAGAGACATAGATGTTCCACGCCACGATAGCCAAAGCAATCATGCCGAACGTTATGGTGAAGCGGTTCCATACCCAATGGTTGCGCATCGCTATTCAGCCCTTGGTGGCGCCCGTCGTCAGGCCGCGGATGAAGTCTTTCTGGGCTAGCAGGAAAACCAGCATGCTCGGCAGCACTACCAGTACGCAGAAGGCGTAAAGCGCGCCCGTCGTGTCCTCGAAGGAAGCAAGGAACGAGACCAGGCCGAGCGGCATCGTTTCCTGGTCGGGGCTGCGCACGACAATCAGCGGCCAGAGGAAGTCGTTCCACGACCAAATAAACGACAGGATGATGTTGGTAGCTACCGCCGGCCTCGACAGCGGCAGCATGATTCGCGTCAGGATGCGCAGTTCCGAAAGGCCGTCGAGCCGCGCCGCCTGCACGAGCGAGGAGGGAATGGCCTCGAAGTTGGACTTGAACAGGAAGATGCAGACTATGTGGCTGAAGAAGGGTAGCGCGATGCCGAGCTTAGAATTGAGCAATCCGAGCTTTGCAGTTAACAGATAGGCTGGGATGATTGTCGCGTGGAAGGGGATCATCATCGAGGCGAGCAGGAAACCAAGAACCATTCCCTTGCCGGGAAAGTGCTTGGTCAGCGCATAGCCCGCCATCGCGTTGAGAACCAGATTGACGACGACCACCAGCACAGCAATCGCCAGACTGTTGGTGAACAGGCGCACGAAATCCACCGTGTACCAGGCCTGTACGTAGTAGAAGAGGTTCGGATCGTGCGGCACGATCGACGGAGGGTAGGTGAAGAGATTCTCGCCTGAGATGCTTGTTTTTACCACCCAGTAAATCGGCGTCAGCATGATCACCGATACGAGGATCAGCGTGATATGGCTGAGGATGCGGGTGCGTCGGGACATCGCCTTCAATCCGAAATATCGACCTTGCCCGCATCGCCACCAGCAAGCCGGTTCGTCAACAGTGCCAACGCCAGAAACAGCACGAACATCACCACCGTCATCGCGGCGGCATAATCGAACCGACTGAGCGTGAAGGCTGCCTTGTAGATATAGGTAATGAGCAGGTCGGTGGCGTGGCCTGGCCCGCCGTTTGTCATCGTGTAGATCAGGTCGAAGCTGGTGAAGGAAGCGATCACCCCGAGGATCACGCAGAGAAATAGAGATGGCCTGAGAAGTGGCAAGGTGATCCGCCAGAACCGGTGGTGCGCACGGGCGCCGTCGATGCGCGCAGCCTCGTAAAGATGCGGCGGTATGTTCTGCAGGCCGGTCAGGATGATAATCATGAAAAAGCCAAGAATCTGCCAGACGGCGGCGGCGATCACCGCAGCCAGAGCAAAATCGTAGGATTCAAGGAAGGCGATCGGCCGGCTGATCAGCCCCATAGAACGCAGCGCATAATTTATCAGGCCCACATTGTCGTTGTAGAGCCAGCGCCAGACGATGCCGACTGCGACGACCATCATCGGATAGGGAAGGAAGATGATCGTCCGATAGATATTGCGGCCGGTGATCTTCTGGTCGACAAGAAGTGCCAATGCCAGCGCCAGCATGATCGAAATCGGTATAACCAGCATGAAGATAGCGGTATTCTTCAGGACTTCCCAAAAGATCCCGTCATAAAACGCCAACTCCTGATACTGGTACAATCCGGCGAACCGTATCGGCTTGCCCGGCGCCCAGAAGCTGAAGGACAGCACGACGTTCCAGGCAAGCGGTACGGCGCGATAGGCGAAATAGACGAGAAGTGCTGGCAGGAGCAGCATCCAGACGAACGCCAGATGCCGCGTCTTCCTGCTTAAGAACGGCTTCTTCATTCTTTGAGCGACGACCGCGGTCTTTCGATCGTCCGCGTGCCTGGATGGCGTATCCATGGGCTCGGTTCCGGAAGGGGATCAGACCCGCGCCCGCCTGGGCGGGCGCGGGTCCGCTGGTTCAGGGACGGGACAGCGCGCGATTGACCAGCGCCTCGGCGCTATCCAAGGCTGCCTTCGGGTCGGTCTGGCCGAGCAGCGCGGGCTGGATCGCGCCCCAGAAGGCTTCCTTGACGCGCCCTTCCTTGGCCGATTTGAGGTAGCCGGTGATGGTCGACATATCGGGCTGATCGAGGTCAAGGACCTTCGACTTCAGCGGATCTTCCGACTTTATGTTGGCAATCAGCTTCTTGTCGACGTCCTTGTTGAGCGTCAGAATCGAGAAGGTGCTGGCCATCGTCGTCTGCCACTTGTCCGACGTCGCGATCTTTATGAGGTCCACCGCGGCATCGGGATGCTTGCTGGCCTTGGAGACGCCCCAGCCGTGCTGGCTCGGCACCCACCAGCCGCCCGGCGCATTGACGACCTCGACGTTCTTGTCATCGATCCAGCCGGCCTTGCTCGCCGCCCAGAACAGCGCCGAACTCAGCGACATGTACATGCCGACATTGCCGGAGGCGAAGGCCGTGTTCGGCTCGACCCAACGGCCGGTCCAGGAAATATTGTTGATGGCGCCGGACTTCGTGGCATCGGCAAGTGCGGTCAACGTCTTCTGAGCCGCCGGCGTGTTGAAGGCGGCCTTGCTCATGTCCTTGTCGAGGATGTCGACGCCGTTCATCTTGAACAGCGGCCAGTAAAGCCAATCGAAATTGGTCGTCAGGAAACCGGATTTGCCCTCGCCCGACATTTTCTTGGCGTCGGCCATCAATTCGTCGAAGGTTGTCGGAGCCTTGGCGATGCCGGCGGCCCTCATCATACGCTTGTTGAGATAAAGCAGCGTGCGCGTGAAGTACCACGGCACCATCCACGTCTTGCCGTCGGACTGCCAAAGATCGAGCGCCCCCGGCGTGAAGCGGTTGGCGAAATCCGGATCCTTTTTCAGATAGGGCGTGAGATCGAGCATGTCGCCGTCGGCGGCGTATTGCGCCCAGAGCGCGCCCTGTACATCGATCACGTCCGGCGGCGTGCCGGCGGCAAGCTGCGTCTGGTAGAAAGTCGCCCAGTCGGTTCCCTTCTTGTCAATCCACTCGACGTCGATATCCGGATGCTTCTTATGGAAGTCCTCTATCCATCCTTTGATCTTGTCGCCATAGACCGGTAGGTTCCATGTAAGCAGCGTGATCTTGTCCTTCGCCGACGCCGCGCCGACATCGATCATCGTCAGACCGATGGCGGCGGCGGCGACCCCAAGCAGCAATTTCCTCAGCATGTCAGTTCCTCCTTTGTTTTATTCGTAAGCCGATCGGAGGGCCTGGGACGATCTGCTTGCCGGCCCTCATGGGCAAGCGACCATGCTTGAGCGTTCACGCCAGTGCCTTTCCCGTATCCGCATCGAAGAGGTGCGTCTTGTCGTTGGGGAAGCGCAGGCGCGCGGAGGCTCCCGGCTGAAGCCGTGTAGCAGGCGGCACGCGCGCCGCGAACGGCGACCCGGCGACGGTAGCAAAGACGAGCGTGTCGGCGCCGAGCGCCTCGATTACGTCGACGACGACCTCCACCTCGCTATGGCCTTCCGGCGGCGGACCTTCGGCGACGGTCACGTCTTCGGGCCGCACGCCGAACATTTTGGCGCCGGGCTGCGCAGCCTTGTTCTCCGGTTGGCGGATAAGCACACTGCCGTCGTTCAGCCGCAAGAGCGTCCCGTCATGCTCCGCCGGCACGAGGTTCATGGTCGGCGAGCCGATGAAACTCGCCACGAAAAGGGTCTCGGGGTGGTGATAGACTTGCTCCGGGGTGCCAACTTGCTCGATCCGGCCATTGTTCATCACGACGACTCGGTCAGCGAGCGTCATCGCCTCGACCTGGTCGTGGGTGACGTAGACCGTGGTGACGCCGAGCCGGCGATGCAACTTCTTGATCTCAATGCGCATCGAGCCGCGGAGCTTGGCGTCGAGGTTCGACAGCGGCTCGTCGAAGAGAAAGACCTGCGGGTCGCGCACGATCGCCCGTCCCATGGCTACGCGCTGCCGCTGGCCGCCGGAAAGCTGCTTCGGACGCCGGTCCAGCAGGTCCGTCAGGCCCAACGTCGTGGCGGCGGCGGCCACCCGTGTCTTGATCTCCTTCTTGTTAAAACCCCGATATTGCAGCGAGAACGCCATGTTCTCGTACACCGACATATGTGGATAGAGCGCGTAGTCCTGGAACACCATGGCGATGTTGCGGTCGCGGGGCTCAATCTCGTTGACGATTTGGCCATCGATGAGGATTTTGCCGCCGCTGATCTCTTCGAGGCCCGCGAGCATGCGCAGGCAGGTGCTCTTGCCGCAACCCGACGGGCCAACCAGAACGACAAATTCGCCGTCGCGGATGGCAAGATCGATGCTGTGTACGACCTCAAGCGGCCCGTATTTCTTGACGAGACTGCTGAATTCGACCGTCGCCAAGCCTCTCCTCCCTGCTAGTTGACGGCCATCACGGCGCAATGCTCCCGGCAATTGAGCGAAACCGCACGGCGGTCGCGTCCGCGGCGCCAAAGAGCATGGCGCAATCATTGGCGACGGAGACGAAATCGAAACCGGAGCGAATATGCCGTTCGCTGAGTTCCGCGGTGGGCGCCAGCACGCCCGCCGCTTTCCCAGCACGCCTGACACGCACCAGCGCCGCGTCGATTTCCGCCGTTACCTCGGGATGGTCGGGGCGGCCGATAAAACCCATGCTGGCCGCAAGGTCTCCTGGGCCGAAGAAGACGGCATCGACACCGTCCACTGCAAGTATGGCGTCGAGATTGGACATGGCCTGCCGCGTCTCGATCTGCAGGATCAGGAAAAGGCTGTCGTCGGCACGCTGGGCATAGCCCTTAATGCGTCCATAACGACTGGCTCTGTGCATGGCGGCGACGCCGCGTTGGCCGCGCGGCGGATAGCGCATGGCAAGGACGGCCGCCTCCGCCTCCCGGGCGGTCTGGACGTAAGGCAACATGATCGTCGTCGCGCCAGCGTCGAGATACTGTTTGAGCAGGACGGGATCGTTCCAGACCAGCCGCACGATCGGCAGTGTCGGGGTCGCGGCAAGCACCCGCATGTGGGCCATGGCGTCCGCCAGTGTGACCGGCGAATGCTCACCGTCGATAAGCAGCCAGTCGAAACCGGACCACGCGATCCCTTCGACCGCATTGGTGGAATTCAGCATCGACCAGATGCCGATCAGAGGCGGGCGGGCCGCCAGCGCGTGGCGAAACGGATTCGTGAGGTCGCCATCCGTCATCCTAGTCTCCCGGTTCCGACTTCAAAGCATAGTGAATGTCGCCAGGGCCGCAACCAAAATCTCATTAAATGATAGCGAATTTCACTCTACGATACTTATTGGAGGTAGTGCCCCGTCTCCCATGCTCGGACGCCCGGCGGGACGAACCGGCCCGCAACCAGCATGCCGTGTGGTCGCAAGAGCGTCGCGCCGGTCCGCTTGACACCGATCACGTCGACGAACGGAAAATGCGCCTTCACTTGCTCTATCAGGCTGATATCGGCCGGTGCGCCAGCCGAAAGGTGTCCGAGGTCATCGCGTCCAAGCGCGCGGGCCGGCACATCTGTCGCCATCGCGATTGCATCCTTGACGCCGAGGCCGCAGGTGATCAGTTTGCTCATCGTGTGCAACAGGTCGAAGGCTGGCCCGTTGATCGACATGATATGGACGTCGCTCGAAATGATGTCGGGGGCAAAACCGGCCGCGATCGCCTGCTCGGCGCTGTCGAAGCCGAAGGCGCCCATGCCGTGGCCGATGTCGAAGAGCACCCCGCGTTCGCGAGCGTTAAGGAGCGCGTCGAGCACCGCTCCCTTCCCGTCGGTCGGCCCGTTCGGTTGCGGCCTGAAACAGTGGGTAAGGATGTCGCCGGGCCTCAGCCGTTCGAGGATCTGGGCATAGCTCGGTGGCGGCTGGCCGATATGAGTCATCACCGGCAGGCCGAGCCTGTCGGCAGCCGTCAAGGCGCGGTCTAGGGCCTCGAGCCCGATATCGCCGGAGGTCTTGGCCCCCATGCGCACCTTGACGCCGACAATCAACGCCCGGTTCGCCTCCGCCACCTCGACGCAACGCTCGACCGACAGGAGGTCGCGGATGGCCGCCTCGCCGACGACAAAGTCGCGGTCGAAGGCGAAGATTCCCGGATAGGAGATATTCAGGTAGGCAAGCAGCCGGAACGGCGAACGGGCAAAGATGAAATCCCTAAGGCCATCGAAATTACCGGCGCCGGCACTGCCGGCGTCCACGAGGGTCGTCACGGCAGAGCGAGCCGCCACAGCGTCGGGATCGACGCCGTAGTAGGTGGCCTTGTGGTAGATATGGGTGTGGATGTCGATCAGCCCCGGTGTGACCATCAGCTTGCTGACGTCACGGACCTCGCTGGCGCGATCTCGTTCGAGCGTTTCTCCGACCGCCGCGATCCGTCCGTCGCGGATCGCGATATCGGTCGGTCCGTCGATGCCGTTGCGCGGATCGACGACGTGCCCGCCGGCGAGGATGAGATCGTAGCGATCCGTTTGGGTCACCATGGGAGCGGAATTCCTTTGTAGTCGAAAAGCTGGCCGGTCTCGTGACTCCCGAGCCTAGAGACGAACTTGCGCATCGAAGCGACGCTCTCCTCGACGGGAACGGCCGCCTGTTCGGCACCACCGCCGGCGGTATCGACCCAGCCCGGATGGATCATCACCACGGTGATGCCGCGCGGAAACAGATCGATCGCGAGACTGTGCATGATCGCGTTCAGGCCCGCCTTGCTCGACCGATAGCCGTAATGACCGCCCGACAGGTTGAGTGCGATCGAGCCCATCCGACTCGTCACCGCGACGATCCTGCGATGTCGGCTCGCCGCTACATTGTCGCGGAACGTATCGACGAGCCGCAACGGGCCCACCGTATTCACTTCCAGCATCCTGCGGACATAGTCATAATCGAGATCGCCGAGCTTGCGGATGTCGAGGCCGATGCCTGCGTTGGAGACGAGCAGATCGATCGGCGTGTCGCCGATATTCTTTTTCAGGGCCTCGAACTGCGCTGGCTCCGTGACATCGAGTTGGAACCGTCCCATCCCCTCGGCAAGGTCCCCGGCATTAGCGAGATCGCGGAACGTGGCGATCACGGACCAACCGTCGGCGTGGTACTGTCGCGCGAACTCGCGCCCGATGCCGATATCGCAGCCGGTGATGAGAACGGTTGGTGTCGTTGTCATGGCGCCGTTTCAAATGTGGAGAGGTTGCCGCCGAAGAGCGGTTCGGCCAGGCCGCATGCCCCAAGCCCGTCGATGCGGAAGAGCTTTCCGGCATGCGGCCAGCAGGCCCGTTCCTCCGGTTCCAGGAGACGACTGGCGCTGGTGACGTAGAGTTGGTTTAATTCGACGCCGCCGAAGGCGACCATTGTTGGATGTTTCGCCGGAACGGCAATGCGATCGACCATTCGGCCGCTCGGATCGATGCAGGCAACGGCCCCGCCGTGAACGAGTGCGCACCAGTAGTTGCCATCGCGGTCGCAGGTGGCTCCGTCGACCCGGCCTTCGATGTCTGCGGTGGAGAAGAAGACACGCCGATTGGATATCCGCCCGCTTTCGATGTCGAGATCATAAACCCAGACCGTTTCGTCGCGGCTGTCGGCAAGATACATCCGGCTGTCGTCCGGCGAGAACGCGATACCGTTGCCGATAATGAAGCCCCCATCCATCCGGCTGGCCGCAAGATCCGGATCGAGCCGATAGAGCTCGGCCCGCCGGCCGATGAAGTCGGAATGCACACTGGCACACCAGTAGCGGCCACGGCGGTCACATTTGCCGTCGTTAAGCATCAGCCGAGGGTCGGGCGGCAATGGATTGGCAATCGGCGCCACCGTCCGCCGGTCGAGGAGAACACGGTAAAAGCCGCCGCGCATGCCGGCAATGACACTGCCGTCCGCGGCGAAGACGAAGGAGCCGATGTCAGTGGGCATCGCGAACGAGTCGAGCGCTCCCGTTTCGCAGTCGAAGCGGCGGATGGCGGGCGCGAAGGCATCCACCCAGTAGAGACGTTGCTCGCCTGCATGCCAGACCGGCGCCTCGCCCAGGATATCGACGTGATCGACCGCTATTGATACCGAAATCACGAGCCTGCCCCGTCGCCAGCTGCGAAGCGTGGTGGGCCGGCAGGACGCGCGCCCTGTGACACGGCGTTGTTCGGCCTCCCGGTCATCGCGCAGGGTCCGCACGCCACCCGAACGCAGCGGAAATCGCGCCGGCAACGCTCACGGAGGTTTCGACAAGTATCCTGAAGCGCGGGCTGTCGACCTCGATCCCGAAGGTGGAAATACTGAGACCGGCGATGACGTTGCCCGATGCGTTGCGCACCGGAGCCGCCACGCAGGCGACGAGTTCATTGTATTCGTGATCGTCGACCGCGTATCCCTGTTCGTGCACCCGTTCAAGCTCGGCCTTCAGCGTCATTGGATCGATGATCGAGCGAGCCGTCATCTGCCGCATTCCCGTTCGGGCGAGGATCGCCTCGACCTCGGGCCAATCCCTCGAGGCGGCCAGGACCTTGCCGAGCGCTGTGCAATGGAGCGGCCGGCGCGAGCCGATCTGTGTATTGATCTTAAGCGGCAGGTCGAGCGGCTCGACCTTCTCGACGTAGACGACCCCGTCGTCGACGAGGGACGCAAGCTGCACCGTCGCGCCGATATCATGGCAGGCGCTTTCCATGAAAGGTCTGGCCATCTCGCGCAGATCGGTGTGGCCGATGGCGCGCGTGCCGATCTCGAAGAAGGAGGAACCGAGCTTCCACGTCTTGCCGTTCGCGGTCACGAAACGGTCATGTTCGAGCGCCTTCAGGAAGCGCGATACCGTCGCCTTGTGCAGCCCCGCCTCGTTGCTGAGCTCCGTCAACGTTAGCCCCTGGGGATGGTGCGACAGGCATCTGAGCAGATTCATCGTCCGCGTGATCGCCCGGAACGTACCGTTGGCGGTCTCATCCTCTTCCCCGGATTTATTCGACACCGCTTTGGCGATGGTTTTCGTGCTCATCAGGGCATCCGGCAGCGTAATGCGGCTCACTATGGCGTCATAATGGGAACTGCGTCGGAATTCAATCAGCGAAACCATATTTCAATGAGCAAGACACAGCCGGAACATGGCGGGGCGTATTGCAGCTTCCAGGCTAACCACCCGCACCGGCCAACTGAACCTCATCGCGGCGCGCTTGTCGTCTAGATCCTATCTGACACGCCCGCGTGCGGCGACCTTCACCGCCTCCGCCGTCTCTCCATCCTGGCTGATATGGACGACGTCGAACAGGTTCGAGACCACGCAGACATGGTTGGGAATAACACGGACCCTTTCTCCGACTTCAGGCTTGCGCACGCATTTCGACAGGTCGACGACGCCATGCTCTTCGCTGAGGCTCGCCACGACCGCCTCCGGATATTCGACGATATGGCCGTGGCCGGGCGCCGAGCAGCGATCGGCAGCCAGCGATTTGGAACCGGCGTCGAGCACCGCACGATCCGGAGCCGGACGGCTGACGACGGTCGCGAGCACCGTGAGCGCGCAATCGGACAGGCTGCCGAGGCCGTGCTCCACCTGCATGCGGTCGGAATAGATGTAGGTGCCTGGCCGATGCTCGGTCGCGGCGGTCACCTCGGCGGCGGAATAGAATTCGGGGGACCCGCCGCTGGATATCCTCCGCGCTTCCAGACCCGCCCTGGCGAGCTCGGCCTTCGCGGTTTCGAGCCATTCGTTGACCTTCGCCAGTTGTCCCCGCGGCGGATAGGTCATCAACCCGTCGAAACGCAGGCCCGGCCTGGAGGCGATGCTTCGCGCAAGCGCCACCGCTTCCTGCTGCGACTGGACGCCACAACGCCCGGCACCCGTGTCGCATTCGACCAGAACCGGCAGCGGATGGCCGGCGTCGGCGAAGTAGCCGCCGTAGCCAGCGACCGTCGTCTCGCTGTCGGCCGTCACCGAAAGCGTGATGCGGTCGTGCAGAACCCGAAGGCGCTGGAGTTTCGCCCGACCGAGAATGTTATAGGGAATGAATATATCCGTGATCCCGGCATCGGCCATCACCTCGGCCTCGCCGATCTTCTGACAAGTGATGCCGATCGCACCAAGTTCGATCTGCCGGTGGGCGAAGAGCGGCAACTTGTGGGTCTTTATGTGCGGGCGCAAAGGCAGACGATGTTCGTCGGCATAGGCCTGCGCGCGGGCGAGGTTCGCTTCCGCGATGCGTCGATCGACCAGAATGCATGGTGTATCGAGATCTTCGATTTTCATCGCCCGGATATTCCTTTGCAGGGGACGGCTTTCGCTTTGCTCAAGGCGCAGCCGGCGAAAGGATGGATGATCGTCTGCAGCGAAGCAACATTATCTTTCGCGCCTTCACATTGCCCTCCCAAGCAGAAATATGAGATTTTACATTCTCAACCCACGGTGTTCCAAGCGCCCGAGCCCGATGGTTCGTTTCCAGATTTCCATCCCGACATCGAGCAGATATCGAATGTCAAATTTATTGCACTAACCGAAAGCATCGTGCATCTCGCTTGGAAATCGGAATCTGAAGGAAAGAACAGCATGACAAAGCAGTGTTTCGGCAAGGCCGGCGTTCCCCTTTCTCCCGCCGTTCGCGCCGGCGACTTCATCTTCGTATCCGGTCAGACCCCGGTCGGCGCCGACGGGCTTCTGGTCAAGGGCGCCATTGCCGAGCAGACCGAGCAGGTGATCTCCAACATCGAGGCGGCGCTCGGACTCGCCGGCTGTACGCTTGCCGATGTTGTAAAGACAACCGTCTGGCTCGACGATGCACGCGACTTCACCGTCTTCAACAGGATCTACGGCCAGCGTTTCGCCCACAACCCTCCGGCCCGCACCACGGTGGAATCGCGGCTTATGGCCGACATTAAGGTCGAGATCGAGGCGGTCGCCTACAAGCCCGCGTAAGCGATGTCGGCGATGTCGCGGTATCGATGAATGCGGCTGCGTAATTGACGGTTGGTTCGAAGTCTTTCGCGAGCCGTCTGTTGCGGTTAATCTAGGCGAAGAAGCGTTTAACCACCACCTCGGGGGAACGGCAAAGCCGACCTGATCCGGCTGCTCCCTAACGATCTCGACGAGGACGTTGGTGGCTTCTGTAACGCGCTCATGATTATATCCGCCAGCCGACGCGGAACAGCAAGGCCCACTGGCGAGCGGCTTAGCGCGTAGATATAAGAGAACACCGTCACCTCAATTGGCAGATAAGGCAGCGCCAATGATGGTCCTGAATCGAAAGAGCATCGCTCAGAAATCTAACTAATTTAAAGCACGTCGCGATCCTTCAGATTGGCTCCGTGCGCTTCAGCCTTTTTGATTTTACGCATGTCATATCCCGAAAGCAGTCCCCACTTCTGAGAGACATGCTCTAACTAGCGACATATTAAATCGAAGGGCCGGCTCACACGAGGTGTTCGATCAGCTCTGGATTTGACAAGATCCGATCGGCCCTGTCCCGATGCCTGACCTGTCCCGCCGCCACTATATAGATGCGATCTGAGACCGAGCATGTCAGCTTGGCGTTCTGCTCGAAAAGAAGAACCGTCAGGCCAGAATCGAGCAGCTTGCGCACGCTGCGGCTCAAAGGCTGGATGACAGAGTTCTTTAGGTCGCCATCCTCCAGATGGAGGTGCTGACGAGATTGAAAGACTGACTGACTGCGCTCTCATCTTCAACCTGCTCAATCGGCTGGACTAGCGCTCGTGGACAAAGGTTGACTGCGGGATCCGGTTTTAATTCAAGGCTTGCGGTTGGAGACAGCTTTCGGCGAGCGGATCGGTCTGACGGACGAGGAATGGGCGGTGATCGGACCGCTAATGCCTTCCAAACGAGTGTTGAATCAGTGTGGGTTCCGGATGCCGATCGGCACTGCAAGTCGTTGAAATCAGGCAACGAAGCCGACTTCGTTCGCCATTAACGGTCTTGCAACCATAACTAGTGCAAAATGGCCTTTGCGTGACAGGGCTGCACGCGGTGACAAACCGAAGGGGTCAATTCAGGAATCCGTCGAACTGCGGATTAACAAGGGAACAGTCCCTTTTCCAGACAACACAGAGTGAACGCGCGCCATGCCTCGTGCAGGACGCGTTATGTGATTGTATCCACTGCATGATGCAGTTTAAGGTGGAAAATGTTAGAAGTGTACAGCGGCTCTGATGGCTCGGCCGCTATTCTCGAGCCGGCTCAAAGCGAGAATATTGTCGAGCGCTGTCTAGCCGTTTGGCGCAGTGTCGGTCTTTCGGAGAAGCCCAGCGTAGAGTGGTTTCCACGAAAAGTGGTGCCATTCTCGGCCGTCTATAGCAAGCTTTTCGACACGGCTGTGGCAAGCGATCCCGACGCTGTCGTACTAGCGGAACAACGACGTAGCGCACCACTCCACAATCTACGCGATCACATCCCGTTATCACTTTTGCCTGTCATTGATATTGGCGGCAGAGCCAAGCATTTCGCCGATGTGCATTTCGATCTGATGGATCAGGCAAGCTGGATCGAGACGGCAAGATGTATCCTGGAATTTCGTGGACGGCGCGAAGGGCTCAGCCCTTTTGTGCGGGCGTCGCTTGATCCGCAGACACGCCTGCTTGCGCAGGCTTTCGTTTCAGCACGCCAACTCACGCCGATCCGATGTGCCGAGACGACGGGGGGCATATGCTATCCGGGATTCCCATCAGCGGAACATACGGTACCACTGGCAGAAAGCCTATGCCGGCAGCATTATATGAAGCGGACCTTCTTTGACCGTCTTCACGAATGCGCCAGATGCGGCTCACGCCGTCTTTCGGTGCGGGAAGAATGCAACGCATGCCGTTCACCGGAGCTGCGTCAGGCATCGCTCATTCATCACTATCGCTGCGCCACACTTAGACCCGAAGCTGAGTTCAGACAGGGAAATCTCCTTATATGCCCAAAATGTAGCGTACAGTTGCGGAATTACGGTAAGGACTACGACAAACCGGGCCAGACACAGATTTGTAGCGATTGCAACCGAACCACCTCGGAGCCGGCTGTTGGCTTCGTTTGCCTGGACTGTAGCACTCATGCTGATGGCGATACCGTCAAGCGGGCTGATGTCCACGCTTACGCGCTAACCGCCGAAGCTGTTGCGGCCCTGACTAAGCCAGTCGACAGCTTCGCTATCAAGGGCCTGCCGCAGGCATTGGTCGCTGATCTGAGGCAATTGCAGGCTATGCAAGCTACCGCGGGATCGAACCTGGCCGTGGCCGAAGTTCGCTACGGGGCACGGCAAAGTATTACGCAGGCGCGGGGCGAGCCGGTATTTGAACGCTTGCGAGCCCTCTTCCTTGAAAACCTAGCAAACTTCCTTGCCGGTAGAGGAACTATCTATCCTGGTGAAACTGCGGACTATCTATTGCTGGACGATACCGGTGAAAGAGTCGGTACGGACATCGATAGGCTGCTGGCGCAAGGCCAGAACTCGCTAAGCGAAGATCTTTCACCCCGCATTCGCTTGGCGACATCGTTCAAGCGGGCGCTTCCTTGAACGACATCGATCTCGGCCTGGCGTTCCTGCTTGCCCAGTCTTCCCGCAGTCTTGTGGCGATATTCTGGTACACGCTGATATTTGAATTGCCGCGTTATGTCTTACCATTTCTTGCCGCAGGGTTGACATGCAGGTTTCAAGCCGAGCCGGCTAAGGCTAATACCGACGTTACGGCTAGCGTCAGTGTGATCCTCGTTGGCCACAACGAGCAGGATTCGCTGGAAGCATGCGTACGCTCCCTTAGGGAGCAGTCTTTCAGCGATTTCGAGATCGTGATCGTCAGCGACGGATCGACTGACAGGATGAGCGATGTGGCTCGTACACTGGTGTGCCAAGGGCTTGCCCAGTCGATTATGACCACGGATATCCGGGGTGGGAAATCGAGCGGGATCAATCTTGCCTGCCGGTCCGCTGGCGGCGACATCATCGTCAATGTCGACTGCGATTGCTCGTTCGACCGGTTTGCGCTTGAAAACCTGTTGCGGCCGTTCGCGGATCCTTCGGTCGGCGCGGTCTGCGGCGACATCGCGCCCCGCAACGCGCATGTCAGTGTCATAGCGCAATTCCAAGAAATCGAATATCTGCAGTCGATCTCCGTCGGCAAGCGGATAAGTCAGGCGATGGACCAAGTGGCGTGCGCTTCCGGAGCATTCGGCGCCTTTCGCAGGAACGCATTGCAGGCCGTAGGCGGCTTCGACGTGGGCGGCGGCGAGGATCTCGACGTGACGCTTCGCCTGCGGCAGGCCGGCTGGCGCATCGCCTATGCACAGGACGCCATCTGCTACACCGACGTACCAACCAATGCTTATCAATACATCCGGCAGCGACTTCGTTGGGAGCGTGATGCCGTTTGGCTGCGCTATCGCAAGCACCGGCGGCTTCTGAATCCCTTCGGACGGGAATTTGATGCGGCCGAAGCCTTCCATCAATGGGACTTCCTTCTATTCAACGTGCTCGGGGCGGCCATTTTCCCGATCTATCTGGTTTGGCTCGTTGCCCAGTTCGGGGCATTCGCCGCGGCCATTTTGATCGGCATGCAGATCGGCCTGTTCACGCTGGACGCCATTATGCTCGCTATATCGGCGTGGACCACGGGACGGAGTGTCTTTTGGCGAAATCTGCCGTTTCTTCCAGGCTATTCGCTGTTCATGACTTACGTGATGCGGCCAGTCCGTCTCGTTGCCTATATCGATGAATGGGTGTTTTCAGGTTCACATCGCGATAACTACACGCCGCTGAAAGTGCGTTTGCAGCGCCCTTGGTGACCTTGAGGGAATCCACGTGAAGTACATCCACAAAAACGTCCGGATCGACAATCTCGGTTCTCAGCAACGCGCCGGCTCAGCACGCATAGGCCGCACGGTCTATCTAGCCCTGCTGGGCGCCTTCTTGTGCAGTCTTGGCTACTATCTGGTCGGCGATATGTTTGTCCTGTCGCTCGACGGCATCGTACTCACGGACCGGCAGGCGGTCGATGCCAGTTATCCCGGCAAGATCACGCAAGTCTTCGTCAAGGAAGGCGACCGAGTCGAGCCAGGCACATCGCTAATGCGGATCGAGTCCTTCGACATGGTCAAGGAGATCGCCGACTTGGCGCTTCGCGACGGCGAATTATCCGTAAGGCAGGGGCAATTGCAAAGCAAGCTCACCTCGATCAGCACCATCATGCCACTAGCCGAACGAACCGAACGAGAGACGAAATATACCTTGACCCGTTTCGACTCTGTGTCCGGCAAGGGGTTAGTGTCCGCCCTTTCAAAAGATGATGCTTTGAAAGGCAACCTCCAGGCTGCCGAGAGAGTAGCGGACCTTCTCAGCGAACGCGAATCGACCACCAATGAACTGGCCCTTCTGGAGCAGTCGCGCTCGCGCTCGGCGGGCGCCCTGGCCAAGCTCATCGCCATCTACGACGACGGCAATGTCCGCGCTGCCGTTGCCGGAACCATAGACGCCAAGGTTCCGATCCCAGGCCAGATTGTCCGTTTCGGCGATCAGCTCATGCAGATAAATGGCGGCAAGACCTACATCCTGGCCTACCTGCCCGACAGCTATCTGTTTTCAATACGGGAAGGCATGGCGGTGAATGTGCGCAGTGGCGCCGAAGCCGCTTCGGGTCGTGTCGAAAAGATACTCGATGTCGCTGCCGCACTCCCGGATGAATTCCAGAATATGTTCCGCCCACGCGATCGCTCAAGACTCGTACGTATTCAGCTCTCCAGCAATAGTCCCTTCGCGGTATCTCAGAAAGTCTCGATCACCGGATGTGCGTTTGGACTGTGTTGGGCACGCAAAACAGAATAATGCTCAGCCCGAGCTGGATGGTATGTCAATGTTGGCGGCATCTAGAACGTGGGTGCCGAACGACTGATTAATCATCACGGCGATCTCACTCAGATGATCGAGAGCCACAACGGGTCGAACCTCGCAGGATGCCTCGATCCAAGCGAGTTCCTCGACAAGGTAGTCACGCCACGCGGCAACATCTTCTGCGGCATGCTCTTGGCGTATGTATTGGCCATTGTGCCAGGTCATCGTCATCGACCGCCCCGGAATGTCGATGGCATCGAGGAGACTGCGCGTGGCCATGATCCTCCGCCACACTAACCAGAGAGAAGATCGACAACGATCGCAGCATCTCCACGGTAGTTGGCGTGATGGGCAACCATCAGTCGGTCGGCCGCATGGCTCTCGTCGTCGATATGCATCAGGGCCGCTTCGAACGCAGCTTCGGCAATGTCCTCAATGCCGTCTCGACGCGCAAACTCGGTGACCACGACGCTGGCGCCGGATCGCGCGCTGCGTCTTCGGCAACAATCGCGATCTACCGTCGGCGCTCTTCCGGATCATCCGCGCCGATCCTGATGGCCGCAAGTCTGGCGGTGATGGAGATAGTCGGTTCTTCCGATAAGGGGATCAGGGACGCACCGCTCTCGAAAAGCGCAACCACCTCTGGCCCGCCCGGCGACGCGTGAAAGCGGAACTTCAGCACGACGGCGTCGGCGGTTTCCGGAAGCTTCGGGAGGAGTTCGCCTGCAAATGCATCGTCACCGGCCTTGACGGCGACAACGCTCGTCCGGACGAGAAGCTCTATGTCATCCGGCGCGACGGCGTTGGCATTGCGCCGGTCATCGGTCGCCGGTCGTCGCGGATCGCCAGGACCAATCGATAGAGGTTGATGGGGATAAGCGCGCAATGCAGCAGAGCGACCGGCATGAGATGCATGCCGATCCCGTAGGTGAGAAACGCTACATTGCTGAAAAGGGCCACCACGCGCAGCGGGATCATGTGTTTCATGTAGAAAGTCAGAAACACAAGGGACGAAGCCATGTAGCCGACATAGTCCATGGCGGGTTCCTCGAACAGGGCCGGGTCGCGCATGGCCGCTGGCCGCGCCCGCGCGCTCTGTTTTCAAGGAATCACGTCCAGGCGACTGCGTCGTCCCCCGATCGTAGGATTACGGTCGTCTCGTTAGCGGAACGTTTACGACATCACGAAGAGATGAGCGATCATCCCCCGATCGGGGGACGTGTCTCCCTCGAATGGAGGATAGAAAGGATTTCGGCGTACCGGCCATAACCGGGACCCATGCGCGAAACGGGGGTTTTGCGGGGATGCGGCACAGGCTTGCGACATCGAAGCCGAAGTCCTCTCTTATCGATCATATCTACGGCGCGATCGCCGATCCCGGCTGCTGGCCGGAAATTCTCACGCATGTCGCCGATCATCTGGGCGCGGTCGGCGGAATGGTTACGCACGTCCCGGCCCTGGGCAAGGGTCGGGCCACGATCATCAACGGCAGATTGTCCGAAGAGTGCGGGACGGTCTACCGGGAACACTACCAGTGGAACCCCTGGGCGAGAACCATGCTCGACGTTCCGGTTGGTCAGGCTGTCATCGTCAGTTCGCTTCTCCAGCCGAGCGAACTGTTCAAATCCGGCTTCTATGCCGACGTTCTGCGACCTCAAGGCATCGTGGACATCATGAACGTCAAGAACATCTCACTGTCTCAAGACGGCGCCGTCGGCGGATTCGGCTTCTGCCTGTCGGCTCGGGGCATTGGGGAGGCCCATCGTCACATCCGCCGGATGCAGCGCCTGGTGCCGCATCTCAACCGGGCGCTGGAGGGTTCGCTGCAGCTTGGCCGTTTCGCCGACGGCAGGCAACAATTGGCAAGCGTGCTGCAACTGACGCCCAACCCCGCCCTGCTGATCAACGCACGAGGCTGCATCGTACTCGCGAATGCGGCGGCGGAGGCGCTGCTGCGGACGGGTGACGGACTGTTGATCGACAGCAGTGGCGATCTCCAGTTCACCGCCGCCTTTCCCGCCGAGAATACGGCGCTATCCAGGATACTCTCACAGGCGCTCGCCGTCGCCGCCGGGACCGGTGACACGCTCGGCGAGCCCATGCGGCTCACGCGCCCCTCGGGTGCGCCGCCGCTCCTGGTGCTGCCGGTGCCGCTGCCGCCGCCCGCCTTCGAGCTCTGGAACCTGCTGGAGCCGGCGCGCGTCCTGGTCCTCGTCATCGATCCGGCCGTGCAAAGGAAGCGGAATGCATCGACGATCCAGTCGGCATTCGGACTGACCTCGGCAGAGGCCAGGGTCGCCATCCTCGTGGCCGGCGGCCTCACCGGGCCGCAGGCGGCGGAGACGCTCGGCATTTCGCTTTCGACCGTGAAGACGCATCTCCAGCGCTGCTTCGACAAGGTCGGCGTGCATTCGCAGGTCGCCCTTGCGCATCTGCTCGCCAACTTGCCGATCGACCCGACCGGCGGGTGGAACTGACATGGCCCGCCGTCAGGACGCCCTCCTCGACCTGATTTACGGCGCGGTAGCCGATCCCGGCCGCTGGCCTGAAATTATCACGGGCGTCGCCGATCATCTCGGCGCGATCGGCGGGATGGTGATCCATATCCCCGCCGCCGGCAACGGCCATGTCCTCGCGACCTACGGCCGCCTGTCGGAGGAGTACGCGGCCGTCTTTCATAACAATTACGCCTGGAATCCATGGGCGGTCGCGATGAAGGACGTCCCGGTCAACCAGGCCGTCGTCGCCAATTCGTATTTGCAGCCCGGACAATTGTTGAGAACGGACTTCTATGCCGATGTCCTCAAGCCGCAGGGCATCATAAATGCCATAAGCTCGAGGCATCATGCGTGTTCGACTGAGGGCGGGACGGGCGGATTTGGATTCATGCTGTCGACGCGCGGCGCGGAGCAGGCTGTCCCCAACGTCCGCCGCATGCAGCGGCTGCTGCCGCACCTCAATCGGGCGCTCGACGGCACGCTGCATCTCGGCCGTCTCGCCGAAGGCGGGAAACAGTTGGCAAGCGTGCTGCAACTGATGCCCAATCCCGCGCTGCTCATCAACACAAGAGGCCGCGTCACGTTCGCCAACGCGGCGGCGGAGATGTTGCTTCGGACGGGTGACGGCTTGTCGATCGACGGTAGCGGCAGTCTCCAGCTCGCCGCTGCCTTTCCCACGGAGAATGCGGCGCTGGCAAGGGCACTGGCGCAGGCGCTCGCGGTCGCGGCCGGCACCGGCGACGTGCTCGGCGAGCCCGTGCGGCTCACGCGCCCATCGGGAGCGCCGCCGCTCCTGGTGCTGCCGGTGCCGCTGCCGCCGCCCGCCTTCGAGCTCTGGAACCTGCTGGAGCCGGCGCGCGTCCTGGTCCTCGTCGTCGATCCGGCCACGCAAAGGCAGCGGAATGCGTCGACGGTTCAGGCCGCGCTCGGACTGACTCCGGCCGAGGCAAGGGTCGCCATCCTCGTCGCCGACGGCCTTACCGGGCCGCAGGCGGCGGAGGCGCTTGGCATTTCGCTTTCGACCGTGAAGACGCACCTCCAGCGCTGCTTCGACAAGATCGGCGTGCATTCGCAGGTTGCCCTCGCGCGCCTGCTCGCCACCTTGCCGATCGACCCGACCGGCGGGTTGAACTGACGCCGCCGCGCGATCTCGCCGCGCAGCCCGCGCGATCCACACGCGATATCGTCCGATCGGATGATGCGGACTACACGTTCTCCGTGCAATGATATAGCGTCGGCACGGGCTTGCCGTGTCAGGTGCGCTTTTCGGCATCACCCTTTAGGACGATACCGGGCGCCGACAACCCACCGGGGACTGCCTCAATGGGAAGGCCCAGCTATTCGAATGCCATCGGTGCGCTATACGAAGCGTCGGCTCAACCGGAACTCTGGTCCGGCGCGCTGGAACGGATTGCCGACTATCTGGGCGCCGACAGCGGGATGCTCCTGTACCTGCCGAGTTCGCGGGACGATCGGTTCATCATTCACGGTCGCCTGCGCGAGGATCTGAACGAATTTTTCCTGAAACATCACACCAGGAATCCCTATGGCTTTGCCTTCGCGCACGCGCCGGTCGGCCGTGCCCTCTCGACGGAAATGGTCGTGCAGAAGGAAATCCTCTATCGCAGCGCCTTCTATGCCGACATCCTTGCCCCGCAGGGGATTTCCCAGATCATCGCCGTCAGGCATTCCTCCCTGTCGGGGGAAGGGCCTGGGGGTATCCTGTTCAATCTGTCGGCGGCGCGGGCGAACAACGCGGATGACGCGCTGGCGCGCCTCGACGGGCTGAAGTCCCATCTCTCGCGCGCCATCGATCTCACGCTCCTGGCAAGCCGTTTGCCGGCCAACCAGCGGGAGCCCGATCAGCTTCTTGCGACGGTGTCCGGAGCCGTCGTACTTCTGGACCAGCATGGCAGCATCCTCAGGATGACCTCGGATGCGGAAAGATTGCTGCGACAGCCCGACGGGCTCGTCGTAGTCAAGGGCGACCCATTGACGCTCGCCGCGCAGACACACGAAGATTCGCCGCGGTTCGCCGCCAGGCTCAAGCAAGCGCTCGCCGTGGCGAGAGGCGAGGAGAGCAGCCTGGAAGGATTGATGCAAGTCGAACGCCCGTCCGGCCGGCGGGCCCTGCTGGTGCGCATGACGCCGTTGCCGCCTCCGACGCTGTCTCCGTGGAATACGTTCGACGCCACGGCCCGCGTCATGGTGCAGATCGTCGATCCGCAAGCCTCCACCGAGGCGCAAGCCGAACATCTGCGCCTCCTGATGGGATTGAGCGCCGCCGAGACGCGGGTCGCCGCGCTCCTGGGCGGCGGCCTTGGCCTGCCCGAAACCGCGCGCGCGCTCGGCGTCTCGCTGAGCACGGTCAAGACGCATGCCAAACGCATCTTCCACAAGGCCGACGTACATTCCTCCGCGGCCCTTGTCCGGTTGCTGCTCTCGATTCCGATCGGGCCATCCCGCCAGTAGGTTCTCCGTCGCGGCCATCCGATAGGATGACCGGACGACCACAGGCGAACGCCCGCGATCATTTCCGCGCGTCGACACGCACCGGGCGAAAACATCCTCAACGCGAAGACGGCGACATCGTCCGATCGGGTGACGCGCATCCGGACACGACTCGCTATGCAGAGTGCTGCGGGACTTTGACCCGCCGGCGGTGATTCACGCCCGCGCGCAGCGGTTCGATGGGGGGCGGCAAACGATGAAGATATCTCGTGCCCAGGTTGGCACGCCCTTCTCTGCAGGCTCGAAGCGCCGGGGCGCGCTGCTCTGCTCGACCGCCCTGGCCGGGCTTGTTGCCGTCCTGCCGGGCGCGGACCCCGCGCGGGCTCAGGTTGTGATCGACAACGGCGACACGGTGACAGTGCCAAGCGTCGCTCAACCAAGTCCATGGATTATTGGAACCGGCCTCTATGTCGGCAACGCTGGTAGCGGCACTCTCGATATCGAGGCCGGGGGCATCGTTTCCAGCACGCTCGGAGTTATCGGCAACAAGGCTGGCTCCAACGGCGCAGTCACAGTTGATGGCGCCGGCTCGGCTTGGAATACAAATGAGATAAACGTCGTTGTCGGCAACCTAGGGATGGGTACGCTGACCATTAGAAACGGCGGTAGCGTCTCCGGTCCCGCAAGCTACATTGGATTCGGCGCTGGCTCCAACGGTGCGGTGACGGTGGATGGTGTCGACTCGAAGTGGACAATAGAAAGCCTCGCTGTCGGTTATTCCGGCGCCGGCACGTTGAACATCGGGAACGCCGGCAGAGTTGCCATCGCCAGCGGCGTGGTCGGCGAAAATGCCGGCTCCACCGGCGCGGTTGCAGTGGATGGGGCAGGATCGACATGGGAGGACAGCAGCTACCTTGTAGTCGGTGGTTACGGCTCCGGCGCGCTGACCGTTTCGAATGGTGGCAGTGTTGCCAACGCCCAAGGTGTCATTGGCGACCAAACCGGCTCTGACGGCACGGTCACGGTCGACGGCGCGGGCTCGACCTGGACGAACACCGACAACCTTTATGTCGGCAACAGCGGCATCGGCACATTGACCGTTTCGGGCGGCGGCGGCGTTTCCGACGCCAGCGGCGTTATCGGCTCCCAAGCCGGGTCCACCGGCACGGTCAGCGTGGACGGGGCCGGCTCGAAATGGACGAATGCCGGAGAATTCGATGTGGGTCTTTATGGCGATGGCACGCTGACCGTTTCGAACGGCGGCAGCGTCTCCAGCGACTTCGGTTCAGTCGGCTACTCCGCAGATTCACATGGTTCGGTCACGGTCGAGGGTGTTGGCTCGAAATGGTCGTATGATGATTATTTCGATATCGGACACGACGGTACCGGCACGCTGGACATCAAGAACGGCGGCAGCGTCTCCGGCGATTCCAGTTATGTCGGCGCCGGCTCGGGCTCCAACGGCATGGTCACGGTGGACGGAACCGGCTCGACCTGGACGATTGCCGAAGAAGTCGATGTCGGCGGCGGCGGGGACGGCACACTGGACGTCACCAATGGCGGCAGCGTTTCCAGCGACATCGGCAATATCGGCTCCACCGGCGCGGTCGCGGTGGATGGGGCTGGCTCGAAATGGACGAACAGCAGCTACCTTTACATCTCGGGGGTGTTGACCGTTTCGAACGGCGGCAGCGTCTCCGGCACTCCTATCTATGTCGTTTCACCAGGCACGGTCGTCATCGGCGGCATGCAAGGCGGCGTTCTGCAGGCGCCGGGCACGCTCGATGCTCCGTCCGTTGACCTCTCCTCCGGGGCCGGGCTGGAATTCGACCACACTGGCACGAACTACAGCTTCGACCCGCAGATCACCAACTCGGGCGCGATCACGCAGATCGCCGGCACGACCGTCCTCACCGGCGACAGCGGAGCGTTCACAGGCTCGACCGATGTCACCGGCGGCACGCTCAGGGTCGACGGCACGCTGGGAGCAGCCGGCAGTTCGCTGTCCGTCGCCTCGGGCGGCACGCTGGGCGGCGGCGGCACCGTTGGCGGCGACGTGACGATCGCGAGCGGCGGCACGCTGTCGGGCGCTTCGGGCTCGACGCTCACCATAAATAACCTCGCACTCGACGCTGGGGCCAATGTTGATGTCGCGCTCGGAGCACCCTCCACCACCGGGCTGTTTGACGTCGCCAACGACCTGACGCTGAACGGCACGCTCAACGTCGCCAACGCCGGCGGGTTCGGGAACGGCCTCTACCGCCTGTTCGACTACGGCGGGACGCTGGGCGGCGCGGGCCTCACGGTCGGCACGACGCCCGACGGCTACGCCGCAGGCGACCTCACCGTGCAGACGGCTCAGGCGAACCAGATCAACCTCCTGGTGGCGGCCACGACCACACCGCCTTCGGGATCGTTCGATTTCTGGAACGGCACGACCACCACGCCCGGCGCGCTAGTCGGCGGCAGCGGCACATGGAGCGCGACGGGAACCAACTGGACCAATACGGACGTCAGCGCCAACGGGACCTATGATCCCGCCGCGCTGCTCATCTTCACCGGAACCGGCGGCACCGTTACGGTCGATGCGAACGGCGGAGGCTTACTTCCGATCGGCGAGGGGATGCAGTTCGCGAGCGACGGCTATGTGGTGGAGGGCGACGCCCTTGCCATGGGTTCGGGGACGACCACCATCCGGGTCGGCGACGGTACTGCGGCCGGCGCGGGCTATACAGCCACCATCGCCGCGAACCTCACCGGCGCGGGCAATCTCGACAAGACTGACCTCGGCACGCTCATGCTCACCGGCGCCGACAGCCTTGGCGGAAACATCATGGTCGATGGCGGCACGCTGGCCATATCGGGCGGCGGCAGCGTCTCCGATACTTTTGGAGCCATCGGCAATGATACCGGCTCCGACGGCGCGGTCACGGTCGACGGCGAGGGCTCGACCTGGACGAATACCAGCAGCCTCGTCGTCGGCAATTCCGGCGCGGGTACGCTCGGCATTACAAACGGCGGCAACGTGTCCAGCGACGGTGGCTCCATCGGCGACGGCGCCGGCTCCATCGGCGCGGTCACGGTCGACGGCGCCGGCTCGAAATGGACGATGGACAGCGGCCTCTTCATTGGCGCCTCCGGCGCCGGCACGCTGGATATCAAGAACGGCGGCGGCGTTTCCAACACCTTCGGCTTTGTCGAAAATGGCATCGTTACCGTCGATGGCGCCGGCTCGACCTGGGCGAATGCCGGCGATCTCTATGTCGGCGGCAGCGGCGACGGCATGCTGGGCGTTACGAACGGTGGTGGCGTTTCAAGCAATGGCGGCCATATCGGCGGCAACGCCGGCACCACCGGCACGGTCACGGTGGATGGGCCGGGCTCGGCATGGACGATGAGCAGCGACCTCTTTGTCGGCGGCAGCGGCGCTGGTGTGCTGAACATCAGGCAAGGAGGCACCGTTTCCAATGCGTGGGGCTTTGTCGACGCCGGCGCCGGTTCCAGGGCCGCAACTACGGTGGACGGCGCCGGCTCGACCTGGACGAACAACGGCTCCCTCTATGTCGGCGAATCCGGTGCCGGGACGCTGCATATCTCCAACGGCGGAGCCGTTGTTTCCACCGGCGACGACATCCTTGGCGCCAACGCCGGCTCGAACGGTTCGGTCACAGTGGACGGCGACGGCTCGACCTTGAAGAGTACCGGGATCCAGGTCGGCAGCGGCGGCGACGGCACGCTGGTCGTTTCGAACGGCGGCGTTGTCTCCAACTCCTATGGCTATATCGGCGCGGGCTCCGGCTCCAGCGGCGCGGTCACGGTCGATGGCGCCGGCTCGACCTGGACCAGTACAGTCGAGCTTCGCGTCGGCGGATCCGGCAGCGGCACGCTGAACATTTCGAACGGGGGACTTGTCGATGCAGCGAGCCTGTCGGTCGGCCTCGACGGCGGAGACGGCACGGTGGTCATCGGCGGCCTGCAGGGCGGCGCCCCGCAAGCGCCGGGCACGCTCGATGCGCCAGTCGTCAATCTCTATGACAGCGGTGCGCTGGTGTTCCAGCACAGCGACACGACCGGCTACAGCTTCGACCCGCAAATCGCCGGCACGGGCGCTCTCGAGCAGGTCGCCGGCACGACCATCCTTACTGCCGGCAGCGGAGCATTCACCGGCCCCACCAGCATCAGCGGTGGCGTTTTGCGCGTGGATGGCTGGATCGGCAATTCCGCCGTTACAGTCAACGGTGGCATCGTCGGCGGCACCGGCACGGTGGGCGACCTCATAGTTGAGCCGGGCGGCACGATCGCGCCGGGCAATTCGATCGGCACGCTCAACGTCGCCGGCGATGTCGGCTTCTCGGCTGGATCGACCTATCAGGTCGAGGTTAACGCAGCCGGCCAGTCCGATCTGATCGCCGCGAGCGGCGCCGCCGGAATCAAGGGAGGCGCGGTCGATGTGCTGGCCGGATCGGGCAATTACGCGCCGTCGACCCAATACACCATCCTCACCGCCGATGGCGGCGTGAACGGCACATTCGATTCCGTTTCCTCCAATTTTGCCTTCCTGGCGCCAACGCTCACCTACGACGAGAACAATGTCTATCTAGAGCTCGACCGCAACGGCATCGACTTCGACTCCATCGGCGGGACGCCTAACGAGCGTGCCGCCGGCCAGGGCGTCCAATCGCTGGACCCGGGCAGCGCGATCTACGGCGCCGTGCTGTCGCTCGACATTCCTTCGGCGCGCGCCGCATTCGACGCGTTGTCTGGCGAGGTCCACGCCTCGGCGCAGTCGGTGCTGATCGAGGACAGCCGCTTCGTACGGGAAGCGGCTGTCGACCGCCTGCGCGACGCCTTCGATGCTGTCGGCGCCACCTTGACCCCGGTCATGAGCTACGCCGAGGGCGGCCCAGCGCTCGCGCCAGCTACCACGGACGGGCTCGCGGTCTGGACCCGAGGTTTCGGTGCATGGGGTTCGTGGAGCAGCGACGGCAACGCCGCCCGACTCGACCGCTCGACGGGCGGCCTGCTCATGGGCGCGGACGTGCCGGTGGGCGCATGGCGCTTCGGCGTGCTGACCGGCTACAGCTACACCAGCTTCGACGTGAAGGACCGCAGTTCCTCGGGCGTAAGCCGGAACTATCATCTCGGCCTCTATGGCGGCACGCAATGGGGCAATCTTGCCCTGCGCACTGGCGCGGCCTACACGTGGCACGATCTGTCGTTCGATCGCTCGGTAGGCTTTCCCGGCTTTTCCGATCAGCTCGCCGGCGGCTACAGCGCGGACACGGCTCAGGCCTTCGCGGAACTGGGCTACGGCTTTCACGCTGGGAATGTCGCGTTCGAACCCTTCGCCAACCTCGCCTATGTGAGCCTGTCCACCGACGGGTTTACCGAACGCGGCGGCGTGGCGGCGCTGAAAGGCAAGGGCATGACAACGGACGCGACCTTCACGACACTCGGCGTGCATGCCTCCACCGACTTCGATCTCGGCGGGATCCAGGCCACGGCAAGGGGCACACTCGGCTGGCGTCATGCATTCGGTAACGCAACGCCGAAGTCGACCCTGTCCTTCGCGGGCGGCTCGCCCTTCTCGATCGCGGGCGTGCCCATCGCCATGGACGCGGCAGTGATCGAGGCCGGACTTGATTTCGGCATCAGCCGGAACGCCACGCTGGGCCTCTCCTACAACGGCCAATTCGGCAGCGACGTCACCGACCAGAGCATCAGGGCCAACTTCAGCATGAAGTTCTGATTCGACCGATCGTGCAGACCCTAAAAAGCAAAGAATAATCCTGCTTTCCCACGAAGGCAAAATGCGCCGCCCCTGTGGCTCGTGGCGGTCGTCTCCGATGCATCACCATATCTACAGCACCGTTGCGCCTGTCCGATTCCTGATGGTGCATGTTCCCGCCGTCCGCCGCCAGACCATGTTCTCATTGGGAAAGCGCGTGCGCGCATTGTTTCGATGTTCGCGCCTGAACAGCGAGGGCGACATCCTCTTCAGCACGATGAAATGCCGGTTGAAGTTGGAAAGGTTGTTGAACCCCACCTGATAGCAGATGTTGGCGACGCTATCGTCGGTAGCCATTAGTAGGTCGCACGCACGATCGATGCGCAGGCGATTGACGTAACGGACAAAGGTCAGACCGGTGTGAAGGCGAAACGCGCGCGAGAAGGCGGTAGGCGTATAGCCGGAGAGCGCAGCAAGCTCAGTCTGGGTCAGGTCCTCGGACAGATTCCGGGCAATATGGTCGATGACATGGTTAAGCGGCTCATTGGCATAGGTCTCGGGCCGCGGAAGAAAGCCGTCGCTGGCAAGCTGCCGATATTCGGAACGCCGCAGCAGCGAGAGCAGCCGAAAGAATTGGCCGACGCGTTCCGCTCCGTTGGCCACAAGCATGGCGTCGAAAAGCGGCCGCGCCGCGAAACCCACGCCATCGGCGAACTCTATCCCCGAAGCCGCCCTTAGCAGCATCGGTTCAAGCGAGCGCAATTCGGGCATCGCCGCCTTGCAGCCCTCGATGAAGTCGCTGGTGAACTGCACGACAATCCCGCGCTGCTCCACCACCTGGCCCTTTGGGATATCGCTGATCCAGTTATGCGGCAGGTTGGGACCCGTCATCACCAGATTTCCGGGTCCGAATGTTCCGATATAGTCGCCGATGAAGGAGCGGCCGCTCGTCTCGGTTACCAGATGGATTTCGTATTCGGGGTGGAAATGCCAGCGAACGGTTCGGAATGGATAACCGTGCGTCCATACCTTGAAAGAGCTTTCCCGCGGCACGTCCACTACTTCGAGGTCCGGCAAGAGCTTGGGATCAGCCGCGGCTTTCAGTACCTTCATCTTGTCGGAGCACTTCTGACCGGACGCCATCGCGTGTCCCTAGAACGGCAGGGCGTGCTTGGCGAAGAGCTTGCGTGCGATCATCCGGAATACGAAATCGGCAAGCAGGCCCATGACGCCAAGCGTCAGGATACCGGCAAAAGCATTGGCTGTCTTCAAGAATAGGCGCGCATTGTAGATCAGGAAACCGACCCCTTCATTGGCCGCGATCATCTCGGCCGCCACGACACTCATGAAGGAGAAGCCCATGCCCACTCGCATGCCGACCAGGATGGCGGGCACCGTCGCCGGCAACACGACCCGCCACAGCACTTGGCGGCGGCTCGCACCGAGACAGGCCCGACATCTTCAACACCGATCAGGGCTCGCAGTTCACCAGCTTCGCCTTCACCACCACGTTGAAGGATGCCGGCATCCGCATCTCCATGGACGGGCGCGGCCGCTGGATGGACAACGTCTTCATCGAGCGGCTGTGGCGCAGCCTCAAATACGAGTGCGTCTTCCTCAGCGCCTTCGAGACCGGCAGCGAAGCCCGCAGGGGCATCGGCTCCTGGATCGACTATTACAACCGGAGACGCCCGCACTCGACCTTCGGCGGCAGGACACCTGACGAGGTCTATGCTACGGCAGAAATGATGGAGCAATTGGCGGCGTAGAAACCAACCCGATCCACCTTAGCCAAGCCGCCAAACTGTCTCATCAGGCGGGTCCACCTCAGTTCGCCAGCACGAGCGGCATGAATCCGGGCTTTGACCCTGACCTGCCGGTTTTCGCATTTGAGCTTCTTAGCTCCTCTATGGCTTCGATATTCGGGACCCGTTTCCCTTCCATCGCCACCCAACGGGCTTGACACTCCGTTGTTCCAAATCCCAAGAAGCGCCCGGCCGGCGGGGGGGAATCCATTGGGGATGGTTGCCAGCCGGGCCGTCTGTCAGGGCGGCAGCTGACGGGCTGATCTAAGCACATATCGAAAATGGACCGGAGCTACTCTTTCGTCTTACGCCAACCAGCCGCGCGGGCTTCGTCTTCTGAACAGAACCAGTGTTCACCATGCTGCGGAGAAATTTTCGTCCGGTCGTAAAATTTCTGGCCGGGCATGTGATAGATGCGCTCGCCAGTGTCGATCGAGATATTGCCCTTGATGTCGCATGCGGACTCAGAGCGCATTGCTGCATGCAGCCGCGAGATTGGAATATCATCGGCGAAATAGCCGCTGCCCGCCGCAGCCAGCATTGCGGCCGATATCGTGATCGCGCCTATCTTCATCACACCAATATAGCTGCCGACGATCAACCGGCGGTTTCAGAAACCTAGACAATTTAAAGGGCAAACCGCCCCCTATTGCTCAGAACGCAAGTCCGCTCCGCGCTGCGCCGGCGAGCGGCGAGGCCAAGATCGATCATTCTCCCGACTTCTCGCCAAATACGCGCGAGGCCTTGAGGCGGCTGTTCCAGTTCGCAAGATATTCGTCGGCGATGGCCTTGGACCTGATGAAGGTCACATTCTCGGCGTTCCGATTTTCGGCGCCAAAGGTGTAGTTGTACGATCCTCCGATCGTCAGATAGTCGTCGATGACGATCACCTTGTTGTGGGCGATCTTCGGCTCGTAGTCGATCCAGACGGGGATGTTGTAGGCCTGCAGGAGCGTGGCGGCGGAATATTCCCGGTCGTTGACCTTATCCAGGATGACGAGCACTTCGACGCCCCGTTGCTCGGCGTGCTCCAGAGCATGGATGATCGGGAAGGACGAGAAGACGTAGGCCTGCACGCTGATCGAGCTCTTGGCCTCATCGATCGCCTGAACGATCAACGGCTCGCATTTCTGGGCAGGCGTGAAGCACACGGAAACATCAGCCTCTGTGGCATGCGCGGGAACCGCGGCCAATAGCGCCAGCAGCGTGAACACCGACAGTTTCATTCGTCGTCCTTCGCGAAACCTCTGACCTAACCACACCCTGAAGGCAAAACCATGATCACGACGCTGAACATCCGGCGCCGGCTGGCGGATCGCGGCTATGCGCCGGGTCCCGCTGACAGCGTGCCTGGCTGCTTGACTCTTGTGTCCGTCAAGCAACTTCAACCCGATCAGGGGCTCGCAATAGATGGCGTGGTCGGGCCGTAGAGACGCTCGGCGCCCTCGGCTTCATGTCTGAGCAGATCGACGCGTTCCACGTTGCGGCGGCCGATCTATAAGCGCCCGGCCAGCATGGGAATCCATTGGGGATGGTTGCCGGCCGGGCCGTCAGCCAGGGCGGCGGCTGACTGGTCGACCTAAACATAATTTGAGTGAGTCGGCCACTCGCGCATTGATAGTGCCCGATCGGCCCTTGAGGGTTGTTTGGAGGGCTTGGTCAAAGCCGACCGGAGGTCAGCGTGTGGGGACCCGCTAACGGCGTTATCTAAGCACACTCTGAAATTGGACAGAATAGTGGCCCGGCCGCCGGCAAAGTTCGGCCCCTGGCGACCGGGCTTTGCTGCCCTCTCCGGGAGCATCTCACCTAACCACATCCCGAAAGGCAAAACCATGCGTCTCGGGTCGTGTCCCGGTCGCTTTCCTTTTGGCTTCTCGCGCATCCTCCACGGCTGCGGCAGGGCTCTAATACGAGTAGCGAGCGAAATCATCGCGATAGATGCGGTTCAGCCGTTCCATCGCTTGACGAGAATCGCCGACCCTTTGAGATGAGACGTTTCGCATTGGAAGGTCATCCGATATCTGCCCGCCCCGCCTGCGGATCTCTCGTACAATGGCGGGCCAGTCGTCTTTGAGCGTTTCAAACTTGAACACTTGCACCGGCCACCTATCGATCCCGTCAAGGAGATCGGACTGCGGCATGACGTGCTCGTCCATTGCCTGTGCCGGCCATCGCGAAAGAGTTTTCGTGAACGCATCCAGATCGTCCCCCGGACGGAATCCCATCTTGTGCATTCGTCCTGTAAGACCGGGGCCCGCCGGATCGCATTTGTTGCGCCATGCCGAGAGGGCGCGATCGATAGGATGTCGCACAACGGTGAAGACAAACCACTCTGGCGACAATAGCGGACGACATTCAGAAAAAGGCCGGATGTCGAACTTGTCGGTAAGGTGGACCAGGAAGTCATCCCTCGCCTCTTCGCCCACCAAGGGTAGCAGGGCCGTCTTGATCGACGTGCAGGCTGCCTTGGGCACCGGAATGTAGGCGACCTTGCACTCGGGGAAGATCAGGGTGTTCGTCACCCGCAGATCGGGCCGTGATGTCACCCGCGCCCAACCCGCCCTGACAACAGGCGGCACTGGAATTTTGATCCTCATCTAGACAACTCCCCTCTCCCTCGTCGCTTAGTCGCAGTCAGCACCGAATTCAACCGGCCCGTGCGAACCGCACGCTGCACCCTGGGACGGCACGAAGGGGGGCGCGACGTTCACAGCTTTGGCTGAAGAGGGAATGATGAATGTTGATCGGAACCGATCCGGCAGCGCATTCGCGCGGCATCGCTCAAAGCGTGGCTGGGGACGGATTGGGGATGGTTGCCAGTCGGGCTCGTCAGGGTGGCGGCTAACGGGCTGTGATCTAAGCAGATTTCGATCGGACGGAATAGACGGACCGGCGATCTGGGAATTCACTTCAATCGCCGAATTTTTCCCCTTGCGAGCCGGAAGACGCCGGAGAGGCCGCCCTGCTTTTCAAAACTGGTGAGCACATCGTCCCAGGTGGCGATCGGTTCACCGCAATCTGAACAGGTAATGATGGTCGTGCCGGTCGCGTCCTTGGGGATGCGGAGCCTGATCGTGCCGCAATGCGGGCATTGAAGAAGCTGGTCTAGGAATTCATCCGGACCGGGCATTGACGAATAACGCCGCAGCGCCTCGCTAAAAGTCAATATCCTGAAAGGGAAGACCGCTGGACCATCCGCGCTGGACGTGAGCCCGGCCGGGGTGGGGGGGGGGTGACTGGGCCGGCCGGGCTCCTCAGCGCGTCCCCGCTGATAAGTCGCGAATATAGACAGCTTTTGAGATCGGGTAAAATACGATCTGAGCGATGGAACATTTGGCCGGATAGTCAGTTATGTTCGCATCTGTCTCTCCTGACAGAGGCTACTCCCCCTCCAAGAGCCCCGCTGGCTTCGACCGGCGGGGTTCTTTTTTGTTGCGAGCAACCCCAGCTTGTGGCTCTATCCGGCGTCCAGAAATCGGGGGTTTGGAATGAATACCACGGGAAAGAAGCCCTATGTGCGTCCAGTTATGACGCGCCGCGAGAAGCTTGGTGCGGTGACCGCCAAGACCATCGGTTCGGGCACGCCGGTTCAATAATCGCCGTCGATTGCGCATGAGCAGCCCCGCTGCCGAAAGGCGGCGGGGCTTTTTTGCGTTCCTCTGGCGGTACCTCCAGGTAATTTTGCAAAACATTCCACGAATGCTGCACGCACGGTTGACAAGAAATAAAGGTGGAGCATTCTACTGCCGCTTGCAGCGGGGGTAATCATGAGGACTTCTCTAATCGCGGGAGCAATGCTCCTGATGGCGTCTGTGCCTGCGTGGTCCGCAGACGCGGCGGCAACGATGCCGGTCGCGTCGTTCGATTGGTCAGGCGCATATCTCGGCGCTGAAATCGGCTATGGTTGGGGTCGGGATCATATTCATGACGAGGACCGCGGTTCTCCGGGCGCTTCTGATTATAGCGACCACTTCAATTTGGATGGCGCTTTGGGCGGCATCTACGGGGGCTACAATTTCCAGAGCGGGAATTTCGTCTATGGCGTTGATGGCGAGTTCGAAGCTTCAGGCGTGAGTGGCGATAATCCGGATTGGCCCTTCGGCGACAGTTCGAACGCGCGGATCAGATGGCAGGGTTCGCTACGCGGCCGCTTGGGATATGCATTTTCCAACAACCTTGTCTATGCTACTGGCGGCGTCGCGGCTGGTGACATCAAGACCGAGTATTTTGATGTCGGAGCGAAGGACAGCGGCTCGACGATCAAGGGCGGGTGGACAATAGGTGCGGGCTTCGAGCATGCCTTCACGTCTCACTGGATTGCTCGCATCGATTATCGGTACACGGACTTCGGTCAGGTGACAGACTGGCCAAAGACGACCGATCCGAGCTGGAACGAGCACAACGATCTGACCCAGCATTCAATCCAGGTGGGCTTGGCCTACAAGTTCTGAACTTCAGCAATTCCCAATGCCCCGCTGGCTTCGGCCGGCGGGGTTTTTTGCGTTTCAATCCCCGTTGCCTGGATGAAGCCAAGCGACCGGAGGGAAGCGAAACGCGCCCGGTCTATGGGAATTGGGGATGAGAACGACCGGGCACGTGCCGGTGTGAGAAGGCAAGACATCCAACATCAGCGCCTGGCCGACGTCAACACGATGGAACAAGTGGCCGAATAGCCAGTTATGTTCGCATCTATCTGACCTTCACAGTCGGCTCCCCCCAAAATTGCCCCGCTGGCTTCGGTCGGCGGGCTTTCCCTCGTTTCGGCATAGCCCGACACCAAAGCGATTGTGCTTCAATCTGCCAGTATCTCGGCTTCATGGGCCGCCTCGATGAACGCCAGACGGGCATCTTCATCGCTATGCTTGCTGGCGCGGGGTAGAGTTGCCTGCGCCCAGCGGGCCGGCCTATGGTCCACAATGGGAGTGGGACCGGATGGCGCCAAGGTTGATAGCGAGACAGCTTTCCTGGCCAACCGGAATCGTCGGCTGGCTCGTGCGGCTTGGCATGAACCGCGGAAATGCGCGCGTAAATGCGTTCGCGGTCGATCGGCTGGGGCCCCAGTCGACGGATGCAATTGTGGAAGTTGGCTTCGGCGGCGGGCCAAACCTGCGGCGTCTCCTTGACCGAAGCGCATCAGTCGTCGGGATAGATCGCTCCGCCGACGTGGTCGCCGCCGCGACCAAGACTTTCGCAGCTGAGTGCGCGCAAGGCCGTGCGCGCTTCCTGCTCGGCGATGTCGGCAGGCTGCCGATTGACGACGCGTCATGCACGAAGGCGCTTACTGTCCACACGGTGTATTTCTGGCGCTCGCTCGAGCAAGGTTTTGACGAGTTTATCCGCGTTCTTCGCCCGGGTGGCCTGCTTGCAGTCGGCTTCGTTCCAAGAGAACACATGGAGACGATGGGAATGCCCCCGGACATTTTTACGACCAGAACGCCTGGCGAATTGCGCGAGGCGGCGGCAGCCGCCGGCTTCTCCGTGGATATTTGTCAATCGCCAAGCGGCGCGCCGTGGATCGTAGCGCTCTGCCGCAAGCAATAGGTGGCGTCATGACGGAGTCCGCATACGCGTTGACCGGGTTCATCGCTTGGACGCTTGGCTTGCTGATCGTGATGGAGGCAATCCGCACCTGGCTCGTCGTATCGGGCCGCGTGCCTGCGAACGGGTTTACGCCGGACAACGCCAACCTCTCGCCTTTCATGCAGCGGCTGGCTCGGGCGCATGCCAACTGCATCGAAGGTCTTCCCGTCTTTGGTGGGCTGCTCGGCGTCGCGGTGATGACCGGGAGACCCGAAGCCACGGATCCTTTGGCGTTCACGCTGTTAGGCGCCAGGATTATCCAGTCGACGATCCACCTCATTTCAACGAGCGCGCTTGCGGTCAGCCTGAGATTTACCGCCTTTTCCGTCCAGATGGCGATCGGCGCGTACTGGGTGTGGCTCCTGTTGGGCTGACCGGAACCCAAATGCTGGGCAAATGGCGGCTCGCCGCTCCTATTCCAAATGTCGCTTGCTTTGGCAAACCGCCTGGCATCAGACGTCTCAGGCCGGCCAACTCAGGCACTCAATGTCAGCAATCCGGCATGGGTCGCTCGACACCGTCCAGACAGGAACCCACCCCGAAGCTGCAATCGATGCGCGCGCCGACCAGCTTCGCGTCATGCCAGTCAAGTATTTTGTTGCTGTCGTACCGGGAGGTCAAGGGCGCTGATGACGCACGTCTGATGGCGTGGCGTGGTAGCGTTGACGGAACAGGCGGTTGAAGTGGGACAGGTCCCCGAACCCGGCGTCATAGGCGAGCGAACTGATGTTGCTGGCGGCAAATCGTGGATCGGTCAACATGCGATGTACTCGCGCCAGCCGCTGGGCAATGACGTATTGCGAATAGGTGACGCCCTCTGCCTCGAAAAGCTTATGAAGATAGCGGGGCGTCATATGATGGCGCGCAGCCGTCGCCGAAACCGTCAGTTCGCTGCTAAGATTTGCCCTGATATCGTCCTTGATGGCCTGCAACCGCGCTGCCCGCACCCCACGGCCTTCCGCGACGAAGGTTGCGTCGCGGGTTGCGCCCAGGGCGAGGGCTACGAGATCGTGAACATGGGTCACGAACAGCCGTTGCAGGTCGGGCACCTCCAGCACCTCGTCATCCTTGAGCGCCGTGGACACGTAGGCCTTCAAGAGTTTCAGGGCGGCTGTGCCGCGCGGAACGATCCGCATGGCAAAGACGTCGCCGCCGGTGACCAAGTGGGAAATGGCCCGGCTCGGGAGTCGCAGCGCGATAAAGTGGACATTATCAACATGACTCACGCCCTCGCAGATATTCCCCGGGCGCCCACATATGGCATTCCCATGCAAGGCAACTTCATTGCTGCCGTCGCTTGCGATACTGTCGCCAGCTAAATTCATGAACATGAACAGGTCATCGTCGTGAACTGGGCCAAGATGCCGTAAGCCGCCGAGGGATCCCGACATGATGCCCAATTCTGGCAGGGCCTTCAGCCTAAAGTCGGCGTGGAAAGCATAATCCCGCAAAGGCTCCAACCTTAGATCGATCAGCTTGCGGTCGTGGAGAGCGCTTAGCGATTTTGCGCACTCGCGCAAAGGCAGGCCGCGGGTCGAGAAACGGAATTGTGCCATTCTGTTGGGTGCTGGGATCATGTCACCAATCCTTCAAAGTTGGCAGGCCCAAGAGTGCGGCAAATCAAAACCACTCGCGGTATCTCAGCCTGGCCACGCATAGCTTTGCGCGGCTCTCACAAACGCGCTCACAGCGGCAGAGAACGGATGCCCAGGGACGGTGGCGAGGCAGACATGGCGTTCGACCGGCGGGTCTATGAGGGGCCGCTGCAGTAGCCCCGGCAACGACACAGAGTATTCGGGCATAAACGCGAAGCCGATACGCGCCAGGACCATTGCCTGGACCCAGTCTTCCCGCTCGGAGCGGAAGCGCGCATAGAGATGGATGCTCTTCTCCTTGCAGACTTCCATCACAAGCTCGCGCATCTCGCAGGCGAGGCGGTCGACATAGGATTCGTCGGACAAATCGGCGAGCCTGATGGCGTCACACGCGCTCAGCCGGTGATCGGGTGGAAAAATCACCACGTATCGCTCGGTGTACAACTCATGCAAATGCACGGTCTCGCCGAGGTCGCCCATCCCGTTGAGAATAGCGACGTCGACCTCACCTTCCCGCAGCTTCGCCGTCAGGTCGGACAAGACATCTTCCGTCACGGTCAATTCGACACCCTCGTGGGTGTGCTCGAATTGGGCAAGAAACCGCGCTAACCTGACATGACCGACGGTCGACATCACACCCAGCCGCACGGGGACCTTATTCAGCAGCCGGAAATTCTGGGCGAGACCGCGGGCGACCTCCGTCTCCTCGATGATGTGCTGGAAATGCGGCAACATGGATTTGCCGAACTGGCTAAGGGATATTCTCTTGCCTTCCCGGTGGAAGACCGGCGCGCCCAGTTCGTTCTCAAGGTTTTTAACTGCCTTGGTGAGCGCCGGCTGGGATACGTTGCATTCCTGGGCGGCACGCGTGAAATTCAAAGTCCTTGCGGCCGCCAGAACATATTTTATCTGCGACATCTCCATGGCGTATTCTCGCCCGTTGCCCGACAGGCTCCAGAATACCCGATTTCGTCATAACTGTCGGCTATCAAATAATAAGAAACCGATCGTTCCCTTTGGCGGCGCCATGCGCTCTTCTTGCTGTGTCCACATTGTGAGGGAGAGAGAAATGCCGGTCTATATGGTTGAACGAAACCTCAAAGGGATCAGCATGGAAGATCTGGGCGGCGCGCAGAAAGCCGCGATCGGCAAAGCGCGCGAGATGACGGCAGCCGGAGCCGGCGTCCGCTATCTCCGCTCGACTTTCGCGCCGCAGGATGGCCGCTGCATGTGCCTGTTCGAGGCGGCCTCCGACAAGGACGTTCGACGGCTGAATGACGAAGCCGGGCTGCCTTACGATCGCGTGGTCGAAGCGCTTGACCTGACACCCTGAAAGCCCGGCCCGCTATGGATACAGGAGGACGGCAGCCCGTCGTGGCATGCACATCCCCCTGCTTGTTCGGCGAACAACGAGTTCGCCCACGTCCCAATGGTTGTTCTCTCCGCCCCAAGCGTAGCCGTCGTTCCTCGGCTATTATTCCTGGAAGCAACCCGCCGTGGATGTCGGAGGCTCCTGCCATGCGCGCCTTTTGGGAACCGCACGAACGAGCGGACGACATCCTTCCCGTCCTGATGTTCATCATCATCGGCTTGCTCGTCGCGATCGCCATACTCCTCTCGCTCAGGCTCCCGTCGCCGGATGCTTTCGACGTGTTTTGACGGCGAAAGCGGCAGGTGCTCTTCGAAGGAGGTTGAGCATGGCGTACTTCAGCGATACCGCGACGATGGCGGCGATCTGCCGTGCGGCGCATCAGATCCTGGATGACGATCCCAGGATTCTCGACGATCCGATCGCGGCGAAATTCTTAAGCGAAGAGACGCTTGCCGATCTCCGCGCCCGGGATCCCATGCTGATGGCCGTAGCCAATCCATTTACACGGCTTCACTTTTGCCTGCGCAGCCGGGTCGCCGAGGATTGCATGAAGCGTGCAGCTGCGCATTCTGTCGAGCAATTAATCGTGCTGGGCGCCGGCCTCGATTCGTTCGCCTACCGGCAGCCGATCTGGGCACAAAGCTGCAAGATCGTGGAGATCGATCATCCGAAGGCTCAGCGATTGAAAACCGGCCTGGTAAAATCTCAAGGGCTGGGGCCTCCGGAAAACGTAAGCTATTTGCCGATCGATCTTACCGCGGAGCCGCTGACGGACGCGCTCAAACAGGCGGGGATGGATGCAATTCGGCCCTTGTTCGTGAGCTGGCTGGGCGTATCGCAATATCTGCCCTTCGATGCGGTCGCCAACGTATTGGGAGCGCTTGGAGCCTGGCCTGGCGGCTGCGGTCTGGTGATGACATATGCGCTGGCGGACTGGTCGAGCCTTGAACCGGCTGTTCGCGCGGGAGCTGAAAGGGCGAAGGAACAGGCCGCCTCGATCGGAGAGCCGTGGCTGAACTCTTTCTCCGAGCAAGAGATCGCCGCCCTAATGCGGTCATCTGGCTTCGCAGCCCTGAAGCCCTTTGCCACCGCAGAGCTTCAATCTGTGTATTTCAAAGCTGATCACGCCATCGAGGCGAGCGCCGGTCCCTCTCGCATCATTGGCGCCCACAGTGTCGATGAGGGGATAGCGTGGTTTGATCTAGATCCAACCTGACAGTGGCGCGATGTGGCCGCTGCCCAGCACGCCAGGCAAATGGACCATGTCTCCGCACTGAGCGGCGTTAGGTCGGCTCGGGATAAGACGGATACGAACACATCCGCCAGATAGCCGTGAAGGGCAGGAATTTCGGGTGAGGCCTTTGCGCCCCACGCGCCGGAGAGGCGAAGCATTTCAAAGAGAGACGCGAGCCACGATCTTCGCGGGTCGAGCAGCAGGGATTGAAGGCGCGATCGCTTCAGGAAGTCTGAAGGTTCTCAGATTGTGTGCCTTTGTCGTCGAACCCGGAATGGCCGCTTCTGCCGCCGCGATATCCTTTGGACTGACCTGCAAGGATTTGCAGGCGCCGTGCTCGTTCCAGAGGTTCCGGGCGAACACACTACCGACGGCTGCGGTGATCACATCGGGAGCCACGTCCTTGCGCGCTACACGTCGCGTTTCGACCAAGGCCTTGATCGCTTCGCCGAGAATGGCGACAGAATCATCGAATTCCATCCCCCGAACCTGATCGAACCGGCTCTCCTTGCTTCCGTCAACGATGCAATGATGCGCCGTGAAGACCCAGTCATGGATCATATAGGCCGGAGCGTAGCCCCAAGGCGAGAGGCCGTTGAACGCCTGCGCTATCCTCGGGATCGAACCGCCGTCCGTATACATGATCCCCGGCTGGATCGTGCCACCGCGCGCACCAGGGTCCGGTCGACGGAAGATCAGTGGATCTCTCGGGTCGGGGACGAACAGGAACCTCCCGTCGCCGAAGCTATCGCCCTCGCCTACCCACATGACGAAGAGGCTTCCGGAAAGTTGGCCCGGCGACAGTTTTTGATAGTCGATCGAACTACAGGCGCTGATCGTCAAAGCCATCGCGAGCGCCGACAGCCATCCGATGGAGTTCAAAAGCGGCCGTCGGGATATGCCTTGGCTGCCGTGCACTCCATTTGTCCGGCTCATCCCGTCCCCCAGCGGCGCTCTCTTGAGCGCCTTGGAAGTTTGTCACTTCACGAAGCCAGTAACAATGCTCGCTATGACAGATATTGCGCCAAAGTCGCCAACAGCCGGATGCTTTTCTAGCTGAAGACCAACATACGTCGCCCCTGCCGTCAGATATTTCCGCTTGGCGCCCCCATGTCGGCCGTTCGCCCGACCAGTTCGCGATCCTGAAAGCTGCCGGTCCGCTACGGAGACACCTATGTTTAAGATTGGATGATTCCTGCCTGACCGCTTTCGGAAGGCGTGACCGGTAAAGCGGCCATCCAATTCGCCACTGCGTGTCGACGGCGAGGTCTGCCCCCCGCGGACGTTTGCACGTTTAGTGGTCGCCATCGGACTGTTTGAAAGATGAATCAATTCACATCTTGACCTGTGAAAAACGTGGGAAAGCGGACGAGCCGCTATACTTGTCCCCAGGTCAGCCGCAACATCATGACTTCGAGAATCAGAAGCCAGGATGCGATTTATGACGATCAGGCAGACGAGAATCCGCAATATCGAGTACCACCTCGCCAGTATTCCAGCTGGCGCCGACTTCCGGGTTGCTTGCGAACTTGCCGAGGACGCACCCGCAAAAATGGCAAGGGCAGGCTTCAGCGCCGATGCGCAAGACGGCGATACGATCTTACCTCCGATCCGGGGGCGCGTGTCTCGTTTCAACGCTGAGGGATCATGGGTCGTTCGTCGACATCAGCCGAAGGAGGAACGGTACATCAGGACCGTTTCTTGGAAGTGGCGCGAGTACCGGGGGCGTGGCGACTATGAAGAGATGGAAGATTTTCGGGACATCTACCGGATGTGCTATCCGCGCGAGCCAGTCCCGGCGCCAACCGTGGAGGTCACCCTCGTCACTATTGAAGGGCGGCGTTTCATCGTTTCGCCAGTCCTGGCAAATGAGGCAGCCCATCATGGGAATGCTCGGCATACGATAAACCTGTTCCTTGAGCTTTTCGGCGAATGCGACTTGGTGACCATCGGCCTTCAGGCGTTTGCGCCACCGGCACAGCGGCGTGTAAATTGGGTGATCCTGCCACCGGGTGAGCATCCGTGGGACCGCGTCGAAGATTACATCCGGGAGATCGTCCGAGGTATGGCTGAGAGATCGAGCGCCGTGATCCTCGATCGCGCCACGACCATCAGCGGTTATGGTCCGGCGAGCGTTTATCAGGGTGTGGCGGGCTTTTCAGACTATCTTGCTTATGACTTCCCGGCGAGGGGCGTCGTCATTCTGGAAAGCATTCGCAGGGATAACGCCTTATATGTTCTTGGTGAGGACTGGATTGCTGCCTCGCAGCGAACGAAGGCCGAAATCATCAATCAAAATATCCATCAGGGCCGCATCATTCACACCGAAGGATGGAAGGAACGCCTAGCAGAGGTTCTGGGGTGAGCTTCAGAGCCCGCATCACGCGCGGAAGTTAAGCCATGAACGAGCTGATCATCTTTGACGAAGCGGATTGGCGGGAACTGCCGCTCTAGCAGCATCGCCGACGCGGTTAGCCGACAGTCCACTTGCGGCTCCTAAGCCGTGATGCTGGCAGCTCCGTTTATCCTCTTGGCCAATCAAGGCCGAGGAGAAGTCATATGGGTCACTCTCAATACGATGATGCTGGCAGGCGTGCAGCTTGGAACGCAGGCAAGCAGGTAAGGACGAAGCGCCCGCTCACGCAAAAGCAAATCTGGGCCGTTCGCTTCTACCTTGATCGCGAGCGGCGCATCCGAGATCGCGCTCTGTTCGATCTGGCTATCGACAGCAAGCTTCGAGGCTGCGACCTAGTCAAGATCAGGATTCGCGATCTGGTAGCCGGTCCGGAGATCAGGACACGAGCGATTGTCATCCAGCAAAAGACAGGAAGGCCCGTCCAGTTCGAGATCACCAGTGACGTGCGAGCGAGCCTGCTGGCTTGGCTTGAGCGGCGCGGCGGCTCCGTCGAGGATTATGCCTTTCCGAGCCGAATCGATCATACCTACCACATGAGCACGAGGCAGTACGCGCGCTTGGTCGACGAGTGGGTGATCGCGATCGGCTTGCGTCCGGAGGAGTACGGCACACATTCGCTCCGTCGCACGAAGGTGTCGATGATCTACAAAGCGACAGGTAACATCCGTGCTATCCAGATCCTGCTTGGTCACTCAAAGATCGAGAACACGGTCCGATATCTTGGTGTCGACGTGGAAGACGCGCTGCTCCTGGCAGAGAGAACCGAAATCTGACGTTGAGCGGACATCCGCTGTAGCGCGGATGGCCGCTTTTTATGTAAGGGCCGGCGTGCCTGACGTGCACCTGGGGTGGGAAGCAGAATGGTAGGTTTCGGCGGCGGAGTTGGAAAAGCGGCCTTTCACCGCCTCAACGAGTTTCGCGGCAACGCGTCCTCATCCATGAATAATAGGTCTTTCTAGAAGGGTTGCCCGAACTCGCGTTGCCATTCGGACAGCTTTTTGAGCGCCTTGCGATAGGTGCTGTCGTCCTTTGCGAACAGGAGCGGTGTGGTCCGCCCAAGATCGTCATCCCGGCCATTCAGAAAGGTATCAGCATGTTCAGGCGGCAAAGACCGCTTGGCGTCGGCGGTGATCTTCTCTTGATATCGCTTGCGCTCGGCATCGGCCTCCGCTTCGCGCGCCCGCTGCCTTACCAAATCGAACAGCACGTTGCGCGCCCGATTCAAGCCGGTCTCGCTGTCCTGCGCTGACTCCAATGGTGTCATTCCGCTCAGGTCGTCGCGCTTCGTGTTCAGGAAATTTCCAAGATCGGGACCACTCAGTTCTTTCTCAGCGTCCACGCAAAGCCGGTCGTGCCGGGATAGGCGAAGACGTTTCGCTTCCTCCATCCGCTTTGCCCGAAGTTCGTCGGCCTGCTTTGCCATCTGCGCCTTACGCCGCTCGATAGCTGCTCCAATCGGCAAACCAACGGCGCCTTGTGGTAGCGGCCCGCGCTTCTCCAGCATGTCTACTATAGCGTCGATTTCGCCTGCGATCTTTGGAACTTCGAGGTCTGCTTGAAGCGCAGCCCGATATGTCATGCCGGATTCGGCGTGAATAGTATTCAACCATGAATCCCCAGTCATGGTTCCACGCTCATCGCCGGGAAGTTGCGCTAATATCCAATCGACCGTCTGCACAGCGGCTTGCATGACATCGGTCCTTCGCTTTTCCGCCAGGGTGCGAGCCTTCCAAGGCTCGGCAAACTTTGACGCGAGCGCCATGCCGTAACCGTGCGAGACCAGCACCCCGGCACCGGCGAGGTGTTTCAAATAGGCGTCTACAGCCTTCCACGGCGGTGCAAAGTTCGGCTCGACGGTAGCGGCATCGTTCGCCACCGCGCCCGACACACGATGAAATGGTGACCGTATGACGCCAGCCTTTTCCAGATGTTGCGTGATTGGGACAGCTTTGCAGACGCCGTTGCCGAGACATCGGTCGTGAAAGACCTCAGTCAGAATACGCGTCTGCCAGACCGCAGGCGGCACCGCGAAACAGCCGACGCCCGCAACCGTGATGCCGACATGTTCGCCGAGTCCAACGGTTTGAAGCTCGGCAAGACGCGGCGCTTCATCCATCATGGTATGGGACGGCGCAGTGCGATAGGCATGAACCAGTTCGTTGACGCGCCTAGCATGCCGCGCTTGGGCGTTCGCCTGCCGCTTCTCTATCTCAGCCTGCCATTTCTGTTCATCGGCCCGGCGCTTGGCTTCCGCGGCGTCGATACCGGGATGATATAGCCAATGGCGCGGCGCTGTTCGCAGCACCGCATCCGCGATTGCTTCTCGCGTCGAGTCACGCGGAAGCCGCGACAGGTCAACCTCAACGGCCGGGATGCGGTGTTCGCGAAGAAGCTGAATCTTTGCTTCGTCGCTGAAATGTGTCACCGCAATCTCAACGAAGAGATCGTAGCCCAACGCACGAACATACAGGTCGGGGATTATCTTCTTCGGGTCGGTGTATTCGAGCCGGAGGAATTCGGTTTCGACCTCTTGGCCAGGCTTCGTCACGACTTTGCGCTCATCGAGCGCGGGGCGCTCCGGTAGAAGCATTTTCGGATTAGCCCGAAACGCCTCTTTGGCAAGCAGATGCAGGACCGTTTCAGGACCGCCGCCGCAGGCTTCTCCGCTGTTGTGGGCGAAGTGCGGAACTTGGTGATCGTCCTTCGTGCGAGCGACTAGCTTGCCGTCACAAGCCGGGCAAATGCAACCGCAGGCAAGGCCGCGCTGAACCTCGGTAATGTGCGCTAGCGTGCCGTCTGGCCTCAGCCCATACGCTAGCTGAGCACGATCGGAGCCGTATGTCTTCCTTGCCTCTCTGTGGTCTTCCATGCTCGCGCCCGACAATTTTCAGTGTCGATTCATGTATAGTGCTAGGAATAGCACGCCGTAGGTTCGCTTTGTTGCCAAGGCTCCGTGCTCTAGAACCTCAGCATCGATTTACCTTGGAAAACGCTGATCGAATATCGCAGACATCGACGCTAGCGTTGACGCGGGTTGGACCCTATAAGGTCGACAATGGCGCAAAGCGGACTAGCTCCGCGTTCAGGTCATAGCCGGAAAAGCGATTTCGCTCGGTCTCTGGCGTCTTGTGCCAGCTTATCGTCCACCGTGTCGTCACAGGCACTTTGTTCACAATCTCAGCGATATAAAGGGCATCAACATCGGCGAGCGCGTGACCCAAGATAAAGACGTCGGTCACGTCCGCAAGCCCATCGAAGAAAGCTTGGTTTTGGGCAAGAATTGTTTCGGTTGGTTTGAAGGTGTCGTCGAAGTAATCGTCGATGAGACGGTAGCCTCCAGCAACGCGGGTGTCGGTGTCTTCATCCACCTGCCTTGACAGTAGTTCGTTCGCCTGCCTTTCCCATCCATGCCCGAGCACAATCAAGGAATCAGGATCAACCGCGCTGCCGTGAATATGAAGGACTTGGCGTGGTTGAACGCCGTAGAGCGCCTGCAGGGTGGGTGTGTAGTTGAAGTTCAGGAACTTCGCACGCCGATTGATGCAATTGACCAATGGGACGGTACCTAGCAGCGGAATCGCCAGACCTCTTATCCAGTTTGCGAAATGTTTGCGCAGTGTTCGAGAGAGGCCATCCACGATCTGCTCGATTTCATATTCGAAGTTGTGATGATCGGCATCGCTCCAGTCCTCAGCGCCATAGGAAACGAGAAAATTCTCAGCATAGTCAATGACGTGGTCTGAGTCGAAGGCTGCCAAGCGTTCTTCGAAACAATTCCAGAAATCCTTGTCGACGAACAGATAGTCTCGGATCAGCCCAGAGACCTTCCGGTCGATGCCATCAACGTAGCGCCCGAAGTCGCTGTAGTGGGAAGGTTATCCCGTGATGCAAATCAAAGCCGTTACCTATTACGAAAAGCTGGTCAGCCACTGTATCCTCCCAAGCCAAACTTACTACGTTTGGACGGGAGTGCAGCAGTCGATAATCGTCCAGCCGCGGCTCGCCAGCGTGTCGAGTTCCCCTTCGCCGAATGCATCCTTACGCATCGCAAGACACAGCAGGTGGGTCGGACGGGTCATTGCGACATAGTGGAGCTTAAGCCGCCCGAGGATGCGGGGACCTTCGAAGACTTGCTTGCCTCTGCGGTTTGTCGAAAAACCGCCCGATTTCGTCCCCAGCAACCACGGCTTGAGTTCGTTCAGGTGGTGATTGTGAAAGAAACTGTCGAGCACCAGTGTTGCCGTATGCGTCTCTCCCTTAACCGAATGGATCGAGCCCAGACGAATACGCACCTGCGGCGCGTCGGTGGGATAGGCGAACAGGTTATCGGTGCGGGTGATGATAGCAGCTTCGCCTGCGACGGTGGCATGCGGCAGAGGTGCTGACAAGAACGTGACGACATCGCCCCCCAACGCGGCGACACCGCTTAGTTGCCGCACAACTGCCTCGATGTGGGCCCGTGCTTCCGCTGCCCAGATCGCAGAAGTGATATCGCCCTGGTGCGCCAGGACGTTCTCCTGCAGCGCGAGGTAGCTGCCCCCCGCATCGCTGTCGCCGAGCGCATCCACGATCCGACGATGCGGTGATTTTCGTGCGATTTGATCGTGCCGGCCACCGGCAAGCTCGCTCGCGGCGAGCAGCGCCGCCGCCGTCGCATTAACCAGCTTGTCGGTGTTGCCGCTGCCCGCTGTCTCAAATCGTGCTCGCGCGAGATATTGCGCGAAGCTGCTCGGGGCAGATTCTTTCCTTGCGCACGTCGGGTCGTAGCTGGGCACGTAATGGCCCATCGCTCGCGGGATGCGATCGTTCTCGCCAGGCTCGTGCACCCCCGCAACCGCGGTGAATACGCCGCTCTCGAGTACGGCTCCGTTGAAGCTATCCAGAAGATGTTGGCCGTAGCGCGGGAGCACCGCCTGCACCGTCCCATCGTCAAACAGGAAGATCGCTGGCGCCTTGGGATCGGTGCCAAGGTGATTGGATGGCCCGGCGCCAACCAGAGGCTGCGGCACAACGCCCAATCCCTTCACATGATCCGCTAGAGCCTGACCGAAGCGATAGCTGCGTGGCATCGGATGTACCGCTTCGCTGGGAAAGAGATCCGTCGTGGCGCCGCTGTGATTGGAACTCGCATAGATGGCTTGATTAGAGTCGCCGAACCGCTGCCGACGCGATGGTGCGTCGCCATCGCGGAAGAGGCGGTGCAGCAGCGCCGATTGCGCTTCGCTGTTGTCCTGCGCTTCGTCGATGAAAACGAGAGGAAAGCGCCGACGAAGCGTGGGGATCGTCTGGGAGTGCTGGTCGAGCAGTTGGTTCGCCCAGATGAACATCTCGTCGAAACAGAAATAACCCTGTTCGCTGGAGGCACGACGAGCAGCTACGATTGCCTGGTATGTCGGCGTGTGCGAGCCAAAGTTGCCGGTCCTGCCGCCGCCGTAGTCTGGCTGCGTGTAGATCAGGCAGGATTCTGTCAGATTGGCCTGTTGCAATGCCCAGCGCGTATTACCCGGCAGCAGAGCCCAGCGCTTTGCAAGAGCGATCTGCGTATCGACGCAGCGCACCTCGACACCCTCCGACCGGAGCCAGGGCAGCGCCAGATACTCATTCACAAAGGAGTGAATCGTGCCGACAAAGTGAGGGTAGCGCGTGAGCGCGATACCCGCCGCTGTATTGCTGAGCTTCGCGCCGATCTCATTGCGCGCGGCATTGGTATGCGACAGCACGCAGATACCTTGCTGCCGGTGCGGCCATCGCATTGCCAGCACCGCTAGCTTCGCGACAAGCAAGGTAGTCTTGCCACTGCCAGGGCATGCCTCGAAATCGACCGTATCAAGCCGGAGCATCGCCTGAAACCGGCTGTCATCGCCATCAACTGGCGCGAACCCATCTGGCCCCAGCCCCATCAGGGCTGCCGCCCAAGCGACATCCTCTTCACGGATTAGATCGTCGAGCATCGCTCAGGCCGCTGGGTTGGGAGCCGCTACTGGCGGGTCCGGTTGGGCTGCCCCATCTTCTGCGGGTGGCGGCGGGAAGGGCCCGGTGACATGCGCGATCGCGGCGACGATATAGGCCGGAAGCATCACGCGCAGACTCTCAGCATCGAGTGTTCCGGTAGCGATTTCCTCCTCAAGCAGCCCTGCGAGATACTGCGCGCCCATTGCTTTTGAGGCGCCGTCGGCCTCGAACAGCGCATAGACATGCGAGGCGAGCGTCGCCTGATCGTGAGCGGCATTGACGAGCGCCTGATAGGCGGCGTCGGCGGCGGCGAGAGTTGCGGCTTGGGTGATGCTGCCAGCGCTGAGCCTATCATCGGCGATCGCCAGTGAGGCTGCGCGGTAGACATGCTTCCCAAGTCCATGAAAGGCGAGGTCATATTCGAGCGTCCACTCGTCGGCCACAAACGTCTCGACCTTCTGGCCCGACGCCTTGGCCTTTCGCTCGGCTCGCCGTTGCTCAAGCTCATCGTCTGGGAAATCGGCTTTAATCCGCCATTGTCTCTTGGACGGCGGGCGGACCGGGATCGGCTGGCCTTCCTCAAGCTTTCCGACAATCCACGGCGCGTTGTCCGGCATCACGTCCATGTCGGTGATACAAGCGACGGGGATGTTGATGACGCCGTCCTGCACCTCATTCTCGCGCATGAATACTCGCGCATAGCGTCCGAGCCCGACACCCCCCACATTCACCACGGACACACCGTGATGGTGGAAGTCGCGGCCGAGGAGTCTGGCAATCACCGGTAGCAGAATATTCTCGGCATCGCCTTCAACGATTAGTACCGCCCGAGCGAAGAACAGGTTTGCTTTGGTTACATCGAGGAAGCGTTCGAGAAAACGATAGTCCGACGCGCCAAGCTTAGTCTTGCCTTCGCACAGCGGGAATGCCCGCCCGCCCTCGATCAGCACAAGCTTGCCGAGTTGTAGGTCCGAGGCGAGGTTAGGGCTGTGCGTCGTGACGATGATCTGGATGTGCTGTCCGTCGGCGCGCTTCTTTTCCGCCTGTTTCTGCAAGAATGACATCAAACGCAATTGGCGCTGCGGGTGGAGATGCGCCTCGGGCTCTTCGATGAGCAGGAGCGGGAAACCGTCACTTTCGGCTGCGAGCAGCAGCAGTTCGCACGCCATAAACAGTAGGTTGTTAGAACCAAGCCCGCGGGTATGCGTGCTCTCGGCATCGGACGATGCGGTCAGTGCGAGTTCGAGCTTCTCAAGCAGTTGGCGCAATCTGAGGCTGTCTTCCTGCGCGCCGGCCACCCCAATTCGCGCATGCAACAGGTCATTGGCGAATGAGAGCGGCTTTAGATAGTCCTCATTGAGCCGCTTACGCGCCTGCTTGATGCCTTCGCTCTCGCCGAACAAATGGCTGGCATAGTCGCCCAAGCCCAGCACGCTCAGCATCTTCGGGTCGTCCGGCGGATCGGCAAACTTGTTGAACGGGGTACCAGTGTCGCGGATTTCTTTGGTGTGCTGGAGGATCTGCGACAATCGCGATCCTCGCCCAGCACTCATCGCCCGCTCGGCGTCGCGCAATGGTCGCAAATAGGTTGCCGTCAGTAGCGATCGTGCTCCTAGGTCGAGCAGCGGCCCGTCGCCCTTGGCACCGGTGCGCCATTCGGGCGGCAACACCCGGCGCGAGCTTCCTTCCTTGGCATTGCGCTTAGCCACCCAGGTCACGATTAGTGCGGTCTCGGTTGCGCCTGCGATCGTGTCATAGGTGAGGAATTCGGCAAAAGCGCCGCGATCTGCGATGGTCAGGCCGTGAAAAGTCAGCCGAATGCATATTTGTTCGGCGTGTTCGGCGCCTGCCGGCTGATGGAAGTCCATTGGATCGAGGCGCAGTATCTCTTGGTCGCGCGTGCCGAGCACCAACCGGAGCGCATCGATGACCGCGGTTTTACCGGCGTCATTCTCGCCAACCAGTGCGGTAAGTCCCTGCGTCAGCGGAAGCACGAAGGCCTGATCACCCGCCCCAAACAGGCGAAAATTCTCGATCCGAATCTCTGCGATGTACATGGCATCCCCCGACCACAAGGCTAACATTCAGAGTGAGAGCGATAAACCAGCTTTCGTACAAGCTGTGGTCACTGGAGCTATGTCTATAGAGCGGAGCGAAGGTTCGTTACTTGGGCGAGGTTACCGGAAAGCCGCCATTCTGTTACCGGCCCGGGCTCTGACGTTTGGCGGAACCGAATGAATGTCAAGTTTCGGGTGGCGACAGCAGCACTCTGAACGGCCGCAATGGGGTCGGAAGCCGAACGGCAGGCTCCAGGGGGGAACGGACTGGCGGGTTTTAGGCGTCCTCTTCGAGGAAGCTGCCCTGACCTGATCAAACATCTTCGATTGGAAAAGCCCATACCAGCTATTGAGGCCATCGGTTCCTCCGATCTAAAAAAGGACATCGATGGAAAACCATCGCCGCAATGGACTCAATCCGCTTCCGGATTGGTGATCCAGGCAGAGGGGCCGACGCGAAATCGATAAATAAGCATCGGGGCGCTAATGGACATTTTCTACAATGCGGTAGCATCGATCACTCTCGGGATTGAGGATTTCCGGGAGGGCACGGACGCCCGCATGCTGAGCGCAGCTAGGAACTATTATGCTGGGCTTCTCCTGCTGGGCAAGGAATGTCTGGTGCGTGCCGCGCCCGACGCTGACCCCATGGAAGTGATTGGCGCGAAGTTTGAGCCAGTTCCCGATGGCGACGGCGGAGTCGACCATGACGTCGTTGGTTTCACGACAATTGACCTTGATCAATTGAAGGGCCGTTTCAAGAAGTTCGATCTGCCCTGGCCGGAGGTCGATATTCGCAAGCTTCAGCGTCTTCGCAACAGTCTTGAACATTACCACCTACAAGAGCCGGTAGGGGCACTGAAAGAGGCGATCGCATCATCCTTCCCGATGGTGATCGAGTTTTTTGAAACCCTGGATGAGAACCCGCAAGACGTTCTCAGAAACGTCTGGGAAACAATCCTTGAGGAGACTGACGCCTTCAACAAGGTTCAGAAAAGCTGTATCGCCAGCATCGAACGCCTGAATTGGCCAGGATACGTCAGTCGACTGGATCGCATGGCTTGCAGCAACTGCGGATCTTCCCTGATTGGCCAAGCTGATCGTGAAAATGACGATTCAGAATCAGCCGTTGGGAAGTGCTTTCAATGCGGGGAGGAGTTCGATCAGCAACAACTCGCTGAAATGGTGGTCGAAGCCAGCTATGGGATTGACGCCTATTATGCCATGAAAGATGGAGAGTCCTCGCCGGTTGCTACCTGCCCTGAATGCGGTGCTGAGGCCTATGTGGAGAATGGCGAGGTCAGCGTCTGCTTTGCCTGCAAGGAAACCGTAGGTGGAGAATGCAGCCGCTGCAGCACAGACATCACCGTGCATGAATATAACCCCAACTACCCCGATCTTTGCAGCTATTGCGCCCACACCTGGGAAAAGGTGATGCGGGAATAATGGTGCGAAAGGAACTAATCGTCCGGACCGTCGGGGAAGCCGATCATCTACTGGCTGCTCTCCGTGCGTCGGCCGCCCGTGCACAAGCATGGGTCGCCTCGCAGTCGGGTGACCCGCTCGACCTTCTTCGCCGGATGAAATTTGAGCAAGTTGGATTCCATCCGCTCGAGGATCGCCCGCTCAATATATCGAACAGATCAATCAGACTTGGACCTTCGCCGTCGCGATTGCCGCTGCGCGGCAACTGCTTGAACTGCATCCCGATGCCGGTGGAATGCGCTTGGCTCCCGGCACGCACGCTTCACTCGATCTCGACATCATGAGCGAGGTCGAAGGCTATGTCGGTGCCGAAACGTTCGCAGCCGTCAGTCCGCGAAACAACGGCAAGCTGGCAGGCGACCTGTCGAAACTGGCACAGCGTCACGAACGATATCGATACGTCTTCTTCATGTCGCCGCTCTTTCCCGGAAATGAACGAAGGCAGCAATTCGAGCGGGATGGTGTCGAGGTTTGGTCAATCGACTTCTGAACTTATGATTGAGCGAACGCTGGGGATGAGCGCGAAATTCTCCTGAACCTGCCCTTCATCGATAGTCGCTCAGCGAGCAAAGGAGCTCTTTCGGAGAGCTGCTTTTCGCCAGAGCCGGCATAATGGCAAAACAAGCGGCAGCTTTTGGCAGCGACGGTAAGTAGGGGAACGTCTATCCTGGGGTCGGTTGCTGAACGACAGCTATCCGCCGGGCACCCCCGGAACCGGCCAGTCTGCAGTCGGCCCCATTGCGGCCATTCTAAATTTTACTTCAAACGGGCCATTAATGCTGGAGTCAAGCCACGTTCAGACATCCCACTGGACTTCCTGCCAATAGGAAGCATTGGTCGTAGCGAGGAGAACGCTATGACGAGGAACCGGCCGATCAAGGATAGCCGAGCCGCTGCCGCAGATGAGAGCGATGCGGCTGCCTCCGACCGAATGCGAACTGCATTTTTCGATATGGAGCCGGAGCTGCGACAGATCGAAGGGGTGATAAGGCTCCTGTCCATCCTGGGCGAAGCGGGAGATATGGTCGAGCCGGTCGCACTTGCCGCTCTGGCCCGTGCCGGAGAGAGCGCGTTCGAGCAGTTGTCCGCGCAATGGCGCTCCGGGTTTGATGCTTTAAGAGTGTCTGGAAGGGGCAGCCATGATTGAGCTAGCCGAGCTGCTTTTCCGCTGGACATCTCCGCGGCCGCAAGCATTGGTTTGGCTGAGGGAAGGCTAGGACCCAGCTGGTTAGCCTGAAGGCGACTCCGCGCCGCCCGACATTATCAGAACAGTTCTCCAGCCCGCATCGCGGGCTCGTCTCAGTGCAGGCAGCCGATCATGGCTGGCCGAAGCCGATGGAGAACGACGATGGAAGAATTGGATCACGATAGCACCGCAGCGGATGTGGCCGTGGAAGCGGCGACCGTACTCGTCTCGGCGAAGCGGACTTCAAAATCCGGCCAGAAAGGGCCGCAAAAAGCATCTTCCAAAGTAGCCGGCGCTCCGAACGCCGACCCAAAGGGGAACAAGACCGAGCTGGTGCTCAAAAAGTTGGGCTCCGCGAAGGGCACCACCATTGCGGCCGTCATGGAAGCCACCGGATGGCAGGCGCATTCGGTGCGTGGGTTCTTGTCGGCCGTCGTCAGGAAGAAGCTCGGGCTCACACTTGTCAGCGAGACCGGCAAAGATGGCGTGCGTCGATACCGCATCGCTGAGCACGGTTGAGGGGGCGCGATCCGATGGTCACGAAACTGGATCGCGAGCTTGAACAGCTCGAAGCAATGTCGCGCGGCGAATTGGTCGAGCGGTGGCTGGCGGCCTATGGCTGCCCGCCGCCTGCTGGGGCCCGGCGGGACCTGCTCATCTATGCGGCAGGCTGGAACATCCAGGTCAAGCGGCTGGGCGGCATCTCCGGGGAAGCGAGGCGTATGCTTCGCCGCGAGATCGGACGTATCCGGCATAAGTGCCGGGTAGGTCCGGATGCATATGCCGGCGACAAGCCCGACAGCAGCCGATCGCCGAGCATGCAGACCGACGGCGGTGCGGCTGCAACAGCCGACAATCATGATCCGTTGTCGGCGGCCTTGCCTTCGGTCGAGCGGCGCAAGCCTGTTCCAGGCGCCCGGCTCCTGCGGGACTGGAATGGTCGAACCCATGTGATCGACGTGGTCGAGAACGGATATCTCTACGAGGAGACGATCTATCGATCGCTTTCGGCCGTCGCCCGTCGGATCACCGGCGCCCATTGGTCCGGGCCGAGGTTTTTTGGCCTATGAGCGGCAAGGGCAGACTTCGTTGTGCGATCTACACGCGCAAATCGACAGAGGAAGGGCTTGAGCAGGAGTTCAACTCGCTCGATGCCCAGCGGGAAGCCTGTGCCGCGTTCATCGCATCACAGATCGGACTGGGCTGGAAACTGGTGCCCGAGCAATATGATGATGGCGGCATCTCCGGCGGCACGATGGAGCGGCCGGCATTGCAGCGCCTGCTCACCGATATCACCGGGGGCAAGGTCGACGTGGTAGTCGTCTACAAGATCGACCGACTGACCCGCTCGCTGATGGATTTTGCCCGGATCGTGGAGATCTTCGATCGCTACGATGTCTCCTTCGTCTCGGTGACGCAGCAGTTCAACACGACGACGTCGATGGGACGCCTGACGCTGAATGTGCTGCTCTCGTTTGCCCAGTTCGAGCGCGAGGTCACGGCGGAGCGCATTCGCGACAAGATCGCGGCGTCGAAGAAGAAGGGCATGTGGATGGGCGGTACCATACCGCTCGGCTACCGGGTGGAGAACAGGAAACTGGTCATCGATGAGATCCCCGCATCGGCCGTCAGGAACCTGTTCAGGCGTTACCTCGAGCTTGGCTCTGTGCCGGCCCTGGTACGGGAGCTGAACGATTGCGGCAGCGCAGACGGAAACATCGCATCGCTGCTTCGCGCAGATAGTGGACAGGGACGTCGTCGGCCAGCAAGCATCATCGGCAAGGGCAAGCTCTACTATATGCTCTCCAATCCGATCTATGCGGGCCGCATCCGGCATGGCGATGCAATCTATGCAGGCGAGCATCAGCCGATCATCGACAATGCCACCTTCGAAGCCGTCCAGATGCGGCTTGCCGAGCTGGCGCCGCGACCACGAGGTGTACCGGTTCAGCGGGACATCCACCTTCTGAACGGTCGGCTGTTCGACGAAACTGGTGATCGGCTAAGCCCGATCCATGCCACCAAAGCTGGAAAGCGATACCGCTATTATATCTCCAGCCGGTTGAAGGAGGCCGGATCCGAGCACAGGGACGGCTGGCGCGTTCCCGCTGCCGAGATCGAAGCGGTCGTGCTCCAGCAACTCGCCCAACTGCTTGTCAACAAGGTCAGACTGGCGGGTTGGATCGAGCAGGCAGGGCAATCCGCCCGGATCGAGGTCGGGCTCGACGAAGCAGTCAGGATGTCCGCTCGGCTAAAGGCCTCTTCATCGGCTACATCGGTATCGCCAAAACTGCGTGAGATCATTTGCGCGATGGTTCACCGGATCGATCTCGACGCCCATCGCATTCGTATGACGATCGATATTGCCAGCCTGGTTCGCTGGCTGATGGAAAACTCCACGGTCGGAGACGACAATGCGGCAGGATCTCCGCATGCCGGCAGATCGTCATGCGTGAGCAGAAGAGAGAACGCCAAATCGACCGGAGCAATGAACGAGGCGAATCGGCACGTTATCGATCTACCGCTCTCCATCTGCCGCCGCGGCGTCGAGCGGCGGCTGGTGATCGACGGTCAGGCAACATCCCCGCGCCGACCGGATCGGCCGCTGATCGAGACGCTCGCGCGTACCCATGCCTATCTTGATGCTCTCACGGACGGGCATGGACTTACCCGCCAGGACGTTGCCCATCGATTCGGCGTGCATCCCGAAGACGTGAGCCGAATGCTTCCGCTCGCCTTTCTCTCGCCTCGTATCGTCGAGGCCATCCTCCTCGGGGAGCAGCCGGCCGATCTGTCGGTGCGACATCTTGCCCGCGACATCGACCTGCCCATCGGTTGGACTGACCAGGTCAAGTTGCTGGGCTTCTAGCCAGCACCAGCCTCCGCGTATTGAGATCCATTCGCCTCGATCGACCGGTTGAACATGCTCGCATCCTCGGGTCCGAGCCGACACAACATCGAAGGCGCCGCTTCATTTACTCGTCCGACCGGTGTGAAGGCCTTGGCTCAGATGCGTCAGCAAGCCTGGAGGATCACGGCGATTGTGCCACCATCGCCTCCACGAGATAGTGGACGGCGAAAAGCCCCAACTGATACGCGGCCGGGAAAAGCCACCGAAATAGGCGCTTTACGGAGAGACCGTTCCACGATCTTCATTCTCAACGGCCCTAAGCGCCTGAAAACACGACGCTATTTGGAGACAGGGAAGCGGCGGCGAAAATCTAAGGACCGAATGGTGGGCGTGACAGGGATTGAACCTGTGACCCCTACGATGTCAACGTAGTGCTCTCCCGCTGAGCTACACGCCCATTCGCGCCGCGCATAGACCACATCCGTGCGGCTCGCGTCAATAGCGGATGCCGGGGTCCGCAAGATCGTGGGGCAAGGCTGCCCGATCACCGCCGTGCGGCGGAGGAAGACAGGGTAAATGCCGCCGGAATGCAGCGCTGTCGCGGAAGGATCAGGCAGCCTGCAGCATCTTTCCGACCTCGTTGACGAGGTCGCGCAGGTGGAACGGCTTCGACAGCACCTTGGCATCCTTCGGCGCCTTCGAATCGGGATTGAGCGCCACCGCCGCGAAGCCGGTGATGAACATCACCTTCAGATCCGGGTCGATTTCCGTCGCCCGCCGCGCCAGTTCGATGCCGTCCATCTCCGGCATGACGATATCGGTGAGAAGAAGCGAGAAAGGTTCCTCGCGCAGCCGTTCGTAGGCGCTTGCGCCATTGTCGAAATCGCTGACGTCGTAGCCGGCGCGTTCCAGCGCCTTGACCAGAAAACGGCGCATATCATCGTCGTCTTCAGCCAGAAGAATGCGTGCCATCTATCCCGTCCGAATCTCCAAACGGCCGCCCGGATACGGCGCGTCGTCCACCGCCCATATATGAAGAACGTTGGGTAAACATCAAGTGAATGCAAGGACCTTGGACGCATCGAACAGTATCCGGCAAGGCCGCACTGGACACGCCATCGGCCAGATGGCACCTTCGATGAAGATAAAGATGTCCGCGTAAGGAAGGCAGTTCGCCTCAATGACCTCCGTGCCCGATTTCTCCGTCGACCAGGCTTTCGAGGTGCGCGGGACGCCGGGGCAGAAATTCCCCTTCGTGCTCAACTCGCCGCACAGCGGCCGCCACTATCCGGAGCGCTTCCTGGCGATGTCGCGGCTCGACCGCAATGCCATCCGGCGATCGGAGGACAGTTTCGTCGACGAACTCTTCGCCGGCGCCATGGCGCTGGGGGTGCCGATGCTCGCGGCGCACTTTCCCCGCGCCTATCTCGACGTAAACCGCGAGCCGTGGGAACTCGATCCGCGCATGTTCGCGGAACCCGTCCCTCCCTTCTGCAACATCCGCTCGCCCCGCGTCGCGGGAGGCCTCGGTACGGTGCCGCGCATCGTCGGCGAGGGGCAGGACATCTATTTCGGCCGCCTTCCGCTTCGGGAAGCGGTCGGCCGCATCGACGGTATCTACAAGCCCTATCACGAGCAGTTGAAGCGCCTGCTCGCCGCCACCCATGCCCGCTTCGGCTGCGCCGTCCTGGTCGACTGCCACTCCATGCCGGCCGGCATCCGCGTCGGCGAGACCGGCGTCAGGCCCGATTTCATCGTCGGCGACCGCTTCGGAACCTCGGCCGCCGCCGCCCTGACCGACTGCACGATCGAGACACTGGCGGCGATGGGCTACCGCGTCGTCCACAACAAGCCCTATGCCGGCGGCTTCATCACCGAGCATTACGGCCGGCCGGCGCAGGGTCTCCACGCCCTTCAGATCGAGGTCAATCGCGGGCTCTACATGAACGAGCGGACGTTCGAGAAGTCGCAGGGCTTCCTGGGGCTCGCGAACGATCTGACCGCCCTGCTGACGCGCCTGATCCGGCTGCCCATCGACGTTTTCCTGCCGCTGCCGCTTGCGGCGGAATAGGACGGGCAGGCCGGGAGAGACAACATAAAAAAGACCGCGTCGCTTCCGCGACGCGGCCGAAGTCTAGGGAGGAAACGCCCAAGAAGAGCATGGATGGAAACCCATCCGATTCGCAAGATTATGCTGCATTGCACAATTGTCAAGCGCATTTGAACCTTTTCCACCTTTGAACTATCGGTGCGCCGACCCTGATCAATCCGAGGAACGCGATTCGATGATCGTCACCGCCGCTTTCATGCGCCGGGTCGCCGAGGTGGCGGCCGCGGAGACTCTGCCGCGCTTCCGGCGAAACGGCGCGGTCGCCAACAAATATGCCCAAGGCTTCGATCCCGTGACCGAGGCCGACCGCGAGGCGGAGCAGGCGATACGGCGCCTCATCCGGGCGGAATTCCCAGGTCACGGGATTCTCGGCGAGGAGCACGGCCTCGAGAACGAGGCGAGCGCGCTGCGCTGGATCATCGATCCGATCGACGGCACGCGTTCGTTCATTTCCGGCATGCCGCTTTGGGGCACGCTCGTCGGCCTGACGGAGCGCGGCGATGCGATCGCCGGCATGATGTCGCAACCCTTCACCGGCGAGTTCTTCTTCGCGGCGGACGGGCAATCGACCTACGAGGGGCCCGGCGGCACCCGCTCCCTTTCGACCCGCGATACGGCCGATCTCGCGGATGCCACGCTCTGCACGACGACGCCGGCGCTGTTTTCGGGCCGGCAGAGGGAAATCTACGACGCGCTCGAAGGCCGCGTGCGGCTGGCGCGCTACGGTACCGATTGCTATGCCTATGCCATGCTGGCCGCGGGCAATATCGACCTCGTCGTGGAAACCCGGCTGCAGCCCTATGACATCGTGGCGCTCGTGCCGATCATCGAAATGGCGGGCGGCGTCATCACCGCATGGGACGGCGGCCCGGCCGAAAACGGCGGCGACATCGTCGCCGCCGCCACGCCGCAACTGCACGAAGCGGCGCGGAAAGTCCTGCGCGGCTGATCCGGCGCGCTACTACGCCCCGGCTCAGGCTTCGCTCGTCACCTCGCCCAGCATGAAGGCCTTCGCCGCCGCCAGCAGCTGCTCGCGATAGACGTCCACCTCCTGCAGGATTTCGTGTCGGGCGCCGTCGATGGTGAGCAGCGAGGCCGATCGCATCCGGCGGGCGCAATCCTCGATCGCGCGGGTGGAGACCACCCTGTCGGCGCCGGCGGCGATAAAGAGCACCGGGATATGGATGCCGGCGAGGAACTCACCGTCGCTGACGGTGGCGGCCGCCCTGCAGGCGGCGTTCACCCAGGCGACGGAAGGGCTTCCGAGCGCCAGTTCCGGATGGACATCGTAGATCCGGGCGTTGCGGCGGAAGCGTTCCGGATCGCTGGTCAGCACGTTTCCCTCGAATGCCGGCGGCTCGTCGTTGCGGCGGCCGCCCAGCCGCATGCCGCCCGCTCCGAGGAGCCGCAGGAAGCCCGTAAGCCTTCGCGCCGTCCGCATGGAGAAGGGAACGCCGGAGATGACGAAAAGCGGCGCCGAGAGCACCATCCGCTGGACTTGGTTGACCAGGCCGGAGGCGGCGAGCAGCGCCACCAGCGCTCCGGTCGAATGCGCCAGGACGAAGAGCGGCAGCCGGCAATCCGGCAACACGATATCCTGGTAGAACTGCTCCAGATCCGCCGCGTAGTACGCGAAGCGCTGGACATGGCCGCGCCGCGGATTGCGATGAAGGCGCTGCGATCCCCCCTGCCCCCGCCAGTCGAAAGTGGCGACCCCAAAGCCGGCCTTCTGCAGGTCGCCGATCGTCTCGAAATACTTCTCGATGCACTCGTTGCGCCCCTGGAGAAGGATCACCGTGCCGCGCAACGGCCGTCCGGTCGCGCCGAAGAGCGCATAGCGGATGCGCTTGCGGTCGTGTGTCATGAACGTCCCGGCTTCGGCGTTCTGGGGCAGCGGATTGCCGGGGCTTTCGAAAAGAAGGTCCGTCATGCTCGCCGGGGCGGGATTGATCGCTGGGACAACGCTTAAAGCGCTCTCCGGCAAAAGCAAAGCCGTGGGGAAAGTAAAAAGGGAAAGCCGGAAGCGCCGCCCAGGCAACTTCCGGCCCATGACGAACCGGGTGGAAGGGACGTTGCACCCGGCCGGCATTCGCATCGGTCCCGATCATTCTTCCGATCGGGCCATTTCCGCGATCTAGGCCAAATCCTACGAAAGCGCCGCTGAACGCCGTCCGAAGCGACGGTTCATTTCCCGTTCATTTTTTGGCTTGCACGGCAGGGGGCGATCGGCACCTGCCCGACGGCCGAAAAAGCCCTTGAAATGGACCTTGCGGCCACCCAAATCACGCTTGCGGTCGCCAAAAAGGGGCCGCTGGACGTACGGAAGCGCCTGTCTGGGCTTCGCCATCGTCCAAACGCAAAACCGTGTTGCTCAAAGGAGAACAGACCATGCGTCACGTTGATTTTTCCCCCCTTTATCGTTCGACGGTCGGATTCGACCGGCTTTTCTCGATGTTGGATTCGCTTGCGACGCCGGAGGGCGCGCAGACCTATCCGCCCTACAATATCGAGCGCACCGGTGACGACGCCTACCGGATTTCGATGGCCGTCGCCGGCTTCTCCGACAAGGACATCTCGCTGGAGGCGCACCGCAACGTGCTGACCGTCAAGGGCGAGAAAGCCGAAGAGGAAAGCGGCGACACCGCCGAATACCTCTATCGCGGCATCGCCAGCCGCGCCTTCGAGCGCCGCTTTCAACTGGCCGACCACGTCGAGGTGAAGGGCGCCGAGCTTAAGAACGGCCTGCTCCACATCGACCTCAAGCGCAATATTCCGGAAGAGCTCAAGCCCCGGAAGATCGCCATCTCCACGTCCAGGGAGAAAGAGGGCACGCAGATCGAAGCCAAGGCCGCCTGAGCGGAGCGGCTGAAATCGTAACCGGAGCGGCGCCGCGAGGCGCCGCTTCCATTTTGACCGACGGATTCCGCCAACGGCCCTTTTAGAATCCCACAACAGCGTGCGGGACGTAAGGCGCCTCGAGCGCGGCAATCTCTTCCTGCGAAAGATCAAGATCGAGGGCGGCGAGGGCGTCGTCCAGGTGCTGCGGCTTCGAGGCGCCGACGATCGGCGCCGAGACTTCCGGCTTGGCGAGCACCCATGCCAGCGCCACCTGCGCGCGCGGGACGCCTCTCTTTGCCGCCACGGAAGCCACGGCCTCGACAACCTTCCGGTCTGCCGCGGCGGTATGCTCGTAGAGCGTGTTGCCGAACTTGTCGGTTTCGGAACGGTGCGTGGCCTCGTCCCAGTCGCGCGTCAGCCGGCCGCGGGCAAGAGGGCTCCACGGGATGACGCCGACCCCTTCGGCCTCGCAGAGCGGCAGCATTTCCCGCTCCTCCTCCCGATAGAGCAGGTTGACGTAATCCTGCATCGTCACGAAACGCGCCCAGCCATTGGCTTCGGCGACGTGCAGCATGGTCGCGAACTGCCAAGCATACATCGAGGAAGCGCCGATGTAGCGCGCCTTGCCCGCCCGCACGACATCGTTCAGCGCCTCGAGCGTCTCCCCGATCGGCGTGTCCGGGTCGAAGCGGTGGATCTGGTAGAGGTCGACATAATCCATGCCGAGCCGCTTCAGGCTGGCGTCGATCTCCTGCAGGATCGCCTTGCGGCTGAGGCCGGCGCCGTTCGGTCCCTTGTGCATCCTCCCGTTGACCTTGGTGGCGACGACCAGTTCCTCGCGGCGGCCGAACTCCTTCAGCGCGCGGCCGACGATCTCTTCGGAAGTGCCGTCGGAATAGACGTTGGCCGTGTCGAAGAAATTGATGCCGGCCTCCACGGCCTTGCGGATGATCGGGCGGCTCTTCTCCTCGTCGAGCGTCCACTCATGACTGCCGCGGTTCGGAATGCCGAAGGTCATGCATCCGAGGCACAGGCGCGAGATGTCGAGGCCGGTCGTGCCGAGCTTGGTGTATTCCATGTCGTGTTCCAATCATGACTTGCGCTATCGCGCGATCAATACGCCGAAACGATCGATTTCCTCAGGCGTGGTGGCGAAGCTGGTGACGAAACGGCACAGCGTCTCGTCTTCGGCGATCCGGCCCGCGAACGATCGCGGCGTCTTCCAAGGATAGAACACCGCACCCCTGGACCGCAATTGCTCCATGAGCGCTTTGGCCATGACCGCGAAGACCTCGTTGGCCTGCGGCTTCCAGGCGAGCCGTATCTTCGACGACGCGGCCATCCGATCGGCAAGGCGCGTCGCCATCTCGTTGGCATGTCTCGCCGTCTCCAGCCACAGCCCCTCTTCGAAATAGGCCTCGAACTGCGCCGCGACGAAGCGCGACTTGGAGAAAAGCTGCGCCGCGCGCTTGCGGATGAAGCGGATCTCGTCGGCCTTTTCCGCATCGAGCACGACCAGCGCTTCGGCGCACCAGCAGCCGTTCTTGGTGCCGCCGAAGGAGACGATATCGACGCCGCGCCGCCATGTCATTTCCGCCGGCGTCGTATCGAGCGAGACGAGCGCATTGGCGAAGCGCGCGCCGTCCATGTGCAGCGGCAGCCCGTTGTCGCGACAGACCTTCACAACCGCATCGATCTCGGCCAGGCTATAGACGGTGCCGATTTCCGTCGATTGGGTGATCGAGATGCCGACCGGCCTGCCGCCATGCACGAAATCCGGATCGAACTCCGAGACCGCAGTCGCGAGCTTCCGGGGATCGACGCGGCCCAATTCCCCGTCGACCGCGTGAAGCCGCGTGCCGCCGGAAAGATATTCGGGCGCGCCGCATTCGTCCTCGATCATGTGCGCCTCGCGATGCGCGAAAGCGACGCCGCCGGGCCGGCTCATGGAGGTTATGGAGAGGGAATTGGCGGCGGTACCCGTGGCGACGAAGAACACGGCCACCTGCCGCTCGAATATTGCCGAAAACGTTTCTTCCACCGCCTTGTCGAGATCGCTGGCGCCATAGGCTGCCACGAAGCCGGCGGCACGCCGCGTCAGGTTCTCGGAGATCTGGGGATGGGCGCCGGCCCAATTGTCGGAGGCGAAATGCATTTCCGGGCGATCCGTGATGGTTGATGAAAGAACGGATGTTCGGTTAGCGCTTTTCGACGACAGGGGCCATAGGCGCGGGACGCTCGTCGTGAACTGCTCCCCGCCGGGAGGCGGAACGGACGTAATGATGCTGCGCGACAAACCTGTTTTGTAAAATTATCTTGCGCGACTTTGGGGAAATTTTTCCACTTCCATCTTGTGCCGTAGGTTTTTTTCTGCCATATCGAGATAGGACAGCAACACTGTCGTATTTGATCGCGTTTTCGGATGGCCGGATTGGCGTATAGTAGCGCCTTCCGGCTTTGCGCGCGAACGCTTCAGCAGCGTGGGCGCGCTTCGAGCGATCGGATGAAGTTCAACCGCCCTTGCGGGCACGGACATGGAGAGAAGGGATGACGGACGTGACGCCCTCTGTGATGCCAGCTGAGACGCCGGCCGCGCAGACGAAAGCGTTTGCGTCCAAATCGCGTCGCGATATCGCCGCGCGAGAGGGTCTCTACGCGCCGGGAAAGGAGCATGATGCCTGCGGCGTCGGCTTCATCGTCCATATGAAGGGCGCCAAGTCGCACGGGATCATCGAGGACGGGCTTCGGATGCTCGACAACCTCACCCATCGCGGCGCGGTCGGCGCCGACCCGCTGATGGGCGACGGCGCCGGTGTGCTGGTGCAGATCCCCGACCGCTTCTTCCGTGCCGAAATGGCGAAGCAGGGGATCGAACTGCCGCCCGCCGGCCGTTACGGCGTCGGCCACTGGTTCATGTCGCAGGACCCGGCCCTGCGCGGCCATGTCGAGGCCGTCATCCGCGAGTCCGCGCAGGCGGAAGGCATTCCGCTGCTCGGCTTCCGCGACGTTCCCGTCGACAATTCCTCGCTGTCCAAGGCACCGGAGATCGTCGCCGCCGAGCCGTTCCACCGGCAGGCCTTCTTCGGCCGCCCCGAAGGCATCGACAGCGACGAGGAGTACGAGCGGCGGCTCTACATCCTGCGTAAGGTCATCTCCGGCCGCATCTACGAGGAGCACGGCCAGCGTGACATAGGCTCCTATTGCGTGTCGATGTCGGCGCGAACCATCGTCTACAAGGGCATGTTCCTCGCCTATCAGGTCGGCGCCTATTACAGGGATTTGTCCGACCCGCTGTTCGAATCCTCGCTCATCCTCGTCCACCAGCGCTTCTCGACCAACACCTTTCCGTCCTGGAAGCTCGCCCATCCCTACCGGATGGTCGCGCACAACGGCGAGATCAACACGCTGCGCGGCAACGTCAACTGGATGGCGGCGAGGCAGGCTTCGGTCGATTCGGAACTGTTCGGCAACGACATCCAGAAGCTTTGGCCGATTTCCTACGAAGGCCAGTCGGATACCGCCTGCTTCGACAACGCGCTCGAATTCCTCTGGCAGGGCGGCTACTCGCTCGCCCATGCGATGATGATGCTCATCCCGGAAGCCTGGGCCGGCAACAAGCAGATGAAGCCGGACCGCAAGGCCTTCTACGAATATCACGCCGCGCTGATGGAGCCGTGGGACGGCCCCGCCGCCGTCGCCTTCACCGACGGCCGCCAGATCGGCGCCACCCTCGACCGCAACGGCTTGCGCCCGGCCCGCTACATCGTCACCGACGACGACCGCGTCATCATGGCGTCGGAGGCCGGCGTGCTGCCGATCGCCGAGGAGCACATCGTCAAGAAGTGGCGGCTGCAGCCCGGCAGGATGCTCCTGATCGACATCGAGAAGGGCGCCATCATCTCCGACGAGGAGGTGAAGGCCGAGATCGCGGCGAAGCACCCCTACAAGACCTGGCTCGCCAACACCCAGCTCATCCTCGAAGAGCTGAAGCCGGTGGAGCCCCGCGCGCTCCGGAAGGACGTGTCGCTGCTCGACCGCCAGCAGGCCTTCGGCTACACGCAGGAGGATCTGAAGCTCCTGATGGCGCCGATGGCCACAACCGGCCAGGAGGCCGTGGGCTCGATGGGCACGGACACGCCGATCTCGGCCATGTCCGACCGCTCGAAGCTGCTCTTCACCTATTTCAAGCAGAACTTCGCCCAGGTGACGAACCCGCCGATCGATCCGATCCGCGAGGAACTCGTCATGAGCCTCGTCTCCTTCATCGGACCGCGGCCGAACATCTTCGATCTCATCGGTTCGTCGCGCAAGAAGCGGCTGGAAGTGCGCCAGCCGATCTTGACCAACGGCGATCTCGAGAAGATCCGCTCCATCGGCCACACCGAGGACCGTTTCGACACCAAGACGCTCGATGTCACCTATGCATCGGCGGAGGGCGCGGCCGGGCTGCCGGGCGCGCTCGACCGGCTCTGCGAACGCGCCGAGGCTGCCGTCGCCGGCGGCTACAACATCATCATCCTCTCCGACCGCCAGGTCGGGCCGGACCGCATCCCGATCCCGGCGCTGCTGGCGACGGCGGCCGTGCACCATCATCTGATCCGCAAGGGGCTCAGGACCTCCGTCGGGCTGGTCGTGGAATCGGGTGAGCCGCGCGAGATCCATCATTTCTGCTGCCTCGCCGGCTACGGCGCCGAGGCGATCAACCCCTATCTCGCCTTCGACACGCTGACCGAGATGCACCGGCGCGGCGAGTTCCCGCCCGAGGTCGACGCGCACGAAGTGGTGACGCGCTATATCAAGTCGATCGGCAAGGGCATCCTCAAGGTCATGTCCAAGATGGGCATCTCGACCTACCAGTCCTATTGCGGCGCACAGATCTTCGATGCGGTGGGGCTGAAGAGCGATTTCGTCGCCCAGTACTTCACCGGCACCGCCACCACGATCGAAGGCGTCGGCCTGAAGGAAATCGCCGCCGAAACGGTGCGTCGTCACACCGACGCCTTCGGCAACGACCCGGTGCTTCTGCACCATCTGGAAGTCGGCGGCGACTACATGTTCCGCATGCGCGGCGAGGCACATATCTGGTCGCCCGACACGGTGGCGACGCTGCAGCACGCGGTGCGGACCAACTCATGGTCGACCTTCAAGCAGTATTCCGCCGAGATCGACAGCCGGACCGCGAAGGCCCAGACCATCCGCGGCCTGTTCCGCATCCGGACGGCCGAAGAGACCGGTCGCAAGCCGGTACCGCTCGATGAGGTGGAGCCCGCATCCGCCATTGTCAGGCGCTTCTCGACCGGCGCCATGTCGTTCGGCTCGATTTCCAGGGAAGCGCATACGACGCTGGCGCGCGCCATGAACGCGATCGGCGGCAAGTCGAACACCGGCGAAGGCGGCGAGGAGCCGGACCGCTACCTGCCGCTCTATGACGGTTCGGCCAATCCGGAGCGCTCGGCCATCAAGCAGGTCGCCTCCGGCCGATTCGGCGTCACGGCGGAGTATCTGGTCAATTCCGACATGATGCAGATCAAGGTCGCGCAGGGCGCCAAGCCCGGCGAAGGCGGGCAACTGCCCGGCCACAAGGTCGACGCGACCATCGCCAAGGTGCGCCATTCGACCCCCGGCGTCGGCCTGATCTCGCCGCCGCCGCACCATGACATCTATTCGATCGAGGATCTGGCGCAGCTCATCTACGACCTGAAGAACGTCAACCCGACGGCCGACATCTCGGTGAAGCTCGTCTCGGAGGTCGGGGTCGGCACTGTCGCGGCCGGCGTCGCCAAGGCGCGCGCCGACCACATCACCATCTCCGGTTATGACGGCGGCACCGGCGCCTCGCCGCTCACCTCGATCAAGCACGCCGGCTCGCCCTGGGAGATGGGACTTGCCGAGACGCACCAGACGCTTGTCCTGAACAAGCTCCGCAGCCGCGTGGCGCTGCAGGTCGACGGGGGCCTCAGGACCGGCCGCGACGTCGTCATCGGCGCCATGCTTGGCGCCGACGAGTTCGGTTTCGCGACGGCGCCGCTGATCGCGGCCGGCTGCGTGATGATGCGCAAATGCCATCTGAACACCTGCCCGACGGGCGTGGCGACCCAGGATCCGGTGCTGAGGAAGCGCTTCAAGGGACAGCCGGAGCATGTCATCAACTTCTTCTTCAACATCGCCGAGGAAGTGCGCGAGCTTCTGGCCGAGCTCGGCTTCCGCAAGCTCGACGACATAGTCGGGCAGTCGGACCTGCTCGAGAAGGAGGCGATGGTCGCCCACTGGAAGGCGAGGGGGCTGGACTTCTCGCGGGTCTTCTACAAGCCCGAGGCGCCGAGGGAGGCGATCTATCATACCGAACTCCAGAAGCATCCGATCGACGACATCCTCGACCGGCGGCTGATCGAGCAGGCGAAGCCGGCGCTGGAATCGAAGCTTCCCGTCACGATCGAGATGCCGATCCGCAACGTCGACCGCTCGACCGGCGCGATGCTCTCCGGCGAGGTCGCCAAGCGCTACCGCCACAAGGGGCTGAAGGACGGCACGATCTCGGTGAAGCTGACCGGCACGGCCGGTCAGTCCTTCGGCGCCTTCCTGGCGCGCGGCGTAACCTTCGATCTGGTCGGCGACGGCAACGACTATGTCGGCAAGGGTCTCTCCGGCGGCCGCCTCATCATCCGTCCGGCGGAGGACGCGCGGATCGTGCCCGAGGAATCCATCATCGTCGGCAACACCGTTCTCTACGGCGCCACCGAAGGCGAATGCTACATCCGCGGCGTCGCCGGCGAACGCTTCGCCGTGCGCAACTCCGGCGCCGCGGCCGTCGTCGAAGGCGTCGGCGACCATGGCTGCGAATACATGACCGGTGGCGTGGTGGTCGTCCTCGGCAAGACCGGCCGCAACTTCGCCGCCGGCATGTCGGGCGGCGTCGCCTACGTGCTGGACGAGGAAGGCGATTTCGCCGACCGCTGCAACATGGCGATGGTCGAGCTCGAGCCCGTTCCGGAAGAGGACGAGATGCTGGAGCGGCTGCACCACCACGGCGGCGACATCGACCACAAGGGCCGCGTCGACGTGTCGGGCGACATGACCAGCCACGACGAGGAGCGTCTCTACCAGCTGATCGCCAATCACCTGCATTATACCGGCTCCGCGCGGGCCAAGGCGATCCTCGACAACTGGGCGGACTATCGGCCGAAATTCCGCAAGATCATGCCGGTCGAATACCGCCGCGCTCTGCAGGAGATGGAGCGCCTGCGCATGAACGTCGCGGCGGAATGATGCCTATGGCGATCTTCCTCATGGGTGTGCCGCCCTCTCTCAAACCGGCGGCGCGTGCGCGCTGACCGGTTGGGCCACGGAGCACGCCGCTCGGTGGCATCGAGATGAACGACGCCATGCGCGACCGGCAGGGATATGTCCCGGGTCGTATGCAGGATCAGGAACAAGCTATGGGCAAGGTTACAGGTTTCCTCGAGATCGACCGGCAGGTGCACAAGTACCAGCCGGCCTCCGACCGCATCCGGCATTTCCGCGAGTTCACGCTGCCGATGTCGGACAAGGAGGTCGAGAAACAGGCCGCGCGCTGCATGGATTGCGGCGTGCCCTATTGCCATGGGCCGACGGGCTGTCCGGTGCACAACCAGATCCCCGACTGGAATGACCTCGTCTATGCCGGCGATTGGGACAATGCCATCCGCAATCTCCATTCCACCAACAATTTCCCGGAATGGACGGGCCGAATCTGCCCGGCGCCCTGCGAGGAAGCGTGCACGCTGAACCTCGAGGATATCCCCGTCGCCATCAAGACCATCGAACAGGCGCTCGCCGACAAGGCTTACGAACTAGGCTACATCCGCCCCTATCCGGCCGAGAGGAAGACCGGCAGGAAGGTGGCGATCATCGGTTCCGGTCCGGCGGGCATGGCCGCCGCCCAGCAGCTCGGCCGCAGCGGGCACGAAGTGCATGTCTACGAGCGCGAAAGCCGGCCCGGCGGGCTGATGCGCTACGGCATTCCTGATTTCAAGATCGAGAAGCACCATATCGACCGGCGCGTCGTGCAGATGAGCGGCGAAGGCGTCACCTTCTTCTGCGGCGTCAATGTCGGCGTCGACAAGCCCATGGCCGAACTCCTCGCGGAATATGATGCGGTGATCTATTGCGGCGGCTCGGAGGTCCCTCGCCCGGCCGGCATTCCGGGAGCCGACCTGCGCGGCGTCCACGACGCCATGCCCTATCTGGTTCAGCAGAACCGGCGCGTCGGCGGCGAGGACATCCAGTCGGTCGCCTGGCCGGCGCAGCCGATCCTCGCCGGCGGCAAGCATGTTGTCGTCGTCGGCGGCGGCGACACGGCGTCGGACTGCATCGGCACGGCCTTCCGCCAGGGCGCCGTGCGCGTTACCCAGCTCGACATTCGCCCGCAGCCGCCCGAACGCGAGGACAAGCTCACCGTGTGGCCCTACTGGGCGACCAAGATGCGCACCTCTTCCTCGCAGGCCGAGGGCGTCGAACGCGAGTTCCAGGTGGCCACGCTCGAATTCGTTGGCGAGGACGGCGTGCTCGCCGCCGTCAAATGCTGCGAGGTCGACGAGAAGCGCAAGCCGATCGAGGGAACCGAATTCTTCATCCGCGCCGACCTCGCCTTCATCGCCATCGGTTTCGCCGGCGCGCTTCCGGAAGGCGTCGTCTCGGAACTCGGGGGCACGCTGAAGCTGGACAAGGACCGGCGCGGTTCCGTCAACGTGGCGGCCAACGAACGCGACTACCGCACCAGCGTCGACAAGCTCTTCGCCGCGGGCGATATCCGCCGCGGCCAGTCGCTGGTGGTCTGGGCGATCCGCGAAGGCCGGCAGGCCGCGCGCGCGGTGGACGAGTTCCTGATGGGGTCGAGCGTTCTGCCGAGTTAGCCCGGCAGCATGGAGCTTCCTGGCCCGAGAGACGGTCGCGTCAGGAGAGAACGCGGCCGTCCTGTCCGAAGCGGTAGATGCGGGCGGGATCCGGCGTGGCGTAGAGCACGTCGTCGGCCGCGAATCGGTGCTCGCCGAACAGCCGCGCCGTGACGAAGCCGGCCTTCTCGGTGTCGAGGTAGAGGATCGTGTCCGCGCCGAGATGCTCGGCGTGGAGCACCTTGCCTTTCCAGGTGCCGCTCTCCTTGCCGATCGAGACATGTTCCGGCCGGATGCCGATCGTGGCGGCGCTCTCACCGAGCCTGGAGCCCTCGATGAAGTTCATCTGTGGCGAGCCGATGAAGCCTGCGACGAACAGGTTGGCGGGCCTGTTGTAGAGTTCCATCGGCAAGCCGACCTGCTCCACCACGCCCTTGTTGAGGACGACGATGCGGTCGGCGAGCGTCATCGCTTCGACCTGATCGTGGGTGACGTAGATCATCGTCGCTGTGAGTTCGCGGTGCAGTCGGGCGATCTCGAGCCGCGTATTGACCCTCAGCGCCGCGTCGAGATTGGAGAGCGGCTCATCGAACAGAAACAGCTTCGGTTTGCGCACGATGGCGCGGCCGATGGCGACGCGCTGGCGCTGTCCGCCCGAAAGCTCGGCCGGCCGCCGGTCGAGATAGTCCCCGAGCGACAGCATGGAGGTGGCGACCCTGACGCGCTCTTCGATGATTTTCTTCGGCTCGCCGGCCTGCTTCAGCCCGAGGCCCATATTGTCGCGCACGGTGAGGTGCGGATAGAGCGCGTAGGACTGGAAGACCATGGCGATGCCGCGCTTGGCCGGCGGCACCGAGCCGACCTCCTCGCCGTCGATGCGCACGCTTCCGCCGCTCGCATCCTCCAGCCCCGCAATGACGCGGAGCAGGGTCGACTTTCCACAGCCGGAAGGTCCCACGAAGGTGACGAACTCGCCATCCTTCACGTCGAGATCGATGCCCTTCAGCACGTCGACCTTGCCGAAGGATTTGCGGATATTTTCGAGCGTCAGCGATCCCAAGGCATCATTCCCCGCATGTAACCCGATGCGCCGGCAGCCGCGGGGCCGCCGCATCTCTAGCCTTCATCTTCCGTCTCACTTGACCGCCCCCGAGGTGATGCCGCGGATGAGCTGCCGCGAGAAGATGAGATAGAGGACGAGCACCGGCAGGATGGCGAGCGACAGCGCCGCCAGCACCGCGTTCCAGTCGGTGACGAACTGGCCGAGGAAAAGCTGGGCGCCGAGCGTGACCGTCTTGGTGGCTTCCGAAGGCGCCAGGATCAGCGGAAACCAGAGGTCGTTCCAGATCGGGATCATCGTGAAGACGGCGACCGTCGCCATCGCCGGCCGGACAAGCGGCAGTACGAGCCTGAAGAAGATGCGGTATTCGCTGAGCCCGTCGATGCGACCGGCGTTCTTCAAATCGTCGGAAACCTGCTTCATGAACTCTGACAGGATGAAGACGGCAAGCGGGATGCCCTGCGCCGTATAGACGAGGATGAGCGCTGTCAGCGTATCGACGAGGCCGCTCGCCACCATCAGCCGCAGGATCGCCACCGTGCCGAGGCGGATCGGGATCATGATGCCGAGCGCCAGATAAAGCCCGGTCATTGTGTTGGCGCGGAAGCGGTATTCGGCGAGCGCGAACGCCGCCATTGCCCCGAACAGGAGCACGAGGAAGATCGAGACCACGGTGACGACGAGGCTGTTCCAGAAATAGAGCGGGAAATTGCCTTGCGCCATGACGGTCGTATAGCCGATCAGGTCGAAGGTCTTCGGACCGGGCAGCGACAGCGGCGCGCGGAAGATGGCGCCGCGCGACTTGAAGGAGTTGACGACGACGATCAGCACCGGGAACAGCGCGATGATCGTATAGACGATCAGGACCGCATGAGCCGCGGCCGCGCGTGGGATGGAGGTGCGCGCTTTGTTCATCGCGGCCTCAGAACTGATAGCGGCGGAGCCGCGTCTGGATGGCGAAGAGGTAGAAGCAAACGCCGACCAGGATGATGAAGAACATCATCGAGGCGATGGCCGAACCCATGTTCGGGTCGCCGAGCTGGAGCTGGAAGCCGAAGAACGTCCGGTAGAGGAAAGTGCCGAGGATGTCGGTCGAGAAATTGGGTCCGCCGAGCGCACCCTGGCTGACATAGATCAGGTCGAAGGCATTGAAATTGCCGACGAAGGTCAGGATCGAGATGATGCCGATCGACGGCAGGATGAGCGGCAGCTTGATCTTCCAGAACTGCGCCATGCCGGTGATGCCGTCGCACTCCGCCGCCTCCAGCACCTCGTCGGGGATCGACAGCAGCGCCGCATAGATCAGCATCATCGGGATGCCGACGAACTGCCACACCGAAACCAGCGCCACCGTCGTCAGCGCAGTATCGCCCATACCGAGCCATGGATGGAAAAGTCCGCGCAGGCCGATTTCCTTAAGGAGCATCGGCGTGATCCCCCAGAGCGGCGAAAGGATCAGCTTCCAGACGAAGCCGACGATGACGAAGGAGAGGATGGTCGGCACGAAGATCGCCGTGCGGTAGAAGGCGCGGAACCTCAGCTTCGGGCTCGAAAGCAGCGCCGCCAGCAGGATGCCGATCGGGTTCTGCACCAGCATGTGGATGCAGAAGAACCAGACATTGTTCCTGAACGCGTTCCAGAAGGCGGTCGACCAGTGCGGATCGGTCAGCAGCGCCCGGAAATTGTCGAGGCCGACGAAAACCTGCTTCTGGTCGATGTTGCGGAAGAGCGAAAGCTGGAGCGTGCCGAAGAGCGGCAGGATCATGATCGCCGTATAGACGATCAGCGCCGGCGCCAGGAACACGGCGATATGCCAACGTGTCTGCCTGCGCGCGACCGCCATCCCGTCCCCGCTCTATAAGACGCTGCTGAAACGATCCGCCCGGCTGCTTTCGCATGCCGGGCGGATGTGTTGCCCGAGCTTACTTGCCCGGATGATACCAGCTATCCAGCCCGTCCTGCAGCTTTTTCGCGGCCTGCTCCGGCGTCTCCGTGCCGTTGATCACATTGGCAGCCGCGCCCCAGGCCTCGTTCTCGAGGTTCGGCGTGCCGCGCGACAGGATCTGGTAGGTGACGCGCATGGTCGGCTTGCAGCTCTCCCGCCAGCTCAGGAACTCCTTGGCGAGCGGGTCCTTGAGTTCGACCTTCTCGTTGGTGAGCGGGAAGAAGCCCGGCAGCGCGTTGCCGTAGAGCTCGGCGAAATCCTTGGAAGCGACCCATTCGAGGAACTTCTTCGCCGCTTCCGGATGCTTGGTCTTGGCATTCATGCCGAGCGCGTGGTCCGGCTGGTCGGAGATGTAGCAGGTGTCGCCGGCTTTCGGCAGCGGCGGCGGGAAGGCGCCCATCTTGAACTGCGCCTGCTTGTTGAACACCGAGATTTCCCACGAACCGGCGGGATAGATCGCGGCGCGGCCAAGCGTGAACAGGTTCTGGCTGTCCGGATAGGCCTGGGCCTGGAAGCCGTCGCCCATGTAAGGCGCCCATCCGGCAAGCACCTTGAAGGGTTCGACGAAGCCGGGATCGGTCAGCTTGGCCTTGCCGGCGATCAGCGCCTTGCGGCCCTCTTCACCTTTCCAGTAGTCCGGGCCGATATTCTCCCAGCCCATGGTGGCGGCTTCCCACTGGTCCTTGGTGCCCATGGCGAGCGGGACATAGGTGCCGTCGTCCTTGAGCTTCTTCAGGTCCGCCATGAACTCGTCCTGCGTCTTCGGGACGTCCTTGATGCCGACCTTCTCGAAGGCGTCCTTGTTGTAGATGAAGCCATGGATGACAGACGCCATCGGCACGCAGAACGTCGTCTTGCCGTCGTCCGTCTGCCAGGCCGCCTTGGCGACATCGGAGAAATTGTTCATCCCCTTGATGTCGTCGACCGGCGTGAGATAGCCCTTCTTGAAAAGCTCGAGCGCGGCATCGAAGGGACGGCATGTGATCAGGTCGCCCGCAGAGCCGGCGGCGAGCTTGGCATTGAGCGCGGCGTTGTATTCGGTCGGCGCGGCGGCGGCGAACGTCACCTTGATGCCGGGATTGGCCTTCTCGAAGGCCGGGATGATCTGGCTCTGCCAGATCTGCGTGTCGTCGTTGCGCCAGCTTTCGATGGTGAGCGTCACGTCGTCGGCATAGGCGAGGCTCGCCGAGGCCAGCACGCTCGACGCCACAAGCATCAGCCTTAGTGTATTCCTGGTCATGTCAATCTCCCTGTTGGCGGCGTTTTTACTCGCCGATCTTGCCGGAGCCGTGGCTCCCCTCGATCATCGAAAGCGCCGGCCGCAGCCTCCGCCCGGCACGTTCGAGAATTCTTCCGGCGGCATCGGCGTCGGCGGCGCCCGCCGCCATCAGCACCGCCGTCTTGACGGACCCTTCCGCCTTTTCGAGAAAGGCCCGCGCATCGCCTTCCGCGCAGCCGCCGATCGCCGCCACGATCCGCGCCGCGCGCGCCTTGAGCTTCGCGTTATCGGGCCTCACCCCCACCATATAGCCGTCATGGACATGGCCGAGGCGCACCGCGAGCAATGTCGAGAAAAGGTTGAGCGCGACCTTCTGCGCCGTGCCGGCTCCCATCCGCGTCGAACCGGCGATCACCTCCGGCGGCGTCGGCAGATGGACCGGTACGTCGGAAAGCGCGAACAGCGGGGCCTCGGCGTTGTTGGCGATCGCGATCGTCCGCGCTCCGGAGGCTCGCGCCGCGCCGAGCGCCGCCAGCGCGTAGGGCGTCGAGCCGCTCGCCGAGACGGCGATGACACAGTCATCCGGGCCGACCTTGGCCGACGCGATATCGGCGCGGGCAAGCGCCTCGTCGTCCTCGGGCCCGCCTGCCAGGTCTTCCAGGGATGCGGCGCCGCCGGCGAAAAGGATGACGATCCGTTCGCGGGGGATGCCGAACGTGCCGGGCAGTTCGAGCGCGTCGGCCAGCGCCATCAGCCCAGAACTTCCGGCCGCCGCATAGACGAGGCGGCCGCCCGAAGAAAGCTGCCCGGCGGCAAGTTCAGAGGCGGCGGCGATGGCCGGCAGTGCTCCCCGCACCGCACTTGCCGCCTCGACCTGGGCCTCGGCCAGAGTCGTGAGCACGTCGAGCGGCGGCCGCATGTCCAGCCCCCTCGCCTTGCCGTGCACTTCCTCCGTTCGCCGAAGCGCCATCCTATCCTCCGATCCGGCTATGATGCCAAAAAAATACCACTTGTCCAGTGATCGTTAACGAATTTCTTTAGCCCTTTCTGTCGCAGAAAAAATTTATCTTTTAATTTCAAATAGATATTTGTCTAACCCCAATCGCCAAAATTCGGACTTGGTTATTGGTAGTTAATTGGTATGATAATGGAAGGAGGATCGCCCTGCGTGGACCACATCATCGCCATCGATGGCGGCGGCACAAGCTGCCGGGCGCTCGTCGCCGACGGACGCGGCGCGGTCCTCGGCCGCGGCCGGGCGGGCTCGGCCAACATCATGACGGACCTGGAAGGGGCGCGCAAGAATATCGCCGCGGCCGCCGAAGCCGCCTGCGTGGACGCGGGGTTGCCGGCGGATGTGCTTTCCTCGTCGGGCGCGCTGCTCGGGCTGGCCGGCGCCAATATCGGCAATTACGGCGAGCGCATCCGCGCCATCCTGCCCTTCCGCCGTTCGATCGTGGAGACCGATGCGCTGATCGCGTTGAACGGCGCGCTCGGCGACCATGACGGGACGGTGGCGATCCTCGGCACCGGCTCCATCTTTATGTCGCGCGACCGCGGTACGGTGCGCAGCGTCGGCGGCTGGGGCTTCATGGTCGGCGATCTCGGCAGCGGCGCCCGCGTCGGCCGGGCGCTTCTCCAGGAAGCGCTGCTCGCCCATGACGGTGTGCATCCGGGGTCCGGCCTGACCAGTGAGGTCCTGCGCCGCTTCGAAGACGACCCGCAGACGCTGGTGGAGTATGCCCATACGGCGAAGCCCGGCAAGTTCGGGACTTTCGCGCCGCTGGTCTTCGAATACGCCGATCGGGGCGATCCGATCGGCAACGCCCTGATCGACGGGGCCGTTCGCAGCATCGAGGAGGCGCTGACCGCCATCATGTCGCCGGCCTGCGACCGGCTCTGCCTGCTCGGCGGCCTGGCGAAGGGGTACGAGCCTCATCTCGGCCCGCGCTTCCGCAGGCTGATCAAGGCGCCGCTCGGAGATGCGCTCGATGGCGCGCTCGCCCTCGCGGTCCGGCGCTTCCACCCCGAGGAGGCGCGCCGTCATGGATGACCTCCGCCAGGCGATCTTCTCCAGGCAGAGCGGCAGCGCCGTCGCGGACGGCCCGCTTTACCTGTCGCTCCAGAACAACATCCTGAAAGCGATCGAGGGTGGCGTTCTGCGGCCGGGCGATGCGCTCCCCTCCGAACGCGACATCGCCGAATTGGCCGACGTTTCGCGCGTCACCGTCCGCAAGGCCGTGCATAATCTCGTGTCCGAGGGCCTGCTCGTCCAGCGACATGGTTCGGGCACCTTCGTCGCGCCGCGCGTCCAACGCGTCCAGCAATCATTGTCCTCGCTCACCTCCTTCACCGAGGACATGGCGCGCCGTGGCATGACCGCGGAATCCGTATGGCTCGACCGGGGTCTCTACCCGCCTTCGCCCGAGGAGATGGTGACGCTCGGCCTATCGGCGACCGACCGCGTGGCCCGCGTCGAGCGGCTTCGGCTCGCCAACGGAACGCCGCTGGCGATAGAGCGCGCCTCGCTGGCCGAGGCCACGCTTCCCGACCCTTCGCTCGTCGAGAACTCGCTTTATGCCTGCCTGAAGAAGAGCGGCAACCGGCCGGTGCGCGCCATCCAGCGCCTTTCGGCAGCCCTGCTCGGCAAGGAGGACGCCGAATTGCTCGGTGTGCCTTATGGCTCCCCCACGCTCAACATCGAACGGATCTCCTATCTGCCTTCGGGCAAGGTGATCGAGTTCACGCGTTCGCGCTATCGCGGCGACGCCTATGATTTCGTCGCCGAGCTCAGGCTCGGCGAAGGCAGGTAAGGACACCGATGAACAAGCCGACCTTCATGCAGCAGGAAATCGCCGGTATCCCGGACGCGGTGGCGACCTTCCTCGAACGCTCGTCGTCCTCCATCGCGAAGGCCGGGGCGCGCCTCCGCGAGAAGGACCCGCTGCTGATAGCGACCGTCGCTCGCGGCTCCTCCGATCATGCCGCGAGCTATCTCAAATATGCCGCGGAGATCCACGCGGGCATTCCGGTCGCCTCGCTCGGGCCGTCGATCGCGTCGATCTTCGGCGCGCGGCTGAAGCTCGCGCGGGCCGCCTGCCTCGCCATCTCGCAATCCGGCAAGAGCCCCGACATCGTGAAGATGGCCGGGACGGCAAGAGAAGGCGGCGCGTTGGCCATCGCATTGACCAACACCGCCGGTTCTCCCCTGGCCGATGCCTGCGATGAGGTGATCGACATCCTCGCCGGCCCCGAGCGCAGCGTCGCCGCCACCAAGACCTTCGTGAATTCCGTCGTGGCCGGGCTGGCGCTGCTTGCCGAATGCATCGACGACGAGGGGCTGCGGCGTGCGCTCGCCGCCCTTCCCGCCCGGCTCGAAGCGGCGCGCAACTGCGACTGGAACGCCCTTTGCGAGGCGACGGAAGGCCGCGATTCCCTCTTCATCCTGGGCCGCGGTCCCTCCTTTGCGATCGCCGCAGAGGCGGCGCTCAAATTCAAGGAGACCTCGTCGGTTCATGCCGAGGCCTATAGTTCGGCGGAGGTGATGCACGGTCCCGTCTCGATCGTCGGCGGCGGGTTTCCCGTGCTGGCGCTCGCCGCGCGCGACGCGGCCGAGCGCTCGATCGCCGAGACGGCCGACGAACTGACCGCGAAGGGCGCCACCGTCTTCGCCACCAGCGACACGGTCTCGTCCGCCAGGCGGCTGCCCTTCGCCGCCACGGGGCACACTTTGACCGACCCGCTGTCGCTCATCGTCTCCTTCTACGCCTTCATCGAGGCCTTTGCGCGACGGCGCGGGCTCGACCCCGACAAGCCGACCCATCTGCGCAAGGTGACGGAGACGAGATGAGTTCCGTAGTGGCCCTCAAGGGTGCCCGCATTTTCGACGGAGAGGACTGGCACGACGGACATGCCGTCCTTGTCGCCGGCGGCATCGTGACCGGGATCGTCGACAACGGAAGCATTCCCGAAAATACGCGCATCATCGATCTGGATGGCGGTTTCCTGGCGCCGGGCTTCGTCGACCTGCAGGTCAATGGCGGCGGCGGCGTGATGCTGAACGACGACCCGTCCGTCGAAACGATCCGCCGCATTTGCGCGGCGCACGCGCGCTTCGGCACGGTCGCGCTTCTGGCGACGCTCATCACCGATACGCCCGCCACGACGGCCGCGACGCTGGAAGCCGGCATGGCGGCGGCGCGCGACAGGGTGCCGGGGTTTCTAGGACTTCATCTCGAAGGCCCGCATCTGTCGCTCAGCCGCAAGGGCGCGCACGATCCGGACCTCATCCGGCCCATGGAAGAGCAAGACCTCGCCCGTCTCGTGAACGCCAGGGGAATGCTGCCGGTCCTGATGACGACGGTGGCGCCGGAGACGGTGACGCCGCAGCAGATCGCAGCGCTTTCCGGCGCCGGCGTCGCCGTCAGCCTCGGCCATTCCGATGCGGGCTTCGCGACGGCCCGCGCCGCGATCGAGGCCGGCGCGAGGCAGGTGACGCATCTCTATAACGCCATGAGCCAGCTTCAGCACCGCGAACCGGGCATGGTCGGCGCGGCGCTCGACATAGGGGAAGTGTCGGCCGGGCTGATCGCCGACGGCTTCCACGTCGATCGCCATGCGATCGCCATCGCCCTGCGGGCGAAACGCAGTCCCGGACGCATCTTCCTGGTGACCGACGCCATGGCGACCATCGGCACCGACATGACCGAATTCACGCTCAACGGCCGCACCATCCGGCGCGACGGCGGCAGGCTCACTCTGGCCGACGGCACGCTTGCCGGAGCCGACCTCGACATGATCTCGGCCGTGCGCTTCATGCATCGGGAGATCGGCCTGCCGGTCGAGGAAGCGCTGCGCATGGCGTCGCTCTATCCCGCCCGTACCGTCGCCCAGGATGATCGTCTTGGCCGCATCGGCGAGGGCCGGCCGGCCTCCTTCGTGCATCTGTCCGACGCGCTGGACGTCCGGGGCGTGTGGATCAAGGGGACGCGGGTGCAGGGATAGGGTGGCCTGTACACGGCCCGTGAATTTCGACTCTTCGACCGGTCATCCCACCCCCGGCCTATCGGCCGGACCCTCCCCTCAAGGGGAGGGAAAGCGCCGGCTTCGCCGCTTTCCTCCCCCTTCGAGGGGGAGGTGGCCCGAAGGGCAGGAGGGGGTGAGTTCCCGTCTTGGAAGCCTGCCCGACAAAAGACTACCGGGCCACGCGCCCCTCCTCCAGTGCATGACAGGCGGCGCGGCTCATGCCGTAATCCTTGAGCGGCGGCCGGACCTTGTCGCACGGCTCGAACCGGAGCGGGCAGCGCGGATGGAAATGGCAGCCGGGCGGCGGGTTGACCGGATTGGGGATTTCGCCGGCGATCGGCGTCCGTTCCTTGCCCGTCATGTCGATGTCCGGCACGGAATCGAGCAGCATCTTCGTGTAGGGGTGCTGCGGATCGGAGAACAGCACGCGCGCCGGCGCTTCCTCGACCAGCCGGCCGAGATAGAGGACGCCGACACGGTTCGCGACGTGGCGGACGACCGCCAGATTGTGGCTGATGAAGAGATAGGTGAGGCCGAGCCGCTCCTGCAGGTCGCGCAGGAGGTTCAGGACCTGCGCCTGCACGGACACGTCCAGCGCCGAGGTCGGCTCGTCGCAGACGATGAACTCCGGGCTGGAGGAAAGCGCCCGCGCGATGGCGATGCGCTGGCGTTGCCCGCCGGAGAATTCATGCGGGAACTTGCCGGCGTCGCGCGGGTCGAGGCCGACGAGCCGCAGAAGCTCGCCGACACGGTGATCGCGTTCCCGCGCATCCGCGATCATCCCAAAGGCCTTGATCGGCTCCTCCACAATCGCGCCGACGCGCCAGCGCGGATTGAGGCTGGCGAAGGGGTCCTGGAAGATCATCTGGATCTTCCGGCGTATCTGGCGCTGGCGCGCGCCGCCCAGTTCCTTCCAGATATCGGCGCCGTCGATGCGCACCGTACCGGTGGTCGGCGGCAGGAGGCCGACCACCATCTTGGCGATGGTGGATTTTCCCGACCCCGATTCGCCGACCAGCGCATAGGTCTCGCCGCGCCGGATCGACATGTCGACGCCGTCGACGGCCGTCAGCATCACCTTGCCGCTGCCTTCCAGAACGCGGTTCAGCCAGCGTCTCGACAGGTCGAAAACGCGCCCGAGCCCCTCGATCTCGACCAGAGGCGCGTCGGTCGCGCCGGAGCGCGGCTCCGGCCGGGAAAGCACCGGCGCGCTCATGGTCCGACTCTCGCCGCCGGCACCTCTATTCCGGTCGCGGCCGCCTTCCGGGCGATATCGGCCGGCGGCGCCCCGCCCGCCGGGTCGTGCAGGAAACAGGAGGCCCGGCTGCCGAGCGCCGGGTAGATGCCGGGCCGCTCCTTGACGCAGCGCTCGAACCGATAGAGGCAGCGCGGGTTGAAGGCGCAGCCCGCCGGAATGGCGCCGAGCCGCGGCATGGACCCTGGAATCTGCTCGAGCTTGTCGCTCGGATCGTCGACGAGCGAGGGGATCGCCGCCATCAGGCCGTGCGTATAGGGATGCTGCGCCCGCTTGACGACATCGCCGACCTTGCCGATCTCGGCCAGCCGCCCGGCATAGAGGACGCAGACCCTGTCCGCCGTCTCCGCGATCACGCCCATGTCGTGGGTGATCAGCATGACCGACGTGCCGCGATCCTTGCAGAGCCGCTTGATGAGGGCGATGATCTGCGCCTGCACGGAGACGTCGAGCGCGGTCGTCGGCTCGTCGGCGATGACGAGTTCCGGGTCGGCCGCCAGCGCCAGCGCGATGACGACGCGCTGCCGCATGCCGCCGGAGAACTGGTGCGGGTAGGACGACATGCGCGTGCCGGCTGCCGGTATGCCGACCTCGATCAGCAGGCGCTCGGCCTTGTCCGCCGCCGCCTGCGCCGAGATCTTCTCATGCGTCAGGATGGTCTCGGTGAGCTGGTCTCCGATGCGGTAGAGCGGGTTCAGGCTGGTCAGCGGGTCCTGGAAGATCATGCCGATCCGCTTTCCCCTGATCTGCCGCATCGCCGAAGGCGACAGATTGTCGATGCGCTCGGCGCCGAGCCTTATTTCGCCGCCGGCGATACGGCCTGGCGGGTCCAGCAGCCCGATGATGGCCGAGCCGGTGATGGACTTGCCGGCGCCCGATTCGCCGACGACCCCGAGTACCTCGCCCGGCGCGATGTCGAAGGAAAGATCGTCGATCGCCGTCAGCACGCCGCGGCGCGTCGGGATCTCGACCCTGAGGTTCCGGACGGAGAGCGCGGCGGTCATCGGAGCTTCGGATTGAGCGCGTCGCGCAACCAGTCGCCCAGAAGGTTGACGGCCAGCGCCAGGATGGCGAGCGTGATGCCCGGGAAGATGGTGATCCACCATTCGCCGGAGAACAGGAAATCGTTGCCGATGCGGATCAGCGTCCCGAGCGAGGGCTGTGTCGGCGGCACGCCGACGCCGAGGAAGGAAAGCGTCGCCTCGGTGATGATCGCGAGCGCCAGGTTGATGGTGGCGATGACCAGCACCGGCCCGAGCACGTTGGGCAGCACGTGACGGAACATGATCGTCGCCGGCCTGAGCCCGATCAGCCGCGCGGCCATGACATATTCCTTGTTCGCCTCCACCAGCACCGAGCCGCGCACCGTCCGCGCATATTGCACCCAGAACGACAGCCCGATCGAAAGCACGAGCACCCAGAAGACGATCTCGTCATAAGCCTTTGGGCCGGCGAGGCCGCGAGCCACGCCGTCGATGATGAGGGCTGTCAGGATCGCCGGGAAGGTCAGCTGCACGTCCGCGACGCGCATGATGGCCGAATCGACCGCTCCGCCGACATAGCCGGCGATCAGGCCGAGCGTTACCCCGATGAAAAGCGCCAGGACGACGCTGGCGAAGCCGACGGCGAGCGAGATGCGCATGCCGTAGAGGATCGTCGAGAAGACGTCGCGGCCCTGGTCGTCGGTGCCGAGCAGGAATCCGTCCTGTCCCCCGTCGACCCACACCGGGGGATAGAGGCTGTCTGTGATCGATATCTGCGCCGGATCGAACGGATCGTGCGGCGCGACCCACGGCGCCAGCACCGCCGCGAGGATGAGGACGAGCGTGACCAGCGCCGCCAGTATCGTCAGCGGCGAACGGCAGAACGAATAGAACAGGTCGCTGTCGACGAACCGTCGAGCGAGGCCGGGCGGAGGGTCGGCCGGCGTCTCGGCCATTTCCGTCAGTTCGCTCATGCCTTTGCTCCTCCGATCCGGATGCGCGGATCGACCGCCACGTACAGCAGGTCGACGAGGAAATTGATGAGCACGAAGAGGAAGGCGATCAGGAGCAGGTAGGCCGCCATGATCGGAATATCGACGTTCTGCACCGCCTGCAGGAAGAGCAGGCCCATGCCCGGCCACTGGAACACCGTCTCGGTGATGATCGAGAAGGCGATGATCGAGCCGAGTTGCAGGCCGGTGATGGTGATGACCGGGACGAGCGTATTCTTCAGCGCGTGGCCGAAATTGATGGCGCGCCGGGAAAGGCCGCGGGCGCGGGCGAACTTGATGTAGTCGGTCCTGAGCACCTCCAGCATCTCGCCGCGCACCAGCCGCATGATCAGCGTCATCTGGAAGAGGCCGAGCGTGATGGCGGGAAGGATGATGGACTCCAGCCCGGTGCGCGTCAGCAGCCCGGTCGTCCAGTATCCCCAGATCGTGACGACGTCGCCGCGCCCGAAGGAGGGCAGCCAGCCGAAATTGACTGAAAATATGAAGATGAGCAGGATACCGATCAGGAAGGTCGGCAACGAGATGCCGGCGAGGCTGATCGACAGGAACAGCCGCGACAGCCAGCTATGCGGGTAAAGGCCCGTATAGACGCCCATCGGCAGTCCGATCACGAGCGCCAGGATGGCCGATACGATGGAAAGTTCCAGCGTCGCCGGCAGGCGTTGTGCGATCAGCTTCGCCACGGGTTGCTTGATCTGGTAGGAAATCCCGAAGTTGAAATGCGCCGCCTTGTCGACGAAACGGGCGAACTGCACGTAGATGGGGTCGTCGAGCCCGAGTTCCTTGCGCAGCAGCGCCCGCTGCTCCGGCGGCGTGTCGTTGCCGACGAGCTGGCTGACCGGATCACCGACGAAGCGGAACATCACGAAGGAAATCATCGCGACGACCAGCATCACGCCGATGGCCTGGATCAGTCGCCGGATGGCAAAAGCCAGCATTCAAACATCCCTGGAAGGTCCTGCCCGGACCGGAAGGATCCGGGCAGGTATCAAAGCCGGCGGCTTACTTGATGCTGGCCCAGTAGAACAGGACCTCGTCGTCCGGGCGCTGCACGATCTCGACATTCTTGCGCTTGCCCCAGGAGAGCGACTGCTGGTGAAGCGGAATGTGCGAGGTGTCGTCGAGCAGGATCCGGTACGCCTGATGGATCAGGTCGTCGCGCTTCGTCTTGTCGGTCTCGACAAGGATCTTCTTCGCCAGTTCATCGACCTTCGGGTTGCAATAGCCGCCGAGGTTGAACGGGCCGCCCTTGCCGGACGCATCGCGGCATGTCGCCAGGCTGGTGAAGACGTTCCATGAATCGAACCCGGAAGGCGTCCAGCCGAGCAGGGAGAAGTCCGTGTCGTAGCCACCGGGCGCCAGCACCTTGGCGAAGTACTTGGCCTTCGGCTGCGCGTTCAGTTTCACGGTGACGCCGACCTTGGCAAGCATCGAAACAACCGCCTGGCATATCCGCTCGTCGTTGACGTAGCGGTCATTCGGGCAGTCCATGCCGACGGTGAAGCCGTCAGGATAGCCGGCGGCCGCCAGCAGCTTCTTGGCCGCAGCCGGATCGTAGGGCCAGCGCTTCAGGTCGGGAGCCGAATAGAGCTGCGGAGCGATCAGCAGCGGGACCGGCGTAGCGAGGCCGCGCATGACCCGCTTGTCGATCGTGTCGATGTCGATCGCCTGGTAGAAGGCCTTGCGGACATTCGGATCCTTGAACGGGTTCTTGCCCTTGATGTTGGAGGTCGGCAGTTCGTCGCGTATCTGGTTGAAATTCAGGAAGACGACGCGCAACTCGGGGCCGGTCAGCACATCGGTATTCGGGTTGTCCTCGACGCGCTTGATGTCCTGAACGGGCACGGGCTCGATCAGGTCGACGTCGCCCGAAAGCAACGCCGCGACCCGGGTCGAGTCCGATGCGATCGGCGTGAAGTCGACCTCGTCCAGATTGCTCTCGACCTTGCCCCAGTAGTTGGGATTGCGCTTGAAGACCGTCTTCACGCCGGGCTGGTGGCTGACGATCTCGAAGGGACCGGTACCGTTCGCCTCATAGGCCGACGGTCCGGGATTGGTGTCCTTGGCCGAAACGACCTTCACGGCCCCGACCTTCTCGCACCATGCCTTGTCCATCATGTACCAGGTGTCCCATTCGGCCGGCAGGATGGGATTGGGACTCTTCAGGATGACGTCGACCGTATAGTCGTCGACCTTCTTCCATTCCGAATCGGCCGGAATGCGCGTCTTGAGGTCGGACCCGTCGGAGCGGACCCGCTCCGCCGAGAAGATCACGTCGTCCGCGGTAAAGGGATCGCCGTTGGCGAACTTCACGCCCTTGCGGAGATGGAACCGCCAATGCAGCGGATCCAGCGTCTCCCAGCTTTCCGCGAGGCCCGGAACGATCTTCAGCTGCTTGTCGCGGCTGGTCAGGCCTTCATAGACGTTGCCGAGCATTCCGAGCGTGAATGTCTCGTTGAGCGAATAGGGGTCGAGCGCGTTCAGCGTCCCCTGAAAGGCGAAGCGCAGCGTCTTGCCCTGCGCCATCGCCGGCGGGGCCACGAACGTCGCGGTCGCCATCGTCACGCCCATCGACAGCGACAGCGCGCACAATGCGCCGGTAACCGCCCGGGGCAATCTCTCCCAAAGTCGTTTCTCTTTTCTCATACTCGTGTTCCCTGTCTCACCTTTCGACTTGATATCGGCGCACGCAATCGCGCGGGCGCCGCACGGCAGCGTCACCGCGCGTTCCTTGCCTCCCCGGCCGACGCCGGGATGCCTGGCATTTCCGTGGTTGGGCCACTGATTGGATCGGAGCGACGTTTCGGGGCGTCGATGACCGGCATATTCTTTCGCCCCATCCTCGCGGTAACGCTTGCCGCAGCACTATCCGCATTTATTGAGAGGGTACCCCCGTTTGCCGGCAAATCCCCCTTCAGCGGATCGTAGTCAATGACATTGCATTGTCAACGGCGGCCCCGCGACCCAGCATTTCCATTCGATGGCGGGCGTCGCGTTGTAGACGTGATCGCCGATTTTTTCGGACCACTCCGCCTGCACGCCGCCCTCCTGCAACGCCGGGTGCGCCATGCCGGTCGTCGGGTGGGCGACCGAGGGAATGCTCCCTTCCCGACGCCCGGGGACGGACCGCCGCTATATCTCGCGCGACCACGAGGAACATTCACCGCCTCCCGCTGTTATCGCGGAGTTTTGCCGCGGACGACCGGATTTGCTGAAGAGCCACGACATCATCGAAGAAGCCGAACTTTCCGCGGCGCAGGCGTCGCTCAACTATGTATCCGACGACATGCCGGGAATCCGGCGCCGGAGATCGGGCAAGGGCTTCGGCTACGTGAAGCCCGACGGGACGCGGCTGACCGACCCGAAGCAACTGGAAAGGATCCGCGGCCTGGCCATCCCACCGGCCTATACGGACGTATGGATCTCACCGGACCCGAACGGCCACATCCAGGCGACCGGCCGAGACGACAGGGGTCGAAAGCAATACCGCTACCACCCGCGCTGGACGGCGATACGCGACGAGGCGAAGTTCGAGCAGCTTTCGGCATTCGCCCGCGCGCTCCCCGCCATCCGCGAGCGCGTGGACTCCGACCTCAGGAAGCGCGGACTTCCGAAGGACCGGGTGCTCGCCTCGCTGATCTGGCTGCTCGAGAACACGATGATCCGGGTCGGCAACCACACCTACGCCAAGCAGAACCGGAGCTTCGGCCTGACCACCCTGCGCAGCCGGCATCTCTCCGTCAGCGGCTCGACGATGCACTTCAAGTTCAAGGGCAAGTCCGGCAAGGAATGGAACGTGCAACTGGTCGACCGCCGCATCGTCCGCTCCATCCGCAGCATGCAGGAACTGCCGGGCCAGCATCTCTTCCAATATGAGGATGAAGAGGGGACACGGCGTCAGGTCCATTCGGAGGACGTCAACGCATATCTTCGCGAAGCGAGCGGCGCGGATTTCACCTCGAAGACCTTCCGCACGTGGAACGGCACGATCGCGGCGCTCGCCGTTCTCTCGGCCAGCGATCGACCGGAGAGCAAGGCCGCCACGCGCCGCGCCCTCAATGCGGCGATCGACGAGGTCGCCCGCCTGCTCGGCAACACGCGGGCCGTATGCCGCAGGAACTACATCCACCCGCGCGTCATCGCCTCCTGGGAAGCAGGGACCCTCGCGGACGAGATCGCGCGTGCCAGGCGGTCGAGGCGAAAGACGGTGCCGGGACTGGACGAGGCCGAGATGGTCGCCCTGAACTGGCTGGAGATGTCGGCAGCGAAGTAGCCGTCGCGTCCGGGCGCATTGCGGGCGTTCCGCCGACCCGCTAAGCGGAACGCATGACCGATGCCGCACCCCTCACGCGCCAATTCTTCGACAGGCCCGTCCTGGAAGTGGCGCATGACCTGATCGGCGCGCGGCTTCTCTTCGAGGAGGCCGGCGGCGTCATCGTCGAGGTCGAGGCCTATGATCGCGACGACCCCGCCTCGCATTCGTTCCGGGGCGAGACCCCGCGCAACCGCGTCATGTTCGGCGCGCCCGGCCACGCCTATGTCTATCGCTCCTACGGCATCCACTGGTGCGTCAACCTTGTCTGCCGCCCGGGAAGCGCCGTTCTCCTTCGCGCGATCGAGCCGACCGACGGGCTCGACAGGATGCGCAGCCGTCGCGGCGTCCAGGATGCGAGCGCTCTCTGCAGCGGGCCTGGAAAACTTTGCCAGGCGCTCGGGATCGACAAGTCGCATGACGGGCTAGCCCTCGACAGGCCGCCCTTCGTCCTATGGGCGGCCGAGGGAAAGAAAGCCGTCAGTATCGGCAAGCGCATCGGCATCACCAAGGGCGTCGAGACACCCTGGCGCTTCGGCCTCGCGGGCTCCCGTTTTCTCAGCAGGGCATTCCCCCGCGACGATGGCGGCGAGAGCCCTTCCGCGCGGCCGCCCCGGCGATCGGAAATGTGACCCTGCTGCAACAAAAAGTTCATTTGCCGTAGAAGGGAAACTTAGCGTTTTGTTTTTCAGGACAGGGCAGCCTATGGTGGCGTGCCGGTGCTCGGGGGCACGTACCGGAACGTCCGGCCAGTATGCGTTGAGGAAGAGGGTTGGGGAGAACAGGTTCGAAGCGCCGGCATAGCGGCCAGGCACTTCTTCTCGCCCTTGCCCTGGCGGCGGCGTGGACGCCCGCGCATGCGTTCAAGCTGTTCGGGATGAAGTTCTTCGAACGGCCCAACCAGGAACCCAAGAACGAGGAAACGGTCGGCGAGCCCGTCAACTATTCGGTGGACTTCAATGTCTCCGAGGCGACCGGGCTCGATGGCAAGTCCGACACCAGGGATCTGACGAAACTCCTCGAAGCCGCCTCCGGCCTGTGGAAGGACAGGAAGAAGCCGGCCTCCGGCGTGTCGGGCTTCCTCGCCAAGGCGCGCAGCGACTACAAGCGCCTCCTCGATACGCTTTATGGCGAGGGCCGCTACGGCGGCTCGATCAGCATCACGGCGGACGGCCGCGAGGTCGCCGGCCTGCCGCCCGATGCCGAACTTTCCCAGCCGGTCAAGGTCCGCGTCTCGGTCGATCCCGGCCCGCCCTTCGTCTTCGGCAGGACCGAGATCGTCAACGAGGCGCCTCCGACCGCGGACCGCAGGGACAAGGTTCCCCTGCCCGAGAAGGAGGGTTTCGTCCCCGGACAGTTGGCCCGCTCCGGCACGATCCTGAAAGCCGACCGGCTGGCGACGGAGGCCTGGCGCCAGCAGGGCTACCCGAAGGCGGAAGTCGCCACCCAGCGGGTCGTCGCAGCCCACCGGACGAGCACGGTCGACGCGACGATCGAAGTGGAACCGGGACGCAAGGCCTATTACGGCCCCGTGACGGTGAAGGGCACCGACCGCATGAACCCGGCTTTCGTCGCCTGGATGGCCGGCCTGCCGCTCGGACAGGAATACGATCCCGACGACATCGACCGTGCCAACAAGCGCCTGATGCGCCTGGGCGTCTTCCGCTCGGCGCGCTTCGAGGAAGCCAACGCGATCGAGCCCGACGGCACCCTGCCGATGAGCCTCATCGTGCAGGAGCAGCCGCTGCATCGTTTCGGCATCGGCGCCGACTATTCCACCGTCGATGGCGGCGGCTTCCAGACCTACTGGCTGCATCGCAACCTGTTCGGCCACGCCGAGAGCCTGAAGCTGGAGGCCAAGGTCGCGGGCTTCGGCAATACCGCCGATCCGGCCGATTTCACCTATCGCGTCGGCGCCACCTTCACGCGGCCGGGCGTGTTCACGCCGGACACGGATTTCGTCGCATCGGTGATCGGCGATCGCGAGGTGCTCGACATCTACACCCGCACCTCGATCACCGGCCTGGTCGGCTTCAACCGTATCTTCACCGACGAGCTTTCGGGCAAGCTTTTCCTCACCGGCGGCCCTTCGCGCTTCGACGACGATTTCGGAAAGCGCGATTTCCTCGACGTCGGCGTGCTCGGGGGGCTCACCTATGATACCCGCGACAGCAAGGTCGACCCGACGACCGGCTACTACCTCGACGGCACGGTCCAGCCCTTCTACGAATTCAACTACGGCAACCCCGCGGTAAGAATGGTCGCGGAAGGCCGCGCCTATTACGGCTTCGGCGAGGACCGGCGGATCGTGCTCGCCGGCCGTCTCAAGGTTGGCTCCATCGTCGGCCCGCCGATCGCCGAAACCGCGCCCGATAAGCTGTTCCTCGCCGGCGGCGGCGGTTCGGTTCGCGGCTATGCCTACCGCAATATCGGCATCACGCTGCCCGGCGGGATCGTCACCGGCGGCCGCTCGCTCGTCGAGACATCGGCGGAACTGCGCGCGCGCATCACCGACACGATCGGCGTCGTCGGCTTCATCGACGCCGGCTATGTCGGCGCCAATTCCCTCCCCGACTTTTCGGAGAAATTCCGTATCGGCGTCGGCGGCGGCGTGCGCTATTTTACCGGCCTGGGTCCGCTGCGCGCCGATGTCGCCTTCCCGCTCGACCGCCGGCCCGGCGATCCGACAGTGGCCTTCTATATCGGTCTGGGACAAGCGTTTTGAGACTGTTGCTCGTTGCCATAGCCCTCATCCTCTACGCCTTTCCGGCCATGGCGCAGGACAAGGCCGAGCAGGAGAAATCCTATTTCCTGCAATATGTGGAGCAGAAGCTTTCCACGCCCAACCGCAAGATCAGCATCTCGAACATCAGCGGCGTGCTTTCCTCGAAGGCGACGATCGGCGAGATCACCATCGCCGACAAGCAAGGCGTGTGGCTGAAGGTCGTCAACGCCTCGATCGACTGGAACCGCGCCGCGCTCCTGCTCGGCCGGCTCGACGTCAACAAGCTGTCGGCGGACGAGATCGACGTGCTGCGCAAGCCGCTGCCTGAGAAGGGCGTGCCCGCGCCGGAATCGAGCGGCTTCCAGTTGCCGCAACTGCCGGTCTCGATAAGGCTCTCCGACCTGAGCGTCGCCAGGATCAAGTTCGGGCAGGACGTGTTCGGCCTCGGTTCGGAGCTCAAGCTCTCCGGCCGCCTACAGCTCGCCGACGGCTCGCTCGATACCGCACTCGACATCAACCGGCTCGACGGCCCCGGCGGCGAGTTCAAGCTCGCCGCCAAATATGCCGCAGAAACGAAGAAGCTCGACCTCGATCTGTCCCTCTCCGAGCCGGCCAACGGCGTGATCGCCAACCTCCTGAACATCGAAGGCAGGCCGCCGGTCGACATGACGCTGAAGGGTTCCGGTCCGCTCGACCGGCTCGACCTCGCACTGACGCTCGATGCCGACCATCAGCGCACCCTGACCGGCACGACCAGCATCCGCCGCCGCGACGCCGGCTACGGCTTCTCGGCAAAGCTCGGCGGCCCCATCGCGAGGCTGGTCCCGCCGCAGTTTCGCAGCTTCTTCGGAGCCGACACCGATCTCGTCGCGGACGGCGTGGTCAAGGATGCCGGCGGCCTCAGCCTCGACCGGCTGGACCTTACCAGCAACGCGCTGAAGCTCGACGGCAACCTCGAGACGACATCGGACGGATTCCTTCGCCGCCTTAAGCTCAACGCCTCGATCGCCGATCCGACGGGCAAGACGGTGCTCCTGCCGGTTCCCGGCAACCGAACGACCGTCGACAGCGCCAGGCTCGCCGTCGATTTCGGCGACGATCCCGACAACAAATGGACCGGTTCACTCGGCATCGCCGGGCTGACCACCGACACGTTCGCCGCAGGCAATATCGCGCTCGACCTGGGCGGCGTCGCCGAGAACATGGACCAGCCGGCCTCGCGCCACATCAGCTTCGCCGTAAACGGCAAGGCCTCCGGCATCACCTCCAAACGCCCGGACGTCGCCAAGGCGCTCGGCCACGAGATCGACCTCGACATAGACGGCGACTGGCGGGCCGGCACGCCGGTGAAGCTTGCCAAGGCCCTGCTTTCCGGAAACGGGCTCAGCCTCGCCGCCGCCGGCGAAATCGCCGACTACATCTTCAACGGCACGATCGATGTCGACGCGTCGAGCATCGCCCCCTTCTCCGGCCTCGCCGACCGGGAGCTTTCCGGCTCGATGAAACTCGGCGCCAAGGGACAGCTGAAGCCGCTTTCCGGTGCTTTCGACATGGTGCTCGACGGGCACGCGACCGATCTCACCATCGATAGCCGCTCGGTCGACAGTCTGCTCGGCGGCGTCACCTCGATCACCGGCCGCCTCGCCCGCGACGAGACCGGGCTGACGGCCGACAAGCTCAAGATCGAGAACCAGCAACTGACCCTCGCCGCCGACGGCAAGTTCGCCACCGGGAAAGCGGATTTCGGCTTCGATTTCACCCTCGCCGACCTGGCGCTTGCCTCGAAGCAGGCGAGCGGCAGGCTGACGGCGTCGGGCCGCGCCAAGGGCGACAACGGCCGCATCGCGCTCGCCTTCAAGGCCGAAGTGCCCCACGGCGCACTGGTCGGAAGGGAACTCAGCGGCGCCGCGCTGAATTTCGACGGTATCCTGCAGGACGGCAATCTTTCCGGCGGCATCCAGGGCAATGCCCAGCTCGACCGGACCCCGATCGCCATCCATTCCGATGTGACGATTGCCGACGGAGCGAAGCGGCTCACCGACCTCACCTTCTCGGCCGGCGCCACGCAGCTTGCCGGCGAACTTGGGCAGAGCGCCGCCGGCCTTCTCGACGGCAGGCTGTCGCTCGCCTCGACCGATATCTCGACCGCCGCCGCGCTTCTCCTTCAGCAGGCGAGCGGAGCCGCCAAGGCGGACATCAAGCTCTCCAACGCCGAAGGGAAACAGGCCGCCGACATTTCCGCCAAGCTAGATGGATTGACCATCGGCGACAACCATATCGGCCAGGCTCAGGTGAAAGCGGCCATCGCCGACCTCTTCGGCGTGCCGGCCGTGGAAGGCTCGATCAAGGCAAGCGGCCTGACGCTCGCGAAGGTCGAGGTCGCGACGCTCGACGCCGACGCCAATCGCAACGGCGAGGCCACGCGCTTCTCCGCGACCGCGCGGCTGAAGAACGGCACCGACGCCGCGCTTGCCGGCTCGCTCGCGCCCGAGAGCGGTGGCTATCGCCTGAACCTGTCGAAAACCGACCTGAAGCAGGGCCAGCTTTCCGTCAGCCTCGTCCAGCCGGCGAGCATCCTCGTCCAGGGCCAGAATTTCACCATCGACAGCTTGTCGCTCGATGCGGGCGGCGGCCGGATCGATGCGAGGGGAAAGATCGCCGATACGCTCGACCTCGCCGTCGCGATCCGTGCGCTGCCGCTTTCGATCGCCAACGCCGTTCGGCCCGATCTCCAGGCGGGCGGCACGATCGACGGCAATGCGAACCTTTCCGGCAGCCGCGCCGACCCGAACGTCCAGTTCTCGCTGCAGGGCAAGAACCTAACCGCGGCGGTGCTGAAAGGGGCGGGACTTTCGACCCTCTCCGTCGATGCCAAGGGCAGTTCCAGCGGCCGGGTCCTTCAACTCGACGCCGACATCACCAGCCCAGAAGGATTACGCGCCACCGCGAAAGGCAGCGTGCCGCTCGGCGATGACGGCCACATCGCCCTGAACGTCGACCTGAGCGCCTTTCCCCTTGCCGCGCTGAATGGCGTGGCCAAGGGCCAGGATTTCGGCGGCAAGCTTTCCGGCTCGGCGAAGGTCGGCGGCACGATTGCCGAGCCGACCGCTGATTTCACCATCGACGGCAACCAGGTCTCCGCCGCTCCGCTCCGGAGCGCCGGCGTCAGCTATCTCGATGTCAAGGCCGACGGCCGCTACGAGGGCAAGGCGGTGACATTGCGTTCCGCCACGGCCAACTCGCCTCAGGGCCTGTCGATCTCGGCGAGCGGACGCGTGCCGCTGTCCGGTTCCGGCCTGGGCCTGACGGTCACCGGCAAGGCGCCGCTGACGCTCGCGAACCGGCTGCTGGCCGATCGCGGCGCTCAGGCTGCCGGAACGCTGGCGCTCAATGCCAAGGTCTCGGGCAGTATCCGCAAGCCTCTCGTCAACGGCAGCTTCTCCACTTCCGGCGCCGAGTTCATCGATCCTGAGACCAACATCCGGCTCGGCGACATCGCGGTCAACGGATCGATCGCCGGCGAGACGGTGACGCTGCGCTCGGTGACGGCCTCGCTCGGCAAGGGCGGCAAGCTGACGGTGACCGGCACGATCTCGACCAACGCCGCGGCGGATTTCCCCGCCAATATCAAGATCGCGCTCGACAACGCGCGCTATGCCGACGGCAACATGGTCGTGGCGCGGCTGAACGGAAACATCTCCGTCACCGGTCCTCTGACCCGCGATCCGCTTGTCTCCGGCAATGTGGACATTCAGCGCGCCGATATTACCGTTCCCGACACGCTCGGCGGCGGCGCGGCCGGCATCAACGTCAAGCATCTCAATCCGCCGCCGAAGGTCGCCGCGACGCTGGAGCGCGCCCATGCCGACGACGGCACGCCGGTGCCGACGGCCCGGCCGAGCGTCGCTCGGGTCGACCTGACGGTAAGCGCTCCGTCGCGCATCTTCGTGCGCGGTCGCGGGCTGGATGTCGAACTCGGCGGCCGCGTCAAGCTGACGGGGCCGATCACCGGCATCCGGCCGGTCGGCGGCTTCCAGCTCATTCGCGGGCGCCTCTCCATCATCGGCCAGCGGGTGGACTTCACCGAGGGCGAGGTGACGCTGGTCGGCGACCTCGACCCGATGGTCAACCTCGTCGCGACTTCCGAAGGCACCGACATCACCGTCTTCGTGACGGTCACCGGCCGCGCTTCCGATCCCAAGATCGTCTTCTCGTCGCAGCCGCAGCTGCCGCAGGACGAGGTGCTGGCGCGGCTGATCTTCAACCGCAGCGTCAACGACCTCTCTGCCTTCCAGATTGCGCAGCTCGCCGCCGCCGTCGCCGAACTTGCCGGCGGCTCGAATACCTCGCTGCTGGGCAATCTGCGCAAGGCGACGGGGCTGGACGACCTCGACGTGATCACCAACAGCAAGGGGCAGACCGCCGTGCGCGCCGGCCGCTACATCCGGGACAACATCTATCTCGGCGTCGAGGCCGGCGCGGAAGGCGACACCAAGGGCACGGTGAATCTCGACATCACCAAGCACCTCAAGGCCAAGGGCGCGCTTGGCACGACCGATTCCAGCCTCGGCCTGTTCTACGAGAAGGATTATTGAGCGGAACGTGCCTTTGCCGCTGCGGGCGGAAATACCGCTAGAGCCTTTCATGGCTAGATGGAAGCGTTCTGCCGGAGGGAATTCGGGCCTTGGCCTGCCCTCGGGCCGGCCAGAAGCCGGACCCGGAGGTCGAGGCCTTCGGCGCGGTCGTACCGGTGGTACGGCCAAGTCCGAAGGCTGAAGGATTCGGCCCGAATTCACCCGGCCCGAAGGGTTTCCCGCTGGCGGATCGCCTCGCCATCGGAGAAACAGAACTGCTTCCAGCTAACCATGAAAGGCTCTAGATCAACGATTTGATGCGTTCGGCGTCCTCCGGCGTCGCCGGGTTGTAGACGACCATGTTCAGGTCGGTACGACCGTCGACTGAAAAGACCGAGTATTCGAAGGCGAGCGGACCGATAACGGCATGGCGTATGTGCTTGATCGCCTCGCCGTAGGGACCCTGGACATGATCCTCCGGCCACATTCGCCTGAAATCCGGGCTGAGCCGGCATAGCTCCTCGACCAGGGTCTCCACTTCCGCCACGGCGCCGGCGCGCGCCGCGTCCGCCCGGAACGAGCCCAGCGCGAACCGCGCCACGCTTTCCCAGTCGTGCTGCGCGGCGCGGGCGCGGGGATCCAGGAAAATGAAACGCAGAAGGTTGCGTTCCTCGGGCGCCAGCGAGCCGTAGTCGATCATCATCACGGTGGCGGCCCTGTTCCAGGCCACCACATCCCAAAGCGCCGTCCGGATCACCGCCGGGCTGGGGTCCAGCGCATCGAGAACCCGCTGCAGCCGCGGGGTGACGGCGTCGTTCTTTCGGTAGCGCACTTCCGGGGAGCGGCCGAGGCCGAGGAGGAAAACATGCTCGCGCTCGGCCTCGGTCAGCATCAGCGCCCGGGCGACGCGGTCGAGCACATGGGCCGACGGCGCCCCGCCGCGCCCCTGCTCGAGCCATGTGTACCAGGTCGGGCTTATATTGGCGCGTTGCGCAACTTCCTCCCGGCGCAGGCCCGGCGTCCGCCGTCGGCCCGCCGGAAACCCGAGCGCGACCGGATCGAGCTTGGCCCGACGCCCCCGCAGATAGGCCCCGAGCTGGTGTTCCTGGCTGTTGCCTTCGCTCATCCTGTTAGCCGCTATACCATGATAATGTCACTACTTTACCAGCATAGCACAAGCACCCATCCTTGTCCCGATTGAAATCGGAGATCCTGCTCATGCGTGTTTTTGTCACCGGCGCGACCGGGAACATCGGCTCAGCGGTCGTCAGGGAGTTGATAGGTGCCGGCCACCAGGTCCTCGGACTTTGCCGCTCGGAGGAAAAGGCGGCTGCCCTCGCCGCATCCGGCGCCGAGGTCTATCGTGGCTCGATGACGGATCCGGCCTGCCTCGAGGAAGGCGCTTCCCGCTCGGACGGCGTCATCCACCTTGCCTTCAACCACGATTTTTCGAGTTTCTTCCAAAACTGCGAAGACGACCGTCGCGTGATCGAGGCGCTGGGCGCTCCTCTTGCCGGCTCAGGCCGGCCGCTTGTCGTCACCTCGGGCACTCCGATCGCGAACACGGTGCCGGGCGAGCCGGCTCGGGAGGACAACGCAATCGTCGGTTCGGACCATCATCCGCGTGCGGCGTCCGAAGAAGCCGCTGCAAAGGTCGCGGCGAAGGGGGGTAATGTCTCGATCGTGCGGCTGCCGCAGGTCCATGATCCGGTAAGACAGGGGCTCATCACGCCGGCTATTTCCATCTATCGCGAAAAGGGCGTGTGCGCCTATGTCGGCGACGGCCTGAACCGATGGCCGGCGGCCTATCGGCTCGACGTCGCCCGTCTCTACAGGCTGGCGATCGAAAGGGCCGAGCCGAACGGCAAATATCACGCGGTCGCGGAAGAGGGCGTGCCGATGCGCGAAATCGCCGAGGCCGTGGGTCGGCGCCTCGGCCTGCCCGCCCGCTCGATCTCACCGGAGGAGGCGCAATCCTTCTTCGGCTGGCTCAACCTGTTCGCCGGACAGGACATGCCTGCTTCCAGCGCCCGGACCCGCGAGAAGCTCGGCTGGGAGCCGACCGGGCCGAGCCTGCTCGACGACCTGGGGCAATTGGCGGTCGCCGCTTGAACGCCACGGCGGGGGGCGGCCGAGCGGCTACCCCTCGGCCATCACGGAGACGATCGACGCCGCCAGCGTGTCGAGCCGGTCCTCCGGCAAACCGGCGACGTTGATGCGGCTGTCGCCCACCATGTAGACGCCGTACTCCTTGCGCAGCTTTTCGACCTGCGCCGGCGTCGCGCCGATGCGCGAGAACATGCCGCGGTGGCGGGCGATGAAATCGAAGCGGTCGCTGTTCGACTGGCGCCTCAACGCGTCGGCAAAACCCTCGCGCAGCAAAACCATCCGTCGCCGCATCGATTCCAGCTCGCTTTTCCAGCTTTCGGTGAGCTTCCCGTCCTCGAGCACGATGCGGATCGCCGCCGCCGCATGGTCGGGCGGCATCGAATACATGCCGCGCGCCACCGAAAGAAGCTGGCTGAAGGCAATGTCGGCCTCGGCCGGATTCCTGCCGAGCAGGAACGCCGTGCCGACGCGGTCGCGATAGACGGCGAAGTTCTTGGAGCAGCTTGCCGCCACCGCCATTTCCGGCACGCGCGAGGCGAGCAACCGCACCCCGAAAGCGTCCTCCTCCAGCCCGTCGCCGAAGCCTTGATAGGCGAGGTCGACGAAGGGGAAGAGCCCGCGCGAGACCAGAAGGTCGGCGACCGCCTCCCATTGTCCGTGGTCGAGATTGGCGCCCGTCGGATTGTGGCAGCAGCCGTGCAGCAGCACGATATCGCCTGCGGCAGCTCCCTTCAGCGCCGCTATCATTGCGTCGAAGCGGACCGTTCCCGTCGCCGCGTCGAAATAGGGATAATCCCTGGTCGTGACGCCGGCGGCGCGGATGAGCGGCACGTGGTTCGGCCAGGTCGGATCGGAGAGCCACACCGTGGTCCCCTTCGAGCGCGCGATGAGTTCGGCGAGGATGCGCAGCGCCCCCGACCCGCCCGGCGCCTGCGCCGCGCGGATACGCGCCCGGTCAGCGCCGTCGCCGAAGACGAGACCGATCATCGCCGCGTTGAACAGCGGGTCCCCGGCCATGCCGACATAGGTCTTCGTGCTCTGCCGCTCGTAGAGAAGCTTCTCGGCCTCGCGGACGGCCGCCATGATCGGCGTATCCCCCTTCGCGTCCTTGTAGACGCCGACGCCGAGGTCGATCTTTCCGGGCCTCGGGTCCTCGCGGAACTGGCCCATCAGGGCGATGATCTTGTCGGGCGGAGCGGCGGTAAGCATCTCGAACATTCTCTTACTCGGCGGATGTGGTGGCGATTGCGGGCTCGGCATTACGCGCCTTGCTCGGCTTTTGCAACGCGGCAAGCCTGCTTGCCACTTCTGCCTTGACTTCCGTGATCGCCTTTTCCTTCACCGGGCCGTAGCCGCGTATTTCCATCGGCGCGGCGGCGATTGCCGCAAGCTGGTCGATCTCCGCCTTGCCGAGCGAGGAAAGCAGCGTCTCGACGATACTTTCATACCAGCCGATCAGTTCCCGCTCGGAGCGGCGCTCCGCCGTATGGCCGAACGGATCGAACGTCGTGCCGCGCAGGAATTTCAGCCGCGCCAAAATGCGGAACGGTCCCTGCATCCATTGCCCGAACGTCTTCTTGTTCGGACGCCCTCGCGCGTCGTGCCCGAGCGGCAGGATCGGCGGCGCGAGATGATAGTGCACCTTGAAGTCGCCCTCGAACTCTTCCTTCAGCTTGTCCAGAAAGCCCCTCTGCATGTGCAGGCGCGCTACTTCGTACTCGTCCTTGTAGGACATCAGCTTGAAGAGCGAGCGGGCGACAGCCTGCGTGAGCGCCTCCGAGCCGTAAGGCTTCTCCGCCTTGCGGACGCGCTCGACAACAGCGCGGTACCGCACGGCCCAGCCTGTATTCTGGTAATCGATAAGAAAGGCCTCGCGACGGGCGATGACCCGGTCCAGCGTTTCCGTCCACCAGCCTTCTTCCGCCTTGTCGGGCGCAAGCCCCTCGCCTGCCGCCGCCAGTCGGCCGGCCGCGAAGGCGGCGTGGTTCTTCTCCACCTCGACGCCGTTCAGTTCGATCGCGCGGGAAAGCGCCTCGAGCGGCACCGGCACCAACCCTTTCTGCCAGCCGAAGCCGAGCAAAAGCATGTTGGAATAGACGGCATCGCCGAACAGTTTCTCGGCCAGCCGGTTGGCGTCGAGCGCGTCGACATTGCCCTCGCCGAGCACGTCGCGGATCGCGTCGAGCCGCGTCATCGCCTTTAGATCGGCGTCGCGGAATCGCACCAGATCGCCGGTCGGCATCTCGGCCGTATTGAGGACGGCGCGCGTGCCCGGACGATAGGCGGCCGACGCTTTCGGCGAGGACGAGACGACGAGATCGCAGCCGATCAGCGCATCCGCGCTCGCTTCGTCGATCCTGACCTGGTTGATGCGGTCGGGGGTGGCCGCCAGCCTTATATAGCTCAGCACCGGCCCGAATTTCTGGGCAAAGCCGGTGAAGTCGAGCACCGAGGCCCCCTTGCCTTCGAGATGCGCCGCCATGGTGACGATCGCGCCGATCGTGACCACACCGGTGCCGCCGACCCCGGTGACCAGCAGGTCATAGGGCTTTTCCATGGGGGCGCCTGCCGGCAAGGGCAGCTTCGCCGCGCGTGCCGAAAAATCTTCGGCACTGGCCGCCTTCTTCCTCCGTCTTCCGCCCTCGACCGTGACGAAGCTCGGGCAGAAGCCGTTCAGGCAGGAAAAGTCCTTGTTGCAGGAGGAAAGGTTGATCTGCCGCTTGCGTCCGAACGGCGTCTCCTTCGGCTCGACGGAGAGGCAGTTCGATTCGACCGAACAGTCGCCGCAGCCCTCGCAGACGAGTTCGTTAATGACCGCGTAGCGCGCCGGGTCCTCCATCCTGCCGCGCTTGCGGCGGCGGCGTTTCTCCGTCGCGCAGGCCTGCTCGTAGATCAGCACCGACACACCCGGCACCTCGCGTAGTTCGCGCTGGATCGGGTCGAGGCTGCGCCGGTGGTCGAGCGTCGTGCCGATGGGAAACCGCGTCGTGTCGAATTTCTCCGGCTGGTCGGAGACGATCGCTATCCTTTCGACGCCCTCCGCGCGGACGGCATGCGCGATCGCCTCGACGCTCACCGGACCGTCCACCGGCTGGCCGCCGGTCATGGCGACCGCGTCGTTATAGAGGATCTTGTAGGTGATGTTGGCCTTCGCCGCGACGGCCTGCCGGATCGCCATCGAGCCGGAATGGTACCACGTCCCCTCTCCCAAATTCTGGAAGATGTGCCCCTTGCCGGTGAAGCGCGAAGAGGCCGCCCAGTTCACCCCCTCGCCGCCCATCTGGATCAGCGAACTCGTATCCCGGTCCATCCAGCTTGCCATGAAATGACAGCCGATGCCGGCGAGCGCCTTCGAACCCTCCGGCACCTTGGTGGAAGTATTGTGCGGGCACCCCGAGCAGAAATAGGGCGTGCGGGTGGCGCCCGCGACCTGGATGATCTGCGCCGCGGATTGCACCAATGCTTCGGCGCGCGCGGTGAGGCCGAGGCCCGGAAAGATCGCGTCGAGCCGGGCCGCCACGATAGGCGCCAGCAGACGCGGCGACAATTCGCCCGTCCACGGGATGAGCGGCCGGCCAGTCTCGTCGTTCTTGCCGATCATGCGCTCCGGCTTGTGGCCGGGATAGTCGTAGAAATATTCCTTGAACTGGCTCTCGATGATGCCGCGCTTCTCCTCGACTACCAGCACCTCGCGCTTCTCGCGGACGAAATCGAGCGCGTCGCGGCGGGCGAGCGGCCACACCATGCCGACCTTGTAGATGTCGATGCCGATCCGGCGGCACTCCACTTCGCCGAGGCCGAGCAGCCTCAGCGCCTCCATCAGGTCGCCATGCGCCTTGCCGGTGGTTACGATGCCGTAGCTCGCCTCCTTGCCGATCCTGTAGATATGCCGGTCGATCGGGTTCGCCTCGGCGAAGGCATAGACGGCGTTCTTCTTCGCCTCCATCCTCTCCTCGATCTGCGGGCCGGGCAGGTCGGGCCAGCGATAGTGCAGGCCGCCAGGCGGCGGCGTGAAATCGGGCGTCTTGAAGAGGCGCGGCGCATGAAGCTCGATCGAGGCGGCCGATTCCACCGTCTCCGAGATCGCCTTGAAGCCGACCCACATGCCGGAGAAGCGCGACAGCGCGTAGCCGTACTCGCCGAAGGCCAGGTACTCCGCCACCGAGGCCGGGTTCAGCGTCGGCATGAACCACGCCATGAAGGCGACGTCCGACTGGTGCGGCATGGAGGACGACACGCAGCCATGGTCATCCCCGGCGACCACGAGCACGCCGCCATGCGGCGAGGAGCCGTAGGCGTTGCCATGCTTCAGCGCGTCACCGGCGCGGTCCACCCCCGGCCCCTTGCCGTACCAGAGCGCGAAGACCCCCTCGACTTGCCGATCCGGATTGGTCTCGACCTGCTGCGAGCCGAGCACGGCCGTGGCGGCGAGGTCCTCGTTCACCGCCGGCAGGAACTCGATGCGGTTTTCCTCGATCAGCTTCTTCGCGCGCCACAGTTCGAGATCGACGCCGCCCAGCGGCGAGCCGCGATAGCCCGAGACGAAGCCGGCCGTATTGAGCCCAGCCGTGCGGTCGCGCCGCGCCTGGTCGAGCACGACGCGCACCAGCGCCTGCGTGCCGGTCATGAACACCCGGCCGCTCTCCTTCAGGTAGCGGTCCTCCAGCCGATAGGAGCGGTCGAGGCGTCTCTTGTCCGCGAGCATGATCGCGTCCCTGTGGGTTTGGAGACGAAATTATATCGGAATGGCGCGGAAATCTGTTTCAGAATAGTCGAATAAGATACAGAATACGGATAAATCTACCAACTCTGACATATAATAGAAAAGTCTTCCCAGAAATTGGGGTGAATGATGACTCCATTGACCGACGCCGACCGCCGCCTGCTCGCCATCCTCCAGGCCGACGGCCGCGTCTCCAACCAGGAGCTTGCCGAGCGCGCCGGCATGTCGGCCTCGGCCTGCTGGCGGCGCGTCCGCGCCTTGGAGGAAGCAGGAGTGATCGCCGCCTATCCGGTGGTGCTGGACGCGGAGAAGGCCGGCCTCTCCTTCAGCGCCATCGTCCATGTCACCCTGACACGCCACGATGCCTCGCATGTCGAGACCTTCATCGCGCGCATCGTCGAGCGCCCGGAGGTGTTGGAATGCCTCGCCACCACCGGCGAGGCGGATTACCATCTGCGTGTCGTCTGCCGCGACAAGGACGCCTATAACGCCTTCCTCGACACGTTCCTCTTCCGCCTGCCAGGCATCGCGCATGTGCGCACCAATCTGGTGCTGAAAGAGGTGAAGCTTTCGACCCGGCTGCCGGTGTGACCATTGACCGCTCGGCGCCGCCCCTCATCTGCCTGCCGGCATCTTCTCCCCGCAAGCGGGGAGAAGGACGCTTTCATCGGCTGCTTTCGCTAACAGGCAACGTTGCCGGACAATCGCCGCCATTGCGGCCCGGCAGGGCGATGAGGGGCCGCGCTGGGCACATTTGCAGCCCGGCCTCTCAATGCAGCACGTTCACGTCCGCCGAGGAGAAGCTGATCTCAGCGGCGTCGCCCACGGCCGGCGGCGGGCTGGAGGGGCTGTTGAACGTATCGAGCGACACGACGCTGTCGCCCAGCTCGACGCGGACCCGGATCACCGAGCCGAGGAAATGCACGTCGGCGATCCGGCCTTTCAGGCTGCTGTCGTATCCAGGTCTGCGGCCGAGTGCGATGGCCTCGGGCCTGAGCGCCAGCGACAGCCGGTCGCCGGCCTTCGCGCCGTTCAGCCTGCCCTTGAGCGAGACCTTCTCTTCGTGCACCGCCACGACACCGTCCGCCGCGTCCGTTACCGTGCCTTCCAGCACGTTGAGCGTACCGACGAAATTGGCGACGAAGCGGGTAGCCGGACGATTGTAGACCTCGAACGGCGCGCCGACCTGCTCGGCCTTGCCGCCATACATGACCACGATCCGATCGGAGATGGAAAGCGCCTCCTCCTGGTCATGCGTGACGAAGATGGTCGTGATGCCGAGTTCCTTCTGGATGGCGCGTATTTCCTCGCGCAGCGACACGCGCACCTTGGCGTCGAGCGCCGACAGCGGCTCGTCGAGGAGCAGGAGCTTCGGCTTCGGCGCCAGCGCCCGCGCCAGCGCCACGCGCTGCTGCTGGCCGCCGGAAAGCTGGTAGGGATAGCGGTCTGCGAGTTCCGGCAGCTTAATCAGCGCCAGCATCGCCTCGACGCGCTCGCGGATTTCCGCCTGCGACGCGCGCGCGACCTTCAGCCCGAAGGCGATGTTCTGCGCCACCGTCATGTTGGGGAACAAGGCATAGGCCTGGAACACCATGCCGATATCGCGCTGGTTGGGCTTCAGCCGCGTCACGTCGCGGCCGCCGATGAGGATGTTACCCGTGGAAGGCTCCTCGAAGCCGGCGACCATCCGCAGCACCGTCGTCTTGCCGCAGCCGGAGGGGCCTAGGAAGGAGACGAACTCGCCGCTTTCGACGCCGAGATTGAAGTCGCGGACCACCTGGGCCGAGCCGAAACTCTTCTGGATGTTCCTGATCTCTAGAAAAGCCATTTAGATTCTCGCCGGTGCGATCTTTGAAAAACGGGATACGAGCTGGATCAGCCCCATGCACAGCCAGGTGATGGCGAAGGCGATGACGGCCAGGGCCGCCGGCTCATAGGCGCGGTTGGCGCCGAGCAACTGCATGTAGGGGCCGAACGCCGGCCGGCTGAGGAGCGCCGCCATGACGAATTCGCCGATCACGATCGCGAAGGTCAGGAAGGCGCCGGACATCACCGCGACCGACACGTTGGGCAGGATCACCCGCGTCATGATGGTGAACCAGCTTGCGCCGAGACTCTGCGCCGCCTCCGTCAGCGTGGCGACGTCGATGGCGCGCAGACCGGTGTCGACCGCGCGGTACATGTAGGGCAGCGACAGCGTGGCATAGCCGAACGCGAGCAGGACGTTCGTGCCCCATGCCGATCCGGTCAGCGGCAGCCAGGAGGAGGTGTTGTAGAGCCGGATATAGCCGAAGACCACGACGATCGGCGGAATGACCAGCGGCAGCAGCGTGATGAATTCGATGATCGGCCGCCAGCGCGGCAGCTTGAGCCTCACCCAGTAGGCGGTCGGCACGACGATGACGATGCCGAGCGCGATGGTGCAGAGCGCCATCGTCACCGAATAGAGGAAGGTGCTCTGGAAACGCGGATCGCCGAGCACGACACGATACGCTTCGAAACTGTAGACGCCCCGCTTCATCTTCAGCGAGAATTCGAACGTGCCGATCAGCGGCAGCGCGAAATAGAGCACCGCCAGCACGAGCACGATCCAGGACCAGAGGCTGTTCCGCTTCATTTCAGCCACCGCTCGCTGCGCATGCGCAGCCAGATGTAGATGCCGTTGGCGATGCCGGTCACAACGATCATGCCGAAGGCGAGCGCATAGCCCAGATGCGGATCCTGCAGCACGTCGCCGCGGATCTGGGCGAAGAGCAGGATCGGAACGATGGAAAGCGAACTGCCCGTTAGCGCATAGGCCGTGGCCACCGCGCCGAAGGAATTGGCGAAGAGAAGGGCGAAGGTGCCGAGCAGCGACGGCCACAGGATCGGGATCGCCACCATGCGCCAGTACTGGAATGAGGACGCCCCGAGGATATCCGCCGCCTCGCGCCATTCGCGGCGCAGTCCGTCCACCGCCGGCATCACGATCAGCACCATCAGCGGAATCTGGAAGAACAGATAGGTGATGGTGAGGCCCGAGAAGGAAAGCAGGTTGAAGCCGAGCGCGTAGATGTTGACGCCGAACCAGTCCCTGAGGATCACGGTGACGAGGCCGAGCCTGCCCAATGTCGCCAGGAAGGCGAAGGCGAGCGGAATGCCGGCGAAATTGGAGGCGACGCCGGAAAAGGTCAGGATGGGGGAGCGCATCCAGGGCGGCAGGCCGCCGAGCCCGACGGCGACCGCGATGAGAAAGCCGAAGAGGCAGCCGAGAAAGGCCGAGGCCAGGCTGATGCGGATCGAGATCCAGTACGCGGCGAGGATCGAAGGCTCGAAAAGATGGGCGATGTTGGCGAGCGTGAAGCCGCCGTTCTGGTCGGTGAAGCTGCCGATCACGATCTCCAGCGTCGGCAGGATGAGCGCGAGCAGCGCGAAAAGCAGGAACGGCACGACGCCCAGCCACGCAAACGACATTCGCGCGCCCGATAGGGGCGGCTGGCTGGCTGGCGCAACGGCGGTCGCGTCGGTCATCGGGATGCGGTTTCTCCTTCCGCCCGGGTAACTGGCGGCTCCCGATCGAACGCGGGGCTATCGCATACGGAAGTCACGCGAGATCTGCGCATTCCCTTACCCTCGCCCATGCCCCCTCCCCTTGCGGGGAGGGGCTAGGGGTCGGGGTAAACGGCTGTGCAAATTCCATATCCGATCACCCTGCATCCACCCGGGAGACGTGCCGGTCCCCGACCTACTTCACGTTGGCGCCCACCACGCTGTCCCAGTTGGCGGTGACTTCCTTGGTGTTGGCTTCCTGCTCGTCGAGCGTTGGGAAGACGGCCTTGGCGTAGTGCTCGGCCGGCGGCAGCTTGTCGAGCAGTTCCTGCGGGATCTTCTTTTCGTCGACGAGCTTGTTGAACCGCGCCGGGTGGCAATAGCCTCTCAGGAAGCCGACCTGCCCTTCGTCGGAATAGAGGTATTCCATCCACAGTTTGGTGGCGTTCGGATGCGGCCCGAAGGCGCTGATCGCCTGGGCATAGACGCCTGCGACGACGCCGCTCTTCGGCACCACGACCTCGACCGGCGGGTTGCCCTTCAGCGTGTCACGGTCCGCGAGCGCGTTGTAGTCCCAGCGGATGACGATCGGCGTCGTGCCCTGCGCCACCGACGAAGCCTTGCCTATCACCGGAACGAAATTGCCCTTCGCATTGAGTTCCTTGAAGAATTCGAGGCCTGCCTTGGGCGCCTTGGCGGCATCGCCATTGGTGACGGAGAGCCCCGCTGCATAGACGGCCAGGATGGCCTGGTTGGACGAGCGCGGATCGCCGGCGAGCGCGACGCTGTTGGCGTATTCCGGCTTCAGGAGGTCCGACCAGTCCTGCGGCACGTTCTTGACCAGATCCTTGTTCACCTCGAAGGAGAGCACGCCGTAATAGCCCCCATACCAGTGCCCTTCGGGATCCTTGACCTTGAAGTCGTCGAAGGTCGCGACCTTGTAGGGCAGGAACAGACCTTCCTCGGTCGCCTTCGGGCCGAAGGAAAGGCCGACATCGACCATGTCCGGCGCCTGCGGTCCGGTATTGCCCTTGTTCGCCTTGATCGCCTGGATCTCGTCCGCCGAACCGGCATCGGGGTTGAGTTCGTTGATCTTCATCCAGGGATATTTCGCCTTGAATGCCTCGAAAGTGCCGCCCCATCCGCACCAGTCGTGCGGCAGGGCGATGGGCGAGAACGTTCCTTCCTTCTTTGCCGCGGCGATCAGGTCGTCCATCGAGCCGGCTGAAGCAAAGACCGTGCCCGAGAGCAGCGCGGCTGCGGTGAAGGCGAGTATCCGTCCTGTGGATCTGTACATTGCGTCTCTCCGTTAAACGTGCGCCTTCCGGCGCTTCTCACGCGGTACTGCCGCCAAGTGACAGGCAGATGAAGTTTTCAGGATGCCGAGGCGCGATGGCGCCGGCTCTACATTTCTTGCCGCGGCGGTCGCACCGGAAATTTCCCGGTGGCGATCTCCACATCGTTATTGTCTCGTCCGTCGTGTTCCCTTCCTCCCATCTTATTGCCGATCAGACTTCTCCGGCAAGCGCAGCCTCCAGGAGGCCGAGCGCCGCCTTTTTCGTCAATTTCACGGGGTTTCCGCCGGCCGTCGGGTCGACGACCGCCATCTCGGCGATGAGCGTCTTGCGCTTCCGGTCCATGTCGAGGCCCTTGATCAGCCCCGGCAGCGCGTGCGGCGTCTTCAGTTCCCTGCGCAGCTTGAGGATCGTCTTGAAGAAACCGTCATAGCCGCCCCTGATCCCGCAATAGGCGGCAAGCCGGGCGATGCGCTCCTCGATCACATCGCGGTTGAAGGCGAGTACGTAGGGCATGAAGACGGCGTTGGTCATGCCGTGATGCGTGTCGTAGAGCGCGCCGATTGGGTGCGACAGCGAGTGGATGGCGCCGAGTCCCTTCTGGAAGGCGGTCGCGCCCATGGCGGCGGCGGCCATCATGTTGGCGCGCGCCGCGATGTCCTTTCCGTCGGCATAGGCCGTCGGCAAATTCTCCAGCACGAGACGTATTCCCTCGACCGCCACGCCGTCGGCCATCGGGTGATAGCCGGGCGCGCAATAGGCCTCGAGGCAGTGGGCGAGCGCATCCATGCCGGTGCCTGCGGTGATGAAGGGCGGCATGCCCACCGTCAGTTCCGGGTCGGCGATCACCGTCACCGGCAGCATCTTCGGATGGAAGATCACCTTCTTGGTATGGGTGGCTTCGTTGGTGATGACGGCGGCACGCCCGACTTCGGACCCTGTCCCCGCAGTGGTCGGCACGGCGATGATCGGGGCGATCGCGTCGGTATCGGCGCGGGTCCACCAGTCGCCGACATCCTCGAAATCCCATACGGGCCGCTTCTGCCCGGCCTGGAAGGCGATGAGCTTGCCTAGGTCGAGCGCCGAGCCGCCGCCGAAGGCGATCACACCGTCATGCCTGCTCTTTTTGAAGACGGCGATGCCGGCGGTGAGATTCGATTCGACCGGGTTCGGCTTGACGTCGGAAAAGACGCCGTAGGGTACCTTCGCCGCATCGAGCAGCTTCAGCGTCTTCGCCACGACCGGCAATCTAGCGAGCCCCGGATCGGTGACGAAAAGCGGGCGCCTGATGCCGGCGGCGGCCAGCACCTCCGGCAGTTCGCTGATCCGGCCCGGGCCGAAGCGGACGGTGGTAGGGTAGTTCCATTTGGAGAAGAAGGTGGTCATTGAATACTCTTTCGGAAATCAGATCGCTTCGCGCAGATGGAAGGATTTCGGGCGCGTCAAATTCTCGTAGCCGACAAAGGACATCGAGCCGCCCTTGCCGGTATCCTTGACCCCGGTCCATACCAGCGCCGGGTCGATATAGTCGCAGCGGTTCATGAAGACGGTGCCGGTCTCGATGCGGTCGCCGATCGCCGCCGCCCTGTCGATATCGGTCGTCCAGATCGATGCCGTCAGCCCGTACGGGCTGTCGTTCATCAACTGCACCGCCTCCTCGTCGTCGCGCACCTTCATGATGCCGACGAGCGGGCCGAAATTCTCCTCGCGCATGACGCTCATCTGGTGGTTGGCGCCGGTCAGCACCTCCGGCGCCAGATAGGGCGAACCGGGACGGTCGCCTTCGACCTTCATGCCGATATGGGCGGTCGCGCCCTTGCGTAGCGCCTCGGCCTTCTGCTCGCGCACGAGGTCGGCGAAGCGGCTCTGCGCCATCGGCCCCATGGTCGTCGCCGGATCGAGCGGATTGCCAACGACATATTGCTTCGTCAGGCCGATGAAGCCGTCGACGAATTCGTCATAGACCTTCTCGTGCACATAGACGCGCTCGATGCCGCAGCAGCACTGGCCAGAATTGTAGAACGCCCCGTCGACGATGTTGGCGACGGCATGGTCCATCTTCGCGTCCGGCAGCACATAGGCCGGGTCCTTGCCGCCGAGTTCCAGGCCTACCGTCATGAAGGTGCCGGCGGCGGCCTTCTCGATGGCACGGCCACCCGCGACGGAGCCGGTGAAATTGACGTGGTCGATCCGACCGGAGCCGAGCAGCTTTTCCGTCTGCGCATGGTTCATGACGATGTTCTGGAACAGGCCCTTCGGCAGTCCGGCCTTGTCGAAGGCGGCCTGGAACCGTTCGCCGACCAGAAGCGTCTGCGCGGCGTGCTTCAGGATCACGGCATTGCCCGCCATGAGGCCGGGCACGATCGTGTTGACCGCCGTCAGGTAGGGATAGTTCCATGGCGCGATGACGAGCACGACGCCAAGCGGATCGCGTTTGATGTAGCGGCGGAACCCGTCCTTCGGATTGGAAGCCGGCACGGGCTTCAGCGCCGCCTCGGCGATCTCCACCATATAACGCGTACGCTCCTCGACGCCGCCCTTTTCGCCGCCGAAGCGCACCGGCCGCCCCATCTGCCAGGCGAGCTCGGTGACGATCTCATCGTTCATGCCGATCAGCGCTTCGAGCGCGGCCAGCACATACCTGCCGCGCTCGGCGATCGGCATCGCCGCCCACTCAACCTTCGCCGATCGCGCCCGCTCGACCGCCGCGTTGATCGCCGTCTCGCTCGCGACCGGACGCTCGGCGTAGATCGAGCCGTCGATGGGGGATTTCAGTTTTACGGTTTCCAAGAGGGTCTCCTGAGATTGCCTTTTCAGCAGGCAAGCGTACGCAAGTGACCATCCGAGCCGTAGTCTAGGATCGGCTGGTCCCGCGTGACGAGGATCATGTCGAGATGGCGCGCCGATGAGATCAGTATCCTGTCCATTGGATCACCGTGCAGGCGGCCGGGAAGATTTGATGAGCTTATGAGGATTTCGGGAGAGACAGCACTCAACTGGGCCTTCATGACGCGAAGGAAGCGCTGAAAGAAATCAAGAGGCTCCAGCGGAAGCTTCAGCCGGTTTTTCGCGACTCCGATTCCGATCTCCCAAGCCGACATCGGCGAGACGTAGAGACGGCCATCATAGGCCGCCTCGGAGATTTCCCTTTGGGCTCGATCTTCCACCGCCGTGCCGTTCGCCACGAAAAGCATTGCGCATGTATCGAGCAGGATGTTCGGCCGGTCAGTCACCTACGCTCCCCCTCGCCGAAATATCCTCTATCCCAGGGTTCATCACTGAAAGGCTTTGCAGGATCGAATCCCTTCTCGAAGGTGATCAGGCCTTTCATGAAGCCGAATCCCGGGTGGAGCGAGCGTGGGGCCGATGGTGAACCATGGGATCCACCGTCAGTTCCGGGATTGCGAACCCTCCGGAACACAAGCTTTTCTCCCGCGATATCGACCGACTCCGTCTCATAGCCAGCAGCCAGCCACTCCCTGGTCATCACATTGTTGCTAGGGTTGTTGCTCCACCATGCCCGCTGCGATTTCGACGGAGGCAGTTTGTCGTTCAGCACGCGCTCGATCTCGGCGAATGACATAGGCACATATTCGCGACCTTGGTTTTTTAGAAACGCTTGCAAAGGCTCGTATTTGCTCATCTTTGTTGCTCCTAGATTGACGATGACCAATTGCGCAACCATACCGGCAATCTAGTGTGTGTTTGTTAGTGTTTCAAGTGTGTCTTTTAGTACCTCTCAAACCCTCTATACAGCTCCCAGTCGGTGATACGGCGGTCGTATTCGAGCTGTTCCCAGCGCGCGGTGTGGACGTAGTGCTCCACCACGTCCTCGCCGAAAGCCTCCTTCAGCATCTTCGATTTCGCCAGCGCCTCGGTCGCGTCGCGCAAGGTCTTGGGGATTTCGGGCAGGCGCGCCGCCTGGTAGGCGTCGCCGACGAACGGCTTTGGCAGTTCGAGCTTCTCGTCGATACCCGCAAGTCCGGCCGCGATCAGCGCGGCGAAGGCAAGATACGGGTTGAGGTCGGCCCCGCCGATCCGGCATTCCATGCGCACGCCCTTGCCGCCCGCCCCGCAGAGACGGAAGCCCGCGGTGCGGTTGTCCTCGCTCCACATGACCTTGGTCGGAGCGAAGGTCCCCGCCTGGAAGCGCTTGTAGGAATTGATGTAAGGCGCCAGGAACCAGGTGAATTCGCGAGCGTATTTGAGCTGCCCGGCGGCCCATTGCCGGCCGAGTTCGCTCAGCGTGAACTCGGCCTTCTTGTCATGGAAGAGCGGCGTCCTGCCGTCGGCGCTCCACAGCGAATTGTGGATATGGCTGGAACTGCCGGCAAGGCCGTAGTCGTATTTCGCCATGAAGGTCACGGCCTTGCCGTGCTGGGCGGCGATCTCCTTGCAGCCGTTCTTCAGGATCACGTGCCGGTCCGCCATCTCCAGTGCCTCGGCGTAGCGGACGTTGATCTCTTCCTGGCCGGGGCCCCATTCACCCTTGGAGTTCTCGACCGGGATGCCCGCCGCCTCGATGGCGTTGCGGATCGCGCGCATCACGCCCTCTTCCTTGGTCGTGAGCTGGATCACGTAGTCCTGGATGTAGGGCGAGGCGGTATCGAGATCCTGCCAGCGCTTCTCCCGCGCGCTGCGATACGTCTCGTCGAAGAGATAGAATTCGAGCTCGGAGGCGAAATAGGCGAGGTAGCCGCGCTCCTTCAACCGCGCGACCTGCCGTTTTAGCAGCCCGCGCGGCGAATGGGGCAGGTCCTGGTGATGATGGTGATCGAGCACGTCGCAGAGCACGAGCGCCGTCTTCTCCAGCCACGGGATCGTCCGCAGCGTCGCCATGTCCGGCTTCATGACGAAATCGCCATAGCCGCGCGACCAGCTCGCTGCCTTGTAGCCGGGCACCGGTTCCATATCGATGTCGTTGGCGAGAAGGTAGTCGCAACCATGCGTCTCCTCATGCGCCGTTTCGACGAAATATTTCGCCAGGAACCGCTTGCCGATCAGCCGACCCTGCATGTCGGTCGCGCAGGCGAGGACCGTATCGATCCCGCCGTTGGCGACGGCCTTTTTCAACTGGTCGAAGGTGAGATTTCCGGCCATGCACTCCGTCCCGCTATTTCTGCAAACCGGCCTGTCCGGCCGAGCTCCGCCATCGAACCGCACGCCCGGACATGCCCTTCTCCGCCGTCGAGGCCAGGATACCGGCAAGAAGGTCGGCCCATTCGCGCTGTCCGCGCTCGTCCCGGATCTCGTCGTTGCGGATCTCGATCATGACGCAGGGAAGCTCGCGCGAGCGTGCATGCCGTTCCAGCGTGTAATAGACCCGGTCGGCCGGCGAATAAGGCTCGTTGTCGCCGACGACTATGTCCCCGCCCGTGGAAAGCGCCGCCAGTACGGGCTCCGCCAGCCGCATGTCGTCATCGTGGATGACGCCGACCTGCCATGGTCGGGCAACGCCCTTGTAGACAGGCGTGAACGAGTGGACGGCGATCAGCTTTGTTTCCCGCCTCGCCGCCAGGCGCTCTCCGATCAGTTCCTCGATCGCGGCGTGATAGGGCTCATGCGCAAGCGCGAGGCGCCTCTTCCGCTCCTCGGGCGCTAGGCCCCGATTGCCGGGAATTGCCGTGCGTTCGCTGATTTCCGGCACAAGGTCGGGCGCGTCCATGGGCCGGTTGCAGTCGGCGACGAGGCGCGAGATGCCCGATTCCACCAGCGTAGCGCCCAGCGCCGCGGCAAGCCGCTGCGACACCGCCAGCGCGCCGGGGTCCCAGGCGATATGGCTGACGCGGTCGGCGGCGTCGAGGCCGAGCGTTCCGAACTCAGCGGGGATGAAGTTCGAAGCGTGGTCGCACAGGATGACGAAGGCGCTCTTGCCAGGCCGATTGCTGACCCGGACAGGCACCGCTCCGTCGCCGGCGGCTTGCGCTCCTCCCATCGGAATCGTCCCCTCCAAACCGTAACGACTGTTACGCACAATATATAATTTGCGCCCGGTTGTATGATTTCATACACCTTTACCGACTTTGTCAAATGCGTTTTCATAGACTGTGAACGACGGCTCCGGTCGTCGCCGGGAGTGGAAGATGACGGCCAGCATCGCCGAATTGATTGCCGACCGCATGGAGACGATGCCCACCGGCGAAAGGCGGGCCGCCCAGACGCTGGTCGCGAACTATCCGCTCATCGGCCTCAAGACCGTTGCCGATTTCGCCGCAAGGGCGGGCGTGAGCGCGCCGACCATCCTGCGTTTCGTTTCCCGTCTCGGCTTCCAGAACTATCCGGATTTCCAGGCACATCTGCAGGAGGAGCTGGCGGCCCAACTGCAGTCGCCTCTCATACGTTCCGCCGCGCCGGCATCCTCGCGGCGGCAGGGCGCCTCGCCCATCGTCGAAGCCACTTTGGAGAACATCCGCGAGACCTTCCGCCATGTTCCGGATCGCCAGATCGCCGAAATCGTGGAGCTGCTCGCCAATCCGCGCGTCCGGATAACGCTGGTGGGCGGCCGCTTCACCGATCCGATCGCACGCTACATGGCGGCGCACCTGGCCGTCATCCGCCCCAACGTCTTCCACCTCAGCGGCCAGGAGAGCAATTGGCGCGACCGGCTGATCGACATGGGAAAGCGCGACGTGCTGCTGATCTTCGATATCCGCCGTTACCAGGAAAGCCTCATCCGTTTCGCGGAGAAGGCCGGCCGGCGCGGCGTGCACACGATCCTCTTCACGGACCAATGGCTGTCGCCGATCGCCCGCTTCGCCCGGCACGTCGTTGCGGGCCGTACCGCCGTGCCGTCGGCCTGGGACTCGTCCGCCGCCCTCTTCGTCGTCGCCGAGACGCTGATCGCCGGCGTCACGCGCCGCCTCGAAACGGAAAGCGCGAAGCGCATCCGCGAGATGGAGGACCTGCGCGACGGATAGAGGAAGGGCGGCATCGGCTCAGCCGACGCCGCATAGGACATCAGGGCCGCAGGACGAGCTTGCCGACGGCGCCGCGGGAATGGATACGCTCGAGCACCCTGGCGGCGTCGGCAAGCGGATAGGTTCCCTCGATCAGGGGCTTCACCTTCCCTTCCATGTACCAGCCGACCAGTTCCTGCATGTTGGCCTGGAAGGCTTTCGGCTCGCGGCGCGTGAAATCGCCCCAGAAGACGCCGACGACGCTGTAGCCTTTGACCAGCGCGAGGTTGACGGGGAACTGCGGGATGCGCCCGGAGGCGAAGCCGATGACGAGCAGGCGGCCTCCCCAGCCCATCGAGCGCGACAGCGCATCGAAGGCGTCGCCGCCGACAGGATCATAGGCGACATCGACGCCCTTGCCGCCGGTTGCCTGCTTGAGCGCGTCCTTGAGGTTCTCGTAGCCGAGCGTCTCGTCCGCCCCGGCCTCGCGCGCGAGCTTCCGCTTTTCCTCACTGGAAGCGACGCCGATCACGCGCGCGCCCATCACCTTGCCGATCTGGACGGCGGCGATGCCGGTGGCGCCCGATGCGCCGAGCACGCAAAGCGTCTCGCCGGGCTGCAACTGCCCGCGCTGCTTCAGCGCGTAGTGCGAGGTCGAATAACCGCACAAAAGCGCGCAGGCATCCGCCGCATCCATACCGTCCGGGAGCTTCATCACCGAACGCTCCGGCGCGGCGACCTTCTCGGCATAGGAGCCGAGCGACGATATCGCTGCCACGCGATCGCCGATCTTCACCGATTTCACTTTCTCGCCAACCGCGGTCACGCGGCCCGCGACCTCCATGCCGGGCACGAAGGGCGTCGGCGGCTTCGACTGGTAGAGTCCCTGGACGAGCAGCCCGTCCGGATAATTGACGCCGATCGCCTCGGCCTCCACCACCACAATGTCGCCGGAAGCTTCCGGCTCGGGCCAGTCGGCATAGACGAGTTTTTCTATCGGCGCGAAATCGCGCGCCACAATCGCTTTCATGGCAATCCCGAATCCCTGGCTCAGATCTTCTGCTGCGTATATTTCTTCAGTTCCGCGCGCGCCACCTGCCGGCGGTGCACCGCATCCGGCCCGTCGGCGAGCCGGAGCGTTCTGAGATGCGTCCACGAACGGGCGAGCGGCGTATCCTGGCTGACGCCCTGTCCGCCGAACATCTGCACGGCCTCGTCGGTGATCCTGAGCGCGATGCGCGGCGCCACCACCTTGATCTGACTGATCCACGGGGCGGCGGCGCGGGCATCGCCCTGGTCCATCATCCATGCCGCCTTGAGGCAAAGCAGCCTTGCCATCTCGACCTCCATGCGCGCCTCGGCGATGATGTCGTAATTGGCGCCGAGCTTGGCGAGCGGCTGACCGAAGGCCTCGCGGCGCAGGGCGCGGCGGCACATCAGTTCCAGCGCTTTCTCCGCCTGGCCGATGGCGCGCATGCAGTGATGGATGCGCCCAGGCCCGAGCCGGCCCTGCGAGATCTCGAAACCGCGTCCCTCGCCGAGAAGCAGGTTGGACGCGGGCACGCGCACATTCTCGAAGCGGAGATGCAGATGCCCGTGCGGCGCGTCGTCGTGGCCGTATATCTGCATGGCCCGCAACTTCGTGACGCCCGGCGCGTCCGCCGGCACGAGGATCATCGAGTGCTGCCGGTGCTTCGGGCCGTCGTTCGGCGTCTTCACCATGACGATATAGATCGCGCAGCGCGGATCGCCAGCGCCGGACGACCACCATTTCTCGCCGTTCAGCACATATTCCTCACCGTCGCGCACGCAGCTCATGGAGATGTTGGTGGCGTCAGACGAGGCGACATCCGGTTCCGTCATCAGATAGGCGGAGCGGATTTTTCCTTCGAGGAGTGGCGCCAGCCAGCGTTTCTTGTGCTCGGCGGTGCCGTAGCGCTCCAGCACCTCCATGTTGCCGGTGTCCGGCGCCGAGCAGTTGAAGGTCTCCGCTCCCAGATGCGCTTTGCCCATCTCCTCGGCGAGATAGGCGTATTCGACGGTGGTAAGGCCGTAGCCGCGCTCCGAATCGGTCAGCCAGAAATTCCACAGGCCGCGCTCGCGCGCCTTCGCTTTCAGACCCTCCAGGATTTCCGTCTGGCGCGCGGTGAATGTCCAGCGGTCGCCCGTCTTGCCCACCTCGGCGAGGAATTCCTCGTCGAGCGGCGCGATCTCCTCGCGCACCATGCGCCCGACCTTTTCGTGCAGCGGCCTCAGCCGCTCGGTCATGCCGAGGTTCATTTCCGGATTCATGGATTTCCTTCCTTCATGCCGAGACCGTGCATGGCGAATGAGACGATCTGGCGGGCGATTTCGCGAATGTACCCTTCCGTCTCGCCGGCACGCGGCGAATACCAGAATATCGGAGAATTCAAAGTGATGAAAACCAATTGGTTGGTGATGCCGAGATTCCCGAAGGCCATGTCGCCGTCGTCGCGCGCCTCGGCGAGCAGGTCGCGGAAGACATCGCTGTAGCGGGCACGCGAGCCGATGAGATCCGCGAATACGGTTCGCTGCTCCGGCGTCGTGGCGCCGCGCAGATGCATCTCCACGCCTTCCCACACCACCCGCTGGAACTGCCGCTTGGTGATCATCTGGACGACATGGACGAACGCCATTTTCCGCCAGCGCTCGACCGCCTTCTCGCGCGAATGGCGAAGCGGCTCGATCGCCTTGTAGTTCATCTCCATGCCGAAGCGGAACACATCGGCGAAGAGATCGGATTTCGAGGAATAGTGGTGGTATATCCTGCCCTTGGTGGCGCCGAGCCGCCGCGCCACGTCGTCGATCGACGTCGCGGAATAGCCGCGTTCCATGAAGCAATGCGCCGCCGCTTCCAGTATGTCCGCGCGCGAACTGTCGAGCATATGTTCGCCAACGCCGAGCGCCATCCGCCTGCAATCCTCCCGCGCCCGCCCACCTCGCCTTTCGCGCATGGCGCAGACGGGTTCAACAAGGGAGAAATGATGAACATACTACCGGGTATGTTGTCAACGCGCGCCTCTATCTGTAGCTATGGCTGCAAGAAGAGCCAGGCCATCCGGCGCGCCAGGGAGAGATCATGTCCTACCTCGATGAACTTTTTTCGGTCGCCGGCAAGAAGGCGTTGGTCACGGGCGGCGCGACAGGCATCGGCCGCATGGCCGCGACCGCGCTCGTCCAGGCCGGAGCGGAGGTGATGATTGCTTCGCGCAAGGGCGAAGACTGCGAGCGGGTCGCCATCGAGCTGAACGGCCTCGGAGCCTCGGGAAAGGCCGAAGGCTTCAAAGGCGATGTCGGCAGCGAGGAGGGGGTTACCGCGCTCGCCGAGGAAGTGAGGAAACGCACCGACAGGCTCGACATCCTGATCAACAACGCCGGCCTCTCATGGGGCGCGCCGCTGGAGGAATTCCCCTATCAGGCATGGGCGCGCGTCCTCAACGTCAACGTCGCCGGCCTCTTCCATCTCACCCGCGAATTGCTGCCCCTGCTCGCCAAGGCGGCAAGCCACGAGGATCCCGCCCGGATCATCAATCTCGGTTCGGTGATGGGAACGCAGCCGATGGCCGACGGCGCCTATTCCTACACGGCCTCCAAGGCGGCGGTGCACCATCTGACGCGCACGCTTGCCAACGAGTTCGCGGAGAAGTCCATCACCGTCAATGCCTTTGCGCCAGGTCCCTTCCAGAGCCGGATGACGGCGTTCGCGACCGGCACCGACGACAAGGCGGCGACCGTTGCGAGCCACGTGCCGCTGCGCCGCATCGGAAGTCCGAGTGACATCGCCGGGGCGACGCTCTATCTTTGTTCGAAGGCCGGCTCCTATGTGACCGGCGCGATCCTGCCGATCGATGGCGGCGAATCCGTCAATCACGGCATGAGACTATTCAAGGACGTCAGGTAAGGCGCTAAGCGGCGAGATGTCTGGATATAAGTTGGAGCCTGTCTCCGTGGACGAAGTGAGGGCCGCGGTGGGCAAGGAAGTCGGCGTATCGCCCTGGCGCCCGGTCACCCAAGAGATGATCGACCAGTTCGCCAACGCGACCGACGACCATCAGTTCATCCATACGGACCCGGAGCGCGCCGCCCGCGAGACGCCTTTCGGCGGCACGATCGCGCATGGCTTCCTGTCGCTCTCGCTGCTCTCCACCTTCGCCTTCGAGACGCTGCGCCCGATCAGGGGCGCCGGCATCGGCATCAATTACGGCTTCGACAGCGTCCGCTTCCAGGCGCCGGTAAAGACCGGATCACGCGTACGCGCCCGCTTCCTGCTGGCCGATCTCAACGTCCGGCCGTCCGGCTGGATCCAGTCGAGCTACGACGTGACGATCGAGATCGAGAACTCCCGGAAGCCGGCATTGACCGCGCGCTGGCTCACCCTGACGGTGCTCGAACGCAAGGAAGAGACGGCTTGACCGGCCCGAACGCGCCCGACGCCAATGCGCTCGATCCCGAAACGCTCGGCCCTTACCTGGAAGCGAACGTTCCGGGGTTTGCCGGGCTTGAGGCGATCGAGAAATTCAATTCGGGCCAGTCGAACCCGACCTATCTCCTACGGGCGAAAAGCGGCCGCTATGTACTGCGCGCCAAGCCGCCGGGCGAGCTTCTGAAATCCGCCCACCAGGTGGATCGCGAATATCGCGTGATGAGGGCCCTGAAAGGAACGAAAGTGCCCGTCCCCGACGCACTGTTCCTGGCGCCCGAGGATTCCCCGATCGGCCGCATGTTCTTTGTCATGCGCTTCATCGACGGCCGCATCTTCTGGGACCCGTCCCTGCCGGACCTTTCCGGCAACGAGGAACGCGCTGCCATCTACGACGCCATGAATGGCGCGCTGGCCGCGCTCCATGACGTCGATGTCGGCAAGGTCGGGCTTGCTGATTTCGGCCGGCCGGGCAGCTATTTCGAGCGCCAGCTTTCGCGCTGGACCAGCCAGTATCGGGCATCGGAGACGGGCACCGTCGCCGACATGGATCGCCTGATCGCCTGGCTGGAGGAGCATCTGCCGCCGGATGACGGCATCGTCTCGCTCGTCCATGGGGATTACCGGCTGGACAACATGATCTTCGCGCCCGGCCGGCCGGAAGTGCTGGCTGTGCTCGACTGGGAGCTGTCGACGCTCGGCCACCCCTATGCCGACCTCGCCTATCAATGCATGCAATGGCGGCTGCCGCATACGTCCGGCTTCAAGGGACTAGGCGGCATCGACCGCGCCGCGATCGGCCTGCCGACGGAGGCGGAATATGTGGAGCGCTACTGCGGTCGGCGCGGCATTGCGGGCATCGGCAACTGGACGTTCTATCTCGCCTTTTCCTTCTTCCGGCTGGCCGCGATCTGCCAGGGCGTCTACAGGCGCGCGCTCGACGGCAATGCCTCGAACCCGGAAAAAGCCCGCACCTATGGCGAGGCGGTCAAGCTGCTTGCGGGATTGGCGGTCGGGTTGATCGACGAAGAGGTATCATAAGGTCGCGTTTGCGGGGGTGCGTCCTTCGAGGCTCGCTCCGCTCGCACCTCAGGATGAGGGATGTTTGTGCCGAGAAGCCTCATCTTGAGATACTGCGCTTTCCCGGAAGTAGGTCGGCCAACTTCCCTCATCCGGAGATGCCGTGCTTTGCCTTGAAAGCGGGAGCGCACCAGCCTTCCTCATCCTGAGGTGCGAGCGGAGCGAGCCTCGAAGGACGCACGGCCAATCCACCTACCGGTCGTTCGGCTTGCCCGGCGTGCTCGGCTGGGTGACCGAGACCGGATCGCTCGCCGGAAAGGTGTCTTCCAGCCCTTCCTGCAGTTCTTCCTGGTCTTCCTTGCGCCGCTTCTCCTTTTCATAGGAACGCACGGCGTCGGATTTCTTCGGGGATTTTTCAGAAGCGGGTTTGTTTGCCATGGTCGGGTTCCTCGCGGTCTGCGGCGAACAACCCTTCTAACACGGGATGGTTCCCATGGTCAGGGCACGTCCCGCGCGGCTTCGGCGAGGAAAGTGAACGCATAGTCCGAAAAGGAGCGCCAGCATTCGACGCGGAAGGCGTCCTCGGCGGTCCGCAAGAGCACGATCTCGATCTTGCCCATTACCGTCCGCGCCGCCGCACCGACCGGGAAGACGGCAAGCGAAAGGTCGCGCGGGCAGCCGGCGCTCAGCACATCCGCCGCACCCGCGCCGGATACGTCGATCGCGACCTGACGGTGCGAAATGTCGACCGCGGAATGCAGCACCTTGGCCTTCCGGCAATCGGCGATCGGATCGCCGCCTTCCGTGTCGATCACCAGCCATTCATCCGGCCCCAGCCAGAGCGCCGCACGCCCGCCCCCCTTTCCGGTGCCTTTTGTACCGGCGAAGTCGCCGGATTTGCCGAAAGCCGAGCCCATCGGCTGCTCGGGTAGCTTCACGCCGAGCGCGCGCGACAGGGCGGCCAGCGATTCCGCCGGCGCCCGGAGGGAGATGCGACTTGCCGGACCCGCCGCCTCGATCGTCACGCGCGAGGTCTTTTTCCTCCGGCCTGCGAGCGTGAGGGTGCGGCGCAAGCCGTGCGCGCCGCCCTCCCCCTCCTGGGGACGGTCGATCCGCGAAGCGGAGCGGGGTGCCTTCGAGGCTTTTTCGCTCTTTGCCATGGCCTAGATCCTGCCCCCGTCCCGTCTCGCCCTCTTCGCTTCGCCGCGATCGCTCGCCGACCCTCCGGGGGAGGGTGAAGCCACGGCAGCCGCCTCAGCCATTCAGCCGCGCTCCCGTCTCGTCGTAGAACACCGTGCCGGCCACCTCGACCTCGATCGTGCGATCCGGCATCGGCACGTAGAGCGTCTCCCCGATCTTGCCGCGCCCGTCCTTCACCAGCGCCAGCGCAATGGAACGCCCGCAATTCTCCGACCAGTAGGAGGAGGTGACGTGGCCGATCATGGTCATCGGGATCGCCTGCCTCGGATCGGCGACGATCTGCGCGCCCTCTTCCAGCACGATATTGGGATCTTTCGTCTTGAGGCCGACAAGCTGCTTGCGTCCGCCGGCGGTCAGGTCAGGCCGATTCATGCCCCGGATGCCGACGAAATCCGTCTTCTTCTTGCCGACCGCCCAGGAGAGCCCGGCGTCGTCGGGCGTCACCGTGCCGTCCGTGTCCTGGCCGACGATGATATAGCCCTTCTCGGCGCGCAGCACGTGCATGGTTTCGGTGCCGTACATGCAGGCGCCGTGCTTCCGCCCCTCGTTCCAGATCGCCTCGATGACCGCCGGACCGTAGTCCGACGGCACGTTGATCTCGAAGCCGCGCTCGCCGGAGAACGACATGCGGAAGAGCCGCGTCGGCACGCCGCAGAACTTTCCTTCCCGCACCGACATATGCGGCAACGCCTCGTCGGAAATATCGATGCCTTCGACGAAGGGCTGGATGATGTCCCGCGATTTCGGCCCCTGCACGGCGATGACGGCCCATTGCTCGCTGGTCGAGGTCAGCCAGACCTTCAGATGCGGGAATTCCGTCTGCAGATAATCCTCCATGTGCTGAAGGACGCGTGGCGCGCCGCCCGTCGTCGTGGTCACGTGGAAGCGATCTTCCGCCAGCCGTCCCACGACGCCGTCGTCATAGATGAAGCCGTCTTCCCTCAGCATCACGCCGTAGCGGCAGCGGCCCGGATCGAGCTTCTGCCACGGGTTGGTGTAGAGAAGCTCCATGAAAGCCGCCGCGTCCGGCCCGACCACCTCGATCTTGCCGAGCGTGGTGGCGTCGAAAATACCGGCCGCCTTGCGCACGGTGACGCATTCGCGGTTCACGGCGGCGTGCATGTTCTCGCCGGCCTCCGGGAAATACCAGGCACGCTTCCACTGGCCGACATCCTCGAACACCGCGCCGCGCTTGACCGCCCATTCATGCATCGGCGTCTTCCGCGTCGGCTCGAACAGCGCCCCGCGCGAATGGTTAACGATGGCCCCGAAGGTGACCGGCGTATAAGGCGGCCGGAAGGTGGTAAGCCCGACCTCCGGCATCGTCTTGCCGAGCGTCTCGGCGGCGATCGCCAGCCCGTGCAGGTTCGACGTCTTGCCCTGGTCGGTCGCCATGCCGTTGGTGGTGTAGCGCTTGACATGCTCAATGGAGCGCATGCCCTGCTCGACGGCGAGCCTGATGTCCTTGGCCGTCACGTCGTTCTGGAAATCGACGAAGGCCTTGGCTTTGCTGTCGGGCCCGGCGCCCGGCGCGGCGCCGGCCATGCCGCGCGACCAGCTTTCGCTCGTCTCGGCCTTCGGCCGCGACAGCCTGCGCACGGTGGTGCCGGCTTCCTTGGCGGCTTTCTCGCCCGCCGCGAAGGCTTCCGCAACGGTCGGGCCGATGCCGTCCGTGCCGTTGCAGCCGCCGACCGACACGCAGGCCTGGGCATAGTCACCGGGCACGAAGCGGTTGGTCGTCTGGTTGAAGGCGACCTTGCCACGCGACTGCGAGAAGAGATGCACCGAGGGAGTCCAGCCGGCCGACATCAGAAGGGCATCGACGGGGATCACGCGCTCCGGCCCGCCCTTCTTCGCCTGCACGGTCATGGAGGAGACACGCAGCCGGCCGCCGGTCTTGAGCACCGTGCGCCCGAGATTGAGCTCGATACCGAGCGCGCGGGCCTCTTCGACCGCCGGTCCGGCCGGATTGTCACGCGTATCGACGATCGCCGCGACGTTGACGCCGGCCTTCTTGAGATCGATCGCCGTCCAATAGGCGGAATCGTTGGCGGTGAAGACGCCGATTTGTCTGCCTACGGCAACACCGTAATGGTTGAGATAGGTGCGCGCGGCCGAAGCCAGCATGATGCCTGGCCGGTCGTTGTCGCCAAAGACCATGTGCCGCTCGATCGCGCCGGTGGCGAGGACGACCCTTTTCGCCCTCACCTGCCACAACCGCTCGCGCGGCTGGTCGGGCGACGGCTCTGCGAGATGGTCGGTGACGCGCTCGACGAGACCGAGGAAGTTCTGCGCATAATAGCCGAAGGCGGTGGTGCGGGTGAGCATGCGGACATTGTCTCTTGCCGCGAGTTTCGCGGCGGTCGCCTGCGCCCAGTCCCATCCAGGCTGCCCGTCGACCGTCGCGCCCCGCTCGTAGCGCAACGCGCCGCCGAGTTCGGTCTGCTCGTCGCAGAGGATGACGCGCGCGCCCGTCTCCGCCGCGGCCAATGCCGCCGCAAGCCCGGCGACGCCGCCGCCGACGACCAGCAGGTCGCAATGCGCATAGCGCGAGGCATAATGGTCCGGATCGGGCAGGTCGGGCGCGACGCCGAGGCCGGCCGCCTCGCGGATCTTCGGCTCGTAGAGCGATTTCCACGCCGCCTTCGGCCACATGAAGGTCTTGTAGTAGAAGCCGGCAGCGAAAAACGGCGAGGCGAGGTCGTTGACCGCGCCCGCATCGAGGGAGAGCGACGGCCAGCGGTTCTGCGACACCGCCGTCAGCCCGTCATAGAGCTCCTGCACGGTTGCGCGTATGTTCGGCGTCTTGCGCGCCGCGTCGCGGTGGATGCCGACCAGCGCGCTCGGCTCCTCGGCGCCCGCGGAGAGGATGCCGCGCGGACGATGGTACTTGAAGGAGCGGCCGACCAGATGCACGCCATTGGCGATCAGCGCCGAGGCGAGCGTATCGCCTTCGACACCGGCATAGTCCTGACCGTCGAAGCTGAAACGGACGGTCTTGGCGCGGCCGAGCCGGCCGGCATTGGCGAGGCGGAAGGACTGGTTCACTGTTGTCTCTCCGCCCATCTATCCGCTCTACGTCGCCCCCCTCTGTCCTGCCGGACATCTCCCCCACAAGGGGGGAGATTAAGCCGGCCTTTTACCCATTCTCCTTTTCTGCAGCCTTGGAGATTGGCACGGGCGGAAATGAAGGCTGATCTCCCCCCTTGTGGGGGAGATGTCCGGTAGGACAGAGGGGGGCAACACAGGGTGCCGCGTCTCATCATTTCCCCACCCCCGGCAATCGCTTGGGCTTCGGCTCGCCGGCCTTGTAGGTGAGCAGGAACCTGTCGGTCACGGTATCGCGCACGGCATTGAAGAACCGCGCGCAGCCATGCACGTGCCGCCAGCGCTCGTAGATGATCCCCTTGGGATTGGTGCGGATGAAGAAATACTTCTCGAAATCGTCGTCCGTCTCGTCGGCGATATGCGTCGGCCGCGCGATATGCGCCTCGCCGGCGTTGCGGAACTCGATCTCGGGCAGTTCCTGCTCGCAATAGGGACAACGGATCAGAAGCATTTCTTTTGCCTAATGCGCCACGGCGGCGGCGGCCGCCTCGTCGATCAGCCGGCCGGTGCGGAAACGCTCAAGCGTGAACGGCGCGTTGATCGGGTGCGGATTGTCGTTGGCGATGGTGTGGGCGAAGACGTGGCCTGAACCCGGCGTCGCCTTGAAGCCGCCGGTCCCCCAGCCGCAATTGACGAAGAGCCCCGGCACCGGCGTCTTGGCGAGGATCGGCGAGCGGTCGGGCGTCACGTCGACGATGCCGCCCCAGGAGCGCAGCATCTTCATGCGCGAGAACATCGGGAACATCTCGCAGATCGCGTCGAGCGTGTGCTGGATGATGTGCAGCCCGCCGGTCTGCGAATAGGAGATGTACTGGTCCGTCCCGGCGCCGATGACGAGCTCGCCCTTGTCGGACTGCGAGATATAGGCGTGCACCGTGTTCGACATGACCACGCAGGGGAAGCACGGCTTCACCGGCTCCGACACCAGCGCCTGCAGCGGATAGCTCTCGAGCGGCATGCGTACGTCCGCCATTTCCATCAGCACCGAGGAATGGCCGGCCGCGACGACACCGATCTTCTTGGCGCCGATGCGGCCCCTCGTCGTCTCGACACCGGTGACATGGCCGTTCGGCGAGCGGCGGATCGCCGTCACCTCGCAATTCTGGATGATATGCACCCCGCGCGCCGAGGCCGCTCGCGCATAGCCCCAGGCGACCGCGTCGTGCCGTGCGGTGCCGCCGCGCCGCTGCAAGGCCGCGCCCATCACCGGATAGCGGGCATCCTTGGAGATGTTGAGCGGCGGACAGTATTCTTTCGCCTGCTCGCGCGTCAGCCACTCATTGTCGACGCCATTCAGCCGGTTGGCGTGGATGTGCCGCTTGAAGACCTGGATGTCGTGGACATTGTGCGCCAGCATCATGACGCCGCGCGGCGAGTACATGACGTTGTAGTTGAGATCCTGCGACAGCCCCTCCCAGAGCTTCACCGCATGATCGTAGATGCCGGCCGACTCGTCGTAGAGATAGTTGGAGCGGATGATGGTCGTGTTGCGGCCGGTATTGCCGCCGCCGAGCCAGCCCTTTTCCAACACCGCGACATTGGTGACGCCATGCTCCTTGGCGAGGTAGTAGGCCGTCGCCAGCCCATGCCCGCCGGCGCCGACGATGATCACGTCATATTCCGCCCTGGGCTCGGGGGAGGACCATTGCTCCTCCCAGCCCTTGTTGCCACGCATGGCTTCGCGGGCGATCGCGAAAATCGAATATTTGCGCATGGCCTCCGATCCGCCCTGCTGCCTCGTCCGAGGCGACCTGTAGCATCAGAGCCCCTGTACCGAAAAGGCCGGAGCGGCCTTGCGCTGTTTGCGACGGGGTTTGCCGTTTTGGGCCGCTACGTGCTCGGACCACGAAAACGCCGGAACGCCGCGCTTTTCGCTCGACAACGGCCGCCGATTCTGCTACCAGCCGCCGCTATTCGCGACTACGGTGCGCCGCGGAAGCCTTGCCTGTGCGCAAGGCATCGGAAAATCGGCTCGGAAAACAGGATCACACGTGCAGGTACTCGTCCGCGACAACAATGTTGACCAGGCGCTCCGCGCGCTCAAGAAGAAAATGCAGCGCGAGGGCATCTTCCGCGAGATGAAGATGCGCGGACATTATGAGAAGCCGTCGGAAAAGCGCGCCCGCGAAAAGGCCGAGGCCGTGCGCCGCGCCCGCAAGCTCGCCCGCAAGCGTGCCCAGCGCGAAGGTCTCATCGCGGCCCCCAAGGCGGTGGCGCGCTGAACGCCCATTTTTCGACCTTTTCCGGCGATACCGAAGGTGGCGCGATCGACAATCGCGGCCACCTTTTTATTTGAGCCTCTTTGAGAGCAGTTACCAGGCAACGAGGGACGACCCGGATGGCAGAATTCGCAGGCCGCAGCCGCATGGCATCGCGCAGGACCCCCATGGCGCTTGCGCTTTTCGCGATGCTTGGATTGGCCGCCTGCCAGACCGGACCGTCCAGCCAGATGTACAACATCGATCCGGCCCAGGGCTCGGCGGAAAACATCGGCTCGCTGACGGCGGTAATCAACCGCAATCCGAACGATCCCGAATCCTATAATGTGCGCGGGTCGGCCTATGGCCGCGCCGGCAAGTATCGCGATGCGCTCAACGATTTCGACACCGCCATCAAGCTCAACCCGAACTACTACCAGGCCTATGCCAACCGCGCCCTGATCTGGCACTATACCGGCGACGACGCCAAGGCCGTGGCGGACTACACGCACGCCATCCAGATCAATCCGAACTACGACACGGCCTATATCGGCCGCGGCGACATCTATCGCCAGGCCGGCCGGCTCGACCAGGCCCTCTCCGATTTCAACCAGGCGATCGCGCAGGACACGACGGACGGACGCGCCTATCACGACCGCGGCCTGATCTATCAGGCGCGCGGCCAGCACAAGCAGGCGATCGAGGACTTCTCGAAAGCGATCTCGCTGTCGCCCCGCGCGCCCGAACCTTACAACGGCCGCGGCCTCTCCTATCTGGCGCTCGGCGACGCGGACAACGCGTTCGCCGATTTCAACACCGCCATCAAGCTCGACGGCAACATCGCGGAAAGCTGGGCGAACCAGGCGCTCGTCTATGAGAAGCGCGGCGACAAGAAGCGCGCGTCAGCCTCCTACGCCAAGGCGGTGCAGCTCGATCCGAACTACAAGCCGGCGGTTGACGGCCTTGCACGGACGCGCACCAGCTAAGCCACGGAATTCATTGCCTTCCTGCAAGGCACCGCGCTCGCTGAAGGGGCGAGACCCCATGGATTCGCGAAGCTCCGCGATCTCCTGTCATTAACGTTCGTCGGAACCGATTGGCCGCTCGCCGGTTTATTCGCCAGACGAAACATCAAGGAGATCGCGTAATGAAGACGCTCGTTCTGGCGGCGGCTGCCGTTTCGGTCATGTCCGCCGCCCCCGCTTTTGCGGCGGCATCGGATCAGGCCCAGGAAGTCGGACGGCTGGAATGCGTCATCCACGGCGGCGTCGGGATGATCCTCGGCTCCTCCAAGAAACTTCATTGCACCTATACTCCCTCGGATCCCAACATCCCCAAAGAAGACTATGTCGGCCGTGTCACCAAGGTCGGCCTCGATGTGGGCGTGACCGGCAAGTCGGTCATGCAGTGGCTGGTGCTGGCGCCGACCAAGAGCGGCTACGGACCGGGTGCCCTGGCGGGCGACTATGTCGGCGCGAGCGCCCAGGCAAGTGCCGGCGTGGGCGCCGGCGCCAATGTCCTGGTGGGCGGTTCTGACCGGACCTTCACGCTTCAGCCCATCAGCATCGAGGGCCAGACAGGCCTGAACGTCGCCGCCGGCGTCACCAGCTTCCATCTGCAAAGCGTGCTGAAGTAGCCTCTTCCCTCCAGGCTCCGGCACGAAGGCCGGCCGCGTCCCGCGCGGCCGGCCTATCTTTTGCCGGCGGCCTTGCCCGCGATCGGAAGCCTACGCTTCCAGCGCCTTGACGATGTCCTCGGTCATCTTCTTGGCGTCGCCGAGCAGCATCATCGTGTTGTCCTTGTAGAACAGCGTATTGTCGATGCCGGCGTAGCCGGAGCCGAGCGAGCGCTTGACGAAGAGGCAGGTGCGCGCCTTGTCGACATCGAGGATCGGCATGCCGTAGATCGGCGAGGACTTGTCGTCTCGCGCGGCCGGGTTGGTGACGTCGTTCGCACCGATGACATAGGCGACGTCGGCCTGCGCGAATTCGGAGTTGATGTCCTCCAGTTCGAACACCTCGTCATAGGGCACGTTCGCCTCGGCGAGCAGCACGTTCATATGGCCGGGCATGCGGCCGGCGACCGGGTGGATGGCGTATTTGACCTCCACGCCCTTCGCCTTCAGCTTGTCGGCCATTTCGCGCAGCGCATGCTGCGCCTGCGCCACCGCCATGCCGTAGCCCGGCACGATGATGACCTTCTGCGCGTTCGCCATCAGATAGGCGGCGTCTTCCGCCGAGCCCTGCTTCACCGTGCGCTCGATGCCGTCGTCCGCCGCTATCGCCGTCTCCCCGCCGAAACCGCCCAGGATGACGGAGATGAAGGAGCGGTTCATGCCCTTGCACATGATGTAGGACAGGATCGCGCCCGACGAGCCGACCAGCGCACCGGTGATGATCAGCGCCAGATTGCCCAGCGTGAAGCCGATGCCGGCCGCCGCCCAGCCCGAATAGGAGTTCAGCATCGAGATGACGACGGGCATGTCCGCGCCGCCGATCGGGACGATGAGGAGGATGCCGAGCAGAAGCGAGGCGAGCACGACAAGCCAGAACACGATATGCGCCTGGTTCGTCACCAGGAGCACGATCAGCCCCACCACCGCGGCCGCAAGCACGATGTTGATGGCGTGCCTTGCCGGCAGCATAATCGGCTTGCCCGACATGTTGCCGTTGAGCTTGAGGAAGGCGATGACCGAGCCGGTGAAGGTGATCGCGCCGACGGCGACGCCGATCGACATCTCGATCAGCGCCTCGGCATGGATCGCGCCGACCGTGCCGATGCCGAAGCTTTCAGGGGCGTAGAGCGCGCCGGCGGCCACCATCACCGCGGCGAAGCCGACGAGCGAATGGAAGGCCGCAACGAGCTGCGGCATCGCCGTCATGGCGATCTTGCGCGCGATGAAGGCACCCGCGCCACCGCCGATGACGAGCCCGAGCACGATCAGCCCGAGCCGGCTCCAGCTGGGCATGGCGAGCGCCAGCGTGGTCAGGATGGCGATCGCCATGCCGATCATGCCGAGCGTGTTACCGCGCCGGCTGGTGGTCGGATGCGACAGTCCCCTGAGCGCCAGGATGAAGAGGATGCCGGAGACGAGATAGAGGAAGGAAGCGACGTTGGCCGACATCGGTCACTTCTCTTTCTTCTTGTACATGGCGAGCATGCGCTGGGTGACCAGGAAGCCGCCGAAGATGTTGACCGAGGCGAGCACCAGCGCGACGAAGCCGAAGCCGGTGGCGAGCCCCGACGCCGAGATGCCGACCGCGAGCAGCGCGCCCACCACGATCACCGAGGAGATGGCGTTGGTGACCGACATCAGCGGGGTGTGCAGCGCCGGCGTCACTGACCAGACGACATAGTAGCCGACGAAGATCGCGAGGACGAAAATGGCGAAGCGGAAGATGAAGGGATCGATCGCGCCGCCGGTCGCCGCATGCGCCGCAGCGCCGGCCGCATCAGCCGTGTGATCGGCATAGCCGGCGCTGGTCTCGAGCGCCTGGCGCACCGCGGCCGACGCCTTGTCGAGCTGGTCAAGCGCCCTTTCGAGAGCCGTCTTTTCCATCATGCCCCTCCCTTCGGCCGGCCAGGAACCTTTTTCGCCCGCGCCTTGCCGGCCGCCGATGCCCTCTTCGCAGCGGTGGGCTTCGCCGCGGGAGCGGCTGCCGCCGAGCCGGCGACGCCCGCCGAAGAGGCGGCATTGGCGAAGTTCGGGTGCACGACCGCGCCGCCGTCGGTCAGCATGGTGGCCTTCACCAGCTCGTCCTCACGGTTCAGCGCGATCTGCTTCGACGCCTTGTCCACCATCGTCTCGAGGAAGGTATAGAGGTTCTTCGCATAGAGCAGCGACGCCGTCGCGGCGATGCGGCCCGGCACGTTCAGGTGTCCGACGATCTTCACATCGTTCGCCGTCGTCGCGACCTTGCCGGCCACGGCGCCCTCGACATTGCCGCCGCGCTCGACGGCCAGATCGACGATGACCGAGCCCGGCCGCATGGAGGCAACCATAGCGGCGGAGACGAGCCGCGGCGCCGGCCGGCCAGGGATCAACGCCGTCGTGATGACGATGTCCTGCTTGGCGATGTGGTCGGCCGTAAGCTGCGCCTGCTTTGCCTGGTATTCCTTGGACATCTCCTTGGCGTAGCCGCCCGCCGTCTCGGCCGCCTTGAACTCCTCGTCCTCGACGGCCAGGAATTTCGCCCCGAGCGACTGCACCTGCTCCTTGACCGCGGGCCGCACGTCGGTCGCGGTAACCACCGCGCCGAGGCGCTTCGCCGTTGCGATCGCCTGCAGGCCGGCGACCCCGACGCCCATGACGAACACCTTCGCCGCCGGCACCGTGCCCGCCGCCGTCATCATCATCGGCAGCGCCCGGTCGTATTCCTCGGCCGCGTCGATCACCGCCTGGTAGCCGGCGAGGTTGGCCTGCGAGGAGAGCACGTCCATCGACTGGGCGCGGGTGATGCGCGGCATGAACTCCATGGCAAACGCCGTGACGCCCGCATCGGCCATCGCCCGCACGTCCGCCTCGTTGCCATACGGGTCCATCGTGGCGATGACGATGGCGCCCTTCCTGTAGGACCTGAGTTCGGCAGCGTCCGGCCGGCGCACCTTCAGCACGACATCGGCCTTGCCGGCATCGGAAGCCTTGCCGATCGTCGCGCCCGCCGCCTTGAAGTCGGCGTCCGGTATGCGCGAGCGCGCGCCCGCGCCGCCTTCCACGATCACGTCGAGGCCAAGGCCCACGATCCGCTTCACCGTTTCGGGCGAAGCGGCGACGCGCGGTTCCCCGGCGACCGTTTCCTTCGGGATAAAGACTGTCTGTCCCACCGCCTCAAACCCTCCCGGTTGGGAACACCGGACGACCGCGAGAACCGGGCCGCCCGAAAGAGCTACGCGACGTGTTCGGGCGCGCGGCGCAGAAGATAGATGCCGATCAGGGAAATGATGATGAACAGGATCAGCGCGGAGAAGAATCCGGCGCTGGTGAAGAAAGCGAAAGCCATGGCGATCAGCAGCGCCGCGACATGAAGCGCGCCGTACTTCGCCAGCCCAAGGAAGAGATGATAGGTCTTCTCGTGCTCCGCATAGTCCATCGGTGCGCCCGTTTCGACTGGGCCCGCGGGCGAATGATGTGCCATGGTCAAACCCTCAAGAATGCCGTTCCAGCCGACATAGCGAAAAGCCGGATGAAGGGCAATGGCGGGATTCGCCGCAGCCGCTCGCATCCCCCGCGAACGTCGTCGGCCCGTTCACGAAAGCCAGCGCTTGCGCCGCTTGTAGTGCTTGACGTTCTTGAAGGAGCGGCGGCCCTCGCCGCCGATGCCGAGATAGAATTCCTTCACGTCCTCGTTCTCGCGCAGCGCATGCGCCTCGCCGTCGAGCACTATGCGCCCCGATTCGAGGATGTAGCCGTATTTCGCGTAGCGCAGCGCGATATTGGTGTTCTGCTCGGCCAACAGGAAGGAGACGCCCTGCTCCTCGTTGAGCTTGCGCACGATCTCGAAGATCTCCTCGACCAATTGCGGCGCCAGCCCCATGGACGGTTCGTCGAGCAGGATCATCTTCGGACGCGACATCAGAGCGCGGCCGATCGCCACCATCTGCTGCTCGCCGCCCGACGTATAGCCGGCCTGGCCCTGGCGCCGCACCTTCAGCCGCGGGAAATAGTCATAGACCATCTCCAGATCCGCGCGGATCGCGGCCTTGCCGTCGCGGCGCGTGAAGGCGCCGGTCACCAGATTGTCCTCGACCGTCAGATGGCCGAAGCAATGTCGCCCCTCCATCACCTGGATGCAGCCGCGGCGGACCAGTTCGTTCGGGGACGAGGACTGCACCTCCCGTCCCTCGAACAGGATGTTGCCCTTGGTGACCTCGCCGCGCTCGCCGCGCAGCAGGTTGGAGATCGCCTTCAGCGTCGTCGTCTTGCCGGCGCCGTTGGCGCCGAGCAGCGCCGTGATCCCGCCGGCCGGCACCGAAAAGGAAACGCCCTTCAGCACGAGGATGACCCGGTCGTAGATCACCTCGATATTGTTGACCCAGAGGATCGGCGCGGCGGGTGCGGGTTCAGGGTTGGTCGCGTTGGTCATAGGGGCTCCGGAACGACAATTCCTTCTCCCCGTTTACGGGGAGAAGGTGACCGATCCCGGACTGCGTCCGGGTGAGGTCGGATGAGGGGCGGCACTGGCCGGGCGACTGGCGCCACCCCTCATCTGCCTGCCGGCATCTTCTCCCCGCGAGCGGGGAGAAGAGCGCTTTCATCACATCTTGCACTCGTCATTGGTCGGCCAGGGCTTGTTGGCCTCGGCATATTCCTTCGCCTTCGCCTGTTCGAGCGGCACGATCGCATCGCGATCCGCCGTCAGCAGGTCCGAAGCCTTGACGAATTTCGAGCCGTCCCATTGCAGGATCCACCCGCCCGCATGGCCGGCATGGTCGGCGCAGGTGGTCTTGAAGGGCGCGATCATGCCGTCCGCCCCAAGCGCCTTGATCCTGGCCTCGTCGAAATTGAGGTTCTCGAGGCCCCAGCGCAATTGCTCCGGCGTGATCACCTTGGCGTTGAAGTGCTCCTGCGCCGTCTTGATGCCTTCGGTCAGGAACATCGAGATCAGCACGCCGCGCTGATAGAAGACCCAGTCGAACTCGCCCTCGCCGATCGTGTTCACTTTCGCGTCGAGGACGTATTTCTTGATGTCCTGCATGACCGGCGCGTCGGAAACGGGGACGCTCCACGAGATCGACTTGTAGCCCTTGCCGCCCTCGCCGACCGTCTTCATGTCGCCGTCATGGCCGGACCACCAGATGCCGATGAAATGATCCATCGGGAAATGCGTCTTTACCGCCTCGCTGGCGGCGCCGGCGTTCATGGCGCCCCATCCCCACATGAGCACATAGTCCGGCTTCTCGCGGCGGATCTGCAGCCATTGCGCCGACTGGTTCTGCATCTCCTTCACGCCGACCGGAATCGCCAGGAAGGTGAAGCCGTGCTTCTTGGCCATGTCCTCGAAGAGCGGGATCGGTTCCTTGCCGTAAGGCGCATCGAGATGCAGCAGGACGATCTTCTTGCCCTTGAGGCTGTCGAGATTGCCGCCCGAGATGTATTTCAGGATCATCGAGGCGCCGTCCCAGTAGGATGCGGGCGGATTGAAGGCCCATTGGAAGATCTTGCCTTCCGCCATCGGCGAGAAGCCGTAGCCCGGCGCCAGGATGGGGATTTTGTCGACGTTCGATTTCGGCAGCACCTGCAGCGTGATGCCGGTCGACCAGGGCTGCGTCACCAGCGCCTTGTCCTTGGTCTTCTCGTAGCACTCGACGCCCTTCTCGGTGTTGTAGCCGGTCTCGCATTCGTCGTAGTTGAGCTTGACGCCGTTGAGGCCGCCGTCGCGCGCGTTGAGCATGGCGATATAGTCGCGCTGGCCGTCCATCAGCGGAATGCCGGTCGCCGCGAACGGGCCGGTGCGATAGGCCAGGTTGGGCAGGTAGAGCGAGTCCTCCGCCAACGATGCCGGGATCGCCAGCGCGGTTGAAACGGCCATGGCCGCTCCCACAAGCGCGAATTTGCCGAATAGTCTCATTTTCCCTTCCTCCACTTGTTCGTTTCTCCTCTATGGATCGGGCGAACCCACCCCGTTTTTGCCGCCGGCAGCGCCGGCCGCGTCTTGAAATCGTTCAATGCGGGAACGGCCACAGGATCAGCTTTTCCCTCGCGATCCCCCATAGCCGCGCCAGGCCGAGCGGCTCGACGATGAGGAAGAAAATGATCAGCGCCCCGATGATCATCGTATTGATGTGCTGGAGCACGGCGGATTCGATCGAAAAGCCGAAGAGGCCCGGTATCCAGTTGAGCACCACCGGCAGCGCCACGATCAGGATCGCGCCGAGGAAATTCCCCAGGATCGACCCGAGCCCGCCGATGATGGCGATGAACAGGATGCGGAAGGAAAGCTGCACGTCGAAAAGGTTCGGCTCCGCCGCCCCGCGCCAGAGGAAGACGAAAAGCGCGCCGCTCACGCCCGCGACGTAGGACGAGATCGCGAAGGCCGAGAGCTTCGCCCGCATCAGGTTGATGCCGACGAGCTCGGCGGCGATATCCATGTCGCGCACCGCCTTCCAGATGCGCCCGATACGGCCGCGCGTTATGTTGATGGAGAACCAGGTGATCAGGCACACCACGAACAGCACGAAATAGTATTGCGTGATCGAGGCGGCCTGCGGCCCGGCGACATAGACGCCGAACATCCGGATGTTCGGGACCTGGATCGCGCCGGACGTGTTGTAGTTGTAGAGCCACGCCCATTTCTCGAACAGCCAGACGAGGAAGAATTGCGCGGCGAGCGTGGCGATGGCGAGATAGAAACCCTTGATGCGCAGCGACGGCAGGCCGAAGACGATGCCGATCGCCGCCGGGAAGAAGCCCGCCAGCGCCAGCGCCACGAGAAGGTTGATCCCGGGGAAGATAGTGGTGATCTTGTAGCATGCGTAGGCGCCGACGCCCATGAAGGCCGCCGTGCCGAGCGACAGCTGCCCGGCATAGCCGGTCAGGAGGTTGAGGCCGAGCGAGGCCAGCGAATAGATCAGCACCGGGATGAGGAGCGTCTGGAAGGCGAAGTCGCTGGCGGTGAGCGGGAAGATCAGCCAGGCGAAAAGCAGGATCACGCCGAGCAGCAGCGCATCCTGGCGCACGGGAAAGAGCGCGAAATCCGCCTCGTAGCTGGTCTTGAACTGGCCCGCGGTGCGATAGAGCATCGGTCACACCCGCTCGATGATCTTTTCGCCGAACATGCCCTGCGGCCGGAACAGCAGCACGATCAGCGCGAAGACGAAAGCAAACCAGGTTTCCGTGTTGCCGCCAAGCAGCGGCTGGCCCCAATAGATCTCGAAGAGCTTCTCGAAGATGCCGATGGCAAGCCCGCCGACGATGGCGCCGAGCACCGATTCCAGCCCGCCCAGCATCAGCACCGGCAGGGCCTTGTAGGCGATGACCTCGAGCGCGAAGGACACCCCTGCCCGCGCCCCCCAGACGATGCCGGTGGCGAGCGCGATGATGCCGGCGATGAACCAGACGATCACCCAGATCATGGAAAGCGAGATGCCGACCGACAGCGCCGCCTGATGGTCGTCGCCGAGCGCCCGGATGGCGCGGCCGATCTTCGTCCGGCTGAGGAATACAAGCAGCACCGTGACGAGGATGCCCGCGCCGATCACCGCCGTCAGGTCGGTCTGGCTGATCGAGACGAAACCGCCGAAAGGCTTGAACTCGAAAGTCCCGGTAGGAATGTGCAACTGCTCGGTGATCATCACCTTGTTCTCGCCGCCGAAGACGAATTCCCCGAAGCCGACGAGGAAATAGGTGATGCCGATCGTCGCCATGAACAGGATGATGTCCGGCTGGTTGACCAGCGGCCTCAGCACGACGCGCTCGATGGCCACCGCCAGCACGAACATGACCGCGAGCGTCAGGAGCACCGCGAGCCAGGCCGGCACGCCGGCCTGGTAGAATCCCACCAGCGTCAGGGCGGCGAACACCACCATGATGCCCTGCGCGAAATTGAAGATGCGGGACGACTTGAAGATGAGGACGAAGCCGAGGGCGATCAGCGCGTAGAGCACGCCGGACACGAGCCCGTCCCACAGGACCTGCATCAGGAAGTCCGGCGCCGAGACCATGTCGGAGAACGGCTTGACCAGTATCTGGTAAGCGAGGTCCATGCTTCCCTCCCCCGGCTCGCCCCCCGGTCTAGCCCGCCAGTTGCGGGAACAGCCCGATAAGGCCGATGATGATCAGGTAGATCGCGACGATGTAGTTCAAAAGGCGCGGCATGATCAGGATGAGGATGCCTGCGATAAGGGAAACCAGCGGTGCGATATGAACGCCATGCATGGGATTTTCTCCAGGGGTTTCAATGTGCGACGCCGAGATAGGCGTCGATGAGATCCTTATTCGTTTTCACGGCCTCCGGGGGGCCGTCGGCGATCTTTTTTCCATAATCCAGCACGACGATGCGGTCGGAAAGGTCCATCACCACGCCCATGTCGTGCTCGATGAGGGCGATGGTCGTGCCGCGTTGCCGGTTCACCTCGACGATGAAGCGGCTCATGTCTTCCTTTTCCTCGAGGTTCATGCCGGCCATCGGCTCGTCGAGGAGGAGAAGCACCGGCTCCATGGCGAGGGACCGGCCGAGTTCCACGCGCTTCTGCAGCCCATACGGCAGCTTGCCGACCGGCGTGTGCCTTATGTGCTCGATCTCGAGGAAATCGATGATCTCCTCGACCTTCTCGCGATGCTCGATCTCCTCGGCGAGCGCCGGTCCATGCCTGAGCATCTGCCAGAAAAGGCCGCGCCGCATCATCACCGAGCGTCCGGCCATGATGTTGTCGAGCGTCGACATCCCTTTGAACAGCGCGACGTTCTGGAAGGTGCGCGCGATGCCCTGCCCTACCGCCTCATGCGCCTTCATGGCGCGGCGTTCCCTGCCGCGGAAGACGATCGACCCATGCTGCGCTGTGTAGAAGCCGTTAATGACGTTGAGCATCGACGTCTTGCCCGCCCCGTTGGGGCCGATGATCGCCCGGATCTCGCCCTTGCGGACGTCGAAGGAGATGTCGGCGATCGCCTTCACTCCCCCGAAGGAAAGCGATACGTTGCGCACGTCGAGAAGCACGTCGCCATGGGCGATCGGATCGCGGGCACCGGTCAATCCGGCCAGGTCGAGGCGCGCGTCCATTACTCCGCCGCCTCCCGCCAGCGCAGCCGGCCTTCGCCATGGACCGGCGCGTCGAGGATGCTGAGCGTCGCCCGGATGCATCCCTTGCGCCCGTCCTCGTAGGTGACTTCCGTCTCGACATATTTCTCCGTCGAGCCGTCGTAGAGGGCCTCGATCAGCTCGTGATAGCGCTCGCCGATGAAGCCCCTGCGCACCTTGAGCGTGCGGGTGAGTTCTCCGTCATCCGCATCGAGTTCCTTATGCAGAACGATGAAGCGGCGGACCTGCGACCCAGCCATCAGTTCCTCGCGCGACAGCCTGAGATTGGCCTCGCCGACATGGGCGAGGATGATCCTCAGCACCTCGGGATGGCCGGCCAGTTCCTGGTAGGACGCATAGGCGATGCTGTTGCGCTCCGCCCAGTTGCCGACGGCCTGGAGGTCGATGTTGATGAAGGCCGCGCAGAAGTCGCGGCCATGCCCGAAGGCGACCGCTTCCTTGATGTTGGGGAAGAATTTGAGCGTGTTCTCGACATATTTCGGTGCGAACAGCGCCCCCGACCGCAGCCTGCCGACATCCTTGGACCGGTCGATGATCTTCAACTGGCCGTCCTTGTCGAAGAAGCCCGCATCGCCCGTGCGGATGAAGCCGTCCGGCGTCATCACTTCCGCGGTCTTCTCCTCTTCCTTATAATAGCCGGCGAACTGGCCGGGGGAGCGGAACTGCACCTCGCCATCCTCGGCGATGCGGACATCGACATTGGGCATGGCCGGCCCGACCGCGTCGGAACGGACCTCGCCGTCCTTCTGCGCGGTGACGTAGAGAAAGGCTTCGGTCTGGCCGTAGAGCTGCTTCAGGTTGATGCCGAGCGAGCGGAAGAAGGAGAAGAGGTCCTCGCCGATCGCTTCGCCGGCGGTATAGGCGATCCGGATGCGCGACAGGCCGAGCACGTTCCTGAGCGGCGCGTAGATGAGGACGTCGCCTAGCGCATAGGCGAGACGGCCCGAAAGCGGCACCGGGCGCCCCTCCAGGATCGCCTCGCCGTATTTCCTCGCCACGTCGATGAAACGGCGGAAGAGCCAGCGCTTGGGACGGCTGGCGTCCTCCATGCGGATGGTGACGCTGGTGAGCAGGGATTCGAAGATGCGCGGCGGCGCGAAATAGAAGGTCGGCCCGATCTCGCGGAGATCCTGCGGCACCGTCTCCTGGCTCTCCGGGCAGGCCATCGAGAAACCCGACACGTAGCTCTGCGCGTAGTTCAGATAATGGTCGCCGACCCAGGCGAGCGGCAGATAGGCGAGCACGCTGTCCTTCTCGGTGAGCGCATCGAACCCGACCGTGTCGAGCGTCGCCCTGACTGCGGGACCGGCCTTGACGATGACGCCCTTCGACCGGCCCGTCGTTCCGGAAGTGTAGAGCATGACGGAAATGTCGTCGCCGCTCGCCGAGCGGACCTTCTCTTCCCACCGGCGGGCCGCGTCCGGATCGGCGGCGAGCACTTCCCTGCCACGCGCCTGCACGGCCGCGAAGGAATGCAGTTTTTCCGGATCATAGTCCGCGAGGCCGCGCGGCTCGTCATAGACGATGTCGCCGAGCGAAGGGATGCGCCCGGCGAAGGACCGGATCTTGTCGACCTGTTCCTGGTCGCTGACGACGGCGAAGCGGACCCCCGCATGGTCGAGCACGAAGGCCATCTCCTCGGCCACCGCGTCGGCATAGACGGGCACGGGGATGGCGCCGAGCGCCTGCACGGCGGCGAAGGTCCAGTAGAGGCGCGGCCTGTTCGGCCCGACGATCGCGACCTTGTCGCCGTGGACGACGCCGAGTTCCGCGAGGCCGAGCGACAGGGCGCGCACCTCCTCGAGCTGTTCGGCCCAGGTCCAGCTTTGCCAGATGCCGTAGTCCTTGAAGCGCATGGCCGGCCGGTCGGCGAAACGCTCGGCGTTCAGCAGCAAATATTTCGGGAATGTGTCGAGACCGCCGGCGGCGCCAGCCGTCGAAGCCATCGTCCTGCTCCTCCCGGCCCTCCTCGCATTGTTCGCGATGTTGGACCACCATTATCACGCAGATTGATCCAGTCGCAAATAGCCGCCCGACAAAGACCTTCCGCGCGCTTGCGAGGCAGGATCGTCGAAATGGCCGCTTCCGGCAACAGATCGCTTGACAGACAGGACGGGGCGATGCCTGATAAGGAAGCGTTCTTGTGTGCCCTGCCGGACGCTTTCCGACTTTCTCAGTAGGTTTTCAGCGCTGCGAGATTCAGCACGCTGATCCGCCCGTGCTCGGTCCGGATGAGCTTCTCGTCCTCCAGTTCGGCGAGGCTGCGGTTGACGACGGCGCGCGAGACGCCGGCGAGCAGCGCCAATTCCTCCTGCGTGATCTCGATGCGCGAGCCCGTGTCCGGGTAGAGGACGGGGTTGAAGAGCCAGGACAGGTTGCGGGCGACGCGCGCCTTGGCGTCGAGAATGCGGTCGTGCTCGATGGTGGCGATGAACTGGCCCATCCGCTCGTTCAACTGACGCACGAGGAACCGGTTGAAGGCCGTGCTGTTCTCGTAGAGCCAGAAGAAGGTGGCGCGGTTCAGCAGGATGAGCCGCGTGTCGCGCAGCGCCACCAGGTCGTACTGGCGCGGCTCGTCCTTCAGCACCGATCCCTCGCCGAACCAGCCGCCCGCGCCGATGCCGGCGAAGGTCATCGCCTTGCCGCTCTGCGATATGGTGCTGATCTTGACCAGGCCCTCCGCCACGCCTGTCCAGTAGTCGAGGCGGTCGCCCCGGTGACAGATATAGGCGCCACGGCCGAATTGCCGTTCGCTGATGCCCTTGCGGGCACGCTCGATCTCGTCCGGCGAAAGCTCCGCCGCCCAGGCCGAATTGCGGACGGCCTCATCTCGAGATGAACTCGCCTTGTAGCTCGTCAAATGTGTACGGTTTACCTCTCGAATTGCGCCTGCTGCAATAGCGGCGCGAGCGGACCGTCACGCGGCGTGCCGGATGTACTTTGCGCTCGGCAGGATCGTCAGCGACGCGGAATGGCCTTCGTCCGGCCTGCTGAACAACAAGCGCCTCTCGAGTGCGGTGGACCGGAAGAAGGCGAAGCGTCGCGCGCCCTGGTCAGGCGACATCGGGCATGGGGCCTGCCAGAGATCGACCGGCGTCGTCAGGCCCGGATAGATGCGCCCCCTGACGATCGGCTCGGCGATGAAGACGCGCCTGTAAAAGGCCGAATGCTCTTCCTTTATCGCCGTCAGGCAGGCTGTCGGCTTGAAATGGTGGCATGCGATCAGCGCCAGCCGCAGCGTGATATAAGGCAGGACCCTGAGCTCCGCCGACCAGTCCTTGTCGGCCGCGAAACGGCTGGGATCGATATAGGAAGCGCCATTGGCAATTCGGGGTTCGAGCACGTCGCCGAACACCTTGACGCTCGGCGAGATGGGCATCTGCCTGGTCGCATGATGGAGCCGGACCGTGCTGACGAGATGCCCGTCGTAATAGACCCCGTAGTTGAAAACATTCGCACTGTAGTCGAATTCATCTTCCACGATGCGTTTGGCCTCCGCTTTGATCATGCCTACCGCCAGGTAAGAATCATAGCGCAGCCGAAATATACTCTCCAGATCTTCTCCGCTCCGGCAAATCCTGTATTCTACATGCTCCATCAATTGAAGAACATTTCTGGAGAAGGCATTCATACCCGGATCGTTGAGCTCAATACCCGTGTGCTTCCCGACCGATCCTTCGACAAAGTGGGTATCCAAAGCCGCCTCCTTGCTACCTTTTGGAAGCGTAAACCGATCCTTAACTACAAGGAAGCTGAAAATGAGAACCAATGCATTTACGGCACGTTAACCTTAACGGATTGTTAACGCCCGTTCCTGGTTTCAGCGTCGGGAAGACCGGCGGGCGTTTTCTATTTCGCCGCCGAACGGCCACATCGTGCTGGACATCGTCTCGACGCCGGAAGCGGTAAGCGCCGAGCCGAAAAGGAAGCCCTGCACCAGATCCGGCTTCACATCCAGCGCAAGTATCTTCAATTGCTCGAAGGTCTCCACGCCTTCGACGGTCACGGCGAGGCCCAGCGGGCGGGACAGGCTGACGATGCCCTTGAGAAGCTCGAGCGAGCGCTTGCTGCGGGTCACATCCATCAGGAAGCTGCGGTCGATCTTGACCTTGTCGAGCGGCAGCGTGTGCAGATAGCTCAGGCTGGAATAGCCGGTGCCGAAATCGTCCAGGGCGATGCGGACACCGACGGCCTTCAGCTCGTCCAGATATTCGCGTGTGAGCGACTTGTCGTCGAGCAGCGCCGTTTCCGTTACCTCGATCTCCAGGCGATGAGGCGCCAGGCCCGATGCGGCAAGCGTGTTGCGGACCTTGTCGATGATGCTTCGATCACGGAAGTCCTTGGCCGACAGATTGATGCAGACCGTTATCGGATCGGGCCATTTGGCGCATTCGATGCATGCCGCCGTCAGCATGAAGCTCGATATCTCGGAGATGATGCCCATCTCCTCGGCGAGCGGGATGAAGACGGAAGGCGAGATCGGGCCGAGCTGGGGATGATCCCACCGGCAAAGCGCCTCGCAACTTGCGATCCGCATCGTGTCCATCGCCACGATCGGCTGGTAGACGACCCTGAGATCGCGCGCCTCGACGGCGTTGCGCAGGTCCGCCTTCATGACCTGACGGTTGCGGAAAGCCGCGTCCATCGCCGATTCGAAAAGGCGCCAGCCGTTCTTGCCGTGGTCCTTCGCCTTGTAGAGCGCGAGGTCGGCCTTGACGATCATGCCGTCGACATCGGTTTCGCCGACAGTGTTGAGAACGGCGCCGGCGCTGCACTGGATGCGCAGGCAATGGCCGGCAACGTCCACTTCGCCCTGGAGGCCCGCGAAGATCGCGTCCAGCTTGCGCGTGTAATCCGCCTCGTCCTCGACATGGTCGAAGAAGATCATGAACTCGTCGCCGCCGAAGCGGCTGATCCGAACGTCCTCGTCGGCGAAAGCGCCGAGCCTCTCGGCGACGGCATAGATCAGCCCGTCCCCGACGGGATGGCCGAGCGTGTCGTTCACGCTCTTGAAATCGTCGAGATCGAACACCGCCAGGCCGCACAACCTGTCGCGGTCGCCGCTCGCCATGATTTCCATGACCTGCTCGTGGAAATAGGCGCGGTTGCACAGGCCGGTCAGATTGTCGTATCGGGCCATGAAGCGGACGCGCTCCTCCGCCTCGACGCGTGCGGTCACATCCTCGAAGGTGATGACGCCCAATTCGTCATTGCCTTCGCGGGTCGAGAACTCGAAATGCCGCCCGTTCAGGAAGCTGAGCAGCAGCTTGCGGTCGCGCCCGTCATGCAGCGCCCGCGTCAGCTGCGCTTCGGCGAACTGTGCGTCCTTCGGACTGAGCAGCCCCGCGGCCACGCCGCGCGACATCAGCGATTTCAGCGAACGGCCGAGCAGCCGCTCGGGCGAGGCCGTCATCATCAGATGGGCGGCTTCGGAATTCGCCACGGCCACCTGTCCGTCGGGATTCAGCATCACCAGCCCGTGCGGCATGGTGTTCAATGCACGGTCGAACCTCTGCGCCAGTTGCTTGGCGGTCCTATGGCCTATGACAGCCGAGAACAGCACTTCCCGAACCTGGCTGGCGGTGCCGCTGACGATCAGGAAGAAGGGGATGTTCATGATCCCGAGCAGGATATGGGCGATATCCCCGCGCAGAATGAGCCCAAGGCCATACGGAATCAGAAAACATGCGGAAAATATCGTCACCATTCGTGGCGAGCCGTAATTTCGCCCTGCCACCGTGACGATGGAACCGAATAGAATGGAGACGGCAGCGATTTCCGCGAAGTGGTCCCGCGCGATGATAAAGGCGACGAAACAGAACAATCCAAGGGAAAACGCCTGGACGCTTCCCCTTATGATGTAGTGCTTTTCCCATTTTTTCGCGTCGCTCTCGTCAAGGATTTGTTCGGAGCGATGGAATTTCAGCATCCCGACATAGCGCCAGATGCCGACGATCAGAAGCAGGACCGCCATTTCGGCGTAAATGAGATAACCGCTTTTCCAGAAAATTAGAAAGGCCAGAAAGGCATGGATCCAGGCACCGGCAAGAACAGTATGGACGCTGTTGAACAACGAGCGAACAAACTGGATGTAGACATCGGCAGGGATGTTTCCCGGTTTTGTTCGCTTCATTGATTGGAGTCCGCCGGCTGACGGCAGATAATGGCATGCCCCCCTTAATAAATCGCTTATATACCGCGAGGCGGGTGGGAGTCGAAAAATCCTTATTATTCCGCAGCTTGCAATACCTCGGATGCCTCCAAACCATGCAAAAACCGGGACGTGAGGCGCTCGCGTTCGCCCGCCGCCTTCGCGGCGTTGGCCGCCTTCACGTGGCCGAAGCCGCGGATCAGCGACGGCACCGAGGCCAGCGCCACGGCCGCGTCGATGCGCCCCGGAGCAAGCGCCGCGGCGATGCGGTCTAGGTCGGTCTCGTATTCCGCAAGCAGGCGCTTCTCCATGCGCCGCTCTTCCGAATAGCCGAAGATATCGAACGCCGTCCCGCGCAAGCCCTTCAGCGCCGCGAGCACGCCGAAGGCCTGCATCATCCACGGGCCGAATTTCGACTTGCGCAGCCGGCCGTCCGGCCCGCGCCGGTTGAGGATCGGCGGCGCAAGGTGAAATTCGAGCCTGTCAAAATGGTCGAATTCGGCCGCCAGCTGCTTCCTGAAGGAACCGTCCGTATAGAGCCGGGCGACCTCGTATTCGTCCTTGATCGCCATCAGCCTGAAGAGATTGCGCGCCACCGCCTCGGTCACGACGGTTGAGCCCGGCACCGCCTTCTCCTCAGCCTCCCGGATCGCGGCCACGCGCTTGCGGTAGCGCTCGGCATAGGCCTTGTCCTGATAGCCTGTCAGGAAAACGGCCCGCTTCTGGATGATATCGTCGAGACCTAGCGCGAATTCGCGGTCGAACGTCCTGCCCCGCGCCTTCTCCACCATGGAGCGAACGAATTCGGGATCATGCGCGGCCCGCCTGCCCCAGCGGAAGGCGGAGACGTTCATCGGCACCGCCTGCCCGTTCAACTCGATCGCGCGCTCTACGGCTTCCGCAGACACGGGCAAGGCGCCGTGCTGGCAGGCGAAACCGAGCATGAACATGTTGGCGCCGAGCGAACTGCCGAAGAGTACCGTCGCCGTCCGCGTCGCATCGAAGAAATGCGCGTTCTCCTCGCCCGCCGCCGCGCGGATCGCCTTCTTGAGGCGCTCGGTCGGCAGCGAGAAATCGGTCGAGCGGGCGAAATCGCCGGGCATCACCTCCGCCGTGTTGGCGACGAAGACCGTATGCCCCTCGCGGGCTGCCGCCAGCACCTTCTTGGCGCCCGAGACGACGAGGTCGCAACCGAGGATCAAATCCGCCTTGCCCGCCGAAACGCGGATGGCGTGGATGTCGGCCGGCGACTTCCCGACGCGGATATGGCTGTAGACCGCGCCGCCCTTCTGCGCGAGGCCGGCCATGTCGATCATGCCGCAGCCCCTGTCCTCCAGGTGTGCCGCCATGCCGAGGATGGCGCCGACGGTGACGACGCCGGTCCCGCCGATGCCGTCGACGATCGCCGACCAGCCCCCGTCGAGCGACGCAAGCGCGGGCGCCGGCACGCCCTCCAGCGGGTCCGTCTTCCCCGCGGCGCCCTCCGCCTTGCGGATGCGCGCGCCATGCACGGTCACGAAGGACGGGCAGAAGCCGTTGACGCAGGAAAAGTCCTTGTTGCAGCTCGACTGGTCGATGCGCCGCTTGCGGCCGAATTCGGTCTCCAGCGGCTGCACGGAAACGCAGTTGGAGGCGACGCCGCAATCGCCGCAGCCCTCGCAGACGAGCTCGTTGATGACGACGCGCCTGTCCGGGTCGGGGAAGGTGCCCCGCTTGCGGCGGCGACGCTTCTCCGCCGCGCAGGTCTGGTCGTAGAGCAGCACCGAGACGCCAGGAACCTCGCGCAGCTCGCGCTGCACGGCGTCGAGGTCGTCGCGATGGTTGATGGTCGCACCTCCCGGAAAGTCGGCGTGGCCGGCATATTTACCGGGCTCGTCGGTGACGACCGCGATGCGCGCCACGCCCTCCGCACGGACCTGGCGGGCGATGGCGTCGACGGACAGGTTGCCCTCGTGCGGCTGCCCGCCAGTCATGGCGACGGCATCGTTGTAGAGGATCTTGTAGGTGATGTTGGCGCCCGAGGCGACGGCGAAGCGAAGCGCCAGCACGCCCGAATGGTTGTAGGTCCCGTCGCCCAGATTCTGGAAGATATGCTTTCGTTTCGAGAACGGCGCCTGTCCGATCCACTGCGCCCCCTCCCCGCCCATCGCCGTGAAGCCGACCGTCGACCGGTCCATCCACAGCGACATAAAATGGCAGCCTATGCCGGCTGAGGCGATGGAGCCTTCCGGCACCTTGGTGGACGAATTGTGCGGACAACCGGAGCAGAAATAGGGCGTGCGGGTCGCCACGTCCTTCGCATCGGCGAGCATCGCCTGGAACTGGCGCATGCGGTCGATCCGGGCGGCGATCTCCTGCGAAGGCCCGATGACCTTCAGCACGCGTTCGCCGACGGCGATGGCGATCTCGTTCGGATCGAGCGCGCCCTTTGCCGGAAAGAGCCAGTCGCCGCGCTCGTCCTTCTTGCCGACGATCACAGGCTGCATGGCGGTGCCGTAAAGGCTTTCGCGCAGTTGCACCTCGATCAGCGACCGCTTCTCTTCCACCACGATCACGGTCTCGAGGCCCCTGGCGAATTCGCCGATATGCTCGAGGTCGAGCGGCCATGGACAACCCACCTTGAATAGCCGGATGCCGATTTCGTTGGCGCGCGCCTCGTCGATGCCGATATCGTCAAGCGCCTGGCGCACGTCGAGATAGCTTTTTCCGACCGTGACGATGCCGAGCTTCGGATTGCGCCCGCCGGAATAGACGATGCGGTTCAGGCTGTTGGCGCGGATGAAGGCGGCGGCCGCGGCGCGCTTGTGCTCGTGCAGGCGCGCCTCCTGGCCGAGCATGTCGATCTCGTGGCGGATATTGAGCCCGCCCCGCGGCATCTCGACCTCGGGGAGCCGGATATCGAGGCGATCGAGCGAGACATCGACCGAGGCGGTCGATTCGATATTGTCCTTGACGCATTTCATCGCCGCCCAGGTGCCGGCGAAACGCGACAGCGCATAGCCGTAGATGCCGTAGTCGATCAGTTCTTGTACGCCGGCCGGGTTGAAGATCGGGATCATCGTGTCGACGAAGAGGAACTCCGTCGCATGCGCCGTGGTGGAGGATTCGGCGGTGTGGTCGTCGCCCATCAGCGCCAGCACGCCGCCATGCGGAGAAGTGCCGGCGAGGTTGGCATGACGAAAGACGTCGCCGGAACGGTCGACGCCCGGTCCCTTGCCGTACCAGAGGGCGAAAACGCCGTCATACTTGCCTTCGCCGAGGAGTTCCGTCTGCTGCGAGCCCCATACGGCCGTCGCCGCCAGTTCCTCGTTGACGCCCGGCTGGAACACGATGTCAGAAGCCGACAGCTGCTTCTTCGCCTTCCACAATTGCAGGTCCAGCCCGCCGAGCGGCGAGCCCCTATAACCCGAGATGAAGCCGGCCGTGTTCAGCCCGGCGCGACGGTCGCGCTCGCGCTGCATGAGCAGCATGCGCACGATCGCCTGCGAGCCGGAGATGAAGATGCGTTCCTTGGAGAGGTCGTATTTGTCGTCGAGCGCAACCTGGTGCAGCGTCATCTGCGATCTCCTTCGACCCCGCGCTCGTCGGGCGGACTCCATGACGGAACAGGGGCAGTGTTTCGCCCCTTTCCCATCACGTCAAACGAAATCGCACCCTTGTTGCGCGCCGAAAGGAAGCGTCTCCTCTACTAAACCTTGCGCAATATTGCTGCGTCCTGTCGGGCGCCGGTGGAAGAAAATTGCGGATGCCTGATCAGCTTCCGGGCTTCGATGCTTCCCCGCCGGGAAAGAATTTCGGCGAGGCGTATTCCTTTCCGAACATCTCGTCGTACTGGATGAAGCGGAAATCGCGGAGCACTGGATCGGCCGGCTCTTTTTTCTGCCAGTTGTCCACAGCCTCGCCGTCCGCGCTGATCAGCATCTGCCGATAGACTACGGAATAATGGTCCCTGACCTCGCTCAGGAAACCCGTGTAGTAGGGATGTGAGATGCCGGCCAGCTTCAGCACATAGAGCGGGATCAGCGAAGGGCTGATCGTGCCCACGTCGCGCAGCGGTCCCGAACGGTTCGACCAGATGACGAGGGGCGTCTCGTGGTCCATCTTCATCTTGTCGAGCGGCCCGCTGCGCGGCGCGACATTGTCCTTGAGGAAGCCGGTCTCGACATAGGCCGGGCCGAGCGGCGGCAGATGGTCGCCGAACATGACCAGGATGGTGTGCCGCTTGCGGTGCTGGGCCCAGTCCATCAGGCTGGCCAGTGCCTTGTCGCCGTCATGCGTTCCCTCGGCATAGCTGAGGATGGACTGCTTCGAGGCGTCGCTGGCGCTGGTTTCGACATCGAGCGCCGGATCGGTATAGCGGAACGGCTCGTAGGGACCGTGGTTCTGCAGCGTCACCGCGAAGAAGAAGAAGGGCCGCTTCTGCTGGTCCGCCTCCCGCTTGATCTCATTGAAGAAGGCCTCGTCGGAGACGAGCGGCCCGCGGGTCGCGAGCGGCGGCATGCTCTCTTCCGACATGAACTCGTCGAAGCCGAAATCCTTGTAGGTCGTGCCGCGGTTCCAGAACCATTTCGCGTAGGGATGCAGCGCGCGCGTCACGTAGCCCTGCGAGCCCAGGAAGGAGGCGAGCGACGGCATCGGCCGGCGCATGTATTGCTGGTAGGGAATGCTGCCATAGGGCAGGAAAGCGTTCGAGAAGCCGGTAAGCGCCTCGAATTCGATGTTGGCGGTGGTGCCGCCGAATTCCGGAGAGAACATGTAGCCGGAGCGGTTGGCGCGCACCGTCGGGATCGGATCCGGCGTGATCTTGGTGTTGGGAAGGCGCGTCGCATCCCAGAACGATTCGTTCATCACGATGATGATGTCCGGCGCGTCGGGCGGCACGGATATCGCCGGCCCCGCCGCGATGCTTTCGATCGCCTTCTTGGAATAGCCCTTCGGCTTGGCGACGTCGGCCATCGGCACGTTGAGGATGAAGGCGGCCGCGAAACCGTTATGCGAGTAGTTTTCCTTCTGGTCCCACATCATCGGGATGATCTGGAGCCGATCCCGCACCCAGGAGAAGGTCGAATAGTCCATGATCGAGGCGAAGGACGCGAGCACCGGCAGCGCGACCACCAGGCGCAGGATGCGCCCCCGTGGGGTCAGCCTCATCCCCCTGCGCCGCCACACCACCAGCGCCGTCACGAAGAGCACCAGGCCGAGGATGGCCCCTATCACGACCGTGGCCATCATCCACGGCCTGTCGCGCGCCAAAAGCGGCAGCAGGTCGACTATCTGCCGCGCATAGAGGAAATCGACAGGATAAAGCGGGTCGCCGAGATAGCGTGCCTTCTCGTGGCTGATGAAGGCCATGGCGAGAATGACCGGGCCGACGATGATGAGCGCCTGATGGGCGCGGCCGAGCACGGCATCGAGCGCGATCATGAGAAGCGCGAGGAGAAGGATCGTCGACCATCCGGGCATGTCGAAGGTCGAGAAGAACTGCACCGTCTCGGAAAACGAGCCCCGCACGATCAACTCGACGAGGAAGACCAGCACGGCCGCCATCAGGACCGTCAGCGCGACGGAACCTATCGTCCTGAGCCAGGGCCAGCGCAGGTGCTCTTTCGATGCACTTTCGGATGGCGACGATTCCGAACCCGGGTGGTGATGGAGCGACCCCGTCAATGCATTTCTCCATGCAGCGAATCAGACCGATTCCGGTCGTCATGCGGTTGTCATCCAATTGACACATAAGTTAGGCGGCGCGGAACTAAAGTGAAGGTTTGGTAATGTGCATCAAATCTCACGCAGGTATGAAAATTCGCGTGATTGACCCAGCTAAGTCAAATTTGGATGACGGCGACGGCTGCAGGCAATTTTCAGGCAGGGACAAAAGTATCCACAAGTAATTTTACATTAAGTATGATAATTACAGCTGCGACGATCCATGCGATCCACGCAGTCTTTCTCGAAATCACCAATTCCTTCATCTCGTCCCGATTCGAGACAAACTGGATCAGCGGCACGACGGCGAAGGGCAGTTGCATCGACAGGACGACCTGACTGAGCACGAGAAGCTTGGCGGTGCCGCTTTCGCCGTAAAGCGCCGCCACGACGATCACCGGTATGATGGCGATGCCGCGCGTCACCAGCCGCCGCGCCCATGGCGGTAGCCTGAGCCGCAGGAATCCTTCCATGACGATCTGTCCGGCCAGTGTCGCCGTGACGGTCGAGTTCAGGCCCGACGCAAGAAGGGCGATGGCGAAGAGCGTCGAGGCGATGCCCAGCCCCAGAAGCGGCGATAGTAGCCGGAAAGCCTGGCCGATCTCCTCGACCTCGCTGTGGCCGCTCGTGTGGAAGGTCGCCGCCGCGACCACGAGGATGGCCGCATTGACGAACAGCGCCAGCATGAGCGCCACGGTCGAATCGATCGTCGCGAACCTGACCGCCTCGCGCCTTCCCTTCGGGCTGCGTTCATAGGCGCGCGTCTGCACGATGGCGGAGTGGAGATAGAGGTTGTGCGGCATAACGGTGGCGCCGATGATGCCGATGGCGATGTAGAGCATCTCCGGATGCCGGATGATCTCGGCCGAAGGCACGAAGCCGCTTAGCAGTTCGCCGATCGCCGGCTGCGCCGCGACCATCTGGATGCCGAAGCAGACGGAGATGACGACGAGAAGCGCCACCACGAAGGCTTCGATGTAGCGGAAGCCCCAGTTCATCAGCAGAAGCACCAGGAAAGCGTCGAAGGCGGTGATCAGCGCGCCGGCGATCAGCGGGATGCCGAAGAGCAGGTTGAGCGCGATCGCGCTGCCGATCACCTCGGCGAGGTCGCAGGCGATGATGGCCAGTTCGCAGAGAAACCACAGCGCCAGGTTTACCGGCCGCGGATAGTGCGCGCGGCATGCCTGCGCCAGATCGCGGCCGGTGGCGATGCCGAGCCTGGCGGCCAGCGCCTGCAGCAGGACGGCCATGAGATTGGAAAGCAGGATGACCGACAGAAGCGTATAGCCGAATTTCGAGCCGCCCGCGAGATCGGTCGCCCAGTTGCCCGGATCCATGTAGCCGACCGAGACCATGTAGCCCGGCCCGGCGAAGGCGAACAGCCGCCGGAGCCACGAGGCGCCCTGCGGGACCGCGACCGTCGAGTTCACCTCGGCCAGGCTCGCTCTTTCGCCTTCGACCGGGTCGAGGCGGCTTTCGTCCGATGAACGGGAGGTGGTCTGAAGCATGGCGGACATCTTGATATAGCATGTGCTATAATTGAGAGTTAATGCTAACTGACGCCTTGTCAAGATGCCGCTGCCATCTTCCGACGGTTCGGGAGGGGTTCCAATTCCCGCTCCGCTGACGCAAAAGAGACGATTGGGAGAACCGCCGGGACAAGGACAGTGAGCCGACCGACGCAAGCCGACGATCTTTCGCTTCCGGACGCGGACATTCAGGCGGAAGCCTTCCGCCAGGCGCGCGAGGCCCGCAAGGTCGAGCTCTTCGAGGATTACGTCGAGCTGATCGACGACCTGATCCGCGACGGCGGCGAGGCGCGCCAGGTCGACATCGCCGCGCGGCTCGGCGTCGCGCAGCCGACGGTCGCCCGGATGCTGAAGCGGCTGATCGATGAAGGGCTGGTTTCGCGCAAGCCCTATCGCGGCGTGTTCCTGACCGAGCGCGGCCGCGCGCTTGCCGAAGAGAGCCGCGTCCGTCACGGCATCGTGGAGCGCTTCCTGATCGACATCGGCGTAAATCCCGAGATCGCGCGCCGCGACGCTGAAGGCATCGAGCACCATGTCAGCGAGGCGACGCTGGAAGCCTTCCGCCTCTATTCGGCCGCCTGCAGGTCCCGCCGCGACTGACCGCGCTGGGGAGCAGACTTCAGGAGAAGCGCCAGCGGCACGAGCACCGCCGTCGCGATGGCGCTGTAGCGGAACACGTCGATATAGGCCAGCAGGGAAGCCTGCCTTGCGATCGTCTCCGCGAGAAGGCCGACCGCCTGACGCTGGGCTTCCACCATGTTCGATCCCTGCGCCATCAAATGCTGCGTCGCCAGCCGGATCGCCTGCTGATAGGCGGGCGAGGAAGGAACCGTGTTCGCCACCAGGTGCGACTGGTGAACCTGCATGCCCTGCGCCAGCACGGTGTTCGACAGCGAGACGCCGACGCTGCCGCCGATATTGCGCGCGACATTGATCAGCGAGGAAGCCTGGTTGGTCTTTTCGCCCGGCAGGCCGACATAGGCGGCCGTCGAGATCGGGATGAAGAGGAAGGGCAGCCCGATCATCAGGTAGATGCGCGCATAGGCGAAGAAGCTGAACGTGGCTTCCGGATAGAGGGACGTCAGGTGCCATAGTGCTATCGCCACGGCCGTCATTCCCGCCATGATCAGGTATTTCGGCTGGGCGACGCCGGAAACGAAGCCGGAGACCGGCATCAGCATCAGCATGCAGATGCCGCCGGGCATCATCGACAGGCCGGAAAGCGTTGCCGTGTAGTCGAAAGTCGATTGCTGCAGCTGCGGCAGGATCTGCGTCGTGCTGAACAGCACGGCGCCAACGGCCATCATCACCAGGAAGCACGTTCCGAACTGGCGCGTGAAGACGAGCCGCATGTCGACGACCGGATCCGCCCGGCTGAGTTCCCACGGAATGAGCAAGACGAACGACACGACCGAAACCAGCGCGAAAGCGGTGATGAAGTTCGACGCGAACCAGTCGTTGCGCTGCCCCTCGTCAAGAAAGATTTCCAGCGACCCGAGCGCCAGCGCCACCAGCAGGAACCCGATCCAGTCGATCTTCAGCCCGCCCCGCAGCCTTCCGTTCCGCTCGCGTCGAAGGATTTCAGGCTCCGCCACCAGCCACTGCACCAGCGAAAGCGACAGGATGCCGAACGGCACGTTGATGAAGAATATCCAGTGCCACGAGAAATGGTCGGTCAGCCATCCGCCGATCGTCGGACCCACCGTCGGCGCGACGATGATGGCGATGCCGTAGAGCGCGAAGGCCTGCGAACGTTTCTCCGGTGGGAAGGTATCGGCGAGGATGGATTGCTCGGAGGGCGCCATCCCCCCGCCGCCCAGCCCCTGCAGGATGCGGAAGAAGATCAGCATGCCGAGGCTGGTCGAGAGGCCGCAAAGAAGCGAGGCCGCCGTGAAGGTCGCCACGCACAGCATGTAATAGCGTTTGCGGCCGATGACGCTGGCGAGCCAGCCGCTGACGGGGATCACGACCGAGTTCGCCACCAGATAGGTGGTGATGATCCAGGTGCTTTCGTCCGTTCCCGCCGCAAGGCTGCCGGCGATGTTGCGGAGCGCCACATTGGCGATCGAGGTGTCGAGCACCAGCATGAACGTGGCGATCGAGACGACGACGGCGATGATCCACGGGTTGCGCCCGCCGGCCGCCGAGCGGCTCTCGCCGTCTTGTGGGACGCCGGCCATGTCAGCGCACCTTGACGGTCGGCGTGACCGAAAATCCCGGGCCGAGATAGACGTCCGGCGGGTGGTCGAAGACGATCTTCACCGGCACGCGCTGCACGACCTTGACGAAGTTGCCCGTGGCGTTCTCCGCCGGCAGCAGGCTGAAAGCGGTTCCGCTGCCCGCCTGGATGCTGTCCACATGGCCATGGAATGTCTTGCCGGGATAGGCGTCGATCTCGATGTCGACCGGCTGGCCGGGACGCATGAGATCAAGCTGCGTCTCCTTGAAATTGGCGGTGACCCAAACCTCCTTCGGCACGAACATCATCAGTGCCTGCCCGGGCTGCGCGTATCCTCCCTTGGCGGCTGAAATGTTCGTGGCGCGGCCGTCCACCGGCGCCTTGATCATCGTGTGCGAAAGGGATATCTCGGCTTCCTTGCGGCCGGCCTCGGCCGCCTGCAGTTGCGCCGTCGCGCTTTCCTTCTGCGCCTGGAGCACCGCGATCTGCTTTTCGGCGGCGGCGGCGTTCGCCTCGGCGCTGTCCAACGTCGCCTGGTCCTGCTGCAGCGTCGAGGCCGATTGCTGCGCGGCCTGCTCCGTGCCCGCTCCCTTCTTCAGGAGTTCCTGGTTGCGCTTGTTCTGGTCCTTGGCGAACTGCAACGCCGCCTGGGCCTCTGCGACCTGCTGGCGCGCCGCGTCCACCTTGGCGCCCTGCGCCTCGGTCTGTGCCAGGACGTTGGCGATCGCGGCGTTCGCCTCGGCGACCTGCGCCTCAGCCTGTTTGAGCGCCGCCTGATAATTCGTGTCGTCGATGCGGATCAGGACATCGCCCGCCTTCACCTCCTGGTTGTCGTCTACGGGCACCTCGGCGATGCGGCCGCTGACCTCGGCGGCGATGGTTACCGTCCGCGCGGCGATGAATGCATCGTCGGTGGATTCGTACTGTCTCGCATGCAGCCACCAGAGGATGGCGCCGACGATGACGGCGGCAAGTACAACAAGAATGATGACGGAGAGGACCGGATGCTTCCTCGGGAAGCCGAGCAGCCCGGCTTTCCCTTGCTCGCTCTTGGCGCGCTCGCCGGCGTCGCCATCACCGCGGTCGTTTTCATCGCCGGGCACCCGGCGGGCATCCTCGGCGCGCGGCGCCTCGACGGTCGCCACGGCGGAGGGGATGACCTCCTTGCGCACTTCCTCATTTCGGGAGCTTGTCGCCACGCGGATCGCCGTCTCGCATTCGAGCAAACGTCGCGCTGTCTTGCGCGGCGCGGATGCGATCTCAAACGGCGGATGCTGGTGATGGTTCCGCTGGAGGCGCTATTCCATCACCGCATGGGCGGCCGCGTCTCCCTTCTGGTGGTGCGGCGAGCGCAGGAGCAGGATGATCGGCATCGCGACCAGGCAGATCACCATCATCAGCCTGAAATCATCCAGATAACCGATCATGGCCGCCTGGCGCGTCACCTCGCCGTCGATGTTGGCGAGCGTCATGGGATCCCCTGACAGAAGCCCCGGTGCCTGATTGATGACGTTGCGGTTGAACGGCGTCAAAAGGCTGCCGATCTCAGCGTGGTTGATCTGCGTCATCTGCGCCAGAACGGTCGAAACCACCGAGATGCCGATACTCGAGCCGACGTTGCGCACGAGGCTGAACAGCCCTGTCCCGTCGGTGCGGTAGTGCGGCGGCAGCGTGGCGAAGGCAAGCGTCGAAAGCGGCACGAACACGAGACCCATGCCGATCCCCTGGACGATGCCGCTGGTGATGAAGGGCCATTCCGACATGATGATCGAGAAGCCCGCCATCATGTGCATCGAGTAGGCCGTCAGCACCAGGCCGACGAAGACCAGGATTCGCGCGTCGACGATCCGCGTCAGCCGCCCGACGATGATCATGGAGATCATGGTTCCGACGCCGCGCGGCCCCATCACGAGGCCGGTCGTGATGACGGGATAGCCGAGCAGGCTCTGCATCAGGGGCGGCAACAGGGCCAGGCTCGCCAGGAGCACGATGCCGATGATGAAGATGAAGATCAGGCCCATCGAGAAATTGCGGTCCCGGAACATCGCGATATCGATGAAAGGCTTCTCCGCCGTCAGCGAATGAACGACGAACACCCATACGCCCGTGATCGTCAGGGCGAACTCGATCCAGATTTCCACCGAATTGAACCAGTCGAGCTGCTCGCCGCGGTCGAGCATCATCTGCAGCGCGCCGATGGCGAGCGACAGCATGGCGAATCCGAACAGGTCGAAGCGGCGTTCGCGCCTCACGCCCTTGGGCAGGAAGACCAGGATGCCGGAAAAGGCGAGGATACCGACCGGCAGGTTGACCAGGAACACCCAGCGCCAGTTGTAGCTTTCCGTCAGCCAGCCGCCGAGCGTCGGCCCGATGATCGGCGCCACCATGATGCCGGCGCCCCACATCGCCATCGCCTGACCGTGGCGCTCGCGCGGATTGATGTCGAGGAGAACGGCCTGCGAAAGGGGCACCAGCGCGGCGCCGCACAGGCCCTGGAAAAGGCGGTATACGACCATTTCCGGCAGGCTCGTGGCGATGCCGCAGGCGACCGAAGCAACCGTGAAGCCCGCGACGGATACGAGGAAGAGGTTCTTGCGGCCCATCCGGTCCGACAGCCAGCCGGTCACCGGCGTCATGATGGCGGCGGCGACGATATAGGACGTCAGCACCCAAGTGATCTGGTCCTGCGCCGCGTTGAGGCTGCCCTGCATGTGCGGCAGCGCGACGTTGGCGATCGTGGTGTCGAGCACCTGCATGATCGTCGCCAGCATCACCGCGACGGTGATGGCGCCGCGGTTTTCTACCGGCTCCGCCGCCTGCCCGGCTGCGGCCGCTGCGCTCATGTCAGAATATCCCTCGATCGAGCCTTGTCTTGCCCGTATCGATCGTCACGTCCGAGCTCATGCCGGCGCGCAATATGTCCGCGCCCTTCTCGTCGACGCGCACCCTGACCGGAATGCGCTGCACGACCTTCACCCAGTTGCCGGTCGCGTTCTGCGCCGGGATCAGGGAGAATTCCGAGCCTGTCGCCGCGCCGATCGATTCGACCCGGCCTTCGAGCTTGAGACCCGGATAGGTGTCGACCGTCACCACGGCCGGCTGCCCCGGGCGTACGTCGGTGAGCTGCGTTTCCTTGAAATTGGCTTCGATCCAGGTGTCGCTCGTCTCGACGATCGACAGCATCTCGCTGCCCTCCGAGACGTATTGGCCGACATTGAGTTTCGAAACCTGGCTGGCGATGCCGGCCTTCGGCGCCCTGACCGTCGTTCTTGCCAGATCGAGTTGGGCCTTCTCCCTCGCCGCCAGCGCGGCTTGGACGATAGGATGGTCGTCGATGGGCGCATCGGGCTTGCCGTCCAGTGCCGCGGCCGCCGCTTCCACGGCCTTCTGCGAGAGATCCACCTGCGCGTCGGCCTGCTGCGCGGCAAGACGGCTCTCGTCCAGCGCCGAGGCGGCGGCAAATCCCTTGCCGGCCAGGTCGGCTGACCGTGTCAGCTCGCGATGCCGGATCTCGGCGGTTGCCTTGTCCGCCTCGAGCTTGGCTTCCGCGGTGGCGTAGGCGGCTCGCAATTGTTTGACCTGCAGCCTGGCGTTGGCCAGCGCCGCTTCATCCTGGTCGACGACGATGCGGAAAGGCTCCGGATCGATCTTGAAGAGCACGTCTCCGGCCTTGACCTTCTGGTTCTCGATGACGTCGACTTCGACGATCTTGCCGGCGACATCCGCCGAGACCGCCGCCATCGTCTGTTTGACATAGGCGTTGTCGGTCTCGATGTAGCGGCCCCCGGTCAGCCAGAAATAGCCGCCGCCGACCAAAAGCAGCAGCGGCACGATGATCATCAGCCCGAAGCGCAGGAAGCGCCGCTTGCGCTTCTTGGTGGGAAAGGTGGCTTCCGGAACGGCCGTCCTGGCGTCCGCCGGCACTTCGACACGGGCATTCATGCAATTTCTTCCTCGCGAACCGCGATCACCCCGGAAAGGTTCGCGTTTATTCTGTTGAGCGCGCCGACGAGCCGGAGCCGCTCTTCCTCATCGAAGCCGGCGAAAGCATCTTCGTAAACCTCCATCGCCACAACCCTGATGATATCCAGGAGCGCGCGAGACTTGTCCGTAAGGTAAACGAGTTTCGCACGCTTGTCCGCAGGATCGGGATGACGCGTGACGAAGCCGCCGGCTTCCATCCGGTCGATCAGGCGGCAGACGCTCATGGGCTCGATTTCAAGAAGATGCGCCAGCGCGACCTGGGTCAGCCCGTCATTGCGGGACAGTTGCGCCATGGCGCGCCATTGCGCGGAGGTGATGTTGTAGTCGGCCGCCTTCTGCTCGAAACACCGCCGCAACAGCCGCGACGTGTCGTTGAGCAGGTAGCCGAAGCCGTTGAGAGTGTTCCTGGACGAAGCCATAAGCGGTGATATAATCACCTGGCTTATTATATCAAGCGGATTCTGTCCCCATCGTAACCGAAATATGGATTCATCAGGAGAGCGGGGAGAATCCCGGCAACGACCTCGGGTTCGCGGTCCCGTCAAAAGGCCTTCGGCCGGCGACGCGGTGCGAACTTCGGGATGGATACGCCCGCCGAACCATTTTGTTTGCACGAGGCGGCAAAGCTGTTAGGAAAAATCGTGATTCTCGGACACGTTCAAAAGCACGGTCCGGGGAAAACTGTTCCGGAACGCCGTCGAGGGAGCGGCCGACCGGCGCTCGTTGAGGGGAGGGAAACGGGTGGGATTCCATCTTGCCATTCATATTGCGCCCGCGACGGCGACGATCGGTGCGATCGCCCTGGTCGTGGTCCTCGCCATTCTGTGGACGGTCCTGTTCGATTGCCGGATGTCGGGGCTGCTCGCCATCGCGCGCTTCATTGACAGGACCAACGCCCTTGTCGGCAAGGCGGTTTCCTGGCTGATCCTGCTTGCCGTCCTCGTCAGCGCGGGCAACGCGATATCGAGGAAGGTCTTCGACGTCGCCTCCAACGCGTGGCTGGAACTGCAATGGTATCTGTTCGGCGCGGCCTATCTCCTCGCCGCGGCCTACACGCTGCAGCAGAACGAGCACATCCGCATCGACATCCTCTACAACATGTATTCCCGCCGCAGGCAGAACGCCGTCGACCTCTTCGGGCACATCTTCTTCCTGATGCCCTTCGTGCTCCTGATGCTGGCCTACTTCTTCCCCTACGTCCTGCTTTCCTATCATTCCGGCGAGGTATCCACGAATGCCGGTGGCCTCATCATCTGGCCTGGCAAGCTGATGCTCCTCCTCGGCTTCGCATTGCTTGCGATGCAGGGCGCATCGGAGATCGTCAAGAAGATCGCCATCATGCGCGGCCTCATCCCGGACGAGCACCAGCACGTCGCCACGCATCAATCCCTCGACGATATCGAGGAACTCGATCCGTCGGAGATCCGCTGATGATCGAGTTGATCGCGCAGAACATGGCGCCAATCATGTTCGCCTCGCTGGTGGTCTTCCTTATCATCGGCTACCCCGCCGCGTTCGCGCTCGCCGCCAACGGACTTCTTTTCTTCTTTGTCGGCGTGGAGCTGGCCCCTTTTTCGGGCGGCAGCATTTCGCTGTCCTGGCCGCTCCTCTACGCGCTCCCCGAGCGCTTCTGGGGCGTCATGTCTAACGAGACGCTGCTTGCCGTCCCATTCTTCACCTTCATGGGCATCATCCTGGAACGATCCGGCATGGCAGAGGACCTGCTCGATACGATCGGGCAGTTGTTCGGGCCGATCCGCGGCGGCCTCGCCTATGCCGTGATCTTCGTCGGGGCCTTGCTTGCGGCGACGACCGGCGTGGTCGCTGCCTCCGTCATCGCCATGGGCCTGATTTCGCTGCCGATCATGCTGCGCTACGGCTATGACCGGCGCGTCGCCAGCGGCGTCATCACGGCATCCGGAACGCTCGCCCAGATCATCCCGCCTTCTCTGGTCCTGATCGTGCTCGCCGATCAGCTCGGGCGCTCGGTCGGCGACATGTACGCGGGCGCGATCGTGCCCGGTCTCGTGCTGACCGGCCTCTATATGCTCTACGTCCTCGTCATGACGATCATCAAGCCGGACTCCATGCCGGCGCTGCCGCCCGAGGCGCGTACCCTCGGCTCAGGCGTCACCTCGCTGATCGTGGCGCTGGTGATAGCGGCCGCCATCGCCTATGGCGCGAACCTGATCCTGATCCCCCATTACGGCCAGAACGCCGACATCTGGGGCGCCACCATCGGCATCATCGTCATCTACGTCGCCGCGATCCTGGACAAGGGCCTGAAGATCGGTCTGATGTCGCGGTTGGCGCAGCAGGTCGTCATCGTGCTCATTCCGCCGCTGGCGCTTATCTTCCTCGTGCTCGGCACCATCTTCCTCGGCATCGCGACGCCGACCGAGGGAGGGGCGATGGGCGCGGTCGGCGCGCTCGTCATGGCGGCGGCGAAAGGCCGGCTCTCGATGGACGTGGTCCGGCAGGCGCTCACCTCGACGACCCGGCTCTCCTCCTTCGTGCTCTTCATCCTGATCGGCGCGCGCACCTTTTCGCTCACCTTCTACGGCGTCAACGGCCATTTGTGGGTCGAGCATCTCCTGCTGTCGGTGCCGGGCGGCGAACTCGGCTTCCTGATCGTCGTCAATATCCTGGTTTTCGTGCTCGCCTTCTTCCTCGATTTCTTCGAGCTCGCCTTCATTCTCATACCGCTGCTCGCGCCGGTCGCGGACAAGCTCGGCATCGACCTGATCTGGTTCGGCGTGCTTCTCGGGGTCAACATGCAGACGAGCTTCATGCACCCGCCCTTCGGCTTCGCGCTCTTCTATCTGCGCTCCGTCGCCGCGCGCGTACCCTATATCGACAAGATCACGGGCAAGAAGATCGCGCCGGTCACGACCGGCCAGATCTATTGGGGCGCGGTGCCTTTCGTCATCATCCAGGTCGTCATGGTGGGCCTCACCATCACTTTCCCGCAGATGGTGATGCGCTACAAGGCCGATACCGTGCATGAGGACGTCAACAAGATCAAGATCGAGATCCCCGGTCTCGGCGGCGGCGGGATGGGCTTCAATCCGTTCGCGGTGCCGGGCAGTGGGGGCGCCCAGTCGCCGGGCCTGCAAGGCACCCCTCCCGGCCTTGGCGGCACGCCGCCGGCCCTGAACGGCAGCGGCGGCGCGGCCAAGCCCGCGACGCAACCGCCCGCCACCGATCTCAGCCAGCCGCCGAAGTTCAACTGACGGCGTGTCGGCGCAACTCCTGTCCCCACGAAAAAGCCCCGGAGCGGCAACGCTCCGGGGCTTTTGCTTTCGATACGAAACCGTTCAGAGCTTTCCGGCGCGCTGCTGGATCATCATGAACGTGTCGAAGGTGTATTCGGCGACCTGGTCCCAGAGATAGGCGTCCTTGAGGAAGGCGCGCTGGCTGTCGAATATCTTCTTGAAGCCTGCGTTGGACGCTGTGATCTCCTTGTAGGTATCTTGCGAGGCGTTGAACGAGGCTTCCAGGATCTCCTGGCTGAAAGGCCGCAGGACCGCGCCGTTGGCCACCAGCCGCTTCAAGGCGGCCGGATTCTTGTAATCGTAGCTCGCCATCATGTCGCAATTGGCGGCCTCGCAGGCCGATTTCAGCGCTGCCTTATAGGCCTTCGGCAAGCCGTTCCACTTATCGAGATTGATGAGCGAGTGAAGCGTCGGGCCGCCTTCCCACCAGCCGGGGTAGTAATAGTACTTGGCGACCTTGTAGAAGCCGAGCTTCTCGTCGTCATAGGGGCCGACCCATTCGCAGGCGTCGAGCGTGCCCTTTTCCAGCGCCGGATAGATATCGCCGCCGGCGATCTGCTGCGGCACGACGCCGAGCCTCTCGATGATCTTCCCGGCGAAGCCGCCGATGCGCATCTTGAGGCCCTTGAGGTCGTTGACCGTATTGATCTCCTTGCGATACCAGCCGCCCATCTGCACGCCGGTGTTTCCGGCGGGAATGCCATAGAGCTTCTGCGTCGCGAAGAACTCGTTCAGGAGATCGTTGCCGCCGCCGAAATAGAGCCATGCGTTCATCTGGCGGTCGTTGAAGCTGAACGGCACGCAGGTGCCGAGCGCCCAGGTCGGATCCTTGCCCCAGTAATAGTAGCAGGCGGTGTGGCACATCTCGACGGTCCCGGCGGCCGCGGCGTCCATAGCCTGCAGGCCCGGAACGAGCTCGCCGGCCGCGAAGACCTGGATGTTGAAATTGCCGTCCGTCGCCTCGTTGACGTAGTCGGCCATGGTCTGCGCGGCGCCGAAGATCGTGTCGAGCGACTTCGGGAAGGACGAGGCGCAGCGCCACGCCACCTTCGGCTGCGACTGCGCAATAGCCGGCGCCGCAAGGCCGGTGGCGGCCGCAGCGCCGGCACCGGCGATCCCCGCCTTTTTGAAAAACGTACGACGATCCATTGATTGAATTCCTCCCAAGTTTACCAAAGCGAAGGTCGGGCTATGTTTTCCCCTTGGCCCCACCACGCTGCGTGTCATCAATACACGGCACTACCTGTTAGTCCAGCATGCAATACGCCATGCCCGGCGCCGGATCGACAGGCGCCGCCGGGCGCCGGATTGGAAATGCCGGAAAAGCATATTATTTTCGCATCGGGCGCCGATGCGCCGCACTATCCGAGGTCTCCGATGAAGCAGCCGCTGGTCGCCGTCGCCACCGATGTAAGGGCGTTCGAGAACTACACCTGGCACGCGGCGCCTCAGCAATATATCGAGGCCGCCGTCTCGGCCGCCGGCGTCCTGCCCGTCCTCGTTCCTTCCTTCGGCGAAAGGCTGGATTTCGATTCACTCCTGGCCACCGTGGACGGTGTCATGGTGACCGGGTCCAAGACCAATGTGCATCCTTCGCTCTATGGCCGCGAAGCGACCGAGGCGGACGGCCCTTACGATCCCGCGCGCGACGCCACCACCCTGCCATTGATCCGCAAGGCGGTAAGCCATGGCGTCCCGCTGCTGGCCATATGCCGGGGCATACAGGAGATGAACGTCGCGCTCGGCGGCACGCTGGCGAGCGAGATCCAGGAGCGCGCCGGAGCGATCGATCACCGCGCGCCGGCGAGCGTCAACCAGGACGAACGCTTTGCCATCCGCCAGAAGGTATCGATCAGGCCGGGAAGCTGCCTCGCCGGCGTATTCGGCGCCGGCGACATCAGCGTGAACTCGCTGCATCGGCAGGGGATTGACCGGCCCGGCCCGCGCCTCGACATCGAGGCGGTCGCCGAAGACGGTACGATCGAGGCGGTCTCGGTCCGAGGCGCGCCGGCCTTCGCCGTCGGCGTCCAATGGCATCCCGAATACTGGGCGCACAAGGACGATGCTTCACGTCGTATCTTCGAGGCCTTCGGCGACGCCGTCCGCGCCCATGCCGATGCGCGCGCCGCGATGCGGCCGGCGGCGGAGTAGGTCATGTCCGGCGACAGGCACCACCACGATCATGACCATCATCATGGCCACGACCACCACCACGACAATTCCGAACTCTCGGAAACCGAGCTTCGTGTCCGCACGCTGGAATCGCTGCTCATCGAGAAGGGCTATGTCGACCGCGCGGCGCTCGATGCGCTGATCGAGACCTACGAAACCAGGATCGGGCCGAAGAACGGCGCCCGCGTCGTCGCCAAGGCATGGAGCGACCGGGCCTATCGTGATTGGCTCATGGACGACGCCACGGCGGCCATCGCCTCGCTCGGCTATACGGGCCGACAGGGCGAGCACATGGTGGCGGTCGAGAACACCGACAAGGTGCACAATCTGGTCGTCTGCACGCTGTGCTCCTGCTACCCGTGGTCCGTGCTCGGCCTGCCGCCGGTGTGGTACAAATCGCCGGCCTATCGCTCGCGCGCCGTCATCGACCCCCGCGGCGTGCTCGCCGAATTCGGCCTCGATCTACCGGAGGAAACGGAGCTGCGCGTCTGGGATTCGACGGCAGAAATCCGCTATCTCGTCCTGCCGCGCCGCCCGCAAGGGACCGAGGCGATGAGCGAAGCCGAACTCGCCGAACTGGTGACGCGCGATTCCATGATCGGCGCCGGCGTCGCGCGCGAGCCCGGCGGGGCGTCATGAACGGGGCGGCCGATCTTGGCGGCATGATGGGCTTCGGCCCGGTGCAGCGGGAGGACAACGAACCTCCCTTCCATGCCGAATGGGAACGCCGCGCCTTCGCGCTGACGCTCGCCATGGGCGCGACCGGTTCGTGGACGCTCGACGCATCCCGCTTCGCCCGCGAGAGCCTGCCGCCGGCCGAATATCTGTCTTCGAGCTATTACGCTATCTGGTTCAACGCGCTCCTGAAGCTGATGCGCGAGCGTGGTCTTCTCGTCGATGGCGAGTTGGAAGAGGGCCGCGTGCTGGCGAGGAAACCCGTCGCGCGCGTGTTGCATGGCAATGATGTCGCCGCGGCGATGGCGAGAGGATCGCCGACGGAGCGCGAGCCGGCCATGCCGGCCCGCTTCACGGTCGGCGACCGTGTCCGCGCCCGCAATATGCATCCGCGCACGCATACGCGCCTGCCGCGCTACCTGCGCGGTCACGCCGGCGAGATCGTGCGCGTCCACGGCGTCCATGTCTTTCCCGATACGAATGCCCATGGCGGCGGCGAGGATCCCCGATGGCTTTATTCGGTGCGGTTTGCCGCAAGGGAACTTTGGGGCGACGGCCGCGCCGCCCATGACAGCGTCACCGCGGATTGCTGGGAGCCTTACCTTGAGCCGGCCTGAGGAAGATATGCCGGCGATTCCGCGCGGGGACGATGGCGAGCCGGTCTTTTCGGCTCCTTGGCAGGCGCAGGCTTTCGCCATGGCCGTGGAGGCGCACGGCAAAGGTCTTTTCACCTGGAAGGAATGGGCCGAAGCCCTCGGCGCCGCCCTGAAAGACGGAGACGCCGAACCGGGCAATGACGGCTACTATGGCGGCTGGCTTACCGCGCTGGAGACGCTGCTGCAGCGCAAGCGGGTCGTGTCGGAAAGCGAAATCCGCGAGCGCCACGATGCGTGGGATCGCGCGGCGCGGGCGACGCCGCATGGCGAGCCGATCGTGCTCGGCCGCGAGGACAGGCCCTGAGCCCGCTATTCGGCGATGAGCGAGAATATCCTGGACCGCGGACGCACGGATTCGTAGCCCGCGCCGTCCGCCAATGCGAACCGGACCAGCGTCCGCCCGCCCTCGCCGAGGAAATCGACGGTACCGTCATCGCCCTGCCGCCACATGGTGGCCTTCGCGAGCGGGGCGAAGATCGCGGCGCAATGCGGGCCAGGCAGGAGGAGGGACCGTCCGGCCGACAGCGTTCGTCCCTTGCGGATGATGCAGCTCATCGCGCCGCCCGGCGTTTCCAGCCGGAAGAGCGTGCCTGGCTTGGACGACGTCTCGGTGCTTCGCGTCGGCGCCGCGTCGGTAGCCACGGGTGGCTTCAGGGCCGCCACGCCGAGCGTCGCGGCCAGTCCGGCCACCATTCCGATCGATAGCAGATTCATGTTCCGGCCCCCCGGCCACGGCTCGAATTGCCGCCTTGCGCCGTCAGGATGGGAGCCAACTCTTAAACAGGCGTTAATACCTGTTAAGTTTTAGGGCGGACGTCCCGCGTCTCCGGAACCGGCGTAAGCGCCCTCCCCTCGGAAAACCACGAAACGAGATTCTCGACCTGCAAGTCGGCCATGGCGTTGCGCGTATGCACGGTCGACGATCCGACATGCGGCAGCAGGCACGCGTTGGGAAGATCGAGCAGCCGTTGCGGAACGTTCGGCTCCCTGGCGAAAACATCGAGCCCCGCCGCCCGTATCGTGCCGTTTTCGAGCGCCGCCGCCAGCGCATCCTCGTCGACCGAGCTGCCGCGCCCGACATTGACGAAGACGCCGTCCGGTCCGAGCGCCTTCAATATTTCGGCGCTGACGGCTTTTTCCGTGCCCTTGCCGCCGGGCGCGACGCAGATCAGCGTGTCGACGGCCTCTGCCAGCGCGCGGAGGCTCGGATAGTAGGCGTAGGGCGCGCCCTCGACCCGGCTCCTGTTGTGGTAGGCGACGGGCATGCCGAGGGCTTCGAGCCGCCTGGCGATCGCCGTGCCGATCCGGCCCATGCCAAAGATGCCCGCGCGCCGCCCGCGCAGCGTCGTGCCGGCGAGCGGGTAGGAACCCTCCTTCGGCCAATGCCCTTCGCGCAGCCATTTCTCCGCCTTCGGCAGTTCGCGAACCGTGTTGATCAAAAGGCCGAGCGCGGTATCGGCGACCTCCTCGGTCAGCACGTCCGGCGTGTTCGTCACCATGATGCCCTTGCGGGCGGCATGGGCGGCGTCGACGGCGTCATACCCCACGCCGAAATTGGCGATGACCTCGAGCCTCGGCAGCGCATCGATCAGGGCGGCGTCGACGGGCGCCATGGAAGCGATCCCGCGGACGCCTTCCGCCATCCGGGACGTGACCAGCTTCGCGTCGCCGGTTGGGATGGCCTCCAGCGCGAAAGTGTCCTGGATGCGCCTGAGCGCATGTTCGTTGAGCCTGCCCGGCACCAGCACATGAATCTCGTCCAGAACTTTCATCCGCATTCCTCACAATATGTTCAATGGCCGACTGGAACATGCCCGTGGCGCGGCCGTTGGGTCCGTAGTTGCCGAGCGCAACCTAACGAAGAAGGAAAGGAAAGACGATGAGAATCAGGACATTCGCCTTGACTGCCGCGGCCGCTCTCTTTGTAGCCGGTCCAGCCTTCGCGCAATCGAGCGGGACGGGCTCCGCGACGGGCGGCCAGAACGGAGCGACGACGACGATGGGCGCCGGCGCGGCTTCCGACAAGGCAGGCAAGGCGGCTATACCGAGCAATATGCATACGGGCTCGGTATCGGGCAGCATGTACAAATCCAGCGACGAGAAGATGCTCTACCAGAAGAATGCCGACATAATGGGCCCCTTCTTCACGAACCGGTCCATGTCGAAGCTGAAGTCCAAGCGGCAGATCAGGAAAATTTACAAGGGAATGAATGCGCGGTCCCAGGCTACCCTCACCAAGAGCTGTGACGGAGTAAAGGGCCAGCGCGGTTCCTACGGCACGATGACCATGACGCTGTGCCAGGATATCGGCACGATGTAGACGCGTTCGCAGCCTGACCCAGAAGAGGCGGACGCCGGCCGGCGTTCGCCTTATCTTTCTTTCGGCTTTCCGGTCGATTGCCGCACATGCAGCTCCGGGCGGATCAGTTCCTGCCCGCCATGCACCTCGATACCGCCCAGCCGATCGAGAAGCGCCCGCGCCGCCCGACGGCCGACCTCGCGCTGCCCGTTCCAGACGGTCGTCAGGGCCGGCGTGGCGATCGCCGCCTCCTCCAGGTCGTCATAGCCGCTCACCGAGATATCCACCCCCGTCACCATGCCGGCACGGGCGATCCCGTTCATCAGGCCGATCGCGACGAGGTCGTTCCAGCAGACCGCCGCCGTCGGCTTGTCCCTCAGCGCCAGGAATTGCTGCGCCGCCTCGAAGCCGGCCTGTTTCGTGCGCGGGCCGGAGAGCCGCCAGTCCGGCCTGATGGGCAGCCCGGCCTTTTTCATGGCGACGACATAGCCGTGATAGCGGTCGCGCCCGGTGGAGGTATTGTCGGCGCCGCCGATCATGGCGATGCGCCGGTGGCCGAGCGAGATCAGGTGGTTGGTCGCCAGCCCGATACCGTAGGCATCGTCGCCGCGGAAGACCGGAACGTCCGCCCCCTCGACACTGCGGGCGATGAGCACCGCCGGCAGGCCGTTCTCCTCGGCGAGCGCGATATCCTCCTTCGGGGTGCCGATCGCCGGCGACATGATGATACCGTCGGCGCCGAGCTGCAGGAGCGTGTCGACGAAGGTCCGCTGCTTCTCCAGTTCGTCATAGTGGTTGCAGAGCAGGAAGGTCTGCCGGCCGCGATCGAGCTCGGATTCGATCGAGCGCAGGATCTCGGCGTAGAACGGGTTCATGATGTCGTGGACGACGACGCCGACGATACCGGAACGCGAGGTCCTGAGGCTCGCGGCCCTCCGGTTGTAGATATAGCCGATGGCGCGCGCGTGTTCCTTGATGCGCTCGCGCGTCTTGTCGGCGACGAGCGGCGAATCGCGAAGCGCCAGCGATACCGTGGCCGTCGATACTTTCAGCGCGTCGGCGATCGTCGAAAGCTTGATCTTCTGACCCAGCGCCCTCTCCCCGCAAAGCAGCCCTGCGGCTCTTAAACAGTTTAAAACTGCTTATGCCATCAAGAAATGCCGGGTCAAAGCTTTTTCGGTGAGCTGTTGCCCCTCCTGTCCACCGGCATCTACTCCCCGCGCCGAGGGGGATCGGATAAACGTTGGGGCTTCGGAGAGCCCGCACATCTCTCGCCGTCATCCTCGGGCTTGTCCCGACGATCTGCTTCGGGTGATGCATCTATAGCCGCTCCGACAGAACAAGAAGCCGATTTCCGCGACGATAACCGGCAGCCAGGGCAGATCCTCGGGACAAGCCCGAGGATGACGGCGATAAGCGTTTCCGCGCAGAAAAGCTATTCGGCGGCGGCCGGCGTCTCTTCTTCGACTTCCTCGTCCGTTGCGCCATGACCGGCGTCCGACAGGTTCGCCTCGATGCGAACCAGGAGTTTGGCGAGCGTCTTCTGGTCCTTCTTGTCGAGGCCCTTGAGAGCAAGCTTCTGCGTCTTCCGGACGGATTTCTCGATGGCCTTGATGGCGTCCCGCCCGCCTTCAGTCAGGAACACATGGGCCTGCCGGCCGTCCTGCTCCGAGGCCTGCTTGGCGAGGAAACCCTGGCTCTGCAGCCGGTTGATGGTCTTGGTGATCGTCGGCGGCCTCACGCCCAGCCGGAGCGCAAGCTGCCCGGGCGTCTGGCCGTCTTCCCCGGCAAGCGCCAGCATGATCTGGTCCTGCCCCGGATAGAGCCCGTGCCCGTTGAGCCGGCTTGCCAGCGACGTTCGCGAAAGCCGCGCGGCCGATTGCAGAAGGTTCATCGTCTGGGCCTTGTCGGGTTTGGCCATGGATTTTCCTTCCCCCCAATCGTGGCGACAACAGGGAACCGGAGATTAGCGGCGGCCGCAACTTTCGCAACCGCCGGATCGCCGCATGAGACCCGCGACGCTTTGCCGGCGTCGCTTTCTCCTGAATTGCAGAGTTGCATGACAGCCGGATGACAGTCCGGTTTCAGGGCAAGCGGGACGTGCATTCGAAGCCGAAGCGTCCTATATGACACGCGCATCCGAACGAGGCATATCATGACAGACACCCAGGCGCAGATCCCGGTGACCGTGCTGACCGGTTACCTCGGGTCCGGCAAGACGACGCTTCTGAACCGCATCCTTTCGGAAGACCACGGCAAGCGCTACGCCATCATCGTCAACGAATTCGGCGAGATCGGCATCGACAACGACCTGATCGTGGAATCCGACGAGGAAATCTACGAGATGAACAATGGCTGCGTCTGCTGCACGGTGCGCGGCGACCTGATCCGCGTCGTCGAGGGACTTATGCGGCGCCCCGGCCGTTTCGACGCCATCCTGGTCGAGACCACCGGGCTGGCCGATCCCGTGCCGGTGGCGCAGACCTTCTTCATGGACGATGACGTGCGCGCCAAGACCAGGCTCGACGCCGTGGTGGCGCTGGTCGACGCCAAGCATCTCCCCTTGCGCCTGAAGGACAGCCGCGAGGCCGAGGACCAGATCGCCTTCGCCGACGTGGTGCTGCTCAACAAGACCGATCTCGTCAGCGAGGATGAGCTCAAGAACGTCGAGGCGACGATCCGTGCCATCAATCCCTCCGCGCAGATCCACCGCACCACCCGCGCCGGCATCGCTCTCGGCGAGGTGCTCGACCGCGGCGCCTTCGACCTTCAGCGCGCGCTGGAGAACGATCCGCACTTCCTCGACGCCGACGAACACGACCACAACGGGCACGACCATGATCACGATGGTCATGACCATCACCACCACCACCACCACCATCATCATCACCACGACGGCGAATTGTCGGACATCCACGACGTGACGGTGCAGTCCGTGTCGCTGCGCGGCGGCGAGATGGACTCCCGGAAATTCTTCCCGTGGATCCAGAAGGTGACCCAGATGGAGGGGCCGAACATACTCCGCCTCAAGGGCATCATCGCCTTCAAGGACGATCCCGACCGCTACGTCCTCCAGGGCGTGCACATGATCATCGAGGGCGACCACCAGCGTCCGTGGAAGGATGGCGAGAAGCATGAAAGCCGGCTCGTCTTCATCGGCCGCGAACTCGACGCCGAGCGGCTGAAGAAAAGCTTCGACGCGTGTCTGGCGGCATGACCGCCTGATGCCCACCGTTGCCCCGCTCGACCTCGACGGCCATTGCGTGACCGCCGCCTTCATCGGCGGCGTTCCGCATTTCGCGCTCGCCGACGGCACCGTCCACCGCCTCGACCACGGCCATAAATCGGCGGAGGTCCATGACGGGCTGCTCTGCGCCGTGCCTTCCCTCGACAACGGCACGCTCCTGACCGGCGGCGAGGACGGCAAGGTCGCCGAAATCTCGCCGGACGGCACGGTGAAAATCCTCGCCGAGGCCGGCCGCAAATGGATCACGAGCATCGCCGCCGGCCCGCAGGGCGCGGTGGCTTACGCCACCGGCCGTACCGCGACCGTCCGTCTCGGCGACGGCAGGACGCGCGCCTTCGAATGCCCGCGCTCGGTCGAAGGCCTGGCGTTCGCGCCGAAGGGCATGCGGCTCGGCATCGCGCGCTATAACGGCGCGACGCTGACCTTCCCGGCTACCGAGGGAAAGCCGCTCGAGCTCGAATGGGCCGGCGCGCATACCGGCATCACCTTCTCGCCGGACGGCAATTATGTCGTCACCACCATGCAGGAGAACGCGCTGCATGGCTGGCGGCTCGCCGACGGCAGGCACATGCGCATGAGCGGCTATCCGGCCAAGATCAAGAGCATCTCCTGGGCGCCCAAAGGGCGCTGGCTGGCGACCTCCGGCGCGCCGGCCGCGATCGTCTGGCCCTTCACCGGCAAGGACGGCCCGATGGGCAAGGCGCCGGCGGAGCTCGGCACGCGCGGCGACACGATGGTGACGAACGTTGCCTGCCATCCGGCGGAGGACATCGTCGCGATCGGCTATCAGGACGGCATGGTGCTCGTTGCCCGCATCGCGGACCAGAAGGAAGTGCTCCTGCGCCGCCCCGGCAAGGGCGCCGTCACCTCGATGGCCTGGGACGCCGAAGGCAAGCGTCTCGTCTTCGGCAGCGACGCCGGCGATTGCGGGGTCATCGACATCGGCGCCTGACCGTCCTGGCGTGCCTTCTTCACGATAGGGTGAGACCGTCAAACTTTATTGCGCGTGGCAGGCATAGAACATATCATGAACATATGGCACGCCTCACCCTTACGGAAAAGCTCGCAATCCTGTCGGACGCCGCCAAATACGACGCGTCCTGCGCCTCCTCGGGCGCAGGCGGACGCAACTCGCTGAAGACACGCGGCATCGGCTCGACGGAAGGCATGGGCATTTGCCATGCCTATGCGCCCGATGGCCGCTGTATTTCGCTGCTCAAGATCCTGCTGACCAATTTCTGCATCTATGATTGCGCCTATTGCATCAACCGCTCTTCCTCGAACGTGCGTCGAGCACGGTTCACGGCAGACGAGGTGGTCCGCCTCACGGTCGAATTCTACAAGCGCAACTATATCGAAGGCCTGTTCCTCTCCTCCGGGGTGGTGCGTTCGCCCGACGAGACCATGGCGGAAATCACGGAAGTTGCGCGTCGTCTGCGCGAGGAGGAAAGCTTTGCCGGTTATATCCACCTTAAGACGATCCCCGATTGCTCGCAGGAGCTTGTCGACAGGGCCGGCCGCTACGCCGATCGTCTTTCCATCAATGTCGAGCTCCCGACGGACGAAAGCGTCAAGCGCCTGGCCCCCGAAAAGAGGCCGGAAACCATCCGCGTCTCGATGGCGAAATTGCGCGGCAGGATGGAGGAGATGGCGGAGCCGACGAGGCAGACGAAAAAGCGCAAGCGTTTCGCGCCGGCTGGCCAGAGCACGCAGATGATCATCGGCGCCGACGGCACGAACGATGACGGCATATTGAGGACCAGCGCCCGGCTCTACGGCAGCTATCGCCTGAAACGCGTCTATTATTCCGCGTTCAGCCCGATCCCCGATTCGAAGTCGGTGCTGCCGATGTCGAGGCCGCCGCTCATGCGCGAGCATCGCCTCTACCAGGCCGACTGGCTGATGCGCTTCTATGGCTTCTCACAACCGGAGATCCTGTCAGCCCGTCCCGACGGTATGCTCGATCTGGACATCGACCCCAAGCTTTCCTGGGCGCTGGCGCACCGCGACTTCTTCCCCCTCGACGTCAACCGCGCATCGAGGGAGTGCCTGCTGCGCATTCCCGGTCTGGGCGTCAGGTCGGTCGGGAAAATCATCGAAAGCCGGCGTTTCCGGCGGCTGCGGCTGGAAGATATCGGCCGGCTCTGCGCCTCGATCGCCAAGGTCCGGCCGTTCGTCGCAGCGGAAGGCTGGTCACCCGGAAAATCGACCGAGGATGTGCATCTGCGCGCAAGGCTTGTCCCGCAACCGACACAGCTTTCCTTGCTTTGAGCCATGATCGCCGCCGTTTTGCGAAAATCCGCGCTCCGCATCGTCCGCCTTTCCAGCGAGGCCGATTTCCAGGGCTGGCGCGATGCGGCGCGCCGTCTCGCCCTGAACGACGTCGCACCCGGGGAAATCCTCTGGACGATTTCAGGAAACGAGACCGACGATCTCTTCGCCGCCGGCGAAAGCCTGCGCGAACCGCCCAAAGGAAAAGAGCTCAAGGTCTCACGCGAGTTCGTCGAGCGGGCGGCTGTCGTCATCTGCCATTCCGACCCCGACCGTTTCGGCTTTCTCTACCGCCTGCTTTGCCGGCTCGGCCGCGAGCCGCATCTGCTGAAGATCCACGCCGACGCGGATGTCCGGCGTTTCGAGCAGATGGAAAGGGCGGTGCGCCGCGACATCCACAAGATGCGTGCTTTCGTACGTTTCACGCGTATGGGGGATGGCGACGGCGAGCGCTTCATTGCCTGGTTCGAGCCGCAGCATTTCATCGTCGAACGCAACGCTCCCTTCTTCGTTCGCCGTTTCACCGGCATGCGCTGGACGATCCTGACGCCGCACGCTTCGGCGGACTGGGACGGCGAGCGGCTGGCGCTCGGCCCCGGCGCCCGCCGTTCTGACGCGCCGGCTGAGGACGCCACCGTCGAGCTTTGGCGCACCTATTTCCGTAGCATCTTCAACCCCGCTCGCTTGAAGGTAAAGGCGATGCAGGCCGAGATGCCGAAGAAATACTGGCGGAACCTTCCTGAAGCGTCGCTCATTCCAGAGATGATCCGGAATGCCGACAAGGCGGCAGAGGAAATGATCGCAAAAGCTCCCACCAAATCAGCTCCACACCATGCGGCGGTTCGCGCTCGGCATTGGTCCGGGGAGGCCGAAGCGGAACAGTCGCAGGAAGCCGGTACGCTGGCCGAACTGCGCCGGCAGGTGGACCAGTGCCGTCGCTGCCCGCTCTGGCGCGACGCCACCCAGGCGGTTTTCGGCGAAGGCCCTGAAAACGCGACCGTCGTCTTCGTCGGCGAACAGCCGGGCGACCAGGAAGACCTGGCCGGCAAGCCCTTCGTCGGGCCGGCGGGGAAAATGTTCGACGCGGTCCTGGATGATGCCGATTTCGACCGCAGGAAAACCTACGTCACCAATGCCGTGAAGCATTTCAAGTTCGAGCCGCGCGGCAGGAAACGTATCCATTCCAAGCCGAATGCCGGCGAGATCCAGGCCTGCCGCTGGTGGCTCGGCAACGAGCTGAAGCTGATCCGGCCCGAACTCGCCGTGGCGCTCGGCGCGACGGCCGCGCAGTCGCTGCTCGGCAAGGCCGTGCCGGTGACCAAGCTGCGCGGCACCACCGTCGAGCGCGAGGACGGGTTAAGGGTCTTCATCACCGTCCATCCCTCCTACCTGCTGCGCATTCCCGACGAGGCCGCCAGGCAGGCGGAGCGGGGGAGGTTCCTCGACGACATGAAGAAGGTGAAGAAGCTGGCGGGGATGTAAGGGACGATACGCGCGGGTGCGTCCTTCGAGGCTCGCCCCGCTCGCACCTCAGGATGAGGGAGGCTTGTGCTTGTCTCGCACCCTCAACAACAGGCTACTTTCCTGCACCTCTCGGGAGGATGGGCAGCCTTTGCCGCGAAATGGCTATTAGCGTCTGCTTGTCTCGTTCTCAGGAGGAGTGGCCGGCCCTGACCTCCCTCATGGTGAGGTGCGAGCGCAGCGAGCCTCGAACCACGCACGGAAACACCAGTCACCGCACCAAGATCGCCCGGAAGTCGTTGACGTTGGTCCCCGTCGGCCCCGGCACGAAGAGGTCGCCGATCGCGTGGAAGGCCGACCAAGCGTCGTTGTTCGCGAGATACGCGCGGGCATCGTGCCCGCCCTCTCTCAGGCGCGCCACGGTCGTCCCGTCGCAGAACGCGCCGGCATTGTCCTCCGAACCGTCTATGCCGTCCGTGTCGGCGGCCAATGCGTGGATATTCTGAACGCCGTCGATGCCAAGCGCGAAGGCGAGCAGGAATTCGCTGTTGCGGCCACCCTTGCCCTTGCCACGGATCGTCACCGTCGTCTCGCCGCCGGAGAGTATCACGACCGGCTTGCGGAACGGCCGGTCGCGCAGCGCCACTTCGCGTGCGACCGCCGCGTGCACGCCGCCGACCTCGCGCGCCTCGCCCTCGATGGCGTCGGAAAGGATCACGGCTTCGATGCCCCGACGCTTCGCTTCGCCGGCCGCTGCTTCGAGCGACACGGCGGCCGAGGCGATGACATGCACCTCGTTGCGGGCGAAGCGCGGATCGTCCGGCTTCGGCGCATCGGCCTCGGATGAACGGAGATGCGCCATGACCGGCGCCGGCAAATCGAGACGGTAGGCTTCGGCGATCGCCAGCGCGTCCCGCCGCGAGGCGTTATCGGGGACGGTCGGGCCGGAGGCAACGAAGGCCGGATTGTCGCCCGGGATGTCCGAGACGACGAGCGAGACCACCTTCGCCGGCCACCCCGCCGCGGCGAGCCGGCCGCCCTTGATCGCGGAGATATGCTTGCGCAGCGTGTTCATCGCCGAGATCGGTGCGCCGGAGGCGAGCAGGGCCTTGTTGACGGCGATCTCGTCGGCAAGCGTCAATGCACCGGCGGGCGCCGGCAGCAACGCCGAGCCGCCGCCGGAAATCAGCGCGATGACGAGATCGTCTTCGCCGAGGCCCGAGACTCTATCCTGGAGCCGCCGCGCGGCCTTCAGCCCCGCTTCGTCCGGCACCGGGTGGGCGGCCTCCAGCACTTCGACGCGCTCGCAGGGCGCGGCATAGCCGTAGCGCGTGACCACGACGCCTTCGAGCGGTCCGTCCCATGCCTTCTCAAGTGCCCGCGCCATCTGCGCGGAACCCTTGCCGGCGCCGATGACGATCGTGCGGCCCCTGGGCTTCGCCGGCAGATGCGCGCGGATTGTCCGCTCCGGATCGGCCGCGGCGACGGCGGCGGCGAAAAGGGACGTCAGGAAGGGTTTGGGGTCGAGGGTCATGCGGCGAGCGGCGGAATGGTCGTGAAAGGCCCGCGCAGGTGCCCTGCGCTACCCCCCTCTGTCCTGCCGGACATCTCTCCCTCAAGGAGGGAGATTGGCGATGGCATCGCACCCCGCGCTGAAATCGACATTACAGGAATGGCGTCGACCAAAGCGGCCGGCGTGATCTCCCCCCTTGAGGGGGAGATGTCCGGCAGGACAGAGGGATGTGCGAAGGGGCTCAAGGCCTTCAGGATTATTCCTCCCTCATTCCTTGCCCAGCGCGCTCTTCGCCGCCCTTCCCGCGACATAGACCTCGACCGCTGCACGGTCGTCGCCGAGCGTCTGCAGCAGGAAAAGCTCCTCGGCCAGGGTCTCCGTCCGTTCCATCCTGAGCCGCATCGCCGGCGTGGCGCGCGAATCGAGCACCACGATATCGGCGTCGCTGCCGACCTCCAGCGAACCGACGCGATCGCCGATCGACAGCGCCTCGGCATTGCCGCGCGTGATCTGCCAGAACGAGGCGAGCGGGTTCAGCTTCTCGCCGTTCAAGGCGATCACCTTGTAGCCCTCGTCCATCGTCCTCAGCATCGAATAATTCGTGCCGCCGCCGACATCGGTGGCGGACGCGATCCTGAGCGGCTTTTCCCGCTTGCGGTAGCGCTGGTAGTCGAAGAGACCGGAACCGAGGAACAGGTTGGAGGTCGGGCAGAACACCGCGACGGAACCGGATTCGGACAGGGCGTCCGCCTCGCGCTCGGAAAGATGGATACAGTGACCGAACAGGCTCTTCTTCCCGAGCAGCCCATAGTGATCATAGACGTCGGTATAATCCTTCGACCAGGGATAGAGCTCCTGCGTCAGGAGGATCTCGTCGTGGTTCTCCGAAAGATGCGTCTGCATGTGGCAGTCGGGGAACTCCTCCACCAGCGCCCCGGCCATCTCCATCTGCTCGGGCGAGGACGTGATGGCGAAGCGCGGGGTGATCGCATAGTTCTGCCGCCCCTTGCCGTGCCATTGCGCTATCAGCGCCTTGGTGTCGTCATAGCTCGATTGCGGCGTGTCGGTGACGCCGTCCGGCGCGTTGCGGTCCATCATCGCCTTGCCGGCGATCATGAGCATGTCGCGGTCATGCGATTCCGCAAAGAAGGCTTCGGCGGAGGATTTGTGCACCGAGCAATAGACCGCCGCCGTCGTCGTGCCGTGGCGGATCAACTCATCGAGGAAGAGCCGCGAAATGCGCCTGCCATGCTGGGCGTCGCGAAAACGCGTCTCCTCGGGAAAGGTGTATTCGTTCAGCCATTCGAGCAGTTCGGCTCCGTAGGAGGCGATCACCTGCATCTGCGGATAATGGATATGCGCGTCGATGAAGCCGGGTAGGAGGAGATGGGGGCGATGATCGATGACGGCCGCACCCGCCCCCGCCTTCCTGCTCACCGAGGCATGATCGCCCCGCGCCGCGATCTTGCCATCGCGGACCAGAAGCGCGCCGTCCTCCTCGTAGAGGCAGGCGGCAACGTCGTCGACGCTCTTCGGCTCGCGCAGGAAGGCGAGCAGACGCCCGCGGATAACGGTCTCGTTGGCCATCTCAGTTCGCGGCGCTCACCTGCTCGAACCAGGCGACGATGCTCTGCCGCTCCTGGGGCGTGATCTGCGTCACGTTCCCGCCGGGCGGCATGGCGTGGCTGCGGCCTGCCTGCAGGTAGATCTCGCGTGCATGTTCGGCGATCCGGGCGTCGGTGTCCAGCATCACACCCTTCGGCGCCTCGTAGATGCCTTCATAGGAAGGCTCCTTGGAGTGGCACATGGAGCAGCGGCCCATGACGGTGTCGCGCACGTGCGGAAACTGGGCCGACGCCAGGTAGGGTTGGGCCGCGGCCGAGACCTTGTCGCCATTGCCGCCGAGCACGCTGGGCGCCGTCGACAGCCACATGATGAGGATGAAGAGGATGCCTGCGAACAGCCAGGTCCAGTTCGGCCGGCCCTTGTGGGCATGCATCGTGTTGAAATAGTGCCGGATGAGCACGCCGATCAGGAAAACCAGGAGCGCGATGATCCAGTTGAAGCGCGTGCCGAACGCCAGCGGATAATGGTTCGACAGCATCAGGAAGATCACCGGCAGCGTCAGATAGTTGTTGTGCAGCGACCGAGTCTTGGCGATGCGGCCGTATTTCGGGTCGGGCTTGCGGCCGGCGATCAGGTCGGCGACGACTATCTTCTGGTTCGGGATGATGACGAAGAAGACATTGGCCGACATGATGGTCGCGGTGAAGGCGCCGAGGTGGAGCAGCGCGGCGCGCCCGGTGAAGAGGTGCGTATAGCCCCACGCCATGAAGATTAGCACGACGAAGAGCACGACCATCAGCGCGGTGTCGTTGTGCCCGAGCGGCGATTTGCAGATGAGATCGTAGACGATCCAGCCCAGCGCGATCGAGGCGACTGAGATCAAGATTGCGACCGGCGCCGAAACGTCGAGCACATTCGGATCGATCAGGAAGAGGTGCGCGCCGGCATAATAGACGATGCAGAGCATCGCAAAGCCGGTCAGCCATGTCGAATAGGCTTCCCATTTGAACCAGGTGAGGTGCTCCGGCATCATCTCCGGCGCCACCAGGTATTTCTGGATGTGGTAGAAGCCGCCGCCATGCACCTGCCACTCTTCGCCATAGGCGCCCTTCGGCAGGCCCGGCCGCTGCTTGAGCCCGAGGTCGAGCGCGATGAAATAGAAGGAGGAGCCGATCCAGGCGATGCCCGTGATCACATGCAGCCAGCGCACGCCGAAGGCGAGCCACTCCCACAGAACCGCATAATCGTTCATCGTGATATTCCCCTGTTGCCGTGATCATTGCGGTTTGCGGCGCAAACGGGAAGAGCAGCGGCAGCCGATGACTTTCAAAAAAATCTGGAAAATACTACCCTGTCCCGCGAGGGGGACAAAAAACAGTGGCTTATCTCGACAATATCGCCGTTTTCGTGCGCGTGGTGGAACTGGGCAATCTGTCGGCCGCGGGCCGCGATATGCGCATTTCGCCCGCGGTGGCGTCGAACCGCATCAAGGAACTGGAGAAGCATCTCGGCGCCAGGCTTTTCAACCGCACGACGCGGCAACTGATGCCGACGGAGCACGGCCGCGTCTTCTACGAGCACGCCGTCGCCGTGCTGCAGGCCGTCGCCGAAGCGGAGGCGGCGGTGAGCGCGCTTTCCGGCCAGCCGCGCGGCACGATCCGCGTCACCGCGCCGCTCGGCCTGGGCCGCCGGCTGATCGCCTCGGGTATCCCGGAATTTCACGATAGATATCCCGACATCGAAGTTCGGCTGCGACTGTCTGACCACGATGTCGACATGATGAGGGAAGGCATCGACGTCGCCTTCCATCTAGGCATCCTGGAGGATTCTAGCCTGCGCATGCGCGGCATCATGGAATGCGCCCGCGTGCTGGTGGCCTCGCCCGCCTATCTCGAGCGGCGCGGCGAGCCGAAGGTACCGCAGGACCTCGTCGGCGACCGGCACGATTGCCTGATCCTGCGCTATCCCGGCGCGCGCGAGTTTCAGTGGTTCCTTTCCATGCCGGAGGGACCGAAGAAGTTCGAGGTCAAGGGGCCCTATGATTCCGACGACGGCGACGTCCTGACCGGCTGGGCGATCGCCGGCCACGGCATCGTCAACAAGCCCCGCTTCGAGGTCGAGCCCTATATCCGCGACGGCCGGCTGAAGGTGATCCTGTCCGACACGCCGCCGGTTCCGATCCAGCTCGCCGCCGTCTTCCCCCACCGCAAGTTCCAGGATCCCAAGGTCCGGCTCCTGCTCGACTTCATGGCCGAGCGTTGCCAGCGCATGATCCGCGAGACGCTGAGCGGCAAGTGAGACACCCATGCATGCAATTCACGGATAACTGACCCCTGCGGCCCTTCGGGCCATACTCCATCGAGAGGGACGAGGGCGGAGAATCTGGCGCCCTCCCTCCCTCGACGAGGAGGGTCCGGCCGATAGGCAGGGGGCGGGTGGATTTGTTCTCACCACCGGCTGCACGATTTTCAGAGGAAAGGCTTCGCCTTCATTGTCGCCGGCGCCTTGACCCCGAGCCGCTTCAGGATCGTCGGCGCAAGCTGCAACTGGTCGAGCAGCACGTCTTCCTTCGGCCCCCTGCCCGGCCCGAAATAGTAAAGCGCGAAATCCTGCTGCAAATCCTCGTGGCCGCCGTGATGGCCGCGGTCGGTCTGGCCGTGGTCGGCGGTGACGATGACCTCGTAGCCGGCCTGCCGCCAGCGCGGCAGGAAGGCCGCCAGCATGCCGTCCATGGCGTAGCAGGCATGGTCCATCTCGATGCAGTCATGGCCGAAGCGATGGCCCATGGAATCGAGCGTGCAGGTATGCAGGATGCCGTAGTCGATGCCGAAGCGTTCCCCCAGCATGGTAAGCGTCGCGAACAGGTCGACATCGCTCGGCGTCATCTGGTTGCGGGCGTTGTAACCGGTCATGGTATGAAAGCGGCCATGCGTGATCGGCCCGCCCGGCTCGTCATATTCCATGTCGCGGACGAAATCGAACGGGTAGCGGTTGAAGAACTCCGACCAGTAGGAATGCGTCACCGCGCCCGTCTTGCCGCCGGCTGCGGTGATTTCCGAGAAGAGGTCGGGCTGCTCGACCCTGAAGCGCACTTCGTTGGACAGGATGCCATGAACCTGCGGCGGCACGCCGGTATGGATCGAGGCGTAGCAGCAGGCGGAAGTCGAGGGCAGCACCGAGCGCATCTTCCACACGCTCGCCTCGCCGGACTGCACCCAGCCTTCGAGATTGCCGAACAGCCGCCGCCAGTTGCGCCACGGCACGCCGTCGAGGATGACGAGGAGGAGCTTTGACTGGAGGGGCATCGAGCTACCTGCGGCTTTCAAAGAGCCGTGACCGGATATTCATCCTTTGGTGGAGTATACGCATAATTTCCACTCCGGCGACGTCAGACGTTCTGTAGAATATGTAGTGAGACCCGATGGAAGCCATTCGATAGCCTTTACGAAAGTGATCCGCCGGGCGACCGCGCTCCTGGCCCGACGAGAGATTGGTGAATACCTTTTCGATGGAGAGGATATACCGGTCCGCCTGGGCGCGTCCCCAAATATCAAGCGTATAGAACCAGATCGAGCGTAAATCAGCACGAGCGGCAGGCGAGAGCCGATAGCTCATTCGTGTTCGCTATGCATCTGCGCAATAAATTCGTGGACGTCGAAGGGCTCGGGCTCGCCACTCTCCTCGCCTTCGATCAGAGCGGCCCTGACGGCAGCGATATAGTCCTCATGTTCTTCAAGCAGACGCAGTCCGGCGCGTACGACCTCGCTGGCCGTCGCGTACTTGCCCTTCTGCACCTGCGCATCGACGAACTCAGTGAAATGTTCGCCGAGCGAAATGGACGTGTTCCTGTTCATCGGTGCCCTGTACCAGAATCTGGTACTTTCATCAACCGGTCGATACGCGCGCCTAGTTCCCCGCCGCTTCCATGCGCCGGCTCGCCATCGCCTTTTCCAGCCAGCCGAGTTCCATTTCCGGCACGGAGGAGAGGAGAAGGTCGGTATAGGCATCGAAGGGCGGGGCGAGCACCTTTGACTTCGGCCCGTAGCGGACGACCGAGCCCTGATACATGACTGCGATCGAATCGGCGATCGACTTCACCGTCGCGAGGTCGTGCGTGATGAAGACATAGGCGACGTTCTCCTCCTTCTGCAGGTTGAGGAGGAGCTTGAGGATGCCGTTCGCCACGAGCGGATCGAGCGCGCTCGTCACCTCGTCGCAGATGATGAGCTTGGGCTTGGCAGCAAGCGCCCGCGCGATGCAGACACGTTGCTTCTGTCCGCCGGAGAGTTCGGCCGGATAGCGGTCGCCGAAACCCGTCCCCATCTCGATCTTGTCCAGCAGTTCGGCGACCATGCGATCGCGCTCGCGCCCGCGCTTGCCGAAATAGAACTCGATCGGACGGCCGATGATCGTGCCGACGGTCTGGCGCGGGTTCATCGCCACATCCGCCATCTGGTAGATCATCTGCAATTCGCGCAGATCGTTCTTCGTCCGGTCGGCGAGCCGCTTGGGCAGCGTCCTGCCGTCGAACTCGACGCTGCCCTCCATCGGCGGCAGGAGCCCGGTGATGGCGCGCGCCAGCGTCGACTTGCCGGAGCCCGATTCGCCGACCACGGCCAACGTCTGCCCCGCCGCGACTTCGACCGACACGTTCTTCAGAACCTTCACCGTGCCGCCGCCATAGGCGGCCGTAACGTTCTTCACCGAGAGAAGCGGCGCGGCCGGCTTCTGCTCCTCGTGCGGGATGGAGTGCACCGAGACCAGCGCGTTGGTATATGCCTGCCGGGGCTCCTTGATGATCTGGTGGGTGTCGCCCTTCTCCACCTTCTTGCCGTGGCGCAGCACCATGATGTCGTCGGCGACCTGCGCCACCACCGCCAGATCATGGGTGATGTAGAGCGCGGCGACCCCGGTATCGCGGATGGCCTTCTTGATCGCCGCCAGCACGTCGATCTGCGTCGTCACGTCGAGCGCCGTCGTCGGCTCGTCGAAGACGATGAGGTCCGGCTTGGAGCAGAGCGCCATCGCCGTCATCACCCGCTGCAACTGCCCGCCGGAGACCTGGTGCGGGTAGCGGTTGCCGATATGCTCGGGGTCGGGCAGGCTGACCTCCTTGAAAAGCGCGATTGCGCGCTTTTCCGCCTCGGCGCGCGAAGAGACGCCGTGCTTCAGCGACGCCTCGATCACCTGCCGCATCAGCCTGTGGGCCGGGTTGAAGGCCGCCGCCGCCGACTGGGCGACGTAGCAGACCTCCCTGCCGCGCAGCTTGCGGAAGCCGGATGGGCCGCCCTTCAGGATGTCGCGGCCGTTGAGGATGACCTCACCACCGGTGATGCGCACGCCGCCGCGCCCATAGCCCATCGAGGAAAGACCGATGGTCGATTTGCCGGCGCCCGATTCGCCGATGAGGCCGAGGACCTTTCCGCGCTCCAGCTTGACCGACACGTCGTCGACGATGACGACGTTCTTCGGATCCTCGCCTGGCGGATAGACCGTTGCCTCGATCCGCAGGTTGCGGATGTCGAGGAGCGTGTCGGACGTGCGGTCGGGCGCGTTCTTTGCCGCTCTAGCCATTGCCGCGCCCTCCCTTGAGGTCGGTGGTGCGGTTGAGGATCCAGTCCGCCACCAGGTTCACCGAGATCGCGAGGACCGAGATCGCAGCGGCCGGCAGGAGCGCCGCCGGGATGCCGAAGACGATGCCTTCCTTGTTGTCCTTGACCATGCCGCCCCAATCCGAATTCGGCGGCTGCACGCCGAGCCCGAGGAAGGAAAGAGCCGACAGGAACAGGATGGCAAAAATGAAGCGCAGCCCGAGTTCCGCCACCAGCGGCGAAAGCGCGTTGGGAAGGATTTCACGGAAGATGATCCAGAGCCTCCCCTCGCCGCGCAACTTGGCCGCCTCGACGAAGTCCATGACGTTTATGTCGACGGCGACGGCCCGGGAAATGCGGAAGACGCGCGTGGAATCGAGGACGCCCATGACGAGGATCAGCGTCAGCGTCGTCGAAGGCAGCACCGAAAGGACGACGAGTGCGAAGATCAGCGTCGGGATCGACATGATCAGGTCGACGAAGCGCGACAGCAATTCGTCGAACCAGCCGCCGACGACGGCGGCGGAGAACCCGAGGCTGGCACCCAGCGTGAACGACAGGACCGTCGCCAGGAAGGCGATGAACAGCGTGATGCGCGCGCCGTAGAGCAGCCGCGTCAGAAGATCGCGGCCGAGATTGTCGGTGCCCAGCCAGTGCGCGGCGGATGCCGGCGCCCATACGTCGCCGACGATGGCCGCATCCGGATAAGGCGCGATCCAGGGCGTGAAGATCGCCGCCAGCACGAACAGCAGCGTCACCAGAATGCCGGCGAGCGCACTGATCGGAATTCGCCTAATGTTCAGCATCCGCCTTCTCCTATTTCGGATGCCTGAGGCGCGGGTTGGACAGGATCGAGAAGATATCCGCCAGCATGTTGAGGCCGATATAGACGGCGGCGAAGATAAGGCCGCAATCCTGGACCACCGGCACGTCGCGCTTGGCGACGTGATCCACCAGGTACTGCCCCATGCCGGGATAGACGAAGATCACCTCGATGACGACGACCCCGACCACGAGATAGGCGAGGTTCAGCATTACGACATTGATGATCGGCGCCACCGCGTTGGGGAAGGCATGCCGCCAGATGATCTCCGAGCGCGACAGGCCCTTGAGCTCCGCGGTCTCCACATAGGCCGACTGCATCACGTTCAGGATGGCCGCGCGCGTCATCCGCATCATCTGCGCAAGCACGACGAGCGTGAGTGTTAACGCCGGCAGCGCGATCGCCACCATGCGGCTGAGGAACGGCATACCGTCATAGACCGTGGAGACACTGGTGAACCAGCCGAGCTTCACGGCGACGAAATAGATCAGGAGGTAGCCGATGAAGAAATCCGGCAGCGAGATCGCCGCCAGGGTGGAAGCCGAGATCAACTTGTCGATGAAGCCGTTCTTGTGCCGGACCGCGATGAGACCCAGGATGATGGACAGCGGGATCGACACCGCCGCCGCCCAGAAGGCGAGGAACAGCGTATTCTTCAGCCGCTCGGCGATCGCCGGCCCGATCGGCAGTCCGTTCGAGAGCGCCGTTCCCAAATTGCCGGTCAACAGGCCGAACAGCCAATGGAAATAGCGGACATAGGCCGGATCATTCAGCCCGAGCTGTGCCCTGAGGTTCGCGACCGCCTCCGGCGTCGCCGCCTGTCCAAGGATGGACTGGGCGACGTCGCCGGGCAGGATCTGGGTCCCGACGAAAATCAGGACCGAGACTGCGAACAATAGGCCGATGCTCAGCCCGATCCGTTTACCGACGAGCTTGAGAAGAGGCGCCCCCATGGAATCGCGGCCCGTCTAGGCCGCGACCCAGCACAATGAAAGCGCATAGCCGTTGCACATCTCCGCGGCGGGGTTGTTCACCCATCCCTGGACGTTCTTGCCGGTGGCGTCGATGTACTGGTTGAAGAAGGGCACGATCAGTCCGCCTTGGTCGCGCATCATCATGCCCATGTCGGCATACATCTTCTTGCGCTTGTCCTGGTCGAGCTCGCCGCGCGCGGCAACGACCATCTTGTCGAACTCCGGCCGTTTCCAGCGGGTATCGTTCCAGTCGGCGCTCGAAACATAGGCCGTCGAATACATCTGGTCCTGGGTGGCGCGCCCGCCCCAATAGGATTCGGAGAATGGCTTCTTGTTCCACACTTCCGACCAGTAGCCGTCGCCCGGCTCGCGCTTGATGTCGATCTTGATGCCGGCCTTGGCACAGCTTTGCTGGTAAAGCGCCGCGGCGTCGACCGCGCCAGGAAAGGCGACATCGGAGGTGCGCAGAAGGATCGAGCCGGAATGGCCGGACTTCTTGTAGTATTCGCCCGCCTTGTCCGGATCGAACTTCCTCTGCTCGAGCGGGGTGAAGAGCGGATAGGCCTCGTTGATCGGGAAATCGTTGCCGACCGCACCGTAGCCGCGCAGGATCTTCTCCAGCATCTCCTGGCGGTCCATCGCCAGCTTCAGCGCCATCCTGAGGTCGTTGTTGTCGAAAGGCGCCGTGTCGCAGAACATGTTGAAGGGATAGAAGCCGCGGCCCGAGACGGTCCGGATCGTCACGCCGGAAATACGCTTGACGAGGTCGACGATCTTCGGCTCGACGCGGTTGATCATCTGCACCTGGCCGCTCTGCAGCGCCGCCGTCCGCGCGGTCGCGTCGTTGATCACGATGATCTCGATCTGGTCCGCATGGCCGAGCTTGTCGCCCTGCCAGTAATTCTTGAACTTCTCGCCGCCGTAGCGCACGCCGGGCTCGTTGACGGTGACCTTGTAGGGGCCGGCGCTGATGCCGGCGTTCGGGTTGTCCTTACCCCCGTTCGGCTGGATGACCAGGTGGTAGTCCGCCATCAGGTAGGGGAAGTCGGCGTTGGCGTCCTTCAGCGTGACGACGACCTCGTCGCCATCGGCCTTCATCGCCTTGATGCCCTGCAGGATGCCGAGCGCGGCCGACTTCGACTTGGCGTCGCTGTGCCGCTCGAGCGTCGCCACGACATCGGCCGACGTCACCGGCTTTCCATCGTGGAACTCGATCCCCTTGCGGATCTTCATGGTCCACACCGTGGCGTCCTTGTTGGAACCGATCGATTCGGCGATGTGATAGTCGATGCTGCCGTCGGGATTGGTATCGACCAGCAGTTCGCCCCAGCATTTGCTGAAATTGAAATTGACCTGGCTGAGGTCGAGGGCCGGATCGAGCACGTTTGTGGACTCACCGCCCTGCAGGCCGGCCTTCAAGGTCCCGCCCTTGACCGGGCCGGCCGCCATGACCGCGCTTGCGATCATCGAATTGGCGACGGTCGCAGTCACGCCGAGCGCGGCGGCGCGCCCGAGGAAGTCGCGGCGGTTCAGCCGGCCGGCGGCGACACGATGGCTGAGATACTCAAGTTCGTTCGACATGAATGCTCCTCACTCTGGAATTGTCGTTTTTGTTGGCTTTCTTGCCGCAATATTGACGGGAAATCAGGTCCGCAAACAAGCTCGAATACGACATCGATTGGCGCAAACGATGTGCCTGGATTGGACTAATCTGCCCGCCCTTACGCGTTTCCTCCGGCAGCCTCGCCTTGGCGAGGCGAAGCGCATGGTTCCCTTGTTCTTTACTGTGCTGCCCCCGCTCGTCCCGGTCAAGCTTCCAGCCAGCAGGAAATGAGTGCAAGACTGCTCATCAGCTCGCCTGCCGGCATGGGCCTGTAGCCCTTTACCTTGTCGGAGATGGCGTCGATCCACTGGTTGAACATCGGGATGACGGCACCGCCGCGGTCGCGGATAATCAGGGCCATGTCGCGATAAATCGCCTTTCGCTTGGCTGGGTCGAGTTCGGCGCGCGCGGCGACCACCATCTTGTCGAAAGAGGGATCGCGGAAGCGCGTCTCGTTCCAGTCGGCCGTGGAAAGATAGACCGTTGAATATTGCTGGTCCTGCGTCGGCCGGCCGATCCAATACGAAGCCGCGAAGGGCTTCTTGTTCCATACTTCCGACCAGTAGCCGTCGCCCGGTTCGCGCATGACCGAGAGCGTGATGCCGGCCTTGGCGCAGCTCTGCTGGTAAAGGGCGGCCGCGTCGACCGCGCCCGGAAAGGCCACATCCGACGTCCGGAGCACGACCGGCCCCTCATGGCCCGACTTCTTGAAGTGGAACGCCGCCTTGTCCGGGTCGTAAGTCCGCTGCTCGATGTCATCCGAGAAAAGCGGATAGGCGGCGTTGATCGGGAAATCGTTGCCGACGGAGCCGTAGCCGCGCAGGATCTTGTCGACCATCTCCTTGCGGTCGATTGCGTATTTCAGCGCCAGCCTGAGATCGTTGTTGTCGAAGGGCGGCGTGATGCACTGCATGGCGAACACGTAGTGTGCACTGCCGCCGATATTCTGGATGCTGACGCCGGGCACGCGCTTCAGAAGCGAAATCACCTTCGGCTCAACGCGATTGATCATATGCACCTGGCCGCTCTGCAGCGCGGCTGTGCGGGCGGTCGAATCGTTGACCGTGGTGATTTCCACCTGATCGGCGAAGCCGAAATGCTCCGCGTCCCAGTAGTGGTCGTAGCGCAGCCCGGTCGCCCGCACGCCGGGCTGATGGCTGGCGACCTTGTAGGGTCCGGTGCCGATACCGGCTTTCGGATCGTCCTTGCCGCCGTTCGGCTGGATGATGAGATGATAGTCGGCCATCAGATAGGCGAGGTCGGCATTCGCCTCCTTGAGGGTGACGATGAAATCGTCGCCGTCGACCTTCAGCGTGTCGATGCCTCCGAGGATGCCGAGCGCGCCGGATTTCGATTCCGGCCCCGCATGGCGCTCGATCGTGGCGCGCACGTCCTCGGCCGTCAGCTCCTTGCCGTTATGAAAAGAGACGCCCTTGCGGACCTTGAAGGTCCACACCTTGGCGTCGGGAGAGGAGCCGACCTCCTCCGCCAGCCGCGGAACGATTTCACCTTTTTCGGAAACATCGACCAGCTTCTCTCCCCAGCAGCGGGCGAAGGCGCCCATGACCTGGTTGTTGGTGGTCGCCGGATCGAGCGTTTCGGTGGATTCACCGCCGACCAGCCCGGCCTTCAGCGTGCCGCCGCGCTGCGGCCCGGCCGCATGAGCCGCGCGGTCCAGGAGCGAATTGGCGAAGGCGGCCGAGATGCCGAGCGCCGCCGCGCGACCGAGGAAATCGCGCCGGCTGAGCTTTCCACGCACCACGCGGCTGCCCAGGAATTCCAGTTCGTTCGACATGACGGTCTCCTTCCAGGCGGATTAAAGTCCCAACCCGATCCGCTTTTTCCACTATCCATGGCGGAGATGATCCGTGTTTCACACTTATCGAAATGTAATTACCATAATTGGAAATCGTGCGTCCTTTGCCCACCCATCGCGGCACCGAAGCGGCAGGCGATTCTTGGCCAGAAGGCCTGCCGGGATTCCACAGCCTGCGAGCAATGTCCGTGCAACGATCGGAACAAAGGGATGCCGCGGCTGTTTCGGTCGAAACCCATCCAGACGCGAGCGAAACCGTGACACACGACACCAGGGAACACGACACAAGGGGACCTGTCCGCATCGAGCAATACAATCACCCGACCGGCGGGTGGGGGTCGCTGAAATCCCTTGCCAAAAAGGCTCATGCCGAGGACCTGCTGGCGTCCGATATCTGGGCGACGCTGATGCGGCAGAACAAGGCCGACGGCTATATGTGCGTCTCCTGCTCCTGGGCGAAGCCCGCCGACCCCAGGCCCTTCGAGTTCTGCGAGAACGGCGCCAAGGCCACCATCTGGGACCAAACCAGATTCCGCTGCGAGCCGGCTTTCTTTGCCGAGCACACGGTCACCGAACTCTTGGACTGGCCGGACCATGACCTGGAGAAGCAGGGCCGGCTCACCGAGCCGATGCGCTATGATCCGGACACGGATCGCTACGAACAGGTCGCTTGGGAAGACGCCTTCCGCGAGATCGGCGCCGAACTGAACCGGCTCGATCCGAAATCGGTCGTCTTCTACACCTCCGGCCGCGCCTCGCTGGAAGCCTCGTTCATGTACCAGCTCTTCGCGCGCATCTACGGTTCCTCGAACCTGCCGGATTCCTCGAACATGTGCCACGAATCCACGTCGGTCGGCCTGCCGGAATCGATCGGCTCTCCGGTCGGCACGGTCCAGTTGGAGGATTTCCGGCAGACCGACATGATGTTTTTCTTCGGCCACAATACGGGCGTGTCCGCGCCGCGTCTGCTCCATCCTCTGCAGGAGGCGCGGAAGCGCGGCGTTCCCGTCTTCACCTTCGACCCGCTTCCCGAGCGCGGCCTGGAGCGGTTCAAGAACCCCCAGAACCCATTGGAGATGCTGTCCCCCGGCCCCGGCACGAAAATGTCGAGCCACTATTTCCAGTTGCGCGGCGGCGGCGACATCGCCGCCATGACGGGCATAGCCAAGGCACTCTTGGCCATGGACGACGCGGCGCGCAACAACGGCGCCGAGCGTGTTCTCGACGTCGCCTTCATCGAGGAGCACACGAAGGGTTTCGAGGAATTCGAGGCCCATCTGCGCTCCATGCCGTGGGACAGGATTCTTGCCCGCTCCGGCCTGCAGCGCGAGGACCTCGAACATGTCGCCGAGGTCTATTCGCGCTCTCGCGCGGTCATCGGCAATTACGGCATGGGGCTCACCCAGCACCGGCACGGCACCGAGAACGTTCAGATGCTCTGCAATCTCCTGATGATGCGCGGCAATATCGGCAAGCCCGGCGCCGGCGTGTCCCCGCTTCGCGGCCACTCCAACGTGCAGGGCCAGCGCACCGTCGGCATCTCGGAAAAGCCCGAACTGGTTCCGCTCGACAGGATCGCCGAATTCTACGCGTTCGAGCCGCCGCGCGAGAAAGGCCTCGATACGGTCGAGACCTGCGAGGGCGTCATCGGCGGCTCCGTGAAGGGCTTCGTCGGGCTCGGCGGGAACTTCGCGCGCGCCGTGCCCGAGACCGGGCTGGTGGAGAAAGCGTGGCGCAATCTCGACCTGCATGTCGAGATCGCCACCAAGCTCAACCGCAGCCATCTGCTGCCGGGCAAGGTGACCTATCTGCTTCCCTGCCTGTCCCGCCTCGAAAAGGACGTTCAGGCGACGGGCGAGCAATGGGTCTCGATGGAGGATTCCACCGCCTGCATCCACGGTTCGTTCGGCACGCGCCGTCCCCCGGGCCATAACGTCCTTTCCGAGCCGAAGATCGTCGCCGAACTGGCCAAGGCGACGGTGCCGGGCGAAAGCTCGATTCCCTGGGACGAATGGGTCGGCGACTATTCCTTGATCCGCGAGGAGATAGAGCGGTGCTTTCCCGACGACTTCAAGGATTTCAACCAGCGCTTCCGCAGGCCCGGCGGCTTCCACCGCGATATCCTGGCCTGCCGGCGCATCTGGAAGACCAAATCGAAGAAGGCGAATTTCCTGCCTCCCAGGACGCTCGAAACCGATCCGGACATCGACGTGAAGGGGAACGACGTGCTCACCCTCGTGACGATCCGCTCGAACGACCAGTTCAACACCACCATCTATGGCTACAGCGACCGCCTGCGCGGCATCGAAGGCACCCGCATGGTGCTCCTGATGAACGAGAAGGATATCGATCGCATGGGACTCGAGGACGGGATGGAAATCGCCCTCGAGACCCACGCCGATGATGGCGTCGAGCGGCGCGTGGACGGCCTCCGGGTTACCGCCTTCGACATTCCCGAAGGCAATTGCGCCGGCTATTATCCGGAACTCAACCCGCTCGTGCCGCTGTGGCATCGGGCGGAGAAGGCCCACGTGCCGGCGGCGAAATCCGTGCCGGTGCGGGTCGTGACCTGATTCGGGTCAAGCAAGCGGAATGTCGTTTTCCGCCTTGCTTTCCTGATATTCGCTGGAAAGCGCGTCGTAGCGCTGGGAAATGGCACGGATGCGGGCTTCCAGCCGCGCACGTTCCTTCTCCGGCAGGGCCTTTGCGAGCTTCGGCAGCGAATAGCTCTTCCAATAGGCGTTCTCGGCGTTGTAGCCGCCCGGATCGAGCCTGAAGACCTCCTTCAGGATATTCAGATCGTGCGGGATAGCGAAACTGTCGCGGGAATCCTCGTGGCTGAAGAGATAGTAGAAATTGTCGAAGCCGGTCCAGGTGATGGCCGACAGGCAGAGCGAACAGGGCTCGTGCGTGGCGAGGAAGATGCAGTCTTTTGTGTCCGGACGCTCGGCCTTCGGCATCTCGTAGAAGCGTTTCAGGGCATGGACCTCGCCGTGCCAGAGCGGATTTTCCATTTCGTTGTTGGTCTCGGCCAGAACCAGCGAACGGTCGTCCTTCCTCAGGATCGCGGCGCCGAAGAGCTTGTTGCCTTCGGCGACGCCGGCTTCGGTCCTCGGCAGGATATCCTGCTCGACCACGTCGAGCAGCCGGTCGATGAGAGAAACGTCGGTCATTGCTTACCTACCGTCCGGCAGACGCACTTCCCACGGCTCCTCGAAGAAGAACTCCTCGATGTTCGAGCCGTCGCCCCCACGGTCGACGACGAGGAAATCCTGCTTCTCGCCGATGGGCGTGAGAACCCCGTGCCAGCGCCCGCGCGGATAGTTCACCCCCTGGCCCGGCAGGGTGATGAAGGCGCGCGGCTCGCCGGGACCAGCCCCGCTGTCGGGACATACCACCACGAGAAAGGGACGCGGCGACAGCGGGATGAAGGCCTGGCTGCCGAGAGGATGCCGCTCGACCATGGTAAGCTTGAGTGGCGTGACGTAGGGCTGGCCGCGGAAAAGGTTGATCAGCACGCGCGGGTTCGGTCCGCCAGCCTCGACGCTGGCGAGGTCGTGATAGCGCTCGCATTTCCCCGCATTGATCGGGAAATGCTCCGAGCCTTCCATTTCGATCACATCGCCGAAGGGCGCAAAGGCTTCGCGCGTGAGCGGTTGCGCAACGACGAGGCGACTCATGCGGAAGGCCTTCTCGCGGTGCCTGGCGTTCCCAACTTCGCGTGCCGGTTCATGTCCTTGTAGAGCAGGTAGCGGAAATTGCCCGGGCCGCCGGCATAGCAGGCCTGCGGGCAGAAGGCGCGCAGCCACATATAGTCGCCGGCCTCGACCTCCACCCAATCCTGGTTCAGCCGATAGACCGCCTTGCCTTCGAGCACGTAGAGACCGTGCTCCATGACATGGGTCTCCGGGAAAGGGATCACCGCGCCGGGCTTCAGCGTGACGATGGTGACATGCATATCGTGGCGCATGTCGGCCGGATCGACGAAGCGCGTCGTCGCCCATCTGCCTTCCGTATCCGGCATTGGTGCGGGCGTGATATCCGCCTCGTCGGCGAAGGACGCTTCCGGCGCGTCGATACCCTCGATCTTCTCGTAGGCCTTGCGGATCCAGTGGAAGCGGGTCGTCGCCGAACCTTCGTTGCGCAGAGTCCAGCCGCTCGACGGCGGCAGGAAGGCGAAGCAGCCGGGCTTCATCACATGGCTCTTCCCGCCCACGGAGACGGAGAATTCGCCCTCGACGACGAAGAGAACTCCCTCCGCCTCCGGGTCGAGCTCGGGCCGGTCACTGCCGCCGCCCGGGGCCACTTCCACGATATATTGCGAGAAGGTCTCCGCGAAGCCCGAGAGCGGCCGCGCGATAATCCACACCCGCGTCTTTTCCCAGAAGGGCAGCGAGCTCGTCACGATGTCGCGCATCGTGCCCTTCGGGATCACCGCATAGGCTTCGGTGAAGACGGCCCGGTCGGTCAGGAGCTGCGTCTGCGGCGGGAGCCCGCCTTTGGGCGCGTAGTAGGTGCGGCCGGTCATGCAATATTCCTCATGCGGGAAGAAGATCTCTCAGTCGCAGGAGCGCGATACGTTCCACCTGACGGCATGCAGTGGCCAGTTCTTCCTCGCGGCTGTTCTCCAGCCGTTGCTCGAACGCCGCCAGTATGTCGGCCTTGGTGAGGCCGCGCACGGCGATGATGAAGGGGAAGCCGAATTTCTTGCCGTAGGCGTCGTTGAGCTCGGTGAATTTTTTCCGTTCCCCGTCGGTCAGCGCGTCGAGACCGGCGGACGCCTGTTCGCTGGTGGATTCCCTGGTCAGCCGCTTCGCCTGCGCCAGCTTGCCGGCGAGGTCCGGATGGGCGGTGAGTACGCCGAGCCGCTCCTTCTCCGCCGCCGAGCGGAAGACGCGGCAGAGCGCGTTGTGAAGACCTCCGGCACTGTCATGGGCAGGCCCGAGTTCAAGCCCGTAGGCGCGCTCCGCGATCCATGGCGAATGCTCGAATATGCCACCGAAATATTCGACGAATTCGGGCAGCGACATGCGCGAGGGCCTGAGTTTCGGCGCGTGATAGGGATGGTGCTCGCGCCAGTGCCGGGCGATGTCGATGCGCCGCGGGAACCACACCTTGTCGTGGCTCCTGGCATAGTCGATGAAACGCCTCAGCGCCGCCGCGCGTCCCGGCCGGCCGATCAGCCTGTTGTGCAGGCCGACGCTCATCATCTTCGGCCGCCCTGCCTTGCCCTCCGCATAGAGCGTGTCGAACGCATCCTTCAGATAGGCGTAGAACTGGTCCCCCGAATTGAAGCCCTGCGGCGTGGCGAAACGCATGTCGTTGGCGTCGAGCGTGTAGGGGATGATCAGCTGCGGCGGGATCGGATTGCCGTGCCCGTCATGGTCGAGCCAGTAGGGCAGGTCGTCGTCATAGGTGTCGGAGACATATTCAAAGCCGCCCTCCTCCGCCGCCAGCCTGACCGTGTTGACCGAGCAGCGGCCGTAATAGAAGCCGAGCGGCCGCTCGCCAGTCACTTCCGTGTGGAGTTGCACGGCCTTTTTGAGATGCTCGCGCTCGACCTCCGGCGAAATATCCTTGAACTCGACCCATTTGTAGCCGTGCGAGGCGATCTCCCAGCCGGCCGCCTGCATGGCCGCCGTCTGGTCGGGCGAGCGCGCCAGCGCGGTGGCCACCCCGTAGATGGTGACCGGCACGCCGGCCTCGGTGAAGATCCGGTGCATCCGCCAGAAGCCGGCGCGGGCGCCGTATTCGTAGATGGATTCCATGTTCCAGTGGCGCTGGCCCGGCCATTGCGCCGCGCCGACGATCTCGGAGAGGAAGGCTTCGGAAGCGGCGTCGCCGTGCAGGATCGAGTTCTCGCCGCCTTCCTCGTAATTCAGCACGAACTGGACAGCAACATGCGCCCCGCCGGGCCATTTCGCGTCGGGCGGATTGGCGCCGTAGCCGCGCATGTCGCGCTGATAACGCGCCGGCTGCCCGCTTTTCTTCTTTTCCGCCATCTTTCCACCTTTCCTTCCCACGATAATCGAAAGGAGACGCGCTTCATTCCCTTGAAAAATTTGAAAGTCTTTTTGTGGCCGCCCCCTTCGCCACCCTATATGCAATGGCCTATCCTGCCCGGCAATCAACAGCAAGAATGCCGGATTGCGTCCGGCAATGGGAGAAGACGGATCATGGCGAATGCCGGTCCAGGCAGGCTGACCACCCATGTGCTCGATACGGCGCTGGGCAAGCCGGCCGCTGGCCTGTCGATCACGCTTTACCGCTGCGAAGCCGACAGGCGCACCGAGATCGCAAGCGCCGTTACCAATGCCGACGGCCGCTGCGACAAGCCGATGCTTGAGGGCGAAGCGTTCCGGGCCGGCGAATACGAGCTGGTTTTTGCCGCCGGCGATTATCTGAGGTCGACGGGGTTGGCTCTCACCCGGCCGGCTTTCCTGGACGTGATACCGATCCGCTTCGGCATGACCGGCTCCGGCCACTATCATGTGCCCCTGCTTCTCTCGCCTTTCGGCTATTCGACCTACAGGGGGAGTTGATGGAAGCCAGTACCAATCGTGCCCGGCAGTAGCTATATCGGAGAGGATATAAACATGACTGCAATTCGCTCCGAGATCCGCTTCATCCTGAACGGCGAGGAAGTACGCCTCGCCGAGGTTGCGCCGGACGAGACCCTGCTCGACTATCTGAGGCTCCGCCGCTCGCTCACCGGCACCAAGGAAGGCTGCGCGGAAGGCGATTGCGGCGCCTGCACGGTGCTGGTCGGCCGCCTGACGCCGGACGGCCTTGTCTACGAGAGCGTCAATTCCTGCATCCGTTTCCTCGGTTCGCTCGACGGCACCCATGTCGTCACCGTCGAACATCTCGCACCGGTGGCCGGCAGGCTGCATCCGGTCCAGCAGGCGATGGTCGATTTTCACGGTTCGCAATGCGGGTTCTGCACGCCGGGCTTCGTCATGTCGCTCTATGCGCTGTGGATGCAGGATCCGAAACCGTCCGATCGACGCATCGAGAAGGCGCTGCAGGGCAACCTCTGCCGCTGCACCGGCTACGAGGCGATCGTCCGCGCTGCCCGCGCGATTTCCTCCTACGGCGACGCCAATGACGACCCGCTGGCCGCCGAGCGCGCCGAGATAGCCGGCCGCCTCAACGCCATGCGCGACGGCGCCCGCGTCGAGATCGGAACGGGATCGAAACGTTTCTTCATACCCGCTTCGGTGGACGATCTGGCCGACCTGCTCGAAACCGAGCCGAAGGCGACCATCGTCGCCGGCGCGACCGATGTCGGCCTCTGGGTGACCAAGTTCATGCGCGAGATCGCGCCGGTGGTCTTCATCGGCCATCTCGACGAACTCCGCCGCACGTCCGAAAAAGACGGTGTACTGAGCATCGGCGCCGGCGTCTCCTACACGGAAGCGTTCCGGCTGCTCGCCGGCCGCGTGCCGGCGCTGGCCACGCTGATCGACCGCATCGGCGGCGAGCAGGTCCGCAATATGGGCACCATCGGTGGCAACATTGCCAACGGCTCGCCGATCGGCGACACGCCGCCGCCGCTGATCGCGCTCGGCGCGACGCTGACCCTGCGCAAAGGCAGGAGCCGACGCACCATCACGCTCGAGGAATTTTTCATCGACTACGGCAAGCAGGATCGGCGGCCGGGCGAGTTCGTCGAGGCGGTGCATGTGCCGCTTCCCGCCGCTGGCAGCCGTTTCGCGATCTACAAGGTCACCAAGCGCCGCGACGAGGACATCACCGCCACGCTCGGCGCCTTCAATTTGATGCTGGACGCTTCCGGCAAGGTCGAGAAGATCCGCATCGCCTATGGCGGCATGGCGGCGACGCCGAAGCGCGCGCACGCAGTCGAAGCCGCCATTGCCGGCAAACCCTGGACGCGGGAGACGGTCGACGCCGCGCTGGCGGAGTATGAGCGGGATTTCAGGCCGCTCACCGACATGCGCGCCTCGGCCGACTATCGGATGCTGGCGTCAAAGAACCTGCTCGTCCGCTTCTTCCTGGAAACTTCCGGCCGGGCCGCCCCGGTGCAGGTCGGCCGCTACGAGGCAGCATGATGAACAAGCACGCAGCCCTTGACCTCAAATCCAGCCGCATCGCCGGCGGCATCCATACCGACCAGCGGCACGATTCCGCGCACAAGCATGTGACCGGCACCGCCGTCTATATCGACGACATGCCGGAGCCCGCCGGCACGCTGCATGGCTGCCTCGGGCTTTCGACCGCCACCCACGCGACCATCCGCTCGATGGATTTGTCGGCGGTGCGCGCCGCGCCGGGCGTTGTCGACGTGCTGACCGCGAAGGACATACCGGGCGAGAACGATATCTCGCCGACCGGGCGGCACGACGAACCGGTCCTTGCCGACGGCAAGGTGCAGTTCTATGGCCAACCGGTCTTCTGCGTCATCGCGCGGACGCGGGAAGAGGCCCGCCGCGCCTGCCGGCTGGCGAAGATCGAGTATGACGAGCATCCCTTCATCACCGACGCGGCCGAAGCCGATCCGAAAAACCCCAAACTCGTCACCGAGCCGCTGACCCTGAAGCGCGGCGACGCCGCCGCGACGATCGCCAGGGCCCCACGCAGGGTCAAGGGGCAGATGCGCGTCGGCGGCCAGGACCATTTCTATCTCGAAGGCCAGATCGCGCTCGCCGTTCCCGGAGAGGACCGCGACGTCACCGTCTATTCCTCGACCCAGCACCCGAGCGAGGTGCAGCACATGGTGGCGCATGTGCTCGGCGTGCCGAACCACGCCGTGACCGTCGAGATCCGCCGCATGGGCGGCGGCTTCGGCGGCAAGGAAACGCAAGGCAACCAGTTCGCGGCCCTCGCAGCAGTGGCCGCCAAGCGCACCGGCAAGGCGGTGAAGATCAGGCCGGACCGCGACGACGACATGACCGCGACGGGCAAGCGTCACGACTTCCTCATCGACTACGAGGCCGGCTATGACGACGAGGGCAACATCCTCGGCGCCGAGTTCCGCTACGCCGCACGCTGCGGCTTTTCCGCGGACCTTTCCGGAGCCGTAACGGACCGCGCGCTGTTCCATTGCGACAACGCCTATTATTATCCCGCGGTCAGGGCCGTTTCCGCGCCGCTCTATACGAACACTGTGTCCAACACCGCCTTCCGCGGCTTCGGCGGCCCACAGGGCATGGTCGGCGCCGAGCGCATCATCGACGAGGTCGCCTTCGCGCTTGGCAAGGATCCGCTCGAAATCCGCCGCAGGAATTTCTACGGGACGGATACGCGCAACGTCACGCCCTACCACCAGACGGTGGAGGATAACATCATAGGGCGGATCGTCGACGAGTTGGAGAAGAGCTCCGATTATCAGCGCAGGCGGCGGCAGATCGCCGCCTTCAACGCCAACAGCGACGTCGTCAAGCGCGGCATCGCGCTGACGCCGCTGAAGTTCGGCATCTCCTTCACCGCTACCCAGTTCAACCAGGCCGGCGCGCTGGTGCATGTCTATACCGACGGGTCGGTGCATCTGAACCATGGCGGCACCGAAATGGGCCAGGGCCTCTACGTGAAGGTCGCGCAGGTGGTGGCCGAGGAATTCCAGATCGACCTCGACCAGGTGAAGATCACCGCCACCACCACCGCCAAGGTGCCGAACACTTCGGCCACCGCCGCCTCCTCCGGTTCCGACCTGAACGGCATGGCGGCCCAGAACGCGGCGCGGCAGATCAAGGATCGCCTGATTGATTTCGCTTCCGAAACGCATGGCGTGGCAAAGGACCAGATCCTCTTCCTGCCCAACCGCGTGCGTATCGGCAACCAGGAGATCCCGTTCGTGGAACTGGTGAAGCAGGCCTACAATGCGCGGGTGCAGCTTTCCGCGGCCGGCTTCTACAAGACCCCGAAAATCCACTGGGACCGGGAAAAGGGCAGCGGACATCCGTTCTATTATTTCGCCTATGGCGCGGCATGCGCCGAAGTCTCGGTCGATACGCTCACCGGCGAATACATGGTCGAGCGCGCCGACATCCTGCATGAAACCGGACGCTCGCTGAACCGCGCCATCGATCTCGGCCAGATCGAAGGCGGCTTCATCCAGGGCATGGGCTGGCTGACCACCGAGGAACTCTGGTGGGACGGCAAGGGCCGCCTCCGCACCCACGCGCCTTCGACCTACAAGATACCGCTCGCCTCCGACCGGCCGAAAATCTTCAACGTGACGCTGGCCGACTGGCCGGAGGCCCACGAGCCGACCATCCACCGCTCGAAAGCCGTTGGCGAGCCACCCTTCATGCTTGCTATGTCGGTGCTGCACGCGCTTTCCGACGCCGTCGCCTCTGTGGCGGATCACAAGGTCTGTCCGTGCCTCGACGCGCCGGCGACGCCGGAGCGCGTTCTGATGACGATCGAGCGGTTGAGAAAAACGCGCGCGGAGCACTGATCGCTCCGCGGCACGCGGAGCCGGGCGAACATGGCCAGCACAAGACAGGGCGTCGAGACCTTCCTGAACAATTCGCCCGCCGCGGCGCTGATCGAGGTCGCGGAGGCGAAAGGCTCGACGCCGCGCGAAAAGGGCGCCTGGATGCTGGTCTCGCCGAAAGCCACTTTCGGCACCATCGGCGGCGGCCAGCTCGAATTCATGGCGATCGCCAGGGCAAGGGAGGCGCTGGCGCTTCGACCCTCCTCCTTGCGGGATGGGGATCCTGAAAAATCAGTGCCTGCAGCTTCATCCCCGCCTCGTCTCGGGGATATCGCTTCACGACATCCGCTCGCCGATCCTCTCCACAAGGGGGAGGGGGACGAGCTTTCGCTCGACATCCCGCTAGGCCCCGAGATCGGCCAGTGCTGCGGCGGCCGGGTGGAACTCAGCATCCGCCACATCGACGCCGGCCTGCGCGACGAACTGGTCGCAACGGCTGCCGCGGAGGACGCTGCTTACCCTTATGTCTACCTCTTCGGCGGCGGCCATGTCGGCCACGCGCTGGCGTCTGCGCTCTCGCTGTTGCCGCTCCGCGTGTCGGTGATCGAGACGCGTGCCGAGGCGCTCGACGGCATGCCGGATGCGGTGGTCAGGAAACTCACGCCGGTGCCCGAGGAAGCCGTGCGCTCCGCGCCTTCCGGTTCGGCCTTCGTGGTGCTGACGCACGACCATGCACTCGATTTCCTCATCGTCGCCGAGGCGCTGAAACGACGGGATGCCGCCTATGTCGGCATGATCGGATCGAAGACGAAGAAGGCCACGTTCAGAAGCTGGTTCCTGAAGACGGCCGGCGGGACGGAAGAAGAATTCGCCCGCCTCGTCTCGCCGATCGGCGGCAATGCCCTGCGCGACAAGCGCCCTTCCGTGATCGCCGCGCTCGCCGCCGCCGAGATCATGACGGCACTGGCGAAGCCGGAATAGCAGCTTCAGTAGATCCAATCTCCCTGTCCCAGCACCTTTACGGCCTCGACGATGCGGGTGAAGCTGGTGCGCGCGCGGCCCACCGTATGCCGTGCCCTCAGATAGCCATGCACCAGGCCCTTCTCGTTGAACCACGCGGCGCGCCCGCCATCCGCCGCAATGCGCTCGCAATAGGCCTGCCCGTCCGAGGAGAGCGGATCGCACTCGGCCGATACGATCACGGTCGGGGGCAGGTTGGCGAAGTTGGCGTCCTTCAGCGGGGCATAGGTGATGTCGTCCGAAACGTCGGCTCCGCCGGTGCGCACATCCTTGTAGAAGATCATGTCACGCACCGTCAGCATCGGCGCTTCGGCATGGGCGACGTAGGAACCCTTCGTGTGGTCGCCGCCGAGTCCCGGATAGATCAGCACCTGCCCGACCGGCCGGCGTTTGTGGCCGCGCGTCGCGTGGCTGACGCCCGCCGCCAGATTGCCGCCGGCGGAATCCCCGCAGAGCAGGATGTTGCGGCGGTCCGTCGCGATCGCCCATTCGAACGCGGCAAGCGCGTCGTCGAATGCCGCCGGATGGAGGTGTTCGGGCGCGAGCCGGTAGTCCACCGACACCACCTCGTAGCCGGTCCGCTTGCAAAGCTCGGCGCAGACATCGTCGTGGCTCTCCAGCCCGCCAAGGATGAAGCCGCCGCCATGGTAATAGAGCACCAGCGCCGCATCGTCCGGGGTTTCGTTGAGGTAGAGGCGGATCGGGATGTCGTGGTCCTCTTCCGCTATCGCGCTCGTCTCCGCCGTGACGCCTTGCGGGTAGCCGGCAAAGAACTCCCGGCACATGCGGTCATAGATGGCGCGCTGTTGGGCGACCGTATAGTCCACTGTGTCGGGCGGATAGTAGGAGTTGGTGCGCTCGATGAACGCCCAGGTCTCCTTGTCGATCAGTTTCGAATAATCGGTCGCCATCTACCTTCCCTTCCATACCGGATCGCGCTTTTCGGCGAAGGCACGGAAGCCTTCCATGTTGTCCTCCGACGCGTAGAGTTCGTCGACCGTGCGGAACTTTCGCTTGGTGATCCGGTTCATGGCGTCCTGGAAGGTCATGGCCTCGGCCTCGCGCGCGACTTCCTTGATCGCTGCGAAGACGAGCGGCGGGCCGCCGGCGAGCAGCCGCGCGATCTCCCACACGCGTTCTTCAAGCTTCTCGCCCGGCAGCACTTCATTGACCAGCCCCCAGCGCTGCGCCTCGGCGGCGTCCATCCAGCGGCCGGTCAGAAGAAGATCCATGGCGACATGATAAGGAATGCGCTTCGGCAGCTTGACGGTCGCGGCGTCGGCGAGCGTGCCGGCGCGGATTTCCGGCAGCGCGAAGCGGGAATGCTCGGCCGCATAGATGAGGTCGCAGGAAAGCGCCAGTTCGAAGCCGCCGCCGACCGCCATGCCGTTGACGCAGGCGATCACCGGCTTGTTCATGTCGCGCAGTTCCTGCAGGCCCCCGAAGCCGCCGACGCCGTAGTCCCCGTCGACCGCGTCGCCGGCGGCTGCGGCCTTCAGATCCCAGCCGGCGGAGAAGAACTTCTCGCCCGCCGTCCGGACGATCGCCACGCGCAGTTCCGGATCGTCGCGGAAGGCTCGGAAGGTCTCCCCCATCAGCCGCGAGGTGGCGAGATCGATGGCGTTCGCCTTCGGCCGGTCGAGCGTGACTTCGAGGACGGTACCCTCGCGGCGCGTGGTGATGATTTCAGGCATAGCCGGTTCCTACTTTTCCTCCCCTCTTGAGGGGGAGATGCCCGCGAAGCGGGCGAAGGGGGAGGGAAACCCGCTGCAAACCAGCAAGGCGTCGGCGATCCACGCGCCCTTCCCTTGCCGGCAAACGATGAGCGGGTTGATGTCGAGTTCTACGATCGCCTCGGCATTTTCCAGCGCGAAGGAGGCGATGCCCAGGATGGCGTCGATGGCGGCCTCGAGGTCGGCCTTCGGCCGTCCGCGATAGCCGTCGAGCAGCGGAAAGAGTTTCAGTCCCCGCAGGGCGGCCTCGATTTCCTCGCGGCCGGCAGGCAGAAGCAGGGTGACCGAATCCTGCAGGAGTTCGACCAGCACGCCGCCGGAGCCGAGTGTCATCACCGGACCGAACAACGGATCGCGCGTGAGCCCGACGATCAGTTCAGCGACACCGCCTGCCACCATTGCCTCGACGTAGAGGCCGGAGCCGAGCGGCAGGAGATCGCGCGCCGCCACTTCGACCTCGGCAGCGCTCGCCAGATCGAGGCGCACCGCCCCATGTTCGGACTTATGCGCCACGCCGAGTGCCTTCAGGGCGACCGGGAAGCCGAGTTCGCTTGCAACGCCGGCCGCCTCGTCCGGCGTCGAGACCTTTCTTCCCGGCGGAACAGGGAGGCCATATGCGGCCAGCAAGGACTTGGCCTCGGCTTCGGAAGGCTCGCGCCTGTCCTCGCCCCCCATCGGGGGGAGAGGTGCCGCGCGCAGCGCGGCGGAGAGGGGGAAGTTCGGCAGGGTATCACAAGCCCCCCCTCTCCGGCCCGGCTTCGCCGGACCACCTCTCCCCCCAATGGGGGGCGAGCACGGGCGTTGCCACCGCTCCCCGACAAACGCCGCCGCCTCCGCCGCGTCCATTGCCTCGGCGATCCCCATGAACGGCACGATGCCCCGCGCGATCAGATCGGCCGCATATTCCTCCGGCATGTTCTCGCCCATGGACGCCACGATCGCCCCTTTGGCCCCGTTCGCCTTCAATGCCGCCTCGAAAGCGCGCACCGTCGGCCACCAGTCCTTGTCCGAGCATCGATCGGACCGGGGAAAATCCAGCACGAGCATGTTGAGGTCGAGACCGCCGGACACGAAGGCCGAGAAGGTCGCCGTCAGCGCCGGTTCGTTGTTCCAGATGAAGGTATTGTAGTCGAGCGGATTGGCGACCGCGACAAGCGGTCCGAGCGTTTCCTTGATACGCGCCCGGTGTTCGGCGCTGAGCGCTGGAAAACGGGCTCGCCGCCCCTCGGCGCTGTCGGCCATCACCGAAGCCTCGCCGCCTGAGCAGCTCATGGATGAAAGCGTATAGCCGGCTAACGGGCCGGTGACGTGCAGCAGCTTCAGCGCCTCCAGGAAGGACGGGATCGTGTCGACGCGCGCGATGCCGAGCCGCTTCAGGAACGCTCCCGACGACGCGTCCGATCCGGCGAGCGAAGCGGTGTGCGAGACGGTCGCGGCGCGCGCCTGCTCGGAGCGGCCGGCCTTCATGGCCACGATCGGCTTCCTCAATTCACGCGCCCGCGCCGCCAGGCGCTCGAAGCCGGCGACGGAATCGAAGCCCTCGATATGCAGACCTAACGCCGAGACCCGAGCGTCCTCAATGAGGCCGAGCGCCATTTCCGACAGGCCCGTCTGCGCCTGGTTGCCGGCCGTCATCAGATAGGCGATCGGCAGGCCCCGCCTCTGCATGGTGAGATTGCAGGCGATGTTGGAGGACTGGGTGATGATTGCGACGCCACGCTGGCCGGGCTCCAGCCGCCGCCCTCCATGCTGGTCGGGCCAGAGCAGTGCGCCGTCGGCATAGTTGATGAGGCCGTAGCAGTTCGGCCCGATGATCGGCATCTCGCCCGCCGCCTCCACCAGGGCCGTTTGCAGCGCAGCGCCTTCGGCGTCGTCCCCCTTCGTCTCCAGGAATCCGGCAGCGAAACAGACGGCGCCCCCGGCGTTCCGCTTCCGTAACGAAGCCACTATTTCCGGGGTGAGGCGGCGGTTAACCCCGATGAACGAGGCATCCGGCGCATAGGGCAGTTCCCCGACCGAGCGGTAGGCCCTGACGCCGGCGATCTCGTTCTTTGTCGGATGCACCGGCCACAGATCGCCGGCATATCCCATCTTCAGACATTGCTCGACGACATTCGTCGCGAACGCCCCGCCACCGACGACGGCGATGGATTTCGGGCGCAGCAGGCGACCGAGGCGACCGCTCATCCTCCGACCGCCCTCAGAAGCGCCCGGCTGATGATATGCCGCTGGATTTCGCTCGTGCCCTCCCAGATGCGCTCGACGCGAGCGTCGCGCCAGATGCGCTCCAGCGGCAAATCATCCATCAGCCCCATGCCGCCATGGATCTGGATCGCCTCGTCAGCGACGAAGGCGAGCATCTCGGTGGCCTTGAGTTTCGCCATGGCCATGTCCTGATCGGTCACCGCGCCGGCATCGTATTTCCAGCCGGCCTCCAGCACCATCAGTTCCGCCGCCTTCAGTTCGGTCGCCATGTCGGCGAGCTTGAAGGAGACGCCCTGGAACTTGCCGATCGCCTGGCCGAATTGCTGGCGCTCAGCGGCGTAGCCGATCGCATGGCCAAGCGCGCGCTCCGCCCGCCCGAGGCAGGTCGCCGCCACCTGCAGCCTTGTCGCGCCGAGCCAGGAATTGGCGACCTCGAAGCCGCGATGCACCTCGCCCAGCACCTGGCTCGCCGGCAGCCGGCAATCGTCGAATTCGAGGATCGAGTTGGTATAGCCGCGATGCGAGACGTTGCGGTAGCCCTCGCGCACGGTGAAGCCCGGCGTGCCCTTGTCGACGAAGAAGGCGGTGATCTTCTTGCGCTTGCCGCGCGGGGTTTCTTCTTCGCCGGACGCCATGAAGACGATGGCGAAATCGGCGAGGTCGGCATGGCTGATGAAATGCTTGGTGCCGTTCAGCACCCAGTCCGTTCCGTCCTGCACGGCCGTCGCCTTCATGCCGCGCAGATCGGAGCCGGCGCCGGGTTCGGTCATGGCGAGGCAGTCCCATTTCTCGCCGCGGATGCAGGGATAGAGGTATTTTTCCTTCTGCTCGTCGGTGCCGGCAAGCAGGATGTTCGAGGGCCGAGCGACGCAAGTCCAGTGGAGCGCGTAATTGGCGCGGCCGAGCTCCTTTTCGTAGAGCAGCCATGTCAGCGTATCGAGCCCGGCCCCGCCGACCTCGGCCGGCATGTTGGCGGCATAGAGCCCCGCGGCAATCGCCTTGGCCTGCAGCTCCTTGATGAGTTCGGGCTTAAGATGACCCGTCCTCTCGACCTCCCGCTCGTGCGGATAAAGCTCGTTCTCGACGAAGGCGCGGGTTGTGTCGACGATGGCGCGCTGTTCTTCAGAAAGGCCGAAGTTCATTGCCTCACCTGTAAGGTTGATGGTGCATCAGGCTTTCCTCGCCTTCTTCTTCCTCGGCTTCTCGGCCTTCGCCCTCGCCGCCGCCATCGAGACCGGCTTCTTCGCCGCCGCCTTGCCGAGCCTCTTCACGTACTCCTTGTGCAGCTCGCCGGCGCCCCAGCCCCTGCCCTTGTTGGTCCTGGACAGTGCCTCCATGATGGCGACGAGGTTCTCGTCGCGGATCTTTTCCAGTTCCCGGATCGACCATTTTCCGGACTGGTCATCGGACTGCGTCGCGATCAAATCGACCAGTTCGTCGTTGAATTCCGGCACGTCCATGAGCTTCGTCCACGGCCATGTCAGGCACGGCCCGAACTGCGCCATGAAGTGGCGCATGCCAGCCTCGCCTCCGGCGACGCGATAGACCTGGAACATGCCCATCTGCGCCCATCTGAGCCCGAAGGAATAGCGCATGATATCGTCGAGTTCCTCGACGGTGCAGATGCCGTCCTTGATGAGCCACAGCGATTCACGCCACGCGGCTTCGAGCAGGCGGTCCCCAACGAAAGCCTCGATCTCCTTTCGGATGACGACGGGCTTCATGCCGATCGAGGCGTAAAGCGCCTTCGCCTTCTCGATCGCGGCCTTCGACGTGGCCTTGCCGCCGACGATCTCGACCAGAGGCAGGAGATAGACGGGGTTATAGGGGTGCGCGACGACCAGCCGGTCGCCATGCTTCATCACCGTCTGCATGTCTGACGGCAGGATGCCGGAGGTGGACGACCCGACCAACGCATCCGGCGCGGCGTGGGCGTCGATCTCGGCCAGCACCTTGTGCTTCAGGTCGAGCCGTTCCGGCACGCTTTCCTGGATGAAATCGGCGCCCGCGACCGCCTCTGCGATCGTCTTCGCGTAGGTGATCCTGCCTTCCTTCGGCAGGCCCCCGGTCGCCATCGCCTTGTAGGCGCGGCGGGCGTTCTTCATCACCTCGCCGACCTTGCGGGATGCCTCCGGATCGGGATCGAAGATCGAGACATCGACGCCGTTCAGGACGAGCCGTGCCACCCATCCCGCGCCGATGACGCCGCCGCCGATGCAGGCTGCCTTCTTGATGGCCATGTGAATCTCCTATGCAGCCTTCGCCAGCGGCGCACGCTTGGTGAGGCCGAGCTTCCTGCGCACCTCCTCCGGCCCGATGACCCGCGCACCGAGATTCTCGATGATCGTCACGGCACGCTCGACGAGCTGCGCGTTGGTGGCCAGAACGCCCTTGTCGAGCCAGAGATTGTCCTCCAGCCCGACGCGCACATTACCGCCGGCGAGCACAGCCGCCGCGACATAGGCCATCTGGTTGCGGCCGAGCGAGAAGGCCGAGAAGGTCCAATCCTTCGGCACGTTGTTGACCATCGCCATAAAGGTGTTGAGGTCGTCCGGCGCACCCCACGGCACGCCCATGCAAAGCTGCACCAGCGCGTCCGGCTTCAACACTTTCTCCTCGACAAGCTGCCTGGCGAACCAAAGATGCCCGGTATCGAAGGCTTCGATCTCCGGCTTGACGCCGAGTTCGGTCATCATGGAGCCCATGGCGCGCAGCATGCCGGGCGTGTTGGTCATCACATAGTCGGCCTCGGCGAAGTTCATCGTGCCGCAATCGAGCGTGCAGATTTCCGGCAGGCACTGGCGCACATGCTCGACGCGCTCGGAAGCCCCGGCCATGTCGGTTCCGGCCTTTTGAAGCGGCAGCGGGGTTTCAGCCGGTCCGAACACCATGTCGCCGCCCATGCCGGCCGTGAGGTTGAGCACCACATCGACATCCGCCGCGCGGATGCGCTCCGTCACTTCGCGATAGAGCGAAACGTCGCGGCGCGGCTTGCCGGTCTCTGGATCGCGCACGTGGCAGTGGACGACCGCCGCGCCGGCCTTGGCTGCCGCGATTGCGCTCTCCGCGATCTGCTTGGGCGAGCGCGGCACGTGCGGGCTGCGGTCCTGCGTCCCGCCCGACCCGGTGACGGCACAGGTGATGAACACCTCACGGTTCATGGCGAGCGGCATCGGATTCCTCCTAAAATGGCGTTTCGATCATGGCCTCCCTTGTGCCAAGGTGTTTTGCGAATTACGCATCTTCATTGATGAAAAACGAAATCTCCATCTTCTCGCCGGAACGCGTCACGCTGCGCGTCACCTTCCTCGTGCTGTCGGGCGCGTCGATCATGTGCGTCGCCTCGGCGGTGGATCCGCTGCGCGCCGCCAACCGTATCAGCGGGGGCGCCGTTTTCGAATGGAGTCTCGTTTCGCCCGATGGTGAGCCGCCGCTTACCAGCTGCGGCATCCCGATAGCTGTCTCGGGTGCGCTCGATCCGTCAGCAAGAACGGACGTTTTCGTGGTCATCGCCGGCTTCGGCAATCGCGAACAGGCGACCCCTGCCCTTCTATCGCGGATCAGGCGCATGGCGCGGGCGGCGCGCGCCTATGGCGGCGTCGAGGCCGGAGCCTGGCTGATCGCCCGCGCCGGCCTGCTGGAGGGCCGGGCGGCGACGACGCATTGGGAGGACATCGAGGATTTCGCTGCCGCCTTCCCGGAAAGCGACATCCGCCCGGATCGCTACGTCATCGACGGACCGGCCTTCACCACCGGCGGCGCCTCGCCGACCTTCGACCTGATGCTACATCTCATCCGCAGCCGGCTGGGAATGGCCGTGGCGCTCGATGTCGCGAGCGTCTTCATCTACGACCAGGCGCATTCATCCTCCGACGCCCAGCCGCTGGTCTCGCTCGGCCGGCTGGACGGCTACGATCCGCGCCTGGCGCAGGCGATCCGCCTGATGGAAGCACATATCGACCATCCGCTCACCATGGCCGCGATCGCCCGGCGCGCCGGCGTGACGGCCCGTTCGCTGGAGACGATCTTCCGCAGGTCGATCGGCGAGACACCCGGCGCCTATTATCTGCGCCTGCGGCTCGGCGCGGCACGCCGCCTGGTGCTCGACACGCGGGTGCCGATGGCGGACATCGCCGCCCGCACCGGCTTCTCCTCCGCCGCCGCCTTCAGCCGGGCTTTCAGCCGCGCCTTCGGCAAGGCGCCGGTCCGGATGCGGCGAGCCTGAGATATCGCGAAATTACACCCTCTCGAGGGCCACGGCGATGCCCTGGCCAACGCCGATGCACATGGTCGCGAGCGCCAGCGTCCCCTGCCGTTCCTTCAGTTCCAGCGCTGCCGTTCCCGCGATGCGCGCACCCGACATGCCGAGCGGATGGCCGAGCGCGATGGCGCCGCCATTGGGGTTGACGAACTCGGCGTCCTCCGGAATGCCGAGATCGCGCAGCACCGCGATGCCCTGCGAGGCGAAGGCCTCGTTGAGTTCGATCACGTCGAAATCGGAAGGCCGCACCCCGAGACGCTCGCACAGCTTCTTCGTCGCCGGTGCGGGACCGAAACCCATGATGCGCGGCTCGACGCCCGCCGTGGCGCCGCCGAGGATCCGCGCGATCGGCGTCAGACCGTATTTCTCTATTGCGGCTTCGGAAGCGACGATCAGCGCTGCCGCGCCGTCGTTCACGCCCGATGCGTTGCCGGCCGTCACCGTGCCGCCCTCGCGGAAGGGCGTCGGCAGCTTCGCCAGCACCTCAAGCGTGGTGCCGGCGCGCGGATGCTCGTCCTTGTCGACCACGATCGGATCGCCCTTGCGTTGCGGGATCGTCACCGCGACAATCTCCTTCGCCAGACGTCCATTGGCCTGGGCAGCCACCGCCTTCCCCTGGCTGCGCGCGGCGAAGGCATCCTGGTCCCTGCGGCTCACCTGGAACTGTTCGGCCACGTTCTCGCCCGTCTCCGGCATGGAATCGACACCGTATTGCTTCTTCATCAGCGGATTGACGAAACGCCAGCCAATCGTGGTGTCGTAGATTTCCGCCTTGCGCGAGAAGGCCGTGTCGGCCTTCGGCATGACGAAGGGCGCGCGCGACATGGATTCGACGCCCCCGGCGATGACGATCTCCGCCTCGCCGGCCTTGATGGCACGCGCCGCAGCGATCGTCGCGTCCATGCCCGACCCGCAGAGACGATTGATGGTGGCGGCCGGCACCTCCTTGGGCAGGCCGGCGAGAAGCAGCGCCATGCGGGCAACGTTGCGGTTGTCCTCGCCCGCCTGGTTGGCGCAGCCATAGAGGAGATCGTCCACCGCTTCCCAGTCGACGCCTCTGTTGCGCTTCATCAGCGCCTTGAGCGGCACGGCGCCGAGATCGTCCGTGCGGACGGCGGACAGCGAGCCGCCGAAACGACCGATCGGCGTGCGGATGTAGTCGCAGATGAATGCTTCGGCCATCTTAGTCTAAACCTCCGGAACGATCAGATCCTTGACGCCGCCATCGACCACCAGCTTCGCCCCGGTCAAGCCCTGCAGTTCTTCAAGGCTCATGCCCGGCAGCTTTTCGCGCAGCACGAACCGCTTATCCACGATATCGACCACCGCCAGGCTGGTATAGACCCTGGTCACGCAGCCGACACCGGTCAGCGGCAGGCTGCATTTCTTCACGAGCTTCGGCCTGCCGTCCTTGGTGACATGGTCGGTGATGACGGCGACCCTCTTTGCTCCGTGGACGAGGTCCATCGCCCCGCCGACCGCCGGCACCGAGCCGGGCCCCGTGCTCCAATTGGCGAGATCGCCGTTTTCCGCGATCTCGAACGCGCCGAGGATGGCGACATCGAGATGCCCGCCGCGCACCATCGCGAAGGAGTCGGCATGATGGAAGAACGCCGCGCCCGGCTTCAGCGTCACCGGCTTCTTTCCGGCGTTGATCAGGTCCCAGTCCTCCTGGCCGGCGGGCGGCGCCTCGCCGAAACCGAGAATGCCGTTCTCCGTGTGGTAGACGACCTCGCGCCCCTCCGGTTTGAACTTGGCCACCATCTCCGGGAAGCCGATGCCGAGATTCACATAGGCGCCGTCGGGAATGTCCTGCGCCGCGCGCCAGGCGATCTGCGCATTGCTGAGCTTGGCGCTCATTGCTTCGCTCCCTCGCGCAACAGAACCTCCTCCTGCTTCGGCTCCGCGACCTCGACGATGCGGTCCACGAATATGCCCGGCGTGACGACATGCTCGGGATCGATGCCGCCCGGCTCGACGATACGCCGCGCCTGGACGATGGTCGTCGCCGCAGCCATCGCCATCAGCGGAGCAAAGTTCCGCGCCGCCTTGTTGTAGGTAAGGTTACCCTTACGGTCGGCGAGTTCCGCCTTGATCAGCGCCACATCGGCCTTCAGCCAGCGCTCCTGGACATAATGCCTGCCCTCGAACTCCGCGACCGGCTTACCCTCCGCGAGTTGGGTGCCGTAGCTCGTCGGCGTGTAGAAGGCTGGAATGCCGGCGCCGGCGGCCCGAATGCGCTCGGCCAGAGTGCCCTGCGGCACCAGCTCCAGCTCGATCCGGCCGGCAAGATACCGTTCCGTGAAGGCGCGGGGATCGGACGAGCGCGGAAAGGAGCAGACCATTTTGGCGACCATGCCGGCATCGATCATCGCCGCGATGCCGATGGCGCCGTTGCCGGCATTGTTGTTGATGACCGTCAGTGATCCGGGCGATCCGGTCTTCCGGTAGCGCTCGATCAGCGCGCCGATGAGTTCGATCGGGGCGCCGGAACCGCCGAACCCGCCGATCATCACCGACGCTCCGTCGCGGATGTCGCCTGTCGCCGCCTCTATGTCGGCACGAACCTTGTCCATCGCCGTTCCGTTTTAGAAGTTCGCATTGCGAACAAATGTTTTATATGCGATATTTACTAGATGACGATCGAAACCGAGTCAATCGAAAGCGACGGCCGCGGGCGCGACCATGTCGGTTCGCTCGTGAAGGGGCTCGGCGTCGTGGAGATTCTAGCCGCCCATCCCTCCGGCCTGTCGCTGACGGAGGTCGCCTCGGAAGCCGGCCTCACGCGGGCCGGCGCGCGGCGTTTCCTGCTGACGCTGGTGGCGGCCGGCTATGCGACGCAGAACGGCCGGCGTTTTCAGCTTTCCTCGCGCCTGCTGACGATCGCGCGCACCTGGCTCCAGGGCACGCCGCTGTGGACCTTCGCAGAACCGTTCATGCGCGGGCTTTCCGCGGCCTTCAACGAATCCTGCTCCGCCGCCATCCTTGCCGGCGAAGACGTCGTCTATGTCGCCCGCGCGCCGAGCCGTGCCATCCTTTCGGTGACGCTGCATGTCGGCACGCGGCTGCCAGCCTATTGCACCTCGATGGGCAAGGTGCTGCTCGCCGGCCTCGATGGGGACGGGTTTGCCGCCTTCCTCGAAAAGGCGAGCCTGAAGCCCAATACGCCGAAGACGATCACCGACCCGGCCGCGTTGCGCGAGGCGATCGAAAAGGTCCGCCGCGACGGTTTCGCCGTTGCCGACGAGGAACTGGAACTCGGCCTTCGTTCCATTGCCGTGCCGATCCATGACGGTACGGGCCGGATCGTCGCCGCGCTCAACGTCTCCACCCAGACGGCGCGCATGTCGGTCGCGGAGATGAAACGCGAGATCCTGCCGAAATTGAAAGAGGCGGCGGCCAGGATCGAAGACTATTTTCTCGTGCAGTAGCGGCTTTCACCCATGGGAGAACGCGCCGCGCGCTTCTTCCTCGATCGTCGCCCGCATTCCTTCACGCATCATGATGGCAAGCCTGCGCTTCAGCGCATCCGTCCAGGTCCGGTTGCCGGCGAGTGCGGCCGGAAACAGTCCCGGCAGGGCCAAAAGAGCGTCGGCGATCGCGCCGGCATCGCTGCCGGCCTCTCCCAGCGCTGCCGCGATTTCCTTCTCGCGGGGATCGCGCAGGGCATAGGTCTCGCCATTTTCCCTGCGGCCGAGCGCATAGCGCATCCATGCCGCGACTGCGAAGGCGAATGCCTCTGTCGGCTGGCCTCGCTCCAGCGCCACGATCGCCGGCTCGAGCAGGCGCTGCGGCAGCTTCTGCGTACCGTCCATGGCGATCTGGTAGGTCTCGTGCGCGATGGCCGGGTTGCGGAAACGCTCCTGCAGATCGGCAGCGTAGCGGCCGAGATCGACGCCGGGCACCGGGTCGAGCGTCGCGGCGGCAGCCTTCATGTGCCGCGCCACCAGCGCGGCAAGCCCCGGGTCGCCCATCACGTCTCGGACATAACGGTGGCCGGCGAGAAAACCCGAATAGGCGAGCATGGAATGCGCACCGTTCAGCATGCGGAGCTTCATCTTCTCGTAGGGCGCCACGTCGGAAACGAAGAGCGCTCCGCCGGTCTCCCAGTCCGGCCGGCCGGCGACGAAATCATCCTCGATGATCCATTGCGAGAAAGGCTCGGTCTCGATCGCGCCCTTGTCGTCATAGCCGGTCAGCGCACGAACATCCGCGAAGGTTTTGTCGGTGCTGGCCGGGGTGATGCGGTCCACCATGGTCGAGGGGAAGGTGACTTTCGCCTCGATGAACCCGGATATCTCCGGAGCGGCCGTCGCCGCGAATTCCCTGACCAGCCTGGCGATCACCTTGCCGTTCGAGGGAAGGTTGTCGCAGGAAAGCACGGTGAAGCCGCCAGCGCCTGCTTCATGACGGCGGCGCAGCGCCTCCACGATGAAGCCGATCGCGCCCTGCGGATGGCGCGGATCGGCGAGATCGGCGGCGATCGCCGGATGCGCCCGGTCGAGCCCACCCGTCTTGGGGTCGAGCCCATAGCCCTTCTCCGTGATGGTCAGGCTGACGATCTTCGTCTCCGAGGCCGTCAGCGCATCGAGCACCTTTTCGGGCTCCCGTGGTGCGACGAGCACATTTCGGATGCTGCCGATCACGCGCGCCTGGACGCCAGCCGGCCCGCGCGTGAGCAGCGTATAGAGTCCGTCCTGCGGGTCGAGCTGGTCGGCCACGTCCGGTGAGCGCAGGCTCACGCCAATGATCATCCAGCCGCCGCCGGATTTCGCCAGCGCATCATCCGTATAGACCGCCTGATGCGCGCGATGGAACGCGCCGGTGCCGAGATGCACGATGCCGGCAGGCACGGTGCGATCATAGGGGGGAGCGCGGACCGTCGGTGATAGATCGGCTGTGGAGGAAAGGCGCGTGATGGAACTATCTCCTTATCGGCAGGAGCACCCCCCTCCCTCTTGTGGGGAGGTCCCCGCGTAGCGGCGGGTCGGGCTGAAGGCTATCTATGACCCCGTTCCGTTTCGTGGATCGACCCTCCCAAGGGAGGTGAATTGGCGCTCAGACATACCGGTTGACGACGTTCTCCAGAAATTCCTGGCGGCCGGATTTCGGCTGCGGCTCGATCTTCTCCTTCACGACGCGCTCGGCGACCTGTTCCAGCGTCCGCTTGCCGGAAAGGATCGCCTGCGCCTCGGCCGACTTCCAGCCGGCATAACGCTCCTCCAGCGGGCCCGACAGCGCCTTATCCTCGATCATCCGTGCTGCCGCTTTCAGGCCGCGCGCGCAGCAATCCATGCCGCCGATATGAGCGATCAGCAGATCCTCGGGATCGAGCGACTGGCGGCGAAGCTTGGCGTCGAAATTGGTGCCGCCGGTCGTGAAGCCCCCGGCCTTCAGCACCTGGTAATAGGCGAGCGCCATCTCCGGCACGTTGTTGGGGAACTGGTCGGTATCCCAGCCCGACTGGTAGTCGTTACGGTTCATGTCGATCGAGCCGAAGATGCCGAGGGCGGCGGCCAGCGCCAGTTCGTGCTCGAATGTGTGCCCGGCGAGGATGGCGTGGCCCTGCTCGATATTGACCTTGACCTCGCTTTCCAGCCCGAAGCGCTTGAGGAATCCATAGACGGTCGCGACATCGTAGTCGTACTGATGCTTGGTCGGCTCCTGCGGCTTCGGCTCGATCAGGATCGTGCCCTTGAAGCCGATGCGATGCTTGTAGTCGACGACCATGGAGAGGAAGCGGCCGGCCTGCTCCGTCTCACGGCCGATATCCGTATTGAGCAGCGTCTCGTAGCCCTCGCGGCCGCCCCACAGAACGTAATTCTCGCCGCCGAGCTCTTTCGTCACGTCGATGCACTTCTTCACCGTCGCGGCGGCATAGGCGAACACGTCCGGATCGGGATTGGTCGCCGCGCCGGCCATGAAGCGGCGGTTGGAAAAGAGGTTCGCCGTCCCCCAGAGCAGCTTGACGCCGGTCTTCTTCATCTTGCCGGCGAATATCTCGGCAATCTGGTCCAGCCGTGCCGCGCTCTCGGAAAAATTCGCGCCTTCCGGCCGCACATCCGCATCGTGGAAGCAGAAATACGGCGTACCCAGGAGGGAGAACATCTCGAAGGCGGCATCCGCCTTCAGCTTCGCATGCTCCATCGTCTCGACCTCGCCCGGCTTCGCGAACCAGGGCCGGTCGAAGGTCTGCCCGCCGAAGGGATCGCCGCCCGGCCAGGTGAAGGAATGCCAGTAGGCGACGGCGAAGCGCAGATGATCCTCCATGCGCTTGCCCATGACGATCTCATCGGGATTGTAGTGCCGGTAGGCCAGCGGGTTTTCGCTTTCCGGCCCCTCATATCTAATCGGTTTGATATCGCCGAAAAAGCCGCTGCTCATACCTGTCCCTCTCTCGACCGTCGAGATTTCCTCGTGCACGATCTCGGCCGGGACCGGAGACACGCGCAAACGCGGCGCGACACTATTGGGCCGGCCGCAGAGTTTCAAGACTGGCGAGAAAGAGGAGAAAAGTCGCCCGGACGAAATTCCGGACGACTTCCGAGGGGGTGCTTCTAGTCGCAGACGCGGACCCGCTTGACCACGCGGTGCCCGTGATGCCAGTAGCTGCGCACCTTGGTCCAGCAGTGACGGCGGTGATGAGGCCGCCAATGGTGGTGATGGCGCCAGCCGTCATGGTAGCCATTGTTCGTGGTAACGGTCATGCTGGCCGCTTGCGCCGGGGCCCCTGCGAAGGCAATGCCGCCAACGGCGACCATTCCGGCAATCAGTAAGGCTTTCATTTCTCAATCTCCTTCGTTCGATACTGCAAAGGCAACGTCCCGGTCGAGAAACGCGGAGCCCCTCGAATTCGTTCCTTTCGCCGCCTGCGCCAAGGCCCCGCATGACTACGCCGGCCCCGATCAAAACGGATGCGCGGACACGGGAAATATGATTGAACTCGCATCGGATTCGAAACGTCGAAGCCGCTCCGGCACGGGAACGTCGCCGACGCCTGGGGCGCACCCATGTAGCGCCCCTGGGCGCAAAAGAGCCGGCTCTGGTCGGGTTCGCATCATTGTCGAAGGGAACCGAACGTTGAAAGCCGCTGCTGCCGCCTTTCTCCCCCTAGCCGCCTGCCTTTGGGCAATCCAGCCGGCGGCGGCACAGGACAAAACGACCAGGATCACACCCGAGGTTCTCGTCGTCACGATGTTCGAGGTGCCAGGCGACACGCCGGGGGAAGCGCAGCGCTGGATCGAGAATGAGAAGCTCACCACCAGGATCGCGATCCCCGGGCTTTCCAAGGCCTTTCCCGATCTCCTTTGCAATGCCGAGGGGCTGTGCCTGGTGACGACTTCGATGGGCTATGCCAACGCGGCAAGCTCCATATCCGCCCTGGTCCTGTCCGATGAGCTCGACCTTTCGCATACTTACATCCTCATCGCCGGCATCGCCGGCGTGGATCCGGCCGACGGGACGCTCGGCTCGGCGCATTGGGCGCGTTACGCGATCGATGGCGGCCTGCAGTGGCAGATCGATGGCCGGCAGATCCCCAAGGAGTGGAGCACCGGCCAGCTTGGCATCTTCAGCGCCACGCCGAAGGACAAGCCGAAGCCGGAATACGGCACCGAAGTGTTCCACCTCAACGAGGCGCTCGCGCAGAACGCCTACGATCTCTCGAAGGATGTGAAGCTCGAGGACAGCGAAGAGGCGAAGAAGTACCGCGCGCATTACCCGGACGCGCCGGCGAACCAGCCGCCGGCGGTATCGATCTGCGACACCGTCTCGTCGGACACCTGGTGGAGCGGTTCGCTGATGAGCAGGGCGATGAACGATTGGGCGAAACTGATGACCGACGGCGCCGCCAATTACTGCACGACCCAGCAGGAGGACAACGCCACGCTCACGGCATTGAGCCGTGGCGCCGACATGGGCCGCATCGACATGAAGCGCGTGGCGCTGTTGCGCACGGCGTCGGACTTCGACCAGGAATATCCCGGCCAGACACCGGAGCAATCGCTGCACGCCAAGACGGGAGCCTTCATCCCCTCGGTCGAGAACGCCTACCTGGTCGGCTCACGGCTTACCCACGCCATCGTCAGCGACTGGCCGGCATGGAAGGACGGCGTGCCGGCGAATTGAGCGGCGGCCGTCCAGACACTGGCCGGGCGCATTTCCCTTACCCGGCGCATAGTTGGTTTACATCGCCGGTCGCGGCAAATCTCCATCGTCAACCAAGACATGGAGATTTGACATGACCGAACTCGACACGATCGCCGGCAACTACATCGCGGCCTGGAACGAGACCAACGCCGCCCGTCGGGAAGCGCTTCTCGAAATCGCCTTCGCCGCCGACATTCACTATCATGATCCGCTCATGCAGGGCGACAGCCGCGACGGCATCGCGGCGCTGATCGACGGCGTCCAGCAGCGTTTCCCCGGCTTCCGCTTCGCGCTGAAGGGCAAGCCCGACGGTTATGCGGACAAGATCCGCTTCTCCTGGGAACTCGGCCCGCAGGGTGCCGAGGCGCCGATCGGCGGAACCGATATCTGCGTCATCGAAGGCGGCCGCCTGGAGAGCGTCACCGGCTTTCTCGACAAGGTGCCGGCGGCGTAGACCGTCGATCCACCACTCCGGCCAGAGACCCGTCCCCGGGCCCCCCAAGGGCGGAACCCGTGGGGTCACCGTCGAGTGGGAGGAGGGCGAAATAACTTGGCCCTCCTCCCCTCGACGGGAGGGTTCGGCCGAAGGCCCGTCTGTGGGGTGAACTGGCCTCGGCTTTCAGCTTGCGGTCGCCTTCTTCACGGCGGGGTAAAGCTTGCGGTAGCGGCCGTAGGCGGTCTCGTACGCTCCCGCCAACCCCTTGTCCGGTTCGACCGAGTGGGATGTCACGGGCGCCTTGCATATCTCCACCGGATCGGCGCTTTCCGCCGCGATCAGGCCGAGCCTCGCCGCGCCGAAGGCGGCGCCGAAATCGCCCTCGGCGGGTATGTCGACCGGCAGGCCGAGGGCGGTTGCGATCGCCTTCAGCCAATAGGCCGAGCGTGAGCCGCCGCCGATCGCGGTGACGCGATCGAGCCTCGTGCCCGCCTTCTTCAGCGCTTCGAGGCAATCGCGAAAGGCAAACGCAACACCCTCAAGCACGGCCTGCGCCAGGGCGGCACGGTCCGCTTCGTGGCCGAGGCCTGCGAAGGCGCCGCGGATCGTGGCATCGTTATAAGGCGTACGCTCGCCCGACAGATAGGGCAGGAAGGTCACCCCGCTCGGCGCCCTCAGCGTCTCGCCGAGTTCGCCGGTCAGTTCCGCGGCCGAGCGGCCGGTGATTTCCGAGAGCCAGTTCAGCGAATCTGTTGCCGACAGGATCACCCCCATCTGGTGCCAGGTGGCGGGCAGCGCGTGGCAGAAAGCGTGGACCGCGCTTTCCGGGTTCGGCAGATAGGTGGCGTTGGCGGCGAACAGAACGCCCGACGTGCCGAGCGAGACGAAGGCCTGGCCCTCGCCGATCGTGCCCATGCCGCAGGCGGAAGCGGCATTGTCTCCCGCCCCGCCGGCGACGACCACGGCACCGCCGATCCCCCATCGCGCGGCGAGTTCCGGCCTCAGCACGCCGGCGCGATCCGTACCCTCCACGAGAGACGGCATATGGCTTTCGTCGAGCTCCGTCGCCCTCAGCAGCTCGTCCGACCAGCGTCGCGCCGCGACATCGAGCCAGGCCGTGCCGCTGGCATCCGACATTTCCGATATGTGCTCGCCGGTCAGCCAGAGGCGCAGATAGTCCTTCGGCAGCAGTACCTTCCTCACCTTCGCGAAGATTCCGGGTTCATTCTTCCTGACCCAGACGAGCTTCGGCGCCGTGAAACCCGGAAAGACGATGTTGCCAGTGACGGCGCGGAAGCGCGGATCGGCGTCGAGCGCCGCCGCCTCGAGGAAACTGCGCGTGTCGTTCCACAATATGCAAGGCCTGAGCACCTCGTCCGCGGCGCCGAGAAGCGTCGCGCCGTGCATCTGGCCGGAAAGGCCTATGCCCTTGACGGCGGCAAGCGCCTGCGGGTGCGCCGCCTTGAGCGCGTCGACGGCATCCCCGGTGGCGCGGATCCAGTGCGCCGGGTCCTGTTCCGACCAGCCCGGATGCGGGCGCGAAATATCGAGCGCGCCGTTCGCCGACCCGATCACCGCCTGCCGCTCGTCGATCAGCAGCGCCTTGACGCCCGACGTGCCCAGATCAAGTCCGAGATACATGCCGCAAACTCCTCCGCGTCGCCGGCCGGCGATCTTCGATTGCGTAAAGGCCTATTTTTCCTCGATCGACTGCCGCAATGAAAACGGCGGGCCAAGCCCGCCGTTCACGTACGGGAACCGGCATTAGAGATCGGGATTTGGCGTATAGCCGGGTCCGATGACCACCGGCTTCTTGGGCACGACGTTGTCGTCGAGATCGCTCTTGAAATTGCGGGTGGTCGACCAGATCAGTTTCGTCTTTTCGCGGTCATAGACGCGGATCACGACCTTGTAGGGCTTGCCGCCGACGACGCCGTGGATCTGCGGCGAATGGAAGGCGTAACGGTTGGTCTGCGCGCTCACGCGCTCCGAGACGACCAAGGGGGCGCCGCCGGCCGGATTTTCGAATTCGACCTCGACGATCGATCCTTCGGCGAGCGGCTTCTTGACCTCGGTGACCACGTCGTAGAATTCCTCGCCTTCCCGGTAATTATAGATGAAGCCCCCGCCGATGACCGCCAGGTAGGGTTTCTGGGAAGGGTCGTTGCGTGTGGCCCAACCGAACGAGAACAGGATGAGCAGAAGCACGGCGGTGCCGCCGGCAAGACGCTTTATCGTCAACTGGCGGAAGACATCTTCCCATGTCACGCGTTGAAGGCCGGTCCGGATCGCGGCCCAGTCGACGGTCGGAAAGGCAGGCGCCGGCAGGATGGCGCCATGGAAGTTTCGCATGAGCTTTGCTCCTCCGTCTCGGCCCACGACAATAGGGCGGGGCCGCCAGTATTTCGGCGAGAATGCCCCTTTCCGATCCGCGCGTCGAGAGGGTAATGCGAGATTGGAAAGGCAGCCGGCCGTCGCTATCGTCCGGCGGCCGACGCCGGGAGGGCACATCATGAATGCTTTGCAGGACAAGGTTTGTCTCATCACCGGCGGAGCCGGCAGCCTCGGTCGGGCCATCGCGAAACTCTTCGCCGGAGAAGGAGCGAAACTCGTCCTGTCCGACCTCGACGAAAGCGCGCTCGCCACGGCGCGCGACGAGATCGGAAGCGAACGGACGGTGGCGGTCGCCGGTGACGTCACCCGCGCCCAGGATGCGGAGCGCATGGTCGATACGGCGCTTGCCGCCTTCGGCCGGCTCGACGTCGTCGTCAGCAATGCGGGGAATTTCGGCACCGTCGCCCCGATCGGGGAGTATCCCGAGGAAGTCTTCGATGCGGTCTATCGCGTCCACGTCAAGGGAGCCTTCCTGCTCATCCGGGCAGCGGTGCCAAAGATGGCCGACGGCGGCAGCATCGTCATCATGTCGAGCGTCGCCGGCACGCGCGGCGATCCCGGCGTCTACGGCTACATCACGGCCAAGCACGCGCAGGTGGGCCTGATGCGCTGCCTAGCCAAGGAGCTTGCGCCGCGCCGCATTCGCGTCAACACGCTGCATCCGGGACCGGTGGCGAATTCCTTCCAGGGCGCGGTCGAGGCCGACCTCTCCGGCGTCATCGGCCGCGACGGCACCGAATTCTTCAACGAGATCATCCCGCTCGGCCGCCATGCCGAACCCGGCGAGATCGCCCGCTCGGCGCTCTATCTCGCCTCCGACCAGTCGAGCTTCACCACCGGCACGATGCTGATGGTCGACGGCGGCATGAGCGCCTGACCTACCGCAGGATCGCGTCGATCATCCCAGCGCCGAGGCCGACCTTGTCGTAATGCGCCTTGCACATGGCGATATACATGTGAACATCGAAATAGCCGTCCGCCTTGCCCTTGTCGTCGAGCCAGATCAGCGGCCCCTCGACGACGAAGATCGTCTTCATCGGCTCCTCGTGCTCGTAGGCGACCAGCGTATGCCCCTCGCCCGGCGTCTCGTAGACGAAGTCGCCCGCGGTCGCGGTCCAGTCATGCTCGAGATAGCCCCACTTGCCGGAGATCGTGTAGGCGAAGACCTGGTGCGGGTGATAGTGGCGGTTCACCAGCCCGGCCTTCTTCGCCATCAACACATCGCACCATTTGTTCTGGCTGGGCGAAATCCAGAGCGGCCGCGAGGACACCGTCTCGGTGAAGGGCACGTAATAGCGCTCGTCCTCGGTCGCCGCATGCGCGGTATAGATTTCCGGGAGCGCGTTCGGCTGGAACACCGTGGTGATCGGCTTCAGCTCGCGCCAGAATTCGCTCGTCGCTTTCTCGGGCATTTTCGTCTCCTCGATGTTTACTCGTGCGCAATGCTCTCGGCGGGCCGGCTTGCCTGCTCCGTAGGGCGGCCGGGCAGCGGCGGGCGCCGCGTGATCGGGATCACGTCCTCCGGCAGGAAGCGCCGGACCAGCCCCCACAGGCCGCGGGGCTCCACCAGCACCACGGCGATCGACAGCACGCCGAGAATGATGAAATGCCAGACGCCGATCTCGCTCAGATAGGAGCGGATCAGGAAGAAGATGACGGTGCCGATGATCGGTCCCTCGAAGCTGCCGATGCCGCCGATCACCACGATGAAGATCACATAGACCGTCCAGTCGATGATGGAGAAGGAGGCCGGCGGCGCGACCCGGAGTTTCTGCAGGGTGATCACGGCGCCGGCGAGACCGAGGAACGGCGCCGCCCAAAGGAAGCAGAGGATGCGCAGCCCGGAGAGATTGACGCCGACGACGCCGGCGCCCTGCTCGTCGTCGCGGATGGCGGTGAGGCCGAGCCCGATGCGCGAGCGCATGAGGAGCCATGTCGAGACCAGGGAAAGCGCCGCCACGGCGAAGGCGATCCAGTAGATCGTCGCATAGCGCTCCGCCGGATGCGCGCCGAAGATGCGCACGACCGACACCGGCATGCTGATCCCCGATCCGCCGCCGAAGGCGGAAAGCTTCCCGGCCGCCAGCATCAGCGTCTCGGCGACTACCCAGCTTCCGACCGCGAGATAGGCCGCACGCAGGCGGAAGATGATCGCCATCACCGGGATGGCGAAGAGAAGCGCCACCAGTGCCGCCAGCGGAATGGCCAAGAACGGATCGATGCGGGCGATGACGGCGAAGCCGAAGAAAGCGTAGGCGCCGATGCCGACGAAGGCATGCTGTCCGACCGACACGATATCGGCATAACCGGCCACGAGGTTCCACATGACGGCGATCGTCAGGAGCGACAGGAATTCGGTAAGAAGCGCGATGTCGGTGACGCGAAAGAGCCACGGCGCGGCGACGAGGACCGCGGCCCCCGCGAACAGGGCGAGGCGGCCGCACCATATCGCAAACGCTCCCGTTGAAGCCTTCATCCTGCCCGCCCTCAATATTTCGGGAACAGGCCCTCGGGCCTGAGCATGAAGATGGCCAGGAAGACGAGATGCCCGGCGAGCAACTGCCATGCCGCGTCGACCTGCGCGCCGACCACCTGGGCGATGCCGATGATGATGCCGCCGGCAAGCGTGCCCCACAGGCTGCCGAGCCCGCCGAGCACCACGGCCTCGAAGGCGACCAGCAGACGGCTCGGCCCGCTGGTCGGGTCGAAATTCGTCCAGATCGACATGAAGCCCGCTGAGATCGCGATGGTGACGCCGACGATCCCCATCGCCGTGGCATAGATACGTGCCGACGGCAGCCCGATAAGGTCGGCGGCCGCGACATCGTCCGAAACGGCGCGAATGCGGGCGCCTAGCCGTGTCCGGTACAGCACGAAGTCGAGCACGACCACCATGGCGATCGCCGACAGGAAGATGGTGAGCGGCAGGACCCCGACATTGACGCCGCCGCCGAGCATCAGCGTCGCCGTTTCGAAGGAGCCGCCCGCGACCTTGCGCGTATCCGCGCCGTAGGTTCCGAGCAGTCCGTTCTGGACGATGATCGAAAGGCCGAACGTGACGAGGATGATCGGCAGCACGCCCTTGCCGAGCACCCGCTGCAGCAGGAGCCGCTGCAGGAGATAGCCGCCGAAAAAGGTGATCGGCAACGTCACCAGCACCGCGGCGAGCGGCGAAAGCCCGAGCGTCGTCGTCAGCGTCAGGATGAGGAAGGAGACGAGCACGATCAGGTCGCCATGGGCGATGTTGACGAAGCGCATGATGCCGACCGAGAGCGACAGCCCCATGGCGAAGGTGGCGTAGAGCCCGCCGAGGAGTACGCCCTGCACGATCTGGTTGAGCCAACCTCCGAGCACCGGTCCTAGCCTCCGAAATAGTGCCGGGCGACGATTTCCCGACTGGTTTCCGCCGGCCGGCCGCTCAAGTTCACGCGGCCTTCGAGCAGGCAGTAGAAGCGGTCGGCGACGGCGAGCGAACGGCTGATGTCCTGCTCGACCACGAGGATGCCGATGCCGCGCTCGCGGATTTTCGGCAGCATCTCGTAGAGATCGCCGATGACGACCGGGGCAAGTCCGAGACTGATCTCGTCGCACAGGAGAAGCTTCGGATTGGCGAGCAGTGCCCGGCCGACCGCCACCATCTGCTGCTGGCCGCCGGAAAGCTGCCGCGCCAACTGGCGTCGTCTTTCGCGCAGCACCGGGAACATGCGATAGATGTCGTCGAAACCGATATCCCCTTCGCGTCCGACCTCCTGGCCGATGCGCAAATTCTCCTCGACCGTAAGCGACGAGAAAAGCCGCCTCCCCTCCGGCACGAGCGCGACCCCGGCCTTTGCGATCTCGGCCGTGCTTCGATCCGCGAGGTCCGCGCCCTCCAGGCAGATGCGGCCCTCGATGCGGTCGGCCTGGCCGACGATGGCCTTCATCAGCGAGGACTTTCCGGCTCCGTTCGCGCCGATGATGGAAACGATCTCTCCGGCGCCGACGGAAAGCTCGACCGCGTCCAAAGCGCGAAAATGGCCGTAGAAAACGGAGAGGCTCTCGACCGAGAGGAGCGGCGTCCCGTTCATGCCGCCGCGTCCCCGAGATAGATTTCGTGGACGCGCGGATCGGCGAGGACATCGTCGGGCGAACCGGTGGAGATGATCCTGCCGCCATGGAGCACGGCAAGCCGGCTGGCGACGCCGCGCAGCGCATGCATGACGTGCTCGATCCAGACGATGGTCATGCCTTGCCCATGCAGCGATCGCAATATGCCGAGCAGCACCTCGCATTCACGATCGGTCAGGCCGCCGGCGATCTCGTCGAGCAGGAGCAGGCGCGGGCGGCAGGCGATCGCCTTGGCAAGCTCCAGCCGCTTCAGGTCGAGCAGCGGCAGGTTGCCCGCCCGCTGGCCGATGCGGTGCGTCAGTCCCGCGCTGTCGAGCGCCTCCTCCGCCTGCCGGCGTCCCTCCGCGAGCGACAGTCCGCCGCCATGCACCGCCGAGGTCAGAACGTTGTCGAAGACCGTCATGTCCGAGAAGGGCCGCGGCACCTGGAAGGTGCGGCCGATACCAACCCGGCAGCGATGCCACATGCGCATGGCGCCAAGGTCGCGCCCCTCGAAAAGGACGCGCCCGGCGTTCGGCGCATGCACGCCGACGATGACATTGAAAAGCGTCGTCTTGCCCGCCCCGTTCGGCCCGAGGACACCGAGCACCTCGCCGCGCTCGACGGTAAGGTCGAGCCCATCGAGCACCTTGAGCGCGCCGAAGTGCAGGGACAGGCCGATCAGTTCCAGCATTCTCAACAGGACACGTCCCCGGCATCCCCTCGTCAATGGTCAAGGCCGGCGCGCCCCATCTCCGCGCCGGCCACCCCCGCCTCTCAACTGTAGGGTATCGGCTCCGGTTCTCCGCCGACAGGGATTTCCGGGAACTTCGAATTGTCGACGATGACGATGTCGAAGGGATACTTCTTCCCCTTGCGCCATTGCGCCATGACGAGCGGCGTCAGCGAGCAGTTCGGAAGCGGTCCGGTGGCGAAGTCGACAGGCCCGACGATCGTCTTCAGATTGGTCGTCTTCAGCGCGTCGCGAATGGATTCGGGCTTGTCGAGGTCCTGGGCCCGCTTCAGCGTATCGAGCGCGACCTCGAAGAGCGAATGCCTGAACCCGAGCGGCTGCGACCACTGGCGTCCGCTTTCCGCCTCGTAGGAATCGGCGAGTTCCTTCGAGGTCTGCCCGTTCATCGACGAGGAATAAGGATGGAAGGGCGACCACCACACCTCCGTCGTCAGGCCCTCCGCGCGCGCGCCGAGCGGCGCGATACCCGCCGGGAATTCCAGCGCCTTCCCATATAGACGGCCTTCGGCTTGTAGCCCTGCTGGGCGCAGCCATTCCAGAAGGTGGTCATTTCCGGCGGCGGCACCACGCCCGAGACGATGTCGCAGCCGGCCGCCTTGAAGGCGCCGATCTGCGCGTTGTAGTTACTGGCCGGCATGTCGAAGCGCCCGGGGTCGGTGACCGTGTAGCCGGCCTTCTGCATGACCGGCGGGAAACCCTTCGACTGGGCGATGCCGTCGCCGTCGTTCGGCCACAGCCCGCCGATCTTCTTGTTGGTGGAGAGCCGGTTCCAGAACGGGATCAGGCAGTTGACCAGTTCGTCGCCGCTGAAGAAGAAATGATAGGTCCATTCGAACCCTTTCTTCGGGTCGCCATGACGGCCGAAGAAATAAGGCTCCAGCGGCGCGTCGTTGGACACGCAGGGGACGCCGTTCAGCTCGCACTGGTCCGAGACCGGGTTGACCGTTTCCGGCGTGGCGAAGGTGGCGATGAGATTGACCCCCTGGTTGAGGATCAGGTCCTGCGTCACCTCCGCCGCGCGGTTGGGATTGGACTGGCTGTCGCGCACCACGATCTCGAACGGATGCTTCGTGCCGCCGATGTCGAGGTTCCCGCCGGTCGCCTTCTTCACCTGTTCGAGCACGAAGGGGATATGCTCGCAGAAGAACGCCAGCGGCCCGGTCTGCGGCATCACCAGCCCGATCTTGATGGTCTTCGGCGCGGAGAAGGCCGGCGCCAATCCGCTGAAGCTTGCCGCGCCGGCAGCGCCGGCCGCCGCCATGCCCTTGAGGACGGTGCGCCGTCCGACGCGCCTCCCCAGACTTTGTGTCGACGTCATCTGTTCCTCCCGATACCGATCCGCAAGGATGCCTCCTCGCGCGACAGATAGTTTGATACAAAACTATCGCGGCGGCAAGCCGGCTTCGAGACGGCACTGCGATCCCGTCCCTCCCCGGGGGGTGGGGCGCGCGGCCGATCCCGATCGGAGATCCGCCCCGTCGATTTGATTTGGCCGAAAGCGGGCGCGGGCGTATCTTTCCTTTTTTGGGTGGCAGGGCAGGACGATGACGGCGATCGAGGGAATTCCGGAAGGCCGGCCGGGCCTGATCCGGTGGCATTATCTATGGTATGTGGCGGCGGCGCTTCTGGTGATGCTCGTCGCGATCGCCTACGGCAATGTCTGGTTCCTCAACTGGGTCCATGTCATGAGCGGCGTGCTGTGGACCGGCATCGACCTGTTCATGGGCTTCGTCATCGGCCCGATCATCCGGAGCGTCGCCGTCCCCGTGCGCAAGGAGATCATCACGCGGCTGACGCCGGTGACGCTGTTCCTCATGCCGACGCTGTCCGTCATCACTGGCACGGCCGGCTGGTTCCTCGCCGTCGAACTCGGCTTCACCCAACTGCCCTGGCCAGAATTCGGCTGGATCGCCGCCGCGCTGGTACTGGTCACGCTGATGACGATCCAGGGCGTCGGCTACCTGTTGCCGACGAGCCTGCGCGTCTGCTTCGAGTTGCAGAAGCCAATTCCGGACGGGCAGAAGATCGGCCGGATGATGAGCCGCTTCTACTACGTGGTCGCAAGCCAGGGCCTCATGCAGGTCGCCATCATCGTCGTCATGGCGAAGCTGGTCACAGGCGTCTGAAAAGGCAGGTGCCGGATTTCATCGGACTGCCTCGGCCGCCGACGCGCCACGCGCACCGTGGCCGCGCTCCGGCATATCGACGTCCGCTCGCTCAGCGCGATGGGAAAGACGCAACACCGGCGCCGCTCGACGATGCGGCCGCGCGGCGCGCCGCGGGCGGACTTGCCTCCAGGTATCGGGGGGCGCTGATCGCCCGCTGCCATGCCGCCATCAGGATGCCTGCTGCGGATACAATCGGCCGAAGGCCGGCAGATAGCGGGTGCCCGATCTCGCCAGGAAATCGTGGAACGCGGCCATTGCCGGGGTCATGACGCGATCGCTGCGCGCGACGGCGAACCATTGCCGCCGAAGCGGCATCCCCACGACGTCGAGCAAGGCCAGCCGCCCGGCCTCCAATTCGTAGGATACCGTATGGCCGGAAATGAACGCCACCCCGAGACCGGCCATCACCGATTGCTTGATTGTCTCGTTCGAATCCATCTCGATGGCGGGGCTGTCCATCCACCCTGTCACGCCCCGCATGAAAATCTCCATGGATGTGCGCGTTCCCGAGCCGGGCTCGCGCAGGAGCACGGATTCACCCGCGATAATCTCCTTGCTGATGTCGCGCTGCCTCACCAGCGGATGATCAGGCGCGGCGATGATCACCAGCGGGTGATCGCCGATGACGACGGCTCGGACGGGAACGTCGTCGGGCGGACGCCCCATCAGGGCGATGTCGAGATCGTGGTTTTTCAGGCTGTCGATCGTTTGGGCGCGGTTGCCGACCTTCAGTCGCATCTCGATGCCCGGAAAATCCGCCATGAAGGCCGCCATCAGCCGCGGCGCAAAATATTTCGCGGTCGAGACGACGCCGAGACGCAGGCTGCCCTGCTTCACCCCCTTGACGGCATCGATCTCGTCGGAAAGCACGCGAAGCCGCTCCTCGACGGCCTGCGCGGCGTCGAGCACCGCTAGCCCGGCCGCCGTCGCGCGCATGCCGTCGGGCGTCCGGTCGAACAGGACCAGGCCGGTTTCATGCTCGAGCTGCTGCAGCTGCAGGGTGACGGCGGGCGGCGTGAGGCCAAGTTCGGCCGCTGCGGAAACGATCTTGCGGTGACGCTGGATCGCCGACATGGCCCGCAACTGCCTCAGGGAGATGTTTCGCATTTCTCAGTAGGTTTTTCTTATCTCGAATGTAAGGAAATTAAATTTTACTAAACTCCGGTTCCCCTGTCATTCTGTTTTCGGGAAACGTCGAGGATGTCGGCGCGTCCGGGAGAAGCAGGATGATCGCCTCGACGCTCGATGCGTTTCTGGATTCCTACATGGTGTCCCAGACCGGGTTGCGGCCCGCCGTTGCGCAAACGGTGCGGGCGCTGGCCTCCGCCGCGCTGAAGCTGCGCGCCATGATGGGCACCGTCGGCCCAGGTGGCGGCGATCCGCTGTCGAGCGGGGGTGACGATCCCAGGCGCGCTCTCGAAGCGCGGGCGAACGCGACGTTCCTGGAGGCGATGGCCAACGCGCCGGTCGCCTTCTATGCCGCCGAGCAGGGCGACGCTCCAGCGACCCTTGACCGCAATGCGCCGCTGGCGGTCGCGATCCAGGCCATGGACGGCTTTTCCAACATCGATATCAACGCGGCGGTCGGAACCATCTTCTCGGTACTGCCGGCTTTGCAGGCGGATGAAAGGGAAACGTTCCGGCAGCCTGGCAGGAGACAGCTTGCAGCGGGTTTTGTCGTCTACGGTCCCCAACTGGGGCTTGTGCTGACGCTGGGCAAGGGTACCCATGTTTTCATATTCTCGGCGCCGCTCGGGGTTTTCGTCCAGGCGCAGGAGAGCTGCATGATCCCCGCGGAGGCAACCGAATACGCCATCAACGCCTCGAACTACCGGCACTGGCGGGAGGCCGTTCGGCTCTACATCGACGACTGCCTGAGCGGCGCCGACGGACCGCGCAAGCGTGACTTCGACATGCGCTGGGGCGCATCGCTGGTCGCTCATATATACCGCATCCTGATGCATGGGGGCGTCTACCTGCAGCCGGCCGACAACCGGCCCGGTTGCGCGCAGGGCCATATCGAGCTGGTTTTTCAGGCCAATCCGATCGCCCTGCTCGTGGAGCAGGCCGGCGGCGGCGCGTCCGACGCGGCCGGCCCGGTGCTCGATCTCGTGCCGGAGACGTTGCGGCAGCGTACGCCGTTCATCTGCGGATCGCTGCCGGAAATCGAGCGCATCACACGCTACCACACCGAGCCGAGCACCATCGCCGACAGGGCTCCGCTGTTCGGCAATCGCGGCTTGTTCAGGGCCTGAGGCGATGTCGGCAAAGCACCCCATCATCACCATCATCGGCTCGTCGGGCGCAGGCACCACGTCCGTCAAGCGCATCTTCGAGCAGATATTCCGGCGCGAGAAAATCACCGCCGCCTTTATCGAGGGCGACGCCTTCCATCGTTACGACCGCGCCGCGATGAAGGCCAAGGTGGCGGAAGAGGAAAAGGCCGGCAATCCGAACTTCACGCATTTCCACGCCGATGCCAATGAACTGGAGACGCTGGAATCGGTTTTCGAGGAATATGGCCGCCGCGGCTCGGGCAAGACCCGTACCTACGTGCACGACGAAGAGGAGGCCAGGCAGCTCGACACGCCGCCGGGCCAGTTCACGCCCTGGCGCGAATTCGAGCCCAGCGACCTTTTGTTCTACGAGGGGCTGCACGGCTGTGTCGTCACCGACAAGCTCGACCTGTGCCGACATGCCGATCTGAAGATCGGCGTGGTGCCGGTGATAAACCTCGAATGGATCCAGAAGATCCATCGTGACCGCGCCACGCGCAACTATTCGACCGAGGCAGTCATCGACGTCATCCTGCGGCGCATGCCGGACTATGTGCGCTACATCGTTCCGCAGTTCGCGCTGACCAACATCAACTTCCAGCGCGTGCCGATCGTCGACACCTCCAATCCGTTCATCGCCCGCTGGATTCCGACGCCCGACGAATCGATGCTCGTCATACGCTTCGCCAATCCGCGCGGCATCGACTTTCCCTACCTTTTGTCGATGATCCACGATTCCTTCATGTCACGGCCGAATTCCATCGTGGTGCCGGGCAACAAGCTCGACCTCGCGATGCAGCTCATCCTGACCCCGCTGATCCTGCAACTGATCGAGCGCAAGCGGCGCATGTGAGCAACGGTGACGCAACCCAGAACCCCGACCGGGAGGATAAAGGCATGAACATTCGCACCGAAACGATTGCCGAGGGCAAGGAACGCTACAAATCCGGCGTCATTCCCTACCGGAAGATGGGTTATTGGCAGCCCGACTACAGCCCCAAGGACACCGACCTGATCGCCATGTTCCGGATCACGCCGCAGGCCGGCGTCGATCACGAGGAGGCCGCCGCCGCCGTCGCCGGCGAGAGCTCGACCGCGACGTGGACGGTCGTCTGGACCGACCGGCTGACCGCCTGCGAGCTTTACCGCGCCAAGGCGTTCAGGTCCGAGCCGGTGCCCAACACCGGCCCCGGCACCAAGACCGAGCAGCAGTATTTCGCCTACATCGCCTACGATCTCGACCTGTTCGAGCCCGGCTCGATCGCTAACCTGACGGCCTCGATCATCGGCAACGTGTTCGGCTTCAAGGCGGTCAAGGCGCTGCGGCTGGAGGACATGCGCATCCCCGTCGCCTACCTGAAGACCTTCCAGGGACCGGCGACCGGCATCGTCGTCGAGCGCGAGCGGCTCGACAAGTTCGGCCGGCCGCTCCTGGGCGCAACGACCAAGCCGAAGCTTGGCCTGTCCGGCCGCAATTACGGCCGCGTCGTCTACGAGGCGCTGAAGGGCGGGCTGGACTTCGTCAAGGACGACGAGAACATCAATTCGCAGCCCTTCATGCATTGGCGCGACCGCTTCCTCTACTGCATGGAGGCCGTCAACAAGGCGTCGGCCGCCACCGGTGAGGTCAAGGGCCACTACCTCAACGTGACGGCAGGCACGATGGAGGAGATGTACGAGCGCGCCGAGTTCGCCAAGCAGCTTGGCTCGGTCATCATCATGATCGATCTGGTAATAGGCTACACCGCGATCCAGTCGATGGCCAGATGGGCGCGCCGCAACGACATGGTCCTGCACCTGCACCGCGCCGGCAACTCGACCTATTCGCGCCAGAAGAACCACGGCATGAATTTCCGCGTCATCTGCAAATGGATGCGCATGGCCGGCGTCGACCATCTCCATGCCGGCACCGTGGTGGGCAAGCTCGAGGGCGACCCGCTGATGATCAAGGGCTTCTACGACACACTGCGCGAGGAGCGAACGCGGCAAAGCCTGGAGAATGGCCTGTTCTTCGATCAGGAATGGGCATCGCTCAACAAGGTTATGCCGGTGGCGTCCGGCGGCATCCATGCGGGCCAGATGCACCAGTTGATCCACTATCTCGGCGAGGACGTCATCCTGCAGTTCGGTGGCGGCACCATCGGCCATCCCGACGGCATCCAGGCCGGCGCGACGGCGAACCGCGTCGCGCTGGAAGCGATGATCCTGGCCCGCAACGAGGGCCGCGACTACCTCCGGGAAGGCACCCACATCCTCGAGCAGGCGGCGCGCTGGTGCAGGCCGCTCAAGGCCGCGCTGGAGGTGTGGAAGGACGTGTCCTTCAACTACGAATCGACCGACACCGCCGATTTCGTGCCGACCGCGACAGTGAGCCACTAGGAAAGGAGGACGCCGCCATGATGAGCAATCCCGGCAACAGGGTCACCCAGGGGCAGTTTTCCTTCCTGCCCGACCTTACCGACACGCAGATATCGGCACAGATCAAATATGCGTTGAAAAACAATTGGGCGGTGAGCGTCGAATATACCGACGACCCACACCCCAGGAACACCTATTGGGAGATGTTCGGCAATCCGATGTTCGATCTCAGGGACCCGGCCGGAATCCTCCTGGAGGTGAATTCCTGCCGCAAGACCTACCCCGACATGTACATCCGGGTGACCGCGTTCGATTCGACCAAGGGCTGGGAGGCGCCGCGCATGTCCTTCATCGTCAACCGGCCGCCGAGCGAGCCCGGCTTCCGGCTGCTGCGGCAGGAACGCAGCGGCCGCAGCCAGGGCTATTCCATCGTTCCCTACGCCACCGACAAACCGGAAGGCGAACGGCGCTAGAGCCATCCGTCAAGATTGGAGCGAGGCGATGCTCGAGATGTCGAACACCATGGTTCTGGACGATGGGGAACTGGTCAATCTGCAAGCCGAGTTCGAGGCTTCGAACATCGACGAGGTCATCGAGAAGCTGGACCGCGAACTGATAGGCCTCAGGCCGATCAAGACCCGCATCCGCGAAATCGCGGCACTGCTTCTGGTCGACAGGCTGCGGCGCAAGTTCGGCATTTCGTCGGGAACGCCGACGCTGCATATGAACTTCACCGGCAATCCCGGCACCGGCAAGACGACGGTGGCGCTGCGGATGGCCGAGATCCTGCATCGGCTGGGCTATATCCGCGAAGGCCACCTGGTTTCGGTGACGCGCGACGACCTCGTGGGCCAATATGTCGGCCACACGGCGCCCAAGACCAGGGAGGTGATCAAGCGCGCCATGGGCGGCGTGCTCTTCATCGACGAGGCCTACTATCTCTACAAGCCAGAGAACGAGCGCGACTACGGCCAGGAAGCCATCGAAATCCTGCTGCAGTACATGGAGAACAACCGCGATGACCTGGTGGTCATCCTGGCCGGCTACAAGAACAAGATGGACAAGTTCTTCGACAGCAACCCAGGCATGCGCTCGCGCATCGCCCACCATCTGGATTTCCCGGACTACAGTCCCGCCGAGCTCAAGTCGATCGCCGAGATCATGCTCGCCGACCAGAATTATCGCCTGAGCGAGGAGGCCGCCGCCACGCTCGAGGAATACATCACGCTTCGCATGCGGCTGCCGCATTTCTCCAACGCGCGCTCCATCCGCAACGCCCTGGACCGTGCGCGTCTGCGGCAGGCCAACCGGCTTTTCGCCGAGCGCAGCGAGAAGCTTACGAGAACCGACCTCGTCACGATCGAGGCGGCCGATATACGCGGCAGCCGGGTGTTCGTCGAAGGAAGGCTCGACGGGGAACCGGCCAGCGGAACGACGGCCGTGTAACGTCCCTTGCCGGAGCGCGACTTGCGAAATGGACCGGGAGGCCTGGCAATGACCTATAGCACGATCATCGCGCCTTCGGTGCTTTCGGCCGATTTTTCACGGCTGGGCGACGAGGTCGAGGCGGTTGCGGCGGCCGGCGCCGACTGGATCCATCTCGACGTCATGGACGGGCATTTCGTCCCCAACATCACCTTCGGGCCGCCGGTCATCAAGGCCATACGCAGCCGCACCGACAAGGTCTTCGACTGCCATTTGATGATCGCGCCCGCCGACGCCTACCTGGCCGCGTTCGCCGACGCCGGCTGCGACACCATCACCGTGCACGCCGAGGCCGGGCCGCATCTCGACCGCTCGCTTCAGACGATCAGGGCGCTGGGCAAGAAAGCCGGCGTGTCGCTCAACCCCGCCACGCCGGAGACCGTGATCGAATATGTCCTCGACAGGCTCGACCTTGTGCTGCTGATGACGGTCAATCCCGGCTTCGGCGGCCAGGCATTCATTCCGGCCGTCGTCGAAAAGGTCCGGCGGGTCAAGGCGCTCGTGGGCGGCCGTGCGATCGATATCGAGATCGACGGCGGCGTGACGCCGAAGACGGCGCCCCTGCTGACCGCGGCGGGGGCGAACGTCCTGGTCGCCGGGTCGGCGGTTTTCACAGGCGGCACGAAAGACATCTACCGTGTCAACATCGACGCCATCCGCCGGTCGGCCGACGAGGCACGCGCCGCCGCGTGATGGAGGCTCATCGGGCCGACTGGCGCAGGCGCATCGCCACATCGGCCAGATGAGCGGCGAGACCGAGGCCGAGCCACACGGCGATCGGCAACGTGCCGGCGCCGATCAGCGCAGCGCGGAACGCCATGATCAGGCAGGCGCCGGACAGGCCGTTGGCAATGAAGGACATCCGCGTCGCCCGGCTGCGCGCCAGGCCCAGCACGATCATCAATTCGAGCAGAAGCGCGCCGAGTGCTATCCAGGCGATGGCGCCGCTGGATATGATTGTGTCGATCATCGCTTCGCTCCGGCTACTGGAATGCCAGCCGCAGCAGGTGCCGCAAATCCTTCAGGAACACCCGCACATGCGCGAGCGGGTCGGTGCGCGCCAGCCGCTTGTGGAGGTAGGATTCCCATACCAGCTTCTGCACGTCGCGGTCTTCGCAGATCATGACGAAGCGTTCGCGCCGCTTGTCGTTGCGGTACCAGAAGCCCTGCATGAAGCCCAGGATCAGGAAGACGCGGCCGTGTTTGCGCATGAAGCGCCTGCGCACGCCCACCAGCGCCCTGGGGTTGCCCGTCGCGAGGAATTCGCCGGCCGCCTGCGCGGCGAGACGGCCGCAATCCATGGCAAAATAGATGCCCTCTCCCGAGGACGGCGCCACGACCCCCGCCGCATCTCCGACCAGCACGGTGTCGCGGCCGTTGTCCCAGCGCCGCAGCGGCTTCAGCGGCAGCGGCGCGCCCTCCTCGCGCAGCGTCTGCTGCGCGCCGAGGCCGGCGGCCTCGCGCAGGGCGCGGGTGGCGGCCCTGAGGTCGAACCCCTTGATCGCGCTGCCGACGCCGACGCTCGTGGTGTCGCCGTGCGGAAACACCCAGCCGTAGAAATCCGGCGATATCCGCCCCTGATAATAGACATCGCAGCGCCGCGCGTCGAAGCTTTGCCGACGGCCGGCCGGGGACCTGACGATTTCATGATAGGCGAAGACATAAGGCGGGCGCTGGTCCCTGCCGAACATCACGCGCCTTACCGTCGAATTGGCGCCGTCCGCGCCGATGATCATTCTGGCAGCGACCGTTTCCGCAATGCCGTCATTGCGCACGAAGCGCACGTCGAGCAGGCTGTCGTCGGCGGCGCACGCGCTTTCGAAGGTCGCGGCGAGCACGGTCGCGCCGCTCGACGCCGCTCTTTCGCGCAGCCAGGGATCGAAGACATCACGGCCGACCATGCCGACGAAGCCATCATCGATCTTCATGTCGACGCTGGTGCCCGAAGGCGCGAAGATGCGGGCTGAGCGGATGCGGGCCTGAAGCAGCGAGGCGGGAATGTCGAACTCCTCGATCAGCTTGGTCGGTATGGCGCCGCCGCACGGCTTGGTGCGCCCCTCGCGATCGAGCAGCAGGACGCGTCGACCCGCCAGTGCGAGATCGGTGGCCGCGGTCGCGCCGCCCGGCCCGCCGCCGGCGACCACCACGTCGTAGTCGGCCCGTCTTGCCGCGGCCATCGTCATTCAGCCGCCTGAAGTCCGTAAGCGGGGGCCGGGCCGCCTGCGGCCGCGTCGGTCGCGCAGCCGGCCCGAACCGAAGCGATGCGAAGCGCGATGGCTGCGGCGACCAGGAAGACGAGGCCTTCGAGCAGGAACACGCTGCCATAGGCGATCCGCACCGAGCCGCTGATGGCCCGCCCAAGGTCCACGGCCGCCGTGCCTACAAAGCCGCCGAGGCCGAAAGCGACCGCCTGCGCGGCCCCCCACAGGCCCATGCGCAGGCCGATCTTCGACGGGCCGGCTGCTCCAGCCAGCCCCATCATCGAGCCGATGGCGGCGACCGCGAATATGCCGTTGGAAAAGCCGAGGGCGAACACGTTGGCCGCCAGCGGCCAGGCCGGCGCCGCCGTCGTCGACGCGGTCAGCCCCGCCAGCGCGATGCCGGAGAGCACGCAGCCGCCCACGGTGAAATATTTGAGGATCGCGGGGATGCGGCCGGCAAGCAGGCTGCCGGCGACCCCGACGAGGACCATACCGCAGAACACCCCGCCATTCTGGAGGCCGGACAGTTGCGTCGTCTGGCCGGGCGTCATGCCGAACATAAGTCCGGCAAACGGCTCCAGGATGAGGTCCTGCATGCTGTAGCCGAGCATCGAAACGAACACGAAGATGGTGAAGAGCCGCGCCTGCGGATCGCTCCACGTGTCGGCGAGGCTTTCGCGAAACGACACCGCCGACGACTCTCTCGCGGCCATGGCACGCCGCGACGCCGATGTCTCGACGCCGGCCACGGCGAGCACGGTCAGCGCAAGCGCCGCAAGGCCGGTGGCGCCGGCCACCGCGATCAGCCGCGACATCGAGAACGGATCGAGGAACCTGCCCGATACGACCGACGTCAGCACGATGCCGAGGATCATCATCAGCCAGACCACGGTCGCGGCCGCCGGCCGCCGCTCCGGCGCGACGCTCGACGCGAGCAGGGCCAGCAGCGACGTGCCGGCCGCCCCTACCCCGATGCCGATCAGGATGAAATCCGCGATCGCCAGCACCAGGCCTATGGCGAAATTATCGGCCATAACCGATGTCGCCACCGCAGCGCCGAACCCGCCGAGCGCGAGCAGCGCGATGCCCCCGACGATCCATGGCGTGCGTCGACCGCCCCTGTCGGAGCCGTGGCCCCAAAGCGGCCTGGCCATCTGCACCCCGTAGTGAAGTCCGACCAGCGCTCCCGGCACGACCGCCGCGAGGTTGAGTTCCACGACCATGATGCGGTTCAGCGTCGAGGTGGTGAGCGCGACGATCCCGCCCAGCGCCGCCTGCACGAGGCCGAGCCGAGCGATGCCGAACCAGTTCAGCGGTGCCGTCCGTGCCATGTCATCCTCCCTGCATCGCACGCAGCGCAAAGGCGCTCGCCAGCATGCCGAAAACATACATCGTCGTACCCGTGGCGTTGTACCAGGACGCCCGGCGCAACGGGTCCTGCAGCAGCCGCAGCATGCATATCACCTGGCCTGCGAATAGCGCCGCGACGATCGACGCATGGATGGGGAATCCCCACCGCAACAGGAGCGCGATCACAAGGAGCTGAGGGACGGCCATGACGAAGCAGGCAAGCCGCGCCGCGCGCTCGACGCCGAATACGGCCGGCAGGCTCGCCAGTCCCATCCGGCGATCGCCCTCGACCGACTTGAAATCGTTGAGCGTCATGATCCCGTGCGCGCCGACGCTGTAGAGCAGCGCAATCGACAAGGTCGCATAGCCGGGGAAAGCGCCGCTTGCCGCCGCGGCCGCCGTGAACCACGGCAACCCTTCATAGCAGAGCCCGACCGCGGCGGGGCCGTACCAGCCGCTGCGCTTCAGCCGGAGCGGCGGCGCGCTGTAGGCCCAGGCGAGCGCCAGCCCGACGGTGGCCGCGCCGAACACCCAGGGCCCGAGCCACCATGCCACCGCGAGCGACAGGAGCGTGTTGGCCACGGCAACGAAGAACCCCCAGCGCCCGGGCATCCGCCCCGACGGAATGACGCGGCCGGGCTCGTTGATGGCGTCCACTTCCCGGTCGTACCAGTCGTTGACCGCCTGGCTGGTGCCGCAGACCAGAGGCCCGGCGAGCAGGATTCCGCCGACCACATAGGGCCAGCGGTCGCCGAGCGAGATGCCGGAGGACACCACGCCGCAGCCGAAAGCCCACATCGGCGCAAACCACGTTATCGGCTTGAGAAGCTCCAGCGTCGCGGCCGGCGTCGGAACCATGTACTTGGAGGATGCAGCTGCGTGGTGGACCATGCCTAATCCTCGTCCTCGTCGACATCCGAAATGCCGAAGCGCCGGAGCTTGATGTAAAGGCTCTGGCGGCTGAGACCGAGCATGTCGGCGGCCGAGGCGCGGTTGTTGTCGGTCAGGCGCAGGGCCGCCTCGATGCAGAGCTTCTCGATGACCCCCGCCGTGTCGCGAACGAGGTCCTTGAGCGGCACGCGGCCGACCAGGTCGGTGAACTGGGTCGCGGCGGCGCCCTGCCTGTCGCCGGCGCCGCTGGTCTGAATGGCGGGTTCGGCCCGCACAACCTCGCGTATGGCGAAGCCGAAAAGCGGCCCGTCACGGCCGGCGATCCTTGCCGCCGAAACCTCGACCTTCTCGGTCCCGCCGACGTCGTCGCGCACCACCGAGGAGAAACGGCGCACCGTGCCGTGCTCGCGCAAGTTGGCCATCAGCACCTGGAGGTCGACGCTCGATCCGCCCAGCCACTTGTCGAGGCTTCTGTCCTTGACGCGGTCAAGCGTCACCACGCGTATGAGGTCGAGAAAGCCGGGGTTGGCCTCGATGATCCTGCCTTCCCCGTCGACGATGACGATCCCTTCCGGAAGGCTGTCAACGACCGAAGCAAGGTTCGCGTCCGACGTGGAACCGGCCGCCGCGCGGGTCGGCACTTCGCTTACGAAGGACACAAGAAGATTGGTCTTGCCCAGTTCGCGAAACGGCGTCACCCGGATTTCCATATAGCGGTCCGTGTTCGCCAGCCTTGCCCTGAAGACCTCGGCGCGGGACCTGGCGCCAAAGGATGTGAGCGCCTCCGTGGCGATGCCCTGATCGGCCTTGGCGAATACGCCGACGGCCGCCGATCCGACAAGTTTCTTTATAGGCTTGCCCAGCAGCTTGGCGGCATCCTCGTTGGCGTCGAGGATCCTCATCGCCTGGGCTTCGACGACGATCAAAGGCTCGACCGCAAGGTGAAAAAGCAGCCGATAGCGGGATTCTATATCCCGGAGCTTGCGATAGTCCTTCTCCATCTCGATCTGCGCCCGCACGAGCCGTTGCTGCATCTCGGCCATCGGACGCAGGTCGGTGCCAAGCGCCACGTGGTGCGGCCAGTTCGAAAAGGAAACGATGCGGTAGCCCATCGGCAGGTCGTTGCCGTCCTTGCCGGGATGGTTGACCTGGCGCGAGCGCGTCGGCGAAACAGTTGTCGCTTCCTGCAGCAGTTCGCGGATCTTGTCGCGGCTTTCGACGGTGACGGTATCCTGCCACGGTCTGTCCTCCCAGCCGTCGACGTCAAATGCCTTCAGGCTGTCTTCGCGGTAGGAGACATCGAGGATATGGCCCGAGCGGGAAACGACGAGGGATATGTCGGAATTCGCGGTGGCAAGCGCCAGGGCCTCGGCGCCCAATCCGGCGAAAAGCTCACCGTCGGAACGGAACGAGCGGGACACCTCCCGGGAAGCCTGCTTGTCCATGGACAGCTTTCATACCTTGTTCTACTCGGCCGCAATGCGCATGTCGGTCGCGAAACCGGGCGTGACGACAGCTTCCGCCAGCGCGATAGCGGACGACGCGTCGATGGCAAGCAGGTCGAAGCCCGCATTGATCGCCCCTTGCGGGTTCCGCGTGATCAGGCTGCCGCCGGCCATGAGCACCACGGACCTGTTGCGCGATCTGGAACGCAGCCTGCTGACCATCGACGTCAGATCAGAAAGCAGGCGCTCGCCGCTGATCGAGATGCCGATGATGCGGTAGCTGTTGGCGGCGACGGACCTGTAGATGTCCATCTCCCGGTCAAAATCGCCACAATCGACCTGCCATCTGCTGCGCCGGAAGGCATCTTCGACCACGGAAAGGCCGAACGTATGCTGCTCGCCGGGCGCTGCGGTCAAAAGCACGCTGCGCGACATGTCGGACGCCGCCGTCGGCCGATGTTCGGCCGTCAACCGGTGGAACAACCGCTGCATTCTCGACATGGCGACGGTGACCTTGACGAAATCGAGTTCGTCGGCGCACCAACTGTCGCCTATGACGCGCGCGGCCGGCTCGAAAAGGCGCTCGGCAACCTTCTGCGGATCGCCGCAATCGGCGAAAAGCGCATCCACCATGGCACCGCATCGCCGGGCATCCTCGTCGAACAGCAATGCGACGAACTTCAGCGTGCGGGCGCGCCGCAGGCTGGCAACCTTCTCCAACTGCATCTTTTTGCGCTCGATGCCCCCCATCAACCGCCGGTCGGCGACATCACCTGTCGGGCCCGACAATTCCGTATCTCTCACGTCGCGCTGCCGTCCGGCCTGCGAGTCGCAGGTCGCGCATTCTTCTTGCCGGGTTTTCGCCTCTTGGAAAAACATACGGTGCACTTTTTTCCGTTTCTGGCCTGAAAGGTAGCCGCGCGCAGCAATTTTGTAAATGTAATTTTACGTCATGTTTGGTTGACACTTTTTGGTTTCGGGGATTACAGTCCAGCGACTGCGAGCAAACCCAAGCAGGAGGCGGTCGAGCGTGACAAGGCCGGGCAGTTTGAGGGCGCAAAGCCACCACCAGGCGCTCTATACGCCGGAGCAGCGCCGTCGCCGCGACGCTTCACGGTGGACGCTGGTCCAGGGCCTGCTCGCGCCTTTTCAATTCCTCGTCTTCCTCGTCAGCCTCGTCCTGGTCTGCCGTTATCTCGCAACGGGCGACGGGCTCGTGGCGGCCAATTTCTCCGTCGTCGCCAAGACCATCGTCCTCTACGCCATCATGATCACCGGATCGGTCTGGGAAAGGCAGGTCTTCGGACGGTGGCTGTTTGCCAAGGCCTTCTTCTGGGAAGACGTCTTCAGCATGCTGGTGCTGGCCCTGCACACGGCCTACCTGGTCTGCCTCTTCAAAGGGCTGCTGAACGGGCAGCAGCTGATGATCCTGGCGCTCGCCGCCTATGCCAGTTACGTGATCAACGCCACGCAGTTCATCCTTAAACTGCGCGCCGCCCGGCGCGGCGCGGACCCGTCGACGGCTGCGGCGATCGGGACGGCGTCATGACCGGCCCGGCGACCATCAACACGACGTCCGGCTGCGGGCCTGCCCAGCCGCTGCGCCAGCGCGGCCAGCACGAGGTGTTCTGCGGGCTGACTTCCATCATCTGGCTCCATCGCAAGATGCAGGACGCATTCTTCCTGATCGTCGGCTCGCGCACCTGCGCGCATCTGATGCAGTCGGCGGCCGGCGTGATGATTTTCGCGGAACCGCGCTTCGCCACTGCCATCATCGACGAGCGCGACCTCGCCGGCATGGCCGACATGCATGACGAACTCGACAAGGTCGTCGCCAGGCTGCTGGCGCGCCGCCCAGATATCCGGCTCCTGGTGCTGGTCGGATCCTGTCCTTCGGAAGTGATCAAGCTCGACCTCGCCAAGGCCGCCGAGCGTCAGTGCGCGCTGTATGGACCCCGGGTCCGCTGCCTTCACTATTCCGGCAGCGGCATCGAGACCACCTTCACCCAGGGCGAGGACAATTTCCTTGCCGCGCTGGTCCAGGAACTGCCGGAGGAACCCGCCGGAGCCGGGCCGTCGCTGCTCGTCGCCGGCGCGCTCGCGGACGTCGTCGAGGACCAGTTCCGGCGCATCTTCGAGGCGCTCGGCATCGGTCCCGTAGGCTTCCTTCCGCCGCGCGCGTCGACGGCGCTGCCGCATGTCGGGCCGAACACTCGCCTGCTTCTGGCGCAGCCCTTCCTGGGTGAAACGGCCAAGGCCCTGGAGCGGCGCGGCGCCAGGCACCTGCTGGCGCCGTTTCCGCTCGGCGAGGAAGGCACGACGGCATGGCTCAAGGCCGCAGCCGACGCCTTCGGCGTGGAGCCGGGACGTTTCGCCGCCATCACCGGGCCCGGCCGCGCGCGGGCGAAACTGGCGGTCGGGAACCTTCGCACCGAGCTCGAGGGCAAGCGTGTCTTCCTCTTTCCGGATTCGCAGATCGAACCGTCTGTCGCCCGGTTCCTGCATCGCGAACTCGGCTGCGACATCGTCGAGATCGGCACGCCCTTCCTGCACCGCCACCACCTTGCCGGCGAATTCGAGCTTCTGCCCGACAACGTCTTCGTCAGCGAAGGCCAGGACGTCGATCGCCAGCTCGACCGCTGCCGCGCCCAGAAGCCGGATCTCGTGGTCTGCGGCATGGGCCTCGCCAATCCGCTGGAGGCCGAAGGCATCGCCACCAAATGGTCGATCGAACTCGTTTTCACCCCGGTGCAGGGCTATGAGCAGGCTGGCGATCTCGCTGAGTTGTTCATGCGTCCTTTCGCGCGCCGCCAGCGCCTGAAAGTGAGCGCCTGATGCAACTGACGGTCTGGACATATGAGGGACCCCCGCATGTCGGCGCCATGCGCATCGCGGCATCGATGCGCGGCGTGCATTTCCTGCTGCATGCGCCCCAGGGCGACACCTATGCCGACCTCCTGTTCACCATGATCGAGCGCCGTTCGACGCGGCCGCCGGTCACCTACACCACCTTCCAGGCGCGAGACCTCGGCAGCGACACGGCGGAGATCTTCAAGACCGCCTGCCGCGAGGCCGTCGAGCGCTTCCGGCCAGACGCGCTGCTCGTCGGCGCCTCGTGCACGGCCGAGCTCATCCAGGACAATCCCGGCGGGCTGGCGGCGGCGCTGAACCTCGATATTCCGGTGATCAATCTCGAGCTGCCTTCCTACCAGAAGAAGGAGAACTGGGGCGCCGCCGAGACCTTCTATCGCCTGGTGCGCGCCTTCGCGCCCGCCCCTGCCGGCCCCGCGCCGGCCCGCGCGCCCGGCAGGCTGTGCAACATTCTCGGGCCGACATCGCTGGGCTTCCGCCACCGCGACGACGTTACCGAGGTGAGGAAGCTGGTCGAAAGCCTCGGCATAACCGTCAATGCGGTAGCGCCGCTCGGCGCCGGCGTCGCCGACCTCGCCAGGCTGCCCGAGGCCGACTTCAACATCGTTCTCTATCCCGAAATCGCCGGCGTCGCGGCCGAATGGCTGAAGCGCAACCACGGCCAGCCTTTCGTCGCCGTCCCGCCCATCGGCGCGCTGGCGACCGGGGATTTCGTCGAGGCGGTGGCCGCGGCTGCCGGCATCGACGGACAGGACGTTCCGGCGGCGCGCTCGCGCCTGCCCTGGTACTCGCGGTCGGTCGATTCGACCTATCTCACGGGAAAACGTGTCTTCATCTTCGGCGACGCCACCCACGCCGTCGCCGCTGCCCGCATCGCCAGCCGGGAACTCGGCTTTACCCTGTGCGGCCTCGGCACCTATTCGCGCGAATTCGCCCGCGAGGTACGCGCCGCGGCGGCCGAGCACGGCATCGAGGCGCTGATCTCCGACGACCACTTGGCCGTCGAGGAAGCCATCGTCGCGGCCCAGCCGGAGCTGGTGCTGGGCACCCAGATGGAGCGCCATGTCGCCAAGCGGCTGCGCATCCCCTGCGCCGTCATTTCCTCGCCCGTGCATGTCCAGGATTTTCCGGCGCGCTATTCGCCGCAAATGGGCATCGAAGGCGCCAACGTCATCTTCGATTCCTGGGTCCATCCGCTGATGATGGGGCTGGAAGAACATCTCCTGCACATGTTCCGCGAGGATTTCGAGTTCAACGACGCGGCACAGCCCTCGCACCTCCCCCAGGCCACCCCCGCCGCCGGCGCGCCGGACCGGGAAATGGCGACGGCAGCTGGTCCGTTGATCGAGGTCCCCAAGGCGCTCGCATGGGCGGACGACGCCGAGCGGGAACTGAAGAAGATTCCGTTTTTCGTGCGCGGGAAAGCTCGCCGCAACACTGAGCGATTTGCTTCCGAGACAGGCGTTCGCACCATAACCCTAGAGACATTGTACGATGCCAAGGCCCATTTCAGCCGCTGACGCCACGCCCGTGCGCGTGGTCATCGTGACGATGGACACCCATCTCGCGAGCGCCACGGACCGTGCCCGCAAGATGCTGGCGCGCGAGCTGCCCGGGCTTTCGATCGCGTTGCACGCGGCGACGGAATTTTCCGGCGACGACAGCCAGCTAGAGCGCTGCCGCGCCGACATCGCCAGGGCCGACATCGTGCTGAACGCGATGCTTTTCATGGAAAGCCATTTCAGCGCTATCATGCCCGACCTGAAGGCGCGGGCGCCGCATTGCGACGCCATCCTCAGCATACTTTCCGACCTCGAAGTGATGAAGCTGACCCGGATCGGCCGCTTCCGCATGGACAGCCCGCAAGGCGGCGCGCTGGCCTTCATCAAGCGGCTGAAGGGCAGCGGCAGGGACCGCAAGGCCAGCGTCGCCTCGCACCAGATGAAGATGCTGAAGCGCATCCCGCAGATCCTGCGCTTCATCCCCGGCACGGCGCAGGACGTGCGCGCCTATTTCCTGACCCTGCAATACTGGCTGGCGGGCTCGGAAGAAAACATCGCCAACATGATCCGGGCACTGGTCGACCGCTATGCCGACGGCGCGCGCAGGCACCTGCGCGGCACGCTGAAAGTGGCCGCGCCCGCGACCTATCCCGAAATCGGCGTCTACCATCCGCGCATGCAGGGCCGCATCGCCGAGCGGGCCGATGCCCTGCCGCGCGAGGGCAAGCGCGGCACGGTCGGACTGCTCGGGATGCGCTCCTACATGCTTGCCGGCAACGCCGAGCACTATGACGGCGTCATCCGGGCCCTGGAGGCGCGCGGCCTGAGCGTCGTCCCCGCCTTTTCGAGCGGACTCGACTCGCGCCCAGCGATCGAGAAATTCTTCGTCAAGGACGGACGCGCGACGATCGACGCGCTGGTCTCGCTGACCGGTTTTTCGCTGGTCGGCGGCCCCGCCTACAACGATGCGCGTTCGGCCGAGGAAGTGCTGGCCGGGCTGGACGTGCCCTATCTCGCCGGACATCCCGCCGAGTTGCAGACGCTGGAGCAATGGGGCGCATCCGACCGCGGCCTGCTGCCGGTCGAGGCGACCCTCATGGTCGCGATCCCCGAACTCGAAGGCGCTACCGGCCCCATCGTCTTCGGCGGCCGTTCCGATCACGCCGGCAAGGCCTGCTCCGGCTGCCATCGCGGCTGCACCTTCTCACCAAGCGAGAACAATCGCGACATGCATTCCTGCGTGGAACGGGCCGAAATGCTCGCCGCGCGCGTCGATCGCCTGATACGGCTCCGTCGCACCGAGCGCGCCCGCCGCAAGGTGGCGATCGTGCTGTTCAATTTCCCGCCTAATGCCGGCAACACCGGCACCGCCGCCTATCTTTCAGTCTTCGCGTCCCTGCACGCGACGCTTGTCGCGATGCGGCGCGAGGGCTATTCGGTCGATGTTCCGGCGACGGTCGAAGAGCTGCGCGCCAGGATCGTCGAGGGCAATCGCGAGCGCTTCGGCACGCACGCCAATGTCCATGCGCGCGTTTCCGCCGACACGCATGTGCGCCGCGAGCGCTGGCTCTACGAGATCGAGAAGCAATGGGGCCCGGCTCCCGGCCGTCACCAGAGCGACGGCTCGTCGATCTTCGTGCTCGGCGCTGAGTTCGGCAACGTCTTCGTCGGCATCCAGCCGGCCTTCGGCTACGAAGGCGACCCCATGCGGCTGCTGTTCGAGAAGGGTTTTGCGCCGACACACGCCTTCTCGGCTTTCTACGGCTACCTGCGCGAGGAGTTCGGCGCCGACGCGGTGCTGCATTTCGGCACCCACGGAGCGCTCGAATTCATGCCGGGCAAGCAATCGGGACTGTCGGCGCGCGACTGGCCGGACCGGCTGATCGGCGACCTGCCCAATCTCTATCTCTACGCCGCCAACAACCCTTCCGAAGGCGCCATCGCCAAGCGGCGCTCGGCCGCGACGCTGATCAGCTATCTGACGCCGCCCATCGCCCATGCCGGGCTCTATCGCGGCCTGCTCGACCTCAAGGCGACGATCGAACGCTGGCGCGCTCTCGGACCGGACGCCGCTGGCGAGCGGACGGAGCTCGCCGTGCTCATCCAGGCGCAGGCGGCGGCCGTCGACCTGGCGTCGCCTGACCCGGCCTGGGACGCCGGGAGCGCCGCCCGCATCGACGACCTGACGCGGCAGATCCTGGAGCTGGAATACACGCTCATTCCGCACGGCCTGCACGTGCTCGGCAAGGCGATGTCCGAAAGCGAGCGCGTCGACATGATGCTCGCCGTCGCCGATTCCGTCCACGCGCTGCCTCTCGACCGCGCCGTTGCCACGGCGATCGTCGCGGGCGCCACGCCCGAAGCGGCGCTGCTCGGCGCTGGGCTGTCCGTGGAGGACAAGACCACCGCAGCCCTGCGCGCGCTCGCCGACACCGACCGGCTGCTTGCCCAGGACCACGAGATCCCGGCGATCCTGCGCGCGCTCGACGGACGATTCGTGCGGCCCGCCCCCGGCGGCGACCTGCTGCGCACGCCTGACATCCTCCCGACCGGACGCAATCTGCACGGCTTCGACCCGTTCCGCATCCCTAGCGCCTTCGCCGTGGCCGACGGCGCCCGCCAGGCGCAGCGCATCCTCGACCGCCATATGGCCGAGGGCCAACCCTTGCCCGAAACCGTCGCCGTCGTGCTGTGGGGCACTGATAATCTGAAGAACGAAGGCGGCCCGATCGCGCAGGCGCTGGCGCTGATCGGCGCCCTGCCCCGCTTCGACAATTACGGCCGGCTGGCCGGCACGACGCTGGTGCCGCTCGGCGAGCTCGGCCGGCCGCGCATCGACGTCGTCGCCACGCTATCCGGCATCTTCCGCGACCTGCTTCCCCTGCAGATCAAGCTCCTCGCCGAAGCGGCGTTCATGGCTGCCTCTGCGGACGAGCCGCCGGAGATGAACTTCATCCGCAAGCATGCGCTGGCCTATCAGGCAGCGACCAATTGCGACCTGGAGACGGCGGCGCTGCGCGTTTTCGGCAATGCCGAGGGCGCGTATGGCTCTAACGTCAGCCATCTGATCGAAAACAGCGGCTGGGGCGACGAGGACGAGCTTGCCGAGACCTATTCGCGCCGGAAGGGTTTCGCCTACAGCCGCGCCGGCATTCCCGCCAGCCAGGGCGCCCTGCTGCAGAGCGTGCTGGCCGGCGTCGACCTCGCCTACCAGAACCTCGATTCGGTCGAGCTCGGCGTGACGACCGTCGACCATTATTTCGACACGCTTGGCGGCATCAGCCGCGCAGTGCGCCGCGCCAGGGGCCGTTCCGCCCCGGTCTATATCGGCGACCAGACCCGGGGCGAAGGCGTCGTGCGATCGCTTTCCGAGCAGGTCGCCATCGAATCGCGGACCCGCATCCTCAACCCGAAATGGTACGAGGGCATGCTGAGCCATGGTTACGAGGGCGTGCGCCAGATCGAGGAGCATGTGCGCAACACCGTCGGCTGGTCGGCCACGACCGGCCAGGTGCAGCCCTGGGTCTACCAGCAGATGACGCAGACCTTCGTGCTGGATCCGCAAATGCGCGAGCGGCTCTCGGCGCTCAACCCGACCGCCTCCTCGAAAATGGCAAACCGGCTGATCGAGGCGCACGAGCGTCACTACTGGACGCCTGACGCCGACATGCTCGACGCGTTGCGCCAGGCCGGCGAAGAACTCGAAGACCGCGTCGAAGGCATCGGAGTGGAGGCCGCAGCATGAACGTATTCACCCATCCTAGGGTCGCCCGCGACGAAGCATTGCGAGCCTGCAAACCAGACGGCGAGGGCAGCGTCCAGGTCATGCTCGACCCGAGCGTCACGATCGAGACCGCCAAGGTGTTCGCCGTTTACGGCAAGGGCGGCATCGGCAAGTCGACGACATCGTCGAATCTGTCGGTAGCCTTTTCCAAGCTCGGCAAGCGTGTGCTGCAGATCGGCTGCGATCCCAAGCACGACTCGACCTTCACGCTGACGAAGTCGCTGATCCCGACGGTGATCGACATCCTCGAAAAGGTCGACTTCCACACCGAGGAACTGCGCGCCGATGATTTCGTCTTCGACGGCTACAACGGGGTCAGATGCGTGGAGGCGGGCGGACCGCCGGCCGGCACCGGCTGCGGCGGCTACGTCGTGGGGCAGACCGTCAAGCTCCTCAAGGAACATCATCTGCTGGAAGACACCGACGTGGTGATCTTCGACGTGCTGGGCGACGTGGTCTGCGGCGGCTTCGCCTCGCCGCTGCAACATGCCGAGCGCGCGCTGGTGGTGGCGGCGAACGACTTCGACTCGATCTTTGCCATGAACCGCATCGTCGCGGCCATCAAGGCGAAGTCGAAGAACTACAATGTCCGGCTCGGCGGCGTCATCGCCAACCGCAGCCGCGAGACCGACCAGATCGACCGCTTCAACGCGGCGATCGGATTGAAGCGCCTGGCGCATTTCGGCGATGTCGACGCGGTGCGCCGCAGCCGGCTGAAGAAATCGACGCTCTTCGAGATGGAAGAGACGCCCGAGGTGATGGCGGTCCGCGCCGAATACATGCAGCTCGCCGAAACCCTGTGGAACGGCAGCGAACCGCTCGACGCCACGCCGATGAAGGACCGCGAGATTTTCGATTTCCTGGGATTCGACTGATGGACGGACTGAGCTATCAACGCCGCCGCGGCGAGATCCAGACCTATTTCGACCGCACCGCGGTCGAGGCCTGGAAGCGCTTCGCCACCGAGGCTCCGCTCGGCCGCATCCGCGCCACGGTGCGCGAGGGACGCGCGCGGATGCGTGCGCGGATGCTGGCGGCGCTGCCGCAAGATTTGAACGGCTGGCGGGTGCTCGACGCCGGCTGCGGCACCGGCGCGCTGTCGATCGAACTGGCGAGGCGCGGCGCCGACGTTCTCGGCGTCGATCTCGCTCCCGAGATCATCCGCTTCGCTGCCGAGACCTTGCCTGGCGATACCGGCGCCGGCCGCGTCGAGTTCAGGGCTGGCGACATGCTTTCGCGCGAGCATGGCGAGTTCGACGCGGTGGTGGCGATGGACTCGCTTATCCATTACCAGCCCGGCGACGCCGTGCTGGCGCTTTCCAGCCTGGCGCGACGGACCCGCCACGCCATGGTGTTCACCTTCGCGCCGCGCACGCCCATGCTTTCCCTCATGCATGCGACGGGCCGCCTATTCCCGCGCTCCGACCGAGCTCCGTCGATCGTTCCGGTCAGGCCCGAGGCGATTGCCCGCGACATCGCCGGGCGGCCGGAATTCGCCGCATGGCGGACGCGCCGCTCCGAGCGCGTCTCGCATGGCTTCTACACGTCCGAGATGATGGAGGTCGTCCGGTCATGATTATCGGTGGCAACAGGCTGGCCAGGCAATGGCTGAAGATCGGCACCCGCTTCCTGCCTTTCGCGGACGCGGCGAGCGAGGACCTGCCTCTCGGCCGCATCATCCGGCTGTCGCTGTTCCAGGTTTCCGTCGGTATGGCGATGGTGCTGCTGACCGGAACCCTCAATCGCGTGATGATCGTGGAACTCGGGGTTCCGGCTTCCGTCGTCGCCCTCATGGTGGCGCTCCCGATCGTGTTCGCGCCGGCGCGCGCCCTGATCGGCCACCGCTCCGACACCTACCGCTCCTTTCTCGGCTGGCGCCGAGTGCCGTTCATCTGGATGGGCACCTTGCTGCAGTTCGGCGGCTTCGCCTTCATGCCGTTCGCGCTCCTGGTGCTGACGGGCGAAGGCCAGGCGGCTGTGCCTTACGCCGGCGAGATCGGCGCCGCGCTGTCGTTCCTGCTGGTCGGCGCCGGCATCCATACCACGCAGACGGCGGGGCTGGCGCTGGCGTGCGATCTCGCGCCGGACGAAAAACGTCCGCGCGTCGTGGCGCTGCTCTATGTCATGCTTCTGGTCGGCATGCTGTTTTCGGCGCTGTTCTTCTCGGAAGTGCTGTCCAACTTCAGTCACGTCCGCCTGATCCAGGTCGTGCAGGGCGCCGCGCTGATCACCATGGTGCTCAACCTCGTCGCCCTGTGGAAGCAGGAAGGCCGCAATCCCTCGCGCACCGATCCCAATCGCGACCGCGCCGCGTTCCGTGATTCCTGGTCGGTCTTCACCAGCTCGGCGCGCGCCAAGCGCCTGCTGATCACCGTTGCGCTCGGCACGGCCGCGTTTTCCATGCAGGACGTGCTGCTCGAACCCTACGGCGGCCAGATCCTGCATCTGAGCGTCGGTGCCACGACCATGCTGACCGCGTTGATGGCGTGCGGCAACATCACCGGCCTGACGCTCGCCGCGCGGGGGCTGTCCTCCGGAATGGACCCGTGCCGGCTCGCGGCGTTCGGCGTGCTGGCCGGCCTGCCGGCCTTCGCCTGCGTCATCCTGTCGGCGCCGCTGGAGTCGGCCGCGGTGTTCCGCGCCGGCGCTGCGATGATCGGTTTCGGCAACGGCCTGTTCGCGGTCGGCATGCTGACGGCGGCCATGGATCTGGCGCGCGCCAGCGACAGCGGCATCGCTCTCGGCGCCTGGGGCGCGGTCCAGGCGACGGCGGCGGGCCTTGCGGTCGGCACCGGGGGAGCGTTGCGCGACATCATCCAGGCGCTGGCCGACCGGGGCTTGCTGGGGCCGGCCTTCGTCGAGCGCAATGCCGCTTACGGCGTCGTCTACCACGCCGAGATCGCGCTTCTTTTTGCAACGCTGATCGCCATCGGGCCGCTCGTTCGCTACGCGCGCGCTCCGGGCGAGGAGCAAAGGCCATTCGGGCTGGCCGAACTACCCGGCTAGGTCGCGGACAGGGAGACAGGACATGGGTCACATAACGGGTTACATCGACGTACCGCAGGTCGCTCTTTACATTTTCTGGGCCTTCTTCGCCGGCCTGGTGTTCTGGCTGCGCAGGGAAGACCGCCGCGAGGGCTATCCGCTGGAATCCGATCCGGACGGCAAGGTCAAGGATCGCGGCTTCCTGCTTATCCCCCGGCAGAAGACCTACCGGCTGCGCGACGGCGGAACGGTCACCACGCCCAGCTTCAAGCGCGACGAGCGGCCCGTGGCGGCAAGGCGCGTCGGCAACTGGCCGGGCGCTCCCATGGTGCCGACCGGCGATCCGCTGGTGGACGGCGTCGGTCCGGCGGCCTGGGCCGAACGCGCCGACCGCCCCGACAAGACATGGGACGGCAAGGACAAGATCGTGCCGACCCGTGCCGACAGCCATTATTCGGTCGCCGGCGGCGATCCGGATCCGCGCGGCATGACGGTGTTCGGCGCCGACAACAAGGTCGCCGGAACGGTGAGCGACATCTGGGTCGACCGCGCCGAGCATGTGGTGCGCTATCTGGAAGTCGACGCGGGACCCGGCGCCGGGCCGCTTCTGGTGCCGATGAACCTTGCCAAGATCGCCGGCACGCCCCTCAAGGGCCGGCGCGTCGTGGTCAAGGCGATCCTGGCGGCGCAATTCGCCAACGCCCCACGCATCAAGTCGCCGAACTCCGTGACCTTTCTCGAGGAGGACCGGATCTGCGCCTACTTCGCCGGGGGCCATCTCTACGCAACGCCAAAGCGGGCGGAGCCGCTGCTGTGATGGACGACCATGACGACTATGCATTCGAGCCGATCCCCGGTCTGCCTGAAAGGCTGCCCAAGGGGGAGACATTGCTGTGGCAGGGCTCGCCCGAATGGGGGCCGCTCGCCGTCGCGGCCTTCCACGTCCGCAAGGTGGCCGTCTATTTCGCCCTGCTGCTGGCCTGGGATCTGACGTCGGCCAGCCCGGCCGACGCCAGCCTTTCCGACATGCTGACGCATTCGGCCTGGCTTGTCGGCGTCGCCGCCGGCGCTATCGCCATCCTCTGCCTGCTCGCCTTCCTCTACGCGCGCGGCACGATCTACACGCTGACGACCAGGCGCATCGTCATCCGCTCCGGCCTGGCCCTGCCGATCACGCTGAACCTGCCGCTGTCGCTGATCGGGGCGGCCTCGGTGAAAAAAGCCAAGGACGGCAGGGGCAGCATCGCGCTCAAGGTGGTCAAGCCCAACCGCGTCGCCTGGCTGGTGCTCTGGCCGAACGTGCGGCCCTGGAGCTTCAGCAACCCGCAGCCGATGCTGCGCTGTCTTAAGGACGCCGGGACGGTGGTGCCGATGCTGGCCGCGGCACTCGAGGCCGAAGCCGGCGTTGCCGCTTCGCGTGCCCAGGTTCGCGTGCCCGTCGCGGAGACGGATCGCCTGCCGATGCCGGCGGGCGCGTCGGTCGCGGCCTGAAAGGAGGAGAGGATGAGCCAAGCAGCCATCGCAAGAGACCCGCAAAGAAAGCCGGCGATCGCATGCGGATGTCTCATCGCCGCCGTGGTGGTGCTGGTGGCGCTCGAACGCCACGACCCGGCGCCTGCCTTCATCGATCCGGCCAACGTCAAGCAGACGCTGGAGCTTCGCTTCGGCGACCTGCCGGATGGCGCGGTCCTCGTGTCCGACGCCGCGACGGGCGCCAAAATAGAGCGCATCGCTCCCGGCGCCGGCGGTTTCATCCGGGTGACGATGCGCAGCTTCGCCAACGAGCGCAAGCGGGACGGGTTGGGCAGCGAGACGCCTTTCACCCTGACGCGAATGAGGGATGGCGACCTCTACCTGCAAGACAGCCTGACCGGCCGGACCATGCTTCTCAATGCGTTCGGTCCTTCCAACGAAGGAGTGTTCGCGGAACTGATAGACCACGAAAGGACAACGCAATGATCGAGGCTCTGAGACTCGGACGCACGGTCGTCGACGTGCCCTGCACGATCGAGATCGAGCATACCTGGGAAAGCCTGCATGCCCATGTCGAGCTCGAAGGCCTGACCGTCGAGCCGGGCGACGAGGTGCACGTGCATGGGGACGAGATCGTGGTGCCTTTCGGCGAACGCCTGAAGCTGCGGCGCACCGCGACGGTGACCAGGGCAAGCGCGCCGGAGCGCCTGTGGGTCAGGATGACCGGGGATTTCGAATTCATGGAACTCTTGGAGTTCAGCTTCTCTTCAGGAGAAAAGCTATGACCATCGAGAAAATGTCGCTGCGGGCGAGGGACACCGACGGCATGGCTCGCGAATCGACGCTTTTGTCGCCGCGCTTCTACACCACCGACTTCGAAGCCCTGGACAAGATGGACGTATCGGGCGTGCGCAAGGAATGGGACGCACTGCTCTCCGAGATGGAGAGCGACCCGAACAAGGGGCACTTCAAGCAGAACGAGAACTGGGATCGCATCGACTTCGAGGCGCTGCCGGAAGGCCTGCGCAACGAATTCACCGATTTCATGGTGTCTTCACTGACGGCGGAGTTCTCCGGCTGCGTGCTCTACAAGGAGATGAAGAAGCGCAGCAAGAACCCGGAAATCGTGCGGCTGTTTTCCTATATGAGCCGCGACGAGGCGCGGCACGCCGGCTTCATCAACGACGCGCTGAAGGAGTTCGGCATCGGCGTCAATCTCGGCTTCCTGACCAAGGCGAAGAAGTACACCTATTTCCGGCCCAAGTTCATCTTCTACGCCACCTATCTGTCGGAGAAGATCGGCTACGCCCGCTACATCACCATCTTCCGCCACCTGGAGCGCCATCCCGAGCAGCGCTTCCATCCAATCTTCAAATGGTTCGAGAAATGGTGCAACGACGAGTTCCGCCACGGCGAGGCCTTCGCGCTGCTGATGCGCGCCAACCCGCAATATTTGAAGGGTCTAAACCGGTTGTGGGTGCGGTTCTTCCTGCTTGCGGTCTATGCGACGATGTATGTGCGCGACCACGCGCGGCCGGAATTCCACAAGGCGCTCGGCATCGATCCGACGGAATACGACTACAAGGTATTCCACCTGACCAACGAAATATCCAGGCAGGTCTTCCCGCTGGTGCTCGACATCAACCACCCCAGATTCCGCAAGGGTCTGGAGAAGCTGCGCGCCATCAACGACAGGGCTTCCGTCCTCGCCAAGCAGAGTGGGGCCGCCGCACGCATCAAGCGCCTCGGGCTCGGCATGGCGGCGTTCCGGACCTTCGCCGGCCTGTTCATCATTCCCGCCAAGGGCAACGACCTGCCCGAGACCAGCCGCATGCAGCCGGTCTGGTAGGGAGGTGGGGGTGACAGCCTATATGGGCCCCATCCTGTTCGCGCTGTTCGTCTGGTGGTTCTCCACCGGACTGATCATCTATCTCGACGGATTGCCGCGTCCGACATTCAAATGGAGCATGCTGGGCGCCACCGCGCTGCTCGCCGCCGCCTTCTACGGATTCTGGATCAGCGGCGACGACACCACGGTGAGAGGGGCGTACGTGGCTTTCGCTTCAGCGCTCGTCGCCTGGGGCTGGCATGAGATGAGTTTCTACACGGGCTACGTCACCGGCCCGCGCAAACATGCTTGCGCGGACGGCTGCTCGGGCTGGGCGCATTTCGGCCACGCGATCCAGGTCAGCCTCTGGCACGAGCTCGCCATACTGGCCTCGTTCGCCGTCATCGCGGCGCTGACATGGAGCGGCGCCAACAAGATCGGGCTCTGGACCTTCGTCATCCTATGGTGGATGCACGAGAGCGCGCGGCTCAATGTTTTCTTCGGCGTGCGCAACCTCAACGCCCACTTCCTGCCGCCGCATCTGGCCTACCTTAAAAGCTTTTTGAACAACAGGCCGATGAACCTTCTGTTTCCGTTTTCGGTTTCCATCTCGACGGTGATCTGTTCGGTGCTGGCAACCGAGGCGGCAATAGCCGTGGATCCGCACCGGCAAACCGGGTTCACCTTCCTGGCGACGATGATGGCGCTGGCGATACTCGAGCACTGGTTCCTGGTTCTGCCGATTCCTGCCGAGGCGATGTGGAACTGGAGCATGAAATCGCGCCAGGCGCGCGCCGAGCCCGCGCCGGACGCCAGGTGCCACGACGGACGCCGCCACGACCATCCGAAACCTCATTCGCCTACCCCGATAGCAAGCCTGCGGTCGGTCCATTGATGCAGGCCGCGCGAAGCACAGAACGACCGGCCGGCCGGGGACAGGCCGGAAATGACAAGAGCAGCAAGAGAGGAAAGACCATGAACTTCGAAGCCTTTTTCGCCACGAAGCTCGACGGCCTTCATGGCGAGGGTCGTTATCGGGTATTCGCCGAGCTGGAGCGGCAGTCCGGTCGTTTTCCTCGCGCCACGCGCTATCTGGGCAACGAAATCAGCGACGTCACCGTCTGGTGCTCGAACGACTATCTCGGCATGGGCCAGCACCCCAAGGTGATTGCCGCTATGCACGAAGCGTTGGACAAATGCGGCGCCGGAGCGGGCGGCACGCGCAACATTTCCGGCACCAACCACTACCATGTGCTCCTGGAGCGCGAGCTGGCCGACCTTCACGGCAAGGAAGCGGCGCTGCTGTTCACCTCCGGTTATGTTTCGAACTGGGCGTCCTTGTCCACGCTGGGCAGCCAAATCCCGGGCTGCGTGATATTTTCCGACGAAGGCAATCACGCCTCGATGATCGAAGGCATCCGCCACTGCAGGGCCGAAAAACGACTGTGGCGGCATAATGATCCCAGGGATCTCGATCGGCTGCTTGGCGAATACGGCGCCGACGTCCCGAAGCTGGTCGCGTTCGAAAGCGTCTATTCCATGGATGGCGACGTCGCGCCGATCCGCGACATCCTCGACGTCGCCGAGAAGCATGGCGCGATGACCTATCTCGACGAGGTCCACGCTGTCGGCCTCTACGGCCCGCGCGGCGGCGGCATCGCCGAGCGCGAGGGCGTCATGGACAGGCTGACGATCATAGAGGGCACGCTCGGCAAGGCCTTCGGCGTCGTCGGCGGCTATATCGCCGGCTCGGCGGCCATGTGCGACTTCATCCGCAGCTTCGCCTCCGGCTTCATCTTCACCACCGCGCTGCCGCCCGCGGTCGCCGCCGGCGCGCGCGCCTCCGTCATGCATCTCAAGGAGAGCGGTTTCGAACGCGCCAGGCACCAGGATCGCGTCCGGAAGGTCAGGGGCCGGCTGGACCGGCTGGGCATCCCCTTCATGTCCAACCCAAGCCATATCGTGCCGGTGATGGTGGGCGATCCGGTCAAGTGCAAACGGATCAGCGATCTGCTACTCGACAATTACGGCATCTATGTCCAGCCGATCAATTATCCGACCGTGCCGCGCAAGACCGAGCGGCTGCGCATCACTCCCTCGCCCCTGCATTCCGATGCCGACATCGATCATCTGATCGGGGCGCTTTCCGACCTCTGGTCGCGCTGTGCCATCTCTCGCGCCGTGGCATGAGACATTCCGGCGCACGCAGGGCCGGCGATCCCGGGGCCATCGCGAGAGCATCGGCCCCGGCCGAAGAGACGCTGACGATACCCGCCATCGCCGACGACGGTTCGCTGTTTCCGATCGGCAAGCTCGAAGCGCACCGCCGCGGCCAGCGGCACCTGGCCGTTTCCGTCTTCGTCTTCGCCGGCGGCAAGCTCCTCATCCAGAAGCGGGCGGCCGGCAAGTACCATTGTGGAGGATTGTGGGCCAACACCTGTTGCACCCACCCGCACTGGAGCGAAAGCCCGAACGATTGCGCGCACCGCAGGCTTTTCGAGGAGGTCGGAATGACCCTTGCGCTGGAGCCGCGCGCGGTGGTCGACTACAAGGCCGACGTCGGAAACGGGCTGATCGAAAATGAAAGGGTGCACGTCTTTCGCGGTGACGTCGCCGAGCCTTTCGTCGTTTCAGGCTTCAACCGCGACGAAGTCGAGGAGGTTGCCTGGGTGGGACAGGACGCGCTGCGGCGCCAAGTCCTTGACCAGCCCCACCGCTTCACGCCCTGGCTGAAAATCTATCTCGATCGCTGGGCTGAAATGACGCTCGATCCGGCCGGATGAGCTGGCCTTCATTTACCGGAACCTCGATCGGATCCGGTCGGAAAGCCTCCGCAAAAACCTGAGCTCCGAATGCAAAAAACCGACCCCTGACTTGCCAGGGGTCGGGTCGGATGAGGTGCCGGAACGGCAGGAGGGACTTGTCGTTCCGGCTTCGTCCGCCGCGTGCCTGCGAGACCGTGCGACGAACTCAGGAGCCCGGCCCGGCAGGCACAACCCCGCCGGGATCCGGGGGTCACTGCATTGGCGCAAGGCCGTGCTTCTGGCCCCATTCAAACCAGTTGTCGACCACGGTCCCGCTCATCAGGATCCCGATGCCTCCGGCGAGCGGGCAGAGTATGGCGAACCACCAGGCCCAGCGATGGACCGATTCCATCGTCGCGTTGAACCCCATGGTCCAGCGCCAGAACAGGGCGGCGCGCTCGGCCGCCGTTCCCCTGTCGACGATCTGCTCTATCTCGCGTTCGCCGCCCAGGCGGCTGACGGCCAGGATCGTGGCGCCGTGCATCGCGAACAGGACCGCCGAACCATAGAGGAAAGCGATCGAGAGCATATGGAAGGGGTTGTAGAACAAATTGCCGTGGTTGAGGGAAAAGTTGTTCGTCCAATCGAGGTGCGGAAAGATTCCGAACGGAACAGCCTCGCTCCACGAGCCCATCAGCAACGGGCGTATGAAGCCCAGCACCAGGTAAAGCCATATCGCCGAAGCAAAGGCCCAGGCCACATGCGTGCCCAAGCCGAGCGCCCTGGCCCGGCGGTACATGCGCGCCCACCAGAGCAGGATGGCCGAGGTCATGAAGAAGCCGGCCATCAGCCACCAGCCGCCTTCCCTGAGCGGCGGCAATATCTTCAGCCCATATTTCGGCAGCGGCGGTTGCAGCGAGAGCCAGAAGAACTGCCTGATGAATTCCTGCGGGCTCCAGTTGACCGAGGCCAGCATGTTGAGGCCGATGATTTCGATGGCGACGAAGCCGCACATCAGCGACGCCAGGCCGAGTGTCCCGAGATAGAGCGGCCCGATCTGGGCGTCGCCTATCTTGCCCAGCCAGTAGGAGAAGCGCGGCCGCCCCTGGCGATCCCAGATGCCAGGCTCCAGCGGCACGCCCAAATCGGCGCCGCCGCGTATTTGAACGCGCGTGAAGATGTTCTGGTACTCAGCCATTGAGGATCTCCTTCCCGGAGGCCGCCATGCGCCCGCCTAATTTCGGCCATGGCGAATATTCTTTTTCGCTTTCGATGTTCTGCAAAACCGTCCGAGCGATCATGACGGTCACTTCCAGATCGGGATGCGCTGCCACCAGTCCCACCATTCCGGCCAGCCGGAAGCCCACAACGGTCCGGAAATGACGATGCATATGGCGCTGAAGAACGCCGCCGATATCGCCAGGAACATGCCGAGGCGGTGTATCCCGAGCGTGCCGATCGAATAGCCGATCGTATCGCGGAAATAGCTGTTCTCATGCTCGGCCGTCTTTACCGTTTCGCCCTTCTTCGGGTTTGTCGCCGACAGGATCAGCGATCCGTGCAGCGCCAGGGCAAGGCAGTTCGTGAAGAAGAACGACACCGCGATCATGTGGACGGGGTTGTAGTGGAAATTGCCGTAGGAGTAGCCGGTGTTGGACACCCAATCGAGATGGGTGATGATCCCGTAAGGAAATGCGTTGCCCCATGCGCCCAGGAGCACCGGCCGGATGACCTCGAGCGTGAAATAGGCGAGGATCGCAAAACTGAATGCAAAGGGCACATGCAGGCCCATTCCCAGTTTCCGGGCGATTTCGACCTGCCTGAGTGCCCACGAAACGAAGGCGCCGAGGGCGCAGATCGTGATGACCTGCCAGAGCCCCCCTTCCTTCAAGGGAGCAAAGCTGAGACCGTATTTCAAATCCGGCGGATTGATGCTGATTTGCCAGAGGTTCCAGGTCGGTCCGATCGCCGCGCCATAGACGATCAAGGCGATGCCGAGAGACGCGAAAAATATCGTCGTCACGCCGAAGAAGCCGACATAGAACGGACCGACCCAGAAATCGAACAGGTCACCGCCGATCAAGGTCCCTCCCCTGACACGATATTTTCGTTCAAAGCTGAGCATCGCCATGGCCGTAAACTCCCCCAAAGGGCTTGTCGGAGCGGTGCAACGCTCCTTGCGAAAAAGGTGCGGGCGGTAGCCTGGGCAGTCCGCCCGCGCCGGTCTTTCCGATTGGATCGCGCGCCTGACGCGCGATCAGGCAAAGTTCGTCGTCTGCTCGATGATGAGAGACGCCGCCGGTGCCGGCGTTGCTGCTTTTGGCCCTTCGAGCCAATTGAACCGATTGGTGCTGAGCAGGATGAAATGAATCACCAGCGCCAGCACGAACAGGAACAAGAACAACGCGATCAGCGTTCTGCGCGGATCGAATAGAAGCCAAAGTCTCCACATTGTGCTTTCCTCCTATGTCAGCATGGACACAAGAGCGCTGACATGGGCGACGCCCGTATCGAGCAATGCATAGCCTTTCGGGCCTGGCAGCCAGGGCCGCCACATCCAGGCGAGGATGTGAGCGATCGCGGCAATGACCACGAACACCAAAAAGCTAGTCATGAAGACGGAGTGGAACTCCCTTGCTTCAGCTTCGGTCAGGCCCGAGAGGGATCTTTCGTTCTCAGGCATTTCTACCTCCTTTCAATTTGGCCTTGCGGCCGGTTGCCGCACGAACCCGTGCAGCCATCTTGCCGATGCCGTGTCGGGGCAGCGGCGTTTCCCGGGCGGCTATCCGCCTGGAACCATGAAATCTTTCGACCCGCCTTCGCGTATCCGGTGGACACGTTCTGCGTGTGGATCGCGCACGTCGCTCACCTGAAGATGAAGGGGATACAGCTGTTGACCGCCGACCTGGCCTCGCTGAACACGGAGCGGCGCGGCTGGCGGCGAGACGAAAAGCCTCCCCAACCTTTCGGCAGCACGCTCGAGACGGCGAAATAGAAAAGAAGCAGCGGATAGGCGATGCAGGAGATGAGAAACGCTTCGCGCCTTTCCGCCCGGTTCCTGTCGTATGGCCGCGGCTGCCTGTAATCCACTATTGCCATCTCGTTCCTCCTTGCATTCCTCGTCCCGCCTGCGACCAACCGCGCCTTCAGGCCGGCTTGAGCTCGCTGGCGAGGGCCTCCCTCATCCGCTCTGCCGTCACACGTTCCTCGCCCGCCTTTCGGGCAAGCCCCTCCGTCCTGTCGCGCAGGCGCTTGGCCGCCGAAATCCGCACCAGGACCGGCTGCGCGTCGACGGCCTTGTCCATCAGGGCCTGGGCATCCCGCTCCCATGGCAGTTCGCGGTGCAGCCGCGCCGGGGTCGCCTCGACCTTGTCGAGGTCCGTCCCGAGCGGCAGGATCCTGAACAGCGCGTCGAACAGGCCGTTGCAGATTTCCTGGACGAGATAGGTGGCGCCGGCATAGCCCATGAACGGCGTACCGGTATGGCGGCGGATGATGGCGCCCGGGAAGGAGGCGGGGATGAAGGACGAGCGCCCGCCCGCCTCCGCCGAATACATGCGCTCGTTGAAGGAGCCGAACAGGATCAGCGGCTGCTTCTCGCGGATCGCCTTGCGGACTTCGTCATTGTGCGTCTTTTCCCCCGCCCGGCGAGCGAAGGAGAACGCACAGGGGAAGCCCATGTCGTTTTCGAGGTAGTTGCGAATACCGCGTGCGTAAGTCTCGTTGGCGACGATGCCGAAGCTCGCCGTGGCGTAGAAATCCTGCGTCACCGAGCGCCACAGATCCCATAGCGGCTTGATCGTCGTCATCTTCTCGCGCGCGATGAACGGCTCCGGATCGAGCCCGGTCAGTTCGCCCAGCTTGCGCAGGAACGCGGTCGTCGAATGAAGACCGATGGGGGCTTGCAGATAGGGCTTGTCGAGCGCCTCGCAGAGCTTGCGGCCGAATTCGCGGTAGAGGCAGACATTGACGTCCGCGCCGGCAAGCTTGCCGGTATCGGCGACGTCGGTGCCGAGCGGAAAGACCAGGTTGACCTCGCAGCCGATGCCTTCCACCAGCCGCCTGATCTCGGCGAGATCGGAGGGCATGTTGAAGGTGCCGTAGATGGCGCCGATGATGTTCACCCTCGGCCTGGCGCGTTGCTGCCCAGCCGTCGTGGATGCTTCCGGTTTCGCGGCTTCGGCCTTTGCGCCGTCCGGCTTGGGGGCGGCCTTCCTGGGCTTCTTGGCCTTCTGCCCGAATTCCTTCCACAGCCAGGCCAGCGCCCTGTCGGCGCTCTGCCACTGGTCCTCATCGATCGTGCGCGGCAGGAAGCGCATGATCCGGGTGCCTTCCGGCGTCACGCCGCCGCCGATCATCTCGGCGATCGAGCCGGTGACGACGACGCTCGGCTTGGTCGGATCGAGCGTCGCATGCGCGCGCTTCATTGCCTGTTCGGTGCCCTTCTGGCCGAGCTCTTCCTCGGCAAGCCCGGTGACGACGATCGGCAATTCGTGCGGCGGCAGGGCATCGGTGTAGTGCAGGACCGAGGTCACCGGCAGGTTCTCGCAGCCGACCGGCCCGTCGATGATCACCTGCAGACCCTTCAGGGCCGTGAAGACGTAGACCGAACCCCAGTAGCCGCCGGCGCGATCATGGTCGAGGACGAGCATCAGAAGTCCTCCATCGTCACGGAGGACTTCGCCGCCACCAGCGGCGCCGCCGCCTTCGCCTTCTTGACCGGCAGCCGGTTCGCGTCGTGCCAGACGCCTGCGGTATGGTCCACGCCCACGCCCTCGAAGAAGGCCGTCATGGCGTCGAAGCGGTCTTTGTTGCCGACGGCGGCATTGATCACGGCGGCCAGCGATCCGGCGCCCGCCGGACCCATCAGCGGCCGCGCCGAGATCAGGTTGGTGAAGTAAAGCGCGGGTATGCTCTTGTGCTTGGCGTGCTGGACCACGGGCGTGGTGCCGATCGCCAGCTCCGGCTCGAAACTGTCGACCGCGGCGATATCCTTTTCCAGCGACGCGCGGAATTCGACATGGACGCCGTGGCCGGCCAGCCAGTCGGCGTCGGCCTCGTTCCAGCGTGTGCGCGGACAGGCGGTGCCGACATAGCGCAGATCGGCGCCCGATTCCCTGAGCAGCCGCCCGACGATCAGTTCCGATCCTTCATAGCCCGACAGGGTGATGCGCGCCGCGATCGGCGCGCCCTCGAGCGCCGCCCTTGTGGCGGCCAGGACCGGCGCCTTGGCCGCATCGACTGTGCGTACAGGAATGCCGCAGGCTTCGCCGACCGCATCGAGCCATGCCGCCGTTCCCTCGACACCGACCGGGGCCGAACCGACGACGTCGCGGCCGGCGGCCTCGAATTCGCGCACGCTCGCCGTATAGAAGGGATGGATCGCGGCCACCGCGGCGCAGTCGAGCGCCGCGTAGAGCTCGCGCCATTCGCGCGTCGGCACGACAGGCCCGGCGGCCAAGCCGAGCGGCTCCAGCATGCGGCCGATGCTGACCGGATCGACGGGAAACATCTCGCCGAGCAGCGTGATGGTCGGCCTGCCGGAAGCGGCATTCTTCGGCGCCGGCACCGGTCCCGCGGCTACCTCCAGCCGCGCATAGTTCAGCATGGCGCCGGCCAGCACGTCCTTGGCTTCCGCATGCGTCGGCACGCCGAAGCCAGGCACGTCGATGCCGACGATGCGCACGCCGTTGATCTCCTTGGGAAGCGCCCTGAGCGGCACGCCGGATGCGGTCGGCACGCAAAGATTGGTGACGATGATCGCGTCGTAGAGTTCCGGATCGGCCAGTTTGTGGACGGCTTCGCGGATGTCCTCGTAGAGCTTGCCGGTCACCAGCGTCTCGGAATTGAACGGCACGTAGCCGACGGTGCGCTTGGCGCCGTAGAAATGCGAGGTGAAGGTCAGCCCGTAGACGCAGCACGCCGAACCGGAAAGAACGGTCGCCGTGCGGCGCATGCGCAGGCCGACGCGCAGCGATCCGAAGGCCGGGCACATCGATTGCGGCTGGTCGTGCGGCCCTTGCGGATAATCGGCGCGCAGGCGCTGCATGAGTTCCCCGTTGCCCGCTGCCTCGGCTGCCCGGGTCAGTTCGGCCTTCCCGCCGTGACAGCCTGAGGAGTCTGCCGGAGCCGGCTTGCCGGGCGCCGGCGTCGCGACCTGGGCGTACGGGCGCGATTGATTTTGCGCTTCCGCGAGGGGCTCGACGCCGGTGATTTTTACACGCCCGTTCATGACATGATGCCGATCACACCGCGTCGTAGATGACTTCGAGGGAAGATCTGGCGGCCACGATGCCGCCGCGCATGTCCGCCTGGCTGGCCGGCTCGAGCACGACGTTGCCTCCGACGTCCTGCGCCGAGAACAGGCCGAGCAATTGATCCTGCGTCAGCGGCGTCGGGCGTTGCGGCCCGGAATCGGTGACGTTCTGAGCCAGCTCGGCGAACAGCGGACCCCATTCGCCGCCGGGATAGCCGATGATCTGGTAGTTGGCGCTCTTCCTGCGGATGTCGTCATTCGCGGGGATCGCCGCCAGGACCGGTATGCCGACCTTTTCGGCGAACGCGGCCGCCTCGCCGGAGCCGTCATCCTTGTTGATGACCATGCCGGCCACTCCGACATTGCCGCCGAGCTTCCTGAAATAATCGACCGCCGAGCAGACGTTGTTGGCAACGTAGAGCGACTGCAGGTCGTTGGAGCCGACGACGATGACCTTCTGGCACATGTCGCGAGCGATCGGCAGACCGAAGCCGCCGCACACGACGTCGCCCAGGAAATCGAGCAGCACGTAATCGAAGCCCCAGTCGTGGAAGCCGAGCTTCTCCAGCAGTTCGAAGCCGTGGATGATGCCGCGTCCGCCGCAGCCGCGACCGACCTCGGGCCCGCCGAGCTCCATGGCGAAGACGCCGCCCTTCTTGAAGCAGACGTCGCCGATCTCGACCTCCTCACCGGCCGCCTTCTTGCGCGACGACGTCTCGATGATGGTCGGGCAGGCACGGCCGCCGAACAGCAGAGAGGTGGTGTCGCTCTTGGGGTCGCAGCCGATCAGGAGCACCCGCTTCCCCTGCTGCGCCATCATGTGCGACAGGTTGGCCAGGGTGAAGCTTTTGCCGATACCGCCCTTGCCGTAGATCGCGATAATCTGGGTTTCCTTCTTGGCTTCGCCGGTGGGCACGGGATCCGGTTCGAGGGCCGCCTCGGCGCGCACGCTTTCGACCAGCGCGAGCAGACCGCCTTTCGGCGTCGCGATTGGCGCGTTCATGCTGAATGCCTCCAATCAAGTACCATTTTCAGACAGGCCGGGTCGGAGAAAGCCGTCTCGTAGGCGTCCTCGAACCGGTCCGGCGTTCGGGTGTGTGTGATCAGTCCGTCCAGGGAAAGCCGGCCCGCGGCGACCATCTCGTCGACCGCGATCAGGTCCTGCGGACGCCATTCGGCGGCGATGCGGATTTGCGCCTCGCGCATGAAGGCGGCCGGAAAGGCAAACGAAAGCCGCCGGTCATAGAACCCGGCGAGGACGACCTCGCCACCCCGGGCGAGCCTCATCACCAGCCGGTCGAGAATGTCGCAATCGCCGCTGACATCGCAGATATGCTTGTAGTCGCTGCGCGGATCGTCGTCGGGATCGATGACGGCGTAGCCTTCGCCACCGGCCCGGCGGGCCGCATTGGTTTCCCAGACGGTCGGCTGCCCGCCATTCGCCACGACCATGCGCGCGATCAGCCGCCCGAGCACGCCATGGCCGACGATGAGTTCCGGCGGCTTGCGGATATCGGGCGACACGGCATGATGAGCCGTCGCGGCAAGCGCGAGCAGGATTGCGCGATCGCCGAGATGGTCGGCAACCGGCATCGCCTTGCGACCGGCGACGACGACGCGTGACGATGCGCCGCCGAACAGGCCCCGCGCCTCGCGATAGCAATTGGCGCCGGGGATGAAGACGCGCTGGCCGACGCGCCGGCCCGATTCTGGACCGGCGTCGACGACGCTGCCAATCGATTCATAGCCTGGAACCAGCGGATAACCCATGCCGGGGAACGGCGGCATGCGGCCCGACCAAAGCAGCTTCTCGGTGCCGGTCGAGATGCCGCTCCATTCGATGTCGACGACGACGTCTGCCGCTGTCGGCTCGTTGAGGGTCAGGTCGCGCAGGGCAAGCTTGCGGGGTTCTTCGAGGACGATCGCGCTGGAATTCATCGAACCCCTCCTTCCCTGCAAGGCAACAGACATGGGTTCCTGTCGTTCGATGCCAGCTTAGCCGAGTGCCACCACTTGTCAATAAGATTGTACACTTCAATGTGTATATCTCGTTTTACAGTCACTATCGCGGCCGCGCCGAAATCATGCGCGCGATGAGCGGCGTGTTGGTGGCAACTGGCCTGACGTCGCCGAAACCGGCGCACGCAAGCATTTCCGCAATCTCGCCCGCCGTTCTCGGCCGGCCTTGGCCCATCGCCAGCAGATAGAAGCCGAAATAGGCGTCGCCGCTCGCTTTCGCGCCCGGCGTATCGGCCATCGGCTCGGTGACGAGCAGCGTGCCGTCCGGCGCGATCGCCGACCGCACCGCGCGCAGGATGGCCATGGCGGCAGAATCGTCATGGTCATGCAGCACGCGGTTTAGCGTCACCAGATCGGCGTTTTCAGGCAGCCTGTCCTCGAACAAATTGCCGCCGTAAGCCCTGGCCCGGCCGGCAAGGCCGGCCGCGAGAAAGCGCTGGCGGGCGATCGCCGCCACGGGCGGAAGGTCGAAAAGCACCAGTTCGAGATGCGGCACGGTTCTACCAGCGGCGATCAGAAAGCTGCCGTCGCCGCCGCCGACGTCCAGCAGGCGCCGATGCCGGGCGAGCGGCCAGGCGTCGAGGATCTCGGCGCTGACCAGGGCCTGGGAGGCCGCCATCAGGGCGGTATAGTCCGAATGACGGCCTGGCTCGCCGGCAACGACGTGGCCTCCCGCATAGGCCCAATAGGTTCCGAGCCTGGCCCTGGCGCTGCCGGCGAGCAGCGCGATCGGATCGCGCAAATCGTCATAGAGGATATCGTGGTGCCTGATCATGGCGGCGACGCCTTCATTGCCGACCAGGGCGGCGCCCAGCGGCCCGAGCGCGTAGCGGCCCCGGCTTCGCGGCTCGACGAGATCGAGCGCGGCCGCGGCCTTGAGCAGCCTGGCCGCGCCGTTGCCGGGAAGCCCGGTGCGTCCGGCTATGGCGCTGACGTCAAGCGGGCCGTGCGACAGCACCTCGAACAGGTCCACCCGCACGCAGGCCGAGAGGATCTGCGAGTAGACGAAACCGGCGGTCAGGTCGAACAGCGCGCCCGCCTGCCTGCGGGCGATCGGCCTGGTCAGCGGGAAGCGTGCCGCCCAGCGCCGGAACGCCGGGTCCGAGACCTTGCGGTTGCGAAAATCACGAATGCGTTCGAGCAACGCTGACAACATTTGCGCCCCCGGGCGCCGCGCTTGCGACCGCGCGGAAGATCAGGCGGCGTGCTGGGCAGCCTCCTTTGGCAGAAAGCGGCTTGCCTGTGCCCGGATCTGCGCTTTCAGGGCAATTGCGCCGATGCAGTCCGGAACCGATTCGGCCGCGTCCTCGACCAGTTCGACGAGCTTGCGCGCCGCGCCGCGCACGCCAAGCTCATGGACCGTGTTCGGCCGGCCAAGTGCCTCGTCCTGGCCGACCGGCTTGCCGATGTCCTTCTCGCTGCACATCACGTCGCGGATGTCGTCGGCGACCTGGTAGGCCTCGCCGAGCCGGTAGCCCAGCATTCCCCATGGGTCGGCGACGTGACCGGCGGCGGCGGCGCCGGCCATGGCGGCGCCGGCAAAGAGCGAGCCCGTCTTGGCCCGCTGGTAGAGCACGAGGTCCGGCGCCGTCTCGCTTTCCCAGCCCTGCCCGGCGACGATGCCGTTCGGCATGCCGACGGCGCGGGCGATGATCATCGAAAGGCTCGCTGCCCTCAGCGGATCGGCAACGGCGGTCAGGGCGGCGGTCTCGAACGCCAGGACGATCAGGCCGTCGCCGGCAAGCAGGGCAAGCGCCTCGCCATAGGCGGCATGGACCGAGGACCGGCCGCGGCGCATCGCGGCATTGTCGAAGCACGGCATGTCGTCATGGACCAGCGAAGCGCAATGCAGCAACTCGATCGCGGCGGCGGCGGCGGCGGAAATCATCGGCTTGTCGTCGCCGCAGGCCAGCGCGACCGACAGGGTGAGCCGCGGCCGGATGCGCTGCCCCGCCGGGAAGACCGAATGGGTGAAGGCTCCCGCCAAAAGGGGTGGCCCCGACACTGTCGCGCGCGCCAGCGCCTTGTTCAGCGCGTTCTCGATCCTTTGCGACAGATCTTCGACCGACATGGCTGCATCTCCATCCGTCCGTTTCAGTGGACTATCATGACTGTAAATGTTAATTGACACAAGCCCATGTTGAAGAAGGTTGACAAACGTCCACGAGGACCAGTCGGCGAGGCACGCCGCATCGTGGTCGTCGGCGCCGGAATCGGCGGTCTCGTAACGGCGCTTCTGCTTGGCGCGCAGGGCTTTGCGGTGACCGTGGTCGAAAAGGCGCCGAGGCCGGGCGGCAAGCTGCGCGAAATCGTGGTCGGCGGCCGAGGCATCGATTCCGGACCCACCGTCTTCACCATGCGCGTGGTGTTCGAGCGCATCTTCGCCGCTGCCGGCTCCCGCCTGGAGGACCACCTGACGCTGAGGAGGGCGGACATCCTGGCGCGGCATTCCTGGGAGGACGGCTCGACCTTCGACCTGCACGCAGACATCGACCAATCCGCCGACGCGGTCGGACGTCTGGCAGGAGCGCGCGAAGCACTTGGCTACCGTGCCTTCTGCCGACGCACGGAGGAGGTGTTTCGTTCGCTCGACGCCCCGTTCATGGAGAACCCGGCGCCCAGTCCCCTCGGGCTGGCGCGCGCCGCCGGCATCGGCGGACTGGCGGCTCTGACCAGGATCCAGCCGTTCAGCTCTCTGTGGAATGTCGCCGGCCAGTATTTTCGCGATCCGCGCCTGCGCCAGTTGTTCGCGCGCTACGCGACTTATTGCGGATCGTCGCCGTTTCAGGCGCCGGGTCCGCTGATGCTGATCGCCCGTGTCGAGCAGATGGGGGTCTGGCTCGTCGAGGGCGGCATGGCGAGGCTGGCCGAAGCCCTGGAGCGGCTGGCCACCACACAAGGCGTGGTCTTCCGCTACGGCGAAGCCGCGTCCGCGATCGGGGTGCGGGACGGCTGTGCCACCGGCGTGACGCTTGCATCCGGCGAGGTGCTCGAAGCCGACGCCATTGTCTTCAACGGCGATCCGGCGGCGCTATCCGTCGGCTTGCTCGGCGAGGCGGTCCGCGGCGCCACCGTGTCCTGGCCACCGGCGGCGCGGTCCCTTTCGGCGCTGACATGGTCGATCCGCGGCAGCGCGACGGGCTTTGCACTGTCGCGCCACACGGTCTTCTTCTCCGGCGACTACCGGCGCGAATTCGACGATCTGTTCGGCCGTGGCCGCCTGCCCGAAGAGCCGACCATCTATGTCTGTGCGCAGGACCGCGACGCCAGCGACAGCGCCCCCCCGTCCGGCGCGGAAAGCCTGTTTCTTCTCGTCAACGCGCCGCCGTGCGCCGACGGCGCGCCGTTGAGCCAATCGGAGATAGCGTCATGCGAAAGAGTGGTGACGGCACGACTGGCGCGCGCCGGCTTGAGCATCGCGGCGCCCCCGCGGATGCGGGTGGTGACGACGCCGGCGGCGTTCGAGGCGATGTTCCCGGCGACGGGCGGCGCGCTGTACGGCCGGGCCTCGCATGGCTGGGCGGCGTCGTTCCAGCGCCCGAGTGCGAGAACCAAGATCAGGGGGCTCTATCTGGCGGGCGGCGCGGTGCATCCCGGCCCGGGGATTCCCATGGCGGCGCTGTCGGGCAGCCACGCGGCGACGGCGATCGCGCGGGATTTGGCTTCGACCATGTCGTGGCACGCGACGGCTATGCCTGGTGGTATGTCGACGCGGTCAGCGATGACGGAAAGGACGCCCTGACCGTCATCGCCTTCGTCGGCAGCGTGTTTTCGCCCTACTACGCGGCCGCCCGGCGCCGCGGCGCGGGCGACCCGCTCGACCACGTCAGCGTCAACGCCATCCTCTATACGGCGCGCGGCAAATATTGGGCGATGACCGAGCGCGGCAAGGGCTCGCTGGAACGGTCCGCGTCCCGCCTCGCCATCGGGCCGAGCACGCTTTCCTGGGACGGCTCCAGGCTGACGATGGATATCGATGAGTGGACGATGCCGCTGCCGCGGCGGCTGCGCGGCCGCGTCACCCTCGACACCGGCCCCATCTTCGGCGAAGCCCATGCGCTGGACACGGCCGGACGCCATCGCTGGCGGCCGATCGCACCCTGCGCGACCGCCAGCGTCGCCTTCGAAAAGCCCGCTCTGGCCTGGCAGGGCCAAGCCTATATCGACATGAATTTCGGTTCCGAGCCGCTGGAAGAGGGTTTCAGATACTGGACCTGGTCGCGCCAGAGCCAAGCGGCAGCCACGCGCATCCTTTATGACGTCGTGCAGAGGGACGGCGCGCGCCGTCATCTCGCGCTCGACTACGGGCGCGGGGGGAAGGTCGGGCGCTTCACGCCGCCGCCGGTCCTTGCCTTGCCACGCACCGGATGGCAGGTGGCGCGCGCCACGCGCGCCGACCCGGGGAATCCGGTCCGCGTCGCGCGGACGCTCGAGGATACGCCCTTCTACAGCCGCTCGCTGCTCGAAGGCGGCGATGACGGCGCGCAATGGATCCACGAGAGCGTGGACCTCGACCGTTTCCGTTCGCGCTGGGTCCAGGCCCTGCTGCCCTTCAAGATGCCCCGGCGCGGGCGCTGAGCTTACTTCGATCCCCGCTCGGCCTCGGCCTTGCCGCGAGCGGCGCGCTCGCGATCGTAGCGCCGCATGTTGAATATCTCGCGCAAGCCGAACGCCAGTGCAAAGCCCAGCACCAGTGATATCTCGAAGAATATGATGACGCCCGAACTCATTTCCCGGTCACGAATTTCGATTCCTGTCGGACCAGGAAGGGCCGGTTGCGGTTCGCGGCTTCAATCGCCGCCTGACGGGCCGAAAAGCCCTGCAGGAGGTGGATCATCCGCACCGAGCGCGCCCCGACGTGCCACCATGGCGGTATTGCCGGCCGGCGCCGTGGCGCCGGGGTCGCTGCAACGGCCTCGATCAGGAAATCGGCGGCCCTGATGCCCGGCTCCGCCAGACGGGTCCTGTCGGCGGTCGGCGCCGCCATCGCCGCGCCGACCAGCTTCAGCTTCTGCGGCCATGAGGTCACGGCCCGCTCGGTGACCGGATCGACGCCGGCAGCGATCCGCCGGCCGATGGCGCGGTAAAGCAATCTCGCGACATTGATGCCGACGCGGCAGTTGCCCGGCAGGGCGGCGATGCCCGAAAGCGAGCGCTCATAGAGCACGTCCGCTTCGGCCAGCAGTTGATCGACGACGGAGCGTATGCCGGCCTGGTAGCATGGCGCTGCCAGCCAGGCCTCCGGATCGATGCCGCCGTCGCGCAGCCAGGAAAGCGGCATGTAGAGGCGTCCGTTGGCCGCGTCCTCACCGATGTCGCGGGCGATGTTGGTCAGTTGCATGGCGACGCCGAGGTCGCAGGCGCGGGCCAGCACCTGCGGATCGCGGCGATCCATGACCAGCGTCATCATGAAGCCGACCGTGCCCGCCACGCGCACCGCATAGGCGACGAGATCGTCCAGCGTCTCGTAGCGCCTGCCGGCCGCGTCCCAGGCCAGGCCCTCGATCAGCGCCTCGGGCACTGCGCGCGGAATCCCGAAGCCGTTGGCGACATCGGCGAAGCCGCGCTCGACGAAGGACGGACCGGGGTTACCGCCATAGATGCGGTCAAGCATCGCGCCAAGCGCGCGGATGGCGTCGCCGCCCCCGGCCTGGCGATCGATCAGGTCGTCAGCCATGCGGCAGAATGCATAGACCGAATAGGCGGGCTCGCGGATCTCGACCGGAAGCAGCAGGGAAGCGATATAAAAGGACTGCGACCCTTGCTTGATCGATGTCCGGCACGCGGCGCAATTCGCCGGCGTGGAAAAGCTTTCAGGCAGAAAAGGCGCTGGCATGGGGCACGACCTTGTCGAGGATTTTCGCCGAAGAAAGAACGCCCGGCAGGCCCGCGCCGGGATGTGTTCCGGCGCCGACCAGATAGAGGCCTTCGATGTTTTCGCTGCGGTTGTTCGGGCGGAACCAGGCGCTTTGCGTCAGCACCGGCTCGAGGCTGAAACCGGAACCCTTTTCCGACAGCAGCGCGTCGCGGAAATGCAGCGGCGTCACGAAGGAAGAGGTCACGATCTCGGTTTCGAGTCCCGGCAGCACCGTCGCCGACAGCCGCCTGATCACCGCCTGGCGGCGCCGCTCGCCTTCTCTCGCCCAGTCGGTTTCGCCATCGAGATTCGGGACCGGGCAGAGCGCATAGAAGGCATCGCAGCCGGGCGGCGCGACGCTCGGATCGGTGGCGCTCGGCCGGTGCAGATAGAGCGAGAAATCCGCGCTCAGGCATTTCTTCTCGAAGATGTCGTCGAGGAGTTCCCGGTAGCGCGGCCCGAGCAGGATGGTGTGATGGCCGACCCGGTCATAACGCCGCCTGGTGCCGAAATACCAGACGAACAGGCCCATCGAATAGCGCGCGCGGCGCAGTTTCGCGCTGCTCCAGCGGGTGGCGTGCTGTTCGCCGACGAGCTTGCCATAGGTCCAGGCGGCATCGGCGTTGGAGACGACGACATCGGCACGGATGATCTCGCCGGACGACAGTTCGACGCCGCGGGCACGACCGCCCTCGATCACGATCCTTTCGACCTCCGCGCGATAGCGTACCGTGCCGCCCTGGCCGCGGATCAGATCGACCAGTCCCGCCACCAGCCTGCCGACGCCGCCCATGGGATAGTGCACGCCCCAGCGCCGCTCCAGGTCCGGTATCAGGCAGTAGATGGCCGGCGCCCTGAACGGGTTGCCGCCGATGAGCAGCGGGTGGAAGCTCAGCATCGTGCGCAGTTTCGGGTTCTTCACGAAGCGCGAGACCAGGCCGTGCACGCTGCGGTAGCCTTCCAGGCGCACGAGGTCGGGCGCGATCTTCAGCATGTCGAGCGGCGAGCCGAAAGGCATGCCGCCCAGTTCCTCGAAGCCCTTGGCGCAGATGGCGCGCGCCTTCTTCAGGAAGCGCTCGTAGCCGGGCAGGTCCGACGGCGAGACGCGCAGGACCTGCCGATGCATCTCGGCATCGTCGCCGGAACATGCGATTTCGTCGCCGTCATGGAAGCGGATGCGGTAGAACGGCTGCATCGGCCGCAGGTCGACATGATCGGCCATCCTGCGCCCGCACAGCTGCCAAAGCTCCTCGAACAGGAACGGCGCCGTGACGATGGTCGGCCCGCGATCGAAGGTGAACCCGTCGCGCTTCAAGACGCCGGCACGGCCGCCGGGACAGTCGAGCCGCTCGAGCACCGTGACATGATAACCCCGCGCGCCGAGCCTGATCGCGGCGGCAAGGCCGCCAAAGCCGCTGCCGATCACCACCGCGTGCGGTCGGGCGGCAGCGACGTCGACATGGGCGGGTGGACGGTCGCGGACTGTCAACATATATTGACGATATTTCAGTAATTCTATTTTGACAAATGGTCTCTGCGCAAATCTCGGATGACGCCCGTCTCATGGGCGATATCGGTGATGAGGGCGGCGATACGTTCCGGCTCCTCCTCGTGAACCAGATGGCCGCCGAAATCGAGCGCGTGAACGCGCGCCGATCTGGCGCCAGCGGCGATCCTGGCGGCGTCGTCGGGGGGAACCGCCCGGTCATGGGCGGCGCTGACGAGCATGAGCGGCGTGGCAAGCCTCGCCATCTGGCTTGCGAGCGGCCCGAGATCCCAGTTCGCCATCATGCCGAGCGCGCCGGCGACATGGCCCGATTTGCGAAACAGCCTTTCGTAGAGCTCGATGCCGCGCTGGTCGATATGCGACCCGGTGCCCTCCAGCAGGCGTCGCGTGGCCTGGCCGCTCAAGGCTCGCAAGGCGAACAGTTTCGGCGCCAGCGGGTTGAGGAAAAGGAGCTTGGCCAGCGGCGAAAAAAGCGAGGCGCCCCTGATAGGCCGCAGCGCGCCGTTGAGCGCGATGATCGCCTTGGGCCGGATCATGGCGGCGTCGGTCATGGCGACGAGGACCGCCGCGCCCGCCGAATGGCCGACGGCCAGCGCCGGTTCGAAACCCAGGCGCGTAAGCACACCGCCGACCAGCCGCGCCATCCCGTCCAGCGCCAGGCCGTTGGTTGCCGGCATCGTGGTGAACCCATGACCGGGCAGGTCCAGCGCCAGGACCTGGAAGTCCCTGGCCAGGAGCGGCGCGACGTCGCGGAAGGAATGGGTCGCGGCGCCCGTGCCGTGCAGCAACAGCAGCGGCGGACCCCCGCCCCATTGCTGGACATGCCAAGACATCCCACCGGACCGGATGAACCGGCTGTGCTCGCGGTTCGGCCAGTCGCGCCCTTCGACGGACCAGGACGGACGTTCCTGATCGAAGATCATGCGCCTCAGCCTTCCATGCGCGCGCTGATCTCCCGGGCCACGACCTTGGCGCCGCCACGCGGCAGCGGCAGGTACTCGGCCGCCAGGTCATGGGCAAGCGCCTCGGCCCGCGCCTGAGGCCGCTGGGCGGTATCGATCACGATCGAACGGTATCCGGCCGCGCGAAAAAGCCTGGCGGCTCGCCCCGTATCCTCCACGACGCGTTCGCGGCCCGTAGTGCCGTCGAGCGCGACATTGCCGCGCCCGTCGGTGAGAAAAACCGTCATCACGGTCTGTCCCTTGGCCGATGCGGCGCTCGACATGGCCAGCGCCGCGAGAATGCCGCTCGCCAGTGGCGTCCCGCCGCCGCCCGGCAGTGCGGACAGGCAGCGCTTGGCACGCACCAGCGAGCGCGTCGGCTCGAGCAGCGTTTCCGCCCGCTCGCCGCGGAAGGCGATGAGCGCGACGCTGTCGCGCCGCACATAGCTTTCGGCCAGCAGCAGCTCGACCGCGCCCTTGGTTTCGCCGAGCCGCTCAAGCGCCGCCGAGCCGGATGCGTCGACGGCGAAGATCGCCGTCGTGCCGGTCTTTTCGCGATACCGGACGTAGCGGAAATCGTCCTTGCGGATGCGCAGCCGCGAGGCCGGCTGCGGCGCCTGCCGGGCTTCCTGCGCCCGAATCCGCTGCCACGGCGCCGCCTGCCGGAGGGTGGCGAGAACATCGGGGCGGGCTCCCGGCGAAGGTGGCCTGTCGGCGAAGCCGACCGCCCTTCCGCGTCTGGCGCGGCCACGATTGGCGCCCGCCTTGCCCGCAGGCCCTCGCCCGGAACGGGCAACGCGGCCGGATTCGAGCCCCGCCAGCAGGTTGCGGGGCAGCAGGGCCTTGATCGCCTGCACCAGCATGTCCTGTGGTATTTCGTCGGGCGAGGCCGGGCCATCTTCGCCCGGCGGTTCGGGCGCCCGCTCGCCTTGATCCTCTTCGGGAACAGGCCGATCGTCCTGCTCATCGGATGCGTCGTCGGCCATCGGACGCAGGCCGAGCACCAGGCGCAGCGCAACCGCCGCGTCCTCGACGGTGACGGCCAGCCGGCCGCGCAAGGCCGCCGAGGCCCGCGCCGCACGCAGCAGGTGAAGCGACCCCCGCAGCGAGCATCGGCCGACCGACAGCGCAGCGGCGCACAGGGCCTGCACCATGTCGTCGCCGGCCGAGACGGATGCAAGGAGCCGGCGCGCCGGCGCGACCTCGTAGGCCTCGGTCGGCTGCTCCGCCTCGCGCCAGCCGATGGCGTTCAGGTCGATGCGCAGTCCAAGGCGATCGGCCAGCGATGGCGCCATCGCCTCGTCCTCTCCGATGCCCTCGTCGATGGCGAGCAGGGCAAAGCGTGCCGGTTGCATGGCCGAGACGCCGTCGCGCTCGATCCGCGCATGGCCGCTGTCCAGCGCCATGCCGACGAGGCCGGCCGCGGTAGCGTCCAACCGCTCGGCCATGGCAAGCACCACCACGCCGCCGTCGGCGCAGGCAAGCACGCCGCGCTCGACGACCGGCCGTCCGGCCGCGATCGTTGCGCCGATGTCGAGCCCGCCGGCGAGCCGCGCCTCGGAAATCCCGGCCGCGATCCGCCGGACCGGCGCTTGCGGGCCGAAGAACGCGACGGCGCGCTCGAGCCAGCGATCGCGCACCGTGCCAGCGCGCGCCCGCAAATTTACGCCGCCCAGGCCGGACGGATCGACCGCGATCATCGCCGCCGCCAGAACCGCGTCTTCCCAAAGGCTGGGCGGTTCGCCGGATCCCGCGCTCATGGTGTTGCCACCTCCGCCAGCGCCCGTTCGACGCGCATGCCGGACCCGGTTTCGTCCAGCGGGTCGCGCCGCAGCCGGTGCCGCAGCGCCGAGACCGCGACGGCGCGCACGTCCTCCGGCGTCACCGCGCGCTTGCCGTTGAACGCCGCCAGCGCGCGGGCCGCCCGCATCAGGGTCAATTCACCGCGAAGGCCATCGACGCCCAGCCGCAGGCACAGAAGCGAAGACAGCTCCAACGCCGAATCCGGCATATCCACTGCCGCCAGCGCATCCTGCGCCCTGGCGATCTTCGATCGCAGGCCTGCATCCTTTCGCTTCCAGGCTTCGAGGAAAGCGGCGCCGTCGCGGTCGAAGGCATCGCGCCTCTTGACGACTTCGACCCGCGAGGCGACGTCCTTCGGCGACGCCACCTCGACGGAAAGCCCGAAGCGGTCGAGCAGTTGCGGGCGCAGCTCGCCCTCCTCCGGATTGCCGCTGCCGACCAGGACGAACCGCGCCGGGTGGCGCACGCTCAGCCCTTCGCGCTCGATGATGTTGACGCCCGAGGCCGCGACATCCAGCAGGAGGTCGACGAGGTGGTCCTCCAGGAGGTTGACCTCGTCGATATAGAGGAAACCGCGATGGGCGCTTGCCAGCAATCCCGGCTCGAAAGCCTTCTCGCCTGACACCAGGGCTTTTTCCAGATCAAGTGCGCCGGCTACCCGGTCTTCCGTCGCGCCGAGCGGCAGGTCGACGACCGGTATAGGGATCTTTCGCGTCTTGAGCTTTCCCGCTCCGGCCTGCTCCCGACAGCGCGGACAATACTGCTCCGGGGCACCGGGGAGGCAGTTGTAGCGGCAGTCCCCCGCGACACGAATGGGCGGTAGCAGGCCTGCGAGCGCCCGAACGGCGGTGGACTTTCCAGTGCCCCGGTCGCCGAACACGAGTATGCCACCGATGGACGGATCGACGGCGGCCAGGATCAAGGCCCGCTTCATCTCTTCCTGGCCGACGATCGCCGAAAACGGATAGGAATAAGCCATCGCCACATCCGACACTTTACATCAAAAAGTGTCAATCCGTCTTGCGCATGGGCGCCCCGCAAGCGCGTGGCCTGCAGCTTTGTTTCCCAAGGTTCGCAGCGGGTCGCACGAAAAAGTGTCCATAATATTTTACGATTTTAGCCTTGACAGTGTGGCCACCCCTATTAGCTTTGCGAACAAATTTGGCCGGTCATGGTGGGGGCGACAATGGCACGACCATCGCGAAGAAATCCGATTGCGGCCGACGTGGTTGCGATTTGAAGAATGGTCGAGCCGGCACCATCGACCGGCATCGGCCCCAACTGGAGGAATAAACGATGAAGCGAACCATTCTTGCGACGGCGGCATTGACGGCTTTCATGCTCAATGGCGCCCTGGCGGCCGACCATCAGGTCAAGATGCTGAACAAGAACGCCAAGGGCGAAGAGATGGTGTTCGAGCCCGATTTCATCTCGGCGAAGGTCGGCGACACCGTGACGTTCCTGCCCACCGACGCCGGCCATCTCGCGGAAACCATGCCCGGCATGCTCCCCCCGGGCGCAAAGTCGTTCATGGGGCAGGCTGGCAAGCCCACCGTCATGAAGATAGATGCCGAGGGCATATATGGGATCAAATGCCTCCCCCACTACTCCATGGGTATGGTTGCGCTTATCGTGGCGGGGAAGCCCGTCAACCTCGACGCCGTCAAGGCGGCAATAGCGAAAATCCCCTCACCCCTGCCCCAAAAGCGTTTCAAGAGTCTCCTGGCACAGATTCCGGCAACGAACTGAATTGTCCCCAACCCGCGCAGGCTAGCTGCAAATCCTTAGGGCTGTATATGCTGGATGAGACGCTCGGCGTGGAATGCCCGCCTGGCCGGCCGCGATGCGTGGCCGGCACCCCGAGCGGCGTCGCCGCAAGCCTCATCCAGGCGCTGGCGACGGTCGCCTGATGCGTGTCCTGGATGTGCTTTCAGGCGAGACTGCTTTCCCTCCACCCCTCTGGATGATGCGGCAGGCAGGCCGTTACCTGCCGGAGTACCGCGAGACACGCAAGAAGGCCGACAGCTTCCTCGACCTGTGCTACAATCCTGAACTCGCCGTCGAAGTGACGATGCAGCCGGTCCGGCGGTTCGGGCTCGACGCATCGATCCTGTTTTCCGATATTCTTGTAGTGCCGCATGCGCTGGGGCGCGACCTTCGTTTCGAGGAAGGGCGTGGGCCGCTGATGACGCCGGTTTCGGTGGACGACATCGATCGACTGGATGGTGCCGGATTTCACCACCATCTGGCCCCGGTTTACGAAACGGTCAAGCGCTTGCGCAAGGAGTTGCCGCGGGAGACGGCGCTGATCGGCTTCTGCGGCGCGCCCTGGACCGTGGCGACCTACATGATCGCCGGACACGGCACGCCCGACCAGGCGCCGGCGCGGCTGTTTGCCCATCGGGAGCCGGCGGCAATGGCAAAACTCCTCGAGACGCTCGCCGACTATTCGGCCGAGTATCTCATCTGCCAGGTGGAAGCCGGCGCCGACGTCGTTCAGATCTTCGATTCGTGGGCGGGCGTGCTCGACGAAATCTCATTCCAGGCGTTTTGCGTCGCGCCGGTAGCGCGGCTCGTCGCCAGATTCCGCGCGGCGCAACCGAGAATTCCAATCATCGGCTTTCCCAAAGGAGCCGGCGTACTCTATGAGCACTATCGCCGGGAGACCCGCGTGGATGCCCTGGGCCTCGACTGGACCGTTCCGCTGTCGCTGGCGGCGCGCCTGCAGCGGGATGGCGCCGTCCAGGGCAATCTCGACCCGATGCGCCTCGTGGCCGGAGACCGGGCCCTGCATGAAGGTGTCGACGCGATCCTGCGTTCGCTTGGCAAGGGTCCGTTGATCTTCAATCTCGGTCACGGCATCACTCCCGAGACGCCGATCGGGCATGTCGAGGCGATGATCGCCCAAATCCGCCGCGCCGCGCGCTGATCGATCCGAAATCCGCTGTCTTCCCCTCGCGCGTGCGACCGCGCGTGGATGGGAAAGCCGGTTTCCCGGATGCGTAAATTTCAATCGACATTGACATCTTGATGTGTAAAATACTTTTTACACTTCGATGTCTTGCCGCCCCCTCGGGCTGATGGAGAGCCGTATCTGAGGCCGTAGCGGCAGGAAAGAGCAGTGAGATGCATGCGGCGACATCGAGGTCGGAACCTCGTCCGCCAAAGCCTCTGATGGGGAGAAGCAGAGCTATGAGCCGACCCGATCGCAGCATCCTGAACAGGATATCCGTCCCCGCGGACCTGAAATCACTTTCCGACGCCGAGCTCTCCCGACTTGCCGACGAATTGCGCGAAGAGACGATTTCGGCGGTCTCGGTCACCGGCGGTCATCTTGGCGCCAGCCTGGGTGTCGTCGAGCTCACGGTAGCGATCCACGCCGTCTTCGATACGCCGCGCGACACGCTTGTGTTCGACGTCGGGCATCAGTGCTACCCGCACAAGATCCTGACCGGCCGCCGCGACCGCATGCGCACGCTGCGCCAGGGCGGCGGGCTGTCTGGTTTCACCAAGCGCTCCGAGAGCGAATACGACGCCTTCGGCGCCGCGCATTCCTCGACGTCGATCTCGGCGGGGCTGGGCTTTGCCGTCGCGCGCGACCTTCGCGGCGAATCGAACGACGTCATCTGCGTCATCGGCGATGGGGCACTGTCCGCCGGAATGGCATATGAGGCGATCAACAATGCGGGCAATCTTGGAAAGCGCCTGATCGTCATCCTGAACGACAACGACATGTCGATCTCGCCGCCTGTCGGCGCGATGTCCAAATATCTCGTCAGGCTCTATTCGCAAAAACCGGCACGGGATCCGGGCGCCCAAGCCACGGATCCGGGGCTGCCGCTAGCGCCTCCCGCAATGGAGCAGACCCGCGGCCTGCTTGAGGACCTCTACATCGAGGGATCGCTTTTCGAGGATCTGGGCTTCTCCTATGTCGGGCCGATCGACGGCCACGACATGGAACAACTGCTGCATGTCCTTCGGAGAGTTCGCGACCGCGCCGAGGGGCCGGTCCTCATTCACGCGCTGACCGAGAAGGGCAAGGGCTACGAACCGGCAGAGAACGCCGCCGACAAGTATCACGGCGTGGCCCGCTTCGACATCGTCACCGGCCACCAGCAGAAATCCGCGCCCAAGGCGCCGACTTACACCGGGGTTTTCGCGGACAGCCTGATCCGCGAGGCCGAAGCCGATACGCGCATCGTCGCCGTCACGGCCGCCATGGCTGCCGGCACGGGGCTGGACAAGTTCCAGAAACGGTTTCCGGAGCGCTTTTTCGACGTCGGCATCGCTGAACAACATGGGGTGACCTTCTGCGCCGGCCTGGCGGCGGCCGGCATGCGGCCGTTCTGCACGATCTATTCGACCTTCCTGCAACGCGGTTACGACCAGCTCGTCCATGACGTTGCCCTCCAGCGGCTTCCGGTGCGGTTCGCCATCGACAGGGCCGGGCTGGTCGGCGAGGACGGAGCCACGCACGCCGGAGCCTTCGATGTCGGCTACCTCACCAGCCTCCCCGGCTTCGTGGTGATGGCCGCGGCCGACGAGGCCGAGCTCGTTCATATGGTCGCGACGGCGGCCGCGATCGATGACCGGCCATGCGCCTTCCGCTACCCGCGCGGCGAGGGCCAGGGCCTGACATTGCCGGAGCGCGGCATGGCGCTGGAGATCGGCAAGGGCCGCGTGCTGCGGGAAGGTTCCAAGATCGCGCTTTTGTCCTTCGGCGGGCGGCTGAGCGAATGTTTCAAGGCGGGGGCCGAACTGGAAGCGAAGGGCCTGTCCACGACGATCGCGGATGCGCGCTTCTCCAAGCCACTGGATTGCGAACTGATCCTCCAACTGGCCCGCCACCACCAGGTGGTGGTGACCATCGAGGAAGGCGCGGCCGGTGGTTTCGGCGCGCACGTCCTGCACTTCCTGGCGTCGCAGGGCGAACTCGACCGGGGTCTGCGCATACGCACCATGACTTTGCCCGATCGCTTCATAGACCAGGACATGCCGCGGGCGATGTACGAGGCCGCCGGGCTGAACGCGGGCCACATAGTCGCCACCGCCCTTGGAGCGCTCGGTCTCGAAGTCGACGCTCTGGAGGATTTCGCCTCGATCCCCCGGGCCGTAACGGCCTAGTGGAATGAATTTAACATTCGATACCCGCGTGATGTCAGCGTCCGAATCGAATGTTAAATTCGAAAATTCCACTAGAATCATAAACTTGCTAGTGGTTCGTTTCCAACATTTGCCTCGCGCTCGATACAAATGGGATGCAAATGTTGGAAACGAACCACTAGATCGCTCGGCATACGGACCAGATGCAGGCGAAGACGCTTAAGATCGGCACGCGCGGCAGCCTGCTGGCCTTGGCGCAGGCGCATGAAACCCGGGCGCGGCTGATGGCTGCCCACGCCCTGCCCCAGCATGCTTTCGAGATCGTCGTCATCTCCACCAGCGGCGATCGCATCCAGGATCGTCCCTTGTCGGAGGCGGGCGGCAAGGGGCTGTTCACCAAGGAGATCGAGGAGGCGCTGATCGCCGGCCGCATCGATATCGCCGTGCATTCCTCGAAGGATATGCCGACGAAGCTCCCGGACGGCCTGGCGCTTTCGACGTTCCTGCCCCGCCAGGACCCGCGCGATGCGTTCATCTGCAATACCGCCGGATCGATCGCCGACTTGCCGCGCGGCGCCCGGATCGGCTCCTCTTCCCTGCGCAGGCAGGCCCTGATCCGGCGGATGCGGCCGGATCTCGACGTGGTCCAGTTCCGCGGCAACGTTCAGACCCGGTTGCGAAAGCTCGACGAGGGCGTCGCCGACGCCACCATCCTCGCCTATGCCGGGCTGAAGCGGCTCGGCATGCAGGATCTGGCGAGCGACCTGATGAGGCTGGACGTCTTTCCGCCGGCGCCCGGACAGGGCGCCATCTGTATCGAGAACCGCGCCGGAGATGCCGGCGTCGAGGCGATGCTGTCGGCAATCCACGACGTGTCGACCGGACATAGCCTGGCGTGCGAGCGAGCCTTCCTGGCCGCGCTCGACGGGTCTTGCCGCACGCCCATCGCCGGCCATGCGACGATCGAGGGCGGCAGGCTGTCCTTTGCCGGGCTGATCATCACGCCCGACGGCACCGTCTGCCATGAAATCGCGGCCGAAGGCCCGGCGGCCGATGCGGAACGCATCGGCGCTCAAGCCGGCGCAAGCATAAGAGACAGGGCCGGAGCGGCCTTTTTCGAAAGCTGGATGCCGGCGTGAAACGCGCTTTTGGCGCAACCGATCGAGCCGCGCCGTGTCATCCCCGTGCCGGGTTCATCCGCCAGACGGTCCAGTTCAGCGCGCCGGCAATCGTCACCCAAACCAGATAGGGCACGAAAAGCAGAGCCGCGACCGCCGATATGGGTGCCGCCAGGACGATGAAGGCGGCGATCAGCAGCCACAGCAAGACGACGCCGTAGAAGGCGAGATCCATGCGGCGCATGCCGAAAAAGAGCCCCGACCAGCCAAAATTCACGACAAGCTGCAGGCCCCACAGCCAGATCGCAATGCCGGGCGTAGCGCCGCGCCATACGAGCCAACCGGCGATGGCGATCATCACGTAGAGCACCATCCAGACCGGCCCGAAAAGCCAGTTCGGCGGCGTCCAGCCCGGCTTGCGCAGGCCGCTGTACCACTCGCCAGGCTGAAACAGCACGCCGCTAATCCCGTTGACGACCATCAGCAGGAAGAACACGAGAAGGGACCAATCGAAGGAAATGCGAGCCTCCATCAGGCTGGCGCCGCGATACCGATGCCGTTTTCCCGACGTTGGCATCATATAGCGGCACGGCGGAAATTGTCAGCGGCCACAAGGATCGGAAAGGTGATCGCCATGGCCAAATCGAACGGCCGCGCGTAGCGGCCATAGCCCGGCAGGTCACGAAGCGATCCCAGCGCAGCCGCCTATTCGTCGCTGGCTATGCCGAACCTGTTCATCTTGAGATAGAGCGCCTGCCGGCTGAGGCCGAGCACCCTTGCAGCCGAGGCCCGGTTGTTGCCGGTCAGGTTGAGCGCGGCCTCGATGCACATTTTTTCGATCACGTCGGTCGTGTCGCGCACCAGATCCTTCATCGGTACGCGGCCGATCATTTCCACGAGGTTCTCGGCCGTTCGCGTCAGGTCGCTGTTGCCGCGCCCCTGCCGCGCGCCTTCGGGGGAAAGCTGGCGGATGACGAACCCATACCCTGGCGGGCTGCGATCCAGCATGGCGACGGCGGAAAGATCGACGTCGGTCGTCTGCCCGTTAGCGCCTTTGACCGTGCCCGCGAAGGCCTGGACTCGACCGTGCATGCGGACGTTTTGCAGCAGCACGTCCTGCTCGATGCCGCTCCACTGGAAGAAATCGCCGAACGCCCTGCCGACGACGTGCGCCGCGAGAGGCACGCCGGCAAGCCCCAGGAACGACTCGTTGGCCCACAGCACCTTGCCCTGTTCGTCCGTCAGCAGAATGCCTTCCGCGGCGTTGCGCACGATGGCGTCCAGGCCGAGGTCGGATTCCGCTTCCCGCCCGCTGGCGGCGTCCGGCTGCGATACGCGCACCATGATCAGCCGCAGGTCGCCGGCGCGGAAAAGCTCGGCTGCAAGCGTGAGGCCCCTGTCGTCCTGACCGCCAGACAGGTCGAGCGTCACAGGCGTGCCGGACGCCAAGACCCCGGCGAGCATAGCCTGAACATCGGCCTGTTGGTGTTTCTGGAACAAAGCGGAAAGCTTCCTTCCGCTGAGGCCCGCGTTGGCGAAGCCGAGAATTGCCGCGGCGCGCGGATTGGCCTCGCGAATCTTGCCGCTGACGGCGTCCACGATCACGATCGCTTCCGACGCGGTTTCGAAGAGAAGGCGGTAGTGGGCCTCCGCCTGCCGCTGGTTCCTGGTGTTCCGCTCCAGCGACTGCCTGTTGACCAGAAGCCTGGACTGAAGTTCGGCCACCACGCGCAGATCGCGACCGAGCAGGACCGTCTGACCGCCCCCGACGCTGAAAGCGGAATACTGAACAGGCAGGTCCCTTTCCCCTTCGAGCAGGTGGTTGACGTCGAAGCGCGTCGCGGGATCGCCCTCGCGCGCCGACCGGAGCATTTTCTTGAGAACGGGACGGCTGCTGCCGCGCACGACGCTTTCGACCGGCTGACCGCGCCAAGCCGCGATCCCTCCGGAGGAAGCCTGGTCCAAATTATGCGACAGGTCGTCGATGACGTCGTTGCCGTCCACCACAAGGGTAAGGTCCGCGGCGGCAGACAGCAGACTTGCGACCGTGCGCACATCCGCCTGCAGAAGATGCGTTTCGGGATGTTGGAATTCGGCGGTCATGCAATGAAGTCCGACTTGTTGAGCCGAAAGAAGCGACGATCGGTTGCGAGAGAACCAAGGTCGCCGAATAAGCGCCGGCCGGCCCTCGCCGCTTCCGCCCGCTTTTGCTATTAATCGCCGGTGTTGTCCAGTGCTGCATTGCCGCATCTGTCACAATGGCGTTACACTAAATCTGTCGTCGAGGCGGATCAGTCCGCATCACCCACCGGCAAAGCGGCCGGCGAGATAGAGGGAGCATTCTGCTTGTCAGCTTGGGCCGAGACGAGATCGGAAGCCGAAACGTTTCGCTTCGTGCTTCGCCGTGAGACCCGGGCGGAGCATGATGAACTGGACGGGCATCCTGCATTCGCCGCGCTGATCGGCGGAAAACTGAGCTTCGACGGCTATCGAAGCTTGATGCTGGCTTTCCACGGATTCTATTCGGACCTCGACAAGCCGTTGGAGCAGGCTTGCGACCAGTTCGGCCTCGACCGCCTCGGGTTCAGATACGAACCGCGAACCGCCATCCTGGCCAGCGATCTCGCCATGCTTGGTGCGGACGCTCCAACCTCTTCGAACGGGCGGCCGGCCGGGCGCCATCTTCGCCTGGACTCGATCGAAGCGCTCGGAGGCGCCCTTTACGTCTTCGAGGGCTCCTTGCTCGGCGCCTCGGTACTCTGCGCTTCAACCGACGCGCTCATGGAAAGGACCGGATCGAGGGGGAATGCCTATTGGAAATGGTGCCGCGAGGCCGCTCCGAAGCGCTGGGCCATGACGTGCAGGCTGATCGAGGGCCTGGCGACCACCGACCATGCGAAAGGCCCGATGATCGGCGGCGCGAAGATGGCATTCCGTTCCTTTGCGACCTGGCTGGACAATTGGAACGACGCGCTGCTCCAAGGGAGCCGCAACCCGTGTTGACGCAATCGATCGACCTGACGTCGTGCGATGCCGAGCCGATCCACATGATCGGCGCCATTCAGCCCAACGGAGCTCTGATTGCGGTGGACCAGGAGACGCTTGCGGTCGAATTCGCGAGCGCCAATACCGACATTTTCTTCGGCCGTCCCTGTGCTGAACTGCTGGGCGGACCGCTCTCGGCGCTCCTGGGAGCCGAGCAATGCGCGGAACTCTCGAAGAGAGCCGTCGCGCCGACCATGCCCGATCTGCTCAGGCCCTGGTTCGTCACCGTCGCCAAGCCGGACGGCGCCACGGTCCGGCTGGAGTGCTATCCGCACCGCTATGAAAAGCGAATAATCCTGGAGTTCGTGCCGCTGCAGGACGGGCCCGCGGTGATGTGGGAGGAGGACCTCGTCCGCCAGCGGATCATATCCGAGCTGATCAAACCGGAGACGCTGACCGAACTTGCTCAGTCCGGCGCGCGAATCGTGCGGGAAGTCACCGGTTTCGATCGCGTCATGATCTATCGTTTTGCCGAGGACAAGCACGGCGAGGTCATCGCCGAAAGCACCGTACGCGACGACAGCTTCCTGGGGCTTCATTATCCCGCTTCGGATATTCCGGACCCGGCGAGGCGCCATTTCGTGTTGAATGTCATTCGCGTCATTCCCGACATCAACGCCCGACCGGTGCCGATCATGACGCGAGGGGGCGTGGTTGCCGATGCCGGATCAAAAACGCCTCTCGATCTGACTTTTTCCAAGCTCCGCGCGGTGGCGCCGGTCCATGTCGAATATCTCAACAACATGGGAGTCGGCGCCAGCATGTCGATTTCCATCATTTCGAACAATGAGCTGTGGGGGCTCGTCGCCTGCCATCACTATGCTCCGCTGCATCTGAACTGGAGCAGGCTGCGCTTCTGCGAGCTCCTCGGGGGGACGATCTCGGCCCTTTTGCAGAGCCTGGAGAACACCGTCCAATTGCGCCAGAGCATTCGCGCGGAAAAAACGGCGTTCGCCATCGAGCGAGACGCGCGGAAAGGCAAACCCCTCCGCAATGTCGTTCGCGACCATGCCGACATGCTCATGGAGCAATGCAGCGCCGAGGGGATGATCCTCAATCTCGGCGACAGGCGGATCGAGATCGGCAAGGTGCCTGGCCCCGAAACGGATTACTCCGCATTGAGGCCCGCCCTCGTCAACGGCGTGGCAACCACCGACAACCTGTTCGGCATGGTTGAATCGGATGGCCCGGAGGGAAGCGAAGAGATCGCGGGAGCGGCGATGATGGAGCTTTCCGAAGACGGCAAGGATTGGCTCATCCTTTTTCGCAAGGCGTTCGAGCACACTATCCGGTGGGCCGGAAGACCGGAAAAGCTCGGCACCCCGCTCGAGGACGGATCGATCCGGCTCTCGCCCCGTGGATCTTTCGCGCTTTGGCGGGAGGAGAGGCGCGGCCGCAGCAAGCCGTTCACGAACATCGATAGCGAAATACTCAGGATCACCCGCCGGGCGCTGTTCGCCATGAACAGCCTCGACCGCGAGCGGGCCGCCGTTGCCGCCCGCAGCCAGGCCGAGGCGGAGGAGGCGCGAATACGCCTCGTCCTTCTGGATGCGGCGCACAACCGCTCGATCGGCGAGCTGGCGTCGGCTCTGGCTCATGAATTGAACCAGCCGCTCACGGCGGTGACGAATTATGTCAATGCCTGCCGCCAGGAGTTGAAGAACTACGATCTGAACGTGCCTGCCGGGATCGAGCGCCTGATGGACAGCGCCGTAGCGGAATCGTTCCGGGCCGCCGACCTCGTCCGCCGGCTCCGCAGTTTCATCGCCCAAGGCGAGATCACGCTTGAGCCGATCGACCTGCATGCCGTGATCCGGCAAGGCCTCGAGCTGGCCCTCGTCGCTACCCACGAGGCGCGTCCCCAAATCGTTTTGGATTTCATGGAAGGCCTGCCGCTCATTCAGGCCGATCCGGTTCAGATCGGCCAAGTGATCCTGAATCTCGTCCGCAACAGCCTGTCCGCGATGTCCGAGAGCGCCGCCAGGGTCCTCACCGTGTCGACGCGGTTCGATGGCAATCTCGTCGAAATATCCGTCATCGACACAGGCACGGGCATTGATCTGGACATTCAAAAAACGCTCTTTGAGCCGTTTCACAATTCCACCACCAGTGGCATGGGTATTGGCCTGTCCCTTGCCCGGTCCATCGTGGAAGCGCACGGAGGCAGGATCTGGAACGAACCGATGCAGGGCGGCGCCCGATTCGTCTTCACTTTGAACAAAAATGGCAAGCGTGATGGCTGAGCCAGGAGAACGCAAATCCGTCTACATCGTCGACGATGACGAATCCGTGCGGGATTCGCTTTGTGCCCTGTTGTCCGCGCACGGCTTCCACCCTTTCGCATTTCCGTCGGCCGAGGATTTCCTTGCGCGGTTCGATCCGCAAAAAGGGCTATGCGTTTTCATCGACCTGCGGATGCCCGGCACGAACGGCATCGAATTGCAGAAACTTCTGGTGACCAAGGCTCCGAGCTTTCCGGTCATCATCCTCACGGCCTATGGCGACGTTCCACTGGCGGTGGAAGCCATGCGGGCGGGTGCCGTGGACTTCATCGAGAAGCCCGGTTCCCAGGAACAGGTGCTCGGAGCTATCGACGCCGCCGCCCGTCGCTGGGCCGACCGGCCCCAGGCGCCGATCCCGCCGGACGCCGTGACGGAGCGGCTGGCAAGGCTGACCGATCGCGAGAAGGAAGTGCTCGATCACGTGGTCCTGGGCATGACCAACAAGCAGGTCGCCGATCAACTCCGCATAAGCCAGCGCACGGTCGAGATCCACCGGGCGCGCATCCGCGAGAAGATGGAGGCGCACGGGCTGGCCGACCTGATCCGCATGACCCCGAACAGGCCGCGATAGCCGGCATACGCATTTTATACGTAGCGGAATAACCGAAATAGCAACGCCGGCACTTTTGTCCATAAATTCGTGTGGGGAGCATTCACCTGCAGGTATGGGCTTGAAACTTACTGCCTGCACGGTAACCGGGAGGTCGTGCTTATGATGCGGGCTGGTCGTTCTAGTGCCGAAAATCTCAGGGAGTTTTCACTTCCGAAGCAAAACGCGGCAAGACGACATTGCGTTCTCGTCAAGCTAACCGATGAGCAGATGGCCGCGGCGGAAGGGTGGCGTTCGGCGCACGGGATCGCCGAACAGTCCGAGGCGATGACGGAACTGATCCGTCTCGGGCTGCTCAGCGAAATTGCCAAGATCTTTTGGCTTGTGTCGGACAAGACCCCGGAAAAAGTCAGCCAGCTTGCCGATTCCGCGATGTCCGACTTGAATTCCCCGACATTGCAGAAGCTCGTCCAAACCGAATGAGGGACCTCCCGGCGACCGGCAAGATCGACAATGCCGGTCGCTTTATCGGGAACCGCCGAGCGGGAAACCGATAGCTGGTCCTGATCGTCGGGCAGCAAGCGTTTACGCTATGCTGTCACTCCGGACTGCCCGGCGTCAATTTGCCAACTTCGGGTTCACGCGCGGCATCCTCGCGCTTGTCCATATCCCTGATCCATAGATCCATCGCGTAAAGTCCTGACCACCACGGCGCAGTTCGCACGCGGGCATTTGCCGTCGCCGCTTAGCCAAGCCCTTCGGGACAACGCCCGTGCGGCGACTTTCCACAGATTTCGCGGCACGCCGAATCATCGCCTCGGCCCCCGAACGCCATGGCGTGACGATTCCTCTGCCTTTTTACACCGGCATCGCCGGCCCGGTTCGCATCCGCCGGGCGAGGGTGATCCGATCCCTTCGACGGCGCGTAACACATTCGACCTCGGCCCATGAAGGGAAGCGCTCTTGAAGACCTATGGAATCGCCTATGTCGCGACCGGCGTGGTGTTTCTCGCAATCGACGCCATCTGGCTGACGCTCGCGGCACAACGGCTTTACCGGCCGCTGATGGGCGACATGCTGCTGGAGAGCTTCCGACCTGTGCCGGCGATGCTCTTCTATCTGATTTACATTGCGGGCATCGTATTCTTCGCCGTCGCCCCGGCCCTTGCCAGCGAGCGCTGGACAACGGCCGCGCTCTACGGCGCCTTCCTCGGATTCTTCGCGTATGCGACCTACGACTTGACCAATCAGGCGACGTTGCGAAACTGGCCGGCCGTGGTGACGGTCGCTGATTTGTGCTGGGGAACGTTCCTGACGGCGTCCGCCGCGACCATCGGCTTTCTCATCGTGCGTGCCTTCACGGCTTCATCCTGACGGTCGGCCTGAGAGTCCCGAGGCGACAAGCCCGACGAACACCGTGAGGGTGCCGGCGCTCAGCGCGTTCAACCTGGAGAACGCCGCGTATTCGGAGGCCGAGTAGAGATGGACGGGCGCGCCGAATGTGCCGTCGAGCCCGAGATAGACCAGCGCCGCCAGCCCGATCAGGATGAATGCCACCAGCCTTTCCGAGGGCCGGAAAAATGTCGCGGCAATCAACGCGCAGGGCACGAGAAAGATTTCCACGCCAGACGCCTGCCCGAACACTTTGGCGCTCAACACCGTATTGGCGATACCGGCAAGCGGGAGAAGCGCGCGGCCTGCCGTCGGCGACCATCTGGCCACCGCCGGCACCGCCAGGAAAAACGGCGTCGACAGGAACGTGAAGAAGGTCGGCGAAATGTGTTCGCCCACGGTCCAATAGACATAAAGCGGATAGAAGGGCTGGTTGGAGGCGACGACCAGCGCGATCAGATTGCAGGCCGCCACCATGGGATCGTCATGGGCGGCGAAGGCTGCGACCCGCCGCCAGATCCTGCGGGCCAAATCAAGGGGCGTCATTCGCTTGAGGTCGGGCGCAGCAGGTAGTGGCTGACGCCCCATTCTTCACCGCCGGCATGGCCGAACAGCCCCGCCGTCGCCAGGTAGAAAAGACGCCAGCGCCGGCGCCAGAGCGCGGCGTCCAGCCCATAGATTTCGCGCAGGATGCGATCGATCTGCTCGCGGTTCGCGTCGAACCGCTCCAGCCAGTTCAGCGCCGTCTTCCGATAATGGAGGCCGCTCCAGCGCCAATCCCGTTCAACCGCGAAGCAATCGGGAAAATGCCGGATCAGGTTATGGCTGGGCATGATGCCGCCGGTGAAAAAATGCTGCGCGATCCAGTCGGCCTCGTTTTCGTGGTCGAACCGGTAAGGGCTGTGCCTGTGGCTGAAGACGTGGACGAACAGCTTGCCTTGCGGTGCGAGCCATGCCTTGACCCGAGCGAGCAAGGCCTGCCAGTTCGACATGTGCTCGAACATCTCGACCGAGACCACCCTGTCGTAGGTGCCGTCGGGTGCGAAGGCGTTCATGTCGGCGGTGACGACGCGGATGTTGCCGAGGCCGCGTGCGGCCGCCTCTCCCTCGATATGAAGCCGTTGCTGCGCCGAATTCGAGACGGCCGTGATGCTGGCCCGCGGGAAGCGCTCCGCCATGAACAGCGTCAAGGAGCCCCAGCCGCAGCCGAGTTCCAGGATCGACTGGCCGTCGGCGAGGCCGGCATGGGCAACCGTCTCGTCCAGCGCCAGACGCTCGGCCTCCGCCAGCGTTTCATGTCCCGTCGGGTACAGGCAGCAGGAATATTTGCGTCGCGGCCCGAGCGTGAGCGCGAAGAATCCGGGCGGCAGTTCGTAGTGCTGCCTGTTGGCGTCGCCGGCATGCTCGGCGATGGGATGCTCCGCCATGGCGCGCGCGAAATTCTCTTCCTGCTCGTCCGTCGCCGCGGCAAGCTTTCTGCGCGTGCGCCCGACCAGGAACCCGATCCCCATGCGCATCAACGGATCGGGAAGCGGGCCACGCTCCGCGACGCGGATTGTCGATGAAATCAGGCTCATCTGGAAACGCCATCATCGCTGACGGCGGCCGCGTCGCTCGCCGGACCCGGCCAGAAGGCGTTGACGCGTTGCTGGTAGTCGCGAAAGGCCTCGCCGCGCGAGCGCAGCATATGCGCCTCGAGAGGCGGAATGCCGGAGACATGCACAAGCAGCCAATACATCAGCAAAGGTCCGGCAACAGCCAGCCAGCCCCATGGATAGGCGCCCGAGAAATCAAGGGCGATGACGGCATAGGCGAGCCAGCCCAGCCATTCGAAGAAATAGTTCGGGTGGCGGGACATTCCCCAAAGCCCGACGTCACAAACCTTCCCCTTGTTCCCGGGATCGGAGCGAAACGTCGAAAGCTGGCGGTCGGCGATCGCTTCCCCGATGACAGCCACGATCAGGACGGCGCTCCCGAGCCAGTCCGACAATCTCGGGGCGGGCGCCGCATTGTGCGCCGCGATCGCGATCGACAGGGCCAGCACCAGCGCGGCCAATGCCTGGATCTGCAGAAACCAGAACAGGCGGGGCTTGAATGCGCGGCCCCACTCCTCCCGAAGTTGCCGATATCGCGGGTCGTCGCCGCCATGAGCGGTGCGTATCGCGATGTGGATGCCAAGCCGCAGCGACCAGGCAAGCGCCAGCGCCGCGACAAGCATTTGCCGTGGCGAGACTTCGCCGCCCGCGAAAGGAACAAGGGCGGCCGCGGCACCGAAACCGCCGGTGGCGAAGGACCAGATCGCGTCGATCCAGCCCGAACGACCGGTCCAAAGCGCGACCAGCCAGGCCCCCGCCATGGTCAGCGAAAGACAAGCCGCCAGCACGATCAAGGCGACAATCGCCGTGCCAGCCATGGCTCAAAACCCGACGATCGGACGCAAAAGACGCCCCAGCCACCCATGGAGGCGCGTGTCGCCCTCCAGGGCGGCAAGGCAGACGCAGTCCGAATCCTGTCCCACCACCGGCCGGTGATCGACCTGGTCGTCGGCTTCGTCGAGATCGCCCGGGAAGTACTGGCCGCGTTCGTCCGACAGCGATCCGGACAGGACTTGCATGAACTCCAGGCCGGTATGACCGTGCGCAGGCAGATGAAGCCCTGCCCTGCCTTTAAGCAGCATGACCTTGGCCTCCGGATCCCCGGCAATCCCCACCTTGCTCCACTTGAAGCCCGGTCCCAGCCATCGCCACGGTCCGACATCGCAACGGCGCATCGCCCGGGGCAGATCTATTCCAAGTGCCGGCTGCCTTTTCGGCACCCGGTCCTGTACCGGCGTGGGCGGCATGCCTTCGAGCCGTTCCATGGTGCGCCCGAACAAGTCCGCGGACAGCGGAGCCGGCGGCATCTCGTGAAGGATCGCGCCGCCGACGGCCTCGAGCCCGGCCAGGCGCTCGCGGCAGGCCGCGCAGCCTTCGAGGTGAACGGCTACGACCAGCGCCGGTCCGGCGCCCAATGTCCCGGCGGCAAGGCGCAGGAGCGTTTCGTCGCTCGGATGATGGGCGATCGTCATGGATCGTTGTCCAACAGGGTCCGCAGCCGGTTCAATGCCAGACGGACGCGGGATTTCACGGTGCCGAGCGGGATGCCAAGTTCCCGGGCGATCTCGGCGTGCGGCTTTTCGGAAAAGAAGGAAAGCCTCACGATGGTCGCCTGTTCGCTCGACAAGGTCGCCAGCGCCTTCCGCACCCCCTTTTCACGTTCTGTCATGAGCGCGATATCTTCGCCCGACGGCGGTGTGTCGGGCTCGTCGCTCGGATCCAGGAAATGATCGGTCGTCCGGAGGCGCGAGCGCCGTAGCCGGTCGATCCTTCTGTTGCGGGCAATCGTGAATACCCATGTCGATGCCCCGCCCCGACCGGGATCGAAATAAGATGCCTTTCGCCAGACCGCGATCATGACTTCCTGCGTCACTTCCTCGGCAACCGCGTCCGTCAGGCCGGAGCGGATGAGAAAACTTTTCACACGCGGCGCGAAATAGGCGAACAACCGCGCGAACGCGTTCCGGTCCCGAGCCTGCGCCACAGCCTCCAGCAGGCGGGTCAGTTCTTCAGGAGAGGGCAGCACCTCTTTTTGCCTGGCCCCATTCAAGACGATGAGCCTCGCCTCCGGACGGACCTGCTCTGCGAGCCTGTCGGGAAGATGTGGTCCTGCGGCATCCATTTGCCCTTCATACGCCTGCCTTCCCCATTCGGATCACGTCCGAGGTGATCTAATGCCGACGGGGCTTCGTAAACATTGGCAGCTTGGCGAATGGAGGAAAATCCCTTGAGGGGAAAGAATGCTGCCGGTGACGCAATGAACGGCCTTAACCGGGTTGCGACGCCGCACAGAAGCCTCGACATCGCCGTCGTCGGGAGCGGGATTTCCGGCCTGTCCGCAGCGTGGCTGCTTTCCAAACGACATCGCGTTGTCCTTTATGAGGCCGATGGTCGCCTCGGCGGGCACAGCAACACGGTCGATGCCGAAGGGGCCGCGATCGATACCGGCTTTATCGTGTTCAACCAGGACACCTATCCAAACCTGACGGCACTCCTCCAGCATATCGGCGTCGCCACCAGGCGCTCGGATATGTCATTTGCCGTATCGCTCGACGATGGCCGGCTCGAATATTCGGGAACCGGCCTTGCAGGCCTGTTCGCGCAGGGCCGAAACGCCATCAGCCCGCGATTTTGGCTGATGCTGCGCGATCTGGTCCGATTCTACCGCGAGGCGCCGCGCGACGTGGCGGCTCTGGGCATGATGACGCTTGACGAGTATCTCGACGCCGGCGGCTACGGCGCGGGCTTTCGAAACGATCATCTCTATCCCATGGCGGCGGCCATCTGGTCGACGCCTGCCGCGAGCATCGGCGCCTATCCGGCGGCTTCGTTCATCCGATTCTGCGAAACCCACGGCCTGCTCAAGCTTTCCGGCCGGCCCGTCTGGCGGACAATTGCCGGCGGCAGCAAATCCTACGTGCGGGCGATCGCGGACAGCATAACCGAGATCGTTTCCAACTATCCGGTAAAGCAGGTTGCCCGCACGGCGAACGGTGCCGAACTCGTCGGTCATGACGGCCAGCGTCGCCGTTTCGACCATGTGGTGATCGCCACCCATGCGGATCAGGCGCTCGAAATGCTTGCCGACCCGAGCGACGAAGAAAGGCGGCTGCTCGGTTCGTTTCGATATACCGACAACGATGCAGTTCTTCATTCCGACCCGCGCCTGATGCCGCGGCGGCGCCGGGTCTGGTCGAGCTGGAACTACATGACGAGGCAAGACGACGAAGGTCGCAGGCTCGCCGTCACCTACTGGATGAACCGCCTTCAGGGCATCGAGAGCGATCGCCCGCTGTTCGTGACGCTCAATCCGCACCGCGAGATCGAACCCGGCGCGATGTTGCGGCAGATGCGCTACAGCCATCCCCGCTTCGATGGCCGGGCGACGCTGGCCCAGAGGGAGCTTTGGTCGCTCCAGGGCGGGCGCAACAGGTGGTTTTGCGGCGCCTATTTCGGCGCGGGCTTCCACGAGGACGGATTGCAGGCCGGCCTTGCCGTCGCCGAGGCGCTCGGCGGCCTGCGGCGCCCATGGACCGTTCCGAACGAGTCCGGCCGCATCCACCTCCATGAGGCTCGGCTGGCCCCGGTCCAGATGGAGGCGGCCTGATGCCGGGCCTACAATCAGCGCTCTACACCGGTTCGGTGATGCATCATCGGTTGCGGCCAAGAGAACACAGGCTGCGCTACAGCATTTTCTACCTGCTGCTCGATCTCGACGAGATCGACGCGCTGGCGGGCGGGCTGCGCCTCTTCTCGCGCAACCGCTTCAACCTGTTCAGCTTTCACGATTCCGACCATGGCGAGGGAGCGTCCGTTTCGCCGCGCGGCAGGATCGAGCGGCATTTGCAGGAAGCGGGCATCGAATGCGGCGGTCCGATCCGGCTGCTCACCATGCCGCGCATCCTGGGATACGCCTTCAACCCGCTCAGCATCTATTTCTGCCATAGGAAGAACGGCTCGCTTTCGGCCATCTTCTACGAAGTCAACAACACCTTCGGACAGCGCCACAACTACCTCATCCCCGTGCCCGCCGGCATGAAAGGCGCGATCCGGCAGGAAAGCCCGAAATCCTTCTATGTCTCGCCGTTCATGGGCACCGACATGGCCTATTCCTTTTCCGTCGTGCCTCCGGGAAGGCAACTGGCGGTTTCAGTCATCGGCCGCGATGCGCAAGGACCGCTGATCGTCGCCAAGCTCGCCGCGACCCGGCAGGAACTGACCGACGCGGCCCTGGCGCGCGCCTTCTGCGCCTATCCGCTGCTGACCCTGAAAGTGATCGTCGGCATCTACTGGGAGGCGCTGCTGATCCGGCTCAAGGGCATCCGCCTGCAGCATCGCCCGTCGCCGCCCGATCGGCCGGTCACCCTCGGCCTCAATGTCGAGCAAGCCGGCGTCCGTCCGGCAAAGGACAGCACGAATGTCCTCCGATAGCGGAATCCGGGAAGCAAAGGACATAGGCCGCAGCGGGGAAGGCCTGGCCGCGCGCCTGTTGCGCCGTGTCGTCGCGCAGATCGAAGCTGGCCATATCACGGTCGTCCTGCCATCCGGCAACCGGATCGAGCATCGCGGGACAAGGCCGGGAAATCATGCGACGCTCGTCCTCCATCGCTGGCGCGCGTTGCGGCGGCTTGTCAGCCAGGGCGATATCGGCTTCGCCGAAGCCTATATAGAGGGGGACTGGTCGAGCCCCGACCTTGCCGCGTTTCTGGAACTGGCGGGGCGCAACATCACGCTGCTCGACAAGCGGATTTCCGGATTCTGGCCCGTCCGGATGCTCAATCGCCTCCGGCATCTCATGCGGACGAACAGCAGGTCGGGCAGCCGCAGGAACATCGCGTTCCACTACGATCTCGGCAACGATTTTTACCGGTGCTGGCTCGATAAGGGCATGACCTATTCCTCGGCGCTCTACGAGCATCCGGGCCAGACGCTCGACGACGCCCAGGAGGCCAAGCTCGACCGGGTCGTTGGGCTCATGGACCTGCGCGGCGGCGAGAACGTGCTCGAGATCGGCTGCGGCTGGGGAGCATTGGCCCTGAAGCTCGCCCGCGCCGGAGCCCGCGTCACCGGTATTACGCTGTCCCGCGAGCAACTGGCCTTTGCCCGGCAGCGCGTGCAGCAGGAAAATCTTTCAGGAAAGATCTCGCTGGAACGGACGGACTATCGCGACGTCGAAGGCACCTACGACAGGATCGTTTCGATCGAGATGCTGGAGGCCGTCGGCGAGACTTACTGGCCTGTCTATTTCAGGACATTGCATGAGCGCCTGAAAACCGGCGGCACTGCCGTCCTCCAGGTGATCACCATCGACGAGGCGCGTTTTGAAAGCTATCGCGCTACGCCGGATTTCATCCAGCGCTATATTTTCCCGGGCGGCATGCTGCCGACCAAAAGCATCATCGCAGAGCACGCCGTGGCTGCGGGCCTCGATCCGGTTTCGATGCAACATTTCGGCGCAAGCTACGCAACGACGCTGGCCGAGTGGCGCAGACTTTTTCGGGAATCATGGCCGAAGGTCGAGGCGATGGGTTTTCCCGCGCGGTTCCGGCGGCTGTGGGAATATTATCTGTGCTATTGCGAGGCTGGTTTCAGGACCGGGATCATTGATGTCGGGTTCTATGTGCTTTCAAAAGCCAAGGCCAACGCCTGATAATTCCATGCATCGGTCCCGGCCGACCATTGCCGATCAGCCGTCAAGCCGGATCACCGTAAGCTTCCATCGCCCATCGCAGCGCGCAGTCACGACTGGCAACCCTGCCGGCGGATAACCGGCCGGTAATTCGCGAACCGCTCCGCCCCGGACTTGCGATGGCCTGGCTGATCCACACCGCTCGATCAGAAGCCGGAAGAGGGCCTGCCTACCTAGCCAAATCGCACCAATAGCTTGCGAAGCCATTCGATGCACAGCATTTGCGGTTTGCTGACCGGCAACACACCGCACAGGCTTCCCGTGGTGACGAACTGTCCCCGACGCAGTCCTCCAAGCTGGTCGATCTGTGCATTGGCATAGGCGACCAGTGGCGCGAGGGGGTCGCCATTCGGATGGTGCGGCCGAACGTTGAGGATTTCCCTACCGTCGACACAGACACTCATTGCGGGAAGAGGTTCGCTACCGGACATCAAGAGATCAATCGCGCCCGACTCGAGTTCCGGACCGACGACATACCCCCCATTGCCGAGCCTGTCGGCCAGGAAAAGCGGGAATGGCGCCTTGTCGCCTTCTACCAACCGCGGCCCGATCAGTTCTACTCCGATATGCACCGAGTCAACGCGCCGGCGAATATCTTCCCGGCTGTAGCTCCTTCCTGGCACAATGTCGGAACCGAGTCGGAACGCGATCTCGACCTCGACGGCGACAGGATTCGAATTCTGTCGCCGGACCTCGTTGTGGCTCTCCGCATTCGCAATATCGAGGAGCGGGGCGGCGACCGGCATTCCTTCAGGCCCGATCGCCACCTTCCAGCCTGCGACAGGGTGCCCCGCCGAGGCCACCGCCTGGGCCCGCATCGCTTGCTCCACGTTTTGTGGGAGCAGGTGGCCAGCTTCGATCTCTGCTACGCTGATAACCCTTCCGGAGTCAGCGCATTTGGCCAGCAACAGGCCAAGCTGCTCCGCCGGGCTCAAGGTGTGTTCAGACAAGGGTGGCAGCCGGAAAATCGACGAGGGAAAATTCAAGGCGGTAGAGGCCGCGCTGCGACTCCTCCTTCATCCCGGCAGCGAGAAGATCAGCGTCGGCAAGTTCGCGGCCGGCGGCATCTACCGTCGCTGCCGACGAACCCTCGATCATCACGATCCAGTTGGGCACCGCGACCTGGCGACCCTTCTTCTCCGCAGTCTCGATGCCGCTGGCTGTCGCGTCGGCGATGCAGAGATGTGCACCGCTTATCCACGGCATGCGTTCGATCGCCGTCAGCCGTTCGATTGTCCAGCCCTGCAGTCTTTCACGCACCCCTGGATCAGCATCGAAACGAACGGTCAATCCGTAACCGCCATCCCCTGTACCCGTGGAATGGACGATGCGACAAACTCCCCGTTCCGTGTTGCGGAAGGCGCTTGTCGCTTCCCGTGTCCAGTCCGTCGGATTGTTCAGCCGAGCCAGGTATTCGCTGCCGGTAAGGACAGATTCGTCCGCAGCTTCGTAGAGGGTAAAATATTCCGGCGAACCGCGTTCGGCGATATAGCGGCGCCCGCGGTGAAATCCAGGGATCGCCACGCGCTCGGAAACGTGCTGGCGGTTGTGCCACTCGACGAAGTTCGATCGCCCCTCATCGGTGATGTCGTTCCAGATCGCAACGACGGCTTTTCCAAGGAGCGCCATTCTGCCTCGCGTCAATAGGTGGCCCGACCGCCGGAAAGATCGAAGACGGCGCCGGTGCTGAAACTGCATTCATCTGACGATAGCCACGCTACCATCGCCGCCACTTCTCCGGGGTCGAGAAAGCGGCCAAGCGGGATGCGCGAAAGGATGTCGTCAAGGCGCTCCTTCGGCGCATCGCGGCTCATCGCGGTAAGCGAGGCAGCCGGCGTGATCGCATTGACGAGGATGCCTTTCCCTGCCAGCTCCTTGCCGAGGCTCTTGGTCAGGGCGACGAGCCCCGCTTTGGCGGCGCTGTACGCGGACGCCATATGCATGCCTTCCTTTGCCTGGATCGACGCTACATTGACAATGCGGCCGGAACCGCTTTTCGCGGCCGTTTCGATCATGAGCGGGACAAGCGAACGGCACGCCAGGAAGGCCCCGAAGAGATTTGTGTCCAATATCCGCCTGAATTCCTCCACGGGGATTTCCCAGGTTGGGCGGACATCGCCGACGATGCCGGCATTGTTGATCAGTATGTCCAGGCGTCCATGCCTGTCCCTCAGAGTAGCGGTAGCCCGCTCGACGCTTCTCTGGTCGGTCACATCGACCTTGATGTCGTCTCTCTTAGCATTCGACTTGAGGTCCCAGCCCACGACGATTGCACCACAACCCTCAAGGCGTTCCCGTATCGCCGTGCCGAAGCCGCCGGCAGCCCCGGTCAAGACCGCGATCTTTCCGGACAGATCGTATATTGCAGTGCCCGTCACGAAGATGCTTTCCAGCGAAAACGGCGGGCGGCCATGCCGCCCGCGACGATGCGGGCTATTTGCCGACAAACTCGTTGGTGAAGAAGCTGTCGGCGGCCTTGTCGGTCTCGATCTTCTGGTACTGCTTCATCAGATCGAGCGTTCGCTGCCAGTCGACAAGTTCCATCTCTCCAAGCGGCGCGTCCGGCTTCGAGGGTGAAGGGACCAGAGTCAGCGACACCTTCAACTGCGCCTTGAGCAGCTCGGGATCCGCCTGAGGCTTGGCTTTCGCCGCAGCGGCAACAGCCGCGTCCGGATCGGCCTTCGCGGCTTCCATCGATTTGAGGGTAGCCTGCACGAAGCGCTTCACCAGGTCCGGATTGGATTTGATGTCCTTATCGTTGGCGATGATCGTCAGACCCTCGGTATTGACGCCCAATTCAGCGAAGGAAAACACTTTCTGGTCGAGCCCCTTCTGGTGGAGGATGATGACCTGTCCCTCGAGACCGGCAAGAATGCCGTCAGCCCTCTTCTGCATGATTGCCAGGATCTTGCCGGGCCCATCAACGTTCAGGATCTTCACCTTGCTCTCGTCGACATTGTTCTGCTTCCAGATCGCCGGCAGGAGCGCCAACGAGGCCTCCCCTGCCGTCCCGGCAATCGTCTTGCCTTCAACGTCCTTGATTGTCCTGACGCCGGAATCGGCACGGAAGGACATGCCGTAGGGCGAGGTGTTCATGATGCCAAGCACCGATTTGACGGGCGCACCGTGACTGGCGCCTGCGATGACGCTGCCGCCGTCCACCAAGCCGAACGTATCGCCGCCGGTGGCAACCACCTGGACGGTTCGCGCCGAGCCCTGGCCCTCGCCGATGGTCAGGTCGATGCCGGCTTCCTCGTAGAAGCCTTTTTCCACGCCGAGATAGAAGATCGAGTGAACGCCGCTCAACAGCCAGTTCAGGCGCAGGCTCACCTTGTCGGCTGCCAGCGTTGGCGCCGCAGACGCGACACCGAAGGCAATGGCAAGCGCCCCTGCCGCTGCGATTTTCATAATCCGTTTCATGTCCATTCCTCCCGGTCCAATTGGCTTTGCAATGTCAGGTCGTGCTCTTGCCGACCGTAAAATCGTCGCGGCGTTGCGACACGTGCCAGGGTATGGCCCAGCGCTCGATCAATTCGACCACGCCATAGAGAAGAAGGCCGAGCACGCTGAGGATCACGATCACGGCAAAGGACATACTCGTATTCATGTTGCCGTTGTATCCGAGCAGCAGGTAACCCAGGCCATTGTCTGACGCGACAAACTCTGCGACCACGGCAGCCGTGGCCGAGAGCGCGGCCGCAACCTTGAACCCGGCAAAAAGCGAGGGCAGCGCGCTCGGCATCTCGACCTTCCAGAAAATCTTCAGCCGGCTTGCACGGTAGCTCTTCGCCAGATCGAAGAGTTCGGTCTCGACCGACTTGAACGCCACGATCGAATTGACGACGATCGGAAAGAACGAGAGCAGGAACACCAGAAGGATCTTGGAAGGCAGTCCAAAACCGACCCAGATGATGAAGAGCGGGGCAACCGCGATCTTCGGGATGATCTGCAGAACAACGAGTAACGGATAAAAGAGCGCCTCGAAGGCTGGCGAGTAGACGACCAGCAGCGAGAGAGCCACGCCCAGCACGACCGCCATCAGAAAGCCCAGGATCATCGGCTGCAGCGTGAAATAGGCTGCCGGCAGCACCACCTGGAAATTCTTCACAAGATCGACGAAGACCTGGCTGGGGGCCGGGAGAATGTATTCCGGCACGGCGAAGAGCCGAACGGCCAGTTCCCAGACAAGGACCGCGCCCACGAGGCTGACGATCGTCGAGGTCTGACGTCCAAGTGATTTGCGAACGGTGGTCGCCAAAGGGTGGCCTCGCGATGCGATAAAGCTGGAACGATGTTCCATATGGACTATCGTTCCGTCAAGTGCTAGCCCGAGAAAATGTGACGGCCGGACGAATGCACCCTACGGTCCATCGGAGGAATCATGGCGCCAGTGAAAGCGAAGCCGGGGGATAACCCAGGCGTCTTGCTGGAAAACGTAAGCAAGTCCTTCGGGACGGCAGATGCCCCGATCCATGCGCTCGAACGCGTCGATCTAACGATCGGCGAAGGCGAGTTCATCGCCGTCGTCGGGCCCTCCGGCTGCGGAAAATCGACGTTGCTCCGCATGATCTCCCGACTGTCACCGGCGACCACCGGGACGATATCGGTTTTCGGCGATACCGGAAGCGAGCCGCCGCGAAACATGAGCATCGTCTTCCAGAACCATGTGCTTCTGCCGTGGAGGACGATCATCGACAATGTGCTGTTCCCGGCCGAGATGACATCCGCCAGCAGGCAGGAACTGCGGCCGCATGCGCTTGAATTGCTTGGATTGGTCGGGCTTGCGGATTTTGCCGGACGCTACCCGCATGAACTGTCCGGCGGCATGCGTCAGCGCGTCTCCATCGCCCGGGCGCTGCTTCTGAAGCCGACGCTCCTGTTGATGGACGAACCCTTCGGCGCGCTCGACGCGCTGACGCGCGAGCAGATGCGCGTGGATCTGGAAGACCTCTGGCTGAAAAACCGCATGACGGTGCTGTTCATCACCCATTCGATCGACGAAGCGATATTGCTTGCCGACCGCGTTATCGTCATGACGCCAAGGCCCGGACGGATCGAACGCATTCTGAACGTTAACCTCCCCCGTCCGCGCGGCCTCGCCGCCAGACGTGAACCGGAGTTCCTGGAAAAATCGGAGGAAGTCACCGAAATCTTCCTTTCCCGTGGCGTCCTGCACGGCCGGGCCAAAGAAGACCGGAGTCACGCATGAGCGAGACACGATCGAAAACGGGTGGGTCGGTGGACAGAACATTGGCGATCGTGGAACTCATGGCGCTGGCGGATCAGCCGATGCGCCTGTCGGACATGGCACATCAGTTGGACATTCCGAAGAGCGCCGCTCATCGCATATTGACCACCCTTATCGAGAATGGCTGGGCGCATCAGAACAGCGAGAGCGAGTGCTACAATCTTACGCTTCGCATGGCACTTGTCGGCCAGCGCCAATTGCGCCGGCTCGAGGCCATTGATCTGAGACAGCCCATCCTCGACGATCTGGCGCAGCGGACCAAGGAACTCGTGCGGCTCACCTCGGTCCAGAACGGCAGCCTCGTCTGGATCGGTTCTTCACGGGGGCGCCGCTCGGGCCTCGTCTACGAAGCCGATATGAGCGAGAAGATCATTCCGTTTGCGACCGCCAATGGAAAGGCCTGGCTGGCGAGCATGCCGCGCGAGGAGGCGCTCCGCATTGCTCTGGACGCCGGACTCGGACGGGAAGGCATCGGTACGGGCAGAACCATCACGACGATAGAGGCGCTCAGCCAAGAACTCGACCTCACCGCCAAGCGCGCTTACGGCTTGGCACAGCAGGAGGCCGAAGATGGGGTCGGCGCCGTCGCGGTTGCCATTGAGGTGCGTGGCAAGATCGTCGGGACGATGAGCGTCGCCGCGCCCCTGACGCGCCTCCCCGAGGCGCGTGTAGCGGAAATCCTGCCAATGCTGCGCGCTGCGGCGGACAATATGGCAATCGCCTGGGAATCGGCCTAACTATAGGGAGCAATCCATCCCACCGCTGGGCGGCGGCACCTTATCTCCGACTCAGCGAGCCAGCCCAAGTGAGCCCGGATTCATAAGACCCCGCGGGTCAAGCGCCTTCTTGATATCCTTCGTCAGAGACCAGGTTTGCGGCGTCAGGATCGTCTCGAACGGATAGTCGCGAGCCACCTGCCAGCTAGCACCGCCGAGGCCTGCATAGAGTTCCTGGCAACCGCGGCGCAGTTCAATGACCGCATTGCGCGAGGCGGGGTTGGCCGGCCGGCTCAACCAGGGCTTCACCGTGTCCTGACCAACACTTTTGGCATGGAGCGGTGTGATCTCGTCCAGCCAGTAGAATGCCGGCTCAAGGAAAAATTCGTTGCCCACCGTCATGCTCATGACGGAGTAGACGATGCCGTGTTCCTGCATGAAGGCCTTCTTTGAAGCGAAATACGCCTCGTTGGAATTCACGACCTTTTGCGCGTCGCTAAGCGGAAAGACGCCGTGAATCGGCACCCAGCGCTCGCCGTTCAGCCCGAGCATGCCGCGAACGGGACCGAACGGTTTGGACCGCATCACCTTGGGCACGGTGTTTTCGATTTCGGTTCCATAACGTTTGCCGATTTCGACCAGGCGGGAAAGCGCTGAGTCAAGTTCGGTCGGCGAGTCGGCCTCGGTTACAACATGAAGTGTAAAATTATGGGCCTTCAGGAATCCGGTGCCAGCGACCGCGATGCCGACCGCATCCTTGATACCCTTGACCAGCGTCTTGCCGCCGGCAGCAACATTGCCCAGAGTCTTCAAACCGTCAGAGATGCGGTTGACGCTGGCAGAGTGCTCCGCCTTGCTTCGGTCGATGCCGAAACCTTCGGCGACCAGCCGGGTCCGCGCCATGTCGACCTGCGCAGCGGCCATGGCGTTCATCGTCGGGAACCCGAATGAGAGAAAGCCGGTCTCCCGAGGGCGCGGCCAGAGCTTAAATGTTGCTGCGACCTTGAGCCCGAAAGCGCCGTTGTCGCCGAGGAACATACCGGTCAGATCGGGACCACCATACCGCGTAAAAGGTTTGGCGCCGACGCGTCCTCCGGAACCAGTGGTGACGACTCGGCCGTCCGCCAGAATGACCGTCACACCGATGACGCAGTCAGCGACGACGCCGTTAAGGGCCGACCCGAAGAAGGCACTGTTTTGCGACAAGGCCCCACCAACGGTTGCATTTACGCCTGATAGCGGTCCCCAATAGCCGGTGCGCAGACCCGTGCCGTCCAGGGCCTCGTTCAACTTCTCCCAGGTGCAGCCGGCCTCTACGGTGATGTAGCGGTCATCGGTGTTGACTTCGAGAATACGGTTCAGCTTGCGCGTATCGACAACCACTGAGTCCACCCTATCCGGCAGGTAGCCTTTCGAATAGGACATGCCGCCGCCACGCGGCACGACGGAGAGGCCAGCGTCGGTGGTCAGCCTGACCGCCTCGGCGGCCTCTTTCACGCTCTCAGGCAGCACAACGGCGAGCGGCGGAATTCCCGGCTGCCAGAAAACGTCGTTCGCATAATATTCGCGCGTAGCCGTATCCGAGACGACGCGGTCGCCCAGCGCGCGCTGCAGTGCGTCGAGAGCCAGAAGATCGTCGGCACGGATATGGGCGCTCAGGGTCATCTTGTCGTCAACTCCTCCCGGTCGGCATCGCGGCGCCTGGCTGTTGCGAAGACCACGCGCTTTGGCAACCGAAGCATCAAAGCGGAGATGTGTCAATCTTTGACTTATGTATCACTCCATGACATGCATGATTGCAGATGCGGGAGCGATCCGGTGGCCGCGAATGTGGTAGGTGAGGAAAAGCCGGCTGACGACGCGTCCGCGCAATGGTGCTATTTGCCTCTTCCAAAGGGATGTCAGGAAGGAAACAGGACCGGATGGCGGAAGAAACGTCGACCCATAATGTGCGGGCGGTGACGAGGGCGCTCACGATCCTCAACTCCTTCGCCGGCAAGGGACTTCAGACGCTGGCGGAGGTGACGGTCGCGACGGGGCTCGACAAGGGCACGACCCGCCGTCTTCTTCTTACCCTCATGGACAGCGGCTTCATCGCGCAGGACCCGGCGACCCAGCATTATCGTCTCGGGCGCGCCATCCGCGACCTTGCCGCCAGCGTCGCCGATGACCTGGATTTGAAGGCGGTGGCGCTGCCGGTGCTGACCGAACTCGCGGCGGACCTGCACATCACCGCCTTTCTCTCCATCTACGATGAGGGAGACGTGGTGTGCCTCGACCGAATCCACGACATGAAGGGCATCGAGGTGCACTGGTGGGCGATCGGCGGCACGCTGGCCTATAACTGCGGCGGAGCGCCGAAGCTTCTGCTTGCTTATCAAGAGCCGGAGGAGATCGAAAGGGTGCTCAAGCACCAGCCGGTAGCGCTGACGCCGAAGAGCATCGTCGACCGCGACCAGTTGCGGGACCGCTTGGCCAAGATCCGCAAACGCGGCTGGGAATTCGCTGTCGACGACGTCACCCTCGGGCTGACTGCTCTGGCCGTGCCCGTGCGCTCGCCGGACGGCGCCATCGTCTGCTCGATCAGCATGGCCGGTCTCACGCCACAGATGATCGAGAACGGCAAGCCTGTCCACCTCAAGCGCCTGCAAAAAGCAGCGGAAAGCATGGCGCGCCGGTTGCGGTTATCGGGGGGCAGCAACCGCGTGAACCGGTGAACCACCCATTTCATCAGATGACACTAGGTTTGTGGCTTGACAGATTTTTGGATTTCCCTCTAGTCTGTGGACGATGGAGCGTTTCTGGGGAGCTTAGCGGAGAATGGCCGTCGCCAAATAGCGCCGGCACCAGGGCAGCAAGCGAGGATCGGGCTACTCTTCCAATGCTGGCGGACGGAGAGCCTACGCGGGCTGCCGCCGGTCGGCTGGGAAGTGCAGAAATGTCGGCCTGTAACATCCGCTGACAAGTGCTTGCTTGGCGCTTGATCTCGAATAGGGAGGAAAAACCGTGACTTTGTTGAATATGCTTGCGCACTGCGTGCGTCCGGCCGGATTGGCCGCAGTAATCGCCGGTGTCGCTTTTTCGGCGGCACCGTCCCGGGCGGAAGGCCTCGCTCCGGGCGAGTACCAGATCGGCTTCGTAACCGAGAATACCGGCCCGCTCGCGGCCGCCGGCGTCTCCTACTATCACGGGGCTCAGCTCGCGATTGACGAAATTAATCAGTCCGCCTGGATCGGCAAGGGCGATACGCTGAAGATGGTCGAGAAAGAGTCCGGTTCGGACGCCGCGCGCGCCGTCCAGGCAGTCTCCCAGTTCATCGCCGACCGCAACGTCATCGCAACGAGCTGCTGCATTCTATCGCCGGTCGCCGGTGCCGTGCGGCCTGTGGCGGTGAACGCCAAGATCCCGCTGGTGATCTATGGGGCAACCCGGCCGGGATTGCCGCAATTACCCTATGTCACCTCGGTCGTCGGACTGCCCGGACCGCAGGAAGTGAAGATGACGAAGACCATCATCGAGAAGCTGCATCCGAAGACGGTCGCCTATTTCGTCAACGCCGACAACGAGGCCTTCCAGGGCCGCTTCAAGGCGGCGCAAAAGGTCATGGAGGACGCCGGCGTCAAGACGGCGGGCGTCATCAGCATCCTCGGCTCCGACACCGACTTCACCGCACCCGCCACGCAGGCGATGGGGACGAATCCCGACCTTATCATGGTCTGGACCACGCAGACGCCGGCCGGCGGCATCATCGCCGCCTTGCGCAACCGCGGCTACAAAGGGCCGATCTCGGCCAATGACGTGATCGCGCCGCCGCCCATGTTCAAGAAGATCGGCGAGCCGCTGGTGGGCGTTCCGTTCCCGGTGCTGTTCTCGGCCGAGCTTTCCGACACGCCCGAGGCCAAGGCCTTCATCGAAGCCTACCAGAAGCGCTTCAGCGCCTTGCCGGACGCCTATGCCGCGCAAGGCTATACGATGGTCTACTACGTCGCCCAGGGCCTGAAGTCGCTCGACGGCAAGCCGACGCGCGAAAGCCTCGCCGAGGCGATGGCGAAGATCACCGAGATCGACCACAACGTCTATGGCGGGCTGCCAATGAAGGACGGCCAGGCCGAGTTCGCGAAGTCGCTGATCGGCGCCTGGTCCAAGGAGGGCAAGGTGGTGCGCTGGGATCCGAAATAGATGCACCTCTTCCTTGAGCAGTTCGTCAATGGCTGGGCACTGGGATCGCTTTACGCGCTCTTCGGCATCGGCTTCGGCCTCGTCTTCTCGACGCTCGGCATCCTGAATGCTGCTCATGGAACTTATGCGAGCTGGGCCGCCATTGTCGGCTACTACGCGGTGGTCTGGCTCAACGTGCCTTTCCCGGTCGCGATCGCTGTCGGGGTCCTGGCCGGCGGCGTTCTCGCAATCGTCGTCGACCAGATCGGCTTCCAGCCGCTCCGCGCCAAGAAGGCGGGGCTACTGGGCGCGTTGATCACCAGCATCGCCTTCTGGATCATCCTCGACAGCCTCGCAGGCTTCGCGACGCAGCAGCAGAGCCTGGCCTTCCCAGCCTCGACCTATCCGAACAGGATGGTGGCGGTCGGGCCGGTGATGGTTCCCCAGATGCAGATCATCACCATCCTGGCACTGATCATCTGCGCGGTCGGCATTTACCTCCTCATCCAGAAGACGCGTATCGGCGCCGCGATGCGGGCCGTCGGCTGGAACGAGGTCGCCGCCGGGCTCGGCGGCGTCAATGCGCGCGTAGTCATCCTGCTCACCGCTTTCCTCGCTGGCGCGACGTCCGGTCTCGCCGGCGTGCTTGGCGGCATCGCCACGTCCAACGTATCTTTCACGCTCGGCGAGGGGCTGCTGCTTAAAGGTTTCGCCGCCGTGGTCGTCGGCGGCTTCGACGACGTGCGCGGCACGGCGATCGCCGGCATCTGCCTCGGTATCATCGAGGTCTTCGTAGGGCAGTATGTCTCCACCGCCATGCGGGACGGGGTGACCTACGCGCTTCTGCTGCTCTTCCTGATCCTGCGGCCGCGCGGCCTTTTCGGCAGCACCAGTTTCCTGCGAGCGTAGCGATGGATGCGCTTCTCGACTTCTGGGCCGCCTATGGAAGCACCGTGGTGTTCGCCATGATCAACGCCTTTTTCGCGTTGAGCACTTACGCCGTGCTTTCCACGGGCGTGCTCAGCTTCACGACTGTCGTCTTCGCCGCAGTCGGGGGCTTCCTGGCGGCGCAGACGGTGGGCCACCTGCAGATATCGATCCATCTCTCCTTCCTCCTCGCCGCGATCGGCGGCGGGCTTGCGGCAGCCGTCGTCGCCGTCGCCTTCCTCAAGCTCGACAGCCATTGGATGGCGCTGGCGAGCCTGGCGCTCGTGCTCATCACGCGCGTCGTATCGCTCAATGCTCCGATCCTGACGGGTGGCGTCAACGGCCTCGTCGTGCCGCTGCGCGTCGATCCGATCGAGGTTGCGATCCTGCTCGCGGTGGTCACCTTCGCCTTCTACCGACTGCACAATTCCTGGTACGGGCTTGCCTCGCGCGCCGTTCGCGAGGACCCCGCGGTCGCGTCTACCATGGGCATCCCGCCGAGACGCATCCAGTTCGTGGCTTTCGTCATCAGCGGCGTGGTGGGCGGCATCGGCGGCGCCGCACTTGCCTTCACGTTGCAGTTCCTCTCGCCGGAGACTTATTTCATCGGCATCGCCTTCACCATGATCGCCTCGGCGGTGCTGGGCGGGTCCTTCCATTGGTTCGGACCCGTCGTCGGCGCATTCGTCTTCACTGCGCTGCCGGTAATGATGCAGGCTTTCGTGCCTCAGATCGAGGACGTGGCGAAAGGCGTGGCGCTTCTGCTGATCATGATCTTCATGCCGCGTGGGCTGATCGACCCCCGCGCCGTCCGCCTGCGTCGGGCCGCCAGGCTCCGGCACAAGCAGGAGCGCGCCGTCAATGCCTGACCCCGCGGCGTCCCGCATCCTGCTCGAGTTCGACGACGTGGTGAAGAGCTTCGGCGGCGTCGTGGCCGTCGATCACCTGAGCGCGCATGTGCGCCAGGGCAGCGTCCACGGCCTGATCGGCCCGAATGGCGCCGGCAAGACGACGATGATCAACCTCATCACCGGCCTGTTCCATCCCGATTCCGGGACAATCTCGTTCGACGGTAAACATCTGGAGGCGATGGCGCCGCATCAGATCGCCGCGCTCGGCATCTCCCGCACCTACCAGAACGTGCGCCTCTTCAGCGGCATGACGGCGCTCGAACAGGTGATGACGGGCTGCTACCTACAGCGCGGCGTCAGCCTCTGGGCATCGTTTCTCGGGACCGGCAACGCGCGTCGGCAATGGGCGAAGACGAGGGATCATGCCATGTCTCTCCTCAAGCGCGTCGGCATGGCGGATCGGGCGGACGAACTCGCCGAGACCCTTTCATACGGCGAGCAGCGTAGGGTGGAGATCGCGCGCGCGCTCGGCTCGGACCCGAAGCTGCTGCTGCTCGACGAGCCGACGGCCGGCATGAATACGCAGGAGGCGAGCTCGGTCGGGCGCCTGGTGCACGAATTGCGCGACAGCGGCCTCACCATCCTTCTGGTCGAGCACAATATGGGCCTTGTGACGGAATTCTGCAGCAGTTGTACCGTGATCAATTTCGGCCGTCTTCTGGCGGAAGGCGACCCGCGCACCTGTATCGCCAACCCCCAGGTGCAGGAGGCCTATTTCGGACGCCAGAACGATGCTGAACGTATCCAAGCTCTCCGCTAGCTACGGCGCCATCCAGGCGGTCCGCGCCATCGACCTGTCGGTCAAGGTCGGGCAGTTCGCCGTGCTGCTCGGCGCCAATGGCGCGGGCAAGTCGACGACGTTGCGCAGCATCGCCGGCCTGCACCGGCCTGTGGCCGGCTCGGTCCGGCTCGGCGAGCGCGAGATATCGAGCCTCCCGCTGCACAAGGTGGTCGGCGCTGGACTGGCCTTCGTTCCCGAGGGGCGAATGGTGGTGGCGCCGCTGACGGTGGAGGAGAACCTCGAGCTCAGCCGTTTCTCCGGGCGCAACAGGGACAACGGCCTGATCGACCATGTCTACGAGCTCTTCCCGCGCCTGAAGGAGCGGCGCGGGCAGCGCGCCGGTCTGCTCAGCGGCGGCGAGCAGCAGATGCTGGCGATCGGGCGCGCGCTGATGGCCAAGCCGCAGATGCTGGTGCTCGACGAACCGTCGATGGGGCTGGCACCTTCCATCGTCGATCTCGTGTTCCAGGCGATCGTACGCCTGCACAAGGAAGGGCAATCGATTCTGCTCGTCGAGCAGAACGCGGCCATCGCGCTGTCGGTCTGCGACTACGGCTATGTCATGCGGCGCGGCCAGATCGTCGTCGAGGGGACACCGGAAAAGCTCAAGGAAAGCCCCGAAGTGCTCGAAGCCTACATGTCGTAGGCCCGACGCGCCACGTCAGGCAAGATAGCGGCGGTAGATGGAAAGCGTCTCGGCGGCGAGTTTCGGATCGGGGTCGGGCCACCACACCGTCGTCGGCGTCAGCATCGTCTCCACCCCCGGCACGGCGAGGCGGCGGGCCTCCTCCACGCCGTTGACCAGCATGTCGTTCGGTCCCGCGCAGACCAGCGCCGGCCGCCTCAGCAGAGGCAACCGGGCGGCCGTGTCGTAGGAGAAGGCCGAACGGTAGGCGAGGTCGTAGGTCAGGCCGCTTTCGAGGATGCCGATCGTGTATTTGTGCAGCTCGCGCGCGCTCGGCACGCCGAGCTGCCGGGCTGCGGCGCGCTCGTCGCGATACCACGGCCAGAACATGAACATGTCGCGCCGCCAGTTCCAAATGGATTGGAGGTGAAGTCCCCATTTGTCGGGCCGGAAGGGCGGAAAGTAGCGCGCCAGCAGGTCGCTCTGGAAATCCGGCGAGACGAAGACCGGCCCTTCCAGCACGGCGCGATTGACCAGCTCCGGTCGTTGCACGGCAAGCTCGATCGCCACCAGCGAGCCGGTGTGCGAGCCCCAGAGGTCGACGCTGTCGAAGCCGAGCGCCTCGATCAGCGCGGCCATGTCCTCGGCCAGCGTCGCCACGGTCACGTCTCGGCGCGGCTTGTCGGAAAGCCCGTTGCCGAGATAGTCGACAGCGATGGCCGGCCGCGCGCCGTTTTCCGAAAGGCCTACCACCACCGGCTCGAACTGCGCCGAGGAGCCGCCGCCGGTCGGAATGACAAGGACCGGCCGGCCTTTGCCGCCGCCGGCGCGCCGCAGATGCATCCGGCCCCGCGAGGTCTCCACATATTGATGCCAGAGCTTGCCGTCCGGCAATGCTTCCGTCGGAGCCATCGAGCGGCCTGACGAACCCGTATCGACTCCCGCCAGCGCGGCAGGCAGATCCGCCAGTCCGACGTGGCGGCCCTCGGCCCGGCCGATTGCTGTCGCGCAGGTCGCCCACAATCCGGCGAAGCGCTCCGGCTGCACCGAGGCCGCGGTGATGGTCGCGTCGAGATCGTCCACTTCGGGAATGGGCCCGCCACCGGTAGCCGGCTGCGTCGGGTCGTCGGGCTTCAGCAGGTGGCAGTCGCGGATGAAGGCCCATAGCGCTGTCAGTTGCATGCCATCCTGGCGTGGCGTCAAATCAGTCGGCGCATGGCGTCGAGCGGCCCACGCCGCGGCGTCATTCGCGCCGACGAGGAAGCTTGCCGCGACGCGCACGCCGCATTTCCGCTTGAGCGCCCCGGCGACCGCGCCAGCCATGTCGAGCGCCACCAGCGCGAAGCGTTCGATCCCTGCCGGAAGCAGCGCTTCGTGCAAGGCGGTCGCGATTTCCTCGACGCCGTCGGCCTCGTGCGAAGAGGAGCCGCCGATCCCCGGCATTTCGAAGACGGTGATGCGCCATCCCTGGCAACGTTCCGCAAGAAGCCGGGCGATCACCGAGCCGGCGAGGGTGAGCCCCGCCACGACGACGAGATCGCGCCCCGAACCGGTGCGCCAGAGCCGAATCTGCCCACCGGGCAACGTGAGGTAGTGCGCGACGATGCTGGCCGCGGCCATGGCTTTCCTCCCTATGCAGAGAGACGGTTCTTCAACGCTGTCCGTCCGCCAGTTTGCGGGCGGAGCAGCTGCCATATGTCGTCCGGCTCAGGCGGCGGCGGCTTTCGCAGCGAGCGGATTGGGCAGATATTCGAGCTGCTGCGCTTCGATCTCCTTGAAGCCGATGAACTCTACGAAGGGATCGTGCGCCATCACCGGCCGCGGCAGGTTGGCCGAGGACTTGTCCTTGCAGAGCTGGGCAAGATTCTCCTTGAGTGCCGCCGCCGCGCTCATCAGCGGAACTAGCGCGAAGGTCGCCATGCCGGCGACGCTCTCGATCTCCTTCGGCGAGAGCTTCTTTTCCAGCCAGCCGAGCACCTGCAACGACAGCGGTACGCCGACCGCCTGGCGGAGCGCGCGCAGTCCCTCGATCGAGTTGAAGCACTTGCTGATCGGCTGGATGATGTCGGCGCCGGCCGCCACATAGGCCTTGCCGCGCTCGATCGCTTCCGCCTCTGTGGTCACGTCGGTGCGGGCGATGATCAGCATGTTGGGATTGGTGCGCGCGGCCACCGCCGCCCTGATCTTGCCGACCGCCTCCTCGAGCGCGACCACCTCGACCCCACCGACGCAGATCGGGCAGCGCTTCGGCGACACCTGGTCCTCCATGATCACGGCCGATACGCCGGTCGCCTCGAACTCGCGCACGGTGCGCATGGCGTTGATGGCGTTGCCGTAAGCGGTGTCGATATCGGCGATCACCGGGATATCGACGACGTTCGCGACGTTGCGCACGACCGCGAGGTTCTCCGACATGGTATAGAGCTCGGCGTCGGGCAGGCCGAGATGCGAGGCCGAGACGCCGAAACCGCTGGTCATCACGGCATCGAAGCCCGCGCCCTGGATGAAGCGCGCGGAGAGCGCGTCATAGGCGCCGGCGGACCAGACCGTCTTCTGGTGGACGACGCGGTCGCGGAATTCACGTGTGGCCTTGGAGGACATGATGAGAGCCTTTCATGCAACGTTTTGCGAGCGTTTCAGGTAGGGAAGCAGGCCGCCGGCATCGAGCATCTCGTGGTCCGCGAAGGATAGGGGTTCCATCGGCAGCGACGCGCCCTTGGTGAGGTTGCGGACTTCGTTTGCCTGCCAGTCGACCTCGATCTCGTCCCAGCGCTCCACTAGGCCGAGAATGCCCGGGCAGCTCGCCTGCGGAAATCCCATGCTGATCTCGCCGCGCCAGTAGCCGGGCGCGAAGGATTCGGCGACGACGCCGGCGATGCCGAGATGGCGCATCGCGCGCATCGGCGGATAGTGCGGATGGCCGTAGCCGAAATTGTGGTTGCCGACGATGACGTCGCCGAGCTTCACCTTGTCGCGGAAGCCGGGATCGTAGGACTGCATCGCCGCCTGCGCCAGTTCCTCGATATCCGTGATCTTGATGTTCTTGACCCCGACGATCTGGTCGACGTCGAAATTGATCTCGTCGAAGACGAAGGCGACCCTGCCGCGTAGATTCTGGAGAGACATCGCTGGGCCTCAGAGATATTTGCGTGGATCGGCGATCGCGCCTTCGATGGCCGAGGCCGCGACGGTCGCGGCATTGCAGAGATATATCTCGGAATCGGGGCTTCCCATGCGGCCGCGCACGTTGAGGGTTCCCGTCGAGACCGCGCGCTGCTTTTCCGTCATGGTGGCGATGCGGCCGAAACAGTAGTCGCAGCTCGGCGAGGAGACGAACGCGCCCGCCTCGACGATGGTGGCGATGTAGCCTTCGCGCGAGGCGGCCGCCATGATCTCCTGGCTGGTCGGCACGACGTTGAGCTGGAAGCCGGGCTTCACCTGACGCCCTTTCAGCACCTCGGCGGCGACCCTCAGATCGTCGAGCCGGCCCGAGGCGCAGGAGCCGAGATAGCCCGCGTTGAGCTCGAGCCCGATGAATTCGGAGAGGTTGCGGGTGTTCGCCGGCGTCGGCGGGATGACCACCAGCGGCTCGAGATTGTCGAGGTCGACGTCGTGGACGGCCGAATAGACCGCATCGGGATCGCTGTAGACCGGCTCGATCTTCTTCCGGGCGCGCGGCAGCGCGTAGGCGAGCCGCGCGGCGTCCGGGTTGACGATCGCCGTGATGGCGCCGGTGAACATGGCGAGCCCGGTGATCGTCTGCAGGCCCTCGGTGGAAATCTGGTCCATTCCCGGGCCGCCGATCTCCAGCACCTGGAAGCGGCAGGACGCCGGCCCCAGCGTACGCACGAGATGGTGGAAGACGTCGCGCGCCATCACGCCCTTCTGCAGCGTGCCATGCAAGTTGACGCGCACCGTCTGCGGCACCCTGATCGAGATACGCTCGCGCACGAAGGCTTCCAGCAGGTTGCGGCGGATGCCCATCGCCAGCGTGCCGAAGGTGCCGAGCTGGCTGATATGGCCGTCAAAATGGACGACGAAGGCGCCCGGCACAGCATAGCCGATTTCGGCCGCGACCTGATGGCCGATGCCGCGCCGCTCATAGAGCGGGACGTTGTTTTCGGCGCACCAGGTGCGGGTGCCGATGTGAAGCTCTTCCTCCTTGGGCGAAGTAGCCGGCACCATGTGGTCGATGAAGATGGCATAGCGCTCGGGCTCGGCGACACGCTCGATGCCGAAATCCTCCTTCATCTGCTTGAAATACACGTCCGTATAGCCGGGGAAGTCGTAAGCGATGACGTAGTCCGGCTTGGCCATGACCTCGTCTCCAGCCCGCACGTGGTCCTTGTCGGACACCCGCGCCAGTATCTTTTCGGCGATCGTATATCCCATCTTTCAATCCTCTTTTCGGCACCGCCTGCCCGGGAATTCAGGACGGCCTTGCCGGCTCAAAGCGGTATCCGTCGCCGTCGCGCACCACATGGCCAGCATGCGGCGGCCCGAAATGCATTGGCAGGAGCAAAGCCCCGCTGTCGGCGCAGTATTCCAGCACCCGCAGTCGAGTGGTCCGCGCCGCCTCTCCATCCTCGCAGAAGCAGCTGTTCAGCTCGGGATGATAGATCTGGAGCGGCTGGTGCAGCACGTCGGCGGTGCAGATGAAGGCGCCGTCCGGCATCTCGCATTTGACGGCAAGCTGCGTGGCGGTGTGGCCGGGAACGGCCTCCACGGTCAGGCCGGGCATGATGGTATCGCCAGCGTCGATGAAATCCACCATTCCCGCTTCGACAACGGGCAGCACGCTGTCCTCGATCACGGGCACGTTTTCTGGAAAAAGCGAGGGGCCAGGTCCGTCGGTCCAGTGCTCGTATTCGGCGCGGCCGAAAAGATAGCGCGCCTTGGGGAAGGTCGGTACAAAGCGGCCGTCCTTGGCCCTGGTGTTCCAGCCGACGTGATCGACATGGAGATGGGTGCAGATGACGAGGTCGACATCTTCCGGCTGGACGCCGGCGGCGGCCAGGTTTTCCATGAAAGGGAAGGAGAGCATGTTGAAGCGCCTGAGGAGCGGCAGAGCGCGCGCCTTGCCGTTGCCCGAGCAGGTATCGATGAGGATCGTCTTGCCGCCGAGGCGGACCAGCCAGCCATGGATGCTGGAGATGACCTTGCCGCTTTCGGCATGGAAGAAATTGGGCTGCTTGAGCTGGGGATGCTCGTCAAGGATCGCCGAGTCCAGGCCGGGGAAGAGGAAGGCGGGCAGGAAACCCGGCTCCAGCACCTCTTCGACACGCGTAACCGTTGCCGATCCGATCGTGAATGCCGTCAACGTCCTCCTCCCGGACTACCTTCACGAGACTAAATACCACGCACGCCCCGCCCTGCCAAGGAGCAAAATGCGTGTTGTAGAATGACACGTTCTCGCTGATTGCCATTCAAGTCGAATACGCCTCGACTGCCCTTGAGCAATTCGCACACTTCAACGCAGGCGAGCGGAGCGGCAGGGAAACGGAGATTGGACCAATCGCCGTGGCGGCCGCCCATGGCCCGTGGATCGTTGCATTGTCTATGTGACCGATGGACGGCGCGACAGGCACGCTACTGCATACCGCGCACTTCCAGTTTCAACTATATACAAGAAAGAATTGAAGCGGCTGCCGCGCACAATTTGCGACGACGCCGTGTAGCAATGACTGTTCGGCCAGCATAGCCTCCGTCGCTACGCGACACGCCTTGCTTCGCCGCGGCCGCTCCTCAACATCGCCATCCATTCCCGCATGACGTGGCCGTGATCTTCCCAGGTGCGGCCGCTGACGAGGTTGCCGTCGACGACATAAGGTTCATCGACGAACTCTCCTCCGCAAATCTCCAGGTCGAAACGACACTTGCGCACGCAGGACATCCGCCGACCGCGCACCCGGTCGGCCCGTGCCGGAATCTCTACGCCGTGGCAAACACTGGCGATCGGCTTTCCGACATCGAAGAAGTGTTGTGTAATGCGTATGAGATCAGGGTCGTCGCGAATGTATTCAGGCGCCCGTCCGCCGCTGAAGAAGATGCCGGCATATTCATTCTCATCCACATCGCGAAACGCGATGTCGGCACGGATCTGATAGCCTTCCCATTCGCGGGTTATGGTCCAACCCGGCCGAATCTCATGCAGGACCATCTGAAAAATCCTCTTCTCCGGACCAGCGACGACCGGCACAAAGCCGTCTTCCTGAAGGCGCAGGTAGGGATAGAGCGTGTCAAGCGTTTCGCTGGCATCGCCTACGATGATCAATGCCTTGCTGGATGACATGAATGGCCTCCGTATACGACTAGGATGAGAACGACGAACGGTGTTCGTCGAGAACGCCTCGCGCGAGGAAAATCTTGGTTATCCGATCGACGAGAGAGGTAAATATCGGATCGTTTCGAGCGGAGAGACCACGTGGCCTGGACAGTCCGACCTCGAAGACGCTGTCGATGGAACCGGGCCGTGGTGTCATCACAACCACCCGGTCGGCAAGCAGAACTGCCTCGTCGATCGAATGCGTGATGAAGAATACAGTCATCCGTTCCCGCATCCACAGTCCTTCGAGGTCCAGGCGCATCTGCTCCCTTGTCAGGGCGTCGAGCGCGCCGAATGGCTCATCCATGAGCAGAATGGACGGCCGGTGCACGAGACCCCGCGCGATCGCCGCCCGCTGCTGCATTCCCCCGGACAGTTCATGCGGATAGCGATGCATGAAACCTTTCAGCCCGACCGCGCCAAGAAGAAACTCGGCCCGGGCGCGATCCTCCTTTGCGGTGAGACCACGCAATTCGAGCTGCAGTAGCACGTTGCCCAAGATGTCCCGCCACTCGACGAGCGTCGGCTTCTGGAAGACGATGCCGGTGTCCGGGCGCGGACCGGCAACTTGCTCCTGAAGGATCTTGACCGATCCCTCGCTCGGCATCGAAAGGCCTGACACCAGGCGGAGCAAAGTGCTTTTCCCACAGCCCGACGGACCGACAACGGCGACGAATTCTCCTTTTCCGATGCCCAGTTCAACCTCCTTGAGCGCGACGGTTTTCTGCACGCCGCGCACAAAGGTCTTGCCGACACCGGAAAGAGAGATATGAGCCTCGGCCACCGGCAGCCTATTGAGCATAGTCGTTGGTGAAGAAGTCGGCGCCCGTCTTGTCCGTCTCCAAATTCTGATACTTCTTCAACAGCGCAACCGTGTTGTCCCAATCCTTGACGGATCCGACACCGATAGGCTCGCCTTTTGTGTTTGGGGATTCCAGCTTGGACAGCGAAACGTCCATCTGTTGCCGAAGCACCTTGGCATCGAGCTCGGGCTTGACCTTGACGGCCGCTGCGACGGCGGCGTCGGGGTTCTTTAACGCCTCTTCGAATGATTTGCGCGTTGCCTTCACAAAGCGCTTCACGAGGTCGGGACTGTCCTTGATGGTGTCCATGTTGGCGACGATGCCCAGCCCTACGAGCTTCACGCCAAGGTCGTCATAGCTGAGAACAGAGGCGGGAACGCCTTTGGCTTCCATGACGAACGACTGTGCGTCGACGCTGCCGAGGGTAGCATCCGCCCGCTTCTCAAGCACGGCTACCACCTTGCTGGCCGCGTCGACGTTAACGAGCTTGATTTTCGATTCATCCAGTTTGTTGTAGCTGATGACGGCCGGAAAAAGCTGGGTGAGCGCATCGCCGGCCGTTACCGAAATGGTCTTGCCCTCAAGATCCTTGGCTGTGCGAATGTTGGCGTCCTTCCGCGAAACAACTGCGAAAAGACCGCTGTTCATGACGGACATGACCGTCTCGATCGGTATGCCACGTGTGACGCTGACAATTTCGGTGCCGCCGTCGACTACACCGAACGTATCGCTCTTGGCACCGATTGCCTGCGCGGTCGCCGCGCCGCCCCGTCCCTCGAATATCTTGAGGTCAATCCCTTCGTCCTTGTAGTAGCCTTTCTCGACGCCGTAATAGAACGGCGCGTGGAAGCCCAGGAGCTGCCAGTTCAGGCGCAAGGTTGCCTTGTCCTGGGCTAGAGCGGGAATTGTCGCCGTCAGCACGGCGAAAATAACAGAGACAAAGATTCTACAAGGCATGCGGGTTCCTCCCTTTAGCTTTGGATAGTCACTGACGAGCGCTCTCATCCCTCGCAATCGCGTGCCAAGGCACGACGACATGCTCAAGAAGCTCGATGAGGTAGTAGAAGACGAGGCCGATCACTCCGAGCACGATGATGGCGGCGAAGACCATCGGAGTCATGAGCTGGCCGTTATAGGTGACGATCAGATAGCCGAGGCCGTTGTCCGAGGCGACGAACTCGGCAACGACCGCAGCGGTCGAGGCCAGCGCCGCAGCTACCTTGAGCCCCACAAAGATCGAGGGAAGCGCTCCGGGGAAACGAACTTTCACGAATGTCCGAAGCGTCCCGGCACCCGTGGACCGGGCCAGTTCCATCACACCCGGATCGATGGATTTGAAGCCGACGACGGCGTTGACCACGATCGGGAAGAAAGTCAGCAGGAAAACCAGCAGGATCTTCGGCAAGATGCCGAATCCGAACCAAATGATGAATAGCGGCGCGATCGCGATCTTCGGCACGATCTGCAGAAATACAATGATCGGATAGAGCGACCGCTCGAAGAAGCTGGAATAGGCCAATATCATCGCCAGAGGGATGCCGACCGCTACGCCCAAGAGGAAGCCGGCGATCATGTTGACGGTCGTCAGCCAAGAGCCGGCTGCCACACGAGGCCAGTTCGCCCAAAGGTCGCGGGCGATAACGGATGGGGGCGGGAGCAGATATTGCTGGACGCCCAGCAGTCGCACTGCGAGTTCCCAAACCAGCAACGCGCAGATCGCCGCCGCAACGCCGGTAACGGCACCTGTCAGACGTCCCCTCATCTCCGGACTCCCGAGATGCCCGAAGCCCGGCCGACATTGCCTTCGCTGCGTCGACAAAACGGAGATGCGGCAGCCTTCCTGGCAATTTTTGCCGCGCTCTCGTGTAGCAGGGGGACAAGGTCGGCGAGCCCCGCCGGCGTCCAGCGCGCGGTGGGAACGACGATCGCCAGGCCACCGAAGAAAGCCTTGGTCTCCTTGCCGAGTATTGGAACCGCCACCGCCGCAGCACCGAGATCGGCTTCGTCGTAGGCGATGGCGTAACCTTGCTTCTGAACCCGCGTCAGCTCGACTTCCAACTCGGCTTCGGTCTGTATCGCGTTTGGTCCACCATCTTCGACCTTGCCAAGCAACGCCTGCGCACGAACCGTCTCGAGCGCTTCCTGGTGCCCCATGGTTGCGAGATAGACCTTGCCCACCGCCATGGTGTGAAGCACGACCGGCCGCCCGAGATTGGCGTCGAAGCGAAGGCCGGGTTTGGCGCCTTGGGATTCTCCGACAATTGCCAGTCTGCCACCCTCGAGCCAGGACAATCGCACGAGTTCCCCTACCTCCGCTGCGAGTTGGTCAAGATCGGGCTGGAGAAGATTGAGGAAGCCGACATTCGACAGATAGCGAAATGCGAGAAGGGCGATTTCGAGCGTCAGCGAGTATTCGCCGTTCGGGCCATTCTGGCGAACCAGCCCTCTGACAATCATATCGGCCAGCAAACGGTGCGCGGTCGATTTCGATAGGCGGGCGCCACGAGCGGCTTCCGCCAACGAGATGCCGTCGGGGTGGGCTGCTAGAGCCTCGATCAAATCGAAAGTGCGATCGATTGCAGAGCGCATGAAAAATCCGGAATGACGTTTCGTTTTTTTATGATGCCTGAGAATGCTTATTCTTGTCAACATCCGCCAACGGCCGAAATCCGCTGTGGTACGATTGGCAATGTCCGGACAGTTGATCGCACTGCACGACGCCGGGGCAGTTTCGGCGGTGAAAGTCCCTTAGACTGGCGACACGATGATGCATCGCCTAAGCAAAGCGTCGCAGCGCGATATCTGTAATTGCTGGCTTAGCCTGCCCGGTCATTCGGCCCCGGGCCCCCGCATTGGTCAATCAGAGCCTGCAATGCCCAAGTCCAGTCTGCCAGCCAGTCGGGTGCGAATGCTGTTTCCACTGCAGCTAGAGCTCCGGCGGGCGAATTTCCAACTTTCCATGTAACAGCGGCTTTTCAGCGATAAGCAAAGTCTCTGAGAGCGCCGGTAGACGACCTGACCCTTGGAGACCTTACACATACGCAGCGACTGGGTGGGTCTCCCCGTAAGTCGGGAAATATTCCCGAAAATCGAGCGTCGTCGTTCCGGCTTCATTGCCGGTGGATACGTAGTTCCAAATGCTGACTCCCAACGAGCTGGGCAGGCATGCCAAGGAAGCTAAGTCGTTGAAATAAAATGGCGCGCCGTCTCAGGTGATGCGAACTATGTCTCCTCCATAGCCCTCTAAGGCCCTATCCAGTCACTCCTGACGCTGGAAGCAGGATTGTCACGCGTTGCTTCCACCAATCAAGCTCCGGTGGAACGACGGGAGCTTGATTGGTTTTGTTACTCGCAACGCGGGTAAGAGGGCGAGAGAAGCGCGCGTCCCGAACGTTCAAAGATTGCTTTTGTAGAACGGCACCAGCTTGTCCAGCGCCTGACGCACCGGCTCGGGCTTGTCGTAAAGGTCGTAGTGCGACCACCCTTCGACCACCACCAGTTCCTTGTTCTTGGAGGCAGCGCGCTCGATGATCTCGCAGCCGTCGCGATAAGCGCCGAAGGCTCCGACCTTGTCGCCCACGACCACGCAAAGCGGCTGGGTGAGAAGCACCTCAGCGAGATGAAACGCATCCCAGCCGACAGCGGCAGCCTGGTGCGATAGGAGCGAACGGTTGCAACCGTGAGGCTTCTGGCCGCGCGGGGTCCGATAGTAGTCCGTCGCCTCCAGCACATCGATATCTTTGATACCGGCCTTCTTGCCGGCTTCGACCGAAGGAGGCAGCAGATCATCGACATGCCATTCAGCACCGCGCGCCTCCGCGGTGCGCTGTTTTGATATCTTTTCCAACAAGCTGATGGGATCGAGATTGGCGAAGCCGCCGCGCATCAGCCGCCCATAGTTCGCGCCGGTCACGGTGCCGACTGCCTTGATGCGCCGCTCGGTCATCGCGGCGTTGATCGCATAACCGCCGCCGCCGCAGATACCCAGGACACCGATGCGATCCTCATCCACATACGGCAGCGTCACCAGATAGTCGGCGACATGGCGAAAGTCCTCGACGGTCAGGGTCGGGTCTTCGATGAAACGCGGCTTCCCGCCGCTGGCCCCCTGAAAGCTGCGATCGAACGCAATGACGACGAAGCCTTCCTTCGCCAGCGCCGCGCCATAAACATTGCCCGAGGTCTGCTCCTTACAACTCCCGATCGGATGGGCACTGATGATGGCCGGATACTTTTTCGTCTTGTCAAAGTTCGGTGGGAAATGGATATCGGCGGCGATATCCCAATACATGTCACGATTGCGGATATTCACGGTTTCCATGGTGCGTTCTCCCTGGTTGGCAGGTTGGATTAGAGGATTTGCTATCGGCGGGCGGGTTCACATGAAGGCGGGTTTGGCGCCATCGGTGTTCGGCTTGCTGATGCCGATATTGCGATTGCCGAGTGGTCCTGCGGCACCGGCAAGATCGGCCACGACAGCCGCAACGCTCTTGCGCGAGACTTCCGTTCCCTTGAACGGCTCAGTCCGCTCGGTGATCTCGAAATCGATCTCATCCGCGTCGGTCAGCCAGGCGGGACGCAGGATCGCATAGTCCAGCCCGGACGCTTCGATCAGATCGGCAGCCTTGCGGTAAGGCGGCAGATACGCGCCGATCTCGCGACGATTCCATTCGCCGAACTTGCCCGGAACTTCGTCATAGATGCCGATTGAGGCGCAGAAGATCAGCTTCCTCACGCCCGCCTCCTCCATGGAGGCGATGATACCGGCGGCCTGGATGTCCACGTCGCCCGCAAGGTTGGCGTAGACGACATCCTGGCCAGCCATCGCTTGCTTCAGCCGCGCGGCATCGAGCACGTCGCCTTCGACGATGCGGGCGTTGCCCGGAGCCCCGCGACCGAGCTTGCGTGCATTGCGCAAGAACAGCGTCATGGCGCTGTCGGCACGTTCCGCCAGCAAATCGACCAGATGACGGGCGATTTGCCCGCTGGCACCGAGAATGAGGATTTTGGTCATGGCGTTCGCCTTTGTGACGCTCCGAGCCGGCAGGGAGCTTTGGTTGCCGCTCATCTGAAAATCTAAATAGTCCGATGGATCAGAATGAAAAACTGAGGTATTCTTCAATCAATATGAAGCTGGACTTCATAAAAGGGACGTATGGACCGGAACTTGCTGCCTGCAATCGCTGCCTTCGCCGAGGTCGCCCGCGAGGGTAGTTTCACGCGCGCGGCATCGAAGCTGGACATTTCGCCTTCCGGTTTGTCGCAAATGATCCGCGCGCTGGAAACGAAGCTCTCAGTACGGTTGCTGAACCGCTCGACACGTTCGGTCTCCCTCACAGAAGAAGGCAGAAAGCTGCTTGCGGAGGCCGATCCCGGCTTGGCGATGATCGGACACGCAGTCGGGATGCTTCAGAATGCAGACGATCGCCCCGCCGGCGAGGTGCGGATCAACAGCTCTCGCATCGCAGCCAGCCATCTCATCGTGCCTCATATCGGAGAGTTTCGCCGCCGCTATCCGGCAGTGAGGTTGGAAATCATTGTCGACGATGGGTTTGGTGACATTATCCGGGAGGGCTGCGACGCCGGTATTCGCCTGCGCGAAAGCATTGGCGACAGCATGATCGCCGTGCCGATCGGTCCACCCGTATCTCTGGCGGTTGTTGGCTCGCCTGCCTATTTCGCGGCGTCGCCGCCACCGGAAACACCGCGCGACCTGCCCGACCATAATTGTCTTGGCCTTCGACATGGCTTCAGCAACGTGATTGCGCCATGGGAGTTCACTAACCCGGACGGCGGGCAAGATGTCGTATTCCACCCGCAAGGCTCGTTGGTCGTCAACAATGACGAGATGCTTCTGAGCGCCGCTCTACAAGGTGTCGGCCTGATCATGCACATGGATTTCGCCACTCGCCGGCACATCGAGGCAGGTGCGCTGATGCGGGTGCTCGCGGACTGGTGTCCGCCTTTCGACGGGTTCAATCTCTATCTTTCAAGCCGCGAACAGATGCCAGCGAAGCTGCGCGCCCTGGTTGATTTCCTGGTTGGAAAACGGCGCGTGGCGAATTCTGCTTAAACGGCGATATCGTGATGGCAATTGGGGCATGATCATCCCTTTGCATCCCTTCCTTCAGCGCGGTTATGAGGCCCGACGGCAGAATCCGCAGTATGACGCCACCGTGAGCGATTCGAACTTTTTCGCCGCCATACGCCGCCGTCTTTACGCTTTTTCGCGCACAGACCATCTCCGGCTCTTTGCGCAAGCGTAGTTTCGGCGGTTATCGACGGCTTTAGAGGGCAATCGGCGGTATTTGGCGCGCCCGAAGAGATTCGAACTCCTGACCCCCAGATTCGTAGTTTATTTCCAGCACTTTTCAATTGTATCCGTGCTTTCGCCTAAGTCTTAAATTAATCTTCTTTTTCAGTGGTTTGCGCGGTACTGCGCGTTTTGGCGTAGACATGCCACTTGATCCTGTGCGAGTCTAAAACCGGCTTAAAAACCGGCTTAATTTCGAGACATTTTATCCACTAACTCGCAGCACCACGCCATGACGGACACACGTATCCTCCTCAACGACAGGGCTATCAGAGATCTCAAACCAAGTAACAGGGGACAGTATCGAGCCCGCGACACCCAACTCAAAGGCTTCCATGTTGTGGTCGGAAAACGGGCGAAGACATTTGCTGTTCAGGGAGACCTTCGCAAAGACGGCAAGCGCATCACCACAATCTCGGTGCGCATCGGTGATGCCGAGACAATGTCCACACGCGAGGCGCGCGGAAAAGCGAAGACGTATCTTGCCCAGATATCGAAAGGCGAGCATCCAAATCCGAAACCCTCCGACATCGGGACAGCAGGTGAAGGCTTGTCACTCGTCAGTACGCAGCCCGGCGCTCCGCGTGGTGTGACGCTCAAAGAAGCCTGGGCGCGATATCGCGACGCGCACCTCGTTCGCAAGGGCCGCAGCGAGGGGACGATTGAAGGCTATCGAGATCACGTCGAACGCCTCTTCAAAGATTGGCTAGACACCCCTCTACAGGAGTTGGCCGATGATCCCGGCAAGGTCATTGGCAGGCACGACGAGATCAGCCAGGAGCATGGTCCCTACATCGCCAACGGTGCCATGCGCACGCTCCGCGCTATCTACAACCATGCGCGCAAGGCGCACCGTTCTCTCCCTGCCGATAACCCAGCGAGCGTCGTCGACTGGAACTCAGAAGAGCGTCGCAACACCGCGATGGGACTGGACGATCTCCCCCGCTGGTTCGGGCAGGCGGCGGCATTACCAGGTCCGATACGACGCGAGTTCCATCTGTTTTCACTCCTCTCCGGATGCCGGCCGACAGCGTTGATGGAGGCAAAGCCTCAGCACCTCGACCTCCGTCGTCGCGTCCTGCACATTCCGCGGCCCAAGGGTGGGGCCGACCGCGCGTTTGACATTCCGCTATCACGCCAAATGATCCTATGCCTCCTGCGCACGATCCGCTTCGCCCGACATTTCTATCCGCTTCAGGCAAACGACTGGCTGTTTCCGGCTGAAAGCGACAGCGGGCATCTGGCCGAACAGAAGGAAAAGCGGGACGTCTTGGCGAAATGGGGCAATGACCTGCGACAGACGTTCCGAACTTTGGCCACGCCGGCTGGCGTTTCTGAGTTCGACGCGCGCCTGCTGATGAACCATGCCATTCCGGGCGTGAATGCCGGGTACATCTCCCGGCATAAGCTACTGGAAGACCACCTTCGTGCCCAGCAGCAGGCGATCAGCAGCATAATGTTCGACGCTCTTGGGGACCTTCTCACCAAGGATGAGACTATCCGATCGTGGCTTGGTCCTAGGGCAACACAGCGCGCGATATTGGCCGCGAAGAGACAACCCGGCGAGCCGGCCTTGCGTGCCTCCGGAGGCCTCGCCGTTCGTCCACCGAGAGGAATTGAGCCCCAAACGAACCTCGATAGCAGGCCCGGCAATCGAGTGGCCCCTGCTTCGCCTCCAGGCATCAGTCCGGACGCATGATATTGACGACATAGCCTGGGAGCTATATATGAGTTGGGAAGTCGCTTTCGGCGATGAGTTCGATGGGGAGTTCGAGGCATTGCCCCAAACGGTCCAAGACGAGCTGTTGGCCTCCGCGAAACTTCTCGGTGCGTTTGGTCCTCAGTTGGGGCGACCGCACGCAGACACTCTGAACGATTCGTCATTCGCGAACATGAAAGAACTGCGCTTCGATGCCGACGACGGTGTGTGGCGGGTGGCGTTCGCGTTCGACCCAAAGCGGCAGGCTATCCTGCTGGTCGCTGGCGATAAATCGGGCGTGAGCGAGAAGCGCTTCTACAAAAGCCTGATCGAAAAGGCGGACAGGCGCTATCAAGGGCATCTCGACCGCTTGGCGACGGCAAAGAAGGAGAAGAAGTAATGGGTCGCAGAGTTGATGATGTAATCGCCGCGCTTCCCGAGAATCGTCGGCAGCGTGTCGAAGCACGTTTCGCGGAGTTAAGAGGAGAGGTAGAGGGTCTCCGCGAACTGCGCCGTGCCGCAGGGAAGGCGCAGGCCGAGATCGCATCGACACTAAATATCAAACAGCCCTCGGTTTCGAAGATCGAGAAGCAGGCTGATATGTACCTGTCGACCCTCAAGAGCTACGTCGAGGCGATCGGCGGACAACTCGACCTCATCGTCCGCCTCCCTTCGCGCGCGCCACTCCGGATCGAAAGGCTCGGCGACGTAGTGGGTCCGAAGATCGTCTCCGCCCGCAAAGCTGATGGCGCACCAGGCAAACCCATCCGCAAAAAGGCTGCGCGCACCGGCTGAAAACCTTTGTGCTGTTTCGCCCACGGACTATCGACAAGCCGAACGCTGGTGCTGCTTTGGCCGTCGGTATGAGCAATTTCCTCGTGAAGCCGCGGATCGATCTGCCAGCCGTCACGCTCCTCAAGGATACGCCCTCCTGACGGACGGCGTCGCTTATTGCTGGCGGTAGGTGGTGATAGTGATCGCGTAAAGTCGTGCGAGAGCGAAGGGCGCCGCGGCGCGTGAGATGTTGGATGCTGCACTCAGGAGCCCATTTCGCGCGAGGTCGCTGTGTTCAGGGCACACAGCCCGCCTGGGCGCCGAAGCCGCCCGCAGATTGGCCCCTCACTCCAAGGGCAGTACTTCCGACCGCTTGACTTGGCCAAGGGCGAAGCTTGTCTCGATAGAAGCTACGCCATCGAGACGAGTAAGCTTTTGTTTGAGGAAGCGCTCGTAGGCTTCGAGATCGCGTGCAACGATGCGCATCAGATAGTCACGCTGACCCGTCATAAGGTAACAGTCAACGACTTCCGGCCATCGCGCTACGGCGTCCGCGAACCGATCGAGATCCTCCTCGCGCTGGCGTTCCAGCTTGATGGAGGCAAAGGCGCTGATCGGCAGACCGACCTTGGTCTGGTCAACAACGGCCGTGTAGCCCTTGATAATGCCGTCGCGCTCCAGATTGCGCGTGCGCCGCGCGCAAGGCGATTGCGACAGGCCAACTCGATCAGCCAGGTCGGCAACCGTCATCTTTCCATCGATCTGAAGCGCCTGAACAATCTTCTTGTCGATAGCATCCATGCCCAACCTTGGTTCGTTTCACCCCAATATAGTAAAGAGCTTGGCTATTTCAGCCAAAATCTCATGAAAAGCAATCAAACTTTGATCGGTTTCGCCTCGGGAAACATCATACGCTCAGACGAGCAAGGAGGGTCCCGATGAGCGACGACAAGATTCTGGCCGCGCTTGAGAAGAAAGTTCTCTGGCTGGCGACCTGGATGATTCACAACGCCAATCATCTGCGCGATAGCGAGGATGGCCTGAAGGTCGGTGGTCACCAGGCGTCGTCGGCATCGCTCGCGACCATCATGACGGCGCTTTACTTCTCTGTTCTCCGTCCCGAGGACCGGGTGGCCGTGAAGCCGCACTCCAGCCCGATCTTCCATGCAATCCAGTACCTGTCGGGCAACCAGACGCTGGAGAAGATAAAAAACTTTCGTGGTTACAAGGGCGCCCAGTCCTATCCGTCGCGCACCAAAGACATCGACGACGTGGATTTCTCCACCGGATCCGTCGGCCTCGGCGTGACGCAGACGCTGTTCTCATCGCTCGTGCAGGACTACGTCCACGCCAAGGGCTGGGCCGCCGATCTGCCGGAAGGCAAGATGGTGGCGCTGATCGGTGATGCCGAAATGGACGAAGGCAACATCTTCGAAGGGTTGATGGAAGGCTGGAAACACGGCCTGCGCAACACCTGGTGGGTAGTCGACTACAACCGGCAAAGCCTGGACGCGGTAGTACGCGAGGGATTGTGGGAGCGCTTCGAGACGATCTTCCGCAATTTCGGCTGGGAAGTCGTAGTGCTCAAATATGGCGGACTGCAGAAGGCCGCCTTCGCGGAACCGGGCGGAGAGCGCCTGCGCGACTGGATCGACAACTGTCCCAACCAGCTCTACTCCGCGCTCACCTTCCAAGGCGGGGCCGCCTGGCGAAAACGCCTGATGGACGATCTCGGCGACCAGGGACCGGTTTCGCGCCTTATCGAGAAGCGCAGCGACGCAGAACTCGCGCGGCTCATGGGGAATCTCGGTGGCCACGATCTGCCGTCCATCCTCGACGCATTCCGGCAAGCGCGCGAACACGACCGCCCGGTCTGCTTCATCGCATACACGATCAAGGGATTCGGCTTGCCGCTCGCCGGCCACAAGGACAATCATGCCGGACTGATGACTCCGTCCCAGGTGGCTGCCTTGCGCGAGAGCATGCGTATCGGCGAGGGCCGGGAATGGGAGCCCTTTGAGGGATTGAATATCCCGGAATCCGAACTGCGCGGCTTTCTCTCGGCATTACCATTCGTTCAGAAGGGTACCCGCCGCTACGGGGCGCCAACCATCAAAGTTCCAGAACAACTCACCTTCGCCGCGCAGCCGTCGATGTCCACGCAGCAGGGTTTCGGACTGCTAATGCATGAGATCGGCAAATCCGACAACGAGCTCGCGTCCCGCATCGTCACGACTTCTCCCGACGTCACGGTCTCAACCAATCTGGGTGCATGGGTCAACCGCCGGGGCCTGTTCGCCAAGGAGCAGATGGCTGATCTCTTCCGGGCAGAGAAGATTCCCTCGACCTACAACTGGACCTACTCGCCCAACGGCCAGCATGTGGAACTCGGGATCGCCGAAATGAACCTGTTCATCATGCTGTCGGCGCTCGGCCTTTCGCACTCGATCTTTGGCGAGCGCCTGCTGCCGATCGGCACGCTCTACGATCCCTTCATCGAGCGCGGCCTCGATGCGCTCAACTACGCCTGTTATCAGGATGCGCGCTTCATACTGGCCGCCACGCCGTCCGGCATCTCGCTAGCGCCGGAGGGCGGAGCCCACCAGTCGATCGCGACACCCCTGATCGGCATGGCCCAAGATGGGCTGGCGGGCTTCGAGCCGGCATTCGTGGATGAGCTCGCGGTCATGATGCGCTGGGCCCTCGAATACATGCAGCGCTCAGGCGAACAGGAGCCGGACGAGACCACCTGGTTGCGTGACGCCACCGGCGGCGCCGTCTATCTGCGACTTTCGACGCGCTCGATCGAGCAGCCGTGCCGCGAGATGACGACCACGCTGGGGCAGGACATCATCAATGGCGCCTACTGGATGAGGAAACCAGGACCGAACGCGCAGATCGTCGTCGCCTACACCGGCGTTATGGCGCCCGAAGCGATTGAGGCGGTCGGGCTTATGGGAGAGGACCGACGCGATATCGGCCTGCTGGCCATCACCTCCGCCGACAGGCTGAACGCCGGCTGGACTGCGGCGCAGCGCGCCCGCGAGGCCGGCCTGGCTTACGCCAATAGCCATATCGAGCGGCTGATGGCAGAATTGCCTTCCAATTGTGGCATCGTCACCGTCATCGACGGCCACCCGGCGACGCTTGCCTGGCTGGGATCCGTCCACGGCCACCGCACGCGGTCACTGGGTGTGGAGCATTTCGGCCAGACAGGCACCCTTGCTGACCTCTATCGCCATTTTGGCATCGATGCACAGGGAATCGTCAGAGCGGCGCAGACGCTCACACCGGGCAGGCCTGTCCGCCACCTCAGAGCGATGTAGCCGTGGGCAAGAACCGTCGGTCGAACCGAGCTGAGCGCTTATAGCTTCCACAATGCACGCGACTGCGGCGCTTGGACATGCCTAAGGTTTCGTCTCCACGCGCCGTGCCTTTGCAAACCCGCGATCCGTGGCGATGAAGCGCTCCAGCATGGGAACGACCAGCTTCACCGGATCGGTAGCCGGCTGGCCTGTCTCGCGCGCCAGCACCTCGGCATAGGCGCCAAGATCGCGATGGAGCGACGCAGGCAACTCAACGGTGATCTTTACGGGCTTGTCGTCGGCGATGGGGCCGAGTTTCAGTTTGACCATGGTCAACCTCTGTAGGGATCGAGAACGAGATCTCGGGTAACGATAACGCGGACCGGAAAACCCGGCCGTATGGTCAGTGTCGGCGCGACGTCGAGCTGGTGGCGGATGATCTGTTGGCCGGCGTCGTTGATGGTGTCCTCGCCGCCGTTGCGGATGGCGCGCAAGAGCCGGTCGTCATCATCGACGGCCAGCTCCGCTCCCACCGAGAGCAGCGTCGACAGGCCGGCGGCCTTTGCGAGATTCCACCAGTGATGGTCAACCCCGTCCTCAAGACCGGCGTAACCCAGTGCGTCTGCGCCCGGCTGGCGCTCCAGCACGATGGAGCGCCCGTTGGGCAGGATCAGCCTATTCCAGACGAGCAGTACGCGGCGCTGGCCGAACTGCACGCTGTTGTCGTTTTGCCCGATGATCCGGGTTCCCTGGGGCACCAACAGGATGCGCCCCGTGGGGCTGTCGTAGATGTTCTCGGTCACTTGCGCCATGATCTGGCCGGGCAGATCGGAACGAATGCCGGTAATCAGCGCGGCTGAGATCATCGCTCCAGCCTGAAGAACATAGGGTGACGCCGGCGGCATGACGCGATCCGACGACGTGGTGCGCCGATCGACAGCCGCGTTGAGGAAAGCCAGTTGCTTGTCCTGCGCGGTCGGCTGACCGGGCTGGCCATTGCGGCCCGCCAGGTCGAGGCCGGTGAGGTTCGGCATTGCGATGCTTCCCGGTGTACCGGCAGGATTCGTGGTGCGAGCCTCGGTCTGGAAAAAGACTTTGCTGACGCGTGCAGCTTCTTCCTCTGCAAGCCGGCGTTCCTCGGCGCGATCAACGGTTGGCCTTACGACCGTGGGCGGCACGACGGGCTGGCCACGGTTCTGCGCGTTGACAATGGGGCGACCGAGATCGCCCGGCAGCGCCGGGCCGAGAACGGGGCCGGTATAATCCTTAGGCAGACCGGCAAGCCCGTCGGCGGTCTGCCGATTGTCAGTCGGATAGAGTTCTTCGCGGCTCTTGCCGCCGTCGCGGGTCTGGAGCGCGTAGATCAGAGCGCCGCCGACCCCGACCAGGGCGATGGCACTAAGGCTCGCGAGCACCTTGCGCGACAGCCGCGTGACGCGTGGCGGTTCGGCTCGAAGCCGCATTGGCTCGGCGTTGTTCTCAGTGCCAGTCATGACGATGGCCTCGCGTCGGTGCGGACAATCCTGACGGTCTGTTGCTGCTTGCCGCTGCCAAGGCGCAGTTCGGCCGCACCGAACAGGCGATCGACGATCAGGATGTTGTGGTAGACGCGGCTGTTGACGATCTGCGCTTTGCCATCCGCGCCAAGCACGAAGATCGGCGGCATCTCGCCCTGTATGATGCCGCGGGGAAACGCGACATAGACACGGCGGCCGTCGTCATAGACTGCGCTCGGCTTCCACGGCGGGGTGTCGCCGGTCAGCCCATAACGATAATTGCGCGCGGCCGCGGCCGGGATGATCGGCGTTGCCGGGACAGCGTGGCGTCGATCTGCTGGCGATTGGGGATACGCCCAGGCCACTGCCGGCATATAGGGCTTTTCGCCGGAGCGCAGCTCGACCATGTAGGTGCGCCGGTCGGTGGTGATGACGAGGTTCGTGGTGATGTCGGCGCGTGAGGGTTTTACCAGCACATGGACGCGCCGGCTGATGCCCGATCCGCTTTCGGTGTCGCCGATAATCCAGCGCGCAGTGTCGCCGGCCGCGATCGGTCCCGGCCCGGTCAGGCTCTCGCCTGCCTCCAGCGCGATGTCGGTGATCTGGCCGGGCGCGGCATAGACCTGATAGAGCGCGCCTTCGCTCCACGGATAAATCTGGATCGCGTTGTAATAGCCTTCGCGGCGCGGCTGCACGCGCGCTGCCGCGTTGGCGTTTTCGACGCGGCCGGTTGGCGTATCGGCCGCTTTACCGCCCTTCGCCGCCGTCCATGCAGGCGGGATGTGTAGCGACTTCGGCCGATCGCCGGCAACGGATGCGGGCACAGCCGGCAGTGGCGGCACATCGGCGTCGTAGCTGATCTCAGGCGGCTTGTAGGTGGCGCAGCTTTCCAGCATCGTTACCGAGAGCAGGACGGCCGTGATCGCGGATTTACGGAAAGACGTATTCTTGCAACCGGAATTTCGCTGAGGCAGAAGTCCGCTCATTGGCTCATCTCCCGCGACCAGTTGACGGCGTTGACGTAGATGCCCAGCGGATTGGCCTTTAGCCGTTCGGCATCGCGCGGCGGTTGGATGGCGATGGTGAGGATCGCGGTCCATCGTTCGGTGGTGGAGAGCTGGCCGTTCTCGTAGTGACGTTCGGTCCAGGCGACGCGGAAGGAATCCGCCGACGCGCGTATAACGCTGGAGACCTCGACGGCGATCTGCTGCTTGCCGACCTTGGTGAAGGGGTCGTTGGCGCGGGCATATTCATTGAGCGCCGCTGCCCCGCGATCGGTCGTCCAGTCGTATGCGCGCAGCCAGTTTTGCCGCACGATGACCGGATCGGCAGGAATGCTTCTCACCTTTTCAATGAAGCGCGCCAGATGCCATGCCACTTGCGGATCGGTCGGGCGGTAGTCGGCCGTGGCGGGCGCAACCGCCTGTGCTTGGCCGAGCTTGTCCACCTCAACCACCCACGGCACGACCGTCCCGCGCGCGGATTGCCAGACAAGGGCGGAGGCAAAGCCCGCCGACAGGATCAGCGATCCGAGGGCCATGAGCCGCCAGTTCCGCGCCTGCACACGGACTGAGCCGATACGCTCGTCCCAGACCTGTGCGGCCTTCTGGTATGGGGTCTCGGGCTGCGGGGTCTTTCCAAAATGCGTGGCGGGTCGCCTGAACAGATTCATGAGCGGTCACTTTCGGAGAGATTGACGGAAGAGCCGGAGCCGTGGCTGTCGCCGGAGCGCAGGGCGTGAGCGGTCGTCTGGACGGCATGGCTGACATGGCCGGATCGGCGCATTCTCTGCGCCCAGCCGGGCACCTCATGGGCAGGCGGGGGCGCTGCAGCCCAACTTTCCGTCTCGCTGCCGGCTGAACCCATTGTGGAGGATCCGCCAGTCGCGGTGAAGCCGGATTTGACGCCAGCGGAGAAGTTCGAATGGACTCTGGCAGCGGCGCGGCGCAGCGGCGACGTGCCCGCGCCGCCAGCCCCACGGGCGACACCGCCTAGACCGGAAGCAACGCCGGAAGCGCCGGACTGGCCGAGCGAGCCGAGGCTGTAGGCGGTGGATGCAGCACCGGCAGCGGTGGTGCCGCCGCGCATCGCGGCAGCGCCACCGGTCAATGCGGCAGTTCCACTTCGCGCGGCCAACATCGCCCCGCCGCCGGCTGCAAAGGCTGCCCCACCGGCGGCAAGCCCCGTTCCGATCGCCGCGCCCGCGCCAAGTTGTGGGCCACCTGAGACAAGGCCGCTGGCGATGCCGGGACCGAAGATGCCGAGTCCGGCCAGCGAAAGTGCCGCGAGCACGATCGCCATCGCGTCGTCGATGGTTGGCGTGATGCCGCCGAAGCCCTGCGTGAACTGGCTGAAGAGAGTCGAGCCGATGCCGATGATGACGGCGAGCACCAGAACCTTGATGCCGCTGGAAATCACATTGCCAAGAACGCGCTCGGCCATGAAGGCGGTCTTGCCGAACAGACCGAACGGGATCAGCACGAAGCCGGCGAGCGTGGATAGCTTGAACTCGATCAGCGTCACGAATAGCTGGACGGCGAGAATGAAGAAGGCGAGGATGACCAGCGCCCATGCAAAGAGCAGACACGCGATTTGGATGAAATTCTCGAAGAAAGCGACCCAGCCCATCAGGTCGGAAATGGATTCAAGCAGCGGACGGGCCGCATCCAATCCGGTCTGTGCCACCTTGCCGGGACGCATTAGATCCTGAGCGGAAAATCCCGTGCCGCTCGCCTGTAGGCCGAGGCCAGCGAAGCTGTCGAAGATGATGCGCGCGAGATTGTTCCAGTTGTCGATCAGATAGGCGAAGACGCCGACGAACAGCGTTTTCTTGACCAACCGAGCGAGAATGTCGTCGTCTGCGCCCCAACTCCAGAACAGTGCCGCCAGCGTCACATCGATGACGATCAGCGTGGTGGCGATGAATGCGACCTCGCCGCCGAGCAGACCGAACCCTGAATCGATGTAACGGGTGAAGGTGCCGAGGAAATTGTCGATGACGCCGGAGCCGCCCATCAGCGCATCTCCGCGTGATTGTTCGCTGCTGAGGGTGCAGGCGTGCGACCAAGGAAGCGGTCGCGTGTCTTAGCCCATGTGCGCAGGCAAGCCGCATCGCTAGCGGCCGCTTCGCCAAGCTGCTGGCACCGCCGCTGGCTCTCGCGCAGCGGATCGCGTTCGGGTTGACGGATGCGCACTGATGAAGATGCCGGCGATTCCTGCTTGCGCGTCATACCGATCGCCATCGCGGTGATCGCCATGGCGACGAACACGATAGCGCCGAGCCGCGCCAGCATCTTGCCGTCCATGATTTTGCTCCCCGTTGCCCCTCAGTTTCCGAACATGCGGGCATTGCCGGGCTGGTAGCCCGTGCCCGGCGTCAGGAAGCGGCGGCGCTGCTCGCGGCCCTGTTCGGCCGCGGCCGCCCGTTCGGCCTGCGACAGCGCATCGGCGCGGCCATTGGCAGAGACGAGCGCCACAAGGTCGGAGAGTTGCTGCGATTGCAGGGCAAGCAACTGGTTGCCGGCCTGTGTGGCTTGAAGCGCGCCGGTCGCACCCTGGCTCTGGCTGACGAGGTTCGACATCTGCGTGCGGTTCGTATCGATGTTGCCGACGACGCCGGCCTGCACGCGCATGGCGTCCTGCAATGAACCGATCGTGTTCTGCCAACGCGAGCGCGCATCGGAGACAAGCTGCCGGTCTGTGGCGGACATCGAGACGTCGTCATATTTCTGGCTGAACATCCGGTCGATTTGCTGCACGTCGAACGCGATGTTCTGTGCATGGCCCAACAGCTGCTGCGTCTTCTGGACCGACTGCTGAATCTGCTGGAGCGAGGAGAACGGCAGGCTCGCCAGATTACGGGCCTGATTGGTGAGCATCTGCGCTTCGTTCTGGAGCGAAGTGATCTGGTGGTTGATCTGCTCCAGCGCACGTGCCGCCTGAAGGACGTTCTGCGCATAATTCGAAGGGTCGTAGACGATCTTCCACGCATGGGCCGGCGTGGTCAGGACTGGTGCGAGAGCGATGGGCGCCGCCAGCAAGGTTGCGGCCAGGACGGGGATGCGCGAGCGCAAACGACGGGTAATCATGGTTGAATCTCCTCTTCTGTCAGGGTGATGTGCGTGGAAAAGCTCGGAAGGAGATCGACCGCCCACCCGACATCGCGAGCGTTGAGCCAGGCTGCGAGGAATTCTTCGCGGCCGTGTTCAGCGACGATCTGCGAAATCAGCGTCTGGTCGGATTTGGAGGATGCGGCGCAAAGTGCGAGGCCGACCTCCGAAAGGCCCAGTTCGAACAGGCGATTGCCGCGCCGCGACTGGCAGTAGTAGTCACGTTTGGGCGTTGCCCGCGCCAGGATTTCGATCTGGCGATCATTGAGACCGAAGCGGCGATAGATGGCTGTGATCTGCGGCTCGATGGCGCGTTCGTTCGGCAGGAGCAGCCGCGTCGGGCAGCTCTCGATGATGGCGGGCGCGATGGCCGAATTGTCGATGTCGGAGAGCGACTGCGTGGCGAAGATGACGCTGGCGTTCTTCTTGCGCAGGGTCTTCAGCCATTCACGGAGCTGGCCTGCAAAACCTTCGTCGTCCAGCGCAAGCCAACCTTCGTCGATTATGAGCAGCGTCGGGCGGCCATCCAGCCGGTCGCCGATGCGATGGAAGAGGTAGGCGAGCACGGCGGGGGCCGCTCCGGTGCCGACAAGGCCCTCGATCTCGAATGCCTGTACGTCGGCCGAGCCGAGGTGCTCGGTCTCCGCGTCGAGCAAGCGGCCGTAAGGACCGCCGACGCAGAACGGACGCAGGGCCTGCTTCAAGTCGTTCGACTGGAGCAGTACGCTCAGGCCGGTGATCGTGCGTTCCTCGACCGGCGCGGACGCAAGCGAGGTCAGCGCCGTCCAGATGTGTTCCTTTGCCTCCGGCGTTGCAGGCACGCCCTCGCGCATAAGGATCGCGACGATCCAGTCGGCGGCCCAGGCACGTTCGTAGGTGTCGTGGATGCGCGCGAGCGGCTGGAGCGAGACGGAGGCGTCCGATCCTTCGGTCAGCCCGCCGCCAAGATCGTGCCAGTCGCCGTCCATGGCGAGCGTGGCCGCCCGGATCGAGCCGCCGAAGTCAAAGGCGAACACTTGGGCTTGGCTGTACCGGCGGAACTGCAGGGCCATCAGGGCGAGGAGCACGGACTTGCCCGCGCCGGTCGGGCCGACGATGAGTGTGTGGCCGACATCGCCGACGTGGAGAGACAACCGGAACGGGGTCGAGCCTTCGGTTCTGCCGTAAAGCAGCGGGGGCGCGTCGAAGTGCTCGTCCCGTTCCGGCCCCGCCCACACGGCAGAGAGGGGGATCATGTGGGCGAGATTCAAAGTGCTGATAGGCGGCTGGCGGACATTGGCGTAGGCATGTCCCGGTAGCGAGCCGAGCCAGGCATCGACGGCATTGACCGTCTCGATCATGGCGGTAAAATCGCGGCCTTGGATA